>Ga0209676_1000012_pt1 | contig 841431 bp, 740 predicted proteins | sample AraplaCvi_mLB_r2_FD_184282 | JGI IMG/M metagenome (GOLD analysis project Ga0209676, IMG submission 184282) | Arabidopsis root microbial communities from North Carolina, USA - plate scrape MF_Cvi_mLB_r2 (SPAdes) (version 2) | ecosystem: Host-associated > Plants > Roots > Endosphere | place...
GGCGCTGCCACCGCTTCGGGCTACTCCGGCGCTGCCACCGCTTCGGGCTACTCCGGCGCTGCCACCGCTTCGGGCTACTACGGCGCTGCCACCGCTTCGGGCTACTCCGGCGCTGCCACCGCTTCGGGCTACTCCGGCGCTGCCACCGCTTCGGGCAACTACGGCGCTGCCACCGCTTCGGGCTACTCCGGCGCTGCCACCGCTTCGGGCTACTCCGGCGCTGCCATGTCCAGTGGCAGGCACGGAAAGGCGCAAGGCAAGGATGGCTGCGCACTGTTTCTCGTATATCGCGATGCTTACTGGAAGATCGTCCACGCCAAGGCTGCCATCGTCGGGCAGAACGGCATCAAGGCAGACACCTTCTACAAGCTGAACGAAGAAGGCGAGTTCGTGGAGGTTGACTGACCATGATCGACATCGACGATCTCCGCGCATTCCGCGCCTGGCAGTCCCGCAACCGCCGCGCACTGTACGTCTGCGGTGGCACCTTCGCCTTCGCCCTGCTGGTGGCGAACCTGATCCAGATCGTGAAGGGGTGGAAATGATTCCGAAGATGACTGACATCAAGTCGCTGCACACCGGCGTCCGCCTGACGAAGCAAGAGCGCCGCGACGCTGACTACAGCCACCGCTGCGCACGGGTCATCGCAGACCTGCTTCGCGCAAAGATCGACAACGCGGTCAACGGCATCAATGGGCCGCGCACGCCGATCTCCACTGGCTATGTCCCGCAGCGCGTGGCCCGAGCATTCGCATACGTCGCTGTGGGCGGATTGAAGTGACATGGACGACGACGCCATAGACCTGGATGACGTGGCGGAGACCCTAAGAGCATACGAGGAACAACGTGAGCGCCTTACAAATCATCACCAGCGACATCTACTCGGCCCGCGACAACTTCGCGTCGGTGCTGACGGATCGTTCGCTGAACTTCGAGCGCGAGGCTGGCTTTGCGATCCAGAGCCTGACGGGCAGTGACTATGCGATGGGGATCGCGCAGAAGAACCGCCAGTCGGTGGTGAACGCGGTCACCAACATCGCAGCTATCGGCATCAGCCTGAATCCCGCCAAGAAGCAGGCATATCTGGTGCCGCGTGACGGAAAGATCTGCCTGGACATCAGCTATATCGGCCTGCTCGATCTGGCGATTGGCTCCGGTTCGATCCGTTGGGGGCAGGCAGAGCTGGTCTATGACGGTGACGCTTTCACGCTGAACGGCTTTGACAAGCCACCCACCCATGGTCGCAAACCGTTCGACAAGAACCGCGGTGACGTAGTTGGTGTGTATGTGGTGGTCAAGACTGCCGACGGCGACTACCTCACTACCACGATGACCATCGAGGAAGTGAACGCCATCCGCGACCGTTCCAGCGCCTGGAAGGCATGGATCAGCAAACAGAAGTCCTGCCCATGGGTGACTGATCCGGGCGAAATGGCAAAGAAGACGGTCATCAAGCGCGCTTACAAGCTGTGGCCGAAGACGGAACGGCTTGAACAGGCTATTCACCACCTGAATACGGACGGTGGCGAGGGTCTGGGATTTGATGCTGCTTCCGCTCCGGAAAAGGTAGATGTGGTGCCGATGATTGCCGCCGCCATTGCGACCAAGACCGACGCCGAGGCGCTGGCCTACTGGAAGGCGAACAACGCCAAGCTGGCCAAGCAACCGGGCGACCACGCCAGGCTAAAGCAGGCGGTCATGGAGCACCGCACGAAGCTGAAGAAACAGGAACAGGTGATCGACGTCCCGGCTACCACGGTCGACGCCGATCCGCCGCCAGTCGATGACGAGTTTGTCGCGGCCATGGACGCCGCAGGGAGCGAGCAATGATCTTCCACAACGATCCGCAGGGTTCCGAAGAATGGCTGGCGTCGCGCCGCGGCGTCATCACTGGCAGCCGGTTCAAGGACTGCCGCGACTTCAAGCAGCCGACGGCAGCGCAGAAGAAGGAAGGTATTGTCCGAGGCGAGCCGACGAAGGACCAGCTGGTATATGCCATGGACGTTGCCCGCGAGCGCGTCGGCGGCACAGCTCCCAGCAAGTTCGTGAATGCAGCCATGCGAACTGGCACGACCGAAGAACCGTTCGCCCGCCAGCACTACGAGGCACATACCGGCTATCTGGTCGAGGAAGTCGGATTCATCACAACAGACGACAGGCTGTTCGGCGTCTCCGTCGACGGCCTGATTGACGACGACGGCATTGTCGAGATCAAGACCATGGTGTCGTCAGACACGCTGTTCACGGCTGTCGTGCGCGGCGACATCAGCGCCTATGTCGATCAGTGCAACGGCGCCATGTGGCTGCTTGGCCGGCGCTGGGTTGACCTGGTGCTGTGGGCCCCCGATCTGGAGCCTATCGGCCGACACCTGACCATCATTCGCATCGACCGCGATGACAACGCCATCAACGAGTTGGAAGCGGACCTGATGAGCTTCGCGGCGCGCGTGCAGGAAAACGAACGCATGCTGCGGCAGATCGCGGCGTAAGGGGAAGCCATGGCACAAGCACTCCGCACCTTCGTCCTGCGCGGTGACAACAACGCGCAAGCCCTGTGGGCCTTTCTGAAAGGGAACTGGCGCCAGATGGCCGACGCAGGCAAGCCTCTGGCTATCAGCGTGGCCGAGCACCGCGCCCAGCGTTCGACGCAGGCCAACAAGAAGTATTGGGCAACTCTAAACGACATCGCGGAAAACGCGTGGCTGGACGGCCGGCAGTATTCGTCCGCCGCTTGGCACTGCTACTTCGCGTCTCTCTTCATCGGCTGCGAAGACCTGCCCGGTGGCGGCACAACGGCGATCAGCACTACGACGCTGAACGTCGAGGAATTCAACGCCTACCTGGAGCGGATCATGCATTTCGCCGCGACCGAGCTGGGCGTGGAACTGATCTGAACCCCCCGTTGGGCTCGGTTTTACGGCGAAGGTAGCCGGGCCCACTTTTTATTCCTAGCGAGGTCTGTCATGGACATCCTGCAACGGCTTGAGTTCGAACCCAGCTACTGGCAGCACAGCGACGAGCGCCAGATGCGCCGAGATGCGGCCGACGAGATCCGGGCGCTGCGCAAGCGCAACGACGAGCTCGAAGCGATGCAACGGGCTGCGGAGGCTGATGCCAGGAGCGCGGCATGAGCAAGAAGCGACGCAAGCCCGGTCGACCGGCGCGAGAGACGAAGGCGCTGCCGGTGATCTTTCGGCACAGCGGCGGCGCGGACATCGACCTGAAGCTGGTACCGCACGCCATGTTGGACAAGATACTGAAGGGTGAAGGCGGCGAAGAATGCTGGCACACCATCGTCTTCCGCTTGAACTGCGGCAACGCCATCGCGAACAAATCGTTTGCACACCAGCCGGAAGTGCAGGACGAGATGGAGAAGGCGCTGGCGGCTATCTGCGAGGTTGGCAAGCGCTGGAAGCGGACCGGCAAGTACGGCTGCACTGGCGACGAATTCAAGGCTATCGGCGCGGGGCTGAACCTGGCGGATGACCTGCAGGCCAGCACCACGCGACGCGAGCAGCGTGACAGCTACCGCTGGGTGTACGCCCAGGTTGGCGGTAACACGGAAATGTTGGATGTGATCGGGAGATAGACATGACCGCAGCAACGAAACCATCCATCGGCGAGCGCGTGAAGTTTGCTCGCGAGGAACGCGGAATGTCCCAATACATGCTGGCGAAACGCACTGGCTTGTCGCGCCCGACCATCGCAAACATCGAACAGAACAAGCGATGCACGAATCTGATGACGTTCATCGCAATCGCACAAGTGCTGGACTGCAGCCTGGACTGGCTGGCCACTCTCGAGGACTAAGAACATGAAGAACGACAACGACGCGCGCGGGGCGCTTACTTTCCGCAAGAAACCTGTTGTGATCGAGGCCAGTCAATGGTTCCAAAACGGCGATCACCCGATGGACGACGTGCGCGGCATTGTGACTGCCGAAGATGGCGAACAACTGACCGAAGGGAAGGTGGTCCGCTATTACCGCCATCCCGAAGTGTCGGGTGATAGCGCGTGCGAGCAATGCGGAAAGCCTCACCATGTCCACGGCTGGATCGACACGTTGGAGCAAGGTCATCGCGTCTGCCCCGGCGACTGGATCATCACTGGCGTCAAGGGCGAGCGATACCCCTGCAAGCCCGACATCTTCGCGCAGACGTACGAGCCTGCCGCCCAGCTCCCAGCGGGGGATGGGCTGACGGCTTGTATCAAGGCGTTGTGGCTCGATCCTGCGAAGTGCGACGACGAGAACCACGCGATCTCGTACAACGTGGCTCTGGAAGACGCGCTAGACGCGATTGAAGGAGTCCTCGCCGCCCCTCGCCAGCCTGGGGAAATGGGCGCGGGGGTGGACATCAAATCATGGCTGCACTCCATCAATGATGATGGTTATCGGACTGATAACGAGCGGATGGCGGCACGAATTCTATTGAACGCGCCGGGGATCGTTATTCCAGCCGCATCGGCGCAGCAGGATGAGCCGAAATACAAGGTAAATCGCTGTGAGAAATGCGGTGGTGCAAAGATCAAGCAGAGCGCCATTTGCACTGGCACGTGTGATTGCGAGTCGGCGCAGCAGGATTACGGTGGCGACGAGACGAAATGGAACTGCCATTGCGGAATGGCCAATTGTGCGGGCCTGCATCCGAATGAGGCATCGGCGCAGCAGGATGAGCGCGAGGCGTTACTAGATGCATTCGACAAGTACGCGCGGACGTTGACAAAATTCCAGCATCGGATGGAGCCCAAGCATTGGCCTAAAAGCTTCCCATGGTTTGAGGCCGGCTATGAATCAGGTCGAGCCGCCCAGCAGGTACAGGCCGATGCGGGGGCGGTGGCGCTAACACAGGAACAGAGGGACGCATTAGACAGGGGAATGTGGACGTTGGAGGAAAAAGGATTCATCAAAGACGCTGCCATTATTCGTGCGATTCTTGACTTGGCTGCGCGCCCTGCGGCAGAGAGCGACAAGAGGGACGATCCAAGCCACTTCGACAATGCCGACATGATGAGAGCGCGCCGCGATGCATTGGAAGAAGCCGCGCGCCTCGTGGAGAACTACGAGGCTCCACGCTCCGGGGCCACCTTCGTTGAGGTCGCAGCATCCATTCGAGCGATCAAACGGCAAGACCGCGCCGCCATGTCCCGCGAGCAGTCGGGAGGGGATGAGTGATGCGCAACTACCCAACTATCGAAGTCGCATTTTTTCGCGGCAAGGACGTATGGATGCTGGCTCGCGTCTTGAACGCTAACGGCGAATACGAATTGGTTTCAGGCATAGAGCACGCGACGGAAGCGGCGGCAGAGGACGAGCGCGCCCGCGCAGAGGGAGAGAGCAATGAGTGAGACGTTCCAGACCGTGCAGCCCGTGTGCCCACACTGCGGACACGAGTACGATACTGACGACATGCACGCCGCCGAGGACGCGGCCGGCGATCCCATTTCAGTATGGGACGCGCCTCCAAACGAGCGTGATTTTGACCTGCGGTGCCCCTCGTGCGCTGAGGTGTTCTACGTGAAATCCGGATACAAGCCGTGGTACACGACCGCAACCGAGGAGGATGCACTGTGAATGAGAAGCTGGATTTGGATGCGCTGGAGCAGGAATGCGACCCTGCTGTCGCATTGACGATGAGCGAAGCCTACTATCAGCGCAGAATTCTTGAACTGATCGCCCGCATCCGCGAACTGGAGGGCGCCAGCAAGCCTGGGGGCGGGTGGCATAGCACCGAGGATGTCGAACCGCCTACAAACATTCCGCTTCTGGTGGCAGTCGAGTTTGACTGCCCTGGCGATTGGCGGATCAAGGTAGGTGCATTCCAACAAGGCTATTGGCGCATCCACGGGGCCTCGTGGACGCCCACGCACTGGATGCCACTACCTGCCGCCCCGTCTGCGGGGAATGACGGGGCGGAGGGGGTGTGATGGTGGTTGACATCCCTGATCAAGAGCAGGAACTCGCAGACCGCTTCTATGCCGAGCACGGCCCCTGTTGTGCTGGCTGCGATTGGTGGCACCGAATCAATACGCTGGTAGGCGAATGCCACAAGAGCGCACCAGTGCCAGGTCACGAGCGATATTCCATGCTCGGAATGCGAGTGAATCACCCCCTCGATGCAGGCCACGTTATGACGAAGCGAGACCATCACTGCGGCGACTTCAAAGACGAGTTTGATTGGTCGAGTCTACCGCCTTGGTATCTCCGCAGGATCGGAAAGCGCGTTTAGACCAAATTACCCACCCGCAATAAATGCAAGCCAACATAGCCCGCGTCCTGAGGTTGACGCGCAAGTACTGGGAGAACGCCATGGGCGCATTCCTTACCGCAGATGAACTGGCAGACGTGATCGGCTGCGCGAGCAACAGCTACGCCTGCATGCGCCGCCACCTGACACGCAACGGTGTACCGTTCATTCCCAACCTGCGGGGCTTCCCCCAGGTAGACCGAACCTACTTTGAGGCACGCATGCGCGGCACTGCGCAATCCGTCGCCCCTGCACAGGCCGCCGAGGCCGAACCTGACTTCTCTGCCATCTGACTATGATCGGACGACGCAAGCGGCCTGATGGGCTGCCCTTCCGCCTTTACGCGCGCTACGGCGATCGCACCACAAGCTTCGGCTACAAGCTGGCCGATGGGAAATGGGCATTCCGCCTGTCCGCCCCGACGCGCGATGCCGAGGCTGTGGCCGCCATCAAGGATGACGCGATCCGGCGGGCCAACGAACTGAACGGGAACGTGGTCAAGTCGGGCACCACCGAGGCGCTGTTCGAAAGCTACTTTGACTGGCAGGAAGCGCTGCCCAAGGATAGTGAGTCGCGCAAGGCGCAGGGAACGCTGGACGAGAACAGGAACGAGGCGAAGCGACTCGTCGCAGTATTCGGCAAGGTGCGGCCCGCAGCAATCAAGCCGGTACACATCTACCGGTACCTTGCGGATCGGGCTAAGAAGGGAGCCCCGGCCAAAGCCAACAAGGAAATCGCCCTGCTCTCCGCGGTCCTGGAATACGGTCGGCGTCAGGGCGATCTGGAAGAGAATCCGTGTCGTGGCATTAAGTACAACCCCACGAAGCCCAAGGACCGCGTTGTCACCGAAGCCGAAATGGCGCTGATGCGTGAGGTCGCGCGCCAGCGCGGCGGCAGCTACCAGATCATGGCGCTGTGTGCCTATACCGCATTCCTGACGGTCAGCCGCCCTGATGAGATGCGCGGGCTACTGCGGCAGCGGATCCTGCCCGAAGGCCTGCAGGTACCGATCGGCAAGCGCAAGGCAGGACAGGCGCAGCGCTGGAAGCTGGTGAACTGGTCGCCCGAGCTGCGCGCAGTGATCGATGAGGCCATGTCCCTGCAGCGCACGGCCGGCATGTATGTCTTCGGGAACACGTCCGGCCAGCAGTACAGCCGAAGTGGTTGGACGACGATCTGGACGCGCCTGATGACCTACTGTGAAGCGGAAGCCGCAAAGCGGGAGATTGCATTCCGGCGCTTCGCCCTGGCAGACATGCGGCCTAGCGCGGTCACGGATCGGATGGATAGCGGCGACACGAAGATCATTGACGCGACCGGCCACACGGATGGAAAAATGGTCGCTAAGGTGTACGACCGTCGACGCGAGCGCAAGGTTAAAGCGACGCGCTGAAATGAAAAATGCCCGCTCAGTCTTGGCGGGCATCTTCCAATTTTGGAAACTCATCTTCCAAAATACCTCGCAAGTTAGTTGTTACAAACCTGCTAAGCCTTGAATTCTTTGGGGTGGCTGATGGGACTCGAACCCACGACGACAGGAATCACAATCCTGGACTCTACCAACTGAGCTACAGCCACCGTAGAGATTTTTCGTTGACCGTTGCGTCGATCAGCGAAGAACAAGACTATACAAGCATTCTCGGCAGATGGCTAGTATCCCGCACAAAAAAATTTCCGGTTCGCTGGTGAGGCTGCGGGACTTCATCGTGGGCCGACCCACTTTGCTTCCAGCAGCACCGCTTCCTTGATTGCAGCGATGGTCTCTGCCTCGCTCGGAAAGAGTCCAAGCAAGCGTTTCGACTTGCCGTTCAGGACGTCGCGCTGCAACGCCTTGCCCGCGTCGAGGGATGTGCCTGGATGCCAGCAGTAGCGCGCAGTCCATTTGCCGTCCTGCAGTTGCTCGGCTACCCAGATCACCCGGTAGTCCTCGAAGACTTCACCGAATGGTTCTTCCGCTTCCATTTCATTTCCTCAGGGCTCGCTTCCGCTTCGCTTGCTTCGACAATCCCCGTCGCACCGACGAACCGGCCAGCCCACCTGCTTTTCCCCCACTTGGAGCCGCCTTCTTCAAGAACCGACTCGCATCCCATGCCGACTGTCGCGGCATTTTTAAGGCGCATCGTAACATGACCTACGCACCGCTCGACAGGGCATGTCTTAACAATAACCACGGTTTCACGTATCGGCCTATGTTCCGAAAAGCGAAGGCCTTGCCCCACCACGGCAGGGTTTTGCCGCAAATAATGCTATTGGATACTCTTTCCCGAGGGACATTGACCCCCTCGACATTCCCGACAGGCGATCACTCCCGACGAGCATCGCCTGCTTTTTTTTCAGCGTCAGCTGTGGCCCCGCTTTATGCCTGATCCGTGCATACCGTGACCCGCGAAAAAAAAGAGCCCGCTCGCAAGCGGACTCTTAAATTAGCGATCTCAATGCCCTGAAGGCACATTCAATGTAGACCCCGAACGCACGGCGCACCATCCGGGCAAACCCACGGTAGCTGTGGCAACAAGGAGACGGGGCAGAAAAAAAGCCCGCACACGGCGGGCTCAAAAATCAGTTGAAGAAAGCCCCGTATTCGAGGGCAGGCACAGTGTAAGAACATGCCACAGTACTGGCGAATTAGGGGAATCCCTTTGCCCACGCGGGTTTCCGGTCACCTCAACCGCCGCAAACGCCCTTGGGGCATACATTCGCGCCATCTGCATAGCACGATCGTTCGAAATTAGAGCTTTTCCTCCAGCCCGGTCGCATACGGCCGTCACGTGCGCAGGGCGCTCACGCCGCTTCCAGGAGGTCTGGACGCAAATGGGAGCGCGCTTCTTCGAACAGCGCATCTACGTCGGAACGGGTGCGGGCGGCGTTCATGCGCCGTGCATCCGACAGCACCCGGCGCCAGCCGCGTCCGCCATAGACCCCGCGATGGAGACCCAGCATATGCCGGGTGGCAGCGCCCATATAGCCGCCCCGCTCCACCAGTTCGCCAATATAGGCTTGCATGGCGAGTTCGGCGTCTTCGCGTGTGGGAACCGGCCCGTCGACGCCGTAGAAACGGCTGTCCATTTCGGCGAGGATATAGGGATCGTGATAAGCCTGACGGCCGATCATTACCCCATCCACGTGGCGCAAGTGCTCTTCCATTTCGCCATAAGAGCCAATGCCGCCGTTAATCAGGATTTCGAGTTGGGGAAATTCCTTCTTCAGCTGGTATGCGACTTCGTACCGCAGCGGCGGAATTTCTCGATTTTCTTTCGGGCTAAGGCCTTTCAGAATGGCATTACGGGCGTGGACAATAAATGTTTCGCAACCGGCCTCGGCAATAATGCCAACGAAGTCGCGAACAAAGTCATAGTGCTCGATCGTATCGATACCAATGCGATGCTTCACCGTCACCGGCACGGACACCACATCCCGCATCGCCTTGACGCAATCGGCCACCAGCCGAGGCTCCGCCATCAGGCAGGCACCGAACGCACCGCGCTGCACGCGCTCAGAGGGGCAGCCGCAGTTGAGGTTGATTTCCTTATAGCCCCATTGCTCGCCCAGCCTGGCTGCCTGCGCGAGATCGGCGGGTTCGCTGCCGCCCAGCTGCAGCGCCACGGGCTGCTCGGCCACATCGAAATCCAGGTGCCGCGCCACATCGCCATGCAATAGCGCGCCCGTCGTCACCATCTCGGTATAAAGCCACGTGTGCTGGCTCAGCGACCGGTGGAACGTGCGGCAGTGGCGATCAGTCCAGTCCATCATCGGAGCAACCGAGATGCGGCGCGGATTTGCAGTCATGGGTATGGCGTCGAGGGAGCGTCCGGGTTCGGTTTTCAGGTCCACGGACTGAGGAAGACCCGCAAGTATACGCGAGATGGCAGTCCTGAGCAGAGCCCCGGATCGTTCACATCGGATGGGCGGCGGCGCAGCCAGCAAAAACGGCGCCCGAAGGCGCCGTTTCTCATGTTGGGGGGCATGCGCTCAGTGCATGAACAGCCAGATCAGGATCAGAACGAAGGCCGGTACGCCGAGCAGCCAGGCGAGAATGTACGGCATGGTGTTTCCTCCTTATCTATGTGTATGAACATGGCTTCACTATAGAAAGGAGGGGTCGCTGCCGGTGTCGGGTCTCTCCCGCTTCGCCTTGTAGGACGGGGCTTACCGACGTTTGAATCGGCCTGATGCGGTCAGCAGCCGCCCGTCAGCGCGCGGCGGCGTTGCGGTCGATCCAGGCCGCGAAGGTCGTCAGGTATTTGCTCAGGAAGCCGCGGGTGGAGTCGTTGCTGATGCCGCCCTGCTCGTCGAACAGCTTGTCCACTCCGCTGATATAGGCTTCCGGCTGTTGCAGCACCGGAATATTCAGGAACACCAGCGACTGGCGCAGATGGTGGTTGGCGCCAAAGCCGCCGATATTGCCCGGTGACGCGCTGATCACGCCGCCCGGCTTGCCATCCCATGCACTTTGGCCATACGGCCGCGATCCCACGTCGATGGCGTTTTTCAGCACGCCCGGCACCGAGCGGTTGTATTCGGGGGTGACGAACAGCACCGCATCGGCCCGGCGAATACGATCGCGGAAGGCCACCCATTCCGACGGCGGATTGTCGTCGTCGTCCTGGTTGTAGTGGGACAACTGGCGGATCTCGACGATATCGAGTTTGAGCTGCGGGGGCGCAATCGCGGCCAGGGCCTTGGCCAGTTTCAGGTTCAGGGATTCCTTGCGCAGGCTTCCCACCAGTACGGCGACATCACGAGGATTGCTCATTACGGTTCCTTTCACTGTTCACACACGGTCGAAGAGAATCAAAGGCCAGCCCCCCGGAAGCAGGGCCAGTCCTGCCCACACTCTACTTGACTTGCAAGGCCGCTGCCGGCCACCGCGCGCACCGCCGCCCCGATGCGAATGGCGCGGCGGGCGGAGCGATTATTCCAGCGAAGCCAGTGGATGTTCCTCGCGCCGCCATTTGCTGTCGAAAAACGCGCGCACCCGGCCGGGTGTCACTTCGTCAAGGCGGGCCGGATTCCACTTCGGCTGGTGGTCCTTGTCGATGACCAGCGCGCGGATGCCCTCGATGCCATCGCCGTGACGGAACACGTCGTACATCATGTCGAGTTCCATGCGCAGTTCGTCTTCCAGCGTCATCGTGCGCGCCCGGCGAATCTGTTCCAGCGTGACGCAAAGCATCAGCGGCGACCGGCTGCGCAGCATGGCGGCGGTCTGGGCCGCCCAGTCGCCGGCCGTGTCGCTAACCGCGCTCAGAATCTCCTGAGCCGTCGCCCCGGCGAACAGCGCGTCGATCATGCCGGCATACTGCGCCAGCGGGCTGGTCTGCGGCGCGCACGCCGCCGCGTGCTGGCCCGTGAAGGTGGCGATGTGGGCCAGCACGGCGTCGCTGCTGTCAAACGCATGCGCCTGCAGCGATGCCGCCAGTTCGGCCATGACATTGGTCGGCAGATAGGCATCGGCCAGCTTCGCGTACAGCGCGTCGGCGGCGTGAATCACCGCGCCGGTCAAGCCCAGGTACTCGCCGATATGGCCCGGCGTGCGCGCCAGGAACCAGCCCCCGCCCACATCGGGGAACAGCCCGATATTCGTCTCGGGCATCGCCATCTTGGTACGGTCGGTGACGATGCGCAGCCGGGCGCCCTGCGAGATGCCCATGCCGCCGCCCATCACCACGCCGTCCATCAGGGCGATGTAGGGCTTGCTGTAGCGGTGGATCAGATGGTTGAGCGCGTACTCCTCGACAAAGAACTGGTCGAGCAGCGGATCGTTGGCGTGGTACGCCTGATGGAACCAGCGGATATCACCGCCGGCGCAGAACGCCTTGCCGCCCGCGCCGGCCACCACCACCGCATGCACGGCGGCATCGGCTTCCCACTGCTGCAACGCCTGCGTGATCGCGCGAATCATGTCGAGCGACAGCGCATTCAGGGCCTGCGGGCGGGTCAGCGTCAGATAGGCCACACCGCCCTGCACCGCCTTCGATACAAACTCCGTCATTTCCGTCTCCGTTCCAGTAGGCGGCAATTTTACGCCACCTGCCTTGCCCGGATTCGATGACGATGACGTTTCAGAATCGGCTCATCGTCTGCCGAACGTGTGTCGGCCCTGCCGATCACGCCAGCCGGAAGGCCGACATCAGCCCTGTCAGCCGCTGCGCCTGGTCTTCGAGCGAGCCGGCCGCGGCGGCGGCTTCCTCCACCAGCGCCGCGTTCTGCTGTGTCATGCCGTCCATGTGCGAGACGGCCACGTTCACCTGCTCGATGCCGCGCGACTGCTCGTCCGACGCCGCGCTGATGCCGCCGACGATATCGCTCACGCGGCGCACCGCATTGACGATGTCCTGCATGGCGCGCTCCGCATCGTCCACCAGCGACGTGCCTTCGCGCACATTCGACACCGAGGCGCCGATCAGCGTGCGGATTTCCTTCGACGCCGCCGCGCACCGCTGCGACAGATCGCGCACGTCGCCGGCCACCACCGCGAAGCCACGGCCGTGCTCGCCGGCCCGCGCGGCCTCCACGGCCGCATTGAGCGCCAGGATATTGGTCTGGAAGGCGATCTTTTCGATCACCTCGATGATGTCCACCACCTTGTTGGCGCCGGTGTCGATCTGCTGCATGGTGCTCTGCACCCGCGACACGGCCTGGCTGCCGGTCTCGGCCAGCCGGCGCGCATCCACCGCCAACGTGCTGGCCTCGCGGGCGCTATCTGCGTTGTGGCGCACGGTGCTGGTCAACTCCTCCATGCTCGAAGCGGTCTCCTGGAGCGAAGCGGCCTGTTGCTCGGTACGCTGCGACAGGTTCGCATTGCCGCTGGCAATCTGCTGGCTGGCCGCCGCAATCGAATCGGCGCCGCTGCGCACTTCGCCCACCATCTCGGCCAGGCGCCCCTGCATGCGTCCCAGCATGCCGAGCATGCGGCTGGTCTCGCTTCTAGCGTGCTCGTCGGCCATTGCATCGCCATCGCGCATCGCCGAAACACTAAGATCGCCGTCCGCCATGCGCGCGAAGCGGCCAATGGCGATATCCAGCGGATTGACGATCGATGCACGCAGCCGCCAGGCCACCACAGTGCTGAACGCCAGGCCAAGCACCAGGACGGCGATGGAAACGGTCAGGAGCCGGTCGTAGCGATGCTGGGAATTCTCGTAGACTGCCTTGGCGCTTTCCACCTGCAGGCGCCCAAGTTCCGTATTGACAGCCGTGAACTGGATATCGAGTTTCGGAATTGTCTCCATGACCGCCTTCATCATCGCGTCGCGGTTACCCGCGTTCAGGGCGGCGATCATCGGCGTCACGCCCTCCTGGAACAGCGCGCGGCGTTTCTCGGACACCTTCTCGGTAGCGCGCGTCTGCTCGTCGGTTCGCGGAATGGCCAGATACGACTGCCATGCGGCGTCGGACAGCCGCACGAAGTCCTGCGCCGTGGCGGCGCGGGCCTTGGCATCGGCCGCTTCGGTGGCAAAGGCCGCCTGGTCCAGCAGCACACGCACCAGCAACTGATTCGAGCGCGCCTCGGCCAGGTGGGTGGCCGCCGACAATTGCTGCTGGTAGATCTGGCGCGTGGCGTCGTTGCTACGCGACATGCCGAACCAACCAACAGCACCGACAATCAACAGCAACAAGTTTGTGACAATCGTCAGCAGCCACAAACGGGCTCCGATCGTAGTGTTGCGAAACATGGGGCAGTTCTCTCCGTGACGTGAAAATCGGCCACTCCTCCATGGCCGTCGCCCCTATGACGGCATTGCCGTGCGCCGACTTGATTGCCTTTCGGTGATAGTCAGTCCTTCATTTTCGTGATGGATGGCAATACGTTAAGCAGGCGCCACTTGACGGCCGTATGGAGGAAATCCTCAGTGCGAATCTGAGGGAAATATGCACACTTGCGCCATGACATCCCCCATGACATCTGGCGCCCCTGCCGCCCAGGGTTTCGACCCCGGCCTGATCCTGATGGCCTTTGCGCCAATCTTCGTACTGACGATTGCCTGGGAGGCCTGGTACTGGTCGAAGCGCGACCGCTCGATCTACAGTTGGCGCGACACGCTGTCGAACGCCACGCTGGCGCTAATGCACCAGGCATCGGACGCCTTCTTTCTCTGGCTGATGATCCGCACGGTCTACACATGGTGCTACGCGCACGGCCTGCGCGCCATGCCGGAGACGTGGTGGTCGTTTGCGCTGCTGTTGCTGCTGCAGGACTTTCTGTATTACTGGTTCCACCGCGCCAGCCATCGGGTGCGATGGATGTGGGCGTCGCACGTTGCCCATCACTCGTCGGAAGGCATGAATTTCTCGACGGCGTTCCGGCAAAGCCTGACCTATCCGATCTCGGGCATGTGGCTCTTCTGGATTCCGCTGGCTTTTATCGGATTTTCGCCAGACTGGGTCATCCTGGCTGTCGGCCTGAACCTGGCGTTTCAGTTCTTCGTCCATACACGGCTTAGGCGACGATGGCCGGTCATTGAGAAGATCGTCAATACGCCAAGCGTCCACCGCGTCCATCACGCAAGGAATCCGCAGTACATCGACCGCAACTACGCGGGCGTGCTGACGGTCTGGGATCGCATGTTCGGCACGTTCGTGCCCGAGCAGGAGGCGCCGCAATACGGCATCACGCGGCAGGTCCGTACTCACAACCCGCTGACGCTGACGTTCCACGAATGGCGCGACATGTTTGCCGATGTGTGGCGCGAGCGCGATCTGCGCTACCTCTGGAAGCCGCCGGAATGGCGGGGGCCGCAGGCTGTCCCGCAGGGTGTCGCTTCGCAGGTTGATCCCCTCTCCCCCAATCCCACGGGCCCATCTTCCGCAAGCGGCCGAGCCGAGCAAACCTAGGGAATTTGTCCGGCCCCAGCCATAAAAAAACCGCGCCACATGGGCGCGGTCTTCGTTTCCGACCGGCCAGCAGGCCGGATGCCGGAAATCAGTTCGCGTCGCGCGAAGCACGCTTGCGCTCGTGCTCCTTCAGGTGACGCTTGCGCAGACGGATGCTCTTCGGCGTGATTTCCACCAGTTCGTCGTCGGCGATGAATTCCACCGCGTATTCCAGCGACATCTGGATCGGCGGCACCAGGCGCACCGCTTCGTCGGTACCCGACGCGCGCACGTTGGTCAGCTGCTTGCCCTTGATCGGGTTCACGACCAGGTCGTTGTCGCGGCTGTGGATGCCGATGATCATGCCTTCGTACAGCGCATCGCCCGGCTTCACGAACATGCGGCCGCGATCCTGCAGCTTCCACAGTGCGTAGGCCACGGCGTCGCCGTCGTCCTGCGAGATCAGCACGCCGTTGTGGCGCTCGCCCAGGCCGCCTTCGCGCACCGGTGCGTAGTCGTCGAAGATGTGGCTGATCAGGCCCGTACCGCGGGTCAGCGTCAGGAATTCACCCTGGAAGCCGATCAGGCCACGCGCCGGAATACGGTATTCCAGGCGGGTACGGCCCTTGCCGTCCGACGCCATGTCGAGCAGCTCGCCCTTGCGGCGGCCCAGCTCTTCCATGACCGAACCCTGGTGGCCGTCTTCGACGTCCACGGTCAGCAGTTCGTACGGCTCGTGCTTGACGCCGCCGATGTCCTTGAACACCACGCGCGGACGCGACACGGCCAGCTCGTAGCCTTCGCGGCGCATGTTTTCCAGCAGGATGGTCAGGTGCAGTTCGCCACGGCCCGACACTTCGAAGATGGTGTCGTCGCCGGTGTCGGCCACGCGCAGCGCCACGTTCGACTTCAGTTCGCGGTCCAGACGCTCGCGCAGCTGGCGGCTCGTCACGAACTTGCCTTCACGGCCGGCCAGCGGCGACGTGTTGACGCAGAAGTTCATCGTCAGCGTCGGCTCGTCCACCTTCAGCATCGGCAGCGCGTCCTGGGCTTCCGGGGCGCACACGGTGCAGCCGATGCCCAGTTCCTCGATACCGTTGATCAGCACGATGTCGCCGGCTTCCGCCTCGGCCACGATTTCGCGCTCCAGGCCGCTGAACTTCAGCACCTGGTTGATGCGGCCCTTGATCGGGTTGCCTTCCGGACCGAACTTCACCACCACGTCCTGCAGCGGCTTGGCGCGGCCACGCGAGATACGGCCAACGCCGATCTTGCCGACGTAGCTCGAATAGTCCAGCGAGATGATCTGCATCTGCAGCGGGCCGTTCGGGTCGTCGTTACGCACCGGCACCTTGTCCAGCACGGTCTCGAACAGCGGCTTCATGTCCCCGTCGCGCACGTCTTCGGTCAGGCCGGCGTAGCCGTTCAGGCCCGAGGCGTAGATCACCGAGAAATCGAGCTGGTCGTCGTTGGCGCCCAGCTTGTCGAACAGGTCGAAGGTCTGGTTGATCACCCAGTCCGGACGGGCGCCCGGACGGTCGATCTTGTTGATCACGACGATCGGCTTGAGGCCCAGGGCCAGTGCCTTGCGCGTCACGAAACGCGTCTGCGGCATCGGGCCTTCCACGGCGTCCACCAGCAGCAGCACGCCGTCGACCATCGACAGGACGCGCTCCACTTCACCGCCGAAGTCGGCGTGGCCCGGGGTATCGACAATGTTGATGTGCGTGCCGTTGTACTCGACGGCACAGTTCTTCGCGAGGATGGTAATCCCGCGTTCCTTTTCCAGGTCGTTCGAGTCCATCACCCGTTCGGCGATTTGCTGGTTGTCGCGGAAGGTGCCTGCCTGGCGCAGGAGTTGGTCGACCAGGGTGGTCTTGCCATGATCGACGTGAGCGATGATGGCGATATTACGGATGGCGCGGGTCATTCGGCGTCCCCTGAAGGCGGAGCTATCGGAAAAAATTAACCCGACATTCTAGCATGTTGCAGCGCAGAACACTCTATCGCTGTTCAGCATAGATCAAGACGCGTCATTGCGTTTTCCGCAATAACGAATTTCGGTGCTTGAACATCACTTGCTACATGCTTATATTTGCCCAGGCAAAGATTGCAGCGACAAGAGATGACGTACCCGACACCCCTTTCCCCGCCCGAAGACCTGTTCGACCCGGCCGACTATGAAATCGGCAAGAGCGTCGGCTACCTGCTGTCGCGCGCCAAGAACACGTTGTCGCAGGGCGTGGAGCAGGAGGTCAGCAGCCTGGACATGACCCAGGCCCAGGCCAGCTGCCTGATGATGCTGGCCAAGGGCGAGGCCACCACGGTGACCGACCTGGCCCGCAACCTGAACACCGATGCCGGATCGGTCACGCGCCTGCTGAGCCGCATGGAAAAGCGCGGGCTGATCGCGCGCACGCGCCGCGACGACGACCGCCGTGTGGTGGACCTGTCGATCACCCCGGCCGGCCACGCCATGGTCGAGAAGCTGCCGGCCGTGTTCTGCAATGTCATGCGCCGGCACTTCGAGGGCTTCAGCCATGACGAGGTCGAGGCGCTGCGCGGCATGCTGCTGCGGATCATCGCCAACAACCGCGGCCCGGACCCCGCGGGCTGTCCATTCGAGCGCAACACAGGATAGGCGGACCACCCACGACACCGAAGAAGAATTCCAATCGTCAGACACGCCATTCCTGAAATCGCCAGACCGCGTCACAGTTCACACCCTATGACCACCGCTCATTCTCTTTCCCACCGTGCCAGCCGCGCGGACCAGCTTCGCCGCACGGGCACGCTTGCGCTGACCGTGCTGGCCGCTGCCGTGCTGGCTGGATGCGCCGCGCTGGGCAATTCGCACAGCACGCAGACCATGACCGACGCCGGCACGCTGGCCTCGCCGCAGACCTTCACCAGTGAACACGGGCAGTGGCCGTCGCAGGACTGGGTCGACCAGTTCCACGACCCGCAACTTCGTGCGCTGGTGGACGAAGCCATCCAGGGCAATCCGAACCTGCAGGTGGCCTTTGGCCGCCTGGAAGCCTCGCGCGCGATGGCCGATGCCACGCGTTCGGCGCTCTACCCCGGTGTGGACTTCGAAGGCAGCCTGGTGCGCCAGCGTTTTTCGGAAACCGACCTGTTCACGGGCACGCCGCTGGCCGGATCGTGGCAGAACCAGTCGCGCCTGCAGCTGGGCCTGTCGTGGGACCTCGATTTCTGGGGCAAGAACCGCGACGCGCTGGAAGCCGCACTGTCCGATGACCGTGCGATGGAAGCCGAGACCCAGGCCGCCCGCCTGATGCTGACCACGTCGGTGGCTCGCGGCTACAACCGCCTGGCCGCGTTGTACGCGCAACGCGACGTGGCCGAACGCGCCATCGCCCAGCGCCGCGACCTGACTGACCTGTCGCGCCAGCGCCTGGCTGCCGGCCTCGACACCCAGGTGGAAACCACCCAGGCGCGCGGCACCGTGGCCGCCGCCCAGACCGACCTGCAACGCGTTGACGAGGAAATCGCGCTGGCGCGCAACCAGATCGCCGCGCTGCTGGGCAAGGGGCCCGACCGCGGCCTGCAGATCACGCGGCCCACGCTGCTGGCCAATGCCACGCCGCAACTGCCCGACGACCTGACCATCGGCCTGATCGGCCGCCGGCCGGACATCGTGGCCGCGCGCTGGCGCGTGGAGGCTTCGTCCAAGGACATCACCGTGGCGAAGAAGGAATTCCTGCCCGATGTGAAGCTGACCGCCTTTGCGGGCGTGGCCTCGCTCGATCCGTCGAACCTGCTGATGAGCATGAGCCGCACATTCGGCGTGGGGCCGTCGGTGACGCTGCCGATCTTCCAGGGCGGCCGCCTGCGCGCCAACCTGAAGGGCAAGTACGCGCAGTACGACATCGCGGCGGCCAGCTACAACCAGACGCTGGTCGACGCGCTGCGCGAGACCGCCGACACCGTGACCAGCATCCGCAGCGTGGACCAGCAGATCCAGACGCAGCGCGAGACGCTGGACCTGGCCGAACATGCCTACGCACTGTCCACCACGCGCTACAAGGCGGGCCTGGGCACGCAACTGACGGTGCTCAATGCCGAAAGCAACGTATTGCAACAGCGCCGGCTGGCCACCGACCTTCAGGCGCGCCGGCTGGACCTGCAGATGAGCCTGATGAAGGCCCTTGGCGGTGGCTACCAGGAAGCCGAGGGCAGCAGCCATGGCGCATCCGGCAAGCCTGCAAGCGCGGCCCAGGGCTCGCAGGGTTGATGGCGGCACCGGCTGACGGAAACGGCCAAAACAAGACACGACGACATATCGCAGAGATTCGAGAGATTCCATCATGAGCACCAACCAGCAAGCAGCCCCCGCGGGCGACAACAACGGCAAGCGCAAGCGCCTGCTCGTCTCCCTGACCGCCGCGGTCGTGGTGGCCGGCATCGGCTACGGCCTGTACTGGGGCCTTTACGCCCGCCATTTCGAAAACACCGACGATGCCTACGTCGCCGGCAACGTCGTGCAGGTCACGCCGCTGGTGGGCGGCACCGTGGTGTCGATTGCTGCCGACGATACACAACTGGTGACCGCCGGCCAGCCGCTGATCCAGCTCGACCGCGCCGACACCCAGGTGGCGATGGAGCAGGCCGAAGCCCAGCTGGCCCAGGCCGTGCGCGAGGTTCGCACGCTGTACGTCAACAATGGTTCGCTGTCCGCACAGGTGGCGCTGCGGGAAGCCGATGTGGCCAAGGCGCGCGACGACCTGCGCCGCCGCCAGGCCATCGCCGGTTCGGGCGCCGTATCGAGCGAGGAAATCGCCCACGCCCAGACCGCGCTGAAGGCGGCCGAGTCGGCGCTGGTTGCCGCCCGCGAGCAACTGGCCTCGAACCAGGTGCTGACCGACCAGACCACGGTGGAAAAGCACCCGAACGTGCAGCGCGCCGCCGCCAACCTGCGCTCGGCCTATCTCGCGTTCGCGCGCTCGACGATGCCGGCGCCCGTGACGGGCTACGTGGCCAAGCGTTCGGTGCAGGTGGGCCAGCGCGTGGCGGCCGGCACGCCGCTGATGGCCGTGGTGCCGCTGGATCAGGTCTGGGTCGACGCCAACTTCAAGGAAGTGCAGATCACGCATATGCGGATCGGCCAGCCGGTGGAACTGGAAGCCGACGTCTACGGCTCGAAGGTCAAGTACACGGGCCATGTGGAAGGCTTTTCGGCCGGCACCGGCGCCGCGTTCTCGCTGCTGCCGGCGCAGAACGCCACCGGCAACTGGATCAAGGTGGTGCAGCGCCTGCCGGTGCGGATCGCCCTGGATTCGCAGCAACTGAAGGACCACCCGCTGCGCGTGGGCCTGTCGATGAACGTCACGGTCGACGTGCGCAAGGAAGAAGGCGCGTCGCTGGTCAGCGCCAAGTCGGCCAGGCCGCTGCAGACCGATGTGTACGACAAGGTGGCGCAGGACGCCGACGCGCTGATCGCCCGCATCATCGCGGTCAACAACGGCGGCCGCGTGCCGGCGCCGGGCGCGGCGGGTGCCACAAGCGCGGCCAGCGCGGCTGCGGCGCGTGCGGCGGCCAAGCCCGCCCGTACCTGATCGATCCGATCCGACCTGTTTGACTGGCTGACTGCCCATGGCAAATTCCACTACCGCGACGCCCGACGCCGGCGCGGCACCTGCCCCGAAGCCGGCGCCCGCCCGCCCCGCCCAGCATCCGCCGCTCACCGGCGGCAAGCTGATTCTGGGCACCATCGCGCTGTCGCTGGCCACGTTCATGAACGTGCTCGATTCGTCGATTGCCAACGTATCGATCCCGGCCATCTCGGGCGACCTTGGCGTATCGCCGAACCAGGGCACCTGGGTCATCACGTCGTTCGCGGTCGCCAACGCGATCTCGGTGCCGCTGACCGGCTGGCTGACCACGCGCTTTGGCGCGGTGCGGCTGTTCGTGCTGTCAATCCTGCTGTTCGTGGTGTCGTCGTGGCTGTGCGGCGTGGCGCCCAACCTCGAAACGCTGCTGGCTGCCCGCGTGCTGCAAGGCGCCGTGGCCGGCCCGATGATTCCGCTGTCGCAGGCGCTGCTGCTGGCCAGCTATCCACCCGCCAAGAGTTCGATGGCCCTGGCGCTATGGGGCATGACCACGCTGGTGGCACCGATCATGGGGCCGCTGCTGGGCGGATGGATCTCGGACAACATGACCTGGCCGTGGATTTTCTACATCAACGTGCCGATCGGCATCGTCACCGCCTGGGTCACCTGGTCGATCTACCGCGAGCGTGAGACGCCCACCAGGATGCTGCCGATCGACCGCATCGGCCTGGCGCTGCTGGTGATCTGGGTCGGCTCGATGCAGCTGATGCTGGACAAGGGCAAGGAACTCGACTGGTTCCATTCCGGCGTGATCGTCGCGCTGGGCGTGACCGCCGTGGTCGGCTTCCTGTTCTTCCTGGCCTGGGAGCTCTACGAGAAGCATCCGATCGTCGACATCCACCTGTTCAAGGGCCGCAACTTCGCGGCCGGGGTGGTGGCGATCTCGGTGGCCTACGGCCTGTTCTTCGGCAACCTCGTGATCCTGCCGCTGTGGCTGCAGACCATCGTCGGCTACACCGCTACCGATGCCGGCCTGGTGACCGCGCCCGTGGGTATCTTCGCCATCATCCTGTCGCCGATCATCGGCCGCGTGCTGCCGAAGATCGATGCGCGCTGGGTGGCCACCACGGCGTTCATCACGTTCGGTGCGGTGAGCTTCATGCGGGCCGGCTTTACCACGGGCGTGGACACCCGGGCGCTGGTGATCCCCACGCTGATCCAGGGCGCGGCCATGGCGATGTTCTTCATCCCGCTGACGTCGATCATCCTGTCGGGCCAGCCGCCTGAGAAGATCCCGGCAGCCTCGGGCCTGTCGAACTTCGTGCGGATCACGTTCGGTGCCATCGGCGCGTCGATCTCGACCACGGTCTGGGAAAACCGCTCGGCGCTGCATCATGCGCAGCTGGTCGAACAGATCAACCCGTACAACCCGGCATACCAGGCCCAGCTCGATCACCTGATGGAAATGGGCATGTCGAAGATGCAGGCCATCGGGCTGATCGAGCGGAACATCTCGCTGCAGGCGTCGATGCTGGGCGCCAACGACATCTTCTGGATCTCGGGCGTGCTGTTCTTCGCGCTGATCGGCTTTGTCTGGCTGACCAAGCGCGCCAAGGGCGGCGGCGGCGCCGACGCGGCCGGGGCGCACTGACCGGCCGGCTTGCGGCATGTGGCATGCGCCACGCGGCATGAAAAAAGGGCATCGATTCCGGTCGATGCCCTTTTTCTTTGGGATGCGCTCCCTCGGAGCCGGTAAAACTCAGAGTTTTACGAGCCGCTCCGGCCGCAGCGCGCCTTCCCTCATCCGCGCCACGCCCAGCAGCTTGCCTTCGGCATAGACGCGCGCAAGCATTCCTTCTTCCGGCGCCTGTCCTTCGGGCAGGTCACGGTGCGCGATACGTTGCCCCTGCAGGAAACGTCCGGCCGACGCGGCATCCAGATGCACCGGCGGGCAACGCTGCAGCAGCGCGTCAACCGGCGCAAGCAGTGTCGGCCGCGCATCGTCGGCCTGTGCGTCGATCTGTTCCAGCGTCACCGCGCCTTCCAGCGTCAGGTCGCCTACGCCAGTCCGACGCAAACCGGTCAGATGCGCGCCGCAACCGAGCGCCTCGCCGATATCTTCGGCCAAGGTGCGAATGTACGTTCCCTTGCTGCAGGTCACGCGCATCGCAAAACGGCCATTTTCCAGGTCGACATCGAGCAGCGTGATCGCGTGGATGGTCACGCGGCGTGCCGCGCGCTCCACGGTCTGCCCCGCCCGTGCATACTCGTAGAGCGGCTTGCCGTCCTTCTTCAGCGCCGAATACATCGGCGGCACCTGTTCGATTTCGCCCGTGAAGCGCACGATTGCCGCATCGAGCGCCGCGCGGTCGCACGTTACCGGACGTTCGCTGACGACATCGCCCTCCGCGTCGCCGGTGGTCGTGGTCGCACCCAGGCGCACGGCGGCTTCGTAGGTCTTGTCGGCATCGAGCAGATCCTGCGAAAACTTGGTGGCCTCGCCAAAGCACAGCGGCAAGAGGCCGGTGGCCAGCGGATCGAGCGTTCCGGTATGGCCGGCCTTGTTCGCGCGCAGCAGGCGCTTGGCGCGCACCAGCGCATCGTTGGACGACAGGCCCAGCGGCTTGTCGAGCAGCAGCACGCCATGCACGTCACGGCGCGGCAGCCGGGGCGGACGGTTGGCTTGGGAATCGGTCATTGCGGGGAAGAGGTTTGCGGCGCCGGCGCGCAGGCCGGCTCGCGAGAAAACGGCAAGAAACGCCGATGCCTTATTCGTCGTCCTTGGCGCGCGTCGAATTGGCTTCGTTGATCAGCTTCGACATCTCGATGGCATCCTCCACCGACGTATCGTGATGGAAGTGCAGCGTCGGCACGGTATGGATGTGCAGGCGCTTGAACAACAGCGAATGCAGGTAGCCAGCCTTTTCCCGGAGGATGCCGGCCGCCACCTCGGGCTCTGCGCCGAGCACCGTGAAGTAGACCTTGGCGTGCGCGTAGTCGGGCGTCAGCGCCACCGACTGCAGCGTGACCAGCCCCAGGCGCGGATCGCGGAGCTCGCGCTGGATCATCTCGGCCAGTTCCTTCTGGATCTGGTCGGACAAGCGCAAATTACGGGAGGAGATATTGCCTTTCTTGGCCATGCAAAACTTTTTGCTTTACCGATGATGTGAAAACGGCAGGCCGGAGCCTGCCGTCTTTGCGTATCGCCTTACAGCGTACGCGCCACCTCGGTGATTTCGTACACCTCGAGCTGGTCGCCTTCCTGAACGTCGTTGAAGTTCTTGATCGACAGACCGCACTCGAAGCCCTGCTTGACTTCCTTGACGTCGTCCTTGAACCGCTTGAGCGAGTCCAGTTCGCCGTCGTGGATCACCACGTTGTTGCGCAGCACCCGGACCAGCGACGTACGCTTGACCAGGCCATCGGTGACCATACAGCCGGCCACGGCGCCAACCTTCGGCACGCGGAAGACCTGGCGGACTTCCACCTGACCGATCGTGGTCTCGCGCTTCTCCGGCGCCAGCATGCCCGACATGGCCGCCTTGATCTCGTCCACAGCATCGTAAATGATGTTGTAGTAGCGGATGTCGATGCCGTTGTGCTCGGCCAGCTTGCGCGCACCAGCGTCGGCACGCACGTTGAAGCCGATGATCACGGCCTTCGAGGCCGTGGCCAGGTTGACGTCCGATTCCGAAATGCCACCCACGCCACCGTGCACGATCTGCACGCGCACTTCGGCGGTCGACAGCTTCTGCAGCGACTGCACCAGTGCTTCCTGCGAACCCTGCACGTCGGCCTTCACGATCAGCGGCAGCGTCTGGACTTCGCCCTCGGCCATCTGCTCGAGCATCGTTTCCAGCTTGGCCGCCTGCTGCTTGGCCAGCTTCACGTCGCGGAACTTGCCTTGACGGAACAGGGCGATTTCACGCGCCTTGCGCTCGTCCGGCAGCACCAGCACTTCTTCACCGGCGGCAGGCACTTCCGACAGACCCTGGATTTCCACCGGGATCGACGGGCCAGCTTCCTTGGCCGGCTTGCCGTTTTCGTCCAGCATGGCGCGCACGCGGCCATAGGCACTGCCGGCCAGCACGACATCGCCGCGCTTGAGCGTACCGCTGCTCACCAGGATCGTCGCGATCGGGCCCTTGCCCTTGTCGAGCTGGGCTTCCACCACCAGGCCCTTGGCCGGGGCGTCCACCGGAGCGCGCAGTTCCAGCACTTCGGCCTGCAGCAGCACGTTCTCGAGCAGGTCCTCGATGCCCTGGCCAGTCTTGGCCGACACCGGCACGAATGGCGAATCGCCGCCGTACTCTTCCGGTACCACCTGTTCGGCCACCAGTTCCTGCTTGACGCGGTCCGGGTTGGCTTCGGGCTTGTCGACCTTGGTGATCGCCACCACGATCGGCACGCCGGCAGCCTTGGCGTGCGCAATCGCTTCCTTGGTCTGCGGCATCACGCCGTCGTCCGCCGCCACCACCAGGATGACGATGTCGGTTGCCTTGGCACCACGGGCACGCATGGCCGTGAAGGCCTCGTGACCCGGAGTGTCCAGGAACGTGATCACGCCACGGTCGGTTTCGACGTGGTACGCGCCAATGTGCTGCGTAATGCCGCCGGCTTCGCCCGCGGCAACCTTGGTGCGGCGGATGTAATCCAGCAGCGAGGTCTTGCCGTGGTCGACGTGACCCATCACGGTCACCACCGGCGGGCGCGGCAGCAGCTCGGCATCGGTCTGCTCTTCGCCTTCCGTCACCAGCAGCAGGGCTTCCGGATCGTCCAGCTTGGCGGCATATGCCTTGTGGCCCATTTCTTCCACCACGATCATGGCGGTTTCCTGGTCCAGCACCTGGTTGATCGTCACCATCTGGCCGAGCTTCATCATCTGCTTGATGACCTCGGATGCCTTGACGGCCATCTTGTGGGCCAGATCGGCCACCGAGACGGTCTCGGGCACGTGAACTTCGCGCACCACCGGCTCGGTCGGCGCCTGGAAGTTGCTGCGGCCATCGTCACCGTGCTGCTTGCCGCCACGGCCACGCGGGCCGCTGCGCCAGCCGCCGGTACCGCCCGACGAATCGCCACGGGTCTTCAGGCCACCGCCCTTGCCCTTGCCACGGCTATCGTCCTGCCAGCTGCCGCCGCCCTTGCCCTTGCCACCCTTCTTGTCAGCGGTTGCAGTGGTCGTCGTGGCGGCCGGCGCGGCGGCGGTCTTCTTCTCGTCCTTCTTGACTTCGGTGCCAGCCGGCTTCACCGGCTTGTGCAGCGTGCCGGTCTGCTCGGCCTTCTTTTCCTCGGCCTTGCGCTCCGACGGTGCCTTCAGCACGCGCGGCGGCGCATTCAGCATCTGCTGGATGGCGCGGGCCTCGGCCTCGGCGGCTTCGCGGCGACGGCGCGCGGCGGCGTCCTGCTCGGCGCGTGCCTTGTCGGCAGCCGCCTTGGCGCTGTCCTGCTCGGCGCGGGCCTTGTCGGCGGCGGCCTTGGCGTCGTCGGCGTTCTTCTGCGCCTGGGCGCGTTCGGTGGCCAGACGTGCCTTGTCTTCTTCAGCCTTCTTGCGCGCGGTTTCCTCGGCGGCGTCGGAGGCTGCCTGGGCGGCAGCGGCTTCCTCGGCGGCCTTCTGGGCCAGCAGTTCAGCCTGGCGGCGCTGTTCGGCCTCCAGGGCTTCCTGCCTGGCGCGGCGGTCGGCTTCCTCGCGCTCGGCGGCCTCGCGGGCTGCCTGGGCTTCGGCTTCCTGGCGTGCCAGGGCCTCGGCCTGCTCGCGGCGCTGCTCCTCGTCGCGACGGGCCTGCTCGGCAGCCGCTTCGGCCGCCTGGGCGTCGGCACCGTCGTCGTGCGATTCGACGTCGTCGCGCTTGATCAGCACGCGCTTCTTGCGCACCTCGACCTGCACCGTGCGGGTCTTGCCGGTGGAGTCGGATTGACGGATTTCGGACGTTTCGCGCTTGGTCAACGTGATTTTCTTGCGTGCGCTGTCATCGGCCTGACCGTGCGACCGCTTCAGGTAATCCAGCAGCCGGGTCTTGTCCGATTCGGTAATGATGTCTTCAGGCGTCGCCTTGCCCACCCCAGCTGCCTGCAATTGTTCCAGCAGTGCAGCAGGGCTGCGGCTCAGTTCTGCGGCCAGTTGGGCAACTGTTGTGCTTGCCATTCAAACCCTTTCAATGCTCGGTTTCTACGTCGGGACAATTCGTGTGCGGAAAGCGCGTCCGGGCGTTGAACCCGGACGTGTCCCTCAGTTAAACCAATGTTCCCGTGCTTTCATGATCAGCGCCTTGGCTTCATCCTCGCCAACGCCGGCCATCTCGACCAGCTCGTCCACGGCCAGTTCGGCCAGGTCGTCACGCGTATGGATGTTGCCTTCGGCCAGTTTGCCGATCAGCTCGGGGGTCAGGCCGTCGAGCGAACGCAGATCCTGCGACACCTCTTCCACCTTTTCTTCCCGGGCCAGTTCCATCGTCAGCAGCGCATCGCGGGCGCGGTTGCGCAGCTCGTTGACGGTGTCCTCGTCGAAGGCCTCGATTTCCATCATTTCGCTGATGGGCACGTAGGCCACTTCTTCCAGCGTGGAGAAGCCTTCCTCGATGAGGATGTCCGCCACTTCCTCGTCCACGTCCAGCTTGGCCATGAACAGCTTGCGCACCACTTCGCTTTCCTCGGCCTGCTTCTGCGCCGATTCTTCCTGCGTCATGATGTTGATCTGCCAGCCGGTCAGTTCCGACGCCAGGCGTACGTTCTGACCGCTGCGGCCGATGGAGACGGCGAGGTTTTCCTCGTCGACCACCACATCCATGCTGTGCTTCTCTTCGTCGACCACGATCGACTGCACCTGCGCCGGCGCCAGCGCGCCGATCACGAACTGCGCCGGGTCTTCAGACCACAGTACGATGTCCACGGCCTCGCCGCCAATCTCGTTGCGCACCGCCGTGACGCGCGTGCCACGCACGCCTACGCAGGTGCCGATCGGATCGATGCGCTTGTCATGCGCCACCACGGCGATCTTGGCGCGCACACCGGGGTCACGGGCCGCCGCCTTGATTTCCAGCAGGCCCTGTTCCATCTCGGGCACTTCGTTCTCGAAGAGCTTGATCAGGAACTCGGGCGCGGTGCGCGACAGTTCGATCTGCGGGCCACGCGCGGCGCGGTCCACGTTCAGGATGTACGCACGCACGCGGTCGCCGGTGCGCAGGTTTTCCTTCGGAATGATCTGGTCGCGGGCCAGCAGCGCTTCCACGCGGCCGGATTCGACGATCAGACCCTTCTTGTCGGCGCGCTTGACCGTGCCGGTCATGATCTTCTCGCCGCGATCCAGGTAGTCGTTCAGGATCTGTTCGCGCTCGGCGTCGCGGATACGCTGCAGGATCACCTGCTTGGCGGCCTGCGCGCCGATACGGCCAAACTCCACCGACTCGATCTGCTCTTCGATGAAATCGTCCAGCTGGATGTCGGCGCTCTGGTCGCGGGCTTCGAACAGCAGGATCTGCTTGTCCGGTTCCTGCAGACCCTGTTCGTCGGGGACGACAAGCCAGCGACGGAACGTTTCGTGCTCACCGGATTCACGGTCGATATGGACGCGGATATCCACGTCTTCCTCGAAACGCTTCTTGGTGGCCGAGGCCAGCGCGGCCTCCAGTGCACCAAAGACCACATCCTTGTCAACGTTCTTCTCGCGCGCTAGCGCATCGACGAGCAACAGAACTTCGCGGCTCATTGCTTGTTCCCTTTTCTTTGATTTCCCTTGAAGTCGATCACAGGCACCAGGCGGGCCTTGTCGACATCGGATATGGCGAATTCCAGCAGTGCAGCGCCGTCCTTGCCCTCGAACTCCAGGCCGATCTTCTCGGCCCCGGCCTCGCCCGCGGGTTCGCGCAGGATGCCGACGAAATTCTTCTGGCCGTTGACCGGCAGGCGCAGCGTGACCCTGGCTTCCTCACCGGCGAAGCGGACAAAATCGGCCAGCTTCTTGAGCGGACGGTCCAGGCCCGGCGACGATACTTCGAGGCGCTCGTAGTCGACGTTCTCGACCATCAGCACGTGCGTGAGCTGGCGGCTGACTTTCTCGCAATCCTCAATGACGATGCCGGTTTCAGGCTGATCGATATAGACACGCAGAAGTCCGGCCGGGGCACGCTCAAGCTCAACCAACTCGTAGCCCATGCCGTTAAGGGTGGTTTCGATCAAATCTGCCAGATGCACTGTATTCCCGAGTAGTGGCTTTCAATACCTTGGCAGACACCGGGCAACACAACGTTCTGAAATCGAGGTTCCGAAACGGCCTGTAAGCCCTGCCTGCCCATCATCCCCACGAAACCGGGCGCGTCATGTGACGCAATCCAGCCGCAAGCACAAACGGGCGAACCAAAAAAAAATGGGCGCAATGCCCATCATTCGCCCATCCTCGCCGAGGATGATACTTTTGAATAGACTTGGATTATACGCGGATTATGCCTAAAAGGCAAAAGCCTACTGGGACCCGCGCCGGAATGCGGCCGAAGGCCGGACTTTTCCGGCATCGGCGCTTTCCGTATCAGCGTTGACCGCCCCGGCCACCGCCACGAGGCCGACGATTGCCGCCACTGCCGCCGCCACCGCCGCCGGCCTTGGCGGCCTTGGGCATCACATTGCCGTTGACGTCACCGCCGCCGCCCCGGCGCTGGCGATTCCCGCCTGCGTTTCCGGCATTCCCGGCATTGCCGGCGTTACCGCCCATGCCTCCGCGACCGCCACGGCCACCGCCGGCACCCTTGCCGCCTGCCGCGCCACGCATGCCGCCCGCGCCACGCATCGCGCCGGCGCCGCCAAGGCCGCCACTGAATTTCGTCGTGTGCGACGTCAGCGGTGCCGGGCCAGACGGGATGTAGCCCATCGAGGTCTGCATCGGGTCGGGCTGACCACGGCCCGCGTTGCCGCCGCCTCGGTTGCCGCCGGCCTTTTCAAAGCGCGGCAGGCCGTCCATGCCCGTGTGCATTGGCATGCCCGCAATGGCCGCTTCGGTACGCGCCTTGCGGCCACCCACCTTGGTCACGCCACCCTTGCCGCCGCCTTGCTCGGCCTTGGCCGGCGCCTTCAGGCCGATGCTGGCCATCAGATTGCGCACGTCCGTGGCTTCCAGCTCCTGCCAGCGGCCGCGCTTGAGACCACGCGGCAGCAGGAACTGGCCGTAGCGGGTCCGGATCAGGCGCGACACGGTCAGGCCGACGGCCTCGAACATCCGGCGCACTTCGCGGTTCCGGCCTTCGGTCAGCGCAACGTGATACCACTGGTTCACGCCCTCGCCACCGCCGTCGGCGATACGCAGGAAATTAGCCTCGCCGTCGTCGAGCTGAATGCCATGCAACAGCGCCTGGCGATCGGCTTCCGCCAGTTCGCCCAGCGTACGCACCGCGTATTCGCGCTCCACGCCGTAGCGCGGATGCATGAAGCGGTTGGCGATATCGCCAGACGTGGTAAAGATCAACAGGCCTTCGGTGTTGAAGTCGAGGCGTCCAACCGCCACCCACTTGCCGTTCTTGATACGCGGCAGGCTGTCGAACACGGTCGGACGGCCTTCCGGATCCGACTGGCTGACGATCTCGCCGGACGGCTTGTGATACAGCAGCACGCGCGGCGGCTTGGTCGTTACCTTGCGATGAATCAGCTTGCCGTTCACGCGGACCTGGTCGGTCGGCAGGATACGCTGGCCGATATGCGCAGGCAGGCCGTTGACGGACACCCGGCCCTGCAGAATCAGTTCTTCCATCTCGCGGCGCGAGCCCAGGCCGCCTTCGGCGAGCACCTTGTGCAGCTTCGGCGCATCGTCATCCGACGTCAGTTCGCGCACCGGCTTGGCCTTGGTGCGCGGCACGACGGTGTCTTCCTCGTCGAACTGGTCGGAAATCACGAAGCGGAACAGGTCCTCGGCCCCGGCGGCAGCCTTGGCGCCACCGGTCTTGCCGGCCGGCTTCGCCGACCTGTCGCCCTGGCGCTGTTCGCCCTGACGCTGTTCGCCACGGGCACCCTGCTTGCCGGCACCCGCCTGATTCTTGCGCTGGCCATTGCGATTGCGCTTGCCAGCCTGCTCTGCCGCCGGCTTGTTGTCGCCGTCGACCAGTGCGGCCTTGCGCTGCGGCTGCTGGCGGCGCTTGCGCTGGCCAGGCTGGGCCTGCGCCTCGCCGCCGTCGGCCTGACGTGCCTCTGGCGCAGCGGCACCGGCACCGGCATCGGCAGCAGGCGCCGGCTTGCGGCGACCACGGCCACGCGGCGCGGCCGGCTGGGCGGTGTCGCCAGCCTCGGCCGGCGCGTCGCCATCCGCGCGACCCGCATCCCGATCCTGCGCGGCCTGGCGGCGCGACGCCACCAGATTGCGCAAACCGCGGCGGAGCCCCTTGCGGCGCGGCGCGCCGTCGGCGTCATTTCCCGTATCGGGGGCGCCGGTGTCACCCGGCACGTCCGGCTGGCGGACGTCTTGCTCAGCGGAATCAGACAAAGTATTCACTATCGATGTTGCATGTTGTTCAGTTGGACACACGCTCGTCGTCGTCCTCGGTCGGGAAAGGCATATCGCCATTCCGGTCCGCAGGGGCGGCGGGCGCCGCTTCGGGCGCCCCGGTGTCCATGTGGAAGCCGTTGGCATGAGCCACCGGCGGGTCTTCCTGCCCGTCGTCTTCAGGCATCCGGGCGGCGCTGATATCGTCTTCGGAGGCATCGCCGTCGGCGATTTCCTCGCTGGGGGCGGCAGGCCCCTCGTCATGTTGCACCGACCCGGTATCGGCGCGCTCTTCCTGCGAGGCGCCTTCGCCGGCTTCGGCCGATCCGGCCAAGTCAGCGGCTTCAGCGGCTTCAGTGGCTTCAGCGGCTTCAGCGGCTTCAGATCCTTCAGCCGCTTCTGCCGCTTCTGCCGCTCGTACCGCCTCGACAGGCTCGGCGCCCACATCCGACCCGGCGGCCTCGACGGTCAAAGCGGCTGCCGATTCGGCAAACGCTTCTTCGTCGCCGGCAGGCGGATTGGCCGTGGCGATTTCTTCAAAATCGATGGCTTGCTGCTCCAGGAGCGCGGCTTGCGCCTGGGCCTGGGCATCTTCCAGCGGGGGCAACTCGTCCAGCGAGCGCAAGCCAAGGTCATCCAGGAACGCCTTGGTCGTCGCGTACAGGGCGGGACGACCCGGCACGTCGCGATGGCCAATGACCTCGATCCAGCTGCGATCCTCGAGTTTCTTGATCACGTCCGTACTGACCGTCACGCCCCGGATTTCCTCGATATCGCCACGCGTGACAGGCTGGCGATACGCGATGATCGCCAGGGTTTCCATGACGGCGCGCGAGTACTTGGGCGGCTTTTCCGGATTCAGCCGGTCGAGGAATTCCCGCATCTCGGGGCGGCTCTGGAAGCGCCAGCCGCTGGCCAGCGCCACCAGTTCGACCCCGCGCGGCTGCCAGTCCTGCCGCAGTTCCTCGAGCAGCACCCGGATCGTGTCGGCGCCGACGTCGTCGGCAAACAACCGTCGCAGATCGCCAACGCGCAGCGGCTCCTGCGCACAGATCAGCGCGGTCTCGAGGACGATCTTCGCCTCTTGGGTATTCATGTGATTGCGTGCAGCCTGTCTTTGCACCTGCCCCCGGACAAATCCCGGAGCACTGGAGATTGCAGATACAGCGAGGCCGAAGCCACCGCCATCTCATCGCGCAGCCAGCTCGCCTGCCTAATGCAGCGCAGCCGTGCGCACCTCGTTCTTTTGCATCGAATTGCCGGGTCGATCCGGCAGGAGATCGTCCGGCGCTGGCCAGTTTCACCAGTCAACGGACCTCTTGCGTCGCGCCTTCTCCCTTCGGGGCGGACATTCGCCTGGGCCACCAGATGACCAAGACGGCAAGAAACAAAACGGTATCGGCTCAGGCAACCTCGCCCTGACCGGCGCCATCTTCCCAACCGCAGCCGGTCTTTTAACCAGATCTTTTGAACCGGATGGACTGTTGAGACGTTCTCGGCTCACCAGAGTGACCGAAAACCTTGGGCACGCTCCCCAGATCAGGAATGCGGCCCCAGCGGCGCCCCGAGCATGGTGCGGCGCGATACCGTGGTTCTGGCGATTGTATGGCATTCCCCGCCCCGCCCGCAACCCGGCGCTGTGGCCGATTCAGAACACCACGCAAAAGCCGTGTTGGGCCAGGGTGTCCGGGAGCCAGATCGACCGCGCCACGCCCAGCAGGCCGAAGCCGATCACCACCAGTCCCGACGCGACCCGCACGGCAGGTTTGCGAGAGAGTTGCCGCAGGTACCCCGACAGCCCGGAGATCACGAGCAGGTTGGGCAGCGTGCCCAGTCCGAAGGCGCCCATCACCAGGGCGCCCGACACAGCATTGCCTGCCAGAAGCGCCAGCGCGAGTGCGCCATAGACCATTCCGCAGGGCACGAGCCCCCAGGCCAGACCCATGCCGTACCGGCGCAACAGCGGCGTTGCGCGACGCTCGCCGCGTAGCCGCACCGGCAGCCTTGCGGTCATGGCCCGCGCGCGCTGCACCACGTGCACGGCGGCAAGCGAGGCCAGCCGCTCGATCCAGTCGGACCGCATCACGCGTCCACGCAACAGCCACACACCCGTGATCACCAGCATGATGCTGCCCGCCGCATAAAGCCATCGCTGCAACGGCAGATAATCCTGCCGCCACACCGTTGCTCCGACAGCTCCCATCACCGCACCCAGCAGCATGTATGTCGTAATGCGGCCCGCATGCATGACGCACAGCGCAGTCCACCACTGACGAGCGGAACGGTGTATGACAATTGCGACATCGCGGTGCTGTTTCTGCTCCGCAGCAATAGCAATTCCTCCACACATGGCCGCGCAATGCATGCCACCGAGCAGGGCCATCAGAAAAACGCTTAAAAGCACACCAAAAGGCAACTGTTCCTCGCTTCTGCATCACATGACGCTGTAAAATGCCTGCATCGCGCCCTCGCTGCAAGCGCATTCATAACGAGCACTTCAATTGTTGACTTCCATTCCCGTCACCGAGATGTCGCCCCGTTGCTCCACGTGTGCCATGGGCCAGCTTTGCCTGCCCGTGGGCATGTCGCAACAAGACCTGGCGAAGATGGACACGCTCGTGCAGGAACGCGTGCGTGTTCACAAGGGCGAAACGCTTTACCGCATGGGCGAACCGCTCAACGCGGTCTACGCCATTCGCTTTGGCACACTGAAGACGCACGTCACGATGGAGGACGGGCGCACTCAGATCACGGGCTTCCACCTGCCCGGTGAAGTCATCGGTCTCGATGGCCTCAGCGAGATGCAGCACGCCTCCGACGCCACAGCGCTGGAAGACGCCGAAGTCTGCGTCGTACGCTACGACGACCTGCAATCGCTGTCGAGCTCCCTGCCCTCCCTGCAAGGCCAGTTCCTGCGCTTGATGAGCAAGGAAATCTCGCAGGACCAGGTCATGCTGATCACGCTCGGGTCGATGCGCGCCGAAGAACGTTTGGCTGCGTTCCTCGTCAACATGTCCGAGCGTCTGTCCGCGCGCGGTTACTCGTCCACCGAGTTCGTACTGCGAATGAGCCGCGAAGAAATCGGCAGCTACCTGGGCCTGAAACTCGAAACCGTCAGCCGCCTGTTCTCGCGCTTTGCCGAAGCGGGGCTGATCCAGATTCGTCAGCGACATGTGAAGCTCGTCGATATGGCAGGCATCAAGCAGGTGTACAGCAGGTCCTGCTGAAATCCAGGGCCGCACATCACGACAAAGGCCGCGCCGGAGCAATCCAGCGCGGCCTTTCTGTTTGCAGTGCACGTTCTGCATTGCCTATTCGAGTTCATCGGTGTCGCTGAGCTTCACCGGCATCGTGTACAGCGTGAGCCCACTGGACAACGCGCAAAATAACCACGCGACCAGGAAACCAACGGTGTAGATCGCCTGCCGCGAAGCCTCTACCGGATGTCCGAAGAAACTCAAGTCTCCGGGATCCACCACCGAGAACACCACCGCCGTGGCCGCACCGCCCATCAGAAACGCCGGCCATAGCACCCACATCAGCCAGCGCAGTCTCATGGGCGCCTCGCAGTGGCTTCAGCGTGATCGGCGCTGGCCTTCTCGATCACCAGTCCGTGGCGCGTGGCACCGCTCACCGGCACATCGGCATGGGTGTTCGCCAGCCAGATCGTGATACCGCAACCGACCATCGCCAGCAGCGGACCGCTCATCAAAATCCAGGGCCATGGTTCCCTGTACCAGGGCTTTGCGGGGTATTGGGTCATTGCGCTCTCCTGTTGGCATTCGTCCCGGCTCACCATCCATGACAGGATCACAGATCGCGAGGAACGATGAAACTCGTGCTTTGCCGGATATCCACTTTCCGATCGGTTTCGGTCTCGGCGGTAACCGTCACCTCGATCTTGTGCGTACCCTGCTTCGCATCGTCGATCGGTACACGAATCCGGATCGGCAGCAGCCGGTTCGACGTGGGCGACAGCGATTCCGCACCGTGGTCGTACTCTACGACCAGGTCCTTCAACGCGTCGCTCTGCGCCTGCACGTGGAACTTCATCGGCGCCTCTGTGGCATTGATCAGTTGCAGCCGGTACACGTTCTCGATCCAGCGGCCTTCCACTTCGCGCCCGAGCGCGCCGCGATCCCGAATGATGTCGACCTTGAGCGGCGCGCGCATGGCCAGCGACGCGACAAAGCCTGCCGTCAATGCCACCCAGATCGCCGTGTAGACGATCGTGCGCGGACGCAGCAGCCGCTTGCGGGCGTCCGATGCCGACAGCTTCTTGCGCATCGCGTTCTCCGATGTGTACCGGATCAACCCGCGCGGATATTCCATCTTGTCCATGACCTGGTCGCAGGCATCGATGCACGCTCCGCAGCCGATGCACTCGTACTGCAGGCCGTCGCGGATGTCGATCCCGGTGGGGCACACCTGTACGCAGATGCTGCAGTTCACGCAGTCGCCCAGGCCAGCCGCGTGGTGGTCGACCTTGCGCGACCGGCTGCCGCGCGGTTCGCCACGGCCCACGTCGTAGGTCACGACGTAGGTATCGCGGTCCACCATCACGCTCTGGAAGCGCGCGTACGGACACATGTACTTGCACACCTGCTCGCGCATGAAGCCAGCATTGCCCCACGTGGCAAACGCATAGAACAGCATCCAGAATGCCTGCCACGGACCGAGCGTCCAGTGCAGGACCTCGCCGCCCAGTTCGCGGATCGGTGCGAAATAGCCGATGAACGTAAAGCCCGTCCACAGCGCGATCACGATCCACAGCACGTGCTTGGTCGCCTTGAGACGAATCTTGCGCAGGCTCCACGGATCGCCGTCCAGCCGGATGCGGGCGATGCGGTCGCCTTCCACCCGGCGCTCGATCCACATGAAGATTTCGGTATAGACCGTCTGTGGACACGCGTACCCGCAGAACAGCCGTCCGGCGATGGCTGTGAACAGGAACAGTGCCAGCGCCGAGATGACCAGCAGAACCGCCAGGTAGATCACGTCCTGCGGCCACAGCACAAGGCCGAAGATGTAGAACTTGCGGGCGCCGAGATCGAACAGGACGGCTTGCCGGTCGTTCCATTGCAGCCACGGCGTGCCGTAGTAGACCAGTTGCGTGAGGATGACCAGCCAGATCCGCCAGCTCGAAAAAGCGCCTGTGACCGAGCGCGGATAAATCTTGCGCCGTACTTCATACAGGGCCTCTTCGGTGGCGTCGGCCGCCGGCTTTGGCGGAGGTGCGGGCCGCCAGGCGGCCTCGCTTGATTCGCGGGTAGTGGGGGGAGATTCCAGGGGCGCGCTCATTGTTCAGCCCTCATGCCCCCGGGTCCGGACGGCGTGGCCTCCGGACCCGGGGGACGGTTTGTCATTGCCCTGTGGATGCGGCGTTCGCGTTGCTGTTCGACAGGCCCCAGACGTATGCCGTCAGCATGCGAATGCGTTCGGGCGTCAGGATTTCCTCATGGGCTGGCATATGGCCGTTGTGCCCCTTCAGGATGGCATCGACGATCACGCCTTCCGAACTGCCATACAGCCACACGTTGTCGGACAGGTTGGGCGCGCCAAGCGCCTGGTTGCCCTTGCCGCTCGCGCCATGACAGGCCGCACAGGTGGACTTGAACGTGCTTTCGCCGCGCGACGCCCGGATCGGGTCGTAGGTCAGCCCCGACAGCGACCGCACATACTGCGCCGTATCACCGGCCAGCTTGGCATCGATCGTACCGGCAAACGGCGGCATCACGCCGTTGCGGCCCTTCGCGATCGTCTGCTGGATCGTGTCGGGATCACCGCCATACAGCCAGTCGTTATCGGTCAGGTTCGGGAAGCCGCGGCTGCCGCGCGCGTCCGAGCCATGGCACTGGGCGCAATAGTTCAGAAACAGGCGCTGGCCGATTTCGCGCGCATCGGGGTCCGCCGCTACCTGCTTGACGTCCATCTTCAGGTACTTGGCATAGATCTCGTGCTGCATCTTCTCGGCCGCCTCCCGATGCGCGGCAAGTTCGCCCTGCGTCGAGAACTTCAGCACGCCGGCGTAGGTGCCGAGGCCAGGATAGAGCACAAGGTAAGCCACGCTGAACACGCAGGCCAGCAGGAACATCCACATCCACCAGCGCGGCAGCGGGTGGTTCAGTTCGCGCAGGTCGCCGTCCCAGACATGGCCGGTGTCATCGGTGGTACTGACACCCTTCGGCATCTTCCGTTGCGAAAACAGTAGCCACACGCACCAGACGATACCAATGAGCGCGATGGCCGTGATGTAGTAGCCCCAAAAATCGGAAATGAAATCGCTCATGGTTACTAGTTCCGGCTTGGATTGTTATGTTCGTCCGGCAAGGCAAACGGCAACATCGCCGATTCCTCGTTGGCAGCCTTGCGGCCCGCCGACCACGCCCACCAGCAGATGGCCAGGAACGTCAGCAGCGACAGGACAGTGGCGATGGAAGTCACGATCACCATGGCATTACTCCTTGGCGGGTGCGGCCGTCTCGGCCGCAGGCGCTGCGGCAGCGGGTGCCGTATCCAGACGGACGTTGCGACGGTTCAGGCCCAGACCCTGCAAGTACGCGACCATGGCGTCCTCTTCGGTCTTGCCCACCAGCTCTTCCGGTGCGCCTGCGATGTCGGCATCCGTATAGGGCACGCCCAGACGCTGCAGCGCGCGCATGCGGGCCTGGACCGAATCGGTCGGCAGCGGCGTCTTTTCGAGCCACGGATACGACGGCATCACCGATTCGGGCACCACGTCGCGCGGATTGCGCAGGTGGATGCGCTGCCAGTCATCGGAATACCGCCCACCCACGCGGGCCAGATCCGGACCAGTTCGCTTGGAACCCCACAGGAATGGGTGGTCATATACCGACTCGCCCGCCGTGGAGAAATGGCCATAACGCTCGGTTTCGGCCTGCAGCGTGCGCACCTGTTGCGAATGGCAACCCACGCAGCCTTCACGGATATAGATGTCACGCCCCATCAGCCGCAACGGCGAATACGGCGTGATGCCCGGATCGGGCTGGGTGGTGGAGTGCTGGAAAAACAGCGGCACGATCTGCACCAGACCGGCAATGCTGACCACGATGATTGTCGCGATGATCAGCCAGCCGACGTTCTTTTCCAGCGTCTCGTGCCTGAAAAATCCTTGATTCTGAGACATTGTTTGCGTCCTCGGCTCTGGTCAGTGGGCGGAAGCCGGCAGGCTGGCCGGGATCGGCGCATCCACGGTCGGCTTGCCGGCGATGGTGCGGAACACGTTGTAGGCCATGATGAACATGCCACCCAGGAAGCACAGGCCACCGGCCAGACGGATCAGGTAGAACGGATACTTGGCCTTGACCGCCTCCACGAACGCGTAGGTCAGCGTGCCGTCCGGCTGCGTGGCGCGCCACATCAGCCCTTCCATCACACCGGCGATCCACATCGAGGCGATATAGAGCACCACGCCGATCGTGGCCACCCAGAAGTGCAACTCGATCAGACGCGTGCTGTACATCTGCTTTTCACCGAACAGGCGCGGGATCAGGTAGTAGAGCGAGCCAATCGAAATCATCGCGACCCAGCCCAGCGCGCCCGAATGGACGTGGCCGATCGTCCAGTCCGTGTAGTGCGACAGCGCATTCACGGTCTTGATCGACATCATCGAGCCCTCGAACGTGGCCATGCCGTAGAACGACAGCGCCACCACCAGGAACTTGAGGATCGGGTCGGTGCGCAGCTTGTGCCAGGCACCGGACATGGTCATGATCCCGTTGATCATGCCGCCCCACGACGGCGCGAGCAGGATCAGCGAGAACACCATGCCCAGCGACTGTGCCCAGTCGGGCAGCGCGGTGTATTGCAGATGGTGCGGGCCGGCCCACATGTAGGTGAAGTTGAGCGCCCAGAAGTGGACGATCGACAGGCGATAGGAATAGATCGGACGCTCGGCCTGCTTCGGGATGAAGTAGTACATCATGCCCAGGAAGCTGGTGGTCAGGAAGAAGCCCACGGCGTTGTGGCCGTACCACCACTGGATCATGGCGTCCTGCACACCCGCATAGGCGGAATACGACTTCCACATCGACGCCGGCATCTCGATGTTGTTGACGATATGCAGGATGGCGATGGTCAGGATGTAGGCGCCGAAGAACCAGTTGGCCACGTAGATGTGCCGGGTCTTGCGCTTGACAATCGTGCCGAAAAAGACGATGGCGTAGGCCACCCATACCAGCGTGATCAGGATGTCGATCGGCCATTCGAGCTCGGCATACTCCTTCGAGCTCGTGATGCCCATTGGCAGCGTGATCGCGGCGGCCACGATGACGATCTGCCAGCCCCAGAACGTGAATGCCGCGAGCGGCCCGCAGAACAGGCGCGCCTGGCAGGTGCGCTGCACCACGTAATACGACGTGGCAAACAACGCGCTGCCGCCAAATGCGAAGATCACCGCATTGGTATGCAGCGGCCGCAGTCGGCCGAACGACAGCCACGGCGTATTGAAATTCAGATCCGGCCAGATCAATTGCGCCGCAAGCAGAACGCCTACGGCCATGCCGACGATGCCCCAGACCACGGTCATGACGGCAAACTGCCGCACTACACCGTAGTTGAAGGTGTCGACGCGTGGAGACGCGGTGGTGACAGCCATTCAGACCCCCAAGCTAAGTAAGAATAAACCTATTGACTGTGTGACTTTAGAAAAACAGAGCGCTCGTCGTGTTGACTTCAATCAATCCTTACGCACCACGCACGAACTGTTTTCGCCGGGTAATGTCTGTGCACCGGTCTTGCACCAGGACGCATTGGCCCGATTCGCCCTACCGGGCATGTTCGGGCCGCTGCGGCTTGTCGTTATCGAGCAGGATGGCTTCGGCGGGCCGGTCCAGGTCGTCGTATTGACCCGCATGCAGCGCCCACCACAAGACCCCGGCGATCAATGCCACCAGCACCAGGCTCATCGGCACCAACAGATATAGCGTTTCCATCAGGACTCCCCATCCGGCGCTTCGGGTGCCGCTGCCTTGACGCGCAGCAACCGCCACGCATTGGCCACAACCAGCAGCGACGACACCGACATGCCGATCCCGGCCATCCAGGCCGTAACGTGACCCGTCGCGGCCAGCGGGATGGCCACCACGTTGTAGGCGAAGGCCCAGCCGAGGTTCTGTCGCACCACGCGGCGGGCGCGACGGGCAGCCGCGACGGCGGTCGCGATCTCCGCCACCCCGCCGTGCGTCAGCACCGCATCGGCCCCTGCCTGCGCCAGCGGCGCGCCGCTACCGATGGCAATCGATACCTGCGCCTGCGCCAGCACCGGGGCATCGTTGATGCCGTCGCCCACGGCCAGCACCACCGCACCGCGTTGCTGCAGCGCGGCCACGTACTCGCGCTTGCCTTCGGGTGTCACGGCGCCGAGGGCGGTAGCCATGCCGAAACGGTCGGCCCACCAGCGCACGGCCGCCATCTCATCGCCCGACACGAGGTGGCAGCGCACGCCAAGCGAATCCAGCGCGCGAAGCAATGCACGGGTCTGGCCGCGCTCGACATCGGCGAGCAGGAAGCAGGCGAGCGGGCCCGTGGCGTCGCCCAGCCACACCTGCGTGGCGCCCGGGTGACTCTCGTGCCCCCATTCGCCGGCGTCCGCGCTGGAGGAGAGCGCGGCCACGTACGCGCGTCGCCCAAGGCGAAGCCGGCAACCGTCGACCGACGCTTCGAGCCCCTGCCCCGGCACATTGCGCAGGTCGCTCACTGTGGGTCGACCCGTGCCCGCGTCGTCGCAAGATTCGGCAAACGCCCGTGCAATCGGATGCTCGCCGCCACGCTCCATGGCGGCCGCGACGCGTCGGCAACCCTGCGCATCGAGGGCCCCGAAAGTCTGTGTGGAAACCAGCGCGAAGCGGCCTTCAGTCAGCGTGCCGGTCTTGTCGAGCACTACGTCGGTCACCCGCGCCAATGCTTCGAGCGCATGCGCGCGTGTCAGCAACATCCCGCGCCGCGACAGCGCCGCCCCCGCGGCCGCCAGCGCGGCCGGCGTGGCCAGCGACAGCGCACAGGGACAGCTGACAACCAGCACCGCCACCGTCACCAGCAACGCGCGCGACGGATCGATCCACAGCGCCCAGACCGCCCCGGTCGCCACCGCCATGATCAGCAGCGTGCCGACGAACCAGCCGGCCACGCGATCGGCCACTTGCGCCAGCCTCGGCTTGTCCGCCAGCGCCCGGTCCAGCACGGCGACGATCTCGGCCAGACGCGTTTGCGCGCCAATACGCTCGATACGTATTTCCAGCGGGCTGGCGGCATTGAAGCAGCCCGCCAGCACGGCGTCGCCCGCCACGCGCTTCACCGGCCGCGCCTCGCCCGTCAGCATTGATTCATCGAGCTCGCTCGCGCCGGCCAGCACCACGCCGTCGGCGGGCACGATCTCGCCGGCCTTGACGCGAATACGGTCTCCCGGCTGCAATCTGGCGACCGGAATGCGCTCGCCCGCCCCGCCGGCCTGCGCCAGCCGCTCGCAGGTGGCCGGCAACTGCCGCGCCAGCATTTCCGCGCCGCTGCGCGATGCCTGGCGCACCCGCAGTTCCAGGTAGCGCGCCAGCAACAGGAACGCGACAAACATCGTCACGGAATCGAAATAGACCTCGCCCACGCCGCGCGCGGTGGCCACGGCGCTGGCCAGGAACCCTGCCGCCACGCCGATGGCGACCGGCACGTCCATGCCCATGTGGCGGTGGCGCAGCGACCGCCAGGCGCCGGCAAAGATCGGCCACGCGGAATAGAGAACGACCGGAACGGTCAGGGCGAAGCTGGCCCAGCGCATCAATTGCAGTTGGCCGGGATCGATGGTGGCCTCATGCGTGTAGAGGGGCCACGCGTACATCATCACCTGCATCATGCCGAGCATGGCCACCGCCATCCGCATCAGCAGGCTGCGGCGTTCGCGGCGGTCCTGCTGGTCGGAGCGCGACACTTCGAACGGCCACGCTGCATAGCCGATATCGGCCAGGCTGGACAGCAGGTTGGCCACGCCTTGCGAGGCGTCGCGCCACCGCACGACGACGCGGCGCGTCGCCACGTTGGCCACCACCGATTCCACCCCGTCGAGCCGCCCGAGATGCTGTTCGATCAGCCAGGCGCAGGCAGCACAGCGGATGTTTTCCGGCGCCAGCGTCACCTCGGAACGGCCCTCTCCCGCCGGTCGCACGAACTGGCCGCGCAGTTCCGGGCTGTCGTAGGCCGCCCAGACCGGCTCGGCTTCGCGCCGCGCTTCGGCGTCGATCGGACGCGCAAAGCGCGTGACATCGCCATAGAGATGGCCGAAACCGGCCGCGTGCAGCGTCTGCGCCAGGGTCTGGCAGCCACCGCAGCAGAAGGCGCGCGGCTGGCCGTCAATCTGGACGACAAACGGCGCGGCGCCCGTCAGCGGCTGGCCGCAATGGAAACAATCGGTGGAATCTGAGGCTGTTGATGCAGAAGACGCCGTTGCCCGCCCGGCAGAAGGGGCGTCCGAATGGTCGGCAAAGGTACTGGCCGGAACGGCGGCAGATACCAGACCTGGCGCGAAGGGGGCGGGAGTTGGAGACGACATGGCGCGCTTTTATTACCCAGTGGATACTAGGTACCTTGCGCGCGCCCTACCTTGATACAAATCAAACTTGGGGAAACACTCCCAAAATTGCTTCCCGCAGGTGTCCGGCAAACAACGGAGGCCGGCCGGATGCCTTGACGTGCCCTGACTTCAGGTCGGTCAGGTCAGCGAGGTATCCATCACCCGGCGTTCCGACTCCAGGTACTCCCGCGACTGCATCTCGATGATCCGCGACACGGTCCGGTGGAACTCGTTGGCCATCTGCCCTTCCGTGTACAGCTCGTCGGCCGGCACTTCGGCAGAGATCAGCAGCTTGACCTTGTGGTCGTAGAACACGTCGATCAGCCAGGTGAAGCGGCGCGCCTCCGACGACATCCGCGGCGTCATCTTCGGCACGTCCGAAAGAATCACGGTGTGGAATTGCGAGGCAATTTCCAGATAGTCGTTCTGCGAACGCGGTCCGCCGCACAGCGTGGCGAAATCGAACCAGACCACGCCGTTGGCCTTGCGCAGCGCCTTGATCTCGCGATGCTCGATATGGAGAATCGGCGATTCGTCGGCGGTACCGGCGATCGACACGAACGCGTCGCGCAGTGCGGCGCTGGCCTCACGGCCCAGCGGCGTGTGGTACGCCTGCACCTGTTCCAGCGCCCGCTTCCGGTAATCGATCCCGGCGTCAACGTTCAGGACGTCGAGCTTCGTCTGCAGAAGCTGGATGGCCGGCAGCACGCGGTCGCGGTGGAGGCCGTCCGGGTACAACAGGTCCGGGCGATAGTTCGAGGTCATCACGAACTGCACGCCGTTGTCGAACAGCTGCTGCAGCAGGCGGTGCAGGATCATGGCATCCGCCACGTCGCTGACGTGAAATTCGTCGAAACAGATCAGACGGAAACGGCGCGCGATGCGCCTGGCCAGCTCGTCGAGCGGATCGGGGCGACCCCGCAGCTCCTCGAGCTCGCGATGCACCTCGCGCATGAATTCGTGGAAATGCAGCCGGGTCTTGCGCACCACCGGCACGCAGGAATAGAAGCTGTCCATCAGGAACGACTTGCCGCGCCCCACCCCACCCCACAGGTACACGCCCTTGGGCACGTCAGGGTGTACCAGCAGCTTCTTCAGCGCGTTGTTGCGGCGGCTTTTGTACGCCACCCACTCGTCGTAGCACTGCTGCAGCCGGGCCACGGCGCGCAATTGCGCCTCGTCGGACTGGTAGCCGCGCTGCTTGAGTTCGTGTTCGTAAAACTCGGTGACGTTCATGTCGGGGCTCGGAAATGCCGGGGTGCTTCAAGCGAAAACGGCGCGCCGCAGGAATCGCGGCGCGCCGGTGTTCACCAGGAGGTGAACGGGTATTACATGTTCAGCTGACGCTTGTCGACGGCCAGCGCCGCTTCGCGCATGACTTCCGACATCGACGGGTGCGGGTGGCAGACGCGACCGATGTCTTCGCTTGCGGCCTTGAACTCCATGGCCACCACGGCTTCGGCGATCAGGTCCGAAGCATTGGCTGCCACGATGTGCACGCCCAGGATCTCGTCGGTCTTGGCGTCCGCCAGCATCTTGACGAAGCCGTCGGCTGCGCCCATGCCCAGTGCACGGCCATTGGCCATGAACGGGAACTGGCCCGACTTGTACTCGCGGCCTTCGGCCTTGAGCTGTTGCTCGGTCTTGCCGACCCACGCGATTTCCGGGAACGTGTAGATGACCCAGGGAACCGTGTTGAAGTCGATGTGCGGCTTCTGGCCAACGATGCGCTCGGCCACGGCCACGCCTTCGTCTTCGGCCTTGTGCGCCAGCATCGGGCCACGCACCACGTCGCCGATTGCCCAGATGCCCGGCACCTTGGTCTGGCAGTGGTCGTCGACTTCGATGAAGCCACGTTGATCCACGCCCAGGCCAACCGCTTCCAGGCCCAGGTTGTCGGTGTTCGGCACGCGGCCAACCGATACGATCAGACGATCGACCTCGAGCGTCTGGTCCTTGCCGTCCTTGTCGGTGTAGGCAACGGTGACGTTGTCCTTGCCGGTCTTGACTTCGTTGACCTTGACGCTCAGGTGGAACTTCAGGCCCTGCTTGGTCAGCAGCTTCTGGGCTTCCTTGGCCACGCCTTCGTCGGCGGCGCCCAGGAACGCGGGCAACGCTTCGAGCACGGTCACGTCGGCACCCAGGCGGCGCCAGACCGAACCGAGTTCCAGGCCGATCACGCCGGCGCCAATCACGCCCAGCTTCTTCGGTACCGTCTCAAACTTCAGCGCGCCTTCGTTGTCGCTGATCAGCTTGTTGTCGACGGGGATACCGGGCAGATGGCGGGCCTTCGAACCCGTGGCGATGATGACCTGCTTGGCAGTCAGCGTTTCGCCGTTCACTTCGACCTGGAAGCCTTCAGCGGCCTTGCCGGCGAACTTGCCGTAGCCCTTGAACAGCGTGACCTTGTTCTTGCGGAACAGGAACTCGATGCCCTTGGTCATCTTGCCGACGATGTCATCCTTGCGCTTGAGCATCTTGGCCACGTCGACCTTGATGTCACCCACGGTGATGCCGTGGTCGGCCAGGTGGTGCGAGGCGTTCTCGAACTCTTCCGAGGAAGCCAGCAGCGCCTTGGACGGGATGCAGCCCACGTTCAGGCAGGTGCCACCCAGGCGGGCTTCGCCCTTGGGATCGTCATAGGCGTTGCCTTCCAGGCAGGCCACGTTCAGGCCCAGCTGGGCAGCACGGATGGCGGCGATGTAGCCGCCGGGGCCGGCGCCGATCACCAGCACGTCGAATTGTTTGCTCATGGGAAATATCTCTTTGGCACGTCATGCCTGCGCCAATATGGCAGGCATCCGGCGGCATCGTGCAGATGCGCTCGCCGGGTCCCCGCACCGCGGCGCGGGGACGACGACAAACGAAAGACGGAGTGTCTGTCTGGGGACAGGACCGATTACAGGTCCAGCAGCAGGCGGGCCGGATCTTCCAGGGCTTCCTTCATGGCCACCAGACCCAGGACGGCTTCGCGGCCGTCGATGATACGGTGGTCATAGGACATGGCCAGGTAGTTCATCGGACGGATCACGATCTGACCGTCTTCCACCACGGCGCGGTCCTTGGTGGCGTGAACGCCCAGGATGGCCGATTGCGGCGGGTTGATGATCGGGGTCGACAGCATCGAACCGAACGTACCGCCGTTCGAGATCGAGAACGTACCGCCGGTCAGGTCGTCCAGCGACAGCTTGCCGTCACGGGCCTTGGCGCCGAATTCGGCAATCTTCTTCTCGATGTCGGCCAGGCTCATCTGGTCGGCGTTGCGCAGGATCGGCACCACCAGGCCACGCGGCGAGCCGACGGCGATACCGATGTCGAAGTAGCCATGGTAGACGATGTCATTGCCATCAACCGAAGCGTTGATGATCGGGTACTTCTTCAGCGCATGGACGGCGGCCTTCACGAAGAACGACATGAAGCCCAGCTTCACGCCGTGTTCCTTCTCGAAGCGATCCTTGTACTTGTTACGCAGATCCATGACCGGCTTCATGTTCACTTCGTTGAACGTGGTCAGGATGGCGTTGGTCGATTGCGACTGCACCAGGCGCTCGGCGATACGGGCGCGCAGGCGGCTCATCGGTACGCGCTCTTCCGGGCGGTCGCCCAGCGCGGCGAAGTCGACCTGGGCCGACACTTGCGGCAGCGCCGGCTTGGCAGCGGCCGGAGCCGGTGCAGCCTTGGCGGCCGGGGCCGAACCAGCAGCCAGCACGTCGCCCTTGGTGATACGGCCGTCCTTGCCGGTGCCGGCCACTTGCGAGGCCGACAGGCCGCCTTCGGCCATCAGCTTGGCAGCCGACGGCATGGCGATGGCGCCAGCCGCGGCGGGAGCGGCAGCCGGGGCAGCGGCCGGGGCCGGTGCGGCGGCAGCAGGAGCCGGGGCGGCAGCGGCCGGAGCGGCGGCGCCAGCAGTGGCTGCCGTGTCGATCTTGGCGATGATTTCGTCAGCAACGACAGTGTCGCCGTCGTTCTTGACAATCTGCGACAGCACGCCAGCCGACGGGGCCGGCACTTCCAGCACAACCTTGTCCGTTTCGATTTCGATCAGGATTTCGTCCTGAGCAACGGCTTCGCCCGGCTTCTTCTTCCAGTTCAGCATGGTCGCTTCGGCGACCGATTCAGACAGTTGCGGAACCTTGACGTCAACAATAGCCATGGTTTGTTAAATCCTCGATGTATGCGTGTGTGTTTCGTTTCAGGCAGGCAGTCCCGCGGCGCGCATCCCTGTGCGCCGCCGCGGGGTACCAACGAATTACTTGGTCAGAACAAAGCCCTTGAGCTTGGAGAACGCGGCTTCCAGCAACGCCTTCTGTTGCTCGTTGTGCTTTGCGTAGTAGCCCACCGCCGGCGAAGCCGAGGCGGGGCGACCGGCATAACCGAGCTTCTGGCCTTCCGTCATGTTTTCCATGATGTAGTGCTGGACGAAGAACCAGGCGCCCTGGTTCTGCGGTTCGTCCTGGCACCACACGATTTCGGTCGCGCCGGGGTATTTCTTGAGTTCCGCGGCCACGGCCTTGTGCGGGAACGGATACAGCTGCTCCAGGCGGATGATCGCGGTGTCGGTCGCCTCGCGTTCCTTGCGGGTGTTGACCAGGTCGTAGTAGACCTTGCCCGAGCACATGATCACGCGCTTGACCTTGCTGGCGTTCAGTTCCTCGTGATCGGGGATCACGGTCTCGAAATGGCCCTTGGCCAGATCGGACAGCGGCGACACGGCGTCCTTGCTGCGCAGCAGCGACTTCGGCGTCATGATCACCAGCGGCTTGCGGAACAGACGGATCATCTGGCGACGCAGCAGGTGGAAGATCTGGGCCGGCGTGGTCGGCTGGACCACCTGCATGTTGTGGTCTGCGCAGAGCTGCAGGAAACGCTCGATACGGGCCGAGCTGTGTTCCGGACCCTGGCCTTCGTAGCCGTGCGGCAGCATCATCGTCAGGCCCGAGGCGCGGCCCCACTTCACTTCACCCGACGAAATGAACTGGTCGATCACCACCTGGGCGCCGTTGACGAAGTCGCCGAACTGGGCTTCCCAGATCACCAGCGCGTTCGGTTCGGCGGTCGAGTAGCCGTATTCGAAGCCGAGCACGGCCTCTTCCGACAGCACCGAGTCGATCACCGTGAACGGTGCCTGGTTGTCAGACACGTTCTGCAGCGGCACGTACGAGCCGGCATCCCAGCGTTCGCGACCCTGGTCGTGCAGCACGGCGTGACGGTGCGTGAAGGTACCGCGGCCGGCATCCTGGCCGGTGATACGCACCGGGTAGCCCGAAGCGACCAGCGAGGCGAAGGCCAGGTGTTCACCCATGCCCCAGTCCAGCATCTGCTCGCCCTTGCCCATGTTGGAACGGTCCTTGATGACCTTGTCCACCAGCGGGTGCAGCTTGAGCTGTTCCGGAATCGTGGTGATGCGCTCGGCCAGACGCTTCAGTTCCGTCATCGGAACGGCGGTGTCGGCGGCATCGGTCCACTTGCGGTTCAGGAACGGCATCCAGTCCACGGCGAACTTGTTCTTGAAGTTCGACAGGACCGGGTCGACCGTGTGCTTGCCAGCATCCATGGCAGCACGATAGCCCTTGACCAGCTCGTCGCCGAAGTCGGCAGCGGTCAGATTCTGGGCCACCAGCTTGTCGGCGTACAGCTTGCGCGTACCCGGGTGCTGGCCGATCTTCTTGTACATCAGCGGCTGCGTCATGGCAGGGGTGTCCTGCTCGTTGTGACCCAGCTTGCGGAAGCAGATGATGTCGACCACGACATCCTTGTTGAATTCCATGCGGAAATCAACGGCCAGCTGCATGGCGTACACGACGGCTTCGGGATCGTCGCCGTTCACGTGCAGCACCGGGGCCTCGATCATCTTGACCACGTCCGTGCAATACAGCGTCGAACGCGCATCGCGGGGGTCCGAGGTCGTGAAGCCGATCTGGTTGTTGATGACGATGTGCATCGTGCCGCCCGTGCCGTAGCCGCGGGTCTGCGCGAGGTTCAGCGTTTCCATCACCACGCCCTGGCCGGCAAAGGCGGCGTCGCCGTGCACCTGCACCGGCAGCACTTCCTTGTGACCAGCGTCGCCACGGCGTTCCTGGCGGGCCTTCGACGAGCCTTCCACCACCGGGTTGACGATTTCCAGGTGCGACGGGTTGAACGCGAGCGACAGGTGAACCGGGCCGCCTTCGGTCGAGACATCGCTCGAGAAGCCCTTGTGGTACTTCACGTCACCGGCCGGCAGGTCGTCGACGTGCTTGCCTTCGAATTCGGCGAACAGGTCGGCCGGCATCTTGCCGAGCGTGTTGACCAGCACATTCAGACGGCCGCGGTGGGCCATGCCGATCACGATTTCCTGCACGCCCTTGGTACCGGCGTGCTGGATCAGTTCGTCCATTGCGGCGATGAAGCTCTCGCCACCTTCCAGCGAGAAACGCTTCTGGCCGACGTACTTGGTGTGGAGGAATCGCTCCAGGCCTTCGGCTGCGGTCAGGCGGTCGAGGATGTGCTTCTTCTTCTCCAGCGTGAACACGGGCTTGGAACGCGTGGTTTCCAGGCGCTCCTGCCACCAGCGTTTCTGCGCCTGGTCGCTCACGTACATGAACTCGGCGCCGATGGTGCCGCAGTAGGTCTCACGGAGGTTGTTGAGCAGCTCGCGCAGGCTCATCGACTCCTTGCCGAAATACGTGTTGCTGGCATTGAAGACGATGTCGAGGTCGGCCTCGGAAAAACCGTAGAACGCCGGATCCAGGTCAGGCAGGGGCGGACGCTCCTGGCGCTTGAGCGGATCGAGGTCGGCCCAGTGCGAACCGATGTTGCGGTAGGCGGCGATCAGCTGCGTGGCAGCGACGCGCTTGCGACCCATGTCGGAGTCGGCCGAGGCAACGATGGTCTTGATGGGGCCCGCCTTGGCGCGCTCGGCGAACGAGGCGACGATCGGTGCGTGGGGGATATCGCGGGCGTTGGAACCATCCACAGCCGGGACATTCTGCATCGCGTCGAAGTACGCGCGCCAGTTGTCGGGAACCGAGCTGGGATTCTGGAGATAGGCCTCGTACAGCTCTTCCACATAGGGGGCGTTGCCGCCGAAGAGGTACGAATTGCTTTGATACTGCTGCATCATGGGGCGCTCACTATTCTCCGGGTATGCCGGAGTTAAGCGGGTTCATCAACCTTCCGCGACACGGCCTGACCGGTTAGCGGATTGCAAACAACTCTTGGGGGCCCTGCGGTTACCACCTTGAACGAACGGCACCCGGGGGTGCCGTCTGTCTCGGTCTCGCCGCCAGACCCAAAAGGGCAAGTTGTGCGGGAAGGACCTAAGTCTTCACTCGCGGAGCATAGCATGTAATCCCCCAGACAGTGGGGACTTTTCGTGATGCAAAATCGAGACAGTTTGTCCAGGAACGTTACGGCTGCGATTCGATCTGGTCGACCGCATCGGTAATCAGGCCATCGAGCCCCCAGGACAACAGATCCCGCGCGCGGGACGGGTCGTTGACCGTGTAGCACAACGCCTTGAAGCCGGCGGCGTGGGCGTCGGCGATGACCTTGGCGTCGAGTTCGCGATGATTCGAGTCGAGCGCCACGCAGTCCAGACGCCGCAACCGGTCGAGCCAGTCGGCAGGCAGCTTGTCCAGCAGCAATGCACGCGGCAGGCCCGGCGCGGCCAGCCGTGCGGCTTCGAGCGCAACCTCGGAAAACGACGATAGCAGCGGCGGCACCGCAGCATCCTTCCACAATGAAAGTGCGTCAAGCGCCACAGCGGCGCCAGTGCGATCTTCGGCACCCGGCACCGGCTTGATCTCGATATTCACCAGGTAGCCGTTGGCCTGCGTATAGCGGGCGATGGCCGACAGCGTCGGCACCGGCTCGCCGGCAAAAGCCGGGCTGTGCCAGCTGCCGGCGTCCAGCAGGGCGATCTCGCCAAGCGTCAGCGCATCGACGCGCCCATGGCCGGACGTGGTCCGGTCCAGCGTGGCGTCGTGCATCAGCACGGGCTTGCCATCGCCGGACAGCTTCACGTCGAACTCGAACATCCGGTAGCCAAACGACGCGCCGTGGCGAAAGGCCGCCAGCGTATTCTCGGGCGCCAGCTTGCCGGCGCCACGGTGCGCGATATGGCGCGGATACGGCCAGTTCGTCCGGATATCGCTCATGCCAGCGCCTCGATCCGCTTGCCATGCTGCATGTCGAAGAAATGCAGGTGGTCAGCCGACGCCGTGATCGGCAGCCTGTCGCCGGCACGCACCGGCATATGGCTGTCCAGCCGCACCACGACCGGCTGGCCGCCGAGCGTGCCATAGGCGAACGAGTCGGCGCCCAGCGCCTCGACCACGCGCACATCGACCTCGGCAATCGCCTCGTGCGTCGCGCATGGCTCGATGTGTTCGGGGCGCAGCCCCATCAGCGCCTGCTCCGGCAGGTGCAGGCCCATCGGCAGATGACCCAGCGTGGCCGCCGCGCCCTGCCCTTCCTTCGGCAGCACGCGCATCTGCGCCTCGCCGCCATTGGTGCCCTGCCCCGAGCCATTGCGCGCCACCGGCACCAGGTTCATCGGCGGCGAGCCGATAAAGCTGGCCACGAACGTGCTGGCCGGGCGGGAATAGACTTCCAGCGGCGTGCCGATCTGCTCCACACGTCCGCCGTTGAGCACCATCATGCGGTCGGCCAGCGTCATGGCCTCGACCTGGTCGTGGGTCACGTACATGCTGGTGGTCTTCAGGCGGCGATGCAGGTCCTTCAGCTCCAGCCGCATCTGCACGCGAAGCTTGGCATCGAGGTTCGACAGCGGCTCATCGAACAGGAACACCGCCGGTTCGCGCACGATGGCGCGGCCCATGGCCACGCGCTGGCGCTGGCCGCCCGACAGCGCGCGGGGCTTGCGTTCGAGCAGCGGCGCCAGTTCCAGGATGCCAGCCGCGTGCGTCACCCGCTGCTCGATCTCGGCCTTCGACATGCCGCGGATCTTGAGGCCGTACGCCATGTTGTCGTAGACGCTCATGTGCGGATACAGCGCGTAGTTCTGGAACACCATCGCGATGTCGCGCTCGGCCGGCTCCAGGTCGTTCACGACCTTGTCACCGATATGCACCTCGCCTCCGGTGATGGTTTCGAGCCCCGCCACCATGCGCAGCAGCGTGGACTTGCCGCAGCCGGACGGGCCGACGATCACGATGAACTCGCCGTCGGCGATTTCCATATCGATGCCATGCACCACCTGGGTGCCGCCGGCGTAGGTCTTCTGTACGTTTCGAAGAGACAGCTTTGCCATGTCTGACCTTATTTTTCCGTTTCCACCAGGCCCTTGACGAACCAGCGTTGCATCAGCACGACCACCACGGCCGGCGGAATCATCGCCAGCATCACCGTGGCCATCACCAGGTTCCAGTCGGTGGCCGCATCGCCCGAGCGAGAGATCATCTGCGTCACGCCCACCACCACGGGCGTCATCGATTTCTGCGTGGTGATCAGCAGCGGCCACAGGTACTGGTTCCACCCGTAGATGAACTGGATCACGAACAGCGCCGCGATGCTGGTGCGCGACAGCGGCAGCACCACATCCCAGAAGAAGCGCAGCGGGCCAGCGCCGTCGATGCGTGCCGCCTCGGCCAGTTCGTCCGGAATGGTCAGGAAGAACTGGCGGAACAGGAACGTGGCCGTGGCCGACGCGATGATCGGAATCGTCAGCCCGAAATAGCTGTCCAGCAGGCCCAGATCCGACACCACCTTGTAGGTCGGCAGGATCCGCACTTCCACCGGCAGCATCAGCGTGATGAAGATCATCCAGAAGAAGACCTTGCGCAGCGGAAAGCGGAAATAGACCACCGCGAAGGCCGAGATGATCGAGATCGCGATCTTGCCCAGCGCGATGCCCAGCGCCATGATCAGGCTGTTCTTCATCATCGTGGACACCGGCGACGCCGACTCGCCCACGCCCTGGAACAGCACCGTGCGATAGTTTTCGATCAGGTGGCTGCCCGGGATCAGCGTCATGGGGGCATCCAGCACCTGCTCGGCCGTCAGCGTCGACGCCACGAAGGTCAGGTACACGGGGAATGCCACCACGACGATGCCCAGGATCAGCACCACGTGGGTAATAAAGTCCAGTACAGGACGACGCTCTACCATTGCCTATCCTCCTGTCAGTACTGGACCTTGCGTTCCACGAAGCGGAACTGCACCACGGTCAGCGCGATCACGATCACCATCAGCACCACCGACTGCGCGGCCGAACCGCCGATATCCATACCTCGGAAGCCATCGTGGAACACCTTGTACACGAGCGTGTTCGTGGAGTTGAACGGGCCGCCGTGCGTCACCGCATCGATGATCGCGAAGGTGTCGAAGAACGCGTAGACCACATTGATCACCAGCAGGAAGAACGTGGTCGGCGACAGCAGCGGGAACACGATCGACCAGAACCGCTTCCACGGCCCGGCGCCATCGATGGCCGCCGCTTCGATCAGCGACTTGGGAATGCTCTGCAGCCCGGCCAGGAAGAACAGGAAGTTGTAGCTGATCTGCTTCCAGGCGGCTGCCAGCACCACCAGGGCCAGTGCCTGGTTGCTGTCGAGCAGGTAGTTCCAGTCCACGCCGATCTTGCGCAGCGCGTACGACACCACGCCCAGCGTCGGGTTGAACATGAACATCCAGAGCACGCCCGCCACGGCCGGCGCCACGGCGTACGGCCAGATCAGCAGCGTCTTGTAGCCGGTGGCGGCGCGCACCACACGGTCGGCAAAGTACGCCAGCAGCAGCGCCACCGACAGGCCCACCACCGTCACGCCAATGGCGAAGACGGCCGTCACCTGGAACGATTCGATGTAGTTCGGATCGTTCCAGAGCGTGACGAAGTTGTCGGCGCCGACGAAATCGAGATGGATGCCGAAGGCATCCTGCTGCAGCATCGACTGCCACAGCGCCTGCCCGGCCGGCAGGAAGAAGAAGACCAGCGTGATGACGATCTGCGGCAGCACCAGCAGATACGGCAGCCACGGCGACCGGAATACGACGCGTTTTTCCATGGGATGGAGTCCGCCCTGAGACTAAACGACTAAACGACTGACCAAACGTCAAGCGGGCGACGGTTGTGCCGCCGCCCGCCAGGGTCCTGCACCGACCGGGCTTATTCCCGGGCGGTCTTCTGGAAGCGTTCCAGCTGCTCGTTACCGCGTGCCACAGCCGCGTCCAGCGCCGCCTTCGGCTCCTTCTTGCCGGCCCACACCGATTCCAGTTCCTCGTCGACGATCGTGCGGATCTGCACGAGGTTACCCAGGCGCACACCGCGCGACTTCTCGGTGGTCTTCACGACCATCTGCTCGACCGATACGTCGGCACCCGGGTTCTTGTCGTAATAACCCGATTTCTTGGTCAGCTCATAGGCGGCCATCGTCACCGGCAGGTAGCCGGTGGCCTGGTGCCAGTCCGATTGGATCTCGGGCTGCGACAGGAACGTGAAGAACTTGGCCACGCCCTTGTATTCTTCGGCCTTCTTGCCGCCCATCACCCACAGCGACGCGCCACCGATGATCGTGTTCTGGGGGGCGCCCTGCACGTCCGCGTAGTACGGCAACTGCGACACGCCGAACTGGAACTTGGCGTTTTTACGAATATTGGCCAGCGACGCCGACGAGCCGGTGAACATCGCGCATTCGCCGTTATAGAACTTGGCTTGCGATTCCGACTTGCGGCCGCCGTAGCTGAAATAGCCCTTCTTGACCATTTCCTGCAGGTTCGTGATGTGCTTCACGTGCAGCGGGCTGTTGAACACCAGGCGTGCGTCGGTGCCGCCAAAGCCGTTGTTCTTGGACGCGAACAGCGTGTTGTGCCAGGCCGAAAAGCTCTCCAGGTGCACCCAGCTCTGCCAGTCGGTCGTGTAGGCGCAGCTGCTGCCGGCCGCCTTGAGCTTGGCCGAATACTGCATCACCTCGGGCCAGGTCTTGGGCGGCGCCGACAGGCCAGCCTTCTTGAAGGCGTCCTTGTTGTAATAGAAGACGGTGGTCGAGCTGTTGAACGGGAACGACAGCATCTCGCCCTTCGACGAGGTGTAGTAACCCGCGACGGCCGGGATATATGCCTTCTGGTCGAACTTCTCGCCCGATTCCTTCATGACGACGGACACCGGCTTGATGGCGCCCTTGGCGCTCATCATGGTGGCGGTACCCACCTCGAACACCTGCAGGATGGCCGGCGCGCCGCCGGCGCGGAACGCTGCGATGCCGGCGGCCATCGTCTCGTCGTAGTTGCCCTTGTTCACGGGCACGATCTTGTAGTCGGACTGGCTGGCGTTGAACTTGTTGGCGATCTCGTTCACCTTGTCGTTCAGCGCGCCCTGCATGGCGTGCCACCACTGGATCTCTACGGCTGCGTGGGCCGTGCCGGCAAGGGCCAGGCTGGCCACTGCGGCGAATTTCACTGCGAAGCGCGGGAAGGACATGGTATTTCTCCTGAGGCCGTTCGGTGCGACAGTTTTTTTGAAAAAGCGACCGACTGTATGCATTTTTTGTGACAGGCATGTTACGCCGCTCCGTTGTCATCGAACACCGGGCAAACCCGCTCTTGCGCAAGAGAATGTTGCAGCATATTGACGACAGACAATTGCCGCGCCGGGCGCCGTTCGCCGCGGCTACAATGCCCCGCCATGACCGCACCGACCTCCTTTTCCGCCCTGCCCGACAGCGCGCTGCGCCGTGTCCGTGGCATCCTGACCGACATCGACGGCACCCTGACCACCGACGGCCGCCTGCCCGCCGTTACTTATGTCGCGCTCGACCGGCTCAAACGTGCCGGACTGCACGTGATTCCGGTCACGGGGCGCTGCATCGCGTGGGCGGAGATCCTGACCCGCCTATGGCCCGTTGATGCCATCATCGGCGAAAACGGGGCGTTCTATTCGCATCTTGTCGATAACAAACTCATCACGCGCTTCCTGGACGACGCCGCCACGCGCGAGGCGAACCTGTTCCGCATCCACGCACTGGGCCAGGAAATCCTGCGCGAAGTGCCGGGCTGCGCGCTGGCCTCGGATCAGGCATGGCATGCGGCCGACCTGGCGATCGACCACGCCGAGGACGTATCGCCGCTGCCGCAGGCCGCCGTCGACCGCATCGTGGCGATCATGCGCGGCGCCGGCATGACGGCCACGGTCAGCTCGATCCACGTCAACGGCTGGTTCGGCCATCACGACAAGCTGTCGATGAGCCGGCTCTGTGTAGAGGAATTACTCGGGGAAGACATCGACGCAAAGCGCGACGAATGGCTGTTCATTGGCGACTCGGCCAATGACGTGGCGATGTTCGGGCATTTCCCGCTGTCGGTAGGTGTCGCCAACGTGCGAGACATTCTGGACAAACTGCCAGTGAAACCCGCCTACATCACCGATGGGGCGGGGGGCGAAGGATTCGCGGAGATGGCGGAAAGGGTCTTAAGGCTGAAACAGTTGGCATGATGACCGTCAAGTAATCTCGATTTCCCCTCGCGTGGACGGCGAACCCGCCATCCACGCCGGTATAAGCACCGCTGCGCCGCGATGGCGCCCGGCTTCGCCAACCGACATTCGAGGGGAAATCGTCATGACGTACACGTCGCGCATCCTTGCGCATTCGAAGTCTGCATCCGCAGCAATACTCGCTGCCGCGACGCTCGGCGCCTGCGGTGGCGGCGACGGCGAACAGTCGGCGCCACCCACGACAGTCGCCGCACCCGCTCCCGCTCCCGCTCCCGCACCCGCTCCCGCTCCCGAAACATCGCCGCCCGCGCCACTGCCGGACCCGCCCAGCACCGTGTCGCCGGCCTGCAGCGATTGCGGCGCCGTCACCGCGAACACCTATGCCGGGAATGGCGTGGGGGTGTGGCAAGCCATCAACGCCTCGGCCACGACGGCCAGGATTCCGGTCCGGATCGACGGCCTGAGCGGGCAGGACGTCACGCTGGTCTTCACCAACCAGACCGCCCTGCCGAAAGTCATGCCAACGATTTCTCTGACGACGTCGCAGGCGTCCCCGGTCGCGGCGAACGCACTGCGATGGAAGGAAGATGGCGAGCCGGCCGTCAGGCAACGCATTGCGGACTTCAATCGCGAAGGCTGGGTGGCACTTGCCGGCAAGCGCGGCAACATACCGGGCTTCTCGGCACGGCAGAACCAGGGCGCTACGGCCCTGAACACCACCAGAAGCTGGTACCACGTCGACAATATCGCGCGTTCGGCCACGCTGGTGCTCCAGCGCGCCGCCAGCGACGGCACTATGGTCAATTTTTGGGTGGAGGAATCGGAAAATACCGAAGACCGGGTGAGCCCCGAAATCGTGGCGCTGCTTGCGGACAGCTTCACGCCCGCCGGCGGGCTCTATGACACGCTTACCTCGATCGGTGGCCCACTTTGGGGGCCGCACGACTATTCGGAGTTGATTCCCGCCACCGGACAGCCCATTGACATCGTGATCCTGAATTTCGACAACGATGGGCGGCCGACCGGCTTGCTTGGATACTTCTTTGCGCGAAACGCCTTGAAACGGCACCCCGTAACCAATCCGTACAGCAACGAATCGGTGTCGCTGTATATGGACGCCGAGGCGCTCTATCTTGGCGGCGCCGAGGCGCTGACGGAAATGGTCTCCACGATGATCCATGAAGCGATGCACCTGCAGAGCTTCTACCGCCGAGGCGTGGCCAAGGGCCCCTCCTACATATTTGAACGGTGGCTGGAGGAAGCTTCAGCCATGATGCTGGAGGATCTGGTCAGCCATTCCGTCAGCCCGGACTACAACACGATCCGCGACATGCGCTTTCCGGACTACGTCGGCTTCCCGGCCGGTTCCTACAACTGCAGCCTGATCGATTTCAGGCCTGCATCGGTGTCTTGCAACAGCTACGCCGTCTCCGGATCGCTCGGCGGATTTCTGACCCGGCACCTCGGACTCGACTTTTACAAGAACCTGCTGACCGATTTCAGCAGCACCAACTCGGTCCAGGTTCTTGATTCGGCCATCCGCTCGGTCAAGGACACTTCCGGTTTCGGCGAACAGCTACGCGCGTTTGCCGCGACTGCGGGCGCGCTGATGAAAATGCCGAGCCCTGCCGGCTTTGGCTTCCCGGAACGGGTGGACGGTGGCTTCACGTTGCCGCCGATCAATCCCCAGGACTTCCTGCCGATTCGAACGCTGACGCAGTCCGTCCCGCTTCTGCTGCAGCCCTACGGCAGCCTGCCGATCGTTCGCAGCGCCGTGACCGGGACGTACAGCGAGACAGTCGAGGTCCCGCCGGGCACATCGCTGTCTGTCGTGGTCCAATAAGGCTTTGGCGGGGTGCGCCGTCACCCCGCACTTCCGGAGACCGGGCGTGAAAGCATGTTTCGGCGCAATCCTCGTCGCAATACTCGCTGCACTTGCCATCACGGCATGTGCCACCGACCCGCCCGTCGAGCCGCCGCAGACGCTGGTGGGAGAGATTCAGATCCGGGGTAACGACCCCTTCCCGACAATCATGCTGGAAACAGACACGTTCGACTTCTGGGAACTGCGCGGCATGACGGTCCGTCAGGCCCGCGCGCTGGCAGGCAAACGGGTATCGGCACGCGGCCAGATCCTGGTCCCGCCGGGGCCCGACGTATGGCTGCCCGCGTTCCGGGTGGATGAGGCGCCCGAGCCAGTCAGTCCGTAAGCGATTCTGAGGTTTCCGATTGAAAAAGGGAGGCCCGACCGGGCCTCCCTCCACGTTTGCGCGGCACTGCGACCGGACTTCAGTCGAATCCCAGTTCCTGGAGCTTCCGCGTAATCGTATTCCGGCCAATTCCAAGCCGGGTCGCCGCTTCCACGCGGCGGCCGCGCGTGACGCCGAGCGCAGCCTCCAGCACGGCCTTCTCGAACCGGCGCGTCAGCGCGTCCATGACTTCCGGCTGGCCTGCCTCCAGCATCGACTTCGCCTCGCCGGCCAGAAGACTTTCCCAGCTCTGCGTGACAGCCGGCGCGGCATACGCGGGCGCCATGGCCGAAGATGTCGCCACCATCGGCGGACGCGTCGCCACCAGGGTGTCGCCATCCCCGCCCGGCGCGCCCATGCCGTAATCGGACGTTTCTACTGCCTCGTAGTCGCCGGCAGGTCGCATGTCGGCGGCCGGCGGACGCGACGCCGACAGGCTTTCGCCGTGCCCCGCATCGATCATCTCGCGCGGAAGATCCTTGACCTCGATGGTCTGCGCCGGCGCCATCACGGTCAGCCAGTTGCACAGGTTCTCAAGCTGGCGCACGTTGCCCGGGAACGGCAGCGTGCTGACGTAGGTCAACGCCTCGTCCGACATGCGCTTGGGCTCGACGCCCAGTTCCTTGGCGCTCTTCTGCAGGAAATGGCGCGCCAGCAGCGTGATATCCTCGGGCCGCTCGCGCAGCGGCGGCAGGCGCAGCCGGATCACGTTCAACCGGTGGAACAAGTCCTCGCGGAACAGCCCTTCCTTGACCCGCGTTTCCAGGTTCTGGTGAGTGGCGGCGATCACCCGCACATTGGCGCGCAGCGGATTGTGGCCGCCCACCCGATAGAAATTGCCGTCCGACAGCACGCGCAGCAGCCGCGTCTGCAGATCGAATGGCATATCGCCGATTTCATCGAGGAACAGCGTACCGCCCTCGGCCTGCTCGAAGCGCCCGCGCCGCATGGTCTGCGCGCCCGTGAACGCACCGCGCTCATGGCCGAACAGTTCCGATTCCAGCAGATCCTTCGGGATCGCCGCCGTGTTGAGCGCGATAAACGGGCCGTTGGCGCGCGGGCTGTGCTTGTGCAACGCACGCGCCACCAGTTCCTTCCCGGTACCGGACTCGCCGGTAATCATCACGGTCACGTTCGACTGCGACAGCCGGCCGATGGCGCGGAACACGTCCTGCATGGCCGGCGCCTGGCCCAGGATCTCGGGTGCATCGACTAGCCGATCGTCCATTTCCTCCTCGCGCAGGCTTTCCTCCAGCGCGCGGCGGATCAGTTCGACAGCCTTGTCGACATCGAACGGCTTGGCCAGGTATTCGAACGCACCGCCCTGGAAGGCGGCCACGGCGCTGTCCAGGTCCGAATACGCGGTCATCACGATGACCGGCAGCCCGGGGTGGCGCGCCTTGATGGCCTGCAGCAGGTCCAGCCCCGATCCGCCAGGCATGCGGATATCGGAAATCAGGACTTGCGGCTCGTCCTCTTCCAACGCCGCGAGCACGTCGCGCACATTGGTAAAACTGCGAGAGAGCAGGCTTTCACGGGCAAGGGCCTTTTCCAGGACCCAGCGGATTGATTGATCGTCGTCGACTATCCAGATCGGCTTCATGTGCGTCGCTTGTCTGCTCGGTGTCATGTGGTCTCCCGTATGACCCGCTGGATCGCCGCGTCGAACGCGTCGATGTCTGGATCGACGGTCAGTGCAGCGGCAGCAGGATACGGAAGTCGGTACAGCCCGGCCGGCTCTCGCATTCGATCAAGCCCTCGTGCTGCTGCACGAAGGTTTGAGCGAGTGTGAGACCGAGACCGCTACCGCCATCCCTCCCCGACACCAGCGGATAGAAGATGCGTTCGCGAATGTCCTCGGGGATGCCCGGGCCGTTGTCTATCACATGCAAGTCCAATGCCAGCTTGTACAAACGCTTGGCAATCGTGACCTGGCGGGCCACCCGGGTCCGCAGGACGATCTGCGCGTCGCCCCGGGCGACGCGCTCGTGCAGCGCCTGCGCCGCGTTGTGGACGATGTTCAGCACGGCCTGGATCAGCTGTTCCATGTCGCCGCGCAGTTCCGGCAGGCTGGCATCGTAGTCGCGCACGATATCGAGCCCGTTCGGGAATTCGGCCAGCACCACCGAGCGCACCCGCTCCAGCACCTCGTGGATATTGAGTTCGGAGACGATGTGCGGGTGCCGATGCGGCTCCAGCAGGCGGTCCACCAGCGTCTGCAGGCGGTCCGACTCCTTGATGATGACCTGCGTGTACTCGCGCAGCGCACGCTCGGGCAGTTCGAATTCCAGCAGTTGCGCCGCCCCGCGGATACCGCCCAGCGGGTTCTTGATCTCGTGCGCCAGATTGCGGATCAGTTCCTTGTTGGCCGATGTCAGGTCGATCAGGCGTTCCTCGCGGTCGCTGCGCACCTTCTGCTCGTTGAGCAGGATCTCGACCAGCACCGTACTCGAATTGCCCTCGATGCCGCCCACCACCACGTGGGCGTGCAGCGGTTCCTGCAGCGGCGGGCGCAGCACCAGGTCCTGGCGGCGCACATCCACCTGCCGCGCCATGACGGAGTCGATCATCGTATCGAGCTCTTCCGACGCGCCGAACAGGTCGGGCAGCGTCAGCTCCACCATGGCCTTGCGCGACATGGCAAAGCTGGCCTCGGCGGCCGGATTGGCGTAGACCACCCGCAGCCCCGGCTGGCGCACCAGCAGCACCGGGTTGGCCACCACGTCCAGTCCGGGATGCAATGCGAAATCGCCCAATGGCAGGATATCGGCATCACGCACTTCCGTAGCCTCGGATTCGGCCGCATCCGGCTTGCGGTCGGCCCCGGTAACCTTGCGCGAAACTCCGCGAATCAGGCGACGCATCGGTTTCAATCCTTCAGATTCGACAGTTCCCGCCGAAGCGAGGCCACATTGGCCTCACTGCGAGCAACGTCATCGCGCAGCCTTGCCGTGCGATCCAGATACTTTTGATAATTGCGCTCGCCGCCCTGGCGCTCCGGCTCACCGTTGTTGTACTCGGCGCGCAGCCCGGCCAGCCTGGCTTCCTCGGACTGCAGTTCCTGCTCCAGCACCGTGCGGCGCTCGTTGTCGCGGGTCTTCTGCGTGGCACTGTCCACGCGCGGGAATGCCGCCGGCGACGTGGCGGCCGGCTTGGCGGCCGCCGTGGCGCCACCGCCGCCGGTCCGCGTGCCGGGCACCGTCATCACGTCGGGCAGGTTGAGCTTCTTGCAGTCCTTGCCGCCGCCGCTGCCGTTGCGGTACTCGGGCACGCCGTTGGGGCCCTTGCACATGTACACGTCCGACGACTGCGCGGCGGCCGGCGCCGCCCAGACGGCCAGCGCCACGGCGGCCATCGTCACCAGAATGGGGAAACCCACACGCATTTGGTGCGGCAGCGCGCCGCCGGCCATGCGGAAAACCTTGTTCGAAATGGCGTTCATGAACATCGACATGAAGGTTGGGAAAAGGAGCCCCATTCTAGCGAGCAACGTCGCCGCAAAACAAAAAGGGACAGCCGAAGCCGCCCCTTCCTGGTGCAAGTGTTGCCCGGTCACAACCTGGCAACCCACTTATCGCTTTACAGCGAGTAGTACATGTCGAACTCGATCGGGTGGGTCGTCATGCGGAAACGCGTGACTTCTTCCATCTTGAGTTCGATGTACGCATCGATCATCGAGTTCGAGAACACACCGCCGCGGGTCAGGAACTCACGGTCGTTGTCCAGGTACTCCAGCGACTGGTCGAGGCTCGAGCAGACGGTCGGGATCTTTGCGTCTTCTTCCGGCGGCAGGTCGTACAGGTTCTTGTCGGCAGCTTCGCCCGGGTGGATCTTGTTCATCACGCCGTCCAGGCCGGCCATCAGCAGTGCCGAGAAGCCCAGGTACGGGTTCATCAGCGGATCCGGGAAACGCGTTTCGATACGGCGGCCCTTCGGGTTCGCAACGTACGGAATACGGATCGAGGCCGAACGGTTGCGGGCCGAGTAGGCCAGCTTCACCGGGGCTTCGAAGCCCGGCACCAGGCGCTTGTACGAGTTCGTGCCCGGGTTCGTGATGGCGTTCAGCGCGCGAGCGTGCTTGATGATGCCGCCGATGTAGTACAGCGCGAATTCCGACAGGCCGGCGTAGCCGTTGCCCGCGAACAGGTTCTGGCCGTCCTTCCAAACGGACTGGTGAACGTGCATGCCCGAACCGTTGTCGCCCACGACCGGCTTCGGCATGAACGTGGCGGTCTTGCCATAGGTGTGCGCGACGTTCTGGATCACGTACTTCTGCAGCTGCGTCCAGTCGGCGCGCTGCACCAGCGTGCTGAACTTGGTGCCGATTTCGTTCTGGCCCTGGCCAGCCACTTCGTGGTGATGCACTTCAACCGGAATGCCCAGCGATTCCAGAATCAGGCACATTTCCGAACGCATGTCCTGGAACGTGTCGATCGGGGCAACCGGGAAGTAGCCGCCCTTCTTGCCCGGACGGTGACCGCTGTTGCCGTGCTCGAATTCCTTGCCCGACGACCACGGTGCTTCTTCCGACTGGATCTTCACCGAGCAGCCCTGCATGTCGATGTTCCAGGTCACGCCGTCGAAAATGAAGAACTCGGGTTCCGGACCGAAGAAGGCCGTGTCGCCCAGGCCGGTGCTCTTCAGGTAGGCCTCGGCGCGCTTGGCGATCGAGCGCGGGTCGCGGTCGTAGCCCTTGCCGTCCGACGGTTCGATCACGTCGCAGGTCAGGACCAGAGTCGGTTCTTCATAGAACGGGTCGATGTAGGCGGTACCCGAATCCGGCATCAGCAGCATGTCCGAGGCTTCGATACCCTTCCAGCCTGCGATGGACGAACCGTCAAAGGCGTGGCCGCTTTCGAACTTGTCCTCGTCGAAGTGCGACGTCGGCACCGACACGTGCTGTTCCTTGCCCTTGGTATCCGTGAAGCGGAAATCGACGAACTTGACGTCGTTTTCCTTCACGAGCTTCATCACATCTGCAACGCTCTGCGCCATGCCTATCTCCTGGAAATTCGAGGCTGTGTCTGAGAAAGCCATTGTTGGTGCGACCTCCGGACCTGCCGATCTGGCCGCCCCAAAAGGGACGAGGGATGTTAGCAGAAAGCGTGCCAACGCCCGCCCCCTACGGGGCGCCAATCGCACAGACTTCCCGAAAAACGTGCATCTGCCTGCCAGACCGCACCGCGACGGGGGATGCGGATTGCATGCAATCCTGGCCGTCGGCCTGAGCCTGCCACGCTTTGCCGCCGCGGACCGGTTGACCTGACACCCATGAAACACCATTCTGGTGCATCATTCAAGCTGCGGCACCGTTCCAGTGCTGGACGGGGTGAAACGCACCGATTTGGCACCAAAACAGCGCATCAGGCCTGCCACCATTTTTCGGGCCGCTCGCAACGGCCGGGCGCTAGAATAGCGCCGATTCGGGCTGACTCCCAGTAAAGATTGGGCTTTCTTGCGATCGCAACTGCGAGCCATCCGATCGCGCCCGTTTTGATCGCTTTCTTATTGACTCCGTCACACAGAATGACTACCCGAGACACCCTCCTCCAGGCCGCCCACGCCCGTCAGCAACAGGGCCAGCTCGCCTACTACGGCGCCCTTTCCCCGCAGGAAGCCTACGCACTGCTGCAGGCCGACCCGAAGGCCGTGCTGGTCGATGTGCGCACCCAGGCCGAGCTGGACTGGGTGGGCGGCGTGGCGCTGCCCGACGAGCAGTTCGCGCATATCGAATGGTCAACCTACCCGGGCGGCACCCAGAACCCGAATTTCGTGGCCGAACTGAAGGCTCGCGTGCCGCAGGACGCCCCGGTGCTGTTCCTGTGCCGCAGCGCAGCCCGCTCGAAGCATGCGGCGCGCGTGGCTACCGAGGCTGGCTACACGCTGGCCATGGATGTGCTGGAAGGCTTCGAGGGCGCGCGCGACGACGAACACCACCGCAAGACCGTGGAAGGCTGGTGTTTCCGTGGCCTGCCGTGGCACGGCGCCTGAGTACGGCGACGCCGTCAAACCCCACGCGGACCACGCGGCAAACAAAAAAGCGCATCACCACCGTGATGCGCTTTTTTTCGCCAGTCACACCCCGCCCTACTGCTCGACGATCTCGAATCCCATCGCGCGGACACCTTCAAACAACATCGCGTAGGCCGCCGGCACCAGGTCGGCCGGCCCCTTCACCCCCAGGTCGATATGCCGACGCCCAAGGCGGTCGCCTCGGGTGACGTCGCCCACCGACGGCAGGCTGAACACGCGGATGCCCGGAAACGTGGCTTCCACCTGCTCCATCAGCGGCGTCAGCGTCGATTCCGGCGCCTCGAACACGTAAAACGCCCGCGACTGCTCCGCGTCCAGATGGAACAGGTGCGTGTAGTAGTGGTCGAGCACCCACTCCATCATCGGCCAGGCCATCACCGGGAAGCCGGGCATGAAGTGGTGATCGGCCACCGAGAAGCCCGGAATCCGGTTGTAGCTGTTCGGGATGATGCGAGCGCCCACGGGAAACTCGCCCATCTTGAACCGATGCTGGTTCTCGGGCGTGTTCAGGTCGGCCTTGACCGGATCGCCGTTGGCCGATTCCGCGATGCGCAGCGCGATCTGCTCGCGCGCGTCGGGATGCAGTGCCAGGTCCACGCCCAGTGCCGCCGCCGCGCACTGGCGCGTATGGTCATCCGGTGTGGCGCCGATGCCGCCCGTGCAGAACACGACATCCGGCCCGGCGAACGTCCGCTGCAACGTGGCGGTAATACGCCCGCGCTCATCGCCCACGTACTCGGCCCAGTCCAGCGCAAGTCCGCGCTCGCCGAGCAGTTCGATGGCGCGGCGCATGTGCTTGTCTTCGCGCCGACCGGAAAGGATCTCGTCGCCGATGACAATCAAACCGAAACCCATGATGCCCCTCTTGGTTGAAGACTCAGGATGGAAAGCTCACGCTGCCCTTGTGTCCGCCATCACGATTGCCGGATCTGGCGCACGTCGGACGGCGCCAGGTCGATCACGTCGCCCGGCGGCGGTGGCGGCGGGGCCGCCGCGGCCCGTTCGGCACGCAGGTCTGCCAGCGCGCGCAGGCAGAAGTGACCGAACCACAGCGCCGAGAAGATGAAGATCAGCACGTACAGCCAGAGCGTGCCGGCCAGCACGACCGGAAACAGGAAGATGATGACAGCCGACCATACCCACAGCAAGGTGGGCGCGGAACCCAGCAGCCCCACCACCACGCCGATCGTCAGTAGCGGAATGCGGTGGCGCTTCATCAACGTCTTGCGCTCCTCGGCCGTGGCATGCTCGGACAGCGCGTCGTACGTCATCACGCGGTAGGTCAGCCACCCCCACAGCACCGGCGGGATCAATGCAAAGAACGGCGGAATCAGCCACAGCGGCAGCGTGACCAGCACCAGCAGCAGGAACACCACGGTATTGCCCAGCGCCTGGAACACGCTGCCGGCGATGCTGCCGCCGTGGGCCTTCTGCAGGTCCGGATAGGCGCGCTCCAGGTGCTTCACCACGGCAGGCACCGAGAACAGGCTGATGAAGATCAGCATCGAGGCGATGACCAGCGGAATCGCCAGCGTCAGCACGAACAGCGGCGCCACGACGGTGCGCAGCGACTGCAGGCCGAGCCAGTCGAGTACGGAGTAGATCCAGCTTGTGAAGACCGAACCTTCCAGCAGCGCGCGGGCGGTGCCCATGATCGGGTCCCAGCCCCACCAGATCAGGCCGCCCCACAGGGCCGTGGCCAGGACGAACGGGATGACGGTCAGCATCAGCATGCGCGGATGCAGCTGGCTGACCACGGCGCGCCCAAACGCGCGAAGAATATCGTTCATGCAGCGATCTGCGAAAAAGAGGGTTCAGGAAAGCCACCAGAGCCTAGCACAGCCCAAGGGGGCGTTCCCATCACCCCAGACGCAAAAGCCGCTTGATGCCCAGCCATTGCTGGGACAGGAAGCCGCCACCGTAGTTGCGCCCGCGCCCGGTGGGCGGCGGCAACTGGTCGCGAATGCCGGTGGGATGGTAGACGTCGGTGAAGACGGCGGTGCGGAACAGCATGTCCCACCACGGGAAGATCACGCCGTAGTTGCAGCCGCCCAGCCTCACCGGCCGCCCGTCGCTGCCGGCCCGCTCATGGCCCAGCCCGACGGCATGGTGCGTGCGATGAAAGCGCGGCGAGATCAGCAGCCGCTCGCCCAGCCAGCCGAAGTGCAGCTTCAGGTTGGCGTGCTGCAGGCTCTGCAGCAGTTGCGACAGCGCCACCAGCAGCACATACTGCGACGGCTCCACGCCCACGGCCAGCGCGGCCGTGGCGAACACGGCGTCGCGCAGGATGTCGTCCAGCAGATGGTTGCGGTTGTCGCTCCACAGCGTCATCTGCTGCTGGCTGTGATGCACCGCGTGCAGGCTCCACCACCAGCGGTAGGTGTGCGACAGCCGGTGATACCAGTAGTCGAGCAGGTCGAACAGCAGCAGGTAGACGAAGAAGCTGACCAGCGGCACCGACGTCACGCCCGGCCACCAGTCTTCCACGTTGATGCGCTGCCAGCCCAGCAGGCGCAGATGGCCCTCCAGGCCGTCTATCAACGGCGCCAGCAGGAAGAACATGGCCAGGCGGAACAGGCCCAGACGGTGGATCACCGTATAGAACATGTCGGTCCGGATGGCGCGGCGGTCGGTCACGGCCTCCACCGGACGCAGCTTTTCGAGCGGCCCCAGGATCAGCACCATCACGGCGATCTGCACCACGCCCACCAGCAGCCATTCGGTGCCGGTGAAGGCGTCCTCCGCATAGCCGCCAAAACCGAGGTTGTAGACCACGGGCAGGATCACGTCCTGGAAGACCGTGGCCTCGATCTGGCCGACCCAGAGATTGAGCCAGTTAGTGAAGGCGTCCCACATTACCGTTTCGATCCGGAAATTGGTTGCGCACCGGCTTCCACCGCGCCGTGCTGCGCGATCCAGTTCTTGTATAGCGGATGTTCGCGCAAGGTGGCAAAGCAGAATCCTTTCTGCTCCAACCCCGTCAGCAGCGGATCCAGGACAGCCGGCGCCCAGGGATCCTTGCGCGACCAGATGCCCAGGTGGGCCATCGTAATATCGCCATCGCGCAGGTCACGCAGTGCCTTGTCCAGCAGCGCCTGGTTCGGAAATTTCTCCGACGACAGCTCATCGCCCAGAAACCCGGCCGGCGCCCAGCCCACATGCCTGAAGCCGCACTGCTCGGCCCACGCCAGCGTCTGCGGCGCGGTACGGCCGCCGGGGGCGCGCCACAGCGGCACCATCGGCTGGCCCGTCATCGACTGGAACGCCTGCGCACTGCGGCGCAGTTCGGTACAGAACGAGGCTTCGTCCATGACCACATCGTGGCCGCCCTGCGCGCCGAACTGCGGACGCATGGTGACCTTGCCGCCCTTGACACTGCGCAGGTACACATGGTCGAACGTATGGGTGCCGAAGGCGTGCCCGTCAGCGGCCAGCGATTTCCAGTACGGCGCCCACGACGGGTCCAGCGAATTGTCCTTGTTGATGGTCGGTTCGCTGGCCAGGAAAAACGTGGCGCGGATATGGTGGCGGCGGAGCGTACGGGCAATCAGCTCGGCCTGGCTCATGCTGCCGGTGTCGAAGGTCAGGTACAGCGTGCCGGCGCGGCAGGCGCCAGGCTCCTGCCCCGGCCCGGCCGCCAGCGCCACGCCGGCCACCGAAGCCGCCACGGGTGCCAGCACCAGCGCGGCAATGCGCGAAATCATCCGGCGCATGTTGTCCTCAGCCTTGTCGAGTCAATATCAATACAGCGGCGCGCGGGTCTTGAAATAGATGCCGTGCGGCGACTTGCCCACGCGGATCGTCTTCACCATCTTGCGGCTGGCCACGTCGATCAGGCCCACCGAGCGCGCCCAGCGGAACGTCACCCACAGCGTCTTGCCGTCGGCGGTCAGTTCCATGTCGTCCGGGCCGGGCAGCAGGCCCGTGATGTCGCCCACCTTCGACAGCGTCTGCTGGTCGATGATGCTGATCGATCCCTGCACGCGGTTGGTCAGGAACAGGTGGCGCTTGTCGCCCACGGCGCGGAAGTTGTGGGCGCCCTTGCCGGTCTGGATCTGCTTGACCACGGTACGCGTGCGCCAGTCGATCACGGCCACGTAGTCGGCACCGGTCATGCCCACCAGCAGGTACTTCTGGTCAGGCGTGACCCAGACGCCGGCCGGCGCCGAGCCCGCCTCCATGACCCACATCACGTTGAGCGTGGTCAGGTCGATGGCGGCGATCTGGTTGGAATCCTGCAGCGTGATGAAGGCGATCCTGCTGTCGGCCGTGAAGGCGATATGGCTGGGCGTCTTGGCCAGCGGGAACTGCTTGGCGATCTTGAGCTGATGGCCGTCCCAGCGGTACACATCCACGCGGTCCAGCCGGTTGCCAGTGGCGATGAACCACTTCTGGTCCGGCGAGAAGCCCACCTGGTACGGATCGTCGATGCCCGGTACGCGCTGTTGCACCTTGCCGGTGACCGGGTCCAGGAAGACCAGGTCGTTGCCGACCGCGTTGGCCACGATCAGCGATTTCTCGTCGGGCGTGGCAATCAGGTGGTGCGGCTCCTTGCCGATCGGGAACGTTTCCAGAACCTTCTGGGTGTCCTTGTCGATCAACGTGACGCTGGCGTCACCGGAGTTCAGGATCGTCACCACCTCCGCGCCAGCGGGCGCGGAGACCATTGCCAAAGCCAGGGCGCCGACCGCTACCACCCCAGCCACAACACGACGCAATGCAAGCATAAGACCGCCATTTCTACACGAATCGCGCATTCTAACGTTTCGTCCGACGGTTGCGATGACGAGCAGAACCGATTCTTAAGCGTAACTTACATTTGGATACATGTGAGCGGCACTTTCCATCGGGACCGCCCGATCCGTCCCGCTTTTCCCGATCATCGCTGGATCGATTCCCACACCTTCTGCAGCCGCTTGACGGAGATCGGCTGTGGCGTGCGCAGCTCCTGGGCGAACAGCGCCACGCGCAGTTCTTCCAGCATCCATCGGAATTCGTCCAGCCGCGCATCGGCGGCGCCCCTGCCCTGGCTGCGCAACTGCTTTTCGGCACGCTGCCATTGCTGAACCAGCGGCGACATCTCCTGGATACGCTGGCTGTCGCGCCCCGGGTCGCCCTTGAGCTTGTCCACCCGCATCGCCATGCCCTTCAGGTAGCGCGGATAGTGGACCAGCTGCGTGTATGGCGTATCAATCACAAATGACTTGTGCATCAGCCGGGCAAGCTGGGCTTCCAGATCCTGGTAGGCGGAGCCGAACGGCTTGGCCTGCAACAGCTTGCGCGGCAGCGAGGCGAATTCGGCCAGGATCGTCCCGACCAGCCGGGCGATTTCCTGCGCCAGCAGCGACAACCGCGCCCGGCCCTCGTCCTTGCGCGCGTTGAACTCGGCCTCGTTGCGCGGCAGCGGCGCCTGCAGGCAGGCGCGCTCCAGCGCCATCAGCACGATCTGGTTGCGCAATTCCTCCTGCGTGCCCAGCGTCATGTACTGCATGGCCATCTGCTGCAGGTTCGGGATGTTCTTCTCGATGAACTTGACCTGCTCGCGCAACTGCAGCGCGAACAGCCGCCGCAGGCCTGCGTGGTGGATGCGCGCCGCTTCCTGGGGATCGTCGAACACCTCCACGTCGCAGTGGTCGCCACGGTCCACCAGTGCCGGGTAGCCGAACAGCGTCTGGTTGCCCTTGCGGATTTCCAGCAGTTCGGGCAACTCGCCAAACGACCACGAGGTCAGGTTCTCGTACTGTCCGGCCTCGACGGCCGGCACATCGCGCGCGGCGATGCTCTGGAACGACTGCTGCGCCTGCCCGCCCAGTTCGGCGCGCAGTTGGGCGAGGTTGCGGCCCATGTCCAGCTGGCGACCGTGCTCGTCGATCACCTTGAAGTTCATCGTGTGGTGCGCCGGCAGCGTTTCTAGCTTGAAGTCGGCGCGCCGGATCATCGTTCCCGTCTGCTCGCGCACGTCGGCGATCAGCACGTCGAGCAGGTCGCCTTCGCCGAACGGCTGGCGGTCGACAAACCCGGCCGCGTAGTCGGGCAGCGGCACGCAATGGCGGCGCAGCTTCTGCGGCAGCGACTTCAGCAGCAGATGCACCTTTTCCTTGATCATGCCCGGCACCAGCCATTCGGCACGCTCGGGCCGGACCTGGTTCAGCGCGTACAGCGGCACGGTCAGGGTCACGCCGTCGCGGTGGCTGCCGGGCTCGAAGTGGTACGACAAACCCATGTCGATGCCGGCAATGGGCAGCACCTTCGGGAACAGGTCGGTCGTGATGCCGGCCGCCTCGTGCCGCATCAGTTCGTCGCGGTTCAGGTACAGCAGCTTGCGGTCCCTGGCCGATTCGGCCTGGTACCACTTCTCGAAAGCCACCTGGTTGTGGATGTCCGCCGGAATGGCCTTGTCGTAGAACGCGTAGATCAGGGCATCGTCCACCAGCACGTCCTGCCGGCGCGACTTGTGCTCCAGGTTCTCGATCTCGCGCACCAGCCGCTGGTTATGGGCGAAGAACGGCAGCCGGGTGTCGAATTCGCCTTCCACCAGCGCGCTGCGGATAAACAGCTCGCGCGCCTCGACCGGGTTCATCGGCCCGAAATCCACCCGCCGATGCTGGTAGACCGGCAGGCCGTACAGCGTGCCGCGTTCCAGCGCCAGCACCTGGCCAGCCTTTTTCTCCCAGTGCGGCTCGCTCCAGCTCACCTTGAGCAGATGCTTGCCAACCTGTTCGACCCATTCCGGCTCCACGCGGGCCAGCGTGCGCCCATACAGCCGGCTGGTTTCGACCAGTTCGGCGGCGATGATCCAGCGGCCAACCTTGCGCGCGATCAGCGATCCCGGCCACAGGTGGAACTTGATGCCGCGCGCGCCCAGGTACTCGCGGCCCTTGCCGTCGGCCTCGTCGAGCTTCAGGCCCACGTTGCCCAGCAAGCCCGTCAGCAACGCCTTGTGCAACTGCTCGAAGGTCGGCTCGGACTCGTTCAGGCGCCAGCCCTGCTCGCTGACCGTGGTATGCAGCTGCGAATGCACATCGCGCCATTCGCGCAGGCGCACGTGCGACAGGAAGTTGCTGCGGCACTGGTCCTGCAGCTGGCGGTTGGTCTTTTTGTGGGCGACGGCTTCCTCGAACCACTTCCACAGCTTGACCCATCCCAGGAACTCGGACTTTTCGTCCATGAACTTGCGATGGGCCTGGTCGGCCGCTTCCTGGGCTTCCTGCGGACGCTCGCGCGGGTCCTGCACCGACAGCGCGCTGGCGATGATCAGCACTTCTTTCAGGCAGTGGTGGTCGCGGGCGGCCAGGATCATCCGGGCCACGCGCGGATCGAGTGGCAGTTTCGCCAGTTGGCGGCCGGTGCCGGTCAGCTGGTTGCCTTCGTCGAGCGCACCCAGTTCCTGCAGCAGCTGGTAGCCATCGGCCACGGCGCGGCCCAGCGGCGGCTCGATAAACGGGAAGGCCTCGATATCGGTCAGTCGCAGCGCCTTCATGCGCAGGATGACCGCCGCCAGCGACGAGCGCAGGATTTCCGGGTCGGTAAAGCGCGGCCGGCCCACGAAGTCGCTTTCCTCGTATAGCCGGATGCAGACGCCGTCGGCCACCCGGCCGCAGCGGCCGGCGCGCTGGTTGGCGGCCGCCTGCGAGATCGACTCGATCTGCAGCTGTTCCACCTTGTTGCGGTACGAATAGCGTTTCACGCGCGCCAGCCCAGTATCCACCACGTAGCGGATGCCGGGCACCGTGAGCGACGTTTCGGCCACGTTGGTGGCCAGCACGATACGGCGGGCGTTCGACGGCCGGAACACGCGCTCCTGCTCCTGCACGGACAGCCGCGCGAACAGCGGCAGGATTTCGGTATGCGGCGGATGATGCTTGCGCAGCGCCTCGGCGGCCTCGCGGATCTCGCGCTCGCCGGGCAGGAAGACCAGCACGTCTCCGGGGCCCAGCCGGCACAGTTCGTCCACGGCATCGACGATGCCGTCGTACAGGTCGCGTTCCTTCGCCTTTTCCGAGCGCGGCGCGGCCATCTGACCCGGTGCCGGCTTGTCTTCCTGGATCGGGCGGTAACGGATTTCCACCGGATACAGGCGGCCGCTGACCTCGATCACGGGCGCCGGCTTGCCATCGCGCGCGAAATGCTCGGCGAATCGCTTCGCATCGATGGTGGCCGACGTGATGATCACCTTCAGGTCCGGCCGCTTCGGCAGGATCTGGCGCAGGTAGCCGATCAGGAAGTCGATATTGAGGCTGCGCTCGTGCGCCTCGTCGATGATGATCGTGTCGTAGGCGCGCAGCAGCGGGTCGTTCTGCGTCTCGGCCAGCAGGATGCCGTCTGTCATCAGCTTGACCGACGCGCCAGCGGACATGGTGTCGTTGAAGCGCACCTGGTAGCCGACGTGCTCGCCGACCGGCGTGCCCAGTTCCTGCGCGATGCGCTTGGCCGTGGACGTGGCGGCAATCCGCCGCGGCTGCGTGTGGCCGATCAGGCCGCCGCCGGGCTTGCCCTCGCGGGCCGGGCCACGCCCGACCGACAGCGCGATCTTGGGCAGCTGCGTGGTCTTGCCCGAGCCGGTCTCGCCGGAAACGATCACCACCTGGTTGGCCAGCAGCGCCTGCGCGATCTCGTCGCGGCGGGCCGATACCGGCAGGGCCTCCGGGAACGTGATCTCGGGCAGCGGATTGGCCAGCCGCACCGGCTGGGGCGGGCGCGGCGGGCGCTGACTGCCTTCGGGGCGCGGCGGGCGCTGGCTGCCTTCGGGGCGTGGCGGGCGCTGGCTGCCTTCGGGCCGCGGCGGACGCGGAGCGCCGTCCTGGCGCTGCGCACGGGGCTGACGCGGCTGATCCTGGGATTGCGACGGCGTCCGGAAATGCGTCTGCGGCTGCTTCTGCGGCTGCTTCCGGGGCTGCTGCGGGGCCTGTGCTGGCGGGCGAGCGCCATCGCCCGCGTCGCGCGGAGCGGGGTTCTGGCTGGCCTGGGAGGAGGTAGCTTCGGCGGGGTTGGCCGGGGCGGGCCTGGCGGGGCGTTGTGCTGACATTGGCCGGGATTATAATCCGCCGCATGAACGCCAGAACCGACTCCCCGCAGCAGGACCCCGATCCTGCCGACTCGCCCCCGCCCGCCGATCCGTCGACCGTCCCGATGACCACTGCCGAGCCTGCCACGCCCATCCCGTCAGCGTCGGCCGGCGCCGATCTGGCCGAGGCCAGCGGCCCCGACCAGCAGCAGTTCGTCGACTGGCTGCGCGCCGTCGCCCCGTACATCCACACGTTCCGCGGCAAGACTTTCGTGATCGCGTTCAGTGGCGAACTGGTCAAGGCCGGGGTGCTCAACGCGCTGGTCAACGACGTGGCGCTGCTGCACGCCATGGGCATGCACGTGGTGCTGGTCTTCGGCTCGCGCCCGCAGGTGGAAGAGCAGCTGGGGCTGCGCAACGTGCAGTCGCAGTTTGCCGATGGCGTGCGGATCACCGACAACGCCGCGCTGGAATGCGCCAAGGAAGCGGCCGGCGAACTGCGTCTGGACATCGAGGCGGCCTTCAGCCAGGGCCTGCCCAATACCCCGATGGCCGGCGCCCAGCTGTCGGTGGTGTCGGGCAACTTCATCACGGCGCGGCCGGTCGGCATCGTCAACGGCGTGGATTACCAGCACACGGGGCTGGTGCGCAAGATCGACGACGAGTCGATGCGCATGTCGCTGTCGCACGGCAAGATCGTGCTGCTGTCGCCGCTGGGCTTCTCGCCTACGGGCCAGGCGTTCAACCTGTCGATGGAAGACGTGGCCAGCGCCACGGCCAGCGCGCTCAAGGCCGACAAGCTGATCTTCATCACCGAGGTGCCGGGCGTGCCCGACGCCGTGGGCAAGCTGATGAAGGAAATGTCGCTGCGCACCGCCGTGGAGCGGCTGCAGAACAACCACCTGCCGCCCGACGTCGCCTACTACCTGGAGCATCTGGTCAAGGCGCTCAAGGGCGGCGTGCCCCGTGCCCACCTGATCCCGTTCGACATGGACGGCTCGGTGCTGCTGGAACTGTTCCTGCACGATGGCGTGGGCACGATGGTGTCCGATACCGACCTGGAAAGCCTGCGCGAAGCCACCCTCGACGACGTGGGCGGCATCCTCCAGCTGATCGCGCCGCTGGAGGCCGATGGCACGCTGGTGCCACGCGGACGTCACCTGATCGAGCGCGACATCGACAAGTTCTCGGTGATCGAGCACGACAACGTGCTGTTCGGCTGCGCCGCGCTGTACGCCTTCCCGCGCGAGAACATGGGCGAGATGGCCTGCCTGACCGTGTCGGCCGAGGCGCAGGGCACCGGCGACGGCGAGCGCCTGCTCAAGCGCATCGAACGCCGCGCCCGCTCGCTGGGCCTGGACCGCCTGTTCGTGCTCACCACGCGCACCGAGCACTGGTTCCTCAAGCGCGGGTTCGTGCACGCCACCGTGGATGACCTGCCCGAAGACAAGCGCAAGCTCTACAACTGGCAGCGCAAGTCGATGGTGCTGATGAAAAAGCTGTAACCCCGCAACGTCCGCAAAGACAACAGCCGCCGCAGGGACATGGGCCGCCGGCCCCGCCCCGCCAGCCCAGCTTGGCTACAATAGCGGCCACACGAAAAAGGAGTCCCTCATGGCCCGCATGGTCCATTGCGTCAAACTGAACAAGGAAGCCGAAGGCCTCGACTTCCCGCCGCTGCCGGGCGACCTCGGCAAGAAGATCTGGCAGAGCGTGTCGAAGGAAGCCTGGGCTGGCTGGCTCAAGCACCAGACCATGCTGATCAACGAGAACCGCCTGAACATGGCCGACGTCCGTGCGCGCCAATACCTGCTCAAGCAGACCGAGAAGTATTTCTTCGGCGAAGGCGCCGACCAGGCCGCCGGCTACGTGCCGCCGCCTTCGGCCTGACCGACGGAAAGCCGCGAACAAGGCGGGTGCTTCGGCACCCGCTTTTCATTGATACATCCGATTTGACCCAGATCATGATCATGTCGCGGCGAGCCGGTATGCCGCCACGCCGGCCATTGGCGCCATACCCGCCGTGACCGTTGCCCCACGCGGCTTTCCGGGCGGGCATATGCCGAAAGAACTAGTACGCACGGCATAGCCCCGTCCGCTCCCGGCTGTACGGCCGGCGAATGTTCCGCGCAGCCCCGCAGGCCTACTCTGGCATCACTCTCCAAAGTGACTCCGGAACGGCCATGGCCAGCGCAACCCACTCCTCCCCAACCTCCGAATCCGTACCGCCCGGCGCCTGGACCACGCTCTGGTCCAGCACGTTCGCGTTCACCATCTGCTTTGCCGTCTGGATGATGTTCGCGGTGCTCGGCATCCCGCTCAAGAACGAACTCGGCCTCAACGACACGGAATTCGGCCTGCTGGCCGCCACGCCGGTGCTCAGTGGCTCGCTGATCCGCGTACCGCTGGGCATCTGGACCGACCGCTACGGCGGCCGCGTGGTGTTCTTCGTCCTGATGCTGTTGACGGTGATCCCGATCTGGCTGATTTCCTATGTCCACACGCTGTGGCAGCTGCTGGTGCTCGGGCTGTTCGTCGGACTGGCCGGCGGCTCGTTCTCGGTGGGCACGCCGTATGTGGCCCGCTGGTTCCCGCGCTCGCGCCAGGGGCTGGCGATGGGCATCTTCGGGGCCGGCAACTCGGGCGCCGCACTGACCAAGTTCGTGGCCCCGGCGCTGATCCTGGCTGCCGGCACGTGGGAAATCGTGCCCAAGGTCTACTCGGTGGCGATGCTGGTCACGGCCATCGTATTTTTCCTGTTTTCGCGCAGCAACCCGGCGCACCGGTCGGCATCGGCCACGAGCTTTCGCGCCCAGCTGGCCGTGATGCGCGACCCGCGCGTGTGGCGCTACTCGCAGTACTACTCGGTGGTGTTCGGCGGCTACGTGGGCCTGTCGCTGTGGATGACCAAGTACTACATCGGCGAATACGGCTTCGACATCAAGACCGCCGCCTTCCTGGCCGCCTGCTTCTCGCTGCCCGGCGGCGTGCTGCGCGCGATTGGCGGCTGGATCTCTGACCGCTACGGCGCCCATCGGACCACGTGGTGGGTGATGTGGGTCAGCTGGGTGGGCTTCTTCCTGCTGAGCTACCCGAAGACAGACTTCGTGATCCATACGGTCAGCGGCCCGCAGAGCTTCCATATCGCCCTGACGCCCACCCTGTTCACGATCCTGATGTTCGTGGTCGGCATCGCCTTCGCCATCGGCAAGGCCTCGGTCTTCAAGTTCATCTCCAACGACTTCACGCACAACATCGGCGCCGTGTCCGGCGTGGTGGGCCTGGCCGGCGGCCTGGGCGGCTTCATCCTGCCGATTCTGTTCGGCGCGCTGGCCGACCTGACCGGCATCCGCAGCAGCTGCTTCATGCTGATGTACGGCACGGTCTGCGTGAGCCTGGTCTGGATGCACTACAGCCACCGCGCGGAGCAGTTGCGTGCGGGGCGCCGGTCCGAGGCGTCCGCCGCCCTGGACAAGTCCGCGCAGGCTGCCTGATCCGCGCTTTCCCACTTCCCTCTCTCGCACATCATGACCAGTACCGTACTGACCCGTTGGGAGCCCGAAAATGCCACGTTCTGGCGCGACCGGGGCGAACGCATCGCCTATCGCAACCTCTGGATCTCGATTCCGGCCCTGATGCTGGCCTTCGTGGTCTGGATGCTCTGGAGCGTGGTGGCGGTCAACCTTGACCGCGCCGGCTTCCAGTTCACCAAGAACCAGCTGTTCTGGCTGACCGCGCTGCCGGCCCTGTCCGGTGCCACGCTGCGCATCTTCTATTCGTTCCTCGTGCCGGTGTTCGGCGGCCGCCGCTTCACGGCGATCTCCACCGCGCTGCTGCTGATTCCGGCGCTGGGCATGGGCTTTGCGCTGCGCGACCCTTCCACCAGCTACCCGACCCTGCTGGTGCTGGCCCTGCTGTGCGGGCTGGGCGGCGCCAATTTCAGTTCGTCGATGGCCAATATCAGCTTCTTCTTCCCGAAGGCGAAGAAGGGGCTGGCCACCGGCCTCAACGCCGGCATCGGCAACCTCGGCGTGTCCGTGGTGCAGTTCGTCACGCCGATGGTGGTGTCGGTGGCCGTGTTCGGCGCGCTCGGCGGCGAACCCCAGAGCTACCAGGCCGGCGGCGCCACGCAAAGCCTCTGGCTGCAGAACGCGGGCTTCATCTGGGTACCGTTCATCGTGGTGGCATCGGTGGCCGCGTGGTTCGGCATGAACGACATCGCCGACGCGCGCGCGTCGTTCGCGGAACAGGCCGTGATCTTCCAGCGCCAGCACAACTGGCTGATGTGCTGGCTCTATATCGGCACGTTCGGCTCGTTCATCGGCTTCTCGGCCGGACTGGCGCTGCTGACCAAATCGCAATTCCCGGGCATCAACCCCACGGCCTATGCCTTCCTGGGGCCGCTGGTCGGCGCGCTGACGCGCCCGGTTGGCGGCTGGATCTCCGACAAGCTCGGCGGAGCGCGGGTCACGCTCTGGACCTTCATCGGCATGATCGCGGCCGTCTGCGCCGTGCTGTCCGCCCTGCCCCAAGGCGGGCAGGCGGGCAACTTCCAGGCATTCCTGGCCGCGTTCATCGTGCTGTTCGCCCTGACCGGCGTCGGCAACGGATCGACGTTCCGCATGATCCCGGTGATTTTCCTGACCGAGCGTCAGCGCGACGCCGCCGGCAAGGGCGACGCCGCGCAAAAACAGGCCGTGCAGGACGCCGGCAAGGAATCGGCCGCCGTGCTGGGCTTCTCTGGCGCGATTGGCGCCTATGGCGGTTTCTTTATTCCAAAGAGCTTCGGCACGTCGCTGGAAATGACGGGCTCGCCCGACGCCGCGCTCTACTGCTTCATCGCCTTCTATCTGAGCTGTGTACTGGTGACCTGGTGGTACTACGCACGCCGGAACGCCCCCATGCCCTGCTGAGGCGGCATCACCCACAAAAAGCAAGCGGAGAACATAAGAAATGTCTCATTTTCTGGATCGACTGAAGTTCCTGTCGCGCGTGAAGTCCACATACGCCGACGGGCATGGCGCGGTGGTCAACGAAGACCGCACGTGGGAAAACAGCTACCGCAGCCGCTGGCAGCACGACAAGATCGTGCGATCGACCCACGGCGTGAACTGCACGGGCTCGTGTTCGTGGAAGGTGTACGTCAAGAACGGCCTGATCACCTGGGAAACCCAGCAGACCGACTACCCGCGCACCCGTCCCGACCTGCCCAACCACGAACCGCGTGGCTGCCCGCGCGGCGCGTCCTATAGCTGGTATGTGTACTCGGCGCAGCGCGTGAAGTATCCGATGATCCGCGGCCGCCTGATGGAGATGTGGCGCGAGGCCCGCGAGACCATGGACCCGATCGCCGCGTGGGCATCGATCAGCCAGGACCCCGAGAAGGCCGCGCGCTACAAGAGCGTGCGCGGCCAGGGCGGCTTTGTGCGGGCGGACTGGGATACGGCCACGGAGATGATCGCGGCCGCCAACGCCTTCACGGTCAAGGAATACGGCCCGGATCGGGTCATCGGATTTTCGCCAATTCCGGCCATGTCGATGGTTTCGTACGCGGCCGGGGCGCGCTACCTGAGCCTGATCGGCGGCGCCTGCCTGTCGTTCTATGACTGGTACTGCGACCTGCCGCCCGCCAGCCCGCAGATCTGGGGCGAGCAGACCGACGTGCCCGAGTCGGCGGACTGGTACAACAGCACTTACCTGATGGTCTGGGGCTCGAACGTGCCGCAAACCCGCACCCCTGACGCACACTTCTATACCGAAGTCCGCTACAAGGGCACCAAGACCGTCGCCGTGTCATCGGATTTCGGCGAAATGGTGAAGTTCGGCGACATCTGGCTCGCCCCGAAGCAAGGCACCGATGCCGCGCTGGCCATGGCCATGGGCCACGTAGTGCTCAAGGAATTCCACGCGACCGGCAAGTCATCGTATTTCCGCGATTACGTGAAGCAGTACACCGACATGCCGATGCTGGTGCTGCTGCGCGACCAGGACGGCACGCTGGTGCCCGACCACTTCCTGCGCGCGTCCCATCTGGACGGCAACCTGGACCAGGCCAACCATCCGGAATGGAAGACGCTGGTGATCGACCAGGCCAGCGGCGAGATCGTGGCACCCAACGGCTCGATCGGTTTCCGCTGGGGCGAGGCCGCGCACGACGACGGCGCCAGGGTGGGCCGCTGGAACCTGGAAATGAAGGATGGCGGCAGCGGCCGGGACATCGACCCGCGCCTGTCGCTGATCGGCCATGAGGACGAAGTGGCCGAAGTGGGCTTCCCCTACTTCGGCGGCGAGCACGACGCGCTGCTGCGCCGTCGCGTGCCGGTGCGCCGGCTGACGCTGGCCGATGGCACCCAGGTGCGCGTGGCCACCGTCTACGACCTGCAGATGGCCAACTACGGCGTCGACCAGGGCCTGGGCGGGCCCAACGTGGCCGCGTCGTTCGACGACGACGTGCCCTACACGCCGGCCTGGCAGGAAAAGCACACCTCCGTGCCACGCCACCTCGTGATCCAGGTGGCACGCGAGTTCGCCGGCAACGCCGACCGCACACACGGCAAGAGCATGGTGATCGTCGGTGCGGCGCTGAACCACTGGTACCACAACGACATGATCTACCGCGGCATCATCAACCTGTTGATGATGTGCGGCTGCGTGGGTCAGAGCGGTGGCGGCTGGGCCCACTACGTCGGCCAGGAAAAGCTGCGCCCGCAATTCGGCTGGGCGCCGCTGGCCTTCGGTTCCGACTGGTCGCGCCCGCCGCGCCACATGAACGGCACGTCGTTCTTCTACAACCACACGAGCCAGTGGCGCCACGAGAAGCTTGGCGTCGGCGAGATCCTGGCGCCGACCGCCGATCACAGGCGCTATGACAACCTGTCGCTGCTGGACCTGAACGCCAAGTCCGAGCGCATGGGCTGGCTGCCTTCGGCGCCGCAGCTCGGCCGCAACCCGCTGGACGTGGTGGCCGACGCCCGCGCGGCCGGCAAGGACCCGGTCGCCCACACCGTCGAACAGCTGAAGTCCGGCGCGCTGCAGTTCGCCTGCGACGATCCCGACAACCCGGCCAACTTCCCACGCAACATGTTCGTATGGCGCTCGAACATCCTGGGCAGCTCGGGCAAGGGACACGAATACTTCCTCAAGTACCTGCTCGGCACCCAGAACGCCGTGTTCGGCGACGAGAACGACGCGATCAAGCCGAGCGAAGTGAAGGTACGCCCGGCCGCGGAGGGCAAGCTCGACCTGCTGACCGTGCTGGACTTCCGCATGAGCACCACCTGCCTGTACGGCGACATCGTGCTGCCGACGGCCACCTGGTATGAAAAGGACGACCTGAACACGTCGGACATGCACCCGTTCATCCACCCGCTTTCCGAAGCCGTGCAGCCGCTGTGGGAAAGCAAGACCGACTGGGAAATCTACAAGGCCATCGCGAAGAAATTCACCGAGATTGCCGGCCCGTACCTGGGCACGCGCGAGGATCTGGTCTGCACGCCGCTGCTGCACGACACCCCGGGCGAACTGGGCCAGCCGTTCGAGCCGAAGGACTGGAAGCATGGCGAGTGCGACCTGATCCCGGGCAAGACCGCCCCGTCGATGACCGTGGTGGAACGCAACTACGCCGACATCTACAAGAAGTTCACGTCGATCGGGCCGTTGCTGGACAAGCTGGGCAATGGTGGCAAGGGCATCAACTGGGATACGAAGCATGAGGTCCGCGAGATCGGCCACCTGAGCAAGACCGTGACCGAGCCGGGCGTCAGCTACGGCCGTCCGCGGCTGGAAACGGCCATCGACGCCGCCGAGATGATCCTGACCTTTGCCCCGGAAACCAACGGCCACGTGGCCGTGAAGGCCTGGGACGCGCTGTCGAAGATCACCGGGCGCGACCACACGCACCTGGCCGTGGGACGCGAGCACGACAAGATCCGGTTCCGCGACGTGCAGGCCCAGCCGCGCAAGATCATCTCCGCCCCGACGTGGTCAGGTCTGGAATCGGAAGACGTCAGCTACAACGCCGGCTACACCAACGTGCACGAACTGATTCCATGGCGCACGCTGACCGGCCGCCAGCAGTTCTACCAGGACCACCGCTGGATGCTGGACTTCGGCGAGGGCGCGTGCGTCTACAAGCCGGCCATCGACACCAAGACCGTGAGCCCGATGCTGGGCCGCAAGCCGAACGGCAACCCGGAGCTGGTGCTGAACTGGATCACGCCGCACCAGAAGTGGGGCATCCACTCCACCTACTCGGACAACCTGCGCATGCTCACGCTGTCGCGCGGCGGTCCGCACGTCTGGATCTCGGAAGCCGAGGCCAAGGCCAACGGCATCCGCGACAACGACTGGGTGGAAGTCTTCAACGTCAACGGCACGCTGACCGCCCGGGTGGTGGTGTCGCAGCGGGTGCCCCAGGGCATGTGCCTGATGTATCACGCGCAGGAAAAAATCGTCAATGTGCCAGGTGCGGAAACCAGCGGCATGCGCGGCGGCATCCATAACTCGGTCACGCGCGCCGTGACCAAGCCCACGCACATGATCGGCGGCTACGCGCAGCTGGCCTATGGCTTCAATTACTACGGCACGGTTGGCAGCAATCGCGACGAATTCGTGATCCTTCGCAAGATGAACAAGGTGGACTGGCTGGAAGGTCCGCGCAAAGACGAACCCTCCCCCCATAACAAGGCAGAAAAGACTGAAGGAGCATGGCAATGAAGATCCGCGCTCAAGTGGCCATGGTGCTGAACCTCGACAAGTGCATCGGCTGCCATACCTGCTCCGTGACCTGCAAGAACGTCTGGACCAGCCGCGAAGGCGTGGAATACGCCTGGTTCAACAACGTCGAGACCAAGCCCGGCATCGGCTTTCCGAAGGAATGGGAAAACCAGGACAAGTGGAACGGTGGCTGGAAGCGCAATGCCGACGGCAGCCTGACCCCGCGCCAGGGTGGCAAGGGGAAGATCCTGTCGAACATGTTCGCCAACCCGAACCTGCCGCAGATCGACGAATACTACGAGCCGTTCACGTACGACTACGAACACCTGCAGAAGGCCCCGCTGGTGGAAACCCCGCCGACCGCGCGCCCCGTCTCGGCCATCACCGGCCAGAAGATGGAGAAGATCGAATGGGGCCCGAACTGGGAGGACGACCTGGGCGGCGAATTCAACTCGCGCAGCCGCGACAAGCTGTTCGACGACATCCAGAAGGACATGTACTCGACCTTCGAGAACACGTTCATGATGTACCTGCCGCGCCTGTGCGAACACTGCCTGAACCCGACCTGCGTGGCGTCGTGCCCCTCGGGGTCGGTCTACAAGCGCGAGGAAGACGGCATCGTGCTGGTGGATCAGGACAAGTGCCGCGGCTGGCGCATGTGCATCTCCGGCTGCCCGTACAAGAAGATCTATTTCAACTGGCAGAGCGGCAAGGCCGAGAAGTGCGTGTTCTGTTATCCACGCATCGAGGCCGGCCAGCCGACGGTCTGCTCCGAAACCTGCGTGGGCCGCATCCGCTATCTGGGCGTGATGCTGTACGACGCCGACCGCATCGAACAGGCTGCCTCGGTGGCCGATGAACGGGACCTGTACCAGTCGCAGCTCGACCTCTTCCTGGACCCGAACGATGCGGCCGTGCAGGCCGAGGCGCTGCGCCAGGGCATTGCCCAGAGCTGGATCGATGCCGCGCGCAAGTCGCCGGTCTACAAGATGGCCGTCGAATGGAAGGTGGCCTTCCCGCTGCATCCGGAATACCGCACGCTGCCGATGGTCTGGTATATCCCGCCGCTCTCCCCCATCCAGTCGGCTGCCGAGGCCGGCTTCATGGGCATGAACGGCGTGATCCCCGACGTCAAGAGCCTGCGCATCCCCGTGAAGTACCTGGCCAACCTGCTGACCGCCGGCGATGTCATCCCGGTGCTTGGCGCGCTCGAAAAGATGCTGGCCATGCGTGCCTACAAGCGCGGCCAGAACGTGGATGGCATCGAGGACCTGGCCGTGCTCGAACAGGTGGGCCTGACGCCTGCGCAGGTCGAGGACATGTACCAGACCATGGCCATCGCCAACTATGAGGACCGTTTCGTGGTGCCGTCGTCGCACAAGGAAATGTCCGAGGACAGCTTCGACGAGAAAGGCAGCTGCGGCTTCAGCTTCGGCAACGGCTGCTCGGGCGGCACATCGGACGGCACGCTGTTCGGCCGCAAGAAGCCGCAGCCCGAAGTGGCCTATGCCAACCTGCCGCGCTCGCGCAAGGCGCTGGCTACCTGACCGAACCCGGAGAACGCTATGACTATCCATCGAGTGCTGAGCGCCATGCTCAGCTATCCGGACCAGGGGCTGATTGACGCCATGGCCGATATCGACACCGCCCTGGCCGAATGGCCACAGGCGCGCGACATGCTTGCGCCGTTGACCGAGGCGCTGCGCCGGGAACCGCTGATCCGACTGCAGGAAAACTACGTGGCCACGTTTGACCGCAATCCGGCGCATTCGCTGCACCTGTTCGAGCATGTGCACGGCGAAAGCCGCGATCGCGGCCAGGCGATGGTGGACCTGCTGGAGGAATACCGGCGCGACGGCTTCGACCTGACCACCGCCGAACTGCCGGACTATGTGCCGCTGTTCCTGGAATACCTGGGCGCCCTGGCCATGGACGGCAAGGAAGCGCGCGCCGAGCAGCTGCTGGGCGACGCCATCCACGTGCTGGCCGCCATTGGGGACCGCCTGGCCCGCAGCGAGAGCCCGTACGCCGCCGTATTCCGGACACTGCGCACGCTGACGGACGTGCAGCCGCAGCCTCAGGAAGAACTACCCGTGCGCGACATGGACGAGGCGATGGAGACATTCGGCCCCGGCTCGGATGGCGTGGAGCCGTTGCTGGCCCGCAAGCCCGACGTCGAGACGGTGCACTTCTACAAGCGGGACGCCGCGGCCGCCGCGCGCGGCATGCCGTCAGCCATCAACCCCTGCTAACCGAGGACCCTCACCATGAATCTGGTCCATCAATTCCTGTTCGGGATCTACCCGTATGTCGCCGCCGCCATCTTCCTGTTCGGCAGCCTGGCGCGCTTCGAGCGCGAGCAGTACACATGGAAATCGGACAGTTCGCAGGTGCTGTACCGCGGCAACCTGCGCACGGGCAACATCCTGTTCCATGTCGGCATCCTCGGCCTGTTCTTCGGCCATATGGCCGGCCTGCTCACGCCGGTAGCGGTGTGGGACGCGCTGGGCGTGTCGCATAGCCTCAAGCAGGCCGTGGCCATGACAGCCGGCGGCGTGATGGGCACCATGTGCCTGGCCGGGCTGCTGATCCTGCTGCACCGCCGTCTGACCAACGCCCGCGTGTCGGCCGTCACCCGTACGGGTGACAAGGTGCTGCTGCTCTGGCTGCTGGTCACGCTGCTGCTGGGTCTGTCCACCATCTTTGCGTCGGCCAGCCACATGGACGGCCACATGATGGTGCAGCTGATGACCTGGGCCCAGCACATCGTCACGCTGCGTGGCGATGCCGCAAGCTACGTGGCCGACGCACCGCTGGTTTTCAAGGCGCATCTCTTCATGGGGATTTCGCTGTTCGCGATCTTCCCGTTCACCCGGCTGGTGCATGTATGGAGCGGCTTTGCATCGGTGAGCTATCTCGGGCGCGCCTGGCAACTGGTGCGCAGCCGGTAAGGCATCGCCATGCATACGATCGAGCGCCTCCTGAAAGGGTTCGAACGTTTCCAGCAGCATTACTTCGAGGATGCGCCGGCGCTGTTCGATGCGCTGCGCGCCGGACAGCATCCTCAGACCCTGCTGATTGGATGCAGCGATTCCCGCGTGGACCCCGGACTGCTGCTCGGCAGCGATCCGGGTGATCTCTTCACTGTCAGAAATGTCGCAAACCTGGTGCCACCGTGTAGCGAAACGGAGACTGGACGGCTCCACGGCGTATCGGCGGCCATCCAATTTGCGGTAGAGCAACTGCGCGTCGCCAGAATTATTGTCATGGGTCATAGCGGATGCGGCGGAATTCGCGCATTGTTGGCGCGGCCCGAGGCTGAGGGCGACACGGCACCGGCGCGTGCCGGCCAGGATTTCATTGGTCCCTGGGTGCGCATTGCGGCACCCGCCCGCCGGCTGGTGGAGCAGACCATGCCAGACGCAAGTGCTGAGCAACGTCAGCATGCCTGTGAACAGGCGTCGATCCTGGTGTCGCTACGCAACCTCGAGTCGTTCCCGTTCGTGCGCGCCGCGTGCGAGCGCGGCGAACTGACATTGCATGGCTGGTATTTCGATATTGCCGCCGGCGCGCTGCTCGCTTACTCGGACCGCGCCGACAGCTTCCTGCCACTGGTTTGCCCGCTGCCCGACGCCCCCGTATGCGAAGTTCGTCACACCGTCACTACCGTTCGCCCCTGATGCAATGAGTCTGTCGCCCTCTTCTGCCCTGCCACTGGTCTACGCCTGCTCCGGCTGCTCCAGTGTCGCCCAGCTCGCCAACCAGTTTGCCGTGCGCCTGGACCGCAGCGGCCGGGCGGAGATGTCCTGCATCAGCGGCGTGGGCGGCGGCGTCCCGGCGCTGATGCGCGTGGCGAGATCCGGGCGGCCCATCCTGGCACTCGATGGCTGTCCGCTGGCCTGCGTCAAGGCATGCCTGGCATCGGCGGGCGTCACGCCGACCCGTCACCTGGTCCTGAACCGGTTGGGTGCCACCAAGCGCCAGCACGGCGCATGCACCGACGATGAAGAGGCGGCCACCTGGGCCGTCGTTGAAAAAACACTATCCGGAATGGACTCATGACAGAACACTGGCTGAAACTCGCTGGACGGCGGCTGCTGCCGCTCGTCCAGGGCGGCATGGGCATCGGCATCTCCGCTCATCGCCTGGCTGGCACCGTGGCCGCCAACAACGGCGTCGGCACCATTGCCAGCATCGACCTGCGGCACCATCACGAGGACCTGATGGCACGGACACGCGGGACACATGACAAGGAAAAAATCGAGGCGGCGAACCGTGTGGCGCTCGATCGTGAAATCCGGGCCGCGCGTGCGCTGTCGGCGGGCCGCGGGCTGATCGCCGTAAACGTCATGAAAGCCGTGGGCTCCCACGCCCAGCTGGTGCGGCAAGCCTGCGAGAGCGGCGCCGACGCCATCGTCATGGGCGCCGTGCTGCCGCTCGACCTGCCCGAACTGGCGGCCGATCATCCGAAGGTCGCCCTGATCCCGATCCTGTCCGAAACGCGTGGCATTGGCCTGGTGCTCCGCCGGTGGATGAAAAAGGGCCGTCTGCCCGACGCGATCGTGATCGAGCATCCGGCGCACGCCGGCGGCCATCTTGGCGCCGCCACCATCGAGGATCTTGGCAACGACCGATTTTCGTTCGCCCGCGTGCTGACCGAATGCCGCGAACTGTTCCAGACGCTGGGACTGGCCTGGGACAGCATTCCGCTGATCCTCGCTGGCGGCATCAATACCCATGAGAAGGTGCGCCACTGGCTCGGCGAAGGCGCGTCGGCCGTGCAACTGGGCACCGCATTCGCCGTGACCGACGAATGCGATGCCCATCCGGACTTCAAGCAGGTGCTGGCCACCGCCACGCCGGAAACCCTGCGCGAATTCACCAGCGTGGCCGGGCTTCCGGCGCGCGCCGTGCTGACCCCATGGCTATCGCGCTATCTGTCGAGCGAAAGCCGGCTGCAACGTCGCGCCAAGCCGCGAGCCTGCCTGGAGGGCTTCGACTGCCTGCAGGCATGCGGACTGCGGGATGGCGTGGCCAAGATCGGCCAGTTCTGCATCGACCTGAAACTTGCGCAAGCCGTGCGCGGCGATGTGGAACGGGGCCTGTTCTTCCGTGGCAAGGGCAAGCTGCCATTTGGCGAAGCCATCCGGCCCGTGGCCGAGCTGATGCACTATCTGCTGACCGGCGAAAAACCCGCCGCGCTGGCGCCGGCGCCGGTCGCCGTTGCTGCGGCTTGACGGCAAACGGCCGTTCCCTTTCCTTCCCTCTCTTTCATTCAATCTCGCGGTACGCGGGGCGGCAAGCCGCCCTGCTTGCGCATGCGGAACATGCAGCGCAACGCCGTCAGCAACTGATAGCCCAGCCAGGCGTTGGAGCCCGCGAACAGCAGGCCACCCGCGCGCGCCAACCAGGCTGGCGCCAGCGGAAGCGCCAGCAGCGCCACGAACGCGGTCAGCAACAGCAAGCCCTGCTGTCGCTGGCGAACGGGCGAAATGATGTCCTGCATCACCGGCACGCGCGCGCGGGGCGGCAAGATACGGCGCAGATGCAGCCACACCAGGAACGGCACGATCTTGCCGAGCATCGCCGTTACCGGCAGGACGCCTCCGCCAACCAGGGCCAGCACGCCAATCCACCAAGGCAGGGCCATCGACGTATCGTCCGGCTGGAACAACTGGATGGCGGTCAGGATCGCGGCCGTCACCATGCTGGCGATTGCCGTAGGCCAGAGCAGCCAGTGGGGATCATGGCGACGGCGCGCGCGCAGCACGGTCGCCAGCATCCAGCCCCCCAGCAGCACGACGAAACCGAGCCACGGCAACAGTGCGAACGACGCGAAGGCGCGATGCGGAAAGGCAACCGCGACAACGCTGAACGCAAACAGCAGAAGCCAGTGCGCCATCGGCAAACTGCGCTGCAGCACGTTGGGTAGCGGACGGGCCTGCCAGAACATCGGCAGCACGGTGGTCGACACCCCTGTGACCAGGGCACAGAGCCACCCTCCCAGTCCCCATGCCACGTGCAATGTCAGCAACGTCGTCGTGGAAATCCACGTCGATAAGGGCGGCAGCCATCCTCCGACGAGCGTGCCGGCCAGTCCGATGCCGGCGGCGATGGTCACCAGCAATGGCGCCCCGATCCAGGCCAGCGTGCGCGTGGTGGCGTCCATGCGGGACACGCGGCGTCCGGCGAGAAGCAGCATGACCGCCACAAGCAGCGGAAACAGGCCAAGCATCATCGCCCAGCGACCCCCCCCAGTATCGAGACGAACGAAACCCGTTGCCAGCGCCACGGCGATTCCCGCCCCCGCCAACGCCACAAATGGTGCCACCCACCGCACGCGCGGCACCGGCACCCGCGCAATCACCGGCATCATTTGGAACAGTGCGCCAAGCATCACGGGCAAAAGCATGGCAAGTGCGAGCGCGTGCACCGATGCCAGCGCCATCGGCGCAAAGCGGTGCGGCAGGCCATCGGCAGGCCCGAAGGCCAGCAGCAGACCGCCGGCGGCACCGAGCCACGGCGCGGGCATCAGGCAGCCGAACACCACGGCTGGCCGTGGGGCCTGGGCGTAGTCGAGGTTTGCCGCTTTCACTGGCCGATTGCCTTTTTCATTCGGGGATACCGAAAACGGCACATTGTCCGCCTCCGGCCGTACGTCGTTCAACCACGTTAGCGTCCACGCCACAATCCGCGCCCGGATTGCACATTTCTTGATCTGGCGCAGAAATCACACGCCCCATCACGCCCAAAATCGCCACCAAGGTTGCGCCCGCCCCCTTGTGCCAGCCCGATCCCATGCCACGCCCCACGACTCCAACGCCCTCAGACCACGTCACAGCAGCCTCGGCTACGGCTGCCGCCGCGCCGCATCCGTTGCCGGAAACCGGCCACGTCCCGGACACCGTCCGGCTGACGCCCCCGCGCTACCGGTTGTCCACGCGCATCATCCTGCTATCGCTGGTGTCGCTGCTGGCCGTGCTGACGATGATCGCCGGCACCCTCTACCTGTCCTGGAAGCTCGAAGGCGCGGGCGCCGCCATCAATGACGCCGGCAGCCTGCGCATGCGCGCCAATCGCGTCGCCATCGAGCTGTCGTTGTCGGCATCGGGCAAACCCAGCACGCTGGCCGAACAGATCACCACGCTCGACAACACGCTGGCCCAACTGCGCAAGGGCAACCCGGCCCGCCCGCTGTTCCTGCCCGACGAACCCGCCATTCACGCCCAGCTCGACGCCGTGCTGGCCGACTGGTCGCAGCAGCTCAAGCCGCTGGCGCTGGCCGGCAATGCCAGCCAGTACGTCCGGGCGCTGCCGGGATTTGTCGATCGGGCCGATCGGCTGGTCAGCCAGATCGAGAACGACAGCGCACGCAAGACCGACATGCTGCGCCTGTCGCAAGTCGGGCTGGCCGTCATGGCCGGCGTGGGCACCGTGGCCGTCATCTATCTGCTCTACCTCTGGATCATCCTGCCCGTGCTGCGGCTGCAGGACGGCCTGCGCCGCATGGCCGCCCGCGAATTTTCGCTGCGCCTGCCGGTGGAAACCCGCGACGAATTCGGCACGCTGACCTCGGGCTTCAACCGAATGGCTGCCGAATTGCAGGATCTCTACCATGACCTGGCCGCGCGGGTGACCAGCAAGACCGCGGAGCTGGCCCGCCAGAATCGCGATCTCGAGGCGCTCTACGACATGGCCGCCTTCCTGAACCAGGCCGGCGATTCCGAAACCCTGGCGCATGGCTTCCTGGAGCGCGTGATGCAACAGTTCGGCGCCGATGGTGGGTCCGTGCGCGTGTACGACGCCCGCCAGGGCAAGCTCCATCGGCTGGCATCGGCGGGCTTGTCGATGACGTTGGCGGACAACGATCACTGCGCGGATATTGATGCGTGCCACTGCGGGCATGCCACGCACGCCGGCATCGTCACGGTGGCTGACCTGCGCCGGGCCATTTCCCCGCCGCTTGCCCAGAAGTCCCCGGCACTGCCCTCGCCCTGCCGGCGTGAAGGCTTCCTGTCGATGGCTGCGTTCCGGCTGGACACCCCGCGTGGGCCGGTCGGCACGCTGACGCTGCACTTCCGGGTGGCGCGCGAACTGCCGCCATCGGACCGGCAATTGCTGGAAACGATGGCCCAGCACCTGGCCACCGCACTGGAACACATCCGCCTGTCGGCCAGCGCGCGCCAGCTGGCCGTGGTGGAGGAACGGAACCTCGTGGCGCAGGGGCTGCACGACAGCATTGCGCAAGGGCTGAACTTTCTGAATCTGCAGGTGCAGCTGCTGGAAGACGCCGTGGACCGGCATGCCGATGGCGAGGTGCAGGAAATCATCCCGCTGCTGCGCCACGGTGTGGAGGAGAGCTACCAGGACGTGCGCGAGCTGCTGCACAACTTCCGGTCGCGGCTGACCACCGGCGACCTGCGCCCCGCCGTGGAAGAAACCGTGGCGCGCTTCCGGCGCCAATGCCGCACAGAAGCGACGCTGACCATCGACGACAAGGGCCTGCCGCTGCAGCCCGAAGACCAGCTGCAAGTGCTGTTCATCCTGCAGGAAGCGTTGTCGAACGTGCGCAAGCATGCCATGGCCGAACACGTGACGATCTCGATCCGGCACGACCGGCTGTTCCGGCTGGTGGTACAGGACGATGGCGACGGCTTCGACGCCGGCCGGCTGAACGAGCACGACGCCAGTCACATCGGCCTGCACATCATGCGCGAGCGCGCGGCCAGGCTTGGCGCGCAGCTTGCCATCGACGCCCGCCCGGGGCTTGGCGTACGGATCGAACTCACCCTGCCGCGCGACGTTGCATCCGACAGCCGCCCCGCCACATCCGCCGACCGGCACGACGCGACACCGGCCGCAACACCGGCCGCCATACCGGCCACCACACCGGCCTGAGGCCCATCATCATGACCATCCGCATCCTGTTGATCGACGACCATACGCTGTTCCGCTCGGGCATTCGCGCCCTGCTGCAGCGGCAAGCGGATTTCGAGATCGTCGACGAGGCCGCCGACGGCGTGGAGGGCATCAAGCGTGCCAAGCAGCATCGGCCGGACGTGATCCTGCTGGACCTGAACATGCCCGGACTGTCCGGGCTGGAGGCCCTACATCTGCTGGTGGAAGATCTGCCCGACAGCGCCGTGATCGTGCTGACGGTGTCGGAAGAAGCCGAGGAGCTTGCAGCCGCCCTACGCAGCGGCGCGCGCGGCTATCTGATCAAGAACATCGAGACGGAAGCCCTGACCAGCGCCATCCGCCGGGCGGCGGCCGGTGAACCGGTGATCTCGGAAAGCATGACCGCGAAGCTGGTGCAGCAGTTTCGCGCACCGGGCGTGGCGTCCGGCCCGGCACGCGGCCATGAGGGTACCCAGCGGAGCGCCCCGCTGACCGTGCGCGAGCGCGACATCGTACAGGGGCTGGTGCGCGGCGAAAGCAACAAGGAAATCGCGCGCGAGCTTGGCGTGGCCGAAAGCACCGTGAAGATTCACGTGCAGAACATCCTGAAGAAACTCAACCTCGCCAGCCGCGTGCAGGTGGCGGTCTACGCCGTCGAGCACGGGCTCACGGGCTGACCGCCGGGGCGCCCCGGCTTAGTAGTCGGTGCGCTGGACGCCCTGCTCGGTGCCCAGCAGCAGCACGTTGGCGCCGCGCAGCGCGAACAGGCCCACCGTCACCACGCCGGGCAGATGGTTGATGCGCTGTTCCAGGGCTTTCGGGTCTTCGATCTTCAGGCCGGCCACATCAAGAATCACATTGCCGTTGTCGGTCTTGTAGATGCCGCCTTCCTTGGTCATGCGCAGGCGCGGCTGCCCGCCGAGCGCGGCCAGCTGGCGGGCCACTGCGGCGCGTGCCATCGGGATCACCTCGACGGGCAGCGGGAACGTGCCCATGACCGGCACCAGCTTGCTGCCATCGGCGATGCAGACGAAGCGTTCGGCCACCGACGCCACGATCTTCTCGCGCGTCAGCGCGCCGCCCCCCCCCTTGATCATCGCGCCCGAGGCGTCGATCTCGTCGGCGCCGTCAACATAGACGGGGATGGTGTCGACCTCGTTGAGGTCCAGCACGGTGAAGCCATGCTGCTGCAGACGGCGCGTGGACGCTTCCGAACTGGAAACGGCGCCGCTGAAGCGTTCCTTGAACGCCGCGACGGCGTCGATGAAAAGATTGGCGGTGGAGCCCGTGCCCACGCCGAGAACGGCACCTTCGGGCACTTCCTGCTTCACATAGTCTGCGGCGGCTTGCGCGACCTGCGCCTTGAGTTCATCCTGAGTCATGACAACAGCCAGAATTGCGTTGGGAAGGGCGTAGTGTAGCGGATTGCAGCCCCCGCCCGGCGATTGCCGCCCCGGTGCCGTCCTTGCGCGCGCGGCCTCTGCCGGCCACATCACCTTGCCGCATCACGCCGCGCCGTTACAATGGCCCATTCCCGGCGAACCTCCGCCCCAGACTTCTTTCAGACGGAACCAGATCATGAACGCGCTCGAACAACTGAAGCAGTTCACCACGGTAGTGGCCGATACCGGCGACTTCCAGCTGATGAAGCAGTACACGCCGCAGGACGCGACCACCAACCCGTCGCTGATCCTCAAGGCCGTGCAGAAGCCCGAGTACCGGCCGCTGCTGGAGCAGGCCACGCGCGACCATCACGGCAGCGCGGGCGTCGAGGCCGTCATGGACCAGTTGCTGATCGCCTTCGGCTGCGAGATCCTGGCCATCGTGCCGGGCCGGGTATCCACGGAAGTTGACGCGCGCCTGTCGTTCGATACGCAGGCCACCGTCGACAAGGCGCGGCACCTGATCGGGCTGTACGAGCAGCGCGGCGTGGCCCGCGAGCGCGTGCTGATCAAGATTGCCTCGACCTGGGAAGGCATCCAGGCCGCCGCCGTCCTGCAGCGCGAGGGCATCCGCTGCAACATGACGCTGCTGTTCTCGCTGGTACAGGCCGTGGCCTGCGCCGAAGCCGGCGCGCAACTGATCTCGCCGTTCGTCGGGCGCATTCTGGACTGGTACAAGAAGCAGGCGGGCGACAAGTGGGACGCCGACGCCAACGCGGGCGACAATGACCCCGGCGTGCGCTCGGTGCGCCAGATCTACGACTACTACAAGAAGTTCGGCTATGACACCGAGGTGATGGGTGCCAGCTTCCGCGGCACGGGCCAGATCCTGGCATTGGCGGGCTCCGACCTGCTGACCATCAGCCCGGAACTGCTGGAGCAGCTGGCGGGCAGCCAGGCGCCGGTGGAGCGCAAGCTGTCGGTGGAGCAGGCCCAGGCCGGCAACATCGCACGCATCGCCGCCGACGAGGCAGCATTCCGCTGGCAGCTGAACGAGGATGCGATGGCCACCGAGAAGCTTTCGGAAGGCATCCGCCTGTTCGCCGCGGACGCGGTGAAGCTCGAAAAGCTGGTAGCGGAACTGGCGGGCTGAACCCGTCAGGCTTCGTGACTGACCTGCCCCGCCTGGTTGGCGGGACAGGCGGGACAGGCGGGACAGGCGGGACAGGCGGGAAAGGGATGAAAAGGACGCCGGACGAGAAAACCGTCGCGCGGTCAGGCCGTATCCTGAGGCCACAGCATCGGCAGGCACTGCCCTGCTGCAGCGGACAGCACCAGGTCCGCCGTGGCATCCAGGGCCGACGGTTGCGGATTGACCATCAGCACGCGAGCCCCGTGCTCCTTCGCCAGACCCGGCAGCGCGGCCGCCGGATAGACCAGCCCCGAGGTGCCGACGACCAGGCAGAGGTCGCAGTTCTGCGCCGCGTGATCGGCGCGAAAGCGCGCCACGCGCGGCAGATCCTCGCCAAACCACACCACGCCGGGGCGCATCATCGCCCCGCACAGCGCGCAATGCGGCGGCTCGCCCGGCACCGGGGGCACCGTGTCGCAGCGGCCGCAGCCGTCCAGCCATTTGTTGGCGAACAGGTTGCCGTGCAATTCCACCACGTGTTCACTGCCGGCCTGCTGATGCAGGCCGTCGATATTCTGCGTGACCAGCGTCAGAGATTTCTGGCCGGCCAGTGCCGCCAGCGCATAGTGGGCGAGATTCGGCCGGGCGGCCGACACCAGTTCGCGCCGGTGCTCGTACCACTGCCACACCAGCGCCGGCTGGCGCCGAAAGGCCTCCTCCGTGGCCAGTTCCTCGGGATCGAAGCGCGCCCAGAGCCCGGTCAGGGCATCGCGGAAGGTGGGCACGCCGGATTCCGCCGAGATCCCCGCGCCGGTCAGCACGAAGATGTTTTGCGCAGCGTCGATCCACTGGCGTGCCTGCTCCAGCGCGGCGGCATCGACGATCATGTCAGCCCCGGCGCTGGCGTACGGCCTCGTACAGGCACACGCCGCTGGCGACCGAAACATTGAGGCTTTCCACGCCGCCGGCCATCGGAATGGCCACCAGCTCGTCGCAGGTTTCGCGCGTAAGGCGGCGCATGCCCTCCCCTTCGGCACCCATCACGATTGCCGTCGGACCCTTCAGGTCCATGTCGTAGAGCGACTTGTCCGTGCCGTCTGCCGTGCCGATCACCCAGATGCCGCGCTCCTGCAGTTCGCGCAGCGTGCGCGCCAGGTTGGTCACGGTGATATAGGGAATGGTTTCGGCGGCGCCACTGGCCACCTTCGCCACGGTGGTATTGAGGCCGACGCTGCGGTCCTTCGGCGCGATGACCGCATGGGCGCCGGCCCCGTCGGCCACGCGCAGGCACGCGCCAAGGTTGTGCGGATCGGTCACGCCGTCCAGCACCAGCAGCAACGGCGTGCCCTCGATGCCGTCCAGCAATTCGTCGAGATTGAGGGCGAGCGAGACATCCTCGGCACGCGCCACCACACCCTGGTGGCGGTCGGTGCCGGCCATGCCGCGCAGGCGGTCGGCATCCACCGGATGCAGCGTCACCCCAAGCCCTTCCGCCAGCCGGACGAAGTCCAGCATGCGGCGGTCCTTGCGGTTCGCTTCGATGTAGATGTCGGAAACGCTCTGCGCGTTCTGGCGCAGGCGTGCGTTGACGGCGTGAAAGCCGATCAGGAGTTTGTGTTTGGCCATGGCGCGCATTGTACCCGCCATGGCCTCACAACAATGCCGATTTGCTTACCGCTTGCGCGCCGCGCGGCTCGTTTTGCCGGCCGGCTTCGGCGCCCGCTTGGCCGCGGACTTCTTGGCCGTTTGCAGGTGCGGCGGCTTGGGCTTGGACGCCCGCTTGGCGGGCTTGCCCGTCGGCGCCTTGCGGCCCGAATGCGGCGCATGTCCGACATTTGCCTCACGCGGCTTGACCGGCGTGATCACGGCCTCGAACACAGGCTGCTCTTCGATCACGCGGTCGAGCGTTTCGTCGAACGATTCCTCGGGCTTCGAGGTGCCGCCGAGCAGGGCCGCCAGTTGCCGGCCCTTCTTGCGCGCCGGCACCGCATGGGCGGCAGGCACGCGCGGTTGCTCGGTCGCGCCGGCACGTCCGCGCAGCGTCTTGGCCGATGGCTCCTGCACCAGGCGGAAATCGATCTTGCGCGCATCCAGGTCCACACGCGAGACCTGCACCCGCACGCGATCGGTCAGCCGGTAGCGGATGCCCGTCCGTTCGCCGCGCAGTTCGTTGCGGGCCTCGTCGTACTGGAAGTAGTCGCTGCCCAGCTCGGTGACGTGAACCAGCCCTTCCACGTAGAGCTCGTCGAGTTGCACAAAGATGCCGAACGACGTGACCGCGCTGATCGTGCCGGCAAAATCGCTGCCGAGCTTGTCGCGCATGAAATAGCACTTCAGCCAGGCTTCCACGTCGCGCGAGGCCTCGTCGGCACGGCGTTCATTGGCCGAGCAGTGCAGGCCCAGTTCGTCCCAGATGCCCTCGTCGCGCTTGACGCGGGCCGCGGCGTTCTCGGCACGCTTCTCGGCGTCGGCGGCCTGCATGCGGCGCGCCTTGGGCGAGATCTGCGTGTTCAGTTCGGTGCCCGGGATAAAGGCCGGCCGGTACTTGGTATGGGCCAGGATGGCCTTGATCGAGCGATGCACGAGCAGATCGGGATAGCGCCGGATCGGGCTCGTGAAGTGCGCGTAGGCCTCGTAGGCCAGACCGAAGTGGCCGATGTTGTCGGGGCTGTAGACGGCCTGCTGCATCGAGCGCAGCAACATCGTCTGCAGCATCGGCGCATCGGGGCGCGACTTGATCTTGTCCATCACCTCGGCGTAATCGGAAGCCTGCGGCTTGTCGCCACCGCCCAGCGACAGCCCTGCCGTCCTCAGGAATTCCCGCAGGTTCTTGAGCTTTTCCTCGCTCGGGCCCGCGTGGATCCGGTACAGCGCCGGGTGCTTGAAGCGCTCGAGGAAGTCGGCCGCGCAGACGTTGGCCGTCAGCATGCATTCCTCGATCAGCCGGTGCGCATCGTTGCGGGTGCGCGGCAGGATCTGTTCGATCTTGCCCTGCGCATTGCAGACGATATACGTCTCGGTCGTGTCGAAGTCGATGGCCCCCCGCTCGCGGCGCGCCTTGAGCAGGACCTGGAACAGTTCGTACAGGTTCTGCAGGTGTGGCACCAGCTCGGCGCGCTTGTGTGCCTCCGGACCCTTGGTGTTCGACAGGACGGCCCAGACCTCGTTATAGGTCAGCCGCGCCGCCGAGTGCATCACGGCCGGATAGAACTGGTAGCCCTTGAGCTCGCCCTTGGCCGTGATCACGGCATCGCAGACCATGCACAGGCGGTCGACGTTCGGATTCAGCGAGCACAGGCCGTTGGACAGCTTCTCCGGCAGCATCGGGATCACCCGGCGCGGGAAGTACACCGAGGTAGCGCGATCGAGCGCATCGGCGTCCAGCGGCGTGCCGGGGCGCACGTAGTGCGACACGTCGGCGATGGCCACGATCAGGCGCCAGCCCTTGGCGCGGCCGATCTTGACCGGCTCGCAGTAGACGGCATCGTCGAAGTCCCGCGCATCTTCGCCATCGATCGTCACCAGCGGCACGTCGCGCAGGTCGATGCGATGGTCCAGGTCGGCCTGGCGCACTTCGTCAGGCAGCGCCTGCGCTTCCTTGGCGGCAGCCGCCGAGAACTCGTGCGGCACGCCGTACTTGCGCACGGCGATCTCGATTTCCATGCCAGGATCGTCGATGTCGCCCAGCACTTCCACCACGCGGCCCACCGGCTGCACGTAGCGGTCCGGCCACTCCATCAGCTCGACGCTGACCACCTGGCCCACGCGCGCCTTGCCTTGCGACTTGGGCGGGATCAGGATGTCCTGGCCGATGCGCTTGTCTTCGGGCGCCACCACCAGCACGCCGTTTTCGGACAGCAGGCGGCCGATCACGAAGCGGTTGGCGCGTTCGACGATCTCGACGATCTGCCCTTCCGGACGCCCGCGGCGGTCGTAGCCCACCACGCGCACCTGGGCACGGTCGTTGTGCATGGCCTTCTGCAGTTCGCGCTCGGGCAGGAAGATGTCGTCCTCGCCGTCGTCGCGGATCAGGAAGCCAAAGCCATCGCGATGGCCTTGCACGCGGCCGACAACGAAATTCGGTTGATGGGCCAGCTCGTAGCGGCCCTTGCGGTTCAGTTCGATCTGACCGTCGCGTTCCATCGCGGCAAGCCGTTTCTGAAAGCCGTCATGCTCCTTGCGCGTGACGGCCAGGGCCTTGGCGATATCGCCGGCCGACAGGGGCGACCCCGAAGTTCTCAGTACGCCGAGGATCTCTTCCCGGCTGGGGATCGGATAGTTGTTCTGATTCAATTTTTCTCGAAACTATTTGACAAACGTTTGACGGTCGCTATAATGGCCGCTTCGGTTGTTTCGACACCTGCCCAGGTGGCGGAATTGGTAGACGCACTAGGTTCAGGTCCTAGCGGTGGCAACACTGTGGAGGTTCGAGTCCTCTCCTGGGCACCAAGATTCAGCAAGGAACCCGCAACGTGAGTTGCGGGTTTTTTGTTTTCTGCTGCTGAATCCTTCAAATTCTCTCCCTCTTGCCTTGTTGGCCTTGTTGCCTTGTCCGTGGCTCTTTTCTGACTTCGAGCCGTGGATGAGTGTATCAGTTTCAGTGCCGATTCCGGCATTATCTCGCCATCTTCGCAATTTCCATCGCGAAAAGTACAGCAGCCCGTCCATTCAACTCGATTGTTGACGGTTGGCCGATCTGTAACTATGATGGTTTCACATTGAGATTTCCGCATGAGCACCAGCAGCCGGTTTGCCGTCGCCGTTCACATTCTCACCCTGCTGGCGCAGTCCGAGGGGCCGATGCCGTCGTCGATGATCGCCGGCAGCGTGGGTACCAACCCCGCGCTGATCCGCCGCATGATCGGCACCCTGACCGAAGCCGGTTTCGTGACCACGGCGATGGGCAGCACCGGCGGTGCGATGCTGGCGCGGCCCGCGTCGGACATCACACTGCTCGACGTCTTCCGCGCCACCGAGACTACGGCGCTGATCACGCTGCACCAGAGCGCGCCGAATCCGGCTTGCATGGTGGGCCGCGAGATCACCGGCGCCCTGCAGGCCGTGGCCGATCGTGCGCAGGCCGCCATGGATGCATCGCTCGCGGAAATCACGATTGCCAGCATGCTCAACGAGGTCGAGCATGCCGCCCGGCGCCGCAAGCGCTGATTTTTTTACCTCGATATGTAACCACACTGGTTTCACATAAACCTTAGCCTGAAGGAATCCATCATGAAGATCGCCATCATTGGCGCCACGGGTAACGTGGGCAGCCGCCTGACCGATGAAGCCCTGCGCCGCGGCCACACCGTGACCGCCCTCGCCCGCCAGGCGTCGAAACTCCCCGCCCGAGAAGGCGTGACGGCATGTGACGTGGACGTGGCCGAGACATCGGCCCTGGCCCATGCGCTGCGCGGCAGCGATGTCGTGATCAGCACGGTGCGCTTCCTGCAGACCAGCGCCGCACAGATCGTGGCCGCGGTCAAGGCCGCTGGCGTCGAGCGACTGCTGGTGGTAGGCGGAGCAGGCAGCCTTTTCGTGGCACCCGGCGTACAACTCGTCGATACGCCAAATTTCCCGGATGCCTACAAGGCCGAGGCATCGGCTGGCCGCGACTTCCTCAATGCCCTGCGCGGCGAAACGGCCTTGGCGTGGAGCTTCCTCTCGCCATCGGCCCTGTTCACGCCGGGTGAGCGAACCGGAAAATTCCGACTGGGGAACGAAGATCTGCTCACCGCCGCCGATGGCAAGAGCTGGATCTCAATGGAAGACTATGCGATCGCCATGCTCGACGAAATCGAGCAGCCGAAGCATGTGCGGGAACGGTTCACGGTCGGGTACTGATCGCGACCCGTGGTGGACGCCCCACACCCGCGCTCGGGTGTGGGGAACAAACGAAACGCTCAGGCGGCGCTATCGTCTTCCAGCAGGCTGGCGCGCTTGCCGCGCTTGAGCCAGGCGGCCAGATTGTGCGGGCGCAGCGTGTCGTATTCCTCGAACGGCTGATGGATCCACGGATTCGACGGCAGGAACGTCACGTGATAGTCGGGCTCCACCTTCGAGCACGCCTTGTACCAGAGCACGGCCGAGCGCACGTCGGTGACCGCGGGATAGCGTTCCCTCAGATGACGGCCCACGCGTTCCAGCGTGACACCGGAATCGACCAGGTCGTCCACAAGCAGGATCTTGCCCGACAGCTCGCCACGGGTCATCGTGATGTATTGCGCGATGTCCAGGTCGCCCTGCTGCGTGCCCGCGGCTTCGCGGTACGAGCTCGTGGCCAGGATGGCCAGCGGCACATCGAAAATGCGCGACATCTGGTCGCCCACGCGCAGGCCGCCACGGGCCAGGCACAGGATCTTGTCGAACTTCCAGCCCGACTCATGCACGTTCAGCGCCAGGCGTGCGACCAGGCGGTGATACTCATCCCAGGAGACCCACAGGTTCTCCTCGTCATTGGTTGGCAGGTTCATGGCGTCTTTTCTTCAATTGGCCGCTTCATCGGCCAGTGGATAAAGCATCGGCCCGCATGTCGCGGGCCGAATGGCTTTGTGAGGCCGCGACGCTCATGGCGCCACGGTCATGCTCACGGATATTTCCGTCGCGTCAGGCGACCTGGTACGGGTGGCGCAGCAGGATCGTCTCGTCGCGATCCGGACCGGTCGAGATCATGTCGATCGGAATGCCGACCACTTCCTCCACGCGCTTCAGATACACGCGAGCCTGTTCCGGCAACGCGTCCCAGGTCTTCACGCCGAACGTCGATTCGTTCCAGCCCGGGTATTCCTCGTAGATCGGCTTGCAGTTCGCTACGGCGTCCGAGCCACGCGGCAGGATGTCCACCTGCTTGCCGTCAAGCTCGTAGCCCACGCACAGGTTGATCGTTTCCAGACCGTCGAGCACGTCGAGCTTGGTCATGCACAGGCCCGATACGCCATTGATCTGCACCGACCGCTTCAGCGCGGCGGCATCGAGCCAGCCCGTGCGGCGCGGACGACCGGTCACAGAGCCGAATTCCTTGCCGACGTTGGCCAGGCGCACACCCACGGCGTCCTGACGGGTCGGGTTGTCGTTGTCATACAGTTCGCTCGGGAACGGACCTGCACCCACGCGCGTGCAATAAGCCTTGGTGATGCCCAGGATGTAGTTCAGACGGCCCGGGCCCACGCCGGCGCCAGCGGCGGCCGCACCGGCCACGCAGTTGCTCGACGTCACAAAGGGGTACGTGCCATGGTCGACGTCCAGCAGCGTGCCTTGCGCGCCTTCGAACATCAGGTTGCCGCCTGCCGCGTTCACGGCGTACAGCTCGGCCGACACATCGGCCACCATCGGCTTCAGACGCGGCGCGTAGGCCAGCATCTCGTCCAGGATCTGCTGATAGTCCACGGCTTCGGCCCCCAGGTACTGGGTCAGCATGAAGTTGTGGAAATCGACGTTCTCGCGCAGACGCTCGGCGAAATGCTTCGGATCGAACAGATCCTGCACGCGCAGCGCGCGGCGGGCCACCTTGTCTTCGTACGCCGGGCCGATGCCGCGACCGGTCGTACCGATCTTGGCGGCGCCACGGCGTGCCTCGCGCGCCTTGTCGATGGCAACGTGGTACGGCAGGATCAGCGTGGTGGCTTCAGAGATGCGCAGGCGGTTCTGCACCTGCAGGCCAGCGCCCTCGAGTTCCTCGATTTCACGGAACAGCGCCTCGGGAGACAGCACCACACCGTTGCCGATATAGCAGACCGTGCTTTCGCGCATGATCCCCGACGGGATCAGTCGCAGAATGGTCTTCTTGCCGCCGATGATGAGGGTGTGGCCAGCGTTGTGGCCGCCCTGGAACCGCACCACGCCTTTTGCATGATCGGTAAGCCAATCGACGATTTTCCCTTTGCCTTCGTCACCCCACTGGGTTCCGATCACGACGACATTGCGTCCCTGGCCTACTGCGGATGCGGACATGTTGAATTGGTCAGAAGGTTAAAAACGTATTCTACTCTCGTTGTTCGACGGTTCCGGGTTTTCACGAGTCCGAGGAACAGACGTTTGCCATCCATTCCGGGCGATCATAGGCCACCACGGGCAGCAACCGTCATTTGAGAGCAGGTGGAAAAGCACCGGCACGAAACGGCCGGCACCGAAAATCAGCGAATCAACGCGGCACTACGACCCAGGCATCGCCCTGGCGTTGCAGCTGGCGGTCGCAGTTGAACTCGTCCAGCTCGTGCGTATGGCCCGGCAGCGACTGGATCACGATCTCGCCGGTCGCGCGCAGCGCGGCAATGGTGGCGCGCAGGGCGGGATCGGCGTCCCACGGGGCGAAAATAGCCAGCGCACGGACTTCCACCGGCGACAGGGCCGCCACCTCGCGCAGATCGAGCGAGAAGCCGGTGGCCGGTCGTGCGCGTCCGAAAGCCTGACCCACCTTGTCGTAGCGGCCGCCGCGCGCCACGTAGTTCGGCAGCCCCGCCACATAGGCCGTGAACATCACGCCGCTGTGATAGTGGTAACCGCGCAAATCCGACAGGTCGATGTTCACGCTTGCGCCCCGCACCTGGCCAGCCAGGGCGGCCAGTTCGTCGAGTGCACGGCCAATGGCGGGGCTGGCCGGCAGCGTAGCACGGGCCCGCTCGATCACTTCGACGCCGCCGTATAGCGTCGGCAACGCCAGCAGCGCCGTGCGTTCCGTATCTGGCAACCCCTCGGTCAGTTCGCGCAGGGCCGGCACATCCTTGGTTTCGAGTGCCGCAAACAGTGCATCTTCGATATTACGCACCGACGGCAACGCCGACAGCAGCGCTTCGAGAATGCCGGCATGGCACAGATCCAGCCGGATATCGGCCAGACCGGCCGCCTGCAACGCAGCCAGCATCAGTTCCTGGATTTCTACGTCGGCTTCCAGGCCGGCATGGCCGTAGATCTCGGCGCCGATCTGGATCGGTTCACGCGTGGCGTGGAAACCTGCCGGGCGCGCATGCAACACGTTGCCGGCGTAGCACAGGCGCGTCACGCCCGGGCGATTCAGCAAATGCGCGTCGATACGTGCGACCTGCGGCGTAATGTCGGCACGCAGGCCCATCGTACGGCCCGACAGCTGGTCCACCAGTTTCAGCGTACGCAGGTCGAGATCATGCCCGGTACCCGTCAGCAGCGACTCCAGGTATTCGAGCATCGGAGGCATGACCAACTCGTAGCCATAGGTGCGGAACAGGTCCAGCATGCGGCGGCGCAGTTCTTCGATCTTGCGCGCCTCCGACGGCAGGACGTCGGCAATGTTTTCGGGCAGGAGCCAGCGGTTGGACATGGGGGTCTCTTCTATCAAAATCCGGGCTGACGGAGCGCAAGCCCCTCCAGCCGGACAAAACCCCGGCGGACCGGGGTTCTGTCAAATGTTGCGTTTCAGGGCCCCCGCTTCAAGCAGGATGCCCGGTGCGCGCCGTGCGCGCTACTTCTTGCCGCCGCTGCCCGGAGCCGGTGCCGCGTTGCCGCCCGCCGAGCGCATGTAGCGGAAGAAGTCCGAATTCGGCTCCAGCACCATCACGTTGCCCTTGTCGCGGAACGTATTGCGGTAGGCCTCCATGCTGCGCCAGAACTGGGCGAAGCTCGGGTCCTTGCCGAAGGCATCGGCGTAAAGCTGCGACGACTTGGCATCGCCCTCGCCCTTGACGATCTGGGCGTCGCGATAAGCTTCGGCCAGCACCACCTCGCGCTGACGGTCGGCATCGGCACGGATTTTCTCACCTTCGGCGGCGCCCGTCGAACGCAGTTCATTGGCCACGCGCTTGCGCTCGGCTTCCATGCGGCGATAGACCGACTCGCTGATCGCGGGCAGCAGGTCCACGCGCTTCAGGCGCACATCAAGGATTTCGACGCCCACGGACTGCGCATACTCGGCCATGCCCAGGCGGATATTCTGCATGACCTTGTCACGCTCGCCGGCCACCACATCGGCCACAGTGCGCTTGCCGAACTCCTCGCGCGCCACGGCGTCGATACGCTGCGTCATGCGGTCCTGCGCGCCGCGGACGTTGCCCGAGAATGCCACGAAGAACTTCCGGGGATCGGTAATTCGCCATTTGACGAACCAGTCCACCACCATCGATTTCTTCTCGGCGGTCAGGAAACGCTCGCTGGCGGCCACGTCGATCGTCTGCAGACGGCGGTCCATGAAGACCACGTTCTGCAACGGCGGCGGCAGCTTGAAATGCAGGCCGGGCTCGCGCACCACCTGCTTGATCTCGCCGAAGGCGAAGACCACGGCATATTGACGCTGATCGACCACGAACAGCATCGACGACACGACCGCCAGCAGGATAAACAGGCCAATGGCAAAGGAAATCAGTCGGTTCATGACGGGTCTCCTTAGCGAACGTCGCGGTCGCGGTTGCGCATCGACTCACGCGAACGGATGTCCGGCGTGGGCGTGTCGGTCGTGGCCGGCGTGCTCGCGCCTGGCGCCGATGCGGGCGCCGCAGCTTGCGGCAACTGCGACATCAGCTTGTCCAGCGGCAGGTACAGCAGGTTGTTGCCCGCCTTGGCGTCGACGAGAATCTTGTTCGCGTTGCTGTAAATCTGCTGCATGGTCTCCAGATAGATACGGTCGCGCGTAACTTGCGGCGCCTTGGCATACTCGGTCTGCACCGAGCGGAAGCGCGCGGCGTCACCCTCGGCCTGAGCCACCACACGGGCACGGTAGGCTTCCGATTCTTCCTTCAGGCGCGCCGCCGTGCCCCGTGCACGCGGCAGGATGTCATTGGCGTAAGCCTGCCCTTCGCTGATCGCGCGCTCGCGATCCTGGCTGGCCTTGTTCACGTCATCGAACGCGGCCTGCACCTGCTCTGGCGGCTGCACGCTCTGCACGTTGACGGAGATCACGCGGATACCGGTCTTGTAAGCAGTCAGAATCGACTGGATCGACTTCGCCAGGCCCTGGGCGATCTGCTCGCGGTTCTCGTAGAGCACCGCATCCATCTTGTTGCGGCCCACGATTTCACGCACCGACGTCTCGGCGGCCTGCGTCACCAGTTCTTCATCGCCACCGCGGTCGGTCTTGTTGTAGAACAGGAATTCGCTGGCGTCCTGGATGTCGTACTGCACCGTGAAGCGGACGTCGATGATGTTCTCGTCCTGCGTCAGCATCGACGAGTCCTTGAGGTTGCTGTCCTTGATCGACGTGGCGCGGCCAACTTCCACCGAGCGCACCGCCGACAGGTTCACCACCTCGGCCGACTGGATCGGCCACGGCGCGCGCCAGTTGATACCGGGGCCCGTGGTGTATTTGAACTTGCCGAACTGCAGGATCACGGCGGTCTGGCCTTCCTGCACCATGAAGAAGCCGCTGGCCAGCCAGATGCCGACCACGGCCGCGACGATCACGCCGATACCGACGTTCGAGCCCTTGCCCGACGGACGCGAGCCAAAACCATTGCCCTGCCCCCCACCGCCATTGTCCTTGCGGCCCAGCAGGCCATTCAGGCGGCGGTTGAAGTCGCGCCACAACTCGTCCAGGTCGGGCGGGCCGTCCTGCGGCCGCTGGTTCTGCTGGCGACCTTTGTCCTTGTTGTCTTCATCGTCCTGTCCGTTACGACCCCAGCGCGGGTCGTTCAACGAGAAGATGGCGCGCAGGCGCGGCCAGCGAGCAAGCCGCGCGGCGCGGCTGCCTGGCACGAAGTGCGAGTCAGGATTCCGAGGGAACAGGGGCATGTAGGGCACGGGTCCGGGAAAGTTTGGAACAGGGGGATTCTAGCAGCCATCTTGATCACTTTTGCTCAAATTCCCCCAATAGGCACGCCATTCGCAGCGAACGGCTATCAGTCTGGGCGGTCGGCGCCCCGATCCGGGCCGCTTTCGGTGCCCTCGCGGGGGTCCACGGCGTCCCAGTCATCGTCGCCGGCCGGGGGCGGAATGCCCTCCAGACGCGGATCGAATGGGGCCGGCTCGTCCGGCCGCGAAGCCAGCCACTGGGCGAGCTCTACCACGGCTTCGCGCAGGGCATCGAGACCCAGCCCATCACGCGCCGAAATGAACACGCGCGTCGGCACGCCTTCCTCGTTGCGCTCGATGCGAGGGCCCTGCTCCAGCAGTTCCGGCGCCGCATCGATCTTGTTCATCACCACGATTTGCGGGATGTCGGAGGCGTTGATTTCCGCCAGTACGCGGTTCACCTGCTCGATCTGCTCATGGCGCACGGGGCTCGACGCGTCCACCACGTGCAGCAGCAGGTCCGCGTGGACCGTTTCGTCCAGCGTGGCGCGGAACGCCGCCACCAGCTGCGTCGGCAGGTCGCGAATGAAGCCGACCGTATCGGACAGCACCACATTGCCGAATCCATCCAGAAACAGCCGGCGCGAGGTGGTGTCGAGCGTGGCGAACAGCTGATCGGCCGCATACGCCCGCGCCTTGGTCAGCGCATTGAACAGCGTCGACTTTCCTGCGTTGGTATAGCCGACCAGCGAAATGCTGAGCGTGTCGTTACGGGCGCGGGCACGGCGCTGCGTATGGTGCTGGCGCTGCAGGCGCGCCAGATCGGTCTTGAGCCGCTTGGCGCGATCATCGAGCATCCGGCGGTCCAGTTCGAGCTGTCGCTCGCCAGGGCCGCCGCGCATGCCGATACCGCCCTTCTGGCGCTCCAGGTGGCTCCACGCCCGCACCAGGCGCGACGCCTGGTATTGCACCTGGGCCAGTTCCACCTGCACCTTGCCCACGTGGCTTTGCGCACGCTGGCCGAAGATATCGAGGATCAGGCCGGTACGGTCGATCACGTGACGCCCCAGGAATCGCTCCAGGTTACGTTGCTGGGCCGGGCTCAGTGCGTGGTTGAAGACGACCACATCGGCATCCAGGGCGTCCGCCGCCTCCTTGAGCTCTTCCGCCTTGCCCGAACCGATGAACAACGCCGGATCGGGGCGCGATCGCTTGCCGGTCAGCGTGTGTACTGGCACCGAGCCGGCCGTGGAGGTCAGCAGCGACAGTTCGGAAAGGCTTTCCTGGAAGTCATGCTTGCCGAAATCCACGCCGACAAGGATCGCGCGCGAAGGATCGGTCTGGGAGGTAGCTCTGGGTTGCAAGCGGGTGGACGCCAAGCGCCGGAAAAATAGGTTGGAAAACGGGGTTGGATCCGATTGTCAAGACAATGGCAGGACTCGCCGCGGCAAGCTGTCGCTCACCAGTGCCAAGGAGCTCGGTGACGGATGCAGGCTTGATCGGGAACCGGATTCGGAAGGTGCCGCCCTGTCAGGGCAGCGCCCGCGGCGCAGGCCGGAGAACAGCTGGGGCGGGAACGTGCAGCGTGACGGCCGCATGCGGATGCGGCCGCCCACAAACGAGGAAAAATCAGCCCTCGGAGGAATCATCCACACGGAAATTGACCGCGCGCGCCGGCACGACGGTAGAAATCGCATGCTTGTACACCATTTGCGTCACAGTGTTACGCAACAGCACGACATACTGGTCGAACGACTCGATATTGCCTTGCAGCTTGATGCCATTGACGAGATAGATGGAAACCGGCACGTGCTCTTTGCGCAGCGCGTTAAGGAACGGGTCTTGTAGCAATTGCCCTTTGTTGCTCATGGCACACTCCAAAATTATAGATTTAGTGATGGATCATGGGGACGAAAGTCCCCGGTTCAAGTCAGTTGGCGCAAAAACGCGCCAGAAAAAAGATCAAAACGGTACCAAGCTGGCATCAACGCAGCAGGGCTTCCCCTGCTACTCGTGAATTTAGCCGCAGTTCCAAACGAACGCAAACGAAACTTCGGACGAGGAACGGCACCTTTTGGGCTCAATCCTTCGATTCGGCGTAAGGGTTTTTGTTCGTACGGAATTCGATGCGCAACGGCGTGCCCTTGAGCTTGAACGCCGTCCGGAAGCGGTTTTCCAGATAACGCTTGTACGCGTCCGTCACGTTCTGCAGTCCGTTGCCGTGGATGACCACGATCGGAGGATTGGAACCGCCCTGGTGCGCGTAGCGCATCTTGGGGCGCGACACCCCCGCGCGCTTCGGTTGCTGGAATTCCACCGCTTCCTGCAGCACTCGCGTGAGTTGCGGCGTCGGCAGCTTGACCATCGCGGCGGCGTACGCATCGTCGACCGAGCGCAGCAATGCACCAATTCCGGTACGTTCCTTGGCCGACACGTAATGGACGTTCGCGAAGCTCAGGAACTGGAGCTTGCGCTCCAGGTCGTGCTTCACGCGGTCGCGGGCGTGGCCGTCAAGGCCATCCCACTTGTTCACGCCCACCACCAGTGCGCGGCCCGACTCCACGATAAAGCCGGCGATATGCGCATCCTGCTCGGAAATGTCCTGCTGGGCATCGAGCAGCAGCACCACCACGTTGGCATCCGCAATCGACTGCAGCGTCTTGACCACCGAGAACTTTTCGATGGCCTCGAACACCTTGCCGCGCTTGCGCAGGCCCGCGGTGTCGATCAGCGTGTAGGGCTTGCCGCCACGCTCGAACTCCACATAGATCGCGTCGCGCGTGGTGCCCGGCATATCGAACGCGATCACGCGTTCTTCGCCGATCAGCGTGTTGACCAGCGTGGATTTGCCGACGTTCGGCCGGCCCACGATGGCGATCTTTGTGCCGCGCTGGCCGGCGTCGTCCTGGTCGGCCAGTTCCGGCCGCTCCTGCACGGCAAGCTCCAGCGCCTCGTCGACGAGTTCGCTCACGCCGTCGCCGTGCGTGGACGAGATCGCGTACGGATCGCCCATGCCCAGCTCGTAGAAGTCGGCTGCCACCGAGGTGTACCTCATGCCCTCGGCCTTGTTGACGGCCAGCATGATGCGCCGACCGGTCTTGCGCAGGTAGTCGGCGATCACCCGATCCTGCGGCGCAAGCCCCAGGCGACCGTCCACCAGGAAGATCACGACGTCCGCTTCCACCACGGCCTGGCGCGTCTGCTTCGCCATCTCGGCCACGATGCCGTCCTTGGCAACGGGTTCGAAGCCGCCGGTGTCGATCACGATGAACGGACGATCGCCGATACGGCCCTCGCCGTAGTGGCGATCCCGTGTGAGGCCCGGCAGATCGGCGACGAGGGCGTCGCGCGAGCGGGTCATGCGATTGAATAGCGTCGACTTGCCCACATTAGGACGGCCGACGAGTGCGATAACTGGTTTCATTCAATAAACGGAAACAGGGGCCGGCACGCGCCGTCCCCCAGCAATTCCGGAGTCATGTTGATCCGACAACCACCGTACTTGTCTACGGCTGGCCGCTTTTCCTGTCGGGGCGGATACGGAACCGCAGTCCCATCCCGCTGTTGTTGGCACGACCAGGGATCATGCTACCGGATTGGCACCGCCCACGCGACAGGGGCATGGGCGGCCTTGCGTGCGCTGGCACGCTTTCATTCTGGCACCATCGCTGGCGCCCCTGGCAATCAGCCGATCAGTTCGGTACGAAGCCGTAGACGTCGCCGTCACGGGTCTGCACCACCAGCGTCTGGCCGGCAATCACCGGTGCGGCGCTGATCGCACTGCCGTCCGTCTTCATGCGCGCCAGGACGGTGCCATCCTCGCGCGACAGGAAGTGGACAAATCCTTCATAGTCGCCCACGACCACCGAGCGGCCGATGGACGCCGGGGCGCCCAGGCTGCGGTAGCGCAGGTCCGTATTCTTCCAACGCTCGTTGCCGTTCTGGCGATCGAACGAGAACACCGCCGACGTTTCGTCGCTGGCGAACAGCGAGCTGTCGTCCTGCGTCAGGCCCATCGGCGACGAGAAATCCTTGCCCCACTGCGGCTGGCCGTTGGCCAGTTCCAGGCAGGCAATGCGACCCTGGAACGTGGTGGCGCAAACCTGTCGGCCCATGACGGCTGGCATGCCCGTCACATCGTTCAGACGCTCGATCTCGGACACCCCCTTCGGATACGACACCGTGCTTTCCCACCGCAGCACGCCATTGCCCGGAGCCAGCACGCCCAGCTTGCCGCCCGGGAAACCCGTGACGATGCCATCACCGGCATACACCATGCCCATCGCGGCGCGCAGGTTCAGCGGTGACTGCGAACGCTGGTAGATCCAGCGGCGGTCGCCCGTGCCGGCATCCAGTCCGATGATACGGGTGTCGGTGGTACGCACCACCACCAGGCCGTTGCCAACCAGCGGTGCCGACAGGACCTCGCCATTGACCTGCTTCTTCCAGATCTGCTTGCCGCTCTTGTCGAACGCGTAGATCGCGCCCTTCTCTCCAGCCACGGCGGTCGTGTCGCCGTCCGAACCCGGACCCGAAGTCAGGTCAAGATCGGTCTTCGCCTTCCAGAGCGTCTGGCCGCTGCTGGCGTTGATCGCCATCACCGCGCCGCTCTTGCCAGACACGAACACCACATCGCCAGCTGCCACCGGGGCCATGACGTACGGGCCGCTCTTGCCCACGTCGGCCTTCCAGGCCTGCTTGACCGACAGCGTGGCCGAAATCGGCTTCAGTTCGGTGGGCGGGTGCTTGTTTTCCTTGCTGAACAGCGAGCAGCCCGCCAGCAGGCCAAGGCAGGTGCCGGCCACGAGCGTACGGGTTGCGGCTGTGCGAAGCAATGACGTCATAGGATGCGATCCTGAATTTTTTGAAAGGGTCCGCCGTCCGCTCACGCGGTGCCCAGCGCGTCGAGCTTGAACTGGATGATCTGGCGCATGCCGCCTTCACTCGCGCCGAGCTTTTCCAGCGCGCGGCGGTAGGCGGTGCGTGCCTCGTCGCGCTTGTCCTGGGCGGCCAGCAGATCGCCACGGCGATCGGCGAACAGCGCCTCGTATTGCGCAGGTGCATCCTTCAGCAGCGCCAGCCCCTGGTCGTAGGCCTTTTCGTCCAGCAGCACGCCGGCCAGGCGCACGCGCGCCAGCGGTGCGTAGTCGTCACCACCATGGTCGATAGCCCACTGCAGTTGCGTCTTGGCGCCGGCAAGGTCGCCCGCGTCGTACAGCACCTTGGCTGCCGTCAGCGCGCTCATCGGGCCATAGGCGGTGCGGCCGAACTTGTCTTCCAGATCGGTCGCCGCGCGCTTGACGCGCTCGGCGTCGCGCGCCTCGGCAGCCTTGGTCACCTGCTCGTACAGCACCGCCGCGTCGCCGGCCTGCTTGCGCTGCCAGTAGTTCCAGCCGGACCAGCCCGCGAACGCCAGCAAGGCGACAATCAGCGCCCAGGTGACGGCATTGCCATACTGTTTCCACCAGGCCTTGAGGCTCTCAAGCTGTTCCTGTTCTTCTAGATCGTAAGCCATGTCGAGGCAGTTACCCGCGTTGGTTGAAATTGACACGGCCGCTTCCTGGCAGGACAGCGGCCGTGCGGCGCGATTCCGACGGCGTGCCTATTGCTCGTCGTCCTCGTCGTCCGATTCGATGTCGTCGACCATCCTGTCGATGATGAAGTCGACGACATTCTCGGCCGGCACGCTTGTCTGCGGGCCGCCTTCGGCCGCATTGCCGCTGCGCAGCTGCTTGACCTGCACCGTGCCGGCGGCGATTTCGTCGTCGCCAATGATAACGGCAAAGGATGCGCCACTTGCGTCCGCGCGCTTCATCTGCGACTTGAAGCTGCCGCTTTTGCCGTCGGGCGTGGCATGGAAGACCACGTCCAGGCCTGCGTCGCGCAGCCGTTCGCCGGCAATCATCGCCTGCTCGCTCGCTGCCTGGCCCTGGTGGACCATGTACACGTCGCAACCCTGCGATTCGGGCACCAGCTTTTCCTCGCGCAGCAATTCGATGATGCGCTCGATACCCATCGCCCAGCCGCAGGCCGGCGCGGGCTTGCCACCCATCTGCTGGATCAGCGGATCGTAGCGGCCACCGCCGGCGATCGTGCCCTGGGCGCCGAGCTTGTCGGTGATCCACTCGAACACGGTCAGGTTGTAGTAGTCCAGACCGCGCACCAGGCGCGGATTGATCTTGAAGGGGATGTTGTTCGCCTTCAGTATCCGCTGCACGCCCTCGAAGTGGGCCAGCGATTCCTCGCCCAGGAAGTCGATCAGCTTCGGCGCGTTGGCCGCCATCTCCTGCAGCGCCGGATTCTTGGTGTCCAGCACGCGCAGCGGGTTGGTGTACAGGCGACGCTTGCCATCCTCGTCCAGGATGTCCTTGAAGCCTTCCAGGTACTTGATCAGTTCCTCGCGGTGCGCGGCACGCTCGTGTGCCTGGCCCAGCGAGTTCAGTTCCAGGCGCACGCCGACCAGGCCCAGGTCGTCCCACAGGCGCTGGCACATCAGGATGATTTCCGCATCCACGTCCGGGCCGGCAAAGCCCAGCGCCTCGGCACCAAGCTGGTGGAACTGGCGATAGCGGCCACGCTGCGGCTTTTCGTGACGGAACATCGGGCCGGTGTACCACAGGCGCTTCGGGCCGTCGTACAGCAGATTGTGCTCGATGGTGGAACGCACGGCCGCCGCGGTGCCTTCCGGACGCAGCGTCAGGTTCTCGCCGTTCAGGGCGTCGGTGAAGGAATACATTTCCTTCTCGACGATGTCGGTCACCTCGCCGATACCGCGCACGAAGAGCTGCGTATGCTCGACGATCGGCGTGCGGATCTGCTGATAGCCATAGGCACGCAGCATACTGCGCGCGGCGTTCTCAAACATTTCCCACAGCGGGGCGTCGGCGGGCAGCATGTCGTTCATGCCCTTCACGCCCTGCAGTGCCTTGTCGGCCTTCGTCTTGTCTTCGCTCATTGTTCTCTTCGTGATACCGATTCTGACCTGGCGCCCTGCGCTCAGGCCACCGCGCCCTGTTTTGCCTGCCTGGCATTCGGGCCGTAGTGCGAGCGGACGTACTCGTCCACGATCGCCTGGAATTCCTGGGCAATGTTCTCGCCGCGCAGCGTCTTGACCTTCACGCCATCGACGAACACCGGCGCTGCCGGCGATTCGCCCGAGCCGGGCAGCGAAATGCCGATATTGGCGTGCTTGCTCTCGCCGGGGCCGTTGACGATGCAGCCCATCACGGCCACGTCCATCTCTTCCACACCCGGGAACTCGTTCTTCCAGACCGGCATCTGCTCGCGCAGATAACCCTGGATGCTGGCCGCCAGCTCCTGGAACGTCGTGCTCGTGGTACGACCGCAACCGGGGCATGCGATCACCATCGGGGTGAAGTTGCGCAGGCCCATCGTCTGCAGGATTTCCTGGCCGACGTAGACTTCCTTCTCGCGCGCCGCGCCGGGTTCCGGCGTCAGCGAAATACGAATCGTGTCGCCGATGCCTTCCTGCAGCAGCACCGACAACGCCGCCGTCGAGGCCACGATGCCCTTGCTGCCCATGCCGGCCTCGGTCAGGCCCAGATGCAGCGCATACTCGCAGCGGCGCGACAGTTCGCGGTACACCGCCACCAGTTCCTGCACCTGCGAAACCTTGCACGACAGGATGATCTGGTTGCCAGCCAGGCCGATTTCCTCGGCCTTCTGCGCCGACTCGATCGCCGACGTGATCAGTGCCTCGACCATCACGCTCTGCGCGGGCCACGGCTCTGCGCGCCTGGCGTTCTCGTCCATGATGCGCGCGAGCAGGTCCTGGTCCAGGCTGCCCCAGTTCACCCCGATGCGCACCGGCTTGTTGTAGCGGCACGCCATCTCGATCATCTCGGCGAACTGCTTGTCGCGCTTGGCGCCCTTGCCCACGTTGCCGGGGTTGATCCGATACTTCGACAGCGCCTGCGCGCACTCGGGATAGTCGTGCAGCAGCGTATGGCCGTTGTAGTGGAAGTCGCCCACCAGCGGCACGTTCACGCCCATGCGGTCCAGTTGCTCGCGGACGGCCGGCACGGCCGCCGCGGCTTCCGGCGTATTGACGGTAATTCGGACGATCTCGGAGCCTGCGCGCGCCAGATCCTTGATCTGGATGGCAGTGCCGATCGCGTCGACGGTGTCCGTATTGGTCATCGACTGGACGCGCACGGGTGCGCCGCCGCCGATCGTCACGATATTGTCGCCCCACACGACGCTGGCCTGGCGCGAGACACGGCGCGGCAGCGGACCCGGAATCACCGGGTGGGAAGCATTCTGGTGCATTGCGTTACCACCTTCAAATGGCATGACTGATTGCGCTGCCCGGCCGCATTACTGCAGGGTCAGGCGCGCCACATTGTTCCGGTCGGCAGACTTGAAGTTCACCGGCGAGCCATTGTGCGCCAGCGACTCCACGCCTTTCACGTTGCCGAGGATGACCTTGTACGGACCGCCCGCGCCGCTGCCGGCCACGGCGTCGCCGCCCTTGGCCGTGCCGCCCAGGATCACCTTGCCGGTGCGATCACGCACCTCGTACCAGGTGTCGGAGGCAAAGCGGATCTGCACCGCGCCATCGCCGGACGCCGTCGAAGCGGGCGCTGCTGCGGCAGCAGGCGCCGCAACGGCGGGCGCCGCCGGCTTCGCCGGCGCGTCCTGCGCCAGGTTCACGGCGCCGCCCGTTGCCAACGGCATGCCAGCCGTCGTGGTGGCCACCGGGGCCTGGGCCGGAGCCGCCGTCGCAGGGGCCGGAGCCGCCTTGGTTGCCGGCTCGGCCGGCTCTGCCTTGGCCGTCGCTTCGGCGGGGGCCGCCTCGGACGGCGCCGGCGAATCGTTGCCAGCCATCACCGGCGGCAAGGCCGCGGTCACGGTGCCGTCGCCGTTGCTCTGCGTGGTGCCTTCCTCCGAGACTTTCTCGGCCGGCTTGTCGCTTGCCGGGGCCTCCGCCGCGGCCTTGCTGTGTGCATCGAACCATGCCTTGGCGTGGTCGTAGCCGAAATAAACGCCCGCAGCCACCAGTGCCAGCACGCAGACCAGCCAGATCCAGCGGCCACCGGCGCCGCCGCCAGTCTTGCTGCCGAACCGCTTGCGGTCGTCGAACGTCTGGTTCAGCGCGCCTTCATGGCGGCGCGTGATGCCCGTGACCGGCGTGGCCTGCGCCCGCGCGTGATACTGGCCAAGCAGCGCGTCGATATCGATCTGGAGCGTGCGCGCATAGGCGCGCATCACGCCCTTGGCAAACGTCACGTCCATCAGACTCGACACATCGCCTGCCTCGATCGCCACAAGCTTGTTCGGCGCCACCTTCAGGCGTGCCCCGACATCTTCCAGCGACAAGCGTTGCGCCTCGCGACCCTCTTTCAGTTGCGCCCCGATCTCGCGGGCCACTGCCTCGCGGTCGGAGTCTGTCGCGCCGCCGGCAACGTGCGTTGCTGCCTGGCTACCGGCGCGCTCTTCTTCATTCATCCCAAGCTCCTCTCTCGTATGCGGTCAGCTCGCGCGAATCGGGGAAACGGTTACGCAGTTCCGCGATCATCGCGCCCTGCGTCTGGGTATCGCCCTGGCGGTGGGCAATGCGCGCACCCAGCCAGAGGGATTGCGCGCTGGCAAAGCGGCTCGCGTTGACGCGGCCGGCAAACTGCCTGGCTTGTCCCATGTCCCCGCGCTGGAAATTCAATTGCGCGAGATTCATGAGCACTGACGGATCGTTACGGTCATATCCGTAGGCCGTTTGCAGATTTTTTTCGGCTTCGGCCATGTTGCCGTTGCGCATCTCGCAAATGCCGAGGTTCGTCAGCGGCTTGACCGGCCCATTCATCGAAGGGGTCTGCACCGCGCGCTGCAGCGTGGCCTTGCCCTCGGCATAACGGTTGGTCTGGCACAGGAACCAGCCATAGTTGTTCAGCACATCCGGATCGTTCGCCCGCATGTTCAGCGCGGTGCGGAAGCTGTCCTCGGCCAGCGCGTTCTCGTTCATGCCCATGTAGATCAGGGCACGCACGTGATAGGCGTCGGCGTTCGACGGATCGATACTGATGGCCTGCTTGACCTCGTCAAGCGCCACCGGATACTGGCGTGCCTCCAGATACTGCGTGGCCAGACGCAGCCGGAGCGACGCGCGCTTGTCAGCGGCAGTCTGGTCGGAAGCGGTCTTGATGTCCTGCTGGGGCCCGGCGGGCAGCGTGCAGGCGGACAGCATCAACAGCCCTGACAGGGCAGCGACAAGCAGACGGGTCATGCAGGACGGGCCTCCCGAGCGGTTCCGGCAGCCACCGGAACCAGTGGCGTGATCTTGCCGAACTTGCCGCGCTCGGCCAGACGGGTACGATCCATGACCTCGCCGGCCAGTTGCCCGCAGGCAGCGTCGATGTCGTCGCCACGGGTCTTGCGGATCGTCGTAACGATGCCCGCATCCATCAACACCTGGGCGAAGCGACGAATCTGCTCGTTGTTCGATCGCTTCAGGCCGGATTCCGGGAACGGGTTGAACGGGATCAGGTTGAACTTGCAGGGCACGTCGGCCACAAGCTTCAGCAGCTCCCGCGCATGTTCGACGGTGTCGTTGACGCCGTCGAGCATGCAGTATTCGAAGGTAATGAAATCACGCGGCGCGAATTCCAGGTAGCGGCGGCAGGCCGCCATCAGATCGGCCAGCGGATACTTGCGGTTCAGCGGCACCAGCACGTCGCGCAGCGCATCGTTCGACGCGTGCAGCGACACGGCCAGGGCCACGGGGAGGTCCCTGGACAGGCGGTCCATCATCGGCACCACGCCGGACGTGGACAGCGTCACGCGGCGGCGCGACAGCCCGTATGCGTTGTCGTCGAGCATCAGCCGCATGGCCGGCACGACGGCATCGTAATTCAGCAGCGGCTCGCCCATGCCCATCATCACCACGTTGGAGATGACACGGTCGTCCTTCGGACCTCGGCCCAGCTGGGCGCGCATGGCGAATTCGGCCATCCAGAGCTGGCCAATGATTTCGCCGGTCGTCAGGTTGCGGGAAAAACCCTGCTTGCCGGTCGAACAGAACCGGCAGTTGACGGCGCACCCCGCCTGCGACGACACGCACAGCGTACCGCGCGTGTCCTCGGGGATGTACACCGTCTCCACCGCGTTGCCGGCGCCGACATCGAGCAGCCATTTGCGCGTGCCGTCAGCCGACAGGTTGTCGGTGATGATGGCGGGCGACCGGATCTCGGCCCGCGTCGCGAGCTTTTCGCGCAGCGACTTGGCGAGATCCGACATGGCGTCGAAGCGGCTGGCACCGAACTGGTGGATCCAGCGTTGTAGCTGCCGCGCACGGAACGGCTTCTCGCCGAGCTCGCCGCAATAGGCGGTGAGCGCGTCCGCGTCGAGGTCGAGCAGGTTGACGAGATCGTTCATGACGGCAGTTTCCAGCTTGACTACAGGTTCAGTCTGAGTGTCAGAAGACAATCAGCGGCTGTAAACGTTCATGCCCGGGAAGAAGAAAGCCACTTCCACGGCAGCCGTTTCAGCGGCGTCCGAGCCGTGCACGGCGTTGGCATCGATGCTGTCGGCGAAATCGGCGCGGATCGTACCCTTTTCAGCCTTCTTCGGGTCCGTGGCGCCCATCAGGTCGCGGTGCTTGGCAATGGCGTTCTCGCCTTCCAGAGCCTGGATCATGACCGGGCCCGAAACCATGAAGTCCACCAGATCCTTGAAGAACGGGCGTGCCTTGTGCACGGCGTAGAACTGCTCGGCTTCACCGCGCGACAGGTGAACCATCTTGGCAGCAACGATCTTCAGGCCAGCGGCCTCGAAACGGGCGTAGATCTGGCCGATAACGTTCTTGGCCACGGCATCCGGCTTGATAATCGACAGGGTGCGTTCGATCGCCATGAAAAACTCCGAAAAATGAAGGGGTTACAAATGGATTAAACGTGCAATTCTAGCACGACCGCATGGCGGATTCGAGCATGCGCGCCAACCGTCCCGACGATACTTGCGGCGCACGCCGTTGCCGCGTTTATTGTTATTTATAAATCACATTACATTCGTGAAATGTGGGAACGGCGGCGCAAACCCTTCGTCAAATGTTTGCGTTTTCGGAAAACAACTAATGACAAGGGTGATTGTGTGGACAAAGCCCCTTGCAAATCCGCAGGCGCGATGCCACATTGGCGCTGTGCCGTCGGGTTGCTCCGGCGCCTCACATAGAACTGATGACAGGAGTCACGATGAACGACAAGCTGAATACTTACGGATTCGGCAATAGTGCTGCGGGCGTCACCGACGTTGCCGTCCGCAACCGGGTCCTACGCAACACCTACTGGCTGCTGGCCATTTCGATGATCCCGACCGTGCTGGGCGCATGGATCGGCGTGGCCGCCGGATTCGCCGGCCTGGTCGCAGGCAGCCCCGGCATGTCGGCGCTGCTGTTCCTGGCCGTCGCATTCGGTTTCATGTTCGCGATCGAGAAGACCAAGAACAGCAGCATGGGCGTGGTCCTGTTGCTGGCCTTCACGTTCTTCATGGGCCTGATGCTGGCGCGCATTCTCAGCCTGACGCTGTCGTACTCGAACGGCCCGGCGCTGATCATGTACGCGTTCGGCGGCACCGCGGCGGTGTTTGGCGTCATGGCGACGATCGCCACGGTCAGCAAGCGCGATTTCTCGGGCCTGGCCAAGTTCCTGTTCGTCGGCGTCGTACTGCTGATCCTGGCCAGCATTGCCAACATCTGGCTGCAGCTGCCGGCCCTGATGATCACGCTGTCGGTCATCGCCATCGCGATCTTCTCGATCTTCATCCTGATCGACGTGCAGCGCGTGGTGAACGGCGGCGAGACCAACTACATCACCGCCACGCTGGCCATCTACCTGGACGTGTACAACGTCTTCGTGAACCTGCTGGCGCTGCTGGGCATCTTTGGCGGCAACCGCGACTGAGTCGCCCCGCCATCATGAAAATAGCCGCCCTCGGGCGGCTATTTTTTTTGTGCGGCCGGCATTGGCCGCATCCTCGGTCGTGCTCAGTCGCGCTCGAATACGGCGATCGACTCCACGTGCGACGTATGCGGGAACATGTTCACCACGCCTGCACCGGCCAGGCGATACCCCGCCTCGTGCACCAGCAGGCCGGCATCGCGCGCCAGCGTGGCCGGGCTGCACGACACGTAGACGATGCGCTTGGGCAGCACGTCGCTGCCTGCCTGATGCAGTTCGCCCAGCGCCTTGCAGACGGCCAGCGCGCCTTCGCGCGGCGGATCCACCAGCCAGCGGTCGAAGCGGCCAAGCGCGGCGATATCCTCGGCAGTCACCTCGAACAGGTTGCGGCAGGCAAACGACGTCTTGTCGGCCAATCCGTTGTACCCGGCATTGGCCAGCGCCCGCGTGGTCAGGGCTTCACTACCCTCGATACCCATCACCGACGCACCCTGCGTGGCGAGCGGCAGCGTAAAGTTGCCGATGCCGCAGAACAGGTCAAGCAGCCGATCCGTGGGCTGCGCATCGAGCAGTCGCAGCGCGCGGCCGATCAGGACGCGGTTGATCTGGTGATTGACCTGCGTGAAGTCGGTCGGCTTGAACGGCATGCGGATGCCGAATTCAGGGAGCGTGTAGGCCAGCTCCTGATCCGCCGGATAGAACGGATAGACGGTATCCGGACCCTTGGGTTGCAGCCAGAACTGCACCTGGTGCTTGTCGGCAAAGGCGCGCAGCAGGTCCTTGTCGGCATCGGTCAGCGGCTCCAGGATGCGCAGCACCAGCGCCGTCACTTCGGCGCCAACCGCCAGTTCGATCTGCGGCATGCGGTCACGGATCGACAGCCCCGTTACCAGTTCGCGCAGCGGCACGAGCATCGCGGAAACGTTCGGCGGCAGGATCTCGCAACGCGTCATGTCCGCCACAAAGCTGCTCTTGCGCTCGTGGAATCCCACCAGCACGCCGCCCTTCTTCGCCACGTAGCGCACAGTCAGGCGAGCCCGGTAGCGATAGCCCCAGTCCGGGCCGGCGATCGGGCGGAACACCACGTCCGGCTTCACTTTCGACAGGTGCCAGAGATTGTCTTCCAGCACGCGCTGCTTGATCGCCAGTTGCGCCCGGGCGTCCAGGTGCTGCATCGAGCAGCCGCCGCACACGCCAAAGTGCTGGCAGCCTGGCTCCACGCGCATCACGGACGGGTGCTTGACCTCCACCAGATGCGCCTGCTCGTAGCTGGGCTTGCGGCGGTAGCTCTTGTAGGAGACGGTCTCGCCGGGCAGCGCCCCTTCGACGAAGATCACCTTGCCGGGTGTGCCGTCCTCGTTATTCTCCAGACGGCCAACGCCACGTGCCTCCATGTCGAGGCTGTGAATAGTGACCACGGGATCGCTGGGGATGGCGGATGCGGCGGGTGCGGCACCCGGCTTGCCCGCCATTTCGGGCTTGGAAGATTCGACGGCTTGAGACACCGGAGGGACCTGACGTATTGTTTTGCGAAAGCGCGATTGTAGTCCAGTCACCGCGCCGTCACGAAAGTCCAGAGACGAAAGAGGAAACGATGGAACTGATTTCGTGGAATATCCAGTGGGGACGCGGTGCCGACGGCAAGGTCGACCTTGCCCGCGTTATCGCCACGATCCGCGACATGACCGATCCCGACGTCATCTGCCTGCAGGAGGTCACCCGCGGCTTTTCGGACATGGCAGGCCAGCCGCAGCGCGACCAGGTCGCGGAACTGACCGCGCTGCTGCCCGGCTATCGCGTCATCTTCGCGCCGGGCGTGGACCGCACCCACGGCGACGGTACGCCGCGCCAGTTTGGCAATGTCGTGGCCACGCGATTGCCGGTGCGCGAGATCTTTCGCCATGCCCTGCCATGGCCGGCCGATCCCGACGTGGCATCGATGCCGCGCGTCGCGCTGGAAGTTACCGTGGAAGCCGGAGCCCGGCCGCTGCGGGTCATTTCCACCCATCTGGAGTTCTACTCGAAGCTGCAGCGCGCTGCGCAGGCAGACGCCCTGCGCCAATGGCACTCGGAGGCCTGCGAACACGCGCGCCGCCCCGGCAAGTCGGAAAAAAAGCCCGGCCCGTTCACGCCGGAACCACGTCCGACCGAGGCCATCCTCTGCGGCGACTTCAACAGCAAGCCCGATGACGTGGCCTACAAGCGCATGATCGAACCCTACCCCGATGCCACCGTGAACTGGAAAGACGCCTGGTGCCACATGCATCCGGGGCAGGCGCACGCGCCGACCTGCGCGCTGTACGACAAGGAGCAGTGGCCGGAGCCACCGTTCGCCTGTGATTTCATGTTTGTGACGGAAGACCTGCTGGGCGACGTGACGCGTTGCGAGGTCAATGGCAAGACCGACGCCTCGGACCACCAGCCGATCCACCTGAGCCTGGGCCGCTGACGGGAAGTGCCGCTCGGACGCCGCCCGAAGCCGCAGCAGTCGTCAGTCGTCTTCCTCGGCCTCGGGCGCCATCGGCTGCAGCTTGAACGCGCGCAGGTACTCCATCCACTGCGCGCCCGGCAGCTCGGCCAGCGATTCCTGGATCAGCGCCACTTCCATGTCGAACTCGCGCGGTGACAGGCCGCCGCGCATCAACTGGAAACGGCAGTACATCAGGTAAGTGTTGACGACATCGGTCTCGCAATAGTCGCGGATCTCGTTCAGCTTGCCCTGCTGGAACGCCTGCCAGACCATGCTGCCGTCCATGCCCATCTTGCCCGGAAAGCCGCAAAGCTTGGCCAGGTCGTCAAGTGGCGCGCTGGCCCGCGGCTGGTACATCGCCAGCAGGTCCATCAGGTCCAGGTGCCGCATGTGATAGCGGCTGATGTAGTTGTTCCACTTGAAATCGCGGCTGTCGTCGTCGCGGCCCTCGCCCATCTCCCAATAGCGTGGCGCCGCCACGCCGTGGACCAGGCCGCGATAGTGCAGCACCGGCAGGTCGAAACCGCCACCGTTCCACGACACCAGCTGCGGACTGTAGCGCGCAATCAGTTCGTAGAACTTCTGGATCAGCGTGGCTTCACCATCCTCGAGCGTGCCCAGTGAGCCGACGTGGAATACCGCCGAACCATCGCGCTGGGTGCGACGCAGCACGCACGAAATGGCGGCCACGCGCTGCAGATAGTGCGGCAGGAAGTCGGAGCCGGACTTTTCCCGGCGGGCGGCAAACGCATGCTCGGCGACTTCGGCGTCGCTCATCGATGCGGGATGGTCATGCAAACGGCGCAGGCCGTCGACATCGGGAATCGTCTCGATGTCGAATACCAGCACAGGGGTCATAAAACGGCGTCCTTGCGTACACCTTGCGAAGCGAAATGCCGTTTGAGCTTGACCAGCGCTTCCTGCTGGATCTGGCGCACGCGTTCGCGCGTCAGGCCCATTTCCTCGGCCAGCTCCTCGAGCGTGGCCGGCTCGATGTGGTTAAGCCCGAAACGGCGCTCCACCACATAGCGATGCTTCTCCGACAGGCGTGCCAGCCAGAGCTTCATCAGGTTTTCCAGCTCGCGGTGGGCCACTTCCTGATCGGGCGCGGCGTTATGTTCGTCCGACAGGAAATCGAGCAGGCTCGAACCCGGATCAAGATCGAACGGCGTATCCAGCGAGGTGGTATGTTCGTTGAGTGCCAGCACGTCCTGCACCTCGTCCGGCGTCTTGCCGAGCAGGTGGGCGATGTCCTCGAGGCTGGCGTCGCGGCCATCGGTGCCACCTTTTTCAAGATGACGCTTGGCGCGCAGGACCTGGTTGAGTTCGCGAATCACATGCACCGGCAACCGCACGGTGCGGGCCTGGTTCATGATCGCGCGCTCGATGCTCTGGCGGATCCACCAGGTGGCATAAGTGGAAAAGCGGAAACCGCGCGAAGGATCGAATTTCTCGATCGCGTGCATCAGGCCGAGATTGCCTTCCTCGATCAGGTCGAGCAGCGGCACGCCGCGATTCAGGTAGCCCTTGGCAATGCTCACCACGAGACGCAGGTTGCGCTCGATCATGACCTGCCGGGCCGAAAAATCGCCGCCCTTGGCCAGCGTGGAGAAATGCAGTTCCTCCGGGGCCGAAAGCAGCGGCTTGATACTGATGCGATTGAGGTAGTGCTGGACCGTGTCGGCAGCCAGTTCCGTATGCAGGACGGTGCGGAAGTCGTCGGGTTCCGGTGCGGCTTCAGTGCCGCCCTCTTCCTCTTCGTCTTCTTCCTCGTCTTCGTCCTCGGAGTCGTCGGCGCTCAGATCGGCGTTGCGCTCGGCATTCCGATCGCCATTGTTGCGCAGGCTGCCGCGCGACACGGGCGCGATGGGCTCGTCGGCCACCGGCACCATGTCGGATGCGGGTTCGAGTTCGACCTCGAATACTTCGGCATCGCCCTCAGCGGCTCGGGTTGCCACACCAGCCTTTCCTTCCGGCTGCTTGGGACGACGGGTCCTGCTGACAACTCCGGATGAAACAGTTTTCTGGCGTGGCATGAAACCTCACTGTGGCGGTAGATACCGCATCGGATCGACCGGTTTTCCGTTCTTGCGAACCTCGAAGTGCAGCTTGACCCTGTCAGTATCACTGTTACCCATTTCGGCAATCTTCTGGCCCTTGCGGACCGTTGACTGCTCTGCCACCAGCACCTTGTCGTTATGACCGTAGGCGGTGAGATACGTGTCGTTGTGTTTGATGATGACAAGATTCCCGTAGCCGCGCAAGGGGCCTACGTGAATCACCCTACCCTCGTCGGCAGCCAGCACCGGATCGCCTTTCTTGCCAGCAATATCAATGCCTTTGTTAGCTTTGTCGTCAAATTTACCGATCAATTGTCCGCTCGCCGGCCAGGCCAGCCGGACATCGCCTGCCGGGGCCGACGCGCCACCCGCCGCGCTGGCGCCAGCGGCCGCAGCGGGGGCTGCCGAAGCGGGCGTAGCGGCCGGGGCGGAAGATGCGCTCATCGGCGTGCCCACCGGGCGCGCGGCATCGATCGGCTGCGACTGCACCGTGCCCGGCGCCACCGGCAGGGTGGCCACTCCCGGAGCGGCGTTGACGTCGGCGCTCGGCGGCACCACGCGCAGCAGCTGGCCCACCTCGATCTGGTTAGCGTTGGCCATGTTGTTCCAGGCCGCCACGTCGCGATACGACTGGCCGTTTTCCAGTGCGATACGGTAAAGGGTATCGCCGCGCTTGACCCGATAGTATCCGGCAGGCGCCGGCTCCAGCGCCGCGGCCGTCTGGGCGGTGCCGCCAGACGTCCGGTCCACCACGGGCGCCGGCATCGGCGAATTGGCGCAGGCGGCCAGTACCGCCGCGCAGGCCAGGATGCTCAGATGTTGTCCGACTCGTGTGAAATTCTTCTGATTCACGATGTTGTGCATAGTTCGACTCAGATGGTGCCCGATTTTAAAGGCACAAAGAAAACGGCTTCAAGCGCGGTCCTGTGAAATCGATGCCGATTGAGGCGCTCGATCAGCAGCAGCTGCTGCGTGACCGTCTGACCCGGCGCGCCGTTGCCAGGTGTCACCACCGGCGCAATCAGACGTCCGCCGATGGCCAATTGTTCCAGCAGGGCCTGCGGCACCTCCATGCCGGCCGCGGCAAGGATGATCGACGAGAACGGCGCGGCCTGCGGCAGGCCAAGCATGCCGTCGCCATAATGCAGGCGGATATTCGGCACGCGCAGCGGCCGCAGGTTGGCCTTGGCTTGTTCGTGTAGCGGACGGATTCGCTCGATGGAGAACACTTCCTGCGCGCACAGGCTCAGCACGGCGGCCTGGTAGCCGCAGCCAGTGCCGATTTCGAGCACGCGCGCCAGCGGCTGGTCGGGGGTCAGACCCTCGCGCAGCAGCTCGATCATGCGCGACACCACCGACGGCTTGGAAATGGTCTGCTGATGCCCGATGGGCAGCGCGGCGTCCTCATAGGCCTGCGACGCCAGCCCCGGCTCCATGAACAGGTGGCGCGGCACCGTGGCGATGGCGCCCAGCACCCGCTCGTCGCGGATGCCGCCGGCGCGCAGGCGCGCGGCCAGCGCGGCACGGGCCCGGTCCGACGCCATGCCGCCGCCGCCAGCCGTGGCCGCCGACGCGCGCGCCTCCACGGCACTGCCCGGCGGGGGCGGTGCGGCCGGCGGGGCGGCAGGCTTGCGCGGCTTGACGGTGGCAGGCGCCGGTGCGGCCGCCCGCTTGCCCACCGCAGGCATGCCGGCAGTGCGCGCAGGCGCTGGCTTGCGTTCGACTACCGCATCCAGCGGCAGCGGAAAGCGGGGGCGGCGCGGCGTGGAACTCATTTCGGATACGGCGCAGGAACCAAGGGAACGACAAAAACGATGCCGCCGCGCAGCATACCCGCGCGGCGACCGCGAAGAAACGCCTGAGGGGCGCGCGGCGATGACACGCTCACCCCAGCCACTGTTCGATCTGTTCGAGCTGGCCGCGATGCGTCAGGTCCAGCTGCAGCGGCGTGAGCGAAACGAAGCCATTGGCCGTGGCATGGAAATCGGTGCCTTCGCTGGCATCGCGCGCGTCGCCTGCCGGGCCGATCCAGTAAATGGCGTCGCCGCGCGGGTTCACCTGCTGGATCACCGGCTGCGACGGATGGCGCTTGCCAAGGCGCGTCGCGCGGTGCCCGCGGATATGCTCGAACGGCAGGTTGGGAATATTGACGTTCAGCAGGAACGGTTCGCGCGGCGGACGCGCAATCACGTTCTCGACGATCTCGCGCGCCACGCGTGCGGCCGCATCGAGATGCTCCCAGCCATGATGGACCTGCGAGAACGCGATCGACGGGATGCCGAACAGGTAGCCCTCGATGGCCGCGGCGACCGTGCCGGAGTACAGCACGTCCTCGCCCATGTTCTGGCCCTGGTTGATGCCTGACACCACCAGGTCTGGCCGATCCTCCAGCAGGCCGGTCAGCGCCACGTGCACGCAGTCCGTCGGCGTACCATTGATATAGCGGAATCCCTTCTGCACGCCTTCCTTCGCCTCGTAGACCGAAAGCGGGCGCTGCAGCGTCAGAGAATTCGACGCGCCGCTGTGATTCTGTTCCGGAGCGATCACGGTCACGCGCGCCAGGGGCGCGAGTGCTGCGTGCAGGACGGCGAGCCCCGGCGCAAGGTAACCGTCATCGTTGGCGAGAAGGATATGCATGGCCGCGATTGTACCTGAGCGAAAGGCCGCTGGCGGCACCGCGGATGCACCGGAAACGGGACAGATGCAACGCAGATGGGCCCGCCAGCCGGCCGCCATGCGGCGCCCGAATAGGCGACATGCAGCGATTTTTTCCTGCAGAACGATCGTGCTTTTCTTGCGCTACACTTGCCCGACGTCGTGCCCGGCCGCCCTGGCGTTCCTGCCACGCACGACACCGGCAAGACCACATCACACATGGGAGACACAATGAAAGCCGTACTGTGCAAAGCCTGGGGCCCGCCCGATTCGCTGGCGCTGGAAACCCTGCCCGACCTGGTGCCTGGCGACGGCGAAGTCGTCATCGACGTCAAGGCCGCCGGCGTGAACTTCCCGGATGTGCTCATCATCCAGAACAAATACCAGGCCAAGCCCGAGTTGCCGTTTTCGCCCGGTTCCGAGCTGGCCGGGGTGGTCAATGCCGTCGGCGCCGGTGTCACGCATGTGAAACCCGGTGACAAGGTGATCGCCTATCTGGGCAACGGCGCGTTTGCCACCCAGGCCCGCGCGCCGGCCAAGGCCGTGGTGCCGATGCCACCCGGCATCGACTTCGACGTGGCCGCCGCGTTCACGCTGACCTACGGCACGTCGCACCACGCCGTGGTGGACCGCGGCGAACTGAAGGCCGGCGAAACCATGCTGGTGCTGGGCGCGGCCGGCGGCGTGGGCCTGGCGGCTATCGAAATCGGCAAGGCGATTGGCGCCCGCGTGATCGCCGCGGCGTCCACCGACGAAAAACTGGCGGTCTGCAAGGAACACGGCGCCGACGCCGTGATCAACTACACCACCGAAGACCTGCGCGAGCGCATCAAGGCGCTGACCGACGGCAAGGGGCCGGACGTGATTTACGACCCGGTGGGCGGCGTCTACGCGGAACCGGCCTTCCGTTCGATCGGCTGGCGTGGCCGCTATCTGGTGGTGGGCTTCGCCAATGGCGAAATTCCGAAGATCCCGCTGAACCTGGCGCTGCTCAAGGGCGCGTCGCTGGTCGGCGTATTCTGGGGCGACTTCGCGCGGCGCGAACCGAAGGCCAACCAGGCCAACATGGCCCAGATGCTCGGCTGGATGAAGGAAGGCAAGATCCGTCCGCATATCTCGGCACGGTATCCGCTGGAACAGGCCCCGCAGGCGCTGAAGGACATGGAGGCGCGCAAGGTGACGGGGAAGATCGTCATTACGCCATAAGGCTGCAATGCCCGACCGGTTTTCTCTCCTCTCCCGCATGGCGGGAGAGGAGAGAAAACGCCGGCAAGACATCGTGGATCCCTACAGTTTTTCCGTCTCGCCGCTCTGCGGCTGCCACTTCATCAGGCGCTTTTCGCCCGCCGTCACCATCCAGTCCAGCACCAGCGCAAAGGCCGTCAGGACGACGATGCCCGCAAACACCGTGTTGATGTCGAACGTGCCCTCGGCCTGCAGGATCAGGTAGCCGACACCCCGTGCCGAGCCCAGGTACTCGCCCACCACCGCACCCACGAACGCCAGGCCCACCGACGTATGCAGCGACGAGAACACCCAGCTCGTGGCGCTGGGCAGGTACACATGGCGCAGCAGCTGCTGCCTGTTGGCGCCCAGCATGCGCGCGTTGGCCAGCACCACCGGGCTCACTTCCTTCACGCCCTGGTAGACGTTGAAGAACACGATGAAGAACACCAGCGTGACGGCCAGCGCCACCTTCGACCAGATGCCCAGCCCGAACCAGACCGCGAAGATCGGCGCCAGGATCACGCGCGGCATCGAGTTGGCGGCCTTCACATAGGGATCGAGCACGGCCGATGTGAACGGGCTCAGCGCCAGCCACAGGCCCACGCCCAGCCCGGCCACGGTGCCGATGCCGAAGGCCAGCACGGTTTCCAGCAGGGTCACGCCCAGATGGATATAGATATCGCGTTCGACGACGAACCAGTTCCAGATCCGCTGCGCCACCATCAGCGGCTCGCCGAAGAAGAACGCCACCTCCTGAGAGCGCGTGGCGACGTGCCACACGACCAGGATCACCACCAGGAGCAGCAGCTGCCAGACGCGCAGCATGCCTTTGGAATCAGCACGAAAAGCCATGATCTTGTTATTGTCTGGTCCGGTAAGTCAGGCCACCTTGCGCTGCTGCGCATAGCCCTTGAGCACTTCCTCGCGCAGCACGTCCCAGATGGCGGCGTGCAGCTCCACGAAGCGCGGATGGTTGCGGATCTCGGCCACATCGCGCGGACGCGGCAGGTCGATCGAAAATTCGCCAATTGGATGGGTACCCGGGCCGGCCGACAGCACCACCACGCGGTCGCTCATCGCAATCGCCTCGTCCAGGTCGTGGGTGATGAACAGCACGGCCTTGCGCTTGGCGGCCCACAGGTCCAGCACTTCGTTTTCCATCAGCTGGCGGGTCTGGATGTCCAGCGCCGAGAACGGCTCGTCCATCAGGATGATGTCCGGGTCCATCACCAGCGTCTGCGCCAGGCTCACGCGCTTGCGCATGCCGCCCGACAGCTGGTGCGGATAGCGGTCGCCAAACCCGCCCAGGCCCACGCGGCGCAGCCATTCCTCGCCCTGCGCCACCGCCTCGGCGCGCGCCACGCCACGGAACTCCAGGCCGGCGATCACGTTGTCCAGCGCGCTGCGCCACGGCATCAGCGCCTCGGCCTGGAACATGTAGCCGGCGCGGGTGTTGATGCCGTTCAAGGGCTCGCCGAAGACACGCACGGTGCCGGTGGACGGCTCCAGCAGGCCGGCCGACACATTCAGCAGCGTGGACTTGCCGCAGCCGGTCGGCCCTACCACGGACAGGAATTCGCCAGGCTGGATGGACATCGTGACATCGCGCACAGCGGTATACCGCTGCGAGCGGTCTTCGCGCGAGACGAAGGTGCAGGTCACGTTTTCAAGGGAAAGTGCAGGCGTGCTCATGACGGCATGACTCTGAGAAACGTTTCGCCCGCCGGGCGCCCATGCAGGGCCGCGCGGCGGGCGACGAAAGGCGCCCCGGGCGGGGGCGCAATGCTTACTTGTACTTGGCGTTGGCCTTCTGCACGAACGAATTCGTAAAAGTGCCATCCAGCTTGATCGCCTTGCCCTTCAGGTCAGGATCGAACTGCTGCAGCGTGTTCAGCGCGGTCTTCGGGCCGTCGGCGGGCATCATGCCGTCCGGCGAGATCGCTTCCTTCACCTTGTCCCAGGCCGCCAGGTACAGCGCGCGGTCGCCCAGCAGATAGCTTTCGGGCACGGTCTTGACGATGTCCGACGGGCCGGCCGCCTGCAGCCACTTCAGCGCGCGCACCATGGCGTTGGTCAGCGCCTGGGTCGTGTTGGGGTTCTGCTCGATGAACTTCGTCGACGCATACAGGCAGCCCGACGGCATATTGCCGCCGAACACGGACTGCGTTTCCTTGAGGGTGCGCGTGTCCGAGGCGATCCTGACCTCGTTCTTCTGCGTCAGCATCGAGATCACCGGGTCCAGGTTGGCCATGGCGTCGATCTGGCCCGAGCGCATCGCGGCCACCGCGCCGGCGCTGGCGCCCACGCCGATGAACGACACGTCCGACGGCTTCAGCCCGGCCTTGGCCAGCACGAAGTTGGCCATCATGTTGGTCGACGATCCCGGCGCGGTCACGCCGATCTTCTTGCCCTTCAGGTCGGCAATCGACTTGAAGTTGGGCATGGTCTTGTTCGACGTCACCAGCACGATCTGCGGGGCGCGGCCCTGCAGCACGAATTCCTGGTAATGCTGGCCCTTGGCCTGCAGGTTGATGGTGTGCTCGTAGGCACCCGACACCACGTCGGCGCTGCCGCCCACCACGGCCTGCAGCGCCTTGGCGCCGCCGGCGAAGTCGACGATCTCCACGTCGAGCCCTTCTTCCTTGAAGTAGCCCAGGCGCTCGGCAATCGTCAGCGGCAGGTAGTAGAACAGGTTCTTGCCACCCACGGCGATCGTCACCTTCTGCTTCTCGGGCTTGCCCTGCGCGAAGGCGCTGCCGAACGTGAACCAGCCGGCCAGGAACAGCGCCAGCGCAATCAGCAACTGCTTCCAGAAAGGTTTGTTGTACATGGGGGTCTCCTGCCTTTTCCGATTTCTGCTTCTGTTTGGATGACGGCGCGCCGCGTGCCGACGCACGAAAGCCGGGACGCCGCCCAAGCGGCTCCCGGCGATGCTACCGGACACGGCCAGTGTCCGCATCGGGATCAACACCTAATGTCGGCACAATGAGAGCAACCGCGACAGCCATGCTGCCGCCGTGCGCTTTCAATCAGCTTGCGTGCCCGGCGCGGCGGCTTATTCCGCGTGGATGTTGGCGGACTTGATCACCTTGGCCCAACGCTGCAGTTCGGCCTTCTGGTACTGGTCGAGCTGTTGCGGGTTCATGTACTTCGCTTCGGCGCCAAGTTCCTCGGCCTTCTTGCGGAACGCCTCGGTCTTCATGATCTTCTCGATCTCGGTGGTCAGCTTGTCCACCACGGCCTTGGGCGTGCCGGCCGGCGCGTACATCGCGAACCACGACGAGACGTCGAGGTCGGGGTAGCCGGCTTCCGGTGCCGACGGTACGTCCTTGAGGCTTTCCAGGCGCGACTTGCTCGTCACCACCAGCGGGCGCAGCTTGCCGGCGGCGATATGGCCCATCAGCGGCGGCGGCGTGGTGATCGTCATGTCGACGTTGCCGCCCAGCAGGTCGGTCATGGCCGGGCCGGTACCCTTGTACGGCACGTGCGTGATCTGGATGCCGGCCATCTGGTTCAGCAACTCGGTCGACACGTGCTGCAGCGACCCGTTACCCGACGACGCGTAGTTGAGCTTGTTCGGATTGGCCTTGGCGTAGGCCACCAGTTCCTTGAGCGACTTCACCGGCAGGTTCGGGCGCACCACCAGCACCTGCGGCGCCGACAGCAGGTTGGCCACGGGCTGGAAATCCTTGACCGGATCCCACGCCGTCTTGGTCAGCAGCGGCGTGATCACGTGGTAGCCGGAATACTGCACCAGCAGCGTGTAGCCGTCAGCCTTGGCGCGCTGCACGGCCTGCGCGGCGATGGTGCCGTTGCCGCCCGGCTTGTTGTCGACCACCACCGACTGGCCCAGCGCCTTCGACAGCGGCTCCGAGATCAGGCGTGCGGCCAGGTCGGTGGTGCCGCCGGCAGCCGCCGACACCACCAGCATGACCGGGCGATTGGGGTAGGAGCCGTCCTGGGCCTGGACGGCAGTGCCGAAAGTCAGTCCGGCAGCGGCCAGCGCGGCGCAGGCGCCGATGAGGTTGCGTTTCATGCTTTGTCTCCGTATGTCTTATTTGGGGATCCGAAAACCCGAAAATCCGAAAATCCTGTTGTTCTGCGCCCCGCCCCCACTTCCGGAACAGGGGTGAAATCCGCGGTCCGGTCAGGCGTTGGCGAAGAACTCCGCCATCCACGCGGGCGGCTGGTGCGTGCGCAGGCGCGGGCCCGCGCGCAGCAGCTGGCTGGGCACGTCGCGCTGCACCAGTTCCGACACGCCGCCCACCACGTTCAGCAGCGCATCGAGGTCGACACCGGTATCGACGCCCATCGACGCGAACATATGCACCAGTTCCTCGGTGCTGACGTTTCCGCTGGCGCCGGGCGCGTACGGGCAGCCGCCCAGGCCGCCGGCCGCCGCGTCGAAGCGCGTCACGCCGGTCTGCCAGGCCGCGATGGCATTGGCCAGGCCCATGCCGCGCGTGTTGTGCAGGTGGATCGTCAGGCCGGTCTGCGGCAGCGCACGCTGGAAGGTCTCGCACAGCGCGGCCACCTGGTTCGGATAGGCCATGCCCGTGGTGTCGCACAGCGTGATGCCGGCCGCGCCCGCGTCGGCAAACGTGCGCGCCAGCGCCATCACGTCGGCCTCGCTGACATCGCCCTCGAACGGGCAGCCAAACACGGTGGACAGCGAGACATTCACCGGCACGCCGGCCTTGCCAGCCTCGTCGATCATCGCCAGCAGCTGGGCCTTCGACTGTTCGCGCGTCATGCGCAGGTTGGCGCGGTTATGCGTCTCGCTGGACGACATCACCAGGTTCACTTCATCCGGATGGCACGACAGCGCGCGCTCCAGGCCGCGCAGGTTCGGCACCAGCACCGTGTAGCGCACGCCCGGCACGCGCTCGATCCGGTGCATCACGGCTTCGGCATCGGCCAGTGCGGGAATCGCCCGGGCCGACGTGAACGAGGTGGCCTCGATGCGCACAAACCCGCAATGGGCCAGCGCGTTGACGAAGGCGACCTTGCCCTCGGTGGGCACCACGAACGGCTCGATCTGCAGCCCGTCGCGCGGCGCCACGTCGTTGATTTCGATGCGCGCCGGCCCCGCCAGCGGGTAGGTCTGGGCGATTTGCTGATTCATGCGATCACTCCACGGGCGCGCAGGTCGGCAATGGCCGCCGCGTCGAAGCCGGCCTGCGCCAGCACGTTGTCGGTATGCTCGCCCAGCGTGGGCGCGCGGTCATGGATGGCACCGGGATTGCTCGACAGCTTCGGGATGATGCCCGGCACTTCCACGCTCAGGCCCTTGGCCGACGTCACCGTCTCGATGACTTCGCGAGCGCGGTAGTGAGGGTCTTCGGCGATGTCCTTGACGGTGTAGATGCGGCCGGACGGCACGTCGGCGCCGCGCAGCACTTCCAGCGCCGAGGCCACCGTCTGCGTACGGGTCCAGGCGGAAATCGCCGCGTCGATTTCGTCCACGCGCTTCACCCGGCCGTCGTTGCGCGCCAGGTCCGGGTCCTCGCCCAGGTCGTCGCGGCCCATCGCCGCCATCAGCCGCTTGAAGATGGCATCGCCGTTGGCGGCGATCAGCACGTACTCGCCGCAGCCGCACGGATAGGCATTGGACGGCGCGATGCCAGGCAGCGCCCCGCCCGCCGGCTGGCGCACCGCGCCAAACGCCGAATACTCGGGCAGCAGGCTTTCGCTGAGATTGAACAGCGATTCATAAAGCGCCACGTCGATGACCTGGCCCTTGCCGCCGCGCGCGTCGCGCTCGTACAGTGCCAGCAGCACGCCCAGCGCGCCATGCAGCCCGGCGATGGTGTCGCCCAGCGACAGGCCCGCGCGCACCGGCGGCCGGCCCGGTTCGCCAGTCAGGTAACGCAGCCCGCTCATGGCCTCGGCCACGGCGGCGAAGCCCGGCTCATCGCGCTTCGGCCCCGTCTGGCCGTAGCCGGACACACGCAGCATGATCAGCCTGGGGTTGGCCGCGTGCAGCACATCCCAGCCCATGCCCCACTTTTCCATGGTGCCGGGACGGAAGTTCTCGATCAGCACGTCGGCTTCGGCAGCCAGCCGGCGCACAAGGTCCTGCCCTTCGCGCTGGCGCAGGTCGATGGCGATCGATTGCTTGTTGCGCGACTGCGCTTCCCACCAGACCGACGTATCTTCGTGGAGCATGCGCCACTTTCGCAGCGGATCGCCCTGGCCGGGCGGCTCCACCTTGACCACGTGCGCACCAAAATCGGCAAGAGTCTTGGCGGCAAAGGGGCCGGCGATCAATTGGCCCAGTTCGAGGACCTTGATGCCATTGAGAATCTGTTGCGCCATGTTGGAAATGTCTCCGTGAAACTGACCCGTGCGGGGGATTTGGCTTTGTTTCGACGGAGTGTGCCGCAGCTTCGGGGTGACGCGGAATCGGCATTCCGGAAAGCGGGATATCTCGGAATGCGAAAGATTGGGGCTAACCCTGATGAGGGGATGGGTCAACTTCCGGTCCGGAGTTGCCGTTATCCGGGACACCTCCCGCCGCAGTTCCGGCCATTTCCGGCACGCTGCGCGCCAGCCACCCACCATCCGCGGCTTCGTCACCATGCGATTTTTCCGCTTCTGCCGGACCCTCTGCGCCGCCTGCGCCGGCTGGATGGCCACGTCCGCGCTGGCGCACGCGCCCGCGCCCGGAACGACGACCATCGTGCTGTATTCCGAGGCTGCCCAGCGGCCGCTGTCCTACGAGGAAAACGGCGTGCCCCGGGGCGCCTACATCGACAGCGTACAGCGCGTACTGAAGCGGCTGCCGCCCGAATACCGGGTCGAGATCCGCTTCGCCTCATGGGCGCGCGTGGTCGAGGAGGCCAGGGCCGGCAACAGCGCAGGCATCCTGGGCGTCTACTACCGCCCGAAGGAACGGCCATACCTGAACCATTCGAAGGCGTTCTACGCCGAGGACGTGGCCGTCCACTGCAATCGCGATGCCGTCGAGGGCCGCACCTTCCGCACCTATCCCGATGACTTCGCCGGTCTGAAGTTCGGCAACCAGCGCGGCTACCTGGCGCCGGGGCCACGCTTCTTCCAGTTCGCCCGGGAAGGCCGGATCGAGGTTGTGGAGGGCCATGAGTTCCAGGACCTGGTCAAGAAGATGCTGGTGGGAGAGATCGACTGCGTGGTCAATCCCAGCGTGGTCCTGAACGAGGCGCTGCTCACCCTGGAGGCTCGCGGCCTGCCCGAGCGCATGCGCTACAAGTCCAGGCGCGTGCTGAACGTCAAGACCGAGACCGTGCATATCGGTTTCAGCAAGAAGTACGAGGCATCGCATCCGGAGCTGGCCCGCTTCCGCACGCTGTTCAACAAGGCGGTGGATGAATAGAATCCCTCCCTGAATCCTTCAGGATCGAGCCCTTCATGCCACTGCTGCCCCCGGTTCAGTCGATCCGGAACAGGATGATCGTGCTGTTCATCGTTGTCACCACGACAACGCTGGGGGCCTTTGCCGCGCATCGCCAGTGGCAATTGCAGCAGGAACTCGCGCATCGCTTCGAGCGGACCCGCGCCGAAATCATGGATGGCCTGGGCCAGAGCCTGGCCGAACCGGCCTGGGCGCTCAATGTCGGCATCCTGCGCTCCCGCCTGGAAGCCACGCTGGTGCACCCCGAAGTCTCGGAGGCCTGCGTGTTCTCGCCCGACGGCAAGGAATCCTATGCCACGGCAGGGCGCCCTGCCGCGCCGGGCACCGCCCCGTGCACCGTGGCCGGGCCGCAGGACGTGCTGAGCGAGGTGCGGATTTACCCGCCGGCCAATGTCGATGCCGCGCGCCGCGAGCAATTTATCGGCACGGCCGTGATCCGGTTCTCGCACCAGCCGATGCACAAGGCCCTGCGTGCGGCGATGATCCAGGGCATTACCGAGGTGGCCGCCATCGACGTGGTGCTGGTGCTGCTGCTGACCTTTGGCCTGCGCATGGTGTTTCGCCCCCTGGAACACCTGCAGCGTGCACTGTTCCAGCTGGCGTCGAGCCATGGCGACGAGCTGGACGAACTGTCGCGGCTCGGCCGTACCGAGTTCGACAGCGTGATCGACGGCTTCAACCAGGTGTTGCGCAAACTGAAGCTGATCATCGCCGAGCGGACCGAAGCCGAACTGACGGTACGGGCCGCGATCCAGCGCAGCCACGAGGCCTTTGCCCAGATCCAGGCCACCCAGGCCGAACTGGTCGAGAAAAATCTGCAGCTGGAGGCGCTGTCCAAGACCGACCAGCTGACCGGCGTGTTCAACCGGCGCCATCTGGACGCAGTGCTGATCAGCGAGCTGGAACGCCACCGCCGCGAGGGCAGCCTGTTTTCGATCATCCTGATCGACGTGGACCGCTTCAAGGCCATCAATGACAACCACGGCCACCAGATCGGCGACCGTGTGCTGGTGGAAATGGCCGAGCGCATCCTGGAAATCACGCGCGATGCCGATACCGTGGGCCGTTGGGGCGGCGAGGAATTCCTGATCATCTGCCCCGACGTCACCCCCCAGGTCGCCGTGCAGTTCGCCGAACGGCTACGCCGCACGGTGTCCGAGCGGGCGTTCTCGGTGACGGGAGACATGACGGCCAGCCTGGGCGTGGCCAGCGTGCAGCCAGGCGACACCATCCACGGCATGATCTCGCGCGCCGACCAGGCGCTCTATCGCGGCAAGCACAATGGACGGGACCGCGTGGAGTACGCCGACGAGGGATTGGCCACCCCGTAGCCCGGAGCGGTGCCAGTCAGAACGGCGCGCGGTCGCCGCACAGGTGGGTAATCAGCAGCCTGGCCGAGACGGTCAGGCCGGCCGGGTCGCGCATGCCGATCAGCAACGACCGGCGCGCCCAGGCATCGCGCAAGCCCACCAGCGACAGCCCCATCGACTTCACATGCGGCTCGGCGGCGATGCGCGGCAGCACACCGACCCCCAGGCCCGCCATCACCATGCGGCACATCGCGTCGAAGCTGCGCACCTGGATGCGCAGGCGGAACTGGCGTTCCAGCCGGCTGCTTTCTTCCAGCAGCCGCGCGGCCAGCGACGTCACCTGGGGCAGGCTGACGAAGTCGTATTCCAGCGCATCGGCGTAATGCACCGGGCCGTCCTGGGCCAGCGGATGGCCCGGCGGCGTGATGATGACAAGTTCGTCCTGCCGGTATTCGACCGTGACCAGCCCGGTGCAAGGCGTACGGTCGGCAAATATCCCGACGTCCGCCCGGTTTTCCATCAGCGCGGCCACGATGTCGCTGCTGTTGTGCTCTTCAAGCTCGATGCGGATGGTGGGATGCTGGCGCATGAACTGCGCCAGGTCGTCGGGCAGGAACTGGGTAATGGCCGACGTGTTGGCACAAACGCGCACCTGGCCGCGCACCCCCGACGCATAGTCGGACATCACGCCGGCCATGCGCTCCACGTCCTGGAGGATGGTCAGCGCGTGGTGAAAGCACGCCTGCCCCGCCTCGGTCAGCTGCACGCCCGCCGCATGGCGGAAGAACAGCGGCGCGCCGACGGCGGTTTCCAGGTCGGAAATCCGCTTGCTGGCGGCCGCCACGGCCAGATGCGACTGGCGCGCGCCAGCCGAGATGCTGCCCTGCCGGGCCACGGCCACGAACAGGCCCAGCGTCACGAGATCGAAGCGCGCCAGGTTCATGGTCAGAGCGTGCGCCTGTCCATCACGGCGCGGGCAATGGTGCCTGCGTCCACGTATTCCAGTTCGCCTCCCACCGGCACGCCGCGGGCCAGGCGCGACACCTTGAGCCCGCGCGCCTTCAGCATTTCGCCGATGTAGTGCGCGGTGGCCTCGCCTTCGCTGGTGAAGTTGGTGGCGACGATCACCTCGGTGGCCGGACCGCCATACTCGGGGTCGGTGGCACGCGCCAGCAGGCGATCGAGATGAATTTCCTTCGGGCCGATGCCGTCGAGCGGCGACAGCCGCCCCATCAGCACGAAATACTGGCCGCGATAGGTCAGGGTCTGCTCGATCATGACCTGGTCGGCCGGCGTTTCCACCACGCAGAGCAGCGCGGCGTCGCGACCGGGGTCGCGGCACGTCTCGCAGATGTCCTGCTCGGTGAAGGTATTGCAGCGTTCGCAATGGCGGATGCCATCGGCGGCGCCACGCAGCGCGTCGCCCAGTTTGCGCGCGCCGTCGCGATCATGCTGCAGCAGGTGATACGCCATGCGTTGGGCCGATTTCGGCCCAACGCCGGGCAGCACCTTGAGCGCCTCGATCAGCGCCTGCAGCGAAGTGGGCGGTGCCGCTTTCATGGCACCACCTGGAACAATGCGCGCATGGGGACGTCGATCAGAACGGCAGCTTGAAGCCCGGGGGCAGCGGCAGGCCCGACGTCATCGAGCCCATCTTTTCCTGCGTGGTGGCCTCGGCCTTGCGCACGGCGTCGTTGAACGCGGCGGCGACCAGGTCTTCGAGCAGGTCCTTGTCGTCGGCCAGCAGGCTCGGATCGATCGTCACGCGCTTCACGTCGTTCTTGCAGGTCATGAGCACCTTCACGAGGCCGGCGCCGGACTGGCCCTCGACCTCGATCTGGGCCAGCTGCTCCTGCATCTTCTTCATGTTGTCCTGCATCTGCTGGGCTTGCTTCATCAGCCCCGCCAGTTGACCTTTCATCATGGCATCACTCCTTCGATATGTGTGTGGTGTGGGACGGCGCCGCGTGGTGTCGATCCAGGCGGGCCGCCTCTCGAAATCAGGCAGCGCGCGGCTGCACGGAACCGGGCACGATCTGCCCGCCGAATTCGCGCAGCAGGCCCTGTACGAACGGGTCCCGGTCAATCTCGGCCTCGGCCTCGCGCTGGCGCTCGGCACGCGCCGCGGCATCGACGGCCGCCGCGGTATGGGTCACGGCACCGATCTCGCAATGCACGCGGACCTCGATGCCGAAGTGTTCATTGAGCGCCGCCTGCAGCCGCTCGGCCACATTGGCCTCGCCAATGGCCGCCACCGGCACGCGCAGATGCAACGTCCGCCCCACCACGCGGTGCAGCTCGCTCTGGTGCGCCAGCTGCTGCGCCAGGCCCTTGAGCGGCAGGCTGGCAGCCAGCGTCGGCCAGTCGCCGGTGAAAACTGGCGGCGTACCGTCGTCGGACGCGCTCGGCGCCACCGGCGGCACGGCCGGTGCCAGCGCGACCGCCGGCTCGGGTTCAGGCGCCGGCTTGCGGGCCTGCGGCTCGGCGGACCGGCCCGGAGCCGCACGTCCGGCGCCACGCGGCGCGCGGTCGAAATTTTCCGATTCGAAGCCGTTGTCGTACCCGCCAAAGTCGGGGTCGAAGCCCGGATCGTTATCGTAGGGGCCGATCACCGGCATGTCCGCCGGCATGGCTTCCCACGGGGGGACATCGCTGCCACCGGCCGCTTCCCACGGCGGCACATCGGCTGCCGGCCGCGCCTGCTGGGCAGGCCTGGCGGATGCAGGCACCGGGCGCTCGCGCATGGGCTCCGACGTGGCCGGGGCCGGCTGGGCGACTGCCACGGGAGCGGCGGGCGCAGCCGGTGCGGCGGCAGGGGCCTGGGCCGGCTGCGCGGGTGCAGGTGCAGGCGCGGCCGTGGCCGTAGTCGCCGGGCGCGAAGCCGAGGGCGGACGCAGCGGCTGGGCCGCCGGGCGCTGACTGTAAGCGGCTGCGGCTGCGGCCCCGGCCATCGGCGGCGCGCTGGCGCCGGCCGGACGCGAGGCGCCCTTGCCCGCCGACGCCTGTCGCGCGGCTTCGAGGGCGGCACGGGCCGGAGACATGGCGGTGCGGTTGCTGGCTGGCGGCAGGGCGGGCGTGTCGGCAATAACCGGGGTTGCGGGAATTCCGGTATTCGCCGGGGCGGCGGTCATGGGCGTCGCAAGCGGTTCCGCTACCGGCTCCGGCGTGGGCGCAACGACGGCCTTCGCCACATCGGCAACCGGCGTCTCGGCTTTCGGCGCCGCCGCCTGGACCACGGGCGCCTGCGGCGCGGCAGCCTTCACCGGCGCCGCTGCTGCAGCCTGTGCCACGGGCGCAGCCGACACGGCACGCGGCGCGGCGGCCGGCGGGCTGGCCGGACGCGGCCGCGCCACGGCCTGGCCGCCACCGCCCTGCCCGCCCACCGGCGCGGCAGGCGTGGCCGACGGCCGGAAGGCCAGCATGCGCAACAGCGTCATCGTGAAGCCGGCATACTCGTCGGGCGCCAGCGCAAGCTCGCTGCGGCCAAGGTTGGCAATCTGGTAGAACAGCTGGATTTCCTGCGCGTCGAACAGGCCGGCCAGCCGGCGCACGTCCTCGGCCTCGGGCCATTCGTCCTGCACAGAGGCAGGCACGGCCTGGGCCAGCGCGATCTTGTGCAGCAGCGAGCCCAGGTCCTGCAGCGCGCCGGCAAATGACAGGCTGCGGTCGGCCATCGAGTCGGCAATGCGGAGCATCGCGCCGCCGTCCTCGGCGGCCAGCGCATCAAGCAACTGCACGAGGAAGCTCTGGTCGATCGCACCGAGCATGCCGCGCACGGCTTCCTCGGACACCTGGCCGGCGCTGTACGCGATGGCCTGGTCGGTCAGCGACAGCGCGTCGCGCATCGACCCATGGGCAGCCTGCGCCAGCAGGCGCAGCGCGCTGCCGTCGTGCTGGATGCCTTCCTGCGCCAGGATATGGTCCAGGTGCGACACGATATGCCCCGGCGGCATCTGCTTCAGGTTGAACTGCAGGCAGCGTGACAGGACGGTGACAGGAATCTTCTGCGGATCGGTCGTGGCCAGGATGAACTTGACGTGCCCGGGCGGCTCTTCCAGCGTCTTCAGCATCGCGTTGAAGGCGTGGTTGGTCAGCATATGCACTTCGTCGATCATGTAGACCTTGAAGCGGCCGACCGTCGGCGCGTACACCGCCTTGTCGAGCAGCTGCGCCATCTCGTCCACGCCACGGTTCGACGCCGCGTCCATCTCGATGTAGTCGACGAACCGCCCGCTATCGATCTCCAGGCAGGCCTTGCACTGCCCGCAGGGCTGGGCGGTGATGTCGCCGCTGCCGTCGGGCCCGGTGCAATTGAGCGCCTTGGCCAGGATCCGGGACAACGTGGTCTTGCCGACACCGCGCGTGCCGGTGAACAGGTAGGCGTGATGCAGCCGCTGCTGTTCCAGCGCATGCGTGAGCGCGCGCACCACGTGCTCCTGGCCGACCAGCGTGGTGAAATCCCGTGGGCGCCATTTGCGCGCTAGAACTTGATAACTCATGGCGGCGATTGTAGCAAAAGGCGGGCCTCGGCAATCGGGAACCGGCCCGGCAAACCCTGGCCGGCCGGCGCCTATGAAAAAGCCCCGCCAGGGGGCGGGGCTTCGTGTCACATCGGGCTGGCCAGCCGTCAGTGAATCACCATCTGCGTGAACGGATGCACATACGCCTGCAGCGTCACGAACAGGCCCACCAGGATGGCCAGCGAGACCGAGTGGAAGAACACGTAGCGCAGGATCTCGCCCTCGTGGCCGTACCACTTGGTGGCCGTGGACGCCACCACGATCGATTGCGCGTCGATCATCTTGCCCATCACGCCGCCGGAGCTGTTGGCGGCCGCCATCAGCGTCGGCGACAGGCCCAGCTGCTCGGCCGTGGTCTTCTGCAGGCCGCCGAACAGCACGTTCGATGCCGTGTCGGACCCGGTCAGCGCCACCCCCAGCCAGCCCAGCATCGTGCCGAACAGCGGGTACAGCACGCCGGTCTGGGCAAACGCCAGGCCCAGCGTGGCGTCCAGGCCCGAGTAGCGGGTCAGGTAGCCGATGCCGAACATCGCGCAGATCGTCAGCAGCGAATACCGCACGAGCTTGATGGTTTCCCAGTATTCCTTGAACAGGCGCGGGATCGAGTAGCCCATCAGCAGGCCGCCAACCACCGCCGACACCAGGATGCCGGTGCCCGCCATCGACAGCACGTTGAAGTTGAACACGGCGCCTTCGGCGATTTCCTTCGGCACCACCGGCGGGCCCTTGATGATGGCCTTGTCCAGGCCCGGGATCGGGAATTTCCATTGCCAGATGCCGTCCATCAGCTTTTTGAACTCGGGAACGCCCCAGACGAACACGAACACGGTCAGGATCACCCACGGCATCCAGGCCTTGGCCACCGAGATGCCCACCGATGCGGCGCTGGCCCGCGCGTCGGCTTCCAGTGCCTCGGGATGGTCGACCTTGGAGTCGTCGTGGCGGCCCAGGATGCGCGTGGACGTCCAGATTTCCTTCGGTTGCCAGATCTTCAGGAAGCCGGTCAGGCAGCCCATCGAGATCAGCGCCGAGATCACGTCCACCAGCCACGGGCCGTGAAAGTTCGACACCAGGAACTGCGGCACGGCGAAGCTGACGCCCGCCACCAGGATGGCCGGCCAGATCGCCAGCATGCCGCGGAAGCCCGCGAATGCCCAGATCAGCCAGAACGGCACCAGCACCGAGAAGAACGGCAGCTGGCGGCCGATCATCGCGGACAGTTGCACCTGGTCGATGCCCGTCACCGACGACAGGCCGATGATCGGCGCACCCAGCGCGCCGAAGGCCACCGGCGCGGTGTTGGCGATCAGCGCCAGGCCCGAAGCGGCCAGCGGCGAGAAGCCCAGGCCGATCAGGATGGCGCCGGTCACGGCCACCGGCGTGCCGAAGCCGGCAGCGCCTTCGAAGAATGCGCCAAAGCTGAAGGCCACCAGCAGCAGTTGCAGGCGACGATCCTCGGTCACGCCGGAGATCGAGTTCTGCAACACCTTGAATGACCCGTTTATCGTGGTCAGCCGGTGCAGGAAGATGATATTGAGGACGATCCAGCCAATCGGGAACAAGCCGGACACGATGCCGAGCCCCGCCGCCTTGCCGGCCATGGCCGCCGGCATGCCGAACACGAACGACGCGACGACGATACCCACCACCAGCGCCAGGCCGGCCGCCAGGTGCGCCTGCATATGAAAGAACGCCAGCGCGGCAAGCAGCACGGCGACCGGAACCCCTGCAGCGATGGTCGAAAGCGCCATGCTGCCTAGCGGGTCATAGACTTGACTCCACACGATTGAATCCTCCTCTGGTTGATACGGCTGCCTGCCTCTGACGGGCCTGGACAACCGGACGACATTTGCCCCGCCGAGCGACGCAAGCGCCGCCCGCCGGACAGAAAGGGGATTGTAAGGACGGGTTCCCGGCTCACCGCCCAAAATCCGGTCATCGACCCGATGAGCCGGATTCAGGGATCAGGGTTTGTGCGGGGGCAGTCTGGCGCACCTCACATCCTCGCGCGCAGCGTACTCCTTAAAACGATCGTTCGATATAGGTAATGTGATGGAGGCGCGGCCCGAACTGTCGCGCAGCCGTGCGTTCCGGGCCGCCCGTGCGGGCGGGTGCCGGATCAGCCGCACTCCCCCACGTAGCCGCAGTTGGCGCACTTGGCGCAGCCGTCGACCTTGTGCAACGCATGCGCGCCACACTCGGGGCAGGGCTTGCCGGTGCCGATGCCGGTCACGGCCGTGGCGGCCTGGGCCGGCGCCGTCGGCCGGGCCAGTGCGACCGCCGCCTCGCCGCCGTCGCGCCGGGCCAGACGGGCGGCCAGTGCGGTCACGGGCACCTGGCCGCCCTCGTCGTCCAGGAAGCCGCGCTTGATCAGGATGCGCTGCAGCGCGTAGCTCAACGCCGCCACCTCCGAGTCATGGAAGCGCGGCACCTCGGTGCCATCCTGCCGTACGACGGATCCATAGCGCACGGTGCCCTTGTCCCACACCACGTTGCGCATGTCGGCCAGCGCCTTGGCAATCGGCCCGCCCGAGCGCGCCACCATCGACAGCAGCCGCATCGTCGACGTGATCCACTGCTGCCCTTCGGTACGCTGGCCGGCCGGCATGAAGAACTCGATGGGCCGTTCGATCGTGACCGGCTGGCCGTCGACCGTCCCCGACACGCGCATGAAGTTCACGGTCAGGTAGACGGTCTTGTGGCCTTCGTAGGTCAGGTATTCGACCTTGGACGTCACGCCTTCCAGATCGCCCAGCGGACGGCTGCCGAACGGCCGCGTGAGCGGATCGTCGCCGTTCTGCTGCGCGCCCGGCGTGACCGCCGCGGCGGGCGCCTCGGGCGCCGGCGCCACCGACAACACGGCGCCCAGCACCTGGTTGGGCCGGTAGGTGGCCAGCCCCTTCAGGCCGGCCTTCCACGCTTCCAGGTACAGGTTGCGGAAGGCCTCGTACGGATAGTCCTCCGGCACGTTCACGGTCTTGCTGATGCTGGTGTCGATATACGGCTGCACGGCTTCCAGCATCCGCATATGGTCCAGCGCCGACATCTGCAGCGCGGTGACGAAGCTGTCCGGCAGTTGATCCATGTCGCCGCCCATATGGCGATAGAGCCGCCACGCATGGTCGGCCACCTCGAACGTGCGATAGCTGTCGTCCGGCATGCGCTTGCGGCGGTTATACGTCCAGGAGAACGCCGGCTCGATGCCATTCGACGCGTTGTCCGCGAAGGCCAGCGTGATGGTGCCGGTCGGCGCGATCGACAGCAGGTGCGAGTTGCGCAGCCCGTGCGCGCGAATGGCGTCCCGCACCGCCTCCGGCAGCCGGCTGACAAAGCCGCCGCCCAGGTAGGCGTCGGCATCGAACAGCGGGAAGGCGCCTTTTTCGTCGGCCAGTTCCACCGATGCCAGGTACGCATGGTCGCGCATCGATTCGGATATCCGGCCCGCCAGCGCGCGCGCGGCGTCGGTGTCGTAGCGCAGCCCCAGCATCACCAGCGCGCTGCCCAGCCCCAGGAAGCCCAGCCCAATGCGGCGCTTGGCCTGCGCCTCGGCCTGTTGCTCGGGCAGCGGCCAGAACGTGACATCGAGCACGTTGTCGAGCATGCGCGTGGACACCCGCACGACCTCGGCGAACGCGGCGAAGTCGAAGCTGGCCTCGTCGGTGAATGGCTGGCGCACGAAGCGCGTCAGGTTGATCGATCCCAGGCAGCAGCATCCATACGACGGCAGCGGCTGCTCCGCGCACGGGTTGGTCGCCTCGATCGTCTCGCAGTAATAAAGGTTGTTGTCGGCGTTGATGCGCGACAGGAACAGGATGCCGGGCTCGGCGTGGTCGTAGGTGGCCTGCATGACCTGATCCCACAGCCGGCGCGCCGGCACCCGGCGATACACCCACTGGCCATCGTCGCGCCGGTAGGCGCCAGCCGCGATGACGTCCATGCCCGGCTCGGCCTCGTGCACGAGTTCGATCTCTTCATCGGCCTCCACGGCCTGCATGAAGGCATCGGTGACGCCGATGGAGATATTGAAGTTGGTCAGGTCGCCACGATCCTTGGCGTGGATGAAGCTCTCGATGTCGGGATGGTCGCAGCGCAGCACGCCCATCTGCGCCCCGCGCCGCGAGCCGGCCGACTCCACCGTGGCGCACGACGCGTCGAACACCTTCATGAACGACACCGGCCCCGAGGCCCGCGAATGCGTGGCGCGCACCAGCGCGCCGCCGGGCCGGATCGACGAGAAGTCGTAGCCCACGCCCCCGCCGCGCCGCATGGTTTCGGCGGCCTGCGCCACGGCCGTGTAGATACTCGGCTTGCCGTCCCTGGACTCGGACACCGAATCGCCCACGGGCTGCACGAAACAATTGATCAGCGTGGCCTGGATGCCCGTGCCGGCAGCGGAATTGATGCGCCCCGCCGGCACGAAGCCGTTTTCCAGCGCCCAGAGAAAGCGCGCGGCCCAGGTGTCACGGTGATCGGCCGGTTCCACCTCGGCCAGCGCGCGCGCCACGCGGCGGCGCACATCGTCGATGCTGCGCTCCTCGCCCTTGGCGTATTTTTCCTGAAGAACTTCGATGGAGATGTCTTGCGGCACGAGTGCGCCGCGGAGGATCTGGTCGTTTGCGTTCATGCCCCAACCTGTCTGGATGAAAAGTCGGCTGAAAATGCCGTCCGCCATGCTGCCAGCATGGTCGCGCGACACCCCGGTATCAGATCAAACTCGCGTCGAACAACCCTAGTAGAACAACGAAATTGAATACGTTGCACCGGGTTGGGTTACAATGCCGGTCGGACGGGCCTCCTCGCATGGTGGCGCGGTCAACCTGGTCAGGTCGGGAACGAAGCAGCCACAGCCGTTTTCCACCAGTGCCGAGGGTCAGGCTCGTCCCCCTTCTTCCTGCTTTTTCTGTCTTCACGCGAAGTTCTTCGCGAAAATCCCACGAAGTAATGCCTTCTGCCCGATAGCGGCAGACACGCCACCGGGCAGCAATCCGCCACCTATTCTGCGCCTCTTTTCAGGATCAGAACAACGACCCCTGCTGCGTCGTGGCAATTGGCGCGGACGTCCGTGATGGCGTCGAAGCGCGCAGCACTTCGGCATCGATCCACTCCCCGGCTGCCGTGGCCACGCCGGCTTCGATCCGCTTGCCGGGGAAGACCGGCTGCACCGCCGCCACATAGCGCGCCAGCTGCGCGCCATAGGCTGAGTGTTCCTGCGGCAGCAGGCGCTGCTTGTAGTCGATGATGACCACCCGGTCGTCGAACTCCACCAGCCGGTCGATCCGCAGCAGGCGGCCCCGGCCATCGTAGAGTTCCACCTCGTTGCGCGCCGACACCGCGTCGGGCGCGAACAGCAGCGGCCGCAACGCCGGCGCGGCCAGCATGGCGCGCAGGTCGGCCACCGCCGCCTCGGCCTGCCGCTGCCAGCGGTCTCGTGCCAGGGGCGCCCCCGCTCCTGCCAGCGGGAACCAGCGCATCACGGTGGCGGCGTCCGGCACGCCGGTATAGGCCTCCGGGTAGCGCGTGAGCCGTTCCAGCAGCGCATGCACCAGTTCGCCATGCGCGGCAGCCTCGGGGTCGAACACCATGGCTTCGGCCTCGTCCTCGAAGGCGGCAGCCGTCGCGGCTTCGGTCGTGGCTTCGGCTACCGCTTCAGCGGCCCCTTCGGCGGCTTCACCGGCCGCCACCTCGTCCGCGCCGCGATAGCGCAGCCGGAAATCCGTGTAGCGCACGCGCTCGCTGGCCGCGCCGAAGGTGTCGGCGGTCGGGATTCCGGTCTCCGGATAGGCTGTCACCTCGTCCCCGACGCCTGCCCCGGCCAGCCGCACATACCAGCTTCCGGCGATTTCGGCGCCATTGGCTTCCTCCCTGGCGGCCTTGCTGGCGCGGCCCTTGACGCCACTGACGAGCAGCCCCTGCTGCGCGCGCGTCATGGCCACGTAGAGCAGATTCCAGTTCTCGCGCTCGGCCAAGGCGGCTTCGGCCTCGAACATCGGCGCGCGCGCCAGGCCGCGCTCGCTGCGCTTGCCGTAGGCCGAGAAATGCCGCGGCGCGGGCGATGCCGGCGGCCAGTCCACCAGGATGCCGCCACGGTCGGCGGCCGGATCGCTGTGGTTGGCATCGAGCAGCACCACGAATGGCGCCTCCAGGCCCTTGGCCGCATGCACGGTCAGGATATGTACCGCGTCGAGCTGGCTGACGGCGGCGTCGTCGGGCTCGGCCTCGGTGTCTTCCACGCCCTCGCCCATGCCGCCCTCGTCGGGGCTTTCGTCCTCGTCGCCGCGCCGGATTTCCTGCAGTTCGTCGATAAACTTCGGCAGGCTCGGGTAACGGCCGCCGTCCAGGTCGAGCGACAGCTTCAGGAAGGCGTCCAGGTTGGCCAGCACCTGCTCGCGGATGGCCGACGGCGCGGCCTCCGCGTAACGGCGGCGCACCTCGCCATGGTGATAGATATGGTCGATCAGGTCGTGCACGGGCTTGTGCGGCGCCAGCGCCAGCCAGGCGCGCAAGCGGGCAATGCCGGCGCGCAGCGCGTCAGACACATGCTCCGGCAGCCCGTTGGCGATGCGCGACCACCAGCCGCCTTCGCCTTCGATCGACGCCAGCAGGATCAGGTCGTCGTCGGTGGCCCCGACGATCGGGCTCTTCAGCACGTGCGCCAGGTCGAGATCGGATTCCGGCGTCATCAGGAACGCCAGCAGCGCCGAAATATCGAGCGCCTCCAGGGTCGTCAGCAGGCCACCGCGGCGCGGGCTCAGGCACGGGATACCGGCTTCGCGCAGCGCGCGCTCGTAGTCGGGCAGATAAGTCTTGCGGCGCACCAGCAGGTGCATGTCGCGCCAGGTAGCGGGCCGCGACACGTCGCCCTCACGCACAGGCACCTGGTCGCGCAGATAGTGCAGCCACGCGGCCACGCGCCGGCCTTCCTCGAAGCGCAGTGAATCGCCCTGCTGCACACGCGGCTGCGTCAGTGTGTCGCGATGGCCGTCGCCGGCAGGCTGATCGTCGGTCGCACCGGCTGCGTCGCCAGCCACGCCGGACTCGGCCGCATCCTCCGCTTCCACCAGCGGCAGCAGCCAGACCGGGCCGCCAGGATCCTTCAGCGCCGTCGTCTGGGTTTCGTACAGCGGATAACGACCATCGGCGCGGGCATGGTCGAACACCGCGTTGACCCAATCGAGCACTTCCGGACGATTCCGGCGCGTGCGGTTGGTACGCAGCACCGTGGCGCGAAACTCGGCTTGCAGCATGTCGCGCGCGGCATCGAACAGGCGCGCATCGGCACGGCGGAAGCGGTAGATCGACTGCTTGGGATCCCCCACCAGGAACACGGTCGGCTTGTCGCCCAGGCCCTGGTAGCCGGCCAGCCAGCCCTGCAGGATGCGCCACTGCAGCGGGTTGGTGTCCTGGAATTCGTCCAGCAGCAGGTGGCGATAGCGCGCATCGAGCCGCACCTGCAGATAGGTGGCGGTTTCCTCGTCGGCCATCAGCCGCGCGGCCAGCCATTCGAGATCGGCGAAATCCATCGCGCGCTGCTCGCCCTTGTATCGCTGGTAGCGTTCCAGCAGCGCGTCACCCAGCCGGTAAAGCGCCAGGTTGATGGCCAGCACGGCGGCCTCGCAGCGGCGGGCCGCGATGTCGTCGAGCCGCGCGCAGTGGTCGGCCACGCGGGCGATCAGGTCTTCGGCACCGCCTTCGCCGCCGCAAACCTTGACCAGCGCCGTGGTGGCCTTTATCGAGCGTGGCTTGCCGGCGTCGGTGAAAAACGCGGCGCGCAACTGGCCGAAGGCCTGCGTGGCGGCGTCGCCGGGCGCGGCGCCGGCATCGCGCCAGGCCCGGATCGCACGCAGGCCGTCCACCAGCCGCGACGCGTGGGTCTGCTCGGTCTTGCCGGCCCGCCCCAGGGTCAGCGCCAGTTGCGCGCATTCCTCAAGCCAGTCGTCGTCGGCCAGCGCCTCCACCAGCACGTCGACCGTGGCGTCATCGCCAAGATCCTGGGCGAGCCGCAGCGCAGGATCGCCAGCATCCCGGAACGCCCACCACTCGTTACGCGCGTGGAACATGCGATCGAGCAGGCTGCGCGCCTGGAAGTCGCCCACCGCATCGACCAGCTGTTCATAGGCTTCGCGCAGATCGGCATGCTGCGGATGGGCCAGCGCGCGCCAGAACGGCGCCCAGGCCTCCCGCTTCATGCGCAGGGCGTCCTCGCGCAGCGACGCACCGGGCACGATGCCCGACGACAGCGGCGCGCCGCGCAGCAGCGTGCCGAACCAGCCGTGGAAGGTGTCGATGGCCATGCGGCCGGGCGATGCCAGCACCTGCGCATGCAGCAGGCGGGCCCGGGGCAGCGCGGCGCGGGCGGCATCGGCGGACAGCCCGCGCATTTCCAGCTGGGCCAGCACGGCGTCGTCGGACCCGCTCGCCAGTTGCGACAGCACTTCCAGCAGGCGTTCGCGCATCTCCTCGGCGGCCTTGCGCGTGAACGTGATGGCCAGGATCTCGTGGGGCGCGGCGCCGGCCAGCAACAGGCGCACCAGCCGCGCCACCAGCAGCCAGGTCTTGCCGCTGCCCGCGCAGGCCTCAACCACGACGGAGCGTGCCGGGTCGCACGCGGCGCGTGTGAAATCGGCCTCGGCCACGGGCTGGCCATCGCGCAGATACGCGTGGATGTCCTGACTGGCGTTCATGAGCGAAGATCCGGCAAGGCGGTGGATTCCCAGAAGCCCTTGCGGCACAGGCCGCGCGCTTCGCAATAGGTACAGGCGGCGGCATCGCCGAATGCGGGCAGCTTAGCGCCCTGCCGCAGGCGGCCGACGTCATGCCGCAACTGACGCTCCAGCCACGTCACGGCGGCCTGGAATTCGGGCAGATCGACTTCGCGCTGCGCACCGGGGGCGCTGTCGCGGCCGCCCTGCTTCACGCCTTCGAGCGCCACCCAGCTGCCCGCCACGGCATCGGCGCGCAGCAGGCCGTAGAACGCCAGTTGGCAGTCTTCCTCGGCATCGCCCACTTTGCGGCGCAGGCGGCTGGCGGGCTGCGTCTTGTAGTCGAGCACCGCGTGGGCGCCGTCGGGGCCCTTGTCGAGACGGTCGATACGGCCCGCCAGCCGCAGCGGCACGCCGTCGGGCATCGCCACATCGACGCCGGCGTCCAATTCGCCGCCGCGCCAATGCCAGCCCATTTCCTCGCGCGCGGCCTGCCACGCCACGTACGACGGCAGCACCTCGCACCAGCGACGGTAGTAGCTGATCGCGTTGCCGTCCTCGGCCATCTGCTTGCCGAACACGGTGTCGGAAATCTGCTGCAGGCGAGCCAGCCGCCGCGCGTCGTCGCGCTCGTCGGCATCGTGGATTTCCTGGTGGTACTGCAGCAGCACGCGGTGCAGCAGGTTGCCGATATCGCGCTTTTCCAGGTCGTCGCTGAGCGATTCAAGCCCGGCCAGCCCCAGCATGCGGCCCGCGAAGAACTGATAGGGACACCGGCGCAGCATGTTGTACGCCGCCGCGCTCCAGCGGGCCGGCACCCGTTCCGGCGCGGTCGGCGCGGGCATATGACCCGGCTGCGCGAAGGTATCGAGCAGCTGCGGCGCGGCGCCGGCCTCGATCGGGGCCCCGGCGCGCGCGCAGCAGGCGGACAGCCGTTCGATCCAGCCTGACACATGATGCGGCTCGCCCCGGCTGCCGTAGCGTTGCCACGTCAGCACCACCTCGTCGTTATTGAGCAGCACTTCGGCCAGATCGCGCGCCTGCTGCGCGAAGCGTGCCTCGCGATCCTCCAGGCCCAGTTCGCGCCGCATCTGGTTCGAGAAGAACATCAGCTCGGCCGCGCTGGACGGCAGTTGGGCGTCATCGCAGCCCACCACTACCACGCCGTCGAAGCGGCGCATCCGCGCGCCATTGAGCGGAAGGATGGTGATGCGCGACTGGCTCTGCGCCAGCGGTTCCTTGTAGGCCACCGATTCGAGCAGCGCGGCCAGCATCGCGCGGAATTCCTGCTGGTTCAGCGTGGCATGGCTGCCGGTTTCGTCGTCGGCCAGTTCGGCCAGCCGCGCCAGCGCATCGAGCAATTGCTGGCCGGCATCGTCGGCCGCCAGCGCGGGACGCATCGCCAGCGCGTCGAGCGTGGCATCGAGCCGCCCAAGCCAGACCGACAGCGGCTGCTGGGCATGGCCGCGCGGCCATTGGCCGGCTTCATCGGCCAGCGTGGCGATCAGGCCGCGCGCCGCGGCGCGCACGTGCAGCGTCGCATCGCTGGCCTCCATGGCCTCGGCGTCGGTCACCAGCGTCCCCTCGCGCTCCGCGAACAGGTGGCGCAGGCGGGTCCAGCCGCCGGTAATCACATCGCGCCGGATCTGCCGTTCCAGCAGCGCGATGGCCGCGCCACGGTGGGCGGCGTCAGGCAGGCAGAACGGCGACTTCAGCAAGTCAAGCAAGGCGGCGGTATCGCCGTCGCGCCCCAGCACGTCGAACCAGCGCATCAGCGCGGCGGCGGCGCGCGTGGTGGACAGCTTCCAGCCCGTTTCATCGCGTACCGGCGCACCGGCCCGCTTCAGCAGCGCGCGCGTGCGGCGCGCCACCACGCGATCGTGCGCCACCAGAGCCACGTGCTTGCGGCCCTCGTTGAGCCATTGCACGAGCTGGGCCGCCGCGGCCGCGGCTTCGTCCTCGAAACGGGCACTGCCGATGACCCGCACGCGCGGGCGTTCGACGGGCAGCGTCCGGGGCAGCGCGGGCATCGGGGCATCCGTGGACGCCCTGCCGGTGCCATGATCCCCGCCAGCCTCGCCGGCATCCTCGTCAGGCTGCGCCTGTTCGGTACGGCGCGCCTCGGGCCACAGTGCCAGCAGCGTCTGGTACCAGTCGGCGTCGGCTGCCGCTTCGCCGCCGGTCCAGTCGTAGCCCACTTCCAGCGTCGGCACCGCCTCGCCGGCCTGCTGCAGGAAGCTGGCCTCGATGGGCTCGGGCGGTGTCGGGCCGATCCACACCACCGGCCCGGCCACCTGCTGCGCCAGACGCTGCAAGGCACGGCGACGGGCCGGCAAGGGGTCGTCCGGGCCGGACAGCATCTGCCAGAAAGCCAGCACGATCTGGGCTTCCTGCCCAAGAAACCGCTCCGACAGATGGGCGTAGGTACGCTGCAGCGCACCTTGCAGCAGCGCGGCGCGGTCGTCGCCATCCACGTCGTCATCCTCGCGAATGGCGGCATCCTCGAGCCATCGCGCACTCAGTTCGTCGCTGATCGACAGCAGCGTCTGCGCCAGCCCCCAGGCAGCGCCCTCGGTCTGGGCGCCGAACGCGGTGCGCAGCCAGTCCTGCGCGCGAATGGCCTGCTGCACGGCCAGCAAGCGCGCTGCGTGGCTGCGCGGGGGGGCCGGTTCCGCATCGAGATCGGGGGGCAGGTCCAGCAGCCAGTGACCCAGCGTCAGCACGCGCGGCAGCAGGCGCGGCTGGCCGGCTGCGCGTGCCGCGGCATCGAGCGCCTGGCGCACGCCGGGAATCTGCGCGGCCGTAGGCACGACCACATGCGCGGCCGACGCGGCAGGGCCGCAGTGGTCAAGGAAGTACCACGTCGCCGTGGCAGCCTGTTCGAGAAACGACGGGCCTGGAGGAAACGAAAGCCGGGTCATGAATGGTGGGACCGATACGTATCAGCAAAGCGGGGCGACCCGGGCGCCCCGGATGCACGCGAAGGCCGTCAGTTGCCGCCCCGTCCGCCACTTTCCAGGCGGGCACGCAGTTCGCGGGCGGTTTCCAGCAATCCCTCGTAGCCGGAGCGCGCATGCTCGGGCAGGTCGGGATCGCCAATCAGCGTGCCGAGGGTTTCCATCACGCTGTACACCAGGCCCCTGGCGGCGCCGGTGGCGATGCTGTCGGTCTCGACGGCGCTGTTCAGGTGTGCCAGTGCTTCGCTCAACTGGTCCGCATCGGGGGTATCGGTATCGGGCTTGCGAGGATCGGGCGTCATGATCGATGGCCTATGTCGGAAGATGCAAGGTTTGCGCATCCGGCCTGTCATTCTACGCGCTGCGCGGATGCGATCCGTCCATGTGCATTCTAGATCATGCCTTGTGCCTTGTTCTACGGGAAATCCCCAGCCGGCCGGGCGCTGGCGGGCACAAATACCTCCAATGAGGGATGCCGATTGAGCCTGTCTCTCGCGTCGATTGAAACTATCATCGGCAACAGAAGCCGGGGCGCGGCACAATGCGACCGTGACCGACGCGAACGCCTTGTGGCGTGCGGCCCGCGGCGGATGGCCCCGGGGGCTTGAAATCCGGCAAGCTGGTAACATATCGGCGTCAATGGCGGCGCGTGTCGCCACGCATTGCCGGCCGGCGGCCCTGCACGATCTCGTGTAAGGTAACGGTTCAGCCCCACGGCAGTTGCCCGCCTTCAACATAAACTGAGCAAAACCTGAGGTTCCCCGCCATGAGCGACCAAATCAAGTATGTGAGCGACGCATCGTTCGACACCGACGTCCTCAAGTCCGACAAGCCCGTACTGCTGGACTTCTGGGCTGAGTGGTGCGGCCCTTGCAAGATGATTGCCCCGATCCTGGACGAAGTCGCGAAGGACTACGGCGACCGCGTGCAGATCGCCAAGATCAACGTGGACGAAAACCAGCAGGTGCCGGCCAAGTTCGGCATTCGCGGCATCCCGACGCTGATCCTGTTCAAGAACGGTGAAGTCGTGGCCCAGAAGGTTGGCGCGCTGTCGAAGTCGCAGCTGACCTCGTTCCTGGACGCACAGGTCTAAGCCGCCGACCTCCGGCCGGGGGCCTCGAGCCCCGGCCTGGCATGATCCGGCCTCGCGGGCGCCAGTTCTGGCGCGCCGGCCGGATTGTGCTAAGATGCGACCCAACAACTTCCCCGAGCGTTCGCTCATTCCTTCCCCCTCCTTAGGTCTTGCCCGTCCGGGCCCTTCTGTACCCCTTGTCTATGCACCTGACAGAACTCAAATCGCTTCACGTGTCTGCGCTTCTCGAAATGGCGGCTACGCTCGAGATCGACAACGCACAACGGATGCGCAAACAGGAACTGATGTTTGCGATCCTGAAGAAGCGCGCCAAGATGGGCGAAACCATCTACGGAGACGGCACGCTGGAAGTTCTGCCCGATGGCTTCGGTTTCCTGCGCTCGCCGGAAACGTCGTACCTGGCCAGCACGGATGACATCTATATCAGCCCGTCGCAGATCCGCCGCTTCAACCTCCACACCGGTGACTCGATCGAAGGCGAAGTGCGTACGCCGAAGGACGGCGAGCGGTACTTTGCACTGGTCAAGGTCGACAAGGTCAACGGGCAGCCGCCCGAAGCGGTGAAGAACCGCATCATGTTCGAGAACCTGACGCCGCTGCATCCGAACCGGCCGCTCACGCTCGAACGCGACATCCGCGCCGAAGAGAACATCACCGGCCGCATCATCGACATGATCGCCCCGATCGGCCGCGGCCAGCGTGCGCTGCTGGTGGCGTCGCCGAAGTCCGGCAAGACCGTGATGCTGCAGCACATCGCCCACGCGATTGCCAACAACCATCCGGAAGCCGACCTGTTCGTGCTGCTGATCGACGAGCGCCCGGAAGAAGTGACCGAAATGCAGCGATCGGTGCGCGGCGAGGTGGTGGCGTCGACGTTCGACGAACCGGCCATTCGTCACGTGCAGGTGGCCGAAATGGTCATCGAGAAGGCCAAGCGCCTGGTGGAACTGAAACGCGACGTGGTGATCCTGCTGGACTCGATCACGCGCCTGGCCCGCGCCTACAACACGGTGGTGCCGGCCTCGGGCAAGGTGCTGACCGGCGGTGTGGACGCCAACGCGCTGCAGCGTCCGAAGCGTTTCTTCGGTGCCGCGCGTAACCTGGAAGAAGGTGGTTCGCTGACCATCATCGCCACGGCGCTGATCGAAACCGGCAGCCGCATGGACGACGTGATCTACGAAGAGTTCAAGGGTACCGGCAACATGGAAGTGCACCTGGAACGCCGTCTGGCGGAAAAGCGTGTCTACCCGGCCATCAACCTGAACAAGTCGGGCACGCGCCGCGAGGAACTGCTGATCAAGCCGGAAATCCTCCAGAAGATCTGGATCCTGCGCAAGTTCATCTCGGACATGGACGAAGTCCAGGCGATGGAATTCATCCTGGACAAGATGAAGCCGACGAAGAACAACGCAGAGTTCTTCGACATGATGCGTCGCGGCGGCTGACATCGGCCAGTTGCCTCCGGCATGAAAAGGCGTACCCTTCGGGTGCGCCTTTTTTCTTTTCCGATTCCGCTCCGACCCCGCATTCACGCCCTCGACATGTTCGGCAAACTGTCCAGCTACCTGCGCGCCCGCTCGCGCGAACGCAAGCTCGCGCACTACGCCATCCCGGACGACCTGTGGACCCGCACCGTCGCCGCCCTGCCGTTCGTCCAACGCTATGGCGCCGACGACCTGGCCGCCCTGCGCGAACTGGCCACGCTGTTCATCGCCAGCAAGGAATATTCGACCGCCCACGAACTGGAACTGACCGACGAGATGGTGGTGGGCGTGGCCGTGCAGGCCTGCGTGCCGATTCTGAAGCTTGGCATCGAGTGGTATCGCGGCTGGCACGGCATCGTGCTGTATCCCGGCGAGTTCCTGATCCGCAAGACCGTGGAAGACGATATCGGCCTGGTGCATGGCGTGGAAGAGGAAGCCAGCGGCGAAGCCTGGGAGCACGGCCCGGTGATCCTGTCCTGGCAGGACGTGAACATGCCCGGATCGGGTATCGACCATGGATCGGACTCATATAACGTGGTCATCCACGAATTCGCCCACAAGCTCGATATGCTCGACGGCGAACCCGATGGCGTGCCGCCGTTTTCTCGCGTGCTGCATCCCGGCATCGATGCGGAACAGTGGGCCGAGTCCCTGCTCACGCAGTACGATGCATTCGCCGACGCCTGCGAGGCGGTGTCCGATGCCAGTTGGGAGCATCCGGAACGCCTGCCGCCGCGACTGCGCGTCATCGACCCGTATGGTTGCGAAGCGCCGAGCGAGTTTTTTGCCGTGGCGTCCGAGTCATTTTTCGTCGATCCGAAGGGCCTGCGCGAGCACTGGCCGACGCTCTACGCGGTGCTTGGCCAGTTCTATCGGCAGGACCCTGCAGCGAGTGATATATAGATCACCAACAAACGCGACGGCAAACCGTAAATCGAGGCGCGAATATTGCCCCGGCTCTTGTTTTTCTGCCATAATCCCGGTTTGCCCGTTATCGGCAAGTGGTTCGCTCGTCGCAAGCAGGCTGCGGCACCACGGAGCGGACTGGCTACCCAACCTGAAAGGAAGCACCATGAAAGAAGGCATTCACCCGAATTATCGCGAAGTCCTGTTCCACGACGTGTCGAACGACTTCAAGTTCGTGACCCGCTCGACGATCCAGACCAAGGACACGATCGAACACGAAGGCAAGACCTACCCGCTGGCCAAGATCGAAGTGTCGTCGGAGTCGCATCCGTTCTACACCGGCCAACAGAAGATCATGGACACGGCCGGCCGCGTCGAGAAGTTCCGCCAGAAGTTCGGCAGCAAGCTGGCCGCCAAGAAGTAATTGGCCGACGCTACCAAGCGACTGCGGCGCGCAACAGGACAGATGCTCCTGGCACGCGCAACCTGACAAAGAGGCAGCATCGGCTGCCTCTTTGCATTTGTGGCCCACAATAGCGTTTCGCGCACGTTCATCCAGGGCTACCCCGATTTTCCGCCGATGTCCCAAGCCACCAAGACCTCTCCCGTCCACCTGACCGCCGCCGCCACCGGCGCGCTGCCGCGCTATCTGCTGCTGGCGATCTGCATCATCTACGGACTGACCGGCCTGTTCGGCCGCGATCCATGGAAGAACGAGGACGCCGCGGGATTCGGCGTGATGTGGCAGCTAGGCTCGGGCAACCTGCAGGACTGGCTGATGCCCAATATCGTGGGCCGCCCGTTCAGCGAGGACGGCCCGCTGGTGTACTGGGTTGGCGGCCTGATGATCCGCCTGTTTGGCGGCTGGCTCGGCGCCCCGGACGCGTCCCGCCTGGCGACGGCGTTGTTCTACTTCGCCACCTGCGCCTTTATCTGGTATTCGACCTACCTGCTGGGTCGCCGCGACGAAGTCCAGCCATTTGCCTTTGCCTTTGGCGGCCAGCCCGACGCACGCTCCTACGGTCGCGCGCTGGCTGACGGTGCGCTGCTGATTTTCCTGGCCTGCGTGGGCCTGGCCGTGCGCGGCCACGAAACCACCGCGCAGGTTGGCCAGGTCTGCTTTATCGCCTTCATGCTGTACGGCATGGTGCGCAGCCTGGACAAGCCGGTTCAGGGCAGCCTCTGGTTCGGCGTGGGCCTGGCTGCGCTGTGCATGGCCAGCGGCCCGATTCTGGCCGCGGCGCTGCTGGCGGCGGCGCTGATCGCCGGGGCCATCTCGACGCCGGTGCCGTCGAAGCGATTGCTGGCCATCGGCGTGCCCGTCGCACTGGCGCTGGTTGCCGCCTGGATGGTCGTGGTCTACCTGGGCGCGACCGTCACCGAAGACGGCGTGACCTATATCCGGGAGTGGGCGCGCTACGATCGTCGCACTTACGGCCTGCCGACGCTGCCCACCGCCGGATTTATCGCGCGCAACTTCCTGCTGTTCGCCTGGCCGGTCTGGCCGATCGCGGCCTTCGCGTGGCTGTCGTGGCGCGGCATGCGACGTGCGCCGCATGTGGCGCTGCCACTGGCCATCCTCGGCATGCTGTTCCTGCTGCTGGTGCTGCAACGCAGCCCAGGCGACGTGCAGTTCATCCTGCTGCTGCCGCCGATGGCCATCCTGGCTGCATTCGCGCTGCCCACGCTGCCGCGCGCGGCGATCAACGCGGTGGACTGGTTCGCCCTGCTCTTCTTCACGATTTTCGGCGGCACGGTGTGGTTCATGTGGATCGCCAAGACCACCGGCTGGCCGCCAAAGGTGGCCAACAACGTGTTCCGGCAGATTCCTGGCTTCGAGCACACGTTTACGATCAGCGCCGTTGTCATCGCGCTGGCCGCCACGGTCGCGTGGGTGCTGGTCGTGCGCTGGCGGCTGTCGCGCGCGCCCAAGCAGATCTGGCGCCCGGTGGTGATCTCGGCCGCCGGCACCACCCTGATGTGGGTCATGGCCATGACGCTGTGGCTGCCGTCGATCAACTACGGCAAGACCTACCGCGACGTGGCAAAAGCCGCCGCGATGGCGCTGCCGCCCACTTACGAATGCGTGCAGCCGATTCGCATGGGCGATGCGCAGCTCGCGTCGTTTGCGTACTTCGGCAATATCCGCTTCGGCGGCCCCGGGGACGGCTGCGACGTGCTGCTGCGCCACGATGCCGTGGACTATGGCGCGCCAAGCAATGTCTCGCACTTCGAATGGCGCCTGATCTGGGAAGGCCGGCGCCCGGCTGACCGTGATGAGCGGTTCCGCCTGTATCGACTGGTCGATACGTCGCAGGCCAAGCCCGTGCAGGCCCCGGCGCGACGCCGTCTGCCACGGCAATAGTCCCTTCCAACACGCGGGCGGCCGGCCGCCCGCGAACGCCGACCCGGCCCCGCGCCGGGTGCGCCCCCAACACACCTTCCACGATGAGCAGCGCGCTGCAGGATCTTCGTCGCATCGTTCACCTTGCCGCCCCGGTACTGGTCGGGCAACTGGCCGTAATCGCCTTCGGCGTCACGGACACCATCATGGCTGGCCGGGCCTCTGCCGCCGATCTGGCAGCGGTCGGGCTGGGCGGCTCGATCTACGTCACCGTCTATATCAGCCTGATGGGTGTGCTCCAGGCGCTTGCGCCGATCGCCGGCCAACTGTACGGCGCCGGGCGCACCGCCGAGATTGGCGTCGAAGTCCGGCAGGCCGCGTGGCTGGGCCTGGCGCTGGCCATTCCCGGGATGCTGCTGTTGCTGTTCCCCGGTCCACTGCTGACTTTCGCCCAGGCGCCGCCTGAGCTGGTGGACAAGGCGTCGCGCTACCTGCATATCGTGGCGTTCGGCCTGCCCGCGGGGCTGGCGTTCCGCATTTACATGGCGCTGAACAATGCGCTGTCGCGGCCGATCATGGTCACCGTGCTGCAGATCGCCGGCCTGATGCTCAAGGTGCCGCTCAATGCCTGGTTCATCCACGGCGGTTTTGGCGTTCCGGCGATGGGCGGCCCTGGGTGCGCGCTGGCGTCCACGCTGATCACCTGGACGTGGTGCCTGTCAGGGCTGGCCATCCTGCGGCTCGGGGCGGCCTACCAGCCGCTGGCGATCTTTGCGCGCTGGGAATGGCCCCGTTGGGATCGCATCCGCCCGCTGCTGCGGCTCGGCGTGCCGATGGGATTGACCTACCTGATCGAGATTACCTCGTTCACGCTAATGTCGATCTTTATTACGCGGCTCGGCACCGAAACGCTGGCCGGTCATCAGATCATCGCCAACCTGAGCGCGGTGGCGTACATGATGCCGCTGTCGCTGTCGATTGCCACGTCCACGCTGGTGGCGCAGGCCATTGGCGCCCGCGACATGCGCGGCGCACGACGCATCGGCTGGCGCGGCATCCGTTTTGGCGCCAGCCTGGCACTGGCCACGGGCGCGTTGCTGTGGCTATTTCGCGAGCCGCTGCTCCATGCCTACGCCAAGGACCCGGCCGTAGTCGCCAAGGCCCTGCCGCTGATGCTCTTCGTGGCTTTCTACCAGGCTTTCGACGCCATCCAGGTGATGAGTGCGTTCATCCTCCGCGCATACAAGATCGCATTGATTCCAACGCTGATCTACGCGGGCTCGCTATGGGGTGTGGGGCTCGGTGGCGGCTACGTGCTGGGTTTCGGCCTGATCGACGCCATGCCGGCCTTCACCCGCGGCGCAGCCGGATTCTGGATGGCCAACAGCATCAGCCTGGCCATCGCCGGAACGCTTCTGGTGCGGTACTTCAGGCAGGTGAGCCGGGTAAAGGCGGCGGATTCGCACGCGGAGCCGGTCAAGGCGCTGTGATCGTCCTGCCTCTCCGGATCTGACTACCAGGAAGGCCTGCCCTGTGCAGGCTTTCTTTTTGGCTGCGTGAAGCTCGTGGAGACGAAAAGAAAAGCCTGCTTGCGCAGGCTTTTTTAACATTGACGGAGCGGACGGAGCTCGCCTACATCCCGCAGGCCGCGGATTCGCTTGTAAGCGAATCCCTTCTCGCCCCGCCGGGAGCTGCGCAGGCAGCTCCCTCCGCTCCTCATGGACGAAAAAAAAAGCCTGCTTGCGCAGGCTTTTTTAAAATTGGCGGAGCGGACGGGGCTCGCCTACATCCCGCAGGCCGCGGATTCGCTTGCAAGCGAATCCCTTCTCGCCCCGCCGAGAGCTGCGCAGGCAGCTCCCTCCGCTCCTCATGGACGAAAAAAAAGCCTGCTTGCGCAGGCTTTTTTAAAATTGGCGGAGCGGACGGGGCTCGAACCCGCGACCCCCGGCGTGACAGGCCGGTATTCTAACCAACTGAACTACCGCTCCGTTTTCTGCTGTTACCCGGGAATCCCGGCTAACCGCTAGGCGTTTGATTACGCCCGGCTGTTTGGCGTCCCCTAGGGGATTCGAACCCCTGTACTCACCGTGAAAGGGTGATGTCCTAGGCCTCTAGACGAAGGGGACAGAAATCTGTTGCAAGCAACGTCTTCCGTCGTTTGCTGCGAAGTCCGGCATTCTACCAGAATTTTCGCAACTTGAAGCAACTTTTTACTGCATCAGTGGCTTCGAATTCTTGGTGGAGCTAAGCGGGATCGAACCGCTGACCTCTTGCATGCCATGCAAGCGCTCTCCCAGCTGAGCTATAGCCCCGAATACTTCCGGTACTGCTTATAATCGCAGCGACTTGCGAGACCGCGATTATATTTTGATTTTTCGAAGCTGACAACATTCGCTTCGGGTAAATCGAAAAGTGATTATCAGATAATCACCTCTCACCCAAATAAAAACCCGCTTGGTTTCACCCAAGCGGGCTCAGTCTGGCGGAGCGGACGGGGCTCGAACCCGCGACCCCCGGCGTGACAGGCCGGTATTCTAACCAACTGAACTACCGCTCCGTTTTTTGCGGTTGCCACCCGAAGCTTCGCTCCGGACAGCCAACTGGACGCATGGTTACGTCCAACATCTGGCGTCCCCTAGGGGATTCGAACCCCTGTACTCACCGTGAAAGGGTGATGTCCTAGGCCTCTAGACGAAGGGGACAGAAACTTTGGTGGAGCTAAGCGGGATCGAACCGCTGACCTCTTGCATGCCATGCAAGCGCTCTCCCAGCTGAGCTATAGCCCCATAGTTACTGCCATTTACTACTGCTTGCCGCCAGATTTACTGCTTTCCGGCGAAGCGGCGATTATAAATCAATCACCATCTTTTGCAAGTCCCTTTTTCCGGCTTTTCAACCGGGCTGCTTGACTTGCGTCGTGCAGCAGGGAGAACGAGATTATGCTGAAGTCTCGGCCTGAGCGCAAGCCCCGCCGAGACATTTCTGCACATTTTTATGCGGCGCCCAGGCGACGCAGCACCGTATCGCGACCGAACAGCTCCAGCACGGCGTCGATGCTCGGCGTTTGCAGCTGCCCTGCCACCAGCAGGCGCACCGGCATGGCCAACTTGGGCATCTTCAGCCCGAACTCGGCCAGCACGGCCTTGAACGTGGCGTTGATGGCTTCGCGCTTCCACTCGGGCAATGCGCCCAGCTGCGTGGCCAGCGCCTGCAGCGCCGGCCGGATCTCGTCGGTCAGGTGCTCCGCCTTCAGCGCCGCGTCGGCCTGCGGCTCACCGCGATAGAACAGCATCGCGGTCTGCGCCACTTCCTTCAGCGTGTTTGCACGGTCCTTGACCAGCGCGACCACGCCAACCAGGTCCACGCCTTCCACCGTACCGCCCAGCGCCTCGATGAACGGACGCGTCAGGTCGGCCAGCCGCGCATTGTCGCCAGTCTTGATGTAGTGGTTGTTCAGCCAGGCCAGCTTTTCCGGGTTGTACTGCGCCGGCGACTTGCCCAGGTGATCCAGGTCGAACCATTCCACGAACTGTTCGCGCGTGAAGATCTCGGCGTCGCCGTGCGACCAGCCCAGCCGCGCCAGGTAGTTCAGCACGGCCTCGGGCAGGTAGCCCTCGTCGCGGTAGCCGGTGACGGGCATCGCGCCGTGACGCTTGCTCATCTTCTCGCCCTGCTCGTTCAGCACGGTCGGCAGGTGGGCGTACACCGGCTCTTGACCACCCAGCGCGCGGATGATGTTGATCTGGCGCGGCGTGTTGTTGACGTGGTCGTCGCCACGGATCACGTGCGTGATCTTCATGTCGAGGTCGTCGATCACCACGCAGAAGTTGTACGTCGGCGTGCCGTCGGGGCGGGCGATCACCAGGTCATCGAGCTCTTCGTTCGAGATCTCGATGCGACCCTTCACGGCGTCGTCCCACACCACGCTGCCGCCTAGCGGATTCTTGAATCGCACCACGGGCTGCACGCCGGCCGGCGGCTCGGGCAGTACCTTGCCCGGCTCCGGGCGCCAGAAACCGTTGTAGCGCGGCTTTTCGCCGGCCGCGCGCTGGGCTTCGCGCAGCGCGTCCAGTTCCTCGGTGCTCATGTAGCAGTGGTAGGCCATGCCGTTGTCCAGCATCTCGCGCACAACCTGGCGATACCGGTCCATGCGCTGCATCTGGTAGAACGGGCCCTCGTCGATATCGAGGTCCAGCCAGGCCATGCTTTCCAGGATCACATCCACCGCTTCCTCGGAAGACCGCTCGACGTCGGTATCCTCGATGCGCAGGATGAAGTCGCCCTTCATGCGGCGGGCAAATGCCCACGGATAGAGCGCGGAGCGGATGTTGCCTAGGTGGATGAAGCCGGTCGGGCTCGGCGCGAAGCGGGTGCGGACGCGTTGTGTCATGGTCGGGGAGAAACAAAAAAGCCCACGCACGGATGCGCGCAGGCCGGATTTCGCTGAACTTCTGAACGCTGCATTATACGCCCTGCCCGATTCCGGACTGGCTGCGGAATCATTTATGCTTGCCACCGGTCTGAATCCAGGCCGCGCACATCCGGTGACGCGATGCGCGCCTGCCGATGCCCGGCACATCACTTCCGCATTAGTTTCCACCTCGATGCAACGACGACATTTCCTTGGCGCCGCGGCGGCCATGCTGCTGGCAGGCTGCGCGTTCGGCCCGAAGCCGACCACCCCGGCCTCCACCCCAACTACGCCCACTACGCCCACCACGGCCGCCGTGCCGCCCGTCGCCACGCCGCCGCGGCCCATCCGGATAGGCCTGGCCCTGGGTGGCGGCGCCGCACGCGGCTTCGCCCACATCGGCGTCATCAAGGCGCTGGAAGCCCAGGGCATTCATGCCGATATCGTCACGGGCACCAGCGCGGGTTCGGTGGTGGCGGCGCTCTATGCCACCGGCATGGACGGCTTTCAGCTCAACAAGCTGGCGCTGACGATGGACGAAGCGGCCATCGCCGACTGGGCCCTGCCCTTCGGCACAAGGTTTGGCGGCTGGCTCAAGGGCGAGGCGCTGCAGAACTATGTCAACCGACTGGTCAAGAACCGGCCCATCGAGGCCATGAAGCTGCCGCTGGGCATCGTTGCCACCGACCTGAAGACCGGCGAGCGCATCGTATTCCGGCGCGGCAATACGGGCCAGGCCGTACGTGCGTCCAGCAGCGTGCCGGGTGTGTTCCAGCCGGTGTCGATCGCCGGCCACGATTACGTCGATGGCGGCCTGGTCGAACCCGTGCCGGTGGACGCGGCGCGCGAGATGGGTGCCGACTTCGTGATCGCCGTGAATATCTCCGCCGATCCGTCCAGCCAGAAGAACAACGGCCAGAGCGGCGTGCTGCTGCAGACCACCGCGATCATGGGCCAGTCGATCAACCGCATGGCGCTGTCGCGGGCCGACATCGTCATCCGCCCCGACCTGCCCGACATGGGCGGCAGCGACTTTGCCTCGCGCAACCGGGCCATCCTGGCCGGCGAGCAGGCCACGTCGGCGGTGATCGGCGCGCTGCGTGAGAAGCTGGCGGCGGCGCGGCTGCGTCCCGCGCAGGCGGGCACGATTGCAATCCAATAGGACGGCGGCAGGACGGTTGCCGTCCGTCGGTTGTCACATGTCCTGTCACATGGATCGCCGCGCCTGACAGAAATCGTCACCGACGATGACAGAGGATGTCACCCTTTGGTGGGGTATTTGTCTTAAGACATGGCGGTAACAGGCAACAAAAAAGGACTGCCGAGGCAGTCCTTATGGCTTGCGCGTACGATGCGTCAGCCACCGAACATCGTACGGCCCTGGGCATTGGGGTCGAAACGCTTGAGCGTCTCGATCATGCTGCCCGTGTTTTCGACCGAACCACGGGCCGAATCGTCGATGCGGCGGGCGCCGTTGTAGCGCGTGACCCAGTATGACGCACGCATGTCGTCAACGCGGATCTTGCTGCCGGTGGACGGCGCGTGCACGAACTTGTTGTCGCCGATGTAGATGCCAACGTGCGAGAACGTGTGGCGCATCGTATTGAAGAACACGAGATCGCCCGGACGCAGCTCGTTGACCGCCACGGTGGTGCCCACCTGGCTCATTTCGACGGAACGGCGCGGCAGCATGAAGCCGAAGGTGTCGTTGAACACGTAGCGGACAAAGCCGCTGCAGTCCAGACCCGATTCGGGGCTGTTACCGCCGAAGCGATAACGCACGCCAATCAGGCCCAACGCGTTCATGACCAGGTCGCCAGCCTTGCTGGCGACGTTGCTGGTGGAGTTCATCACCGACGACAGCAAGCCACGCTTGCCTTCCGGATGCGCATCCGCGTCAACGCGGGCTTCGATCCGGGCGTCGGGGTCCTTGAACACCGTATCCGCCAGCACTCCATTCGACACAGTCGCACCGCAGGCAATGGCAATTCCGATAGCGGCGCGCGCAAGGGAATGAAGTACCGTTTGCATTGGTTCTCCTGATGATCGGATAAATCTGACCGGCAAATCAGACAAAGCCGGACAGCGTGAAAACATCAGGGCGGAACGTACGCAAGAAGTACGCCAGCGCGACTGCACCTGCCGCGTGCAACATCGACCTTCCCCAAGGCCTGCATGCGGCGGACGAACCACCCCCGACAAAACTTATCGCGGGATAGTAAAGTACGCACCCTTGACGTGTCAAAGATGGTTACAACTTTCCCGCAAAGCGCCGCCAAATCAAGGAATTAGCGCGAAAAACGTATTCTGTTTCTCGGAATCGCTATAAGGATTCCGTGTTACTTCGGCGTGACAAGGCGTGCTGCGATGCACATCATTCAGGCCGCACCCAACTGCGCCGCGGCCATCAGCTTTCTTGTATACGGATGCTGCGGCGCGCCGAGTACGGTTTCCGTCTCGCCTGATTCCACCACTTCACCGTTTTTCATGACGATGACTCGGTGCGCCATCGCACGAATCACGGCCAGATCGTGGCTGATGAACAGATAGCTGAGGTTGTACTTATGTTGCAGCTGTGACAGCAGCGCCAGCACCTGCTGCTGGATCGACACATCAAGTGCAGAAGTCGGCTCATCCAGCACGAGCACCTGCGGCTTCAGGATCAGCACGCGCGCGATGGCAATGCGCTGGCGCTGCCCTCCAGAGAATTCGTGCGGATAGCGGCCCAGCGCCGTGCGGTCCAGGCCCACCTCGCGCAGAGCCTCAATCACACGCTCGCGCATGGCTTCCTTCGTCAGGCCGGGCTGATGCAGCGCCAGCCCCTCGCCCACGATCTGTTCGATCGTCATGCGCGGAGACAACGAGCCGAACGGGTCCTGGAACACCACCTGCATGCGCTTGCGCAGCGCGCTGCGTTCTTTCTGCGAGCATGCGTCGAAGCTGCGCCCCAGGAACTGGATCGCTCCACTGCTCTTGCGCTGGAGCGCCAGCACGGCGTGCGCCAGCGTGGTCTTGCCCGACCCCGATTCGCCCACGATGCCCACGGTTTCGCCCTCGCGCAGTTGCAGCGTGACGTCCTTGACCGCCGCAAATGCCTCCTTGCCGAACCAGCCGGCAATACCGGCCCGCTTCTTGTGATAGTTCACACACAGCGCGTCGGTCTCCAGCAGCACCGGCGCCAGCGGCACCAGCGGCAGCACCTCGCGCCGGGGCCGGCTGTCGATCAGCTTGCGGGTGTATGGATGATGCGGGTTGGCAAAGACCTCGGCGGTCTCGCCTGTTTCGACCAGCACGCCCTTTTCCATCACGCCGACCCGCTGCGCGAACGCGCGCACCATGTTCAGGTCGTGCGTGATCAGCATCACCGCCATGCCGAATTCGGCCTGCAGGCTGCGCAGCAGGTCCAGGATCTGGGCGCGGATCGTGACGTCGAGCGCCGTGGTCGGCTCGTCGGCCAGCAGCAGCTTGGGGCGACAGGCCAGCGCCATGGCGATCATCGCGCGCTGGCGCTGCCCGCCGGACAACTGGTGCGGAAAGCTGTTGAAGCGGTTGGCCGCGTCACTGATGCCGGTGCGCTCCAGCAGCGCGATGGCGCGGTCGCGTGCCGCGCGGCGGTCCAGGCCCTCATGCAGCGCCAGCGTCTCCACGATCTGGTTGCCGATCGTATAGAGCGGGTTCAGTGCGGTCATCGGCTCCTGGAAGATCATCGCGATCTCGGACCCGCGGATGCCGCGCATCTCGCGATCGGATACCTGCAGCAGGTCCTTGCCCTCGAAGCGGATGGCGCCCTGGTAGCGCGCATCTTCCACCAGCCGCAGCATGGCCAGCGCCGTCACGGTCTTGCCGGAGCCGGACTCGCCTACCAGCGCATAGCGTTCGCCTGCACGCAGGTCGAAGCTGACATCGCGCACCGCGCGCGTGGCGTGTTCGCCTTCGCCGAAGGTGACGGACAGATGATCCACGCACATCAGCTTGGTGCCGGGCTCCGGGATGTCCACGGGGTCCGGAAACACCGGATTCACCGCCATGGCGGGATTCGCGGAGTTCATGACGTAGCCTCCGCCGCCGCGCCGCCGGGCGGCATCTTCGGCTCCACCCTGCCGCGCAAGTGGGCCAGGCCCAGCCGCGTGTCGAATGCATCACGCAGGGCATCGCCCATGAACGTGAGCAGCAGCAACGTCACCACCAGCACCGCAAACGTCGACAGCGAAATCCACCAGGCGTCCAGGTTGGCCTTGCCCTGCGCCAGCAGTTCGCCCAGGCTCGGGGTGGTCGGCGGCACGCCCAGGCCCAGGAAGTCGAGGCTGGTCAGCGCCAGGATGGCCGCGCTCATGCGGAATGGCAGGAACGTGATCACCGGCGTCAGGCTGTTCGGCAGGATATGGCGCCACATGATCTGCACGTTCGACAGGCCCAGCGCCCGGGCGGCCTTGACGTAGTCGAGCGACCGGTTGCGGTAGAACTCGGCGCGCACGTAGTCGGACAGGCCCATCCAGCCGAACAGCGACAGCAGGATGATCAGCAGCGCCAGGCTCGGCTCGAAGATCGACGCGAAAATGATCAGCAGGTAAAGCTCGGGCATCGAGCTCCAGATCTCGATGGCACGCTGCGAAAACAGGTCGAAGCGGCCGCCGAAGAACCCCATCAGCGCCCCGGTGAGCGTACCGATCAGCACGCCAATCACCGTCAGGGCCATGCCGAACAGCACCGACACCCGGAAACCGTAGAGCAGACGCGCCAGCACGTCGCGGCCGCGGTCGTCGGTACCCAGCCAGTTGTCGGCAGACGGCGGTGCCGGGTTCGGCTCCTTGGCGAAATAGTTGATCGAATCGTAGGAATAACGATTCGGCGGATAAATGGCGAAGTTACCATTCGACGTGATCCGGTCCCGGATGAACGGGTCCAGGTAGTCGGCCCGCGTCGGGAAATCGCCGTCGAACGTGGTTTCGGGATACGTCTTGACGATCGGGAAGTAGTACTCGCCCTTGTAGCGCACCAGCAGCGGCCGGTCGCTCGACAGCAGTTCGGCGCCCATGCTGACGACAAAGACGATCACGAACAGCACCAGGCTCCAGTAGCCCAGCCGGTTGCGGCGAAAACGCTGCCAGGCGCGCTGGCGCGGCGACAGCGAATGCGGCAGGCCGTTCTTGGCGGCAGCTTTCATCGGTGCATCCCCTCGAAATGTATGCGCGGATCCACCATGACGTAGCAGACATCGGAGATCAGGCGCGTCACCAGCCCGATCAGCGTGAACAGGTACAGCGTGCCCAGCACCACCGGATAATCGCGGCGCAGCACGGCCTCATAGGACAGCAGCCCCAGCCCGTCGAGCGAGAACAGCGTCTCGATCAGCAGCGAACCCGTGAAGAACGCGCCGATGAAGGCGGCCGGGAAACCCGTGACCAGCGGGATCAGGGCGTTGCGGAATACGTGCTTCCACAGCACGCGGCGCTCCGACAAACCCTTGGCGCGGGCCGTCAGCACGTACTGCTTGCGGATTTCTTCGAGGAAGGCGTTCTTGGTCAGCATCGTCACCACGGCGAAACTGCCGACCACGGACGCCGTGATCGGGAGCACCAGGTGCCACAGGTAGTCCATGACCTTGCCCATCAGCGACAGCTGGTCCCAGTCGTCGGAAGTCAGCCCGCGCAGCGGGAACCACTGCACGAAGGTGCCGCCGCCGAACAGCACCAGCAGCAGCACGCCCAGCACAAAACCAGGGATGGCATAGCCCACCAGCACGATCATGCTGCTGATGACGTCGAACCGGCTGCCCGCCCGGATCGCCTTGGAGATGCCGAGCGGCACCGATATGAGATAAGTCAGAAAGAATGTCCAGAGCCCCAGGCTGATCGATACGGGCATCTTCGACTTGACGAGCTCCCAGACACTGCGGTGCTGGAAGTAGCTCTGGCCCAGATCGAACTGGGCAAACCGCTTGAGCATCATGAAATAGCGTTCCAGCGGCGGCTTGTCGAAGCCGTAGAGCGCCTGGATTTCCTTGATCTTGTCGGGGTCCACGCCGCGCCGGCCACGGTATTCCGCCCCGCCGCCGCTGGCTTCGCCTCCGCCGCCACGGCCTTTCATCTCGAGCATCATCTGCTCGACCGGGCCGCCGGGCACGAACTGGATCACGACAAAGGTAAGCGTCACCACCCCGACCAGCGTCGGGATCATCAGCAGGATGCGCTTCAGCAGATAGGCAAGCATTGGCCGTCCGAGTGGGGATGACTGAAGACTGGGTTACTGGGTCTTCGGCGCCAGGTCCTTGCGCCACCAGCTTGAGAGAATCCAGCCCTCCGCCGTGTAGAAGTAAGGCAGGCGGGTCGGATACGCCAGTTCCTTGCGGTACGACACACGATGGAAAGCACTGTACCAGTTCGGCACGATGTAATAGCCGTGCATCAGCACGCGGTCCAGCGCGCGGCCCGCCGTGATCAGTTCGTCGCGGGTTTCGGCGTGCAGCACGGCGTCCACGAGCTTGTCCACCGCCGGCGACTTCAGGCCGAACAGGTTGTCCGATCCGGGCATGCCGGCCGCTTCGGCCGAAAAACGGTCGCGCAGCTCGTTGCCGGGACTCTGCGAGTCCGGGAAGCGGATCGACACCATGTCGAAGTCGAAATCCTCCAGCCGCTTCTGGTACAGGGCAAAGTCGGTGGTGCGCTGGTGCACCTCGATGCCGAGCTTTTCCAGGTTGCGCACGTAGGCCGTGATGACCCGGCTCATGGCGCCCCCGTCATCGAGGAATTCGAACACCATCGGCTCGCCCTTGGCGTTGCGCAGCGCACCATCCTCGTAGGTCCAGCCGGCCTGCGCCAGCAGGCGCCGCGCGTCGCGCAGGTTGTCCCGCAGCGACCGGGGCGCATTGGTGCTGGGCTGCACCACGTCGGGCCCGAACACTTCCGCCGGCAACTGGGCGCGCAAGGGCTCCAGCAGCTTCAGCTCGCCAGCCCCGGGCCGACCGTCGAAGGTGGCGCTGGCGGCCAGTTCGCTGTTGGAGAACCAGCTGTCGAGCCGCTTGTAGGCACCATAGAACAACTGGCGATTCAGCCATTCGAAGTCCAGCGCCAGGATCAGGGCCTGGCGTACGCGCACGTCCTGGAACATCGGCTTGCGCATATTCATGACGAAGCCCTGCATGCCGGCGCCGTTGCGGTGCGGAAATTCGGTCTTGATCAGGCTGCCGTCCCGGAACTTGGTGCCGACATAGCTCTTGGCCCAGTTTTTCGACCGGTATTCGACGATGGCATCGAACTCGCCAGCCTTGAACGCCTCCAGCTTGGCGGTCTCGTCCTTGTACAGCCGGTAGACCACGCGATTGAAGTTGAACGTGCCGCGCCGCACGTTCAGGTTCTTGCCCCAGTAGTTCGGATCTCGCTGGAATACGATGCCGCGGCCGGCGTCGTAGCGTTCGATCTTGTACGGGCCGCTGGTAATCGGATCTTCGAAGGTCAGCTTCTCGAACGGCACCTTGGCCGTCCATTTCTTCGAGAACACGGGCAACTGGCCAACGATCAGCGGCAATTCGGCGTTGCGCTGCTTGAAGTCAAAGCGGATCGAGCGTTCGCCGGTCACCACCACGGCCTTCACGTCGGTACACATGCTGCGGTAGCCCGGACTGGCGGCCTTGCTCATCAGCATGTCGTAGGAATACTTGACGTCGGCGGCCAGCACCGGATCGCCATTGACGAAGCGGGCCTCGCGCCGGATACGGAAGGTGACCGAGAGCTGGTCGGGAGCCACCGTCACGTCGTCCGCCAGCAGGCCATAGGCGCTGGCGGTCTCGTCGGCGCTGCTGATCAGCAGCGTCTCGAACATCAGCGAGGTCAGGCCCGGCGCGGACGTGCCCTTCAGCGTGAACGGATTGAACTTGTCGAAGCTGGTGCGGCGGTCGGGATTGGCCAGCGTCAGCGTGCCGCCCTGCGGCGCATCGGCGTTGACGTAGTCAAACTGGCCAAAATCCGGCGGATACTTGAGATCACCGTGGAGCGCAAAGCCGTGCGCGCAATAGCCCAATGCGGGAAAACCCGAACCCAGCACGGTCAACAGTGCCAGCGCCCATTGCACTACCGCGCGTCGACGGAAGCACTGCCCTGCCGCCAGACGCGGCCAACGTGCATGAATCAGCATCCGGTTGCAGACCTCCACAATGCCCGAGACGGCCCGGCGGCTTGTGGCCGGGCGAAGTTGTGCGACAATTTTACATGCGTTCGGGTGGCGCCCAACCATCCGGACATTCCCTCTACGCGGCGCAACAAACAGCGGGGATTGCCTCCCCGCCACGCACCGGACACGGGCCAGTGCATGAAGCATGCCCGTCCCCCACAAACAATCTGGAGAATTTATGGGATTTCTGGCAGGTAAGCGGATCCTGATCACGGGCTTGCTTTCGAACCGTTCCATCGCCTACGGCATTGCGTCGGCCTGCAAGCGCGAAGGCGCCGAGCTGGCCTTCACCTATGTGGGCGAGCGTTTCAAGGACCGCATCACGGACTTCGCCAAGGAATTCGGCTCCGACATGATCTTCGAATGCGACGTCAGCAGCGATGAACAGATCGCCGCCACGTTCGCCGCTTTGGGGCAGCGTTGGGAAAAATTCGACGGTCTGGTGCATTCGATCGGTTTTGCACCGCGCGAAGCCATCGCCGGCGACTTCCTCGACGGCCTGTCGCGCGAGGGTTTCCGCATTGCGCATGACATCTCGGCCTACAGCTTCCCGGCGCTGGCCAAGGCTGCCCTGCCGCTGCTCAACGACAAGGCGTCGCTGCTGACGCTGACGTACCTGGGCGCCGAACGCGTCGTGCCCAACTACAACACGATGGGCCTGGCCAAGGCATCGCTGGAAGCCAGCGTGCGCTACCTGGCATCGGCCGTGGGCCCCAAGGGCATTCGTGCCAACGGCATCTCCGCTGGCCCGATCAAGACGCTGGCCGCATCCGGCATCAAGGACTTCGGCAAGCTGCTCAAGCATTTCGAGGACGTGGCCCCGATGCGCCGCAACGTGACGATCGAGGAAGTCGGCAACGTGGCCGCCTTCCTGCTGTCGGACCTGTCCAGCGGCGTGACCGGCGAGATCACCTATGTCGACGGCGGCTACAACATCGTCGGCACGGCCGTCGAAGAGTAAGCAGCCAGACCCTGACAGGCGGCACGCCGGTCCGCCGCCTCGAAAAGCGCCCATTGAGGCGCTTTTTGTTTGCCGCCGCGCGGTGTTACGTCCGCGCGATGGCTTCGATCACGGCCACGGCCCGCTCGGCAGCCGGCGACAGCGTCCGCTGCGCGAGCCGGACGATCGCAAACTGCATCGTGATCTCGGGCAACTCCGGGATCTCCAGCGCGACGAGCCGGCCGGCTTCGACCAGTTCCTCGCGCACGGCCCGCGCCGGCGCCAGCAGCAGCGCATCGCCATGCCGCACGAGGTGCGTCAGCGCGCGAAAATCGTTGCTTTCGACCTGGAACGGCAATGCCTCGCCCGGCTTGCAGCGCAGCAGCTTGCGCAGCCGTTCGTGGGTTTCCGGCGGGAAGACCACCGATACCAGCGCCGATGCGCGCAGCGTAGCCAGGCTGACCGGCCCTGCCGCCAGCGGATGCCCGGCCCGGGCATAGACCCCGCCGGGGCCGGCAGGCAGCCGTATCACTTCCAGTTCGGCGGCCGTGGGCACGGTGCTGTGCTCGACCACCACGAAATCCACCTGCTCGGCATGCAAGGCGTCCAGCAACGCGGCGGGATGGCTGACCTCCGTCGTGATCCGCAGCTTCGGCCATTGCCGGTGCAGCTGGCAGAGCAGTTCGGGCAGCAGGATGGCCGCCGGGAACGCGCCCAACCCGATCTGCACGCTGCCGATCTCGTGCTGCCGCACCAGCGCCAGGTCGCGCGCCAGGCAGCCCGACTCGAACAGGATGCGCCGGGCGCGCTCGGTCACCATGCGGCCCACGGTGGTCAGCGTCACGCCACGGGCGCCACGGTCGAACAGCACCGCGCCGGCCTCTTCCTCCAGCGCCTGAATGCTGCGCGTCAGCGCGGGCTGGCTCAGATGCACGCGCCGTGCGGCCGCGGCCAGCGAGCCTTCTTCGGCCACTGCCACCAGATGTTCGAGCCGTTTCAGATTCATATATGCGTCGTCCGCATTGCTGCGATACTAAATTTGCAATTGAATTATAGGTGCCGCGCGCTTTCAATGGATGCCTTGCCCAACCGAGGAGTCGATTTCCCATGCGTCTTGCCCGCACTGCCATGCTGGCCGCAGCCGTTCTGGCCCTGCCCGCCGCACCGGCCGCTTCGGCCACGCCGGCTGTCCCGAACGCCGCCACGCCGCTGACCGAGCAATCGAATGCCGAATGGCTGCGCCGCCTGCCGTTCTCGGATCGCGCCGATTTCGAGGACGCCCGTCGGGGGCTGGTCGCGCGCTTTCCGGAGTCGGCCATCAAGATCGCGGATGGCAAGGTGGCGTGGGATTTCGGCGCCTACGCGTTCGAATCGGCGGCGGACGCGCCCAACACCGTCAATCCCAGCCTGTGGCGGCTGGCGCAACTGAACAACGAAGCGGGCCTGTTCAAGGTCACCGACCGCGTGTACCAGGTGCGCGGCGCGGACATCGCCAATATGAACATCATCGAGGGCGATACCGGTCTGATCGTGATCGATACGCTGCTGACCGCCGAGACCGCCCGCGCCGCGCTGGACCTGTATTACGCGCACCGCCCCCGCAAGCCGGTGGTGGCCGTGATCTACACCCACAGCCACGTCGATCACTTCGGCGGCGTCCGCGGCATCGTCAACGAGGCCGATGTGAAGAGCGGCAAGGTGGATATCCTGGCGCCGAGCGGCTTCATGGACGAAGCGGTCAGCGAGAACGTGCTGGCCGGCAGCGCCATGAGCCGCCGCGCCCAGTACATGTATGGCACGCAGCTGCCGAAAAGCGCCACGGGCCAGGTGGACACCGGCCTGGGCAAGGCCACGGCGCGCGGCACCATGACGCTGCTGGCGCCCACGTCGTCGATCACCCGGCCGATCGAGAGCCGGCGCATCGATGGCGTGGACTTCGAATTCCAGTTGACGCCCGGCACCGAGGCACCGGCGGAGATGAACGTCTACCTGCCGCAGTTCCGCACGCTGTGCATTGCCGAGAACGCCGTGCGCACCCAGCACAACCTGCTGACGCTGCGCGGCGCGCAGGTGCGCGATGCCAAAGGCTGGTCGTACTTCCTGGGTCAGGCGCTGCTGCGCTACGGCGAGCGCACCGACGTCCTGATCGGCCAGCATCACTGGCCCACCTGGGGCCGCGAGCGCATCGTCGAATTGCTATCTGACCAGCGCGACATGTACGCGTACCTGAACGATCAGGCGCTGCGCCTGATGAACCAGGGCTACACGCCGCTGGACATCGCCGATCAGCTAAAAACCCTGCCGCAGCCGCTGGCCAGCAAATGGTATGCGCGCGACTACTACGGTTCGGTCAGCCACAACGTGCGCGCGGTGTACCAGCGATACCTGGGCTTCTATGACGGCAACCCGGCCCACCTGAATCCGCTGCCGCCCGAGCAGGCCGCGAGGAAGACCATCGAATGGATGGGCGGCCCGGACGCCGTGCTGGCCCGCCTGCGCGACGCCTACGCGCGGGGCGAGTACCGCTGGGTCAGCCAGATCGGCAACGAACTGGTATTCGCCGATCCGTCGAATGCCGCCGCCCGCGCGCTGCAGGCCGATGCGCTGGAGCAGCTGGGCTACCAGAGCGAGAACGCTACCTGGCGCAATATCTATCTGACCGGGGCCCAGGAATTGCGCGATGGCGTCGCCAGGCCGTCCACCACGGGTACCAGTTCGTCGGACCTGGTCCGCGCGCTGAGCGTGCCCAACTTCTTCGATTTCCTGGCGGTCCGCCTGAACGCCGACAAGGCGGCCGGCAAGACCCTGACGCTGAACTGGCAGTTCACCGATCTCAAGCAACGCTATGCGATGACGCTGCGCAACAGCGCGCTGACCTACGTGGCAGAGGCCCAGCACGCGCAGCCCACCGCCACGGTCACGCTGACCAAGGCCACGCTGGACCAGATCAGCCTGAAACAGCTGACGCTGCCGCAGGCCATGCAGTCCGGCGCGGTCCGGATAGACGGCAATCCGCAGGCCGTGGCAGGCTTGTTCGGCATGCTCGACACGTTCGACCCGAACTTCAATGTCGTGACACCGCACGGCTTCCAGAAATAAGCCCCCCACAAGAACAATCCCGAGGAGACACCATTCATGGGCGATACCAGCTTCGACTACATCATCGTGGGCGCCGGCTCGGCCGGCTGTGCGCTGGCCGGACGGCTGGCGGACCAGCCGGGCGTGACCGTGGCCCTGCTCGAATCGGGGCCTGACGACCATCACCCCAGCGTGTGGACCCCGCTGGCCATCGCCAGGACGGTGCCCCACGCGGGGCCGCGCAACTACGGCTTCCGTACCGTACCGCAGCCGGGTCTGAACGGCCGCCAGTCGTACCAGCCGCGCGGGCGCGGGCTGGGCGGCAGTTCGTCGATCAACGCCATGCTCTACGTGCGCGGCCATCGCAGCGACTACGACCGCTGGGCCGAACTGGGATGCGAGGGCTGGGGCTACGACGCCGTGCTGCCCTACTTCCGGCGAAGCGAATGCAACCAGCGCAATGCCGGCCGCGACGACGCCTGGCACGGCGGCAGCGGCCCGCTGCATGTCAGTGACCTGCGCACGCCGAATCCGTTCTCGCGCCGCTTCGTGCAGGCGGCGGCGCAGGCCGGCCTGCCGCTGAACCAGGACTTCAACGGTGCCGAGCAGGAAGGCGTGGGGCTGTACCAGGCCACGCAGTTCAACGGTGAACGCTGGAACGCGGCGCGCGCCTACCTGCATCGCGGCAACCGCGCCGATGCCGGCCACAACGGCGGCCGCCAGAACCTCAGCGTGATGACCGGCACGCAGGCGCTGCGCATCGTGTTCGAAGGCAAGCGCGCCGTGGGCGTGGAGGTGGTGCGCGACGGCCAGACGCAGACGTTGCGCGCGCGGCGCGAGGTGATCGTCAGTGGCGGCGCGTTCCATTCGCCGCAGTTGCTGATGGCATCGGGCGTGGGGCCGGCCGACCATCTGCGCAGCGTGGGCGTGGCAGTGATACACGACCTGCCCGGCGTTGGGCAGAACCTGCAGGACCATCTCGACGTCATCATCGGCAAGCCTGTTACGTCGTGGCATCTCTACGGCTACTCGCTGCGCGGCGTGGCGCGCATGGCCGGCGAGGTCATGCGCTACCGCTGGCGGCGCACCGGCATGCTGGCATCGCCGGTGGCCGAAGCCGGCGCGTTCGTCCGGACGCAACCGGGGCTGGCCGCCCCCGACCTGCAGCTGCATTTCGCGCCGGCGTTGCTGGGCAATTCCAACGTGTTGCGCAATGGCCGGCCCGGCCATGGGTATTCCTGCCACGCCTGCGTGCTGCGCCCGGAAAGCCGTGGCACGGTGGAACTGGCATCGGCGGACATGCGCGAGGCGCCCCGCATCGACCCTCGCTTCCTGTCTGCCCCGTCCGACCTCGACGGCATGGTGGCCGGCGTGAAGCTGATGCGACGGATCTTCGCCCAGACGGCGCTGGCCGAAGCGGGCGGCAGCGACCCGCTGACCGCCCTGCTAGGGCCCGGCGAAGGGGACGATGCGGCAATCCGCGATTTCGTGCGCGCCCACGCCGACACCATCTACCACCCCGTGGGCACCTGCAAGATGGGCGTCGATGCGATGGCCGTGGTCGATCCACAGCTGCGCGTACATGGTGTGGACGGCCTGCGTGTGGTGGACGCCTCGGTCATGCCCACACTGATCGGCGGCAACACCAATGCGCCCACCATCATGATCGCCGAGCGCGCCGCCGATCTGCTGCGGATGGCCGCGTAAACGATGGCGGCGTGAGCCGGCCAGCTGCCCTCGGGCGTCGAGGGCCGCGCCGGCGTTGGGCTGGCGGCAGGAAACAAGCAGGACCGTCCGGCAACCGCCGGCCTAGCGCACCGCCGCTTCAGCTTTCCGGTCCTTGTCGAGCGGCTCGGCCATCTTGCGATGCTGTTCGGCAAGCAGATCAGAGGGGGTGATCGACGCGATGGCGGCCCGGAGCTTGTTCTGCCACCCCGTAACGACTTCGGCTTCGCCGCGCATCATGGCCTCGAATCCCTGCCGGGCCACGTCCGCCGGGTCGTCCTTCTTCGCCTCGCCCAAGCGCGTATCGAGCATGTCGGCGCGGCGGAAGAATTCGGTCTCGGTGGCGCCCGGCATCAGGCACGTCACGCTGACGCGGCAGTCGGCCAGTTCGTGGCGCAGGGCAAATGCGAACGAATCGAGGAACGCCTTCGTGCCGTTGTAGACGGCCTGGTAGGTGCCCGGCATCAGGCCCGCAATCGATCCCGTGATCAGGATCCGGCCCGCGCGGTTTTCGCGCATGTGCCGCGCGACGCTATGCAGCAGGTACAAGGTACCGACCACGTTCGTTTCGAGCACCCGCGCAATATCGGCAAAATCCTGGTCGACGAAGGCATGCCCCAGGCCCCTGCCGGCATTGGCACACAGCACGTCGATGCGCCGGCCACGCACGCTGCCTAGTAATTCGTCCACGCCCGCCCGCGTGGAAAGGTCGGCGACCAGCGACTCCACCCTCGCGCCATGCTCTCGCAGCTTGGCGGCCGCATCGGCAATCTCGGGTTCATCGGCCACGACGATCAGATCCATGCCGCTGGCAGCGCAACAATGCGCCAGATGAAAGCCGATGCCGGTCGATGCCCCGGTGACAATGGCGAGCGGGCGTGTGTCAGGAATATCCTGCAGGCCCAGTTCGGCATAATCCACATCGCTGTTTGACGAGTTCACGGCCGCCTCCCTGTCGGAACATATCTAGCCGGCAGCGTGCAAATGTCATACCAGCGGCCAAGTCAGCGCGCCGCCCGCCGGGGCTGTCCCGCAAACAGGTAGGGACTGAACAGCTCGTCATAGATATGTGCCCCGCACGTGCCCCGGCGGTAGTCACGACCCGCCACATCGTCGGGCACGGGGCCACCTGTCAGCCCGGGTTGTGAATGGCGCCGCGTGAGCATGCTGACCGGCGGCGTCAGGCCCACGCCCACGCTGCTCAGCTCGATTGGCGTTTTTGCGTGTACATCGATATGGAACGTGCCATATGGCGCGGCGCCGGCACGGGTGTGACTGAGCGGCGGTTCGCCCGCGACATCCGTCACAGACCAGTCGCAATCAGCGACCTGATGTTGCCCCAGATCCACTAACGGGGGACGTGCGGGCCGCCGGCGTTCGCGCCGGGGCTGTGCCGGCCGAAAGACATGGATGGGGGACAGGCGTGATGCGGATTGGCCCGCCCTAGAGGATTCGAACCTCTGACCGCTCGCTTAGAAGGCGAGTGCTCTATCCAACTGAGCTAAGGGCGGATGGCCGTGGCTATCAGGGCCTTGGTCGGCCTTGCAGCCCTGGAAGGCCTTGCCGTTGCGGCAAGGCGTGCATTCTACCGCACCAGTTGCAGAAGGGAAACGCGCCCGCCTACCTGGGATGCTTCTGCAGGATGAACTCGATGGCACACTCTGCGGTAGGTGTGCGAGTCTGATCGAAATCGCGGTTCAGCAGGCTCTGCCGAACGCCGATGTCGACCCGAAACATCGAGATCGGCGATACCTGGTCGCATACGGACCGCACAAAGTCGATGACATTGATGGACACCGGCGACCACGACCGCGCCTTGCACATCGTGAACGTGTGCTTGTGGTCGTTGTTGAACCGCGAGGGCCAGTGTCCTTGCTCGTACAGGTCTTCGTCCGGCACCTGGATTACCAGATGCCCTCCCGGTTTCACGACCCGTATCCAGTGCCGGATGGCCACCGCCGGATCGACCATATGCTCCAGGCAGTGGGACGAATAGACGAAGTCGAACGATTCGTCCTCCACCCGCTCCAGGTACTGGGCGTCGCCATGCTGCATGTCGAAGACGAAGACGTGCTTCATGGCCGGGAACATGTCGCCGAACAACGCGAGGGAGTCGATGCCGCCGCCTATGTCGAGGCCATTGCCGACGAAGTACCGCGTCGCGTAGCGGGAATCATGCACGCGGCGCAGGATCGAGATCGATGTCGCGCCGGGGATGTTCTGGTGAATCTGCCTGGCCTGCTGGGCAGCGTGTTCCGGCCTGATGATGTCCATGGATGTTGGCGCAAGGCGCGTTGCAGTGACCTGCGCATCTATAGCATCGGCGAGCCGGGCCTTGAATCAGATTCCGACGAAACTGAAGCCGGCCCAGCCCAAGGCTGGCGAAACAGCGATGTGGATGCCGAACTCAGGACGACTCGCGTTCGCGCACGCGCGGGCGGCGCGGCATGCCGACACCTTCGGCCGTGTCGTGCGAGGACACGCAGTTGCGGCCCATCTGCTTGGCATCGTAGAGCGCGCGGTCGGCGCGCCGCATGACCGCATCGGCGTTCTCGCCGGCCTGTCGCTCGGCCATGCCGATGCTGACCGTATAGGCAATGGCATCGGGCTCGGACGGGCATGGCGCCGAACGCACCATCGCACTTAGCCGGACGCTGATGGCGCGGCCGGTTTCCAGCGTGGTGTCGGGCATGACGATCGCGAACTCCTCGCCGCCCAGGCGGCCCAGCACGGCCCGGGCCGGCGCGGCCTTGCGCAGCAGGCCCGCGAAATGGCGCAGGACGCTGTCGCCCGCCAGATGCCCGTAGAGGTCGTTGATGGCCTTGAAGTGATCGAGGTCGATGAACGCCACGGTGAAGGCGGTGCGCTGGCGCTCGGCCTGCTTGCACGCGAGTTCCAGTTCTTCCCAGAACGCGCCGCGCGACAGCACGTCAGTCAGGTCGTCATGGCGCGCGCGGCGTTCGATGATCCGGCGCAGACGGTCATGCGCCATCAGCGCGAAGCTGACCGACAGTCCCACCACGCCGAAGACAAAGCAGAGGGTGATGTTGTCGCGCTCGTCCGGCGTGGCCAGCGGGTGGCCGTCGACCAGCGCCGACAGCGGCGCCCATGCCTGCGCGCCCGCGAACACGGTGCAGGCCAGTGCCACCAGGGTGAGCGACAGGATCGCCAGGCGCCCCGTGCCGCGCTTCGCGGGCAAACGCGGCACGACCACGCGGATTATTTCCAGCAACAGCAGCATCTGGATCAACGACGAGGCCAGCATCAGCCCGGCCACGACGGAAGGCGACACCAGCACCCCAGGCGACAGCGGGCTGGGCGCGGCGCCCATCAGTCCGCCGACCGCATGCAATGCGAGCACGATTGCGCCGGGCACGTTCAGCACGGTCAGCACCATGGCCCGCCCCGGCTTGCCGACAAAATGACGCGTGCCGTGAACCATCATCGACAGCCCGGCAGTCAATGCCAGCTCAGGCAAGGCAGCCAGCGGCCATTCCGGACGGTAGCCATGAACGGCCAGCAACACGGCGGCCACGGTCACTACCAGATCGCCGATCGCCCACGAGGTGAGCCCGCTGCGCTCCATACCGGCAGAGCGCCGCAACACGGCACAGACGATCGCCATCTGCAGCACGAACAAGGCCGCGATCAGCACTACCACCTGCGACTGAAACATCTTCATTCCCGTTCACAAAGGCATCGCCGATGCTCCGCATGGCACCGGACCGCCTTCTGTTTGCGGCCTGCGAGCGGCCGTCCTGTATTGTTTCCGCAAGTCCGGCACGTCCGCGTCACGTCGATGCGGGGCATCGCGGGCGAAGCATGGCTCAGGCACGGCGCAGCGCGCCCGCGTCGCTAGCGGGGCTGGCGTGCCATAGTTTTGATAGTGGGACCAGGTCCGGGTGGGCACAGCATTGCCAGGCGTGAAGCGCCGGGTCGGACCAATGCGGTGTGCGGATTATGTCAGCGCGACGCATCAAGTCAAGCCAAATACGATCCCGCCTGAAGCGGGGTACGTGCGCGCCACTTCCGCGCGTTGCAATCCGTCGCACGCCACATTTGACCTGGCCGCACGTGTCGCGATAGAATCGCCGGCTCCGGAGCGTAGCGCAGCCTGGTAGCGCATCTGATTTGGGATCAGAGGGTCGTAGGTTCGAATCCTATCGCTCCGACCATATTTGCAAGTTGTTTTAGGTAGAAGGATCAAGGGCTTACGTTGAAAGACGTGAGCCCTTTTTTCTTTCTGTCTTTCCGGAAGTTGCGAAACTATGGCCTAGCCATGTCGCGCCCTTCTCCATGCGGTGCATGGATCGCATTCGGGCCGCATGTCAGGGGGGTTGGTGCGGCACTGCACAATGACACCAGCCGCCTGTACATGGCGTTGGCGCAACAACTGGGGAACGGTTGCTGCGCCTGCGAAGATGGTGCGGTCGTGCTACAATCGCGCGTCAGTTCGGGGTATCTGAGCATGCCCTGTTAACCGGGAAAGCGCCGCCTGGCGCACTGGAAATTCTCCGACCCGCCCTCATATCGTTGAGATATGGCCGGCGGATGGGTTGCCGGCCCCGGAAACACCTTGCCCGCTGTCCCCGTGATGTACACGGATGCGCCAGACGCCCGCGCAACCGCTAGTGGCAAGGCAATCGTCAGGGTCATCCGCGCCCCTACTCGATTCTCTGACCCGCCTGGCTTCCATGGTTTGCCAAGCCCGTCAGCTTGCTTCCCGACGACGTATCGCGCGGCTGCCGCCATGGCGGCATGACGTGGATGCGCGCGACCGGGCGCCCACAGGATACTCACTAACTTAACGCAGCCTTCGTGGCTGCCACAAAGGAAAACAGATTGGCTAAGGAAGAACTCATTGAATTTGGCGGCGTGGTGTCGGAAGCCCTGCCCGACAACCGTTATCGCGTGACGCTGGAAAACGGCGTGGAAATCTGGGCATACGCTTCGGGCAAGATGCAAAAGCACCGTATCCGCATCCTGGCCGGCGACCGCGTCACCCTGGAAATGTCGCCCTACGACCTGACCAAGGGCCGCATCAACTTCCGCCACAAGTCCTGAGTTCGCGGCGCGCAGCCGATGCGCCGCTGTCACGCGGCTGACATCGCTGCTACCGACACTGACGGGCTATCCGTGGGCTTTGCCCACCGGATGGCCCGTTTTGTTTTTGGCGGCCCGGTCGCGCACTTGCGGCACGCGCCGTGCGTCACCATACTCAAGGCTCCACCAAGCCCCAGGCGAACATGAATCTGATTCTGTGGCGTCATGCCGAGGCCGAAGATCTGCCCGATGCCCTGAGCATCTCCCGCAGCGCGGATCTACAGCGACCACTGACCCGCCGCGGCCGCAAGCAGGCCGAAACGTCCGCCAACTGGCTGCGCGCCCACCTGCCTGCCGACTACCGCGTGGTCTGCAGCCCGGCGCTGCGTACGCGGGAAACTGCGGCTGCCCTGTCCGGCAAGGCCGAAATCCTCGATGACCTCGCGCCGGGTGCCGATGTGGGCGCCGTGCTGGCCGCGATCGACTGGCCGCAGGGCAACGACCACACGGTCGTGGTTGGCCACCAGCCATGGATCGGACAACTGGCCAGCCTGCTGCTGGCTGGCCAGGAACTGCCATGGAGCGTGAAGAAAAGCGGCATCTGGTGGCTGGTCGGACGCACACGCGAAAACGAAGCGCAGGTAGTCCTCCGCGCCGTGATTCAGCCCGACCTTTTCTGAACCTTCTTAAGTAAATGGCGGCGAAAATGAGATTTCGCTGTCACAAATTCGACATCAGTCTGTTCATTTGGACGATCGCCGATGTGCTCTAGCGGAAGCCTGTCCTATGGTTAAGGTTTGCGCCGGCGACAACATTGTGTCAGTCACGGAAGCGTCATCATCGGTTCACGGCGCTGTCACCCGGCCTCTCTACATTGTTTCGAAGCCGTTTCGTCACCGAAAGGACACACTGATGCGAGACTTACCGACGCCTACCCAGCCGCTCTTCGACTCCTTGCCCACTGGCCTGACTGGCCAGTCGGCGCGGAGGCGTCTTCCTCGTCAGCCAGCACAACTCCAAACCCCGATTCAAGCTCCGGCGCCTGCTTTCAGCGTGGCGTGGGCACGTCACCAGGACGAAGTAGCCGAGGCCCAGCGCCTGCGCTACAAGGTGTTCGCCGAGGAAATGGGCGCGCGCCTGAAATCGTCGGCCACCGAAACCGACGTGGACATGTTCGACGCCTACTGCGACCACCTGATCGTGCGCGACCAGGAAACGCTCAAGGTCGTGGGCACCTACCGCGTGCTGCCGCCGCACCAGGCCAAGCGCATCGGCTGCCTCTACGCAGAATCCGAATTCGATCTGGTCCGCCTGGCCCACCTGCGCCCGAAGATGCTGGAACTGGGCCGTTCGTGCGTGCACCGCGACTTCCGCTCGGGCAGCGTGATCATGGCCCTGTGGGGTGGCCTGGGCGAATACCTGCAGCGTTACAACCTCGAATCGATGCTGGGCTGCGCCAGCGTGCCGATGAGCGATGGCGGCCACTACGCGGCCAGCCTCTATCGTCAGTTTGCCGAAAAGTCGCTGGCACCGATCGAGTATCACGCCTTCCCGCGCGCGCCGCTGCCGGTGGACGACCTGAACCAGACGCTTGACGTGGAGCCCCCCGCGCTGATCAAGGGTTATCTGCGGCTGGGCGCCAAGATCTGCGGCCTGCCGGCCTGGGATCCCGATTTCAACGTCGCCGATTTCCTGACACTGCTGCGCGTGCGCGACATGAACCCGCGCTATGCCCGGCACTTCCTGGGCATTCGGTCGGCCTGACCGCTGATCAGCAGCCCCCTCGTACGGGACGAAACGGCTGGTCGTTCCGGTACCGGAAACGAGAACGGCGACTCATTCGAGTCGCCGTTCCTGTTTCGTCGCCGGATTGCCCCGGCCCACCGGGCCGGCCGTCTCAGACGTAGACGACCTTGTAACGCTTGCCCACGCGCTCCCACTCGTCGGCTTCCTGCGCCAGGCTGTATTCCACCAGCGGGTTGGCATCGATCCACGATTTCGGCAGCCGCACCTCGAAACCCTCGTCGAGTTCGTCCGAACGCTGTCTGACATGGATCTGCGGCAGCTTCATGTCGCCGCGCCGGCGGCATAGTACAAACGCCAGCCGGAGGCTGAACAGCATGCGCCAGTCCAGAAACTTGCCGCTGCCGGAGAGCTTGCCGAGCTTGCCCGCGTGGCCGAGCAGCAGCGTGGCCAGCCGCGCCTGGTCGGTCTTCGAGAAACCGGGCATGTCGGCGTGCGTGGCGATATAAGCCGAATGCTTGTGATATCCACTGTGCGAGATCGTCATGCCGATCTCGTGCAGGCTGGCCGCCCAGCCCAGCAACGCAAGGTTGTCCTCGCGGCGCTCGTTGCGCGGATCGGGAAACTGCGCCAGCAGATCGCGGGCGGCCTGCCCTACCCGGGTGGCCTGCGCACGGTCCACGGCGTAGCGGCGCATGAACTGGTCGACCGTCACGGTCCGCATGTCCTCATGGTGGCTGCGGCCCAGCAGGTCGTACAGCACACCCAGACGCAGCGCGCCGTCCGTGACGTCCATGCGGTCGATATCGAGTTCGGCAAACACGCCGAGCATGATCGACAGGCCGCCAGGCAACACCGGAATCCGGTCGGCCTTCAGGCCGGTCAGCTTCACCCGGTTCGTGTTCTCGGCCTTGACCAGCGCACGTTTCAGGCGCTCCAGCCCTTCGCGCGTAATGCCATGTTCGGACGCGCTGTCGTTCATCCCGTTGAGCTCGATCAGTTCCGCCAGGGCGCGCGCAGTGCCCGACGACCCTACCGCCTGCTGCCAGCCGGCTGCCTTGTACTGGCGCACCAGTACCTGGATCTCGCGACGCGCGGCCAGTTCGGCCTGCTTGAACGCGTATTCGTCGACGTTGCCGCTCGGAAAGAACTGGCGGCTGTGCGATACGCAGCCGATGTACAGGCTTTCCATCAGCTTCGACTGATAGCCGCTGCCGATGATGAATTCGGTGGAGCCGCCGCCGATATCGACGACCAGCCGGTTGCCCTGGCAGGCTGGCGCATCATGCGACGCGCCCAGGTAGATCAGGCGCGCTTCCTCGCGGCCGGCGATCACTTCGATCGGGAATCCCAGGGCAGCCTCGGCCTCGATCAGGAAATCCGAAGCGTTCCTGGCCACGCGCAGCGTGTTGGTGGCCACCGCGCGCACCTGCTCGGGTGCGAAGTCGCGCAGGCGGTCGCCAAAGCGGCGCAGCGCGTCAACGCCCCGGCGGCGGGCCGGCTGGTCCAGATATTTGTCCGGCGTCAGGCCGGCGGCCAGCCTGACCGGCTCGCGCAGCGCGTCAACCTGGAAGATCTGGCTGGCGGGGCCCGAGGCAGTGGGCGTTTCATCCACCCGCCCGATCATCAGGCGGAAGCTGTTGGAGCCCATGTCGACGGCGGCCAGCAAGCGGGGATTCTGTGTCATTGCGTCAGTGTTACGCGGGATCGGCCGTGGCGGGCCAAAACCCGAAAGATTATGTCCCTGTCATGTCTGCATCATGACAAAATCAAAGTGTCATCAAAATGACACGGATCTATGAAAAAGTCGCCTCATCGCCAAAATAAGGTCATAGACATGTCGACGACGCCGCCTGGCTCGCTCTGGAACCGCGAGCTGGGCATTCTGGAATTCAACGCGCGCGTGCTTGCGCAGGCCGCCGACCCCAATGTCCCGCTGCTGGAACGGCTGAAGTTCATCTGTATCGTGTCCAGCAATCTGGACGAGTTCTTTGAAATCCGGATGGCCGGCCTGAAGGAGCAAATGCGGGATAACGCATCGGGCCTGACGCCCGATGGCCTCTCGATCCAGCAGGCCTACCAGCTTGTCACGGAGCGCACCCAGCGGCTCGTGGCCTCGCAGTATGACATGCTGCAGAACGTCATTTTCCCCGCGCTGGAAAAAGAAGGGGTGTTTTTTCACCTGACCGGCACGTGGACGGACGCGCAGCGCGCGTGGGCGCGGGACTTCTTCACGCGCGAGCTGGGCCCGGTGCTGACGCCGATTGCGCTGGACCCCGCCCATCCGTTCCCGCGCGTGCTCAACAAGAGTCTGAACTTCGTGATCGAGCTGTCCGGCAAGGACGCCTTCGGCCGCGATGCCGACCTGGCCATCGTGCAGGCGCCGCGCGCGCTGCCGCGCGTGGTGCGCATGCCGGAAAAGCTGTCGGGATATCCGTACGGCTTTGTGATGCTGTCGTCGTTCATGCAGGCGTTTGTCCACGAACTGTTCCCGGCCATCGAGGTGCAGGGCTGCTACCAGTTCCGGGTCACGCGCAATTCCGACCTGTTCGTGTCCGAGGACGAAATCACCGACCTGCGCGAAGCATTGCAGGGCGAATTGCCTACACGTCACTTTGGCGACATGGTTCGCCTGGAAGTGTCGTCCGACACGCCGCCGGCGCTGTCGCGGCGTCTGCTGCTGGAGTCGGGCCTGACCGAACAGGACCTGTACCGCGTGGGGGGGCCGGTGAACCTGGTGCGGCTGATGCAGATCCCCGATCTGGTGGACCGCCCCGCCCTGAAATACCCACCGCACGTGCCGGCCGTGGTCAAGGCCTTCCCGCCCGGCACGAGCATGTTCGACGTGATCCGCCAGCGCGACGTGCTGCTGCATCACCCGTACGAGAGCTTTTCATCGGTGCTGGACCTGATGCAGGCGGCCGCCAGCGATCCGAACGTGGTGGCGATCAAGCAGACCGTCTATCGCACCGGTAACGAATCGGCCGTGATGGAAGCGCTGATGACGGCAGCCCGCAACGGCAAGGAAGTGACCGTGGTGGTGGAACTGCTGGCGCGCTTCGACGAGGAAACCAATATCAACTGGGCCGAGCGGCTGGAGTCGGCAGGGGCCCATGTGGTCTACGGGGTAGTGGGACACAAATGCCACGCCAAGATGCTGCTGATCGTACGGCGCGAGCCGGCGGGCCCGAAGGCCAAGAACGCGGTGCTGCGGCGCTACGCCCACCTGGGCACCGGCAACTATCATCCGCGCACCGCCCGCCTGTACACCGACTTTGGACTGCTCACCGCCAACGAGCAGGTCTGCGAGGACGTTCACCACGTGTTCCAGTTGCTGACGGGCACCGCCGGCACCATCCGGCTGAACCACCTGTGGCAGTCGCCGTTCACGATGCACAGCAACCTGGTGGAGCATATCCGCGCCGAGGCCCGCAACGCGCGCGCCGGCAAGCGGGCACGCATCATCGCCAAGATGAACGCGCTGCTGGAGCCCACGATCATCGAGGAGCTCTACAAGGCGTCGCGCGCGGGCGTGAAAATCGACCTGATCGTACGCGGCGTCTGCGCGCTGCGCGCCGGCGTGCCGGGTCTGTCGGAGAACATTTCGGTGCGCTCGATCGTGGGCCGCTTCCTGGAGCACCACCGCGTCTATTACTTCCACGCGGCCGGCGACGATGTGCTGTACCTGTCCAGCGCCGACTGGATGGACCGCAACCTGTTCCGGCGCGTCGAGGTGGCCTTCCCGATCCTGGATCGTACGCTCAAGGCCCGGGTGATCAAGGAAGGCCTGCAGGTGCATCTGCACGACAACGCATCGGCCTGGATCATGGAACCCGACGGCAATTACGTGCGCAAGCCGTCGCGCGCCAAGCTGCAGCGCGTCAGCCAGCACGAACTGCTGCTGAAGTTCGGCACCTGAGCCCTGCCGGCTTCGGAATGAGAAAGGCCGCTGCCCGGACCGGGAGCGGCCTTTCTTCATAGTGCCGGGCGCGCCCGATCTCAGGCGGCGTGGCGCGAGGCGTCGCCCAGCTGGGACAGTGGTTGCGCGGCGTCCGGTTCGTAGCCGCTGCGGTCCACCGGGAACACGATGCGGAACGTACTGCCGCGCCCTACTTCGCTGCTGACGCGCAGATCGGCGTGGTGGCGCGACAGCACGTGCTTGACGATGGCCAGGCCCAGGCCGGTACCGCCCGTATCGCGCGACCGGCTGCGATCCACCCGGTAGAACCGTTCGGTCAGGCGGGGAATGTGCTCGGGCGCGATGCCCAGGCCCGTATCGCTGACCGAGAACACGGAGTGTCCGTCGGTAAAGGTCATGCGGATGGCGATGCGTCCGCCCTCGGGCGTGTAGCGCACCGCGTTCGACACCAGGTTGCCCAGTGCCGACAGCAGCTCGCCTTCCGCACCGCGCAGCACCACGGCGGTATCGATCTCGGTCTCGATGTGGTGCCGCCCCTGTGACAGCGCCTCGGCGTCGTGCACCATGTGGGCGGCCAGCGCGGCCACGTTGACACGATCGTGCGACGGCGGCTGCGCGTCGGATTCCAGCTTGGCCAGCGCCAGCAGGTCCTCGACGATGTGCTGCATCCGCATCGACTGCACCAGCATCAGATCGATATAGCGTTTGCGGTCTTCCTCCGAGACAGGCAGGTCGCGCACGGTCTCCAGGAAGCCCGTCAGCACCGTCAGCGGCGTCTTCAGTTCGTGCGAGACATTGGCCACGAAGTCGCGGCGCATGGCCTCGGTGCTTTCGACCTTGGTAATGTCCTGGGTCAGCACGAGCTTGCGGTTTTCGCCATACGGCAGGATCTGCACCGACGTGATACCGCGCTTGTGTTCGCCCATGTCGCGCATCACCAGCGGTTCGTCATAGCGTTCGCGCGTCAGGTAGTGGACAAACTCGGGCCGGCGGATCAGGTGCGTAATGCGCTGGCGCACGTCGCGCCGCGCGTTCAGCCCGAAGTGCTGCTCGGCCACGCCGTTGCACCATTCGATCTGGTCGGCATCGTCGAGCATCAGCACGCCATAGGGCGAAGCCTGGATGGCCTGGATGAACCGCGTGTGCTGCTGCTCCACCTGCAGCACCTGGGTGCGCCATCGCTTGACCAGCCGGTGCAGGCGGTAATACACCTCGCCCCACAGCCCGAGTGCGCTGGGAATCTCACCGTAGGCCGGGGCGTCGAGCACCCGCCACAGACGGCTGATCTGGAAGAGGTAATACGCGAGCAGCAGGAACAGCGAAACGGAAAGGAACAGCAGGCCGGGCACGGCGCCGGCTACGGCGTACAGGCCCGCCGCTATCAGCGCGAGACCGGCAAGGATGGCCGCGGAGCGGGCCCAGATGACATTCATGCGAGGAGTAGAAGAGGTTCAGACTGCGTTCGCACTGCGACAGAGTCTGCCACAACATGCACCGCAGCATTGCATTCAGCCGGCATTATCCGACATCGGCCGGCGCGGCCCCGCTGCTCCGCCGCCGGCCGGTTCCGGTCAGTGGCTGGGTGACCGCGCCAGGCGATAGCCGCTGCCCCGGACCGTCTCGATCATGTTGCTGTAGCCACCGGGGGTCAGCGCGGCACGCAGACGCTTGATATGCACGTCCACGGTCCGCTCTTCGACAAACACGTGGTCGCCCCAGACCTGATCCAGCAATTGTGATCGACTGTGCACACGCTCCGGATGCGTCATCAAAAAGTGCAGCAGACGAAACTCCGTAGGACCCAGGTCCAGCTTGATCGGGCCGCTATCGTCCTGGCCGGTCACGCGATGCGTGGCCGGGTCGAGCCGCAGGCCATTGATGGCGACCACGTCGTCGGTCAGCTGCGGCGCGCGGCGGCGCAGCACGGCCTTGATGCGAGCCAGTAGTTCCTTCGGCGAGAAAGGCTTGGTCACGTAGTCGTCCGCACCGGCTTCCAGGCCCATGACCTTGTCCTGCTCTTCGCTGCGGGCGGTGAGCATGATGATCGGAATCTGCTTGGTGCGGTCGTTGGTCCGCAGTTCCTTGGCGAAGGCGGCGCCCGACTTGCCCGGGAGCATCCAGTCCAGCAACACGAGGTCCGGCAGGACATCGCTCATCAGCGACAACGCCTGCTCAGCGTTGTACGCCCGAATCGGATAGTGCCCCGCGTGCTGGAGATTGACGGCGATCAGTTCAGCGATCGCCGGTTCGTCCTCGACAACGAGAATACTGCTAGGCATGTAATGGTTCTCCGCTTATCAGTGCTGGCGCGTATTCAGCTCAACGCTTCGCGCTCCATGTCTTCGCGTGAGGCATGGCGAACGTCCGTGCCCTTCACGATGTAAATGATGAATTCCGCAATGTTCTTCGCGTGGTCGCCGATACGCTCGACGGCCTTGGCGATGAACAGGAAGTCCAGCGCCACCGAGATCGTGCGCGGGTCTTCCATCATGTAGGTGATCAGCTTGCGCACGAAGGCGCGGAATTCCTCGTCGATGGCCTTGTCGTCCTTGACGATGCGGGCAGCCGCCACGGTGTCCAGGCGCGCAAAGGCGTCCAGGGCCTGCCGCAGCAGGTTGATGGCCATTTCGCCGGACAGCTTCACCTCGGCATAGTTGATATTGTGCGCGGCCGCATCTTCCATGATGTGTTTGGTCCGCTTGGCGATCTTCTCGGCCTCGTCGCCAGCGCGCTCGAGGTTGGTGATCGTCTTCGAGATCGCCATCACCAGGCGCAGGTCGCGGGCGGTGGGCTGGCGGCGGGCGATGATGTTGCCGCAGTCCGCATCGATCTCGACTTCGAGCGCGTTCAGCTGCTGCTCGCGGGCCATGACCTGGTCGGCCAGGTCACCGTCGAAGTCGGCCAGCGCGCGCATGGCCATCTCGATCTGCGACTCCACCAGGCCGCCCATCTGCAGCAGCTTGGTATTGATCGCGTTGAGGTCGGCGTCGAACTGGGTCGACAGGTGCTTGTCAGTCATGAATGTTCTCCTGGCCGCTTGTCCGTATGCTGGGTATATCCTGCAATGCCGTTGCGGATCAACCGAAGCGGCCGGTAATGTAGTCTTCGGTTTCCTTGCGGTGCGGCTTGATGAAGATCTTCTCGGTCTCGCCGAACTCGATCAGCTCGCCCAGGTACATGTAGGCGGTGTAGTCCGAGCAGCGCGCGGCCTGCTGCATGTTGTGAGTGACGATCACGACCGTGTACTCGTCCTTCAATTCGGCGATCAGTTCCTCGATGCGGCCCGTGGAAATCGGGTCCAGCGCAGAGCACGGCTCGTCGAGCAGCAGCACTTCGGGCCGGATGGCGATGCCGCGCGCGATGCACAGGCGCTGCTGCTGGCCGCCCGACAGGCCGTAGCCAGACTGGTGCAGCTTGTCCTTGGCCTCGTTCCACAGTGCGGCCTTCGACAGGGCCCACTCCACGCGGTCGTCCATTTCCGAGCGCGACAGCTTCTCGAACAGGCGCACCCCAAACGCGATATTGTCATAGATCGACATCGGGAACGGCGTCGGCTTCTGGAACACCATGCCCACCTTGGCGCGCAGCAGCGAAATGTCCTGCTTGCTCGTGAGCAGGTTCTCGCCGTCCATGTTGATCTCGCCCTCGGCGCGTTGCTCGGGGTACAGCGCGAACATCTTGTTGAACGTGCGCAGCAGCGTCGACTTGCCGCAGCCGGACGGGCCGATGAACGCCGTGACCTTGCGGTCCGGGATCGACATGTTGATGTTCTTGAGCGCGTGGAACTGGTTGTAGTAGAAGTTCAGGTTCCGCACGTCGATCTTGGCGCGCACGGTATCGGGAATATCGATGACGGTAGAGGTCATGCTGATGTCTCGCTTGAATTCGGTAGTCAGGTCAGGCGTGATGCGTGGCGCCGCTTATTTCTTGAACAGTACGCGGGCGATGATGTTCAGCGCCAGCACCCCGACGGTAATCAGAAACACGCCGGCCCAGGCCAGTTGCTGCCATTCCGTGAACGGGCTCATGGCGAAGCGGAAAATCGTCACGGGCAGGTTGGCCATCGGCTTGTTCAGGTCGGCGCTCCAGAACTGGTTGGACAGCGCGGTGAACAGCAGCGGCGCGGTTTCGCCGGCGATACGGGCCACGGCCAGCAGCACGCCGGTCACGATGCCCGCGTACGACGACTTGACCGTGATCGACATCACCATCTTCCACTTCGGCGTGCCCAGGGCCACCGCCGCTTCACGCAGCGCGTTCGGCACCAGGTTCAGCATGTTCTCGGTGGTGCGGACCACGATCGGGATCTGCAGCAGTGCCAGTGCGCAAACCCCGGCCCAACCCGAGAAGTGGCCCATGCGGGTCACGACCAGCGCGTAGACGAACAGGCCGATCACGATCGACGGCGCCGACAGCAGGATATCGTTGATGAAGCGGGTGACAGAGGCCAGGGGCGACTTCTGGCCATACTCGGCCAGATAGATGCCGGCCAGGATGCCCAGCGGCGTACCGACCAGCGTCGCTACGCCCACCAGCACGAAGCTGCCGAAAATGGCGTTGGCCAGACCACCGCCGGCGGTGTTCGGGGCCGGCGTCATCTGCGTGAACAGGTCGAGCGAGAGGCCGCCCACGCCCAGCGAGATGGTGGTCCAGAGAATCCACGCGAGCCAGAACAGACCGAACCCCATGGCGCCCAGCGAGGCGGCCAGGGCAAGGGCGTTGGTGCGACGGCGAGCGCCCTGGAGCCGTGTGCGGACAGCTTCGGAATCGGGGCGGACGGCGGGAATGGACGAAGTAGACACGGCTTGACTGGCTTGATTCATTTGCCACCCTCATTCTTTGCAAGACGCAGCAGCAGGATCTTGGACAGCGCCAGCACGACGAACGTGATGAAGAAGAGGATCAGACCCAGTTCCATCAGCGCCGCGGTGTGCAGGCCGGCACCGGCTTCGGCGAATTCGTTCGCCAGCGCGGAAGTGATGCTGTTGCCGGGCGAGAACAGCGACGCGTTGTCGAGCAGGTTGGTATTGCCGATCACGAACGTGACGGCCATGGTTTCACCCAGCGCGCGGCCCAGGCCGAGCATGACGCCGCCGATCACACCGGCACGCGTGTAGGGCAGCACCACGCGCCACATCACTTCCCATGTGGTGCAGCCGATGCCGTAGGCCGACTCCTTGAGCAGCACGGGCGTGACCTCGAACACGTCGCGCATTACCGAGGCGATGTACGGGATGATCATGATCGCCAGGATCACGCCCGCGCACAGCAGGCCGATACCCAGCGGCGCGCCCTGGAACAGCTTGCCGATCACAGGCACCTGCCCCACCGTATTGGCGAGCGGCTTCTGGAAATACTCGCCAAAGATCGGCGCGAACACGAGCAGGCCCCACATGCCGTAGACGATGGACGGCACTGCGGCGAGCAGCTCGATGGCGGTGCCGAGCGGCCGGCGCAGCCACACGGGCGACAGCTCGGTGAGAAACAGTGCAATGCCGAAGCTGACCGGCACGGCGATGATGAGAGCGATCAGCGAGGTCACCAGCGTGCCGTAGATCGGCACGAGCGCGCCGTACACGTCGGCGGGCGGATCCCATTCGGCGGTCCACAGGAACGACGGGCCGAACTGCTTGATCGACGGCCACGCGCTGATGGCGAGCGATACGATGATGCCGCCGAGCAGCAGGAGGGTGACGATGGCGGCGCCGCGGGTCAGGCCGCCGAACAGGATGTCGCCAAGGCGGCTGGGAGGCCGGACGGCTGGAAGATCGGACGTAGTCGCCATGATGGAAATCGGTAGGTGGAACATGTGCCGCGGTGCCGGCAGGGCCACCGCGGCCCCGTCACGCCGGCCCGTTCCGCGCTCAGGCGGTTCGGGCTCGCGTGCCGGGCCGTACTTCAGTACAGCAACAGCTTAGTACAGGGCCTTGCCCGAACCGTCCTTGATGCTCTGCTTCCAGGTCGCGCGGATCTGGTTGGCAACGGCGTCCGGCAGCGGCACGTAGTCCAGGTCCGAAGCCATGGCACCGCCGCTCTTGTAGGCCCAGTCGAAGAACTTCAGCACTTCCTGGCCCTGTGCGGGCTTTTCCTGGTTCTTGTGGACCAGGATGAACGTCGCGCCAGCGATCGGCCATGCGCCCTTGCCCGGCTGGTTCGTCAGGATCTGGTAGAACGTCTTGTTCCAGTCGGCACCGGCAGCGGCGGCCTTGAACGCGTCGTCGCTCGGCTGCACCACTTCACCTGCCGAATTCTTCATCGTCAGGTACGTCATCTTGTTCTGCTTGGCATAGGCGTACTCGACGTAGCCGATCGCGCCATTCAGACGCTGCACGAAAGCGGCCACGCCTTCGTTGCCCTTGCCGCCCGTGCCGCCACCCGGCCAGTTCACGGTCGTGCCCTCGCCTACCGAGCTCTTCCAGTCATTGCTGACCTTCGACAGGTAGTTCGTGAAGATGAACGTCGTACCCGAGCCGTCAGCGCGGCGCACCGGCAGGATGTCCTGGCTCGGCAGCTTGGCCTTCGGGTTCAGGGCCTTGATCGCGGGATCGTCCCACTTCTTGATCTTGCCCAGGTAGATGTTGGCCAGCACGTCGCCGGTGATGGTCAGCTCGCCCGGCTTCACGCCTTGCAGATTGATCACGGGCACCACGCCGCCGATCACGGTCGGGAACTGGATCAGGTTGCCCTTGGCCAGTTCGTCGTCCTTCAGGGGAGCGTCCGAAGCGCCGAAATCGACCGTCTTGGCGTTGATCTGCTTGATGCCGCCCGACGAGCCGATGGATTGATAGTTGACCTTGTTACCCGTCGCTTTTTGGTAGGCGTCAGCCCACTTGGAATACACGGGCGCCGGGAAAGAAGCGCCTGCACCGGTAATTTCCGCCGCGAACGCAGTACCCGCCACCACAATCGACACGATGCCTGCCACGGCAGTCTTGACCAGCTTCATATGTCCTCCAGAGAACATTGGTTGGGAATGACAAATTTTTGACAAGGCGAACTGTATGCTGCTTGTATGACAGTTCCATGACATCTCGAAATCTTCTTCAAAGGCCTCGCCAAACGGCCAATATTCCGGACCCGTCACGAAACCGCCTCCTTGCCATGCTTTAATCGCCACTTTCCCCGCCGAACTCGTTGGCATGACTTCAGGTCGATAGCTTTGTCTGTTAATTGCAAAAATAGTAGAAAAGAAAACGCCACGGACCGGAAGACCGTGGCGTCGATGAGCTTGCCGCCGGGGCCCACCGGGCCCGGCGCGACTGTCAGGCCGCGCGCAATGCGTCGGCCAGCGTCTGCGCAGCGCGTTCGGCGGTCTCCACCTGTTCGGCTTCGACCATCACCCGCACCACCGGCTCGGTGCCCGAAGCGCGAATCAGCACGCGGCCACGGCCTTCGAGTTCGGGCTCGATACGCTCGCGAGCGGCCTTCAGGCCGGCGTGGCTCTGCCAGTCGAAGCCCTTCTCCACGCGCACGTTGATCAGCGTTTGTGGGAACAGATGCACGCCATCCAGCAGTTCCGCCAGCGTCTTGCCGCTGCGGCGCAGCGCGGCCAGTACCTGGAGCGCCGACACAATGCCGTCGCCCGTCGTATGCCGATCCAGGCACAAAAGGTGTCCCGAACCCTCGCCGCCGAGTTGCCAGCCGCGCTTGTTCAGTTCCTCCAGCACATAGCGATCGCCGACCTTGGCGCGAACGAAATCGACACCCAGGCGCTTGAGCGCCAGTTCCACGGCCATGTTGGTCATCAGCGTGCCAACCGCGCCTTCCACCTTCTGGCCGGACGCCTGACGGTCCCGCACGATCAGGTACAGCAGCTCGTCACCGTTGTAGAGCCGGCCCTGGGCGTCCACCACCTGCAGGCGGTCAGCGTCACCGTCGAACGCCAGGCCGACGTCGGCACGATGGGTGCGCACGGCTTCCACGAGCTTTTCGGGCGCGGTCGCGCCATAGCCGGCGTTGATGTTTCGTCCATCCGGCTGATTGCCGATCGGAATCACCTCGGCGCCGAGTTCGTGGAACACATGCGGTGCGATGTGGTAAGCCGCGCCATGCGCGCAGTCCACCACGACGCGCAGGCCGTGCAGGTCCTGCTCATATGGGAACGTGCTCTTGCAGAACTCGATATAGCGGCCGGCAGCGTCCTCGATGCGCTTGGCACGCCCCAGATCCTCCGAGCGCACGCACATCATCGGCTCTTCCAGCAGCGACTCGATCTTCGCCTCGACCTCATCGGGCAGCTTGTCGCCCGAGGCCGAGAAAAACTTGATGCCGTTGTCGTAGTAGGGGTTGTGGCTGGCCGAAATCACCACCCCGGCTGCCAGGCGCAGCGCACGCGTCAGGTAGGCGATGGCTGGGGTGGGCAGCGGGCCTGTCAGGCGCACGTTGACGCCCGCGGCCGTGAAACCGGCCTCCAGCGCGGCTTCCAGCATGTAGCCCGAAATCCGTGTGTCCTTGCCGATCAGCACGGTCGGCCGGCCTTGCGACGTCTTCTGCCCCAGGGCCAGTACCTTGCCGGCGGCATAGCCAAGCCGCATCACAAAATCGGGCGTGATCGGCACCTCGCCAACCCTGCCCCGTACGCCATCCGTCCCGAAATACTTGCGTGTCATTTGCTCATTCTCCTTGCTGCCCCTGTGGGACAACCGACTCATGGCGGATCGCCCACCAGACCTTGAGGGCGTCCACGGTTTGTTCTACGTCATGCACGCGCACGATATATGCGCCTTTCTCCGCAGCGCAGACCGCCGCGGCAATACTGGCCGCCACCCGGCCCTGCGGTGGCTTGCCGCCGACGATGGCCCCGAGCGTCGACTTGCGCGACAACCCGGCCAGGATCGGCAGCCCGTCGATCGCCAGCCGTGGCATCTGCCCGAGCAGGCGCAGATTATGATCCGGCGTCTTGCCAAATCCAAACCCCGGATCGAGCGAAATACGCGAATCGTCCACGCCCGCCGCACGCAGGGTTGACACCCGCTCGCGCAGGAAATCCGCCACTTCCGCCACCACGTCGGTGTACTGCGGAGCTTCCTGCATGGTCTGGGGATCGCGTTGCATGTGCATCACGCACAGGGCCGCCTGCCCCGCGGACACCGCCTCGACGGCACCGGGCATACGGAAGCCCCAGATATCGTTGATCAAATCGGCTCCGCCCGCCAGTGCGGCCCGCATCACCTCGGGCTTGTAGGTGTCGATTGACAACGGTTTGCCGCAGCCGGCCAGCGCTTCGACGATCGGCATGACGCGGTCGAGTTCCTGATCCAGCGGCAATGCCGCCGATCCCGGCCGGCTCGATTCCCCGCCGATGTCGATGATGTCGACACCTTCGGCAATCATTTGCTCGGCATGGCGCAGCGCGGCATCGCGCGAGGCGTGCTGCCCACCATCCGAGAACGAATCGGGGGTCACATTGAGGATGCCCATCACCAGCGGGCGGCGATTGCGGGCAAATCGATAGCGCCCGCACTGGAAGAACTCGGTCGACAAGATGTACACCTGAAAAACAAAAAGCCGGCGCACCAGGCACCGGCTTCGGAGGCTATCAGAATCCGCCGCGTTTGGAACCGTTGCAAACGGTCTGTTACGCGGCGGTGCAGCCCAATTACACCGTATCGTCGACGCGCGCCGTTGCGGGCGCGTTGGTCGGGGCTACGGGCGAACCACCCGGAGGCGTGCTACCGCCACCGCTCGGGCCCTGCAGGCCACGTGGCGGGCGCGGCGGCTTGCCGGCCATGATGTCGTTCACCTGGTCGGCATCGATCGTTTCCCACTCCATCAGCGCGTTGGTCATGGCTTCGACCTTGTCGCGGTTCTCTTCGAGCAGGCGCTTGGCCAGCGCGTATTGCTCGTCGATGATGGTGCGGATTTCCAGATCGACCTTCTGCTGCGTGGCTTCCGACACGGTCTTCGACGACAGCTTGCCGAACATGCCGTCCTGCTCGGTATCCACGTAGACCATGGCGCCCAGCGAATCGCTCATGCCGAAGCGGGTCACCATGTCGCGAGCGATCTTGGTGGCGCGTTCGAAGTCGTTCGAAGCACCGGTGCTCATGGCGTTGAGGAAGACCTCTTCAGCAGCGCGGCCGCCGAACAGGATCGCAATTTCCTCAAGCATGTTGTCCTTGTACTTCGAATACTTGTCGTGCTCCGGCAACTGCCAGGTCACACCCAGTGCCCAGCCACGCGGCATGATGGTGACCTTGTGGACCGGGTCGGCCTTCGGCAGCAGCTTGGCAACCACCGCATGGCCGGACTCGTGGTAAGCCGTGGCCTTGCGCTCTTCTTCGCGCATGACCGTCGACTTGCGCTCCGGACCCATGTAGATCTTGTCCTTGGCGTCCTCGAAGTCCTGCATGTCCACCACACGCTTGTTGCGGCGGGCAGCGAACAGCGCGGCCTCATTGACGAGGTTGGCCAGGTCGGCACCCGAGAAGCCCGGCGTACCCCGTGCGATCACCGATGCATCCACGTCGTTGCCGATCGGCACCTTGCGCATATGCACCTTCAGGATCTGCTCGCGGCCGCGGATGTCCGGCAGCCCCACGTAGACCTGACGGTCGAAACGTCCCGGACGCAACAGTGCCTTATCCAGCACATCAGCACGGTTTGTCGCGGCAATCACGATGACGCCAGAGTTGGCTTCGAAGCCGTCCATCTCGACCAGCATCTGGTTCAGCGTCTGCTCGCGCTCGTCGTTGCCGCCGCCCATGCCGGCGCCACGGTGGCGACCGACCGCGTCGATTTCGTCGATGAACACGATGCAGGGTGCCTGCTTCTTGGCGTTCTCGAACATGTCGCGCACACGGGCAGCGCCCACGCCGACGAACATTTCAACGAAGTCGGAACCCGAGATGCTGAAGAACGGCACCTTGGCTTCGCCGGCGATGGCACGCGCCAGCAGCGTCTTGCCGGTACCCGGAGGGCCAACCAGCAGCACGCCACGCGGAATGCGGCCGCCCAGCTTCTGGAATTTCTGCGGATCCTTCAGGAAGTCGACCAGTTCGACCACTTCTTCCTTGGACTCGTCGCAACCGGCCACATCGGCGAAGGTCACGGCGTTCTGGTTCTCGTCGATCAGCCGTGCACGGGACTTGCCGAACGAGAAGGCACCGCCTTTCCCGCCGCCCTGCATCTGCCGCATCATGTAGAACCAGAAGACGATGATCAGCAACGTCGGTCCCAGGTAGTACAACGCCTGGACCAGTACGTTCGGCTCGTCATCGGCCTTGCCGGTCACCTGGACCCCGTACTTCATCAGGTCGCCGACCATCCAGATATCACCCGGCGAGATGATGGTGTACTTAGCGCCTTCCTTCGGGGAGACCACCAGGTTACGGCCCTGCACGTCGACGCGCGACACCTTGCCGTTCTTGGCGTCATCCATGAACTGCGAATAGGTGACACCGTCCTGGGCACGTGGTTTGTCGAACTGCTTGAAGACGGTGAACAATACCAGCGCGATCACGAGCCAGATTGCCGCCTTTTGAAACAGGTTGTTATTCAAGGCCGAACTCCTTTGCAATTGCCTTGCCAACGGATAGCTGCATTGCATTGTAATGCAGCGCCCGTCCCCACAGGGAAATCTGATTCTATGAGCCTGATAGTGCCCGAGCCGTCCGATCCGGGCAAGCGGGGCAATGCCCGGCACAAACCCGGATACCCCTGCTTTCGTGGGGGTGGCCGTACACCGTCATGCATCCTGTCAGTCCACTGATTTCAGGTAACGCCCAAGAATAAAGGTTTCTGAAGACTTGTCGCGCGACGCCTTGGGCTTGCGCTTGGCGACAACCTTGAACTGACGCTTGAACTTCTCAACGATCTGGCTGTAGCCGGATCCGTGAAAACACTTGACCAGCAACGACCCCTCGGGCTTCAGGTGAGCCTGCGCAAATTCCAGCGCCAGATCACACAAATACTCGATCCGCGCGGAATCCGCCGACGCCACACCGGACAAATTGGGGGCCATGTCCGAGATAACAAGGTCAATTCTCGATCCGCCGGACGCCTCGAGCACCACCTTTTCGAGTTCCCGGAACACCTCCTCCTCCCGGAAATCGCCCTGGATGAAGGTCACATCGGCCACGGGCTCCATCGGCAGGATGTCGATCGCCACCACGGCGCCATCCGGCTTGCCGTCCTTGGCACGCGGCGACGCCGCCAGCTTGTTGCGCGCGTACTGGCTCCAGCTGCCCGGCGCGGCGCCCAGGTCGACAATCACCGAGCCGGGCTGGATCAGCTTGTCCTGGTCGTCGATCTCCTTGAGCTTGTAGGCCGCACGGGCGCGATAGCCCTCGCGCTGGGCCAGCTTCACATAGGGATCGTTAATGTGGTCGTGGAGCCACGACTGGTTGAACTTGTTCTTGCCCTTGGCCATTACTGAGACTTGCCTTCTTGCGGGAAAATCCGGCTGCACGGCCACAATTCAAGGCCGAACGCAGGTATTTCTCCCGATTTGGTGATCTTTGCCGCCTCCCGGCGACCTTTTTTCGCATGGTTGACGGATAATACGCGCCAATCCGAAATTTGCTGCTCCAATGCCCGCTCTACAACTGATCTCTGCCCAACGCTCCGAACTGCGCTCGCGCGCCCACGGCCTCAATCCTGTGGTCATGATCGGCGCCGAAGGCCTGACCCCCGCCGTCCTGGCCGAAATCGACCGCAGCCTCGCGGCACACGACCTGATCAAGATCCGGGTATTCGGTGATGAACGCGATACGCGCATCGCCATTTACGACGCCATCTGCGACGAACTCGACGCCGCACCGATCCAGCATATCGGCAAGCTGCTCGTCATCTGGCGTCCGGGCCCCGCCCGCCTCAAGGAGAACCAGCCGGACGACATGGGCGCTGCCCGCCGTCGCCTCGGTACCGGCGCCGCGCCGCGTACCGTCATGGTCCGCAAGGCCACCGGCTCCACCCAGCGTCGCGCGCCCCGCACTGCCGTCAAGGTGCTCGGCAATGAACGGGTGACGCAGGCCGGCAACGTCAAGCGAGCCCGCGCACGGCCCACCAGCCAGAAAAAGAAGTCGCTGGGCTGACCGGCAGAATCAGATTGGCCACGGGCCAATCGGTTCCCTGATCCAGCAAGAAAGGCGGCCATGGCCGCCTTTTTCATTTCCCGAAACGCTCCGGGACGTTCTCGCCGCCTTACTCTCCAGCCGCGCGTGGCGCACTGGCACGCCACACCAGCACCAGGGCCAGCAGGCTCTGCAGCAGGTAGAACACGCTCGACACGCCATGCAGCATGCCGAACTGGCTTCTGTATGGCGAATCGGACACACCCAGGTTCATCGCCTGGGCCTTGACCTTGAGTCCTTCCATGAACGGCTGCAGGCCAAAATAGCCCGCCAGCACGCACACCAGCATGGCCAGCACGATCCAGCGTAGCGCCCGGTAACGCGCGGCGCCCCGGCGGATCAGCACATTGCACAGCACCAGTTGCAGCACGCCGACGGTGACACCCAGGATCGCCTCATAGCGGAACAGGTGCCCGGCAATCATGCCCGCCGTCTCGCGGCTGGGCAGTACGGCGAACAGCGTCGGCGCCACCATGTAGCCCACCGTCCACAGGCTGCCTGCCCAGACTACGGTCAGCAGCAGGAAGATGCGGTGCGGCAGCGGCGGCAGATTCGAGTACGAAGACGAGAACACCCGTGCCCCGCCGCGTCAGATGTAACGGACGGTGATGACTTCGTATTCGCGTTCGCCGCCCGGGGCCAGCACGGTGGCGACATCGCCTTCGAACTTGCCGATCAGGGCGCGTGCAATCGGGGAACTGACCGAGATCTTGCCGCTGTCCAGGTCGGCTTCGTCGTCGCCCACGATCTGGTAGCTCACGGCCTTGCCCGATTCCAGGTCTTCCAGGTCCACGGTGGCGCCGAAGACGATGCGGCCGTCGGTATCCAGTTGGGTCGGGTCGATAACCTGGGCGGCGGACAGCTTGGCTTCCACTTCCTGGATGCGACCTTCGATAAATGCCTGCTTTTCCTTCGCGGCGTCGTACTCGGCGTTTTCCGACAGGTCGCCCTGGGCACGCGCCTCGGAGATGGCGTTGATCACCGCGGGACGTTCGACGGCCTTGAGGCGCTGCAGCTCTTCCTTCAGGAGTTCGGCGCCACGCTTTGTAATCGGAATGGTGCTCATTGTCTCGTTCAACAAAAAAATGAGCCGCAGCGGAGCTGGAACCATGCTCCGGCAGCGATTCTGCCGGTCAGCACTTCCGCTCGACCGCGGCTTTCAGATGGGATCGACCCGGCACCGGGGCGCGGATCGATCAGCGAATTCGACGTAGTTTAGGCCAGAACCGCCGCCGGTTTCAACCCGGCGGCAGCGCCGCGGCACGGGGTATTCCCCCGCACCGCAGCATTGGCGGCAGTGACAGGCCTGAATCAGGCCAGTTGCTTGTGCAGGCCCTGCAGGTCGTAGACCTCCAGGCTTTGCATGTGCTTCAGGCCCTCCACGGCGGCGTTGGCGCCGGCGATCGTGGTGTAGTACGGCACGCGGTTGGCCAGCGCGGCGATCCGGATCGAACGCGAATCGGCAATTGCCGTGCGCGTCTCGTCCACGGTCGTGAAGACCAGGGCCAGTTCGCCGTTCTTGATCATGTCCACGATGTGCGGACGGCCGTCCTTGACCTTGTTGACCACGCGGACCGGAATGCCGGCGGCCTCGATGGCCGAAGCCGTACCGCGCGTGGCAACGATCGGGTAACCCAGGTCGTGCAGCATGCGGGCCACGGTCACCGCGCGCGGCTTGTCGCTGTCCTTCACCGTAATCAGCACGGTGCCCTTCTCGGGCAGGCGCGAACCGGCCGCGAGCTGGCTCTTGAACAGGGCTTCGCCGAACACCTTGCCCACGCCCATCACTTCGCCGGTGGAACGCATTTCAGGTCCGAGGACCGGATCCACGCCCGGGAACTTGTTGAACGGGAACACGGCTTCCTTGACGCTGAAGTACGGCGGCACCACTTCGGCGCCGATACCCTGCGAATCCAGCGACTGGCCGGCCATGCAGCGCGCGGCGATCTTGGCCAGCGACAGGCCGGTGGCCTTCGACACGTACGGCACCGTACGCGACGCACGGGGGTTCACTTCCAGCACGTAGACGACGTCTTCGCCATTCTTCTGCTGGATCGCGAACTGCACGTTCATCAGGCCGACCACGTTCAGCGCCTTCGCCATGGCGGCAGTCTGGCGCTTCAGTTCGTCGACCGTTGCCTGCGACAGCGAGTACGGCGGCAGCGAGCAGGCCGAGTCGCCCGAGTGCACGCCAGCCTGTTCGATGTGCTCCATCACGCCGCCGATAAACACGCGCTGGCCGTCGCACAGGGCGTCGACGTCGCACTCGATCGCGTCGTTCAGGAAGCGGTCCAGCAGCACCGGCGAATCGTTCGAGACCTTCACGGCCTCGCGCATGTAGCGTTCCAGGTCGCGCGGCTCATGCACGATTTCCATCGCGCGGCCGCCCAGCACGTACGACGGACGCACCACCAGCGGATAGCCGATTTCCTCGGCCAGGCGCAGCGCTTCGTCCTCGGCGCGAGCCGTGCGGTTCGGCGGCTGGCGCAGGCCCAGGTCCTGCAGCAGCTTCTGGAAACGCTCGCGGTCTTCCGCGGCGTCGATCATGTCCGGGCTCGTGCCGATGATGGGCACGCCATTGGCTTCCAGGTCCAGCGCCAGCTTCAGCGGGGTCTGGCCGCCGTACTGGACGATCACGCCCACCGGCTTTTCCTTGTCGACGATTTCCAGCACGTCTTCCAGCGTCAGCGGCTCGAAGTACAGGCGGTCCGACGTGTCATAGTCGGTCGACACGGTTTCCGGGTTGCAGTTGACCATGATGGTCTCGTACCCGTCTTCGCGCAGCGCCAGCGCGGCATGCACGCAGCAGTAGTCGAACTCGATACCCTGGCCGATCCGGTTCGGGCCACCGCCCAGCACCATGATCTTCTTGTTGGCGGTCGGGTCCGCCTCGCACTCGCCATGCTCGGCTTCATACGTGCCGTACATGTAAGCGGTGTTGGTGGCGAACTCGGCCGCGCACGTGTCCACGCGCTTGTAGACCGGGCGCACGTTCTGCGCCACGCGCGCCTCGCGCACGGCCTTGGCGTCGGTCTTCAGCAGGCGGGCCAGACGACGGTCCGAGAAGCCCTTCTGCTTCAGGAAACGCAGTTCGGCGGCCGACAGGCTTTCCAGCGTGCGGTTGCGCACCAGGCCTTCGGTCTTGACGATGTCTTCGATCTGGGCCAGGAACCACGGATCGATGTCGGTCTCGGCGTGCACTTCTTCCAGCGACATGCCCAGGCGGAACGCGTCGCCCACGTACCAGATACGGTCCGGGCCCGCTTCGCCGATTTCCTCGACCACTTCGTCGCGGTCGGTGGACTTCTCGTCCAGGCCGTCCACGCCCACTTCCAGGCCGCGCAGCGCCTTCTGGAACGATTCCTGGAAGGTACGGCCCATGGCCATCACTTCACCGACCGACTTCATCTGCGTGGTCAGGTGGCTGTCCGCCGCCGGGAATTTCTCGAACGCGAAACGCGGCACCTTGGTGACCACGTAATCGATCGACGGCTCGAACGACGCCGGGGTCTGGCCGCCGGTGATTTCGTTCTTGAGCTCGTCCAGCGTGTAGCCCACGGCCAGCTTGGCCGCGACCTTGGCGATCGGGAAGCCCGTGGCCTTCGAGGCCAGTGCCGACGAACGCGACACACGCGGGTTCATCTCGATCACGATCATCCGGCCATCCTTCGGATTGATCGAGAACTGCACGTTCGAACCGCCGGTGTCGACGCCGATCTCGCGCAGCACGGCCAGCGACGCGTTACGCAGGATCTGGTATTCCTTGTCGGTCAGCGTCTGGGCCGGGGCCACGGTGATCGAATCCCCGGTGTGGATGCCCATCGGGTCCAGGTTTTCGATCGAGCAGATGATGATGCAGTTGTCCGCCTTGTCGCGGACCACTTCCATCTCGTATTCCTTCCAGCCGAGCAGCGATTCCTCGATCAGCAGCTCGCGCGTGGGCGACAGGTCCAGGCCGCGCTTGCAGATCTCTTCGAACTCTTCGCGGTTGTAGGCGATGCCGCCGCCGGTGCCGCCCAGCGTGAACGACGGGCGGATCACGATCGGATAGCCGGCGGAGCCGGTTTCCTGGGCGATGCGCGATTGCACGGCCACGGCCTCGTCCATCGAGTGGGCGATGCCCGACTTGGCCGAACCGAGACCGATCTTGGTCATCGCGTCCTTGAACTTCTGGCGGTCTTCGGCCTTGTCGATGGCTTCCGGCGATGCGCCGATCAGCTCCACCTTGTACTTGTCCAGCACGCCATGGCGATGCAGGTCCAGCGCGCAGTTCAGCGCGGTCTGGCCGCCCATGGTCGGCAGGATGGCGTCGGGGCGCTCCTTCTCGATGATGCGCTCGACCACTTCCCAGGTGATGGGCTCGATGTACGTCACGTCGGCCGTGTTCGGGTCCGTCATGATGGTCGCCGGGTTCGAGTTGACCAGGATGACCTTGAAGCCCTCTTCGCGCAGCGCCTTGCAGGCCTGTGCGCCGGAGTAGTCGAATTCGCACGCCTGGCCGATGATGATCGGGCCTGCGCCGATGATTAGGATGCTCTTGATGTCTGTGCGCTTTGGCATTGCACGCTCTCTTTATTGGCCGGTCCGCAAGTTCCCGCGGTCCGTACCGGATATCAGGTTTTGGATCGTCAGCCCAGGGTGGCCGTGGCCAGCTTGGCGCCGAAGCCGATGAACATCGCGCCGACGCCGCTCGACATGCCGGCGGACAGGCGCCGGCGGCGGCGGAACGCATCGGCCAGCCGCGCGCCCACGAAGATGATCGTCGTCAGGTACGCGAAGCTGCAGATCTGGCAGACCAGGCCCAGCGCCACGAACGACAGCGCCGGATACGCGAACTGCGGATCCACGAACTGGATGAAGAACGAGATGAAGAACAGGATGGCCTTCGGGTTCAGCAGGCTGATGACCAGCGCCTTGGTGAATGGGTTCGAAGACTTGTCCACCGGCACGGCCACCGCCTGCGCGGCAGCGGGATCGGCCGGCTTCGCCCAGTTGCGCACTGCACCGCGCAACATCTGGAAGCCGATCCAGCCCAGGTAGCCGGCGCCCACGTACTTGATCACGTGGAACAGCGCCGGGCTGGCCTTGAGCAGCGAAGCCACGCCCGCGGCCGACAGCACCATCAGGATGGCATCGCCGAGGAACACGCCGCACGCACCCTTGTAGCCCGCACGCACGCCGCGCTGGGCGGCCACCGACAGCACATACATCGAGTTCGGCCCGGGCAGCAGCACAATGAAGATCGTGCCGAGCACATAGGTCCAGAAATCGGTGATGCCGAAGCTGGCGTGCATGAAAGCAGTCATGGCAGGTGGATTCCGTTCAGGTCTCTCGTTGCATCAAACGCGCCGCGTCAGGCGGCAGCCTTGGCGCGTGCGTCCTGCATCAGCTTCGTGAAGCGGTCGAACAGGTACGCGATGTCATGCGGACCCGGCGACGCTTCGGGGTGACCCTGGAAGCAGAAAGCAGGCTTGTCGGTCAGCGCGAAGCCTTGCAGCGTGCCGTCGAACAGCGACGTATGCGTCACACGCGCATTGGCCGGCAGCGTCGCGGCATCCACGGCGAAGCCATGGTTCTGCGACGTAATCACCACACGGCCGTCGTCGTGGTCCTTGACCGGATGGTTTGCGCCATGGTGACCGGTGCTCATCTTGAGCGTCTTCGCGCCCACGGCCAGCGCCATGATCTGGTGACCCAGGCAGATACCGAACGTGGGGATGCCGCGGGCAATGAACTCGCGCGTGGCGGCGATGGCGTAATCGCACGGCTCGGGGTCGCCGGGGCCGTTCGACAGGAAGATGCCATCGGGATTCAGCGCCAGGGCGTCGGCCGCGCTGGCTTGCGCCGGCAGCACCGTCACCTTGCAGCCGCGCTCGGCCAGCATGCGGAGGATGTTGAACTTGACGCCGTAGTCATAGGCCACCACGTGGAACTGCGGCTTGTCCTGCTTGCCATAGCCTTCGCCCAGCTTCCATTCGGTCTGGGTCCACTCGTACGGTTCCTTGACCGACACCACCTTGGCCAGGTCCATGCCCGACAGGCCCGGGAACGAGCGCGCCAGGTCGATGGCCTTCTGCACGTTGTCCTCGCCCGCCAGGATGCAGCCGTTCTGGGCACCCTTCTCGCGGAGGATACGGGTCAGCTTGCGGGTATCGATGCCGGCAATCGCCACGACCTTTTCCTGCTTCAGGTAGTGCGCGAGCGTGTGTTCCTTGCGGAAATTGGAGGCCAGAAGCGGCAGATCCTTGATGATCAGGCCGGCGGCATGGACTTTCGTGGCTTCTACATCCTCAGGATTGACGCCGTAATTGCCGATATGCGGATACGTCAGCGTGACGATCTGCCGGGAATAGCTGGGGTCGGTGAGGATTTCCTGATAACCGGTGATGGCGGTGTTGAACACCACTTCGCCGATCGTATGGCCGGAAGCGCCGATGGAATAGCCACGAAAGACCGTGCCGTCTGCAAGCGCGAGGATGGCGGACGGAAAAGACGGTAACACGGGTAGGCTCCTGCTGGACTCACCCCGTGACCGACCTGCTCAACGCCTCGTGCCCCGTAGGCGGCCCAACATGGGGCCGGCTGGCGCATGGCTTTTTCATCACATTTTTGCAGTGCATGAAAAACGCGCGCAATCGGGGCGGCGGAAGGTGGAATACGGTAGGCGCTAGGGTGAAGGGTTCTGAAAGCGAAACTTTCGAATTATATCCCGCCGCACCCAATTTCTCAAGTATTCAACAACTTACGATGGACAGAAGCGGCGCGCGGCTTACCTGTCATCGAAATGACATGCGGCCGCACAGCCGCGCTCCGCCAGTTTCCCGGGGGATTTACACCGTCGGCGGGACCACCGCCGTGACTTCGATTTCCACCTTGGCGCGTGGCTCCACCAGATCGGCCACTTCCACGGCCGTCATCGCCGGAAAATGCCTGCCCACGATGTCTCGATAGTGCTGGCCGATGGCCTTGTAGGCGCCCACGTATTCGGCCTTGTCCTTCACATACCAGGTCATGCGCGCGATGTGTTCGGGCCGCGCCCCGCCCTGCTCCAGCACCGCCACGATATTGCGCAGCGCCTGCGCCACCTGCAGCGCAAAGTCGTCGGTCTCGAACTCGCACTGGCCGTTCCAGCCAATCTGGCCGCCCACGAAGATCAGGCGGCTGCCCACCTGCATGTCGGCCTGGATGCCATTGGCGTAGCCCTTCGGCGCTGCCCAGTCGGGCGGTTGCAATGTCTTCAGCATGTTGGGTCCTCTCGGTGTTGCCATCGTTTGGTTTGTTCAGGCTCGCGCGGCGGGCGCCAGGTAGCGCCCCATCGCGGTGCGCACGGGGTCCGGCAGCGGCTGCGGGGCCATCTGGCGCGTGTCCACGCAGACCAGGCGCTGGGAGATGGCCATGCGCGTGTCGCCGTCCGGCCCGGCAAAGCGGATCTCCACGGCAAAGCTGCTGCGGCCGATGTGCGTCACGCGCAGTTCGCGCGACAGCCGCTCGCCCAGGCGGCTCGGGGCCTCGAAGCGGCATTGCAGCTCGGCCGTCGGAATGCCCGCGTGCGCCGCCCCGTGCATGGCGTCGAACGGCCAGTCCAGCGCCTCGGCGAACCAGTCTTCGATAAAGTCGTTCAGCATCTCGAAGTAACGCGGATAGAACACGATGCCGGCGGCGTCGCAATGCTTGAAGCGGATGCGCACGTGGTTGCGGAATACCTCGCTCATGACCGTTCGCTCACGGCTGCCCGCCTTCGTTCGCCATCTGCCGTAGCCGGAAGCGTTGCAGCTTGCCCGTCTCGGTGCGCGGCAGCGCGGTCACGAACTCGATGCGGCGCGGATACTTGTAGGGCGCGATCTCGCGCTTGCAGTAGTCCTGCAGGGCGGCACACGTGGCCTCGTCGGCCGCCACGCCGGGGCGCAGCACTACGTAGGCCGTCACCACCTGCCCGCGCTCGACGTCGGCCGCACCCACCACGCCGCACTCGGCCACGAACTCGTGCTTCATCAGCGTGCCCTCCACCTCGGGGCCGGCGATGTTGTAGCCGGCCGAGATGATCATGTCGTCCGAGCGGGCCTGGTAGAAGTAGTAGCCGTCCTCGTCGGCCATGAAGGTATCGCCGGGCAGGTTCCAGCCATCGCGCACATAGACTTCCTGGCGCGGGTCGTCGAGGTAGCGGCAGCCGGTGGGGCCGCGCACCGCGAGCTTGCCCACGGTGCCCGGTGGCACCGGCTGCATGTTGTCGTCAACAACGCGCGCCTCGTAGCCGGGCACCACGCGGCCCACGGCACCGGGCCGCACATCGGCGCCGGCGCTGGACACGAAGATATGCATCATCTCGGTCCCGCCCAGCCCGTCGGTCATCTCGATGCCGGTGGCAGCCTTCCAGGCCTGGCGCGTGGCGTCGGGCAGCGCCTCGCCGGCCGACACGCTCTTCTTCAGGCTGCCGATATCGAAATTCCTGGCCAGCGCGGCCATCTGGCGGTAGAAGGTGGGCGCCGTAAACACCACGGTGGCGCGATGGTCCTGGATCAGCTTGAGCAGGGTCTCGGGCGTGAGCTTCTCGGCCAGCGCCGTGCTGGCGCCGATGCGCAGCGGGAAACACAGCATGCCGCCCAGCCCGAACGTGAACGCGATCGGCGGCGTGCCGCAGAACACGTCGTCCGGCGTGGGCTTCAGTACGTGGCGCGGGAACAGGTCGCACATCGCCAGCACGTCGCGGTGGAAATGCACGGTGCCCTTGGGCTGGCCCGTGGTGCCGCTCGTGAAGGCGATCAGGCAGATGTCGTCGGTGGCGGTGTCGCAGGCGGCAAACGTATCCGGCTTGCCCTCCATCGCGGCTTCCAGCGACCCCGTACCGGCGCCGTTGAAGTACCGTACCGTGGTCAGCGTCGGGCAGAAGTGCTCGCCGTCCGCGCGCTGGTTGGCGTCGAGTTCGTCGCGCAGCCGGGCGTCGCACAGCGCGGCCGTGACCTGCGCCTTGTCGATGATCTGGCGCAGTTCCTTGGCGCGCAGCAGCGGCATCGTCGGCACCGCGATCAGGCCCGCCTTGACGGTGGCCAGCCAGCTGGCCGCCATCATCAGGTTGTTCGGCCCGCGCAGCAGCACCCGGTTGCCCGGCACCAGCTTCATGTCTTCCACCAGCACATGGCCGATGCGGCTGACCAGTGCCGACAGTTGCGCGTAAGTCACCGTCTCGATGCGCCCGTCGCGCTCGTGGCGCACCGCCACGCGCTGGCCGTTGCCTTCGGACACATGGCGGTCCACCAGTTCCACTGCCGCGTTCAGCCGTGGAGGGTAGCGCGTGTCGTCGTTGAACTGGAATACCGGCCAGGTATCCGCTGGCGGCAGGCGGTCCCGGGCGAAGGTGTCGACGTGCGCGGTGGCGGCACTCGGGACGATGGTGGGGGCGACCATGCTTGTCTCCTGTTCGATTCGGATTCGATGCGTCAGGCCTGGCGCGCGGCCAGCGTCTCGCGCGCGATGATCAGCTTCTGTACCTCGGTGGCGCCTTCGTAAATGCGCAGCGAGCGGATCTCGCGGTACAGGCTCTCCACGCGCGTGCCAACCTTGACGCCCAGGCCGCCAAAGATCTGCACTGCGCGGTCGATCACCTGCTGGGCGTTCTCGGTGGCCACCATCTTGGCCATGGCCGCCTCGCGCGTGGTGCGCTGCTGGCGCACGTCACGCAGCCAGGCCACGCGGTAGGTCAGCAGCGCGGCCGAGTCGATGGCCGTGGCCATCTCGCCAATCGCGGCCTGCGTCAGCTGCAGGTCGGCCAGCACGCCGCCGAACATCGGCCGCGACGTGGCGCGCGCCAGTGCGTCGTCCAGCGCGGCGCGGCCAAAGCCCAGCGCGGCCGCCGCCACCGACGCGCGGAAGATGTCCAGCGTCATCATCGCCACCTTGAAGCCTTGCCCCGCCTCGCCCAGCCGGTTGCCCACCGGCACGCGGCAGTTGTCGAAGCGCAGCGTGGCCAGCGGATGCGGAGCGATGACGTCGATACGTTCGGCAATCGACAGGCCCGGCGCATCGGCATCGACCACGAAGGCCGTAATACCGCGCGCGCCCGGCGCCTCGCCGGTCCGCGCGAACACGCAGTAGAAGTCGGCGATGCCGCCGTTCGAGATCCAGGTCTTGGCGCCGTCCAGCACGTAGTGGCTGCCGTCGTCGGACAGGCGCGCGCTGCACTGCATCGCCGCCACATCGGAACCGGCCTCGGGCTCCGACAGCGCAAAGGCCGCAATCGCCTCGCCCCGGGCCACGCGCGGCAGATAGCGCTCGCGCACCGCATCGCTGCCGGCCAGCGTGATCGCACCGGAGCCAAGGCCCTGCATGGCGAAGGCGAAGTCGGCCAGGCCGTCGTGACGCGCCAGCGTTTCGCGCAGCAGGCACAGCGCGCGGGAATCCAGCGCCGGCAGCGCGCCGCCGAAGGCCGCCGGCACGCAGTAACGCAGCCAGCCCGCCTGGCCCAGCTGCCGCACCAGCTCCCGGCACGCCGCATCGGCGTCGTAATGATCGATATCGCGCAGGTGTTCGCCGCACCAGCCATCCAGCTCGCGCTCAAGCTGGCGATGCGCGTCGTCGAAAAAAGGCAGGTCGAGATAGGTCTTGTCGCTCATGCCGGCTCCTCAATCGCCTTCGAACACCGGCTTCTGCTTCGCCACGAACGCGTCGTAGGCGCGCCGGAAGTCGCGCGTCTGCATGCAGATGGCCTGGGCCTCGGCCTCGGCCTCGATGGCCTCGTCCACGCCCATATTCCACTCCTGGTGCAGCAGCTTCTTGGTCACGCCATGGGCGAAGGTGGGGCCCGCCGCGATCTGGGCGGCCAGCGCCTGCGCCTCGGCCAGCACGATGTCCGACGCATGCAGCGCGTTGAAAAAGCCCCACTGCAGGCCTTCCTCGGCCGTCATCGAACGGCCCGTGTAGAGCAGTTCGCTGGCCCGGCCCTGCCCGATCATGCGCGGCAGCAGCGTGCAGGCACCCATGTCCGCCCCGGCCAGGCCCACGCGGACGAACAGGAAGGCCGTTTTGGCCTGCGCCGTGCCGAGCCGCATGTCGGATGCCAGCGCCATCATGGCGCCAGCGCCGGCGCAGATGCCGTCGATCGCACTGATCACGGGTTGCGGGCAGGCGCGCATGGCCTTGACCAGGTCGCCCGTCATGCGCGTGAAGTCCAGCAGTTCGGGCATCGACATGCGCGTCAGCGGCCCGATGATCTCGTGCACGTCGCCGCCGGAGCAATAGTTGCCGCCCGCGCCGGTCATCACCACGGCCTTGATGTCCGTGGCATAGCTCAGCGCGCGGAACAGGTCGCGCAGCTCGGCGTAGGAATCGAATGTCAGCGGATTCTTGCGCTCCGGCCGGTTCAGCGTGATCGTGGCCACCTTGCCGTCGGCCGACACCGACCACAGGAAGTGCTTCGGCTGGTAACCGGCAAAGGCGCGCTTGTGGTGGCGCATGTCCAGTGCTACGTCGCTCATCGTTTGTCTCGCGTTGGATTCGTTCGCCGCATTTGACTGTCTCCCGCTCCCTCGCCTGCGGCGAGGAAGGCGTAAAACCCAAGTCCCTCAACCCGCCATCACCTCGCCGCCGGCCACCGGCACGGCCTGCCCGGTGATGGCCGATGCCGATGGGCGGCACAGCCACGCCACGGCGTCGGCCACCTCGTCGGGCTGCACCAGCCGCCGCTGCGGGTTGCGCGCGGCCAGTTCGGCGCGCGCCTGTTCTTCCGTGCGGCCGGTCTTGCCGACGATATTGGCCACCGCATCGCGCACGATGTCGGTCTCGGTATAGCCCGGGCACACCGCGTTCACGGTGATGCCCTTCGCGGCCAGTTCCAGTGCCAGCGCGCGGGTCAGGCCGATCACGCCGTGCTTGGCCGCGCAGTAGGCACTGACATAGCCGTAGCCGATCAGCCCGGCCGTGCTCGCCACGTTGACGATGCGCCCCCAGCCCTGCTCAAGCATCGCGGGCAGCGCCGCTTGCGTACACAGGAAGGTGCCGGTCAGGTTGACGTCAAGCATGCGCTGCCACTGCGCCAGGTCGGTCTTGGCGAACGGTGCGCTATGGGCCTGGCCCGCGTTGTTGATCAGTACCGTGATCGGACCGCGTTCGCTGGTGGCCTGGGCAAAGGCGCCGGCCACCTCGTCGGCATCGGTGATGTCGGCCGCGGCCGCGCCCAGCGCCGCCCCGTCCACGGCCAGCGGCTCCAGCGCCTGCATGGCCGCATCCAGCGCCGTGCAGTCGCGGCCCACCAGCGTCACGCTCGCGCCCTCTTCCAGCAGCCGGCGTGCAATCGCCGCACCGATGCCGCGTCCGCCGCCGGTCACCAGCGCATGGCGGCCCTGCAAAGCCATCGCCATGATCACTTCCCCGGTTGCTGCGCGTACGAAGCCGCCCGCGCCAGGTTGGTTTCAAGCTGCCGCTTGCCGGCCACGTACTGCTTGGGCCAGGTAACATCGCGGAAGCCCAGCCGTGCGGCTTCGTGCAGCGTCCAGGCCGGGTCTGCCAGATGCGGCCGGGCAATCGCGCACAGATCGGCGCGGCCCGCCGCGACGATGCTGTCGACGTGGTCGGCCTCGAAGATGGCGCCCACGGCAATCGTCGGGATGCCGGCCTCGTTGCGGATGCGATCGGCGAACGGCGTCTGGTACATCCGGCCATAGACCGGCGCCTGTTCGGGGCTGACCTGACCGGACGAACAGTCGATCATGTCGGCGCCGGCCGCCTTGAAGGCGCGCGCAATCTCCACGGCATCGTCGGCCGTGATGCCGCCTTCGACCCAGTCGTGCGCCGAAATCCGCACCGACATCGGCTTGTCCTGCGGCCAGACAGCGCGCACCGCGGCAAAGACCTCCAGCGGAAAGCGCAGCCGGTTGGCCAGCGAGCCGCCGTAATCGTCGGTACGGACGTTGGTCAGCGGCGAGATGAAGCTCGACAGCAGATAGCCGTGTGCGCAGTGCAGTTCCAGCCAGTCGAAGCCGGCCTCGGCCGCGCGGCGGGCGTTGGCCACGAAGTCGTCGCGCACGCGGTCCATGTCGGCGCGCGTCATCTCGCGCGGCACCTGCGACACGCCAGGCAGGTAGGGCAGCGCCGACGCCGATTCCAGCGGCCAGTTGCCCTCGGCCAGCGGGTAGTCCATCTTCTGCCAGCCCAGCTGCGTCGAGCCCTTGCGGCCGGCATGGCCCAGCTGCATGGCGATGCGGGCGTCGCTGTTGGCGTGTACGAAATCGACGATGCGCCGCCAGGCATCGCGCTGCGTGTCGTTCCACAGCCCCGGACACCCCGGCGTGATCCGCGCGTCGGGCGACACGCAGGTCATCTCGGCCACCACCATGCCGGCGCCACCCAGGGCGCGCGAGCCCAGGTGCACCAGGTGAAAATCGCCCGGCACGCCGTCTACCGACGAATACATGGCCATCGGGCTCACTACCACGCGGTTCTTCAGCGTGACGCCGCGCACCGTAAACGGCGTGAACATCGGCGGCAGGCCCGCGTCGCCGCCGGCGGCGCGCAGCTTCAGCGTTTCCTGCGGCACGCCGGCCTGGGCGGCCAGCCATTGTTCGAACCCATCGACATAGCCGGCGTCGCGCACGCGCAGGTTTTCGTGCGAAATCCGCTGCGAACGCGTCAGCAGCGAATAGGCAAACTGCTCGGGCGCCATGCCCGCGTAGCGCTCGACATTCTCGAACCACTCGGTGGAATTGCGCGCGGCGTTCTGGATCTTCAGCACCTCCACGCTGCGCGTGGCCTCGTAGCGCGTCAGCGCCTCGGGTACGCCATCCACGCCAGCGGCGCGGTGCGCGCCGATCTCGCTGGCCAGGTCGATCGCGTCTTCCAGCGCCAGCTTGGTGCCCGAGCCGATCGAAAAATGCGCGGTATGCGCGGCATCGCCCATCAGCACCACCGGCACGCGACGGCCGTCGGCCAGCGTGTTCCAGTGCACCCAGCGGTGGCAGATCACGCGCGGGAAGCGGATCCAGTTGGCCGAGCCGCGCAGGTGCGTGGCATTGCTGATGAGCCGGTGGCCGTCCAGATGGCGGGCGAAGAGCCGCTCGCAGAACGCCACGCCCTCTTCCTGGCTCATCTGTTCGATGCCGGCGGCGCGCCACACGGGCTCCGGGGTTTCGACGATGAACGTCGACGTATCGTCATCGAATCGGTAGGCATGGGCCTGGAACCAGCCATGCTCGGTCTTCTCGAACGCAAACGTGAACGCGTCGAACAGCTTGTGGGTGCCCAGCCAGACAAAGCGGCACTGGCGCGTATCGATATCGGGCGCGAAGGTCCCGGCGTAGCGGGTGCGGATGCGGCTGTTGATGCCGTCGGATGCGATCACCAGATCGGCGTTGTACTGCTGGGCCAGCGCCTGGTCGTCGGTGGCGTCGGTCTCGAACACCAGCTTCACGCCCAGCGCCTCGCAGCGGGCCTGCAGGATGTTGAGCAGGCGCTTGCGGCCGATGCCGATGAAGCCGTGGCCACCCGAGCGGATCGTGCGGCCGCCAATATGAATGTCGATGTCGTCCCAGTGATTGAAGGCCGCATTGATTTCGGCCGCGCTGACCGGATCGGCCTGCTTCAGGTTTTCGAGCGTGGCATCGGAAAACACCACACCCCAGCCGAACGTGTCGTACGGCCGGTTGCGCTCGACCACCACCACCTCGTTGGCCGGGTCCTGCAGCTTCATCAGCAGCCCGAAGTACAACCCTGCCGGGCCGCCGCCAATACAGAGCACTCGCATCTGTCAGTCTCCTGCACGCCGTCGGCACCGGGCCGTGGCACTCTACATCAGGGTTAAATATTTTATGCTTAAAATATTAGGGCGCCTGACGATGGCTGGCAAGAAGAATTTTAGGCGGCGTCCGACATGGCGCCCTCTCCTGCCTACGCAGAAAAGGGCCGTCATCGTCACATCGGTCAGCCGAGGGCGTCTTTCACCTGATCCAGAGCGGTCGGGTCCTCAATCGTGGTCAGATCCCCCGGATCGCGCCCCTCTGCCACGGCCTGGATGGCGCGGCGCAGCAACTTGCCAGAGCGGGTCTTCGGCAGCGCATTGACGAAAAACACGCGCGCCGGTCGGGCCACCGCGCCCAGTTGCTGTTCGACAGTCTTCATCAGTTCGCCTTCGAAGATCAGCCGGTCGTCATCGGTGCTGGTGCGGCTGGCATCCCGGGCGATGCAGAAGGCCAGCGCCACCTGCCCCTTCAGCGCGTCCTGCACGCCCACCACGGCCACTTCGGCCACCCCCGGGTGGGACGACAGGCTTTCCTCGATCTCGCGCGTGCCCAGCCGATGCCCCGCCACGTTGATCACATCGTCGGTGCGTCCGAGGATGAAGACGTAGCCATCGTCGTCGCGCACGCCCCAGTCGAATGTCGAATAGCACTGCCGGTTCGGCACCGCCGACCAGTAGGTGCGCACAAAGCGGTCATCGTCGCCCCAGACCGTGGTCATGCAGCCGGGCGGCAGCGGGTAGTCGATGGCCACCACGCCCTTCCGGTTCGGCGGACATTCCTCGCCGGTCACTTCATCGACGATCCGCAGGTCATAGCCGTAGGCCGGCACGCCGGGCGAGCCCAGCTTCGCCGGCAAGGCCTCGACGCCGCGCTGGATCGCGATGATCGGCCAGCCCGATTCGGTCTGCCAGTAGTTATCGACCACCGGCTTGCCGATGCCGTCCTGGATCCAGCGTGCCGTGGGTTCGTCCAGCGGCTCGCCGGCCAGGAACAGCAGCCGCAGGCTGGACAGGTCGTACTGGCGCAGCAGCGCCGGATCCTGCTTCTTGAGCACCCGGATGGCCGTGGGCGCGCTGAACATGATGTTCACGCCGTGCCGTTCGACGATCTTCCAGAGAATGCCGCCATCGGGACGGATCGGCGTGCCTTCGTACATCACCGTCGTCATGCCGGCCAGCAGCGGCGCATAGACGATATAGCTGTGCCCCACGACCCATCCCACGTCGGACGCCGTGAACATCGTGTCGCCAGGCTTGCCGCAGAAGATGTATTCCATCGACGTGGCAAGCGCCACCGCATAGCCGCCGGTATCGCGCTGCACGCCCTTGGGCTTGCCAGTGGTGCCCGAGGTGTACAGCACATACGATGGCTCGCTCGATTCCAGCCACACGCAGGGCACCTGCTGGCCCGCCATCCTGTCGCGCCAGGCGGCGTAGTCCTCGTCACGGCCGGCCGTGCGCGGCATGTCGGCCAGCTTGCGGTCCACCAGCAGCACCCTGTCCGGATGATGGCCTGCCAGCCGGATCGCCTCGTCGAGCAGCGGCTTGTACGGCACCACCTTGCCCGCGCGCGACCCTGCGTCGGCACTGACGATCACCCTGGGCTTCGCATCGTCGATACGCGCGGCCAGGCTGACCGAGGCAAACCCGCCGAACACCACCGAATGCACGGCCCCGATGCGGGTACACGCCAGCATCGCGAACATCGCTTCGGGGATCATCGGCATGTAGACCAGCACCCGGTCTCCGCGCTGCACACCCAGCGCCTGCAGCGTGGCGGCCATCCGGTTCACCTCGTCGTGCAGCTGGCGATAGGTGTAGACGCGCTCGGAATCGGTCTCGGTGGACGCATAGACCAGCGCGCGCTGGTCGGCCCGCTCGGGCAGGTGGCGATCGACGGCGTTGTGGCAGAGATTGGTCCGCCCGCCAACGAACCAGCGTGCGAACGGCGGATGGCTGTCGTCGAGCACGCGCTCGAACGGGGTTTCCCAATCGATGCGCGCAGCCTGTTCGGCCCAGAATCCGGCCTTGTCGGACAGGGAACGCGCGTGCAGGGCACGGCTTGCCGTCATGATGTGTCTCCTCCGCTTGTCGTTTGTCGTAATGCGGTGCGGATGGCTACGGCCCGGCCCGGGTGGGGAGGGCTATCGCCCGGCGCCTGCATTGCGCAGGGACCTGCGACGCCGTCCCCTTGGGCACGGATATCGGCCATCCTTTTTTGAAGAATCTACCATGACGGCGCGGCGGCTCAGACGTTTGGCCTCGCCGTGGGTGCCGATCCCCCCGCGGCCAGCGACGTAGCGCGGCGCGGGGGGACGGATCAGACAGGTCGGATATCGCTCAGCGAGCGTGACCCTTGGCGGACTTGGCCGTCGGCGTCTGCTTGGCGGGCGTGGCGGGCGCCGGCTTGCTGGTCGACTTGGTGGCGCCCTTGTGCGGTGCGGCTTCCACCACCACGCGCTTGCGCGGCTCGGCCTTTTCAGCTTTCGACGATCTGGAAACCGATGCCTTTTCGACCTTCTCGGCTTTTTCAGATTTCGCCGCAACCGTCCTGCCGTGCGCCGCCTTGCCGCGAACCGGCGTATCGTCGCCATCGTCGCCGCGCTCGGCACGTGCCGCGGCCGGCGAGTTCGGACGGACCATCAGCACCAGGCTCTGGCCGGCCACGAGCTTGCTGCCCGACAGCTTGTTCCACGACTGGACCTGCCGCACGGACACCCCGTAGCGATGGGCCACCGACGACACCGTGTCCTTGCGCCCCGCCTTGACCACCACGCGGCGCGCGTCCGGCACGTCCGGCTCGACGGCCAGCATTGCGGTATCCACCAGCGACGCGCTGATGTCCTGGTCGTGACGATCGGTGCGCGGAATCATCACCGTCGATCCCGCCTTCAGGCGCATGCCCTTGGGAATGCGGTTGATTTCGCGCAGCGTGTCGGCATCGACGTTGAGCCGCGCGGCCAGGGACTCCACGCGCTCGCGGCTGTCCACCGAAATGGCCGTCCAGGTGGACAGGCCGCCACGATAGGTATTGAGGTTGTACTGGAATCGTTCGGCGTTATCGAACGGCAGCAGGATCTGGGGGTTGGCCGCACCCAGAATCACCGGGCGGTTGAACGACGGATTGAGCGCCTTGAACTCGTCCAGCGGCATGTTGGCCAGCTTGGCCGCCAGCGCCACATCGATATCGCGCGACGTGGTTACCGTCACGAAGTAAGGATGATCGGGGATGTCAGGCAGCTTCACCCCATACGCGGCGGGGTTGGCGATGATGTTCTTCACCGCCTGCAGCTTCGGCACGTAGTAGCGCGTCTCGTTCGGCATGGTCAGGCTGGCGTAGTCCGTGGGCAGCCCGCGCGCCTGGTTGCGCGCGATGGCCCGCGACACGGCACCCTCGCCCCAGTTGTACGCGGCCAGCGCCAGATGCCAGTCGCCGAACATGTCATAGAGCCGCGACAGGTAGTCGAGCGCCGCGTCCGTGGACGCCAGGACATCGCGCCGCTCGTCGCGGAACATGTTCTGCTTGAGGTTGTACGACTTGCCCGTGCTGGGGATGAACTGCCACATCCCGGCCGCCTTGGCCGTGGATTCCGCCTGGGGATTGAACGCGCTCTCGACGAACGGCAGCAGCGCCAGCTCGGTCGGCATGTTGCGGCGCTCGAGCTCTTCCACGATGTGGTAGAGGTAGCGGCTCGACCGGCTCACCATCCGCTCCATGTAGTCGGGGCGGGCGGCATACCACTGCGTGCGATCGTCGACCAGCGTGCCTTCCAGGTCCGGCATCGCAAAACCCTTGCGGATGCGGCCCCAGATATCGGACGACGGCCCGCGCAGCCAGTCCACGCTGGACTGGTCGACCTTGGCGACGTTGGAACTGGCAAGCGAGCCGGCGCGGCCGGTGCTGTTCAGGGTATTGAGAGGGTCCTTGGCAGGACCGGATTCCAGGGCGGTCGGCGTGCCGGCCATCTCGCCGGCAGGCGTAGTGGGTGTGCTGGCGCAGGCTGCAAGCAGCGCGGCACACGCAACTACCGCCAGAAATCGACCAAATCGCATTAAGTTCTCTGAAAGTGACGCCAAAAATTTCGCCTGATCCTATGGAAAAGGCCGGTTGGCGTCAATGAGATTTTCCCGAAGATGCAATTTGGACATCTTGCGATACCTGAAATGCAGGCCGGGGCCGCCCCGGCGGATTCGGCACCCCCTGCCCCGCCCGCAAACGTCTGGAATGTATTAGCGGAAATTGTCCTTCCATCCCCGCAGCGCACCGAACGCCGCGGCATCGTTGCTGACGTCGCCGCCCTGTGCCTGCACGGCGCGGCGCACGGCCGGCTCGCGGGAACGCAGGAACGGATTGACTGCGCGCTCATGGGCCACCGTGGTGGGTACCGTCGGGGTCTCGGCCTGACGCAGCGCGTCTACCCGCGCCGACCATGCCGACAGGTCGGCATTGCCCGGCTCCACGGCCTGCGCAAAGCGGACATTGCTGCGCGTGTATTCGTGGGCGCAGTACACCCGCGTATCGCCTGGCAAGGCGGCCAGTTTGTCCAGCGACGCCAGCATCTGCGCCGGCGACCCCTCGAACAGCCGCCCGCACCCGCTGGCGAAGAGGGTATCGCCGCAGAAGACCGCGTGGCCCGCGCCGGGCAGGTCGCCCACATAGGCCACGTGGCCGGCGGTATGGCCGGGGACATCCAGCACGCGGAAGGTCGCGGCCGGGTGTGCCAGCGTCACCGTATCGCCCTCGCGCACGGCCTGGGTGCGATGTCCGATGCGTTCGCCGGCAGGCCCGATCACCGGGATCGGCGCGCCGTCGGGGCCGGCCGGATGACCTTCCAGCAAGTCCGACACACCTCCCTGGTGATCGCCATGGTGATGGGTGATTACAATAGCGCCCAGTGCCAGTCCGCGTTGCGCCAGAAATCGCTCCACCGGCTCGGCCTCGCCTGGATCCACCACCGCGGCACTTTTACCGTCGTGGATGGCCCAGATATAGTTGTCCTGAAAGGCGGGGATCGGCTCCACTTTCAACATGTGTGCTCCTATGTCCAACCGACCGATTATAGATTGGGAAGAATGGCTGGCGTCGCCACCCGGGCAGTACATGCTCCGGTGGGAGTCGCAGCAGTATGACCGGACGGTAACGGACATCTTCGGCTATCACGCGGTGCAGCTGGGGCTGCCCCACATCGACACGCTGCGCGAGAACCGCATGCCGTTCTCGGCGCTGGCGCTCGATGGCCGTGCCGGCCCGCACGGGCCGCGCGAGACGCACCCCGATGCGCGCCAGCTGCTGTGCCGGTTCGACGAACTGCCGTTCGATACGCAGAGCATAGACCTGGTCACCCTGCCCCACATCCTGGAGTTTTCCGAGGATCCGCACGAAGTGCTGCGCGAGGTATCGCGCGTGCTGATGCCCGAGGGCCGCGTGGTGGTGACCTGTTTCAACCCGATGAGCCTGTGGGGCGCGCGCCAGGGCCTGAACCGGCTGGGCGCCACGCCCTTCCTGCCCAGCGACGCGCAGACCATCGGCTTCGTGCGAATCAAGGACTGGCTCAAGCTGCTCGGCTTCGAGATCATCCGCGGCCGCTTTGGCTGCTATTGTCCGCCGTATCGCACCGACCGCTGGCTGCAGCGCGCCGCCTTCATGGAAAAGGCGGGCGACCGCTGGTGGCCGATCTTCGGCTCGGTCTACATGATCTCGGCGGTCAAGCGGGTCAAGAACATCCGCCTGGTGGGCCCGGCGTGGAAGACCGCCAAGCCGACCCTGGCGCCTGTGGCGGCCCCGGTGGCCACCCCCACGGGTACGCACGGCAAACATCACAAGACCACGCCCGACGCCTGAGCCGGGCTCTCCTGAACCTATCCATGCAAGAAGTCACGATTTATTCCGACGGCGCCTGCAAGGGCAATCCCGGCCCTGGCGGCTGGGGTGCCGTGCTGGTATCCGGCGGCCACGAGAAAGAACTGTTCGGCGGCGAGAACCCCACCACCAACAACCGCATGGAACTGATGGCCGTGATCGAGGCGCTGCGCGCGCTCAAGCGACCCTGCGTCATCAATATCTATACCGATTCGCAATACGTCCAGAAGGGCATCAGCGAATGGATCACCGGCTGGAAAAAGCGCGGCTGGATGACGGCCGACAAGAAGCCGGTCAAGAACGCCGACCTGTGGCAGATCCTGGACGAAGCCCGCCAGCCGCACGTAATCGAATGGCACTGGGTGCGCGGCCATGCCGGCCATCCCGGCAACGAACGGGCGGACCGCCTGGCCAACCGCGGCGTGGAATCGATCGACGCCTGAACGCCTGACCCCCGCAATCCGTCGCCCGGCCGTGCCGGGCGATTACAATCCTGCCCCATGCGACAGATCGTTCTCGATACCGAAACCACCGGCCTGAACCACGCCACCGGCGATCGCCTGATCGAAATTGGCTGTGTGGAACTGGTCAACCGCCGCCTGACCGGCCGCAACCTGCACTTCTACATCAACCCGGAACGCGACGTCCCTGAAGACGCCGTGGCCATCCACGGCCTGACGGCCGACTTCCTGGCCGACAAGCCGAAGTTTGCCGAGGTCATGCACGAGATCCGGGAGTTTGTGCGCGACGCCGAGCTGATCATCCACAACGCCGCGTTCGACATGGGCTTCCTGGAGATGGAGTTCAAGCTCCACAACCTGCCCCCGTTCCGCGACCACGTGGCCAATGTGATCGACACCCTGCGCGAAGCCCGCCAGATGTTTCCCGGCAAGCGCAATTCGCTGGATGCCCTGTGCGACCGCCTGGGCGTCAGCAACGCACACCGCACGCTGCACGGCGCATTGCTCGATGCCGAACTGCTGGCCGAGGTTTACCTGGCCATGACGCGCGGCCAGAATTCGCTGGTCATCGACATGCTCGACGCCGGCGCCGCCCAGGGCGAAACCCGCGCCACGGCCGACCTGTCGGCCCTGACCCTGCCGGTGCTTCTGGCCACCGAGACCGAACTGTCGGCCCACCTGAGCGTGCTCAAGGAACTGGACAAGGCCAGCGGCGGCAAGACGGTCTGGAAGATCGAAGTCCCGACCGAAGTGCCCGCCGACGCCACCGTGCAATAGCCCTCACCACTTTTTTAAAGAAAGTTCAAAAAAGGGCTTTACAAGATACTGGCCCATCGGCATAATCTCGTTTCTCCACTGCACGACGCCAGCAACAACGGCGACGAAGCAGCAAGGGGTGGTTAGCTCAGCGGTAGAGCACTGCCTTCACACGGCAGGGGTCACAGGTTCAATCCCTGTACCACCCACCAGATTCGTCAAAAAGCCCAGCAGCGATGCTGGGCTTTTTGTTTTGGCGTTGGACATCGGTGCCGATCACCCGATCGACCAACGCGCCGTCAGCTACGCCACCAGAATTTCTTCAATGGCGGCCCGAGCGAAGCGGATGAACGCCGCCACCTGCTGCGCATCTGCCGGAGCCGACGCCGGCCCGCCATCCAGATACCCTGCCCTCGCCGCGATCATGACTGGTCGGAATGCCTCGTGCAGCCGCTCCAGTACCCACGTCGCCGCCACGTCCTTCGGTGCGATCTTTCCGGTTACCGCGCTGTACCAGATCCGGGCCAGTGCCAGCACGACGTTGCGTTCGTCGCCCTTCCAATCCGCTTCGGCATTCCACTGCGCTGCGGTATCGCGCAGCGCGCGGCGGAAATCTTTCGCGGGGATGGCGTCGAGTAGGGTCTCGGCCGAAGGGCCCACCAGTGCCACGCTGTGCTGGCGCGCCTTCGTCAGCAGGATGGCCAGGTCGTGATCGAGAACTGGCGATTCGACGATGTCGGCCTGCAAATCGGTGCGCAGCCATTCACCGAACTGGATCTCGCGCCTGGCCGGGTAGCGCCAGGGCACCACCTCATCGCGCGCCACCACGGTGACTTCCAGCGAGCGCCACGGCCCGCCGCTGCCTGGCGGCACGGAAACCGTCAATAGATCGCGCATCAATGCGCGCCTGGCGGATTCTTCGAGCCGCGTCCGCACGATCACCAGCAGATCGATATCGCTGCATGGCTTCAATCCGCCATCGATGGCCGATCCGAACAGGTGGATGCCAATCAGCGTGCCGCCTGAATGTCGCGCGATCACTGCGCAGGCCAGCAAGGTCTGCTCTGAATTATCTACGGGAACGATCGTGCGTGCCATCTCAGTCATCGACAGACCCTTTCCGGTCAGATTTCACCCGGCAAGCATACGGCCCTCGAACACAAAGGGCACGCGTTCGTCGGATAAACATTGGAGACGATGACAGTCAGAAGTTGAGTCGGGAGAGATTCCCCGTCTACCATAGCCGCACGGCGATTATCAAGAGTGGCAAATGAATCACTCCAAAGACGCTATCCTGCAGGGGCTGACGGAGCGCATAGCCGTCCAGGTACTACGCGGAAATCCGCTTCACCACCAGACAGGACCGACCTGAAAACCATCCCTATGTCGAAGAGTTCGAAGAAAAAGTACCTCAAGGCCCTGAACCGGAGCCTTAAGAAGGAAGCCGGAAAGGATTTCGCGTCGAGCTTTGTGTTCTATCCGCCCGGCGCCAAGCCCAGGGACGCCACCGGCGTGACCGCCAGCGAGGCCGCCAATCCGCAGGAACTGAAGCTCATGGAGGCCGTGCAGGCGCGCGTGTTCGCGGAATTCAGCGGCCCCTCCGAGCGCCGCCTGATCACCAGCCGGAGGTAGTCGTCCTTGCTTCCCCGTTACAGCGACCCCGCGTTCTACGCGCTCCTTGCCAGCAGCTATGCACGACTGCTGGGAAAGTCACTGGTGCCTGAGCCGATGCCGGCGACCGAAGCCGCCGCATGGCTCTATGAAACGGCGCCCTTCGCCATCCTCGCCCACAATACCGCGCCCGACCCGGTGTTCGTCTACGGCAACAAGGCCGCCCAGCGACGCTTCGAGTACGACTGGGACGAGATCACACGGCTGCCATCGCGCCTGTCTGCCGAAGCGCCGAACCGCGAGGAGCGGCAGCGTTTTCTCGAACGGGTGCAGCAACAGGGCTACGAGTCGGGCTACAAGGGCGTGCGCATTACCAAGTCCGGACGCCGCTTCATGATCGAGGAAGCCACGCTGTGGCAGATGTTCGATACCGACGGCGTGCTACACGGACAGGCCGTGATCATTCCACGAACACGGGATTTGTGAGCGCCTCCGGCACACGCGCGGACTCCGCTTCCGCCCGTTCAGCCTCGACCTGGTGCAGAAAATGCTCGATGCTGTATCTCGCATGGCTGTCCCCTGGCAGCTCTTCCGGCCAGTTGGCCGGGCGCTCGTCGGGCAGGTTGTCGCATCGACCCCGGACACATTGCCGTTGCATTGGCGATGGCCCGCTGCGTTGCGCAGGGGCTTCGCCTTGGCGCAATACGGTTAGCTCAAGCCACCTCAAAGAAATGCGTGCCGTCGCGATCGAGTTGTGCAATCAGGCCGAACTCCCAATCGAGGTACGCCTGCATGGCAGCCGCTGCGTTGTCAGTGCCCTCGTACGGACGGCGATAGCGATCCGTACGCGGCACGGCCAGACGGGTTTCGCCCGGCTCGGCTGGCAGGCCCGCGTCGAACCAGGCCGTGTTGCCGCCTTCGAGCACAAACACCTCCGAAGTGGTCAGCGCCTGCAGGTCCACGGCCGCGAATCGCGCCAGCAGGCTTGACCCGCAGGTCAGCACATAGCGGCGGGCCGGCGGGATAGCGCGCAGCGCCTGGGCCAGCTGCGCCCGGATCGCGAACCACGCACCGGGGATATGGCGCTTGACGTAATTGGCGCTGGCTGTCACGTCAATGACGGCCACATCGCCGGTTTCCAGCCAGCTGGACAGCGTTGCCGGCGTGATCGTGGGCACTTCCGGCGTGGCGGGACGATTCGCCGCCGGGGTGCCGCGCTCGCTGCGCAGGGCATCGCCGACCGGCTTCACCACATGGACGTCCCACCCCATCTGGGCCAGCCACGACGCGGTCATGTTCGCGCGCACATCGTCATCGTCCGCCAGCACGATGCGCGCGCCACGCACCGGCGCATGGTGATCGGTTTCCTGCACCAGCTGCCCGCCCGGCGCGCTGGCGAAGCCCGGCAGATGGCCATCGGCGTATTCCTCGGGCGTGCGCACGTCGAAGCGGTACACGGTGCGGCCCGGGGCCTCCAGCGATGCCAGCGCATCATGCGCGATGCGCTTCACGCCCGCCCTGTCCGCTATGGCGCGGGCGCCTGCACGGGCCTGTTCCAGGTTGGCCGCGCCCACCTGCGCCGGTGCGCGGCGGCTCGCGCCGTGCGACAACGTCTGCCCGGCCAGGGTCCACCCGATCGTTCCATTGCGCAGCGCAGCCACGCGGTTCGGAATACCGGCATTGATCAGCGACTGGGTGCCGATGATGCTGCGGGTACGACCCGCGCAATTGACGACGACTTGCGTGGCGGGGTTGGGAGCCAGTTCGCGCACACGTAGCACCAGTTCCGCGCCGGGCACGCTCGTCGACGTGGGAATGTTCATGGTCTGGTATTCGTCGAAGCGGCGCGCGTCGACGATCACCACATCGGCCTTGCGGTCGATCAGCGCCTGCACCTCCGGGGCGCTCAGCGAGGGCGTGTGCCGCTTCGCCTCGACCAGTTCTCCAAACGACTTGCTCGGCACGTTGACGTCCCGGAACACTTCGCCGCCGCCGTCGATCCATGCTTCCAGGCCGCCGTCGAGCAGCGACACATCGGTATAGCCAAGCGTACGCAGCACGCTTGCGGCACGCGGCGCCAGGTCTTCGCCGTCATGCCGGCCGTAGACCACGATACGGGTATCGCGCCGCGGGATGCGCGTCCAGGCTTCGAGTTCGAGCTTCGACAGCGGGAAGTTGGCCGCCCAGAGCGGATGCTGCTGCGCGAACGGGTCTTCCTCGCGCACATCCACCAGCGCAATCTCGGTGCGGTCCAGCAACGCCTGGCGCACTGCCTGGCTGGTCGTGACGGGAAACGGATGGCTGGCTGCGGTCATGGTGCGACGGATTCCTTCGAGCGGTCCCAGGGATTGGGCAAGGTGGTATTGGAGTAGCCGGAGACAAAGGTCTTGCTGCCGCCGGCTTCCGGATAGACATGGCGGCTTACCGCGCCGATATTGGCGCCGTAGACGTGGATGCTGATCGATACACGGTCGTCGAAGGCATTGTGAACGCGGTGGATATCGCCCACCGTTGGCGACACCGCCTCCACCTGGCCCGGCTCCAGCCGTACGGCCTCGCCTGCCGACCGGGGCACGCCGTCGCCGTGTATCGCGTAGGGCTGCGCGTACTCGGCGCCGCGCAGCATGCCGATCAGGCCCCACACCGTATGGTCGTGGATCGGCGTGCGCTGTCCCGGCCCCCAGACGAAGCTGACGATCGAGAACCGCTCGGCGGAATCGCAGTGCAGCAGCATCTGCTGGTAGAACTCGGGATGGGGCTGCGCATAGGCTTCGGGCAACCAGTCGTCCCGCGCCACCAGCTTTGCCAGTAGCGCGCTGCCTTCGTCGAGGATGCGGGGCTCGTCCGGCTGCTGGTCGAGCAAGGCGGAAAAGGCGGTGATGAAGTCGCGCAGCGGCGCCAGCGCGTGCGCGCCAGGTAGCGTCTCGGCCATGGCTTGTCTCCAGATTCTCGTGTGCCGTCTAGGCTGCGGCACATCGCACACAACCATAGCACGGCCGGTAGTCGGGGGCGCGCCGGCTCAGACGCCAAGCGCCGCACGGCCGGCGGCGGTCAGGATGGCGTCGTTCTGCGGCGTGTGGATGCGGCTGCAGAGCACGTCGCGATAGTGGCGTTGCAGCGGGTTGTGCCGGCTCAGGCCGTGATTGCCCGACAGTTGCAGCGCCAGTTCCACGGCGCGAATCGCGTTCGACGTCACGGTGTACTTGAGCAGCCCGCTGTCGGCCGGCAGCGGCGGCGCGCCAGCATCGGTGCGCGCGGCAATATCGTCCAGCAAGACCTGGTTCACGCGCAGCAGCGCGGCGATCTCGCCAATCGACTCCTGCACGCGCGGCAAGGTGGCCAGCGGCTTGCCCAGGCTGCCCGGCGCCCGCTCGTGCACGAACTGGCGGATCCAGTCGAAGCCGGCACGCGCCACGGCGTCGTAGAGGCTGCCCAGCAGGGTCACCATCCACGCCTGCTGGTCGGCGTTGGCGTCGATGTCCGCCTGGCTGCCGCCTGCTGGCGCCCAGGCCGCAGGCGGGCGGATGTCCACGGCGTTTTCCAGCGGGATCCACACATCCTCGAACACGGTCTCGTGGCTGCCCGACGCGCGCAGCCCCAGATGGTCCCAGCTTTCGATCACCCGGATGCCGGGCGTCTCGGCGTCGGGCTTCGGCACCAGAAAGATGCCGACGCGGGGCTCGGGCTCGTGCGTGCGCGCCCATACGGCCAGCCATCGCAGCGCCGGGATGCCGGTGGTGTACAGCTTGTGGCCGCGCAGCCGCCAGCGGTCGCCCACGCGGGTGGCCACCGTGCCCGGCAGGCCACCCCGTGCCGGCGAGCCAAGCTCGGGCTCCACGCGCAGCGAGTTGATCAGGCCGCCCTGCTCCACGGCGCTGCGGAATACCTGCTGGCGCACCGCCTCGGGCCAGCGCGAATCGGCGCGGCCGATGGACCGGTGCTGGAGGTAAGTCATCGTCAGCACCAGCGCCGTGGCTGCATCGCCGCCCGCCACGGCCGCGATGATGCGCCGCGCCGTGGCCAGCCCCGCGCCCGCCCCGCCATGCGCGGCCGGCACTACCTGTGCGATCAGGCCGTCGCGGTGCAGCTGCGCGAAATTGTCGTGCGGGAACGTGCCGTCGGCGTCGTGGGCGGCAGCGGTGGCGGCAAAGCGCGCGGCCAGTTCGGCCAGCACGTCGTCCAGCCGTGCCGCTGGGGTCGGCAGGCGATGCAGGGATGACGAAGACATGGGGTTTCCTTCGGGCGTCGGGGGAACAGGATCAGGCGCCACATAGCGTACCGCCGCACGCCCAGCCTTGATAACGACGCATATCGCATATCGACCGGCGGTTTTTGCTGCATATGGAGCGGCGTTTTTATTCGTTGGGTCTGCCGCCGCGCGGGCGTACGTTCTCGTCCATACCCGTACCCCATCCAGGCAAACCAGGAGCGTCACGCATGAGCGTCAACTTCATCGGCATGATCCAGAGCCAGAAGCAATCGGAAATCCATCCGCCTACCGGGCCCGTGATCGACCGCGACTACGTGCGCGCCTTTGCGCAGGCCCACGAGCAGGCCGGCTTCGACCGCATCCTGGTGCCGCACCACTCTACCGGCCCGTCCGCCACGCTGACCATCTCGTACGCGGCCGCCGTCACGGAGCGCATCCACTTCATGCTGGCCCACCGCCCGGGCTTCACCTCGCCCACGCTGGCCGCGCGCCAGATCGCCACGCTGGACCAGTTCAGCGGCGGCCGGCTCGGCGTGCACTTCATCTCCGGCGGGTCGGACGACGAACAGAAGCGCGATGGCGACTACCTGGACCACGACCAGCGTTACGCCCGCACGGACGAATATCTGGGCATCCTGCGGCGCATCTGGACAGAGCCGCAGCCGTTCGACCACGAAGGCACGTTCTACCGCTTCGCGCGCGGCTTCTCGGAAGTCAAGCCGGCGCAGCAGCCGCATGTGCCGATCTACTTCGGCGGCGCGTCCGAGGCGGCCATTGCCGTCGCCGGCAAGCACGCCGACGTCTATGCGCTGTGGGGCGAATCGCTCGACCAGGTGCGCGAACTGACCACGCGCGTACGCGCCGAAGCGGCCAAACACGGGCGCGAGGTCAACTTCTCGGTGTCGTTCCGGCCGGTGCTGGCCGATACCGAAGAGAAAGCCTGGCAGCGCGCCGACGACATCCTTGAACGCACCCGCGCGTTGCGCGTGCAGGCCGGCTACAGCCGGGGCGGGCCGCAACAGAGCGAAGGCGCGCGCCGGCTGCTGGCCGCGGCCGAACAAGGCGATCGCGTCGACCAGCGTCTGTGGACGGCCATCGCGCGGGAAACGGGCGGCCGCTCGAACTCCACCGGGCTGGTCGGCACGCCGGAACAGGTGGCCGACGCCCTGCTGGCCTACTACGACCTGGGCGTGACCACGTTCCTGATCCGCGGCTTCGACCCGCTCGAAGACGCCGTCGACTACGGCCGCGAGCTGATTCCGCGCGTACGCGAACTGGTGGCGCAGCGCGACGCCGAACAACGCCGCCGCGCCGCCTGAACCACCCACACCAACAACAACGGGGAGCGGAAAACATGAGCCAGAACACCTTCCAGCCTGATGCACGCCGCCGCAGCGTCCTGCGGCTCGCCGGCACGGCAGCCATCGCCGCGCCGGCCCTGATCCTGGGCCGCCAGGCGTGGTCCGCACCGCGCAAGCTGACCTTTGCGTGGAACCAGAATTCGTTCTGCCTGACACCGATCGTGGTGGCCCAGGAAAAGGGCTTCTTCGAGAAGAACGGACTGCAGGTGGACCTGATCAACTACAGCGGGTCCACCGACCAGCTGCTGGAATCGATCGCCACCGGCAAGGCCGACGCCGCCGTGGGCATGATCCACCGCTGGCTCAAGCCGCTCGAAGCCGGCTTCGACGTCAAGATCATCGGCAGCTCGCATGGCGGCTGCGTGCGGCTGGTAGGCGCCAAGGCCGCCGGCGTGACCAACCTGCAGGCCCTCAAGGGCAAGACCGTGGGCGTCAGCGACCTGGCCGCGCCGGGCAAGCACTTCTTCACGGTCCTGCTGGCCAAGAACGGCATCGACCCCGACCGCGACATCACGTGGCGCCAGTACCCGGCCGACCTGCTGGGCGTGGCCGTGGACAAGGGCGAGATCCAGGCGATTGCCGATGGCGACCCGAACCTCTACCTGCTGGAAAAGCGCACCAATGGCGCCTATGTGGAACTGGCGACCAACCTGACCGGCGAGTATGCGCGCAAGGTCTGCTGCGTGATCGGCGCCCGTGGCGAACTGGTCCGCAACGACCGCCCGGCCGCGTCTGCGCTGGCCCGGTCGATCGTGCAGGCCACCGACTACGTCAACGAAAACCCGAACGAGGCGGCCAAGGTATTTGCCAAATACTCGCCCAAGATCAGCACCGACGACCTGCGCAAGCTCTATGCGTCGCTGACCTACAACCATCACCCGACCGGCGTGGACCTGCAGGAGGAAATCGCGTTCTACGCCGGCGATTTCCAGCGCATCGGCGTGCTCAAGAAATCGACCGACACGAAGAAGCTGGCGCAGCACGTCTACGCCAACGTCCTCGGCTAACCCGGGAGCGCCGACATGGCTACGCCGCAACACACGCTTGACGCCCAGCTGCCGCTGGACGGATCGGTCGCATCGGCCAAGCCGGCCGGACCGGCCGCATCGACCGGCACGCCAGCCGGCGCCTGGCCCACCGGCATCGTCGCCGCGCTGGCGTGGGGCGCCTTCGGCGCGCTCACCTGGCGCTGGCCGAACAAGGTGGCCGGCTTTTCGGACTGGGCCTATACCGAGGAACTCGGCATCGCGGTACTCGTGGCGGCCGCCGCGCTGCTGGCGGTCGCCTTGGCGGGCGGCTACGCGAGCCCGCTGCGCCGCGTGCGCCAGGCGCTACGCCATGCCGGCCCGTGGCTGGTAGCCCTGCCGCTGGTCTTCGCGGGCTGGGAAATCCTGACCGCGAAGACGGCACTGCTGCCCACGCCCTTCTTTGCACCCCCGCAGGCGCTGATCGAGGTCTACATCGACGACTGGCGCCGGCTGGGCGACAGCGCGCTGAACACGCTGAAGCTGCTGGGCTTCGGCGTGGCCTACGGCGGTGTGGCGGGCTTCCTGATCGGCGTGTCGATCGGATGGTCGCGCCGCATTGGCTACTGGGTGCATCCGGTGCTGCGCGTGCTGGGCCCGCTGCCCTCCACCGCGCTGCTGCCGCTGACGTTCTACTTCTTCCCGTCGAGCTATTCGGCGGCCGTCTTCCTGATCGCGCTGGCCACGGCCTTTCCGGTGGCGGTGCTGACCTGGTCCGGCGTGGCCAGCGTCAACAAGAGCTACTACGACGTGGCCCGCACGATGGGCGCGTCAGAGGCATTCCTGGTGCTGCGCGTGGCCATCCCGGCGGCGCTGCCCCAGGTCTTCGTGGGGCTGTTCATGGGGCTCGGCGCGTCGTTCTCGGTGCTGGTCACGGCCGAGATGATGGGCGTGAAGTCGGGGCTCGGCTGGTATCTGACCTGGGCGCAGGGCTGGGCCTCCTACGTGAACATGTACGCGGCGCTGATCGTCATGGCCCTGCTGTTCTCGGGCGTCATCACATTGCTGTTTGCGGTGCGCGACCGCGCGCTGTCGTGGCAGAAAGGAACCGTCAAATGGTAGTGGCCGCATCCGATCCCTCGCGTGGCGCCCGCATCGATATCCGCGCCGTCAGCCATGCCTTTGGCGATGGCGACCAGCAGCTGCCGGTGCTCGACAGCGTCAACCTGAAGGTGGCCCCGGGCGAGTTCGTCGCGCTGCTGGGCCCCAGCGGCTGCGGCAAGTCCACGCTGCTGCGGCTGGTGGCCGGGCTCGACAGCCCGTCGCAGGGGCAGATCCTGCAGGACGACACGCCGATCGACCGCCCCGACCCATCGCGCATCGTCGTCTTCCAGGACCCCACGCTCTACCCGTGGCGCCGCGTGCGCGACAACGTGGCGCTGGGCCTGCAGGCCCGCGGCCTGCTGCGCCGGGAAGGCCATCGCGTCGATGCGGCGCTCAGGCGCGTGGGGCTCGAAGCCTTCGCCCGCGCGTTTCCGCATCAGCTGTCGGGCGGCATGGCCCAGCGCGTGGCACTGGCGCGTGCGCTGGTCAACGATCCCCGGCTGCTCGTGCTCGACGAGCCGCTCGGCAAGCTCGATTCGCTGACGCGACTGGCCATGCAGAGTGACCTGGTCGAACTGTGGCAGCGCGCGGGCTTTTCCGCCCTGCTGGTCACGCACGATGTGGAAGAGGCGCTGTTCCTGGCGCAACGCGTGATCGTGTTCAGCCAGCGGCCGGCGCGCATCACGGCCGAGATCCACGTCGACCTGCCCTATCCCCGCCATCGCGGCGATCCGCGGCTGACCGAGCTTCGGCACGAAGCACTGCGCCACCTGGGTCTCGATGCCAGCTGGTAAGACCGTCGCCCGGGGCGCCGCATGAGCGCCCCGCCACCGCAGGCATGGCTCGCGGCGCTGCTGCGCCTGGTGCAGGAAGTCCAGCTTGCCCTGTGGCAGCTCTGGCACGTGCTGGGCTGGTCTGGCGATGTGCACGGCCAGCCTGCCTGGCCGTGGTCGCACCGCATTGCCGGAGAAACCCTGCTGATCGACCTGGGACTGGCGCGCCAGCTGGGCCTGTCGGTGCTGGCCGTCGTGCTGGCGCTGGCCTGCCTGGTCGTGGCGCTGTGCTGGCGCCGGCGGCGCATGGTGTGGCTGGGCATCGGCGCGCTGGCGCTGGTGGCGGCGCCCTGGCCTTCGCCGGCGCTGCTCGTCACGCCCGCGGCTCCGACGAGCTTTCACCAGAGCCCCACCCGTTTCGCCGTGGATGCCATCGCCACGGGCGCGCAGGTCTACGCGCAGCATTGCGTGGCGTGCCATGGCATAGACGGCCGGGGCGAAGGTCCGCAGGCGGCCACGCTGTCACGCTGGCCGCCGACCTTCCTGAGTCCGCTGCTGGGCCGGCGCGCCGAAGGCGAACTGTTCTGGCACATCGTGGCCGGCATGCGCGACCGCGACGGGCACACGACGATGCCGGCCTTCGGCGATCGGCTTGACGATGCCCGGGCATGGGCCGTGATCGATTACCTGAAGACGCTGGCCGCCGGCACCGGCGGCGCTACCCAAGGCAGTTGGCCGGTGCCGCTGCGACTGCCCGATGTGATGGTGCGCTGCGGCGCGGCGCCGCCACGCGCGCTGGACGACTGGCGCGGGCACCAGCGCGTGCGCGTCGTGGCATTCGATGGCGCGCCTGTGACATTGCCCGTCGACGATCCACGCTTCCTCACGCTGCTGGTCACGCCTGACGGCCGCCCGCCAGCCACGATTCCGGATTTCCGCGCCGGTTGCGCGGCCGCGTCCGCGCAGGCCTGGCCAGTGTTCGCGCGGATCGCGGGGGTCGATCCTGCCCGGTTGCCCGGCACCACGTGGCTGACCGATCGCGACGGCTGGCTGCGCGCGCAGGCAGCTACCGGAGACAAGGGCTGGAGCGACGCCAGCCTGGTTTGCACGGCGGGGCAGCCGGCTCCGGACGTGCCGAGCGGCCGGGGAGCCGGCCAGCGCCTGCCACCCGATGGCCTGACCGCACTGCTGTTGCGCATCGACGCGGAGCCCGTGCGCTTTGTGCAAGGGGGATTCATTCACTGAGGGCCATCGCCATGGGGGCATTTGCGTTGGGTCAATTCGCCGCCAGGACGAGAAAATTCCGCACCAACAATTAGAAATGTCCTAACGACGTCGAGCGGCACAGCAAGTAGCGTTGAGAGCTTCCCCCCAACGCCAAGCCTTGAAGACGATGTCGCTGGAACTGACACCTGCCAATGCCGAGACCGGCGCCGGAACCGGCGCTACCGCGCTGAAGACCTGGACGGGACGCTATGCCGTATCGGCCGGCCTGTTCGAGGTCAGGCCTCGCTATCTGCCACGTGACGCGCGTCCCATCCTCGACGATGACCTCGACTGCATCATCGGCTACTACCGCCGTTTTGGGCTGCGCAGCCATCTCTACGATCTCAACGGCGACATGTTCTCGGTGTCGGAAGACCTGTCGAACCTGCCGCCGCCCGAAAAGCGCGACCCGCTGATGGTGGTGGGCGGGCTCTGGCGCGCAAACGTGCGCGGTATAACCGCCGTGGGCCTGACCGGCACGGGCGCGACAATGGCGACAGCCACGGTGGCCCAGCTACGCACCCGTTTTGCCCGCCTGGCGCAGTCATCGCTGCTTTACCGGAGCGCGGCCCTGGCGCGCATGGACGATCCGCAGCGGTTCGTACCCGTGCATATCCTGCGGCTGGCGATGCGTCACGGCGAATCCGTGGCCCCGCCACCGGGACTCTCCCGGGCGTCGCGCTACCTGACTTCCATGCTGATCCGCCGCCAGCCGTTCATGCTGGACGTGGTGACCGCTAACGGCAATACGACGATCGTGGATTTCGAGTACTGGCGTTACGCGGATGCGCTGCCGGCCGCGTGAACCGGCACGCTCGCCGGCGCCGGGCTTGCATGGGTGACGTGATCGATGGCTCGCAGCACCTCGTCGACCGATGGCGGTGCGCCGTTATCGCCAACCGACACCGACTGTCCGGGCTTGTTCACGCCAAAATGCGGACTCGACGTCGCGGTGAACAGCATGACGGTCGGCTTGCCCAAAGCATCGGCCAGATGCACGAAGCCCGTGTCCATGCCGACGACCAGAGCGGCCGCATCGACGCGCTGCGCGCACTCGGTGATCGACATGCGCGGCAGCACCTCGGCACCGGGGATGGCTGCGGCCAGTGCCTGGGCTTCCTGCTGCTCCTTCTGCGAGCCCCATGGCAGTTGCACACGGTAGCCGCGCCGGGCCAGCTGGTGCCCGATTTCGACCCAATTGGCCTGCGGCCATTTCTTGATGTCGAGCGACGTCGCGTGGAACAGCAACGCGCGTGGCACGCCATCGGCGTTCAGCGGCGTGGCCGGTGGCGGCACCCGAAGTTCGGCCGTCTCGTGCGGCTCGATGTCGTAACCGAGCGCGTTGGCCACCACCATGCGCATCTTCTGGCGGCAGTTGGCGTCGCCGTGCGGACCAAAAATCTCGGTGTAGGCGAACACGGCCTTTGCTTCGCCGAGAAATTCGGCGGCATAGCCGAGTCGCCGCTTTGTCCGTGCCAGCCTGGCGGCGATGGCACTCTTGTAAACGCCGTGAACGTCGATGGCCACGTCGTAGCGTTCGCGGCGCAGCGACATCAGGGCGCCGATGATGCCGCGCAGGTCGCGCCATTTGCGGCCATTTTTCTTGAACTGGCGCAGGGGCGGCGCGATGACACGGTCGACACCGACCGCCCAACTGGGAATATCCGCGCACGACGCGTCGGCAATCCAGTCGATTTTGGCGTCCGGATAGGCACGGCGCAGGTCGTACAGCAGCGGCAGGGTATGCACCATGTCGCCAAGCGACGTGATCTTGATAAGCAGGATGCGCTTCATGCGGGGGGCGGCTTGATTATGCGAACGCGGCCGGATTTGCCGCGTTGGAAAGGCGCTAGTATGCCCCAGACCGGAAGCACCAGCGCGTGACGCATATGTAACGGATTGCACACATCACAATTCCTCAGCCGCCCCCGCACGCCGGCCGCGGTTGATCGACGTCAGTGCGACCACGCCGAAGCATCCGCCACCACCGTCGCAAACCTGTCGTTCAGCGCGGCCAGCGTCACCCGGTGCAGTTCGGCGGCGTTCAACGGGTCGCCGCCAAGCGGATCGGGCAGATCGCGCGTGGCGCAGCCCGCTGCGACGAGCGTGACGCGATAGCCATGGTCAAGCGCCGACCGCACGGTCGCGCTGATGCACATATGGGTCTGAAAGCCCGCCACGATCAATTCCTTGCGGCCGAGCGCGCCAAGCAACGCGGCCAGATCGGTGCCCGCGAAGCTGTTTGGCCGGTTTTTGATGACCGTCCGCTCACCTTCTGCGGGGGTGAGGCCCTCGATGATGGCCGCGAACGGGCCCGACGGGTCGAACGCACCGCCGGGCTTGCCGTGGTGAACCACGTGGATCACAGGCGTGCCATGCTTGCGGGCCAGCGAAAGCAGCGCGGCGCACTCGGCCACGGCCGCCGGCATGCCGGTCAACGGCAGCTTGCCATCGACGTATTCGCGCTGGTGATCCACCAGCACCAGCACGGCATCCGACCAGGCGGACGGCTGGCGGCTGGCACCGGCGGCATCGAGCAGGGTAAATGGCTTGGCGGCAGGCGATGCGGTCATCTCGGTCTCCGTACAGTGAAAAGTGGCTATGCAGGCATCGTAGAGGCCGGTAAGCTGTACGCCAATTAGCCACGAGATCACACATACTGTGCAAAAAAGCACAATCACCTGGGATGACCTGCTGACCTTGTCCACGCTGATGCGGGTCGGCAGCTATTCGGCCTGCGCCCGTGAACTCGATATCACGCACGCCACCGCCATCCGTCGCATCCGGCGGCTCGAAACCGCGCTGGGCAAACCCGTGGCCACGCGCACGGACGGAACGTTCGTGCTGACTGCCGCCGGACGCAATGCCCTGGCCGCCGCGCGGGAGATGGAACAATCCGCCGACCGGCTGCTGCGCGAGATCGAGGGCGCCAGCCCGGGCGTGTCGGGCGTGGTGCGGGTCGCCGCGACGGCCTCTCTGGGCAGCCATTTCCTGACTCCGCGGCTGCCCGCCTTCTACGCGAGCAATCCCGACGTGGAAGTGCGGCTCGAAGTGGATAACCGCGTCACCAGCCTGGCTCGGCGCCGCGCCCATATTGCGGTACGCCTGGCGCGGCCCCAGGAAGACTCGCTGGTGGCGCAGCGCGCCGGGACAATCCAGTTCGGACTCTATGCGCCCACCGTCATGTCGGCTGCCGTGGCAGAGTCGCGCGATACACCGCTGTGCGGGCTGCTCGACGAAGGCTTCTCGCTGCCCGAAGTCCAGTGGCCGCTTGAGCTGGGACGGCGCTTCTCGTTCCAGTCCAACAGTTTCGTGGCCGTGCGCGAAGGCGTGCGTGCAGCGCTCGGCGTGGCACTACTGCCCCACTACCTGGCGGCCGGCGAGCCCGGCCTGACGCTCGTACGCAATGTCCCCGAAGTGCTCCGCGAAATCTGGCTCGCCTACCCACCAGAGTTTCGGGGGGCATCGCGATTCCGACCCGTCATCGACTGGCTGGCCGAAGCCCTGTCGAATTGCCCGTGAGCCTTTATCGACCCACCGCGCTGTCGCGCCGTCGCCACGACGCGGCGCATACGCCACCCCATGTGGGAAGCCGCACGTGTTTCCCTCGCTACTCTCGCCGAAAAAAATAGCCGTTCTGCTACGCTTTGAACCGGCTGCCAACGTTGCATCCTCAAGGTGCTTTCAAGAAATGGGCAGGGTCGTTGCATTGAAGCCCAGGCAACCGGAAAACGGGTCAGTGCGCAGAACAAGAAGAGATTCATGCGGCACTCATTGAAGTATCGAATGGCAATCGCGGCCGCGACGGTTGTCACGCTGGTATTCGTGGTACGGGTCGGGTTTTCCCAGGTCTACGCATACGCGCGCCTGAAAGAAGTCGTTCAGGCCCAGCAGGACACCCTGGTCAAGCTGGTCGCCGATCAACTCGACGAGAAGCTCGAGTCGCGCGCTCTCGTACTGCGACGGCTCGCGCGCACGCTCGCGCCTGTCCTCGATCGTCCAGCCGGGCAACTGCGCCAGGTGGCCATCGACACGGTCGACATGCCCGAGAACTTCAATGCCACCTTCCTGGCCACGCCCGATGGCACGCTTGTCTTCAGCACCGCCGTGCCCGATGGCGTGAAGATGACCGTAGGCGATCGGGACTACTTCAAGGCCATCGTCAACGGCGCGGACTTTGCCGTTTCCGACCTTCTGCAAGGCAAGCACACGAGCGCACCCGGCGTGATCCTGGCCGTGCCTTTGCACGACAGCCATGGCCAGTTGCGGGGGGTGGTGGGCGGCGTGCTCAACCTGTCGGCGGAGAATTTTCTGCGGGAACTGGCGCAGCACCGTGTGGGTGTCACCGGCTTCTATTGCCTGGTGTCGGCCGGGCCGAATCCGCGCTATGCGATGCACCCCGACGCGGCAAAGGTCCTCACCCCTGCGCAGGCAATTGGCGAATCCTGCGGCGCCGAAGCCCCCGAATCGGATCTGGAGTCGATCTGGCCGGAGCAGCCCGTGGTGGCCCGCTTCCTGCTGGAGTCGAATGGCTGGGAAGTGATCTCGGTCCTGCCCGCCGCCGAAGCCTACGCACCGCTGGTCGAAGTGCGCCAGCGGGCCGTCATCCTGGGCATCGTGACCCTGCTCGCCGCCGCGATACTGATGTGGGCCGTGATCCGGCACCTGCTGGCGCCGCTGGAGCACCTGCATCGGACTGTGCGTCGCCTTTGCGAGCAGCCCGCCGCCATGGCAGAACTGCCCCTGCGCCGCGACGACGAAATCGGCGAACTGGCCGACGCGTTCTCGGAAGTCATGGCCCAGCTGATCGAGCGGGAAGCCGCGCTCAAGGCCGCCAACAGCAATGCAGCGGCCAGTGAGAAGCGCCTGGAGGCCATCGCCAACCATGTTCCGGACCTGGTGGCCTTCGTCGACGCCGGCGAGCGATTCGTGTTCGTCAACCAGGCCTACGCACGCCATTTCGGCCTGCCGGCCAACCAGATCACGGGTCTCACGCTGCGCGAGCTCTGGGGCACGCCCGAGTACGTCGCCAACAAGCCGTACCTGGAACAGGCATGCGCGGGAGAATCGGTCACCTACAGCCGCGAGAACGCCGAGGGCCGGTCCTGGGAAATGACCTTCCAGCCTGCCTGGAACGATACGAAGGACGCCGTTACCGGGCTGCACATGTTCGCGCGCGACATTACCGGCGAACGCCAGAAACTGCGCTCGCTGGAAGCCCAGACGCTGTCCGATCACCTGACTGGCCTGCTCAACCGCAAGGGCTTCGACCGCCGCCTGCAGGAAAACATGGCCCGCGCCGATGCAGGCGGCTACCGCACCGCGCTGCTGCTCGTGGACCTCGACGACTTCAAGGCGGTCAACGACACCTACGGGCACCCGATCGGCGACCAGTTGCTGATTGCCTTCGCGGAACGCCTGCGCGCCTGCGTGCGGGCCGGCGACGCCGTGGCGCGGATCGGCGGCGACGAATTCGCGATCGTGCTCGACAACGTGAGCAACCCGAATACGGTCCAGCGGATTGCCCACGCGGTGGTGCATGCGGCAATGCGGCCGTTCGATATCGACGGGCGCCGGCTGGTGTCCACGGCCAGCGTGGGCAGCGCGATGCATCGACCGGACCAGGGCACGTCGGTGAGCGAGCTGTTCATGCGCGCCGACATGGCGCTGTACGATGCCAAGCGGCATGGCAAGGCCCGCTATGCGTCGACGGGGACCAGGTGGCCGGAGGACGCGTCCTCGGAAGTCTGAGGCCCGGCCCCGCACGGGGAACCGATGAACGCGTCCAGGTCCTCGTCACTGTCCGGCCATCGTCCGCCCGGGATCTCGGGCACGATATCCAGCAGCCCCGCCCGCCGCATGGCACCTGCCAGCGTCGGATCGGCGAGCAAATGGATGCCCAGCACCGAGCCCCACATCAGTTTCAGGGCGGTCAGCCGCTTCAGGGACTGTTCGATATCGCGCCGCTTCGGCGCCCGGTTCCAGTCGGGGTCCAGTTCCCGGACGACCGTCCCGTACAGCGCCATCGTCCGGCTGTCGAACCCGGCAATCGTGGACGGGGTGGCGGCCACCACGCGCAGCACCGCATCGTCGATCGGGTCCAGGGGATCCATTGCTTTCAGGAAAGGCTGGTGAACTTTGGCCAACCGGCGGTCAACGGCCCGTTCGAATGCGTGCCTGAGGCTCACTCCCTCGAACTGGCCGTAAAGCGCTACCCGCAACGCGGCATCCATCAGTACTTCGGGACGACTTTCGGCACGCTGGAACATCCGTTCGAGCAGCGCATCGTCGACCGAAGGCGGCAGTTCATACTTGCGCCGTACCCAATGCAGGAAGTCCTCGCCAAGTTCCGGAAACGCAAATTGCGACGCGCTGTACATCGTGTGCCGACCGCCCAGCATCATCAGCAGCTTCGTGCGGTCGGAGCCCGTGAATACGGTCCGTACGCCATACAGTCCCCGGTCGTTGTTGAGCAGGTCCCGGGTGGCTTTCAGCGTGTACAGCATGCTGTCCCCACGCTCGGTTGCCAGCATCTGCTGCGCTTCGTCGATGATCAGGATGATCGGACGACGCATCCTGGCCGACAACGCCTCCATTGAGCGGTAGACCCACAGCCCCCCGCGCTTCTCGTGCGCCCCGCCGTGATCGAAGGCCAGCGACAGGCTGCCGAATCCCACCCCTTTCAGACCCACCGCATGCGCGAATCTGGCGACGATGGTTTCATTGGCATCCAGTGCCTTCTGTACCGCACCGACCACCACGTCGGCAGGGTCCTTGTCCGTCTCGCCCCACAGGTCCGCCATCACCACCAGCGCGCCAAGCCTGCGGATGGCAGGCGCCACCTCCTGCCGCAGGAACGTGCTCTTGCCGATGCCACGCGATCCGATCAGCGCGATGACCTTGCTGGCCGGCCCATGCACCAGCTTCTGCGCGATGTCCGCAGCAAGCCTGGGGCGTCCGAAATGATCCGACAAATCCATATCGCTCCTCGTTCATGAAGACCCGCGAGCGATTCTAGGCAGCCCACCTCGGCAGTCCACCCCTCAACCCCGACTGCAACAGCAATGTTCCAATCCTTAACAGATCCACAAAAAAATGAAGCGGTGACGCAACACGCGCCACCGCTTCACACTGCAGGCCGAACACCCCGTTCAGGGAAGGATCAGCGGACTCGCCCTTCCTTCCACGCCTGCAGCAGCTTGTCGTAGGCGATGGTCTCGCCCTTCGGCTTTTCGTTATCGAGCTTCTTCCACGGCGCGTGCTCCGACGACAGCCACTTCGACGGATCGCTCTTCGGGTTCAGCTTCGGCGCGCACTGGGCCATGCCCGCGCGCTGCAGCCGGCCCATCACCTGGTCCATTTCCTCGGCCAGGTTGTCCATGGCGGCTTGCGGCGTCTTCTCGCCCGTCACCGCCGTGGCCACGTTCTTCCACCAGAGCTGCGCGAGCTTCGGATAGTCGGGCACGTTGTTGCCGGTCGGCGTCCATGCCACGCGGGCCGGGCTGCGGTAGAACTCGATCAGGCCACCGTACTTGGCGGCGTTCTTGGTCAGGTACTCGTGGTGGATGTCGCTGTCGCGGATGAAGGTCAGGCCCGTCAGCGACTTCTTCAGCGACACCGTCTTCGAGGTCACGAACTGGGCGTAGAGCCACGCCGCGGCCAGGCGGTTCGGGTCGGTGTTCTTGAAGAACGTCCACGAGCCCACGTCCTGGTAGCCGTTCTGCATGCCCTGCTTCCAGTACGGGCCGTACGGCGACGGCGCCATGCGCCACTTCGGCGACCCGTCGGCGTTGACCACCGGCAGGCCCTTCTTGGTCATGTCGGCCGTGAAGGCCGTGTACCAGAAGATCTGCTGGGCCACCTGGCCCTGGGCCGGCACGGGGCCGGCCTCGGAGAACGTCATGCCCATGGCCTGCGGCGGCGCGTACTTCTTCATCCAATCGATGTACTTGGTCAGCGCGTAGACGGCCGCCGGGCTGTTGGTGGCACCGCCCCGCGACACCGACGCGCCCACCGGCGTGCACTTGTCGTCGGCCACGCGGATGCCCCACTCGTCCACGGGCATGCCGTTGGGCAGGCCCTTGTCGGCCGAACCGGCCATCGACAGCCAGGCATCGGTAAAACGCCAGCCCAGCGAGGGGTCCTTCTTGCCGTAGTCCATGTGGCCGAAGACCTTCTTGCCGTCCAGCTCCTTCACGTCGTTGGTGAAGAAGTTGGCGATGTCCTCGTAGGCCGACCAGTTGGTCGGCACCCCCAGGTCATAGCCGTACTTGGCCTTGAACTTGTCCTGCAGGTCCTTGCGCGCGAACCAGTCGGCGCGGAACCAGTACAGGTTGGCAAACTGCTGGTCGGGCAGCTGGTAGAGCTTGCCGTCCGGCGCCGTGGTGAACTTGGTGCCGATGAAGTCCTTGACGTCGATGCCGGGGTTGGTGTACTCCTTGCCGGCGCCGTTCATGTAGTCGGACAGCGGCAGGATGGCGCCGTACCGGTAGTGCGTGCCGATCAGGTCGGAATCCGAAATCCAGCCGTCGTAGATCGACTTGCCGGACTGCATCGACGTCTGCAGTTTCTCGACGACGTCGCCTTCCTGGATCAGGTCATGATTGACCTTGATGCCGGTGATTTCCTCGAAGGCCTTGGCCAGCGTCTTCGATTCGTACTCGTGCGTGGTGATCGTTTCGGACACCACATTGATCTGCGTCACGCCCTTGGCCTTGAGCTTGGCGGCGGCGTCGATGAACCACTTCATCTCGGCCTGCTGCTTGTCCTTGGCCAGCGACGACGGCTGGAATTCGCTGTCGATCCACTTCTTCGCCGCGGCCTCGTCGGCCCACGCGGCATGCCCGCATGTCAGTGCGGCCGCAAAGGCCAGGGCCGACATCCCCAACTTCACGCGCTCTTTCATTCGTTGTCTCCTCAGGTACCCTTCCCCGGTTCTGTCACAGGGTTGCGGCCCCGGGGAAGGGACAAGATCTCGCAGCCCATGAACAGCAACACCAGCCGAACCCCTGCGGGGCCGTCTTCCAGGCGCCTCAGCCCCGGCGCATGACGATCAGCAGCACCACCGCCGAAATGGCCGCGCTGATCCACACCGACGGCGCTTCCGACAGCTGGAACCAGCCCTGCATCTTCTCGCCCAGGCCCACCCAGGCCAGGTTGATCCAGGCGGCGCACATCAGCCCGATAAACAGGCGGTCGCCCCGGGTGGTGGCGATCGGCAGGAAGCCTTTGCGCTCCACGGTGGGCGCGCGCACTTCCCAGATCGTCATGCCGATCAGCATCACCACCACCAGGGTAAAAAATACCGCCACCGGGGTAGTCCATACCATCCAGTTCAGCATCGCGACTCCTTACACGCGGCCCATCGCGAAACCCTTCGCGATGTAGTGCCGGACGAACCAGATCACGATGGCGCCCGGCACGATGGTCAGCACACCGGCCGCCGCCAGCACGCCCCAATCCATGCCCGACGCCGATACCGTGCGCGTCATCGTCGCCACGATCGGCTTGGCATTGACCGATGTCAGCGTGCGCGCCAGCAGCAGCTCCACCCAGCTGAACATGAAGCAGAAGAACGCGGCCACGCCCACGCCGGCCTTGATCAGCGGCAAGAAGATCGTCAGGAAGAAGCGCGGAAACGAATAGCCGTCCACGTAGGCGGTCTCGTCGATCTCGCGCGGCACGCCGGACATGAAGCCTTCCAGAATCCACACCGCCAGCGGCACGTTGAACACCAGATGGGCCAGTGCCACGCCCAGGTGGGTGTCCATCAGCCCGATCGTCGTATAAAGCTGAAAAAACGGCAGCAGGAACACCGCCGGGGGGGTCATGCGGTTGGTCAGCAGCCAGAAAAACACGTGCTTGTCGCCGATGAACTGGTAGCGCGAGAACGCATAGGCCGCCGGCAGCGCCACGGAGATCGAGATCACCGTGTTCAGCAAGACGTAGATCAGCGAATTGATATAGCCGGAATACCACGACGCATCGGTGAAGATCGTCACGTAGTGTTCCAGCGTGACCGCCGCCGGCCACAGCGACAGCGACGACACAATCTCCTCGTTGGTCTTGAACGACATGTTCACCATCCAGTAGATCGGGACGATGGCGAACATCAGGTAAAGCGTCAGGAAGACCGGACGCCACCAGCCCGGGCGCTGGCCGGGCAGTTTGCGATCAGCCATTGGGAACCTCCTCGGTGCCAGCCGTGCCGGCGCGCTGCATCCAGTTATAGAGCACGAAACAGGTCAGCAGGATGATCAGGAAGTAGACGATCGAGAACGCGGCCGCTGGCCCCAGGTCGAACTGCCCCACGGCCTTCTGCGTCAGGTACTGCGACAGGAACGTGGTGGCGTTGCCGGGCCCGCCGCCGGTCAGCACGAACGGTTCGGTGTAGATCATGAAGCTGTCCATGAAGCGCAGCAGCACCGCGATCATCAGCACGCCGCGCAGCTTGGGCAGCTGGATGAAGCGGAACACGGCGAAACGCGACGCCCCGTCGATCTGCGCCGCCTGGTAGTAGGCATCGGGAATCGCGCGCAGGCCCGCGTAGCACAGCAGCGCCACCAGCGGCGTCCAGTGCCAGACGTCCATCACCAGCACCGTCACCCAGGCGTCCACGGCACTGCCGGTGTAGTTATAGTCGAAGCCCATGCCTTCGAGCGCCGCCCCGAGCAGCCCGATGTCGGTCCGGCCGAAGATCTGCCAGATGGTGCCCACCACGTTCCACGGAATCAGCAGCGACAGCGCGATGATGACCAGCACGGCCGACGCCTGCCAGCCCTTGGCCGGCATGGCCAGCGCCAGCAGGATGCCTAGCGGAATCTCCACGCACAGCACCGCCAGCGAAAAGCCAAGCTGGCGCAGCAGCGCATCGTGCAGCTCCGCGTCGCGCAGCACCGTGGCGAACCACTCGGTGCCCACGAACACGCGGCGTTCGGGCGAGATGATGTCCTGCACCGAGTAATTGACGATGGTCATCAGCGGCAGGATGGCCGAAAACGCCACGCAGATCACCACGGGCAGGACCAGCAGCCAGGCTTTCTGGTTGACGGGCTTCATGGGACCAGTTCCTCGTTGATATAGAAACAGGTGTGGCGGTTGAACACCGACAGCCACGCGGTATCGCCGGGCCGCAGCGCGGCGGCCTCCGTGCCCAGGCGGGCCCGGATCGTGGCATCTTCGCCATGATTGACCGTCGATGTCATCAGCCAGTAGGTGCCGATGTCCTGCGCGCGCGCCACCCGCACCGGCATGGCCTGGGGGTCGCCCGCCGGCGCCAGCTGCAGGTATTCGGGCCGCACGCCGATCTTGAAGCTGCCGGCGGCCTGCAGTGCCGACAGCGTCTGCGGCGGCAACTCGGGCAGGTAGCGGCGCCCCGCCACTTCCACCGCGCCGTCGCGCCACTGCCCCGGCAGGAAGTTCATGCCCGGCGAGCCGATGAAGTGCCCCACGAAGGTGTGCGCGGGCCGCTCGAACAGCGCGTCGGCCGACCCTACCTGCACGGCCTTGCCACGCGACATCACCACCACCTGGTCGGCAAAGGTCAGCGCCTCGGTCTGGTCGTGCGTCACGTAGATCAGTGTCAGCCGGAATTCGTGATGGATTTCCTTGAGCTTGCGCCGCAGCTGCCATTTCAGATGCGGATCGATCACGGTCAGCGGCTCGTCGAACAAAATGGCCGACACGTCCTGGCGCACCAGCCCGCGCCCAAGCGAAATCTTCTGCTTGGCATCGGCGGCCAGCCCGCTGGCGCGGCGGTCGAGCGAGGCCGACAGGTCTAGCATTTCGGCCACTTTGCCGACCCGCTCCTTGACCTGCGCGGCGGGCACGCCCCGGTTGCGCAGCGGGAAAGCGAGGTTTTCGCCGACCGTCATCGTGTCGTAGACCACCGGGAACTGGAACACCTGCGCGATGTTCCGGGCCTGCGGCGACGCGTCGGTCACGTCGTTGCCGTCGAAGCGGATGGTGCCCTGCGACGGCCGCAGCAGCCCCGAGATGCAGTTCAGCAGCGTGGTCTTGCCGCAGCCGGACGGACCCAGCAGCGCATAGGCGCCGCCGTCCTCAAACGTGAAGTTCAGCGGCAGCAGCGCGTAGTCTTCGTCCTTCTGCGGGTCGGCCACGTACGAGTGGGCGAGTTCGAGATCGATGCGCGCCATGTCAGGCCCCCGACTCGGTGACGGGCGTGCTGACCACATCGGCCAGGGCGCCCGGGCGGCGCGGCGCGTGGATGCGGTCGCCGGCGGCGTTGAACAGATAGAGCTGGCCCGGCTCGACATGGAGCGACAGCGGCGCGCCAAGCTGCAGGTCGAGCACGCCGGCAAACTGCGCCACCAGGTTGCCGGCCGCCGTGTCGATGTGCACGAAGGTATCGGAGCCCGACAGCTCGGCCAGGGCTACCTTGCCGGGCACTTCCACCGCCCCCGGCACGGCCCTCAGGCGCAGCGCGGCGGCGCGTACGCCCACCGTCACCGGGCCGCCCGGCGCATTCACATCGGGAAGCGGAATGACGATCCCACCCGGCAGCGTCACACGGCCGGCCTCCAGCACGCCTTCCACCAGGTTCATCGGCGGGTCGCTGAACGCGCGCGCCACCCGCAGCGAGGCCGGATAGTGGAAGACTTCGGGCGTGGGGCCGTATTGCAGCAGTTCGCCGGCATCGAGCACGGCGGTGTGGCCACCCAGCAGCAACGCCTCGGCGGGCTCCGTGGTGGCATAGATCACCGTGGCATCGCCTTGCGCGAACAAATGGGTCAGCTCTTCGCGCAGTTCCTCGCGGAGCTTGTAGTCCAGGTTGACCAGCGGCTCGTCCAACAGCATCAGCGGCGCATTCTTGGCCAGGGCGCGCGCCAGGGCCACGCGCTGCTGCTGGCCGCCGGACAGTTCCGAGGGGTAGCGTTCCAGCAGATGGTCGATATGCAGCCGGCCTGCCAGGCTGCGCACGCGCGCGTCGATCGCGTCACGGCTGTCGCGCCGCAACCGCAGCGGCGACGCAATGTTGTCGAAGACGGTGAGCGACGGGTAGTTGATGAACTGCTGGTACACCATCGACACGTTGCGTTCGCGCACCGGCACGCCGGTCACGTCCACGCCGTCCACGCGCACACGGCCGGCCGTGGGCTTGTCGAGCCCGGCCATGACCCGCATCAGCGATGTCTTGCCGGCCTGGGTGGTCCCCAGCAGGATGGTGACGGCGCCCGGCACGGGGGCCAGCGTCATCGGGTAAAGATAGGCTTGCGACCCTACTTGCTGCGCAATGCCTTCCAGGCTCAGCTGCATCCAGTCTCCAATGTTCCTGTGCTTGCTCAGCCACTCCGAAAACCGCGGCCAAGGCGCACTTTTCAAGTCAACCCGCTCGTTTTAGCTCAAAAACGAACATAAAACAATACTGCAGTGCGTCATTTGTTTTCGTTTCTGTTTGAACTAGAATGCCGGACATGACGCTTAATCCCCGCCAGACCGCTCTTCTCGAGGAAGTCCGCACCCAGGGCTTTGCCTCCATCGACGAACTCGCGCGCAAGTTCGGCGTGACCCTGCAGACTGTCCGGCGCGACGTGAACCTGCTGGCCGAGAACGGCATGCTGGCCCGGTTTCATGGCGGGGTGCGCATGGAGGGGTCGACCACCGAGAACATTGCCTACCGGCAGCGCCAGGCGCTCAACGCCGACGGCAAGGTGCACATCGCGCGCGCCGTGGCCGCAGCGGTGCCCGAGGGCTGCTCGCTGATCCTGAACATCGGGACGACAGTGGAAGAAGTGGCACGCGCGCTGATCCATCACCGCGGCCTGCGCGTCATCACCAACAACCTGCACGTGGCCAATATCCTGGCCGACAATCCCGACTGCGAGGTCATCGTGGCGGGCGGCGTGCTGCGCTCGCGCGACCGCGGCATCATCGGCGAGGCCACGGTGGAATTCATCCGCCAGTTCAAGGTGGATATCGGCCTGATCGGCATCTCGGGCATCGAGACCGACGGCACGCTGCGCGACTACGATTTTCGCGAAGTCAAGGTGGCGCGCACGATCATGGAGCATTCCCGCGAGATCTGGCTGGCGGCGGATGCCAGCAAATTCAATCGCCGAGCCATGGTGGAGCTGGCGCCCCTGAGCAGCATCGACCGGCTGTTTACGGACGAGCCGCTACGCGCGCCGTTCGACACGATGCTGGCGGAAAGCGGAGTGAAATGTGTGGTCGCGGATGGGGAGTGATATCCGCCCGGGTTTCCGGCGCCCCTCTCCCGCATGCGGGAGGGGGGAGAAACCCTTGCTGCGCCGCAGATCGACGGCTTACTTGAAGACGACCGTCTTGTGGCCGTTCAGCAAAATACGATGCTCGGCGTGCCACTTGACCGCCCGGGCCAGTGCCACGCATTCGACGTCGCGGCCGACCGCGGTCAGCTGCTCGGGGTCCATGCTGTGATCCACGCGCTCGATTTCCTGCTCGATGATCGGGCCTTCGTCCAGGTCGGCCGTCACGTAGTGCGCGGTCGCGCCGATCAGCTTCACGCCGCGATCATGCGCCTGGTAGTAAGGCTTGGCACCCTTGAAGCTGGGCAGGAACGAGTGGTGGATGTTGATGGCCCGGCCTTGCAGCTTGCGGCACAGGTCGTCGGACAGCACCTGCATGTAGCGCGCCAGCACCACGAGGTCGATGTTCTGGTCGCGCACCACTTCAAAGACGCGCGCTTCCTGCGCAGCCTTCTGCTCGGCCGACGCGTTCATCAGCGGCAGGTGGAAGAACGGCACGTCGTACGACGCGGCCAGCTGATAGAAGTCGCGGTGGTTCGACACGATCGCGGCGATCTCGACCGGCAGGCCGCCAACCTTGGCCCGGAACAGCAGGTCGTTCAGGCAGTGGCCGATCTTCGACACCATGATCATCACGCGCGGCTTCACGGTGGCGTCGAACACTTCCCACTGCATGCCGAACTGGTCGCCCACGGGCGCGAAGGCGGCGCGCAGCTCGGCCAGCTCCGGGCCGCCGGCGGACGTGTTGAAATGCACGCGCATGAAGAAACGGCCGGTGAACGCATCGCCGTACTGGTCAGAATCGACAATATTGCAGCCGTGCTGGAACAGCAGGCCGGAAACGGCATGCACGATGCCCGGCTGGTCCGGGCAGGAAAGCGTCAGAATAAATCCGGTGGTGCTCATCTTGGGCAAATCGGGGTTAGGCAAGCCTGGCCCGCGATGCATGGTGTTCAGGGCTGGACGGCAGCCCAGCCGCGTCTGCGGAGGGCATCCAGCGTCACCAGCGTGGCATCGACGGTCATGGCACGGCCCGCCATGATAGCAAGCAATGCCTCCGGGTCGATATGGCGATGCTCGGCCACTTCGCCATCGCGGTTATGGGGCACGAAGTCCGGCGGCAGCACCAGGTCATATCCATACACGCGTTCCCATTGCACGCCTTCGGGGATTTCGCGCAGCACATCGATCACGCCATGGGCCTCGGCCTGGCCGGCCAGCGCGGGCGGAATGCCCGATTCCTCGTCGCATTCGCGCACCAGCGTTTCGAGCGGATCGCTGCCCGCCGGCATGCCGCCGGCCACCAGGTTGTCCCACATGCCGGGGTCGACCGCCTTGGACGGGCTGCGCCGCGAGATCCACAGCGCCCGCTGCCCGGCCACGATGCCGTTCATGTGCGACGCAAAGGTCAGCAGCCCCAGGAAGCGGGCGGCCGCCCGCTCGATCACCGCGAACGGGGCCGCATCGAGCGCCGGCGTGACGGCAAACAGCTCGTTGCGCCAGCCGCGCACGTGGCCTGCATCGGCCAGCCGGCGGGCCAGCGTGGCCAGCGCCGCATTGCGCGCCGCCACCGTGGCGCAGCCGGGCAGCAGCGTCACGGCGCCCTCTTCCTGCTCGGGCCCCAGCACATCGCCCATCGCGCGAAGGATGCCGGCATGGCGCCGGGGCAGCCAGCCCACCTGCACGCCATCCACCTGCAGCCGCAGGTGCGCGGCGGGATCGAAGGGGCTGCGCGCGGCAACGCCGGCAATGACAACGCTAACGATATCGGACATGGGCAGACACATTCACCATTACGGATGGACCGCATGACACCCACGCAATCCACGCAAGCGCCACAGTACGTTCTGGCCCTGGACCAGGGCACCAGCAGCTCGCGCGCCATCCTGTTCGATCACGCCGGCAATGTGGTTCGGATCGCCCAGCGCGAATTCCGGCAATATTATCCGCATCCCGGGCACGTCGAGCACGACCCCTACGAAATCTGGCAGTCGCAGTTGGCCGTGGCCCACGAGGTGCTGGGCGACGCCAATGTCAGCGGCTCGCAGCTGCGCGCCATCGGCATCACCAACCAGCGCGAAACCACGGTGCTGTGGGACCGCAAGACCGGCGAGCCCGTGGGCCGCGCGCTGGTCTGGCAGGACCGCCGGACCGCGCCGATGTGCGAGGACCTGCAGGCTGCCGGCCATGGCGGGACCTTCCAGCAGAAGACCGGCCTGATCATCGACGCCTACTTCTCGGGCACCAAGCTGCGCTGGATGCTGGACAACTACGACGGCGCGCGCGACCGGGCCGAGCGGGGCGAACTGGCGTTCGGCACGGTGGACAGCTGGCTGATCTGGCAACTGACCGACGGCAAGCGGCATGTGACCGATGTATCCAACGCGTCGCGCACGCTGCTGTTCAACATCCACGATTTCCGCTGGGACGACGAACTGCTGGGCATCCTCGATATTCCGCGCAGCCTGCTGCCCGAAGTGGCGCCGTCCAGCGGCGAGGTGGCGCGCACCGCGACGCGCCTGTTCGGCGTGGAGGTGCCCATCGCCGGGATCGCCGGCGACCAACAGGCGGCCACGTTCGGCCAGGCCTGCCTGCGCCCCGGCATGGCCAAGAACACCTACGGCACCGGCTGCTTCATCCTGATGAATACCGGCGACAAGCCCGTGACGTCGCGCAACCGGCTGATTACCACCATCGGCTGGCAGATCGGCCAGGACACCCAGTACTGCCTGGAAGGCGGCGTGTTCATGGGCGGCGCCACGATCCAGTGGCTGCGCGACGGGCTCCGGCTGATCCACAGCGCCCCCGAGGTGGACCCGCTGGCGCGCCAGTGCGAAGACAGCGGCGGCGTGGTGCTGGTGCCGGCGTTCGCCGGGCTGGGCGCGCCGCACTGGGACCCCTTCGCGCGCGGCACGATGGTGGGCATCACGCGCGGCACCGGCGGACCGCATATCGCGCGCGCCGCGCTGGAGTCGATTGCCCTGCAGAGCGTGGACGTACTCGACGCCATGCAGAAGGACGCCGGCATCTCGCTGGCCGAACTGCGGGTCGACGGCGGCGCATCGCGCAGCGACCTGCTGATGCAGATGCAGGCCGACCTGCTCGGCACGCCGGTCGTGCGGCCCCGCGTGACGGAGACCACTGCGCTGGGCGCCGCCTACCTGGCCGGACTGGCCACCGGCTACTGGACCGATCCCGAGGAAATCACCCGCCAGTGGCAGGTGGAACAGCGTTTCGAGCCGAAGCTGTCGGCCGACGAGCGCGCCCACCGCATCGCCCGCTGGCACCGCGCCGTGGACCGCGCCCGCGACTGGGCCCGTGACGACACTGCCGCCGCACACTGAATCCGACTGCCGAAGAAGCCATGCCAATTTCCGTACCTGCGGTCCAGCCGCCCACCCGCCCCGAACTGCTCGATACGCTGTCGCGCACGGCCCGCTGGGACGTCATCGTCATCGGCGGGGGCGCCACGGGCCTGGGCACCGCGCTCGACGCCGCCGCGCGCGGCTACCGCACGCTGCTGCTCGAAGCGGCCGACTTTGCCAAGGGCACGTCGAGCAAGGCCACCAAGCTCGTGCACGGCGGCGTGCGCTATCTGGCCCAGGGCAATATCAGCCTGGTGCGCGAGGCACTGCACGAACGCGGCCTGCTGGCGCGCAACGCGCCGCACGTGGTGTGGCCGCTCGGATTCGTCGTGCCGGCCTACCAGATGTTCGACCAGCCGTTCTACGGCATCGGCCTGAAGGTCTACGACATGCTGGCCGGCGGGCTGAACCTGTCGGGCAGCCGCTGGCTGAACCACCGCGAAACGCTCGAAGCGGCCCCCACGCTGGCCGAACACGTGGGCGGCCGCCCGCTGCGCGGTGGCAACCTGTATTTCGACGGCCAGTTCGACGATGCACGCCTGGCCATGGCGCTGATGCGCACGCTGTTCGACGTGGGCGGCACGGCGGTGAACTACATGCGCGTGTCGGGCCTGACCCAGCGCAACGGCGTGATCACCGGCGTCACCGCCGAAGATGCGCTCGGCGCCGGCACGTTCCACCTGTGCGCCGACTGCGTGATCAACGCCACCGGTGTGTGGGTCGATGCGGTCCGGCAGATGGAAGACGACCAGGCCCGCACGATGGTGGCGCCCAGCCAGGGCGTGCACCTGACCATTCCGCGCAGCTTCCTGCCCGGCGACCGCGCCATCCTGATCCCCAAGACCGACGATGGCCGGGTGCTGTTCCTGGTGCCCTGGAACGGGCACGTGATCGTCGGCACCACCGACACCCCGCGCAAGGACCTGCCGCTGGAGCCGCGCGCCACCGGCGACGACATCGACTTCATCCTGGAAACCGCCGCCCGCTATCTGGCGCGCGATCCGTCGCGGGCCGATGTCACCAGCGTCTGGGCCGGGCTGCGGCCGCTGGTCAAGGCCACGGGTGAATCGTCCACGGCGTCGCTGTCGCGCGAACATACGATCGTGGTGTCCCGGGCGGGCCTGATCACGGTCACCGGCGGCAAGTGGACCACCTATCGAAAGATGGCCGAGGACGTGATCGAGACCGCAATCCAGCGCCAGATGCTGCGCGCCGCCCCCTGCCGCACCGCCGATTTGCCGCTGCATGGCGCGGTGGGCATGCCGTCCGACCTGCCGCCCGCCAACTCCGGATCGCCCGACCGCTACTATGGCGCGGACCTCCCGCTGGTGCGGGCGCTGCCGGGCGCGGACACCATGGTCGTGGCCGCATCGGGGCTGACCGAGGCCCACGTCCGCTTCGCGGCGCGCCACGAACTGGCCCGCCGGGTGGAAGACGTGCTGGGCCGGCGCAATCGCGCGCTGTTCCTGGATGCAGGGGCCGCGCTGGCCGGGGCGCCGCGCGTGGCGCAGATCCTGGCCGAGGAACTGGGTCACGATGCCGCCTGGCAGGCCAGGGAGCTGGAGGACTTCGGCGCGCTGGCCCGTGGCTACCTGCTCGGCTGAATCGCCCGGAATGCTCCTGGAAGGCAGCAAATGGGCTGCCGTGGTGCGAGACTTCGGCGATAATGCCGGCTATTGCATCAGGGAGAACACCATGGACGACATGGACGAGATGGACGAGATTGATGATCTGTCCGATCTGCCGATGCCCCGGTTCATCTGGGGCTTCGCCATTACCGCCAGCAAGGGCGGTGAAGTCACGCACGACGAATTCGAGTACCTGACCCACACCCACAATCCGCGCTTCTCGTGTCGCGTCGTGGAACTGGAGGACGTGCCCGCCCCGGACAACGAGGCGGACATCGACGGTCGCCTGGTTCACTACGACGAGCCGGACCGCCTGTTCTATATCACCGATCTTGGCATGGCGCTCGTCAACTTCCAGATGTTCGACAAGCTGCCCGACAAGAGCCGGCTCAAGAAAGTCTGCGACGAAGCCATCAAGAACTGGATGCTGCGGCGTGAATTCCTCGACGACGAGGAAGACGAAGGCTGAAGAAAAAAGCACCCTCGGGTGCTTTTTTGTTGCCTGGGCGGCCTGGCTGGCCCCTAGTTGTCCTTTACCTCGATCAGCCCCGACGCCACGCGCTCGATCTCGCAATACACGGGCAACGCCTCGAGCGGCCCCGTGCAACCCACGCCCGATGCCTGGCTGGCATGGGCGCCCGGTGGCAGGAACACGAATGCCATGCCGGGCTGGAAGCCAGGATGCCGGCGCAGACTGTCATTGAGAATGTCTAGATACTGCGATCGCGAAAAGACCTGCTTGGCCATGTCGAGTCTCCGGAAGATCGGCTGAGCCCGGAAATCCTAGCATGGCCTTGCCGGCGCCCGGCACCGCATCGTGAGATTGACGGCATCGGGCGCGGTAGCCAGTACGCGGCTAGCACTCGCCCTTCTTGGCGTGGCCCGGCGGGCAGTGGTAGCCGCGCGGGCCGCCGCGGGGGCGGTCACCGTCGTAGTCGCCACGATCGTGCCCATGATAGTGGTCGTAGTCGGGGCCGCGGTTCCAACGCTCGGGCTGCATCACCCAGCCGTTGCTGGCACGCACCCAGCGCGGTTGCTCATAGACATAGCCCGGACGTGCGGTCACCCAATGGCCCTGCTTCCATGCGTGCTTGCGATAGTGGTCGTCCCAGACCCAGTAGCCGGGCGCCCAGACATAACCCGCGCGTGGTGCCGGCACGGCCTCGTAGATCGGCGCCGGCGGCGGCGTGCCAATGCCGATATTGATGTTGACCTGGGCCAGCGCCGCGGGCGCGAAGGCCGTGGCGGACCAGAGCAGTGCGGCGCTGGCTGCGGCGCGCAGGAAAGCATGGCGATTCAAGGTGACCCCCTCTTCTTTTAGGAACAATGCCATAGACAAATGTGAACGAACGGACAGCAGTTTACCCACCGCGCACACGGTGTGATGTAAGAAAGCGTGTCTGGGCGTTACCGCCCCGGGGATCGGGGCGTCAGCGTATGGGTAAGCGGCAGGCGCGGCCGACGGACTTCAGTGGTCGGCGGCCATCGCCTTCAGTTCGGCCTCGCCGGCCACGCGGGCGGCGTCGGCAGTGGTGAAAGTGTCGTCCGACACCATGGTGCGCCGGATCTGCTGCGCGCCGAAGTCCACCAGCGCGATGACCCACACGTAGCGCCCGGCCTGGGGCGCGGTCTGCACAAAAGCCTTCAACTGCGGTCTGGATTCACTCGTCATGATGTATCTCCGTTGGAACACGACAGGACAAGACGCTGGCAGGCGCGCGTTGCCAAAAACTCTAGCATATCCATTCCGCCGGCCGGCCTAGGGCATCTGGCCCGGATGCGGACGCAGGCGTTTGTGGCTACAGTTTTTGCAGATCCTGCCGAAACCTCCATGGAGTCTCTCACCCGCCAGTTCCGCCGGTCCGACCGCACTTTCGCCCGCCGCCCAATTGCCGCGCTCCGCGTTACGCCCATCTCTCCGTTCCCGCGCCGTGCGCCGCCGTGTACGCCTGGCCCCGCCGGCGTTGCTGGCGCTGCTGGCGTTGCTGGTGGTTGTCCATCAGCCGATACCCGCCCGCGCGTCCGCGCCGCCGGCTCCCGCATCCGCCGCCATGCCGCCAATAGCGCCGTCCGGTCCGTCGGCGCCGGCCATGCCCGTATCGCGCCCCGACGCCGTCGCCCGCGTGGTCATGAGCCTGCTCAGCTACGCGCGCTGGCCCGGCGAGCGCGAAACCTTACGGCTTTGCGTCGATGGTTCGGCGCGCTTTGCGGGCAAGCTGATGGAAGGCGGCACGCTGTCCAGCGGGCGGCTCGTCGAGACCCGCCGGGTAGACGGGCTGCCCGAATCGCTGGCCTCCCAATGCGACGCCCTGTACCTGGGGGCCATGAACGATGCCCGCCGCCGGGCGCTGACCGCCTATTTCGTCGGCAAACCCGTGCTGGTGATGACCGAAGAGGATTTCGAGTGTGAGGGCGGCAGCATGTTCTGCCTGAGCATCCGCGAACACCAGGTGTCGTTCCGCATCAATCTCGACGCCATCGCGCGCAGCGGCATCCACGTGCATCCGGGCGTCCTGCAACTGGGACGCCGCAAGGCACCGGCATCATGAACCTGCCCGGCCGCCGCACCTCCGTTCGTCCTGCCCTTCGGCCCGGCCAGCCCGCCCGGCCAGCCCCGGGCGCCCACGCGCGGCCGACGCTCTATGGCGTGCTGCGCCGCATCCACATGGGCGTGGCGCTGATCGCCGTGTTCACGGCCGGCATTTCGCTGACCTTCCTGGGCCTGACCGCGCTGCGCGCCTATGCCGATCACAACCTCCGACTGGTGGCGCGATCGATTGCCTACACGGTCGAGGCCCCGGTGGTATTCCGCGACGAAGCGGCGGCCGCCGACACCTTGTCGGCCATCGCCGCCGCCGAGGACCTGGCCGCCGTTGCCGTCTTCGATCGCGACGACCAGCCGCTGGCGTCGTGGCAACGCCCTGGCCAGGACCGCTTCCCGGCGCTGCGCGCGATGGCGGGCGACCTGCTGACCTCGGGCCCGGTGAACCAGCCGGTCATCCACGAATCGCAGCAGGTGGGCAGCGTGCGCGTGACCGGCGATCCCATCGCCCTGCTGCATTTCCTGCTGCAGGGGGCGCTCGGACTGGTGGCCTGCCTGCTGCTGACGGCCGTGGGCGCGCACTATATGTCCAGCCGGATGCTGTCCAATATCGTCGATCCGCTACGCAATCTGATGCGCGTGGCCCATGCCGTGCGGTCCGAGCGCGCGTTCGGCCAGCGCATGCCGCCGGCCCGCATCGAGGAATTGAACGCACTGTCCGAGGACTTCAATGTTCTGCTCGACGAACTGGAGGCCTGGCAGAAGCAGCTGCAGCACGAGAACCGTTCGCTGGCGCACCGCGCGACACATGACAGCCTGACAGGATTGCTCAACCGCGCCGCGTTTACCGAGGCGCTTGACCTGGCCGTCCGCGCAGCGGCGGCCCGCAACCAGTACGCCGCCGTGCTCTATCTGGACAGTGACGACTTCAAGGGCATCAACGACCGCCATGGCCACGCCGCCGGCGATGCCGTGCTGGTCGGGATCGCCCACCGCATCCGCGCCTGCCTGCGCGACAGCGACTGCGTGGCCCGTCTGGGCGGCGACGAATTCGCGGTGCTGGTTGCCGGGCTGCGCCAGCCCGACGACGCCTTCAATATCGCCGAAGGCATCCTGGACGCCATGACGAGCCCGATGGGGCTGCCCGACGGCGGCTCGATCGTCGCGCCCCTCAGCATCGGCGTGGCCGTGTATCCGCTCCATGCCCGCAACGGCACCGCCCTGCTGCATGCGGCCGACGCCGCGATGTACGGCGCCAAGCGCCAGTCTGGCGCCACCTGGCGCAGTGCCGAGGCCGCCCCACCGGAATCCCACGTCTAGCCAACCCCGGTATGCCGGACTTCGACGCCGCCCGCCGCCTGCACCTGCGCCACGCCGCAGCCGCGGCGCTGGCGGTGGCGGCGTACCTGGTGCTGCCGGGCTGCGCCACCCTGCCCCCGCCGGGCAAGCTCACCCCCGCGCAGGTGGCTGTCCTGAAAAGCCAGGGATTCGCGCTGACCGACAGCGGCTGGGAACTAGGGCTGCCCCACAAGGTGCTGTTCGGCTTCGACGAGGACGTGATCGCGCCCGAGCGCCAGGCGGCCCTGCAGCGCATGGGCCGCATGCTGCACGAGGCTGGTATCGAATCGCTGCGCATCGATGGCCATACCGACGACGCCGGCACCGTCGAATACAACCTGTTGCTGTCCCGGCGCCGCGCCGAGGCCGTCGCCCGCGTGCTGGCGGCTTGTGGCTTTCCGCGCGAACGCCTGGAGATCCGTGGCATGGGCAAGGGACGTCCGATCGCCGACAACCGCACTGCCGCCGGGCGCGCCGAGAACCGGCGGGTGGCCATCATCGTGTCGGTGGACTGACGCAGCGGCGGATTCCGAAGGAATCCTCTAATTCGGGTTTAAGCGACCCACCGCCGGGCCGGCAGCCCCCCGAACGATGGCGACACCGCTGCAATATCTACAAAAAGCCGGGCAAACCCTGCCCTTCGGCAGTAGGGATTCGGCCTTACACTCCCGGGGAGCGCGCGGCTGGACGGCAATCGAGGGAGCTTGCCGGTAGCGCGCCACGAATTCCCCAAGATAACGAGAAATAGACAGCATGCGTACCCAGGCGCTGGAACAGGCGATCGATGCCGTGGTCGCGGTCAACGCGCGCAACCAGGTCACCCTGTTCAATGCCGCGGCCGAGGCGTTGTGGGGTATCCGGCGATCGGCCGTGCTCGGACGATGCGCCAGCACCCTGGCGCTCGGCACGCTGACTGTGCCGGGCACTGGAAAGCCCGAGTCCGCGCGCCAGGTCGCCATCGCCCGGCCCGACGGCACGGTGCGTGATGTATGGATCCATACAACGGACTTCGCGCCGCTGGATGGCGACGCCGGCTCGGACGTGCGGTTCGCCGCCTTTCTGTGCGATCACCAGGACGAACGTGGCGAAACGCTGAGCCCGGCCGGCCTGCGCATGTTGTCGCTGTGCCTCGATCACGCTGAAAACCCGGTCATGATCACGGACGGACGCGGCATCATCTGCCACGTCAATGGTGGCTTCGCGCGGCTGCTGGGGTACGCCCGGCACCAGGCGGTAGGCCGGCCCTGGCATGAACTGCTGAAGCCGCTCAACGCGCGCGCCGACGCGATCGGCGCCCTGCTGGCCCCGCTGGCGCAGGGCAAGCCGCTCCAGCACGAGTCGCTGGTGGCCGACAAGGCCGGCCAGCCGCGCTGGCTGTCGGTGGCCGTGAGTCCGATCATGGCCCCGCCGCCGTCCGCTGCCATGACGAACACGGTCAGCGTGCTGACCGACATCACCGCCACCAAGGTGCGAGAGTCGATCCAGCACCGCACGCTCGAGGCATTGGCGCGGGACCTGCCCACCGCCGACATCATGGCCGACCTGTGCCGCCGGGTGGAGCGCATGGCGCCGGGCGCCGTCGCCGCGGTGATGCGCGTGACCGACGGACGCCTGAAGTGCGTGGCCATGCCGTCCGCCAACGCCGATGCCGTGGCCGCCTTCGACAACATGCCGATCGGCCTGCAATCGGGCTCTTGCGGCGCGGCGGCCTTCCTGGGCAAGCCCGTGGCCGTCGGCGACATCCCGCGCGATCCGCGCTGGGAAACGCTGCGCGACGTGGCACAGGCAGCCGGCCTGGCCGCGAGCTGGTCCACCCCGGTACGCGCCGCCGATGGCCGGGTGCTGGGCACGTTCGGCCTGTGCTTTACGGAGCCGCGGCTGCCCGATGCCTTCCACGAGAACCTGGTGGCGGTGGCCGCCGACCTCTGTGCGCTGGCGCTGTCGCACGACCTGGCGCAGGAACGCATCCACCGGCTGGCCTACTACGACGCCCTGACCGGCCTGCCCAACCGCCAGCTGCTGCTGGCGCGCACCGACGACGCCGTGGCCCGCGCCAACGCCGACGGCACGCCGCTGGCGCTGCTGTTCATCGATCTCAACGACTTCAAGCGCGTCAACGACATCCAGGGCCATGTGGCGGGAGACCGCTTCCTGGTCGAGGTGGCCACGCGGCTGCAGCATGTGGCACACGATCAACATGCCGAGGCGATGGTGGGCCGCCTGTCCGGCGACGAATTCGCCGTGCTGCTGCCCGGTCACGCGCGCGATGCCGCGCTGGCCGCCGCCCAGCACCTGCTGCAGGCGCTAGGCGCGCCGGTCGGTATCGGCCACGGGCTCAGCCTGTCGCCATCGGCCAGCATCGGCATCAGCCTGCTGACCGAACAGGCACGCGACCGCGAAACGCTGCTGCATCACGCCGACCTGGCCGTGTACCAGGCCAAGCGCCAGCGACTGCGGGACCCCGGCAACCAGGTTTGCCTCTACGACGCGGCACTGGCCCGCCGCCTGGGCGACCGGCGCACGCTGGAAGGCGAACTGCGCGAAGCCATCGCCGATGGCCGGCTGCGCATGCACTACCAGCCGCAGATTCACCTGGGCACAGGCCACCTCTGGGCCGTGGAGGCGCTGGCCCGCTGGCCGCACCCGCGCCGCGGCGATGTATCGCCGTCGGTCTTCGTGCCGCTGGCCGAGGAATCAGGACTGATCGTGGCGCTCGGCTACTGGGCCGTGCGCGAAGCGTGCGCCCAGCTGGCACTATGGCGTGACGCCGGTGCAGCCGTGCCGGCGGTATCGGTCAACCTGTCGCCGATCTGCATTCGCGACCCCGGCCTGCCCGATGTGGTGGCCCAGGCGCTGGAGGCAAACGGCCTGCCGCCTGGCGCCCTGACCATCGAAATCACGGAAGGTGTCTTTCTGGAACAGACGCCCGAGGCGGAAACCACCATCGACGCGCTGCGCAAGCTGGGCGTGCGGCTGTCGATCGACGATTTCGGAACGGGGTTTTCGAGCCTGAGCCAGCTCACGCGCCTGCCGGTGGAGGAAATCAAGCTGGATCGCAGCTTCCTGCTGGACCTGGAAACCAGCGAGGCCACGCGTACGCTGGTGGAGGCCGTGATCCGCATCGGCCGGGCGCGCCAGCTCAATGTCGTGGCCGAAGGGGTGACCAGCGCGTATCAGCGCCAGTTCCTGCAGGACCAGGGCTGCCACGTCGGGCAGGGATTCCTGTTTGCCCAGCCACTTCCGGCGAAAGCCATCGAAGTGTGGCAGCCCCAGCCGGTTGCGACGGGGCTGCCTTCCTGAAAGGGCTCGCGGCGGCACCCCGCCGTCTGAATTCAGTCGCCGAACGGGTTCGGCACCGAACTGGCGGGATTGTCGACGAGATCGAACTCGTCGCGCACTTCGTCAACCACCGCGCGGATCGACGCCTCGTAGCCGCGGGCATTGCCAAAGCGGGCCATGTCCCAGTTGCGCCCACGGGCATCGCGCTCGTGCGGCTCGGGGTCCGGCACCCGAACCCTTGCGCCGTCGTCCGCGATCTCGTCGATGTTCTGAATCCGCCGGCTCACCTCTTCCTTGATGACACGCCGGCTGCGTTCGAGCTTGGCCATGAGCAGCCTCCTATCGGGGGTCTCCCGCAGCGGCCATCCTAGCACGCACCCACGGAGCCGGCGCGGATGTGCTTACAGCGCCGCCTTGGCAGCCTGATACGCCGCATACAGCCGCTGGAACACCAGGCCCGGCTTGCCGGCGCCAATGGTCTTGCCGTCGATCGACACCACGGGCAGCAACTCCTTGCTGGCCGACGAGATCATCACTTCATCGGCGCCAAATACCTCGTCACGCGTGATCCGGCGGGCTTCGAACGAGATGTCCATGGCGGCGCACAACTCTTCCATCAGGCCATAGCGGATGCCTTCGAGGATCAGGTTGTCCTTGGGCGGCGCGGCCACGCGGCCCTGCTTCACCACCCAGACGTTGGAAGCCGATGCCTCGGTCAGCATGCCGTCGCGGAACTGGATGGCCTCGGTCACGCCCGCCTCGGCAGCCACCTGAGCGGCCAGCACGTTGCCCAGCAGCGACGTGGACTTGATCTGGCAGTTGAGCCAGCGGCGGTCTTCCATCGTCACGCAGGCGACGCCCTGCTCCACCGACGCCGCCGGGGGCAGCGCCATCGGGTTGGTCATGATCAGCACCGTCGGGGTGACTTCCTTCGGGAAGGCATGCGCCCGCCTGGCCACGCCGCGCGTGACCTGCATGTAGATCATCTGGTCGGACATGCCATTGGCCTGGACCACGCGGTCGATCTGTGCCAGCCATTCCGATTCGGTATGGGGGTTCGGAATGCCGATGGCGGCCAGGCTGCGCGCCAGGCGCGCCAGGTGCTGCGCGCCCCGGAACGGCTTGCCGTTGTACATCGGAATCACTTCATAGATGCCATCGCCGAAGATGAACCCACGGTCGAGTACGGGAATGCGGGCTTCGGACAGCGGGAGCAGATCCCCGTTGAGCAGGACGACGGCTTCGGACATGGCGATTCTCTTTCAGGAAAAGTAGGAATGACGGCATTTTTTCACACGCGCGGGACGGCCCTTATGCAATTTCGGCATGTCCCACAGGCGCCGCGGACGCCGCGAAGCAGAAGCAACTGAAAGTTTTTGGATGCTGTCGGCCGTATGAATTGAATCTTTCTTAATTCACTCGCCCGTTCCTGCAAACGGTTGCTGCCAGCCGAAAGTGGCGTGCTATATTCGCCACGCAGTATTCCCACAAAGCAGTGATTTGCTGCGCGACATTCACAGGGCGCCCCGATATGACGGAACTCGTGTCAGGCCTGCTTCGTGGCTGCATGCGAAGGGCCGTGATGCCAATGGTCTTCCTGGCGGCCTTTCTTCCGGCCGTGCTTCCCAACGAAGCTGCCGCCCAGGCTTCAGCTTCGGCCGCAACGGCCACGCCGGCGGCACCGGCACCAGATGCCGCGGCGGCGCCGCCCGGGAAGACGCAAACCCTGACCTTCGCCCAGATGGGCGCCAATTACACGATCCCACTGCGCGGCGTCGATCCCGACCGCACCGTCAACGTCGGCGTCAGGCTCGACGAGGTGGTGACGGCGGCCAGGCTGAAGCTCGTCTTCACGTACTCGCCGTCGCTGGTCTATCCGCTGTCGCACCTGAAGATCCGGCTCAATGACGAAGTGGTGGCCACGCTGCTGCTCGACCAGCAGCATGCGGGCCAGCAGATATCGCGCGAAATCGATCTCGATCCGCGCTTCTTCACCGACTTCAACCGCATCAACGTGCAGATGATCGCGCACTACACGCTCGATCATTGCGAAGATCCGTACCACTCCAGCCTGTGGACCGACATCAGCCCCACCAGCACGCTGACGCTGACCAAGTCCACGGTCACGCTTCCCGACAATCTCGCGCTGCTGCCGGCGCCCTTCTTCGACCGCCGCGACAACCGCCGCGTGACCGTGCCCTTCGTGCTGCCGGCCAGTGCCGATCCGGTGACGCTGCGCGCCGCAGGGGTGGTGGCATCGTGGCTGGGCGCGCTGGCGAGCTATCGCGAGTTGCGCTTTCCGGTGGCGCGCACCGCGCCGGCCGATGCCCACGCCATCGCACTGGTACTGCCCAACGCGCAGCCTGACGGCATCCGCATCGACAAGATCGAAGGCCCCACCGTCAGCGTGCTGCCCAACCCCGCCAACCCGGCCCGCAAGCTGCTTGTGCTGGCCGGCCGCACGCCGCAGGAGCTGGAAGTGGCGGCCAATGCGGTGGTGCTGGGCAAGGCCGGCATGGCCGGCGCCAGTGCCATGGTGAAGACCGTGGACCTGGGCAAGCCGCGCCGCCCCTACGACGCGCCGGCGTGGGCGCCTGTGGATCGTCCGGTCATGTTCAGGGAACTGGTGTCCGACCCGCAGCAGCTGCAGGTGGCGGGCGCCAGCCCCGATGCGATCCGCGTGAACCTGAAGGTGCCCGCCGACCTGTTCGGCTGGAACGACCGCGCGGTGCCGATGAACATGAAGTACCGCTACACGGCGCCTTCCACCTACAACGACTCGGTGCTCAGTATCGACGTGAACGACCAGCTGGTGCGGTCGTACCGGCTCAAGCCGCTCACCGTGCAGACCGACGAGAACCTGGTCAGCGTACCGCTGCTGTCGGGCGGCAGCGCCAGCGTCAGCAACGAGGTCCTGATCCCGGCGTTCCGGGTGGGCAGCAACAACCAGATGCAGTTCCGCTTCCACATCGACTCGCAGAAGACGGGGCTGTGCTCGTCCAGCGCCGCGAACGTGGCGCGCGCCGCGGTGGACCCCGATTCGTCGATCGACTTCAGCGGATTCCTGCACTACGCGCAGTTGCCGAACCTGGCGTTCTTCGCGAACAGCGGCTACCCGTTCACGCGCATGGCCGACCTGGCCGATACCGCCGTGGTGATCCCCGACGCGCCGAGCGCCATCGACCAGGAAGCCCTGCTGACCGTGCTTGGCCACATGGGCAAGTGGACCGGCCTGCCGTCGCTGCGCGTGACCGTGACGCCGGCCAAGGCCATCGATTCGGTCAAGCATCGCGACCTGGTCATCATCGGCACCGGCAGCGCCGCGCAGGTGCTGCAGCAATGGGGCAAGTCGCTGCCCCTGCTGATCGAACGCGGCAAGACCGAGATTGCGCTGCGCGACCAGCGCGCGCACGCCTGGTCGAACTGGCTGAGCGGCGTGGACAACGAGAACATCTCGCCGGCCGGGCGGGCGATCCTGACCGCCGACGGGCCGCTGGCCGCGCTGATCGGCTTTGAGTCGCCCTATGCGGAACGCCGTAGCGTGGTGGCGCTGACCGCGTCCACCGACGACCGCGTGCGCGATGTGCTGGACGTGCTGGAAGACCCGGGCAAGGTGGCGCAGATCCGCGGCGACCTGACCGTGATCCGCCAGCGCGACCTGGAAGGCCTGCGGCTGGGCGATACCTACTATGTCGGCAACCTGCCCTGGTACGCGCGCCTGTGGATGCAGATGTCGGCGCACCCCGCCCTGCTGGCGATTGCCGGCATCCTCGCCGGTTTGCTGGTGGCGCTGACCTTGTTCTGGGCGCTGAGCCGTCTGGCGGCACGCCGCAACGGGGGCTGACATGCGGCGGGCACGGGCCTGGCTGCGGCGCGCATCCTTACGCTGCGCCTTCGCGTTGGCGATGGGTGGCGCGGCCATATCCGCCGTGGCGGTCCAGTGCCCGTGGGCGGACTGGGACGCCTTTCGCCGGGACACCGTCAGCCAGGATGGCCGCGTGATCGATGCCAGCACCAGCCAGCAGGCCACGGTGTCCGAAGGGCAATCCTACGCGCTGTTCTTCGCGCTGGTGGCCAACGACCGCGCCACTTTCGACAAGCTGCTGACCTGGACCGAGAACAACCTTGCCCAGGGCGACCTGACGGCGCACCTGCCAGCATGGCTCTGGGGTAAACGCACCCAGGGCGAACAGGCCGGCACATGGGGCGTGATCGATCCGAATCCCGCATCGGATGCCGACCTGTGGATTGCCTACGCGCTGCTGGAAGCCGGCCGGCTCTGGAACGAACGGCGCTATACGGCGCTTGGCACACTGGTAGCCCGGCGCGTGCTCCGTGAGGAATCGGCCGTCCTGCCGGGCCTGGGCCGCACGCTGCTGCCCGGCCCGGCTGGCTTCCATCCCGCGCCCGATACCTGGCGGCTGAACCCGAGCTATGTGCCGCTGCCCGTGATGCGCCGGCTGGCGGCCGTGCTGGGCGCCGAAGACGGCGCCTGGAAGACGATGGCCGACACCTCCGCGCGGCTGATCGTCGATACCGCGCCAAAGGGCTTTTCTCCGGACTGGGTCGTCTACAGGAAGGGCCACGGCTTCCAGCCCGATGCCGAGACCAGGGCCGACGGCTCTTACAACGCGATCCGTGTCTATCTGTGGGCCGGGATGACAGCTGCGCGCGATCCGTCACGAATGTCGGTCCTGCACGCTTTCCGCCCGATGGCCGACTACGTGGTAGCCCACGGCCATCCGCCCGAACACGTCGACACGCAGGCCGGCACCTTCGGCCCCAATGCTGGCAACGCGGGCTTCTCCGCCGCCGTGGCGCCCTACCTGGCCGCGCTGGGGATGGGCGATGCCGCCCGCGCCCAGGCCAGCCGCGCCCGCACGCTCGCCGCGCAGCCCTCGTTCGGCTACTACAGCCAGGTGCTGGCGCTGTTCGGCCTGGGCCATCTGGACGGACACTTCCGCTTCGAAGCGGACGGCACGCTGGTGCCGGCCTGGAAGACCACATGCCCCGCAACGCGCTAGCCTCCACGCTGGCGCTGTTGCTGGCCAGTTCCGCCATGCCTGCCCTTGCTGCAGACCCCGTCCCCGCCACGCGCGCAGCGCCTTCGCCCCAGATGGCGCAACTGCTGGCGTCCGCGAGGATGTGGGAGGCGAGGAATCGGGCGGACATGGCGCGCGGCATCCTCGACAAGGCGCTGCTGATCGACCCGAACCAGCCCGAGGCATTGAAGCTGCTGGGCCTGATCGAGATCCGCTCAAACCGGCCGGCGCAGGCGGAGAAGCTGCTCAGGAAGCTGCGCACCGTGGCGCCCGACAGCCCGGAGACGCAGGAACTTGACGACGCCTACCGCATCGCCACGCGCGACAAGCGCGAAATGGCGAGTGTCCGGCTGCTGTCGCGCAGCGGCCAGGACGAAGAGGCGGTGCAGCGGCTGCACAAGCTGTTCCCGCGCGGCGCCCCGGCGGGCAGCCTGACGCGCGACTACTATCGCATTCTGGCCGGCACGCCGGCCGGACGCACGCGGGCCATTGCCGAGCTTCGCCAACGCTCGCGCGCCAACCCGAACGACATGCAGCCGAAGCTTGCGCTGGGCGACCTGCTGACCGATCGCGAGGCCACGCGCCAGGAAGGTCTCGCGCTGCTTTACGAAGTGACGCAGCGGCCCGAAGGCGACCGTGCCACGGCGCTCGATATCTGGCGGCGCACGCTGTACCGCGTCAACGAAGATCCCGCCTACTACGTCTGGTTCGAGCGATACCTGAAGGAGGCGCCCGACGACAAGGCCGCGCAGGACACGCTGGCCGCGCTGGGCAAGAAGGTGGCGGCGCAAAAGCAGCTCGAGGCCGACCCGGCCTACCGGGCACGGCAGCGCGGACTGGCGCAACTGGAGCGTGGCCAGCTCAAGGATGCCGACATCGCGCTGCAGCAGGCCTACCAGAAGCGCCGCAACGATGCCGAAGTGGTGGGCGGCCTGGGACTGGTGCGCCTGCGCGAGGGCCGCCACGACGAGGCCCGCGAATTGTTCACGCGCGCCAACCAGATCGATCCCAGCAGCAAATGGCGCAGCCTGATCGCCACGGCCACGTTCTGGGGCACGGTGGCCAAGGCCCGCGAGGCGAACCGGCAAGGCAAGCCCGCCGAGGCCGAGCAACTGGCGCGCCAGGCACTGGCCCAGCAGCCGAACAACGAGGACGCGCAGAACATCCTGGCCGAAGCCCTGGTCGCCCAGAACAGGAACCGCGAGGCGGAAACGTTGCTGCGCCGGATGCTGGCGCGGCCCAAACCGGACGTCGGCGCGCTTCGCACGCTGGTGGGCATCCTGCAGAAGGAAGGGCGCGACGCCGAAGTGGAGGCGCTGATCGCCAGCCAGGCCGCGCGCATGAAGGGGTCGGAAGCCGAATTGCGCGCCATGCGGGCAGACCTGCTGTCGGTGCGCGCGGATCAGGCGCTGGCCCGGCAGCAGCGCAGCCCCGCCATCCGCGACCTGGAGGCGGCCATCCGCCTGCGGCCCGACGACCCATGGATGCGCTTCACGCTGGCGCGCGTCTATCGCGACCTGGGCCTTCCCGCGCTGGGCCGCAGTGTCATGGACGACGGCATGCGCGCCGCTCCCGGCAACGAGATGCGCTATGCCAGCGCGCTCTATCTGAACAGTGTCGACGACATCGACGCGGCGGCCTCGACGCTGGCCGCCGTGCCCGCGGCCAGCCGCTCGGAAGGCATGCGCAACCTGGCCCACAACCTGGCCGCCCAGCAGATGCTGCGGGATGCGCGCCAGCGCGTGGCCGAAGGGCGTGACGATGAGGCGCGCCGCCTGCTCGACCAGGCTGCCGTGGAAGCCAGGGACGATCCGCATATGCTGGCCTCGATCGGCCGTGAATGGATTGCGCTGGGCGATGCCGACAAGGGTCTGCGTCTGGTCAGCGACTGGCTGGCTGCGCATCCGGAAGCGCCCAATCTCGATATCCGCCTGCGCTACGGCGAACTGCTGGCCGCTGCCGGCCGCGACGACGCCCTGCGCCAATGGATCGCCGACTCGACCGCCCTGCCCGGCATCACGGCCCAACAACGTGCGGACTTTGCCGACCAGTCGTTGCGGCTGGCGTTGCGCGAGACAGATCGCCAGATCGAAGCCGGCGACCTGCGGCGCGCGCAGCAGGTGCTGTACGCAGTGCCGGCCGAACAGCAGGCGGATCGCCGCTGGCTGCTGGAACTGGCAGACCTGCGCCAGGCCGGTGGCGACTACCAGGGCGCGGCCGACGCCGCACGCCAGGTGCTGGCCACGCAGCCGCACGACGCGGGCGCCCGGCTTACGCTGGCTCGGCAGTACGAAGCGATGGGCCAGACGGGCCAGGCGCTCGATATCGTGCGTACGGTGCTGGCCGAAACCCCGGAAGACGACATCGACACGCGGCTGTCGATTGCGCGCCGCTTCACCGCGATGCGCCGCGAGGACGAAGCGGCGCAAGTGGTGGACGATCTGGACGCGCGCTACCCGGACCGCGCCGACATCACCGTGCAGCGCGGCCGCATCGCCCAGTCGCGCGGCGACTTCGACGATGCGGCCGGCATCTATCGCGCGGCGCTGCCGCTGGAGCAGCGCGAAAATGTGCTGCCCGGCGCGGAAGGCACGCCGGCCCAGCGCGCGCTGGCCGGGCTGGAGGCGCGTCGCCAGGGCGAGGTGGCGACAGCCGTCATGCAATCGAACAAATCGGGCGACGACGGTATCTCGCGGCTGCATGCCACCGAGATTCCGCTCTACGTGCGCATTCCGCACGGCTACACCGGCCACGCGTTCTTTCATGCGGACACCGTGCTGCTCGATGCTGGCACGCTGCGCGGCGGCGCGCCGGCCAGCAGTCTGGAGTTCGGCAAGATTCCCGCGCTCGGCAATGCCGGGCTGGGCAATATCGGACAGACCGACAAGGGCGTGGCGCTGGCGGCGGGCTACGAATACGACGGCGCCTACAACAGCTGGCGCGCCGATATCGGCACCACGCCGCTCGGTTTCCTGGAGAGCACGGTGGTGGGCGGTTTCCGGTACCGGGCGGACCTGGGCGTGCAGTCGGTGAGCGTCGATGTCTCGCGCCGCGCGCAGACCAGCTCGCTGATCTCGTACGCGGGCGCCCGCGATCCGGTCACTGGCGAGCACTGGGGCGGCATCGTGCGCAATGGCGTCCACCTGCGCTACGCGCGCGACGTGGGCCGCCTGGGGCTGTTTGCCGACGTCGGCGCCGGGCTCTACACTGGTGACAACGTCAAGACCAACCGCGAAGTGACGCTGCGGACCGGCTTCGATGTGCCGGTCTACGCAAAGCGGGACCAGCGCGTGACCAGCGGCCTGGTCTTCAACTGGTGGCACTACTCGGACAACCAGCGGTTCTACACGTTTGGCCACGGTGGCTACTACAGCCCCCAGCGTTATGTTTCGGTCGGCGTGCCGCTGGACTGGACAGGCCGCTACGCCAGGTGGTCGTGGCGCCTGCTGGGGTCCGCCGGCTGGTCATGGACCTATGAGGATGCGGCCCCGTTCTTCCCGACGCGGCCCGACCTGCAGGCGCTGAGCGGCAATGCCACCTATGGCGGCGGATCGGGCGGCGGGTTCAGCTACACGCTGGGCGCGACGATCGAATACACGGTTGCGCCGCACTGGGTGGTGGGCGCCGGATTCTCGATCGACCGCTCGCGCGACTATGCGCCGAATCGCGCCATGGCCTGGCTGCGCTACCTGTTCGACAAGCGACAGCTGCCGGTGCCATTCCCGCCAACGCCGGTGCGGCCATATTCGGCCTATTGAGCGGCACCATGAGCCAGGGACCCGCGATGAACGACGCCGTACGCACCTCCGCCCCACCCCGCACCGCGCCGCCGCGCACGCCGCTGACCGCGCGGCTGCACGCCCGGGCGACGCTGGCCATCGAGGGCCTGGCCCCTGCGCTGGCCACGCTGACGCCGGGCCGCGCGCACGTGGTCTATGCGCGGCCGTCCCCGGCACGCGATGCGTTGTTCTGGCAGACCGCCGCCTCGGCGCTGCGCGGCCCCGCCTGCGTGCTGTCCACCCGCGACGCCGACAACATTTCCGGTGCGCTGCGCGAGCATGGCCTGGATATCGAGGTGAACCGCGCGCTCCACGCGCGGGCCAACCTTTGCGCACTGCGCCCATCCGCCGGCCGTACCGGCATCGACGCGCTGATTGAAGCGCTGGACGCCCTCGTCGAGCAGTGCGGCGCGCGCGGCACGACCTTCCTGCTGGAAGGCGCGGAAGCGTTCTTCAACTGGCACGACGCCACCGCACTGGCCCTTGAAGGCGTACGGCTTTGCGAATGGTGCGCCGACGAACGCTGCGCGCTGCTGCTGGTGATGGCGCCGCCGGCCGCGGCAGAAGGCCAGCCTGGGCCCGATCTGCACGGCTTTCATGGCCGCTTTGCCGGCGCGGTACAGCTGTCGCAGCAGCAGGGCCAGTACACCTGGGAAGTCGCCTTCTGGCGCGACAACCAGGCGGTGGTGGCCGGCGAGGTGCTGCGCCTGCGCTTCGCACCCAATGAACATCGCCTGATGGTGGCATCGGACACCTATAGCGACGCCATCGAGGAAGCCGGCATGCTGGCGCCCGACGAGCAACGGGTGATCGTCAGCCGCGAGGCGGTGCTGCGCGAGCGTTATATCCCCGAGGACTGGCGCGTGGTCGACAGCAACGAGGCGGCCGTGGCCACCGCCAGCAAATCGGTGGCGGCCACGGTGGTCCTGCACTACGCCGGCATGCGCGACCTGGAGGTCCTTGCCGGCCAGGTACACCGGCTGCGCCGCAGCGCCGGACGCGCCCTCAAGATCGTGGTCCGCGAGGACCGCGAAGCCATGCGCCAGCACTATGAGCTGCTGATGCTGAACCTGGGCGCCAACGCCGTGGTGGCGCAGCGCACGCCGTTCGCCCGCATGCAGGCCATGATCGACGGGCTGCAAGGCCAGGTGTTCTCGCGGCCGATCCTGGCGGACTATCGCGCCGCCCTGTCTGCCGTGCTGACCACCACGGCCAGCGGCTATGTCACGGCATCGACCTTCATTGCGCTGGTGCGCGACGCCGTCGAGCGCAGCCGCATGATCCGGCTGCCGCACGTGCTGCTGCAGTTGCCGCTGCTGCCCGAAGTGGCCCATATCGATGCCCTGCGCGCGTGCCAGATGAGCCGCGCGGGCGACCTGTGCACGGCCGGCAGCGACAGCCTCTATGCCTTCTTCTTTGCCTGCCGCATGGACGATGTGGACGCGGTCTGCCAGCGCGTGTTCAAGCGCCCGATGGCCGATCTGTTCCAGGGCGACCTGCGCAGCGGCGACAACGAATCGATCGCCGCCGAGCTGGCCCGGTTCGAGGCCGAGATCGCGGAACTGCCTGCGCCCGACTACAGCACCTGGCTGCCGGTGCAGCCGATGCCGCCGTTCCGCCCGGAAGACGCCTCGCCCGACGCATTCGGGCAGCCGGCGCCGGCGGACCCTGCAGCGGCAGGCGCCACTGCCCTCGCAATCGCGCCCGGGGCGCAAGCGGCTCCGGTCACGCTGCCCTTGATGGCGCCACGGCGCGCCAGCCCAAGCGCCGCACCCCGTGCGCTGCCGGAACCTCATCCGGTGCCCCTCAAACGTCAGGACTGACCATGGCAACCTTTCTTGGCTATTTCATCTGGGGACTGATCCTGGCCGCGCCCCTCGCCTGGCTGACCTGGCGTTTCGACCTGCTGCGGTGGCTGCCGCGCTGGAGCGCGCCACGTCCGCGCCGGGCCGTACGGCTGCCGCCGCAACTCGACGCGCTGGTGATCCGCGGCAAGCGCCAATCGGGCGGGGAACGCAGATGAGCACGCCGACCCGGACGGAAGCCGCCACCATCGCCATCGTCTCCACCACGGGCGGCGCTGGCCGCAGCACGCTGACCGCCGAACTGGCGTCGCTGCTGACCTGGCGCAGGCATGCGGTGCTGGCCGTGGAGTGCGACCCGCGCAACGTGCTGGGTTTCCATTTCGGCATGCGCGATAACCCGTCCGACGGCATCGGCGCTCACCTGCACGATGCCTCGCCCTCGGCGTGGGCGGCCAGCGGCCAACGCAGCGACGACGGCGTGCTGTTCGTGCCGTGGGGCGACAGCGCCGAACTGGGCGCGATCGAACGGCTGACCGCCAACTGGCTGGCGCGCCGGATCGAACAGGTGGACCTGCCGCCGCGCAGCGCCGTGCTGATCGATACGGCTCCCTGGCCGTCGGCCTACGCCAACCAGGCCATCGATGCCGCCGACCTGGTGCTGGTGCTGCTGCCAGCCCAGCCGGAAACCTGCCTGACGCTGCGCCGCCTGACGGACAGCCTGGAGGCGCGCGCCAAGACCGTGCGCTACGTGGCCACGCGGCTGCAGCCGGCGCGGCAGTTGCATGTCGATATCGTGGCCATGCTGCAGGCAACGCTGGGGCAGGCCATGCTGCCCTACCACGTGCATGAAGACAGCAGCGTGCCCGAAGCCCTGGCGCGCAGCGAGTGCTTCAGCCGCAGCACACCGCATTCGCAGGCTGCGCACGACCTGAATGGGCTGGCATCGTGGCTGTCGGCGTGGATCGAATCGACTGCGTTGGCCGGGAGCACCGCATGAACACGCGCCTGCCGCGGCTCCGACAGTGGATGGCGTCGGCCCGCCAGCGGCTGGCGCGCGAGCTTGGCGTAGGCACCAGCACCGTCCCGCATGCCGGCGACTGGCTGCTGCGCCTGTTCTTCCGCCCGCCGCGTCCCGGCAAGCCGGACATCCCCGCTGAATGGGCGGCTCAGATCTACCGACGTTCGGTGGCGCGCCTGGGCATCGGCAAGCGTCCTTCGGCCGGCACCTGGGTCTGGCGCCTGTTCGTTCGTCCGCCCAAGCCGCGCGTGCGCCTTGCCGCCGACCCGCGAAAGCAGCGCGCCGCCGTGGAGCCCGACCGCACCGGCTGGCTGCGCCGATGGATGGATCGCGTGCTGGAACCGCTGTGGCATGCCGCGTCGCGGCTGCGGCACAAGGTGCTGACGCACCTGCCGCGCCCCGACTGGAATCGCGTGGCCTATGTCACGGAGGCCGTGTCGGCGCGCGTGGGCCGCATTCCGTTCGTGCTGCCGGTGTCCCTCGTGCTGGCCGCCATCGCCGCACTCGCCGTCAGCACCACGCCGCTGCGCTTCGAGGACCAGGTCCTGCTGTTCGCCGTGGTCTGGCTCGTGCTGAGCGTGGTTCGGCGCGTACCGGGGCATCTGGCCACCATCACCATGATCGCCATCTCCACGCTGATGGCGGGCCGCTACATCTGGTGGCGATCCACCCAGACGCTGCAGTTTGCCAGCGCCATCGAGGCTGCAGTGGGCTACGTGCTGTACGCAGCCGAAATCTATACGTGGATCGTGCTGGCGCTCGGCTACCTGCAGACGGCCTGGCCGCTGCAGCGCAAACCGAAGGCGCTGCCGGCAGATCCCGGGGAATGGCCGACCGTGGACGTCTTCATCCCGACGTACAACGAGTCGCTGAGCGTGATCCAGCCCACCGTCTACGCCGCGCGCAGCATGGACTGGCCGGCGGACAAGCTGCGCGTCTTCCTTCTCGACGATGGCCGCCGGCCGCATATCCGCGCGTTTGCCGAGGCCGCCGGCGTCGGTTACCTGACGCGCACCGACAACCGCCACGCCAAGGCCGGCAATATCAACGCGGCGCTGCCCAAGACCGACGGCGACTACATCGCCATCTTCGACTGCGATCACATCCCCACCCGCTCGTTCCTGCAGATGACCATGGGCGAGTTCCTGTCCGATCCGAACTGCGCGCTGGTGCAGACGCCCCATCACTTCTTCTCGCCCGATCCGTTCGAGCGCAACTTCGACACGTTCCGGCGCGTGCCCAACGAAGGCAGCCTGTTCTATGGCCTGATCCAGGACGGCAACGATTTCTGGAACGCCACGTTCTTTTGCGGTTCGTGCGCGGTGATCAAGCGCGGCCCGCTGCTGGAGATCGGCGGCATTGCCGTGGAGACCGTGACGGAGGACGCGCACACGGCGCTGAAGCTGCACCGGCACGGCTACAACAGCGCCTACCTGCGCACCGTGCAGGCGGCGGGGCTGGCCACCGAAAGCCTGTCCGGTCATATCGGCCAGCGCATCCGCTGGGCGCGCGGCATGGCGCAGATCTTCCGGCTGGACAACCCGATGCTGGGCCGCGGCCTGAAGTTCTTCCAGCGGCTGTGCTACAGCAACGCGATGCTGCACTTCTTCTACGGCATTCCCCGGCTGATCTTCCTGACCATGCCGATCGCATACCTGTACTTCGGGCTGCACGTGATCAATACATCGGCGCTGCTGATCACGGCCTACGTGCTGCCGTACCTGCTGATCGCCAACATCACCAACTCCCGCCTGCAGGGGCGCTTCCGGCATTCGTTCTGGGCCGAGGTCTACGAGTCTGTGCTGGCGTGGTACATCGTGCTGCCCACCACGGTGGCCTTCATCAACCCGCGCGCCGGCAAGTTCAACGTGACGGCCAAGGGCGGCCAGATTACCGACGACTACCTGGACTGGACGATCTCCAAGCCCTATCTGTTCCTGCTGGCGCTGAACGTGATCGGCCTGGGCGCGGGCATTGCCCGGCTGCTGTTCTGGGGCACCGAGGAGCCAGCCACGGTGCTCATGAACATGGCGTGGGCCCTGTTCAACCTGATGATGCTGGGCGCGGCTATTGGCGTGGCGCGCGAGGCGCGCCAGGTGCGCGTGTCGCACCGCATTCCGATGCGCGTGCCCGCCACGCTGCTGCTGCCCGATGGCCGCACGCTGGCCTGCAAGACCGAGAACTATTCGATTGGCGGGCTGGGCGTGGTGCTGCCCATCGACGTGCCGCTGCAGGAAGGCGCGCGGGTCGGCGTGTGTCTGTCGCGCGGCGCCCGCACCTACCATTTTCCGGCCGTCGTCACGCGCAACGTGAACCGGCATCTGGGCGTGCGGATGGAAGACCCGACGATGGCGCGCGAGACGCAACTGATCCAGTGCACGTTCGGCCGGGCCGATGCGTGGGTCGACTGGCTGGACGACGAGCGCGTGGACGCGCCGCTGCGCAGTCTCAAGGAAGTCATGGAAATGGGCTACCAGGGTCTGCTGCGGCTCTACGACGCCCTGGTCGATGCCGTGGACCTGGTCGTGGCGCGACGCCGTTCGCGCCAGCCTTGATCGAGACAACATGGGACTCTGGAACCTCTACTTCCTCGCGAAGCTCTACCTGTTCCACACCGGGCAGATGAAGCCGATATGGCTGCTGAACATCCTGTTCGCGCTGCTGCTGGTCATGCCGATGGAGTCGCGCCCGCTGCGGGTGATCCGGCAGGTGCTGGCCATCGCGGTGGGGGCGGCGCTGGCATGGCGCGAGTCGACGCTGCCGCCGTTCGAGCGGGTGATCTCGCAGTTCGCGAACATCCGCGCCTTCACGCCCGCCTATCTGATGGAACTGCTGCAGCGGCTGGTGACGATCCAGATGGTGGTGGCCGTGCTGCTGGTGCTGGTGATCTACCTGCTGCTCAACCGCTGGCTGCGCACCACCACCTTCGTGCTGATTGCCCTCTTCGCGATGCCGTTCTGGTACGGCCTGGGCGTGACGCTGCCGGGCCGGGGGGCGGCCGTGGCGCAGGCGGCCAACAGCCCGCGCGCGGACATCAACGCCACCAACAACTACGACGCGATCCTGACTGCGTTCCGCGAGCAGGAGGCGCAGCGCACGGCCACGGTGTCGCCGCTGACCGCCAGCCCCGACGCGCAGTTCGACGTCATCGTGCTGCATATCTGTTCGCTGTCGTGGGACGACCTGGATGCGGCCAAGAGCCTGAACCACCCGCTGCTGTCGCGCTTCGACTACCTGTTCAAGAACTTCAGTTCGGCCGCCAGCTACAGCGGCCCGGCCGCCATCCGCGTGCTGCGCGGCGCGTGCGGCCAGGAGCCGCACAAGAACCTGTACGATCCCGCGCCGGCCGAGTGCCACGTCTTTGCCGATCTGGCGCAGGCCGGCTTCACGCCCCACGTGCTGATGAACCACGATGGCCGATTCGACAATTTCCGCGCCTTTGTCGACAAGGAAATCGGCGTGCAAGGCGTGCAGCCGGAAGCCACCGACGGCGTGCCCGTGGCCATGCGCGCGTTCGACGATTCGCCGGTACTGGGCGACTTCGACACATTCGACCACTGGTACAGACAGCGCCTGACGCGGGACAGGAAACCGGTGGCGCTGTACTACAACTCCGTGACGCTGCACGACGGCAACCGGCTGCCGGGCAAGCGGCTGACCAGCCTGGAGTCGTATCCGCTGCGGCTCAAGGCGCTGCTGGACGACGTGGACCGGATCATCGACACCATCGCCAAATCCGGCCGCAAGGCCGTGGTGGTGTTCGTGCCCGAGCACGGGGCCGCGCTGCGCGGCGACAAGAACCAGATTTCGGGCCTGCGCGAGATTCCCACGCCGAACATCATCCATGTGCCGGTTGGCGTCAAGCTGGTGGGCCTGCCCGGCACCGAGACGCCCCAGCCGGTGACGATCGACGCGCCGATGAGCTTCCTGGGGCTGTCGCAACTGGTGTTCAATCTCGTGGCGGACAGCCCGTTCCGCCAGGGCGCGCCGGCGCTGTCGCACTATTCCGAGGACCTGCCGCAAACCCAGATGGTGGGCGAGAACGAGGGAACGATCACGATGAAGCGCACCGACGGCTACGTGGTGCATACGCCCGACGGCGTCTGGGTGGAGCAGAAATGAGCGCGCGTCCCATTACCAAACCCATCACGTCGCGCAAGGCGGCCATCGCCTACAACGACATCGATGCGCTGGCCCAGAAGGTGGACGGCTTTGACGGCCGCCACTACTTCGACCAGCAAGGCGAGGTGGAAACGGCCGAAGCCGCGCAACGCTGGCCGCTGCTGGCGCAGGTGTTGGGGCTGCCATTGCCGCCCCGCCGCGCCCCATCCCCCTCGCCTTCGGCGCCGCACAGCGACGACACGTGATGCGGCATTGCCGCGCCGCTTGAACCGCTAATGCCGCCACCCCTCGCGAGTAGGGCGTTAAGCCTTGATTTGAAAGGATTTTCGTCACGGATCCGACACAAAGACCGCCTAGACTCTGGGCCGTTTTCCCATTCCCCGCTCGCACCGTCATGTCCGGCTTTCTGGTGGATTCACCCGCTGCGCGACCGCGCTTCCGGCAGCCATGCGCCGAGGATCTGGCCGTGTCCACGCCCTCGGTCACCACTGACCATACGAACCAGGACGTGCTGGAAGTCTTTGCGCTGCACCGGGAACTGGCCTGCCTGCCCGTCACCGAGCAGGGCCGGCCCATCGGCCTGATCAACCGGTCGATCTTCCTGTCGCAGATGAGCAAGCCGTACCACCGCGAGCTCTACAACCGCAAGAGCTGCATCGCGTTCATGGACAAGGAACCTCTCGTCGTCGACGCCGAGATGAGCATCGACGCCCTGACCTTCCGCACGGTGGAATACGGCGAGAAGGCGCTGGCCGATGGCTTCATCGTGGCGCGCGCCGGCCAGTACCTCGGCCTGGGCCACGGCCTGCAGCTGATGCGCGTGGTGGCCGACATGCAGGCCGAACGTAACCGCCAGATCATGCACAGCATCGACTACGCCAGCACGATCCAGCGGGCCATGCTGCGCACCTCGCGCGAGAGCCTGGCCGCCACGCTGGCCGATGCCGCGCTGGTCTGGGAGCCGCGCGACGTGGTGGGCGGCGATTTCTACCATTTTTCCGCCTTCACGGACGGCTGGTTCGCCGCCCTGGCCGACTGCACGGGCCACGGCGTGCCGGGCGCCTTCATGACGCTGATCGCGTCGTCGCTCCTGAGCCAGGCCCTGGAGCAGCTCGGGCCGCGCGACCCCGGCGCGCTGCTGATGGCCGTGAACCGCGGCATCAAGCAGATGCTGGCCCAGACCGGGCGCGAACCTCGGCAGACCCCGGACGCATCCGAATCGGACGATGGCCTGGACGCCGCATTCTTCTGGTTCGACAACGCCACGCGGGAACTGACATTCGCCGGCGCGAAGTCGGCGCTGTTCGTGCTGCAGCCCGGCGACGCCGAGGGTGCCATGATCAACGGCGCCCGCATGGGCGTGGGCTACGTGGACACGGCCATGGACTACGTCTGGCACAACAGCGCCGTCCAGACGCAGGCGGGCACGCTGGTCTTCGTGACCACCGACGGGCTGATCGACCAGATCGGCGGCCCCAGGGAAATCGCGTTCGGCAAACGCCGCATGCGCGAGGCGATCTGCGCGCAGCGCGACGCATCGGCCACGCGGATCAGCGAAGCCGTACTGGACGTGCATCGCGCGTGGCAAGGCGAACAACGCCGCCGCGACGACCTGACATTCTTCTGCTTCCGTGCGCAATGACACCCGTCCCGCGCATCCAACCGCTTGCCCATGACCGCCGCACAATCGATTGACAAGGAATATGAGCCGTTCTTCCAGATGGCTCGGGAACGCAAGGTGATTTTCTACTACGTCGGCTATTTTTCGCAGAACATCATCGCCGCCATGTCCGATGCGGTGCGGCTGCAGCTTACCGTGAGTGGCGTGGACGGCACCACGCGGCGCAAGCTGTTCTCGTCGTTCGTGGAGATGGCGCAGAACATCGTTCACTATTCGTCCGACTCGCTGACGTCGCCGTCGCAGCCGGACGGGCAGCTGCGCCACGGCTCCGTCTGCATCAGCATGGTGGACGAGCACTACCGGCTGATGTGTTCGAATCCCGTATCCTCGGCCCGCGTGGAGCAACTGCGCGGCACGCTGGAGAAGGTGCGGACCATGACCCTGGAAGAAATCAAGCGGGCCTACAAGGAAACGCTGCGCGCCGATGCCCCCGAAGGCAGCAAGGGTGCGGGGCTTGGCATCCTGACGATGGCGCGCGACGCGAGCGCCCCCCTGGAGTACAACTTTCAGCCGATCGACTCGGACCCGGTCTCGACGATGTTCCAGCTCGTCGCCACCATCTGACACTGACCGATCGCACCGAACCGCCATGGAAAACCTGTTCATCGCCGCCACGCCAAGCTCGCCCGAAGTGAGCTTCGACTTCGCGCGGCACACGCTCTCGCTCAAGGGCGAGTCCTACCCCGAGAATGCCGCCGTGTTCTACGGCGAGGCCATCAGCCGCCTGCGCAAGTACCTGGCCGACTGCGACGACACGGACGTGACCGTGAATGTGTCCCTGACGTACTTCAACAGTTCGAGTACCAAGATGCTGTTCAGCATGTTCGACGCCCTCAAGGAGGCGGCGGAGCGCGGCAACCACGTGACGCTGCACTGGTTTCACGACGAAGACGACGACACCATCCTGGAGTTTGGCCAGGAACTGCACGACGACTTCCCCGCCATCGACTTCATCGACGAAGTGACCACCAGCAGTTGAACGCGCCGCGCGACATGCCCCCTGCCGCAGCCATGTCGGAACCCGACCTGTTCGAATCGGAGAACAGCGCCCTGGCCCATGCCAAGGCCGTGTTCTGCGACGTGGACGCCGGTGAGGAAGCCTATCGCCATACGCTGGGCCAGCTGATCAGCTATTACGAACGGCTGATGCGCGAGACGCGCCGCCTGATCCGCCGCAGCGACCGCGAGGAGCTGGAAATGAACCGGCTGAACCACCGGCTGCAGGAACTGGCCCAGGAACTGGAGTATCGCGCCACGCACGATACGCTGACCGGCGCCCTGAACCGGGGCGCCGTGATCGACCGCGCCACCGCCGCGCTGGCGCGGGGCAGCCTGGCGCTGATCGTGCTGGACATCGACCACTTCAAGCGGCTCAACGACGATTTCGGGCATCCGGCCGGCGACACGGTGATCTGCGGCGTCACGGCCTGCCTGAAGGATACGGTCCGGGCCGAAGGCGCAATCGGCCGCGTGGGCGGCGAGGAATTCGCCGCGCTGCTGCCCGATTTCTCGATGGACGATGCGCTGGACCTGGCCGAACGGATGCGCTGCGCCATCGCCGGCCACGGATTTCCGCCACCCGTGAACCGCCAGGTGACGGCCAGCTTTGGCGTGAGCTGGTCAGCCCAGGGCCGTACATTCGAGTACGCCTATGGCCGCGCCGACGAGGCCCTGTACGAAGCCAAACGCAGCGGGCGCAATCGCGTGACCTGCGCCATCACGGCCTGAACCGATTCGCCGGCCCGGCGCCTGCCGCCGCCCGCCCGCAGCCCGCCGCCTCCTGCCTGATTTCTCACCCGATTTCTATTGCCTGATCCGCTGCGGGTGCGTGGCGTAGTACGCCAGCACCAGCGATGCGGTGAACGCCATGCCAGCCACGGCAAAGGCAATCAACGTCGGCATGGCAAAACCCCGGCTTTCCTTCGACATGCGAACCTCCTTGAATGGACGTTCTTGCATGGTAGGCGTCCTCGCTCCACTTTGCGAACTGTCTTATAGCGATTCCCCGCGCGATGGCCGACAGTCGAAGTTGAACATTTTTCAACCGGAGGCCTCAGGCATGACGCCCAGACAGCAAAGACACCGCTCACGATCCAAAAGACACCGCAACGTCCGCGACGGTGGGATCCTGCGCGGCGAATTTGATGCGAACGTTCGACGGCTCGACGAACGCATGAATCGCATGTTCGCCAAAAGCGACGAACGGTACAGAAGGGAATGCGAAGCACGAGACGAGCGGCTCAGGAAGGAACGCGAAGAACAAGAGCAGCAGCGCAGGAAGGAACGGGAGGAACATGACGAGCGGCTCAGGCAGGAACGCGAGGAACAGGACGAGCGGCTCAGGAAAGAACGCGAAAAGCGGAAAGAAGAATATGAAAAGCAGTGCAAAGAACAAAGCGAACGGGACAGACGGGAAGCCGAGCGGCGCATTGAAGAATCCAACCGGCGGACCGACGCGCTGTTGAAGGGCATGGATGAACGCTTCGCCGCGCAGTCCCGAAGCCTGGAGCAGCGGCTCGCCATCGAGCAGAATAACTTCCGCGAAATGATGGCCGTCCATTTGCGCAGCATGGACAAGCGCATCGACGACATGAAGGAGCAGTTCACGGCCCAGACGATGGCGATACGCGAGGACGTCGTGGAAATCCGCAGAGAATCGAAACTGCTGCGATGGAATATCTGGATCGCCGCCTGCACGACAGTCCTGGGCGTGGCGGGCGCGATGTCTGCAATGAACTCGGTCATCATCAGCGCGTTCGAGTCGGGGCGCGGTGCGTCGGCGGCGGTTGCCCGGCAAGCGACGCCGCCCACAACGCCGCCCAGACCCACGAACATGACAAATTTGTCATCCGGTAACACCCAGAAACCAGCGTCGGACGTTAGCACTCACACGCCCCTCCACCGTAGGGAAGACGCCGGAGATACATTAAAAGACAATCGGTCTCAGTCTTGATTGACCCCATGACATTTCACCCGGCCCGCTCGCCCCCGCGCAGCGGGCATTTTTTTGGGCGGGTGCTGGATGAATCGGCGGCCGGAAGCGGAAACGAAAATGCCCGCGGGCGCGGGCATCAGGATTCTGGCGGAGGGAGGGGGATTCGCCTACATAGGCGCAGACCGCGGATTCGCTTGCAAGCGAATCCCTTCGAATCCCTCGCGCAAGCCAAACTATTGGCTTGCTTCTGCCGGAAACGACGATGCCCGCTGGCGCGGGCATCAGAATCTTGGCGGAGAGAGGGGGATTCGAACCCCCGATAGGCTATTAACCTATACACGCTTTCCAGGCGTGCGACTTAAACCACTCATCCATCTCTCCGGGAAGTCCGCGATTATAGCAGAGCAGGCGCGGGTGTCCAGCAACGATACGCCGAACGATGGCAAAACCCGTCGGACGCCTCCAGACGTTACATGGCCCTACCCCTTCCTCAGATAATTCACCAGCCGGTCGATCACCGGGGCGTTCCTTGGCGTGATCAGGCTCACCAGTATGGCGGCCGCGAAGCCGGCGGGGACGCCGAACGCTCCGGACGCGATCGGGTCCACGCCGAACCATCGGTTGCCGAAAATGCCGGTCATGCGGGTGAAGAACGGATAATTCACGAAGATGTAGTACACCGCCACGGCAAGGCCGGTAGCCATGCCGGCGACGGCACCGGCTGCTGTTGTCCTGCGCCAGAAGATGGCCAGCACCAGTACCGGGAAGAAGCTCGATGCCGCCAGCGAGAACGCTGCGCCGACCAGGAACAGGATGTTGCCGGGCCGCAGCGATGTGACGTATGACGCGAACAGCGCCACGCCCAGCAGCACCACCTTGGCCGTGGTTACGCGGCGCTGGTGGGTCGCCTGGCGGTCGATCATGTGGTAGTAGACGTCGTGCGACAGCGCGTTGGCGATGGTCAGCAGCAGTCCGTCCGCCGTCGACAGCGCCGCGGCCAGTGCGCCGGCGGCGACCAGCCCGGAAATCACATAGGGCAGGCCGGCAATTTCCGGCGCGGCCAGCACGATCATGTCGGGCTGGATCAGTATCTCGGCCCATTGCACGATGCCGTCGCCATTCATGTCGCGGATGCCGAATACCGGCGGATCGACCTTGCGCCATTGCACTACCCACTGCGGCAGTTCCGCGTACGGCGTACCCACCAGGTGCTGGAAAAACTCGACCTTGACCAGCGCCGCCAGCGTGGGCGCCGACACATAGAGCAGCGCGATGCAGAACACGGCCCACGCCACGGAATTGCGGCTTTCCTTGACCGATGGCGTCGTGTAGAGCCGCGTCAGGATGTGCGGCAGGCTGGCCGTGCCTACCATCAGGCAAAACACCAGCAGCACGAAATTGAGCCGGCGCGTCTTGCGTTCCTGCTCCGACGCAGCGGGATACGGTTCGGTCGATGGCGTGGAAGGCTGGCTGCGCGCCAGGGCTTCCTCGCGCTGCTGGGTCCACTGCTGCAGGGCGGCCGCGGCATCGGCGGGAAACGCCTGCCGTTCGCGCTCTACCGTCTTGATCTCGCGCAGCGGCGCATTGCGGGCGCGCAGTTCCAGCAGGCGCGCATCAAGCAGTTGCCGCTCCTCGTTGAACGACATCGGCAGCCGGGCAATACGGTCCTGAAGGTCGATGGCCTGCTGGCGGAAGATCTCGCGCACCTGTTGTTCCGCGGGATCGCGATCGAGCTGCTTCTCCGCAGCGTCGATCTGTTGCAGCAGCCCGCCATAGCTCACCTGCGGCAGCACCTGATGGTGATGCTTCCATGCAATCAGCGACACCGCCAGCAGGAAGGCCACGATCAGCATGATGTACTGGGCCACCTGCGTCCACGTCACGGCGCGCATGCCGCCCAGGAACGAACAAACCAGGATGCCGGCCAGCCCGAAGAACACGCCCACCGCGAATTCCACGCCAATAAATCGCGTGACGATCAGCCCCACGCCCTGGATCTGGGCCACCAGATAGACAAACGAGCATAGCGATGCAGCCAGTACGGCAATCGCCCGCACGGGGATATTGCCGCCCGGCTTGCCGTTGCCATAGCGCGCCGCGAGGAAATCGGGAATCGTATATCCGCCATATTTGCGGAGGTACGGTGCCAGCAGGAACGCTACCAGGCAGTAGCCGCCGGTCCAGCCCATCACATAGGCCAGGCCCTCGTAGCCCGACGCGAAGATGATGCCGGCCAGGCCGATGAACGAGGCGGCGCTCATCCAGTCTGCCGCGATGGCCATGCCGTTGAACATGGCCGGCACGCGCCGGCCGGCCACATAGTATTCGTTGAGATCCGACGTGCGGCAGATCAGTCCGATGCACGCGTAAATCGCGATCGTGACGAACAGGAAGACGTAGCCCAGCCAGAGCGCATCGGCGTTCGAATGCTCGAGCAGGCCCATCATGCCGACGAAGCCCAACAGTCCGAGCGTGAACAGGCCGTAGTACAGCATCAGCCGACGGCGGAAGCGCGACTGGGTGTCTGGCATCAGCGCAACGATGAGTGGAAATCAGTATGGAAAAAAAGCATTGTGCCCGCCCCGGGCAGCGCCGGGGCGGGCACAACGTGGGTCACGCCGCCGGATAGCGCGCATGAACCCGTGGCGTTACTGCGCCTGCTTCAGTTGATCCAGGATGGCCGGGTTTTCCAGCGTCGAGGTGTCCTGCGTGATTTCCTCGCCCTTGGCGAGCGACCGCAGCAGGCGTCGCATGATCTTGCCGGAGCGCGTCTTGGGCAGGTTGTCGCCAAAGCGGATGTCCTTCGGCTTGGCGATCGGGCCGATCTCCTTGCCCACCCAGTTGCGCAGTTCGGCGGCGATCTTCGTGGCTTCATCGCCGGTCGGACGCGACCGCTTGAGCACCACGAACGCGCAGATGGCCTCGCCGGTGGTGTCGTCCGGACGTCCCACCACGGCAGCCTCGGCCACGATCGGGTTCGACACCAGCGCCGATTCGATCTCCATCGTGCCCATGCGGTGCCCCGACACGTTCAGCACGTCGTCGATGCGGCCCATGATCGTGAAGTAGCCGGTGTCCTTGTCGCGGATCGAGCCGTCGCCGGCCAGATACAGCGTGCCGCCCAGTTCCTCGGGGAAGTAACTCTTCTTGAAGCGTTCCGGATCGCCCCAGATCGTGCGGATCATCGACGGCCACGGACGCTTGATCACCAGGATGCCACCACTGCCGTTCGGCACGTCCTGGCCCGTTTCATCGACGATGGCCGCCATGATGCCCGGCAGCGGCAGCGTGCACGAACCCGGCACCAGCGGCGTGGCCCCCGGCAGCGGCGTGATCACGTGGCCGCCGGTTTCGGTCTGCCAGAACGTGTCGACGATCGGGCAGCGTTCCTGGCCGATGTTCTTGTAGTACCACATCCACGCCTCGGGGTTGATCGGCTCGCCGACGGTACCCAGCAGGCGCAGGCTCGACAGGTCGTACTGCTTCGGGTGGATCTTCTCGTCGGCCTCGGCCGCCTTGATCAGCGAACGGATTGCGGTGGGCGCCGTGTAGAAGATGCTGACCTTGTGGCGCTGGATCATCTCCCAGAAACGCCCCGCGTTCGGGAACGTCGGCACGCCTTCGAACACGACCTGCGTGGCGCCGGCGGCCAGCGGGCCGTAGGCAATATAGGTATGGCCGGTGACCCAGCCGATATCGGCGGTACACCAGAACATGTCTTCGGGCTTGACGTCGAACGTCCAGCGCATCGTCATCAGCGCCCACAGCAGGTAGCCGCCGGTGCTGTGCTGCACGCCCTTCGGCTTGCCGGTGGAGCCCGACGTATAGAGCACGAACAGCGGATGTTCAGCGCTCACCGGCTCGGCTTCGCAGTGATCGGGCTGGCCGGCCGACACGTCTTCCATATAGCGGTCGCGGCCTTCGGTCCAGGCCACCTTGCCGCCGGTGCGGCGATAGACCACCACGTGCTTGACCGCTTCGCAGCCGCCCAGCGCCAGCGCCTCGTCGGCAATGGCCTTGAGCGGCAGTGCCTTGCCGCCGCGCATCTGTTCGTCCGCCGTGATCAGCGCCACCGCACCCACGTCAACCAGGCGCTCCTGCAGCGACTTGGCCGAGAAACCGCCGAACACCACCGAGTGGGTGGCACCGATGCGCGCGCAGGCCTGCATGGCTACCACGCCTTCGACCGACATCGGCATGTAGATGACCACGCGGTCACCCTTCCTGATGCCCAGCGCCTTCAGCCCGTTGGCGAAGCGGCTGACCTTCGCCAGCAGTTCCTTGTAGCTGACGTGCGAGACGGCGCCATCGTCGGCTTCGAAGACGATGGCCGTCTTGTCGCCATTGCCTTTCTCGATATTGCGCTCGAGGCAGTTGTACGACGCGTTGAGCTGGCCGTCCTCGAACCACTTGTAGAACGGCGCATGGCTTTCGTCCAGCACCTTGGTGAAGGGCTTGTGCCAGTGCAGCAGTTCGCGGGCGTGGCGCGCCCAGAAGCCTTCGTAGTCGCGCTCGGCCTCGGCGCACAGGGCGTTGTACGCCTCCATGCTCGGAATCGCGGCGTTCTTCGCGAACGACTCCGGGGGATTGAAAACGCGATGCTCCTGCATTACCGACTCGATGGCGGACATGGGTTGTCTCCTGGTTTGGCTTTGACTGCTTTGGGTGCAAGGTACGCCCGGCGCCTTACTTAAACCTGACGGTCCGCTTTGGGCGATGCTGCGATGCAGCAGGTCTGGCATGGCACGGCACGGGAGACTTGGGGGCACAAGTGCAGTCGGCTCTACTAAGTTAGCACAGCTATAATGCGCCGGACCCAAATACCTGAACGCGGCACACGCCCTTTCCATCGGATGGCATGCCCCCTGCCATCGCAGCCGGCCCATGGCGTGCGAAGGGTTAGCCCGCTCTGTCAAACGTGATGGTCTCCATCGGACGAACTTGCCCATCCACGCCCTCCTCCTGATCGCCGCGATGGCCCTTGTCGGCAGCAATGTCGGGCTCGGCAAATCGATCATTGCCCATGTGCCCGTGCTGCTGTTCGCGCTGATGCGATTCCTGATCGCCATCGCGTGCCTGGCGCCGTGGTACCGGCCGGCGCGCATGCGCACGGTGTCGCGCGGCGAATGGCTGAACCTGTTCCTGATGGCGTTCTTCGGCACCTTCATGTTCACGCTGCTGATGCTTGGCGGCGTGCGGCTGACCAGCGCGATGGCTGCCGGCGTGATCACCAGCACCATCCCGGCCACGGTGGCTATCCTGTCGTGGCTGTTGCTGCGTGAGCGACTGTCGCGGCGAACGGTGTTTTCGGTGCTGCTGGCCGTGGCCGGCATCGCCGTGCTCAATGTCGCGCGCGGCGGCGGCCATGACGATCCAGGCGGCCTGGGGGGCGGCGACGCGCTGGCCGGCAACCTGATGATCCTGGGCGCGGTGGTCTGCGAATCGATCTACGTCATCCTGTCGCGGCGATTGTCGCAAACGCTGGCCGCCATCGAGATCTGCGCCTACACCCACCTGATCGGCGGAGCGCTGATGCTGCCGCTGGGCATCGTGCCGTTGCTAACTTTCGACTTCGGCGGCGTGGACGGCGCCACCTGGGCCATGCTGGTCTGGTACGCGCTGTCGGCCAGCGTGTTTTCGTTCTGGCTGTGGATGAAGGGCATTCGCCATGTGCCCGCACAGCTGGCCGGGGTCTTTACCTCGGTGCTGCCGGTGGCGGCCGCGGTCTACGGCATCGTGGTGCTTGGCGAGCGGCCCGGCTGGGCCCATGGCGTGGCGCTGGCCTGCGTGCTGGCCGGCATCGCGTTGGCCAGCTGGCCGGGGCCGATCGCGCGGCGGGCGCTGGACAGCGGACCACGCTGATCCGGCCCAACGACACTAACGAATCGTTACCCGGCCGCGCTGTCGGGTGTCATGCGCTGCACGGTACAATCGACCCCCTATTCGATTGTCTGCTGACATTTACATTTTCTTCCGGCATCGCCCATGGCCCAACACACCCCGCTTCGTCCCCTGCGTCCCATTCCCCGCATCATCTTTGCCTCGCGCTGGCTGCAACTGCCGCTGTACCTCGGCCTGATCGTCGCGCAGGGCGTCTACGTCTACCACTTCCTGGCCGAGGTCTGGCATCTGCTGGCACACGTCACCACCTATGACGAAACCAAGATCATGCTGGTGGTGCTGGGCCTGATCGACGTGGTGATGATCTCTAACCTGCTGATCATGGTGATCGTGGGCGGCTACGAGACCTTCGTGTCGCGCCTGGGCATCGATAATCATCCGGACGAGCCCGAGTGGCTGGACCACGTCAACGCTGGCGTATTGAAGGTCAAGCTGTCGATGGCGCTGATCGGCATCTCGTCGATCCACCTGCTGAAGACTTTCATCGATGCCGAGCAGCGCAGCACGCACACGATCATGTGGCAGGTGATCATCCACGTGGCATTCCTGGCATCCGCACTGGCCATGGCCTGGGTGGACCGCATGGTGTCGCATCCCCACCACGCCCCGGGACATGGCGCGGCCAGCAGCGATGGTGCGGCGCAACAGGCACACTAGGCATCCCGTCCCTCCGAGGTGACTCATCCGCCTCACAGGAATACCCGACCAAAGGTGTCGACGGCTGTATGCATGCCGTACAGCCGTCGCCGCCACGGTGTATCATCCCGGGCTGTGTTTCACCGCTGCCCTCCCCCACAAAATGACAGTCATCAAGCAAGAAGACCTCATCCAGAGCGTCGCCGACTCGCTGCAGTACATCAGCTATTACCACCCGATGGACTACATCACCAGCCTGGGCCGCGCCTATGAGCTGGAACAGAGTCCGGCCGCCAAGGACGCGATTGCCCAGATCCTGACCAACAGCCGCATGTGCGCCGAAGGCAAGCGCCCGCTGTGCCAGGACACCGGCATCGTGACGATCTTCGTCAAGGTGGGGATGGACGTGCGCTGGGATGGCGCCACCATGGGCCTGACCGAGATGATCAACGAAGGCGTGCGTCGCGGTTACACGCACCCGGACAACGTGCTGCGCGCGTCGATCGTCAGCCCGCCCGAAGGCGCCCGCAAGAACACCAAGGACAACACCCCGGCCGTGATCCACTATGAAGTGGTGCCGGGCAAGACCGTCGACATCCAGGTGGCCGCCAAGGGCGGTGGCTCGGAAAACAAGTCGAAGTTCGTGATGCTGAACCCGTCCGACTCGATCGTGGACTGGGTGCTGAAGACCGTGCCGACGATGGGCGCCGGCTGGTGCCCGCCGGGCATGCTGGGCATCGGCATTGGCGGCACCGCCGAGAAGGCGATGGTGATGGCCAAGGAATCGCTGATGGAATCCATCGACATCCAGGACATCATCGCCCGCGGTCCGAAGGACTGGATCGAGGAAATGCGCGTCGAACTGTACGAAAAGGTCAACGCGCTGGGCATCGGCGCGCAGGGCCTGGGCGGCCTGGCGACCGTGCTGGACGTCAAGATCATGGCATCGCCGACGCATGCTGCATCGAAGCCCGTGGCGATGATCCCGAACTGCGCGGCCACCCGCCACGTGCATTTCACGCTGGACGGCAGCGGCCCGGCCAAGCTGGAAGCCCCCGACCTGTCGGCCTGGCCGCAGGTGGAGTGGGCCCCGAACACCGAAACGTCGAAGCGCGTCGACCTGAATTCGCTGACGCCGGAAGAAGTGGCTTCGTGGAAGCCGGGCCAGACGCTGCTGCTGAACGGCAAGATGCTGACCGGCCGCGACGCCGCGCACAAGCGCATCGCCGACATGCTGGCCAAGGGCGAGAAGCTGCCCCTGGACTTCACGAACCGCGTGATCTACTACGTGGGCCCCGTGGACCCGGTGCGCGACGAAGTGGTTGGCCCGGCCGGCCCGACGACGGCCACCCGCATGGACAAGTTCACCGAGACCATGCTGTCGCAGACCGGCCTGATCGCCATGATCGGCAAGGCCGAGCGCGGCCCGGTGGCGATCGAATCGATCCAGAAGCACAAGTCGGCCTACCTGATGGCCGTGGGCGGTGCCGCCTACCTGGTGTCGAAGGCGATCCGCGGCGCGAAGGTGCTGGCCTTTGAAGACCTGGGCATGGAAGCGATCTACGAGTTCGACGTCAAGGACATGCCGGTGACGGTGGCCGTGGACAGCTCGGGCACGTCGGTCCACAAGACCGGCCCCGCTGAATGGCAGGCCAAGATCGGCAAGATTCCGGTCGCAGCGGCGTAATTCGTTTCCAAGGCCTTGCTCCCCTCTCCCGTTCATGGGAGAGGGAGAAATCCGTCCTTACCCCCCGCGCGTGAATCCTTCCCCCATCGGCATCTTCGATTCCGGCCTTGGCGGCCTGTCCGTCCTGCGCGAAGTGCGCGCCATGCTGCCGCACGAGCCGCTGATCTACTTCGCCGATTCGCGCTACGCGCCGTACGGCGACAAGCCCGAGCGATTTGTCGAAGCCCGCACGCTGCAGGTCTGCGAATGGCTGGTGGCCCAGGGCTGCAAGGCGCTGGTGATCGCCTGCAACACGGCGACCATGCATGCCGTGCAGACGCTGCGCGAGCGGCTGGGCGTGCCGATCATCGGCGTGGAACCGGGGCTCAAACCCGCGGCGTCGCTGAGCCGGAGCAAGGTGGTGGGCGTACTGGCCACCGCCAATACGCTAAAGAGCGCCAAGTTCAACCGCCTGCTGACCTCGCTGGCGCACGACAGCCAGTACCTGTGCGCGGCGGGCCATGGGCTGGTCTCGCTGATCGAACAGGGCGACGTATCGGGCCCGGCGATTCGGGAGAAGCTCGACACCTACCTGCGGCCCATGCTGGATGCCGGCGCCGACACCCTGGTACTGGGTTGCACGCACTACCCTTTTTTGTCCGAGACGATTCGCGACATGGTCGGCAGCCGCCTGACGCTGATCGATACCGGCACGGCCATCGCGCGCCAGCTCGCCCGCAAGCTGGCCGAGTTCGGCCTGTCGGCCAGCCCCGACGCGACCCCGGCCATACGCTACCTGTCGACCAAGGACGCCGCGCACCTGCGCGAAATGGCAAGGGCGCTGCTCGATGTGGAGGCCAGCGCCGAGACCGTGGCCATCGAACCGGCCCCCGCCATCGACGCGCCTGGCTACTGAATGAAGCCTACCGGCTTGTGAAGCCGCACCTCCGGCTTCACGGAGTGCTCCTGGCGCAACTGCGCCAGGAATTCATCTGCCGTCAGCGCCTCGCCCAGCACCACTGACTGGCGCTTCACCGTCGCAAAATCGCCAGGCGTCAGGCAATCCATGCTGTCGAGATCGCGGCGGATGGCATCGGTCATGCGCCCGGCATCCCCATCGAGCGCCTCGTCGACGAACATCGCCTCGCGCTGCGCGGGCTTGAGCGGCAGAAAGCGGATCTTGAACGAGAAACGCCGCAGCGCCGCCTCATCGATGCGTTCGAACAGGTTCGTGGTGCAGACGAAGATGCCGTTGAAGCGCTCCATGCCCTGCAACATCTCGTTGACCTCGGACACCTCGTAGTTGCGCACCGCCTGCTGGCGGCTCTGCATGAAGCTGTCGGCCTCGTCGAGCAGCAGCACCGCGCCGTCTTCCTCGGCGCGCGCAAACATGGCAGCGATCTGCTGTTCCGTCTCGCCCACATACTTGCTCATCAGGTCCGAGGCGCGCCGGATCATCAGCGGCAGGTCCAGCGCCGCCGCGATGTGCTCGGCGAGCGCCGTCTTGCCGGTACCGGGCGGCCCGTAGAAGCACAACGTGCCGCGCCGGCGCGCACCCAGCGCCTGCACGATCTTGTCGACGGCGTAGCGTGTTTCCAGGTTCAGGTTGTCCAGCCGGTAGTGCGTGACAACCGGACGGGTTTCGGCCTCGGGGCGCAGGCCCATCGCGCGGTCGGCATGCTCCAGCTGGCGCAGGATCAGCGCCTCGACCGGCTCATCGACATCGGGCCGCGCGAGTTCGACGAACCGCGCCGCCGACTGCACCTGCGCCGGCGTCAGCGTCTTGCGCGCCGCCAGCGTCGCCACGAAGGCATCGCTGACGGCCAGGCTGCCAAGGTGCTTGCGAATAATGTTCTCGCGCACCTGGGGTGGCGGAATCTTTAATTCGAGATGAAACTGGAAGCGCCGCAGATAGGCCGGGTCGATCTGCCGGATCGAATTGGAAATCCAGATCACGGGCACCGGGTTCTGCTCCAGCGTCTGGTTGACCCACGCCTTGCCGTTGACGGACGCGCGCGTGTCTTCCTGTCCGAACAGGCTCATCAGTTCGCGCGCACTGCCGGGAAACACATCCTCGACTTCGTCGAACAGCAGCGCCGTGCGCGGGCGCCCCCGCAGAAAGGCTTGGGACACCTGCAACGACCGGTATCGATCCTTGCCCGACAGGCTGTTGCCATCGCGGTCGAAGCAGTCCACCTCGTAGAGTTCGCAACCGGCCTCGCGCGCCACCAGCCGCGCGAATTCGGTCTTGCCCGTGCCAGGCGGCCCATAGATCAGCACGTTGACGCCGCTGGCGTTCTGGCGCGTGGCATTGCCGAGCAGGGCGGTCAGATAACGGGCATCGGTCTCGACGTGCGGATAGTCGTTGGTGCCCAGCGTGGGTGGCGCCGCAGGCCGCGTGAAGACCGCCATCATCTCGGCCTCGCTCGCGTAGTTGCCCAGCAGCACGTGCAGCAGGCGGTCGGACAGGCGCATCAGGTCGCCCAGATCCGTCACGCTGTTTTCCGGTAGCGGCTGTTCGATCAGGTTCAGCGTCTCCAGGCGCGACCCCGGCCGCAGCGACGACGCGATGTCAGCCGGGCTGGCCGCGGTCAGCCCCCCCAGGATCTGGAATGCTTCCTGGCTGTGGGCCACCTTGCAGTCGACCATCACCGCGCGCAGGTCTCGCTTGTACTTGGCCAGCGCCGCGTAGAGCAGCAGCTTGCGCTCGTGGTCGGGCAGGTTCAGCACGTGGCTGAGCATGTCGATATTGCGCACCAGCAGCACGCGCTCGCCATCGAGCCGCGACGCAATCGCGGCCGACGACGCGGCAAAGACCGCGAACATGTCCTTGGCGTGGTGCTTGACGTATTCGTCGAGATAATAAAACAGCGCGCTTTCGTCGAAGGCACTGTTCCACTGGCCGTGGCGCTCCAGGAATTCCTCGGGCGACAGGCGCGAGGCGCCTTTCCACGCAGGCATGTCGGCGCAGCGCGCGGACAGGAATCGCTGCACGCGCAGCACCACGCCGTACGGCCACACCATTTCCTGCGCGCTGACGGTCAGCACGTCATTGATATTGCTGCGCAGATTGAAACGCGGCCCAAGCGCGCAGACCACGCGCAACGCAAACTGGGCGCACATCCAGTCGAGCGCCGAAGTGCCCACCGTGCCGGACGACGCGCGCAACAACGTGCTGCGGTCGTCCATCATGCGGTCGTCTTCAGCAAAACGGGTGAAGTCCATGGCTGGTTCCCTTCGCACGGGGCGCGGGGCGTCCGGACCGCGGGGAACGCCTGGCCTGTGCCGTGTCTGCCGCTAACTGGGGATTCCTATTAATCGTAGCGCGGATTTCCGCGGGTGGGGCATCGGAGGCATGCCGGGGCGCGACCTGTCCCACGTAACGCCGGATCGACACGCTGCCCGCCATTGCTGCGCAGTCCGCAATGAAGCGCCCGCACAATATCGTCACGCATTGCACAATACGCAACAAATAAGAATCATTATCGTTTATACTATCCCGCTGATACGCTGCCCAAGAGTGGCGCTCCCCCTGTAACCGGTTTTCAGCTGTGTTTCTTTGGAGCGTTATCATCATGGAATTGCTATTGAGCCTGCTGGTCGGATGTGGAATCTCGCTGATCCTGTTCTACCGCAAGTGATTGTGCCGCCAGGCGGACACCTGTCGTTCCTCTCATGTTCGATCAACGATTTTTAAAGATCACCGTTGCGGTCCTGCTGTTCCATGTCGGACTGCTGTATTTGATCCAGAGCGGGCTGGCCCGCAAGATGACGGAAGCTGTCATCGCCCCGGAGATCATCGCCCGCATCATCCCAATGGAGCAGCCGAAGCCCGAGCCGCCCGCCCCCGAACCGCCCAAGGCACAACCTACGCCGCCCAAGCAGGTCAAAGTCGTAACACCGCGTCCGACTCCGCCCAAGCCGCAGCCGACGCCGACCCCGGTCGCCAATCTGCCGCCGACGCCGAACGCCATCGAAGCGCCGCCCGCTCCGCCTGCCCCGCCGGCACCGGAGCCGCCCGCACCGCCGCCGACCGCCACCAACGCCGCACCGCGTGCTGTCGGTATCGGCGAAATGGCATGCTCGCAACCCGCGCCGGTGTATCCGCGCCAGTCGCAGCGCATGGGTGAGACCGGCGAGGCCGTCATCCGGCTGAACTTCGACGAGACCGGCAAGGTCGTGAAGGCCGTGGTGTCGAAGACCAGCGGGTCCGATCGCCTGGACGAGGCCGCACTGACCGCCGCCAGGGCGATCCGCTGCAAGCCGTACATGGAGAACGGACGCGCCATGGCCGCCACCGCGCAGCAACCGATCAAATTCGAGCTGAACTGATTTCCCGGAATTTTCCGATACCCTAAACACTGACACTTTCAGGAACCACCATGCAGGACCTCGGACTCTCCCACCTCTGGTCGCAAGGCGATTTCGTCATGCGCGCGACCGCCATCATTCTGCTGATCATGTCGCTGCTGTCGTGGATCGTGATTCTCACCAAGGCGTGGGATCTGGTTCGCCTCAAGAAGATGGCGCAAGGCGCGGAAAAGCGCTTCTGGCACTCGGACGATTTCGACCACGCGCTCGACACCCTGGGTGCCAGCGAGGCCAATCCGTTCCGCACCCTTGCCGTTACCGGCAAGGAAGCCGCCCAGCACCATCGCGCGAGCCAGCCGCAACTGCATGACGCGCTGGACATCTCCGACTGGCTGACCCGGTCGCTGAAGAGCTCGATCGACGAAGCGGTTGCCCGGATGCAATCGGGCCTGGCCGTGCTGGCCTCGGTGGGCTCCACGGCACCGTTCGTGGGACTGTTCGGCACCGTGTGGGGCATTTATCACGCCCTGATCGGCATCGGCGCCTCGGGCGTGCCGACCATCGACAAGGTCGCCGGCCCCGTGGGCGAGGCCCTGATCATGACGGCCTTCGGCCTGGCCGTGGCCATCCCCGCCGTGCTGGGCTACAACGCCCTGAGCCGCGGCAACAAGGGCGTGATCAGCAAGCTGAACCGTTTTGCGCACGACCTGCACGCCTACTTCGTAACCGGCGCCCGTGTGCGTCCGACCTCCGCCAACCGCGCTTCCGACGATGCGTCGATGCGCCTGGCCGTCAAGAACTGAGCGCGACTCATAGCGCCTGAAGGAAAGCATCATGGCATTCGGCACTCTCGACGGCGACGATGACGAGGTGATGAGCGAGATCAACATGACGCCGCTGGTGGACGTCATGCTGGTGCTCCTGATCATCTTCATCATCACGATTCCCGTCATCAATCATGCGGTCAAGATCGACTTGCCGCGTGCGACCAACCAGCCCAACGACGCCAAGCCGCAAAGCATCAACGTTTCGGTCGATGCACAAGGCAAGGTGTTCTGGAACCAGGAAGAAGTGGATCAGGCGCAGTTGGAACAGCGCATTGCGAACGCCGCGCAACTGCAGCCGCAGCCTGAGCTGCACCTGCGCGCCGACCGCGATGTGCGCTACGAGCGCGTGGCCGAAGTCATGGCCGCCGCGCAGCACGGCGGGCTGGGCAAGATCGGCTTTATCACGGAACCGAAGCACTGATCCGGCCTGGGCCGGCGCTCAGTAGCCGCTTCGTTTTCGCCGCAAAGGGCACCTTCGGGTGCCCTTTTGCATGGGTGTCCGACTCGCCTCGCACCTCCTGGCGACCCGTACCCCCAACCACCGCAGCAACGATTGCGTCACAGATGTAACTTCATGCGAAGAGGCTTGTAATGATAACGGTTCTCATTTAAGATATTCTCATCGTGATTCGCAGCGTGCGGATCGAGCCGACATCCACTGTCCGTCTTCAGACGGACCACCGGAACTTCGAACGGAGAAGACCATGAGCACCCTGAGCCTGCCGCTGTCGCAACCGCGTGAAGTCACGCGCCGCCGCCTGTCCCTGCGCCGTGTGGAGGTTGCCCCGCAGTCGCGCCGTGACACGGCCGCTGCGTCGTCAGGCGCTTCGTCGACAGCCTCGGCCGCGCTGGAGTCGGTCAAGTCGGCAGTCGCCGCCCTGCCCGCCCGCCTGGAGGCATTCATGCGCCAGACGCCCGCCAGCAACGCCGACGCCCCGGCCGTGCCGCTCGAAGCGATCATGCAAGGCGCCACGACGCTGCCGATCCTGCACAACGGGGACGTTTATACGCTGCGCGTCACGCGCTATGGCAAGCTGATCCTGACCAAATAATCAGGAAGACCGGCGCAGAACGGCAGCCGGATTCCTCTGTAACGACTTTTGTGGGGACCACCCGTCCAACGGGTGTTGGGCAGTAGCCAGACGATCGGACTTCCCTGCCAGGCGATCTTTCCAGATCCTTGCCTGAACGGCCGATGCCAGCCATGCCACCTTTTTATACCGCCCCGCAGGCATTGCGCCTGCGGGGCTTTTTGCGCCAGTCAGCGCGGCGCTGACTGGGAGCCATCGGGGATCAGATGCCGAGAGCGGCGATGCCCGCGCGCGCAATCTGTGCGTCTTCGGTCGACTTCACACCGGACACACCGACGGCACCCACCACCTGGTTGTTCACCACGATGGGCACGCCACCCTCCAGCATGCCTTGCAGCACGGGGGCGGTCATGAACGAGTAGCGGCCGTTGTTGATCATGTCTTCGTAAATCTTCGATTCGCGGCGGCCCAGCGACGCCGTACGGGCCTTTTCCGTGGCGATGTAGGCCGAGATCGGGGCCACGCCATCCAGGCGAATCGAGCCGAGCGGATGACCACCGTCGTCGACGACCACAATCGTGACAGCCCAGTTGTTTGCCGCGGCTTCGGCCTCGGCGGCGACCAGCACCTTCTTCACGTCGTCAGCCGTCAGTACGCTCTTTTGCTGCATACCTCTCTCCATCGTTCAGGGTTGAGGCTGCAGTATATCGCGCCCCTTCCACGCGAAATGACGCAATCCGCGCCTTGCGAGGTGAAACTGCTTCACCTCCGCAAGACTTGACGATCATGTCGCTGCCGGTCCGCACCGGGCGCGGAAAACAAAAAGCCCGCGATATCTCTCCGATATCGCGGGCCTTGCTTGTTCGCGTGCTGGGAAGCGATCAGGCGCCGTCGCTGAACGCGTCGCGGCGGTCAGTCACCCGCGCTCCGTCCGAATACACATCGCGCGATCCGGTCACGCGCGCACCATCGGTGTACACGTCCCGATTGGTGATACGGGCGCCATCGGTATAGACGTCACGCGTATCCACAGCCCGTTGGCCACCGCTGTAGATGTCGTATTTGACCGGCGCGGCGAACACCGATGTCGAGAGCGCGGCGAGCGCCCCTATTGCGGCGACGGCCGCCAGACGTTTCTTGAGTGCCATGTGAATCCCCTTGTTCTGTTTGACGACGGGCGCCACGCCATCAGCATGTGATCCTGGGAGCGTTGCTGTGGGAGCGGCGTCACGTGAGGCAGTTTAGGGGAAAACCCCTAGCAGAATATCCAGATCGCTTGACGCTACGCATCAAAAACTTTGAGCGACGAAATTTCGCGGGAACCTACACGCGCAATGTTCCACCAAAGCGTTCCGGAAAAATCTGCCGGGATGAACGCAATAGATCGCCTCGGCAAAAAAAAAGCCCCGAATCGGGGCTTTTTCTGACAAACAGCTTTCAATGGCTTTCGGCAAGGCACACGGATCAGTGGTGATGTCCGTGGCCACGACCGCCACCGTAGTAGCCGCGGCCGTGCCAGCCCGGGCCATAGTAATAGCGCGGGCCACCATAGCCGTAATAGCGCGGCGCGCCATAGTAGACGGGGGCCGGACGAACCACCACAGGCGGCGGGCCGTAATAGACAGGCGCCGGCGCCACGACCACCGGCGGAGGCGGCGCATAGTAGGCAGGTGCCGGCGGATAATAGGCGGGACCGCCCACGACAACGCCCGGAACACCGATCGCCACGTCGACGTTCACACGCGCCATTGCAGCGCCCGACGCCAGCGCGGCGGCTACACCGAATGCTGCGAACAACCAACGTTTCATGATCGTGCTCTCTGGGAGTTAGGAAGAATCCTGATACTCGCTATTGTACGAGGTCACGAACCTGCAGGTGAAACGGTGGTATCGACATTGTTACCGCCGGTAACAGCCGGATCACATCTCGTGGGCGACGTGTCCAGCTTGCTTCCTGCGGACGAAGCCACCACAATACCGGGCTTGCCGTGCGGCCGTGGAGAAATTGGTAGACTCAGCAGACTTAAAATCTGCCGCCTTTCCGGGCTTACGGGTTCGAGTCCCGTCGGCCGCACCAGACTCTCCAGCTCTCATCCAGGTGCTCGGCGCCCCTTGCCGTTCACACCAGAACCGCGCAAAGAGCAGCGCCCACCACCATCAGGAAGACAAACAGCAGGCCCGCCAGTGCCAGCGGCTTGCGGCCGGCGCGTAGCAGATCGCCAATCCGCGTATGCAGGCCGATGGCGAGCATCGCGCAGGCCAGCAGCCAGTTGTCCAGCGCCGTCAGCGCAGGCTTCCATTCGCCGGGCACGAGTGCCGCCGAGTTCAGCGCCATCACCGCGACAAAGCCGACCGCAAACCAGGGCACCGAACGCAGCAGGCCCTTCAGGTTGCGCGAGGCCCCCGATTCCTGCGACCAGCTCGTGCGCGGCCACAGGGCCATGATCAGCAGGAGCGGCCCCAGGGCCAGCACGCGGACCATCTTTGCCACCACGGCGGCATCGGCCGTGGTATCGCTCACCATCTTGCCCGACGCGATCACCTGCGCCACTTCGTGCAGCGTGGCACCCGTGAAGATGCCGAAGGCGCGCTCGCTCACCGCCAGGTGCCAGTGTTGCGTGGCCAGTTCGTACATCCACGGGTACAGCAGCATGCCGGCCGTACCGAACAGCACGACGGTCGCCACGGCGACAGCCGTCTGACGATCGTCAGTGCGCACCACCGACGACACGGCGATGGCTGCTGCTGCGCCGCAGACCGCACTGCCCGCGCTCACCAGGATGGCTTCGCGCCGGCTCAGGCCGAAGAACGACGAGCCGACCCAGGTACCGAACAGCAGCGTGGCCACCAGCATCATCAGCGGCACGACGATGCCGCCGACACCCAGCGCCGCGATGGCGCCGAACGTCAGGCGCAGGCCATACAGCGCCACCCCCAGACGAAGCATGTGATGTCGCGCGAACTGCATGCCCGGGGCCAGCGGCGTCAGCCAGTGCTTGGGCATGGTGTTGGCCGCGATCATGCCGGCGAACATCGCCAGTGTCAGGGCCGACAAGCCATATTGCGAGATGGCCGGATGATCGGCCACCACCTGGGCAAGCCAGGCAACCGCGCCCAGCGGCAGCAGCGTCAGGATGCGCTTGCGCCACAGCGTCAGCGTGGACGGCGCGATGGCGACGGAAATCGAATGTGGGGCAGGAGCCGTAGACATGGCAGCAAACAGGTTCTTGTGCGATGCCTTGCAGCGTACGCACCCGTTGCTAACCAGTAAAACGGGTAATATCGTTATGCGTAACCGGATATATCGATAGAACATGGAACAGCGCCCGCTCCGCCTGACCCTGCGCCAATTGCAGGTGTTTGTAGCCGTCGCCCAGCACGGCAGCACGATTGCTGCCTCGGAGTCGCTGGCGATGTCGCAATCGGCAGTCAGCGCATCGCTCGCCGAGCTCGAGCGTGCGCTGAATGGGGCACTATTCGACCGCGTGGCACGCCGGCTTGCCATTAACGAAGCCGGCCGCCAGTTCTTCCCGCGCGCGCTGTCGCTGCTGGATCAGGCCCATGAACTGGAGCGGTTTGCGTCGGAAGGGGGCGTGCAATTGCGCATCGCGGCCAGCAACACCATCGGCAGCTATATCCTGCCCGCGCTGCTGGCGGGCTTCCGCAACGCCCAGACCGGCCCTTGCGCCCTCGACCTGCGCATCGGCAACACCCACGACGTGTTGCAGGCGCTGGTGAAATTCGAAGTCGATATCGGCCTGATCGAAGGCACCAGCCACGAGCGCGACCTGCGCAGCATGCACTGGTGCGACGATGAGATGGTCGTCGTCGCCGGACCGTCCCATCCGCTGGCGACGGCCGCTGAGCGCCCGGAAAACCTGCACGACATGTTGCGCGAAGCCGACTGGATCGTGCGCGAGCCCGGCTCGGGCACCCGCGAAATCATCGAAGCCCGTCTGGTGCCGGAACTCGGCGCGCTACGCTTTGCGCTGGAGCTTGGCAACGCGGAAGCCATCAAGCGCGCCGTCATGAGCGGCTTCGGCGTCAGTTGCCTGTCGCTTCACGTCGTTCGCGATGAAATCGAGCGTGGTCAGCTGGTGGCGCTGCGCAGCGGCCTGCCGCGCGTGATCCGGCCGCTGCAACTGGTCGTCCATCAGGACAAGTTTCCGACGCAGGGCCTGCTGGCCTTTACCGAATACCTGCGTGGTTCCGCGCCAGTGCTCCCGTCCCCTCAGGCCGGCTGAGGATCGCGCTGCCTTTCGCCATCCGCGCGTGCCGTGTAACGGTCAAGCAGATGGAACATGACGGGATTGAGCAGGATCGACAGCAGCGCGCCCGCCAGAATCAACGCCTGACCGCGCTCGGGCAGGATATTGAGATAGACGCCCAGGCTGGCCAGAATGAACGAGAACTCTCCGATCTGCGCGAGGCTTACGGCAATCGTCAGACCGACGCGCGTGTCATGACCAAACGCACGCACGATGCCTAGCGCGGCCAGTGACTTGCCCACCAGGATAATCAGCAGCGTCGCCAGCACGCCCCAGGGGTCGTTCACCAGCACCATCGGATTGAACAGCATGCCCACCGAGACAAAGAACAGCACGGCAAAGGCATCGCGCAGCGGCAGCGATTCCTCTGCCGCCCGATGGCTGAATTCCGATTCGGCCATCACCATGCCGGCAAAGAACGCGCCGAGCGCAAACGACACACCGAACAGCGAATAGGCGCCAAACGCCACGCCGAGTGCCACGGCCAGTACGCCCAGGCGAAACAGCTCGCGGCTGCCGGTCCACACGATGCGTTCGAGCATCCACGGGATAAAGCGCCGGCCGACGACCATCATCACGGCCACGAACGCCGCTACCTTGCCCAGGGTCGAGAAAATCTCGACCAACACATCCATCGTAGTCGGCGCCGATGCCCCGGCGACCTCGCCGTCCGCGCCACCACCGAGCAGACCGGCCATGGCCGGCAGCAACACCAGCGTGAGCACCATCGCCAGGTCTTCCACGATCAGCCAGCCCACCGCGATGCGCCCCTGTTGCGATTCGATCAGATCACGCTCCTGCAGCGCGCGCAGCAGCACCACAGTACTGGCCACCGACAGCGCCAGCCCATAGACAAGGCCCTGGCCCCAGTGCCAGTCGAAGCCCCAGGCCACCAGCATGCCCAGCGCCGTCGCAATGCCGATCTGGACGATGGCGCCCGGAATCGCGATCCTCTTCACGGCCATCAGGTCTTTGACCGAGAAATGCAGGCCCACCCCGAACATCAGCAGAATCACGCCCAGTTCCGCCAGTTCGGGCGCCAGAGCCTGGTCCGCCGTGTAGCCCGGCGTGTGCGGCCCCACCACGATACCTGCGCACAGGTAGCCAATCAGCGGCGGCAGCCGGAACCGGTTAGCGATGGCTCCCAGAATGAACGCCAGCACGATACCGCCGACGATGGTGCTGATAAGCGGAGTGGCGTGATGCATGCGTCTGGGGTTCCTTTCCGGTTGTCTCGATAATCTGGATGAACCACCGGCGCACCCGCGCGCCGTCCCGCCGGCGCATCATGCGCAGTGGCATGTCGCGGACAGGAAGGCACCTGGATCGTTACTGGTGGTACGGGAAGAGCGGCCGCAGACCGCGGGTGCATCGCAATTTCGCCATGCGCCGCGGCAGGAGGGAGTGCATCGGAATACGACTACGCGAGGTGGCTTGCCACGCCAGGCGCCGTCCCGGATGCGTACGGCATGACGTAATGTAACACGCGAGCCACCCCGCTCAAGATGAGAGGAATCGCAAAAAACTGGGGAAGTTCGGCGAATGCCGGCGCAGAAAACACAACGGCGCCACATGGGCGCCGTCGGCTTGCAACTGGAGGCGGAGGTCGGAATCGAACCGGCGTACACGGCTTTGCAGGCCGCTGCATAACCACTCTGCCACCCCGCCAGGTGACGATGCTGGATTGTATCCGGATTCGCCGCGAGCGTCGTGACTGCCGACACCGCGACGGGGATGCAACCCCGCTAAACACGCTAAAGAAAAAGGGAAGCGTTGCTTCCCTTTGGGATTGGAGCGGGAGACGAGTCTCGAACTCGCGACCTCAACCTTGGCAAGGTTGCGCTCTACCAACTGAGCTACTCCCGCGTACAACTTTTACTGCTGTGGCAGCTCGCGCTGCCGTTCCGCCGACCTGACCAACATCGCCATGTCACCGGATGCCATTAACCTGGAGCGGGAGACGAGTCTCGAACTCGCGACCTCAACCTTGGCAAGGTTGCGCTCTACCAACTGAGCTACTCCCGCAGGGCCCTGCATCATACCGAAAAGCAGACTATCGCGCAACTTCTTTTAACTACGCAGCTTTATGCTGGCAATTCGCGCTAAGTACCGCTTATCTTGCTGCTTTCGTTTGCGTCGTCAGCAGCGAGAACGAGATTATTGCAAAGAGAGAACCGGCTCGTCAACAACTTTTTGCAAGGAATTTCATTTTTGTGTTCGCGCCCCGGTCAGCGCATCGCTGCGCTCGCGTATCTGGGGCCAGGCGAGCTTCATGTAGTAGATCATCGACCACAGCGTCAGCACAGCCGCCACGTAGATCATCAGGGTGCCGAGCAGCGAAGCATCCAGCCCGAACAGCGTGTCATTGAACAGCAGCAGCGGGATGGCAATCATCTGCCCGGTGGTCTTCAGCTTGCCCAGGAAGTTCACGGCCACGCTCTTCGACGCCCCGATTTGCGCCATCCATTCGCGCAGGGCCGAAATCGTGATCTCGCGGCCGATGATGACCAGCGCGATCAGGTCGGCCACGCGCCCCAGGGCCAGCAGCGAGAGCAGCGCCGCGGTGACCATCAGCTTGTCGGCCACCGGGTCCAGGAAGGCGCCAAAAGCCGAGGTCTGGTTCCAGCGCCGCGCCAGAAAGCCATCCAGCCAGTCCGTGACCGCCGCGATGATGAAGAACGACGCCGCCGTCACGTTCTTGGTATGCATCGGCAGCCAGGCCTCGGGCAGGTAATAGACCCCGACGACAAGCGGGATCATGGCCACGCGAAGCCAGGTCAGCAGGATGGGAATATTCAGTGGCATGGGCGGTGCGTTCGTGCGCCAGAATCTGGCTGGTCTGCGATGTGGTCGCCAAGGCGGATTGCGCGATTGTCGCCGATTTCGGCTTCAACCCGTTAATTTCGGGCCGAAAGCCGCCCAATACCTGCCAGGGACGGGCTTTCAGTGCAATTGCCGGTAGATTTCCTCGGCCAGCGCCCGTGAAATGCCTTCCACGCTGGCCAGCTCGTCGATGCTGGCGGCCATCACGCCGCGCAGGCCGCCAAATCGCGTCAGCAGCTTCTGCCGGCGACGCGCACCCACGCCTTCGATTTCTTCGAGCCGCGACGTGGTGCGTGCCTTGGCCCGCTTGGCGCGCATGCCGGTGATGGCAAAGCGGTGGGCCTCGTCGCGGATCTGCGCCACGAGCATCAGGGCCGCGCTACCCTGCCCCAGTTCCAGCGACGGACGCCCGTCGGCGAATACCAGCGTCTCCAGCCCCACCTTGCGCCCTTCGCCCTTGGCCACCCCAACCAGCAGGCCAATGTCGAGCCCCAGCTCCTCGAACACCTGCCGCGCCACCTCGACCTGGCCTTTGCCACCATCGATCAGCACCACGCGCGGCATGCGGGGCACGCCCCCGGCGCCGGCGGCGTTCGGATCGCCGCCATCCTCCTGAATCTGCTCGACCAGCTTCTGGTAGCGGCGCGTCAGCACCTGGCGCATGGCCGCGTAGTCGTCGCCGGGCGTGATGTCGGTGATATTGAAGCGCCGATACTCGCTGTTCTGCATCTCGTGGTGATGAAACACCACGCACGACGCCTGTGTGGCCTCGCCTGCCGTGTGGCTGATATCGAAGCACTCGATACGGAACATGGCCAGGTCCTCCATGTCGAGGCCGATGGTTTCGGCCAGCGCGCGGGTGCGGGCCTCCTGGCTGCCCTGCTCGGCCAGGCGTCTGGCCAGCGCCAGGCCGGCGCCCTGCGCAGCCATTTCCAGCCACACCTTGCGCTGTCCCTGAGGCTGCCGCACCAGCGCGACCTTGCGCCCGGCCTGCATCGACAGCGCCTCGACCACCGCGCCGTCGGCCGGCAGATGGCTGACCACGATGATCGGCGGGGGCGCCTGATCGAGATAGTGCTGGATCATGAAGGCGGACAGCACGCGCGCGGCAATGCGATCGACCGACAACGGGCCCGCGTCGGCCGCAGACGCGGTTCCGGCTGCGGCCTCACCGGGGGGCGCCTCGGATGTTTCCGATGCCTCGGCGGTGTCGTCGCTCTCTTCGACGATCATCGCCGCTTCATCGGCATGGGCCGGAAAGTAGGCCTTGTCGCCCAGATGCCGCCCGCCTCGCACCATGGCCAGGTTCACGCAGGCGCGGCCGCCCTGCACGGCCACGGCCAGCACGTCGATATCGCGCGCCTGACCAACCTCCTCCACGGCCTGCCGCTTGAGTACCGTCGACAACGCGCCAATCTGGTCGCGCACGGCGGCGGCCTGCTCGAACTGCAATTGCACCGCGTGCGATTCCATCTTCTGCTGCAGACCCTCTAGCACCTCGGTCTCGCGGCCCTGCAGGAAGCTCGCGGCGTTGCCCACGTCGCGCGCATAGTCTTCCTGCGAAATCGCGTTCACACAGGGCGCCGTACAACGGTGGATCTGATGCAGCAGGCACGGCCGCGTGCGATTGTTGAATACCGTGTCCTCGCAGGTGCGCAACTGGAATACCTTCTGCAGGATCTGCATGCTCTCGCGCACCGCATGCGCACTCGGGAACGGACCGAAGTACTGGTGCTTGCGGTCGGTCGCGCCCCGGTAATACGCCATGCGCGGAAACTTGTGGCCGGTCAGCTTCAGGAACGGATACGACTTGTCATCGCGGAACAGGATGTTGTAGCGCGGCGCCAGCGCCTTGATGAGATTGTTCTCAAGCAGCAGCGCCTCGGCTTCGGTCCGCACGACGGTCGTCTCGATTCGCGCGATCTTGCCCACCATCATGGCAATGCGCGGCGACAACTGCGTCTTGTTGAAATAGCTCGATACCCGCTTCTTCAGGTCGCGCGCCTTGCCCACATAGAGCACGTTGCCATCGGCATCGAAATAGCGATAGACACCGGGCAGCCCCGGCATCCGCGCCAGGATCGGCCGTGGATCGAAGTCCGGCACATCGGGGGGCTCCGGAGCCTGCACCTCGATCGGGGCGGCGTCGGATTCGGGTATCACGGGGTCGGTCTGGGGGACGGGTTCCTGCTCGGGCATCGCGGGCGGATTGGACGAATAAGGGGCGCCATCGGTGCGCCATCCATGCGCCCACACGGGGCGCTGGCCTAGAATCGCAAGTTTAGAGCAATTCGTCCGGAAGACTTCCTGAACGCCGGCCGCCCGTGCCGGGTCCTCGTCGTATCTTCGCCAAACCCTCCGCGCCATGCCTATCCGTTCCTGGGACATTTTCTGCACGATCATCGACAACTTCGGCGACATCGGCGTTTGCTGGCGGCTGGCGCGCCAGCTGGCCCAGGAGCACGGTCATGCGGTCCGACTCTGGGTGGATGACCTGGCCAGCTTTGCCCGGCTGGCACCGGAAATCGACCCGGCCGCCACGCACCAGCGCCTGGCCGGTGTTGAAGTGCGGCGCTGGGCGCCGCAGCCGGACGCCCCGTTCGATGCCCCCGCGCCGCACGACGTCGTGATCGAGGCGTTCGCCTGCCACCTGCCCGAGTCGTTCCTGGCCGCCATGGCCGCCGCGCCGCGCAAGCCGGTCTGGATCAATCTGGAATATCTGAGTGCCGAGGACTGGGTCAGCGAGCACCACGCGATGGCGTCGCCCCATCCGCGCCTGCCGCTGACCAAGTACTTCTTCTTCCCGGGCTTTGCGCGCGGCACGGGCGGCCTGTTGCGCGAATCGATGATCGGCGCTTCGCGCGATGCCTTCCGCACCAGCCCGGCCGCGCAGGCCACGCTGTGGCACCGGCTCGGCGTCCAGCCCACGCCGGGGGCGCTGCAGGTCAGCCTGTTCGCCTATGAGAATCCGGCCACGCCCGCCCTGCTCGACCAATGGCGCGACGGGGCCACGCCCATCGAATGCTTCGTTCCCCAGGGGCTGGCCGCGACACAGATCGGCCAATGGCTGGGCGCGGCGCCGCTGCCGGGCACCACTCACCATCGCGGCAATCTCGTCCTCCATGGCATCCCGTTCGTGCGCCAGGAACACTACGACGAACTGCTCTGGGCTTGCGACATCAATTTCGTGCGCGGCGAGGATTCCTGCGTGCGCGCCCACTGGGCCGCCCGGCCGATGATCTGGCACATCTACCCGCAGGACGACCAGGCGCACCACATCAAGCTCGACGCGTGGCTGACACGTTTTGCGCGGGCAGGAGTGGCGCCCGAGGCATCCGCGGCGCTGATCGCTTTCTCCCATGCGTGGAACGGCTACGGCGCGGCACCCGACTGGGCGGCGCTGCAGGCACAACTGCCAGCCCTGACCGCCGGCATGGATCGTTGGCAGCGGCAGTTGCAGCACTTGGGCGACCTCGCAGCGAATCTCGTGGCCTTTAGCGAAAATCAGGTAAAATAGCCGGTTGATTTTGATGGCGAGCCAAGTTTCAAGGCCCAAGAACAAACTGCCGGCTGCGCGCCTTCGCCATACCGAATTCCGGGTGCTATCCCCTACCTTGTGCCCGGACCATTTTTTTCAGGAAGACAGTTCAGATGAAAATCGCACAGGAACTCCGCGTCGGCAACGTGTTCATGATCGGTTCCGACCCGATGGTGGTTCAGAAGGCCGAATACAACAAATCGGGCCGTAACGCCGCCGTTGTCAAGATGAAGTACAAGAACCTGCTGACGGACGCCCCGGGCGAATCGGTCTTCAAGGCCGACGACAAGTTCGAAGTGGTGGTGCTGGAACGTCGCGAATGCACGTTCTCGTACTTCGCCGACCCGATGTACGTGTTCATGGACACCGAGTTCAACCAGTACGAAGTCGAGAAGGACAGCATGGGTGATGCGCTGAACTACCTCGAAGACGGCATGGCTGTGGAAGTGGTGTTCTACAACGACAAGGCCATCTCGGTGGACATGCCGACGACGCTGGTCCGCGAGATCATCTACACGGAACCGGCCGTCAAGGGCGACACCTCGTCGGGCAAGGTGCTCAAGGGCGCCAAGATCAACACCGGCTTCGAACTGCAAGTGCCGCTGTTCTGCAACATCGGCGACAAGATCGAAATCGACACGCGTACCGGCGAATACCGCAGCCGCGCCAACTAAGCTTCACGGCGCCACGCGATAAGAAAGGGCAGCTTCGGCTGCCCTTTTTGTCGTCCCCGGCGTGCCGGGCGCCGTGATCCTTACTTGACCAAATCCAGGTCCTTCAGCAGACGCAGCGCGGCACGGTATTCGCCCTCCTGCACGAGCTTGTTCCAGTCCAGCGGCTTGCGGCGGCCAAACAGCTTGCGGATACGGCGCTGCGACGTCTTCGAAATCGACGTGTCGAGCTCCGAAAGCAGCTGATCGGCCTTGTCCGGGTTGTTGCAGATCAAGACCATGTCACAACCGGCGTCGAGCGCGGCCTTGGCGCCCTGCGTGACGGTGCCCGCAACGCTGGCGCCCTCCATGCTGAGGTCGTCGCTGAAAATCACGCCTTCGAAACCCAGCTGCGAGCGCAGGACGTCCTGGAGCCAGAAGTGCGAAAAGCCCGCCGGCGCCGGATCCACCTTGGGATAGATCACGTGTGCCGGCATCACCGAGGCCAGCGCCGGCCCCATCCAGTCATACGGACGGGCATCGTGTGCCAGGATCTCGTCGAGCGTGCGCTCGTCGACGGGCACCGCCACGTGGGAATCGGCCTCCACGTAGCCATGCCCCGGAAAATGCTTGCCGCAGTTCGCCATGCCGGCCAGCAGCAGGCCGTGGGTCAGATGATTGGCCAGCATCGTGACCACGCGCGGATCGGCGTGGAAGGCACGGTCGCCGATCACGCCGCTGCGGCCGAAGTCCAGGTCGAGCACCGGCGTGAAGCTCAGGTCGATATCGCAGGCTCGCAGTTCGGCCGCCAGCACATAGCCGCAGGCGATGGCCGCCTTGGTGGCCGTCAGCACGTCGCGGTCCCACAGCTGGCCCAGTCTGGCCATGGCCGGCAGGTGCGTGAAGCCGTCGGTCTTGGCGCGCTGCACGCGGCCGCCTTCGTGGTCGATGCAGATCAGCACATCGTCGCGCACATTGCGGATCGCGCGGGTCAACGTCACCAGCTGCGCGCGCGACTCGAAATTGCGCGCGAACAGGATCACGCCACCGGTCAGGGGATGCGCGATGCGGCGCTCGTCTTCGGCATTGAGCTGCTTGCCCACCACGTCGAGCACCACGGGACCCGGACGCTTGCCGGACACTTTATTGTTCATATCGGTTCAGTTCGAGGCTGGTTCAGGCAGCGGACCGGGCTGAGCCGTCCGCTCCGCGATCGCGAAGGCGACCGCATACTCATGTTCATCGCTGACACTGACCCGAATGGTCAGGCCGCGTTCCCGAACCCACTCGGCCAGCTCGCCCGTGCACTGCGGGGTGGGCTCGCCAGACGGCAGGTTCAGCAATTCCATCGCGCGCCAGGTCATCGGCCAGCGCATGCCGAGCCCGATCGCCTTCGAGAAGGCTTCCTTGGCGGCAAAGCGCGTGGCCAGGAACGCCAGGCCGCGCTTTTCGGAGCGCGCCTTGCGCGCGTGATAGATCTTCAGTTCGCGCGGGCCGAGTACCTTTTCGGCAAACCGGCCGCGCGTGCGATCCATCACGCCTTGCACGCGATCAATCTGGATGATGTCGGTGCCGACGCCGTAGATCACGCCGCCTGCCCCGGCACGGGATAACGGGTGCCAAGCCGCGCCGCCACCATGATGGCCTTCATCTCGCGCACGGCGTTCTGCCAGCCGACGAACACCGCGTGCGCGACGATGGCGTGGCCGATGTTCAGCTCCTTGATGCCCGGCAGCGCCGCGATGCGTTGCACGTTCGTGTAATGCAGGCCATGGCCGGCGTTGACGATCAGGCCGTGCTTCTGGCCAGCCATCACGCCCTGGGCCACGCGCTGGAACTCCGCTTCCTGCGTATCGGCCGTGTGGGCATCGGCATAGGCGCCGGTATGGATCTCGATCACCGGCGCCTTGCACGCGGCTGCGGCGGCAATCTGATCGGGGTCCGCGTCGATGAACAGCGACACACGGATGCCGGCATCGGCCAGCTGGCGGCATGCCGCGCTGACCTGCTCGAAATGGCCCGCCACGTCGAGACCGCCTTCGGTGGTCACTTCCTCGCGCTTTTCCGGCACCAGGCACACGTCCTGCGGCTTGATCTCGCACGCGATGTCGAGCATTTCGGCAGTAATGGCGCACTCGAGGTTCATGCGCGTAGCCAGCTTCGGGCGCAGCGCGCGCACGTCGGCATCGCGGATATGGCGGCGGTCCTCGCGCAGGTGCAGCGTAATCAGGTCGGCGCCGGCTTCCTCGGCCTGCAGCGCGGCCTGGATCGGGTCGGGATAGACAGTGCCGCGCGCATTGCGCAGCGTGGCAACGTGATCGATGTTGACGCCGAGGTCGATGACCCCGGGATTCGCGTGGAAGATCATGCCGGGTTGCTCAGAGGGAAATGGGAATCAAAGGTACTGCAGATCGATCAGGATCTGGCGCGTTTTCAGCGGCTCGCCCTGTAGATAATAATGCAGCAGGAACCGCATCAGCGCGCGGCTTTGCGTAACCGTTTGTGCGCGTCCGTAGTCGTCCTGCGCCATGTCCAGCAGCGTCTGCCCCGACACCACGGGCCAGCTCGACGGATCGCTGGCATGCGCGCGCCGTACGCCGCGCTCCGGCTGGTACACGTAATCGAGACCGGGCTGCACGCGCTCGCCAGTCTTGATGCATTGATCGAACGCCACCGCGAAGCCGGTTTCCTGCAGCAGCACGCGCTCGAAGCCGCGCAGCACCAGGCTGGCCGGCTCGCCATGCGCCAGCCGCGTCAGCGTGATCATGTAGTGCTTGAACAGCGCGGGATGCGCATCCTCGCGCGGGCAGAATCGCAATAGCAATTCATTCAAATAGAAGCCCGACAGCAGCCCATCGCCGGCCAGCGGCAGCATGCCGCCCATGTACTCGGCCTTGGTCAGCGTCTTGACCTCGCCGCGCCCGGTCCATGACAACGAAATGGGATGGAAATGCTGCAGCACGGCGCGCAACGCCGAATGCGGGCGCTTGGCGCCCTTGGCGACCATCGCCATGCGCCCATGATCGCGCGTGAAGACGTCGAGGATCAGGCTGGTTTCGCGATAGGGATAGGCATGGAGCACGAACCCCGCCTCGTTGGTGACGCGCAACTCCGAGCGCGCCGGCACGATGCGCATCGCGCGGTCCATCATTTCCCGCCCGGCGGCCACCGCAGGGCTCAGCGCGGAAATGGCGCCCGACTCCAGCACCTCGGCGGCCTCCTCGGCAATCGGATCGGCACTGCGCGCACGCGGCGCGCCGCGGCGCACGTCAGGCATCTTGCTCACTCGTAGCCGTAGGCGCGCAATCCGGCTTCGTTGTCGGCCCAGCCGCTCTTGACCTTGATCCACATTTCCAGGTAGACCTTGCCGTCGAACAGCTTTTCCATGTCGAGGCGCGCCTCGGTGGAGATCTGCTTGAGCTTGCTGCCCTTGTTGCCGATGATCATGGCCTTGTGCGCGTCGCGCTCGACCAGGATCGTGGCGAAAATACGGCGCAGCCGGCCTTCCGTCTCGAACTTGTCGATGACGACCGTGCTCGTGTACGGCAGCTCGTCGCCGGTCCAGCGGAACACCTTTTCGCGGATGATTTCCGATGCCAGGAACCGCTCGCTGCGGTCGGTCATCGCATCCACGTCGTACATCGGCTCGCCTTCCGGCAGGTAGGGCCGGATGATGGCCAGCAGGCGGTCGATGTGGTCGCGCGTCTTGGCAGACATCGGCACCACTTCCGTGAACGGAAAACGCTGCCCCATCTGTTCCAGGAACGGCATCATCACTTCCGACCGGCCTTCGCCGATGCGGTCGAGCTTGTTGCACACCAGCAGCACCGGCACGTTCTTCGGCAGCAGCGTCAGTACCTTTTCGTCATCGGGGCCGAAGTAGCCGGCTTCCACGACGAACAGCACCACATCCACCGACGACAGCGTCGATGTCACCGCGCGGTTCAGCGAGCGGTTCAATGCGCTGGCATGGCGCGTCTGGAAACCCGGGGTGTCGGCGAACACGTACTGCGCATCATCGGTGGTCTGAATACCGACGATACGATGGCGCGTGGTCTGGGCCTTGCGGGATGTGATGCTGATCTTCTGGCCGACCAGCGCGTTCATCAGCGTGGACTTGCCCACGTTCGGACGGCCAACAATGGCCACGGTGCCGCAGCGAAATGCCGTGGCACCTGAGGGTTCCGCCGCAGCCTGCTGCGGAGGGAGAGAATCGGTCATTCCTTCAACCTGAGAGACAACTGGGGATCCGGTGGCACCGGCTGCTTGCGCGTCTTGCCTGTTCGCTCGGCACGGCTGCGCTTGAGCAACTGGGGCACGAGCTTCTGGACTTCGTCCAGCGCGAGCTTGGCCGCCGCCTGCTCGGCCGCGCGGCGCGACGCGCCGGTGCCGAACACGCGCACCTCCAGTTTAGGCACGATGCATTCGACTTCAAATTGCTGGCTGTGCGCCGCACCGTGCGTGGCGATGACGTTGTACTGCGGCAGGGCAATCTTGTGACCCTGCAGGTACTCCTGGAGCAGCGTCTTGGCATCCTTGCCCAGCGTGCGCGGATCCACCTGCTCCAGAATGGGGATATACAGCTTGCGGATCAACGCCCGGGCGGCGTCGAACCCGCTATCGAGGAATACCGCACCAACGATGGCCTCAAGCGCGTCCGCCAGAATCGACGGCCGGCGGAAGCCGCCGCTCTTGAGTTCGCCTTCGCCCAGACGCAATGCGTCCGACAACTGCAGCATCTGGGCGATCTCGTACAGCGCCTGCTGCTTGACCAGATTGGCACGTACGCGCGACAGGTCGCCCTCGTCCAGCTTGCCGAACATGCCATACAGCATGTCCGCCACCGCACAGTTCAGCACCGAATCGCCAAGAAACTCCAGGCGTTCGTTGTGCTGTGCGCTATGACTGCGATGCGTGAGCGCCTGCTGCAGCAATTCGGGCTTGCTGAATCGGTAGCCGAGACGTTGCTGCAAGGCGTCGAGGGTCATGTCTTTACTGCGTTCCCGAGTAGGTAATCAAAAAACTCAACGGACCATAGATCTTCACTTCGGTCCGGTATTCGAAGCCGATCGAGCGAATGCGCCCGGTTTCGTCCTCGCTCACGTCCAGATCCTCGCCCCGGATCGAACTGATATTGTCGATCTGGGCCTGCCTGTCGAAGTTGGCCGCTACGTCCTTGCGGTTGCTCGATCGGTCCTTGGCGTAGCTGGTCGCCCGCTTGACCGAGAAATATTCCAGCATGCTGGGAATCGACTTCAATGCCGGCAAAGCGACCGCCAGCACCAGTGCAACCACCACCAGCATCGATCCCAACGAAAATCCGCGTGACTTATGAATCACAAACACGCGGACTTCCCCCCTTTTACCCAAAACCTTCTGACCCATCGCGCTGCCCTCTATATTGAGTGTTTTGCGCTGCGTAGTGCCGTGAACGGCTTATTTGAACGACCCTACGCGCCCGAAATTGCCCAGATTCATCCAGATCATGAAGGCCTTGCCGACGATATTCTTGTCGGGTACGAAGCCCCAGTATCGGGAATCCAGGCTGTTGTCACGGTTATCCCCCATGACGAAATAGTGACCTTCCGGCACTTTACATGTCAGTCCCTGCTGATTGTAAGTGCAGTTCTCGCGGAACGGAAAATCCGGATCGGCGCCGGCAACGAAGGCCGGCCTGTCCGTGTCGTTCAGAATGCCATGTTCGGGGCCGCCCGGCAGCTTTTCGGTGAAATGCTTCGAATATGCCAGACGCTCCTCGTCGAGATAGTCGGGCAGTGCGCTGTATTCGGCGGGCTTGCCGTTGATGGTCAGTTTCTTGTTTTCGTAACGCACCACGTCGCCCGGCACACCGATTACGCGCTTGATGTAGTCAAGCGACTCGTCCTTCGGATAGCGGAACACCATGACATCGCCGCGTTGCGGCTCGCCCACGTCGATGATTTTCTTGTTCACCACCGGCAGGCGAATACCGTAGTCGTACTTGTTCACCAGGATGAAATCGCCGATCAGCAGCGTGGGGATCATCGACCCGGACGGGATCTTGAACGGCTCCACGACAAACGATCGCAGCACGAATACCGCCAGGATTACCGGGAAGAAACTCGCCGAATATTCGAGCCACCACGGCTGGCGCATTTTCTCTTCCGCCAGCTTCGCGCGCGAGCGATCCAGCTCCGTGCCGGCCGGCACGGCCTGCATGTGCTGGCGCTGGGCGTCGAATTCGGCCAGCGCCAGTTGCGTCACGCTGCGGCGTTGACGCTCGAATACGAGCTTGTCCGCAACCCAGGCAATGCCCGTAATGACCACCAGCACAAAAAGGATCAGTGCGAAATTCATGACGGCTTGGAGTGATGTCGATTTGTTGGTATCGCCGGCTTGTTATCGCCAGAGCGCAGGCATTTACTTTTCGTCGACCTGCAGAATCGCCAGGAATGCCTCCTGGGGAATTTCCACGGTGCCCACCTGCTTCATGCGCTTCTTGCCGGCCTTCTGCTTTTCGAGCAGCTTCTTTTTCCGCGAGATATCACCGCCGTAGCACTTGGCCAGCACGTTCTTGCGCAGCGCCTTGACGTTTTCGCGCGCGATGATATTCGCGCCAATGGCGGCCTGGATGGCCACGTCGTACATCTGGCGCGGAATGATTTCGCGCATCTTGGCAGCCACCTCGCGCCCGCGGTATTGCGAATTCGAGCGGTGAACAATCACAGACAGCGCGTCCACCTTGTCGCCATTGATCAGAATATCCACCTTGACCACGTCCGACGGGCGATATTCCTTGAACTCGTAATCCATCGACGCGTAACCGCGCGACACCGACTTCAGGCGGTCGAAGAAATCCATGACGATTTCAGCCATCGGAATTTCATAGGTAAGCTGCACCTGCTTGCCGTGATAGCTCATGTTGATCTGCGAGCCGCGCTTCTGCGTGCACAGCGTGATCACCGAGCCCACATAATCCTGGGGCATATACAGGTTCACCGTGACAATCGGCTCCAGGATTGCCTCGATTTTGCTCGGATCGGGCATCTTGGCCGGATTCTCGACGGTGACCATCGTGCCGTCGCGCTGCTGCACCTGGTAGACCACGGTCGGCGCGGTCGTGATGAGGTCCATGTCGAATTCGCGCTCCAGGCGCTCCTGCACGATTTCCATGTGCAGCAGGCCCAGGAAGCCGCAGCGGAAGCCGAAGCCCAGTGCCTGCGACACTTCCGGCTCGAATTGCAGCGACGCGTCGTTCAGGCGCAGTTTTTCCAGCGATTCGCGCAGCGCCTCGTACTGGTTTGCTTCCACCGGATACAGGCCGGCGAACACCTGCGGCTTGACTTCCTTGAAGCCGGGCAGCGGCTCGGGGGCACGCTTGGCCAGGGTGGTGATCGTATCGCCCACCTTGGCAGCCTTCAGTTCCTTGATGCCGGCGATCACGAAGCCCACCTCGCCGGCTGTCAGCGCATCGCGCTGGACCGACTTCGGCGAGAACACGCCTACCTGTTCCACCAGATGCTGCGAGCCCGTGGCCATCAGCAGCACCTTGTCCTTGGGACGCAGCGTGCCGTTGACCACGCGCACCAGCATCACGACGCCGACGTAGTTATCGAACCACGAATCGATGATCAGCGCTTGCAGCGGCGCGTCGGCATCACCCTTGGGCGGCGGCACCTTGGCGATCAGAGCCTCGATCACGTCTTCCACGCCCTGCCCGGTCTTCGCCGAGCACGGCGTGGCGTCGCTGGCGTCGATGCCGATGACTTCCTCGATTTCCTGCTTGGCGTTGTCCGGATCGGCCTGCGGCAGGTCGATCTTGTTGAGCACCGGCACCACTTCCACACCGAGTTCGATGGCGGTGTAGCAGTTGGCCACGGTCTGCGCTTCCACGCCCTGCGACGCATCCACCACCAGCAGCGCGCCTTCGCAGGCCGACAGCGACCGGCTGACTTCGTAGCTGAAGTCCACGTGTCCCGGGGTGTCGATCAGGTTCAGGTTGTAGACCTTCCCATCGCGAGCCTTGTAGCTCAGCGCCGCGGTCTGGGCCTTGATGGTAATGCCGCGCTCTTTCTCGATGTCCATCGAATCAAGCACCTGCGCTTCCATTTCCCGATCCGACAGCCCGCCGCAGCGCTGAATGATCCGGTCGGCCAGGGTGGATTTGCCGTGGTCGATGTGGGCAATGATCGAGAAATTACGAATATGGTCCATCTAGTGATCTGGAAAACGCCAGCGCAGCCCGGCATGACAGAATGGCGCGGGCGCGGCAAAAAGTGGGGCGCACGGTTTTTGCGCCAATCCGCGATTTTACCGGATTTTCAAGGACTTCCGTCGCGCGAAATGCCTTTGCGCGCCGTGAATCGGCGCACTTCGGCATGGCGATTGCTGCACCTTGCCAAAAAACGATCGCGCCGGAGGGCATCCGGCGCGATCAGTCGACCTTCGTTGACCTTCGGGCGGCCCTGATGGCCACGCAATGGCTTAGCGGCTCTGGCTCGGACGCAGGGTCAGCACCTGGGTGGCATCGCCGCGCCGCACGAACACCGCGGCCATCCGGTTCTTGTCCAGGGACTTGACCAGATCGTTGAACTGACGTGCCCCCGTCACATCCGTGTCGCCCAGGCGGAGAATGATGTCGCCCGGACGGATGCCGGCACGCGCGGCCGGACCGTCCGCCGTATCGACTTCCACGCCAGACTTGACCTTGAGCTCGCGCAGGCGCGCTTCGGGGATGTCGTTGACGACCAGGCCCAGCGCATTGGGCTTGGCTGAAGGCTGATCCTCGCCGCCGCTATTGCCTTTCCGGTCGCCCTTGCGCGCCGCAACCTTGGCATTGTCGGGCTCCAGCTCCGCAACAGTGATCTGCACCTCGCGCGTCTGGCCCTTGCGCCACACCTGCAACGGCACCCGCGTGCCCGGCTTGGTATCGCCAACCATGCGCGGCAGATCCGAAGCCTTCTCGATATCGCGACCGTTGAACTTCAGGATGATGTCGCCGGCCTCGATGCCCGCCTTCTCGGCCGGACCGCCCGGCTCGACGCTGCCCACCAATGCGCCCCGGGCCCGACCCAGGCCCAGCGAATCGGCGGCTTCCTTCGACACATCGCTGATCGCCACGGCAATACGGCCACGCGTGACCTTGCCATTCGCCTTGAGCTGCTCCGTCACGCGCATCGCCTCGTCGATCGGAATCGCGAACGAAATGCCCATGTAGCCGCCGCTGCGACTGTAGATCTGCGAATTGATGCCGATGACCTCGCCGCGCAGGTTGATCAGCGGGCCGCCCGAATTGCCGGGGTTCACCGCCACATCGGTCTGAATGAACGGCAGATAGTCGCCCGTATCACGACCCTTGGCCGATACGATGCCAGCGGTCACGCTGTTGTCCAGGCCGAACGGCGAGCCGATGGCCAGTACCCATTCGCCGGGGCGGATCTTGTCGGAATCGCCCAGTGCCAGACGCGGCAGGCCCGTGGCCTCGATCTTGAGCAGCGCCACGTCGGTGCGCTTGTCGGACCCGATCAGCTTGGCCTTGAATTCGCGCTTGTCGGGCAGCGTGACATAGATCGTCTCGGCGTCAGCCACCACGTGAGCGTTGGTCATCACGTAGCCATCCTGGCTGATGATGAACCCCGACCCCACGCCACGGCTCTGCTCCTCGCCCTGGGGCGGGGTCTGCGGCTGGCCGCGGCGCGGTGGCGTCGGCTGGCCGGGCATCGGCACGCCAAAGAAACGACGGAAAAACTCCGCCATCTCATCGTCTTCGGGGGAATTGCCGCCCCGCGACCGGACCCGTTCGGTGGTGCGGATATTGACCACCGCCGGACTGGCCTTCTCGACGAGGTCAGTAAAATCGGGCAGGTTGTAATTCGAGGCCGCCGCCTGGGCGTGGCCCACTTCGGAAACGGCCGGACCAAGCACGAGCATGGCCACCATGACCATGGCCCGCGCGAGGGCGGGGGATCTGGAAATCATCGACGAACTCCCGGGAGAATCTGCGAGAAACGGATGCTTCGCGGCAAGGCCAAGGCCGGGGCGCCTGCGAAGCGCACTGCCTGGTGGTCCGGCGCGGGATCCGCTGCCCCGTCGCCGCCACGCCAAGATTCGCTCAGTGTACCGCCTTGGGCGGGCGGTACTCCACGCCGGCCGCGAACTGCTTCACGGTTGCGGCTGGCACCTCGCCGACCACCGTGATCCAGTAGTCGGACACCCGTCGCACCACCACCTGGGTGGCGCCCAGCGAAGCCACGCCTTCACGGCGGGCGCGTTGTTCGGACACCGGCTCGATAAATACCGACAGTCCGGTCAGACCGTCGCTGTAGACGACCTGCAGCACCTCGAAGACGCCGGCAGGCTTGGCACCCTGCGTCGGCGCACGCAGCTCGCCGAGCGGGCGGCGCACCTCGCGGATCTTCTGGAAGCCCTTGATCGGGGCGTTGATCGTCCACCCCTCGTCGGCGATATTGGCCGGCTGATAGCTAACTTCGTAGTGATTCCACGAATTCGCGCCCTTGATCGCGTTCAGGATGCGCTGCTTGTCGGACGGCACGCCAATGTCGACCTGCGAAAACGCCACTTGTTCGAGCACCTTGCCGCCCTCGCCGATCGTCTGCGCGCGCATTAGCAAGCCGGAATTCTTGTCCGCCCACAGACGCACTGCATAGCGCGCCGCATCGTGCGACTCCAGCGCGAAGACTTCGCACTCGACGCCCGCCACGCGCTCGGCCGGCAGCTTGCGCATGTCGTAGAGATCCAGCACGTCACTCTTGTTCGTGGCCAGCAGCGCGGGGAAGCGGTCCTTCGCTTCCTGCTTCTCGATCACGACGAGCTTCGCTTCGGGAATCAGGCTGTGGACCACGTCGTTCTGCCGCAGCACCTCGCGCGGCTTGCCATCGAGCGTTTCCAGCCGTTCATACTCGTTGTGGACGAGGTCACTGTAGTGCTGGATACGCGAGGCATGCATGACACTGCCGCGCTGATAGATCAGCGTGCCAACGTAGTTTTCACGCTGCGCGGCGCGATGGATCTTGTTGAGCCACGCGGTGGCATCGCGTCGACTCAGCGCGCTGTCAGACGGCTGCGCGGTGGCTGCGGCAGCGGTCAGACACAAGGCCAGAAAAAAGGACCTGCGCAGGCCCTTCTTTCCGTGTACGCCCGCGACATCGGCGGGCGACCGTCCTCTATGCATGTCCGGCATTATTCCTGCGAATTATCCTGGGAGAAGTTTGCACCATTGGCCACTGTACGCATGGTCGGCACAAAGGCGTCCGTTGCTACAGACGTGCGGTGCGCACGCAGGTACTCGTCGAGACGCGGGTCGCGGATCATCTGCGCGTTGTCGGCAGACACGGTCACGATCGCTCCCGCTGCGGGCGCGATCGAGGCAGCCGCCTTCATCGCGCCATTCGGCTGCTGTTCCACGCGCGCCACGATGGCATCCGGCGCGCCGGCGTCGCCCGGCCCGCGCATCTGCGGCACGACCACCCAGCTGACGGCCGCAACGGCGGCGGCAATCGCGGTCCCCGGCATGACGCGGCGCACCCATGACGGGCGCACCAGCAGGCGCTGCCGGCCCGCGGCGGCCACGGCCGGCACCAGCACGTGCGGCTCGGATTCGAGTTGCGCGGAGAAACGGGAAAGAAAATCGGAGGTCGACCCGGCGTGCGTCAGTTCTTCCGAACGCAGCGTGTCACCGATCAGTTGATACATCGACCATTCGGCCATCCCGGTATCGCCCTTGGCGATATCCAGTGCCGCGTCGATTTCGTGCGCCTGCAACTCGCCATCCATCAGGATCGAGATCTGCTCCGCTGCTTCCATTACATGAACCGACTGCTTATGAGCCTGACCCATTTCCAACCCCAAGAAATTCCATTGAACACCGATAATCCCGTCACTACCGCTTGTCGTTTATCGATGCAGGAATAGGCTGCAACGCTGGCTGCACGACATTCTCACTTACCACCGCTTGCCCTCTGCCGTTCCCAGCAGGGGCCGCAATTTCTCTGCGATCGCTTCGCGCGCCCGGAAAATCCGCGAGCGCACCGTACCGATCGGACACCCCATCGCCTCCGCGATCTCCTCGTAACTGAGGCCTTCGATCTCGCGCAGCGTGATGGCGGTGCGTAATTCTTCCGGCAATGCTTCCATCGCGCGGTTCACTGTATCGGCAACCTGGCGCGTGTGAAGCATGGACTCCGGCGTATTGATATCCCTTAGTTGCTCACCGTCCGCAAAAGTTTCAGCCTCTTCGGCATCGATATCGCTGGACGCTTCCGGACGGCGCCCCTGGGTCGCCAGGTAGTTCTTGGCGGTGTTCACCGCGATCCGATACAGCCAGGTGTAGAAGGCGGACTCCCCCCGGAACTGGGGCAAGGCGCGATATGCCTTGATAAAGGCATCCTGCGCCACATCCTCCACTTCTGCGGGGTCACGGACAAGGCGCGAGATCAGGCGAATGATCTTGCGGTGGTACTTGACCACCAGCAGTTCAAAGGCCTTCTTGTCGCCCTGCTGGACGCGTTCAACTAGAAGCTGATCGGCTTCGCGTTCGCTCACGAATGGTTCACCTGCTGCAGTGTATCTCTTGGTTTTGTCGTCACGACAAGCGTTGTATTTTACCTACGATCCGTGCGCCCTCGGGCGTCGCAAAGCGCATTCTGTGACCGTGGCTACGCAATTTGGTTCCTTGGCCGGCACACTAAGGTTGCACCGTGTGCAACCCGACGGCGCGGCGGCGGGACGATTCGGGGGAATGCTCGGAAGAAGCCGGGGCCCGCCCTGCTGCCGGCGGAGCCCCGGCGACGCGCCACGGACGGGCGCGTCATACGGCTCAGATACGGCGGAAAACCAGCGTGCCGTTGGTGCCGCCAAAACCGAAGTTGTTCTTCACGGCCACATCGATCTTCATTTCACGCGCCGTGTTGGGCACGTAGTCCAGGTCGCACTCGGGGTCCTGGTTGAAGATGTTGATGGTCGGCGGCGAGACCTGGTTGTGGATCGCCAGCACGGTGAAGACCGATTCCAGCCCGCCGGCACCGCCCAGCAAATGACCGGTCATCGACTTGGTCGAGTTGACGGCAACCTTGTAGGCGGCGTCGCCCAGGGCCAGCTTGATGGCGTCGGACTCGTTCTTGTCGCCAAGCGGCGTCGACGTGCCATGGGCATTGAGGTAATTGACCTCGTCCGGGTTCACACCGGCGTCCTTGAGCGCGGCAACCATGCAGCGGCGCGGGCCATCGGTGCTCGGCGCGGTCATGTGGTACGCGTCGCCGCTCATGCCGAAGCCCACCAGCTCGGCGTAGATACGCGCACCGCGCGCCTTGGCGGACTCGTACTCTTCCAGCACCATCACGCCGGCGCCTTCGCCCAGCACGAAGCCGTCTCGATCCTTGTCCCACGGACGCGAAGCGGCAGCCGGATCGTCATTGCGGGTCGACAGCGCCCGGGCCGCGGCAAAACCGCCAATGCCCAGCGGCGACACCGTCGATTCGGCACCGCCGGCCACCATCACATCGGCGTCGCCCGCCTGGATCAGGCGGGCCGCCAGGCCAATGCTGTGCAGGCCGGTGGTGCAGGCCGTCACGGCGGCCAGGTTCGGACCCTTCAGGCCGTGGATGATCGACAGGTGACCCGAGATCATGTTGATGATCGAGCCCGGCACGAAGAACGGCGAGATGCGGCGCGGACCACGGTTGGCCAGCGTCATCTGCGTGTCTTCGATCATCGGCAGGCCGCCGATGCCGGAACCGACCAGCACGCCCACGCGCTCGGCATTGGCGTCGGTAATTTCCAGGCCGCTGTCCTTCAGCGCCTGGGTACCCGCGGCGATGCCGAAATGGATAAACGTATCCATGTTGCGGGCTTCCTTGGCCGGGATGTATTCCTCGGCGTTGAAGCCCTTCACTTCGCCGGCGAAATGCACAGCCAGGGCGGAGTGATCGAATTTGGTAATGGTGGCGATGCCGGACTTGCCGGCAACCAGGTTGGCCCAGCCTTCGGCAACCGTGTTTCCGACCGGAGACACAAGGCCAAGCCCAGTGACGACGACGCGACGACGGCTCACTATATTTTCCTACGAGTGCGTGAAGTGGAACCGGATGACTTCAGGATCCCGCCGCGCCTGCCGACAAACCATGGCATGGGCGCGCTGCTGGGGATCGATCCGGTTCTGCTTCTTCGAACAGACGAAAGCCACAGAAAACGGCATGACAGGACCGTGACGGCCCCGTCCATGCGCCTTCTGTGGCTCGGAATATGATGACGACGGCTTAGGCCTTGACGTGCGCGGTGGCGTAGTCGATGGCTTGTTGCACGGTCGTGATCTTTTCGGCTTCCTCATCCGGAATTTCCATGCCGAATTCATCTTCCAACGCCATCACGAGTTCAACCGTGTCCAGCGAGTCCGCACCGAGATCATTCACGAACGACGATTCGTTCTTGATGTCTGCCTCGGCCACGCCAAGCTGTTCAGCCACGATTTTCTTGACGCGTTGTTCGATATTGTCCATGTAACCCTCCAGGGAATGTTCGACAAAAAGTGGGCGCATTTTAGCAGGTTTGGACCACAAAAAATCCGCCTGCCAACCTTTGCAAGATTCGCGCCCGATTGGTTTCAAAAACTACTGCATCAACCGGCTTTTTTCGGCTTCTCCCTCGAAACCGCAGCCGGTCGAAATCCTTAGTTCATGTACATGCCACCGTTCACGTGCAGCGTAGTGCCCGTGATGTAGGCAGCCTGCGGACCGGCCAGGAATGCCACCGCGTTGGCGATGTCTTCCGGCTGGCCCAGACGGCCCAGCGGAATGCGCGTCTTGAGAGCAGCATGCTGCTCTTCCGACAGCACCTTCGTCATGTCCGTATCGATAAAGCCCGGCGCCACGCAGTTCACGGTGACGTTGCGGCTGCCGATCTCGGCGGCCAGCGCGCGGGTCATGCCTTCCACGCCGGCCTTGGCCGCCGCGTAGTTCATCTGGCCGGGGTTGCCCGTCGAGCCCACCACCGACGTGATGTTGATGATACGGCCGCCACGGGCCTTCATCATCGGGCGCAGCACCGCACGCGCCAGGCGGAACACCGCCGTCAGGTTCGTGTCGATGACGGCCGTCCAGTCGTCATCCTTCATGCGCATGGCCAGTTGGTCCTGCGTGATGCCGGCGTTGTTCACCAGCACCGCCAGGCCACCGTGGGTCTTCACGATTTCATCGATCACGGCGTCGCAGCGCGCGGCGTCGTTCACGTTCAGCACCACGCCATTGCCCTTCAGCCCTTCGGCCGACAGGTATTCGCTGATGCCGGCCGCGCCCGATTCGCTCGTGGCCGTACCGATCACTGTAGCGCCCTGGCGTGCGAGTTCCAGCGCGATGGCCCGGCCGATGCCACGCGAGGCACCGGTTACCAGCGCGACCTGATTTTCCAGAGTCTTGCTCATGTTGCGTTCGTTCCTTCGTCTTATTTCAGCAGCGCCAGCATTTCCTGCAGTGACGCAGGATCAAAGATTGCACCACCCACGAGATTGCCGTCGATGCGCTTGGTCATGCCGGCGAGAACTTTGCCCGGACCGCATTCAATCACATGGGTGACGCCTTCGGCAGCCATCTTCTGCACGCACTCGACCCAGCGCACCGGCGCTGCGGCCTGGCGCACCAGCGCATCCTTGATCTGTGCCGGATCGTTGACGATGGCCACGTCGACGTTGTTCACCAGCGGAATCGCCGGCGCCGAGAACGCCAGCCCGGCCATGCGCTCGCGCAGGCGGTCCGACGCAGGCTTGAGCAGCGACGAGTGGAATGGCGCCGAAACCGGCAGCGGCAGCGCGCGCTTGGCGCCCTTGGCCTTGGCGATTTCGCAGGCCTTTTCCACCGCGCCCTTGTTGCCGGCGATCACAACCTGTGCCGGGGCGTTGAAGTTCACGGCCTCCACCACACCGGCACCGGCCGCTGCAGCCTCGGCGCAAGCGGCGCGCACGTCATCATCGGACAGGCCGAGGATGGCAGCCATGCCGCCCTCGCCCACCGGCACGGCTTCCTGCATGGCCTGGGCGCGGAAACGCACCAGGGGCACGGCGTCCGCGAACGGGATCACGCCTGCCGCCACCAGTGCCGAATATTCGCCAAGGCTGTGGCCTGCCACCAGCGCCGGGGCCGGACCGCCGGCATCGAGCCAGGCGCGGTACACGGCAACCGCCGCCGTCAGCATCACGGGCTGCGTGTTGGTCGTCAGGTTCAGGTCTTCCGCAGGGCCTTCGGCAATCAGCTTGCCAATGTCCTGACCCAGCGCCGTCGAGGCTTCCTCGAGCGTGGCACGCACTACGGGGTTGTCGGCAAACGCGTTCAGCATGCCAACCGACTGCGAACCCTGTCCGGGAAAAACGAATGCGAATTTCATCGGAAATCCAGTCTGGCTATACAACGTTTCAACGTTTCGAACGGTGCGGCACGCGCGCAGCGCGTCGCACCGGCCGCATATTACATGCGCAGCAGCACCGCACCCCAGGTGAAGCCGCCGCCCACGCCTTCCATCAGCACGGTCTGACCCGGCTTGATGCGGCCATCGCGCACGGCGACGTCCAGCGCCAGCGGAATCGATGCGGCCGACGTGTTGCCGTGCTCATGCACCGTGGCCACCATGCGCTCGGCCGGCAGGCCAAGCTTCTTGGCCGTGCCTTGCATGATGCGGATATTGGCCTGGTGCGGAATCAGCCAGTCGATCTCGTCGGCCTGCATTTCAGCTGCGGCGATGGCCTCGCGCGCCACCTTGTCCAGCACGGTCACGGCCAGCTTGAACACGGCCTGGCCGTCCATGTGCAGGAAGGCATTGCCGGTGATGGCACCGCCCGACACATTGCCCGGCACGCACAGGATGTCCACGTGATTGCCGTCCGAATGCATGGCCGACGACAGGATGCCCGGCTCGTCCGAAGCGCTCAGCACCACGGCGCCCGCGCCATCGCCGAACAGCACGCAGGTAGTGCGGTCGTTGAAGTCGAGGATGCGCGAGAACACTTCGGAACCGATTACCAGCACGTTCTTGTGCGAGCCGCTGCGGATGAACTTGTCAGCCGTCGACATCGCATAAACGAAGCCCGAGCACACGGCCTGCAGGTCGAACGCCGCGCAGTGATTGGTGATGCCGAGCTTCTGCTGCACCAGGCAGGCGGTGCTCGGGAACACGAAATCGGGGGTCGACGTGGCGACGATGATCAGGTCGATGTCCTGGCGGTCGATACCGGCGGCAGCAATCGCCTGCTCGGCAGCCTTGACGGCCAGATCGCTCGACGTGACGTCGGCTTCGGCCCAGTGGCGCGCCGAAATCCCGCTGCGCGAGACGATCCACTCGTCGCTGGTCTCGATGCCCTTTTCGGCAAGTTGCACGGCGAGGTCGTGATTCGTGACGCGCCGCGGGGGCAGATAGCTCCCCGTGCCGATGATTTTTGCGTACTTGGTCATGAGTATGTCGGATCGTGGTGCTCACCGGCCCGCCCAGGCCAGGCCATCGGGCGGAACGTCGGGCCACCCGCCCGTGACGGGCGCGCGGCCTCAGGCGGCACGGGTATCGGAATGTGGGTCCGGCGAGTCTGTCTCCGGGCCGCCGGTCGCGGCGCCAGCGGCACCGGACTTGTTGGCAAAGGCCTTTGCAATGCGCTCGATGACGCCATTTCTGGCCGCATCATACCCGCGTTTGATCGCCCACTCAAAAGAATGGGCATCGGCCGAACCATGGCTCTTGATTACCAGCCCGCGCAGCCCAAGCAACGAAGCGCCGTTGTAGCGGGCGGGGTCGAGCCGGCGCGCCAGGCGCGACAGCACCGGCATCGCCACGGCGGCCAGCAGCTTGGTGAACCACGAGCGCGTGAACTCTTCCTTGATCATGCTGCCGATCATCTTGGCCAGGCCTTCGGTGCTCTTGAGCGCCACGTTGCCGACGAAGCCGTCGCAGACGACGATGTCGGTCGTGCCCTTGAAGATGTCGTTGCCTTCCACGTTGCCGTAGAAGTTGAGCTCGGAAGCGCGCAACAGCTCGCCGGCGGCCTTGACCACCTCGTTGCCCTTGATCACTTCCTCGCCGATATTGAGCAGGCCCACCGTCGGGTGGTCCTTGTGATCCACCACCGCGACCATGGCCTCGGCCATGCGCGCGAACTGCAGCAGGTGTCCTGGCTCGCAGTCGGCGTTGGCACCAAGGTCGAGCACCGTGGTGCCCCAGCCCTGTTCGTTGGGAATCGTGGTGGCGATGGCCGGCCGCTCGATGCCTTCGAGCGTCTTCAGCACATAGCGTGAAACCGCCATCAACGCGCCGGTATTGCCCGCGGAAATGCAGGCGCCAGCCTTGCCTTCCTTGACTTGCGTCACGGCAACACGCATCGAAGAGTCTTTCTTCTTGCGCAGCGCCACTTCCACCGGGTCATCCATGGTGATGACTTCGGTCGCGGGCACGATGGTCACGCGCGGATGATCGCTTGCATGCAGCTTTTTCAGCTGCGCGCCGATGGCGTCGGGCAGGCCGACGAGGATCATCTCTGCGTCGTCGTGACGGGAAAGAAAACTGATCGCTGCCGGCACCGTCACGGAGACTCCGTGATCGCCGCCCATGCAGTCGATAGCGAGCTTGATCGTCATTGTTTCCTGATACGGAAAGCGCGCCGGCACCCGCCGCATCGGTTCGCGGGGACGCAACCAGCCGGACGCGCGGATACGCTGCGGTGCGGGCGCCGAGCGCCCAACAAAAAAGCGGCAACGAGCTTGCCGCTTTCCTGTATTACACCTGACAACGTGCGCGAGCGAGACACAGGGTCACGCCAGACGACCTGGTCAGTCGTTCTTGGTCTTGATGACCTTGCGACCACGGTAGTAGCCGTTCGGGCTGACGTGGTGGCGCAGGTGGGTTTCGCCCGTGGTCGGCTCAACGGCCAGGGGGGCGACCGACAGATGGTCGTGCGAACGATGCATGCCGCGCTTGGACGGCGACTTCTTGTTCTGTTGAACAGCCATGATGACTCCTTCGAGAATTTTGCGATATTAACACACGCATCCTGCGCAAGGCGTAGCCGGGGCCCGGCCGGATGCTTGACCTGCTACCGTGAAGACCTGTCAGGCCGCGCTCCGCGCGGCGTCAGTGCCTGGTCTTCAGGCCGGCCAGCGCCGCAAAGGGCGATGGCCGCTTTTCTTCCGCGGGTGGCGCCTCGGGCTCCACCTCGCCGTCTGCGCCGGTCACGAGCGACTCGTGTACCGTCGGACAGACTTCATGCTTGGGTGCCGAAGGCAATGCCAGCAGCACTTCATCTTCAATCAGTTCCAGCGCCGAAAACTTCTTCGAGCCGACGATCACGTCGATCTCGTCGTCGTCCATCGACGCTTCGTCGGCAGCCGCTTCACTGGCCACCACTTCGAAACGCATCTTCGTTGCGATCGGCTCGGGATAGACGCCCAGGCAACGCTGGCAGCTGAGCCAGACACGACCATTGACCGTCACGTCCACAAACAGGCGCTGCGATACCGCCGCACCGGGCTCCGCCGCCTCTTCGCGCACAAAGCCGCTCAAGGTGTACGAGAACGCTTCGTCCGCGGCGGACGCTGGCGCATCGGCAGCCGTCTCGGCTAAGATGCGCGGCAAATCGCGCACCGGCACCTCTCCCGCCACATTGCCGCCTTTGCGGCAGAAGACGAAGAGATCGGTTTCACGCAGATCGAAGGCCACGGCGGACGCCGCTGGCTGGGTCGGCTGACTCATACAGGCTGAATCGCAATAAATGCCTTGTTTGCCACACGTTGCAGGCAAAGCATGTGCCTGTGCAGCTAAACGCGCGATTATACGTGGTATTTCCCGGAACGGTCAAAGTATACAAGCCGAAAACCGTTCCTCACCGTTTTCTGGCGCCATTCCTATATGTCTTCCGACTCCCGTCCTGCGCTGATCCTCGGGTCGAGCTCTCCGTACCGCCGCGAACTGCTGGCGCGCCTGCGAATCCCGTTCGAGGTGGCAACGCCCGATATCGATGAAACGCCGCTGCCCGGCGAGCGCCCCGACGCCACGGCACTGCGCCTGGCCCGCCTGAAGGCCGAAGCCATCGCGGCACGCCACCCCGGTGCGCTGGTGATCGGCTCGGACCAGGTCTGCACGCTGGACGACCTGCAGATCGGCAAACCCGGCACGCACGACAAGGCGCTGGCCCAGCTGCAACTGATGCGTGGCAAAACCGTCACTTTTCACTCAGCCCTGTGCCTGCTCGACAGCCGTACCGGCGTGGCGCAGCTGGCCGACGTGCAGACGCTTGTGACGTTCCGCAACCTGAGCGATGCAGAACTGGATGCCTACCTGCGCATCGAAACGCCCTACGACTGCGCCGGCAGCGCCAAGGCGGAAGGCCTCGGCATCGCCCTGCTGTCACGCGTGGAATCGGACGACCCCACCGCGCTGATCGGCCTGCCGCTGGTGGCACTGACCGGCATGCTGCGCCAGGCTGGCTACCCGTTCTTTGGAGCTTGAGCCATGGCTGGCACGCTATTCCTGATTCCCAACACGCTCGGCAAGCGCGACGAATCCGATCCGGTGATGGATGTGATTCCCGCCGGCGTGCAGCAGATTGCAGCGCGGCTTGACTACCTGGTGGCCGAGAACGCCAAGACGGCGCGCGCATTTCTGAAGAAGCTGGCGGAGACCGCGCCGCTGACGCACGCCATCCAGCAGATCGAGATCCGAGAACTGAACGTCAATACCAAGGCCAATGCGCTGGATGCCTTGCTCGACCCCATCGCGGGCGGGCGCGACGGCGGCCTGCTGTCCGAAGCAGGCGTGCCCGCCGTGGCCGATCCGGGAGCCGATCTGGTGCGGCTGGCCCACACGCGCGGCATCACGGTGCGTCCGCTGGTCGGCCCCAGTTCGATCCTGCTGGCGGTGATGGGCTCGGGCCTGAATGGCCAGAGCTTTGCGTTCAACGGCTACCTGCCCGTGGACGCCGACGAGCGCGCGAAGAAGCTGCGCGACCTGGAACAGCGGTCGCGCAAGGCACAGCAAACCCAGGTGTGGATCGAGACGCCGTACCGCAACGGCGCGCTGCTTGACGCGCTGCGCCAACATTGCGCGGGCACCACGCTGCTGTCGATCGCCGTGGACCTGACGCTGCCGACGGAGACCATCGTCACGCTGCCGATTTCGGCCTGGCGGCCGGATCGCCTCGAACTCCACAAGCGTCCGGCGATTTTTTCGCTGCTGGCGCAGTAGTCGCACCTGCTGGCGGTCCACACTAGTTAACGCGTTAACCAGCAATCGCAGCCAGGCTCAGCAGGCACTGGCCCGTCCCCTCCCCAGCCGGGAGAGGACGGAAACACCAGAATTTCCTGATGCTCAGCGCACGGCCGGCGCCGATGCGTTCATCAACATCATCTTCATCGCCGCGGAACCCATGGCCGCGCCGAACCGCTTGGCCACGCGCTCGGCAATGTTCTCCTTGACGGTGTAGTCGACGATGTCCTCGGCCTTGAACAGGTCGCGCGCCACGTAGTCGGCGCTGCCCAGTCCATCGGCCAGGCCCAGTTCCACAGCGCGCTCGCCCGACCAGAACAGACCCGAGAACAGGTCCGGATCGCTCTTGAGCCGTTCGCCCCGGCCTTCCTTGACCACGTCGATGAACTGCTGATGGATCTGCTTGAGCATCGACTCGGCGAACGCCTTCTGGCGCGGCACCTCGGGCGAGAACGGATCGAGCATGCCCTTGTTGGCGCCCGACGTGTACAGCCGGCGCTGGACGCCCAGCTTGTCCATCAGGCCCGTGAAGCCGAAACCGTCCATCAGCACGCCGATCGAGCCGACGATGCTGGCCTTGTCGACGTAGATCTTGTCGGCCGCCGCCGCCACGTAGTAGCCACCCGACGCGCAGATTTCCTCCACCACCACGTAGAACGGCTTGTCCGGATAGATCTTGCGCAGCCGATGGATCTCGTCGTTGATGATGCCGGCCTGCACCGGCGAACCGCCGGGCGAGTTGATCTTCAGGATCACGCCCGCGGCGCTGGTGTCGGCAAATGCGGCCTGCAGCGATGCGTTGATCGATTCGGCGCTGGCCGGCGTACCGGCGGCGATCTCGCCCTCCAGCGTGACCATGGCCGTGTGCCGACCGCTGGTGCTGGTCAGGCTATCGCCCTTGAAATCGATCACGGCGAACAGGATCAGCGCCAGGATGCCCAGGCCTACCAGCCGGAAGAAGATCTTCCAGCGCCGCGCCGCGCGTTGCTCGCGGAGGCTGGCCATCAGTACCTTTTCCAGCACGTCGCGCTCCCAGCCGCCGCTGGCGCCGCCCACTGGGGCGGCCGCCTTGCCGGCCATGCGTGCACGGCGTTCGTCGGCCTCGCGTCGCGCGGCATCGTCGCCGGCCTTCAGGTCGCGTTCCAGCGGATAGTCCGCATGCTGCGCCGTTTCCAGCGTTTCACTGGCGGGCGGAGCCTCGTCAGGACGTTGCTCAGGTTGACCCGGTTGATCGGAGGATGGCGGTTTTTGCTGTTCTGTCATGCAGATGGACTCAGGCGTCAAACGAGGACCCGGCTCCGCTCAGCTGGCGTCGGGCGCAAAAAAAGGGGCTTCGGGCTGCCAGAAGACAGCGCCGTCACGTTCCTCGATGCGGAGCTTGGCCAGCGCGGCGCCCCGGCAAGGGCCGCCCACGCACAGGCCGGTGTCTGGCGCATAAGTCGCGCCATGTGTCGCACACATCAAGTATAGGCCTGCACTATCGAAAAACTGTCCTTCCTGCCAGTCGAGTTCCATGGGTACATGGGCGCACTGGTTCAGGTAGCCGTAGGCCACGCCGTCGTAGCGGATGGCGAACGCGCCGATGTCACGGGAAGCCATGCGGACGGTGAATCGCACCCCGGCCCCGCCATCGGTCAACTCGGCCGCCGAGCACAGACGGCGGGGCATCAGGCTGTCGTCAGGCATGGGCAAGCAGCCACTGCTGCAGATCGGCGATGGAAGTGGCGCAATGCACCGGCGACATTGCCCGGAGCGAATCCGCCGGATGTGCGCCATAGCACACACCAAAGCCCTGCGCTCCCGCGTTGATGGCCATCTGCAGATCGTGCGTGGTATCGCCGATCATGACCGTGCGCCCGATGTCCTGGCCCAGTTCTCGCGTAAGTTCATGCAGCATGGCCGGGTGTGGCTTCGAGAATGTCTCGTCCGCGCAACGGGTAGCATCGAACAGCTTGCCCAGGCCAGTGCTGGCCAGCGCGCGCTCCAGGCCTACCCGCGTCTTGCCGGTGGCCACGCCCAGGAAATAGTGCTCGCCGTGCAGCGCCTCCAGCATCTCGCGCACGCCAGGGAACAGCACCAGATCGGCGTCGCGGGTCAGGAAGTGATAGCGGTATCGCTCGGCCAGCCGTGGATAGTCGGCGGGATCGAGCGTTGGCACGGCGTAGGACAGCGCGTCCTTCAGGCCCAGCCCGATCACGTGGCTGGCGGCGCTGTCGTCGGGCACCGGCAAGCCCAGGTCGCGGCTGGCCAGTTGAATGCACTTGGCGATAGTGGGGGTGGAATCCATCAGGGTTCCATCCCAGTCGAAAACGATCAGGTCAAATCGCTGCCTGGCCATTGCGGTCCTTGGTCGATGCGGAAAGTGTTGCAGATATGGATTGCGGCGCGTGCGCCAGGCGTTACGACGGCGTGCCGATCGGGCTCAATTGTTGCAAAAAATCGACACATTCGGGCGGCAGCGGTGCCGACACGGTGACGGGCTCACCGGTATTCGGATGGATGAATGTCAGCCTGTGGGCGTGCAGGAACATCCGTTTGATACCCGGCTTCGCGCCACTACGGGAAAGTGCCTTGTTGAGCGCAAAATCGCCGTACTTTTCATCGCCGATAATCGGAAAGCCCGTGGACTGCAGGTGCACGCGGATCTGGTGCGTGCGGCCGGTTTTCAGTTCCGCCTCCAGCAGCGTGTAGCCATCGAACGCCTTCACACGATTGAAGACGGTATGGGACGCCAGTCCATCGGCCTGTACACGCACGCGGCGCTCCCCCTCCGGCGTGGTGTACTTATATAGAGGCAGCTTCACGTGCTGGCGCGCATTGGGAAATTCGCCGGCCACGCAGGCGAAGTAACGCTTGTCCATGTCGCTTCCGCGAATCTGCTCGTGCAGGTGCACCAGGGCCGAACGCTTCTTGGCCAGCACCAGAATGCCGGAGGTCTCGCGATCCAGCCGATGCACAAGCTCCAGGAATTTGGCCTCCGGCCGCGCCCGGCGCAATTGCTCGATCACACCGAACGCCACGCCCGACCCGCCGTGGACGGCGACGCCGGCCGGCTTGTCGATCACCAGCAGATGGGTGTCCTCGAACAAGACGGGAAACTCGCCGGCCGGCACGAAAGTGCCCTCGGCGGCTTTTTCTGCCATACGAATCGGCGGGATACGGACGACATCGCCCAGCTTCAGCCGGTAAGTGGCATCGATCCGGCCCTTGTTGACGCGTACCTCGCCCGAGCGCAAAACCCGGTAGATGTGGCTTTTGGGCACGCCCTTGGCAACCTTCAGCAGGAAGTTGTCGATGCGCTGCCCCTCGGCGCTCTCGTCGATCGTGACATACGCCACCTGGAGGCCGCTTGCGCGGGAGCGCGGCTCCGTTTCAATTTGATGGCGTAACTCATTCATTTTCAATATAATTTCCCGGCCGTACCCGGCCAAATGCCGGGAATGTGCGACCTGTGTAAGCGATGTTTGGCGCGAACCCCGACCGGAAGCCTGCCATTTTTGCGGCAAACCGGAACGGAATATGCAGGGCATCCAGGCAGTTGTCTTGGGTAGTCCCACCAGTATCCGCGCGAGATCTCGCATTTTACACTTCGGGTTGCCGCCAGCCCGGCCCGTCTCCCGCATGTTGCGTACCCCGCAAGGCGCCAGACAGGCAAATGGTGGCAATCAGCAGCACGCACGCGCCGCGCCGGCGCGCAGGAAGTCGCCCAGAGGCGGCTTCGGCAACCAGCCGGCCGACACGTGGAAACAGAGTGTTCAGGTAGAAAAGAATTCAATGCGGGTGCCAGCCAAGGGCATCCGCATCGGTGAGAGAAGACCGCCCGCACCGGGAACCGGTGCCGGCCCGGCAGGTGACAGCCTGCCAACCGACCTGCAGTACCCGCCGCGACTTGCCGGTGGTCGTCGTAGTTCGACGATCCGGCAGCGGCGCCCGAGCGCAGAACGCGAAGAACCAGCGGCGCGCCCGCCAGCGGACAGGTCGGTTTGGCAATGGCATGCAACTGCTGCGTCCGGATGACTTGCTCTTTGACGCGTCCTGGCCATCCCGGCCCGGCTGCGATGGGCAGCGTTGCCCGTGCCGATGGCACGGCCGACAGCCGCCCTCGCCCCCGGCCGCCGGCATCCGCCAGATATCGCTGCATCAGGAGCAGGCCCATTTGCCCTCTCCCGACCCAGCAGCGGATCGCCCGCAAGCTTTTTGCGGATGACGGGACGCCGACACCCTCTCCTTTCACCCGCGCCCAGCCGGCCGCATAGCAGAACGCGTCGGCAACTCCGGCAATTCTCCCGCCCTCGCTCTCTTTCCTCGCGTGCTCCCTGGACCGTCGCGGGCATGACCCACTCATGACCCAATGGGCTCCCGCGACACTGGAGTGAGGTATTGCGATGAAACGCATGCTGTTTAACGCGACGCAACAGGAGGAGTTGCGCGTCGCGATCGTCGATGGCCAGAAACTGATCGACATCGACATCGAAACCGCCGGGCGCGAACAGCGCAAAGGCAACATCTACAAGGGTGTCATCACCCGCATCGAACCGTCGCTGGAAGCCTGCTTCGTCAATTACGGCGAAGAGCGCCACGGCTTCCTGCCGTTCAAGGAAGTGGCCCGGGCCTTCTTCAAGGACGGCGTGGACGTGCGCAATGCGCGCATCCAGGACGCCCTGCATGAAGGCCAGGAACTGATCGTCCAGGTGGAAAAGGAAGAACGTGGCAACAAGGGCGCCGCCCTGACCACGTTCATCTCGCTGGCCGGCCGCTACCTGGTTCTGATGCCGAACAATCCGCGTGGCGGCGGCGTGTCGCGCCGCATCGAGGGCGAAGAACGTCAGGAACTGCGCGAGACGATGGCGCAGCTGCAGGTGCCGGAAGGCATGAGCATCATCGCCCGCACTGCCGGCATCGGCCGTGCCGCCGAGGAACTGCAGTGGGACCTGAACTACCTGCTGCAACTGTGGAAGGCCATCGACGGCGCCGCCGGCGACAACAAGGCCCCGCTGCTGATCTATCTGGAATCGAGCCTGGTGATCCGCGCCATCCGCGATTACTTCCAGCCCGATATCGGCGAGATCCTGATCGATACCGACGAGATCTACGAGCAGGCGCGCGCCTTCATGAGCGTGGTCATGCCCGACAACATGAGCCGCGTGAAGAAGTACCGCGACGACGTGCCGCTCTTCTCGCGTTTCCAGATCGAGCACCAGATCGAATCGGCGTACTCGCGCATGGTGATGCTGCCGTCCGGCGGTGCCATCGTGATCGACCATACCGAAGCCCTCGTGTCTGTTGACGTGAACTCGGCCCGCGCCACCAAGGGCGCGGACATCGAGGAAACCGCGCTGCGCACGAACCTGGAAGCCGCCGACGAAATCGCCCGCCAGCTGCGCCTGCGCGACCTGGGCGGCCTGATCGTCATCGACTTCATCGACATGGAGTCCGGCAAGGCCCAGAAGGACGTGGAAACGCGCCTCAAGGACGCGCTGCGTCACGACCGCGCCCGCGTGCAGATGGGCAAGATCAGCCGTTTCGGCCTGATGGAGCTGTCGCGCCAGCGCCTGCGTCCGTCGCTGTCGGAAGGCTCGCACATCACCTGCCCGCGCTGCAATGGAACAGGTCATATCCGCGATACCGAATCGTCCGCCCTGCAGGTGCTGCGCATCATCCAGGAAGAGGCGATGAAGGAAAACACGGCCGCCATCCACTGCCAGGTGCCGGTGGAAGTGGCCGCTTTCCTGCTGAACGAGAAGCGTCAGGACATCAACCTGATCGAACTGCGCTTCAAGGTCAATGTGCTGCTGATCCCGAACAAGCATCTGGAAACGCCGCACTACAAGCTGGAGCGCCTGCGTCACGACGATCCGCGCCTGGAAGACTCGACCGCCAGCTACCGCATGGCCGAGGCCGCCGCGAAGGAACTGGAAGCCGACACCAGCTACAGCAGCCGCAAGAAGGAAGACGCGCGTCCGCGCCAGGAAGCGGCCGTCAAGGGCATCACGCCCGACGCGCCCGCCCCGGTATCGGTGCCGCGTCCCGAGCGCGCACCGAAGCCCGAAGCCACCGCGGCTGCACGTCCCGTGCCGGCTACCCAACCGGTGGCCAGCGGCGGTTTCGTCGCCTGGCTGAAGGGTCTGTTCGGCGTGAAGCCCGCACCGGCACCCGTGGCCGAGCCGGTCAAGCCAGCCGCTGAAACCCCGGCGCGCGGCGAAGGCCGCCAGGGTCGTGGCGAACGCGGCCAGCGTGGTGAACGCGGCGAGCGCGGCGAAGGCCGTCAGGGCCGCGGCGAACAGCGCGGTGATCGTGGCGAACGTGGCGACCGTCAGGGTCGCGGCCAGCGCGGCGAGCGCGCGGAACGTGCCGAGCGTGGCGAACGCGCCGAGGCACAACGCGGCGAGGCACGTGAGCAACGCGAACCGCGTGAACCACGCGAACCGCGCGGCGAGCGCCCGCCGCGTGGCGACCGTCAACCGCGCGAAGCGCAGCAGGCTGCGCCGGCAATCGCCCAGGGCGAGCGCACCGAAGCGCGCCGCGAACGCAACCAGGAACGCCGCGAGCGTCAACGCGAACGCCAGCGCGAGCGCGCCGAGGCCCGCGAGACGGACGAAACCCTGAGCGTTGAAGGCACGGCACCGCAGTCGGCATTCGAGGCGGCCCAGGCTGCACCGGCTGTCATCGCGGCCGTCGATGTGCCGGAAGGCGCACTGAGCGCCGAAGCCGCCGCAACGGAAGCCGGTGAAGGCGAAGAGCGCCGCCGCCGCAACCGTCGTGGCCGCAACCGTTACCGCCGCGAGCGCGAGGACGGCAGCCTGGAAGTCAATGAAGGCAACCTGGCCGAAGTCAGCGCCGGCGTGACGGAATCGGAAGAAGAGTCGGCATCGGTAACGGCCCAGGTGGCCCCGCCGGCTGCCGAACCGGTTGCTCCGGCACCGGTGGTGCAGGCCCCCGTGGCCGCCGTGGCCGCCGCCCCGGTGGAAGCCGTGGCCTCTCCGGCCGCCCCGGTGGAGCATGTCGAACCTGCCAAGCCGGCCCCGGCAGCTGAACCGGTCTTCGCCGCCGTGGCCGAACCGCAACCGGCACCGGTGGTGACGCCCGCCCCGGCTTATCAGGCCGTCGAAACCGCGGCTATCGAAGCCCCGGCCGCGGAAGCCCCGGCACCGGTCGCCACCGCCCCGGTGGTGCATGAGCCGGTCGTCGTGACCCCGGAAGTGATTCCGGCACCGGTTCCCGCCGTGGAAGCGCCTGCCCCGGCCGCCGCTGCCCCTGTCGCGGCCGCGCCGGCTCCGGCAAGCACCAGCACGCCGGCACTGGAGTCGATGCTCTCGACCGCCGGTCTGGAGTGGGTACGCACCGACAGCGCCAAGCTGGCCGCCGCGCAGGAAGCCGCCGCACGCATCGTGCCGGCCCCGCGCGTGCCGCGCGAGCGCAAGCCGCTGCCGCCGCTGCCGGAAGGCCCGATGGTCCTCGTCGAAACGGGCGGCCAGCAGCGCGAGGCCCAGCAACAGCAGCAGCAATAAGGCGAAACCTCGCCCCTGCAAGCTGAGTGAGAGAAAGGGATGGCAACCGCCGTCCCTTTTTTCATTTGTGCGGCGGTGCCGCCGACGCGACATGGCGCAACGCTCCCGGCTGTACTGCAGTGCCCCGCCATCAACTGTGCTGTTGTCACGACAGTGTTGCGCGCGACGTGGAGGCGCCCTCGGCTAGAATGGCAGGCAGAACGGCTACCCCGGGCGCCCCACGCACGCGGTCAGCCGCGGCCCCACTCTGCCATGACCGATACTGTCATTCCGATTCTTGACCTGCGCGACCATCGGTACCGATCGATGGTGCCGAGCATTCCGTCGCGCCTGCTGGCGCCGTCCGGGCTCGTGGCCGATACCCGGGGCCGGCCGCTGCATGACCTGCGGATCTCCGTTACCGACCGCTGCAACTTCCGCTGCGTCTACTGCATGCCGAAGGAGGTGTTCGACAAGGACTACACCTTCCTGCCCCATTCCGAGCTGCTGAGCTTCGAGGAAATCGAGCGGGTCGCACGGCTGTTCGTGGCGCAGGGCGTCGAAAAGATCCGGCTGACCGGCGGCGAGCCGCTGCTGCGCAAGAACATCGAGCGCCTGGTGGAAATGCTGGCGCGCATCGAAACGGCATCGGGCAAGCCGCTGGACCTGACGCTGACCACCAATGCGTCGCTGCTGGCGCGCAAGGCGCAATCGCTGCGCGACGCCGGCCTGACCCGTGTCACGGTCAGCCTGGACGCCATCGATGATGTCACGTTCCGCAAGATGAACGACGTGGATTTCGCCGTGCGCGACGTGCTGCATGGCATCGAGGTCGCCCAGGCCGTGGGGCTGGCCCCGATCAAGGTCAACATGGTGGTCAAGCGCGGCACCAACGATCAGGAAATCGTGCCAATGGCACGTCACTTCCGCAACAGCGGCATCATCGTCCGCTTTATCGAATTCATGGATGTCGGCGCCAGCAACCACTGGCAGATGGACGAGGTGCTGTCTTCGGCCGATGTCGTGCGCCGTATCGACGAGGCGTTTCCGCTGGAAGCCGTACAGGCCAACTACTCGGGCGAGACCGCCGAGCGGTGGCGTTACCGCGACGGCGGCGGCGAAATCGGGGTGATTTCCAGCGTGACGCACGCGTTCTGCGGCGATTGCAGCCGCATCCGCCTGTCCACCGAAGGCCGGCTCTATCTATGCCTGTTTGCCACCGAAGGCTACGACTTGCGCGCGCTGCTCCGCGGCGGGCACAGCGACCTTGAAGTCGGCAACGCCATCGCGCAGGTGTGGCAGGCCCGCACCGACAACTATTCCGAGCAGCGAAGCGATCCCGCCGTACGCGCCGCACGCGCCGAAAGCAAGATCGAAATGTCGTATATCGGCGGCTGATGATTGCGCGCGATGACATCACGGGCCTGATCCTGGCCGGCGGCCGCGGCAGCCGGATGGGCGGCACCGACAAGGGCCTGCAGCCATTCCAGGGGACGCCGATGGTGCAGCACACGTTGCAGCGCCTGGCCCCGCAGACCGGATCGCTGCTGATCAATGCCAACCGCAACCCCGAACGCTACGCCACCTTTGGTGTGCCGGTGATCGCCGACACCATCGCCGATTTCGCCGGCCCCCTCGCCGGCATGCTGGCCGGGCTGGCGCAGTGCCGGACGCCATGGCTGGTCACTGCCCCCTGCGACACCCCTTTCCTGCCGGCCGACCTGGTGGTGCGACTGACCCAGGGTATCGAGGATGAACACGCCGACATCGCCGTGCCAGTGACCGTGGACGCAGATGGCCGACGCCGCTTGCAACCCGTGTTCTGCCTGATGCCGGTGACCGCCGCTGCCGGGCTGCAGGCGTACGTGGACGCCGGCCATCGCAGGATCGAAAGCTGGGTCACCGGCCAGCGGCTGGCGCAGGTCATGTTCGACGACGCGCAGGCCTTTGCAAACATCAACACGCTGGACGAACTCCGCGAGCACGAGGCCGCTGGCCGATCCGGCTAGACTCTCACCCAAATTCCCATATCGCCGACGCGTGCGCGTGTCACGACCCAGACCATGCCTTCGCTGCAATCCGTCATCTCCTGCCAGTCCGACTACGATCCCACCGCCCTGCCGGTGGACCAGGCCAACGCCATCATTGCCGATGTGGTGGATCCGGTCCGTGGCATCGAGCAGCTTGCGATTCGTAGCGCGCTGGACCGCGTGCTGGCCGTCGACGTGATGTCGCCCATCGACGTCCCCGCGCACGACAACTCGGCCATGGACGGCTACGCGTTCTCCAGCCGGGCGCTGACCCAGGGCGACGCAAGTATCGCGCTGGAGGTCATCGGCACCGCCTACGCCGGCAACGCCTTCGCCGGCGAGGCGCAGGCGGGCCAGGCGGTTCGCATCATGACCGGAGCCATCATGCCGGCAGGCTGCGACACCGTGATTCCGCAGGAATTCTTGGAGGTCCAGGCGGGTGGCAATCTGGTGCGCTTTGCGCCCGACGCCGTACGCGCAGGCGACAACCGACGGCTGCGCGGCGAAGACCTGGCGCGCGGCCAGGCCGCATTGCACGCGGGGCGGATCCTGACGCCGGCCGATCTGGGCATGCTGGCGTCGCTGGGCGTGGCCGAGGTAAAGGTACGCCGACGCCTGCGGGTGGCATTTTTCTCGACCGGCGACGAACTGCGATCGATCGGCGAGCCGCTCGATCCAGGCTGCGTCTACGACTCGAATCGCTACACGTTGCACGGCATGCTGCGCCGGCTCAATGTGGACCTGATCGACATGGGCGTGGTGCGCGACGACCCCGAACTCATGGAGGCGGCATTCCGCAGCGCCTGCGAGAATGCCGACGCCATCATCACCTCGGGCGGCGTATCGGTCGGCGATGCCGACTATACGAAGCAGATCATGGAAAAACTGGGCGATGTCACGTTCTGGAAGATCGCGATGCGACCGGGACGTCCGATGGCGTTCGGCCGGATTTCGTCGAACGGCCATGATGCCGTGCTGTTCGGCCTGCCGGGCAATCCCGTGGCCGTGATGGTCACCTTCTATCATTTCGTGCGCGGCGCCCTGCACCGGCTGATGGGTGCCAACGTGGCGCCGCTGCCGCGCCTCCGGGTACGAACCACGACGCCGATTCGCAAGAAGCCGGGCCGTACCGAATTCCAGCGCGGCATCCTGGCGCCGGGCGCCGACGGCAATCTGGAGGTGCGGCTGACGGGCCAGCAAGGCTCTGGCGTGCTGCGGTCGATGAGCGAAGCCAATTGCTTTGTCGTGCTCGATCACGACCAGGGTTCGGTGGCGGCCGGAGACACCGTGCAGGTCATGCTGTTCGATGGTCTGGTCTGACGGCGGACGCCGTGGCCGCGGCGCGCAGCAACGGATGTCGTCCCGCTAAGCGGAACACCGCCGCGCGGCATGAATCGTTCCGATTCATGCATCACCCACCCTACCAGGCGAGGGTCACTGCCGGCGGTGTCGTTTTTGTGCCGCATACATTGTCGGAAAGCACCGTTGCCGTCTGAAATGCCTCATCCGGCAGTCGGGCGGTCTAGGCGTCGCAAGCCCCAATCGTTACACTTGCAGCACGAAAATCCGAATCCCCCAATATCTTGTCTGTCGTCATGCACCAGGAGATCGCGTACCTCCATCCCGTCAAGACTGCCCGGGCACTTGTGCTGGTCTATCTGTGCTTTTCGGTGCCGATCGTGGCCATGGGCCTGTTCGTCGCCTTCGTGCGCTATGGCGATCTGCCCGGCATTGCAGTCTTTACCGCCCTGATCCTCAACGCACTGATTGGCTTTGGCCTGCTCTGGCTGGGCTGCCGCGCCTACAACTGGGTGGCCGCGCGCTTCGGCGGCATCGAGGTTCACATCCGTGAACTGAGCCCGGAAGATCGCCAGTAATTTGCCTCCGGGGCGATATTTGATCGTCGGCTAGGCCAATCGATCTTCATGCTGCCCCGCGCTCTCGTCAGCCGGGGCGGTATCAGCAGCCGTCTCCGGGCCGATCATCCCTGACGTTCCCAGAAGCTGCTCCGCGATCTCGCCCGGCAGCGCCTCCACGGTGCGCAGCTTGCGCTCCATCTGCCTGGTACGGACTTCCGCCTGTTCGATATTGCGTGCCGCGCGCACCAGCGTATCGCGCGTTTTCGCCAGAACTTCGCCAAATTTGCCGAATTCGGTCTTCACGGCACCCAGCACTTCCCATACTTCGCTCGACCGCTTTTCCAGCGCCAGCGTCCGGAATCCCATCTGCAGGCTGTTGAGCAGCGCCGTCAGCGTCGTGGGGCCGGCCACGGTCACGCGGAAATCGCGCTGCAGCATGTCGGTCAGGCCCGGGCGCCGCAGGACTTCCGCATAGAGGCCTTCAGTCGGCAGGAACAGGATGGCGAAATCGGTGGTGGCCGGCGGCGCCAGGTATTTCTCGGCAATGGTCTGCGCCTCGCGGCGCACCGCCACTTCCAGCTCACGGCTGAACGCGTTCACCCCGTCCACGTCGCCGCGCTCCTGCGCGTCGACCAGTCGCTCGTACTGTTCCTTCGGGAATTTGGCGTCGATCGGTAGCCAGACCGGGCTGCCGCCAACCTCGCGGCCCGGCAGGCGGATGGCAAACTCGACCCGCGCCCCGGAATTGCGCACGGTCTCCACGTTCTTGCCGTACTGATCCGGCGTCAGGATCTGCTCAAGCAGCATGGCCAGCTGCACCTCGCCCCAGGTGCCCCGCGTCTTGACATTGGTCAGCACGCGCTTGAGATCCCCTACCCCCTGCGCCAGCATCTGCATTTCGCCCAGCCCGCGATGCACCTGCTCCAGCCGCTCCGACACGAGCTTGAACGATTCGCCCAGCCGTTGCTCCAGCGTGGCGTGCAGCTTTTCGTCCACCGTACGTCGCATTTCCTCCAGTTTGGCGGCGTTATTGGCCTCGATATCACGCAGCTTCTGCTCCAGCGTCGCGCGCACGTCTGCCAGGCGCCGCTCGTTGGCCTCCGACATCTGCGCAAGCTGTTGCTGCTGCACCGTGGCGATACTGGTCAGCTGCGTCGACAACTGCTGCTGGAACCGCAGCATGTGCTGCCCCGACTCGCTGCGGCTGCCGCGCGCCGTTTCGGCCAGTTCGGTGCGCAGTTCGCGCTCCAGGCGCTCCAGCCCGCGCGCGGTGTCCTCGCGCACGTCGTCGCGCAGGTCGCCCAGCATCGGCAACAGGTCGCCGGAGCCGGGGCGCGACTGGCGCATCAACAGCACGATCAGCAGGATCACAGCCGCCACCGCGGCGGCCAGGGTCAGCAAAGGGATAAGCGACATGGAAATAAAGCTGGCGATCCGTCGGTCAACGGCGGCGCGGCATGACCTCGGGATTGATGACGGTCTGGGGCTCGCCGGCCTGCGGGCCGGCGTCAAGGGCGGCGATCAGGTTGTCGGCCGCCAGGTTGGCCATGGCACGGCGGGTCTTTTCCGACGCGCTGGCGATGTGCGGCGTCAGCACGACGTTCGGCACGGTCAGCAGGTCGGGATGCACGCTCGGCTCGCCCTCGAACACATCGAGCCCTGCGGCAAAGATCTTGTGATCGCGCAATGCTGCGGCAAGCGCACCGTCGTCGACGATGCCGCCGCGCGCCAGGTTGATCAGCGTGGCCGTGGGCTTCATCAGCGCCAGCTCCGCCGCGCCGATCGCATGGTGGCTCTCGGGACTGTACGGCAGCACCAGGATCAGGTGGTCCGACTGTTTCAGCAGTTCGGCCTTGCTGACGTAGCGCGCATTGAGCGACTGCTCGACATCGGCCGGCAACTGGCTGCGGTTGTGATACAGCACCTGCATGCCAAAGCCTGCCGCACGGCGGGCCAGGCCCTGCCCGATGCGCCCCATGCCCAGAATGCCCAGCGTGCTGCCGTACACGTCCATGCCCACCAGCATGTCGTAGCTCCAACGCTCCCACTTGCCGGCGCGCAGGTAGTGCTCGCTCTCGGTCACGCGGCGCGCGGTGGCCATCAGCAGCGCCCAGCCGAAATCGGCCGTGGTCTCTGTCAGCACATCGGGCGTGTTCGTCGCCACGATGCCCGCCGCGGTCAGCGCCGGCACGTCGAGGTTGTTGTAGCCCACCGCCATGTTGCAGACCGCCCGCAGCTGCGGCAGCGCGGCGACCAGGTCGCCATCGATCCTGTCCGCCGCATTGGCCAGCACGCCGGCCTTGCCGGCCAGCCGCGCCCGCAATGCCGCCGCATCGAGGACCACGTCCTCCTGGTTGGCATCGACGTCGAAATATTGCGAAAGCCGCTCGATCACATCGGGGAAGATGGCGCGCGTGACAAGGACAGGGGGCTTCATGGCAGTCATACGTGGAAGAAGAGGAACGTCATCACCAGGAACAGCGGCACCAGCACGGCGCAGGACCACGCCATGTAGCCGAAAAAGCTCGGCATGCGCACGCCACGGCTTTCGGCAATCGCCTTGACCATCAGGTTGGGCGCGTTGCCGATATAGGTATTTGCGCCCATGAACACGGCGCCGGCCGAGATGGCGGCCAGCGTCGAGGCATCGCGCGTCATGAGCGTGGCCGCGTCACCGCCGGCGGTATTGAAGAACACCAGGTAGGTCGGCGCGTTGTCGAGGAACGACGACAGGATGCCGGTGGCCCAGAAGTACATGCTGTCGATCGGCTGCCCGTTGCCGTCGCTGACGGCCCGGATCACGCCGGCAAACGCGCCATCGGTGCCGGCCTTGAGCATGGCGATCACCGGTATGATCGTCAGGAAGATGCCCGCAAACAGCTTGCCCACTTCGAGCATCGGCTCCCAGTTGAACTCGTTGCCGCTGCGCGCGGCATGCGGCGTCGCCACCAGCGACACCAGCGTCACCACCACGAGCAGCCCATCGCGCACCAGCGCGGGCAGCGGCACCTCCGTACCCATCACGTCGAATGCCACGCCCGGTTTCCAGAGCCCGCTCATCAGTACCAGGCCCACCACGGCTGCCAGCAGCAGGAAATTGACCTTGCCTTCGAGCCGGATACCGGCCGAGTCCGGCGTGGGGTCCTGCGCCTGCGGCAGCTCCTCTTCGCGCCGGAGAAAGTAGTACCGGTCGATGGCGTAGAACAGTGCCAGCAGCACCACCCAGATAAAGATCGTCTCCGGCAGGATGTTGCGCAGCGTCCAGGAGAACTCCACGCCCTTGAGGAAGCCCAGGAACAGCGGCGGATCGCCAAGCGGGGTCAGCGCACCGCCGGCATTGGCCACCAGGAAGATAAAGAACACCACCACGTGGGCCACGTGGCGCCGGTTGTCATTGGCGCGCAGCAGCGGCCGGATCAGCAGCATCGCGGCGCCCGTGGTGCCCATGAGGCTGGCCAGCACCGTACCCAGCGCCAGGATGCCCGTGTTGAGCCGCGGGGTGGCGTGCAGGTTGCCCCGCACGCAGATGCCCCCCGCCACCACATAAAGCGCGGTCAGCAGGATGATGAACGGGATGTACTCGGCCAGCAGCGCATGCACGGCGTTGGCGGCGGCCGCGTGCACGCCGAACTGCGCAGCGAACGGCACGAGGAACAGCGCCGCCCAGGCCGCGGCGATCTTGCCGTAGTGGTGATGCCAGAATTTCGGCGCAACGAGTGGAAACAGCGCGATCGACAGCAGGATACCGGCGAACGGCACGCCCCAGACAGGCGACAGCGCGGCACCATCGAAATCGGCGGCGGATGCCAGGGCCGGCGACAGCAGCAACGTGGCAAGCAGATATTGAGGAAGCAGCGTGACTTCACGACGCATCAGACAGCAATCTCCTTTATCGCAACACACGCCGGGACAGGTGCGACGCACGGCTTCGCGTGTGAGACAGACGACAAGGCGCACGCGTCCGGATTGGTTACCAGGGCGGTGGGACGGCAGCACGCGGCGAAGGGCTCAGTGTAAAGCAAACCCTTTTGAGAATGGTCTGAAAGTGCCTCGATATGCGGCGCCGCGGGGCGCGCCGGTCATTGCTGATCGACCAGGATCACGTGGACCCGATACGGGCCGTGGGCACCCAGCACGATGGTCTGCTCGATATCGCCCGTGCGCGACGGCCCGCTGATGATATTGGTGGCGCGCGGCAGCTGGCCGTGCTCGGCACGCATGCGCGCAAACGCCTCTTCCAGATTGGCGACGATGCGCGATACCGGCACCACGGCGATATGGGTTTCCGGCAGCAGCGCGGCCGATGCGAAGGTATCGGGCCCCGACAGCAGCATCAGAGAGCCGGTCTCGGCAATCGCCACGAAGCAGCCGGTAATGCCGACCAGGTCGCCATGTTCGCGGTCGGCCTGCGGTTCCCGCACCGGCGGGCGGCACTCCACCTCCAGACCCTGCGCCGCCCAGGGCAGTGCGGCCAGGCTGTTCCAGGCCACGGCGCGGCGCGTCAGCTTCAGACCATCCAGATAGTGCAGCACGGCGCCGGGCACCTCGGCCAGCGTGGCCACGCGGTCCACTGTGGACGCCATCTTCTGCGCCTGCACGCTGAACGCGGCGGCGCGGTCTTCGGCCACCTCGGGCTGCGGCCCTTGCGGATGTCGCGTCAGGTAGTCGGCCACGGCGTCGCGCTCGCCCTGCGTCACCGTCGCCCCCCTGCCCTGGGCGGCACGGATGCGGGCGAAGATGCGGTCACGGGCGGCGTTCGTTTCCATGGTATGGGCCTGAAGGGTTGCGGGGCTCGGCGATTATAAGAAAACGGCGATGGCGGTGGATGAATCCGGCTAAGCGGAGGGCTGAACTTCGAACACCTGCCGCAGGTAAGACAGGTAGCCCGGATCGTCGCACATGGTCTTCTCGGGCGTATCCGACAGCTTGGCCACCGGCTGGCCGTTGCAGCGAACCATCTTGATGACGATCTGCAGCGGCGTGTAGCCCAGGTCGTTGGTCAGGTTCGTGCCCACGCCGAATGCCAGTTTGCAGCGGCCATGGAACCGCTCGTAGAGCTCGATGACTTTCGGAATGTTCAGCGCATCGCTGAAGATCAGGGTCTTGCCGCGCGGATCCACGCGGTTGGCCGCGTAGTGCGCGAGCATGCGTTCGCCCCACTCGAACGGGTCGCCGGAGTCGTGGCGCACGCCATCGAACAGCTTGCAGAAATACAGGTCGAAGTCGCGCAGGAACGCATCGAAACCGTAGGTATCCGACAGCGCGATACCCAGGTCGCCGCGATATTCGCGCGCCCAGTTCTCCAGCGCGTAGACCTGCGAATCGCGCAGGCGCGGGCCCAGTGCCTGGCAAGCCTGGAGGTACTCATGCGCCATCGTGCCCAGCGGCGTCATGTTGTGCATCCGCGCGAAATGGACGTTGCTGGTGCCGGCCAGTTGCGGCCCCAGGATGTCGCGCATCGACAGCAGCACCTCTTCCTGCCAGTCGCGCGAAAAGCGCCGGCGGGTGCCGTAATCCGCGATCACGCAGTCCTCGTATTTCGACGACTTCAGCAGCGCCAGCTTGGCCTCCAGCCGGCGTCGCCCTTCGGCCAGATCGGCCTGCGGCTGCGTCCGGCGGAAGTACACCTCGTTGACGATGGCCAGCAGCGGGATCTCGAACAGGATGGTATGCAGCCACGGCCCGCGGATCGTGATGTCGATCTCGCCGTTGCCCTGGGCGGACGGCTGCACGACCACGTATTTCTCGTTCAGGTGGAACAGCGCCAGGAAATCAACGAAATCGCTCTTGATGAAGCGCATGCCGCGCAGGTAGAGCAGTTCGTCGTCGGAAAATCGCAGTTCGCAGAGCTGGCGAATCTCGTCGCGGATGTCGTCGACATACGGCGTCAGGTCGACCCCGGCGTTGCGGCACTTGAAGCGGTATTCGACCTCGGCCTGCGGAAAGTGGTGCAGCACCACCTGCATCATCGTGAACTTGTACAGGTCGGTGTCGAGCAGGGAACGGATGATCATAGTGAAGCCAAGGCTTGGGGCGCGGCGAAGTCAGGCCACCATGCTAACCGAAAGTCACGCGCGGCATGGAGATGCCCGGCGGGGGCCAGGGGTCAGCCGCCGTCGAGCCCGCGCAGCGCCGGCGAAATCTCGCGTCCCGGCCGCTTCGACTGCAGGCACCAGAGCCGCTGACCCTGGTCGTCATGGCAGCTGACCAGCGTGGCCTGGCTGCGCGGCACGGCAGCGGGTAGCGGATCGGCGAAATTGGCCGATGCCACCATGATGCGCTCCTGGTACACCGACTGCCCGGCCCGGTCGAAGCGCAGCACCTGGATCAGGGTGTCCGGCGAGGGCTGCAGATCCTTGTCGCAGGGCAGGAAACCTTCGCGATTGCAGTTGGCCATGGCCATCCCGGCCGGGGTCCGGATCACGCTGAAACTGTCCCAGTCGAAGGCGGTCAGGACGGACAAGGTCACGGGCTGGTCGGTACGCGCTCGCCACGCCACCAGGCGCGACACCACGCTATCGGCCATCTCGCCCGGGCGGGGCGGCGCGGGCTGGGCGGCTGCCTCCAGGCCCACCATGGCGCAAAAAAGCACGGCGGCCCCGGTCAAAAACACCGTCCGACGACCCCTTTCGCACCCCATCAGGCTGGCTGCCATAAGCAAATCCCCTCGCAAGATTGCCCTCGATCAACGTAAGTGCATTGCACGGAAACGGAAGGAAAAGAGACTTCGGGGGTACCCGCCGGCCCGAAAAGCCACGCATAACACAGGGAAATACTAGCCCGGGCGGCCACCAAAAGGGAGATCGATCTGCCCGCAATCCGGCGCCGGAAGCCCCTTCGCGGCCAATTTCGCACCAAAAGTACATAAAGAAATAAGAAAACTATCTGACCCGGCTATATAGACTCACTATCCTTGCGAGAAGGCTCAGCTACAATATCGGTCTTTGAAAGGCCTCGGCCCTCGCTCGCCCCAAGTTATCCCGATTGACACGCGCGGTGTTTGGCGCGTAGCGGGCAACTCGCAAGAGCGACCGGCAAGAATCCGGCCTTGGACAAACTCCCCATCGAAGACCGATCCGTTTTTCTGGAACCGAAATGACTCACGTTGTCACCGAAGCCTGCATCCGTTGCCGTTACACCGACTGCGTTGATGTGTGTCCGGTCGATTGTTTCCGCGAAGGCCCGAACTTCCTGGCCATCGATCCCGACGAATGCATCGACTGCGCCGTGTGCGTGGCCGAGTGCCCGGTGAACGCGATTTACGCCGAGGAAGATGTGCCCGGCGACCAGCAGCAGTTCATTGACCTGAACGCCGAGCTGGCCCGCAACTGGCCGTCCATCACCAAGACCAAGGCCCCGCTGGCCGAGGCCGAGGAATGGAAGGACGCCACCGACAAGCTGCAATACCTGCAGCGCTGAGAAAAGACTGACGCACGGGTGACAGATACCTGCCGGCGGCACGCCGGATCTGCCTGCCCGCGTCGCAGAAAGCCGTCCCCACGCGCTTTCCCGTAATACCGGGCACCTGCCGTGCCCACAACGTATCAGGACGAATATGGACTTGAGCATTCCAAATCCCGTGGCCGACGCGACCCAGCAGGCTGGCGGCAACAACGGCGGCCAGCCGCTGGAAATCGACGCGCTGATCGTTGGCGCGGGCCCCGTTGGCCTGTTCCAGGTGTTCGAACTCGGCCTGCTCGAAATCAAGGCGCACGTGATCGACTCGCTCAAGGTGGTGGGCGGCCAGTGCGTGGAGCTGTATCCGGACAAGCCGATCTACGACATCCCGGCGGTGCCCATCTGCACGGGCCAGGAGCTGACCGACAACCTGCTCAAGCAGATCGAGCCGTTCTCGCCCACGTTCCACCTGGGCCAGGAAGTCAGCGTCGTCGAGCGCCGTGAAGACGGCCGCTTCTTCGTCGAGACGTCCCTCGGAACCCGCTTCATCACCAAGACCATCTTCATCGCCGCCGGCGTGGGCTCGTTCCAGCCGCGTACGGTGAAGGTGGAAGGCATCGACAAGTTCGAAGGCAAGCAGCTGTTCTACCGCGTGAAGGATCCGAGCCGTTTCCATGGCCGCAACCTGGTGATCGTGGGCGGTGGCGATTCGGCACTGGACTGGGCGCTGGACCTCCATGGCAAGGCCGAGTCGATCGTGCTGATCCATCGCCGCGACGGCTTCCGCGCCGCGCCCGCCTCGGTGGCCAAGATGCGCGACCTGTGCGAGCAGATGGAAATGCAATTCATGGTTGGCCAGATCGGCGGCTATGAAGAGAAGGACGGCGTGCTCACCGAGATCAAGGTGACGGGTGGCGACGGCGTGACGCGCCGCATGCCGCTGGACGACCTGCTGGTGTTCTTCGGCCTGTCGCCGAAGCTCGGCCCGATCGCCGAGTGGGGCCTGGACCTGGAGCGCAAGCAGATCAAGGTGGATACCGAGAAGTTCGAGACGAACATCCCGGGCATCTTCGCCGTGGGTGACATCAACACCTACCCGGGCAAGAAGAAGCTGATCCTGTCGGGCTTCCACGAAGCCGCGCTGGCAGCGTTCGGCGCCGCGCCGTACATCTTCCCGGACAAGAAGATCCACATGCAATACACGACGACCTCGCCGAAGCTGCACAAGGTGCTGGGCGTCGAATCGCCGGTGTTCGACTGACCTGTCGAAGGCCAACGCAAAAAAATCGCCTTCGGGCGATTTTTTTGTTTGCACAATTTAAAAAGCTGGCTATAATGCGGCCTCGCTGTTGAACACGGCAACGCAGCAAAAGGCGGAAACGCCCGGCGCTGGCCGGTTTCAAGGCGAACCAGAGTTCCAACGACAACTTCTGACGAAAACAAAACGTTAAAAAGTTGTTGACGAAACGAAGAGAAGCTGGTTATAATTTCTTTCTCAGCTGTTCCCCGATAGCTCAGTCGGTAGAGCGCCGGACTGTTAATCCGTAGGTCCCTGGTTCGAGCCCAGGTCGGGGAGCCAACCGATAGAAGAGGAAGGCCGATGCGAAAGCATCGGCCTTTTTCTTTTCAGCCGCGCATAGTCCCCGCGCGCCTCGCAACGGCCATCCCCTCCCCCGCACAAACGTTCCAGAAAGCCCTGGCCGATGTGGCTATGATGAACAGCCGCATACTCCGAACCAGGACCCCGCAGTGAGCCCCCAGAGCTGGATCGACCTCAAGCAGGATGCCGACACCGGCATCGAGACGATTCGCGCCCATTTCGAGGGCCATGCGTACGATCCGCACTGGCATGACAGCTATCTGGTCGGCTACACCGAACAGGGCATCCAGCAGTTTCATTGCCGCCGCGAGGTTCAGCGCAGCGTGCCGGGCAAGGTCTTCACGCTGGAACCGGGTGAAATCCACGATGGTTACGCCGTGGCGCCCGAAGGCTTTACCTATTCGATGCTGTATCTGGACCCCCAGTGGCTGGAGCGCGAACTCCGTGCGTTGTTCGACGATGCTCCGGCTCACTGCCAGCCCGCCTTCGCGCGTACGCTGAGCGAAGACCCGCAACTGATCGAAGCCATCGGCCATGCGTTCACGGTGCTGCAACAGCCGGAACTGCGCATCGTCCGGCAGTCCGCGCTCGACGCCCTGCTGGCCCGGCTGACGTCGAATCTGCGCTGGCGCACGGCACGCGCCATCGATCCGCGTCTGCCGCTGGCAGCCCAACGCGCGCGCGACTACCTGCATGACCACGTGGACCAGGACATCGGCCTGGACGACCTGGCCGCCGCCAGCGGCGTGGACCGCTACCGTCTGACTCGCGCATTCAAGACCGCGTTCGGCATTGCGCCGCACGCCTACCTGGTGCAATTGCGGCTGGCTCGCGCCCGCCATATGCTGGCCCGTGGCGCCACCCCCGCCGACGTGGCCATGGCGCTCGGGTTCGCCGACCAGAGCCATCTGGGCCGCTGGTTCCGGCGGGCCTATGGCCTGACGCCCGCACACTACCGCAAACGCTGCTCAAATCTTCCAGACGCCTAGGCAGCGCGGCCGCAACAATGGCCGCATGAGCGATACCCTGCCCTTCCTGCCCTTTCTGATGTTTGCCGTGGTGGCGTCGATCACGCCCGGCCCGACCAACGTTATCGTGCTGAGCCACAGCGCACGCCGTGGCGTGACGGCTACGCTGCCAATCATCATCGGTGGCTGCGGCGGCGCCGCGCTGCTGGTGCTGACTGTCGGCATCGGCGTCGGCGACGCCCTGGCCGCCTACCCGCTCCTGCAGCGCGCCATGGCCTGGACCGGCGTGCTTTGGCTGTCCTGGGTGGCCTGGCAGATCTGGCGCAGCCCGGCATCCGCCATGGCAACAGACGGCACGGAGGCACCCGGCAGGCCGCTCGGGCTCGCTGGCGCGGCCTGCCTACAGCTGGTGAACCCCAAGACGTGGATGATGGCGCTGGCCGTGGTCAGCGTCTTTGCCGGCCATGGGGCCGACCAGTCGCAACGGGTGCTGCTGCTGTCACTGATCTTCTTTGTCGTGTCCCTGCCGTGCATGGGGGCGTGGGCGGTGCTGGGCGCCGGGGCCGCTCGCTTCATTCGATCGCCCGTCCTGTTGAAGCGGTTCGAACGCCTCATGGCGCTCGTGTTGCTGGCGTCGGCTTGGGGCAGTCTGTTGCCTTGATGCAAAATCGTCGAAAAGGCGTTCTCACGCACATTTTCTGGGGTATAGTCTTGGATTGCCCTGAATAGCTTGACTCTCGCCCGGTATACCTGTAAAAGCTTACCGGCGTATTTCTTGCGCAATATCCACGGAAACAGGTAGTCGCCAAGTTTTTGCCTAGCTAGGAAAATTTGGCCCGTCACCCCTGACACAGGCAGTATGGATTTCGGTCCGCAGCAGGTTCTAGGGGGCGCACCACGGCATTCGCCGCAGCGTGCGATACCAACGTCTCGGAAGGCTCCGGAGCCCGACGCGACACGTTTCCCTCCTATGAACCCACCGCCTCTGGCGGTTATTCCTGAAGGACTGAATTGACTAAGATCGTTCTGAAACCGGGCGAGCCCGTTGAAGTTGCAATGCGTCGTTTCCGTCGCTCCATTCTGCAGACTGGACTGATCGTGGAACTGAAGAGCCGCACCGCCTACGAAAAGCCGACGACCGAGCGCAAGCGCAAGAAGAAGGCTGCCGAGGCCCGTCTGCGCAAGCGTCTGCGCATGCAAATGCTGCCGAAGAAGCTCTACTGATTCGGGCTTTGCCAAAAGAAAAACCGCCAGTTCGCTGGCGGTTTTTTTTCGTCCACGCTCCCGGCCGCTGGGCGGGACACGATGAAGCGCTCAGGTACGCGTGGCAATCAGCGCACCGGCGCCGATCAGCGTGATGCCGCCCGCACGCTGCACATTGGCCTGCGCGCGCTGCGAGGTCAGCCGCGTGGCCAGCGAGCGCGCCAGCAGCGCATAGACCATGGCGTTGGCGGTGGCCAGCACCACGAAGGTCGGGATCAGGACCACAGCCTGCGGCCAGAACGCCAGATTGGCATCGATGAACTGCGGCACGAAGGCCACGAAGAACACGATGCTCTTCGGATTCAGCGCCGTCACCAGCCACGCCTTGGCAAATCGCTGGCATCCGCTACCGGACTGCGCCGCCACATCGAGCGAGCGCGCACGGCCGGCCGTGCGCAGCGCCTGCACGCCGAGATAGACGAGATAGGCGGCGCCCGCCCATTTCAGGCCCGTGAACAGCGTGGCAGAGGCTGCCAGGACGGCGCCCAGGCCGGCCATCGACAGGGTGAACGCGGTGAGGTCGCCGGCCGCCACGCCGGCCACCGTGGCGTAGGCGCTGCGGCCGCGGTGCGCCAGCGCATCGCCAATCACCAGCAGGATGGTCGGACCGGGAATGATCAGCAGCACCACGCTGGTCAATACGAATGTGATCCAGTGTTCGAAGGACATGGGTTCTCCTGTTGCGTCGTCGTTTTTGTTCGCAAGACGCCGAGAGTACGCCTGTCCGCCCGGCCCCGCCAGTCTGCCGATATGCCCCTGCGAATGGAATTGTCTTGCTGCGATGCGCCAACAATGCGTCACGCGATGGCCGGCATAATGGCGGATATCGCTCGCAAGGACTTCGCCTTGACTGCCATCCTCCAGATGCGCAATGTGCGCAAACGCTACGGCGACCAGCTCGTCGTCGACAACCTCGACCTGGAAGTCCAGCCCGGCCAGTGCTTCGGACTGCTGGGCCCCAACGGCGCCGGCAAGACCACCACGCTGCGCATGCTGCTGGGTCTGACCACGCCCGAATCGGGCACGCTGACGCTGTGTGGCGAACCCATCCCGCAGCGCGCCCCGCAGGCTCGCATGCGCGTGGGCGTGGTGCCGCAGTTCGACAATCTCGACCCCGACTTCTCGGTGATCGAGAACCTGCGCATCTTCGGCCGGTACTTCGGGCTGTCGTCGGCCCGGATTGCCGAGCAGGTGCCCCGGCTGCTGGAATTCGCGCGGCTCGAGAACAAGGCCAATGCGCAGGTGCGCGACCTGTCCGGCGGGATGCGCCGACGCCTGACCGTGGCGCGCGCGCTGATCAACGATCCCGACCTGCTCGTGATGGACGAGCCCACAACCGGCCTGGATCCGCAGGCGCGCCACCTGATCTGGGAGCGCCTCAAGTCGCTGCTTGCCGCGGGCAAGACAATTCTGCTGACCACGCACTTCATGGAAGAAGCCGAACGGCTCTGCAATCACCTGTGCGTGATCGATGCCGGGCGCAAGATCGCCGAGGGCAAGCCGCACGAGCTGATCGACCGCGAAATCGGCTGCGATGTGGTGGAGGTCTACGGCGACGAGCTCGAACCCCTGCGCGACACGCTGACGCCGCTGGCCGACCGCTGCGAAATGCGCGGCGAGACGCTGTTCTGCTACGTGCGGCAGCCCGATCCGCTGCTGGCCGCGCTGCACGGCAAGGGCGGCGTACGTTACCTGCACCGGCCCGCCAACCTTGAGGACGTGTTCCTCAAGCTGACCGGCCGCGAGATGAGAGATTGAGACACGGATGACCGAGATGAGCGAACAGGATCCACGCAATCCCGACATCGCAATTTCGCCAGGATCTGCGGCGTCGACAGCCCCCCAGCACTATCCCCAGCCCCTGCTGCCGCGCAACGAGCGCAACTGGATGATGGTCTGGTATCGCAACTACATGGTCTGGAAGAAGCTCGCCATCCCGTCGATGATCGGCAACCTCGCCGATCCGATGATCTACCTGTTCGGCCTGGGCCTTGGCCTGGGCCTGCTGGTGGGCCAGGTGCATGGTGTGTCGTACATCGCCTTCCTGGCGGCCGGCACCACGGCGTCCAGCGTGATGATGTCGGCCAGCTTCGAGTCGATGTATTCGGCCTTCTCGCGCATGCACGTGCAACGCACGTGGGAAGCCATCATGCATGCGCCGCTCACGCTCGGCGACGTGGTGCTCGGAGAAGTGCTCTGGGCCGCCAGCAAGGCCGTGCTGTCGGGCGCGGCGATCATGATCGTGGCTGGCCTGCTGGGCTATGCGCAGTTCCCGGGCGCACTGGCCGCACTGCCGGTGATCGTGCTGGCCGGCATCGCGTTTGCAAGCCTGGCGATGATTATCACGGCGCTGGCCCCAAGCTACGATTTCTTCATGTTCTACCAGACGCTGGTGATGACGCCGATGCTGCTGCTGTCGGGCGTGTTCTTCCCGCTGGAACAGTTGCCCGAGGGTGCGCAGAAAGCGACGATGGTCCTGCCGCTGGCGCACGCGGTGGCGCTGATTCGTCCGTTGATGCTGGGAAGGCCGGTGGAGAACGCCGCGGTGCATCTGGCCGTGCTGGCAGCCTATGCGGTGGTGGCGCTGGTGGTGGCCCTGGTACTGCTGCGCAGGCGACTGCTGCGCTGAGGCGATACCGAGGCAGAGGCCCTCTCCCGCCGACCGGGAGAGGGAACACGGATTTCGTTACTGACCCAGACCGCGCAGCAGATCGGCCTTCAGGTCATCCACCGATTCCAGCCCCACGGCCAGGCGGATCAGGCCTTCGCTGATGCCGGCGACGGCCTTCGCCTCCGGCGCCACGCGGCCGTGTGTGGTGGTGTACGGATGCGTGATCGTCGTGCGGGTGTCACCCAGGTTGCCCGTGATCGAGCACAGTTTCGTGCTGTCGATCACACGCCAGGCGTTGGCACGCATCTGCTCGGGCGTGGCGCCCTTCAACTCGAATGACACGATCGCCCCGCCACCGCTTTGCTGGCGCTTCGCGACCTCGTACTGGGGGTGCGAAGTCAGCGCCGGATGGAACACGCGGTTGACGGCCGGATGCGATTCCAGGAGTTGGGCCAGCGCCAGCGCGCTCTGCGAATGGCGCTCCATGCGGATGGCCAGCGTCTCCATGCCCTTGAGCATCACCCAGGCGTTGAACGCCGACAGCGTCGGGCCCGCCGTGCGCACGAACGGGAAGACCTTGCCCATGATGAAGTCGTGCCTGCCCAGCACGGCGCCACCGAGGACACGGCCCTGGCCGTCGATGTGCTTGGTGGCCGAATGCACCACCACGTCGGCGCCGAAACGGATCGGCTGCTGCAGCGCCGGCGAGCAGAAGCAGTTGTCCACCACGAACAGCGCGCCCGCGTTGTGCGCGATCTCGCCCACGGCCGCGATGTCAGACACCTCGGTCAGCGGATTCGACGGCGTTTCCAGGAAAAACAGCTTCGTATTGGGCTTTACAGCCGCACGCCAGGCGCCCAGGTCAGTACCGTCGACGTAGGTCGTCTCGACGCCAAACCTGGCCAGGACCGAGTTGAACAGCGTCATGGTCGACCCGAAGATCGAGCGCGAGCTGACCAGGTGATCGCCGGACTGCAGCGTGGACAGCGCCACCGACAGGATCGCGCTCATGCCCGACGCCGTGGCCATGCAGGCCTCGGCACCTTCCAGCGCCGCCAGGCGGGACTGGAACATCGACACGGTCGGATTGGTGAAGCGCGAATACGTGTAGCCCTCTTCCGAGTTGGCAAAGCGTTCGGCAGCCTCGGCGGCGCTGTTGAAGCAGAAGCTCGAGGTCAGGTACATCGCCTCGGAGTGCTCCATGAACTCGCCGGTGCGCAGTGTGCCTGCGCGCACGCCAAGGGTGTCAATGCCGTACAACTCGGGTTGGAACGGTTCGCTCATGCTGCTGTACTGCCCAATGTGATGGATTGTCGTTATTCGTTGCCGCCCGATCGTTGCAGGTGCAGCTGCGAACGTTCAGTTTCACCACCGTTGCTGCCTTCGCGGTCGGCCTGGCTGCGCGCCGTTTCCAGGCGGTCCAGGTAGGCCTCGTCGATATCGCCGGTGATGTACTTGCCGTCGAAGCACGACGCATCGAAGTCACGCAGGTTCGGGTTGATGTCGCGCACGGCCTGCTTCATCGATTCCACGTCCTGGTACACGAGCTGGTCGGCGCCGATCATGCGCGCCACTTCCTCGTCGGTGCGGCCGTGCGCCACCAGTTCGGCGCGCGTCGGCATGTCGATGCCGTACACGTTCGGGAACTTCACGGGCGGCGCGGCCGAGGCGAAGATCACCTTCTTGGCGCCGGCGTCGCGAGCCATCTGCACGATTTCGAACGACGTCGTGCCGCGCACGATCGAGTCGTCGACGATCAGCACGTTCTTGTCCTTGAACTCCACGCCCATGGCGTTGAGCTTCTGGCGTACCGACTTCTTGCGCACTGCCTGGCCCGGCATGATGAACGTGCGGCCCACATAGCGGTTCTTGAAGAAGCCCTCGCGGTACGGCACGCCGAGCGCGTTGGCTACCTGCATGGCGGCCGGGCGGCTCGAATCGGGAATCGGCATGACCACGTCGATCTCGCCGGCCGGCACTTCGCGGCGGATCTTCTCGGCCAGGTAGTCACCCATGCGCAGGCGGGCGTCGTAGACCGGCACGCCGTCGATGCACGAGTCCGGACGGGCGAGGTACACGAATTCGAAAATGCAGGGCGTCAGTTGCGGATTGTCAGCGCACTGCTTGCTGTGGAACTTGCCGTCCAGGTCGATGAAGATCGCTTCGCCCGGCGCCACGTCGCGCTCCATGGTGTAGCCCATGCCTTCGAGCGCCACCGACTCCGACGCAATCAGGTATTCCTTGCCGGTCGGCGTATCGACGCTGCCGATGCACAGCGGGCGGATGCCGAACGGATCGCGCACGGCCAGCAGGCCATAGCCCGAGATCTGCGCAGTGATGGCGTAGGCGCCCTTCACGCGGCGATGCATGCCGCTGACCGCCGTGAAGATGGTTTCCGGCACCAGCGACTTGCCATTGCTGGCGCGCTGCAGTTCGTCGGCCAGCACGTTCAGCAGCACTTCGGAATCCGAATGCGTGTTGATGTGGCGACGGTCGCGGCGGAACATCTCCTCGCGCAGCTGCTCCGAGTTGGTCAGGTTGCCGTTGTGGGCCAGGATGATGCCGTACGGCGCGTTCACGTAGAACGGCTGGGCTTCTTCCTCGCTCGACGCGGAGCCGGCGGTCGGGTAACGCACCTGGCCGATACCGGACGTGCCCGGCAGGCCGCGCATGTTGCGCGTGCGGAACACGTCGCGCACCAGGCCGTTGGCCTTGTGCATGTGGAAGGTGCTGCCATTGGCCGTGGCGATGCCGGCTGCATCCTGTCCGCGGTGTTGCAACAGCAGCAGGCTGTCATAAATGAGTTGGTTGACAGGGCTGGTGGAAACCACGCCGACGATACCGCACATGCCGAACTCCCAGGAAAGGCAAATTGATTCAGGGGCGCCATTCCGTCATGTACGCGACGGAACTGCGTTGATACTGCGCCGCGAGCGCCCAGGGTTCAAGCACTCGCGTCTTTGTTTCAGGTCTTTACGTACCTGGCCAGGTCGGGTGGCAGCCATTGGCGCAGCTCACCCATCGCCTGGATCACATACGGGCGCGACACCGCGTCGCGCCAGAACGGCTCCTCGGGCAGTTTCGTGAGCCCCGCCAGCACGACGATCAGCATCACGATCAGCACGCCCCGCGCCAGGCCGAACACCAGGCCCAGGCCACGATCCGCCGGCTTCAGGCCGGTCGTTTCCAGCAACTGGCCCAGGATCGCCCCGGCCAGCGCCGACACGATCCACGTGCCGAAGAACACGGTCAGGAAGCCCAGCGCACTGCGCGTCAGTTCGCCGCCCGGCAGCGATTCCGGCATCCACTTTGCGGCCACGCCGCCAAAGTGATATGCCAGCACGAACGCCACGACCCAGCCCACCAGTGCCAGCATCTCTCGCACCAGGCCGCGCAGCACGCCAATCAGTGCGGACGCCACCAGAATGAAGGCCACGCCATAGTCAAAAAAGGTAAAAGCCATGCGTGCGATGCGGGTTCCTGTCAGATGGGGGCAAACTGCCGCCCTGCAATCGGTACGTAACGGGACGTTATCGGCTACGTCGCTGCCCGGGAGGTTACTGCTCCACCACCTTCGAGGTCAGGCCGATCGACCGCACCTTCTTGTCGGCCGCATCGGCCGCATCGCGGCTGGCGAACGGACCGGCGCGCAGCAGGATGCGGTCGCCATCGGCCAGCGTCTTCTTTTCCACGAACGCCGGCACCTTGCTCTCCTTGAGCTTGGCCAGCCAGTTCTTCGCGCGCTCTTCCGACGAAAACGCGCCGATCAGGATCAGGTACTTGGTATTGGCGGCGGCAGGCTTGTCCGCCGGCTTGGCCTCGGCGGGCTTCGCGTCGGCCACTTTCGTCTCGACCTTCGCTTCAGCCTTGACCTCGCCCCTGGGCTTGTCAGCGGGCGGCGCGGTGACGATCTCCTCGCCTGCATCGAGCGCGGCGTCGTTGCGGCCGGCGTTGGCCGACGGCGGCAGCGCCTGGGCCTTGCGCGCCTCGACCTTGGGCTTCTGCGCGCCCTGGCCGTTGGCCACGCTGACGGCCACGTCGTCCGACACGGGGCGCGGCTTGTGCTCGAAGACGATCGGCAACACGATGACGGCCGCCGCAAGCAGCACCACGGCGCCGATCAGGCGGCGACGTGCACGTTGTTTCTGGGGGAAGTCGGGATCGAGGGTATCGTCCGCGTATTCGTCGGCCGTGCGGCGCGACGCGCCGATGCCGGCGCCGGTTTCCGCACGCGTGCGGCGACCGCGTTCGGGTGCCGGGTCAGTGCCCTTGCGGGACGAGAACAGCGAAAGCAGGCCCATAAATGCCCAAAGAGTGGTGTTCGGTGTGATGTCGTTCCGGCCCGGGAGTTCAGCCAGAAATGCAGCCTGGCATTCAGTTGGCCTGCGTGGCGCGATATGCCATCACGCCCGCCACGGTATAGAACGATCCGAAGACCAGGATTCTATCATTCTCGGTTGCACGCTCGACAGCATCGCGATACGCCAGTTCCGGACTTGAGAAGCACGCCGCCGTGTTATCCGGCCCTTCCCGGAAGCCCGTGGCGTCCAGTGCCTCGCGCAGGTCACTGGCCGTGGCGGCGCGCTCCGTGGGCAGGTCGCACAGGCACCAGTGATCGACCTTGTCGGCCACGTGGCGCAGCACGCCGGCGATGTCCTTGTCCGCCATGGCGCCGAACACCGCATAGGTGTAGCGGAAAAACCCCATGTTCTCCATGTTCTGGCCCAGCGTGGCTGCGGCATGGGGATTGTGCGCCACATCGAGGATCACGGCCGGACGCCCCGGCATCACCTGGAACCGCCCGGGCAGTTCCACGAACGCCAGCCCGTTGCGCACTTCCTGCGCACTGACCGGCAGGCGCGGGCGCATGGCCTGCAACGCAGCCAGCGCCGCCGACGCATTTAGCAGCTGGTTGGCACCACGCAGCGCCGGGTAGCCCAGGCCATTGAGCTTGCGGTCGCGGCCGGTCCAGTCCCACTGCTGGCGCTCCTGGCCCGGCGCGGCCTGGTGGCGGAAATCTCGGCCCACCAGCCACAGATCGGCGCCGATGGCCTCGGCATGGTCGATGACCGACTGCGGCGGCATCGGGTCACCGCAGATGGCCGGCACGTTGGGGCGGAAGATACCGGCCTTCTCGTAGCCGATCTTCTCGCGCGTATCGCCCAGGTACTGGGTGTGGTCGATATCGACACTGGTGATGACCGCGCAGTCCGTGTCGATCACATTGACGGCGTCGAGCCGGCCACCCAGGCCCACTTCGAGGATGATCGCATCCAGCCCGGCCGAGGCAAACATATGGATGATGGCCAGCGTCGTGAATTCGAAATACGTCAGGCTGATCGGATCCGCAAAACTCGTGCGGGCACGCTCCACGGCCTCGAAGTGCGGCAGCAGCTGCGCGTCGGTGGCTTGCTCGCCGTTCAGGCGGGCGCGCTCGTTGAACCGGATCAGGTGCGGCGACGTATGCAGCCCCACCTTGTAGCCGGCCTCCAGCAGGATGCATTCGAGCATCGCGCAGGTCGACCCCTTGCCGTTGGTGCCGCCGACGGTGAACACCGCGGCGTCGATGCGCAGCCCCAGTGCTTCCTTGACGCGCGTGATACGCGTCAAACCCATGTCGATGCCCACGGGATGGGCGGTTTCCAGGTGTTGGAGCCAGTCGGGGAGTGTGTGGAAGATGGGCATGCTGAGTTACGACACGACTAAAAACAAAATGGCGCGGGTGGGTACCCGCGCCATTGTCCTGCAAATCACGCTACCGCGTCAGGCCACTGCATCGGCCGGCTGCTTTTGCAGCAGCGCCAGCAGCTGGGCAATTTCCGCACGCAGGCGGCGACGGTCGACGATCATGTCAATGGCGCCCTTCTGCAGCAGGAATTCGGCGCGCTGGAAGCCTTCCGGCAGCTTCTCGCGCACCGTCTGCTCGATCACGCGCGGGCCGGCAAATCCGATCAGCGCCTTGGGCTCGGCGATCACCACATCGCCCAGGAACGCGAACGATGCCGACACGCCGCCCATGGTCGGGTCGGTCAGCACGCTGATGAACGGCAGTTTGGCATTCGACAGCTGGTTCAGCATGGCCGTGGTCTTGGCCATCTGCATCAGCGACAGCAGGCTTTCCTGCATGCGCGCGCCGCCCGTGGCGGTCACGCAGATGAACGGCACCTTCTGCTCCAGCGCGGCCTGCGCGCCGCGAGCGAAACGCTCGCCCACCACCGAGCCCATCGAACCGCCCATGAACTCGAACTCGAAGCAGGCCACGACCACCGGAATGGTGTGGATTGCACCGCCGACGACCACCATCGCGTCGGTTTCGCCGGTGTCATCCATGGCGGCCTTGATGCGGTCCGGGTACTTTTTCGTGTCCTTGAACTTCAGCGCGTCCACCGGCACGATTTCCTGGCCGATCTCGAAGCGGCCTTCCGCGTCCAGCAGCTTGTCCAGGCGCTCGCGCGATCGGATGCGCATGTGGTGGTCGCACTTCGGGCAGACGTGCAGATTGGCTTCCACGTCGGTACGGTACAGCGTCGACTCGCACGACGGGCACTTGACCCACAACCCTTCCGGAATGCCCTTGCGGGTGGAGGGGTCGGTCTGTTGAATCTTGGGAGGCAGGAGTTTATCCAACCAGCTCATGAAAGCTCCTTTCGGATAACTGCCGCCCGCGCATCGACGCCCCATTTTCGGGGGGCGGACACAGGGACGGCAGGGAATCAGGCCGCGAATTTACCACGCCCGGCACGTCTCGCCTAAGCAAAACGCGCCAATTGTGCCGCTTAAGTCTCAAACGGCAGCAATCGGCGACGTTTTTGCGGCGCTTATCGGGCAATCGTCACGCTTTGGACACGTTTTCAGGCGTCCAGTGCCTGGCGGATGTCGGCGATAAACGCGCGCAGGGCATCCACCGCCTTGTCACGCGGCGCATCTTCGAGCAGTTGCACCAGGCGGCTGCCGATCACCACGGCGTCCGCCACGCTGCCGATCGCACGCGCCGTTTGCGCATCGCGGATGCCGAAGCCCACGCCCACCGGCAGGTTGGCGTGCTGTCTGATCAGCGGCAGGCGCGCGGCCACGCTATCGAGGTCCAACGTGGCCGAACCGGTGACGCCCTTGAGCGACACGTAGTAAAGATAGCCGCTGGCGACCCTCGCCACGGCGGCAATGCGGTCGTCAGTGGACGTCGGCGCCAGCAGGAAGATCGGATCCATCTGGTTGGCGCGCATCAGGCCGGCAAACGACTCGCACTCCTCGGGCGGGTAATCCACCACGAGCACGCCATCCACGCCTGCCGCCGAGGCGGCCTTGGCGAACGTTTCCTCGCCCATGCGCTCGATCGGGTTCGCATAGCCCATCAGCACCACGGGGGTGGTGTCGTTGGTCTGGCGGAATTCCTTGACCCAAGCCAGCACCTGCGTCAGCGAGACGCCTTGCGCCAGCGCACGCTCGGAGGCGCGCTGGATGACCGGACCATCGGCCATCGGGTCGGAAAACGGCACGCCGAGCTCGATCACGTCGGCGCCGCCTTCCACCAGCGCGTGCATCAGCGGCACGGTCAGCGCGGGCGCGGGGTCGCCGGCCGTGATGAACGGAATCAGGCCCTTCTTCTGCTGCGCGGCCAGTGCCGCGAAAGTCTTCTGGATACGGGACATGTCGTTGGCCATCGGAATCAGATAAGGCGCTGCACCGGCGATGCCGCGTCGTTGGCATCGTCGTTGGCAGCGGCCGGGGTCGTTTCGGTGCCCGCGGGCAGGCTGTCGGCCACGCTGTCGGGCTGGATCGGCGCATACACGGGCTGCGCAGCCCTCACGCGATCGCGCACCAGCGCGGCATATTGCGGATTCATCTCGAAGCCGACAAAGCGCCGGCCGTGGCGCACGCAGGCCACCGCCGTGGTGCCGCTGCCCGTGAACGGGTCCAGCACCACGCCGCCCGGCGGGCAGCTCGACAGCACCATGCGTTCGACGATCTCCAGCGGCTTCTGCGTGGGATGATCGGCGCGCTCGGGGTCCTGCCGGTGGATGCGCGGCACGCTCCACAGGTCCTTCGGGTTGTAGCCCACCTCGAGCCACTTCTTGCCCTCGAAGCGCGGCCGGCTGCGGGCCTTCTTGGTCTCGGCATCGTACGGAATGCGCACCGGATCGAGGTCGAAGTAGTAGTCGCGCTGCCGGGCGAAGAAGCCGATGTTGTCGTGCACCGACGAGAACTTGCGCGTGGTGCCGCCCATGCTCGGCACGCGGCGATCCCAGATGATCTCGTTGATCATCGTCAGCCGCTTCTTGAGCATCACGAACAGCTCGGGCGAGTACTGCCACGTGCAGAACAGGTACAGGGTGCCCTTGGGGGCCAGCTTTGGGATGATGGCATCCATCCAGCGTTCGGACCATTCCAGGTAGGCGTCGCCCGACAGCAGGTCGGAATCGTTGCCATAGTCCTTGCCCAGGCCATAGGGCGGATCGGCGACGATCAGGTCGACCGATCCGTCCTCGATGCGCCGGATGCCTTCGAGCGCGTCTTCCTGGTACAGGCGGACGGCTTCGGTGTCGAGGATGTCGAACGGCGCCGCGGCGCCGCCCTCTTCTGCCGGGGTCGTGGTGTCGGGGGGCAGCGCACGCATTACAGCTTCAACCCCGCACGTTCGGCCACCGTGTGCATGTCCTTGTCGCCTCGGCCGGACAGGTTCACGAGCAGCAGCTTGTCCTTGGGCAGCGTCGGCGCCAGCTTGCACGCGTATGCGATGGCATGGCTCGATTCCAGCGCCGGGATGATGCCTTCGATGCGGCAGCAGTCGTGGAACGCCTTCAACGCTTCGTCATCGGTGATCGGCACATATTGCGCGCGGCCGATGTCCTTGAGCCATGCGTGTTCCGGCCCCACACCCGGATAGTCCAGCCCGGCCGACACCGAGTGGGTCTCGATGATCTGGCCGTTCTCGTCCTGCAGCAGGTAGGTACGGTTGCCGTGCAGCACGCCCGGCGACCCGCCGGTCAGCGATGCCGCGTGGCGGCCCGTGTCCAGGCCGTCACCGGCCGCTTCCACGCCGATCAGCTGCACGTCCTTGTGCTCGATGTACGGATAGAAAATGCCCATGGCGTTCGAGCCGCCGCCCACGCAGGCGATCACGGCGTCCGGCTGGCGGCCGGTCAGCTCGGGCATCTGCACTTTCGATTCCTCGCCGATCACGCACTGGAAATCGCGCACCATCATCGGATACGGGTGCGGGCCGGCTACCGTGCCGATGATGTAGAACGTGGTCTCGACGTTGGTCACCCAGTCGCGCATCGCCTCGTTGAGCGCGTCCTTGAGCGTCTTCGAACCGCTTTCCACGGGCACCACCGTGGCACCCAGCAGCTTCATGCGATAGACGTTGGCGGCCTGGCGGCGCACGTCCTCCGAGCCCATGTAGACCACGCACTCCATGCCGAAGCGCGCGGCGATGGTCGCCGTGGCCACGCCGTGCTGGCCGGCGCCGGTCTCGGCGATCACGCGCTTCTTGCCCATGCGCCGGGCCAGCAGCGCCTGGCCGATCACATTGTTGATCTTGTGCGCGCCGGTGTGGTTCAGGTCTTCGCGCTTGAAGAACAGCTGGGCCCCGCCGAGCGTCTCGCTCCAACGCTGTGCGTGGTAGATCGGCGACGGGCGGCCGACAAAGTGCTTCAGCTCGCGCTGGAATTCGGCGTTGAAGTCCGCGTCCTGCTGGTAGTGCGCATAGGCGTCGCGCAACTCGTCCAGCGCGTGGACCAGGGTTTCGGAAACGAAGCTACCGCCATAGGGGCCGAAATGGCCCCGGGAATCGGGCAAGTCGTACATGTCCAGGCTCTCAGGTGGCGCACCACGCACAATGGTGGTGGAGCGCATCAAATTCGGTATCGGGCGATCGGAGCGACCGGGGGCAATCGGGGATGGCAGCGCAGAGCCGGCGTGGCGTTACTGGCCGGCCTGTCCTGCATCCGCCCTGCGCACGGCGCGTACGAACGCGGCAATGCGGGCGTGGTCCTTCACACCCTTCGACGCCTCCACGCCGCTGCTGACATCCACGGCATAGGGGCGTACGCGTTCAATCGCACCAGCGACGTTTTGCGCGTTCAACCCACCACTCAAAACGATGCGAGGAGCGTCGTTTGCGTGCGGGCTGGTCAGATTGGGCGGAAGCCATTGAGCAGGAATCAGGGTCCAGTCGAAGACGTGGCCGCCACCGCCATAGCCTTCCACGAAGGCGTCGAGCAACAGGCCGGCGGCGTCACGGTATTGATCGGCGAATTCTACCAAATCAAGCCCCGGCTGGACACGTGCGGCACGCACAAACGGCAGCCTGCAGCGGCGCGCAATCTCGGTGCATTGCTGCGCCGTTTCGTCGCCGTGGAACTGGAGTAGCGTCAACGGCACACGCTCGGTGACATGCGCCACTTCCTCGGCATCGGCGTTGACGAACAGACCGGTCACAGTGACGAAAGGCGGCACCTGCTCGGCCAGGGCGGCCGCTCGCGCCACATCCACGAAGCGGGGACTCTTGTCGTAGAACACCAGGCCGATGGCATCGGCGCCGGCGTCAACGGCCGCGCGCACGTCCTCCGGACGCGTCAGCCCGCAGATCTTGATGCGGGTGCGGGGCGGCACGGGGCCGGAATCAGGCGCCATTGTCGGGACCATCGGCAAATACTCCGTGGAAGAAGCTGGCGGACGCGTCCGCCGTGGGTAGCTGGTACGGCTCAGGATACTTCACGTCGACCAGGTACAGCCCGTCGGGCATGAACGTCGGGGCGGCTTTCTGCCGGTTGCGGCCGGCCAGCACCTCGGCCATCCATTCGGCCGGGTAACGACCCCGCCCCACCGCCACCAGGCAGCCCATCAGGTTGCGCACCATGTGGTGCAGGAAGGCGCTGGCCCGGAAGCGCAGGAACACCCAGTTGCCGTCGTCCCGGATCGTCACGTCGTACATCGTCTTGACCGGCGACTTGGCCTGGCACTCGGCCGCCCGGAACGCCGAGAAGTCATGCTCGCCCAGCAGGCAGGCGGCCGCCGCGCGCATCGCGTCGACATCGAGCCGCTGGCCCGGCGGCAGCATCTGGTAGCCGGCGCGGCTGTGGATCATCGGCACGCGGTGCGGGCCGGTGTACAGCGCGTAGTAATACATCCGCTCGTAGGCGAGGAAGCGCGCATGGAAGCCGTCATCGACCGGCTCGGCCCATTGCAGCGCGATGGACGGCGGCAGGAACGCGTTGACGCCGCGCACCCACGAGAACTTGTCGCGATCCAGCTCGGTATCGAGGTGGATCACCTGGCCCAGCGCATGCACGCCGGTATCGGTCCGCCCCGCCACCGTGGTCAGCAGGCGCGTTCCGGCAAAACGCTCGATGGCGTCTTCCAGGTGGTCCTGCACGGTGTTGCGGTGGGGCTGCGACTGCCAGCCGGAAAAGGCCGAACCGTCGTAGTGGAGTCCGATGGCGATGCGATTCATGAATGTGGCGATGCCCAAAAACAAAATGCGCCGGAAGGGACGCTTCCGGCGCATCGCTTCGGGCTGCGGCACCCGTGTCAACGGCGTGCCGCAAACCCTGCATCATACCGGCCTTTGGGTCGGAACCCGCAGGCCAGCCCGCATCAGGCCACGTCGCGCAGCAGCGTGCGAGCCTCGGTCTGCAGCGGGTCTTCCGACTGCTCCACCACTTCCTGCAGCAGTTCGCGGGCACCTTCCTTGTCACCGATCTCGATGTAGGCGCGCGCCAGGTCGAGCTTGATCTGCATGTCGCGGCTGCCGTCCATGCCCGTGGCCGACAGCGTGCTGGCGGAAACGCCATGCGTCGAGTCGCCATTGCCCTCGGACGTGACACGGGTCAGGTCGATCGGCTCGACCAGCTTGCCGTTCTGGAGCATCGTCGGCGCGGGCAGCGGCACGGTCGACGCCGTCAGCGACGGCGCCTCGAACGTGGCCACCGAAGCCGGCTCTGCCGCCACGGCAGCACCCGGGCTCCCGGCATTCAGGTCCAGCGACAGGCTGGACATGTCGAACTCCAGCGGACGCGAGCGCGTCGGCGTATCAAGTGCCGGCACCCCGCCTGCGGGCAGGTCCAGGCCGGCGTCATGGCTTTCGTCCAGAACGTCGTCCAGACGCGCCACCGGTTCCGCAAGGTGCTCGTTACCGAATACCAGCGAGGCCGATTCCGGTGCCACGATGGGCTCCCCCGGCGCGGGCGCGGGGAAGGCATCGAGCGGCAGCGCCAGGTCGGGCATGGCCGATGCGTGGGGGGCCTGCTGCATCGACTGTGCAGGATCCTGCGTGCGCCACTGGTCGGCCACCGGCGTCGTCGTATCGGCTTCCGCCGTCGCGTCGGGCGCCACCGACAGGTACAGCGCGTTGCCCGGATCCAGCCTGCGACCCATTTCCGCGACCTGTTGCCAGTCCGCGCCTTGTCCGCCTACCTGGGCGAACATTTCTTCTGCGATCACTCGGAAACCTTCCACATCCTGACGAGTGTTGTAAATCTCCAGCAGCTTCAGGCGGATGGCCTGGCGCTCCGGATTCTGTTGCAACGCTTCGCGCAGGATTTCCTCGGCCTGCACGTCGCGTCCATACGCGATGTACACCTCGGCCTCGGCAATCGGATCCACTTCCGTCGCTTCGGGCGAGTTGTTGCCGATGCGGAAGTCGGCGCCAAACACGCTGTGCTGCGACGTGTCGACGCTCTGGCCACCGGCGGTGCCGAACAACGAGTGTCCGCCCGCCATGACCGTGCTTTCCTGGGACAGGATGCTGTCACCGAATCCGGTGTTTTCGCCCGCCTTCTGCTTCTGGCGGCGGCGATAGTACGCATATCCGCCAAGCAACGCAACCAGCACTCCCGCGCCCGGCAGCAGCATCGGGTTGGCGAGCAGTTCGTCGAGGAACGACGGCTGGGGCATCGGCTGGATGACCGGCGGCGTCTTTTTCGCGACGACCGGCGCCGAGGCGGCGGCTGCCGGTGCCGAAGCGCCTGCCTGCGGGGCGGACGCAGCAGCGGCAGCTTGCGGTGCCGACGCTGCAGCCGCGGCCGGGGCGGCCGCTGCGGGTTCCGGCGTAGCGGTGCTCGGGGCATCCGCGGCCTTGGCCGGCTCGGCCGGCACCACGGTCGGCGCAGGCGCGGCAGTATCGGCTGCCTTGCCAGCCGCCGGCGCGGCCGCGGCCGCAGCGGTGGCAGCGGTGGCAGCGGCAGCCTTGGCGCCCTGGTTGTTCTGGCTGTTCTGGTTGAGCTTGGCGATCTCCGCGTTCTTCAGCTCCATCAGGCGCTGCATGTCGGAGATGTTCTTCTCGAGATCGGCGACGCGCGATTCGGCGTCCTTCAGCTTGCGCTGGCTGGCCACGTCGGCTTCCGCCTTAGCCTGCGCGCCCTTCTCGGCCTTCGACAGCTTCAGTTCGTCACGCGGACCCGCGTTGGGCACCGTGGTGTCCTGCACCCGCGCGGTCACGTTGCCCGACTGCTCGCGGCCCGAACCGGCTTCCACCGACTTGGCGGCCGCCGCCGCGGCCAGGCGGCTGCGGTAGCTGTCGAAACCCTGCGTACGCGCCACCACTTCGCGGCGCGCTTCCCGCGGGCTCACCGACTGGGCCTGCTGGGCGCTCGGCACCTTCAGCACGGCGCCGGACTTGATCCGGTTGATGTTCCCGCCGATGAAGGCATTGGGGTTGTTGCGGTAGAGCGCCAGCAGCATCTGCTCCAGCGATACCGAATCCACGCCCTGCGAGGCATCGCCGGCGATGCCATACAGCGTGTCGCCTTGCTGGACCGTGTAGCTGCCATTGGCGGCGGTGCCATCGGCCACGGCGACCGGCGCGGCAGCGCGGCGCGGCTGACGGGCCGGGGCGGGGGCCGGGGCTGCCGTCGGCGCGGGGGCCGCGGCGGCAGGCGCGCCGGCGACGGGGGCCGGAGCGGGGACTGCCGACGGCGATGCGTCCGGCGTGGCGGCCTGCACCACGGTGGTGGGCGAGAACGCCTGGTTCGACGGCTTGGCGCCGGCCGGATCCAGCAGGAACGTATAGGCGCGCGTGATCTTGCCGCTGGACCAGCTCATGTCGACCAGGATGTCGACGAACGGCTCGCTGAGCGGCTGGTTGGACCGGACGGTGGCCACATAGGTACCGTTCGGACGCTTCTGCACGTCGAGCTTCACGGTCGAAATGGCCGACAGATAAGTCAGCCCGGCGCGCGAATAGGCGGACGGCGCGGCCAGCTTGACAGCCAGGCTGTCAGCTTCCTCGGGCGTCACGCCGGTGATATCGATTTCAGCCTGGAGCGGTTGCCCCAGATTGGATTGAACCCTTAATTGTCCGAACCCCGCGGCATACGCGGCAGGCTGCGCAAGCAGCAGACCAGCAGCCGTGATGGCCAGCGTTGACCAGCGCTGACGGACAGTAGGCGCATCTTTCCGGCGATGTAGGCTCACACTCACCTCGTGCTCCATTTATGGTTTTTAGTAGCAGAAATTAACCCGATCCCAACAAATGGCTGGCTGGCGGGCGACGAAACGGACAGGCTTGATACCCGCCCTGCTGCGCGCCCAATGTCGCGGCCGTGCATCCCCGATGCATGGTGGCGATGACCCCGTGGCCCAGCGCATGCCGGCTGTATTGTGACGCAAGCCTGCGAAAAAAAGCGTTCGGGATGCGACAACGCCGCGCACAGGCGCGGCGTTGCTTGGAAAGCGGCAGATTCTGTTGCCTCCCTGCAACGAAAGCAGCGAGGCAATCCGGGGGTCAACCCTCGATCAGAATGCGCAGCATACGCCGCAGGGGCTCGGCGGCGCCCCACAGCAGCTGGTCACCAACGGTGAAGGCGGACAGGTACTCGCCGCCCATCTGCATCTTGCGCAGACGGCCGACCGGAATCGTCAGCGTGCCCGTCACGGCGGCCGGCGTCAGGTCCTTCATGCTGGCTTCGCGCGTGTTCGGCACGACCTTGGCCCACTGGTTGTTGGCGGCCAGCATGCCTTCGATCTCGTCCAGCGGCACATCGCGGCGCAGCTTGATAGTGAGCGCTTGCGAGTGGCAGCGCATCGCGCCAATCCGCACGCACAGGCCGTCCACGGCGATCGGGCTGGCGCCGGTGGCACCGACGAAGCCTTCGCCACGCCCGAGGATCTTGTTGGTCTCGGCGCCGCCCTTCCATTCTTCCTTGGAAACGCCGTTGCCCAGGTCCTTGTCGATCCACGGAATCAGGTTGCCGGCCAGCGGCACGCCAAACTGTTTGGTTTCGTCAGCCGACAGGCCGTGCTGGGTCGACAGGATCTGGCGGTCGATTTCCAGGATGGCCGATGCGGGGTTGTCCAGCAGCGGCTTGACCGCGGCGTTCAGCGTGCCGAACTGCGTCAGCAGCTCGCGCATGTGCTGGGCACCGCCGCCCGAAGCGGCCTGGTACGTCATCGAGGTCATCCACTCGATCAGGTCATGCTCGAACAGGCCGCCCAGGCCCATCATCATGCAGCTGACCGTGCAGTTGCCGCCGATGAAGTTCTTGACGCCCTTGGACAGCGCGTCCTTGATCACACCGAGGTTCACCGGATCCAGGACGATGATGGCATCGTCCTTCATGCGCAGCGACGAGGCGGCATCGATCCAGTAGCCGTTCCAGCCAGCGGCGCGCAGGCGCGGGAACACATCGTTCGTGTAGTCGCCGCCCTGGGCGGTGAGCACGACGTCGCACTTCTTCAGTGCTTCGATGTCGTTCGCATCTTTCAGCGTGGTTTCGTTCCTGGCCATGGCCGGGGCCTTGCCGCCAGCGTTGGACGTGCTGAAGAAAACGGGCTCGATATGGTCGAAATCGCCCTCTTCCTGCATGCGCTGCATCAGGACGCTGCCGACCATTCCTCGCCAACCGACGAGACCTACAATCATGACTTACCTCGGATGTGATGTGAACTTCCCCGCCATTTTCCTCGCCCGGCGTGGCTGCGCGGGGAAGACGGGCAGGCACGACGAACGATCTAGGGGATCGTTTTGGTAATGGTTTTAATCGTCGTTGCGGTCAGGCCGAGCGAATCCGCGCCGATCGTGCCGCGGATAGCGGTGCGAGCAGCGGAGGCAGTCAGGAGGGACTGGTGGAATCGGGCCATGACGGGAGAGTCTACACGAATTTGCGGCGCTGCCGCAGGGGAAATGCGGGTGTTTTCGTGCTGGCAACGGGACTTCCTGCCTCTGCCGCGTGCGGCAGAGGGGTCGGGGAAGAGGGAATTGAGCATCAAATTGCGCATTTCGCACTTTCAGGCGCCCCGCCCTCTTCCCCGCCCCCTCCCCCGCGTTGCGGGAGAGGGGCGCAACACCGTCGGTGCCTGGCGTTACAGCGCAGCCAGCACCGCTTCGCCCATTTCCTTCGTGCCAACCTGCTTGCAGCCCGGCGTCAGGATGTCGCCGGTACGGTAGCCCTGTGCCAGCACCTTTTTGACGGCGTTCTCGATGCGGTCGGCCTGTTCGGCGCGGTTCAGCGAGTAGCGCAGCATCATCGCGGCGGACAGGATCGTAGCCAGCGGGTTGGCCACGCCCTTGCCGGCGATATCGGGCGCGGAACCGTGCGACGGTTCGTACAGGCCCTTGTTGTTGGCGTCGAGCGAAGCCGACGGCAGCATGCCGATCGAGCCCGTCAGCATGGCGGCCTCGTCCGACAGAATGTCGCCGAACATGTTGCCGGTGACGATCACGTCGAAGCTCTTCGGCGCCTTCACCAGCTGCATCGCGGCGTTGTCCACGTACATGTGCGACAGCTCGACGTCCGGATATTCCTTGCTGACATCGATCACGATGTCCTTCCAGAACTGGAACGTCTCCAGCACGTTGGCCTTGTCCACGCTGCACAGCTTCTTGCCGCGCTTGGCGGCCGCCTGGAACGCCACATGGGCGATGCGGCGGATTTCCGGCTCGCTGTAGCGCATCGTGTCGAAGCCTTCGCGAGCGCCCTTGAACAGGCCGTCCGGCGCCTCGCGCACGCCGCGCGGCTGGCCGAAGTAGATGTCGCCGTTCAGTTCGCGCACGATCAGGATGTCCAGGCCGGCCACCAGCTCGGGCTTCAGGCTCGAGGCGCCGGTCAGTTCCGGATAGCAGATCGCCGGGCGGAAGTTGGCGAACAGCTGCAGGTGCTTGCGCAGGCCCAGGATGGCCTGCTCGGGGCGCAGCGGACGCTCCAGGCTGTCGTACTTCCAGTCGCCCACGGCGCCGAACAGGATGGCGTCGGCATCCTTGGCCAGCTTCAGCGTGTTTTCCGGCAGCGGGTGGCCTTCGGCCTCGTAGCCGGCGCCGCCCACCGGGGCGGTTTCCATTTCAAACTTCTCGTCAAGGGCGTTCAGCACCTTGACGGCTTCGGCAATGATCTCGGGACCGATGCCGTCGCCCGGCAGGACTGCAATCTTCATGTGTCTTCCTATATAGGTGTGATCCGGTCGATCCGGCTCAGCCGACCACGCGGTTGCCCAGCCACGGCATCTTCGTCAGACGCTCGGCTTCGTAGGACTTGATCTTGTCCTTCTGGCGCAGTGTCAGGCCGATATCGTCAAAACCGTTCAGCATGCAGTACTTGCGGAACGGGGCGATGTCGAATGCATAGCTGTCGCCACCCGGTGTGACCACGACCTGCTTGTCGAGGTCGATGGTCAGCTTGTAGCCCGGGAACGCCAGCGTCTCGTTGAACAGGCGGTCGACCTGCAGGTCGGTCAGCGCCACCGGCAGCAGGCCGTTCTTGTAGCAGTTGTTGAAGAAGATATCGGCAAAGCTCGGCGCGATGACCGCGCGGAAGCCGTACTGCGTGAGCGCCCACGGGGCGTGCTCGCGCGAGCTGCCGCAGCCGAAGTTGTTGCGTGCCAGCAGGATCGATGCGCCCTGGTAGCGCGGCTGGTTCAGCACGAAATCCGGGTTCAACGGACGCTTGCTGTTGTCCTGGCCGGGCTGGCCCACGTCCTTGTAGCGCCATTCGTCGAACAGGTTCGGACCAAAGCCCGTGCGCTTGATCGACTTCAGGAACTGCTTCGGGATGATCGCGTCCGTATCGACGTTTTCGCGATCGAGCGGCGCCGCGAGGCCGCTGTGTACGGTGAACTTATCCATGATGTGTCCTTACTTCCGGGCAGCGTTCTCGAGCGCCTGCCCGGCAGCCTGCGTGTCCTTGCCAAAGCCGGCAATCGTGTTGCAGCCAGCCAGTTGCAGCATGCCCAGGCATGCCAGCAGTGTGATCACGATCTTTTTCATGTTGTCTCTATTCGAAAGCCGTGGTTGACCAGTTGACCCGTCGCGGCCGTTCAGCCGAGTTTGCGGATGTCGACGAAATGCCCTTCGATCGCGGCCGCCGCGGCCATGGCCGGGCTGACCAGGTGCGTACGGCCGCCGGCGCCCTGACGGCCTTCGAAGTTGCGGTTCGATGTGGACGCGCATCGCTCGCCCGGTTCCAGGCGGTCGGCGTTCATCGCCAGGCACATCGAGCAGCCCGGTTCGCGCCATTCGAAGCCGGCGGCCTTGAAGACCTTGTCCAGCCCTTCGCGCTCGGCCTGTTCCTTGACCAGGCCCGAACCCGGCACCACCATCGCCAGCTTCACGTTGGACGCCACCTTGCGGCCCAGCTTCTGCACCACCCACGCGGCGGCGCGCATGTCCTCGATGCGGCTGTTGGTGCACGAACCAATGAACACCTTGTCGATGTTGATCGACTCCATCGGCGTGTTCGGCTGCAGGTTCATGTATTCCAGCGCGCGCTCCATGGCGTTGCGCTTGTTCGAGTCCTTTTCCTTCTCGGGATCGGGCACGCGGTCTTCGATGCTGACGACCATTTCGGGCGACGTGCCCCAGGTCACCTGCGGGCGGATGTCCTCGGCGCGCAGCTCCACCACCTTGTCGAAGTGGGCGCCAGCGTCCGAATGCAGCGTGCGCCAGTAGGTGACGGCCTGGTCCCATTCCACGCCCTGCGGCGCGAACGGACGGTTCTTCACATATTCGAGCGTGACGTCGTCCACGGCTACGAGGCCCGCGCGCGCACCCGCTTCGATGGCCATGTTGCAGACCGTCATGCGGCCTTCCATGGTCAGGTCGCGGATGGCCGAGCCGGCGAATTCCATCGTGTAGCCCGTGCCGCCGGCCGTGCCGATCTTGCCGATGATGGCCAGCACGATGTCCTTGGCGGTGCAGCCACGCGGCAGCTTGCCTTCCACCTTGATCAGCATGTTCTTGGCCTTCTTGCCCAGCAGCGTCTGGGTGGCCAGCACGTGCTCCACTTCCGAGGTGCCGATGCCGTGCGCCAGCGCGCCGAACGCGCCGTGCGTGCTGGTGTGCGAATCGCCGCAGACCACGGTCATGCCGGGCAGCGTGGCGCCCTGCTCGGGCCCGATCACGTGGACGATGCCCTGGCGGTGGTCGTTCATCTTGAACTGCGTGATGCCATAGGCGTCGCAGTTGGCGTCCAGCGTATCGACCTGGAGCTTCGAGATCGGGTCGGCGATGCCCTGGGTGCGGTCGGTGGTCGGCACGTTGTGGTCCGACACGGCCAGGTTCGCGCTGATGCGCCACACCGGACGCTCCGCCAGCTTCAGGCCTTCGAAGGCCTGCGGGCTGGTCACTTCATGCAGCAGATGACGGTCGATGTAGAGCAGCGTCGTGCCGTCTTCCTCGACGTGGACGGTGTGGTCATCCCAGAGTTTGTCGTAGAGCGTCTTGGCCATGATGCGGGGGCAGACCGTCCGTTCGTATCCCGGGGGATGCGAACGGCGCGAATCCGCGCGTTGTTTGCAGGGGAATGTGTTTTCCGGATGCCTTCGCGGGCAAGCAGGCTATTTTGCTGCTTTTCCGGCGCAGCCGGTGATTGCTTGACATCGCAAGCGATTATGCCATGTGGCCCCGCCGCCGAAGGGCAGGCCGGACCGCCTGGGCGGCGGTCATTGGCGAAAGGGGGATTTCGCGGATGGCGAAGGGGCTCGCGCTGGCCCTGGTTTCTCCCCTCTACCGCGTGCGGGAGAGGGGAGCCGGTGCTTCAACCGCCCAGGTAAGCGGCCCTGATGCGGTCGTTGGCCAGCAGGTTGGCACCGGTATCGGCCAGCACCACCTTGCCGGTCTCCAGCACATAGCCGCGGTCGGCCACCTGCAGCGCCTTGTTGGCGTTCTGCTCCACCAGGAACACCGTGACGCCCTCTTCGCGGATCGTGCGGATGATGTCGAAGATCTGCGCGATGATCAGCGGCGCCAGGCCCAGCGTGGGCTCGTCCAGCAGCAGCAGGCGGGGCTTGCTCATCAGGGCGCGGCCGATGGCCAGCATCTGCTGCTCGCCGCCGCTCATCGTGCCCGCCCGCTGGCTCGCGCGCTGGTTCAGGCGCGGGAACAGCTTGAACACGTGCTCGATGCCGGCCTCGATCTCGTGACGGCTGGCAAAGAAGCCGCCCATCTTGAGGTTTTCGAGCACGGTCAGGCTCGGGAACACGCGCCGGCCTTCTGGCGAAATTGCCATGCCCATGCGCATGATCTCGTGCGTGTTACGGCGGGTGATGTCCTGGCCTTCGAACAGCACACGGCCGCTGGACGCGCGCGGCGTGCCGCACACGGTCATCATCAGCGTGGTCTTGCCGGCGCCGTTGCTGCCGATCAGGGTGACGATCTCGCCCTTGTTGACTTCGATCGATACGCCCGACAGCGCCTCGACGGCGCCGTAGTGAGTGTGGACGTTTTCCAGCTTCAGCATCAGTCCTCTCCCAGGTAGGCCTTGATCACGCGCGGGTCGTTGCGCACCTCGTCGGGCTTGCCGATCATGATCGGCTTGCCGTGCTCCATCACCAGGATGCGGTCCGACACGCCCATCACCAGGCTCATGTCGTGCTCGATCAGCAGCACCGAAATGCTGAATTCACGGCGCAGGCGGTCGATCAGTTGCTGCAGCTCGATCTTTTCCTGCGGGTTCAGACCGGCCGCCGGTTCGTCCAGCATCAGCAGGCGCGGCTTGGTGATCATGCAGCGCGCGATCTCCAGCCGGCGCTGGTGGCCGTACGACAGCGTGCCTGCCTCGCGGTTGGCCACGCTCGTCAGGCCCATGCGCTCCAGCCATTCGGCGGCACGCCCCAGGGCCTCGCGCTCGGCGCGGCGGTAGGCCGGCGTGGCCAGCAGCCCGCGCAGCAGCCCGGCCTTGACCTGCAGGTGCTGCGCAACCATCAGGTTTTCCACGACGGTCAGCTGCTTGAACAGGCGGATGTTCTGGAATGTGCGCACCAGCCCGTGGCGTGCCACCACGTGGCTGGGCTTGCGCGCGATCGAATGGCCGTCCAGCGTCACCTCGCCGGCGGTGGGCTTGTAGAAGCCGCCCACGCAATTGAACACGGTGGTCTTGCCCGCGCCGTTCGGGCCGATGATGGCGAAGACCTCGTCGCGGCGCACATCGAACTCGATGCCATCCACGGCCAGCAGACCGCCAAAGCGCATCTGCAGGCCCGATACTTTCAGCATTTCAGTGCTCATCGCGGCAGCTCCACGTGCGGACGGCTAGCGGGCAGCAGGCCCTGCGGACGCCACATCATCATCAACACCATCACCAGGCCGAAGATCAGCATGCGGTATTCGGCAAAGTCGCGCGCCACTTCGGGCAGGATCGTCAGCAGAATGGCCGCCAGGATCACGCCCAGCTGCGAACCCATGCCGCCCAGCACCACGACGGCCAGGATCAGCGCCGACTCGATGAACGTGAACGATTCCGGATTCACCAGGCCCTGGCGCGCGGCGAAGAACGCTCCGGCCAGGCCAGCGAACGATGCGCCCAGCGTGAACGCCGACAGCTTGATGCGCGTCGGGTTCAGGCCCAGCGAGCGGCAGGCGATCTCGTCCTCGCGCAATGCCTCCCACGCACGGCCCATCGGCATGCGGATCAGGCGGCTCGTGACGAACAGCGTGAAGCCCACCAGCAGCAGCGCCAGCAGGTACAGCCAGATCACCATGTGCTGCCCGGCATAGGGAAGGCCGATCAGGTCATGGAACGTCTTCGCGCCTTCCACGCTGGCACTGCGTGCCATTTCGATGCCGAACACGGACGGCTTAGGAATGCCCGACACGCCGTCCGGACCGCCGGTCAGGCTGGTCAGGTTGTTCAGCAGCAGGCGGATGATTTCACCGAAGCCCAGCGTCACGATGGCCAGGTAGTCGCCACGCAGCCGCAGCACCGGAAAGCCCAGGATGAAGCCGAACGTGGCCGCCAGGCCGGCCGACAGCGGCAGGCATTCCCAGAACGTCAGGCCGAAATACTGGTTCAGCAGCGCATAGGTATAGCCGCCGACCGCGTAGAAGCCCACGTAGCCCAGATCGAGCAGGCCGGCATAGCCCACCACGATGTTCAACCCGAGGCCCAGGATGACGTAGATCAGTGCCAGCGTAGCCACGTCCACCGCGCCGCGAGAGCCGAAGAACGGGAACACCACGCCCACCACCAGCAGCACCCAGATGGCCGACCGCTGCTGCCGGGCGCCCATTGCCGGCACCGACGGCAGCTTGACCGCGTTGCGGGCACGCAGCAGGAACGGCTTGCACAGCTGGAACAGGAACACCAGCCCCACGGCGATCCACACCGGACGCCAGTGCGGCTCCAGCACCACCTTGTAGCCGTCGAGCTTGAGCTGCAGGCCCAGCACCGGGATCGTCAGGATGGCCGTCAGCACGGCGGCGGTCACGGCATGCTTCAGCGTGTCCGAGACCGACGTTTGCGGGACCGACGCCCGCGAAATCGAAGTCGCTTGTGTCATGTTGCCCTCCCCTCAGACCTTTTCCACATCGGGCTTGCCAAGCAGGCCCGTGGGACGGAACAGCAGCACCAGCACCAGCAGGCCGAATGCCACGACGTCCTTGTACTCGGACGGCATGTAGCCCGACGCGAACGTCTCGGCCAGGCCCAGCAGCACGCCGCCCAGCATCGCGCCCGGAATGCTGCCGATGCCGCCCAGCACCGCGGCCGTAAAAGCCTTGATGCCGGCGATGAAGCCGATGAAAGGATTGAGCTTGCCGATCGTCAGCCCGATCAGCACGCCGCCCACGGCAGCCAGCATGGCGCCGAGCACGAACGTGAACGAGATCACGCGGTTCGTATCGATGCCCAGCAGGTTGGCCATGCGCATGTCTTCGGCGCAGGCGCGGCAGGCGCGGCCCATGCGTGAATGGCCGATGAACAGCGTCAGCGCGATCATCAGCACCAGCGTCACGCCGACGATCAGCAGGCGCGAATACGGCACGGTCACCGTGAAGTCGCCGCCCATCTGGAACTCGATGGCGCCCGAGATCAGGATCGGCACCGACACGTCACGCGCGCCCTGCCCGATCTGGACATAGTTCTGCAGGAAGATGGACATGCCGATGGCCGAGATCAGCGGCACCAGGCGCGGGCCGCCGCGCAGGGGGCGGTATGCCACGCGCTCCACGGCAAAGCCGTAGCAGCCGGTCACGACAACGGCAACGAGCAGCGCCGCGCCCAGCACCAGCGGCAGCGGATATCCGGCTTGCGCGCCAATGGCGGTCAGCGTCACCAGACCCACGTAGGCGCCGATCATGTAGATCTCGCCGTGGGCAAAGTTGATCATGCCGATGATGCCGTAGACCATCGTGTAGCCGATGGCGATCAGCGCATAGATCGCGCCCAGCGTCAGGCCGTTGACCAGCTGCTGGGTGAACTGTGGAAGGAATTCGTTCATGCGGGGGACCTTGTGGATCGGATGAGTCCGATGCGCGATGCCGACCGCCCTTATGTGGCGGCTAACCGACATCGAACCGATACCAAAACGCCCCGCAGGCCGGTTGGCCGCGGGGCGTTTCGCCAGGATGGCGCCGGGTTTAGTTTGCGGCGGTCTTCGTGGCGTCCTTGTGCCACGTGTAGACGACGAACTTGAACGACTTCAGGTCGCCCTTGGCGTCGTATTCGACCTTGCCGATCGGCGTGGTGAACGCGTTCTTGTGCATGTAAGCGGCCACCTTCGTCGGATCCGTGCTCTTGGCACCGGCGATGGCGTCGCCGATGATCCTGACGGCTGCATAGGCAGGCATCTGGAACGGACCGTTGGCGTCACGCTTCTTGTCGGCAAAGGCCTTCACCAGCGCGGCGTTGGCCGGGTCGGCCGAGAAGTCGGCGGGCAGCGTCACGAGCATGCCTTCCGAAGCGGGGCCGGCAATCGCCGTCACGTCCTTGTTGCCCACGCCCTCGGGGCCCATGAACGTGGCCTTCACGCCCTGCTCGCGCGCCTGGCGCAGCAGCAGGCCCATTTCCGGGTGGTAGCCGCCGAAGTACACGAAATCCACGCCCTGCGACTTCAGCTTGGTGATCACGGCCGAGTAGTCGGAATCGCCGGCGTTGATGCCCTCGAAGACCGCCACGGGGATCTTGGCCGCTTCCAGGTCCTTCTTCACCGAGCTGGCGATGCCCTGGCCGTACGACTGCTTGTCATGCAGCACGGCAACCTTCTTCGGCTTGACCTTGCCGATGATGTACTGAGCGGCGGCCGGGCCTTGCTGGTCGTCGCGGCCGATCGTGCGGAAGATGAAGTGGCGCTTCTTCGTTTCGGTCAGCTGCGGCGCGGTGGCCGACGGCGTCACCATCACGATGCCTTCGTTTTCGTAGATATCCGAAGCCGGAATCGTCGAACCCGAGCACACGTGACCGATCACGTAATGGATACCCTGGCTGACGATCTTGTTGGCCACGGCCACGGCCTGCTTCGGTTCGCAAGCGTCGTCCATCAGCACGGCTTCGAACTTGTTGCCGTTGGCACCGCCCGCCGCGTTGATCTGTTCGATCGCGGTCAGGGCACCGGCCTTGACCATGTCGCCGTACTGGGCGACCGAGCCGCTCATGGGGCCGGCAATGGCGATCTTGACGGTTTCGGCGTTGGCCGACGTGAAGGCAGCGAGACCGGCAGTGGCAAGCACGGCGGCCATGGCAGTGGACGTGAGACGGGACAGCGTCATCAGGAGCTCCTCGATTATGTATGGGTCATTCCGGGCAGAGTCGGCATGACCGGCGCAATCGAACAACACCCGCGAGGAAGAAGCGCCGCCTGACGTGGCGAACGTACGGCCCATGAGCGGAAACCGGGCCAGCGATGAAGACAATGAAGCGAATGCGGGGCCCGGCATGTGTCGGCGTACGCACATCTCAGGGATGCCGCGGCCGCCGTAAGTTCGGAAAGACAACGTTGATGCGTTCTCTATTGCGCAAGCGCTTCGCCTGCCCCGCTTCTCCAACACGGCTGGCCGGAAGGGTGGCCCGGCTGCCGGTCGGCAAAGCAGCCCGCATTATAGGGGGAAAGTTGCACCCTGATGAAGTGGAGTTATTCGGTTTTGGAGAAAATCCGACAACTTATGCATCCCGTTGCAACCGTGTGAAGGCAGGAATCGTCGTCAAATTCGTGTTTCACAACAATTGTGCAAAGCCGCATTTGTGGCTTTTTCAACGCTTTGCGCCACCTTGCGCAACCCGGCTGCCCAGGTCCCGGACCGGCATCGGCCCAAAAAAAACGCCCCGGCGGGCCGGGGCGTTCTTCGTGCAGCACGGACGCGGCTTAGCGCTTGGCCATGTCCGGCACGTTGCGGGCGGCGTTGCCATTGAACAGCTGACGCGGACGGCCGATCTTGTATTCCGGATCGGTGATCATCTCTTCCCACTGCGAGATCCAGCCCGGCGTACGTGCCAGGGCGAAAATGCAGGTGAACAGCGAGGTCGGGATGCCCAGCGCGCGCTGCACGATACCCGAGTAGAAGTCCACGTTCGGGTAGAGCTTGCGGCTCACGAAGTACTCGTCTTCCAGCGCGATCTTTTCCAGTTCCATGGCCAGCTTGAACAGCGGGTCGTTGTGCAGGCCCAGTTCGTTCAGCACTTCATGGCAGGTTTCGCGCATCAGCTTGGCGCGCGGATCGTAGTTCTTGTACACGCGGTGGCCAAAGCCCATCAGGCGCACGCCCGAATTCTTGTCCTTGACCTGCTTGATGAACTCGCCGATGTGGTCGACGCTACCGATTTCTTCCAGCATCTTCAGCGCGGCTTCGTTCGCGCCGCCGTGGGCCGGACCCCACAGGCAGGCCACGCCGGCGGCGATGGCTGCGAACGGGTTCGTGCCCGACGAGCCAGCCAGGCGCACGGTCGACGTCGACGCGTTCTGCTCGTGGTCGGCGTGCAGGATGAAGATGCGGTCCAGCGCGCGCTCCAGCACCGGGTTCACGGTGTACGGCGCGCACGGCGTACCGAACATCATGCGCATGAAATTGCCCGAGTAGGACAGGTCGTTCTGCGGATAAATGTACGGCTGGCCGATGTTGTACTTGTACGCCATGGCGACCAGGGTCGGCATCTTGGCGATCAGGCGGATGGCCGAGATCTCGCGCTGGTGCGGATCGTCGATGTCCATCGCGTCGTGGTAGAACGCGCTCATTGCGCCCACCAGGCCCGTCAGAACGGCCATCGGGTGCGCGTCGCGGCGGAAGCCGCGCAGGAAGAACTGCAGCTGCTCGTGAACCATCGTGTGGTTCATCACCGAATTCACGAACTCTTCCTTCTGCTTGGCGTTGGGCAGTTCGCCCTTCAGCAGCAGGTAGCAGGTTTCGAGGTGATCGCACTTCTCGGCGAGTTGCTCGATCGGGTAGCCGCGGTACAGCAGTTCACCCTTGTCACCGTCGATGTAGGTGATCTTCGAGTTGCACGAAGCGGTCGACATGAACCCCGGGTCATAGGTGAACTTGCCGGTTTGACCGTACAGCTTGCGAATGTCGATCACATCCGGGCCAACCGTGCCCTTGTAGATCGGCAGCTCAACGCTGGGGGAACCATCGGAAAACGATAGCGTGGCTTTCACATCGGACGGCGTCATGTCGATTCCTTCAAATACTGTGAATATTAATGTTGACCAAACTCAGACCGAACGCAGCAGGCTGAGTACCCGTTGCATCGGGGGCGTGTCGAGCTCACCGTCAAGCTCCTTGCGGACAAGCAGCAGGTCCATCAACTCGTTGTCGCTGAGCTCGAACAGCTCGCCCAGCGAAGCCACGTCCTGATCGGACAGGCTCTCCTCGTAACGGTTGAAGAAACGTTCGACGATGATGTCGTTCTCCAGGAGGCCGCGGCGGGCGCGCCAGCGAAGACGGGCACGTTTGTGCGGGTCGGCCTGATGGGAGAAAGTGGTGGAATGACTCATGGTCAGCCTTCATTGACCGGCGCCCCAGCCCGACTTGATACCGCATCGGGCTGACGCGCCGCTTACAACAACTTGCATTGACTGCAGACTGCCTGTCTGCACCGCGAACGGTGGGGGCGCAGAAGGCAGTTTATACCGGGCAATTAAACAGCGCGGCGAACCATCAGTTCCTTGATCTTGCCAATCGCCTTGGTCGGATTGAGGCCCTTCGGGCACACGTCGACGCAGTTCATGATGCTATGGCAACGGAACAGTCGGTACGGGTCGTTCAGGTTGTCCAGACGCTCGCTGGTGGCCTGGTCGCGGCTGTCCGCGATGAAGCGGTAGGCTTGCAGCAGGCCGGCCGGGCCGACGAACTTGTCCGGGTTCCACCAGAACGACGGGCACGACGTGGAGCAGCTGGCGCACAGAATGCACTCGTACAGGCCATCCAGCTCGTCGCGTTCCTGCGGCGACTGCAGACGCTCCTTCTCGGGCGGCGGCTCGTCGTTGATCAGGAACGGCTTGATCGAGTGGTACTGCTTGAAGAAGTTCGTCATGTCAACGATCAGGTCGCGCACCACCGGCAGGCCGGGCAGCGGACGCAGCACGATGCGGTCCGGCAGCTCGCGCATGTTCGTCAGGCAGGCCAGGCCGTTCTTGCCATTGATGTTCATCGCGTCCGAGCCGCACACGCCTTCACGGCACGAACGACGGAACGAGATGGTTTCGTCCAGCTTCTTCAGCTTGACCAGTGCGTCCAGCAGCATGCGCTCGTGACCGTCCAGCTCGACCTCGTAGGTCTGCATGCGGGGGGCGGCGTCCTTGTCCGGATCGTAGCGGTAGACTTCGAAAATACGCTTCATTTCTGGGGGTCCTGTTTTCTCTACGAGGCGGGTATCAGAACGTACGAGCCTTGGGCGGAACCGATTCCACCGTCAGCGGCTGCATCTTCACCGGCTTGTAGTCGAGGCGGTTGCCTTCGCTGTAGAACAGCGTGTGCTTGAGCCAGTTGTCGTCGTCGCGGTTCGGGAAGTCGCTGTGGGCGTGGGCGCCACGCGATTCCTTGCGGGCCGCGGCCGAGATCATCGTGGCCTTGGCCACTTCCACCAGGTTGGCCACTTCCAGGGCTTCCACCAGCGCGGTGTTGAAGACCTTGGACTTGTCCTTCAGGTGGATGTTGTCGGCACGCTCGGCCACTTCGAGGATGCGCTCGACGCCTTCGTCCATCAGCTTCTGCGTACGGAACACGCCGGCATGCGACTGCATGTTGCGGCGGATGTCGTTGGCCACGTCCTGGGTGTATTCGCCCGAGGTCGTTGCCTGCAGCTTGGCCAGACGGGCCATGGCGCGGTCGGCGGCATCGGCGGGCAGCGGCTTGTGTTCCTTCTGCTTGCTGGCGTTGGCGACGATGTGGTTGCCGGCGGCACGGCCGAACACCACCAGGTCCAGCAGCGAGTTGGTACCCAGGCGGTTGGCGCCGTGCACCGACACGCACGAGCATTCGCCGATCGCGTAGAAACCGTTGACCACTTCGTTCGGGTTGCCGTTCTTCGGCACCACGACCTGACCGTGGAAGTTCGTCGGGATACCACCCATCTGGTAGTGGATGGTCGGCACGACGGGGATCGGTTCCTTGATCGCGTCGACGTTGGCGAACTTCATGCCGATTTCGCGGATCGACGGCAGGCGCTTCATGATGGTCTCGGCACCGACGTGCGTCAGGTCGAGCAGCACGTAGTCGCCGTTCGGGCCGCAACCACGGCCTTCCTTGATTTCCTGGTCCATCGAGCGCGACACGAAGTCACGCGGCGCCAGATCCTTCAGCGTCGGGGCATAGCGTTCCATGAAACGCTCGCCATCCTTGTTACGCAGGATGCCGCCCTCGCCACGCACGCCTTCCGTGATCAGCACGCCCGCGCCGGCCACGCCGGTCGGGTGGAACTGCCAGAATTCCATGTCTTCCAGCGGGATGCCGGCACGCGCCGCCATGCCCAGGCCGTCACCCGTATTGATGAAGGCGTTGGTGGAAGCCGCGTAGATCCGGCCGGCGCCACCGGTCGCGAACAGCGTGGTCTTGGCTTCGAGGATATAGACTTCGCCGGTTTCCATTTCCAGCGCGGTCACGCCCAGCACGTCGCCTTCTTCGTCGCGGATCAGGTCCAGTGCCATCCATTCGACGAAGAAATGCGTCTTGGCGCGCACATTACGCTGATACAGCGTGTGCAGCAGCGCGTGGCCGGTACGGTCAGCGGCCGCGCAGGCACGTTGCACCGGCTTTTCGCCGTAGTTGGCGGTGTGGCCGCCGAACGGACGCTGGTAGATCGTGCCGTCGGCGTTACGGTCGAACGGCATGCCGAAGTGTTCGAGCTCGTACACGACCTTCGGGGCTTCACGGCACATGAACTCGATGGCGTCCTGGTCACCCAGCCAGTCCGAGCCCTTGATGGTGTCGTAGAAGTGATAGTGCCAGTTGTCCTCGCTCATGTTGCCGAGCGAGGCACCGATACCGCCCTGCGCCGCCACGGTGTGGGAGCGGGTCGGGAAAACCTTCGACAGCACGGCCACGCTCAGGCCGGCTTCCGCGAGCTGGAGGGATGCGCGCATCCCGGCGCCGCCCGCCCCGACGATGACCACGTCAAATTTGCGACGCGGCAATCCAGTCTTGACTGCGACCATTTATTACACCCTCCAGAGAATCTGAGCAGCGTAGCCCGCGCATCCGACGAGCCACAGAATCGTAAGAACTTGCAGCACGAGGCGCACGGCCATCGGCTTCACATAGTCCATCCAGATGTCACGAATGCCGATCCAGGCATGGAACAGCAGCGACAGGATGGTCAGGAACGTCAGGAGCTTCATCCATTGGTTGGCGAAGAGACCCGACCAGCCTTCGTAAGAAGGATTGCCGAAGGCGAGATACACCACGGCGAGCACCACGGTGAACACCACCATGATGACTGCGGTAACGCGTTGCGCGAGCCAGTCTTTCAGACCGTAATGCGCACCGACGACAAGACGCTTGGGACCGATATTGTTATTTGCCACGTGACTCTCCTCAGAACAGGCCGAAAAGCTTCAGCCCGAAAACCAGGGTGAGCAGCAGGCTGACGACCAGCACGGCCTTGGCCGACGTGGCCGAGGCGGGCTTCGAGACGCCGACGTGAACGTCCAGCAGCAGGAAGCGGATACCGGCGCAGAAGTGATGCAGGTAACCCCAGATCAGGGCCAGGATCACCAGCTTGACGAAGCCGTTGGACAGCAGGGCCGAGAACTTGGCGAAGCTCAGTTCGGAGGTGACGCTCTGTTCGAACAGGTACAGAACGAAAGGGAGGAGGAGGAACATCAAGGCACCGCTTACGCGATGCAGGATGGATACCTTGCCGGCCCAGGGCAACCGGTAGCGCGAGATTTGCGCGATACCGATATTCCGGAACTCCGGCCTGGCTTGTTTGGCGGCTTCAGCCATGCGAGACCCCATTTGCGATGAAAAGAAAACTGCAAAAGAACGACACTGCCATTACCCCCGATTGCATTGGCGCCGCACAGCGGTTACCGTGAATGCACCAGATTGCATCAAGCGTGTGGGTCCGCTGGATGCAAATGGATGCAGGGGAGCAAATCCACGTGATTTTAGCGCCTTTGTTGCGCGCCGCACCAATAATTTTCGCCTATCACGCACCAGCGCGGCGTGCCCGACAATCGCACGCGACAATGTGCGCACCACTCCAGACATGAATCGTCCAACCATTGCATTCATGAATGACAATGGTCGGCGCACGTCCCATACACGCATGACAATAGTCAGCGTGCGGAACAGACTTTCCATGGTCATGGCACTTCAGCTCAGGTCGTTCTGATAATAGTGGCGCGTCGTGACATAAAGCCCACGGCGAACTTCCACCGGGCGGTCGCCGTAGGTGAACGACACACGTTCCACCGACAGCAGCGGCGAACCGGGCGCCACGGACAACAGCTCGGCAGCCGTGTTATCGGCAGCAACGGCCCGGATCTTTTCCGTGGCGCGAATCATCCGCGTGCCGAACTCGGCCTCGAAGAGCGCATACATCGGGCCCTTCCATTCGTTGAGCTTCTCGGCCGTCAGGCCCTTGAAGTTGGCGCCCAGCAGCCAGATTTCGTCCAGCACCGTGGCTTCGTTGGAAAAGGTCAGCACGCGGCGGATCTGCACGACGCTGTCGCCGGTGCGAATATCGAGCAGCCGGGCGATTTCGGCCGGGGCGCGCAGCCGCTTGCATTCGAGCACGCGGCTGGCGCCGTAATGGGGTTCACCCTCGTCGGGTACCAGGCGAAGGAAGCGGAACTTGACCACATCCTCGTGATGGGTCGTCACAAACGTGCCCTTGCCCTGGCGGCGGGCCACCAGGTTGTCCGCGGCGAGTTCGTCGATGGCCTTGCGCACCGTGCCCTGGCTGACCTTGTAGCGGGCCGCCAGATCCATCTCGCTCGGGATCATTTCGCCAGGCTTCCACTCGCCCGTCTGCAGGCTCTGCATGATCAGGGCCTTGATCTGCTGGTAGAGTGGACTGAACGTCGGGGACGGCGCCGCGGCCGGCGTATTGGCCGATGCGGGCGTGGACGACTGCGTCCCGGCACCGCTCTGTGGGGCGGCAGATTCCGGCGCGCCATTGGCGGCGGCGGAGAGCGGGGACGTAGGCAGGGAAGACATAGCCCGGATTCAACCACAAAAGCGAGAATCGCGTCCAGCGCACTATGAAATGTCTTATGTCTTATATAAGACATATGAATTGACATCAATGAGGGCTCACCCTACACTCGCGCAGGTCCGCGCTACCGCCTCCGCCAGGTCTCTTCCGGGCTACCTGCCCACCTTTTGAAGCCTTACGGATGCGGCGCACCACACAGCAGTAGTAGACTTACGCCTTGTCGCCCTCGACGCCTGCCCACGGCGCGCGCGCTCCTCGTCGCGCCCCCACGGCAAGCCGCGGGCTCCCGGCGGACGCCCGCCTGCCCCGTGGCGACACGCGAACCAGCTCCCGGTGATGCGCCGGCCCGCTCCATACCCTGGATGGCCAGTTGCCACCGACCGGTTACCCCATCTTTTCGTTTGGAGACTTACTCATGGCTAAAGCCCCAATGCGCGTCGCAGTCACCGGCGCCGCTGGCCAGATCGGCTATTCCCTGCTGTTCCGCATCGCCAACGGCGACATGCTCGGCAAAGACCAGCCGGTCATCCTCCAACTGCTCGACCTCCCGCAAGCCCAGGCCGCCGTCAAGGGCGTGGTGATGGAACTGGAAGACTGCGCGTTCCCGCTGCTGGCCGGCGTGGTCATCACCGACGACCCCAAGGTTGCCTTCAAGGACGCCGACGTCGCCCTGCTGGTGGGTGCCCGTCCGCGTAGCAAGGGCATGGAACGCAAGGACCTGCTCGAAGCCAACGCCCAGATCTTCACGGTGCAGGGCAAGGCCCTGGACGAAGTCGCCAGCCGCGACGTCAAGGTGCTGGTGGTCGGCAATCCGGCCAACACCAACGCCTACATCGCCATGAAGTCGGCGCCGAACCTGAAGCGCGAGAACTTCACGGCCATGCTGCGTCTGGACCACAACCGTGCCCTGTCGCAAATCGCCGCCAAGACCGGCAAGCCGGTGTCGTCGATCGAGAAGATGTTCGTCTGGGGCAACCACAGCCCGACGATGTACGCCGACTACCGTTACGCCACCGTCGACGGCAAGAGCGTCAAGGACCTGATCAACGATCCGGTGTGGAACAACGACGTGTTCCTGCCGACCGTGGGCAAGCGCGGCGCCGCCATCATCGAGGCCCGTGGCCTGTCGTCGGCTGCCTCGGCCGCCAACGCCGCCATCGACCACGTGCACGACTGGGTGCTGGGCTCGAACGGCAAGGTCGTCACGATGGGCATCCCGTCGAACGGCGAATACGGCATTCCGAAGGACGTCATGTTCGGCTACCCGGTGACCACGGCCAACGGCAAGTACGAAATCGTGCAAGGCCTGGAAATCGACGCCTACAGCCAGGAAAAGATCAACATCACGCTCAAGGAACTGGAAGAAGAGCGTGCCGGCGTGCAGCACCTGCTGGGCTGATCTTCCCTAGAGCCTCCCGCTCATGAAACCGGGGTCCGCATCGATCTGAAAATCGGCGCGGACCCCGGTTTTTCATTTGGGCACCCGTTTTGTCTTCACAATAACCCCCCGCTCCATACGTATATCAACGTGCATCCATCCGAGGTCTTGTTCCAGGGCGAAGCCATTCCGGTACAACTGCCGGTCTGCGACCACTATGCGGGCAGCGAAAAGCTCATGCGCAAATCGCTTGCCCTGCAGCAGGCGCTTGGCCCCGTATTCGACATTACGTTCGATTGCGAGGACGGCGCCGCCGTCGGGCTGGAGCGCGAGCATGCCCTGCTCTGCGCGCAGCTCATCAACAGCGCCGACAACCTGCACAACCGCGTGGGCGTACGCATCCACGACCCGGCGCACCCGTGCTGGCGTGAAGACGTCGATATCCTGGTGGGTGCCGCCGGGGCCCGCCTGGCCTATGTGGTGGTGCCCAAGGTCACCGACGTGGTCGAAGTGGCACGCGTGACCGACCACGTGAACCAGGTGGCCCGCGCGGCCGGCATCGCTCGCCACATTCCGATTCATGTGCTTATTGAGACACATTCAGCGCTGGAGCAGGCGTTCGATATCGCGTCGCTGGTCCAGGTGGAATGCCTGAGCTTCGGGCTGATGGATTTCGTCTCGGCGCACCACGGCGCCATTCCGGGCGACGCGATGCGGTCGCCAGGGCAGTTCGAACATCCGCTGATCCGGCGCGCCATGCTGGAGATCTCCGCCGCTTGCCACCGCCACGGCAAGGTGCCATCGCACAACGTCAGCACCGATGTACAGCAGCCGGAGCGCGCCGGCAACGACGCGCTGCGTGCCCGCGCCGAATTCGGCTACCTGCGCAAGTGGAGCATTCACCCGGGCCAGATCGAACCCATCGTGGCTGCGTTCCGGCCCAGCGACGGCGAGATCGGTGCGGCCAGCCAGATCCTGCTTGCCGCGCATGAAAACAACTGGGCGCCGATCCGCCACGACGGGCAGCTGCACGATCGCGCCAGCTACCGCTATTACTGGTCGCTGTTGCAACGGGCCCACGCCACGGGCACACGCCTGCCGCCGCCAGTGAACGATCTGTTCTTTGATTGAGCGCAACACCCCGCGATCACACGCGAAAACTGCTCATTTTTGCCTGCAAGTGGCCGATGACAAACCATTCGCGTGCGATTGTGTAACCAATATCCGACGGGCTTCGCCCCGTCAGACAAATCGTAGAGAATAGCGGCGGAAAGTTGCCGCGGCGCCGCGTGAAGCAGCGTGGCGCCCGCCGGACTGTTCACCACAACGAGCCCCTTGACTACCCAAGCAATCCGGAAGGAACCCACATGAAACAACTCGTGCTGGCAGCCTGCATTGGCGCCCTGACCCTGACCACCGGCGCCGCAATGGCGCAGGAACCGGCCAAGAAGCCGGCCGCCACCAAGAAGGCGCCCGCCAAGAAGTCGACGAAGGCCGCTGCCGCCGCACCCGCCGCCGTGCAGCCCACGGGCGAAAAGTGGCAGTGCGAACTGGGCCATGCCATCTGGATCAGCGGCAACATGCAGCGCGATGAAGTGATCACCGTGCATTGGGACGGCCGCAACTACCGCCTGCCGCGCCAGAGCACCGTCACCGGCGCTGACCGCTATTTCGATCAGGCCTCGGGTCTGGATCTGGTCGTGATCCCGAGCAAGGCCATGCTGTTCAACAAGAACCTGGGCCAGCGCCTGGCCGACGAATGCCAGAACGCCGACATGCAGGCCGGCGGCGCGGCCCCGACGCAGGCCGGCGCACTGCGCGCCCCGGTGTCCACGCCGCTGCTGATGGCGCCGGCCCAACCGGCTGCGCAGCCGGCCGACGCCGCCCAGCCTGCTGCACAAGCCGCGCCGAAGCAGTAAAGTCTCACCTTGCCTTACCCTGCGCGGCGCCGCTCTGGCGCCGCGCGGGTATCAGCTGCACTGAATCGTTGTAACGGTGCGCGTCCGGGTCCTTGCCGGCCGCGCCGCATGCATGGCGGCGGAACCCTTCCGCGCACCGGGGTCTGAAGAATAAGTATCCACAAGCAGAGTCCCGCGTCATCCCTCGATTGGAGTCAGGCAATGCCCCACAATCTCAATAACACCCTCAAGGAATTCAAACTCGCCACGGGCGGCTCGGGTCAGTATTACTCGCTGCCCGAGCTGGGCCGCGCCCTGGGCGTGAAGATCGAGCGTCTGCCGGTCTCCATCCGCCTGGTGCTGGAATCGGTGCTGCGCAACTGCGACGGCAAGAAGGTCACCGAGGAACACGTCAAGCAGCTCGCCAACTGGAAGCCCACCGCCGACCGCGTGGACGAGATCCCGTTCGTGGTGGCGCGCGTGGTGCTGCAGGACTTCACGGGGGTGCCGCTGCTGGCCGACCTGGCCGCGATGCGCAACGTGGCCGAGAAGATGGGCAAGAATCCCAAGAAGATCGAGCCGCTGGTGCCGGTGGACCTGGTGGTCGACCACTCGGTGCAGATCGACCACTTCCGCGAGAAGAAGGCGCTGGACCTGAACATGCAGCTGGAATTCCAGCGCAACAACGAACGCTACCAGTTCATGAAGTGGGGCATGCAGGCGTTCGACACGTTCGGTGTGGTGCAGCCGGGCTTCGGCATCGTCCACCAGGTGAACCTGGAATACCTGGCGCGTGGCGTCCACAACAAGGACGGCGTCTACTATCCGGACACGCTCGTCGGCACGGATTCGCACACCACGATGATCAATGGCATCGGCGTGGTGGGCTGGGGCGTGGGCGGCATCGAGGCCGAAGCCGGCATGCTGGGCCAGCCCGTGTACTTCCTGACCCCCGACGTGGTGGGCGTGGAACTGAAGGGCCGCCTGCGCGAAGGCGTGACCGCCACCGACCTGGTGCTGACGATCACCGAGATGCTGCGCCGCGAGAAAGTCGTCGGCAAGTTCGTTGAATTCTTCGGCGAAGGCACGGCCAGCCTGTCGACGCCGGACCGCGCCACCATCGGCAACATGGCTCCGGAATACGGCGCCACGATGGGCTTCTTCCCGGTCGACGAAAAGACCATCGAATACTTCCGTGGCACGGCCCGCACCGACGAGGAAATCGCCGCGTTCGAAGGCTACTTCCGCGCCCAGGAAATGTTCGGCGTGCCGCGCGCTGGCGAGATCGACTACACCAAGACCCTGACGCTGGACCTGGGCACCGTGGCGCCGTCGCTGGCCGGTCCGAAGCGTCCGCAGGACCGCATCGAAATTGGCAACGTGAAGAGCACCTTTGCGTCGCTGTTCTCGAAGCCGGTGGCCGAAAACGGGTTCAACAAGGATGCCGCCGACCTGGGCCGCGAGTTCGTCAACGCCGACGGCGTCAAGGTCAAGAACGGCGATGTGCTGATCGCGGCCATCACGTCGTGCACGAACACGTCGAACCCGAGCGTGCTGCTGGCCGCCGGCCTGCTGGCCAAGAAAGCCGTGGAAGCCGGCCTGAATGTGGCGCCGCACATCAAGACATCGCTGGCGCCGGGCAGCCGCGTGGTGACCGAATACCTGACCGCCACCGGTCTCCTGCCCTACCTCGAAAAACTGGGCTTCGGCGTGACCGCCTATGGCTGCACGACCTGTATCGGCAACGCGGGCGACCTGACGCCGGCCCTGAACGAGACCATCGTCCAGAACGATATCGTGGCCGCCGCCGTGCTGTCGGGCAACCGCAACTTCGAAGCCCGTATCCACCCGAACATCCGCGCCAACTTCCTGGCCTCGCCGCCGCTGGTGGTGGCTTATGCCATCGCCGGTACGGTCACGCGCGACCTGATGACCGAGCCGGTTGGCAAGGGCCGCGATGGCCGCGACATCTGGCTGGGCGACATCTGGCCGACCTCGGAAGAAATCCACGCGCTGCTGAAGTATGCGATGGACGCCAAGACGTTCAAGGGCAACTACGAGCAGGTGAAGAAGCCGAGCAAGCTCTGGGCGAACATCAAGGGCACCAAGGGCCAGGTGTACGACTGGCCGACCTCGACGTACATCGCCGAACCGCCGTTCTTCCAGGACTTCACGCTGGAACCGGGCAACGAGGCCGTGACGATCCGTGGCGCCCGCGCACTGGGTGTTTTTGGCGATTCGGTGACGACCGACCATATCTCGCCGGCCGGGTCGATCAAGGAGACCTCGCCGGCGGGCAAGTACCTGCTGTCGCACGGCGTGCTCAAGGCGGACTTCAACAGCTACGGTTCGCGCCGCGGCAACCACGAGGTGATGATGCGTGGCACGTTCGCCAACGTGCGCATCAAGAACCTGATGATCCCGCCGAAGGCCGACGGGTCGCGCGTGGAAGGCGGCATCACGCTGCACCAGCCGACCGGCGACGAGATGTCGATCTACGACGCCGCGATGAAGTACATCGCCGAAGGCACGGCCACCGTGGTGTTCGGCGGCGAGGAATACGGCACCGGCTCCTCGCGCGACTGGGCGGCCAAGGGCACCCAGCTGCTGGGCGTGAAGGCTGTGATCGCGCGCAGCTTCGAGCGGATCCACCGTTCGAACCTGGTGGGCATGGGCGTGCTGCCGCTGCAGTTCAAGGGCAGCGACAGCGTGCAGTCGCTGGGCATCATCGGCAACGAGACCTTCGACGTGGAAGGCATCGAGGGCGAACTGAAGCCGCAGCAGGATGTGGTGCTGGTGATCCACCGCGCCAACGGCGACACCCAGCGCGTGCCGGTGCTGCTGCGCATCGATACGCCGATCGAAGTCGACTACTACAACCACGGCGGCATCCTGCCGTTTGTACTGCGTCAACTGCTGGTGGCGTAACCTGCGCTGCCGGCACCCCGCCGGCAGCCCTGACCGCCGCTTCCGCTCGCGCGGGGCGGCGGTTTTTTATTGCCGGCAACCCCGGGGATGTCGCGGGGGGAAGCCGCGGGCCATGTGGCGGGTGGCTTGCGGGTAATCCCCACCCCGGCGCGTAAGTTCCGCGCAAGCCTGCGCTGCCAGACTGGTCAGCACGCCTTGCGGCGTGACCTATACCTACAGACTCGGAGACACCAGATGGTCAAGATCCTGATCGCATTCGTCGTCATTGCCGGCGCGGCCCTGTACCTGCTGACCAAGGGCGGCGGCGACGTGTCGATGGGTGGCGAATCGCACAGCACCGAATCGCACGCCCCGGCCACGCAAAAGTAAGCGGCCAAACAAGGGTTCGCGACAACTGCGGCTGTCAACGCAGCGGGTAGAATACCGTTTTACGAAAAAACGGACGCTTTCTATCTATGGCAGGTTTTCGCCCCAAGTCTTCTACCCGACTCTCGCCCGACGCCGAGCGACTGGTGGCCGATGCACTGGCCCTGGACGCCTCGGGCAGCCGCATGGAGGACGGATACTGGGAGCGGCGGCTGTCCCAGCGGCTCTATCGCCTGCTGAAGAACGGCAGCCAGACCGCCCTCGACGCGGCGCTCGAACACCTGTTCAAGCACAATGCCGACGCGTCCGACGTGCTGGCCGAACAGGCCGAGACGCTGGCCGAATCGGCAACGATCGAGATTGACGGCGTCAAGCATGACGCCCTGCTGATCGCCGCCCCGATCCTGGCCCATACCCGCTACGCCATCCCGTCGGGCGCGCTGAAGCCCGAACTGGCGCTGACGCTGGCGGCACACCTGCAGGCCCACGTGCTGGCCACCAGTACCAAGGTGGCCCTGTCGCCCTACCTCTACAGCATCGACCAGCTGCCGCGCAGCCATAGCGACACCTTCGCACTGACGCACAAGCTGGCGTCGGCCGCGCTGGCCGGATCGATGCCCAAGGTGGATCTGAAGGACCTGCCCGAGACCGCCCCGATCCTGGCCGATCCGCGCTACCTGCTGGCCGTGGTGGTGGCGCCGCACGAAGGCGCGCTGTTCCGCTGGCAGGAAGACGCCAAGGAGCACCACGCCGAGCGCTCGGTCTGCCTGGAACAATGGCGCAACCAGGTGCAGCCGACCGTGGCCGTGCTGCTGCCGGGCTGCGAGTTCGAACTGCTGCTGCCCGACGCCTTCTTCCTGTCGTGCCGCGAATCGGACAAGAGCATCCGCCCGCTGACCGTGCGCGCCGCCGTGAACTACCTGTGCGGCACGCTCGACATTCCGGCCGGCCAGCTGGCCGCCGTTGTGGCCGGCTTTGGCGAGGAAGTGGTCGAGGAATACCGCGTGGGCTTCACGATGCGCGGCGAGAAGGATGTGATCTACGGCATCGTCTGGCCGGTGTACGGCCGAGAGTCCGGCGAGATCGACGCCGAGGAGAAAGGCAACCCGGTGGAGCAGATCTGCGAGGAACTGCGCAACGCCGGCGTGGAAGACATCTTCCGCCACGCTGCGCTGTTCGATCCGGAGTACTGCGAGGATTGCGGTACGCCGCTCTATGCGGACCGCTCCGGCGAGATCGTCCACGCCGAACTGCCCGAGGATGCCCCCACGCAGCAGCCGCTGTTCCACTAAGGCATCGCACTTCAATGAAAAACCCGCCAGTCACGGCGGGTTTTTTCATGCCGGCCGCACGCTGGTGCACCGCCAGAGCCCATGGCCTGACGCGCCGTACTTGCGCTCGAACGGGGTCATCGGGGTTTCCGGCTGCCAGGCTTCGGTCCGTGCCGGGCGTCCGACCATCGTCAGCGCCGCCGCGAATTCGTCGATATAGATCTTCCAGTTGCTGCGGCACTCCAGATAATCGCCGCAGGCTGCCAGCGCGGGAAATACCGCATGCCCCTGCCAGCGCCGACCCAGGTGACCGATCTTGGGCCACGGGTTCGGATACAGCACATAGTGCCGTACCACATGCACGCCGCCCTGCTGCAGCAGACGCCAGAAATCGACCAGATCGGCACGCGCCCAATGATAATTCACCGGCATCTCGGCGTCCCACCAGTCCTTGCCCGCGGTTAATCGCTTTTCCGACTGATCGATGCCGATCACATAGTGGTCGGGAAACGCCGTGGCCAGCCGCAACGTGCTCTCGCCGATGCCGCAGCCGGCATCGACAATTAGAGGCTTGCCGTCGGCACGCTGCCAGGCTTCCATGGCCGCATCAAACGCCTGTTGGCTCGGTGCGCCGATGGGCTTGCGGAACGGCTCGGCCAGATGACGCTGGACGCGCGCCGCGAGATGCTCGTGGATATCGGTCTGCGCCGATGAAATGGTGCGGGAATTGGCAAACATGGGCGCGATTGTACCGGGCGCCCTGCCGCGCCCCCATCCCGCCGTCTCCCACCGCGCATCCTTCGCGGATGTATCGGACATGGAAGTACATTTGACGGCACAATAGCGGCCAACACCGTACGAGGAGCCCACTCATGATCCGCCGCACGCTGCTGCAAGCATCCCTTTCGATGGCGCTGAGCGCCGCCGCGCTGACGCTGATCCCCGTCCACGCCGCCCACGCGGAAGACCTGCGCATCGGCCTGGCTGCCGACGTCACGTCGATGGACCCCCACTGGAACAACGCGGGCCCCAACAACGCCATCGCGCTCCATATCTTCGAGTCGCTGGTGTTCATGGACAAGAACGCCCGCTACATTCCCGGCCTGGCGCTGTCCTGGAAGCCGGTCAACGCCATCACCTGGGAAATCAAGCTGCGTCCCAACGTGAAGTGGCACGACGGTTCGCCGTTCACCAGCGAGGACGTCAAGGCGTCGCTGGAACGCCCCGAGAAGCTGACCAACGCGCCGGGCTCGTTCACCAGCTACACCAAGCCGATCGCCCGCATCGACACGCCCGACGCCCTGACGGTGCGCCTGACGATGAATGTGCCGAACTACGCCAATCTGGCCAACGATCTGAACAGCGTGCCGATCATGCCGAAGAAGATCGCCGCGGACCTGGGCCAGGCCGATTTCGACTCGGGCAAGGCCATGATCGGCACCGGGCCGTACAAGTTCGTGCGCTTCGCGCGGGGACAGGAAATCGTGATGCAGCGCAACCCCGACTACTGGGGCCCGAAGCCCGAGTTCGACCGCGCCATCTTCCGCATCCTGACCGATAACGGCGCGCGCACCGCCGCGCTGCTGGCCGGCGATGTCGATGTCATCGAGAGCATTCCGGCCGCAGACGTCGCCAAACTTAAGCAAAATCCGAAGTTCAAGATCGAGCAGACCACGTCGTGGCGCACCATCTTCTGGCAGATGGACCAGTCGCGCGACAACCCGCCGTTCGTCACCGACAAGGCCGGCAAGCCGCTGGGCAAGAACCCGTTCAAGGACGCCCGCGTGCGCGCCGCGATCAGCAAGGCGCTGAACCGCGACGCCATCGTCAGCCGCATCATGGAAGGCCTGGCGGTGCCGGCGTCGTCGATCGTCTCGCCGCAGATCTTCGGCCATCCGGGCACCAAGCCCGACGCCTATGACGTGGAAGGCGCCAAGAAGCTGCTGGCCCAGGCTGGCTATCCGGACGGCTTCGCGCTGACGCTGCACGCCACCAACAATCGCTACCTCAACGATGCCCAGGTGGCGCAGGCCACCGCCGGCATGCTGACGCGCATCGGCATCCAGACCAAGGTCGAAACGCTGCCCGTGGCCGCCTACTTCACGCGCGCCCGCCAGGGCGATTTCGCGTTCGAGATGCTGGGCTGGGGCTCGGCCGCCGCCGACGTCGCGCTGCGCTCGATCACCGGCACGCCAAACCCGAAGACCGGTTATGGCACGTGGAACTGGGGCAAGTACAGCAATCCGAAGCTGGATCAGCTGATCGAGAAATCGCTGACCACCGTGTCGAGCGACAAGGACCGCGAGCAGAACGCCCGCACGGCCGCGAAATTCGCGCTGGACGACCACGCCATCATCCCGTCGCACAGCCAACTGGCGATGTGGGCCATGCGCAAGGGGCTGAAGTACGAGGCGCGCACCGACGAATGGTCGCTGGCGCAGTTCTTCCACAAGGAGTAAAGCGGCCAACATCGCCGCCGGTTGTCTGCGCTTTCCCTCAACGCGGGAAAGCGGAGACAACCGTCAGATCACCAGCCGTTCTTCCTGCCGCGCATTCGCCGCGCGCAGTTTCCTGACCCAATCCCGGGCCGGCAGCCCGGTCGAAGCCTCGACCACTTCGGCCCTCGCTTCCAGCGTTTGCCACGACACATCGATCGCCGGGCCGTTGAACGCCAGCGCGATGATGTTGCCGTCGTGCACCTCCGGGAACACCAGCACGCGGTTGTCGAAGGCGTCGCAGATCCGCTCGATGTTCTTCGGGAAGCTGTCGTGGTCCCCGAACAGGTTGATGGTCATCACGCCGGGCGCCTTCAGCACGCGGCGGCAGGCGCGGTAGAACGCCGTGGTGTCCAGCACCGGCCCACGCGCCGTGGCGTCGTACAGGTCCACCTGCAGCGCGTCGATGGCGGCGGTATTGGCGCCATCCATCACGTAATCCCAGGCGTCCTGCTCGCGCACGGTCAGCCGGGCGTCGTCCTCGCGCAGGCCGAACATGCTGCGGCCCGCCACGATCACGGCCGGGTTCAGTTCCACTGCCGTCACCCTGGCTTTGGCGAAATGGCGATGGCAGAACTTGGTCAGCGCGGCCGCGCCCAGCCCCAGCTGCGCCACATGGAAATCGGCCGAAGACGGCGACTGGAACAGCAGCCAGGCCATCATCTGCTGCGCGTATTCCAGTTCGATGGCCTCCGGCTTGCGCAGACGCATGGCTCCCTGCACCCACTCGGTACCGAAATGCAGGTAGCGCACGCCGTCCATCTCGGAAAACGTCACCGGCGCGAAGCGCGGCGTCATGCGCTTTTCGTCGGCGTCTTTGGAAAGGTTCTTGCGCGAGGACTCACGGTTGCCGCGTGCGGGGCGGCGCGAGGCCACTGCCTCGATCGATTTGCGTTTCAGAAGCATCATGGAAGAAAGAAGTGCGCCCAGGGCGCGGATCATTGGCCCAGCGCGGTTTGCGCGCGCTGCAGCCATTCGCGATTGTGTTCGCGGGCATGACGCGGCCAGTGGCGCGCGTCATGAACGATTTCGGAATACAGCGACTTCGCGCGCTCGCGGTCGGCCGCATCGGGCTGCTTGGCCAGCCAGTCGGCGAACAGGCAGCGCGCGGCCACATCGCTGGCGTTGGTCAGCGCCCGCTCGAAGGCTTCTCGCGTGCCGGGCGCACCCTGCGCGGCCAGTGCCCGGGCGTAGAGCAGCGACGGATCGGACTGGTCGCGCGCACGGGGATTGCCCGCGAACAGCTTTTCCAGCGTGACCTGGGCTTCCGCATGACGGCCCGTAGCCAGTTGCGCGCGGGCCAGCCCTTCCAGCAGCGCGGGGTCGGAGGCAAACGGGCCATTGGCCGCGGCTTCGTAGTGCTCCAGCGCCTCGGCCGGATTGCCTGCATCGAGCAGCGCGGCCCCCAGGCGCATGCGATGGTCGACGGTCGGCGCGCGGTCGAACGCCTGCCGCGCCTCGCGCACGGCGCGGCCCGGGTCGACGATCTGGCCGATGGCGCGCTTGGCCACCTGCGCACCGCGGCTCTGGCGCAGGCCCGGCAGGTAGATCGCAAAGAAATAGACCACGCTGCCGAGCCCCGGGAAGAGGAACAGCAACAGCAGCCAGTACATGTTCTGGTGGGTGCGGACGGCGTGCACGGCAAAGAAGATCGCCACGATGACATGCAGGCCGATGCCGCCAATACCGCCGAGACCGAGGGAAGACAACATGGGAATCCAGTAAGGTGCGGGGGCGTCCGATACGCCGGACAGCCGCGATTGTGACAGATGCCGATCAGACCGCGCCCGCATCGCTAAAGTTTTCACGATGAATGGCCGAAGAAGGATGTGGGCTCTCTCTTCGATCGGACTCCAACAATGACAACCATCAGCAGCGTTACCCCTCAGGTCATGGTGGCCAGTGACGCGACGGTCACCAACACCCGCCGCTTCACGCAAACCACCGAAGACACCGCCGCGCAGACCGGCGACGGCCAGGCCACCGGCGCCTCCCAGGGCGCATCGGCTTCGGGCTCCGCCTCGTCGGCCGACGCCGGCGGCCGCATCACGGGCCCGGCTGGCGCGGGCAAGGCCGGCGGCGCAGCCGGCGCGGACAGCAGCAGCGACGACAGCGAATCGGCCGTGATCAAGGCCCTGAAGCAGCAGATCGAAGCCCTGCAGAAGCAACTGGCCGCCCAGATGGCCCAAATACAGGCCGCCCAGGCCGCCCCGACCGACGACCAGAGCAAGGCCACCACGGTGGCCACGCTGCAAGCCGGCGTGTCGGCCACCCAGGCCGCACTGTCCGAAGCCATGGCCAAGCTGACGGAGGCCTACAAGCAAGCCACAGGCACCAGCACCGGCAACAACGTCAATACGACGGCCTGAACGGCCGCATCTTTTCTCTCTTCGAGAGGCCCGACGTTCCGGCCGGAACTGGTTTTCCGGCCGGACGCTTTTCCCTCCCCCTCCCTCCCCCGCTCCCTCGCCGTTCCCGCTACCCGCTGCACGGCCGCTTGCCCGGCAAACCGAGTTGTAACACCCCTTGATCTTCATTTAACCAATGCGTTAAATGACCACATGCCCAATGTTACCGATCCGCTTTCGTCCGTGTTTGCCGCGCTGGCCGATCCCACGCGGCGTGCGATTCTGGCGCGGCTGGCGCAAGGCGAGGCGCCGGTCAGCGAGCTGGCGCGTCCGTTCGACATGTCGGCGCCTGCCATCTCGCGGCATCTGCGCGTGCTGGCCGATGCCGGTCTGATCGAGCGCGAGGTCAATGCGCGCTGGCGCATCTGCCATCTGCGACCTGGCGCGCTGCGTGATGCGCACGGCTGGCTGGACGCCTACCGGCGGCACTGGGAAGACAACCTCGACAGGCTGGTGGCTTTTGTCGAGCAGGCGCAATCCGACACCGATGTCACATCGAAGCAGGGGAACAAGTCATGAGCGAAGCCGCGACCTTTCATCTGGAAATGACCCGTCAGATCCGCGCCCCACGCGAGCGCGTGTTCGATGCCTTCACCGACCAGGCCGCGCTGGCCACCTGGCATTGCCCGCGCGGCATGACCGTGCTGGAAGCGCGTGCCGATGCCCGGGTGGGCGGGGCATACCGGCTGGTGATCGGCGCCCGGGACGGCGAGAAGCACATCGTCAACGGCCAGTACCAGACGCTCGACCGGGCCAATTTCCTGGCGTACACGTGGGAATGGGAGGGCGGCGCCGAACTGCCCGCCGGCCTGCGCACGCTGATCGAGGTGACGCTGACCGACAAGGACGGCGGCACCCACATGCATATGCGGCACAGCGGCTTCCCTGATACGGCGATGCGCGATGCGCACGTCAGCGGCTGGCAGTCGGTGTTCAACAACCTCGTCGATTATCTGGACCCGGAGGGCAGCGCCGGCACGCTGACCGTGTACGGCGACGCCCGCAGCACCTATGTGCGCACCGTCCGCCTGGCGCTGGAAGAGAAGGGGCTGCGCTACAGGCTGGACCCTGTGACGCCGCGCGACGAGGCGTTGCTGGCCCATAATCCGTTCGGCCGCATTCCGGCTTTCGCCGATGGTCCGATCGAGTTCTACGAAACCCGCGCCATCCTGAGCTATCTCAACGACGTCTTCGGCGGCATCAACCTGATTCCGCAGACCGGCCCCACCGCCCGCGCGCGCTGCGAGCAATGGATCAGCCTGATCAACTGCCACGCCTACGACACGATGGTGCGCCGCTACGTGCTGCAGTACGTGTTTCCGAAGGGTGAAAACGGCCAGCCGGACCGCCAGACCATCGACGCCGCCGTGCCAGAAATGGCCAAACAGCTAGATGCGCTGGAACAGGCGTACGGCGGCCGGGATTTCCTGGTGGGCAATGCGCTGTCGATGGCCGACCTGTTCTTCGCGCCGATCGTCGAGTATCTGGGGATGTTTCCGGAAAGCCAGGCGCTGCTGGAGACGCGACCGAATATCCGGCGCGGCCATGCAGTCATGCGCGCCCGGCCCAGCTATGCGGCGACGCAGCCGAAGTTTCAATAACATAAGGGTGCGCTACGCCAGCCACTCGCGCAGCGCCTGCCAAGCGATCAGCTTCTGCGCATACGCCAGCGTGTAGGCGGGACTGCTGGATGGCAGTTTTACGATGGCGTGCCGGTCACCATGTCCGGCCAGCGCCTTTTCGCCGATCCTTGCCGCCGTGCCGCCGTTGAAGGCAATCGCCCGCAGTTTCGGCAGGGTGGCGATCAGGCCGATCAGGTCGTTGCCCTGATGATCGCGGATGCTGCTGTCGAGGCTGCCTTCGCGGCGGGCCTCGGCCACCACGTCCCACAGGCCCACGCGGTGCTGGCGTAGCGTGGCCAGCCGGCTGTCATAGTCCAGGCTGACCAGGTCAACGCCCAGCACGTCGCCCATCAGGTGCCAGAAGCGGTTCTGCTTGTGCGCGTAGTACTGCGCCTGGGCCAGCGAGACTTCACCGGGCAGGCTGCCCAGCACCAGCACGCGGGTGTGCGGGTCGACGACCGGAGGGAAGCAGCGTTTGGTGGTCATCTTTGAGCGCGGTGAGACATGGAGCGGCCCGCCCTCTCCCCGGCCCCTCTCCCGCTCGCGGGAGAGGGTAGCAAACCACCGCGAGCACTTGAGGATGCCTTTGGTGTTCTCCCTCTCCCGCCTGCGGGAGAGGGGCCGGGGGAGAGGGTCAGCGCGTCAAACCACGACAGCGCAGGGATCAGGCCAGCAGGCGGTTCACCCGCTGCACATAGGCTGCCGCGTCGTCGAGCATGCCGCCCTCGGCCAGCAGGGCCTGGTCGAACAGCACGAACACGCGGTCGGTGAAGCCATCGCCTTCAGGCAGGTCGCGCAGCTTCTTCACCAGCGCGTGCTCGGGGTTCAGTTCCAGGATGGGCTGCGCATCGGGCGCCTTCTGGCCGGCCTGCTTGAGCAGGCGTTGCAGATAGCCGCTCATGTCGCCCTCGTCGGACACCAGGCACGATGCCGAATCGGTCAGGCGCAGCGTCACGCGCACGTCCTTGGCCTTGCCTGCCAGCACGGCCTTCGCGCGTTCCACCACGTCCTTCCATTCGGTGGCCGCCTTCTCCTGCTCCGCCTTCTCGGCCTCGTCGGCCAGCGCGCCCAGGTCCAGGTCGCCACGGGCCACGGACACCAGTTCCTTGCCATCGAACTCGTGCAGGTACGACAGCATCCATTCGTCCACGCGTTCGGTCAGCAGCACGACCTCGATGCCCTTCTTGCGGAACACTTCCAGGTGCGGGCTCGACTTGGCCGCGGCCCACGTATCGGCCGTGACGTAGTAGATCTTGTCCTGGCCTTCCTTCATGCGGCCCACATAGTCGCCCAGCGACACCGACTGCTCGGCCGTGTCGTTATGCGTCGTGGCAAAACGCAGCAACTTGGCGATGCGTTCGGCGTTGGCGTGGTCCTCGCCCATGCCCTCCTTGAGCACCTGACCGAACTGCTCCCAGAACGTCTTGTACTTGGCGCGATCGGCTTCATCCTCGCTGTCGGCCAGCGCCTCCAGCATCGACAGCACGCGCTTGGTGCAGCCTTCGCGGATGGCCTTCACGTCGCGGCTTTCCTGCAGCAGTTCGCGCGACACGTTCAGCGGCAGGTCGGCCGAATCCACCACACCCTTGACCCAGCGCAGGTACGACGGCAGCAGCTGGTCGGCGTCGTCCATGATGAACACGCGCTTCACGTACAGCTTCAGGCCGGCCTTGCGGTTGCGGTCCCACAGGTCGAACGGTGCGCGGGCCGGGATGTACAGCAGCTGCGTGTACTCGCTGCGGCCTTCCACGCGATTGTGCGTCCAGGCCAGCGGCGCCTCGTGATCGTGCGCGATGTGCTGGTAGAACGCCTGGTACTGCTCGTCGGAAATATCGGACTTGTTGCGGGTCCACAGCGCGCTGGCCTGGTTCACGCTTTCCCACTCGCCCGTCGGCTTCTGCTGCTGGGCCTCAGCATCCCACTGTTCCTTCGGCATGCGGATCGGCAGCGAGATGTGGTCCGAATACTTGCGAATGATGTGCTGCAGGCGGTACGACGACAGGAAATCGTCCTCGCCTTCGCGCAGGTGCAGCGTGATCGTGGTGCCGCGCTCGGCGCGGTCGATCGCGTCGATCGTAAATTCGCCATCGCCGGCGCTTTCCCAGCGCACGGCTTCGCTTCCGGCCAGGCCGGCGCGGCGCGATTCCACGGTGACCTTGTCCGCGACGATAAAGGCAGAGTAGAAGCCCACGCCGAACTGGCCAATCAGCGCGGCGTCCTTCTGCTGGTCGCCGGACAGCTGCTGGAAGAATTCCTTGGTGCCCGAACGGGCGATGGTGCCCAGGTTGCGGATCGCCTCGTCGCGGCTCATGCCGATGCCGTTGTCGGTGATCTTCAGCGTGCGGGCGGCCGGGTCGGCTTCGATGCGGATCGCCAGGTCTGCGTCGTTCTCGAGCAGGGCCGGATTTGCAATCGCCTCGAAGCGCAGCTTGTCGGTGGCGTCCGAAGCGTTCGATATCAGCTCGCGCAGGAAGATTTCCTTGTTGCTGTACAGCGAGTGGATCATCAGGTGCAGCAACTGCTTCACTTCCGCCTGGAAGCTCATCGTCTCGTGCGGTGCGGTCATGGTTCTCCTCTTGAAAACGGATCTATGCGCAAGGTGCCCGGCCCCGTGTATCCGGAGCGGGTCGATGGCGCAGGAAATAGGGACGGGACGGGACGATTTCAAGCCCCCTCCCGGGGATCAGGTGCCCGACCCCGCCGGCAGGCCGGACAGGCGTTCCATCTGGCCGGCCAGGAAGCGCAGCATGCCCGGATCGGTACTGCTGGCCACATTGAAGCGGGTCCAGGTGGACGGCATCTGGGACGGCGAAAACAGGCTGCCCGGCGCGAACAGATAGCCTTCCTCGTGCCCGGCCGTAGCGATGACGTTGGTATCCACGCCGGTATCGGCCCACAGGTACATGCCGGCCACCTGCCCCGGGAAGATGCGCAGGCCCAGCCGTTCGAGCTGCTCGCGGGTCTCGTCGCGGGCACGGTCCAGCCGCACCCGTACGCGCTCGGTGTGCTTGCGGTAGTGCCCCTCGGTCAGCACCTTGTAGACCACGCGCTCGTTGATTTCCGGCGTGGCCATGCCCGTCACCAGCTTGCTGTCGGTCAGCGTCACGGCCAGTTCCGGGCTGGCGGCGATAAAGCCCACGCGCAGGTTGGCGGCCAGCGTCTTGGAAAAACTGCCCAGGTAGATCACCCGCTTGAGCTGGTCCAGGCTGGCCAGCCGCGTGGCTGCATGGCCGGGCGGGCACAGGTCGCAATAGATGTCGTCCTCGACGATCGTGAACCCGTACTGTTCGGCCAGCTGCAGCAGCCGGAACGCCCGGGCGGCCGACAGCGACGTGCCCGTGGGGTTGTGCAGCACCGAATTGACCACCACCAGCCTGGGCTGGTGTGCCTGGGCGATGCGCTCCAGCGCCTCCAGGTCGGGGCCGTCGGCCGTGTAGGGCACGCCGATCACATTGGCCCCCTGCGTGGCAAAGCGGGCAAACATCACGAACCAGGCCGGGTCGCCGACCACCACGGTATCGCCCGGATGCAGGAACTGCCGCGCGATCAGGTCGAAGGCCTGCGTGATGCCCGACGTCATCACGATCTGGTCCGGCGTGACGCCGATTTCCAGCTCCTCCAGCCGGGTGCGCAGCTGCTGCCGCAGCGGCAGGAAGCCCATCGGCGTGCCGCTGGACAGGAAATGGCCGCCGGGCTGGCGGCCCAGGCTGCGCATGGCGCCAGACAGCAGTTCGCCGTCGAGCCATTCGGTGGGCAGGAAGCCCCAGCCCGGCGCCTTGTGGCTCTCGGCGGAGTGGAACATGCTGCGCAGCAGCCAGGTGACGTCGACATTGCGGATGGACGGGGACGCCAGCGGCGCCGCGGCCGATGGATGCGGCACGCGGTCGCGCACGTAGAAGCCCGATCCCCGGCGCGACTCCAGGTAGCCCAGCGCCACCAGACGTTCGTAGGCTTCCACCACGGTAAAGCGCGAGATGCCCTTTTCCGAGGCCAGCTGGCGGATCGACGGCATCCGCATGCCCGCCCGGAACACCCGCTCGTCGATGCGCAGCCGCGCCCATTCGGTCAGTTGCTCCACCAGCGTCATCTGGGCTGACGGTATCGGATCGGGCAGTCGGGGATGGCCAGCGGCCGGCATCACCAGCCGCAACGGGCGCGTACCGCCGCCCGATGTGGCATTTGAGGCACTATCATTTTCGCCGTGGCGATTCTTCTGGCTGCCTTCCATGTGGCGCTCCCGCAACTGTACTGAAGACGATTTGCTGAACTGTATCGGTACTGTACCGACAAGCTTGACTACCATCAACCAACGATGAAACTCGCTATTGACCACCTCGTGATTGCCGCCCCCGACCTGGAGTCGGGCGCCCAGCATGTCGCCAACCTGCTTGGCATCGCCCCGCAAGGCGGCGGCGCCCATCCGCGCATGGGCACGCACAACCGCGTGCTGGGGCTGTTTGGCGCGATGTACCTCGAAGTGATCGCGATCGACCCCGCCGCACCGGCCCCCGATCGCCCGCGCTGGTTCGGGCTGGACAGCGACCTGATGCAGCAACGGCTGCGCGACGGCCCGTTCCTGGCGCACTGGGCGGCCCGCGTGGAGCGCCCCGCCGACCTGTCGCGCTGGCAATCGCAGTATCCGGACCGCATCGCCCCGGCCATCCCGATGGATCGCGGCGCGCTGCACTGGCGCCTGACCGTGCCCGACGATGGCAGCCTGCCCGCATGGCATGGCGAGGCGGCCAGCGCCGGCGACGGCCTGTTCCCGACGCTGATCCAATGGGACGTGGCCAACCACCCCGGCGTCAGCCTGCCGCGCCAGGACCTGGCCCTGCGCCGGCTGCGCGGCCAGCATCCGCATGCGGAACTGCTGCGGCAAGGGCTGGCGTGGATTGGTGCCGCGCACCTGATCGAGATCGACCAGACCGATGGGCCGCCGCTGCTGACGGCCGACATCGACACCCCAGCGGGCGTAAAGACCCTGCGCTGATCCCCCAAGACAAAACAAGACATACCGAAGGAGCCCCCCGATGTCCGCCACCACCGCCAAGCGTTTCGACGACGACGCGTATCTCGATCACTGCCAGGCCACCGTGGTGGCGGTGACCCACGCGGGCATCGAACTGGACCAGACCGTGTGCTACGCGCGTAGCGGCGGGCAGGCCGGCGACACCGGCACGCTGCATACCGCCGACGGCCGTGTGGTGACGCTGGCCGATACGGTCTATGCCGATGACCGCACCCGCATCCTGCATGTGCCCGCCGCCGACGCACCCGCGCTGGCCGTGGGCGACCGCGTGGAGGTCAGGATCGACTGGGCGCGTCGCCACCGGCTCATGCGCCTGCATACCTGCCTGCACCTGCTGGGGTCGCTGATCCCGGTGCCGGTGACCGGCTGCAGCATCTCTCCCGATTCGGCGCGCATCGATTTCGACCTGCCCGAATCGACGCTCGACAAGGCCGTGCTGACCGAACAGCTCAACGCGCTGATCGACGCGAAGACGCCGGTCAACATCGACCGCATCACGCCCGAGCAGCTGGCCGCCCAGCCCGACCTCGTCCGCACGATCGGCGCCGCGCCGCCGGCCGGCACCTCGACCATCCGCATCATCGACATCCCCGGTGTGGACCGCCAGCCTTGCGGCGGCACGCACGTGGCCAACACCGGCGAGATTGGCGCGATGGTGGTGACCAAGATCGAGAAGAAGAGCCGCACCAACCGGCGCGTGGTCGTCAATTTCGCATGACCGGCGTGGAAACCTGGCTCACGGGCCTGTCGATGGCCCAGTTCCTGGCATTGGTGACGCTGCTGGCAGTGGGCGCCTTCACGCCGGGCCCGAACACCACCGTGGCGGCCGTGACCGGCGCCAATTTTGGCCTGCGCGCCACGTTGCCGCACTGCATCGGCGTGTCGGTGGGCTTCGCCGGCATCATCGCGCTGTGCGCGACCGGCGTGGGCGCGCTGATCCTGGCCAGCCCGATGCTGGCGGCGGCCATCCGCGTGGTGGGCGTGCTGTACCTGCTCTGGCTGGCGCTGCGCATCGCGCGCAGCACGTCGCTGGCCGAAAAGCACGTGCTCAAGCCGATGAACGTCTGGCAATCGATCGCCATGCAGTTCGCCAACATCAAGGCGTGGATGATGGCGCTGGCCGTGGCCGCGTCATATATGGATAACGCGCCTTCGCTGGGCCAGCGCGTGCTGCTGGTCAGCACGCTGTTCGCTACCTTCGGCTTCTTCAGCAACGGCGCCTATGGCGTGCTGGGCGCTTCGCTGCGGCAGTGGCTGATACAGGGCAACCGCGTGCGCTGGTTCAACGGGGTGATGGGGCTGGCGCTGGCGTTGACCGCCCTGTGGATGGCCGTGGCCGCCGCACATCCACAATGACGCGCCTCTAATTGCCATGAGCCAGAACCCTTCCCCTCATTCCGGCGGCATGCTGCTGGGCTTTATCGGCGTGGCCATCTTCAGCCAGACGCTGCCGTTCACCCGCATGGCCGTGGCCGAGCTGGATGCCACGTTCGTGGCGCTGGCCCGGGCCGTGGTCGCGGCCGCGCTGGCCCTGGCGTTGCTGGCGGTGCGCGGCGCGCTGGCGCCGTCGAAACGCCCGCGCGGGCGCCAGTGGCTGCGGCTGGCGGTCACCGCACTGGGCGTGGTGGTCGGCTTTCCGGTGTTTTCGTCGCTGGCCATGCGCGAAGTGCCGGCCGCGCACGGCGCCATCGTGATCGGCCTGCTGCCGCTGGCCACGGCCGTGTTCGCGGCATGGTTCGGCAACGAGCGCCCATCCGCCGGATTCTGGCTGTCGGCGCTGGCCGGCAGCGCGCTGGTGGTCGGTTTTGCCCTGTGGCAAGGGGCGGGTGGCCTGCAGCACGCCGACTGGTTCCTGTTCCTGGCCGTGGTGCTGGGCGCACTCGGCTATGCCGAAGGCGGCAAGCTGTCGCGCGAACTGGGCGGGCTGGAGACGATTTCCTGGGCGCTGGTGGTGTCGCTGCCGGTGCTGGTGCCGGTGGTGGCGTGGCTGACACTTGGACACGCGAACGAAATCGCCGCCGCGTCGCCGCGTGCGTGGGCCGGCATGGCCTATGTGTCGGTGTTCTCGATGTTCATCGGCTTCCTGTTCTGGTACGCCGGGCTCGCAAAAGGCGGCGTGGCCCGCGTAGGCCAGATACAATTGCTCCAGCCGTTTCTCACGCTGGCGGGCGGCGCCGTGATCCTGGCCGAGCCCCTCGATGCCGCCACCGTCGCTTTTGCAGTCGCGGTGATCGCCGTGGTGGCCCTCGGCCGACGCGCCGCCGTGCGCAACACCGCACCCGCCCCGCCGGCCGCCGTGGCCGGAGAAACGCCCCCCGTTCTTCCAGGACGCATTCACTGACAGGAGTCACCGCATGTCCGTCTACGACACCCTTGCCAAACTCGGCGTGGAACTGCCCACCGCCGGCGCCCCGGCCGCTGCCTATGTGATGGCCGCGACCACCGGCAACACCGTCTTCCTGTCGGGCCATATTGCCCGCCGCGACGGCAAGCCCTGGGCTGGCAAGCTCGGCAAGGATATCGATACCGCCACCGGCCAGCAGGCCGCGCGCAGCATCGCCATCGACCTGCTGGCCACGCTGCACGGCCATATCGGCGACCTGAACAAGGTGAAACGCGTCGTCAAGGTGATGAGCCTGGTGAACTCCACGCCGGAATTCACCGAGCAGCACCTGGTGACCAACGGCTGCTCCGAATTCCTGGTCGAAGTGTTCGGCGAAAAGGGCAAGCACGCCCGCAGCGCCTTCGGCGTGGCGCAGATTCCGCTGGGCGCCTGCGTCGAGATCGAGATGATCGTGGAGATCTGAGGCAGTCCCCTGCCTGAACTGACGTACCAGACCGACCAGAAGTCATAGAGACATAGCCGGGCTTGCGGGCCCGGCCCCTGAATTCCCCACCACGAGACCAATCATGAAATGGGCCATCTCCCGCCGGGCACAGCAACTGACCAGCTCGGCCATCCGCGAAATCCTGAAAGTCACCGAGCGTCCGGAAGTCATTTCGTTCGCCGGCGGCCTGCCCTCTCCGGCGTCGTTCCCGGTAGCGGCCATGGAAGCGGCGGTGGCCCGTGTATTCGCCGATAACCCCCAGGGCGCGTTGCAGTACGCCGCCACCGAAGGCTACCTGCCGCTGCGCGAGTTCGTGGCCAGGCGGTACAACGTGGGTGTCGAACGCGTGCTGATCACCACCGGGTCGCAGCAGGCGCTGGACCTCATCGCCAAGATCATGATCGACCCGGGCAGCCCGGTGCTGGTGGAAACGCCGAGCTACCTGGGCGCGCTGCAGGCGTTCTCGCTGTTCGAGCCGGAATTCGTGTCGATCCCGTCCGACGAACATGGCCTGATCCCCGAGGCGCTGACGGCCGAACTGACCGCCAACGCGCGCTTCCTGTACGCGCTGCCGAACTTCCAGAACCCCACGGGCCGCCGCCTGCCGCTGGAGCGCCGCCAGGCGCTGGTCAAGCGCGCGCAGGAACTTGGCATCCTGCTGGTGGAAGACGATCCATACGGCGAACTGAGCTACACCGGCAACACGCTGCCGACGCTGCTGTCGATGAACCCGGACGGCGTGATCTACATGGGTTCGTTCTCGAAGATCCTGGCCCCCGGCATGCGCCTGGGCTTCGTGATCGCCCCGCCCGAGCTGCACTTCAAGCTGTGCCAGGCCAAGCAGGCATCTGACCTGCACACGCCGACCTTCACGCAGCGCATCGCCTACGAGACGGTCAAGGACGGCCTGCTGGAAACCCACATCCCGACGATCCGCGAGCTGTACGGCAAGCAGTGCGCCTGCATGCTGGACGCGCTCAAGCGCCACATGCCGGCCGGCGTGACCTGGAATGCGCCCGAAGGCGGCATGTTCATCTGGGTGGAGCTGCCGGAAGGCCTGAACAGCATGACGATCCTGGAAGAAGCCGTGCGCCGCAACGTGGCCTACGTGCCGGGCGCGCCGTTCTACGCCGGCAACCCGCGCATGAACACGCTGCGCCTGGCCTTCGTGACGGTGCCGCCGGAGCGCATCGAACAGGGGGTGTCGATCCTGGGCGAGCTGTTCCGCGAAGCCATCGCCAAGGCTGCCCCGCAACCACGCGCCGCCTGAGGATGATTGCCGACATGGATCTGGAAGAGCCGCAAACCATGCTGCGCATCTGGGGCCGCCTGTCGTCGATCAACGTGCAGAAGGTGGTCTGGTGCGCGCGCGAGCTGCACCTGGACCACGAACGCATCGACATCGGCAACCACAAGGGCGAGCTTGACGCCGAAGCATACGTCCGCCTGAATCCGAACCGGCTGATCCCGGTGATCGAGGATTTCCGCGACACCGACGTGGCCGGCGAGCCGTTCGTGCTGTGGGAGTCGAATGCGATCGTGCGCTACCTGTGCGCGCGCTATGGCGAAGACACGCTGTGGCCGTCGGACGTCAAGGCACGCGCATCGGCCGACCGCTGGATGGACTGGCAGACCACCACCTTCAGCCCGGCCATGGTGCAGGCCTTCCTGCAGATGGTCCGCATGCCCCAAGACCAGCGCGACCAGGCCGTGATCGACAAGTCGTGCGAGCGCACCGAGCCGCTGGCCAAGATGCTGGACGCCGCGCTGGCAGACCGCGAGTTCATCGGCGGCGACCGCTTTACGATGGCCGATATCTCGCTGGCCTGCGCCGCGCATCGCTGGATGGGCACGCCCGTCCCGCATGCGCCACGGCCCAACCTGGAACGCTGGCTTGCCGCCATGCGCGCCCGCCCGGCGGCCCTGAGCATCCTGGTACTGCCGCTGAAGTAGATCATTGCGCCTGCCTGTCGCCGTGGTTATGCGCTCCCCTCTCCCACAGCGTGGGGTTGGGGGAGAGGGCGGGCCTCTCAAGATACGGCGGCCGTTGTCAGAACCGCCGTGCCCTCTCCCCCAGCCCCTCTCCCGCCAGGCGGGAGGGAGCAATACCACTACACCAGCCCCAGCAACCCCGCCCCCGCACCGAGGGCCACCAGCAGCAGCGGGTGGATCTTCGTCTTCAGCATCAAACCCACTGTCAGCAGCGTCACCGCCACGGCCGTCCAGGTATGGTCGACGCTGGTGGCCAGCACCCATCCCGTGGACATCAGCAGGCCGATGGTCAGTGCCGACAGGCCGCGCTTGATCAGCACCGGCCAGACCGCGTGTGGCGCGCGTCCGGCGAAGTATTCGAAGCCCAGCGCGATCACGCTGGAAGGGCCGCAGATGCCCAGCATCGACGCGAACGCGCCACCCGCGCCGGCGACCTGCCAGCCAAACAGCGCCACGAAGAGGATGTTCGGCCCCGGCGACGCCTGCGAGATGGCGTAGAGCGCGGCGAACTGCTCGTCGGTCATCCAGTGGTTGGCCTCCACCAGATACCGGTGCATGTCGGGAATCACCGTGCCGCCGCCGCCCACGGCCAGCAACGACAGCATGCCGAAGTGGCCCAGCAGGTCGCGCAGGATGTCGGGCGATGCCATCATGCCCCCTTGCGCATGGCGCGGTATTCCAGCACCAGCGCCACGGGCACCAGCACGGCCATGACCGGCAGCAGCGGCCAGCGCAGCCAGCCGATGGCCAGGAACGCCGCCACGCCGACAACGAGGGCGCGCACCGAACGCGACTGGCTCTGCGCCAGCTTCACGCCCGTCGACAACACCAGCCCGGCCGCCACGGCCGTCATGCCGGCCAGCATCTGCCGCACCTGCGGCACGTCCTGGTAGCGCAGGTACAGGCCCATCGCGCACAGCACCACCACCATCGGCACGAACACCAGCCCGCTGAACGCCGCCAGCGCACCGCGCAGGCCGGCGAATCGCAGGCCCAGCATCAACGCCAGATTGATGACGTTCGGCCCCGGCAGCACCTGTCCGAGACTTAGTATTTCGACGAAATCACGATCGTTGAGCCAGCGATTGCGTTCCACCACCGAGCGCCGCACGAACGGCAGCACGCCACCGAAGCCGGACAGGCCCATGCGGGCAAACTCGAAAAACAGGGTACGGGCGGTAGGAGGCGGGGCGAGCGCCGGCTCGACAAGCAGGGGCGTGGAGGACATGACCGTGATGGTGATCGCCTGCCGTGCGGAATGGGCAGGGTGCCGACATGGTACGGCAGATACTCGCCGCCGGGCTGGCGCGAGGCATCACGAAACGGCAAGAGGGGGTCGCGGTTGGCGATGGCAGCCCGGATGACTGGTGACCGGGAGTCCCCCTCTCCCATCCATGGGACAGGGGTTGGGGGAGAGGGCGTTGAGGTTCTGCTTGCCGACCAGTGACAAGTTGAATCGCCTGCACTCTCCTCGGCCACTCTCCCGCGTGCGGGAGAGGGTAGCGAACCCGCAGGGGTTCGGACTGGGGGGTCGGACTGGGATAGTTCTTGCGCGTCCGCTTACTCCGGCGCCTTCACCGGTTCCAGTTTCACATCCTTCAGGCGCGGCTCGATGGCCTTGCCCTTGCGGGCGCGCTTGCCCACGTAAGGCAGCAGCGTCTTGCCGGCCAGCTTCTGCGGCGGCAGCTTGCCACCGCGCACGCCGGTACCCGAGATCATCAGGCCAGGCGCGCCCACCGGCACGGCCTGTTCCAGTGCCTCCTTCGGCTCCAGTTCCATGAGGATCACGCCGCGGCCGCCGGCCGACAGCACCTTGACCTCGTCGAGCCCCACCAGCAGCAGGCGGCCGTTGGCCGAGAAGCACGCCACATGCGTGGCCTCGTCGCCGACCGGCGCCGGCTGCAGGATGGCGTCGCCGTCATCGAGCGTGATGAACGCCTTGCCGCCCTTCTGGCGGCTGATCATGTCGCCGACCTTCGTGACAAAGCCATTGCCGCCAGCCGTGGCAATCAGCATGCGCTGCTCGGCGCCGCCAGCGAACGTGTGGGCGATCTGCGAGCCCGCGGCCAGGTCGATCAGCGTGGTCACTGGCACGCCATCGCCCCGCCCGCCCGGCAGGCCGGACACGGCCACCGAGTAGACGCGGCCATTGCTGCCGAACGCCAGCATGGTATCGACGGTGCGGCACTCGAACGTGGCGTACAGGCTGTCGCCGGCCTTGAAGGTGAACTGCGACGGATCGTGGCCGTGGCCCTGGCGCGTGCGCACCCAGCCCTTGCCCGACATGATCACCGTCACCGGTTCGTCGATCACCTTCACCTCGGCGGCGGCACGCGTGGCTTCCTGGATCAGCGTGCGGCGCGGATCCTTGTCTTCGGGGCTGTACTGCTTGGCGTCCTGCTCGATCTCCTTGATGATCTTGCGACGCATCATGGTCTCGGACTTCAGCAGCACGTCCAGTTCGGCCTGCTCGTCTCGCAGTTTCGCCAGTTCCTGTTCGATCTTGATCGCTTCCAGGCGCGCCAGCTGGCGCAGGCGGATTTCCAGGATGTCTTCGGCCTGCCGGTCGCTCAGGCGGAACGCCTCGATCAGCGCGGGCTTGGGATCGTCGCTTTCCCGGATGATGCGGATGACCTCGTCGATGTTCAGCAGCACCAGCATCCGGCCTTCCAGGATATGGATGCGGTCTTCCACCTTGTTCAGCTGGAAGCGCGTGCGGCGGGTGACGGTGGCGAAGCGGAACGCGATCCACTCGCGCAGGATTTCCTGCAGGCCCTTCTGGCGCGGCCGCCCGTCGGTGCCGATCATCACCAGGTTGATCGGCGCGCCCGATTCCAGGCTGGTATGCGCCAGCAGCGTCTGGATGAACTCCTGCTGGTCGGTGTTCTTGCTCTTGGGCTCGAACACCAGGCGCACCGGGGCGTCCTTGCCCGATTCGTCGCGCACGGCGTCCAGCACGGCCAGCATCGTGGTCTTGAGCTGGGTCTGCTCGGGCGTCAGCGCCTTCTTGCCGGTGCGGATCTTCGGGTTGGTGATTTCCTCGATTTCCTCGAGCACCTTCTGCGCCGACGTGTTCGGCGGCAGTTCGGTCACCACCATCTGCCACTGGCCGCGCGCCATTTCCTCGATGGTCCAGCGCGCGCGCACCTTCAGGCTGCCGCGGCCGTTCTCGTAGATCTGGGCGATTTCGGACGCAGGCGAGATGATCTGGCCGCCGCCCGGATAGTCGGGGCCCGGCATGATCGCCAGCAGTTCGGCCAGCGAGATGTTCGGATTGCGGATCATCGCCACCGCCGCCCCAGCCACCTCGCGCAGGTTGTGCGGCGGGATTTCGGTGGCCATGCCCACGGCGATGCCCGATGCGCCGTTCAGCAGCACGAACGGCAGGCGCGCCGGCAGCAGCTTGGGCTCTTCTTCCGAACCGTCGTAGTTGGGCAGGAAGTCCACCGTGCCCATGTCGATCTCGTCGAGCAGCAGGCGCGAGATCGGGGTCAGGCGGGCTTCGGTGTAGCGCATGGCCGCCGCGCCGTCGCCGTCGCGCGATCCAAAGTTGCCCTGGCCGTCGATCAGCGGATAGCGCAGCGAGAAGTCCTGCGCCAGGCGCACCAGCGCGTCATAGGCCGACTGGTCGCCGTGGGGGTGGAATTTACCCAGCACCTCGCCGACCACGCGGGCCGACTTCACGGGCTTGGCGTCGGCGCGCAGCCCCATCGCCGCCATCGCATAGAGAATGCGGCGCTGCACGGGCTTCTGGCCGTCCGCCACCTCGGGCAGGGCACGCCCCTTGACCACGCTCACGGCGTAATCCAGGTAGGCGCGCTCGGCGTACCGCGCGAGCGTCAGCGAATCGGCCGGCTCTTCGGGCCGAAAAGTAGTATCTGCTTGATCCATGGTTGGCAAGGGTTCGGCATGCCGGGCGCGGGCGCCGGACATCCCGCTTGTTTGCGGTCAGCGTGGGATTCTAAAGGAAGTGGATGACGATGCCGCCGGAAATAGCGCCCGAAAACCGGCCAGACGGCATCAGGGCATCGGCCGGCGCCCGCCGCCGATCACCATGCGCACGCGGTCTGCCGCCACGCCGGTACGGATCACGCCGCCCGCCGCCGGCTGGTACAGACGGTAGAACTCCAGCACGGTGCTCACGTACTGGCGGGTCTCGGGGTAAGGCGGGATCTGGTTGTTGTAACGCTGCACCGCGCCTTCGCCGGCGTTGTACGCAGCCAGCACCAGTTCCAGGTTGTTCGGGAACAGCTCCATCAGGAAGCGCAGGTAGCGCACGCCGGCCGAGATATTCAGCTTCGGATCGGCCAGCTTCTGCTCCACCGTCCGGCGGCCGTCCGCGGCAATGCCGAAGCGCGTGCCGGTATCCGGAATGACCTGCATCAGCCCGATGGCGCCCTTGGGCGATACGGCCGCCGGGTTGAAGCCGCTTTCCACGGCCATCACCGCCTTGACCAGCGCGGGGTCCACGTTCTGGGCCTCGGCCACCTTCGCGATGATCGGATCGACCGTGCGCAGGTTCGGGTGGTTGAGCAGGTACTGGAACAGCTTGTCGCGCGACGGGCTGGTCTTCTCCGGCAGCGTGATCACGCCGCGGTGGCCAAGGTTGCCCGAATCGAACTGGCCGCCGTCCTTCATGAACAGCTTGTAGCGGTCGTCGAGCTTCGTATCGGCGAAATGGGCCACGCCCTCGCCGTCGATATAGCCCCACAGCGCCGCGTGGGCCGGCGCGGCGATGCCGAACGCGCCGAGCACGGCCAGCGTGCAGGCCAGGCGCTTCGCCTGTGCCCGGATCCGCCTGATCCGCTGTTGCCCTGCTCGTTCCTGCATCGCACGTTCCTCCAGATCTGGCGCCGTCAGATGTCGGCCACCACCTCGTTACCCTTCTCTTCGAGCCAGGTTCGGCGCTGCGACGCCTCGCCCTTGCCCATCAGCATGTTCATCATGGTGACGGTCTGCGGCAGATCGAATTCGCCCAGCGCCACCGGCAGCAGCCGGCGGGTGTCCGGGTTCATGGTCGTTTCCCAGAGCTGCTCGGCGCTCATCTCGCCCAGGCCCTTGAAGCGCGAAATCTGCCACGCGCCGTCCTTGACGCCGTCCTTGAGCAGCTTGTCCTGGATGGCCTCCAGTTCGCCCTCGTCCAGCGCGTAGAGTTTCTGCGCGGGCTTCTTGCCGCGTGCCGGCGCATCGACGCGGAACAGCGGCGGACGCGCCACGCAGACATGGCCCAGGTCGATCAGCTTCGGGAAGTGGCGGAAGAACAGCGTCAGCAGCAGCACCTGGATGTGCGCGCCGTCCACGTCCGCGTCGGACAGGATGCAGATCTTGCCGTAGCGCAGGTTCGACAGGTCGGGTTCGTCGTCCACCCCGTGCGGGTCCACGCCGATGGCCACGGCGATGTCATGCACCTCGTTGTTGGCGAACAGGCGGTCGCGCTCGGTTTCCCAGGTGTTCAGCACCTTGCCGCGGAGCGGCAGGATGGCCTGGAATTCCTTGTCGCGGCCCATCTTGGCCGAACCGCCAGCCGAATCGCCCTCCACCAGGAAGATTTCGTTGCGGGTGACGTCGGTCGATTCGCAGTCGGTCAGCTTGCCGGGCAGCACGGCCACGCCGGAGCCCTTCTTCTTTTCCACCTTCTGCGCGGCCCGGGTGCGGGCCTGGGCCTGGCGGATCACCAGCTCGGCCAGCTTCTTGCCGAAGTCGACATGGTGATTCAGCCAGAGTTCCAGCGCCGGACGGCTGAACGTGGACACCAGGCGCACGGCGTCGCGGCTGTTCAGGCGCTCCTTGATCTGGCCCTGGAACTGCGGGTCCAGCACCTTGGCCGACAGCACGAACGATGCGCGTGCGAACACGTCCTCGCTCATCAGCTTGACGCCCTTGGGCTGCAGCGAGTGCATCTCGATGAAGCTCTTCACGGCCAGGAACAGGCCTTCGCGCAGGCCGGACTCGTGCGTGCCGCCGGCCGGCGTGGGAATCAGGTTCACGTACGACTCGCGCACCGGCGCCCCTTCCTCGGTCCAGGCGACCACCCACGAGGCGCCCTCGCCTTCGGCAAACCCTTCTTCGCCGGCGTTCTTGTCCGGGTCGGCAAAGTGCTCGCCCTCGAACATCGGGATCACCAGCTCGGCGCCGCTGCCCTGGGCCAGGGCTTCCACCAGATAGCCCTTCAGGCCCTGCTCGTATTGCCAGACGGTCTGCTCGCCGGTCTTTTCCAGCACCAGCGTGACTTTCACGCCGGGCAGCAGCACGGCCTTGGAACGCAGCAGCCGCTGGAGTTCGGCCATCGGAATGGCGGCCGAATCGAAATACTTCGCGTCCGGCCACACCTGGACGCGCGTGCCGTTCTTCTTTTCGCCGCGCTCGATCTTGCGCGATGCCAGTGGCCTGGTGACTTCGCCGCCGTGCTCGAAGGTCAGCGTCGACTGCGAGCCGTCGCGCCAGACGGTGACGTCCAGCCGGGTAGCCAGCGCGTTGGTGACAGACACGCCCACGCCGTGCAGGCCGCCCGAGAACGCGTAGGCGCCGCCCTTGCCCTTGTCGAACTTGCCACCCGCGTGCAGGCGCGTGAAGACGATCTCCACCACGGGCACGCCTTCTTCCGGGTGAATCCCCACCGGAATGCCGCGGCCATCGTCCTCCACGCTGATGCTGCCGTCCTTGTGGAGCGTGACCAGGATCTCTGTGCCGTGGCCGCCCAGCGCCTCGTCTGACGCGTTGTCGATCACCTCCTGCACGATATGCAGGGGGTTGTCGGTACGGGTGTACATGCCGGGGCGTTGCTTGACCGGCTCCAGGCCCTTCAGGACCCGGATGGAAGATTCGCTGTACTGACTGGTTTTGCTCGCCATGGAGTCGATACGGATATTGGTCTTGCCGGCCGTCGGCGGCCGGGATGCGCTGCATTGTAATGGATGGCCGCGGCAGCCATCCTTTTTGAAAAGCCCCGGAAATTCGTAGTCCGGCACAATTCCGGTGCCCGGCTTACACTAGGCGCCGACCCCCACGGCGCCCCCCGGCGTCACCCGATCACCGGCGGCACGCCGGCGGCAATTCACAAGAAAACAAGACAAAACAATACAGACAATACCGAGCCCGACATGACCGATCGCAAACTATCCCTGACCACCGTGCTCGTGTGCGGCGGCCTGCTCGTCACGCTTTCCATGGGCATCCGGCATGGCTTTGGCCTGTTCAACATGCCGATCACGCAGACGCACGGCTGGAACCGCGAGACCTTCGCCTTTGCGCTGGCGCTGCAGAACCTGATGTGGGGCGCCAGCCAGCCGATCACGGGCGCGCTGGCCGACAAGTTTGGCGCGGTGCGCATCATGATCGCCGGCGTGGCGCTGTACGTGGCCGGCCTGGTCGTGATGGCGCTGGCTACCAGCGGCACGGCGTTTGCCACCGGCGCCGGCGTGCTGATCGGCATTGCGCAGTCCGGCACCACCTACAGCGTGGTCTACGGCGTGATCGGCCGCGTGGCCAGCGCCGAAAAACGCGTCTGGGCCATGGGCATTGCCGCCGCGGCCGGGTCCTTCGGCCAGTTCCTGATGATTCCGGTGGAGCAGACGCTGATTTCGACCACGGGCTGGCAGAACGCGCTGTTCATCCTGGCCTTCCTGGCGTGCTTCATGCTGCCGCTGGCCCTGACGCTGCGCGAGCCGAACATGGCCGCCAGCACCGCCGGCCACCAGCAGACCATTGGCGAAGCCACGCGCGAGGCGTTCGGCAACCGCAACTTCCAGTTGCTGACTCTTGGTTATTTCGTGTGCGGGTTCCAGGTGGTGTTCATTGGCGTGCACCTGGCGCCCTATCTGAAGGACCGGGGCCTGGTCGACGTGAAGATTGCCACGGTGGCGCTGGCGCTGATCGGCCTGTTCAACGTATTCGGCACCTACACGGCCGGCGCCATGGGGCAGCGCATGCCCAAGCGCTACCTGCTGTCGTCGATCTATATCGCCCGATCGGTTGTGATCGCCGGCTACCTGATGCTGCCGCTGACGGCATGGAGCACCTGGGTCTTTGCCGCGCTGATGGGGTTCCTGTGGCTGTCCACCGTGCCGCTGACCAACGGCATCATCGCGCAGGTGTTCGGCGTGAAGTACCTGTCGATGCTGTCGGGCGTGGTGTTCTTCTCGCACCAGATCGGCAGCTTCCTGGGCGCCTGGCTGGGCGGCTACCTGTTCGACCGCACCGGCAGCTACAACATGGTGTGGCTGCTGGCGATAGGGCTGGGCGTGCTGGCCGCGCTGGTCAACCTGCCGATCCGGGAGCAGGCGCTGGTGCGCCCGCAGCCGGTGGGAGCCTGAGATGAGCTGGGCGCGCGGTGCCGGCTACCTGGCCCTGGCAGCGGTGCTGACGCTGGGGTTCCTGGCCTACCTGCGCCCGGCGTTCATGGTCGACCTGACCAACATGGTGCTGGCGTGGTGCGGGTGAGGCCGGCCTGGTGCTGACCTGTTCCCCGCTCGCGCCATGCGCGAGAGGGGGCAAACCGTGGCGCAGGCTTCAGGCGCCCTCGCCTTTGGTCTTCTTTTCCAGCACTTCCCAGCGTTCCAGCGCCTCCAGCAATTCCATCTCGATCTCGTCGTGGCGCGAGGCCAGTTCGGCGGCGCGCGCCGGGTCGGTGGCGTACAGCGAACCGTCCGCCAGCTGGGCGCCAATGGTCTTCTGCTCGGCCTCCAGGCTCGACATCCGCTCCGGCAATCCATCCAGCTCGCGCTGTTCCTTGTACGACAGCTTGACCGTGCGGTTGGCGCCGCGTGCCTCGCGCGTGCTGGCCTTGGGGGCCTCGCCCGCCTTGGGCTCGGCCCTGGCGGACTGCAGCGCCTGGGCGCGTGCCGACTGCTGTTCCCAGTCGGAATAACCGCCCACCGATTCGCGCCACAGTCCATCGCCTTCGGCGGCGATCGTCGACGTAACCACGTTGTCCAGGAACGCGCGGTCGTGCGATACCAGGAACACCGTGCCGCTGTAGTCCTGCAGCAGTTCTTCCAGCAGCTCCAGCGTGTCGATGTCGAGGTCGTTGGTCGGTTCGTCCAGCACCAGCACGTTGGCCGGCCGGGCGAACAGGCGTGCCAGCAGCAGGCGGTTGCGCTCGCCGCCGGACAGCGACTTGACCGGCGACCGTGCGCGCTCAGGCGCGAACAGGAAGTCGCCCAGATAACTCATCACGTGCTTGCGCTGGCCGTTGACTTCCACCCAGTCGCTGCCCGGGCTGATGGTGTCGGCCAGCGACTTTTCGAGGTCCAGCGCCGAACGCATCTGGTCGAAGTACGCCACTTGCAGGTTGCTGCCGTTGCGCACCGTGCCGGCATCGGGTGCCAGGTCGCCCAGGATCAGCCGCAGCAGCGTGGTCTTGCCGGCGCCATTCGGGCCGATCAGGCCGACCTTGTCGCCGCGCATGATGGTGGCCGAGAAATCGCGCACCACCGTCTTGCTGCCGTACGACTTCGACACATCGACCAGTTCGGCGACGATCTTGCCCGAGCGGTCGCCCTGCGACACTTCCAGCCTGACGTTGCCCTGCACCTCGCGCCGCTGGGCGCGTTCGTCGCGCATGGCGTGCAGCCGCTGCACCCGCGCCACGCTGCGCGTGCGGCGTGCTTCCACGCCCTTGCGGATCCACACTTCTTCCTGCGCCAGCAGCTTGTCGAACTTGGCCTGCTCCACGGCCTCGTTGGCCAGCAGTTCGGCCTTGCGGGTCTGGTAGGCGGCAAAGTTGCCGGGGAACGACAGCAGCTTGCCCCGGTCGAGTTCGACGATGCGGGTGGCCACGCGGTCCAGGAACGCGCGGTCATGGGTAATCAGCAGCACGCTGCCGCGGAAGCCCAGCAGCAGGTCTTCGAGCCAGCGGATGGCTTCGACGTCGAGGTGGTTGGTCGGTTCGTCGAGCAGCAGGATATCGGGCTCGGCCACCAGGCCCTGCGCCAGCGCCACGCGCTTCTGCAGGCCGCCGGACAGCGCGTCCACCCGCACGTGCGGGTCCAGGCCCAGGCGGGCCAGCGTGGTTTCCACGCGGGTGCGCAGTTGCCAGGCATCGGCGGCGTCGAGTTCGGCCTGCACGCGGTGCAGTTCGGCCAGCGTGGCCTCGTCGTGATGGGATTCCAGTTTGGCCAGCGCCGCGTCGTAGCGCAGCAACAGGTCGTGGGCGGCGCCCATGCCCTGGCTGACCGCATCGAACACGGTCAGGCCGGGCTCGAATTGTGGCTCTTGCGCAACATAAGCCGATGTCACGCCGCTCTGGCGTGCAATCAGGCCGTCGTCGGGTGCGGACGCGCCCGACACAATCCGCAGCAGCGAAGACTTGCCCGTGCCATTGCGGCCGATCAGGCCTACGCGTTCGCCGGCTTCGAGCGAGAAATCGGTATGGTCGAGCAGCGCCACGTGGCCAAAGGCCAACTGGGCATCGGTAATGGAAAACAGGGCCATGGTTGCGAGGAAGGATAAGCGGCGCCCGACCGGGAGTCTGGCGCGAAGGCAGGCCCGAATTGTAGACGACGCCGGCGCCCCGCCGTTGCCAGCCAAGCCGGGTCCGGCCGGCGGACGCAAGCGGACGGACAAAAAGAAAAGGCCCGTTCGCCTGAACGGGCCCCAAGAGTCTCTCCTCGGTGCCCTGCTCGCAAGGCACGTCTGAAGCATAGCCAGCGGCGCGAAACACCAGAAGTCGGACAAATCCGTAAGGGAAAATCCTCGTCAACCTGCCCAGCCCCGAAGCGTTGCGTGCCGGGAACGTTGAGCCCGCGCACTAACGGCGGCTGTTGTGCCGAGATGGGCGCCCGTGGAACAATCCGGAGCATCGGAATTCTCCGAAATTCTCGACAAGCAGCAAAGCACAACGACAGCGGTACCCAGTAGCAGTCATAGAGCCGGACCCATCCGGCCAGCAGCGGCGCAACGCGCCGCCGGGGTTGTTCCTAGAAATATTTTTCGACGGGTGTCATTCATGACCAATTCGGGCCTGCCGCGCCGTGCCTCGCTACGAGGCATGGCGCCTGTCGTACTTTCCCTAGCCACGCTGCTCTGCCTGCCTGCCGCACCGGCCGCGCAGGCGGCCATGCCCAACTCAGTGGTGCTGCGCATCCAGCAGACCGGGGCCATCCGCATTGCCCACCGCGAAAGCTCGGTGCCGTTCTCGTTTGTCGTGGACGGCAAGCCGATGGGCTACGCCGTGGACCTTTGCCTGAAGGTGGCCGACGCCGTGCGCACACAGCTCAAGCTGCCGCAGTTGCGCGTGGAATGGGTGCCGGTGACGCCGGCCTCGCGCATCCCGGCCATCGTCGATGGCAAGGCCGACCTGGAATGTGGATCGACCACCAACAACCGCGAGCGCCGCGACCAGGTGTCGTTCACCATTCCGCACTACATCGCCGGCAGCCGCATGCTGGTCAAATCGGACTCGGGCATCCGCAAGTGGGGCGACCTGCGCGGCAAGACCGTGGTGTCCACCACCAAGACCACGCCGCTGGAAATGCTCCGCAAGATGGACGAGGCGGGCGCCATGGGCTGGAAGGTGGTGGAGGCCAAGGACCATGCCGAGGCCTTTGCCATGGTCGAATCCGGCAAGGCCGACGCCTTCGTGATGGACGACGTGCTGCTGTTCGGCCTGCGCGCCAACGCGAAGAACCCCGCATCGCTGGCCGTGACCGGCGACCTGCTGACGATCGAACCGTACGCGGTCATGCTGTCGAAGCACGATGCCGAGTTCAAGAAGATCGTGGACAAGGCCATGGTCGCGTCGATCTACGACCAGGAAACCCAGAAGCTGTACCGCAAGTGGTTCCTGCAGCCGATCCCGCCGAACGGGATCACGCTGGACATCCCGATGAGCTACCTGCTGCGCGACTCGTTCAAGTTCCCCAGCGACAAGGTGGCCGACTGAGGCCACTGAGGTCCGCTGAGGTTCGCTGAGGTCCGCTGAGGTTCGCTGAGGCCGATCATCGGATCGGCCGCCCCTCCAACCGCCTGACCGCCCGGACCGCCTGACCGGCTCGCTGCGCGTCGGGCCGTCCCCTCTCAGGGCCTGCGCACCGGCCTGCGCGGGAGGGCACAAAACCACCCCTCCCCCCGCTCCCATGCGAAGATACCGGCCCGTTCCGTACTTCGCATGCTCCGTCGATGACCCCCGTCCACGCCCCGAAGCTGTCCGACCTTTCCGTTTCCACGCTGGTGGCCGGGCTGATCGCCCTGCTGACCGGCTACACCAGTTCGCTGGTGCTGATGATCCAGGCCGGACAGGCGGCGCACCTGACCGAACCGCAGATTTCGTCATGGATCTGGGCGTTGTCGATCGGCATGGGCGTGACCACGCTGGGGCTGTCGCTGGCCCTGCGCGTGCCGATCGTGGTGGCCTGGTCCACACCCGGCGCGGCGCTGCTGATTGCCAGCCTGCCCGGCGTGCCCTATGCCGAAGCGATCGGCGCCTTCCTGATGGCCGCGCTGCTGATGACGGCGGCCGGCCTGACCGGCTGGTTCGACAGGCTCATGAAGGCGCTGCCGGCCAGCATCGCGTCGGCCCTGCTGGCCGGCATCCTGTTCCGCATCAGCGTGGATGTGTTCGTGCAGGCCCAGTACCAGACGGTGTTGTTGCTGGGGATGTTTGCCACCTACCTGGTCGGGCGGCGCTGGTGGCCGCGCTATGCGGTCCCGGGCGTGCTGGCCGTGGGCGTGGCGCTGGCCGGCGCGATGGGCCAGTTGCACTTCGAGCAGCTGCATTTCGCGGTGGCGCTGCCGGTGTGGACCACGCCGGCGTTCTCGCCGGGGGCCTTCGTCAGCATCGCCGTGCCGCTGTTCATCGTGGCCCTGGCGTCGCAGAACATTCCGGGCCTGGCCGTGCTGCGCGCCGATGGCTACCGCGTGCCGGCCAGCCCGCTGATCGCCGTGACCGGCATCGCTTCGGCCATCCTGGCCCCGTTCGGCTCCCATGGCATCAACCTGGCGGCCATCACCGCCGCCATCTGCACCGGCCCGCAGGCCGATGCGGACCCGCGCCGCCGCTACATGGCGGCCGTGGTGTGCGGCGTGGGCTATCTGGTGATGGGCGTGATGGCGGCCAGCATCGCGGCGCTGTTCGCGGCCTTCCCGAAGGCGCTGGTGGTGGCCGTGGCGGCCTTCGCCCTGCTCGGATCGATCGCCAACGGGCTGACCGTGGCCATGCAGACGCCGGCAGAGCGCGAGTCGGCGCTGCTGACGTTCATGATCACGGCATCGGGCATGACGCTGGCGGGCGTGGGGTCCGCCTTCTGGGGCGTGGTCGGAGGCATGCTCGCGCTGCTGGTGCTCAGGCCGCGCGAGCCGAAGGCGGCCTGATCCGGGGGCGTGCCGGCGCTGCCCACCCCCGCTGCCGCGGCCCCGGCTCAGAGCAGCAGGAACGCCACCTCGGCCGAGCTGATCTCGGTCACCGGTACGCCCCTGCGCCGCTGGAACAGCACGTGTTCCAGCACCCGGTCGCGATGCTCGGCAAACACGGCCGGCTCGAAGCGCAGCGCAGCCGTGCCGTAGTGCTCGGCCAGCAGCTTGTAGACGCGATGCCGGACCAGCAGCATCTCGTTGTCGGCCTGCAGCCGCGTCATTTCGGTGGTGTGGTCTTCCTCAAGCTGGCGCATGCTGACCACCACGCGCGCGTGCATGCCTCGGTAGCGGTCGATCTCGGCGTGCGCGCGGCGCAGTTCCTCGCGCAAGGCGCGCAATTCCTGCTGCACCTTGAGATTGTGCTGAACGCCCCGCTGGATGCGGGTCGCTTCCTCCAGTGCCTGGTCCGCGGCGGCGATCGTGTTCTGCCAGACGCCCTCGGCGGGTTCGGTACGGTGGTCGGACGCTCCCTCGACGTCCGCCAGCCGCGTGATGACAGGCCATACCGTGGCCGCATCCAAATCGGTCTTCATACAGCTCCCCATCAATCCCGTCTCACCGCGTCCCGCCACCGGCGCATCGTTTTTGGGTGCCGGCATGGTCAGGCCACTGGTTTCTTTGTCGCCGCGACTTTTATTGTTGGCCGCCTCGGTTTTCTTCCCCGGGCAGCTATGGCGTACACGTTGCATTCAAGACTGGTATCGGCTTTGGCACAACCACCGCGAGGGAGGGTAATCCAACCGCCTGAAACCCGCATGCAGACTGGATTGTGGGCATTTTCGGCACCGTTTTGCAGCCCCCATTTGAGTGCATCTTGCATAATGGTGTGCCCAGGCGCCTTAATGGTCGCTTTTCGCGTATTCCAACGCTGTTCCCCCGCATTTCCGCCCCTGCCATGAACGGATATCTGCTACTTGCTCTCGCCATCGTCGCCGAAGTGATTGCCACGAGCAGTCTCAAGGCCGCCGAGAATTTCACGCGCCTCTGGCCCAGCGTGCTGGTCGTCGTCGGCTATGTGGCCGCGTTCTGGCTTCTGATGCAGGTGATGAAGACCGTGCCGGTCGGAGTGGCCTACGCGATCTGGTCGGGCGCGGGCATTGTGCTGGTGACGCTGATCGCCGTGGTGCTGTACCGCCAGGTGCCCGATCTGGCCGCCGTGGTTGGCATCGCGCTGATCATCGCCGGGGTGGCGGTCATCCAGCTGTTCTCGAAGATGAGCCACTAGGCGAGCCGCCGCAGCCCTGCCGGCGCTCAGGTCTTGGGCGGCAGCGTGCGCAGCAGGCGGTTAAGTTGGACCAGCGTCTCGCACTCGTCGGCCTTGCGCTTGCGGCGCTCGTCGACGATGTCCAGCAACGCCCGGATCTGCCCATTCTTGGCCTCGCAGGCGTCCTTGCCGTCCTTAGGACAAACCACATCGATCTCGCCGCGCAGGCTTTCCTGGACGATATCGACCAGCGCCGTGCAGCCGGACGTGTCGTTCAATGCCGGATCGGACGCAGGCTGCACCGCCACCGCAGGGGCGGCGGCCGTCACGGCCAGCGCGAAAAACCAGCGCAGAGACGTCCGGAAAAGAGGCATGGATGGGCAGATTTGGGCAGACAGCGCCACCGCGGTTGCGGCGTGCGGGCTACATGATAGCCGTTTGTTGAAATCGGCCTGAAGAAATCGGCAGCTTCGCGCACATGGTCGCGCGCAAATGAAACAGGCCACGCCGTGGCCTGTGGTCGGACGGCCCGGACGGCGCAACGTGCGCCGTTGCGGGTGCCAGCGCGCGCAGCTCTACTCATTCGTCCTCCGGTCATTTCCAGCATATGTCCTGGCGGGAAAGGCGAATGTCGGCCGCTAGTCCGACCCGCGGTGGGGGACGCTCATACAGGGAATCGGGAACTGGGAACTGGCGCACCGCGCGCCGGCGTCGCGGGATGATGTCGCCGGGCGACTGCAAGGTGGGTGGTCCCGTCGACAGGAATCATAAAAACGGCGTTTTGCCGCTATATATCAGCGGATTTTCGACTGTGATTTTCCACAGTGCCACAAAAATCCGAGCATGCCCTTCTAAGCCCTGCCAAGAGCTACAACATAGAGGAGGTCTAGCACGTCACAGTCTGTCAGACGCTAACCGATGGCGATGGTCCGGCGGCACAGCATTTCCGGGCGAGGCCGCATCCCCGCGCGCGCCTCGCTTCTTTCCGCTTAGCCAGTGCAGCCTATCGTATGGGACCTGAGACCCGGCTTCGCTCTCAAGACAAGCCTTACCGCCTCCATAGCGGCCGCTGGCACTCCGTGCCCGCGTCGACGCCCATGACCTTCGCCCAACCTAGGCAATAGCGGTAGTTACGGTCAGAGAGACCAACCCACGCAACTAGAACGACCGCGGCCACAGTTGCAAAGATCGCGCGCGCGGAGATCCGATCGATCAAGTCCAGCATGCACTTCCCTCCAGGTTAGCGGTTACATATGCACCGGGCTTTTCGAATCAAAGTCGTCAACGAACGATACTGCGGTACCCAGTTCCAGAAGCTTGGATGGTTCGATCCGGAAGTTGCGTCGTAACGGTCAGCCTGGCGCCGGACTTTATCGCCTCGGCGGCCAGCTCCAGAACCAGAGGCGCCGGTAGCGGCCCGGGTCAGCCGCAGGTCGTTGCCGTTCTTGATAATAGACAAAAGTACGGAAAATGATGCCATGTGCTCGTCCAGTGATTTGGCATGGATCGTAGCACGCCACGAGAAATGCTCCAGCCTTGGGCTGGCGTAGAATCGCGGGTTTTGCCCCATCCCGCATGTCCCATGCTGAATAGTTCGACCAGACCCGCACATTCCACTGGCTTCCGGTCTGATATTAATGGCTTACGAGCTGTCGCCGTGTTGGCGGTAGTCCTGTATCACTTTCAGATTCAAGGCTTCCGAGGTGGGTTCGTGGGCGTAGATATCTTCTTCGTCATTTCCGGATTTCTGATGACGCAGATTATCTGGAAAGGACTGTGGTCAGACACGTTCCGCTTCCGTGCGTTCTACGCATCACGCGCGCGACGGATCGTGCCCCCTCTGGTCACTGTCGCGCTTGCAACGATGCTCTTCTGCGGCGCGTTCCTGATGCCCGGGGAATTCAAGAAACTGTCTGCTCAAGTCCTGAGTTCCCTGTCCTTCGTCTCGAACCTGCTCTTTGCATCAGAAGCTGGGTATTTCGATTCCGGGGCCAGCACCAAGTGGATGCTTCACACGTGGTCGCTGTCTGTGGAATGGCAGTTCTACATCCTGTATCCCGTCGCCCTGTTTGCCCTGTATCGATCTCCGTGGCGACAACACGCATCCAAAATACTTGCAGCGGCCGCTCTCGCTTCTATAGCGCTGTGCATTTGGATGACCCGAACCACGCCATCCAACGCCTTCTACCTACCGTACACCCGTTGCTGGGAGTTCCTGGCAGGTGCCATGGTCTATTTTCACGCCACCAAGTTACGCGGCATTCCGCTTAAGACGGAAATCGGGATTCTGTTGATCATCGGATGCGTGGTCGGTTTCGATCACAACCTTGCTTTTCCAGGGTACTGGGCCATTCTGCCGGTGGCAGCCTCCACGCTGATCATTGCAGACGCTCGTGTTTCCGGCATGCTGCGCAATTGGCCCGCGCAGGTGATTGGATCAATCTCCTACTCGCTCTACCTATGGCATTGGCCAGTGGTCGTGGCACTCGCCTATTTTTCCGCATCAACCGGCTACCGATATATAGGTCTCGCTGGAAGCTTCATAGCGGCATGGCTGTCCTACCGATTCATCGAATCACGATTTCAGAGAAAGGTATCTGCAGACCGCACTGCGGTCCGGCATCCTTTGGCTTTGCCCGCCTATCTGCTCGTCACCATCGGAGTGACCGCCGTCTATTTGACACAAGGTATGCCGATGCGAGCCTCGAACGGCAATGGTGCAATGGTCGTGCGCAATGAAGCGCTGAGTCAGGAATGGAAATACCCCAAAGGGTGCGGCTCTGTCGCTACCGTCACCGGCACAGCAACGGTGAAATACTGCTCACTCGGCCCCGTCGGCGCTAACAAAGTGCTGGTATGGGGAGACTCCCACGCCGAACACCTTTACCCAACATTCGAGGACATTGTTGCACAAGGGAATAATGCAGGACGCCAAATAGTATTCGGAACCTACGGCGGGTGCATGCCGGTGCGCGGATTGGATAGGCCGAAATCTCAAGGCGGCCTGCAGTGCGCCAACTTCAACGAACAGGTCTTTGAGTACGCAAGCCGACTCGATATAGATGCTGTGGTGATCAGCAGCGTTTGGACAGCATTCTTTCCGCCCACCGTCTACGACGGCCGAGACAATGCGCTGCCGCCGATATGCACTGCCGGGAAGTGTGACCGCTTCCCCACGCTGGCAGCCTCATATGATTTTGTTCGACACCATTTGACAAGCGATGTGGGCTCGTTGGTCCGTGCAGGAAAGCAAGTCACAATTATGCTGCCGGTACCTGTGTATCCGGCAGCCGTTGCTGATACTTTGGCCAAGGCACAATGGACGAACCACGCGGTTGATCTTCACCAGACACTGGATCAACACAAGGCATATACGGCGGATGTTCGAGAGATGCTGCAGATAGTAGCGCGCGACACAGGCGCACAGCTTCTCGACCCCTCCGCAACTCTCTGCCCGAACACAATGTGCCAGTACGAGAAGGGTGGCATCAGTCTGTACAAGGATCGAAATCACCTTGCACCAGATGCCGCACGGGCGCTGGTTCCATTGATTGCCACTTCTTTCCAACGACTCACCGGTTCACCCACGTCTTCAGCGTCGACGCAGTAACGGCTAGGCATACCTGAATTGCTAACCGATCCTCGATCAGTGCAGAGTGACTTCGCCCGCAGGCTGTCCAGCGATGTGGGCGGCGTCAGCTGTCCGCTCGCCCGGGAGGAAAAGGCATTGGAGACCGTACTGCGGAATAGCCAGTGGTCCTACCTGGCTCCCCTACGCGGCATCAAACCGCTGTGGCGCGAGCTGCGCGAGCCTCAGTACCGACTGAAGAAGGCCGGCGCCGAGCGCTTGAAGGATGGATCGATTGCCAAAAACCCCCAACACTTGGGGCCGCTGACATTCGAGGGGCGCCTAATGGCCCTGGATCGCATTCTTGCCATCCAGAACGAGTGCAATGCTGCGGCCCGCGCGCAGGGCCGGCCAGAGATCAGCCTGATCGACGCCTGGGAAGAAACGCGCATACGCGAGCTGATCGCATTGGAAACTTGGCCGCACGGAGGGGACGGAAATGAGCCGACCCGGTGACACCGTTATGGAACTGTCTACCAGAACGGAGCTGTTCAGCCATTGCTGTTCGGAGATGCACGGTAACACCACATGCGCTCGACGCCAGTGTGGGCGCGGCCGGTGGCCATCGCGTTGACTGTAGCACAGCAATAGGAGGTAGCTTCACCCTAACCGTTGTTCACAAAGCCCCCACCGTCCAACACGTTCGTCGAGTTGATAGAGAACATGTACGTGAAAGCCTGTTGCCGCCAGTCTTGGCGAGCCTTTTCTGCAAACTTCGCGCGATGAGCATCAAAGGCCATTTGTATGTCGGTGTCTGGCCCCAGCATCGTCAGAGCGGACGCACTTGCAATGCCTGCATAGTTCCAAGTCTTATCCCCTTGATGCACCGTAACGGTGAACTGTATTTTGTCGCCCTTGACATGCTCACTGTGGATTGTCGTCGTGGTGGTTTGATCCATGGCTCGCTCCCCGTTCGCCCCAATTCAGGGCAGGAATCCTAGCACGAGAGCGATACGCAAATTTCCGGCCACGGCCCTATCCATCCGCCAGCCTTGGGCTTGGCTGATCGTCAACGGCCACAAGGACATCGACAACGGACTTGGGCCACACGGTTCCGTGGGCCAGTGCTGATCCACGCGGCCAAGGGCATGACGCGGCTCGAGTACAGCGCGGCGGCACTGGTCTTCCGGCAGGCCGGAATTCGGCAGTACTTCCCGCGCGCGGAGGAACTGCAGCGCGGCGGCATCGTGGACGTGGCCGAGGTCGCCGGCTGCGTACCGCCAGAGCGGCGGACGTCCTACTGGCACATGCTGGGCTGCCACGGCGTCGCGCTGCGTGGCGCTCAGCCCCTGACTTTTACGCCGCTGGCCGGCCGCCTGGGCTTATTCGATGTGCCCGCCGACGTTTTATCCCCATTATTCGGAACCAATAATTTTCCATGAAACACCTAATCCAGACCAACCTCGGCGGCGAAGCGGGCTGCGTACTGTCCGACTGCGAGCAGTACCAGTACAGGCTCTGGCGCCAGTGGGACCGTGACCTGCCATCGCTTGGCTTCATCATGTTGAACCCGTCGACCGCCGACCACCGGGTGAATGACCCGACCATCACGAGGTGCCTGCAGCGTGCTCTGGCCGGCGGCAAGTTCGGGGGGTCTGGAAGTGGCCAACCTGTTCCCGTTGCGGTCGACGGACCCGGACGGGCTGCTCACACACGCGGCACCGCTGGGTGACCGAGCCGACCGGAACACCGGCGCGATCATGGATGCGATCGAACGCTGCTCGATGGTTATCTGCGCGTGGGGCGCACACAAGGCGGCACCGGCCCAAGCCGCTGAAGTACTGAGGATCATCCGAATGTGCGGCCGCGGCAGTCTGCTGCACCACCTGGGCCCGAACAAGGACGGCAGCCCCAAGCACCCCCTTTACATCGCGGCCAGCACCAGGCCGCAACGATTCACCACCTGAACAAGCGAGGCAGAATAAAGCCAATCACCCTATCGCCCTGCCCGTTCTGTGGACTGCCGGGCCAGATGAAGACCTCGCAGGGCTGGTCGGCCGCAAGCTGTACTGATGTCGCGTGCTGTGGCCACCAGATCGCGTTGACGCACCAAAGCGTGGAAAGGTCCGCAGCGGCTTGGAACCACCGCGTAGGGAGTTCCTAAGGAAATCGCGAGGGCTACTTCTTGGGGACTTCTTTTTGGACCCATCCATTTTCGTGAGCCAAGTCGCGAAATGCATACCAGATCTCAAAGACCTTGTCTGCAACGCCTTGGTCTCGATTGCGAGTGGCTATGCATAGCGCAAGCAAGGTTGCTATGCCACCGTCTACACATGCGATCAGGCCTTCCGTAACTGGATGATGGGACGAATGCCATACTCCAAGTGCGAGACGACACCAAGGCGGTTCGGGTGAGCACCGAAATCTATGCTCGTCTCATAAACCTGTGAGATATAGGAGGCCATGGGCTCGCTTTCCGCGCGAACGGCTTCGATACCCTTCTTGGCCGTAAACAATCTACTGCGCTCCTTACGATCCAAATCTGGGTCCGCCCATTTATGTGCAAGCGAGTCATCCTCCGAGACGATCACTGCATACAGTGCAGCTTCGAGCGCGGCTCGGACCAAAGGCCACACCGCTGCCGCGTGCCCCGCAGTTGCCGTCCGTAGCGCAGCAAGATAGGTGGAGTGAGCAGCGAAGAAAAGCGGGTAAGACATGAAGTGCCCATGGCGCAATTCGGGACCTAGAAAACCCCAAGCACTGACGATCCGATTTAGTATCGAAATCAGCTTCTTGTGCTCGCTCAGAATTTCCTTGGTCCCCTCCGCCGCGGCATCCATGAAAGAGCTCAGTTGATCTTCTGAAGTGCCACTCCAAATCATTTCCGGCGCCTCGCTAGTCATCGATTTTCTCCATTTTTTCCGCTGCATTGGCTGACTTTAAAATGTCCAATTGATCAGCCCACGCCTGCATCATCTGTCAGCGCTCGGGCAGGTACTGCGCGTGGTTATAGGCCGCTCGCACCTTGTTGCGCTCGACGTGCGCGAGCTGGCGCTCGATGACGTCGGACCGAAATCCCAGCTCGTTCAGCGCAGTTGACGCCAGGCCACGGAACCCGTGGCCGGTCATCCGCGAGTGATAGCCCAGCCGGTACAACGCATACAGCATCGTGTTGTTGCTGATGTGGCCAGTCTTGCCGCGTGGGCTATAGAACAGATACGTGCGGTGCCCGGTGATCTCGCGCAGCTCCCGCAGCACGGCCAGCGCCTGCGTGGATAGCGGCACGACGTGGGGGTCGCGCATCTTCATGCGCTCAGCCGGAATCAGCCACTCAGTCTTGTCTTCGTCGATCTCGTCCCATTGCGCCTGGATCATTTCCGTGGTGCGCACGAACGTCAGCGTCATGAGCTGCAGCGCCAGGCGCGTCACCTTGTCGCCTTCGTAGCCATCGATGTCGCGCAGCAGCTTCGGCAGCTCGGACAGCGGCACGCGTGCCTGGTGCTGGACCGGCGCCTGTTTCAGTACGACCTGGCTGTCGATGTCGCTGGCCGGGTTCCGGTCGCACAGGCCATAGACGATGCCGTATTGGAACACCGCGCGCATGCGCTGCAGGATGCGCTTCGTGGTGTCGCGCACGCCGCGGGCCTCGATCCCCTTCAGCAGATCGAGGATGGCCGGCGCGCGGATCTCAGAAATGGGGGTGCTGCCGATCACGGGGAAGACGTCGTTTTCGAGCGAGGCCAGCACCTTGCCGGCGTACACCTCGTTCCAGCTCTCCTTCTGGGTGGCATGCCAGTCACGGGCGACCGCTTCGAAGGAATTGCCGGCGGCGATCTTTGCCGCGCGTCGCTGGTCCTGTTTGACCGCGCCCGGATCCTTGCCGTCGGCGACATGCGACCTGGCCGTCTCGCGCTGCGCGCGCGCCTGTGCCAGCGTCACGCCGGGGTAGGTGCCGAAGCCGAGTCGATTCTCGGCTCCTGACGGCCGGACGTATTTGAAGCGCCAGAGCTTTCGCCCATCGGGCATGACCTCCAAATAGAGGCCACCACCGTCGAAAAGCTTATAGGCACGGTCGCGCGGCTTGGCGTTGCGGATTTTGGTGTCGGTGAGAGGTTCGACCGTACGGGGCATCGCGTAGGGGCACCCATAATCGGGGCATTTGAGAATGCCCCAAAAAGTGACGGATGCCAACGGTTGACGACGACCTTTGACGAACGTCGAAATGCCGGGAAGCCTTGATTTACGGCAGGGGAGCGAACTTCAGAGAACCGCTGCCAACTTGATTATGGTCCCGCCGACAGGAATCGAACCTGTATCTAGCGCTTAGGAGGCGCTCGTTCTATCCATTGAACTACGGCGAGCGGACCGTCTGCACGGTGCCTGCGCCGCGCTGGGGCGGGCGGACCGGAAGACGGGGCGGAGTATAGCAAACTCCGCCGGCGCCGGATCGCCGGCATTCCGCTGGCGCCGCATTTCGCGACGCATCTCGCGGCGGGGCCGGGTGGCGTCCCGCTGCTGGCCGCAGGCGCGGTGGCAGGCGCGGCCACCGCGGGCGGTACAGCTTTCCCAATCGATCAGTCCGGACATGGCGGGCCCCTTTGGCAGTGAAGGTTGCGATGGATCAGGCGGCGTGCAGGCTGGCGAGGTGGAGGCTCGACAGCAAGGCCAGCGCCATATGCAGCACGGTGACCATTGCGGTGCCGGGGTTGCGCAGGCAGGTTTCCACCTGTTCGCTGCGGGCCTGGCCCAGCAGGCACCACGTGCAGAAGTGCTCGCAGTTGTTGGTCAGCAGATGGTAGCGGCTCTCGCCCAGGCGGCTGCGGGCGCGTGACACGGCTTCGGCGCCCAGGTAGCGGGCGCAGGGCTCGGACTTGACCGTCACGCCGTGGCCGTCGGCAAACTGTTCGAGCGTGGTTTCTTCCACGGGCCCAGCGTGCAGCGTGTGGCAGAACCCGGCGTAGTGGATGACAAGGCCCTGGCCGACGTAGATGCCGTGGTGAGCGTAGCCATTGCGTTCGGTCACGAGATGGGCGCCGGGCAGGTAGGCATCTTCCGGGCGGCTGGCTTGCTGTTGGTCTTGGGCGTTCATGGCAGGTCTCGGTCGGTGTCGGTGGCTGGCAGCCAGGGCTGCGTTGGTGCCTACCCAACCGCATCAAGCGTGCCAGACCGCCGGATTGACGACGGGGCAACGGTTTGCGGGAAATCGGGTGATTCGGATCAGGCGGGTTCGTCGGGGCATGCCCAACAGAATTGGCCGCATTGTGTTGGCGCGCGGCCGGCATTTTGGCGACGGCTGCCAGCAGCCCTGAAGTCAGCGCCGGGCCAACACCTGGGCACGCCCCGGCTGACGGCGCTCACCCACCTGTCCACGGTCATCTGTTGGCGGCAGGCCAACGCGTCAGACGGACGATCGGTCACATCGCCAGCGGGACGGACGCCATGCGCGTTCCCATCGTCACATTCCGCCGATTGGCACATCGTTTGCTCTGTACCGGCATCCCCTTCGACGCCAGCCTCAGGAGACCATCATGGCTACGCTCACCATCCGCGACCTCAATACCCAACGCGCACTGGATTTCCGGGCCATGTCGGCCGTGCGGGGCGGCGGCGCGCCGTGGGTTTTCGGCTGGATCCAGCCTTATGTGGCGGCGCGCCCCAGCGCGTTACCCGTCGTGAACTTTTACGAGATCAACTACAGCTTCTATGCTGATCAGATGAACAACCAGTTCCAGAACGTGAACGTCCAGAACACGGCGCCGAATTCGAACGTCACCGTCGACGCCAGCATGGACGCCCGCAACAAGGGACGGCTGGTCTGAGCCCTGCAGCATCCGGCAGGGCTTTCGCGGTGACTTCCAAATATCCGGCGCCCCGGGGGCGCCTTACGCGCGAGCCGGTATCGGCCAGCGCTGGAGCATGCCGTGACCTGCGTATCGCAATTCCGCTGGACCTCCGCGGCCTGCACAGACGTCGGACGGGTGCGGGCGCGCAATGAAGACGCCTGCCTGGACATGCCCGAGCGCGGCATCTGGGCGGTGGCCGATGGCATGGGCGGCCACGCGGTGGGCGACTTCGCCAGCCGCGCGATCATCCAGGCGCTATCGGCGCTGCCCGACCCCGACAACCTCGATGGCGCCGCCGAGAGCGCGCGCCTGGCCATGCAGACCGTCAACCAGCTGCTGATGGAGGAAGCCCTGCGGATGAAGGTGCGCGTGATTGGCAGCACCGTGGTGATGTTGCTGGCCTGCGAGCGCCGCTGCAGCTGCCTGTGGGCCGGCGACAGCCGGCTGTACCTGTTCCGCGACGGCCACCTGAAACAGCTGTCGCGCGATCACAGCCAGGTGGAGCGGCTCAAGGCGCGCGGGCTGATCACGGCCGACGAAGCCAAGCACCATCCCGCCCACAACACCATCACGCGCGCCGTGGGCGCGGCATCCACGCTGGATCTGGAACGGCTGACGCTGGAGATCGGCGATGGCGACGTGTTCCTGCTCTGCAGCGACGGGCTCAGCAACGAGGTCGAGGACGACCAGATCGCTGCCCTGCTGGCCCCGGGCATCACCGATCCGGCGGCTGCCGCCGATGCATTGGTCAAGCAGGCGCTGGACAACGGCGGCCGCGACAACGTGTCGGTAGTGGTGATCCGGGCCGAGGACATCGGCGGCGGATCGGACATGACGCTGCTGAATCCGGAGGTTTGAGGCGACAAACGCAGCCTACTTCCCATCCGCCTGCCGGTTGTTCCTGAAGTCCTTCGAGTGGATGCCGTGCTTCTTCAGCAGCATCTGGATGTGCGACCGGTTCATGTCGAAGCGGCGCGCCAGTTCGGCCACGGTTCCGCCCACTTCCTGCAGCCCGCGTTCCAGGAAGGCCCTTTCGGCCTCGTCGCTGGCGGCGCGCTTGGCTTCGCTGAGCGATGTAGCCGTGCTCAGGTCGGTCACCGTTGCCTTGCCGCCCGCCGCCGCCACGGCCTGCAGGCCGGCCGGTCTGGGCCGGATGTCCTGCGGCAGGTGGGCGAAATCGGCCGTGTCGCCGGCCAGGCATGACAGCCGGTACATCAGGTTGCGCAGTTCGCGGATATTGCCCGGATACTCGTAGTGCAGCAGGAAGTCGCGCAGCCGAGGCGTCAGCTTCAACGGCCGCCGCTTGAGCTGCCCGGCCGCCTCGTCGCCGAAGTACGCCACCAGCAGCGGGATTTCGTCGCGCCGTTCTCGCAGCGCGGGCAGGGTCACGTGGATCACGCTGAGCCGGTAAAACAGGTCTTCGCGGAACGTGCCCTCCTGGCTCATCCGGCGCAGGTCCTTGTTGGTCGCCGCGACGATGCGCGTATCGACGGCGATCACCTCGTCCGAGCCCACCCGCTGGATCTCGTGCGCCTCCAGCACGCGCAGCAGCTTCACCTGCCCGGTCAGCGGCAATTCGCCGATCTCGTCCAGGAAGATGGTGCCCGTATGCGCGCTCTCGAACTTGCCGCGCCGGTCGTTGGCCGCGCCGGTGAACGCGCCCTTCTTGTGGCCGAACAGTTCCGATTCGAGCAGGCTGTCGGGAATCGCGCCGCAGTTGACCGAGATGAACGGCTTGTCGTTGCGCAGGCCGTTGGCGTGGATCACCTTGGCCATCAGCTCCTTGCCGGTGCCGCTTTCGCCGTCGATCAGCACGGGCAGGTCGGTGGGCGCGGCCTTCTCGGCGATTTCCAGCGATTCGAGCAGCCGGGGGTTGTCGCCGAACGTGCCCTCGAAGACAAAGCTGCGCTCCATCAGCGCCTGCCGCCGCTCGCGGGCCGACATCTCCACCGGCTCGACCACCGCCTCCTCGGCCTCTGCCTCGCCCGAGGCCGACGCCGCCGCCACGAAGCGCTCCTTGTGCGACAGGCCCATGACCTCGTCGCGCAGGGTGGTGGCCTGCTTGAGCAGCTTTTCGATGTCGGGCCGCTCCAGCCGTGACGACCAGCGCAGCGTGGAGCGCAGAATCTCGATCCGCTCGATCAGGCCCGCGAACGATACGGCCGAGGTGACGGGGGTGGGGTTGTATAGCTTCATGCCGCACTCAGCTGCTTCTGGACCAACTGGTAGTACATGCCGCGCCGCTCCAGCAGTTCCTCGTGCCGGCCCTGCTCCACGATGCCGCCTTCGTACAGCACCAGGATCTTGTCGGCCTGCATGATGGTGCTGAGCCGGTGCGCGATGATCACGGCCGTGCGGCCCTTCAGGATTTCCTGCATATTGGCCAGGATGTTGCTCTCCGACTGCGTGTCCAGCGCCGACGTAGCCTCGTCGAACACCAGCAGCCGGGGGTCGTGATACAGCGCCCGGGCGATGCACAGCCGCTGGATCTGCCCGCCCGATAGCCCGATGCCGCGCTCGCCCACCACCTGCTCGTAGCCGAGCGGCAGCTTCGAGATGAACGCATGGGCGTCGGCCATCTTGGCCACTTCCTCGATGCGGCGGCGGTCCGGGCTGTCGTCGCCACAGGCAATGTTCTCGGCCACCGTGCCCGAGAACAGCAGGTTGGTCTGCATCACATACCCCACCTGGGCACGGAAGAATTCGGTGTCGATCACGTTCATGTCGTAGCCGTCCACCTTCATCGTGCCGTCGGTCGGCTTGTAGAAGCCCACCAGCAGCTTGGCCAGCGTGGTCTTGCCCGACCCGCTCCGGCCGACGATGGCCACCATCTCGCCCGGCCGCATATGGAAGCTGATGTTCTCCAGCACGTAGGCGGTGTCTTCGCCGCCGTAGCGGAAGTACACGCCGTCGAACTGGATCTCGCCTTGCAGGTCCGGCAGCGAGACGCGCGACATCACGTCCTGAGGCTTCTGCTCCGGATCCAGGTCCAGCACGTCGCCCAGCCGCTCCATCGCCACGCCGGCGTCGTTGAGCTGGCCCCACAGCGCCACCAGCCCCATCAGCGGCGCCAGCACGCTGCCCATGAAAGCGTTGAACGCGATCAGTTGCCCGATCGTCAGTTCGCGCTCCAGCACCAGCGTGGCGCCCACCCAGAGGATCGTGATGGTGGTGGCCGCGTTCAGCACCTGGCTGACCAGCCCCACCAGGATATGGAACGATTGCGCCTGGTACTGCTTTTCCAGCGCCTTGGCGTACTTGCGCTCCCAGCGCAGCCGCACCGGGCGTTCGATGCCCATGCCCTTCACGGTCTCCGCGCCGCCCAGCGTTTCCATCAGGTAGGCCTTGGCATCGGTCGATGCCGCGAACACCTCGCGTGCGTAGCCCTTCACCTTGGGCGTGACCACCACGGTCAGCGCGGCTATCGGGATCACGAACGCAATCAGCAGCAGCGTCAGCTTCACGTTGTAGAGGAACATGATGCTGAAGTAGATGAACACCATCAGCAGGTTCAGCGCCGTGGTGACCGTGGACTCCGTCAGGAACGCGCGGATGGTCTGGTTTTCCTGGAAGCGCGCGAAGATGTCGCCGGTCTTGCGCTTGGCGAAGAACGACAGCGGCAGCGACAGCGTGTGCTTGAAGAAGTGCGACATCATCGCGAAATCCATGTTACGGACCATGAAGTTCGCCAGGTACGCGCGGATGGTGACCATCAGCTGCGTGAACACGTTCGAGATCACCAGTCCCAGGATCAGCAGGTGAAGCAGCCCGATGTTCTGGTGCACCACCACGCCGTCGAGGATGTTCTGGATGATCAGCGGCGGCACCACGCCCAGCACCTGGATCACGAACGTGGCCAGGAACAGATGCGCCAGGATGCGCTTGTACGGCGACAGGTAGCCGATGAAGCGCAGCCACGGCGAGCGCGACACCGCCAGTTCGTTCATCTGCGTGCCGGGCGAGAACAGCAGGCAGGTGCCGCTCCAGCCGCGCTCGAACTCCTCGGCGCTCATCTTGCGGAAGCCGATGGCCGGGTCCGCCACCCACACGTACTGCGACGACACGCCATAGACCACCACGTAGTGATAGCCCTCCCAGTGGATGATGAACGGCAGTTCGAAACCGGTCAGCGCGTCGCGCGTGCATTGCACGCCGCGCGTGGTGAAGCCCAGCGACTCGCCCGCCCGCGCCAGGCTGTCGAGCGTGGCGCCCGCGGTGGTCACATTGGCCAGTTCGCGCAGCTTGCCCAGCGTCATCGGGATGCCATAGTGCCGGCAGATCATCGCCAGGCACGCCGCGCCGCAGTCCATCTCTTCGGCCTGCTCCACCAGCGCGAAGCGGCGGATCAGCCGTTCGCCCAGTTCGGGCCTGGAGTGCAGGTCCAGCAGCACCGGCCGCTTGCGGCGCTCGGCCAGCTTCTTTTGCCGATGAAGTTCGCGATCCACGGTGCGGATGCGTTCTTCCAGCACCTCGCGCAGGCGCGCATTGCGCTCCAGGATCAGCTGCACCGTCTTCTCGGGAATCACCAGCAGCCGCGTGTCGGTGTCTGCGATGGCCGAGGCGATCTGCTCCTGGCGCATCACGCAGGCGCGCTCGCCGAAGATCTCGCCCTGTCCCAGCGTGGCCAGCTGGAACGTGTCGCCATCCTCCTCGCGCACGATGCGCACCGTGCCCTGGCGCACCACGTACAGACGGCGATCCTCGCGCCCGTCCTGCTGCAGGATTTCCTTGCCTGCGGCCACCCGCTTGACGCCCACGCTGCGCACTGCGTCTTCCAGCTCCAGCTTGTCGAGCTTGCCGCGCAGGTCGAACAGCCGCGCCACGAAGCCCCCCGCCGAACTGATGGCCACGTAGCTCGTGATAAAGGCCAGCGCCGCCGGGTTGCCGCCCACGGTCGGCTCGGAGACGGCGCGCGGTATCGTGATCAGCTCGGTCTTGCCCGACGCCCGCACCGAAGACTCGTGCCGGTACTCGCGCAGCAGCGCAATATCGGCAAACACCTCGCCGGTCTTGCGCACGCCCATGCTGATTTCCTTGCCGTGCTCCTCGTTGAACACGCGCACGGAGCCGCTGCGCACGATGAAAATGCCGTCCGCCGGCTCGCCCGCATTGCAGACCGTGTCGCCAAAGCCGAAATGCAGCGTGCGGGCGCTGGCGGCCAGCCGCTCGATCTCGTCGCGCGATAGCGGCGACAGGATCTCCACCGTGGCCAGGAAGTCGGCCAGCGACTGTCCGGCGGGCGGCGCGGCTGCGGAAGCGGCCGGCGCCGCCGCCTCGCTAGCGGGCTTCGATGACATGTTCCTGCGCCCTGGCCATCAGCCATTCCTCGCGGAGCAGCCGGCGAATCTCCACGGTCACGTCGGGGTCCAGCCGGGCCGGATGCTTCGCGCGCACCAGGAAGACCTCGAAGAACGACTTGTCGGGCGCCGGGAACGGCCCCAGCAGGTCGCCGGGCTCGGCGTTGAACACTTTGGCCTCGATGTCGCCCTTGAGCGATCCGCGCAGCACCTTGCCGATGTCGCCCCCCTGCTCGCGCGTATCGGCGATCGAATGCTCGCGCGCCATCTCGGCGAACGCGTCGGGATCGTCCTGCAGGTACGACACCAGCTCCTTCGCCTTGCCCTCGGTGTCCACCACGATATGGCTGACCTCGATGCTGTCGAACTTCGGTGAATTAAGCTGGAAGTACGATTCCACCGCCTGGTCCGTGCAGACCTGCTCCATCATCTTTTCCTGGTACAGGCTGTCGGTGATGAAGGTCTCGAACTCGTCCAGCGTGATGTTCAGCGCATCGAGGTAGTGGTTCATGTCCGCCGCCCGGTGCAGGCCATGCACGCGGCGGAACTGGTCGGCGCGCTCCTGCACCTCCTCCGGCGCCAGCTTCAGGCCGTGGCGCCGCGCCGCGTGGGCGGTCAGCTTGTCGCGCACCAGCTGCTCCACCAGCCCCTCGAACTGGCCGGTCAGCTTCAGGACCCTCACGAATTCGTCGACGCCGATCATTTCCTCGTCGATGCGTACGATGGCTGTCATCGCCCTCTCCTCAACATTCATCCCGCGACCTGCCTGAAGGGATCGAGCCCCAGGTCGATCAGGCGTCTTTCCCGCACCACGATCTCCGCCGTGGCGGTCATGCCGTAGCGCAACGGATACTTGTTACTGGCCACGCTGTAGTAGTCCTGCGCCAGCCGCACGCGGCCCTCGTACACCGGCTGCTTGTCGGGGCCCGACGGCTTGGTGGCCGGCGAGATGTATTCGAGCGTGCCCGCGATCAGGCCGTACCGCTGGTACGGGAACGCGCTGAACTTGAGCTTGACCGGCAGCCCCTCGCGCAGGAACGCCCGGTCGCGCTCGGCGATCTCGATGCGCAGCATCGGCCGGGCATCCTTGGGCGCGATGCCGCCCAGCGGCGTATTGGCCTGCACCTTGTCGCCACGCTGGGTGGACGTGACATCGGTGATGACGCCCGACACCGGCGCCAGGATCAGCAGGAAGTTGTCCTTGTCGATGTTCTCGAACCTGATGCGTGCGGCGGCATCGGCCACCAGCCGGGCCGTCTGCACCTGCAGGCGCAGCTTGTCCTCGGTGCTGGTGATCTCGCGCACGGCGGCGTCGTACTGCACGCGCAGGCTGGCCAGTTCCTGGCCGCTGCCTTCCAGCTGCGCGCTGGCCTGCGTGAATTCCTGCGCCAGCCGGGCATCCAGTTCGGCCAGCCGCGACTGGGCCACGCGCAGGGTGTTCTCGGCCTCCTGCGTGGCCGCGCGCTTGGCTTCGACCTGCGATTGCGACACCCCGCCGCCCGCGGGCAACGCGAACAGCCGCGCATAGCGGTCCTGCTCCTGACGCGCAAATTCCCGTGCCCGCCGCGCGTTTTCCAGATTGCTGCGCGCCTCGGCCAGCTGCGCGCGCTGCTGCTCGGCCAGCCGCGTCGTCCCTTCGGCCAGCCGGTTCTCGTGCTGGCGCGAATTGAGTTCGATCTGCTGCTTCAGCGCCAGTGCGCGGCGCTCCAGCAAGGCCTTGCGCTCCGGAAACTGCTTCCACTCGCGTTCGGCGTCTTCGAGCTTGAGCTGGGCCTGCAGCGCATTGGCCGCCGCCTCGATGGCACCGCGTGCGTTCAACCGCGCCACCACGTCGTCCTTCGACACCGGCTGGCCCTCGGCCACGTAGAGATCGACCAGCTCGCCATCGACCGGCGCGTAGAAGCGCCGCACCTCGGACTCCGGCGCGAGCGTGCCCTGCGCGGTCACGATGACGTCCGCATGGCCGAAGAACGACCACAGCAGCGCGCACAGCACCAGCAAGCCCGTGGTGACCACGGCCAGCAGCGTTAGCCGGCGCGGCTCGGCGCTGAGTAGCGCGATGCCTTCGGCGCTATGGTCCTCTAGCGCCTCGGTCAGCGGCCGCAGCTTGTTGTCGCGGTTCTCGTCCTTCATGGCGTACTCCCGGCTTCGGGTTTCGCGGCTGCGGCGGCGGTCGCGGCCGGCGCGGCGTTGCCGTCCTTGCCCCCGCCCTCCTTGCCGTCCGCCTTCCCGCCCTCCTTGCTGCCCTCGCCCACCAGCGCCAGCTTGGCCTTGAGCACCGCCGGGTCCAGCACCATGCGCAGGTCGTTGAGCGACCGGCGCTGGGTGTCGACTTCGGCCTGGATGTCGTCGCGGATCTTGCTCCACTGCGCCGAATCCTCGATCTTCAGCTGGGCGTAGATGCGCAGCCCCTTGCGCGCGTCGTCCTGGGCATCGGCCAGCAGGCGGGCCTGCGAGCGGAACTTGGCGGAGATGCCCGATTCGAGCCGCTGTTCGCCGGCAATCAGGCCGTTGTTGCGATACTGGCGCCATGCCGTGGCCGCGCGGTTCAGCAGCTGGTTGGCGCGGCGCAACGCCGCGTCACGGATGCTGTTCACATCGGCGTCGATGTTGCTGGCGAAGTAGCCGTCGGTCTTCGGGTCCAGCGACTCGTAGAACGCCAGCAACTGTTCCTCGTAGCCAGGCGATCCGCGTCCGGCCTTGATCGCGGCGTACTGCGCCAGCACCTGCTCCTTGTGGACAACATCCTTCGCCACATCGGCCGCCCACGGCCCCGCCGTGACGGTCTTCAGCGCGGCCAGCGCGGCCGCGCCGTCGCCCTGCTCCCAAGCCTTGCTGGCCGCCAGGTACTGCTTCTGCACGTCCTCGCCCGGCAGGCGCGTGGCCTTGAGTTTCTGATAGGCGGCCTGGAACGGCGGCGTGGCAAAGCTGGCCTTCTGCATCAGCGCCACCAGCGGGCCCGGCGCGCGGACGCGCAGCGACTCGATCATCGCCGTGTACTGGTGCAGGTCGCGCTCCACGCTGTCCAGCCCCACCAGGCGCGGATACTTGTCCTTGTAGTCGGCCAGCATCGACTGCAACGCCTCGGGCTGATCGCGGCCCAGTTCGGTGGCGATGGCCGCGTTGAGCCGGTCGATGGCGGCCAGCAGAACCGATTCGTCGTTCTGCAGCCGGCGCAGATCGCTCAGCGCGCGCGCGTAAGTGTCGCGGAACGACGGCACGTCGTTGGCGATGCGCCCCAGCAGCCGCTGGTGCGACGCGGTGTCGTCCTCCCATCGCCGCAGCAGGTCGCGGATCTTCGCCTCGTCCGAGTACATGCGGATCGGGCCGTCGATGCCGCCGCGCTGGGCCACGTAACGCTCAAGGTCTCCGACCCACGCAAGCTGGCCGGTCAGCGCCTGGCCGTCGGTATTGTGCTGGCTGCGGGCCCGCATCTCGCCAAGCACCGCGTTGGCGCCGGCGGCATCGCTGGCTTGCAGCCGGGCCGACCATTGCGGCACGTAGCCACGCATCAGTGCCTCGGCGCCAAGCGCCTGGTAGCGTGCGTCGTCGGGGTGGCGCGACAGCACCTTGTCGGCCACTTCCGCCGCACGCACGTACTTGCCTTCGTCGACCAGCGCCTGCAGTGACCTGTCGGGCGCGCCGCGCCACCAGACATAGCCGCCGGCGATCACCAGCACGGCGATGATCAGGATGGCCACGCGCGCGGCTCGCTCCAGTTGATGGCGGTCGCGGATGCCGAAGCTGCGCACCGCCTCCAGCATCATCATCGTCATCCGTCCGCGCGGCGCCGGCGCATGGGCGGGGCCCGCCGCGTCGGGCATGGCTTCGGGATTGACCTCGTCCTCCTGCGCGGCGCGATAGTCCATGCAGAAGATGTCCAGGAAGGAATCGGCCGCGCCCACGAAGGTGGTCTTGTCCGGATCGACGTCGCCCGGCGTGGCTTTCGCGCCATTGACCGCCGGCGCGGCGTGGTGCGGCATGTCGGACGCATTGGGCGGGGCGGGCGCTGCCAGCGACGTCCTGGTGGCGGTGGCGTCGGCATCGGTCTCGCGCTCGATCCCCACGCGGTAGACAAAGTGGCTGCCGCCGAACGCCACCACGTCGTCGGGCTCCAGCCGCACCGACTGGTCGCGCAGCCGCACGCCATTGACGAAGGTGCCGTTGGTGCTGCCGAGGTCCTCGATCCACGGCACGCCGTGCTTCAGGTACACGTGCGCATGGCGGCGCGACAGGTAGTTCACCTGGTGCGGGTACTGGTCGCGATAGCGGGCAAAGGTGTCGTCGGCCTTGTTGACCATGAACGGGAAGCCGGCGATGACAACCGGCTGCAGGCCCAGGTCTTCGCGCATCGGGGTCAGCGTGACCGCCACGCGGGGCGGCTCGGGCTCTGCCGGGCGCGGATACAGCCGCACGCGATAGGCCAGGTCCGCGCCAAAGCTGACCTCGTCGCCATCGCTGAGCCGCGCCGGCTGCTGCGCCACGCTGTCGCCGTTCACGCGTGTGCCGTTCTTGCTGCCCAGGTCGGCCACGTACACCGCGCCGTCTTCCGAGAAGATGCGCGCGTGCCGCCGGGACAGCACCGACACGGCTTCGGTCGGATACGCGGCAAACGGCGCCTCGCCGCGCCCGATCGCGAACAGGTCCTCGTCGATACGGATCTCGCCGAGCTCCGGGCGCGACACGGGCATCAGCAGGACATCGAATGCCTGGCCGGCGTGGGGCGTCATGACCGGCACATCCATGAAGGGAGCTTCGTCGCGCGTCATGTTTCACCTGAGCCAACAGTGCAGCCTGTGGCGCGCAACCGCGCACCAACGCGGCGACGGGGTCGGCATGCGTCGGCAAGGGGGCGGCAGGTCACGGGTAAGAACATAGTAGGCCACGCTTGGGGGGAGTCAATGCGCTGCGGCGCAGCGTTGCGCAAACGCCAGCGCCACGCGGGTTTCAGGCTTGAAACGGTTTGTGCGCCGCTGCGGCTAACGCGCCGCCTTGGACGCCGCCGCCCCGGCCGGCGACGCCGGCTCGGCCGCGGTGTCCACGCGGTTGTTGCGCACGTCCACATCGGGCCAGCCGCCGCCCAGTGCCTTGTACAACGTGACGGTATCGGCCAGGATTTGTTGGTACGCCCCCAACAAGGATTGTTCGGCCGTCAGAAGCGAACGTTCGGACTCGAAAACGTCGAGTTGCGACGCGATGCCTTCGCGCGCCTGGGCGTCGATCTGCGCGCCCACGACGCGCAGCTGGCTCACCTGCTGCTGCAGCTCCACGCGCTGCTTCTTGTGCGCATCGACATTGACCAGCGCACTCTCCACTTCCTCGAAGGCGGTCATGACGGTGCGGCCGTATTCGTTCTCGACCACGCCCACGTTGGCCTCGGTGGTCTTCACCCGGGCGCGCACGTTGGGGTCCAGCATCGGCAGGTTGATGCTGGGCATGAAGCCGAAGGTGAAGGACTTCATCAGGTCGGACAGCGCGAAGCTGGCGGTGCCGCCGCGCGCGGTCAGGCTGATGCTCGGCAACTGCGCCAGGCGCGCCTGGCCGACCAGGTCGTAGGCGGCCAGCACGCGATATTCGGCGGCGACGATATCGGGCCGCCGCGCCAGCAGTTGCGAAGGCAGTCCGGCCGGCACCACGGGCAGCTTGATGCGCTCCTGCAGCTTGCCCGGCGGCACCTTGAGTTCGCCGGCGGGCACGCCGACCAGCGTGGCCAGCGCGTTTTCGGCCACGTCGCGCGACCGCTTCAGTTCGAGCAGGTCCTTGGTCAGGCGATTGATTTCGGCCTGCTGCTGCATCACGCGGATCTGCGGCAGCAGGCCGTTGGCGAGCATGGCCTTGTAGGTGCCCAGGATGTCGTTGTTGCGCGACAGCGTATGGCGCTGTTGCGCGAGTTGCTCGTCGAGCAGCAGGATCGTGAAGTAGGTGATCGAGACATCGGATACCAGCGACAGATAGCCTGCGCGCCAGTCGGCCTCGGTGGCGCGAAACTCGGCGGTCTGGGCCTGCACGCCCTTTTCCACCTTGCCCCAGACGTCGATGTCCCAGTTCACGGTGCCGCCCAGGTTATAGGTGCGCGACACCGGCTGGCCGGTGGTCTTGCTGATGTCCACGCCGGCGCCGATATCGAACACCGGCAGCGCCCCCGCGCGCGCCTCGGCAATCTGCGCGTTGGCCACGCGGATGCGGGCGGCCAGCACCTTGATGTCGTAGTTGCCCGACAGCGCCTTGGCCACGAGCTGGTCCAGATAGGGATCGCCAAAGCCCTGCCACCAGTTCGGCAGGACCGTCTCGGCCGGGGATACGGTAACCGACTCGCTGCTGGTCCAGGCCGCCTTGGCCGGCGTTTCGGGCCGGTGGTACTCGGGGGGCCGGAAATCGGCACAACCGGCCAGCAGCGCCACGGACAGGGCCACGCCCGACAACTGGGACATGCGGCGCGGAACAAAGGCGAATGCGTTCACGATGGCTTCCTGCTTGAAACGCGAGCGGACCGTGACAGGGCGTCCTGGCGTTCGATCTGTATTGTGGGTCGGCATGAGGCAGACGCCAACCTCGGCGTGCGTGCCCGGCGAATCTGCGGGCAAAGGAAATCGGCGGACAAAGCAGGGCGACGGGCAAAAAAGCGCCGGGGCGGAGGTGTCCCCGGCGCAAGCTCCCCGTGCGGCTGTTGCGGCGGCGGCCTGTTGGCCGGCCTGCGCGCCGCTGCCGCCTGAACCGTACGAATATCAGGCGTTGTTCTGGGCGTACTGGTTCGTCGTCACGTTGTTGTGCATGTGCTCCTGGAAGGCCGAGCCGTTGCCGAAGTAGTTGGCCACGTCCTGCAGCTGCTGGTTCGACTGCGTAATCGTCTTGTGCGAATCGAACGACAGACTTACCGGCGTGAAGATCGAAGTGCGCGGGGCGAACACCGCGATGCCGCCGCGCACGGCGTTCAGCGCCTTGGCGTCGAGGGTTTCGGTCGAGGACAGGTCCTTGATGGTCAGCGTGGTCATGATGTGTCTCCTGGAAGAGGAAGGTACTGCCTGGGTCTGGGTGATGAGCATCGGGTTGGTGTCGCGCTCGGACCAGATATCGCAGCAAGCGTGCCAGCGCGGGCCATGGCCTCCGAGAAAAATCGCGGATCATTGCCGGACAAGGGCTGGCGGGCGACCCGGCCGGGCCAGCCCCGGCCTGACCCGGTGCCGGCGCCCGGGCTTGTGTTGGGTCACGCCCCACAAATCCCACGCGGCATGTTGGGGATCCGGCAACAGCCGGCTTGCCACGGCGGGACCGGCCAAAAAAAAACGGCGCACATCGCTGTGCGCCGCGCCGGAGACAGGCGGACCGCCCCGCCATTTTGCTCCGAGGCTGGTGCCGGTCATTTCACGTAGATCGTGATCTTCTTCGAGTAGACCGGCGGATTGGTCGGGATATGCCGCTCGTCGCCCATCAGCAGTTGCAGCGTGTGCTTGCCGGGCGGCAGGTCGATCGCGGTTTCCGTTTCGCCCGCGCCGAAGTGCAGGTGGTTGCGGTCGTTCGGGATCTCCTTGTCCATCGGCGGCAGGTCGACGTCGATCAGCAGGTGATGGTGGCCCGTGTTCGGATACTTGACGTCCTTGGGTGCCACGCCCATGTTGCGCAGCCCGAACCAGACCTTGATCGGCTTGCCGGCCGGCAGCGTCTGGTTGTTGTTGGGGTAACCGATATAGAGATAGGCATTCTTTGGGGCGGGCGTGGGGCCCGAAGCCGGGGTGGCGGCTGCGGCCGGAGCGGGCGCCGAGGCATGGCCGGCATGCGCGGCCGGCGCCGACGCATCGGCAGCACCTGCCAGGCCTGCCGGCAGCCAGGCAGCGGCGGACAGCAACGTCATGCCCGCAAGAAGCATCGGTCTGAAATGGGTCATGGCTCCCCCCGTTCGCGCCTGTGTGCCTAGCGCACGGTGATCGTGATCTTCTTCGAGTAAATCGGCGGATCGAACGGCACATGCTTGCTGTCGCCCAGCAGCAGTTGCAGCGTGTGCTTGCCCGGGGGCAGTTCGATGCGCGCGTCGGTCTCTCCCGCGCCGAAGTGCAGGTGATTGCGATCGTTCGGGATTTCCTTGTCCATCGGCGGCAGATCCGCGTCGATCAGCAGATGGTGATGTCCGCAGTTCGGCCGCTCGATGCCCTTGGGGCACACGCCCATGCCCTTGAGCCCCATGCGCACCCAGAGCTTGCCGCCATCGATGACCGCGCCGTCGCCGGGCCAGATGATGTAGACCTCGGCGCCCTTGGGGGCCGCGGTCAGCGGTATGGCCAGCGTGGTCCAGCCGGCCAGACAAGTGGCCAGGGATGCGGCCGCGAGCGCGTGCAGCAGGGATCGTCTGGACATGGCGGCTCCTCCCGGAGAACTGTCCGCTGCACACGGTACCCCGCGCGGGAGCGGATTCTTGGTCGATGTTCTTGATGCGCTCGGCGATGTGTCCTACAGCGTAGGTCGGAAGGCCCCAAAAAGCGAACTTTCACGCCACAAACGCTGTGCTATCTTGAAACGGCCGGTACCGCGTCACGGCAACTCCACACCGCGCAGCGCGGCGACTCTGAAGGGGGTGAATATGTGGCGGAAAGCAATCGTCGTGTCGCTACTGGCGCTGCTGGAAACCGGCGCAGGAATCGATGGCGCGTCGCACGGGCCGCCCGCGGACAGCCTGACGCGCTGGTTCGCCCAGGCCGGCCACGCGCTGCTGCCATCGGCAACGGCCGGCATCCTGCCGAAAAACAGCGATGAGCAGTACGAACTGTCGTTCTGGGATTCGATCAAGAACAGCAACTACGCCGCCGACTACGAGGCCTACCTGAAGCAGTATCCGAACGGACGCTTTGCCGCGCTGGCAAAGTCGCGGCTCGATCGCATCAAGGCCAGTGCGCCCGCGCCGGCTGCATCGGCACCGGCAACGTCATCGGCCCCGCCCAGGCCCGAGCCGAAGACCCAGGCGAAGACAGAGTCCACGCCGCCCGCCGCCAGCAAGCCGCCCCCTGCCCCCACCCCGCCGGCCACGGCCCCGGGCCAGCCTCGCACACGCGCCGGCGGCGCCATCGCGCAGGGCACCGTCACCTTTCCGGCGGAAGGCAAGGAGGCCCCCGCATCCGGCGCCGCAAAGCCGGCCGATGCCAAGGGCGGCGAATCGCGCGACTGTCCGCAGTGTCCGCTGATGATCGGGCTCAATCCCGGCGCCTTCACGATGGGCAGCAACACCAGCGACCCGGCCGAGAAACCGCCGCATCACGTGAACGTCGGCCACGCGTTCGCCATCGGCAAATACGAGGTCACGGTCGAGCAATGGAACGCCTGCGTCGATGCCAACGCCTGCCCGCGCATTGCCACCAATCCGCCTGAGGCCAGGACGGCACCGGCGCGCGACATCAGCTGGGATGACGCGCAGCAGTACGTGGCCTGGCTGTCGAAGACCACCGGCAAGAACTACCGGCTGCCCACCGAGGCCGAGTGGGAATACGCGGCGCGCGGCGGCACCAGCACCGCATTCTGGTGGGGCGACCGGATGAGCAAGGGCAACGCCAACTGCAAGGATTGCGGCGATCCGTGGAGCGATGCCGCGCCAGCCAATGTCGGATCGTTCGCGGCCAATCCGTTCGGACTCCACGACATGAACGGCAGCGTCTGGGAATGGGTGGCCGACTGCTGGCACAGCTCGTACAAGAACGCGCCGACCGATGGTCGCGCATGGGAAGAGCCGGCCTGCACGGCGCGCGTGATACGTGGCGGCTCGTGGCGCGAGGGGGCCAGCTACATGGTGTCTTCCACGCGCTTCAAGTACAGCACCAGCGTGCGGCAGTCGCAGAACGGCTTCCGCGTGGTGCGCGAGGCGAAGTAGCTGGCGGCTACTTCGCGCGCGTGGCGATCTGCACGATGTCCGCGCTGACCTGGTCGCGCCCGTGCTTGCTGGCCATCTGCGCCAGCGGCTTTTCCAGCGCCTTCAGGTACTCCTGGCGGGTCTCGAACTCGGGGCGCCGTGCGGTGAACAGCGGCGCCGGCGTGGTCAGCAGCACCACGAGTTCGGTGCCGAACGGCTTCGAGATGACCCAGTCGCCGCTGTCCCCAACGGTCGCGCTGTAGCTGGCCGGCGCCTGGTTGCCCTGGATGCGCCCGCTGGGCACCAGGTGCGCCACCTTGCCATCGGCCGAGAAATAGTCGACGTAGACATACGAGTCGTGCGGCGGCGTATTGATGTCCAGCACCAGCGGCGCGCCTTCGGTCAGTTGCGTCCCGCCGCGCGTGCGCAGTACCGCACCGGCGGGCTCACCCGCCTTCCGGCTGCCTGACCAGTACGGCGCCACCAGCTTCACCACGTCGCATTTGTCGCTGGTGAGCGGCTGGGCATCGAGCTTCAGCGTGCGCACGCCCGCGATCTTGCCCAGTTTGTCGCGCAGGCCGCCCAGCGCCGATTCGCCGACATAGCCGCCTACCTGCAGCGTATTGCCGTCGATCCTGGCCTTCAGCAGCGAGCACGGCGTGGCAGCGATCACCTGCGCGACGGCTTCGGGCTTGACCGGCACGGCCTCTTCCGGCGGCGCGGGCGCGGCGGACGGCGCTGGCGCCGCCGCCTGGGTCGGCGGTGTGCCTTGCGTCGACGGCATGTGGCTGCGCCACATGTACACCAGTACCCCCGTGGCCAGCGCCACGCCGGCGATCACGCTGCCCGCGATCACGGGCAGGCGAATGTTGGTGGCCTGCGCTTCACCGCCCAGCCCGGCCAGGAATTGCTTGACCGTGGGCGTGCGGGTCGCGCGGTCCAGCGACAGCGCCTGGCGCAGCACCTTCCACTGCCCGCGCGACAGTGTTTTCGGTGGCTCGGGCTTCAGGTTCTTTGCGCGCGCCTCGGTAGCCGCCACGCGGTTGTAAGGGTGCCGGCCGGTCAGCAGTTCGTAGCTGACGCAGCCCAGCGCGTAGATATCGTCACGCGGATCGGGCTCGCGGTGCTCGAACATCTCCGGGCTGGCGTAGGCCGGCGTCATGCCGCCCAGCGACCCCGGATCGAACACGGTCTGGTCGGCATCGTCGGCAGGCTGCTGGAAGCCGCGCGCGATGCCGAAGTCGATCACCTTGACCTCGCCGCGATCGGTCAGGAACACATTGGCCGGCTTGAAGTCGCAATGCACGAAGCCCCGTTCGTGCGCGTAGGCCAGCGCGCTGCCCATGCCGACGATGATCGGCATCGCCTTCGCATAAGGCAGGCCCTGGAATTCCGGCGAGCGCAGCACACGGTTGAGCGACTTGCCCTGCAGGTATTCCATGGTCAGGAAGACCGTGGGGCCGTCGCGGTCGAAGTCGTACACCGTGACGATATTGCGGTGGGCCAGCTGCTGGGCCTTGCGCGCCTCGCGCTGGAGCGCGATCAGCGATTTCGGGTGCCCGCTGAACTGCATGTTCAGCACCTTGATGGCGATATAAGGCTTGCGGTCCGACGCTTCGAGCTTGCGCAGGTCGAGCGCCTTGTACACGGTGCCCATGCCGCCCACGCCCAGGCACTCTTCGAGCACGAAACGGCCGTTCAGGGTATCGCCCACGCCCTTTGTCGGACCGGACGGGATGAAGCCGCCCGTGAAATGCCCGCTCTGTCCGCCAGTGTTGCTGCCGGTATTGCTGCCCGTGTTGCTCCCTGTGTTGCTGCCGGTATTGCCGGTGTATCCACCCGTCATGCCGCCCGTGGCGCCGGTAGTCCCGGCATAACCGGGCGGCGGCATCGGCCGATCCAGTGGCTCGGGCTCGATGCGCGTTTCCTCGCCGGGCAGCTCGGTGCGCCCATCGCTGCGCACATCGTGCTGCGCCGGGCCAACGGGGTCGAACTGCGTGGCCACGTGCGAATCGATGCGATGCATGACTTCGGCGTAGACGGCCGGCGGCAACGGAAAGCGCGTGTGCTCCTCGGAAAGCACGCGGGCAAACTGCGTGGAGTCGGTCTGATCGTCCTTCAGGGCCGTATCCACCGATGCGAGGAATTCGTCGCGGCTCAGGCTCCCGCGCTGAAAATTCCGTATGAGTTCGGTCAGGCTGGACATCCGGTGCATCCCGACATTGGTTGCCGACTGGTGGCGCTGACAAGTGGCGCTTTGGAGGCGGCACTGGAGGCGGACCGTTGCGTCACGGCACATTGCCTTCGATGGATACTAGTGCGCACTCCGGCCATCCGCAATGCCGCCCTGTGGTCCTGCGCGCCGCGGACGTTGCCGCCCGCCCGACACCCGACACCATTCTGTTGGCGCCGGCCCATCACTCCGCGGGCGCCACGCATCCCCGCCATGCCGGCGCGCATCGCGCCGCCCGGCGCAAACCCTTGCGCCACAACGGTCCGCAGACTTTTTCGGAGGCCATGGCCCGCGCTGGCACGCTTGCTGCGATATCTGGTCCGAGCGCGACACCAACCCGATGCTCATCACCCAGACCCAAGCAGTACCTTCCTCTTCCAGGAGACACATCATGACCACGCTGACCATCAAGGACCTGTCCTCGACCGAAACCCTCGACGCCAAGGCGCTGAACGCCGTGCGCGGCGGCATCGCCATCCTGCCGATCACCACCGTCTACAGCCCGTTCAAGCTGTCGGTCGACAAGGTATTCAACGTCAACCAGTCGAACCAGCAAATGCAGTCGGTGGAGAACTACTTCGGCAATGGCTCTGCCTTCCAGGACCACATGACCAACAACGTCACGACCACCCAGTCCGCACAGAACAACGTGTACCACCCGGCCTGAGCATCGCCCTTCGCATCCACGCATCGCACCCGCACACTCGCCTACTAGGAGACTGCCATGAGCACCCTGACCATCCTTGACCTGTCCAGCACCACCACCCTCGAAGCCACGCGCATGCAATCGGTACGCGGCGGCCTGGGCCTGATCGCCCCGTGGACCAGCGTCTACGCCCCGGTGAAGCTGTCGTTCGACTCGCACGTCAAGATCGACCAGCAAAACCAGCAGATGCAGCAGGTGGGCAACTACTTCGGCAACGGTTCGGCCTTCCAGGACCACATGCACAACAACGTGACGACGAACCAGTACGCGCAGAACAACGCCTGAGTCCGTCGCCAGCGGCGGGCGCCGGCTTCGAGCCAGCCGCCCGCTGCGTACCGAACCCGCTGAATCCGCATCAAGGAGTCCACCATGTCATCGATCATCGTCCGCGACCTTGCCGTCAGCAAGGACCTCGACCAACAATCGCTGTGCGCCATCCGCGGCGGCACGGACTGGTTCGGCAAGATTGCCGCCGCCGGCCCGCTGGTCAACGTCAACATCAACCAGAGCGTGCAGCAGTTCCAGCAGGTGAACGTCGCCGCCTTCAACAACAACAAGATCGTCGGCGTCGACCTGGGCAACCTTGCGCTCAACGTCAAGCCGACGCAATGGGGCGGCAACCTGGCGGTGGCTTGAACGCCGCGCGTCCAGGAGCGGTCCTGTCGCGTGCACGGCGCATGCTGCAGGACCGCTCGCCTATACTGAATCGGGCCCGCGCCTGCCCCGGCGCCGCCCGACCGGCGCCATTCCGGCCGGCCGCGGCAAGGCCCGCATGCTGGAGATCGCCATGGCAGTCATCGTCATCAAGGATTTGTCGGAAAACATGGACCTCGATCGCGAGGCCATGACCGCCATCATCGGCGGCGCGCGGCTGGCCGGCAGCTACCGCTGGCAGGCCCACCGGCGCCCCACGCTTACGCGGCTGGTCCAGTATCCCGAGGGATTCCCCGGCACATCGCAGGTTGCAGGGCAGGAACGGGAGACCACGCCCGCGCGCAAGTAAGCCAGCGCGCGAGGCCCACTGGTCGGCATAACAAGAAAAAGCCCGCCAAGCAATTGGCGGGCTTTGGTTGCGGACGGGCCCGGACTTCCTGGGTCTGCGTCACCGGCTGCTTCCGGTCATTCCTGTGCCAAGCATGTTTCCCATGGATTCCGCCCATGAAGCGGACGCCCATCCGGACCACCCGGACAGTCGGAGGAAACCTGGCAGTGGCATCAATGACCGCAAGGCCGGAGGCGAGCGGCAAGCGAACCTTGCCAAAGGCAATATCAGCGGGACTTTTTGTCGTCCGCCCCGTACGGGCATAGATGCCCGCGTCTGGAGTATAGGCACCGGGCCCCGACATGCAAGCGATGCCCCGGCCGCTTTCATTTACGTTTGCTTACGATGTCCCGCGTATTTCCCGCTTGCGCGGTGCAACAAAAAATTCAGCGTTCTGCTATACTTCGCGCCGTGAGTTTCGCACTGTGAGTACCGCACCACGCCTTGAGGCATCCTGCCGTGGCGTATCCGCTACCTCCCAAGATCTGCTCCCTGCCTCTGTCATCACACGAAGTATCAGACAGGTGCCTGGCCAGAACGCACCGCTCACCTGACGCTGCCTCGTCTCCGATCCTGATAACAGCCCGAATTGCTGTTTGCCTGCCAGGGATAATCGGCCGGTTTGCTTGAATCGCCTGCCGCCCCCTGCCTGCCGCCGTCTTGCCAGCTGAGTCTGTCGAACGGCCTACCGATTGGCGCCGAAGCCTTTTTAAGACTTTGCACTTGCGCCCACCCCTTTGCGCACAATGCCCTGGGGTGCCATGCATATTTAATACGTACGACATGACCCAGCACGAAGACTTCCGTGCGGAGCAGCCTTTTGCTTCCGCCGCCGACACCACTGCCACGCCCGCCGCTGCCGTGAGCCCGCTCGACAAGCTCGACGCCATGCTCAATGCCGATGCAGCCCCGGCCGCGCAAGCGTCGGACGCACCGGAAAGCGGTTTCGCAAAGCTTGGCCTGGACCCCGCCATCCTGCGCGCCCTGGCCGAAGCCAACTACAACAACCCCACCCCGGTCCAGGCCCAGGCGATTCCCGCCTTCCTGGCTGGCCGCGACCTGCTGGTCTCGAGCCAGACCGGTTCGGGCAAGACCGCAGCGTTCATGCTGCCGGCGATCCAGCGCATCAGCGAAAAGCCCGCGCCGAATCGTCCGACCGAACCGGCCAAGCGCATGAAGGGCAAGCGCCCCCGTCCGGCCGCCGCCCAGCCGTCGCTGCTGGTGCTGACGCCGACGCGTGAACTGGCCCTGCAGGTGACCGAGGCTGCCGCCAAGTACGGCCGCCATCTGCGCCGCATCGTGTGCGCCAGCATCCTGGGCGGCATGCCCTATCCGAAGCAGCTGGCCATGCTGTCGCGCATGCCTGACATCCTGGTGGCAACGCCGGGCCGTCTGCTGGACCACATCGAAGCCGGCCGCATCGACCTGTCCGCGCTGGACATGCTGGTGTTCGACGAAGCCGACCGCATGCTGGACATGGGCTTTGCCGACGACATCGACGCCATCGTGGCCGCCACGCCGGCATCGCGCCAGACGCTGATGTTCTCGGCCACGCTGGACGCCCGTATCGGCCAGCTGGCTTCGCGCCAGCTGCGCGACCCGCAACGCATCGAGATCGCCGCCGCCCGCGCCGACCACAGCAACATCGAGCAGCGCCTGCACTTCACCGACGACATGTCGCACAAGGAACGCCTGCTCGACCACCTGCTGCGCGATTCGTCGCTGAAGCAGGCCATCGTGTTCACGGCCACCAAGCGTGACGCCGATTCGCTGGCCGAGCGCCTGTCGGACACCGGCTTCGCCGCCGGCGCCCTGCACGGCGACATGACGCAAGGCGCGCGCAACCGCACGCTGACGGCCCTGCGCCGCGGCAACCTGCGCGTGCTGGTAGCTACCGACGTGGCCGCGCGCGGTATCGACGTGCCCGATATCACGCACGTGGTGAACTTCGACCTGCCCAAGCAGGCGGAAGACTACGTCCACCGTATCGGCCGTACCGGCCGTGCCGGCCGCTCGGGCATCGCCATCAACCTGGTGAACCATGGCGACATGTTCCAGTGGCGCCGTATCGAGCGTTTCACGAACCACCGCATCGACGCATCGGTGATCGAAGGCCTGGAACCGCGCCGTTCGCCGAAGCCGCGCTCGAACTTCGGCGGCAAGCCGGGCGGCCGTGACGGCTTCCGTGGCAACAGCGGCGGTGGCTATCGCGGCGGCAATGGCGCCGGCAACGGTGGCGGCTATCGCGGCAACAACGGCGGCAACCGCGAAGGCGGTGAACGCAGCTTTGGCGAGCGCCGCTTCAGCAACGACGGCAACCGTGGTTTCGGTGACCGTGGCAACGCCGGCGGCTTTGGCGACCGTGGCAACGCCGGCGGCTTCGGCGATCGTGGCAACGGCGGTGGCTTCGGCGATCGCGGCAACGCCGGCTACCGTGGCCAGGGCCAGGGCCAGGGTCAAGGCCAGCAACGCAGCTTCGGCGACCGCAACTTCGGTGGCGAGCAGCGTTCGTACGGCAACCGCGACGGCAACCGTGGCTTTGGCGGCGAGCGCAGCTTCGGCGACCGCAGCTTTGGCGACCGCAAGTTCGGCGACCGTGGCGGCGATCGCGGCGGCTTCGGCGGCCAACGCAACGGCAACAGCCGTGCGCGCTACGAGCGTTGATCGCTGATCGCTGACCCCCTGCCGGCCTGCCGGCGGTGGGACGAAAAAAGGCACCCTCGGGTGCCTTTTTTCATTGCTGCTGCTCGTCAGTTCACATCGCGCACGTCCGGAAGCCCACGAAGGACACATCGTCCTCGGGCAGCAAGGCCGTTCGGGCCCGCACATGACGCAGGCGCGACGGGCTGGCGAACGACACCCCGCGCACGGCCTGGTGCGTGCCGAAGCGGCCGATGATCTCGCCATCGGTGGGCTCGGCGGCAAAGCCCACGTACGGCTCGTACGGCGTAGCCGTCCATTCCCGCAACATGCCCCATTGCAGCCCGCGATTCTGCACGGCCGCCAGTTCCCATTCCGCTTCCTGCGGCAGGCGGCGACCGGCCCAGACGCACCATGCCTGGGCCTCGAACAGCGTGACGTGACGCACCGGCTCGTCGGGATTGAGCGTGCGCTCGGTGCCGAATCGCGACGCCACCCAGCTGCGGCTGACCGCATGGCGCCCCCAGTAGCGGGGCGCCGAACGCTCCTGCGTCATCAGCCATTGCCGGCCGGCGGCCGACCAGTACGACGGATGCTCGTAGCCGTGGTCTTCCACGAACTCCAGGAACTGGGCGTTGGTGACCAGCGCGGCGTCCATCTCGAACGCTGGCACGTAGATCTTCTGTGCCGGCAATTCGTCGGGCCAGGCAAAGCCGTCGGCGTCCGGCCACCCCTGCGTGAAATTGCCACCGGGAAAGTGCAGCGTCCCCGATGACTGCACGGCCATCGTCGGCGAAATCGATGCCGGCTCGACCGGTGCCACCTCCAGGGCCTGCAGCAGCGTGGCCACCGTTTCGCCCTGCACATCCTCGTAGTAGAGCGCGCGGCGGAACGGATAGAGCGTGGCGTCGGCATCGTCGGGCAGCAGCGCGATGCGCCGCAGCAGGCCGTCGAGCACCTGCGTGGCGTATTGCTTCACCACCGCCACGTCGGGTAGCGCGATCTCCCAGCGCTCATCCGGCCCAATCCGCTCGGGATCGAACCATTCGTCGGCACCATCGAGCAGCGATGGCTCGCTGGCTACCGGCAGGCGGATACCGCCCTGCTCCAGGTGCCGCACACCACGCAGGCACCACCATTCGGCATGCCAGGCGATATTGCCGAGCGTCCACAGCGGCGGATTGGTGTCGTATTGACGCTGCACGGTCCAGCCTTTGCGGGTCACGCCGAAGGCACCCAGCCACGCCAGCGTGCGGTTGCGCGACTCCACCAGTGCCTGTGCCAACCCCTCGCGCGGCAGCCGGCGCGCGTCGGGCCAGGCCGCCGTGCCGCCGGTGAAGTGGAGATCGGGAAGCATGGAGAAGCCGCTCATCGAGGTATCCGTGTCAAAGGGTGGGAATCGGTGCCGGCCGGGCCGGCTGCGCGCATTATGACACCGGGCGCCAACGCGTTCCGGCCCCCGCCCTTTCACCCTGCTGGCGGCGCGGCTTACCGCCAGCCTGCCCCAGTCCTGCCGGCCGTCAGCCCCGCGCGTGAAAGACGGCGAACCAGCCGCGCGGATCGGTCCAGCTGACCGGGTCGGTGAAGCCGGCCGCTTCGAGCAGGATTGCGAAGTCATCCGGCCGATACTTGTGCGAGTCCTCGGTATGGATGCGGTCGCCAGCCGCGAACCGGCGCTCGCCGCGAGGCCAGCGCACGGTCACATCGCGCTCGGCCTGCAGGTGCATCTGGATGCGCGATGCCTGCGTATCGAACGTGGCCGCGTGACGCCAGTCGGCCAACGCGAAGTCGCTGCCCACGATGCGATTCACGTTGCGCAGCACGTTGCGGTTGAACGCGGCGGTCACGCCAAGGGCATCGTCATAGGCAGCCACCAGCGTGTCGCGGTCCTTGTACAGGTCCACGCCGATCAGCACACCGTCGCCCGGGCCGGCGGCGGCACGCAGCCGCTGCAGCAGCGCCAGGGCGTCGATCGGCGCGAAGTTGCCGATGCTGGAGCCGGGATAGAAGAACAGCCGGCGGCCGCGCTTGACGCTGGAGGGCAGGTCAAGCGGCCCGCACAGATCGGCCCCCAGCCCCAGCATCGGAATCTGGGGGTTCTGCTGCTGCAGCGCGGCCAGCGTGCCGCGCAGGAATTCCACCGAGATATCGAGCGCCACGTACTGGGCCGGCTGGAGGCTCGGAAACAGGCGCGCAGCTTTCTGGCAGTTGCCGGCGCCCAGGTCGATCAGCACGCAGCCGCTGCCGGCCCGTGCGGCGATGGCGGGCGCGGCCGTGGCGAAGATCGACGCCTCGGTGCGGGTGGGGTAGTACTCGGGCAGGTCGGTGATGGCCTCGAACAGCCGGGAGCCCAGCACGTCGTAAAAGAACTTCGGGCTGATGCGCGCCTGGCTCAGGCGCAGCCCTTCCTCGATCTCGGCACGCAGCGCACCGTTGTCCTCGCGGTATTGCTGCACGAATTCCGGCTGCGGGACCGCCCCGGGCCGGGCATGGCCATTGCCGACGACGATGCGCGGCTCCGGGGCAATTTCCGGCGTGGCGTGGCCGTTCTGGTGATGGGAGTTGTTGCGGGAGTTGTTGCGGGTCGAAGGGGTGTCGGGCGTCTGAAGCGTAGTGGGGGCCGGCATGACGTTTCCTTGTTGTCGATGGGCACTACGGTGAATCCCTCTCAAAGTGTCGGCGCTGGCATCCGATACTTGCCAACGGCGGTCAGGGGGGCGCGCCTGTCAGGTCTGGTGCACACCTGCCGAACCAATCCAACTAGGATAGGTGCATATGCTTATGCGTGCGCGACACGTTGCATCACTTTACAAACTGAACCGCACGACATTCATGTCTGAAACTTGATACATGCAAACCCCACCCCGGCAGTGCAACATTTTTTTCGCAGTTCCCTTATAATCGCCTCCAACGTGATCGCCGGAGCCTTCTGGCGGACACGATCCCTTCCAAAGAGGGAAGTAAAAGGGGAGTAGCTTGGGGGCATCCGATGCCCTTAGCACAATCGTCATTCCGAGACGCATCGCTCGTCTCCGGTTGTGCTGACCCTGGCGCGCATTCCGCGCCAGTCAGTCGAGCAAGACCTTTGCACACCTGGTTTTTACGGTTTGCAAAGGCGACCCCGAACACTTCCGGCGCTCGCTGTAAATCCCAGGTGCAACAAAAACTTTTGCTGGCTCGATGGCCTGCAGCCTTTTCGTACCTGAGGAGCGTACATGGAGTGGTTTACCGATCTGTTCACGATGCAGTTTCTGACAGCCCTGCTGTCGATCGTCGTTATTGACCTGGTCCTGGCTGGCGACAACGCCATCGTGATTGCCCTCGCGGCGCGCAACCTGCCGCCGCACCTGCAGAAGAAAGCCATTGTCTGGGGCACCATCGGTGCCGTGGTGGTCCGTTCGGCCATGACGATTGGCGTGGTCTGGCTGCTCAAGATCCCCGGCCTGCTGCTGGTTGGCGGCCTGGCGCTGGTCTGGATCGCCTACAAGCTGCTTGCCGCCGAGAATGACGGCGACGAGCACGGCGCTGGCGCGGCCACGCTGATGGGCGCCATGAAGACCATCATCATCGCCGACGCGGTGATGGGCGTGGACAACGTGCTGGCCGTGGCCGGCGCCGCCCACGGCAGCTTCCTGCTGGTGGTGCTGGGCCTGCTGATCAGTATCCCGATCGTGGTCTGGGGTTCGAGCCTGGTGCTCAAGCTGATGTCGCGCTACCCGTCGATCATCTACATCGGTGCCGGCGTACTGGCCTTCACCGCCGTCAAGATGATCCTGGGCGAGCCGATCACCAAGGCCTTCTTCGAGGCACAGCCTGCCATCAAGTGGGGCTTGTACCTGGTGATCATCGGCGGCGTGCTGGGGGCGGGCTACCTGACCCAGAAGCGTCGCGACGGCAGCCAGAAGGCGGTGGAAAGCCACTGACCCGGCTGACCGGCATTGCCGGAAACGCAAAAGGCCGCCTTCGGGCGGCTTTTTGCTTTCAGGCTAAAATCCTCGCTTTACGGCCCTCAAAGCCGACATCACATTTCTACCCCGCGCCGATGAAACAGTACCTCGACTTCATGCGCCATGTTTTTGAGCATGGCACCGAAAAGTCCGACCGCACCGGCACCGGCACGCGCTCGGTGTTCGGCTACCAGATGCGCTTCGACCTGAACGAAGGCTTTCCGGTCGTCACCACCAAGAAGCTGCATCTGAAGTCGATCATCCACGAACTGCTGTGGTTCCTGCAGGGTTCGACCAATATCCAGTACCTGAAGGACAACGGCGTCACGATCTGGGACGAATGGGCCGACGCCAACGGCGAGCTGGGCCCGGTCTACGGCTACCAGTGGCGCGCCTGGCCGACGCCGGACGGCCGCCATATCGACCAGATCAGCGAGGTGGTGCAGCAGATCCGCAGCAACCCCGATTCGCGCCGCCTGATCGTGTCGGCCTGGAACGTGGGCGAGATCCCGCAAATGAAGCTGCCGCCCTGCCACGCGTTCTTCCAGTTCTACGTGGCCGACGGCAAGCTCAGCTGCCAGCTGTACCAGCGCAGCGCGGACATCTTCCTGGGCGTGCCGTTCAATATCGCCAGCTACGCGCTGCTGACGCACATGATCGCGCAGCAGTGCGACCTCGGCGTGGGCGACTTCGTCTGGACCGGCGGCGACTGCCACATCTACAGCAACCACTTCGAGCAGGTGCAGACGCAGCTGTCCCGCGCGCCGATGAAGCTGCCGACGCTCAAGATCAAGCGCCGTCCCGACAGCATCTTCGACTACCAGTACGACGACTTCGAACTGGTGGGCTACGAATCGCACCCCGCGATCAAGGCGCCGGTGGCCGTATGACGCTGCTGACCCTGATCGTCGCGCGGGCGCGCAATGGCGTGATCGGCCGCGACAACGCGCTGCCGTGGCGCCTGCCCGAGGACCTGCAGCATTTCAAGCGCACCACGCTGGGCGCGCCGATCATCATGGGCCGCAAGACCTGGGATTCGATCGGCCGGCCGCTGCCGGGCCGCCGCAATATCGTGGTGAGCCGCAACCCCGCCCTGCAACTGGAAGGCGCCGAGGTGGTGGGATCGCTCGAAGACGCCCAGCGCCTGTGCGCGGGCGTGGAACAGGTGTTCCTGATCGGCGGCGCACAGCTGTACGCGGAGGCCCTGCCCAGCGCGGATCGCCTGATCGTCACCGAGATCGATGCCGATGTGGAAGGCGACGCCCACTTCCCGGCCGTCGACCGGTCGAAGTGGGTGGAGGTTGCGCGCGAAACCCACCATTCAGCGGCCAACGCGTTCGACTATGCGTTCGTCACCTACGAACGCCCGCCGTCGGGCGAGGAATGACACCACCCGCCTGACCATGAAAAACGGCGCCCTCGGGCGCCGTTTTCCGTCTGGCCGAATGCCGGATCAGTTGCCGGCAATCGTCATCTGTTCGATCAGGATCGACCCGGTTTCCTTGGTGCCGCGCACCAGCGCGTCGGCGCCGATACCAACGATCTGCTTGAACATCTCGACCATGTTTCCGGCAATCGTGATTTCCTCCACCGGGTACTGGATCACCCCGTTCTCGACCCAGTAGCCCGACGCGCCGCGCGAATAGTCGCCCGTCACGTAGTTCACGCCCTGCCCCATCAGTTCCGTCACCAGCAGGCCGGTGCCCATCTTCTTCAGCATGCCGGCGAAGTCGTCGCCCGGTTGCGTGTTCGAGCTGGTCAGCGTCAGGTTGTGCGAGCCGCCCGCGTTGCCGGTCGTCTGCATGCCAAGCTTGCGCGCCGAATAGGTCGACAGGAAATAGCCCTGTACCACACCATCGCGCACCACCTGGCGGGCGTGGGTACGCACGCCTTCCTCGTCGAACGGGGCGCTGCCCATGGCGCCCGGCACGTGCGGCTGCTCATTGATCTGGATATCGGGCGAGAACACGGCCTTGCCCAACGAGTCGTACAGGAACGTCGACTTGCGGTACAGCGCGCCGCCCGACACCGCCTGCACGAAGGCGCCCAGCAGGCCGGCCGCCAGCGGCGCCTCGAACAGCACCGGGCACTTGCGCGTGGACAGCTTGCGGGCATTCAGGCGGGCCAGCGCGCGCTCGGCGGCATAGCGGCCAATGGCCTCGGGCTCGGCCAGCGCCAGCGGCGAACGCTTGGACGAATACCAGTCGTCGCGCTGCATGCCGCCGCCGGATCCGGCGATCGGTGCCGCCGAAATAAAATGGCGCGAATACGGGTAGCCGCCCACGAAGCCGCGCGACGTGGCCAGCACGAACTGCGAATGCTGGGCCGACACGCTGGCGCCATCGCTGTTCTTGATCTTCGGCGACACCGCGAACGACGCCGCCTCGGCACGGCGCGCGATGTCGATGGCACCCTCGGCGTCGATGTTCCACGGGTGGAACAGGTCCAGGTCCTGCGGATCGCGTTCGAGCAGCCCTTCCTCGGCCAGGCCCGCGCAATCGTCCTCGGCCGTGAAGCGGGCGATGTTGTACGCCGCCTCCGCCGTGGCGCGCAGCGCCTCCGGCGAGAAATCCGACGTGCTGGCATTGCCGCGGCGCTGGCCGATCATGACCGTCACGCCCACCACCTTGTCACGGTTCTGCTCGATGGTTTCCACCTGCCCCTTGCGCACCGTCACCGACAGGCCGCCGCCTTCGGAGATCTCGGTAGCGGCATCCGTCGCGCCAAGTTCGCGTGCCACGCGCAGCACATCGGCCGCCATGGCCTTGAGCTGATCCTGGGTATAGGTGAAATGCGCGGTCTTTTCGGCAGTCTGGCTCATATGGGCGGGCGTGATCAAAAGTCCAAACGGGAATCATAGCAAGATAAAATGCCGGCCATGACGCGAAATACCCGTAACAACTCCAACGGCCGTTTCCCGGGCGCCTTTGCCCCGGAAGAGGACGACGACCTGCCCAAGAGCAAGTCGCAGCGCAAGCGCGACATGACCGAGCTGCAGGACCTGGGCGCCGAACTCGAGGCGCTGGCCAAAGACCGCCTGGCGCGCGTGCCGATGCCAGAGTCGCTGGCGGACGCCATCCATGCTGCCCGCAAGATCACCAGCCACGAGGGCAAGCGCCGCCAGATGCAGTTTGTCGGCAAGGTCATGCGCAGCCTGGACGACGACGAAGTGGCCGCCATCCGCGCCGCGCTGGAAGGCTTCAAGGGCACCAGCAAGGCCGAAACGGCGAAGATGCACCTGATGGAACGCTGGCGCGAACTGTTGCTGGCCGACGACGCCAATCTGACCCGATTCCTGGGCGAACACCCGGGCGTGGACGTGCAGTCGGTCCGCAACATCATCCGCAACGCGCGCAAGGAAAAGGAACTCGGCAAGCCGCCGAAGTACTACCGCGAGCTGTTCCAGGCCATCAAGGCCGCACTGGAAAGCGGCAATGATGGCAACGAAAGTGCCGCGACAGACACCCCGAAGGAATCCGACGCATGAATCCGTCGCTGACCGCCCCCGTTCCCCGTCACCACCCCGACGAGCTGGTGGTCGGCTTCGTTTCCATTTCGGACCGGGCATCGTCCGGCACGTACCAGGACGAGGGCATCCCGGCCCTGCGCGACTGGTTCGGCAAGACGCTGACTTCGCCGTGGCAGGCCGTGGAACGGCTGATTCCCGATGAGGCGCCGCTGATTTCGCGCACGCTGATCGAACTGGTCGACGTGGCCGGTTGCGATCTGGTGCTGACCACGGGCGGCACTGGCCCGGCCCGGCGCGATGTGACGCCCGAGGCCACACTGGCCGTGGGTACCAAGGAAATGCCGGGATTTGGCGAGCAGATGCGGCAAGTGAGTCTGCACTTCGTGCCGACGGCCATCCTGTCGCGGCAGGTGGCGGTGATCCGCGAAACGCCGAGCCGCGCGGCGCTGATCGTCAACCTGCCCGGCCAGCCCAAGGCGATTCGTGAGACGCTGGAAGGCCTGCGCGACGTGGAAGGCCGCGTGATCGTGCCGGGCGTGTTCGCGGCGATGCCCTATTGCATCGACCTGATCGGCGGCCCGTATGTGGAAACCAACGAAGCCATCGTGAAGGCGTTCCGGCCGAAGAGCGCGTTGCGCGCGAAGCCGAATCCGACGGTATGACCGCCCCATGCCGATAACGCCCTTCCCCCTGCGCAGGGCGTTTTTTATTTCAGCCCCAGATACAGCCCGATCGGCACGAACACCACGGCGGCGATATTGCCGAGCAGCACGATCGACGCCACCTGGTCGGGTTCCTGCCGGAAGTGGTCGGCCACCAGGAAATTCAGCACTGCCGGCGGCAGCGATGCGAAGACGAACAGCAGCCCGCGCTGCAGGTCGGTCATCGGCACCCACCATGCCAGCAGCAGCGCCACGGCGATGCCGGCCAGCGGGCAGACGATGGCGCCCAGCACGCCCATGCCCCAGTTGCGCAGGCTCACATCCTTCATCCGTACGCCCAGTGCGAACAGCATCAGCGGCACCGTGGAATCGCCCAGCAGCTTGATCGATTCGTAGACGGGCTCGGGGAGCGCAAATACGGGCTTGGCCAGCGACAGCGCCACGCCGGCCACGGTGGCCAGCACCATCGGATTGCGCGCGATCTGCGCCATCGACGCATGCCGGTTCACGATCTTCATGCCGATCGTGAAATGCATCAGGTTCGATGCCGCGAACAGCGCCACGGCCGGCGCCAGGCCCCCCTGCCCGAAGGCAAAGACCGACAACGGCAGCCCCATGTTGCCGCAGTTGTTGAACATCATCGGCGGCACGAACGTGCGCGGGTTGGCGCCGCTCATGCGCGCCACCACCCAGGCCAGAACGCCCGAGCCGATGACCACGGCCACGGCGCAGGCCAGCAGCACCAGGTGATCGGCCAGCACAAAATCCTTGCTGATGAACGCCGATACCACCAGTAGCGGCGCGATCACTTCGAGCATCGCCTTGTTGATGCCCGCCATGTCCGGATGGGCACGCCGCCCGTATATCCACCCGATCAGGATGATCAGGATGACCGGCGTGATGATCGAGACGATGCGCGTGAACATGGCAGGGGCGGCTGGACGGACTCAGGCGGCGTGGCCGGTCCGTCTTGGAGCCCGCTCGCCGGGTTCTTGTTCTAGAGCGGGTGTTACGCGGAAGGGGCGGCGGGAGCGGCAGGCGATGCCGGTGCCGGCAACGTGGCGGCTGCCTCGGCCGGCGTCTTGATGAAGTGCTGGCGGTAGTAGCGCAGTTCTTCCACCGATTCCAGGATGTCGGCCAGCGCCGTGTGCAGCTGACGCTTCTGGAAACCCTTGTGGATCGCCGGCTCCCAGCGCTTGCACAGTTCCTTGAGCGTGGAGACGTCGAGATTGCGATAGTGGAAGAACGCTTCGAGCTTGGGCATGTAGCGCGCCATGAAGCGGCGGTCCTGGCAGATCGAATTGCCGCACATCGGCGACTTGCTGGCCGGCACCCAGCGCTTCAGGAAGGCCAGCAGCTCGGCCTCGGCCTGGGCTTCGGTCAGCGTCGATGCCTTGACCTTGTCGATCAGGCCCGAGCGGCCGTGCGTGCCCTTGTTCCAGTTGTCCATGCCATCGAGCACCGCATCGGACTGGTGGATCACCAGCACCGGCCCTTCGGCCAGGATGTTCAGTTCGGAATCGGTGACCACCACCGCCACCTCGATGATGCGGTCGGTATCCGGCTGCAGGCCGGTCATTTCCATGTCCAGCCAGACAAGGTTGTTTTCACTTTTGACGGAGGATGCGGCGGGACTTGTCATCTGGCGGTACGGCTCGATATGGACTTCGAAAAGGAATTGCCCCGGAACGGCGGGTGGCCGGGGGCGAACAATTTATAATTCTCGCATATCTGCCCCGGATGGCATGCTGCGCACTTGGGCTTTCCCGTTGCTGCGCCGCGCCATCCTCTACAAGGCTCTCCGATGTTCACGCTGATCTTTCTTGCCGCCCTGGTCATCATGGTGCTGACCAAACTCTGGCTCGCCTCGCGCCAGATCCGCCATGTGGCCCGCCATCGCGGCGCCGTGCCCGCGCGGTTTGCCGACACCATCGCCCTGTCCGCCCACCAGAAGGCGGCGGACTACACGATCGCCCGCACACGGCTGTCGATGCTCGAAGTGGTGGCCGGCGCCGCCGTGCTGATCGGCTTCACGATGCTGGGCGGCCTGCATGCGCTGAACCAGTTCTGGCTCCACACCTTCCCGGACAGCGCCTACCTCTACGGCGTGGCGCTGATCGCCAGCGTGGCCGTCATCGGCGGGCTGTTCGACCTGCCCTTCTCGCTGTACGGCCAGTTCGTGATCGAGCAGCGATTCGGCTTCAACAAGATGACGTTCGGCCTGTGGCTGGCCGACCTGGCCAAGATGGCCGCCGTGGCCTGCGTGCTGGGCCTGCCGCTGCTGCTGGCCGTGCTGTGGCTGATGGATCGCGCCGGCCCCTACTGGTGGCTTTACACCTGGCTGCTGTGGGTGGGCTTCAGCCTGTTGCTGCAGGTCATCGTGCCCACGTACATCGCCCCGCTGTTCAACAAGTTCGAGCCGCTGACCGACGAAGGCCTGCGCCAGCGCATCGAGGCGCTGCTGCGCAAGTGCGGATTCGCCAGCAAGGGCCTGTTCGTGATGGACGGCAGCCGGCGCAGCGCGCATGGCAACGCCTATTTCACCGGCTTCGGCGCGGCCAAGCGCATCGTGTTCTTCGACACGCTGCTGGAGCGCCTGGACGGCGAGGAGGTGGAAGCGGTGCTGGCCCACGAACTGGGCCACTTCAAGCGCCGCCATGTGGCCAAGATGATCGCGGTCACGTTTGCGCTCTCGCTGGTATTCCTGGCGATCCTGGGCTGGCTGGCCACCCGCGAGTGGTTCTTCACAGGCCTGGGCGTGCTGCCGAATTTCGGCGCCAGCAACAACGCGCTGGCGCTGGTGCTGTTCTTCCTGGCCCTGCCGGTGTTCACATTCATCCTCGGGCCGCTGGCCAGCCAGTCGTCGCGCAAGCATGAATTCGAGGCCGACGAGTTCGCCGCGCACCAGACCAATGCCGGACACCTGGTGTCCGCGCTGGTGAAGCTGTACAAGGACAACGCGTCGACGCTGACGCCGGACCCGATCTATAGCGCGTTCTACTACTCGCATCCGCCCGCAGCCCAGCGGATCGACCGTCTGCTGTCGCACGCATGACCCGCAGCGCACGCCATCACAATGCCGGCAAGGGCACCGGCAAGGCCAACGGCGCCGATACGGAATCGGCGCTGATCGTCGCCGCGCACGGCCGCCACTACGTGGTGGAGCGCACCGATGGTTCCCACCTGCATGCCTTCCCGCGCGGCAAGAAAAGCGACGCAGCCGTGGGCGACCACGTGCGCATCGAACTGGCCGCGGTGGACCAGGGTGTGATCACCGGCATCGACCCGCGCAAGAACCTGCTGTACCGGTCCGACCAGTTCAAGTCGAAGCTGCTGGCGGCCAATATCGACCAGGTGATCATCGTGCTGGCCACCGAGCCGAGCTTCTCGGAGGATCTGCTGGGCCGCGCGCTGGTGTCGGCCGAGGCGCTGGAGATCCGCCCGCTGGTCATCCTGAACAAGACCGACCTGACCGGGCGCCTCGACGACGCGCGCCGCCGCCTCAAGCTATACCAGGATCTGGGCTACGACACGCTGGAGCTGTCCGTCCACGGCCGCCCCGAAGAGGCGCTGGCCGCGCTGCAGCCGCGCACGGCGGGGGTGTCCAGCATCCTGATCGGGCAGTCGGGCATGGGCAAGTCGTCGCTGCTGAACCTGCTGATTCCGGGCGTGGAAGCCCAGACACGCGAGATTTCGTCGAAGCTCGACTCCGGCAAGCACACCACCACGTTCACGCGGCTCTATCACCTGCCTGCCGAATGGGCCGTCGTCGATGGCCAGCCCGGCTATCTGATCGACTCCCCGGGCTTCCAGGAATTCGGCCTGCACCACCTGAGCGAAGGCATGCTGGAGCGCGCCTTCCCGGAATTCCGGCCGCAGCTGACCGAATGCCGGTTCTACAACTGCCACCACATCAACGAGCCCGGCTGCGGCGTGCTGGGCGCCATCGACAACGGCACGATTTCTCCGCGCCGCCACCAGCTCTATACGCAGCTGCTGCACGAATCGCGACAGCAGAAGCCGTGGTAAGCCCCGGCTGGCAATTGGCAACGGCCGTGGTAAGGTAAAAGCACCCTGCCCGCCACGGCTTCATCATGAAACTGCTGCTGAGGACGCCTTCGCTGGTCCATGCCGCGCATTGCCAGAACGTACTGGATGCAGCGGGCATCCGCGCGGAAGTCCGCAATACCTGGCTTGCCGGTGCGGCAGGCGATATCCCGCTCAATGAAAGCGCCCCGCAGGTCTGGATTCTTGACGACGCCGCCGAGGCCGACGCATGGGCCACGCTCAATGCGGCGGCCAATCCCGCGCCGGGGCCCCGCTGGCAGTGCCGCCGCTGCGGCGAATGGCACGAGGCGCAGTTCGCCGCATGCTGGCACTGCGGCGCGCACCAGGAATAAAAAAAGCGCCACAACACGTGGCGCTTCGTCTTCGTCCGTCGGCGGTCAGCCCACCCAGAGGGCCAGCGAGATCATCGCCAGCAGCAGCATCCACAGGATCACGGCACGCCAGACCAGGCCCACCGCCGACTGCAGCGTGCGGACGCCGGGGTCCGCGCCAAACTCGGGAGGCACCGGCTCGGCCTCGCTCATGCCCGGCGCGTAGTCCACCCCAGCCAGGCTCGTGCGCAGCATGACGCTTGAATCCTCTTCGGCCAGCGGCTGGCCCAGCCGCACGCCGAGCGCCCCGCCGCCGCTGGCCAGCAGGATGCCGTTGACCGCGTCGTTCCACTTGCGCGCGTGGTTGCGCCACGCGTAGACCGCGTCCTCGAAATTGCCGACGATGGCAAACCCGATTGCCGTCAGGCGCGACGGCACCCAATCCAGCACGTAGAACGCGCGGGCGGCGAAACGCCCCAGCGCCGGGCTGCGCTCGTTCGACGGCGTGTTCCACTGGCGATTCAGGAATTCGGCCGTGCGATACAGCACCACGCCACCGGGACCGATCGGCACCAGGAACCAGAAGAACACCCCGAACACGTGGCGGTGCACGGCCACGATGGCCGCCTCCAGCGTGTGGCGGACGATCTCGCTCACGGGCATTTCGACCGTGTCGAGTCCGGTCCATTCATGCAGCAGCGTGCGGGCGGTATGCAGGTCGTCCCGGTTCAGCGCCTCGTGAATGTCCGTGAAGTAATGGCTGAACTGGCGGAAACCCAGGGTCAGGTAGAGCAGCAGGACATTCCAGACCAGCGTCAGGGCCACGCTGATCGACGCCAGCAGGTAGTGGACAAACACCACGGCCAGCGTGAGCGGCAACACAACGGTAAGCCAGGCCAGCGCAGCGTCGCGCGGGCGGCCGGTGTCGAAGGCGTGCTCGGCGCGGTCACCCAGCACACGCACGATGTCGTAGATGGGATTGTTCCGGCCGAGCGCCCGGAATTGTTCGGCAATCAGCGCCAGGAGAATGGATACGAAGGTCATCGCGTGACGATTAGTCGGCGCACGGCGTGTGCCGCGGCGGTCGCATGGCGGATAGGCCAGACGATAGCATAGCGGCAAGTGTTCCAAGTACCTGTAAGCACTGGTTACGGGTAAACAAATGGCGGCCGCGCAACGCAAACGCCCGCCAGGGCGGCGGGCGTCTGCAGCGGACTTCACCGGATCACGCCGGCAGGTCGAACACCAGCACTTCGGCGTCGGCGCCCTTTTCCAGGCTCACGGCATCCTCGCCGGCAAGCTTGGCGGCGTCGCCCGATTCCAGCGGCTGGCCGTTGACCGTCACCCGGCCGCGCGCCACATGCACGTAGGCCTGGCGTCCCGGCCGCAGCGCCAGCGTGGCAGTCTCGTCGCCGTCGATCAGGCCGGCAAACAGGCGAACGTCCTGATGGATCACCACCGAACCGTCGGCGCCGTCCGGGCTGCCCACCAGGCGCAGGCGGCCGCGCTTGTCGGCGGCGTCGAACGTCTTTTCCTCGTAGCCCGGCTCGATGCCCTGCTGGTTCGGCATGATCCAGATCTGCAGGAAGTGCGTGGTCTGGTCGGCGGCGTGGTTGTACTCGGAGTGGCGCACGCCGGTGCCAGCGCTCATGCGCTGCACGTCGCCCGGACGGATGACGCTGCCGTTACCCATGCTGTCCTTGTGCGCAAGTTCGCCTTCGAGCACATAGCTGATGATTTCCATGTCGCGGTGGCCATGGGTGCCAAACCCCATGCCGGGCGCCACACGATCCTCATTGATCACACGGAGCGGGCCAAACTGGATATGGCGCGGGTCGTAATAGTCGGCAAACGAGAACGTATGGTACGACTTGAGCCAGCCATGGTCCGCATAACCGCGATCTTCAGACTTACGGATTTCAATCATTTTGATGGCCCTCCTTGTGGCCTGGAATCGAACCCTTCAGCTCTTGGCTGCGGGCTCGGCGGCGTTTCGATGCTAGGCAGTTTAGGGGAGCGGGAGTATATTGGCGGGCACCGCGTTAGAAGCACTTGTTCAGAAATTCTGAATATGCCCCTGTCACTCGAATCCCTTGAAGTCCTTGACGCCATCGAGCGCAAAGGCAGTTTTGCCGCCGCCGCCCACGAAATGGGCAAGGTGCCCTCCGCGCTGACCTATGTGGTCCGCAAGCTCGAGGAAGACCTCGACGTACTGCTGTTCGACCGCCGCCGCCATCGGGCCGAACTGACGCCGGCGGGCCGCGCCCTGCTGGACGAAGGCCGCCACCTGCTGCACGCCGCGGACGACCTGGCACGGCGCGTCAAGCGCCTGGCCACCGGCTGGGAAGCCAGCCTGAACATCGCCGTGGACGATCTGGTCAATTTCCGGGCCCTGCTGCCCGTGATCCAGGACTTCTACGCCGAGAACACGGCCACCCGGCTGCGCTTTGCCAAGGAAGTGCTGGGCGGCACCTGGGATGCGCTGGTCAGCAACCGGGCCGACCTGATCATCGGCGGCGCGTACGAGATTCCAAGCACCCAGGGCTTCCAGGTGCGGCCGCTGGGCACGATTCCGTTTGTCTTCGCCGTGGCCGCGCATCATCCGCTGGCCACCGAGGAAGGCCCGCTCACCACGATCCAGATTGCCAAGCACCGCATCGTGGCCGTGGGCGATACGTCGCGCAACCTGCCCGCGCGCACCCACGGCGTGCTGGCCGGCCAGGACGTGCTGGTGGTGCCCACCATGCGCGACAAGCTCGAAGCGCAGATCCGCGGCCTGGGCTGCGGCTGGCTGCCCGCGCCGATGGCGCAGCCGCATATCGAAAGCGGCGTCCTGCAGGTGCGCGAAACCGTGGAAGTGCGCGCGCCCGGCAACTTCAAGGTGGCATGGCGCACCAATACGCGCGGCAAGGCGCTGCAATGGTGGTCCAGCAAGCTCGACGATCCCCGCCTGGCGCAGGCGTTGATGCAGCAGGCGCCGCAGCAGCCGGAGTCGTTCGAGTAAGTCCGCCGCACCATGCCGCAACGCTACCGGGGGCGCTTCGCCCCCTCTCCCACCGGCCCGCTGCATCTCGGTTCGCTGGTGACCGCGCTGGCCAGCTGGCTCGACGCGCGCGCCCATGGCGGCGACTGGCTCGTGCGGATCGAGGACATCGACTATCCGCGCTGCGTGAAGGATGCCGACACTGGCATCCTGCGCACGCTCGACGCGCTGGGCCTGCGGCCCGACGAACCGCCGGTCTGGCAAAGCCGCCGCGAGTCGCGCTATGCCGATGCACTGCGGCGGCTGGACGCCGCCGGCAGCCTGTATCCATGCGGCTGCTCGCGCAAGGAAATCGCCGATTCGCTGATCCATGTCCGCGAACGGCACCAGACGCTCGGCTATCCAGGCACCTGCCGCAACGGCCTGCATGGCAAGCTGCCGCGCGCGTGGCGCGTGCGCGTGCCGGACGGCCCTGCGGCCACGATCTGCTTTGACGATCGCTGGCAGCGGCGCCAGTGCCAGAACCTGGAAACGGAGCTTGGGGATTTCGTGCTGCGCCGGGCCGACGGGCTATGGGCGTATCAGCTGGCCGTGGTCGTCGACGACGCCGAACAGGGCATTACACACATCGTGCGCGGCGCCGACCTGCTCGACTCCACGCCCCGCCAGATCCATCTGCAGCATCTGCTGGGCCTGCCCACGCCGTCATATCTGCACGTGCCCGTAGTGGTCAACGCGATGGGCGAAAAACTGAGCAAGCAAAGCGGCGCGCAGGCGCTGGACACGGCCGCGCCGCTGGATGCGCTGCGGCAAGCCGGCGCGCACCTGGGCATCGTGAACGGAGAAGCGTCGGTCACAGCATGGCTGGCGGCGGCCACGGAGCAGTGGGCGGAACAGTGGCTGGAGCGATAGGCGGCGAGTGGGTCGTCGAACCCGATCCGTCCGTCGTCGCCCGGAATGATAACGGCCCGCCAATGCGGGCCGTTTTGCCAGTGAAGCCTTGGCGATCTTACGACTTGCGCGGCGCACCGCCCAGCAGTGCCGCCACCGGGCGCTTGGGCGCCTGACGGCCACGCGTGAGCGCGGCGGCCAGTTGATCTTCCGCCTTTGGCGCAGGCGTGTAGTTGCCCGACGGCTCGTACGGACGCGAGAAGAACGGATCGTCCGACGGACGGAACGCCGGCCGGCCATTGGGTTCGGTACGACGGCGGCGCGGGGCCGATTCGTCGCGCTCGCTGCTGCCACCGGCCGCACCGGCTGCACCACCCGCCGCACCGCCGTTGTCGCGCGCACGGCGCACGTCCGATCGCTGGCGGCGGCGGTCGGATTCTTCCTGGCGCGCACGCTCGCCGGTCGGGTCGAAGCCTTCCAGCGTGCCGCGCGGCACGCTGCGCTTGATCAGCTTCTCGATATCGGCCAGCAGGCGGTCATCGTTGCCCGGCACGTGGATCGACAGCGCGTCGCCGCTGGCACCCGCGCGGCCCGTACGGCCGATCCGGTGGACGTAATCCTCGGCGCTGAACGGCAGGTCGAAGTTGATCACGCACGGCATGGCCGGGATGTCCAGGCCACGCGCGGCCACATCGGTGGCCACCAGCGCATCGATGGTGCCGCTCTTGAAGCCGTCGAGCGTCTGCATGCGCTCGGTCTGGGTCTTGTCGCCATGGATGGCGGCGGCGTTGATGCCTTCGCGCTCCAGGTGGCGTGCCAGCCGCGAGCAGCCGATCTTGCTGTTCACGAACACGATGCACTGCTTCGACTGCTGCTCGTTGGCACGCTGCTTGAGCAGGTGCACCACGGCGGCCTGCTTGTGGCCATCCGGCACGGAATACACCACCTGGCGCACGTTTTCGTTGGTCGAGTTGCTGCGCGCCACTTCGATCGTCACCGGCTGCTTCAGGTAGCTCGACGCCAGCTTCTTGATCTCGGGCGAGAACGTGGCCGAGAACAGCAGCGTCTGGCGTTGCGCCGGCAGCAGGTTGATGATGCGCTGCAGATCGGGCAGGAAGCCCATGTCGAGCATGCGGTCGGCCTCGTCAAGCACCAGCATCTGCACCTGCGACAGGTTCACCGACTTCTGCTGTACGTGATCGAGCAGGCGGCCCGGCGTGGCCACGAGAATTTCCACGCCACGGCGCAGGGCGTCGGTCTGCGGATTCATGTCCACGCCACCGAACACAACGGTGCTGCGCAGGTCGGTGTGCTGGGCGTAGCGCGCCACGTTGTCGTAGACCTGGTCGGCCAGTTCGCGCGTGGGGGTGAGCATCAGCGCGCGCACCGGGTGGCGCGCCGGCGACGCGCTGGCGTTGGCCATCGGCAGCAGGCGCTGGATGATCGGCAGTGCAAAGCCGGCGGTCTTGCCGGTGCCGGTCTGTGCAGCGCCCATGACGTCCTTGCCCAGCAGCACCACCGGAATGGCCTGCGCCTGGATCGGCGTGGGCTTGGTGTAGCCCTGGTCGGACAAGGCACGCAGAATGCGCGCGTCCAGCCCGAAGCTTTCGAACGTCTGCTCTGCGGCTGGGGTCTGGTCTGGGGTGTTGGTCATCGTCATCAATGAGGTGTCGGTGCAGGGCGCGGAGCCGAGGCAACGGACACGCGTCTGGTACGGTTCAACGGGCGGCGCGCGGCGGAAAACGCGCGAAAAGATGAATTGCCCGGAAAATCAAAGACTTGGATTCTACCATCAGAGTCCGGGGGCGCACACCGGGGCGGAAGGGCAGTATCGGTGTTTGACATGTCAATGACATGTCAACAACGCGTCACATTACCGGGCGAGGATATCGCCCCGCCATGTCCACACATTGAGATCCGACGCCTTCCGCCATGACGACCCGCCTGCATTCGCTGCCCCCCGCGCCCCCCTCCGACGCCACCCGCCGCACTTTCCTGCGAACCTCCAGCCGCTTTTTCGGCCTGGGCGCCGGGCTCGCGGCCGGGTTGACAGTATTCGGGCCGCCGGCCCTGGCGGCGCCGGCCGTGGTGACGTCCGGCCGCCCTGACGCGCCGGATGGCATTCAGCTTGGCGATCCGTCGGACGATGGCCTCGTTGTCTGGGCCCGCGCCGGACAACCGTCGCGCATGATCGTCGAATACGCCACCGATCCCGGCTTCCGTAACGCCATGCGTATCGCCGGACCGCTGGCCAGCAGCGAGACCGATTTGACGGCGCGCACCCAGCTGACCGGTCTGTCGCCAGGTCAGTCCTACCACGTGCGGGTGGCGTTCGAGGCACCCGGCCGGCGACGTGCCCATGGCGCCTGGATGGAGGGCAGCTTCCGCACGCGGGCCATGACGGCCGACAAACCGGTCCGTTTTGTGTGGTCGGGCGACACGGTCGGCCAGGGCTGGGGCATCAACCCCGACCTGGGCGGCATGCGCATCTACGAGGCCATGCGCCAACGCAATCCGGACTTCTTCATCCACAGCGGCGACACCATCTACGCCGACAGCCCGATCGCGGCCGAGCAGAAGGCCGAGGACGGCCGTATCTGGCGCAACGTGGTGACCGAGGAAGTCAGCAAGGTGGCCGAAACGCTCAAGGAATTCCGTGGCCGCCATCGCTACAACATGATGGACGTCAATGTGCGCCGCTTCGCCAGCCAGGTGCCGCAGATCTGGCAATGGGACGACCATGAGGTGACCAACAACTGGTCCGACTCGAAGGATCTGTCAGCCGACAACCGCTACAAGGAGAAGGATGTGCGCCTGCTGGTGGCCCGCGGCAGCCGCGCCTTCCTGGAAAACGCGCCGATGCGCTGGCACCGCCAGGGCCTGGCCGAACGCGTGCATCGCAAGATCGCCTACGGCCCCCTGCTCGACGTGTTCGTGCTGGACATGCGCAGCTATCGCGGCCCGAACGGCTACAACCGCGAAACCGCCGAAAGCGCCGGCACCGCGTTCCTGGGCAACGCACAACTGGACTGGCTGATGGCCGAAATGACCGCATCGCAGGCCACGTGGAAGGTGATTGCGGCCGATATGCCGATTGGCCTGGGCGTGCCGGACGGCAAGGACGCCGAAGGCCGCGCCAGATGGGAAGCCATCGCCAACGGCGACGGCCCGGCGCTGGGCCGCGAGCTGGAAACCGCGCGCCTTCTGACCCGCATCAAGCAGGCCGGTCTGAAGAACGTGGTCTGGCTAACGGCGGACGTGCATTACTGCGCCGCGCACCACTATTCGCCCGAGCGCGCCGTGTACAAGGATTTCGATCCGTTCTGGGAATTCGTGGCCGGTCCGCTCAACGCCGGCAGCTTCGGGCCGAATCCGCTCGATAACACGTTCGGGCCGCGCGTGGTCTACCAGAAGGCGCCCACCGCCCAGAACATGTCGCCCTTTGCCGGCTTCCAGTTCTTTGGCGAGGTCAACATCGATCCCGCATCACGCGCGCTGACCGTGGACCTTCGTGATTTGAACGGTGTGTCGCAATTTCAGCAGACGCTGCCGGTGCAGGCCTGAATTGGAAGCTGAAGTTGGAGATTCAACGATGCACGCCTGGCCCGCGCACCCCGCAGCGAGACCAGGCGTGCCTTCTTCACGCTGACATCAGTCGCTCTTGATGTTGTTGTCCTTGATGACCTTGCCCCACTTGGCAAAGTCGTTCTGCATGCGCGCGGCGAGCTGGTCGGACGGCAGGTACGACGCCACCGTGCCGGCGCCCAGCATCTTCTGCTGCACGGTCGGATCGGCCAGTGCGCCCTTGAGCGCGTCGGACAGTTTGGCAACCACGTCCCTCGGCGTGCCGGCCGGCACCAGCAGGCCACCCCACGACGACGCATCGAAGCCCGGGAAGCCCTGCTCGGCCACGGTCTTCACCTCCGGCGCAAACGTGACGCGCTTGCTTGACCCCACCGCGATCGGGCGCAGCTTGCCGGCCTTGATATGCGGCAGCGCGGCGATCATGTCCGAGAACATCATCGGCACCTGGCCGGCCAGCAGGTCGGAAATCGCCGGTGCGCTACCTTTGTACGGCACGTGCTGCACGTCGAAGTGACCCAGGTTCTTCAGCAGTTCGGTCGACAGATGGCCAAAGCTGCCATTGCCGGCGCTGGTGTAGTTCATCTTGCCGGGGGCGGCCTTGGCCTTGGCGATGTACGACTGCAGGTCGGTCACGTCGGGCAGCGACTGCGGATTCACGACCATCACGATCGGCAGCTCGTAGGCGTTACCGACCGGCGTGAAGTCCTTGAAGATGTCGTAGCCCTTGCGCGGCAGCAGGTGCGGCGCCAGCAGCGTGGGCGTGGCCAGCATCACCAGCGTGTAGCCATCGGGGGCCGCCTTGGCCACGGTTTCGGTGCCGATGGTGCCCGAGGCACCGGGACGGTTGTCGATGACGATGGTCTGCTTCAGCGTCTCACCCATCTTCTGGCCGATGATGCGCGCGGCCGTGTCGGTCGGGCCACCCGCCGGGAACGGCACCACCAGGCGAAGCGGCTTGTCCGGGTAGTTCTGCTGCGCCAGCGCGGACGCCGGTGCAAACGGCAGCACGGCTGCCAGGGCCAGCGCGGACAGCGCCAGACGACGGGATTGACGACGGTGTTGCACAGTGCTTCCTCCAATATCGGCCCGGTACAGCGGGCCTCTTTCTCGTAATCGTTCTAGTAGTTTCTTGAATCGCGCTCAGAGCCGCATCGGCCCCGGCTGGAACAGCCGCGCGTCCATCGTGCGCAGGTCGTCGGCCACCGCCACCGGCGTGGCGCACTGGTCGAGCACGTCGCGCTGCAGGTCCACCCCCGGAGCGATTTCCACCAGCGTCAGGCGCGCGTCGCCGCTGGCATCGGCGCGCATCTCGAACACGGCGCGCTCGGTCACGTACAGCACCGGAATGCCCAGCGACGCGACGTACGGGCCATTGAAGCTCAGGTGCGAGACCTCGGGCACGATCTTCCTGACGCGCCCTTCCTTGACGATCTGCAGCGCGCCGTCCGCGGCGCGAACCTCCAGCCCGCCGGCCGTCAGCGTGCCCATGAAGACCACCGCGCGGGCGCTCTGCGTGATGTTGATGAAGCCGCCCACGCCGGCGATCAGCGCGCCCTCGCCTTCGCCGAACTTGCTCACGTTCACGTTGCCGTGGCCATCGAGCTCGGCAAGACCCAGGATGGCCAGGTCGATGCCGCCGCCCTCATAGAAATCGAACTGCGCGGGCTGGTCGACCACGGCCTCGGGATAGGCCGACGCGCCAAAGCTCAGCCCATCGGCCGGCGTGCCACCGATGGGCCCGGCCTCCACGGTCAGCGTGAAGCCGTCGAGTCCGGCCTGGTGTGCCAGCGCGCCCACGGCGGCCGGCATGCCCACACCCAGGTTCACCACGCGCGGCCGGCGCGCGGCCAGTTCCATCACGGCGCGGCGCTGCACGATGGTGCGGGCGTCCAGCGCGGCCGATGGGGCTGGCAGCGATTGCGCTTCCTTCGCCTTCTCGGCGGCATCGGCACGCTCGCCACGCCACGGGCGCACGTAGGCGTCGTTGTACGTCTCGGCAAACGTCATCTGGTGATGCGCGGGCTGCTCGCTGACCACCACGTAATCCACCAGGATGCCGGGCACGTGAATGGCCTGCAGCGTCTCGTGACAGTCGACGATCGACTCCACCTGCGCAATCACGATGCCCCCCGAGTTGTGGGCCGCCTGCGCCATGGCCAGCAGTTCGTGGTGGAACGCTTCGCGATGCGTGCTCAGGTTGCCGCGCGGGTCCGACGCCGTGCAGCGGATCAGCGCGCAATCGATGCGGAAGCTCGGATAGAACAGGTATTCGTCGCCCCGGAAGTCAACCGCTTCGACCCAGTTCGCGGTGCCCGCCGCAATCGCGTCGCGGGCCCGCTGGTTGACGGCGCCGCCGTGGTAGCGCGGGTCCTGCGTCGTGCGCGGATCCACGAACGTGTGCAGGCCGATCTTCGTCAGCACGCCGGGCTTGCCCCCGGCGATGGCGCGATACAGGTGCGTGAGCACGCCCTGCGGCAGGTTGAAGCCTTCGCAATCCTCGTTCATGGCCAGCGTGGCCAGCCGCGTGGCCGAACGCCAGTGCCCGCCGACGATGGCGCGCGTCATGCCGGCATTGCCGAAGTGATTCACCCCGCGTGCGCCACGGTCGCCCTGCCCTGCGGAATAGACCAGGGTCAGGTCGCGCGGCAGGCCATCGCGCAGAAAGCGTTGCTCCAGCGCCTCGGTCACGCCCTCGGCATGGCCGGCGCCGACAAACCCCGCACTGGCCACGGTCCAGCCGGTCTGGACGAGTTCTGCCGCCTGCGCGGTGGTGATCACCTTCATTGCCGTCTCCTGAGTCTTGTTCTGTCGTGGTTTTTACGGATCCACGTTTTGCGAACAAATGTTCGCGAAACACCTATCATACGGATCGGACGGCCGGACGCAAGTCGGGTCTGACCCGCAGAACCCTCATATTTCGATCCGCTTGAACCCGACATGCCGCGCAGCGACACCCAGACCACCGAAGACGCCATCGAGACCCCCAGGAAGGAGGAACTGCTCGACTCCCTGACCAAGGGCCTGGCTTTGCTGCGCCTGTTCGCCAGCGGCAGCGAGCGCCTGACCATGCAGGATGCGGCCGAGCAACTGGACGTGACGCGTGCCGCCGCCCGCCGCCTGCTGCTTACGCTGGCGCACAACGGCTACGTGGCCCAGCAGGGACGCCAGTTCGTGCTGACCCCGAGGGTCATGGATCTGGGCTATGCCTACTTTGCGTCAATGAACCTGCCGCAGCTTGCGCGTCCTTATCTGCAGGCGCTGTGCGCCGAGGCCGGCGAAAGCTGTTCGGTCGGCATGCTGGACCACGAGTCGGTGGTGCTGGTGGCGCGCGAGGAGCCCAGCCAGTTGCTGCGCGTGGACATGGCGATTGGCCGCCGCATGCCGGCCTATGCGCACTCGCTGGGCCGCGTGCTGCTGGCCGGGCTCGATGACGATGCCCTGAGCGCCTACCTGGACCGTGCCGAACTGCGCAAGCTGACACCGTTTACGATCAGCTCCCGTCCGGCTCTGGCGCGCAAGCTGGCGGAAGTGCGCGCCGATGGCTATTGCGCGCTGGTCAGCGAACTGGTCGATGGATTTGCCGGGATCTCGGTGCCGCTCACCGACCAGACCGGCAAGGTGGTGGCCGGCCTGGGCCTGAGCATGGTGCTGGGCAGCCGCGACCAGGCCTATCTGGAACGGCACTACCTGCCGCCGCTGCGCCACGCGGCGGCGCAGATCGAGGCCATCCTGAAGGCGCGATAAGTGCCCGTTGGCCCCAGAAGGAAAAAGCCCCGCTGGCCGGGGAGGTCGCGGGGCAGAAGTGGTAGCGGGGCAAGGATCCTGTCGCCCCGCCGCGTATCGTGATGCAAGGCGACTGGCGCCACATCACCCGTTTGTGGGGCATTTGGTGGGGTATCGCACGGCCAGCGTACGATTCCACACGACTTGATCCGTCAATACATCACATTCGCGCTCAGGCGTGCGGCAAGGCGCGGAAAGCGGGCAACGTCTCGGCCGCCGCAGTAAATGCGGCCAGCGCAGGATGCGACGCCGGCTCGACCCTGCCCGGCAGCAAGGCCTGCGTAAACGTCCACACCACCGCCGCCGTCAGGCCGGCCTGATCGAGGTCCTGCTCGACCGCAGGCAGCGGCACCGATTTCATCTCCGCTTCGAGCAGCGCGAAGGCGCTGGCGCACTGGCCATCCACCCGCTGCACCCACGGCTGATGCACTTTCTCGCTGGGGCGGAGGTTGTGCTCGTAGACATGCTGCACCGCCTTCTCGCACGCTGCGAGCGCCAGACCGACGATGCGCAGCGCGCGCTGGCGCGCGGCGAGGTCTGCCGGCATCAGGCTGCGGCCGGCCAGCGCCTCGGCGTAGTCGATGATCAGCGTCGAATCCATCAGCACCACGTCGTTGTCGCACACCAGGCTTGGGGCCTTGACCACGGGATTGATCTCGCGAAACTGCTCGAAGGTGCGAAACACCGACACCTGCTCCAGCGCATAAGGCAAACCCAGCAGCCGCAGCGTGATCGCGGTGCGGCGCACATAGGGGGAATCGAGCATGCCGATCAGTCTCATTTGGGCTCCAGTTTCAAGACGGACGAGGGGGAAGCGGGAGCCATACGATAGCGCAACCATGTCGCGCCCGTCGCTGTGTGATGGAATGACCATTTCAATCATTTTTATGATCGAACTGGTCAAAATCGATCGATTGGCCTACACTTCGCCCCACGTTTGATCGATCCGATCAAACGACTGCGCAAAACACACAGTGGCCGCACCCCACGCGGCAGGAGACGACGATGCAGATTCATATCAAGCGCGCCATCGAGCGCGTGCCGGGCGGCATGATGATCGTGCCATTGCTGATCGGTTCGCTGGTTGCAACGTTTGCCCCCGATGGTCCGAAGTTCTTCGGGTCGTTCACCAACGCCCTGTTCACCGGCGCGCTGCCCATCCTGGCCGTGTTCTACGTCTGCATGGGCGCCAGCATCAGCGTCAAGGCCACGCCCTACATCGTCAAGAAGGGCGGCGTGCTGTTTGCCACCAAGGTGGGCACGGCCATCGTGCTGGGCGTGATCCTGGGCCACTTCCTGGGCGAGGCGCCGATCAGCGCCGGCATGTTCGCCGGCCTGTCCACGCTGGCCGTGGTGGCGGCGATGAATGACACCAACGGCGGCCTGTACATGGCGCTGATGGGCCAGTACGGCAAGCCCGAGGACGTGGGCGCCTACACGATCATGTCGCTCGAATCGGGGCCGTTCCTGACCATGGTCACGCTGGGCGTGGCGGGCCTGTCGGCCTTCCCGTGGCCGACGCTGGTCGGCAGCATCCTGCCGCTGATGCTGGGCATGATCCTGGGCAACCTGGACCGCGAGATGCGCGAATTCCTGAGCAAGGCCGTACCCGTGATGATTCCGTTCTTCGCACTGGCGCTGGGCGCCGGCCTGGACCTGCACAAGGTATGGCAGGCCGGCATGCTGGGCCTGGGGCTGGGTGTTGCCGTGGTCGTGGTGACGGGCTTCACGCTCTATATCGCCGACCGCCTGAGCGGTGGCACCGGCGTGGCGGGCGTTGCCGCCGCCAGCACCGCCGGCAACGCGGCAGCCGTGCCCACCCTGGTGGCGGCGGCCAACCCGGCCTACACCGAGGCCGCCAAGCACGCCACGATCCTGGTAGCCGCCTGTGTGGTGGTGACTTCCGTGCTGACCCCGCTGCTGACCGCCTTCGTGGCGCGTCGCGTGGCACGGCGGACAAACGCCACCATGGCCAGGACCGCCGCATGAGCTGGCTCATCATCGCCGACGACCTGTCCGGCGCGGCAGACTGTGCGATCGGCTTCGCCGCGCATGGCGCGCGCACGGTGGTGACGCTGGATGCAGCGGCCGCCGTGGAAGTCGGCGGTGCCGATGTGGTCGCCGCCGACGTCGACAGCCGCCGCCTGGCACCTGCCGACGCCGCCGCGCGCAACCTCGAAGCCTGGCGCTGCGGCACGGCCGCACACCGGCGGCTCTACAAGAAGATCGATTCGACCCTGCGCGGCAACTGGGCCGCCGAAACGGCCGCGCTGCAGCCGGTGGCCGGCCTGGCCATCGTCGCCCCGGCCTTTCCGGCCATGGGCCGCGTCACGCGCGATGGCCGGATGTTCGTGAACGGCCAGCCGCTTGAAAGCACCGACATCTGGCACCTGGAAGGCCTGACCGGCCCCGCCGACATGGTGGCGCTGCTCGAAGCCCAGGGCCTGCGCGCCGCGCGCATTTCGCTCTACACACTGCGCGCCGGCATGGCCGCCGTGCAGTCTCAACTGGCAGGCTGGCAGGCCGAGGGCTATCAGGCCGTGGTCTGCGATGCCGACATCGACGCCGATCTGCTTACCCTTGCCCAGGCATCGATCGACCTGGCCACGCCGGTGTTCTGGGTGGGCTCGGGCGGTCTGGCACGCGCCCTGTCGGCGGCGGCACCCGTGCGGGGCGTGGAAGCCTCGCCCCCCGCGCCCCGCCACGAAGGCCCGGTGCTGACGCTGGTGGGCAGCATGTCCGGCGTGTCGGGCAGGCAGGCCGCCTATCTTTGCGAACAGGCCGGCATCGACGCGCTGGTGGTGTCGCCGCAGGCGCTGCGCGACGGCGCGTACCACGCGGCATGGACCGCGTCGCAGCAGTCGATTGCCGAATGCCTGATGGCGGGCCGCGACCTGCTGGTCAGCATCGGCCGCGACGACGCGTTCGATCCGGCCGAAGGGCCGCAGCTGTCCACCGCGCTGGCGCAGCTGGTATTGCCCTATTTTGCGCACGTCGGCGGCCTGATCGCCACCGGCGGCGAAACGGCACGTGCGATGCTGGCGGCCGCCGGCATCGGCGCCCTCACGCTGAAGCGCGAGGTGGAAGCCGGCGTGCCGCTATCCGAAACCCTCACGGGCCCCACGCGCCGCATTGCCACCAAGGCGGGCGCGTTCGGCACCGACGCCGCGCTATGGCTTGCCTGGCAAGCCATGCGCCAGGACTGATTTCCCCACCAAACGGGACATGGACAAATGAGCGACTACATTCCGGTTATCGGCATCACGATGGGTGATGCGACGGGCATTGGGCCCGAAGTCATCGTCAAGAGCCTGGCGCACGAGAGCGTCTACGCCCAGTGCCGCCCGCTGGTCATCGGGGACGCGCGCCGGCTGGAGCAGGCCGGCCGCCTGGTCAACTCGACGCTCAAGGTGCGCGCCATCGCCTCGCCCGACGAAGCCCGCTTCGAGATGGGCACGATCGACTGCATCGACCTGGGGCTGATCCCGGAAGACCTGCCGTTCGGCAAGCTGTCGGCCGTGGCCGGCGACGCCGCGTTCCGCTACATCGAGCGCGCCGTGCAACTGACGCAGCAGGAAAAGATCGACGCGATCTGCACCGCGCCGCTGAACAAGGAGGCGCTGCACGCCGGCGGCCACAAGTTCCCGGGCCATACCGAGATGCTGGCGCACCTGACCGGCACGCCCGAGGTGTCGATGATGCTGGTGGCGCCGAAGCTGCGCGTGATCCACGTGACCACCCACATCGGCCTGATGGACGCCATCCGCAAGATCGAGCCGGGCCTGGTCCAGCGCACGATCGACCGCGGCAACACCACGCTCAAGCGCGCCGGCATTGCCGCGCCGCGCATCGGCGTGTGCGGCATCAACCCGCACGCCGGCGAGAACGGCCTGTTCGGCCAGGGCGAGGAAGAGCAGAAGATCATCCCCGCCGTCGAGGCGCTGCGCGCGCAGGGCGTGGATGTGGAAGGCCCGCTGCCGGCCGATACGCTGTTCTATCGCGCCGGCCGGGGCGATTTCGACCTGGTGGTGGCGATGTACCACGACCAGGGCCACGGCCCGGTGAAGGTGCTGGGCCTGGAAGCCGGCGTGAACATCACCGTCGGCCTGCCGGTCATCCGCACTTCGGTTGACCATGGCACCGCGTTCGACATCGCCGGCAAGGGCATCGCCGACGAGCGCAGCCTGCTGGAAGCCCTGCGCCAGGGCGCGGAGCTGGCCACGCGGCGCGCTTGATTGCCGACTGATTGCCGACTGATCTCGTATGGTCGCCCGGCGCGCATCTGACGGCGCCTGCACTGCTGTAAGATCGGGGATCGATTTTCGATCCCCTTTTTCTTGTCTCGCTCATGAAAGCCGCCGACCGCCGCCGCGCCATCCTCGAACTCGTGCTTGCGGGTGAAGACGCCAACGTCGACCGGCTGACCGCGAGCCTTGGCGTGTCCGAGGCAACCGTGCGCCGCGACCTGACCGCGCTGGCGCGCGAAGGCCGCATCGTGCGCACCTACGGCGGCGCCGCCGCGCTGATGCAGGTGGGCGGCCACGAACCCGAGGCATCGCTGGAGGAACGCAAGGCCCTGCAGCGCGACCAGAAGGAAGCCATCGCCCGCCTGGCGGCAAGTTTCGTGCAGGACGGCGACGCGGTGCTGCTGGACAGCGGCACCACGGCCGCCGCGCTGGCCCGCCTGCTGGCCGCGCGCGAAGACCTGCACGTCTACACCACGAACCTGCTGGCCGTAACCGCGCTGGCGGGCCTGCCCAGAATCCGCGTCACGCTGATCGGCGGCGATGTGCGCCCGTCGAGCATGGGCACGTTCGGGCCGCTGGCGCAGGTGGCGCTGTCACGCATCAGCGTCGACAAGGCATTCCTGGGCGCCGACGGCGTGGTGGCCGGCGTGGGCCTGTGCGAAGCCAGCGCGGAACAAGCCTACCTGAAGGAATGCATCATCCGCCAGGCTGCCGACATCTTCGTGCTGGTCGATTCCACCAAGCTCGGCCGCGCCCGCCAGCAGCACTGGACCCCGCTGGAACGCGCCTGGACGCTGGTCACCGATGCCGACGCCACGCCGGCGCAGCTGGAACCGTTTCACGCGCTCAAGCAGGTCGAGGTGGTGGTAGCCGAGTAGCTCCCATCTGATGCCGCAAGGGCGGCGATGGTTGGGGATGGCGGCGACCGTCATGCACCGAGTCGCGCACGCATGCCGGGGACATCCATCGTGTTCCCGGCGCATCGGCAACCTGCCCGAGAGCCTGGTGCTCTACGACAACCTCAACCGACTGGACACCCTGCGTTTCTGCGCAGCACACCGGCACGGTGGATCGGCGCCGCAGCGCCATGCCCGACCACCGGATGTAGCGGTATCGGCATCCCGCACCCGGAGCAGGGCTAATACGCCCCGCGCGCGCGCGTGCTAACTTGCCCCTTCCCGCCCGTGCATCCCACGCACGCAGGCAAGCCAAGTACGTTAGACGCACGCAATCACCCGATGGAGGCCGTCATGCAAATCGCTTTCCTTGGACTCGGCACGATGGGGCTGCCGATGGCCGCAAACCTGCTCAAGGCCGGCCATTCGGTACGCGCCTGGAACCGCTCGCCGGGCCCCGTCGACCGGCTCGTCGCACAGGGCGCGCACGGCGCCACCACGGCTGCCGACGCCGCCAGGGGGGCCGAGGTGCTGATCACGATGCTGGCCGACGACGACGCCACGCGCGACACCATCCTCGGCGGCGGTGCGCTGGACGCCCTGGCCCGTGGCGCCATCCATATCAACATGGGCACCGTCTCGGTGACGCTGGCGCGCGAACTGGCCGCGCTCCATGCGGCGCGTGGCGTAGCCTACGTCGCGGCGCCGGTACTGGGCCGCGTCAACGTGGCCGAAGCCGGCCAACTGAACATCCTCGCCGCCGGCGACACCCAGGCACTGGCCACCGTGCAGCCGCTGTTCGATGTGCTGGGCCAGAAAACCTGGATCTTTGGCGACAAGCCGGAGCAGGCCAACGCGGTCAAGCTTGGCGTGAATTTCATGATTGGCGCCGCCATTGGCGCCATGAGCGAAGGCGCGGCGCTGGCACAGGGCTACGACGTCGACCCGGCCGCGTTCCTGGACCTGGTCACCGCCACGGTATTCGCCGCCCCGGTCTACAAGATCTACGGCGGTGCGATCGCCGAACAACGCTTCGAGCCCGCCGGCTTCAAGCTGGCGCTGGGCGGCAAGGACGTCAGGCTGGCCCTGGAAGCGGGCGAGCAGGCCAACGTGCCGATGACGCTGGCCAGCACGCTGCGCGACGCGCATATCGAGGCCATCGCGCATGGCGATGGACAGAAGGATTGGGCGGCACTCGCGCTGACAGCGCGGCGGCGGGCGGGACGGGGCTGAACTCACGAAATTCGGCGCCGATTCGGAATTTCGCCAAAAAAAAGGGGTTACGGCATCAACCGTAACCCCTTTGTTTGCAATGGTGGGCCTCCCGTGAGTCGAACACGGCACCAACGGATTATGAGTCCGCTGCTCTAACCAGGCATGAGCTAGAGGCCCTTAGAAGGCGTGATGCTTAGCTGCCTTCCAGGAAGCTCTTCAGCTTGTCGGAGCGGCTCGGGTGGCGCAGCTTGCGCAGTGCCTTGGCCTCGATCTGACGGATACGCTCGCGCGTGACGTCGAACTGCTTGCCCACTTCTTCCAGCGTGTGGTCCGTGCTCATTTCGATGCCGAAACGCATGCGCAGCACCTTGGCTTCGCGCGGCGTCAGGCTGTCCAGCACGTCCTTCACCACGTCGCGCATGGAGCCATGCAGCGCCGCTTCGGCCGGGGCCAGCGTGTTCGTGTCCTCAATGAAGTCGCCCAGATGCGAATCGTCGTCGTCACCGATCGGCGTTTCCATGGAGATCGGTTCCTTCGCGATCTTCATGATCTTGCGGATCTTGTCCTCGGGCATTTCCATCTTCTCGGCCAGCGTCGCCGGATCCGGCTCGTTGCCGGTTTCCTGCAGGATCTGGCGCGAGATCCGGTTCATCTTGTTGATCGTTTCGATCATGTGAACCGGGATACGGATCGTGCGGGCCTGGTCGGCGATCGAGCGCGTGATGGCCTGGCGGATCCACCACGTGGCGTACGTGGAGAACTTGTAGCCGCGACGGTATTCGAACTTGTCCACCGCCTTCATCAGGCCGATGTTGCCTTCCTGGATCAGGTCCAGGAACTGCAGGCCACGGTTCGTGTACTTCTTCGCGATCGAGATCACCAGACGCAGGTTGGCCTCGGTCATTTCGCGCTTGGCTTCGCGGGCGCGCTTCTCGCCTTCGGACATCTTGCGATTGACGTCCTTCAGCTCCTTCAGCGGCAGCACCACGCGGGCCTGCAGGTCGATCAGCTTCTGCTGCAGCTCGTGCACGGCCGGCACGTTACGCTCGACGATCGTGCTGTACGGCTTGTTGTCGGCGACGATGGTCTCGATCCAGTCCAGGTTCGTCTCGTTGCCGGGGAAGCGGGCCACGAAGTCGGCACGCGGCATGCCGCACTTGTCGACCACGATGTTCAGGATGGCACGTTCCAGCTTGCGGACTTCGTCCACCTGGCCGCGCAGCGTGTCGCACAGGCGCTCGACGTTACGCGCGGTGAAGCGGATACCCATCAGCTCGGCCTGGATCGCTTCCTGGGCCTTCACGTACGGCTTCGACTTGTAGCCTTCCTTTTCGAAGGCACGGCGCATCTTGTCGAACTGCTCGGCGATGATCCGGAATTTCTCCAGCGCGGCAAGCTTCAGCTCTTCCAGCTGACGGGCCGATGCGCCGGCGCCGGCACCGTTCTCGTCGTCGTCTTCCTCGTCGCCTTCCTCGTCGTCGCCGTCTTCCGACTCCTCGTCCTCGTCAGCGGAGGCGGCCGCGGCGGCCGGCGAGTTGTCCTGGACTTCCTCGGCGTTCGGATCGATCAGGCCATCGACGAATTCGTCGATCTTCATCTCTTCGTTGGCGATGCGCTCGGCGCTGGCCAGAATTTCCGAGATCGTGACCGGGCAGGCCGAAATGGCCATGACCATGTCCTTCAGGCCGGCTTCGATACGCTTGGCGATCTCGATTTCGCCTTCGCGCGTCAGCAGTTCCACGGTGCCCATTTCGCGCATGTACATGCGGACCGGGTCGGTGGTGCGGCCAAATTCGGAATCGACGGTGGACAGCGCGGCTTCGGCCTCTTCCTCGGCCTCTTCCTCGCTGGTGGCCGACGGGGCGTTGTCGTTCAGCAGCAGCGTCTCGGCGTCCGGCGCCTGTTCGTAGACGGCGATGCCGATGTCGTTCAGCGTGGCGACCAGCGTGTCGATCGTTTCCGAATCGACCATGTCGTCCGGAAGGTGATCGTTGATTTCCGCATAGGTCAGGTAACCGCGCGACTTGCCCAGCTTGATCAGCGCCTTCAGCTTCTGGCGGCGGACCTCGAGTTCTTCCTCGCTGCCGGCCTGGTTGGACGAAGCGAATTCCTTGAGCAGCGCCTTTTCCTTGGCCTTGCGGTCCTTGGCCTTCTGCTTCTCGGTCTTGGGGGCCGCCGCGGGCGTGGAGGCGGGCGCGTCGTTGTCGTAAAACTCTTCAGTCACGTCTTCGATGGTGCTGTCTTCTTGCTGCATCTCGGCCTTGGGCTTGCGGCCACGCTTCTTCGGCTCGGGCTTGACGGCCGGGGCGGCGGGGCGCTCCGATGCAACGGGTGCGGGAGTTGCGGCACGGGCCTTCGGCGCGGCGGCAGCGGCGCCAGCCTTGGCGCTGCTGGTCCGGGTGCCGGCCGTCGTTGCCGCACGCTTGCTCTCGACTTCGGTATTCTGCTGTTTCGCCACGGTGATACTCTTGCCTTTCACTGTTGCAGCGGCATCACTGCCGCTTGTATTGGCGCTGCTGCCGCTCTCGCGTGCCGAAGTCGAGGGCTTTGAATTTTCGGATGTGCGATTCCTGGCGGAAGTGGTTCCGGCGGGCGCTGAAACGCTACGCGCGGACTTTGCTGGCGCAGACCGGGCTGATGTCGTCCTGACTGACGCGGTCGAAGTCTTCGCCGCCGTTGTTTTCACGGACGCCTTGCCGCTCCCTGATTGGGGAGCTTTGGAGGGAGCCTTCTCGGCTGCCCTTTCGGTTGCTTTGGCCTTTGCCATTGGCACGCTCACTTTCGCCAGTACTGGAGAGAGATTTCGCAATCCAAACCGGGCATTGTAGCACGTCGCCAATCCCCGGCTTCCTGTCAGGTGAGGTTTTCACCTGAAAAATCAAGGCTTAAGCGATTAGACCCCGGATTCGTCCGTCAGTTGGGATCACATGTGCAATGGCTCAAGCCGAAAAATCTGTGTGCTGCGCTTTTTATCGGGTGCCGCGTGGCGGCTACTCGTCTTCCGCGTTGACGGGCCGCCATCCCATCTGACGACGGCGCTGTACTTCCGGCATCAGCCAGCGATAGCGCGCCTTGTCGTCCTCATTGGCGGTGCCGGCCTGTATGGCGGCCAGCAATGTCTCCAGTTCGCGCTGCAGCGGGTCTGCCAGCAGCTTGTGTACGGCGCCGTCGAATTCAAGTGTCGCAAGCGCCTCTTCCATTTCTTCCTTCAGCACGGCGGCCCGGGCGGCGGCGTAGACGTCCGCGTACGGCGTCTGGGCCAGTTGCTCGTTGAAGGCCGCAAAATTCATGGTGCCCTGGATGCCGTCGCAGGCGGCTACCAAGTGAGCAAGCACTTCGGTTTCCGGACGCTGCGGATCGAGCAGCAAGGCGCGGGCATCCTCGTCAAGCCGGCTAGCCAGCGACGGGTAGCTCATCAGCAGCTGAATCACCTGCTGCTCCAGCCCGGTCGGCGCCTGGCGCCGCGCGCGGGGGCGCGGCTGCGAGAAACGGCCCACCCGCGACGAGTCGCTACCCAGCCCGCACACCGCCTCGATTTCGGCCGGCGTCGTACCGGTAGCATCGGCAAGTTCGCGCACAATCTGTAGCCGCAGACCGCCGGCCGGCATGGCCTGCAGCAGCGGCTTGGCCTCGAACTGGGCGCGGGCGCGGCCTTCGGGCTGCCGCAGGTCCTGGTCTTCCGTGACGATCTGGAGCAGAAAGCGCGACAGCGGCATCGCGTTCTGCACCTGACGCGCGAAAGCGTCGGTACCCTCTTCACGCACGTAGCTGTCGGGGTCGTGCTCGGCGGGCAGGAACAGAAAGCGGATGGTCTTGTTGTCAGCCACATGGGGCAGGCAGGCTTCCAGCGCCCGCCGCGCGGCCCGGCGCCCGGCGGCATCGCCGTCGAACGAGAAGACCACGGCGTCGGTCTGGCGCAGCAGCTTCTGCACGTGGATCGCCGTACAAGCCGTGCCCAGCGTGGCAACCGCGTTGGCAAAGCCAAGCTGCGCCAGAGCCACCACGTCCATGTAGCCCTCCACCACCAGCACGTAGCCATTCTCGCGAACGGCGTGTCGCGCCTCAAACAGGCCGTAGAGCTCCGTTCCCTTGCTGAAGAGCGGCGTTTCGGGGGAGTTCAGGTATTTAGGCTCGCCCTGACCCATGACGCGACCGCCAAATCCGATCACGTTGCCCTTGGTGTTCCGGATGGGGAACATGATCCGGTCACGGAACCGGTCGTAACGGCGCGGCTTGCCGTCGGCGTCACGCTTGTCCGGGGATTCGATCAACAGGCCATTTTCGACTAGTGGCGCCGCGATCGCATCGTCGCGATACGTGCCGAACACGGCTTCCAGGCCCTGCCAGTCGTCCGGCGCGTAACCAAGTCCGAACCGCACGGCAATCTCGCCGGTCAGGCCGCGGCCCTTCAGGTACTGGATGGCCTGCGGCGCACCGCGCAGCTGTTTCTTGTAGAACTCCGTGGCCCGCGACATGGCGTCGCTCAGTGCCACCGATCTGGCCTGCTGTTCCGCGCGCTGGGCGGGCGGCAAGCTGTTGCGTTCCTCGGGAACGGACAACCCCACCGACTGCGCCAGCTCGCGCACGGCATCGGGGTACGACTGGCCCGAATACTCCATCAGGAAGCCGATGGCCGAGCCATGCGCGCCGCAGCCAAAGCAGTGATAGAACTGCTTGGTCGGGGAAACCGTAAACGAAGGGGATTTTTCGTTGTGGAACGGGCACAGGCCCATGAAGTTGGCCCCGCCCTTCTTCAACTGTACGTACTTGCCCACCACGTCGACAATGTCCACGCGGTTGAGCAGGTCCTGAATGAAGGATTGCGGAATCACCCGACTGACCGTCCTGATGCCAAGGCCTGCCGGACACACCGGCGGCCATTTTTCTGGAATGCGTGACCGGAACGTCGCCCGGCTGCCATCGAATCATTGTAGTGCAGCCGCAACGAAATGCCGGCCTTCGCCGACATTTAGCGCCATGTCCCGTCAACGCGACGCCAACTCCGCGCTTCGCAACTGCTAATCCTGCTTATATCTGATGCGACTGCCAATTATTTGGGTGCAAGGGCAGCCTTGACCAGACCGGACACCGCTGTCATGTCGGCACGGCCGGCCAGGCGAGCTTTCACCAGACCCATGACCTTGCCCATGTCCTGCGGGCCGGTGGCGCCGGCTTCCGTCACGGCCTTCTGCACTTCGGCGGCCACTTCGGCTTCCGACAGTTGTGCGGGCATGTAGGCCACCAGCACATCGACCTCGGCCTTCTCCTTGGCCACCAGGTCGTCGCGACCGGCCTGCTCGAACTGGCTGATCGAGTCCTTGCGCTGCTTGATCATCTTGTCGATGACCGCGGTCACGGCGGCGTCGTCCAGCTCCACGCGCTCGTCCACCTCACGCTGCTTGATGGCAGCCTGCAGCAGTCGGATGGTGCCGAGGCGCTCGGTCTCGCGGGCGCGCATGGCGGTCTTCATGTCATCGGTAATGCGGGCTTTCAGGGACATGGCAATCTTCCGAAAAATTGGTAGCAACTGGGACCATAACGCAAAAACCCGCCGGAGCCATGGCCCGTAGCGGGTTTCTTGCAGAAGCAAAGCGTCGGTCAAAAGGGAACGAAGCGCCTCACCGGTCATGTGCGAGAGCGCCGATTGTAGCGCATGGCCTGCGCCACTGCATGCGCGGTGTCTATGCGGACCGGCCCCGCGCCGCCTCGGCCGCCGCCTCGCCTGCCGCCACGGCCGATGCCCAGGCCCACTGGAAGTTGTAGCCGCCCAGCCAGCCGGTCACGTCCACCACTTCGCCGATGAAGTACAAGCCGTCGACGTCACGCGCCATCATGGTCGACGACGACAGCCCCCGTGTATCCACGCCGCCGAGCGTGACCTCGGCCTTCTTGTAGCCCTCGGTGCCGGACGGCACAAGTCGCCAGCGGTTCAGCGCCTCGCCAAGCTGGCGCAGCGCCTTGTCAGGCATGTCGGCCACCGACTGCGTGCCCTGCAGACCCACGGCGGCGCACCAGGCGTCGGCAAGCCGGGATGGCAGGCGTTCGGCCAGCAGGTTATCCAGATGCTTGCGACCGCCTTTCTTATGGCCGATCAGCCAGTCCGCGGCGTCCTCGCCATCGAACAGGTCGATCTCGATGGGCGTGCCGGGCCGCCAGTAGCTGGAAATCTGCAATACGGCCGGCCCTGACAGACCACGGTGGGTCCAGAGCAGGTCTTCCTTGAAGGCGCCGGCCGACTTGCCGCTGCCGGTGGCGATATCGACCTCCATCGACACCCCGGCCAGCGGCACGAACGGCTGCCAGGCCTGACCGTCGAACGTCAGCGGCACCAGCGCAGGGCGGGTTTCCACGACCTTGAGCCCGAACTGGCGAGCAATGCGATACCCGAAATCCGTCGCGCCGATCTTCGGGATCGACAACCCGCCGGTAGCCACCACCACCGCGCCGGCGCGCACCGGGCCCTGTCTGGTCAACAGCAGGTAGTCGTCCCCTTCCTTGCGAATCTCGTCGATCGTGCAGCCGGTCTGCCAGTGCACGCTTCCGGCGTCACATTCGGCGCGCAGCAGCTGGATGATGTCTTCGGCGCTGTTGTTGCAGAACAGCTGGCCGCGATGCTTTTCGTGCCAGCCGATGTCGTAGCGGCGCAGCAGGCCCAGGAAGTCCTGCGGCGTGTAGCGGGCAAGGGCCGACCGGCAGAAATGCGGGTTCGACGACAGGTAGTTGGCCGGGCCGGCCTGCAGGTTCGTGAAATTGCAACGGCCGCCGCCCGAGATGCGGATCTTCTCGGCCAGCCGCGTGGCATGGTCGATCAGCACCACCCGTGCGCCGCGCTGGCCGGCCACGGCGGCACACATCATGCCGGCCGCACCCGCGCCCAGCACCGCCACGTCGAACCGGTCTTTCCTGCCTTGTGTCATGTCGCCCTTTCAAGAAGCCGCGATTGTAGCGAATGACTGGCGCCCGAGCGCATGGGGTCAGGGTGTGCTACCCTGCTGGCCTTCCGATTTTTGCCGGCAAGATCGCTGCAGTTGCAGCCCGAACCCGTCCGGCCGCACCAGAATTCCCATGCTTGTCCTCGGTATCGAATCCTCCTGCGATGAAACCGGGCTGGCCCTCTACGACACCGGGGCCGGTCTGCTGGCGCATGCGCTGCACTCGCAGATCGCCATGCATCGCGAATACGGTGGCGTGGTGCCGGAACTGGCGTCGCGTGACCATATCCGCCGCGTGCTGCCGCTGTTGCAGCAGGTGCTGGACGATGCCGGCCGCCAGCGCAAGGACATCGACGCCATCGCCTATACCCAGGGGCCCGGCCTGGCCGGTGCGCTGCTGGTGGGCGCCTCGGTGGCCAACGCGCTGGGCTTTGCGCTGGATGTGCCGATGGTGGGCGTTCACCATCTGGAAGGACACCTGCTTTCGCCGCTGCTGACTGATGCCCCGCCGCCGTTCCCGTTTGTCGCGCTGCTGGTGTCGGGCGGCCACACCCAGTTGATGGAAGTCAAAGGCATTGGCGACTACACGCTGCTGGGCGAAACGCTCGACGACGCCGCAGGGGAAGCGTTCGACAAGACCGCCAAGCTGCTGGGCCTCGGCTATCCGGGCGGCCCCGAGGTGTCGCGGCTGGCCGAATTCGGCAATCCCGGCGCGTTCGAGCTGCCACGGCCGATGCTCCATTCCGGCAATCTCGATTTCTCGTTCGCGGGGCTCAAGACCGCCGTGCTGACGCAGACGCGCAAGCTCGGCAACGCCTGCGAGCAGGACCGGGCCAACCTGGCGCGGTCGTTTGTCGATGCCATCGTCGACGTGCTGGCCGCAAAGTCGTTCAACGCGCTCAAGCAGACCGGCCACAAGCGGCTGGTGGTGGCCGGCGGCGTCGGCGCCAACCGGCAGCTGCGCGAGCGGCTCGACGAGATGGGCCGCCGCCGCAAGGTGGACGTGTACTACCCCGACCTGGCCTTTTGTACCGACAACGGGGCGATGATCGCCTTTGCCGGCGCCATGCGCCTGCAGGCCGCGCCCCAGCTGGCGCGACATGGCTACGACTACGGCGTCACGCCGCGCTGGGATTTGTCCGATATCCGCCTGCCGGCCCCTGCCGGCACGCCGGCTTCGCAGGACAGCTAGTTCTCCCCGCCCGCGCCGGGCGGAAGCGGGGAGCCACCTCGAACGCTTACGCGACGCGCTTGTCGCGCTCGATCACGGCGTAGGCGCTGTGATTGTGGATCGACTCGAAGTTCTCGGCTTCCAGCGTGTACGCCACGATCCGTTCATCGGCATTCAGACGCATGGCGATGTCGCGCACCAGGTCCTCCACGAACTTCGGGTTCTCGTAGGCGCGCTCGGTCACGAACTTTTCGTCGGGACGCTTGAGCAGGCCCCACAGCTCGCACGATGCCTCTTCCTCGGCCATGCGCACCAGCGTTTCCACATCCAGGTCGCCGGCCAGTTCCACCTGCATGGTGATGTGCGATCGCTGGTTATGCGCGCCGTACTGCGAGATCTTCTTCGAGCACGGGCACAGGCTCGTGACCGGCACCAGCGCGGTCAGGAACAGGCGCGTCCGCCCGTCGCGCTTCTCGCCGGCCAGCGTCACTTCGTAGTCCAGCAGCGACTGCACGCCCGACACCGGCGCGGTCTTGCTGATGAAGTACGGGAACGATACCTCGATGCGGCCGGCATCGGCTTCCAGGCGCACCAGCATGTCGTCGAGCAGCGCACGGAACCGGGCCAGGTCCAGCGGCGCGCGGTTGTCTTCCAGCAGCGCCACGAAACGCGACATATGCGTGCCCTTCTGGTCCGCCGGCAGGCGTACGTCCAGGTTGAACGTGCCAACGGTGCCGATGTCGCCAGCCGGCGTCTTCAGTGTCAGCGGATATCGCACGCCCTTGACGCCCACGCGCTGGATCACGATCTGGCGGGTATCGACGCTCGATTGCACGTCGGGCATCACGAAGGCGGGATTGATGTCATTCATCTACGGTTTCCTCCAGGACGTCGTCAGGGGATGACGGCCATCCTTACGGTCGCGGCGTTTTCGCAGGATTTCTCCACGCCGCGCAACGAGTGTGAAACGACGGGTCCGGACAGAAAACGAGGGGGGCGCCGGCCCGCAGCTGCGAACACAAAAATGGGAATGGCGATTCTACGCAATATTGGAAGGTGCTGCCGCGCCCACGCGTGAATCCGCGTATTTCATGCGGACAATGGCCCGCCGATGCAGCTTCCTGCCGTTTGCGGACAGCCAAAACAAAACCGGCGCGGATAATCCGCGCCGGTCCCGGGTAAAGCGTGCTGGCGACTGGCCGTCAGGCGACGCGCGTGGCCACCTTCACCGGCTGCCCGGTCAGCGCAAAACGCTCGCGCACCGAACGCTCGATGCCAGCGGCATCCAGGCCACACTGCGACAGCAGGAAAGCCGGATCGCCGTGATCGATGAACTTGTCGGGCAGCCCCAGCACCAGCGTCGGAATCTCGATGCCGGCCTCGGCCAGGGCTTCGAGCACGGCGCTGCCGGCGCCGCCCATCGTCGCGCCCTCTTCCACCGTCACCAGGTAGTCATGGTTCGCGGCCAGCTGCTTGACCAGGTCAACGTCCAGCGGCTTCACGAAACGCATGTTTGCCACGGTGGCATCGAGCGAATCCGCGGCCGCGAGCGACGGATGCAGCATCGAACCGAATGCCAGGATGGCCACGCGCTGGCCGGCACGCGCCTGGCCTGCGCGGCGAATCTCGCCCTTGCCCAGCGGCAGCGCCGTCAGCGCGGCCTCGGTAGCCACGCCCACGCCCGCGCCACGCGGGTAGCGTACGGCGGTCGGGCAATCCTGCTGGTATGCCGTGGTCAGCAGCTGGCGGCATTCCTGCTCGTCGGCCGGCGTCATCACCATCATGTTCGGGATGCAACGCAGGAACGGGATATCGTACGCACCGGCGTGCGTGGCACCGTCGGCGCCCACCAGGCCGGCGCGGTCCAGCGCGAACACCACCGGCAGGTTCTGCAGCGCCACGTCGTGGATCAGCTGGTCGTAGCCGCGCTGCAGGAACGTCGAGTAGATCGCCACGACCGGCTTCAGACCCTCGCAGGCCAGGCCGCCGGCAAACGTCACGGCGTGCTGTTCGGCAATGCCCACGTCGTAGTAACGATCCGGGAAACGCTTCTCGAACTCCACCATGCCCGAGCCTTCGCGCATGGCCGGCGTCACGCCGATCAGGCGCTTGTCGGCGGCGGCCATGTCGCACAGCCATTCGCCGAATACCTGCGTGTATGTCTTGCGCGACGGCTTGGCAGACGGGCGGATGCCCTCGGCGGGGTTGAATTTGCCCGGGCCGTGATACAGGATCGGGTCGGCCTCGGCCAGCTTGTAGCCCTGGCCCTTCTTGGTCACCACGTGCAGGAACTGCGGGCCGTGGCCTTCCAGGGCGCGCTGGCGGATGTTCTGCAGCGTCGGCACCAGCGATTCCAGGTCATGACCGTCGATCGGGCCGATGTAGTCGAAGCCGAATTCCTCGAACAGCGTGGCCGGCACGACCATGCCCTTGGCATGTTCTTCCAGGCGCTTGGCGAATTCGAGCACCGGCGGCGCCACCGACAGCACCTTCTCGATGCCCTTCTTGGTGGCCGCGTAGAACTGGCCCGACAGCAGGCGGGCCAGGTGCTTGTTCAGCATGCCAACCGGCGGCGAGATCGACATGTCGTTGTCGTTCAGCACCACCAGCATCGGCAGGTCCTTGTAGACCCCGGCGTTGTTCATGGCCTCGAAGGCCATGCCGGCGGTCATCGCGCCGTCGCCGATCACGGCGATGCCCACGCGCTTGTGACCCATCGTGCGCGCTCCCAGGGCCATGCCGAGCGCGGCCGAGATCGAGGTCGACGAATGGGCCGTGCCGAAGGTGTCGTATTCGCTTTCCGAGCGACGCGGGAAGCCGGAGATACCACCGTACTGGCGCAGCGTCGACATGCGGTCGCGGCGGCCGGTCAGGATCTTGTGGGGGTAGCTCTGGTGACCCACGTCCCAGACGATGCGGTCGCTCGGGGTGTCGAACACATAGTGCAGCGCAATGGTCAGCTCCACCGTGCCCAGGTTGGACGACAGGTGACCGCCGGTTTGCGAGACCGATTCCAGCACGTAGGCGCGAAGTTCGTCGGCAAGCGTGCCGAGCTGGCGGCGGTCCAGCTTGCGCAGGTCCGCGGGGTCGTCGATATTGTTGAGCAGCGTGTAGGTCATGATGTCCGTTCGGCCGCCGGATTCTGTGTGTCCGGCTTTTCAGTTCAGTTTGAGCGCAGCACGATCAGGTCGGCCAGTTCGGCCAGCCGGCCGGCGCGTGCGCCGAATCCCGCCAGCGCCTCGTGGGCGTCCGTGCGAAGCTGGGCAGCCAGCTCGCGTGCGGCATCCAGACCAAGCAGCGATACATAGGTCGGCTTGTCGTTGGCGGCATCCTTCCCGGCGGTCTTGCCGAGCGTTGCCGTATCTGCAGTGACGTCGAGAATATCGTCCACCACCTGGAAAGCCAATCCCACGGCCGCCGCATATTGGTCAAGCGCCGCCAGACCGGCCGGATCGATGTTTCCGCACAACGCTCCCATGCGCACGCTGGCACGCAGCAGGGCGCCGGTCTTCATGCGATGCATGCCTTCCAGTGCGTCGCGCGTCATTGCCAGGCCCACGTTCTGCAGGTCGATCGCCTGGCCGCCGCACATGCCCACCGAGCCCGACGCCATGGCCAGCTCGGCCACGAGCTTCAGGCGCGCCTCGGCGCCGAGTGCCGGCACCTGTGCCAGCACGATGAACGCCTGGGTCTGCAGGGCATCGCCCACCAGCAGCGCCGTGGCTTCGTCGTAGGCCTTGTGGACCGTCGGCCGGCCGCGGCGCAGGTCGTCGTCGTCCATGCAGGGCATGTCGTCGTGAACCAGCGAATAGGCGTGGATCATCTCGACGGCACATGCCGCGGCATCGCAGGCCTCGGGTGCCGCACCCGCCACCTCGCCCGCGGCATGAACCAGCAGCGGGCGCACCCGCTTGCCACCGCCGAGGACAGCATAGCGCATGGCCTCGTGCAAGGTGTGTGGAATTGTGTCCGTGGACGGCAGTGCGGTGTCCAGGGCGGCCTCGGTCCGGGCGCCTTGCGCCCGCATCCAGGTAGCGAAATCGCTCATTCGAAATCTGCGCTGTTGTTATCGGAACGTGGCTCGCCGGCCAGGGGTTTCAGGGCATCGCCCTCCAGAACCTTGACCTGCTGGGCCACCCGCTCCAGGCTCTGCTGGCAAAAACGGACGAGTTCCGCGCCGCGACGGTACGCGGTCAGGGACGCTTCCAGCGGCAGTTCGCCGCTTTCCATGCTCGCCACCAGGGTTTCCAGCTCGGCCATTGCGGCCTCATAGGAAGCCGGTGGCGCACTGGCGGCCGGCGTATCTTCAGGCTGGACCGGGGCGGTCGTCGTTCTTGGCATGTCAGGCCTTGATCAGGGGAATTCGCGATTTTACGCCAATCCGGGGCCGGGCCGCAGAACAGTCTTATCCACTTGATGGATACCGGGCGTGCGGATCGTGCACTTGGCACAGTCTTTTGACAGGGAAGTGACGTGTGCGCCCGGGTCGTCTTTGGGAATGCGGCTGAAGGGGCACCTCCATGACGACCCGGGTCGACTTTTTCGCTAAAAACCCAAAAAAATCAGGCCCTTAATTTTTGGGCTCGGGTACAATCCCCGGCTCGTCAGCGATATCCGACCGTTGCATCCAGGACGCACTTTTCCGCCGCCAGACTGGTCAGGCGGAAAGGGAACCGGCGCGGATCCCGATCGTCTGACACGGTTTCCCAAATCGATTCATTTTTCGATGGTTGGGTTGTTCACTGCTTTCGCCTGTTCATAGGGAGTGGGGATAATGTCCAATCTCAGCACCGCGCTCAAGCTTGCGCCGGCTGATTCGCAGTTGCCCGTCGACGTCTACTTTGACGAGGCGCTGCATCAACAAGAACTCGAACTGCTGTTCAAGAAGGGCCCGGGCTACGTCGGCCACGCGCTGATGGTGCCGGAATCCGGCGACTTCCAGACGCTGGCCGCCGAAGACGAGGGCCGCGTGCTGGTGCGCAACCCGGACGGCATCGAGCTGCTGTCCAATGTCTGCCGCCACCGCCAGGCCATCATGATGAATGGCCGCGGCAACGCCAGGAACATCGTCTGCCCGCTGCACCGCTGGACCTACGACCTGCAGGGCGAACTGCTGGGTGCGCCGCATTTCGCGGAACAGCCATGCGTGCGACTGAACCGGTCGCCACTGCAGAACTGGAACGGCATGCTGTTCGAAGGCGAGCGCGACGTGCGCGCCGACCTGTCCCGCATGGGCGTGGCTGAAGACCTGAACTTCGACGGCTACATGCTGGACCACGTGGAAGTCCACGAGTGCGACTACAACTGGAAGACCTTCATCGAGGTCTATCTGGAGGATTACCACGTTGTGCCGTTCCACCCTGGCCTGGGCAGCTTTGTGTCGTGCGACGACCTGAAGTGGGAGTTCGGCGAGCAGTACAGCGTGCAGACCGTGGGCCTGCACAAGGGCCTGGAGCGCCCGGGCAGCCAGACGTACCAGAAGTGGCACGACGAAGTGTTGCGCTTCAACAACGGCAAGTTGCCGAAGCATGGCGCGATCTGGCTGACCTACTACCCCAACATCATGGTGGAGTGGTACCCGAACGTGCTGTGCATCTCGACGCTTCACCCGATGGGCCCGCGCAAGACCCGCAACGTCGTGGAGTTCTATTACCCCGAGGAAATCGTGCTGTTCGAGCGCGAGTTCGTCGAGGCCGAGCGCGCCGCCTATATGGAGACGTGCATCGAGGACGACGAAATTGCCGAACGCATGGACGCCGGCCGCCTGGCGCTGATGAAGCGCGGCATCAGCGAGACCGGCCCGTACCAGTCGCCGATGGAAGACGGCATGCAGCACTTCCACGAGTGGTATCGGCGCGCGATGGACTACCGCAACCGCTGAACGTTCGCAACCCGGTGCGGTGATCGCCCGTAAAACTGTGGACAACACGAAACGGACCGTGAAAACGGTCCGTTTTGCATTGGAGCGGCGGTCGGCGCACTGATAGAATCCGTTTTAATCGTTGCCTTATCAACGATTTTTTTCTGGCTCCGCCCCCTTTCCACGCTGACTCTCGCCCGGTTTCGCCATGCAATCGCTCTGGATGTTGTTTGCCGCCTTCGCATTTTCCTTGATGGGGGTGGGGGTCAAGCTGGCATCCGAGCTCTACACAACAGGCGAGATCGTCTTCTACCGCAGCCTGATCGGCGTGACGATCATGTGGATCCTGCTGTCGTCGCAAGGCACGTCGGTGCGCACGCCGCACATGGTCACCCACATCAAGCGCAGCATCTTCGGCGTAACCGCCCTGCTGCTCTGGTTCACATCGATCACGCTGCTGCCACTGGCCACGGCGATGACGCTGAACTACATGTCGCCCGTGTGGATCGCGTTGATTCTGGGCGCCGGCGCGGCGCTGGCCGGCACGCGCGGCGGCACCGACAAGAAGCTGATCGGCGCCATCCTGCTGTCGTTCGCAGGGGTGATCTGCCTGCTGCAGCCCTCGGTGGGCAAGGACCAGCTGGCGGGCGGCATGATTGGCCTGGTGTCCGGCGTGTTCACGGCGCTGGCCTACGTGGAAGTGCGCCAGCTGGGCCAGCTTGGCGAACCCGAAGGCCGCATCGTGTTCTACTTCTCCGCCGTGGGCCTGGTCTGCGGTCTGATCTGGATGCTGTTCACCGGCATCAGCCACCACACCTGGCACGGCGCAGGGTTGCTGCTGGCCATCGGCATCCTGGCCACGCTGGGGCAGACGTCGATGACGCGTGCCTACAAGCGCGGCAACACGCTGCTGACGGCCAACCTGCAATACGCGGGCATCGTGTTTTCAAGCCTGTGGGGCACGCTGGTGTGGGACGACAAGCTCAACTGGATCTCCTGGCTGGGCATGGCGCTGATCGTGGCCAGCGGCATCGCCACCACGCTTACGCGCGCCCGCGATACCGACAAGCATCCCACGCCGGCCACGCCGGTCAAGTCGCCCGAGGCGGAAGTGCATCCCGAGGTCTGACGCGCGCGCGGAAGCGGCGGTGTAGCATTGGCATCGACTTCCCACTCAACGCGAGACAGGTTCTTCATGCCATCACCGCTGATTTCCGCCATCGAACTGAACCAGCTGCGCGCCTCGGCCAGGCAGCATGTGGTCGTCATCGATTGCTCGTTCGACCTGACCAATCCCGCCGCCGGCCGCGAGATGTACCAGCAGGACCATGTGCCGGGCGCGTTCTACCTGCACCTGGACAATGAACTATCCGGCCCGAAGACCGGCTTCAATGGCCGCCACCCGCTGCCCGATGCCGATCTGTTCGTGGCGCGGCTGCGCGCGCTCGGTGTCAACGACGACACGCTGATCGTCGCCTACGATGCGCAGGGCAGCATGTATGCCGCCCGGCTCTGGTGGCTGGCGCGCTGGGTGGGCCACGGCGCCGTGGCCGTGCTCGATGGCGGCAAGGCGGCCTGGCTGGCGGCAGGCCTGCCGCTGGAACCGGGCGTGACGCCCGATCCGGAAGCCGGGGGGAACCTCACGCGCCGCGCGTCGCTGGTGCGTACCGTCGATGCCGCCGCCCTGCTGGAAAACCTGGACCACCCCGCGCTGCTGGTGGTCGATGCGCGGGCGGCCGACCGCTTCCGCGGCGAGAACGAAACGCTCGACCCCGTGGGCGGCCACATTCCCGGCGCCGCCAATCGATTCTTCAAGGACAACCTGACCGGGGACGGACGCTTCAAGCCGGCCGATCAGCTGCGCGCGGAATTCGGCCAGGTCTTCGGCGGCAAGACGGCGGCCGACACAGTCATGCAGTGCGGCTCGGGCGTGACCGCCTGCCACAATCTGCTGGCCCTCGAAGTGGCCGGGCTGACCGGTGCGGCGCTGTATCCGGGGTCGTGGAGCGAATGGTGCGCCGATCCGAAGCGCCCGGTGGCGACGGGTAGCGCCACCTGAGGCGCCAGACGGCCCAGCAAAAGCGGCGCCAGTTCAGTTTGACGCCGCTTCCGTTTTGGCCTTCGAGTGGCCATGCGCGTGCTGCTCGTGCACGCCGTTGGTGATAAAGACGATCGCCGCGATACCGGCCGCCACCAGCACCACCTGCACCGCCGATTCCTTAAGACGCGGCTTGCGCTGCATCTGCGGCATCAGGTCGCTCACGGCGATATAGACGAAGCTGCTCGATGCAATCACCAGTACATACGGAATCCAGCCCGTAAGCTGGTCCAGCAGGAAGTAGCCCACGATGCCGCCCAGGATGGCGGCCAGGCTTGACAGCAGATTGAACGCGAAGGCCCGCGCCTTCGAGAAGCCCGCGTTCAGCAGCACGATGAAATCGCCCACTTCCTGCGGGATTTCGTGCGCGGCAATGGCCAGCGCCGTCACCAGACCGATATGCGGATCGGCCAGGAACGCGGCGGCAATGACGATGCCGTCGGCAAAGTTGTGGAACGTGTCGCCCACCAGGATGGTCAGGCCGCTGCGCCCCGCTTCCTCGCGGTCATGGCCGTGATGGTGGTGATGCCCGTCGCCCTCGTGGTGATGCGAATGGCGCAGCAGCGAGATCTTTTCGAGCAGGAAGAAACCCAGCAGCCCGGCCAGCAGCGTGCCGAACAGCGCACGCGGATCGGCGCCGGACTCGAACGCTTCGGGCAGCGAATGAAGCAAGGCGGTCGCCAGCAGCACGCCCACCGAGAAGCTCACCATGCGCTCCACCACGCGCGAAGCCACGGTCAGCGACAGCAGCGCCGCGCCGAAGATGCTGCCGACGCCCGAAATCGTCGCCGCCAGCAAGATGTACAAAAGCGTGGAATGGATGATGAACTCCCGGACCGGCCCCCGCCCGACAGCCGGGCAGTCGTCGCCGACTGACTACGCTCGCGCACTAACGCAACATGGTTGCAAAAACGCGAAAGTCCGCATTGTACGTACCTCGGCGCCCTCTTTGCAATCACCCGCGCGGATGCAGGGGCTAATGGGGGCCCGGATCAAACGACTTTGTGTTCCTTGAACCAGGCCAGGCAGCGTTGCCAGCCGTCCTTGGCTGCCGCTTCCACGTAGCTGGCGCGGTAGTCGGCGTGGAATGCGTGGCCGGCTTCCGGATAGACCACGAAGGTTGACGCCCTGGCGTTCGGGTTCGACGATTCGGCCAGCGCAGCCTTCATCTGGGACACATGTTCCTGCGTGATCCCGGTGTCCTTGCCGCCGTACAGACCCAGCACCGGCGCGTGCAGTTCGCCGGCGATATCGACCGGGTTCTTCGGCTTCAGCGCGTTCGGCTGGCCCACAAGCTGGCCGTACCACGCCACCCCCGCTTTCACGCGCTTGCTATGCGCCGTGTACAGCCACGTGATGCGCCCGCCCCAGCAGAAGCCGGTAATCGCCAGCCGGTTCACGTCGCCGCCGTTCGCGGCGGCCCACGTCACGCAGGCGTCGAGGTCGCCCATCACCTGGGCATCGGGCACCTTCTGGATGATGTTGGCCTGCAGTTCCTGGATGGTGCCGTAGCTGGTGGGGTCCCCCTGGCGGGCAAACAGCTCGGGGGCGATGGCCAGATAGCCCAGCTTGGCGAAACGGCGACAGATGTCGGCGATATGCTCGTGGACGCCGAAGATCTCGCTGATCACCAGTACGACCGGCAGGTTCTTCTTGCCTTCGGGCTGCGCGCGATAGACCGGCATGTTGAAGCCGTTCGATGGCACGGTGACTTCGCCGGCAGTCAGGCCGTTGAAATCGGTCTTGATGGTCTGCGCCGTCACCGGCAGTACGGCTGCCGCAAAGGCCGAGCCCAGCGCGGTCTTGACGAAACTGCGGCGGTCAAACGATTGACCGGGAACGAGGCTTTCGACTTCGGGCTTGAGCATGAGGGGTCTCCGTGGCATCGAGGGCACCGCACGCGTCATCTGCATGTGACGCAAGCGCGGCGCCGTCGATTCTAAGCAAACATGGCCGCCAGCGCACGCCCTGGCGTGGTGGCGGCCATCGGCCATGATCCAGCCCCTTTTTTCGGATCCGCGCCCGGTCAGTGCAGCTTCACGCGCGGGCTGGTCTTGCTGCGCAGCCAGTGCGTCACGGTGTCGAGCCCCATGCCGATCGCGCCATGCAGCGCCAGTACGTGCATCCGGTACAGCGACGTGTACATGAAGCGCGCCATCAGGCCCTCGATGAACATCGAGCCGCCGATCAGGCCGCCCATCAGGCTGCCCACCGCGCTGAAGTGCCCCAGCGACACCAGCGAGCCGAAGTCCTTGAAGCCGAATTTCGGCAGCGGCTTGCCATCGAGCCGGGCCCGCAGCGCGTCGTACAGGAACGTGGCCTGCTGATGCGCCGCCTGGGCGCGCGGGGGCACCGTGGTCTGTTTCTCGGGCCACGGCGCGGCCGCACAGTCGCCGAATGCGAAGACGTCCGGATCGGTTTCGGTCTGCAGCGTGGGGCCGACCACGAGCTGCCCCATCTTGCTGACCGGCAGGCCAAGCGTGCGCAACACGCCCGGCGCCGTGATGCCGGCCGCCCACACGGTCAGGTCCGCATCGATGCGCTTGCCGCTGGCCGTCAGCACGGCATCGCCCGTCACTTCGGTGACGCGCTCCGACGTGAACACGTCAACGTCGAGCTTGCGCAGCAGCTTGGTGGTCTCGGCGGAGACACGCTCCGACAACGCCGGCAGGATGCGCGGGCCGGCCTCGATCACATGGATGCGCACGTCACGGCGCGGGTCCAGGTGGTGCAGCCCATAGGCATTGAGCACGTGGGCGGTATTGCGCAGTTCGGCCGAAAGCTCCACGCCCGTGGCGCCGGCGCCGATGATGGCCACGTCCACCTGCGGCCGGCCATCGGCACCCATGCGCCCCTTGCCGTTCTGCGCGCGCACGCAGGCCGCGATGAGCTTGCGGCGGAAGCGTTCGGCCTGGTCCACGGTATCGAGCGCAATGGCGTGTTCGGCGGCACCGGGCACATTGAAGAAGTGCGTGATGCAGCCGATGGCCAGCACCAGCGTGTCGTACGGCAGTTCGCGCGCGGGCAACAGTTCGGTGCCGTCCTGGTCCATGCAGGCCGCCACGTTGACGATCTTGCGTGCCCGGTCGATGCCCGTCAGTTCGCCCTGCTGGAAGTCGAAATGGTGCCAGCGCGCCTGCGCGGCGTATTCGAGCTGGTGGGTATTCGGATCCATGCTGCCGGCGGCCACTTCGTGCAGCAGCGGCTTCCAGATGTGCGTGGGCATCCGGTCGACCAGCGTCACCTGTGCGCGTCGCGACTTGCCCAGCTTGTCGCCGAGCCGCGTGACGAGTTCAAGCCCGCCGGCCCCGCCGCCGACCACGATGATCCGGTGGGGAAGGTTCGAAGGACGCGGCGCCACGCTGACTTGCGTGCCGCCTGCGGTAGTGTCGATAGGAGTGGGGGCGCTTTCCTCTCTGCCTTGTGCGTTGCTCATGGTCTACCCGATGTTTTCAATTTGAAAACCGGTGCAGGCCCCTGCGGCGTCTTTCTGTTGTGGTCTCGCACCGCGAGGCCGATGTTCTGCGTGCGGCTGGTACTGCCAGGAAACGGCTGGTTTGCTGCCAGTGTGCTGCAGAGCAGCACGGCTGGCAAGCCTTCCAGCGTCGATTCAGACAGTACTTCTTTGCATACATCGGCATCGCGCGGGAGACAGTTGCAACCCGGCGATCTGTGCCCTGTCGGGGCACGCGCGACTGTGCTGGCGGCAGCGCCCGGCAAGGTGCTTGCCGGGGTGCCTCTTGCGGGGCCCGGCCAGCTTGCGGCCCCGAGTGCGATCGCTAGTGCGCTTCCTCCCAGTTCGCGCCGCTGCCCACTTCGGCCACCAGCGGCACGTTCAGCGTGGCGACCGAGCACATCAGCTCGGGCAGTTTCGACTTCACCAGGTCGAACTCGGCCTGCGGCACTTCGAGCACCAGTTCATCGTGCACCTGCATGATCTGGCGCGACCCGAGCCTGTCGGTTTCCAGCCAGTCCTGCACGGCGATCATCGACAGCTTGATCAGGTCGGCGGCCGTGCCCTGCATCGGCGCGTTGATGGCGGCACGCTCGGCGGCCTGGCGGCGCGGGCCGTTGCCGCCCCGGATGTCGGGCAGCCACAGGCGGCGGCCGAACACGGTTTCGACGTAACCCTGCTCGCGCGCCTTCTGGCGCGTTTCCTCCATATAGTTGGCCACGCCCGGATAGCGCATGAAGTAGCGGTCGATGTAGTGCTTGGCCGCCTCGCGCTCGATGCCCAGGTTGCTGGCCAGCCCAAACGCGCTCATGCCATAGATCAGGCCGAAGTTGATCACCTTGGCGTAGCGGCGCTGCTCGCTGGTGACGGCCTCGCGCTCCACGGCAAAGATCTCCGCGGCCGTGGCGCGGTGGATGTCCTCGCCGTTGGCGAACGCGCGGAGCAGGTTCTCGTCGCCCGAGATATGCGCCATGATGCGCAGTTCGATCTGCGAGTAGTCGGCCGACACGATCACATTGCCGGGCCCGGCGATGAACGCTTCGCGGATGCGGCGGCCTTCCTCGGTGCGCACCGGGATGTTCTGCAGGTTCGGATCGGTCGAGGCCAGCCGGCCCGTCACCGCAGTCGCCTGGCCATAGCTGGTGTGCACGCGGCCGGTCTTTGGGTTCACCATCCTGGGCAGCTTGTCGGTGTAGGTCGACTTGAGCTTGGACAGGCCCCGGTAGTCCAGCAGCAGCTTCGGCAGCGGGTAGTCTTCGGCCAGCTTCTGCAGCACCTCTTCGTCGGTTGACGGCGCGCCGCTGGCCGTCTTCTTGACCACCGGCAGCTGCATCTGGTTGAACAGGATCTCGCCGATCTGCTTTGGCGATCCCAGGTTGAACGGCTGGCCGGCAGCCTCGTGCGCGGCCTGCTCGGCTTCCAGCATGCGCTGGCCCAGGGACGCGCTCTGCGCGGCCAGTTTGTCGGCATCGATCAGCACGCCATTGCGCTCGATCTTCTGCAGCACCACCGACACCGGCATCTCGATGCCTTCGTAGACGTACTTCAGGCCCTCGTCACGTTCCAGCTGCGGCAACATCTTGCGATGCAGGCGCAGCGTGACGTCGGCGTCCTCGGCCGCGTATTCGGTGGCGCGATGCAGGTCGATCTGATCGAAGCCGATCTGGCTGGCGCCCTTGCCGCACACCTCCTCATAGGTGATCGTCTTCAGGCTCAGCAGGCGTTCGGCCAGGCTGTCCATGCCATGGTTGCGGTACGACGCCAGCACGTAGCTTTCCAGCATCGTGTCGTGCGCGATGCCGCGCAGCGTGATGCCGTGGTTCATGAACACGTGCGCGTCGTACTTCAGGTGCTGGCCCAGTTTCAGGCGCGACGGGTCTTCCAGCCACGCGCGCAGCTTGTCCAGCACGTATTCGCGCGACAGCTGGCCATGGTTTTCAAGGCCGGCCACGTCGGGGCCGCGATGTGCCACGGGAATGTAGGCGGCCTCGCCCGGCTCCGCCGACACCGAGATGCCCACCAGTTCGGCCAGCATCGGATCGAGCGAAGTGGTTTCGGTATCGATCGCCACGAGCGGCGCGTCCACCAGCTTCTGCAGCCACGCGTCGAGCGCGGCTTCGGTGGTCACCGTTTCGTAGCGGATCTGGGCCGGGGGCAGGTCTTCGGCGGTCTGGTCCTCGGCGGCGGCCGGTGCGGCATCGAACAGACCGCCCTGTGCCGGTTGTGGCGTGGCACGGGCCGCGGCGGCGCGCGCATTCGGCAGCGACTCGCCGGTGGCTTCGCGCAGCCAGGTCTTGAAGCCGTAGCGCTGGAAGAACGCCACCAGCTTGTCCTTGTCCTCGCCCAGGTCGTGCAGCGCGTGAAAGTCGGCCACGGCGTCGCGGAGATCGCAATCGGTCTTGACCGTGACCAGTTCGCGGGCGCGCGGCAGCCAGTCCAGCGTGTTGCGCAGGTTCTCGCCCACCACGCCCCTGATGCCATCGGCACCGGCCATGATGTTGTCGAGCGTGCCGTACTCGGTCAGCCACTTCACCGCTGTCTTGGGGCCCACCTTCGGCACGCCGGGAACGTTGTCCACGGCGTCGCCGATCAGCGACAGGTAGTCGACGATACGCTCGGGCGCCACGCCGAACTTGGCCACCACGCCGGGCGGGTCCAGGACTTCGCCGCTCATCGTGTTGACCAGTGTGACGCTGTCGTTGACCAACTGCGCAAGATCCTTGTCGCCCGTGGATACAACCGTACGCACGCCCTGCTGCGTGGCCTGGCAGGCCAGCGTGCCGATCACGTCGTCGGCTTCCACGCCTTCCACGACGACGATCGGCCAGCCCAGCGCGCGCACCGCCTCGTGGATCGGCTCGATCTGGCGGGCCAGGTCCTCGGGCATCGACGGGCGATGTTCCTTGTAAGCGGGATACAGATCATCGCGGAACGTCTTGCCCTTGGCGTCGAACACGCAGGCGATATACTCTGCCGGGTAATCGTTGCGCAGCTTGCGCAACATGTTGATCATGCCGTAGATTGCCCCTGTGGGCAGACCTTCGCCATTCCTCAGGTCCGGCAGCGCGTGATACGCGCGATACAGATAGCTCGATCCATCGACGAGCAAGAGTGTTTTTGGACTATCCGACATTCCCATGGACTCTAAATTGACTGGTGCCCCTATTGGCGGCGCAGACTCAGCGCCCCTCGCCGACACGGATGTTTCCGACATTTCCGGCAACACGGTGAATCCGCCGCCCGGCAAGGCCTCGGCACATGCCGCAGCCATCGCTGCCAAGGCCGATGCCGCGGCTGCCGGCAAGAACCCCGAAGAACAGGAAGCTGCCGCGCGTGCGGCGGCAGCGCGCGCGAATCCGCGCAAGATGATTCCAAGCCTGCGTGCACTGGCCGACGAAGACCGTGCGACGGCCAAGAAGGCGCGCGCCTCGTGGCAAATGTTCACGATTATGGCAGAGTTCATCGAGGCCACCGAGTACCTCTCGGAGATCCGTCCGGCCGTCTCGATCTATGGCAGCGCGCGCCTGCGCGAGGACTCGCCGTACTACCAGAAGACCATCGAAATCGCGCGGCTTTTCTCGGACGCGGGCTTCGCGGTGATCTCCGGCGGCGGCCCCGGCATCATGGAAGCGGCCAACAAGGGCGCACACGCGGGCAAGTCGGCCAGCGTGGGCCTGAACATCGAGCTGCCTCACGAACAGCAGGGCAATCCGTACCAGGACATCGCCATGCGGTTCCGCCATTTCTTCACGCGCAAGGTCACGTTCGTGAAGAATTCCGACGCGTTCATCGTCATGCCGGGCGGTTTCGGCACGCTCGACGAACTGGCCGAGGTGCTGACGCTGGTGCAGACCGGCAAGTCGCGCTCGGTGCCGGTGGTGATGTACGGCAGCCGGTTCTGGAAGGGCCTGCTGGACTGGTTCCGCTTCACGCTGCTGCCGATGGGCCTGATCGCGGAGCACGACCTGGACCTGATGAAGATCGTCGACGAACCGCAGGAAGTGCTCGAAGCCGTGTACGAGTACTACGAGAAGCGCGGCGGCGACAACCCGATTCCGCCCAAGGAAGAAATGTTCTATCTGTAAGGCATTACGCGCCACATCCACCGGCCGGCCGACAGGCCCGGCAGGTGGACGCAAGGCCACGGGAGCGACCCGGAAAACGACAGGAATTGCTAGAATGGAAGCCTGCCCACCTGCCACATCCGGCGCCGCCGGCTGCATGCAGGCCAATTCCGCGTCGCGGGCCCATCTGCCCGCGCGCACAGGAGCCTCAGATGACTTCCCCTTCGCAACCGGGCGCCACGCTGGCCGATCTGAAAGCCGCCATCGGCCGCCACGGCTATCTGCTCGCGCTCGCCGCTACCGTCCTGGCACTGACTGCCACCCAGGCGGCGCTGGCAGAGGAAACCAGCAATGCGCTGACGCAGCAGGAACTCAATAAAATCAACAACCAGCCGATTGCTCCCGCCGCGAAGAGCCAGTTGAACCAGCCCCGCGAGCCGAGCTTCCAGTTGCGGGAACGCGACGGCACCCAGGTGACCGAATACCGCGACAAGGGCCGCGCCACCGAAATCCAGGTGCAGTCCGGTTTTGGCACGAAGTACGAGATGAGCAAACCCGAAGACAGTTCGCCCCGGATTCGTGACCACGACGTGAACCGCGTGCCGTCGGTAAACCTGAAATTCTGAGCCCGGTCCCGAGCCGTTCCGAGGATCGATCCGGCAGACCTGATAGTCTTACGCCTTTCTCACCCACGATCCGCGCCGGCGCCGCTTGCCTGGCGAGGATCGCGCCGGCCCTCCGGCAGCAATGCCGCGGCGGCGGAACGTGACCTTGCGGTTGCGGTCCGTCGTCCCTCCGTTTCGTACCAATTTGACAGTATGGCCGTATTTACCACGGTCTCGCAGGACGAGATCGCCCGCTGGCTGCTTGATTACGACCTTGGCGAAGTGCGCGCGCTGCGCGGTATCGCCTCGGGCATCGAGAACAGCAACTTCTTTCTGACCATGGAGCAGGATGGCGTCACGCGTGAGTACGTGCTGACCATCTTCGAGCGGCTTCGGTTCGACCAGCTGCCCTACTACCTGCACCTGATGGATCATCTGGCCCGCCACGGCATCAGCGTGCCGGCCCCGATGCCGGCGCGCGATGGCGAGATCCTGCGCGAACTGAAAGGCAAGCCGGCCACCATCGTCACGCGCCTGCCCGGCGCGTCGCAGCTGGCCCCGGCGGCCGACCACTGTGCCGAAGTCGGCACGATGCTGGCACGCATGCACCTGGCCGGCCAGGACTATCCACGCCAGCAGCCGAACCTGCGCAGCCTGGCCTGGTGGCAGCAGACCGCGCCCGAGATCACGCCGTTCCTGGACGCTGGCCAGCGCCAGCTGCTGACCGACGAGATCGCGCACCAGACGGCCTTCTTCGGCAGTGCCGACTACGCCGCGCTGCAGGGCGGGCCGTGCCATTGCGACCTGTTCCGCGACAACGTGCTGTTCGATACGGTCGATGGCCGGCATCGGCTGGGCGGCTTCTTCGATTTCTACTTCGCCGGCGACGACAAGTGGCTGTTCGACCTGGCGGTGACCGTCAACGACTGGTGCATCGACCTTGCAACCGGCGCGCTCGACCCGGTCCGCGCGCAGGCCATGCTGCGTGCCTACGACGCGGTCCGCCCGCTGACAAAGGTGGAAGCCGGGCACTGGCAGGACATGATGCGCGCCGGCGCGCTGCGCTTCTGGGTGTCGCGCCTGTGGGATTTCTACCTGCCGCGCGAAGCCGACATGCTCCAGCCGCACGATCCGACCCACTTCGAACGCATCCTGCGCCGTCGCATCGACGACGGGGCGACGCTCCCCTGGATCTGATTCGCCATGCAACTACTGGAAGTTTCCGCCAAGGAAGGCTACGTCTGGCTGCGCCAGGGAATCTGGCTGTTCCGCAAGAACCCGCTGGCGTTCCTGATGCTGCTGTTCATCTACCTGATCGCCGCCCAGCTGGCGATCTTCGTGCCGCTGTTCGGCATCATCGCCCTGCTGGTCTTCACGCCCGGCCTGTACGTGGGCGTGATGACGGCCTGCCGCGAGGTCATCCAGAACAAGCGGGTGCTGCCCACCATCCTGCTGGCCGGATTCCGGACCAACGGCAAGCAGGCCACGCGCCACCTGCTGGTGCTCGGGGCCATCTATGCGGTGCTGGTGTTCTCGCTGAGCCTGATCGCCACGGCCGTGGTCGATATCGGCGCGGTGGCGCCCATCGTGCTGCGCGGCGAAGAGCCGTCGGCCGATGCCATCCGCCAGCTGTACTTCGCGCTGCTGGTCGGCGCGGTGCTGTACACGCCGGTGGCGATGATGTTCTGGTTCGCGCCGCTGCTGGCCGCCTGGCACCAGGTGCCGCCGGTCAAGGCGCTGTTCTTCAGCTGGACGGCCTGCTGGCGCAACCGCGGCGCGTTCTTCACCTATGCGGTGATGTTCGCGGTGCTACTGGTGGCGGTGCCGCTGGTGCTGGAAACGGTCTTCGCGGCGCTGGGCGCGCAGGCGGTGATGTCGTTCCTGGTGACACCGTACTCGCTGCTGATGCTGGCGATCCTGTACTGCTCGTTCTACGCCACCTATCGTGGCTGCTTCAATATCGTGCCGCCCGGCGAGGCAGCGGAAAGCGCCCGGCAGGCCTGATCCTGCCACGCCCTGACGCACCTGACGCACCTGACGGTTCCTGCCGCGCCCCGCTGCCGCCATCGGCACCGGGGCGCAAATCCATCCTCAGTCGATCGGATCCAGCTTCGCCACCGCCAGCGCCAGCCACTTGGCGCCGTGCCGCTTGAAGTCGATATTGGCGCGCGCATCGGCGCCCTCGCCTTCCAGCGCCTTGATCCTGCCCTCGCCGAACTTCGTGTGGAACACGTTCTGTCCCACGCGGAAGCCGGTGGCCGCGGCGCGCTTTTCCTCGGCGTAGTTCTTGCCCGTGTCCATGCCGCCCGTGGCCTTGCTGCCCGTGTACGGCACGTCCTCGGCACGCTTGAACCAGTCGCGGCCCCAGGCGCTGTCGCGCTCCTGGCGGCTGACGCCATAGTTGCCGTACGAAGCCTGGCCTTGGGGCGTGATCCACTTCAGCGCCGGTTCGGGCAGTTCCTCGAAGAATCGTGAACGCACGTGGTAGCGCATCTGGCCGTGCAGCACGCGGCTCTGGGCAAACGACAGGTACAGCCGCTCGCGCGCCCGGGTGATGGCCACGTACATCAGGCGGCGCTCCTCCTCCAGGCCGTCGGCTTCCATGGCGCTGTTCTCGTGCGGGAACAGGCCCTCTTCCAGGCCGGTGATGAACACCACATTGAATTCGAGCCCCTTGGCCGCGTGCACGGTCATCATCTGCACCGCGTCCTGGCCGGCCTGCGCCTGGTTGTCGCCCGCCTCCAGCGAGGCGTGCGTCAGGAAAGCCACGATCGGGGTCATCACCACCGGCAACTGCTCGGGGTCCAGCACCTGCTGGTCCTGGTCGCCCTGCGCCAGCGCTGGCGCGGCGTCGCGGCTGGCGGGCAGCATGCGGGCCAGCGCGTCGAGGCCGTAGCCCTCTTCCACGACGAAGGCCTGGGCGGCCGTCACCAGTTCCTGCAGGTTCTCGATGCGGTCCTGGCCTTCCTTTTCGGTCTGGTAATGCGTGAGCAACCCGCTGGTATTCGTCACGTATTCCACGGTTTGCGCCAGCGTCATGCGGCTGGTCTCCGCGCGCATCTGTTCGATCAGGCGCAGGAAGGCCGCCAGCGACGTGCCGCCCTTGCCGGGCACGTAGGCCACCGCCTCGGCCAGCGAGCAGTTGTACTGGCGCGCGGCGTCCTGCAGGGTTTCCAGCGTCTTGGCCCCGATGCCGCGCGTCGGGAAGTTGACCACCCGGCCGAACGCGGCGTCGTTGCGCGGATTTTCGATCAGCTGGAGGTACGCCAGCGCGTGCTTGACTTCGGCGCGCTCGAAGAAGCGCAGGCCGCCATAGACGCGGTACGGGATGCCTGACGAAAAAAGTGCGTGTTCGATCACGCGCGATTGCGCGTTGCTGCGATACAGGATCGCCACCTCCGACCGCGCCATACCCTGGGCGATCTGGTCGCGGATTTCCTCAACGATCCACGATGCCTCCTGCCCGTCCGAGCCGGCCTGGAACACCCGCACCGGCTCGCCATGCCCCGCGTCGGTGCGCAGGTTCTTGCCAAGCCGGCGCGCGTTGTGCGAGATCAGGTGGTTGGCGCTATCGAGGATGTGTCCGTGCGACCGGTAGTTCTGCTCGAGCTTGATCATGTGCCGCACGCGGAATTCCTGCTCGAAATCGCGCATGTTGCCGACATTTGCGCCCCGGAACGCGTAGATGCTCTGGTCGTCGTCGCCGACCGCGAACACCGCCGCGGCGTTGCCCGTGCCGTAGCCGGCCAGCAGCTTGAGCCAGCGGTACTGCAGCACGTTGGTATCCTGGAACTCGTCGACCAGCACGTGGCGGAAGCGGTGCTGGTAGTGCTGGCGGATGGCGTCGTTGTAGCGCAGCAGTTCGTAGCAGCGCAGCAGCAGTTCGGCAAAATCGACCACGCCCTCGCGCTGGCACTGCTCGTCGTAGGCGGCGTACAGGTCGACAAAGCGGCGGTTGAAGTCGTCGTTGGCCTCGACGTCGGCCGGCCGCAGGCCCTGTTCCTTGGCGTTGTTGATGAAGTACTGCAGGTTCTTGGCCGGGTACTTCTCGTCGTCGACGTTGAGCTGCTTGAGCAGCCGCTTGAGGGCGGAAAGCTGGTCCTGGCTGTCCAGGATGGCAAAGGTCTGGGGCAGCCCGGCGTCGCGGAAGTGCGCCCGCAGCATGCGGTTGCACAGGCCGTGGAACGTCCCGATCCACATGCCGCGCGTGTTGATCGGCAGCATCGACGACAGCCGCGTCTGCATTTCCTTGGCGGCCTTGTTCGTGAAGGTCACGGCCAGGATGCCGGCCGGGGACACCCGCCCGTTCTGGATCAGCCAGGCGATGCGCGTGGTCAGCACGCGGGTCTTGCCGCTGCCCGCGCCGGCCAGGATCAGGGCCGGTTCGTCCGGCAAAGTGACGGCGGCGTGTTGTTCGGCGTTGAGATTGGCAAGCAGGCTGGACATCGGATCGGGGCCAATAAAGTAGGCGGCAATTATACCGGCGGCCGCCGCCCGGACCTGTCGGCAGCCGCCGCGCGCAAGCCTCCGGCTGCCCGCTCCCGGCCCGGAAATGCGCATCGGTACGCCGGCTCCCCTATAATTTGACGTTTTCCCCGGCCGAACGCCGCCGCCCGCCCCGCCGCGAGCCGGTCCGAGCCCCGATCCGCATTCCAAGCATCCCAAGACATCCGAGCATGACCGCAGAAGACCAGTCCCTTGCCAAGAGCTTCGAACCCGCCGCCATCGAGGCCAAATGGGGCCCCGAGTGGGAGCGCCGCGGCATCGCCCAGCCCACTTTCGATGCGAACCGTCCCGATTTCGCCATCCAGCTGCCGCCGCCGAATGTGACCGGCACGCTGCATATGGGGCACGCGTTCAACCAGACGATCATGGACGGCCTGGCCCGCCATGCGCGCATGCGCGGCGCCAACACGCTCTGGGTGCCGGGCACCGACCACGCCGGCATCGCCACGCAGATCGTGGTGGAACGCCAGCTTGAGGCGCAAGGCGTGTCGCGCCACGACCTGGGGCGCGAGAAGTTCACCGAGAAGGTCTGGGCCTGGAAGGAAGAATCGGGCTCCACCATCACGCGCCAGGTGCGCCGCATGGGTGCGTCGATCGACTGGACGCGCGAGTACTTCACGATGTCTCCCGAGATGTCGAGCGCCGTGACCGAAGTCTTCGTGCGCCTGTATGAACAGGGCCTGATCTACCGCGGCAAGCGCCTGGTCAACTGGGACCCGGTCCTGGGCACCGCCGTGTCCGACCTGGAAGTGGACAGCGTCGAGGAAGAAGGCTCGCTCTGGCATATCCACTACCCGCTGGCCGAACCGGACACCGTGCGCGGCCTGACCCATCTGACCGTGGCCACCACGCGCCCCGAGACGATGCTGGGCGACACGGCCGTGATGGTGCACCCCGAGGACGAGCGTTACGCGCACCTCATCGGCAAGTTCGTGCACCTGCCGCTGACTGATCGCAAGATTCCGGTGATTGCCGACGAGTACGTCGACCGCGAATTCGGCACCGGCGTGGTCAAGGTGACCCCGGGCCACGACTTCAACGACTACGCCGTGGGCCAGCGCCACAACCTGCCGCAGCTGTCGATCCTGACGCTGGACGCCAAGGTGGTGGCCGACGCGCCGGCTGCCTACGCCGGCATGGACCGTTTTGACGCCCGCAGGCAGATGGTGGCCGACCTTGAAGCCCAGGGCCTGCTGGGCGAGGTCAAGAAGCACAAGCTGATGGTGCCGCGCAGCGAGCGCACCGGCAGCGTGATCGAACCGATGCTGACCGACCAGTGGTTCGTCGCGATGAGCAAGCCGGCGCCGGAAGGCACGTTCAACCCCGGTCGCTCGATTGCCGAGGTGGCACTGGACGCCGTGCAGGGCGGCGAAATCAAGCTGGTGCCCGAGAACTGGATCAACACCTACAACCAGTGGCTGGCCAATATCCAGGACTGGTGCATCAGCCGCCAGCTGTGGTGGGGCCACCAGATCCCGGCGTGGTATGACGATGCCGGCAACTGCTTTGTCGCCCGCACCGAGGAAGACGCCCGCGCCAAGGCACAGGCGGCCGGCAGCACCGGCCCGCTGCGCCGCGAGGAAGACGTGCTGGACACGTGGTTCTCGTCCGCGCTGGTGCCGTTCTCGTCGCTGGGCTGGCCCGCGGAAACGCCCGAACTGAAGCACTTCCTGCCGTCGTCGGTGCTGGTCACGGGCTACGACATCATCTTCTTCTGGGTGGCGCGCATGGTCATGATGACCAAGCACTTCACCGGCAAGGTGCCGTTCCATACCGTGTACGTCCACGGCCTGGTGCGCGACTCCGAAGGCAAGAAGATGAGCAAGTCCGAGGGCAACACGCTGGACCCGGTGGACCTGATCGACGGTATCGAGCTCGATCCGCTGCTCAGGAAGCGCACCACCGGCCTGCGCCGCCCCAAGGACGCCCCCAAGATCGAAGCCAAGACGAAGAAGGAATTCCCCCAGGGCATTCCGGCCTTCGGCGCCGACGCGCTGCGCTTCACGTTCGCGTCGCTGGCCACGCTGGGCCGGAACATCAATTTCGACACCGGCCGCTGCGAGGGCTATCGCAACTTCTGCAACAAGCTCTGGAACGCCACGCGCTTCGTACTGATGAACACCGAGGGCCATGACTGCGGCATGGGCCCGTGCGAGAAGGATTGCGGCCCGGACGGCTACCTGCATTTCTCGCAGGCCGACCGCTGGATCGTGTCGCTGCTGCAGCGCGTGGAAGCCGATGTCGAGAAGGGCTTCGACGAGTACCGCTTCGACAATATCGCCAGCGCGATCTACAAGTTCGTCTGGGACGAGTACTGCGACTGGTACCTGGAACTGGCCAAGGTGCAGATCCAGACCGGCACCGAGGCGCAACAGCGCGCCACGCGCCGCACGCTGCTGCGCGTGCTGGAGACGGTGCTGCGCCTGGCCCACCCGATCATTCCGTTCATCACCGAGGAACTGTGGCAGAAGGTGGCGCCGCTGGCCGCCCGCGCCAAGGGCGACGGCAGCGAGACCATCGCCACGCAGGCCTACCCGCTGCCGGCCGCGGCCAAGATCGACGAGGCCGCCGAAGCCTGGGTGGCCCAGCTCAAGGCCGTGGTGGACGCCTGCCGCAACCTGCGCGGCGAAATGAACATCTCGCCGGCCCAGCGCATCCCGTTGTATGCCCATGGGGACAGCGCGTTCCTGAAGGAAGCCGCCGCCCAGGTGCAGGCCCTGGCGAAACTTTCCGAAGTGAAGGTGTTCGAAGACGAAGCCGAGCTGCAGCGCGAGGGTGCCGGCGCCCCGGTGGCCATCGTCGGCGGCAATCACCTGCTGCTGAAGATCGAGATCGACGTGATGGCCGAGCGCGCGCGCCTTTCCAAGGAGATTGAGCGGATCGCGGGCGAGATCGGAAAGTGCCGTGGCAAACTCTCCAACGAGAGCTTTGTCGCCAAGGCTCCTCCGGCCGTCGTGGCACAGGAAACGCAGCGTTTGTCGGATTTCGAACAGACGCTGGCAAAGCTGCAGGATCAACTACAGCGTCTGCCGTCCTGAATGTGATGGTCAGGTCCGTCCGGACTGTAAGTCGGACGAAACCCGACAGACGGCTCCTCCCTCGTACGGCACGGTATTACACCGGATTAAAAAGGAAGCTGAAATGGAAAACCGCGTCACCAAAGCAGTCTTTCCCGTTGCAGGGCTAGGCACCCGATTCCTGCCCGCCACCAAGGCGAGTCCCAAGGAAATGCTGCCGGTGGTGGACAAGCCGCTGATCCAGTACGCCGTGGAAGAGGCCATGGCCGCAGGCATCAACGAGATGATCTTCGTGACGGGCCGCTCCAAGCGGGCCATCGAGGACCATTTCGACAAGGCCTACGAACTGGAAATGGAGCTTGAGGCCAAGAACAAGCAGGCGCTGCTTGACGTCGTGCGCTCCATCAAACCCAAGAACGTGGAATGCTTCTACGTGCGCCAGCCCGAGGCGCTGGGCCTGGGGCACGCGGTGCTGTGCGCCGCCCGCCTGGTGGGCGATGCGCCGTTTGCCGTCATGCTGGCCGATGACCTGCTGGATGGCGAGTCCGACGAGCCGGTGATGAAGCAAATGGTGGACATCTACAACCACTACAACTGTTCGGTGCTGGGCGTGGAGGAAATCTCGCCGGAACAAAGCCGGTCCTATGGCGTGGTCGATGGCCGCGAGTGGGACGAGCGAGTGATCAAGATGTCCGGCATCATCGAAAAGCCGGCGCCCGAGAATGCCCCGTCGAACCTGGGCGTGGTAGGCCGCTACATCCTGACCCCGCGCATCTTCGAACACATCCGCAATCTCAAGCCCGGTGCCGGCGGCGAGTTCCAGCTGACCGATGCCATCCAGGCGATGCTGGACCAGGAGCAGGTGCTGGCCTACCGCTACAAGGGCGTACGTTACGACTGCGGCAGCAAGCTCGGCTACCTGAAGGCCACCGTGGAATTCGCGCTCAAGCACCCCGAGGTACGCGAGGAATTCAGCGCCTACCTCGCGCAGCGCGGCTGACCGGTCACTATCGGGCATCGCCGCCACGGCGTCCGCCCAAACAAAAACCGCCTCTCCGGAGGCGGTTTTTGGTTTTTATGCCCGTTCGGGGCAGGAAGGCCAGGCTCAGCGGCGCTTCATGTAGAACACGAACACCTTGTCCACTTCCGCATGGGACAGCAGTTCGTTACCGGTCTGCTTGGCAAAAGCCTGGAAGTCGCGCGTGGCGCCGGGGTCGGTGGCCAGCACCTTGAGCACTTCGCCGCTGGCCATGTCGGCCAGCGCCTTCTTGGTCCGCAGGATCGGCAGCGGGCAGTTCAGGCCGCGCGCGTCCACTTCTTTCTGGAATTCCATTCCTCTCACCTTCTAATTCTGGTTGATGCCGTATTGTAGCGAAGCAGCGACCAGGCTGAAGTCGGTCGGCCGGCGCGGATCTGCAATGTCCTCGCCGGTGGCTCGGTCGAAGAAGCGCACCGGCAAGCCGCGCCGCTCCAGGAAGTCTGCCACGGCAAATCCGGTACCGGCGTTCCAGATCCGCATCTTGTCCGGCGCCACGAGCTTGTACTCGACCAGCTCCTCCGACAGGCGGATATCGCCCTCGGCCCGCACGTGGTAGGCAATGATCAACTCGTTCTTGCGCATGAACTCGTAGACGCCGATCAGCGAGGCCGACACCGTATCGAGGTTGGTCTCTTCCTTGAGTTCGCGCGCCACGCCCAGTTCGGGCGTCTCGTCGCGTTCCATGAAGCCGGTGACCAGCGCGAACATCTTCTCCGGCCACGCCGCATTGCGCGCCAGCAGCAGCTTGCCTTCGTACTCGACCACGGCCGCCAGCACCGGCAGCGGGTTGTCCCAGTGCACAAAACCGCAGCCGTCCTGCACGCAGGCATGGCGAAACCGCCCGGACATCGGCAGGTGTTCCAGTTCCGCGCCGCAGCGCGGGCAGAATCGATAGGGTTGCATCGTGGGGGCTCCTGGGACTTTCTGGTTATCGTTGTGGCTATCGTTGAATCTTCAAAATCAGGCGCATGCGGCGCGGATATCGGCGGCAAACGCTTCCACCGTTTCCGGCTGCAAGTCCCACGCGCACATCATGCGGCAGCCGCCTGCGCCGATGAACGTGTAGAACAGCCAGCCCTTGGCCCGCAGCGCCTCGATGGCCGGCAGCGGCAGCTCGGCAAACACAGCATTGGCCTGGGTCGGAAACATGATGCGCACGCCCGGGACATCGGCAATGCGCTGGGCCAGCAGCGTGGCCATCGCGTTGGCATGGCGACCGTTCCTGAGCCATACATCGTTTTCCAGCATGCCGAGCCACGGCGCCGAGATAAAGCGCATCTTCGACGCCAGATGCCCGGCCTGCTTGACCCGGTACGCGAAATCCTCGGCCAGCCGGCGGTCGAAGAACACCACGGCCTCGCCCACCGGCAGGCCGTTCTTGGTGCCGCCGAAGCACAGCACGTCCACGCCGGCACGCCAGGTGATCTCGGACGGATGCACGCCCAGCGACGCCACCGCGTTGGCAAAGCGCGCCCCATCCATATGCACGCGCAACTGCCGGCGCTTGGCGATGGCCGCGATGGCCCGCACCTCGTCCACGGAATAGACCGTGCCCACCTCCGTGGCCTGCGTCAGCGACACCACGCGCGGCTTCGGATAGTGGATATCCGAGCGGCGCGTGACCAGCGCCTCCACGGCATCGGGCGTCAGCTTGCCGTTCTCGCCGGGCGCGGTGAGCAGCTTCGAACCGTTCGAGAAGAACTGCGGCGCGCCGCACTCGTCGGTCTCGATATGGGCCAGCTCGTGGCAGATCACCGAGTGGTATGACTGGCACAGCGACGACAGCGCCAACGAATTGGCCGCCGTGCCATTGAACACGAAAAAGACCTCGCAATCGGTCTGGAACAGGTCGCGGATGCGATCGCATACCTTCTGCGTCCAGCTGTCGTCGCCATAGGCTTTCTCATGGCCCGTGGCGTTGGCCTCCAGAAAATACTTCAGCGATTCCGGACAAAAGCCGGCGTAGTTGTCGGAGGCGAACTGCTGCATGGCGGAAACTGCGGAGGTCATCGGTTCAAACCCTGCCTGGCATCACTGCTTGTCGAGCCACAGCTCACCGCCGGTGGCCCAGTTCTCGCGCTTGATGTCGGTGATGATGATGTCGACGGCGCCGGCCGAGCAGCCAAGCGTCTCGCACGTGACGCGCGTGATTTCCTCGACGAACTTGCGCTTCTGGTCAACGGTGCGGCCTTCGAACATCTCTACGTGAAACGTGGGCATTGCATGGCTCCTTTACGAGTTTTCAGTCTTTATAGGTGGGATCGATTTTATCCAGTCTGCGCAGCAGCGCGGGCCATTCCATCACGCCCTCGACGGCGCCGTTGTCGAACAGATGCAGCGACGTCTTGTCCGCGATGGCCGGCGGCGGCTGCACGGTGGCGCTGCCCAGCTGGGCCCCGAGCTGGATCTCGCACGCCTTGATCAGCGTGGCCATCAGTACGTAGGCTTCGGCCACGGTGCGACCGACCGTCAGCGTGCCATGGTTACGCAGCAGCATGGCCGGATGGCCGCCCAGCGACGCGGTCAGGCGCGCGCCTTCGGCGGGCGTGAACGCCAGGCCTTCGTAGTCGTGATAAGCCATACGGCCGTGAAAACGCAGGGCGTGCTGCGACAGCGGGAGCAGCCCTTCGGCCTGGGCGGACACAGCAATGCCGGCGGTGTTATGCAGGTGCATCACGCACTGCGCATCGGCACGCGCGGCATGCACGGCCGCGTGCAGCGCAAAGCCCGTGACGTTGACCGGATGCACGGGTTCACCGACCACTTCGCCCCGGCCATTGATCTTCACGAGGTCCGAGGCGCGAATCTCGTCGAAGGCAAAGCCGAACGGATTGATCAGGAAATGGTCGGGCTCACCGGGCACGGTGGCCGAGATATGGGTGTAGATGAGGTCATCCCAGCGTTCCAGCGCGGCCAGCCGGTAGGCGGCGGCCAGGTCCACGCGCACGCGCGCTTCATCGGGGCTGATGGGCAGTACCGGGCCGTTGGCACGTCCGGGCTGCAAGGCAAAAGACATGGGGGCTTGGCTTTCGCGCCGCCCTGCAGCGCCGGCGCGGGGGCGTCCGGGTCGAGTGAGCGGCGAAGCCGATACTGTAGCGCAGTCGCTAGCGCGGCGTGTGTCCGTCCACCGGCATCGTGCGCCACATCCACAGGTAGATCAGCGCGCCTGTCAGCAGCGCCAGCGCCGCCACGCCCAGCGAGGCGCCGAAGCCGCCCGTGCGGGCTACGAGCGCCGTGGCCAGCGGCGGCCCCGCAATCTGCCCGATGGCGTAGGCGGCCGTCATCAGGCCGATCAGCTTGGCCGCGCGGCCGCCCCACAGGCGCCGCGCCTCCCGCATCGCAAACGACACCAGCGCGGTGAACGGCAAACCCACCAGCAGGCTGCTCAGCGCAAAGCCCGCCACGGTGGGCCACACGGCGGCCACGCCCACCCCAGCCGCCTGCAGCGTGTACAGCACCATCATCATGCGGCGGTTGTCGTGATGCATGCCGACCCGGGTGGCCAGCCAGGCGCCGACCGCCACGCCGGCGCCCAGTATCGGCCAGAACAGGTCGGCCCAGACGCTGCCGGGCATGGCATGCCGGGCGATGACCGGCAGGAACGTGGCCGTGATGATGTATCCGAAGCCCGCCAGGCCGTAGGCCAGCGTCAGCGCCCAGGTTTCGACGTCCAGGCGCGGCGTCGGCGCCGCCGTGGTCGCCGCGCCCGGCGTGGCACCGTGCAGGGACGCCGGGGCCGGCGATCCGTAGACGCGCCATACCGGCAACAGCATCACGGCGCCGAGGATCGTGAATGTGATCCACCCCCAGTTGGCCTGCCACCCCGCGCCTACCATGGCAAAGGCGGAAAGCCCGGTCACCACGATGCCGATGCCCGGCCCGCAGAACATCAGCCCGCCCAGCGTGGGATGACCCAGTTCGGCCAGCCGCTGCATGCACCAGGCGGTACCGTAGACCATCACCAGGGCACTGGCGATGCCGGCCAGCGTGCGCCAGGCCAGCCAGGCCGGCATGCCGCCGGGCAGCGCCATCGCCAGTGTCAGGACGACGGTCAGCGCCAGTGCGCCGCGCACCATCCGTACCGGGTCCGGCCGGATAAACAGGCACAGCACTGCGCCCACCAGATAGCCGATGTAGTTCAGCGTCGCCAGCGCGCTGCCCTCGGCCAATGTGACCGTGCCGTCGTGCAGCATCATTGGGAGCAGCGGCGTGAAGGCGAATCGGCCAATGCCCATGGCCAGCGCCAGCGACACCAGACCGGCCAGCGCCACGGCCAGCGGCCCGGCGGTCGGCCGGGCTTCGGCGGGGCTGGCGGAAACGTCAACGTTGGCGAAGGGCAAGCGTGGCATCGGATAGGAAGCGAGCGGACATCTGGAGCATTTCTGAATTGTTGACTATGCTATGCCCGAACAATCCATCACGGAAAATGAATAATTGAGATGCAACCCATCTCAATTTGAATGGAAATAGCATATGGACCTGGCCGCACTGGAGATTTTTCGTACGGTGGTGGAAACCGGCGGCATCACGCGGGCCGCCGAACGGCTGCATCGGGTGCAGTCGAACGTGACCACGCGCATCCGGCAACTGGAGCAATCGCTGGGGGTGGAGCTTTTTGTCAGGGATGGGCGACGCATGGTGCTCACGCCGGCCGGCCAGACCTTGTTCGACTATGCCTGCCGCATCCTGCAGCTGTCCGAGGAAGCGAAGCATGCGGTGCAGCCGGCGCATCCGCACGGACGGCTGCGGATCGCGTCGATGGAAAGCACGGCGGCCAGCCGCCTGCCGAACATGCTGGCGGCCTATCACCAGCAATGGCCGGACGTGGAGCTGGAGCTGGTCACGCTGATCACCAGCAAGGCGCTCGACGCGGTGCGCCGTTTCGAGGTGGATTGCGCATTCGTGGCCGAACCGCTGGGCGACCCGGATCTGGTCAGCCTGCCCGCGTTCGACGAAGAACTGGTGATCGTGTCCAGCACCAGCCATCGGCCCATCCAGTCGCCCGAGGACGTCGAGCGCGCCACGCTGCTGGCGTTCGAGACCGGCTGCAACTACCGCACCCGCTTCGAGCAGTGGTTTGGCCAGTGCGGCCGGGGCATGAACCGCGTGATCCAGCTTGGCTCGTATCACGCCATCGTCACCTGCGCGGCGGCCGGCATCGGCGTGGGCATCGTGCCGCGATCGGTGCTGGCGCTCTATCGCAACCTGCCGCAGATCGGCATCCATCCGCTGGGCGACACCGGACGCGTCACCACCGTGCTCGCCTGGCATCCCTCGATGGCAGGCACCGCGCTGATGGCGCTGGCCGACATGCTGGCCGATCGGATGGGTACGCTCGACGATACCCGGGCGGTAGCCTGAGGAGGCTGGGGTGGCCTGAGCATGCGGCCGCCTGGCTGAGGCGTGCGCCTTCGCTTCGCCCTGCAGGATGTGGCCGGTCGCCTACACTGAAAGTGGCGCGGCCACGGCATTCACGGCGGGCCGCGCACCGCCATGACACACGCATATGCGTTACACCGGCCACCGCCGCCTGCCGGCCACTGGCACTGGTCGCATGGACTCGCGCTGGCCTGCGTGAGCCTGTTATTGCTGACGGTCTCCGGCGCGCTTGCCCAGCGGGCCGCTCCCGAGCGGGCGATATCGGTCATGGCGTCGTCCGTGGCCCCGGTCTACGTCGTCCCGGTGCAGGGCGCCATCAGCCCCGCCAGCGCCAGTTTCGCCGTGCGCAGCATCGAGCGCGCCCGCAAGCAGGGCGCCCAGCTGATCGTGCTGGAAATGGACACACCCGGCGGCCTCGACAAATCGATGCGCGACATCATCCAGGCCATCCTGGCGTCGGCGGTGCCCGTGGCCACGTACGTCTATCCAGGCGGCGCACGCGCGGCCAGCGCCGGCACCTACATCCTCTATGCCAGCCATGTCGCCGCCATGGCGCCCGGCACGAACCTGGGCGCGGCCAGCCCGGTGGCCATCGGCATCGGCGGACCGAGGCCCGAGGCCGCCCCTGCCCCGGCATCGGCGCCTGCCAGCGCCCCGGCCGGCGAAGACACCATGACGCGCAAGCAGATGCACGACGCATCGGCCTATATCCGCGGTTTGGCGCAGTTGCGGCACCGCAATGCCGAATGGGGCGAACGGGCAGTCCGCGAAGCGGTGAGCCTGTCCGCTGACGAAGCAGTCGCGCAGAAGGTGGCCGATCTGGTGGCGCCCGACCTGCCCGCCCTGCTCCGGCAACTGGACGGCCGGCAGGTCGAGGCCGCAGGCGCCACGCGCACACTGCATACGGCCGGCGCGCCCATCGTCACGCTGGAACCCGACTGGCGCAGCCGGCTGCTGGCGGTCATCACCGACCCTAGCGTGGCCCTGATCCTGATGATGATCGGCATCTACGGGCTGATCTTCGAATTTTCCACGCCTGGCATGGTGATCCCTGGCATCGCCGGGGCGATCTGCCTGCTGCTGGGCCTGTTCGCGCTGCAGATGCTGCCCATCAACTACGCCGGGCTCGCGCTGATCGCGTTCGGCGTGGGGTGCATGGTGGCCGAGGTGTTCCTGCCGACGTTCGGCGCCGTGGGCGTGGGCGGCATCATTGCGTTCGCGTTTGGGGCGGTGATGCTGATCGACACCGACGTGCCGGGCTTCGGCGTGCCGCTTTCGCTGATTGCCGCGCTGTCCGGCATTTCGGCAGTATTCCTGTTCGGCATGTCCGCGCTGCTGCTGCGGGCGCGGCGGCGGCCCGTGGTCAGCGGGGCCGACACGCTGGTGGGCAGCGTCGGCGTCGTGGTGACGGACACGGAGACCGACCCGACCGACCCGACCGACAGTTGGGCGATGGTCCGCGGCGAACAATGGCGCATCCGCAGCAACCGCCCGCTGGCACGCGGCGATGCCGTGCGCGTGACCGGCCGTCACGGCCTGGTGCTGGATGTCACTTCGATTCACGATGCCTGACACAACAAGGAGCCCGACATGGCATTCGGATTCAGCTTCGGTGGACTGGTCTTCCTGCTCGTGCTGCTGGTGGTGTCTGCCTTCCGCGTGCTGCGCGAGTATGAACGGGGGGTGGTGTTCATGCTGGGCCGCTTCTGGCGCGTCAAGGGCCCCGGCCTGGTGCTGATCATTCCGGCCGTGCAGCAGATGGTTCGCGTGGACCTGCGCACCGTCGTCCTGGACGTGCCGCCACAGGACGTGATCTCGCACGACAACGTGTCGGTCAAGGTCAACGCGGTGGTGTACTTCCGCGTGGTGGACCCGGAGCGCGCCATCATCCAGGTGGCCAACTTCCTGGAAGCCACCAGCCAGCTGGCGCAGACCACGCTGCGCTCGGTGCTGGGCAAGCACGAACTCGACGAGATGCTGGCCGAGCGAGAGAAGCTCAACCTCGATATCCAGAAGGTGCTCGATGCCCAGACCGATGCCTGGGGCATCAAGGTATCGACTGTCGAGATCAAGCACGTCGACCTGAACGAGTCGATGGTGCGCGCCATCGCCCGCCAGGCCGAAGCCGAGCGCGAGCGGCGCGCCAAGATCATTCATGCCGAAGGCGAGCTCCAGGCATCGGAAAAGCTGCTTGAAGCCGCCCGGATGCTGGCGCGCCAGCCCCAGGCCATGCAGCTGCGCTACCTGCAGACGCTGACGCAGATCGCGGGCGACAAGAGTTCGACGATCGTGTTTCCGTTACCGATCGATATCGTGTCGACACTGACGGGGGGTGGGGGGAAGTAGGCGCGGACACGTGTTCGGCAGGATTGATGGCGGACAAGCAAGCTGACTACCAGCCCTGAAGTTCAGATCTGTCTCATTTGCACAGGCGCTGACGACGCCTACGATAGGCCTCGATCCATTCCATCGAGGCCAATACATGAGGGACTTCGCACTGTTCGGCTGGTTCGTGTTCAACATTGCCATTCCGTTGCTGGCGCCGCTGGCGCTCCTGCCGCTCATCAAGATTCCAAGGGCCTTGCGCCAGCGCAGCCGTGGCGTCGTCATGCGCGCCGTCCAGAACGGGCAGTTGCTCTGGGCCGCGATCCCGATGAGCGCGAGCGCCTGCTACCTGCTCGCCCAACACCTGGGCATCAATGACATCCGCAGCCAATGGATGTGGACCGCGCTGACCGCCCATGTGGCGCTCATCGTGTTCGCCGCAGTGCTGGTGCTCCTTGGCGCTGTCGAGGCAAGCCTTGCCGCCCCGGGCGCCGCGGCGCCGAAATGGCCGCTCGTCCTGTCCTTGATTGTCACAGCCGCGAGCGCAGCGGCCCACTACTTCGGCTACACGATGCTGATTCTGCCCACCCTCGCGCAGGCCGCTCCACTTCAGACTTCACTCGTTCACCTGTAAGGAGATCACCATGGAACGCTTCCTGACCAGATTCTTCACCGACCGCGAATTCCAGGCCAAGATCATGATTCCGGTGTCCATCGTCTTCCTGACACTCGGCATCGCGCCTTTCATCCTGATAGCCCTGTTCGCGGACCTGTAACGAAAAAAACGCCTGCTTTCGCAGGCGTTTCCTTCACGGCAGCTTCAGGCAGTCGGGCATCAGACCTTGGCGGACACCCATTCCGTCACGCCGGCCAGGGCCTTCGGCAGACCCGTCGGGTCGGTGCCGCCGGCCTGGGCCATGTCCGGTCGGCCGCCGCCCTTGCCGCCCACCTGCTGGGCGACGAAGTTGACGAGTTCGCCGGCCTTGACCTTCGACGTGGCATCGGCAGTCACGCCCGCGATCAGGCTGACCTTGCCGTCGGCGACGGCGGCCAGCACGATGGCGGCGCTCTGGAGCTTGTCCTTGAGCTTGTCCATCGTTTCGCGCAGCGTCTTCACGTCGGCGCCTTCCAGCTGGGCAGCCAGCACCTTCAGGCCCTTGATGTCCACGGCCTGCGATGCAAGCTCATCGCCCTGCGACGAAGCCAGCTTGCTCTTGAGCTTTTCCAGTTCCTTTTCCAGCGCGCGGACCTGGTCCTGCACCTGGCCGATACGCGGCACCAGTTCCGACGGCTGCGCACGCAACGCGGCAGCCGCTTCGTTCAGGCGGGCGTCGAGCGATTGCAGGTAATGCAGCGCATTGTCGCCAGTAATGGCTTCCACGCGGCGGATACCTGCGGCCACGCCGGCTTCCACGACGATCTTGAACAGGCCGATATCGCCGGTGCGCGTCACATGGGTGCCGCCGCACAGTTCCTTCGACGTGCCGATCGACAGCACGCGCACGTCGTCGGCGTACTTCTCGCCGAACAGAGCCATGGCACCGCTCTTCACGGCGTCGTCGAACGGCATGACGGCGGCGACGGTGGGCGCGTTGGCCAGGATCTCGGCGTTGACGATTTCCTCGATCTGGCGGATCTGGTCATCGGTCACCGGGGCGTTGTGCGAGAAGTCGAAACGCGTCTTGTCCGGATCGACCAGCGAGCCCTTCTGCTGCACGTGGGTGCCCAGCACTTCGCGCAGGGCCTTGTGCATCAGGTGGGTGGCCGAGTGGTTGCGCACGGTGCGCGCGCGGCGCACGGCGTCCACCTGTGCCGCAACCTTGTCGCCCACCTTCAGCGCGCCGTTGGCCAGCGTGCCCTGGTGGCCGAACACGTCGGCCTGGATCTTGGTGGTATCGGCCACGGTGAACACGGCCGGGCCCGACACAAGCGTGCCCTGGTCGCCAACCTGGCCACCGGATTCGGCGTAGAACGGCGTGTTGTCCAGCACCACCACGCCCGTCTGGCCCGGCTGCATCGTATCGACGGAAGCGCCATCGACATACAGCGCGGTCACGCTGACGCCTTCCATGCTCAGGGCGTCGTAGCCATGGAACACCGTCTTGTCACCCGTGTACTCCAGGCCGGCAGCCATCTTGAACTTGCCGGCGGCACGAGCCTGCTCGCGCTGGCGCGTCATCGCGGCGTCGAAGGCGGCCTCGTCAACGGTGATTTCCTGTTCGCGCGCCACGTCCTGCGTCAGGTCGAGCGGGAAGCCGAACGTATCGTGCAGCTTGAACGCCAGTTCGCCGTCCAGCACCTTGCCGCCCTTAGCCTTCAGATCGGCCACGGCGCCGTCCAGGATCGACATGCCGTTCTCGATGGTCTCGAAGAAACGCTCTTCCTCGGCCTTGAGCACTTCCACCACACGGTTCTGGGCTTCGGCCAGTTCCGGATAGGCTTCGCCCATCTGCGCCACCAGGTCCGGCACCAGCTTGTGGAAGAACGGCGTCTTCTGGCCGAGCTTGTAGCCGTGACGGATCGCGCGGCGCACGATACGGCGCAGCACGTAGCCGCGGCCTTCGTTGCCCGGAATCACGCCGTCGACGATCAGGAACGAGCACGCGCGGATATGGTCGGCAATGACCTTCAGCGAATTCTGGTTCAGGTCGGCGATATGCGTTTCGCGGCCGGCGGCCTTGATCAGCGCCTGGAACAGGTCGATCTCATAGTTGCTGTGCACGTGCTGCAGCACCGCGGCAATCCGCTCCAGGCCCATGCCGGTGTCCACGCACGGCTTGGGCAGGCGCGTCATGTTGCCCTGCTCGTCGCGATTGAACTGCATGAACACGAGGTTCCAGATCTCGATGTAGCGGTCGCCGTCTTCCTCGGGCGATCCCGGCGGGCCGCCCCAGACTTCCGGGCCGTGGTCATAGAAGATTTCCGAACACGGGCCGCAGGGGCCGGTGTCGGCCATCTGCCAGAAGTTGTCCGACGCGTAGCGTGCGCCCTTGTTGTCGCCGATGCGCACGATGCGGTCGGTCGGCACGCCCACTTCCTTGGCCCAGATGTCGTAGGCCTCGTCGTCCTCGGCGTACACGGTCACCCACAGCTTGTCGGCCGGCAACTGGTAAACCTTGGTCAGCAGTTCCCAGGCGTACTGGATGGCATCGCGCTTGAAATAGTCGCCGAACGAAAAATTGCCCAGCATTTCGAAGAACGTGTGGTGACGTGCGGTGTACCCCACATTTTCCAGGTCGTTGTGCTTGCCGCCGGCCCGGACCGAGCGTTGCGACGACGTGGCGCGCGAGTACGGGCGCTTGTCGGTGCCCAGGAACACGTCCTTGAACTGCACCATGCCCGAATTGGTGAACAGCAGGGTCGGGTCGTTCGCCGGCACCAGGCTGGACGAGCGGACCACGGTATGGTCCTTCGACTCGTAGAACTGCAGGAACTTGCTGCGAATGTCGGAGACTTTCATGTTGTATCGGGCGCCTCGGCGCGTCGTGGCAGGACGCAGGCAGTCAGGTTGGATTTGCAAACCGTTGATTATACGGGGAAGCCCCGTCCCGGGGCACTGGCGCGCCGCCCCCTTGTTGGGGCCGGGCACCGCCACGGCGCCGCCTGTCCGGTTATCGCCCACGGAACACCGGCCGGCGCACCGGCCCGAGGCATCGGCCCGGTTGGCCGGTGATAGAGTGCTGGCTCCTCAGAACTGCCAGCCGTCACCGCCATGGGAGCCTTAAGCCATCTCCGCGTCCTCGACCTGACCCGCGTGCTCGCCGGGCCCTGGTGCGCCCAGAATCTTGCCGATTTCGGCGCCGACGTGATCAAGATCGAGCGCCCGGGCGCTGGCGACGACACCCGCATCTGGGGCCCGCCCTGGCTCAAGACGCCCGATGGGCGCGACACGGCCGAGGCCGCCTACTACCTGGCCGCCAACCGCAACAAGCGGTCGGTGACCTGTGACATCAGCACGCCCGAAGGCCAGCAGCTGGTGCGCGACCTGGCCGCCCAGAGCGACGTGGTGCTGGAAAACTACAAGGTCGGCCAACTGAAGAAGTATGGCCTCGATTACGAATCGCTCAAGGCGGTCAAGCCGGACATCATCTACTGCTCGGTCACCGGCTTCGGCCAGACCGGCCCGTACGCCCAGCGCCCCGGCTACGACTTCATCATCCAGGGCATGGGCGGCTTCATGAGCCTGACCGGCGAGCGCGACGACCTGCCTGGCGGCGGCCCGCAAAAGGCCGGCGTGGCGATTTCCGACCTGATGACCGGCCAGTACGCCACCATTGCCGTGCTGGCCGCGCTGTCCCACCGCGACCGCACGGGCGAAGGCCAGTACATCGACATGGCCCTGCTGGACGTGCAGGTGTCGATGCTGGCCAACATGAATACCAACTACCTGGCCAGCGGCGTGGCACCCAAGCGGTGGGGCAACGCCCACCCGAACATCGTCCCCTACCAGACCTTCCACGCCGCGGATGGCTGGATCATCGTGGCCGTGGGCAACGACGGCCAGTTCCGCAAGTTCGTGACCGCCGGCGGCCGCCCCGAGCTGGCCGACGATCCGCGCTTTGCCACCAACCCGCAGCGCGTGGCGCACCGCGACGCGCTGGTGCCGATCCTGGCCGAGATGGTGCTGCCGCGCACGCGCGAGCAGTGGATCCTGGACCTGGAGCGCGCCGGCGTGCCGTGCGGTCCGATCAACACGCTCGACGAGGTCTTCGAGAACGAACAGGTGGTGGCGCGCGGCCTGCGCGTGGACTTGCCCCACCCCACGGGCGGTACGGTCAAGCTGGTGGGCAGCCCGATGAAGATGAGCGCCACGCCCCCCGAGGCGCTGCGCCACCCGCCGTTGCTCGGGGAGCACACCGATGTGGTGCTGGACGAGACACTCGGCTACAGTGCCGAACAAATCGCCGCCCTGCGTGCCAAGGGTGTGGTCTGACGCGGACCAGATCCGTCTGAAACTGACCAGACCTTGACCGCGCCTGCCTCTGGCGGGCGCGCGGGCCGGTGATCATGACGTTTTTCCATCCTTAGGAGAATGCATGCTGACCGATGCCCTGCTCGCGTTCCTGCACTTCACTGCCATCTTCGTGCTGATTACGCTGATGGCCGCCGAAGCCGTGGTCCTGCGTCCGGACATGACACCGGCCGCCGTCCGCCGCCTGTCGATCTACGATTTCGTCTATTTCCTGTCGGCCATGGCAACGCTGGCCACCGGCCTGCTGCGCCTGTTCTATGGCGCCAAGGGCGTGGATTTCTATATCCACAACCCGTGGTTCCACGCCAAGATGACCGTGTTCGTCGTCATCGCGCTATGCTCGCTGCCACCCACCTTCACCTTTGCCGGATGGCGCAAGCAGGCAAAACGGCTGCCCGACTTCGTGCCGACGCCGGCAGAGATCAGGAAGGCCCGCCGCTGGGTGATGATCGAAGCGCATCTGGTAATCCTGCTGCCGCTGTGCGCGGTGATGATGGCGCGAGGCATCGGCATCCGCTAGGAGGCACTGGCAGAATGATTCTGGCGTCGTGGCGCGGCCATTGCCGTCCCACCAGTACTGTCTGCGGCCGCGCGCCTGGCCAGAACCGCTTCAATTCATCCCGCTGACGCCTTCTGGTCCAACCCATACCGCCGACGCGCACTGTACGTGCCGGCTTACAGATTCCCATCCTTTTCCACGTCTGACATGCTGAAGACCCTGCTCACGGCCGCGCTGGCCGTCACCACGGCGCTGGCCGTCCCTGCCCACGCCGCCCCTGCCAACTGGCCGACCAAGCCGATCCGCTTCGTGGTGCCCTACCCGGCCGGCGGCCCGCTGGACACCGTGGCGCGCGCCATCGGCGAAAAGCTGCGCGACAGCCTGGGCCAGCCCGTGGTTGTGGAAAACAAACCCGGCGCCGGCGGCAACCTGGGGGCCGACTACGTGGCCAAGCAGCCGGCCGACGGCTACACGATCGTGATGGGCGCCGTGGCCACGCACGCCATCAACCCCACGCTGTTCACGAAGATGCCGTACGACCCGGTCAAGGATTTCGCCCCGGTCACGCTGGTGGCCGACGTGCCGAACGTACTGGTGATGCACCCCGGCAAGGCCGCCGAACTGCACATCAACAACGTGCGCGACCTGGTGGAATACGCGCGCAAGCACCCGGGCAAGCTCGACTACGCGTCGGGCGGCAATGGCAGCGCCGGCCACCTGTCGGGTGAGCTGTTCAAGAGCATGGCGCACGTGAGCATGGTCCACATCCCGTACAACGGGGCATCGCCCGCGCAGATGTCGGTGCTGTCGGGCCAGACCGACCTGATCTTCGACAACCTGGCATCGGCATCGGCCAACATCAAGGCCGGCAAGCTCAAGGCCTTTGCCGTGACCACGGCCAGCCGTGCCGCGTCGTTCCCCGAACTGCCGACCATTGCCGAAGCCGGCAAGGGGCTGGGGCTGGAAGGCTTCGACATCTCCACGTGGTTTGGTGTCCTGGCGCCGGCGGGCACGCCGCGCGATATCGTGGACCGCCTCAATCACGACATCGTCGCCATCCTGAAGACCGACGACATGAAGGCGCGCCTCGCACGCATCGGCGCCCAGCCGGCGCCCACCACCCCCGAGCAGTTCGGCGCGCTGATCCAGCGTGAACTGAAGAAGTACGGCCAGGTGGTCAAGGTTTCCGGCGCGAAGGTCGACTAAGCGATCCGCGCGCCTTGTCGCGCAGGCGCCAGATGCGGTCCTTGCCGTCCCTGGCGTCTTCGGCCGCGTTGCGCGGCAGCAGCAGCCCTACCTGCGCGATGCGCGGCCCCTCCATGCGGGTCACGGTCAGCCGCAAACCGGCGATCTCCACCGCATCGCCCTCCACTGGCGGCGACGGAAACACCGCCAGCATTCCTTCCTCCAGCGTCTTTTCCTGCTGGGCCGCCTGCAGCGGTCGCGTGGCGTAGAGTGCCGCCACGTCGGCCAGCCTGGCCTGGCCGTCGAGCAGGAAGTCATGCGCCACCTGATCCCACGCCGGCGGCGTGGCCGGCTTCAGGAACAGGCGCGACAGGCGCGGCATGGCCGGGCTTGGCGCCAGGATCGTCACGATATCGCCTGCGCGCAGCACCGCCTGGTCCAGCGGCACCAGCGTGCCTTCGCGGGCCACGGTCACCAGCCGGCTGCGCGACGGCAGTTCGGCCTGGTCCGCGCGCAGGTCTTCCATCGGCGAATTGGGCGCCACCACGAACTGCATCATCTCCATGCCCGGCGCGCGAACGCCGCGCAGGCGCTCGCGCGACAGCGGCTCGTCGTAGGCCGGCCGCAGCACACGCGCCAGCCGCGCCGCCAGCGCCACCGTGGTGCCCTGACACAGCAGGCTGGCCAGCACCACGGCGAATGCCACCCGAAACAGCAGCCCGGCATCCTCCATGCCCTGCAGCAGCGGGAATAGCGACAGCACGATCGGCACCGCGCCGCGCAGGCCTATCCAGGCCAGGAAGCCCTTTTCGCGCGGGCTGAACCGGAACGGCAGCAAGGAGACAAAAACGGCCACGGGCCGCGCCACGCACATCAGAAATCCCGCCAGCGCCAGGGCTGGTACGGCGATATCCCAGATCCGGTGCGGCGTCACCAGCAGCCCCAGCAGGAGGAACATGGCGGATTGCGCCAGCCAGGCCATGCCGTCCATGGCACGCATGACGTCCTCGCTGACGGCGCGGTCGCGGTTGCCGACCATCATCCCGACCAGATAGACGGCCAGAAAGCCGCTGCCGCCGAATGACTGGACGATGGCCCAGATCATGCAGCCGCCGGAGCAGATCAGGATGGCCTGCAGGCCCTCGGCCACATTGACGCGCTCCATCACATGGGCCATGCAATAGCCCAGCCCGCCGCCCAGCACGCCGCCGACGCCGAACTGCACCAGCAGCCGCAGGCCCAGCGCGCCGGGCGACAGGCCCTGCGGCGCGGTGATCCATTCGATCAGTGTCAGGGTCAGGAAGATGGCCATTGGGTCGTTGATGCCCGATTCGATCTCGAGCACGCTGGCCACGCGGTCCTTGAGCCGGATGCCGCTGCTGTTGAGCAGCGAGAACACGGCGGCCGCGTCGGTGGACCCGACGATGGCGCCCAGCAACAGCCCGAGCTTCCAGTCGATGCCCAGTATCCATGTTGCAAACAATCCCACCAGTACGGCGGTCAACGCCACGCCCACGGTGGCCAGCGACAGCGACGGCTTCAGCGCCACCCGGAACGTGGCAAAGCGCGTGCGCAGCCCGCCGTCGAGCAGGATCACGGCCAGCGCGATATTGCCGACCAGGAAGCTGAGCCAGGTATTGGAAAAGCGGATGCCGCCCGGGCCGTCCACCCCGGCGGCCATCCCCACACCCAGGAACACCAGCAGGAACGGCACACCGAAGCGGGCCGAGAACACCCCGAGCAGGATGCCCAGCGTCATCACCAGGGCGCCGATCAGGATGGCATGGTCGATGGCTTCCAAGCGGGCCTCCTGTCCTTGGTTCTTGTCGGGGGGTCAGGCCATGCGAAAGCTTTCACTCCAGCTTTCGATCATAGGTGGCCGCGCGCCGCGGGTCTGTCCGTTTCCGTCCGGCGCGGCACCGCTCGGCTACGCCTTCCATCCGCGTATTCCCTGCACTTTTCCTTGCATCGTCAACGACTTACCGAACGCTTTCAGACGTCTGCGTAGGGACATACCCTGAGGTTGCCACTTTATGCAGACATATGAAAGGTAGCTGAAAGGATGCGCTTTTACCTTCCACCCTGCCGCGATCGGGGTAGCCCTCGTCGCGACGATTTCAAGCAGTCAAAGCTGTGTCATATCGAGGAGAATCATTTTGCGCATACGTAGCCAAAAGGACTTTGCCTCCGGCCTGATGTTCATCCTGGTCGGATTGGGCTTTTCCTTCGTCGCCCGTGGCTATTCCATGGGAACAGCCGCCAAGATGGGACCGGGATACTTCCCGTTCTGGCTCGGCATCGTGCTCGCCATTCTGGGCGCGCTGGTACTGTGGGGCTCGCTGTCTTCCAAGGCGGAAGAAGATCACCTGGCCCGCTGGGACCTGAAGATCCTGCTGTGGATCCTGGGTTCGGTGGTGCTGTTCGGCCTGCTGCTCAAGCCGCTGGGCATGGTGTTGTCGGTCGTGGTACTGGTGCTGGTCTCCTCGATGGCCAGTCACGAATTCAGCTGGAAGGGTGCTGTCCTCAATGCGATCGTGCTGGTGCTGATCAGCATGGGCGCGTTCGTGTACGGCATCAACCTGCAGATGCCGGTGTGGCCGGCTTTCCTGGCAAGCTAAGGAGCCCGCCCTCATGGAACTGTTAGCCAACCTCGGACTGGGCTTTTCGACCGCCCTGTCCTTCCAGAACATCGCCTACGCGTTCCTGGGCTGCGTGCTCGGGACGCTGATCGGCGTGCTGCCGGGCCTGGGCCCGCTGGCCACCATCGCGATGCTGCTGCCCGTGACCTACACGCTGCCCCCCGTGGCCGCGCTGATCATGCTGGCCGGTATCTACTATGGCGCCCAGTACGGCGGCTCCACCACCGCCATCCTGGTGAACCTGCCCGGCGAATCGTCGTCGGTGGTGACCACCATCGACGGCTACCAGATGGCACGGCGCGGCCGCGCTGGCGTGGCGTTGGCCACAGCCGGTATCGGTTCGTTCTTCGCCGGCTGCGTGGCCACGCTGATCCTGGCCGCTTTCGCGGCCCCGCTGTCGGAACTGGCGTTCAAGTTCGGCCCCGCCGAGTACTTCTCGCTGATGGTGCTGGGCCTGATCGGTGCCGTGGTGCTGGCTTCGGGCTCGCTGGTCAAGGCGATTTCGATGATCGTGCTGGGCCTGCTGCTCGGTCTCGTCGGTACCGACGTGAACTCGGGGGCGGCGCGCTTCTCGTTCGACGTGCCGGAGCTGACTGACGGCCTGAACTTCGTGTCGGTGGCCATGGGTGTGTTCGGCTTCGCGGAAATCATCGCGAACCTTGAGCAGAAGGAAGCCCGCGAGACCTTCACCGATCACGTGACCAACCTGTTCCCGACCAAGGAAGACTTCAAGCGCATGATCCCTGCCGTGCTGCGTGGCACGGCCCTGGGTTCGGCGCTGGGTATCCTGCCGGGCGGCGGTGCGGCACTGGCTTCGTTTGCAGCCTACTCGCTGGAAAAGAAGACCTCGAAGTTCGCGCACGAGTTCGGCAAGGGCGCCATCGAAGGCGTGGCAGGTCCGGAATCGGCCAACAACGCCGCGGCACAGACGTCGTTCATTCCGCTGCTGACCCTGGGTATCCCGCCGAACGCCGTGATGGCGCTGATGGTGGGTGCGATGACCATCCACAACATCCAGCCGGGCCCGCAGGTGATGACCAGCAACCCCGCGCTGTTCTGGGGCCTGATCGCCTCGATGTGGCTGGGCAACCTGATCCTGATCGTCCTGAACCTGCCGATGATCGGTATCTGGGTGAAGCTGCTGAAGGTGCCGTACCGTTACCTGTACCCGGCCATCCTGACGTTCTGCTGCATCGGCGTGTACTCGGTCCAGAACACCACGTTCGACGTGTTCCAGACCGCGGCCTTCGGTATCATCGGCTACCTGTTCATCAAGCTGCGCTGCGAACCGGCACCGCTGCTGCTGGGCTTCGTGCTGGGACCGATGATGGAAGAAAACTTCCGCCGCTCGCTGCTGCTGTCGCGTGGTGACTTCAGCGTGTTCGTGACGCGTCCGCTGTCGCTGGGCCTGCTGATCGCCGCAGCGGTCCTGGTGGCGATCGTGGCCATGCCGTCGATCAAGGCGAAGCGCGAAGAAGCGTTCCAGGAAGAGTAAGGACGTTTCCCCGCTGCATGTAGAGAGGGCGCCCCTGCGGCGCCCTTTTTCTTTTGGCGTGTCTCTTGACGCTTGCCTGGCGTTCCCCGGGCTGGCGCGTCCCGGCCCTCAGTCGCCGAACAGGGCCGCGCAGGCGGTGCGGATCGCTTCGGTCACATGCACGCGGCCGTGATCGCGGCGCTCCAGCATGCCGATGGTGCGCACGGTGGGTTCGCCGCCAGCCCGCAAGGGAAGGATGCGCAGCGCACGGTCGTCGCGCCAGCGGGCACGCTTGAGCAGCGGCACCACGGTCACGCCCACCTCCTGCCGCACCAGTTCCACCAGCGCCTCGATCGAGTTCAGCTCCAGGTATTCGTTGGTGCGAAGATGAGCGCGGCGCAACGCGCGTTCCACCAGCGCGCCCGTGCGCTGGCTGCGGTCGAAGCGCAGGAACGGGTTGGAAGCGAGTGCCTGGCGCGCATCGTCGCCCTGACTTCCACGTGATGCAATCGCCACAAGTGGCTCTTCATACAGCGGGGTCCAGTGCAGCGTGCCGGCCAGGCGGGCCGAGCCCTCCACGACAAAGGCGGCGTCAAGCTCGCCGCTCTCCACCATGGCGGCCAGTTCGAACGACTTGGCGCCGATCAGCCTGACATCGAGCGCCGGGTACGTCCGCTTCATCTGCGCTACCACATGCGACAGCCCGCCCATGACGGAGACCACCGCCCCCACTGCTACCGCGCCCGCCATGGCTTCGGTGTCGGCCAGCGGCACGCGCATGTCGTCGTAGAGTGCCAGCAGCCGGCGCGCCTGGGGCAGCAGCGCCCGGCCATCGGCATTGAGCACGGCCACCCGGCCGCTGCGGTCGAACAGCGCGCGACGCAACTCTTCCTCCAGCGACCGCATCTGCAGACTGACTGCCGCCTGCGTCACGGCCACCTGGCTGGCGGCGGCGGCAAACGACCCGTATTCGGCCACGGCGACGAAGGTTCTCAGGAAGCGAATCGTGCTCATCGTTGGTGCATGGTTGGAGGAGGACATCGCATCGCGGCGATCCACAAGATTTTCTTGTCAATCAAGCAAGGAATATTAACTTTCATTGTGGACGCGGGCGCGGAATAATTTGTGTTTTCCTGCCGCAGTTCCACGTCGCACCCATCCGTCCCGGAGACGCAAAAACATGAAATCCTGGCTACGCCATCTTGGCATCGGCCTTGCCACGAGCCTGACCCTTGCTGCCGCCCCGTCGCACGCCGACACCTTTCCCAGCAAGCCGATCCGCCTGATCGTGCCGTTTCCGGCCAGCGGTGCCACCGACCTGCTGGCGCGGGCCATCGCCCAGAAGGTAGGCCAGAACCTGGGCCAGCAGATTGTGGTCGATAACCGGCCTGGCGCCGGCGGCGCCATCGGTTCGGACATGGCCGCCAAGGCCGCGCCGGACGGCTACACGATCCTGATCGCCACCACCAGCACGCATTCGATCGGGCCGTATATCAATACGCATCTGCCATACAACACCGAGACCGACTTCACGCCGATCGGCCAGGTAGCCACCGCCACCAACGTGCTTGTGGTGCCCAACCAGCTGCCGGTCAAGAACGTCAAGGAACTGATCGATTACGCCAAGAAGCATCCCGGCGAGCTGAACTATGCGTCGAGCGGCAATGGCACCGTGGTCCACCTGACCGCCGAGGCCTTCAAAGCCCAGGCCGGCGTGTTCATCACGCACATCCCGTATCGCGGCACCGCGCTGGCCGTGCCCGACCTGATCTCGAACAAGGTGCAGGTGCTGTTCGACAGCATCGTGTCCGGCATGCCGCACGTGAAGGACGGCAAGCTCAAGGCGCTGGCCGTGACCAGCCTGAAACGCTCGCCGCTTGCGCCGGACCTGCCTACCGCCAGCGAATCGGGCCTGCCGGGCTTTGAGTCGGATACCTGGTTCGGCATCTATGGTCCCAAGGGCCTGCCGCCCGAGATCGTCAACCGCCTGAATGCCGAGTTCAACAAGGCCATCCAGTCGCAAGACGTGAAGGACCGTCTGGCCAAGCTGGGCGCCGAACCCATCGGCGGCACGCCGGCCCAGTTTGCCGCGATGGTGAAGAAGGACAGCGCACGCTGGGGCAAGCTGATCAAGGATCGCAAGATCCAGGTCGACTAAGCACAAGCAGCACAAGCAGGACAAGCGGGCGACAATGGCGTCGCCCTGCCGAAGCACGACAACCAGGCAGTAACGAGAGACACCATGCAGAACTTCAACTGGACCAATCCCTATCCCACCGTGCGCATTCCGCTGTTCGCGCGCAACGTGGTATCGACCTCGCACCCGCTGGCCGCACAGGCCGGGCTGCGCATGCTGCTCAAGGGCGGCAATGCCGTGGATGCCGCCATCGCCGCTGCCGCAGCCATCACGCTGGTGGAACCGGTGTCGTGCGGGCTGGGCAGCGATGCCTTTGCGATCCTTTGGGATGGCAAGGAGCTGCATGGCCTGAACTCGTCGGGCGTGGCCCCGAAGGCCTGGAGCCCCGAATACTTCAAGAACAAGTACGGCGTGGACGGCAACGGACTGGCAAACCGGCCGATCCGTGGCTGGGATTCGGTGACCGTGCCGGGCGTGATCGCCGGCTGGGCCGCGCTGCACGAGCGATTCGGCAAGCTGCCGTTCGAGGACCTGATGGAGCCCGCCATCGAGATCGCCGAACGCGGCTACGCCGTGCCGCCGGTGGTGGCGCACAAGTGGGCCGCCGCCGTGCCGGACCTCAAGAGCCAGCCGGGCTTTGCCGACACGTTCATGCCCAACGGCCGCGCGCCGCTCGTGGGTGAAAAGTTCGTGTTCAAGAATGCCGCCGAGACGCTGCGCAAGATCGGCGCCACGAAGGGCCGCGCCTACTACGAAGGCGAGATCGCCGAAAAGATCGCCGCTTTCAGCAAGGAATGCGGCGCCGCGATGTCGCTGGACGACCTGCGCAACTATCGCCCCGAATGGGTCAAGCCGATCAGCAAGTCGTATCGCGGCTACGACGTCCATGAGATTCCGCCGAATGGCCAGGGCATTGCCGCGTTGATGGCGCTGGGCATCCTGGACCAGTTCGACCTGGGCGCGCTGCCCGTGGATTCGGTCGATTCGCAGCACCTGCAGATCGAGGCGATGAAGCTGGCCTTTGCCGACCTGTACCGCTACGTGGCCGACCCGCGCAGCATGGAGGTCACCCCCGAGCAGATGCTGGACGACGCGTACCTGAAGTCGCGCGCCAAGCTGATCGACATGCAGCGTGCCACGCATTTCAACTTCGGCATGCCGCGCACGGGCGGCACGATCTACCTGACCGCTGCCGACGAGAACGGCATGATGATCTCGTTCATCCAGTCGAACTACATGGGTTTCGGTTCAGGCGTGGTGGTGCCGGGCACCGGCATCAGCCTGCAAAACCGTGGCGTGGGCTTCTCGATGGACCCGAAGTCGGCCAATGTGGTGGAAGGCGGCAAGCGCCCGTTCCACACGATCATCCCGGCGTTCCTGACCAAGGACGGCCAGCCCGTGATGAGCTTCGGCGTGATGGGCGGCGACATGCAGCCGCAAGGCCATCTGCAGACCGTCGTGCGCATGCTCGACTACAACCAGCAGCCGCAGGCCGCTTGCTGCGCGCCGCGCTGGAAGGTCAACCGCGACTTCACGCTGGACGTTGAAGGCACCATGGACCCGAACACCGTGGCCGGCCTGAAGGACCGCGGCCACAAGCTCAAGTCGGTGGAAGACCCGTATATGGACTTCGGTTCCGGCCAGTTCATCTGGCGCCTGTCGGAAGACGCCGAGCAAGGCTACGTGGCCGCCAGCGACAGCCGCCGCGACGGTCAGGCCGTAGGCTTCTGACGCAACACCGCGGGACTGATAGATATCGTAGTACCGCAGTGCGTAACACAGTAGTTGATGTCCTGCGAGGCGCCACCGGAGCAATCCGTGGCGCCTTTTTTATCTCACGGTACCCGTGCGGCGTCAGTAGACCGGCAGGCTCAGGAACAGCTTGATGACCACGGCATTGACGATATCGATGAAGAAGGCACCCACCATCGGCACGATCAGAAAGGCGAGGTGCGACGGACCGTAGCGGTCCGTGATGGCCTGCATGTTGGCGATGGCCGTGGGCGTGGCCCCAAGGCCGAAGCCGCAATGGCCCGCGGCCAGCACGGCGGCATCGTAGTTGCGGCCCATGACCCGGAAGGTGACGAAGATCGCATAGGCCGCCATGGCGCCGGTCTGCACCAGCAGGATCAGCAGCATCGGCAGCGCCAGCGACGCCAGCTCCCACAGGCGCAGGCTCATCAGCGCCATCGCCAGGAACATCGACAGGCTCACGTTGCCCAGCACCGACAGCGCGCGATCGAACACCGTGTACCAGCCCAGCAACGCCAGCCCGTTGCGCAGCAGCACCCCGACAAATAGCACCCAGACGAAGGTCGGCAGTTCCAGCCAGCTGCCCTTGAACAGGTCGCCCAGCGCCTGCCCCGCGGTCAGGCAGACCAGGATCAGCGCCAGGGTCTCGATCAGCGCCGATGCCGTGATCGGCCGCACTGCCTGGGGGCTCTCGAAGTTGAGCACGCGGTCGTCCCTGGCATCCACGCCAGGCTTGGCCACATTGCGCAGCAGGTAGCGCGCCACCGGGCCGCCGATCAGGCCGCCCAGCACCAGGCCGAACGTGGCGCACGCCACGCCGAGCTCCGTGGCGTACGACATGCCGAACTGCTCGACGAACGTCTTGCCCCAGGCCGCGCTGGTGCCGTGCCCGCCCGACAGCGCGATCGACCCGGCCAGCAGGCCGGTGGCCGGATGCAGGCCCAGCGCGCTGGCCAGCCCGACGCCGATCGCGTCCTGGATCACCAGCAAGCCCGCCACCGCGACCAGGAAGATGCCGATCGACTTGCCGCCCTGCTTCAGGCTGGCAAGGTTGGCGCTCAGGCCAAGCGTGGCGAAGAAGGCGAGCATCAGCGGCGTCTGCGCGGTGGTATCGAACTTCACCTGCACGTCGGCGGTAAAGCGGGCCAGGGCCAGGCATAACGCCACGACCAGCCCGCCCACGACCGGCTCGGGAATATTGAAGGTGCGTAGCGGCGTTGTGACCTGAAGCAGCTTGCGCCCGACCAGCAGCACCAGCGATGCCGCGACGAGCGTTTCGTAGTTGTTGAGTTCCAGCATGGCGAGCAACCGAAAAACCTCGATTCTTGGCGCCCGGCGCGCTCTCGCCAATCGCATTCCGCTTAAAGATGCGAAGCGGATGCCGAGCGCAACTGTTCCGTTGCACTTGCATGAAACTGTGCATGGCGTCGGCGTAGCGCTTCGCTGCACTATGTGGTTTTCCATTCACGTCCGCGATACGCCCATGGCCACCTACGCATACCGAATCGTCAATGTCTTTGCCGAATCCACGTTCGGCGGCAATCCCCTGTGTGTGTTCGAGGATGCGCGCGGCATGGACGACGCCACCATGCAGGCCCTGGCCCTGCAGTTCAACCTGTCCGAGACGACGTTCATCCTGCCGTCCGACAAGGCCAATGCGGCCGTGCGCATCTTTACGCCTGGCTACGAGATGCGCTTTGCCGGCCATCCGACTCTGGGCACCGCCCACGTGGTGCGCGACCTGGCGCAGGCCGGCAACGCGCTGTCGCTGGAATTCAAGGCCGGAGTCGTCCCCGTGACCGCCGTGGAAGACCGCTGGACGCTGACCGCCCCGCACCAGGGCGCGCCGAAAACGGCGCCGGCCGGCCTGCCGGATACCGAGATGGCATCGCTGCTGGGCCTGCATGCCGACGACCTGGCCGGCGCGCCGATCTGGGTCGATACCGGCGCCGACCAGCTGCTGGTGCCCGTGAAGACGCCCGACGCCGTGCGCCGCGCCCAGCCCGACAGCAGCCGCCTGGACCGCTGGCCGCAAAGCAGCCTGGGCCGCAAGACCGCCTATGTGTTTGCCTTCGATCCCGAACAGCCGGGCAAGGTGCTGGCGCGCTATTTCTTCACCAAGCAGGGCGGCGGCGTGGCGGAAGATCCGGGCACCGGCTCCGCGTGCGCAAACCTGGGCGGCTGGCTGCTGGCCACCGGACATGCGCTGCCGGCCCGCTATGAAGTCGATCAGGGTGAATTCGTCGACCGACGATGCCGGCTGGACCTTGCCGTGACCGCCGAAGGCGCCATCCGCGTGGGCGGCCGCGTGATCGAGCTGGGACGCGGCACGGTCAGCATCTGACCGCACCGACCATCGAGCCCTGGGGGATGTGCGTCATACTGGCGCCTTCCTCTCCACGCCCATCTTCGCGAGCCGTCCCATGCCATCGCACGACATTGCCACGCTGGCCGACCTGGAGGCGCTCTACGCCGAACCCGGCGCCGCCTCTCTGGCCAAGGAAGTCGACTATCTGCATCCGCACTACCGCGCGTTCGTCGAAGCCTCGCCGTTCTGCCTGCTTTCCACGATGAACAAACAGGGCGGCGACTGCTCGCCACGCGGCGATGCGCCGGGTTTCGTGCAGGTGCTGGACGACCGCACGCTGCTGCTGCCCGACCGGCGCGGCAATAATCGCATCGACAGCCTGCGCAATATCCTGGCCGACCCGCGCGTGGGGCTGCTGTTCCTGGTGCCCGGCGTCAACGAGACGCTACGCGTCAGCGGCACGGCCAGCGTCTCCACCGATCCGGACCTGATCGCCCGCTGCATGATGCAGGACAAGGCGCCCACCACGGTACTGGTGATCCGCATCCACTCGGTGTTCTTCCAGTGCGCGCGCGCCCTGCTGCGCTCTCGCCTGTGGCTGGCCGACGCGCAGGTGCCCCGCGAGGCGCTGCCCAGCACCGGCACCATGCTGGCCACGCTGAGCCAGAACGCGATCGATGGCGCCGCCTACGACCGCGAACTGCCCGAGCGCGTACGCACCACGCTGTACTAGGCGCTTGGCCCGCTGGCGGTTAGCGCGGGAGCCACTCCGCCGCGTGCGTGCCCAGCGGCACCGACGGCAACGCCCAGTGGGCAGGCGTCTCGGACAGGTGCGCCGCGTGGCGCACCACGGTCAGCTCCCCGAAGCCCGACTCTTCCACTTCGAGCAGGTCGGAAATTTCGTCGATATGCTGATCCGGCACCGCCGCGCCACCCGGCACGCGCCCGAGGCTGCGCAGCCACTGCCCCACCTGCGCCAGCGATACGCGCACGTGCCAGCTGCCCCCTTCCACCGCTCGGCGATGCAGCGCGACCATCGCCCCGAAGGCCAGCAGATAGCCCGAGGCGTGGTCCAGCACCTGCGCCGGCAGCGGCTTCGGCTCGGCGCTGCCGGCCGCCTGCGCTTCGTCGGTATTGATGCCGGTGGCGGTCTGCACCAGCGAGTCGAAGCCCCGCTTGCCCGACCAGGGACCCACATGGCCGTAGGCGGACAGCGACACGTAGACGATGCCGGGGCGGGCCCGCGCCGCCGCGTCGGGGCCGGCGCCCAGTTCCGCCAGCCCGTTGGGGCGATACCCCTGCACCACCACATCGGCCCCGTGGAACAACTTGTGCAGCGTGCGCTTGTCGTCGGCATCGCGAAGGTCGAGCTGGCATGACCGCTTGCCACGACCCGTATCGATCACCAGCGAAGGCATCGAGGGCAGGTGCGCGGCCGTCACCAGCAGCACGTCGGCCCCATGCGCAGCCAGCGTGCGGCCGGCAACCGGCCCCGCGATGATGCGCGTGAAGTCCAGCACCCGGACACCGCTCAGCGGCCGTGCATCGACATTGATCTCGGCATGGGGCCCGAATGCTGGCAGCGGTTCCGGCGGGGCGTCGCCGATCTTCTCGATGATCACCGGCGGCAGCCCTTGCAGCGCCTGAGCCTGCGGATGCTGCAGCCATTCGCCGAGCGAGCGCATGGCCGACACGACCATGCCGGCGTCCGACGCGACCGTCTCGAAATCCTCGGCCTTCCATCCCGACAGCGCCGCCCGTACGGCGTCCTTGTCGTACGCGCATTTGAGGATCTTCAGAACGCCGTCCCGATGGTGGGGAAAATTCGTATGCAGGCGCACCCAGCGGCCGTCCCCGGCCGGATACAGCCCGGCGATCCTGTCCCAAAGCTCGGGCGCCGGCCCGCCGTTGACACGCAGGTAGCGTTCGCTCCGGAATTCCGCCAGTGCATGGCGCATGTCGACCGACACATCCTGCCAGCGGCCGGTGCGGTGGGCCCAGATCGCAGCCGCCGCCAGCGCCGACGCGCCCAGGCAGGCCTGCGCGGCGGTGCCGATCGCGAAGCTGGACGGCAGGATGGGATCCTGGCCGGTCAGCGTCACATGGGACAGCGCCTCGGGCGGCATGGCGGCGGCGCTCCACAGCGCGGCAAGCACGTCGGCGGGTGCCTGGTGGATGGCGGCGCGGCCGGGGCCGGCGGCGTCGGGGGTATTCGTGGCGGAACTGGCGGCATTCATGGCATGTATTCCTGCGGCGGGAATGAAGACGGCATGCGACGATGACGTCGCACGGAGCATGCGCGAGGCGGGTACGTCGAGCCGTACCGTGCCGTGGATTCTGCACCACTTCGGCCCGTTGCGCCGTGAGACGAATCCGAATTTCGAGCCGTACCGCCGGGTTGCGCCGCAGGCACGGTAAAATCGGACCATTCGCCGGACTTTCCGTCGCCATTCCAGCGCACACAATCCAGGAACACCAGGAACGTGGCCGGGTCAACCCAGACCGGGCCGGTCCACCAGTTATCGAGCCGCAGGTGATGCGGCGCAAACATGAGCCACGACAACAAGCCTACCGACACGCCAGCCGCCTCCAATTTCCTGCGGAGCATCATCGACCAGGACCTCGCCGCCGGCACGTACGGCGGCCGCGCGGACAAGCAGGGCGAGCCGCTGCCGACCGTCATCACGCGCTTTCCGCCGGAGCCGAACGGCTACCTGCACATCGGCCACGCCAAGAGCATCTGCGTGAACTTCGGCCTGGCCCGCGACTACGCCGGCCGCTGCCACCTGCGCTTCGACGACACGAACCCGGTCAAGGAAGACACCGAATACGTCGATTCGATCATCGACGCGGTGCACTGGCTCGGTTTCTCATGGGATGCCAAGCAGCCCGGCGGCGAGCCCCACCTGTACTACGCGAGCGACTACTTCGACCGCCTGTACCAGTTCGCCGAGACCCTGATCGAGCGTGGCGTGGCCTACGTGGACAGCCAGAGCGCCGACCAGATTGCCGCCAGCCGCGGCAATTTCTCGGAGCCCGGCAAGCCGTCGCCGTTCCGCGACCGCTCCGTCGAGGAAAACCTGAAGCTGTTCCGCGAGATGCGCGACGGCAAGTACGGTGACGGCGAGCACGTGCTGCGCGCCAGGATCGACATGGCCGCGCCGAACATCGTGATGCGCGACCCGGTGCTCTATCGCATCCGCCATGCCCATCACCACCGGACCGGCGACAAGTGGTGCATCTATCCGATGTACGACTTCACGCACTGCATCTCGGACGCGATCGAGAACATCACGCACTCGCTGTGCACGCTCGAATTCGAGAACAACCGCCCGCTTTATGACTGGGTGCTGGAACACCTGCGCGATGCCGGCGTCTTCGCCAGCCCGCTGCCGCACCAGTACGAATTCGCCCGCCTGAACCTCACCTACGCCATCACCAGCAAGCGCAAGCTCAAGCAGCTGGTGGACGAAAAGCGCGTGGACGGCTGGGACGACCCGCGCATGCCGACTATCGTCGGGATGCGCCGCCGCGGCTATACGCCGGAATCGATCCAACTGTTCTGCGACCGCATCGGCGTGTCGAAGGCCGACAGCTGGATTGACATGAGCACGCTGGAAGGCGCCGTGCGCGACGACCTCGATGCCCGTGCCCCGCGCAGCGTGGGCGTGCTGGATCCGGTCAAGCTGATCCTGGACAACTATCTCGAGGGCCAGAGCGAGGAATGCTCGGCGCCGGTGCACCCGAAGCTGCCGGAAATGGGCCGCCGCGTGTTCCCGCTGTCGCGCGAACTGTGGATCGAGCGCGACGACTTCACCGAAAATCCGCCGAAAGGCTATTTCCGCCTGTTCCCCGGCAACAAGGTGCGTCTGCGCTACGGCTACGTGATCGAATGCACGGGCGTGGACAAGGACGCCGACGGCAACGTGGTCGCCGTCCATGCGAACTACCTGCCGGAAACAAAGAGCGGCACGCCGGGCGCGGACAGCGTCAAGGTCAAGGGCAACATTCACTGGGTCAGCGCGGCGCATGCCTGCCCGGCCGAAGTGCGCCTGTACGACCGCCTGTTCAACGACCCGAATCCCGATGCCGGCGGCAAGAATTTCCTCGATGCGCTGAACCCGGACTCGAAGAAGGTGGTGACCGCCTACCTGGAACCGGGCCTGCGCGACGCCAAGCCGGAAGAGCGCTTCCAGTTCGAACGTCACGGCTATTTCGTTGCGGACCGTACCGATTCGCAGCCCGGCAAGCCGGTGTTCAATCGCACGGTCGGCCTCAAGGACAGCTGGGGCAAGTGAGCATGGCACAGACGATTACGTTTCCGCTCGAGGGCGAGTTCATCGCCCTGAACGACCTGCTCAAGGTGGCTGGCGTCTGCGACAGCGGCGGCGCCGGCAAGGCGCTGGTCGCGGCTGGCGAGGTCTCGGTGGACGGCACGCCGGAGTCGCGCAAGACCGCCAAGATCCGCGCCGGCCAGGTGGTGGGCGTTGGCGGCGCTGACGGCGTTCGCATCAAGGTCGTCGCCGCCTGAACCCGCCTTGGGGCGCGCTCCACGGCCCCGGCACAAATGGAAAGGAGGCGGCGGCTCATGCCGCCTCCGCACCGAAACACGCAAGGAGTCTTCATGCCGATCGCGTTCTGGTGTGTATTGCTGGCAGGCCTGATGCCAGTGCTGACTGTTTCCATCGCCAAGGCCGGCAGCCGTGCCGGCACTTTCGATAACCACGACCCGCGCGCGTGGCTGGAAAGGCAAAGCGGCCGCGCCCGCCGCGCGGACATGGCGCACCGCAATCATTTCGAAGCGTTTCCGTTCTTTGCCGCGGCGGTCTTCACGGCCACGCATCTGGCGGCGCCCCAGGCCCGCATCAATGAACTGGCCATGGTGTTCATCGTGGTCCGGATCCTCTACACGATCTGCTACCTGACCGACCGCGCCACGTTGCGGACGCTGTGCTGGACGATTGGCTATCTGACGGTGATCGGCATTTTCCTGCTTCCCGTGTTCGTCCACTGAACCCACGGCCATGCCGACACGACGCCCTTCCCGCATCCCGCTCGCCCCGCTTGCTGCCCTCGCCACGCTGGCGGCCCTGACCGGCACGCCGGCCCTGGCAGCGCCCACGCACTACGCCGTCGATCCTACGCATACCAGCGTCTATTTTGGGGTCAGCCACTTCGATCGCACCAGCGTGCGCGGGCGGTTTGGCAAGATCGATGGGCGTGTCATTTACGACCCGGCCACGGGTGCTGGATCGATCGACTTCACCGTGGACACCGATTCGGTCGACAGCGGCAACCGCAGTCTCGATGGTGTGCTGCGTTCGGCCCAGTTTCTTGACGCCCAGACGTTTCCGGTGGCCCGCCTCCAGGCAAACCAGTTTGTGACGGAGGGCGGCAGGCTGGTTGCGGTGGAAGGAACGCTTACCCTCCATGGCGTGGCCCAGCCGATCAGGCTGGAAGCCGACCGCTTCAGTTGTGGCCAGACCGTCCTGTTCGGTATCAGGCGGGATGTCTGTGGCGGTGATTTCCGCACCACATTCTCGCGCAGCGCCTTCGGCATGACGCGTTTTCTCCCCGATGTCGGCGATAGCGTCACATTGCAGATTTCTGTGGAGGCAGCGCCGGCGGGGCCCGCCCAATAATTCGAAAAAAAGCGACGCCGCGAAGTGCGATGACGGCCCAGCGTCACCTATTCGGAAAAAATCTTCAGTAAAATCAGCGCCTTGCCTATTCCCATCCTGCCGCGTTTCGCCTAAGCAAACCCGGCCATACGCGAGTCAAGATGAGCCTCATCTCTCTCAACGACGTCGTTTCGGCGTCGCTGGCTGCTGCCGGTGCGTGCCTGGCGTGCAGCATTCCTGCCGATTTTCTCCGTCGCTTCCCGCTGTGGGCCTTCAAGACCTACGGCCGGGGCGCCCTGCTGCTGCCCCTGCTGGCCGGCATGGTTGGCATCCTGCTGACGCGCCTGATTGTGGACGGCAAGATCAACAGCGATGGTGGCCTGGCCCTGGTGGCCGCGGCTGCATTCCTGGGGCTGGTGCTCGTATCGGCCATGCTGCGCTTCTGGCTGGGCGAATATCGCAAGTCCTGAGAATTTGGCCCTGACGGCCTTCCCGCGCCGTGCTGCTCCCCCCGCAGCCTGAACGGGCCGGCGCACATACCCGCGCCGGTTTTCCATCGCGCCGCCGCGCGGATCACGTATGATTCCGCCTTTCGCGTGTCCGGCACCGTTGCCGGCGCGCCGCATTCCTGACCCATGGCGCTCAAATCCACGATCTTCAAGGCCGACCTGTCCGTCTCGGACATGGACCGGCCGTACTACGGCAGTCATACGCTCACCATCGCGCAGCATCCGTCCGAGAACGATGCCCGCATGATGGTCCGCCTGCTGGCCTTTGCCTGCGAAGCCACCGAAACCATGGCGTTCACGCGTGGCCTGGACGAACCCGACGAACCGGACCTCTGGGACAAGTCCCTGACGGGCGACATCATCCACTGGATCGACCTCGGGCAGCCCGATGAAACGCGCCTGAAGCGCGCCGCCGCCCGCGCCGACCACGTTACCGTCTATACCTATCAGAGCGCCAGCGCCCGCGAATGGTGGAAAGGCATGGCTGGCAAGGCCGGCAAGCTGCGCAACGTGACCGTCTACAATGTGCCGTCCGAAGCCGTGGACGCGCTGGCGCAGATGGCCCAGCGTGCCATGCGCCTGTCCGTGACCATCCAGGACGGCGACATCTGGGTCAGCGACGACGATCACAACGTGCAGCTGACGCGCGACGTGCTCCAGCGCGCCGACGGCTGATCGCAGCGGCCGTCGGTTATATTTCCCGCCACACAGAAAAAGGAAGATCGCGATGCATACCAATCCCTCCGGCCTGCAATACGAAGACACCGTCGTCGGCTCGGGCGACGAAGCCACGGCTGGCAAGCACGTGACCGTGCATTACACCGGCTGGCTCTACGAAAACGGCCAACCGGGCCGCAAGTTCGATTCGAGCAAGGACCGTAACGACCCGTTCGTCTTCCCGCTGGGCGCCGGCCATGTGATCCGTGGCTGGGACGAAGGCGTGCAAGGCATGAAGGTGGGCGGCACGCGCCGCCTGGTGATCCCGGCCGATCTCGGCTACGGCGCGCGCGGCGCGGGCGGCGTGATCCCGCCGAACGCCACCCTGCTGTTCGAAGTGGAACTGCTGTCGGTCTGATTCCGGCGCACACAGCAAAGCAAACGGACGCCTCGGCGTCCGTTTTTGTTTGTTCGCGCCCGATAACGGTCAGAAACCGATGGCGGCGTTGCCCACGTCGATCCGCACCTTGTCGCGGTCCAGCAGGCGCCCCGCGTGGCGGGCAAAATCCTGCGCCCAGTCGGCACTGCCGGCAAACCGGTTCTCGCCGGAAAACTTCGCGACATTAAGGATCTTGTCGATCACAAGCACCTTGCCCACGGGGCTCGATGCCTGGCAGTCCAGTTCGGCATATTCGCGGTCGAACCAGCGCCAGGCGGCGTCCTCGGTGACCGCCGCCAGCTCGCTGTCGTCCAGCGTGAATTCAAATTCCTTGCCGCTGCCAAATACCACGGTCAGGGTGTGCGCCATGTGCGGTTTCTCCGAAATTCGCCGAGCGTTGAACGAAACTTGCGTGCGTTAGGGCCCCTATTGTAGTGACTTGGCCCACGATCCGGCCAACCCATTGGACACGCGCCAACCCAACGACCGTTGCCTGCTGCACACACCTTGACCCCCATGTGTGGTTTGCTTGCGACGCATCAAGGCGCTTTGGATTATTCTTTCAGCCATGGCCATCACAAGACAGGACCTCGAAGCAAACCGGCTGCGCACGACGCTGTGCAGCACGCCGGTCGCGTCTTCGCTGTTGCCCGAGGCCGATGTGGAGCGATCGCTGTGCCACACGCTGGCCAGCCGCCCGGACACCCCCGGACTGGACGGCGACGTCTGGGTCTTCGGCTACGGATCGCTGATCTGGAACCCGATGGTGGTCCATACCGAAAGCCGCCTGGCCACCGTGCATGGCTACCACCGCGGCTTCTACCTGTATTCGAAAATCAATCGCGGCACCTGGGATAACCCGGGGCTGGTGCTCGGCCTGGACCGCGGCGGCTGCTGCACGGGCATGGTGTTCCGCATCCCCCGCCATGTCGTCGAACAGGAATTCCGGGTGCTGTGGCGCCGGGAAATGATGACCGGCGCCTACCATCCGCGCTGGCTGCGCGTGAAGCTCGACGCCAGCCCTGACGCACCCGAGCAGCGGGCGCTCGCTTTCGTGATGAATCGCGAACATGCCGGCTATGCCGGCCGGCTGCCCGACGCGCGCGTGGTGGACTGCCTGCGTCACGCCTGCGGCCTGTACGGGCCGGCCCGCGAGTATCTGCACCAAACGCTGCTGGGGCTGGCCACGCATGGCGTGGACGACCCCTACCTGGGCCGGCTCTGGCGCCAGTTGCAGGAAAGCGACGCCGCCGAAGCCACCAGCGACGCCTGTGCCGTCGCCACGCCGGTGGGAACCTCGGCCTCGGCGGCGACCTGCCCCGAGGACGCCGTGGCTGCCACGGCCCATCCCCACGAAACCGTCTGACCGAAGCCACTGCCGACCATCATGACGCGCTCCCAGACCCGTCCCCGCCGCCAGGCACTCGCTGAAATGCTGGGGCTCATGGGATTGCTGATGGGTGGCGGACTGCTGGCGGGGCAAGGTGGCCAGACGCTGGCGCGCTCGATCGGCGGGCTGCGCGACGCGTCGTCGCCGTCGGCACCGGCGCCCCACCCGCCGCCCTCCCACCCGGCGGCACGTGGTGAAGGCATATCCGCACTCGACCGCAACCTGATCACGGCAGCCAGCATTGGCGACCTCGATCTGGTCAACCGGCTACTCAAGGCCGGCGCGTCGCTACGTGCCGTGGACGAACGCGGCCGCTCCGCGCTGCTGGCAGCGGTGTACAACCGCCGGGGCGACGTGGCGCGCGCGCTGATCATGGCCGGCGCCGACGTGAACCAGAAAGACGGCGAATCCAACAGCGCCTTCCTGCTGGCATCAGCCACCAACCAGATCGATGTGGTGCGCCTGTCGCTGTCGCATGGCGCCGATATCCGCAGCACCGACCGCTACGATGGCACGGCCCTGATTGCGGCCTGCCAGCATGGCAACGTCGAAGTCGTAAAACTGCTATTGAAGGCAGGCGTGCCGGTCGATCGCGTCAATCAGCTTGGGTGGACGGCACTGCTGGAAGCCATCATCCTCGGCGACGGCAGCGCCCGCTATGAAGAGATCGTGCAATTGCTGATCGATGCCGGTGCAGACGCCAACCTGGCGGACCGAGAGGGCATCACGCCGTCGCGCCATGCGCGCGAGCGCGGTTACAAGACGATGGTCAAGATGCTGATGCGTGCCAGGGGGCACTGAAGCAGATCCAGCTACCCCCGATAGCTGCGCCCTTCCCCGCGTCGCGGGAGAGGGGCGCCGGCCACCCACGTCAGGACGCGGCGGCAGGCGTCTGGCGCGCGTTTTCCGATTCCTGCAGCTGGCGCCACATCACCTTGCCGGTGCCCGACTTCGGCAGTGCATCGACAAATTCCACCACGCGCGGGTACTTGTAGGCCGCCATGTTTTCCTTGGCCCATTCGATGATGTCCTCGGGCCGCGTCTTGCCCTTGGCGTCGGCGCGCAGCACCACCACCGCCTTCACCGTCTCGCCGCGATACTGGTCGCGCGTGCCGATGATGCAGGCCTCCTGCACGGCCGGATGCTTGTACAGCAGGTTTTCCACCTCGGCTGGCCAGACCTTGAAGCCCGACGCATTGATCATGCGCTTGAGGCGGTCGGTGATGAAGTAATAGCCTTCTTCGTCCATGCGGCCCAGGTCGCCGGTACGGAAGTAGGTCTGGCCTTCGAACTCGATGAACGCGTCGCGGGTGGCGTCTTCCTTGCCCCAGTACCCCTTGAACACCTGCGGGCCGCGCACGATGATCTCGCCCACCTCGTTGGGCGGCATTTCCTGCAGCGTGACCGGGTCCACCACGCGCGCGTCGGTGTTGAAGGTCGGCACGCCCAGGCACTGCAGCTTGGCGCGCTCGGATGGATTGCTATGGGTCGGCGCCATGGTCTCCGACAGGCCGTAGCCTTCCAGGTAGCTCAGCCCGAACTGCGTCTTCAGGCGTTCCGCCACCGCCTGCGGCATGGCCGCGCCGCCGCCACCGATGTAGCGCAGGCTGCTGACGTCGAACGTCGCCAGGTTCGGGCTGCCCAGGAAGTCGATCACCATGGTCGGGATGTTGGTCCAGTGCGTGACCTGGTAGCGCGAGATCAGGCGCCCGGCCACTTCGCGATCCCAGCGCGGCAGCATCACCACGGTGGCGCCGGTGTAGATCGGGCCGTTCATGCCGTACTGCATGCCGGTCACGTGGAACAGCGGCAGCACCGACAGGATCACCGATTCCGCGCCACTGCCCGACCACGTCGCGCCGCCGATCACGTTGTGCATCACCGAGCGATGGGTGTGGATGCAGCCCTTCGGAAAGCCCGTGGTGCCCGATGTGTACGGCATCACCGCCATGTCGTCGGGGCCGGCGGTATGCGGCCCCGGCTGCAGGCCGGCACCCAGCGCCTGCGCCCACGGCGTGGCGCTGTCCGGCAGCGGATGCTGCACGGTCAGCCAGGCGGGCGGCGCATCCTCGGGAAATTCGTGCGACGGCGGCAGCGCGTCGGCGTACTGCGTCACCAGCAGATGCTGCAGGCGCTGGTCGGCGGCCAGTTCGCTGTCGGCCTGCATCGCGCCGGCCGCCAGGTCTGCCGTGCAGATTGCCACGCGGGCGCCGGCATCGGTGATGTAGTGCTTGAATTCCTCGGCGCGGTTCATCGGATTGACCGGCACCACCACGGCGTCCGCGCGCAGTATCGCGTAATAGCTGATGATGAACTGCGGGCAGTTCTGCATGTACAGCAGCACACGATCGCCCTTCTTCACCCCCGCCTTCTGCTGCAGCCAGCCGGCCATCGCCGTGGCCTGCGCCTCCAGCGCACGGAACGTGATGGCGTTGCCGAAGTAGCGGATCGCGGCCTTGTCCGCATAGCGGTGTGCCGAGACTTCGAGGTTGTACCAGAGCGAAGTTTCCGGCAGCACGATTTCGGTCGGCACTCGCTTGGGCCAGAACTGAAAATGCGGACGGGCGGGCTTGGTGGTCATGGTGTCTCCTGCGGATGGTCTTCAAGGGACCAGTTTCTGGAAAGCGCGTGTCTCGCAGGGTGGACCCCGCGTAGTGGTCAAGCAATATAACTGAACGACCGTTCTATTTTCAACAGGAGGTTCTCCTACCCATCGCCACGGACTCCGGACGGCGCCGGTTGCAATTTGGGGCTTCGTCCTCACAATAGGGGAATCCGGCCACAGTGCTGGCCAACCCGATTCCAAGGTGCAGAACATGAGCGACGTCACCCTGCAGAACTTCGAAGCCGAAGTCATCAATAGCCCAGTGCCGGTACTGGTGGATTTCTGGGCTCCATGGTGCGGCCCATGCCGCACACTCGGGCCGATGCTGGAAAAGCTGGAAGCCGAAGCCGGCGGCACGTGGAAGCTGGTCAAGGTCAATGTCGACGAGAACCAGCAGTTGGCCGGACACTTTGGCGTCCGCAGCATTCCCCACGTGGTGGCGTTTGCCGGGGGGCAGGCCGTCAACCAGTTCGTGGGCGTGCTGCCGGAATCGCAATTGCGCGAGTTCATCGCTACGCTGCCCCCCGGCGACGGTGAGGGCGAGGTCGCGGTGCAGGATCCCCAGGCGCTGGCCGCGGCCGGCGACCGTGAAGGCGCCAAGGCCGCGTGGCAGGCCGCGCTTGCAGAGGATCCGGAAAACGACTTGAATCGCCTGGCCTATATCAGCTTCCTGCTCGACGGCGATGCCATCGACACGGCAGAAGCCGAGTTTGGCCGCCTGACGCCGCGTGCGCCGCAGGAAGACGGCTACGCCGCGCTGCGGACCCGGCTCGATGCGATGAAGGGACTCGACAGCCTGCCCGACGGCGCCGAACTCAAAGCGCAGGTCGAGGCCGACCCGGCCAACCTGGCCGCGCGCCTGGATCTGGCAAAGGTGTTGATCGCGCGCCGCGAATACGAACCCGCGCTGGCGCAGCTGATGGAAATCGTCCGCCGCGACCGTGGCTTTGAAGACGACATCGGCCGCAAGACGATGCTGTCGGTGTTCGAGTTGATGGCCGATTCGCCAGAAGTGGTATCGAAATGGCGCCGGCAACTGAGCACGGCGCTGAACTGAGTGGAATTGCGGTGAGTTGAGTGGAAGACGCGCATCGGGGCGGGACGTTTCCCCCTCCGATGCAGAACGGCACTAGACGGCCGGCGCCTCGATCAGCGAAAAGCCGTTGGCCTTCATATGCTCGACCATCATCGCGTCCATCGACTTCACGTGATTGTCGAACCAGCCTGACAGTTCATCCACCAGGCGGCGGCCCAGCGACAGCCCGCCCTTGCCGGGGCCCTCCGGATCTTCCAGTTCCTGCGCGATCTTGTCGCGCACGGCCTGCACCACCTGCAGCACGCCCTTGTGCTCGTTCGTATGGCAGAAGCGCGGGCCGAACTGCATGGCCTCCATCCACTGCTCTTCCTGTTCGAAATGGTGGCGCGTGTGCGCGATCCACTCGTCGTACGCCGCCAGGAAGCCGGCATCGTCCGATTTGGCCACGGCATCGAGCAGTTGCAGGAATTCCGCGTGCGTGGCGTCGGTGACGGGCTCGCCCAGCCGGAGTTCGTCTGGCAAGCCTTCCGAGGAAAGACCGTCGTAGGGGTTCTGTGCTGCAGACATGGATCTGAAAACTTTTCTTTGAGATAAGCGGCAAGGATACCGATTTCGCCGCTGTCCGATCTGATTTTCCGCAAAGAACGGTATGCTTGACGCTCGCGCCCCTGGCAAGTGACGGATTTCCAGCAAGCCACCGACATGCCCCGACTGATCTTCTTCTGCGGCCACGCAGGCACCGGCAAGACTTCTCTCGCCCATCGGCTGATCGGCCCGCTGATGCAGGCCACCGGCGAACCGTTCTGCCTGCTCGACAAGGACACCCTCTACGGGCGCTACAGCGCGGCCGCCATGCGCGCCATCACCGGCGATCCGAACGACCGCGACAGCCCGGCCTATCTGGACAATCTGCGAGACCCCGAATACGAGGGCCTGCTCGACACCGCGCGCGAGAACCTGATGCTTGGCATCAGCGTGATCGTGATTGGCCCGTTGTCACGCGAAATCCGCGCGCATCTGCTGATCGATCCCCAGTGGCTGCACGTACCGGACGGCACGCGCACACAAATCGTGTGGGTGCATCTGCCGGAGGACGAAGCCCACGCGCGCATCATCCGCCGCGCCAATCCCAACGACGCCTACAAGCTCACGCACTGGGACGCCTATCGCGCCCGGCGGTTTTCGCCGGACCCGGCCGAATATCCCGAGCTGATCTTCTTCGACAACCAGGCGCCCGACGATGCCGCCGTCGACGGCCTGCTGCGGACGTTGGCCGCCTAGGGCTGGCCGGCCGCCAGCGCCCCGATCACCGCCGACGCCGCCACGAATCCGAACACCGCCGTCACCGCCACCGACGAGCCAAAGCCCGCGCAGGCCAGCCCCTGCGGGCCGCGCACCGGGGCCGGCGGCACTTCGTCGATCTCGCACGCCTGCTGCTCGGGCTCGGGATAGCGCAGCGGCTCGTCCGAATAGACCGCCTCGATGCCGAACTTCTTCCTGGGATCGCGCGGAAAGCCCCACTGCCGGCGCAGGTTGCCACGCACCTTGGCCAGCAGCGGGTCCTGGATCGTGCGGGCCAGGTCCTCGATGCGCACCCGCGTGGGGTCCAGCTGACCGCCCGCCCCGCCGCACGTGATCACGCGCACGCCCTCGCGGCGGGCCCATCCCAGGATGGCGGTCTTGACCTTCACCGCGTCGATGGCGTCGATCACGTAGTCGAAGCCTGATAGCAGATCCGCCACATTGTCTTCGGTCACGAAATCGTCGATCTGCGTCACGCGGCAGCGCGGGTTGATCGCCACGATGCGCTCGGCCATGGCTTCCACCTTGGCGCGGCCGTAGGCATCGCCCAGCGCGTGGATCTGCCGGTTGGTGTTCGACGCGGCAATGTGATCGAGGTCAATCAGGGTAATACGCCCCACCGCGTTGCGTGCCAGCGCCTCGGCCGCCCAGCTGCCCACCCCGCCGATGCCGATCACGCACACATTGGCGGCCTCCAGCCGGGCCAGGCCATGCGTGCCGTACAGGCGCGCCACGCCGCCGAAACGGCGATGGTAGTCGTCGTCGGCAGGGCTTTCGTGTGACAGGGGCGCGGGCAGGTCCTGCTCTGCCAGGGGCGTAGGGCTGATCGTCATAGTGGAATTCTCAAATCTGCCGGCATTTTATGTCACCGGCGGGAATTCATCCGGCCGGCGAACGCACGCCAAATAGGCGTCCCGACGACCGCAATGTCAGCCTGAGGCCGACAACCACACGCGAGGAGGCTCCCTACAATTACCTGTGCAGTGGTTGATCCGCCGCACGGCTGCCACCAGGAGTCCACCCCTTATGCCCGCCTCGCGTCGCCACAAGATCGTTTTCTGGAGCGTGTTCACGCCGTTGGCGCTGATCGCGATCCTTGTCGTCATCATCCTGACCTTCGACTGGAACCGGCTCAAGCCGTGGCTCAACGACAAGGTCTCGGAGTCGATCGGGCGCCCCTTCGCCATCAATGGCGATCTGACCGTCACCTGGAAACGTGGCCAGGGGGAAACCGGCTGGCGCACGCTCGTGCCGTGGCCCCGACTGTCGGCCAAAGACATTTCGGTGGGCAACCCCGACTGGGCCCAGGCGCCCAGCATGGGCACGATCCGCGAACTGATCTTCGTGCTGCGCCCGCTGCCGCTGCTGGCCCATGAAATCAACGTGCCGACCATCGTCGTCGACAGCCCGGCCGTGTGGCTCGAACGGCTGGCCGACAAGCGCAACAACTGGACCTTCGACATGCGCAAGCAGACCGACTCGGGCAAGTCGAAATGGCACCTTGATGTGGGCGAAGTGGTGCTCCAGCGCGGCAACCTGGCGCTGGACGACGCTGCCGAGAAGATCCAGCTGCAGGCCACGCTGGACACGATTGGCGACCAGGCCATCTACGACAAGGCCCGCGACGGCGCGCTGATGCCGTCCGACGCCTCGGCGGTGGCGGCGTCGCAGGGCTCCGCCGCGTCGACGCCCGAGGCCAAGGCCAACGACAACAAGGGCGGCAAGGCCGGCAACGACGACCGCTACGGCATCCGCTGGAAAGCCGTGGGCCACTACAACAAGGCCACCATCAACGCCACCGGCAAGGCCGGTACCGTGCTCAGCCTGCGCGACGTGGACACCCCTTATCCGGTACAGGCCGATGTGCGCGTGGGCGCCACCCGCGCCACGATGGAAGGCACGGTAACGAACCCGGCCCACCTTGGCGCGCTCGACGTCAACCTGACGCTGGCCGGCGACAGCCTGGCATCGCTCTATAACCTGACCGGCATCGTGCTGCCTTCCACCCCGCCGTATGAAACGCGCGGCCGCCTGGTGGCCACGCTCAAGAAGGGGGCCTCGGCCTATACCTACCGCGACTTCACCGGCAAGGTGGGCAGCAGCGACCTGGGCGGCACGCTGACGTTCGCGCAGCGTTCGCCCCGCCCGCTGCTGTCGGGCGAACTGGTTTCGAAGCAGCTGCTGTTCGACGATCTGGCGCCGCTGATCGGCGGCGGCGCCAAGCCGGGCCAGCCCGCCAAGGACAGCCCCGTGAAGCAGCCCGTGGACAAGAAGCTGCCGGTGGCGCCGTTCCGCACCGAACGCTGGGACGAGATCGATGCCGACGTGAAATTCACCGGCAAGCGCATCGTGCGCAATGAAGACCTGCCGATCACGGACCTGACCACGCACCTGAAGCTGACCGACGGCGTGCTGCGGCTCGACCCGCTCAACTTCGGCGTGGCCGGCGGCAACCTGGTTTCGACCATCGAGCTCGACGGCAAACGCGAGCCGATGGGCGCGAAGGTCGACATGACCGCGCGGCACCTGAAGATCAAGCAGCTGTTTCCGAAGGTGGAAAGCACCCGCGCCAGCGTCGGTGAGGTCAACGGCAGCGCCAAGCTTTCGGCGACGGGCAATTCGGTGGCCGCGCTGATGGGCTCGTCGAACGGCGAGGCCAAGCTGCTGGTGGAAAACGGCACCGTCAGCAAGTTCATCCTCGAAGCCATCGGCCTGAACGTGGGCAGCGTGGTGATTTCGAAGCTGTTCGGCGACAAGCCGGTACAGATCAACTGCGGCGTGGGCGCGTTCGGCTTCCAGAACGGCATTGCCCGGGCCCAGACGTTCGTGCTCGATACGCAGGACGCCATCATCACCACCGAGGGCGCGGTCGATTTCAAGGACGAGCGGCTGGCGCTGACGATCCATCCCGATTCGAAGGGGCTGCGCATTATCTCGCTACGCTCGCCGCTGTATGTGGGCGGTACGTTCAAGAATCCGTCGGTCAGCCCGAATATCGCCATCCTGGCGCTGCGTGCCGGCGGCGCGCTGGCGCTGGCGCTGACCGCGCCGGTGGCCATGGTGGTGCCTTTGCTCGACATCTCGGGCGGCGGCGACGAAAGCCAGTGCGCAAGCCTCCTGGCGGAACTCAAGAAGCGGCCTACCGCCCCGCCGCCGGGCAAGACCTATCAGGGGCCAGCGGCGCCGAAGGGCCAGCAGCAGGCCGGCCCGGCCATTCCCGAGTCGCCGACGAAGTCCGACGCCGCGCGCGGCGAGCCCGCCCCGCCGCCGACCAAGCCGCGCATGCCCGGGCCCACGGTGCAGCAACCGTTGCGACCGGACCACGACAAGCAGCTCTACCAGGGCGGCTAGCGAACGGCACGGCTACTGGTGCCCGGGTGCCCGGGCGCCTCTCGTCATTGCACGTGCCCACGTTGGCGAATCCGCAACACAGCTGTACCGAATGTGTTGCGGATTTGGCACGCCCTTTCACACCGTTGTTGTGCGGACCCCACTGGCAGTCGCATAATCGGCTGGTCGTTGATTAAGCAATTAATTAATGAACAACGACACGCAACGCCGTCGCTCGCCGGGTTCCAGTCTGGCAGGCGATGCCTTGTAAGGTGCGGCTCCGGCCGCACTGATTTTCTTTTTCGCGCGTCTTATCGTCCGGATCGGAGACCCTTGCCGGCGGCGCGAACCACCTTCGCCGCCCCCGCGCACCCCCTGCCATGACGTTGCCTCATGCCGCCGTTCCCCCGATCAGCTGGCTGATCGCGCTGACGGTGTGCAATCACGTGGCGTTCAACGCCAGTCGTGTCGTCGTTTCCCTATTTGCCATCTCGCTCAAGGCGTCCACGGTCACGCTGGGCATCCTGATGTCGCTCTATGCGCTGCTGCCGATGTTCCTGGCGATTCGCGCCGGCAAGCGCATCGACCAGATCGGGCCGCGACTGCCGATGACGGCCGGGTCGCTGATGGTGGTGGCCGGCACGCTGCTGCCGGCCGTCTGGCACGACATTGCATCGCTGTACGCGGCATGCGCGCTGATCGGCGTGGGGTTCATGCTGGTCCAGGTGGCCATGCAGCTGCTGATCGGGCAGGTATCGACCAACGAGACCCGGCTGCGCAACTACACGCTGCATGCGCTGGGGCTGTCGATCTCGGGCACGCTCGGGCCCGTGGCCATGGGCTATACGATCGAACACGCGGGCTTTCGTACCGCGTTCTGCATCCTGGTGGGCGTGGCGCTGCTGGGCCAGGCCGGGCTGCAGTATGTGCGGCCGCGCCTGCCAGCGACGGGCGGCAACGCGGGACGCATCGCCATCGAGGACGGTTCGCGCCACTCCACGCTGGACCTGCTCCACCACCCCGAACTGCGTGCGGTGTTCGTCGCCAGCGCCGTACTGTCCGCCGCGTGGGACCTGCACGCGTTCCTGATTCCGATCCAGGGCACGCATATCGGCCTGTCGCCGTCGATGATCGGCTGGGTGCTCGGCGCGTTCTCGATTGCCACGCTGGCCATCCGGATTGCCATGCCGATGGTGTCCCGCCATTTCTCGGAATGGAAGATCATCCGCCTGGCGCTGCTGGTGGGTGCGCTGGCCTACGTGGTCTATCCGTTCGTCTCGCACTTCTGGCTCATGTGCAGCCTGGCGTTCGTGCTGGGCCTGGCGCTGGGCAGCGCCCAGCCCAACGTCATGAACATCCTCCACACGGCCTCGCCCTCTGGACGTGCTGGCGAGGCGCTGGGGCTGCGCTCGGCCGTGCTCAATACCAGCCAGGTGGTGTGGCCGCTCACGTTTGGTGTGGTGGGCACGGCGCTGGGCATGCTGCCCATCTTCCTCTCGATGGCCGGCGCGATGGGCATGGCCAACTACTACTCGCGGCGCCAGACGCAAAAGCTCGCTGCACCAAAACTGTCGGACTAGTCACCGGCGAATATTGACTCGCGCAGACTAGTAAAACTGCGATGCCGCTTTGCCATGGCGCAAATGCGGTGTGCGGCGCATTCGCTATACTCGAAGCATCCTCGTCCGCATGGTTGTCCGTGCGGCCCGACTCTTCGATATGCGATATGACCCAACTCGCTGATCTGCGCCGCAACTACATGCTGAGCGCCCTTTCCGAAACCGACGTGGCAGGCGACCCGATCCGCCAGTTCCAGAACTGGTTCGACGAAGCCATGCAGGCCAAGCTGCCCGAACCCAATGCGATGACGCTGGCCACGGTCGGCGCCGACGGCCAGCCCTCGGCGCGCATCGTGCTGCTCAAGGGCATGGACGCCAACGGCTTCACGTTCTTCACCAACTACGAAAGCCGCAAGGGCCTGGATCTGGAAGCCAATCCGCGCGCGGCGCTGCTGTTCCACTGGGTGCAGCTCGAACGCCAGGTGCGCGTCGAAGGCGTCGTCGAAAAGGTGGGCGATGCCGAGAGCGATGCCTATTATGCGTCGCGTCCGCTCGGATCGCGCCTGGGCGCCTGGGCCTCCGAGCAAAGCCGCGAGGTTGCCGGCCGCGACGTGCTGGAAGCGCGCGAAGCCGACTTCCGCAGCAAGTTCGGCGACAACCCGCCGCGCCCGCCGCACTGGGGCGGGTACCGCCTGCGGCCCACGTGGATCGAATTCTGGCAGGGCCGGCCGTCGCGCCTGCACGACCGCATCGCGTTCCGGCAGCAGGCCGATGGCAGCTGGCAGATCGTCCGGTTGTCACCCTGATGCCCGGCACTGCGGGCAGGTCTTGCATGGGGCGACGATCGCTGCATCGTCAATGTCTGCTTGTACTGACAGGCACTGACTGCGGCGGCCCACACTGCACAATTCGGCGAATTGGCGTAAAGTTGCTGGGTTGCCGCACCGGCCATGCATCGGTGCGCCCCCAGGGCCAGTGCTGCGTTCCACTACGCAGTCTGCGCAGCCGACCACGGGGCATTTCATTCGAGAGGGATCATCAACCAATCGGGAGAAAGCCGCATGTTCTTCAAGCAAGCAATCGACAAGCAGCTTGATAGCTGGATTTCCGACGTGCGCGAACACGCCAACCTGCCTGTCAGGCTACGGCTGTGGAATGGCACTGAATACCAGCTGGGCAACTTCGACAAACCCGAGGTCACGCTGACCGTACGCGAGGCCTCGGCCCTGCCGCTGCTGCTCACGCCAAGCCTGGACAACCTCGGCGAGGCATACGTCCAGGAAAAGATCGATCTCGACGGCCGCCTGGCCGATATCATCAAGATGGCCTACGGCCTGTCGGCAGCCGCCGCGCGCAGTGCGGGCGGCGCCCTGGCCCGCGTGGCGCAGCACTTCACGCACAGCCGCTCCGAAGACAAGGCGTCGATCCAATATCACTACGACGTTTCCAACGCGTTCTACCAGCTCTGGCTCGATCCGCGCATGGTGTATTCGTGCGCGTATTTCGAGGACGGCACCGAAGACCTTGCCACCGCGCAGCTCAAGAAGATCGACCACATCCTGACCAAAATCCGCGTGCAGCCGGGCCAGACCCTGCTGGACATCGGCTGCGGCTGGGGCGCGCTGGTGATCCGCGCGGCGCAGAAGTTCGGCGCGCAGTGCGTGGGCATCACGCTGTCGCAGAACCAGTTCGACCTGGCCACCGAGCGCGTGAAGGCGGCCGGGCTGCAGGACCGCATCGAGATCCGGCTGCAGGACTATCGCGACATCCAGGGCCAGTTCGACCGCATCACCAGCGTCGGCATGTTCGAGCACGTGGGCAAGGACAACCTGATCGGCTACTTCAGCCGCATGCGCGACCTGCTCAAGGACGATGGCGTGGCGATGAACCACGGCATCACGGCCACCGACCCCGACAGCGGCGCGGTGCCGCTCGATGGCTCGGGCTTCATGGACCGCTATGTGTTCCCGCAGGGCGAACTGCCCCACATCAGCATGGTGCTGAATACCATGGCCAAGGGCGGCCTGGAGGCATTCGACGTGGAACTGCTGCGCCGGCACTATGCCCAGACGCTGCGCCACTGGGCCGACAACTTCGAGACCAACGCCGACGCGATCCGGGCCATGGTGGGCGAGAAGAAGTACCGCATCTGGCGGGTCTACCTGGCCGGCTGCGAGCACGCGTTCACCAACAGCATCATGTCACTGCACCAGGTGGTGTGTCAGAAGGCGAATCGCGCCGCCGACACGTTCCCGGTCTCGCGGCGCTATATTTACGCGTCTCCGATTGGAAATACCGTTTGACGCTTGACTGACAACAACCTCGACCTGTTCGGCGACGCCCCGGCATCGCCGGACGCCCCGCCCCAGCCCGCCCCGGCCGGCCCTCCCGAAAAGAAGACGCCCGCTGGCAAGGTGGTCCAGCCCTGGACGCCCGATGCCGCGCTGACCGCGCTCGCCGGCCGGCTGCCGCCCAACCTGTATTTCGGCACCTCTTCGTGGTCGTACCCCGGCTGGCACGGCCTGGTCTACGACGGCCAGTACACGGAAAGCCTGCTGTCCCGCAAGGGCCTGCGGGCCTGCGGGCAGCATCCGCTGCTGCGCGCGGCGGGCATCGACCGCGGCTTCTATGGTCCGATTCCGCTGGCCGACTACCTGAGCTACGCGTCACAGGTGCCGGAAGGCTTCCGCTTCCTGGTCAAGGCCCCGGCCAGCGTGTGCGATGCCTGGCTGCGCGGGCCCGATGGCGCCGGGCGCCTGGCCAACGCGGCGTTCCTGGATGCGGAGATCGCGATCCGCGATTTCATCGTGCCGGCCACGGGCGGCCTCGGACAACGCTGCGGGCCGTTGCTGTTCCAGTTGTCGCCGCTGCAGAGCGTGGCCGACGACGGCCCGGCTTTCTTCGCGCGGCTCGACGCCTTCCTGGCCGCGCTGCCGCCGCTGGACCCCAGCCTGACCCCGCACGCCTGCTATGCCGTGGAAATGCGCGATCCGGCGCTGCTGACGCCGCGCTACATCCGCCTGCTGCGCGAACGCGGCGTGCGCTTCTGCCTGGCCGCGCGCGACCGCCTGCCGCCGGTATCGCGCCAGGCCCACGCGCAGACGCTGATGGACGACGGCGCCCCCGGGCCGCTGGTGCTGCGATGGATGCTGCGCGAGGGTCGCTCGTATGCGATGGCCGAACGGGCCTACATGCCATTCGACAAGCTCGTGGACCCCGACGACCCCACGCGCGACGCCATCGCCGACGTGGTGGCGGGCACGCTGCGCGCCGGCCAGCCGGCCTACGTCATCGTCAGCAACAATGCCGAAGGATGCGCGCCGCTGAGCATCGCCCGGCTGGCCGAGGCCATTGCCAATCCACTCGAAAAAGCGGCCTTGCCGGCCTAGCGGCGCATCCGGTGCGAATAATCGCGCCGGAACTGGGCCAGCTTGGGCGTGATCACAAACGCGCAGTAGCCCTGCGCCGGATGTTCCTGGTAGTAGTTCTGGTGGCTCATCTCGGCGCGCCAGTATGGCTGCTCGGGTTCGAGCTGCGTCACGATTGGCGCATCGAACACCTTGTTGGCCACGAGTTCGCCAATGACATACTCGGCCACGGCGCGCTGGGCCTCGGAATGGGTGAAGATGATCGAGCGGTACTGCGGGCCCACGTCGTTGCCCTGGCGATTGAGCTGCGTCGGATCATGGATCGAGAAGAAGATCTCCAGGATCTCGCGGAATGTAATCGTGGCCGGGTCGAAGGTCACGCGCACCACTTCGGCATGGCCCGTGTCGCCCTCGCATACCTGGCGATAGGTGGGATTGTGGATATGGCCACCTGTGTAGCCCGACTCCACGGCACGCACGCCATCCACCTGCTGGAACACCGCCTCCAGGCACCAGAAACACCCGCCACCGAGCGTGGCAATCTCAAGTTCGTGATCCATCTGCTCGCTCCCTTTCCCGCGTTAAGGGGTTCGGATGCCGCGCCGGCTCTCGGGGCATCGATTTTCCAGCATAAGCAATGGCGCACGGAACTGCCGTTAAAAATGAAACAAGTGCAATCCGGTTGGCGTAAAGACCGCGTGATGTGTCGCAAAGGCCACGTCAGGGCGCAATGTCCGGAGTCCGCTACAATCGCACCTGTACTGGCGCCTGCTGGCGCGCGCGACGACTCTGCGCTGGCACCCGCAAGTGCCGTCCGCCACGCGTTTCGGGCCCTGCAAGGTGTGTGCGCCAGGCCACCGAAATTGCCGCCCCCCAGGATTAGGTTGGGCGTGTTGAATGCGCGCCGGCCATCCCGATATGAAGATCATGGATTTGTGTGGAGCCCGAGACATGGGCATGCCTGAGGCCGCCGCCCCTGCCCCCGAGGGCCGCAAGGCCGCCGCCCCCGATTTTGACAGCCGCCACTTCAAGCGCGCGCTGTCGCAGTTCGCCACGGGTGTGACGGTAATCACCACGCGCGCCGCGGGCCACTCGCATGCCAACGGTGCGCCATTCGTCGGCATTACGGCCAGCTCGTTCAACTCGGTATCGCTCGATCCGCCCCTGGTGCTCTGGAGCATGGCCACGCGCGCCAACAGCCTGCCGATGTTCCGCGATGGCTCGCACTACATCATCAACGTGCTCTCCGCATCACAACTGGACTTGTGCCAGCGGTTTGCCACGCTCAAGGGCGACCGTTTTGCCGGCGTCGACTATCGGTTGTCGGAGACCGGCCTGCCCATCCTGGCCAATGCCCTGGCCTGGTTCGAGTGCCACAACCGCAGCCGCTATGACGAAGGCGACCACGTGATCTTCGTCGGCGAGGTGGAACGCTGCGGCATTCTCGACGCTGGCGGCGAGCCGCTGGTGTTCCAGGGCGCGCAATTTTCCACGGTGTGCCCGCTCGACCCGCTCGATCAGATCGAGCCCCGCGAAGGCTAAATCACGGCTTTGCGTCCTTGCTGTCCTTCAGGATCGCCAGCGGCGATCCGTCCGTCTTGATCCGCTGCAGGACGATGTTCGAGCGGATATCCATCACGCCGGGCGTGCGATATAGCCGATTCACGATGAAATCGGAGTAGTGCTTCAGGTTGCGCGCCTGCACCCGCAGGATGTAGTTGCTGTCACCCGTGATCACATAGGCGGTCAGTACTTCCGGCCAGGTCTGCACTACGGCGTTGAACGTGTCGTGCCAGCCTTCCACGTCGTGCCGCATCGACACCTGCACGATGGCCTCGATCTCCAGCCCCAGCTGTTCGGCATCGAACCACGCCTTGTAGCCGCCAATCACCCCGTTTTCTTCCAGCAGCCGCACGCGACGCAAGCACGCAGATGGCGACAACGCCACACGGTCGGCCAGGTCCTGATTGCTGATGCGACCGTTCTCTTGCAGGGCCGCGAGGATGCGTAAATCAATCGGATCGAGGGTCATTTCGAAGAATCCACGTATTTCTGTTCGATCCACACAATTTTATGCGAAAGATGCCGCGATCGACGGCCCATTTCGCAAGCCTCTTCTCGGCGCTTTTGACTATGATCCCCACACGCACCGCGTCTTCAGAAACGCGCCCCGGAGATTGCAAGTCACCATGCCGAACGCCCCCACGAACGTACCCAGCAGCGCCACGCGCCAGATCTGGGATATCAGCCCGCCGGTGTCGAACGCCACGCCAGTCTGGCCCGGCGACACACCGTTCCGGCACGAACCCGCCTGGCAACTGGATGAACACTGTCCGGTCAACGTTGGCCGAATCACGATGTCGCCGCACACCGGCGCCCATGCCGATGCGCCGCTGCACTACGCGGCCGACGGCGCGCCGATCGGCGATGTCCCGCTCGACGCCTACCTGGGCCCCTGCCGCGTGATCCACTGCATCGGCGCGGCGCCGCGCGTGGAGCCGCACCACGTCGAGTCGGCGCTGGCCGACGTACCGCCGCGCGTGCTGCTGCGGACCTACCAGCAGGTGCCGCTGGGTGCCTGGGATTCGGCGTTCTGCGCCGTCGCGCCCGAAACCATCGCGCTGCTGGCCCGCCACGGCGTGAAGCTGATCGGCATCGACACGCCGTCACTGGACCCCGAAACCTCCAAGACGATGGACGCCCACCACGCGGTGCGCGACCACCGGCTGGCCATTCTCGAAGGCATCGTGCTCGACGACGTGCCGGCCGGCGACTACGAACTCATCGCGCTGCCGCTGCGCCTGGCCACGCTCGATGCGAGCCCGGTCCGCGCGGTGCTGCGCGCGCTCTGAATCCTTCCGAACCTCTGGACACTGAAAGCATGACCAACCTGACACGTGAACGCTGCCAGGCGCTGGACCGGGACGACCCGCTCCGCGCGCTGCGCGAACAGTTTGCCCTGCCCGCCGGCGTGATCTACCTCGATGGCAACTCGCTGGGCGCCCGCCCGCGTGCCGCCGCGGCGCGTGCCGCCGAGGTGGTCAGCAGCGAATGGGGCGATGGCCTGATCCGCAGCTGGAATACCGCCGGCTGGTTCGACCTGCCGGGCCGGCTGGGCAACCGCCTGGCGCCGCTGATCGGCGCGGGCCACGACGAGGTGGTGGTGACCGACACCACGTCGATCAACCTGTTCAAGGTGCTGGCCGCCGCGCTGCGCGTGCAGCAGCAGCGCGATCCGGCGCGCCGCGTGATCGTGTCCGAGGCCAGCAACTTCCCGACCGATCTCTATATCGCCCAGGGCCTGGCCGACCTGCTGCAGCAGGGCTACGAGGTACGCCTGGTGAACAGCCCCGACGAGATCGACGCCGCCGTGGGCGCCGACACGGCCGTGCTGATGCTCACCCACGTGAACTACAAGACCGGCGAGATGCTCGACATGGCCGGCCTGACCGAACTCGCGCATGCCCGCGGCGTGCTGACCGTGTGGGATCTGGCCCACTCGGCCGGCGCCGTGCCGGTGGACCTGACCGCCGCCCGCGCCGACTACGCCATCGGCTGCACGTACAAGTACCTGAACGGCGGCCCGGGGTCGCCGGCCTTCGTCTGGGTGGCGCCCGCACTACGCGATCAGTTCTGGCAACCGCTGTCGGGCTGGTGGGGCCACGGCGCGCCGTTTGCCATGTCGCCGCAGTACGCGCCCGCCGAGGGCATCGGCCGCTTCCTGTGCGGCACGCAGCCGGTCACGTCGCTGGCGATGGTCGAATGCGGCCTGGACATCTTCGCCCAGACCAGCATGAGCGCGTTGCGCGCGAAGTCGCTCAAGCTGACCGACCTGTTTATCGAACTCGTCGAATCACGATGCGCCACGCACCCGCTGACGCTGGTCACGCCGCGCGCGCATGCCCGGCGCGGCAGCCAGGTGAGCTTTGCGCATCCGGACGGTTACGCGCTGGTGGCCGCCCTGATCGAGCGCGGCGTGATCGGCGACTATCGCGAACCCGGCATTGCCCGCTTCGGCTTCACACCGCTTTACACGACCTTCACCGAAGTCTGGGACGCCGTGGAGATCATGCGCGACGTGCTGGACAGCGGCACCTATCGCGACCCCCGCTTTGCGGTGCGCACGGCGGTGACCTGAGCGGAGCACATCATGAGTGAATTCAAGGGATGCCCGATGGGGCACGGCAGCCAGCCGGCCGAGGCGGCCGACGTGGCCGGCGCGGAAGGCTGGCATGGCGCGCAGATGGACTTCGCCCGCGACATGAGCTACGGCGACTACCTGGGCCTGGATCAGATCCTGAGCGCGCAGCACCCGCTGTCGCCGGACCACAACGAGATGCTGTTCATCGTCCAGCACCAGACCACCGAGTTGTGGATGAAGCTGATGCTGCACGAACTGCGCGCCGCCCGCGATGGGGTGAAGACCGACCAGCTGCGCCCGGCGTTCAAGATGCTGGCGCGCGTATCGCGCATCATGGATCAGCTGGTGCAGGCCTGGAACGTGCTGGCCACCATGACGCCGCCCGAATACTCGGCCATGCGCCCGTACCTGGGCGCGTCGTCGGGGTTCCAGTCGTACCAGTATCGCGAGATCGAGTTCATCCTGGGCAACAAGAACGCGGCCATGCTGCGGCCCCACGCGCACCGGACCGAACATCTGGAACTGGTGGAAACGGCGCTGCATACGCCGTCGATGTACGACGAGGCGATCCGGCTGATGGCGCGGCGTGGGTTCCAGATCGACGCCGACGTGGTGGAACGCGACTGGACCCAGCCGACGCAGTACAACGCGTCAGTGGAGGCGGCCTGGCTGGAGGTGTATCGCAACCCGTCGGCGCACTGGGAACTCTACGAACTGGGCGAAAAGTTCGTCGACCTGGAGGATGCCTTCCGCCAATGGCGATTCCGCCATGTGACCACGGTGGAGCGCGTGATCGGCTTCAAGCGCGGCACCGGCGGCACCGAAGGCGTCAGCTACCTGCGCCGGATGCTCGATGTCGTGCTGTTCCCCGAACTGTGGAAACTGCGGACGGATCTTTGACCGGCCGCCGGCTGCTCCACTCTCCCGCACACCGCGTGGCGGGAGAGCCGGCGCGAGTCATCTGCTATCGCCCCGCCGGATCCGACAGCCTGGCCCCCAGCGCCTGCAGCGCGGGCGCCAGCTTCTGGTGGAACGTCTCTTCGCTGACGGCCCCGTAGGACGCACTGCAGCTCAGCATGTGCAGATCCTTCTCACCCACCGGCTTGAACGCCACCGCGCAGGCGTGAATGGCCGGGTGCCAGTCGCGGAACGACGCGGCGTACCCGTCGCGCTCGGCCTGCGCCAGCGCGGCCCGCATCGGGGCCTCCTGCTGCTTCCATTGTTCCGGATACGTCTGGGCGAACTCCGCCAGCACCTTGTCGCGCCGCGCCGCCGGCAGCGCGGCCAGGTAGGCCCGGCCCATCGAACTCGACACCAGCGACAGGCGCGATCCCACCCCCAGACCCAGCATCACGCCGGCATCGTTACGGATCGATTCCATGTAGATGACTTCCATGCGCTCGCGCTTGCCCAGCGACACCGACACCCCGTACGACTGCGCGAAGGCCAGCATGTGCGGCCGCGCCAGCGTCACCACGTCGGACGCCGACAGGTAGGAAAAACCCAGCGCCAGCACGCCGGCATCGAGCGCGTACTTGCCCAGGCTGTCGTCGTAGCGCAGGTAGCCTAGTTGCACCAGCGTGCCGGCCAGCCGGCTCACGGTCGCCTTCGGAAAGCCTGTGCGGCGCACGAAATCCTGGTTGCCCAGCATCGCCTCGCCAGTGCGGAAGCAGCGCAGCAGTTCCAGCCCCCGCGCCAGGGCCGTCACGAAATTGGGGTCGCTCTCGCGTTCCTTCTGGACCGGCTCGGCGGCGGTGACAGCGGATGTGGCCAAGAGACAGCTCCTGTGGAAGTTGGTCGATTGCCGAACGCAAATCATCGGGGGCCGGATTTCCCCCTGTTGCAGCGCGAATCGGTTCAGCTATACTAGCTCATCGGAACAATGTTCCGCAATGCGGAACCAAAACTTTTTGATCGACCGGATCGAATGAAGGCGCAAGGCCTTCACCGCGCCACCAAAGAAGGAGACCTCCATGGCTGCCAACGCCGAATTCCACTGGGCCGACCCCCTGCTGCTGGACCAGCAACTGACCGACGACGAGCGCATGATCCGTGACGCTTCGGCGGCCTATTGCCAGGACAAGCTCATGCCGCGCGTGCTGCAGTCGTTCCGCAACGAGAAGACCGACGTGGAGATCTTCCGCGAGATGGGCGAACTCGGCCTGCTTGGCCCGACCATCCCCGAACAGTACGGCGGCCCGGGCCTGAACTACGTCAGCTACGGCCTGATCGCGCGTGAGGTGGAGCGTGTGGATTCGGGCTACCGCTCGATGATGAGCGTGCAGTCGTCGCTGGTCATGGTGCCGATCTACGAATTCGGCAGCGAAGCGCAGAAGCAGAAGTACCTGCCCAAGCTGGCCACCGGCGAATGGATCGGCTGCTTCGGCCTGACCGAGCCGAACCACGGCTCCGACCCGGGCTCGATGGTCACCCGCGCCAGGAAAGTGGACGGCGGCTACGAACTGAGCGGCGCCAAGATGTGGATCACGAACTCGCCGATCGCCGACGTCTTCGTGGTGTGGGCCAAGCTGGCCGGTGAAGACGGCAAGGAAGACATCCGCGGCTTCATCCTGGAAAAGGGCTGGAAGGGCCTGAGCGCCCCGGCCATCCATGGCAAGGTGGGCCTGCGCACGTCGATCACCGGTGAAATCGTGCTGGATCAGGTGTTCGTGCCCGAAGAGAACATCATGCCGGGCGTGAAGGGCCTGAAGGGTCCGTTCACCTGCCTGAACTCGGCCCGTTACGGCATCGCCTGGGGCGCGCTGGGCGCCGCCGAATTCTGCTGGCACACCGCCCGCCAGTACACGCTGGACCGCAAGCAGTTCGGCCGCCCGCTGGCGCAGACCCAGCTGGTTCAGAAGAAGCTGGCCGACATGCAGACCGAGATCACGCTGGGGCTGCAAGGCTGCCTGCGCCTGGGCCGCATGAAGGACGAAGGCACCGCCGCGGTGGAAATCACCTCGATCATGAAGCGCAATTCGTGCGGCAAGTCGCTGGATATCGCCCGGGTGGCGCGCGACATGCTGGGCGGCAACGGCATTTCGGACGAATTCGGCGTGATCCGCCACGTGGTGAACCTGGAAGTGGTGAACACCTACGAAGGCACGCACGACATCCACGCGCTGATCCTGGGCCGCGCCCAGACCGGCCTGCAGGCATTCTTCTGATCGTCCGGACGTAAAAAAGCCCGGCTGGAAAGCCGGGCAGAAGCACACTACCAAGGAGACGACGGGCACGACCCCGCCGTTTTACGACATCGGTAAAGCAGTACTGAGCCGGGCCGGGAACCAACCCCGCGCCCGGCTTTTTCTCACTTGTTCGGTTGCGGCGTCAGGCGCAGGTACGGACGCACCGCCTTGTAGCCCTTCGGGAATTTCTGGCGGATCACCTCTTCGTCCTTCAGCGACGGCACGATGACCACGTCGTCACCATCCTGCCAGTTGCCCGGCGTGGCCACGCTGTGGTGATCGGTCAGTTGCAGCGAATCGATGACGCGCAGGATTTCATTGAAATTTCTACCTGTGCTTGCAGGATAGGTAATGATCAGGCGGACCTTCTTCTTCGGGTCGATCACGAACAGCGAACGCACGGTCAGCGTCTCATTCGCATTCGGATGGATCATGTCGTAGAGCTCGGATACCTTGCGGTCGCTGTCGGCCAGGATCGGGAAATTGACCGAGGTGGACTGGGTGTCGTTGATATCCTGGATCCAGCCCTTGTGCGACTCCACGCTGTCCACGGACAGGGCGATGGCCTTCACGTTGCGCCTGGCAAACTCTTCCTTCAGCTTGGCGGTCAGGCCCAGTTCCGTCGTGCACACCGGGGTGTAGTCGGCCGGGTGCGAGAACAGGACGCCCCAGCCTTCGCCCAGCCAGTCGTGAAAGCGGATGCGGCCCTCGCTCGATTCTTGCTCGAAGTCCGGTGCGATATCGCCAAGACGCAGTGCCATGAATGAAGCCTCCAGAGAAACGGAAAATAAACCAACGTAAGGAAAGGTAAAAACCGGTGAACCAGCTTAGTTGGATTGCCATCCAACCCAAACGAATATAAAGTCACTACAAAATCACTCGAAGTCATAAAGACCCGGGTGATCGGGCCATGGTTCCTTGTGGCAACCTGCCCCGGGGCCGATGGCACGTTGGTGACAGCGATACGGCATTGTGTCGGCGAGCTTGAAACGATGGGCAGCCGCCACATATGCTAGGTGGACGACAAGAAATGCCACAAGCCCGAGCGGGCAAGGCAAAATGTCACCCACTTGAACCTAACCGCCCGCAACAGGAGAAACTGATGAGCGATGTCAAGACCGTTCTGTCCGACGCCGAAGAACTGCTTAAGCAAGCGGCCTCGACCACCGGCGAGAAAGCCGCCGAACTGCGCGAGCGTGGCATGGGCCTGCTGAAGCAGGCCAAGGAAAAGGCCCAGGACCTGCAGGATGCCGTCGTGACCAAGAGCAAGGCGGCCGCCCGCGCCACCGACGACTACGTGCATGACCATCCGTGGCGCGCCGTGGGCGTGGCAGCCGGCGTGGGCCTGCTGATCGGTCTGCTGTTGAACCGCAAGTAAGCAGCGCTGTAGTACCGTAGCAATACGCATTACCAGCCCCGGCCGCGCATCTGCGCCGGGTGCATGCAGTCTTGAAGACGGACTGGCGCGGCCCCATCATGCCGCTGCCGGTCCATCCCTCGCAGATGCCGCCCATGCCGGCGCATCGATTTTTCGCCGGAGCCGCATGAGCGAATCCCATTCCCCCAAGTTCCTCGAATCCCTTCGCAACCTCGCCGGTTCCGTGGTGTCGATGCTGCAGACTCGCCTGGAGCTGGCCAGCGTGGAACTGGCCGAGGAACGCGAGCGGCTGATGAAGGTTGCGCTGCTGGCCTTGTTCGGGCTGGTGTTCTTCAGCATGGCGCTGATGACTTTCACGCTGCTGGTCGCCATCCTGTTCTGGGAAAGCTATCGCTGGCAGGCCCTGGGCGCGATCGTGCTGTTCTACCTGATTTGCGCCGGCCTCTGCCTGCTGGTGGCTCGCAACAAGGTCCGCCACGCCCCGCCGCTGTTTGAATCCACGCTGGCCGAGCTGGACAAGGACCGGGAGATGCTGCGCCAATGACCACGCCCGAAGACGATTCGATCGACAGCCGCCCGCGCCACGAGCACCCCCGTCCGGTCCGCTTCACGCGCGAAGTTCGCCTGCCGCTGGCCGTGCGCAAGGAGTTGCTGATCACGCGCGCCGCACTGGAACGCTACGACGCCGTGCAGGCGCTGCGTCAGGTCAAGGGTGGCGCCCGCCGCATGACCAGCCTGGGCGCCTGGCTGCCTCGCATGACCCGCCCGTCGGGCTGGCTCAAGTTGTTCGGCATCACGCGCGACTATCCGTTGGTGAGTACGGCCATCACACTGGCCCTGCCCTTGCTGCGCAAGACCCCGATCGGCCGCGTGGCCTGGAAGGTGTCGAAGCTCGGCATGCTGGCCGGCGCCGGATACTGGGCCTACAAGACCTGGCACGGCGCGCAGCCGCAGGTGCATGCGCACGCGGCGTCGGCCGCGCGGGCGGTGGCGGTGCCGGTCGATACCGGCTTCCGCGACCCGCTGGTGCCGTCGCCCCCCGCGGCCGCGCCTCCGGCCTCCCAACCCTGATCAGGCGCCGGATCAGCCGACCTGCACGCGATTGCGGCCCTCGCGCTTGGCCTGGTAACAGGCCAGGTCGGCCGCATCGAGCGCATCCTCGCGCTTGGCTGTACGTTCGTCGACCCGTACCAGGCCGATGCTGACCCCGATCGAGAATTCATGATCGTGGCAGCGATACCGGTAGGCCGCGATGGCACTACGCAGCCCTTCGGCCACGCGCTCGCCATCGGTGGCGGCGCAATACTCCAGCAACACCGCGAATTCATCGCCCCCCAGCCGGGCCAGTGTGTCGCTGCGCCGTAGCTGATGCCGCATGACATCGGCGATCTGGCAGATCAGTTCGTCTCCAGCCGCGTGTCCGCAGGTGTCGTTGACGGCCTTGAACTGGTCGAGATCCAGATACATCAGCGTGTGCGTACAGCCTTCATGCTGGGCGCGCGCCACGGCCGCCCCAAGCCGCCGCTCGAATTCCAGCCGGTTGACCAGACCGGTCAGCGGATCGTGGCTGGCCTCGTAAGCCAGTTGCGCGGCGTGGGCCCGCTCCAGGCTGACATCGTGCAGGACAACCACGATGCCGATCGCCTGCCCGCCCTTGTCCCGGATCAGCGCCACCGATGGCTTGACGGCCAGCGTGGCCCCCTGCACTGCAGGCTCGCGGCGCTCGAGCAGCATCACCAACTGGCCGGGCCAGGTGCCCGCCAGCGCGCGCGGCACCAGGTCGGCAACCGGCTCGCGGGTGGCTTCGTCATGCAGCCGGCAGACCTGCTGCAGGAAACAGCCGGCGGCCTCAGCATCGGTCCAGCCGGTCATGGTCTCGGCCACCGGGTTCAGCGACTGGATGCGTCCCCAGACATCGGTGGTAATCACCGCGTCGCCGATGGCCTGCAGCGTGACCTGCGCGCGCTCCTTTTCGGCAAACAGCTGCGCCTCGGACCGCTTGCGGTCGGAAATATCGCTCAGCGAGCCAGCCATCCGCGTCGCCTTGCCGATCGCGCTACGCACCATGCGGCCCCTGGCCCTGACCCACAGATAGCCGCCGCCCTTGCGACGCAGGCGCAGTTCCACGTCGTACGGCGTGCCCTGGCGCACATGCACCACCAGGCGCCGGTCGAACTCGGCCACGTCGGCTGGATGCATCAGGGCCAGCAGGGTTTCACGCGCATGCGGCAGTTCATGGGGGCCATAGCCGAGCATTTCGGCACAGCGTGGCGAGAAATACAGTTCGCCCCGGTGGGGATGCCAGTCCCACAGGCCGTCGGTACTGCCGGCCACGGCCAGTTGCAGGCGTTCCTCGCTGACCGTCAGGGCGTGCCGAAGCTGGCGCTGCCGGCTCATCACCCGGGTGGACATCCATGAGGCACAGGCGAGCAAGGTCAACGCCAGCCCCGCCGATCCCCACATCAGCAATCGCCGAACGCGCCGCGACGCCTTGCCCAGCGCGGCGGAGAAGGCCGCCTCCATGGGCGTCAGCAATGCATCGATATCGGCAATATCGCGCTGCAGCGGCATCACGCAGGCGGCGTCGCAGCCGTGCTCGCCCACGCGCTCGCGCAGCCGACGCGCCATGACATCGAGCCGTGCAATCTCCACGTCGGCAGCCGCCCAGATCGAAATCGCCTCATCGATCTCCGGCACATTCCGAAAATACCGGAACAGCCGGATCATGCCGGGCACATCGTCGGGGTGGTTGCCGCCGGTCAGGAGTCCCTGCACCGCGCGGGCGTGGTCGTAGTTGGGCTTTTCGAGTTCGAGGCGCGCCTGGTGGTCGCCCTGCGGCACGGCGATGCCGGCCAGATAGGCGTCGTAGTCGGCTTCATCGCGACTTTCGGCGTAGCGCAGCAGATGAAAGACCGCCGCCTTCTGCCCCTTGGTCCAGAGGCTCTCGCCGGCCACGAAGCCCCGTGCGGCGGACAACACGTCCACACTGGCGATGCAGAACAATGCCAGCGCCAGAACCACCGGGACAAACGGCCAGACGACACGCAGTACGTGCTCATTGGCCGGCAGGCTACCGCCGCCACCAGCTTGCTGCATATGAGACTTCCCGCGCCAGGCCATGGGGCCCGGCCCTGTCGATGAATGCACCATGGCCGGCCTTGGCTGGCCGGCCTTGTCTGGTTGCATTGTCAACGAGGTGTTACAGGGTGTCTCTAACTCAGACTGGTTAATTGACGCCCGGAATATGCATCGGCCAACCACCTAGCAGAACGACGAGTAAAACGCCGTTCAACAGCGCAAGTCCGGTGAGGATGAAGGCCAGGGTTGGCAGCGTCTTGAGCCACGACATCCCGGCCGAAGCCGACTTGAAGGCCGCATCCAGATAGCGCGTGGCTTGCTTGCGCACGACCAGCCAATAGAACCCGGCGCCGGCCGCCAGGGCGACTACGATCCACGACAACCACGCCAGCGATCCAAATGGCGCCGGCGCATTGTTCGCCCGGCCCGGCACACGGGGGGCAACTGGCGGCAGTGGCGGCAGCGAATCGCGCAGGGACATCGGCACGGATTCGAACACCGGGGCAGGAAGATTGAGATCTTCCGTCGCGCTAACCGGCGACATTTCTGCATCCCTGGCCGGCATGGCGCGCGGCGCCGGCAGTGCCGGCTGCGTTCGCCTGACCGCCCGGTTGTCGGCCATCGCTGGCGGCTTCTGTGTCGCCGCTTCGCGCGTGGCCGTCCCGGGTGACGCCCTGCGCCAATCCGCGAACAACTGGTCAAGACACCGGACCGTCGTGCACGCGTCACGCGCCCTGCGCCAGGCGTCGAGATCCGCCCTGCGCAGCGTGCCGGCGTACCGCCTGCGCTGCTGATCGGCGTAGATGGCCTCGTAGGTCTCGTGCAGCATCGCGTACTCGCAGATCAACTGCGAGCCACGCGCATGGTGCCGCACAGGCTCCGAACAGGAGGTACCGGCCGGGGCGGAAACATCACACCGTGGTCGATAGGCGTGCGGACACGATATGTCGGAAGCCCACGTCACATCGGCAATCCAGAATGCCAGGACGACGAAGAGTGCCAGGTGGCCTGCAATCCGCTGCATGGTTGTCTGCGCATCGGCTTTGGGGAACCGGGAAATTCATTCTAGGCAGCGCCGGCGCACGCTGCCTGATCTGTTACGTGCGTTTGCGCATGGACCAAACGGCCGGCGCCCCGATTGCGCAGGGAAGTGCTGACAAGGCGCGGGCAAAACAAAAGGGCCTGTGACTTTCGCCACAGGCCCTTCTGGGAATACTGGTGGGTCGTGCGTGACTCGAACACGCGACCAACGGATTAAAAGTCCGGGCAAGTGGCTATTTCCCTTCTATTGATCGCCATTCCAGAAAATAGAAAATTCTTTTAAATACATTGCACTACGGCTAAATTGCGCTGTTCCAGCATTGACCGAAATTGAGAATTTGCCCTATGCTCGGGTTACATGGTGGTTACACGAACCCGCCCGCAGGTTTGCAAGGAGCGTCCAGGTGGCAAAAATCAACTTCACCGCCAAGCGGGTCCAGGACCATGCCTGCCCGGCCGGCCAGGCGCAAGCGTTTCTGTGGGATGCCGCGTCGCCAGGGCTGGGGCTGCGCGCCACGCCGAGCGGCGCGAAGGCGTACATTTTCCAAGGCAAGCTGGACGGCCAGACAGTGCGTGTGACCATCGGGGACCCGCGCAGCTGGCCCATCGACCAGGCCCAAGAGGAAGCGCGCCGCTTGCAACGGCTGCTTGACGCGGGCAAAGACCCACGCGCCGCCAAGGCCGAGCAGCGCGCCGCCCAGGAAGCCGAGCGGGCCACCGCCCGCCGCCAAGCGGTCACCGTCGGCGACGCGTGGACCGCCTACCTGTCCAGCCGCCGGGGCAAATGGTCCGAGCGGCATTATGCAGACCACGTACGTCTCGCGGACCGTGGCGACCGGGCCTGGAAGGGGGGCACAACGATTGCCGCGCCGCTCGCCGTGCTGCTGGACGCGCGCCTGGCCGACCTAACCCGCGAACGGATCGCCGCCTGGCTGGAGCACGAGGCGGAGCGCCGCCCAACCAGCGCCGCCCTCGCGTTCCGCCTGCTGCGCGCCTTCGCCCGCTGGTGCGAGGATCAAGTCGAGTATCAGGGCCTCGTGGCACTGGAGGCCTTCTCCAGCCGCCTCGCGCGCGAGCACGTGCCCAAGGCCAAAACCAAGGACGATTGCCTGCAGCGCGAGCAACTGCCCGCGTGGTTCGCGGCCGTGCGCGGCCTCTCCAACCCGGTCCTCGCGGCCTACCTGCAAGGGCTCCTGATTACCGGGGCACGGCGGGAAGAGCTGGGCGGCCTGCGCTGGGAGGACGTGGATTTCCACTGGGGCAGCCTGACGATCCGTGACAAGGTCGAGGGGGCACGCACGATCCCGCTCCCGCCCTACTTGTCGGCTCTGCTGTGGGACGTCAAGCGTCGCAATGACACGCCGCCGACGGTGCGCAAGCTGCACGACTTGGAAGCACGCGGCGAGAAATGGAAGCCGTCGCCATGGGTCTTCAGCAGCCCCACGTCGGCCAATGGCCGGCTGGCCGAGCCGCGCAACGCCCACGCCAAGGCCCTGGAGACCGCCGGGCTGCCCCACGTGAGCCTGCATGGCCTGCGCCGGTCCTTCGGCACCTTGTGCGAGTGGGTTGAGATGCCGTCCGGCATCTCTGCGCAAATCATGGGCCACAAGCCGTCCGCGCTGGCAGAGAAGCACTATCGCCGCCGACCGCTGGACCTGCTGCGAGCCTGGCACGTCAAAATCGAGGCGTGGTTGCTGGAACAGGCGGGCATCGCGTTCCACCCCGAGGCAGCGAAGCCAGGCCTGCAACTCGTGGCCAAATAGCCACCGAGCAGACGCAGTCGGTCAGGCCCGCCCGGACTGGCCGCTCGACATCCACTCCCTCGACCGAGAACATGCGTTCCACATCGCGCTGTGGCAAAGGGCCAGACAGCTACCCCCTCGACATCAGAGACGGCGTCGGCCTACCCCTTGCCTCACCGCGAAGTTCGAGGCGTGATCCGTCCCGTGGAATCACTACCTCCACTATATCCTGTCCCGCCGAATTGAGAGGCAAGCCAGCACCGAGCGCGCCGTGGACCGTGGGCCAACTGATCTTGCGAAAGAATTCTTTCTGGTTAGGACACCCCCACAGGGGGGGCAACTGGCCGGAGGGGGTGCACCCCCTGTTCTCCATGCCATACAGAGATTTCACCATTTTTCGATTTAGTTGCAATTCTGACTTGGGACCGGGCGGCTTTAATTGCAATCGCATGAAACTGACTTGATGCAGGGAGTTACCTATGACTCGAAGCCCTGAACCGCCTCGCGCGCCCGCGTGGAGCGAATGCGCAGCCTGGCCATTCCCCGACGGTTTTCCAAGACCCTCTCACGGCAAGGAAGTCAAGACCGGTGGCGTGAAATCCAAGACCTCGAGCACAAACCGGCGGGATGATGAAAGGCGCCACCCAATCCTCCAATTCCTGAAAGCACAGGAGGAGTACTGCCGCCAACAGGGGCTTCCACTTCCGGAATTAGAGGAACGCATGGGATCCTATCTTGACGCGTCCTATCGAGATGGCGTACCCACCTACGAGCAGCGTATGGCCGACCAGAAGGCTCTCACACTACTGGCCACAGCCGATGGACTGAAGTCCAACCAGTATCGCCGCAAGCCGTACTGCGCTGCCGTCAAGGCACGCAGTGACGACGGCGAGCTACCGCCTCAAATGACACCCGAGGCGATCCGCAAGCGCAACGCGCGCGAGGCCCAGCGCCTGTCGGGTGGCAAGGTGGGCAAAAGGCTTTCGAAACCACTTGCGCCAGACACACATCGCGTCGTGGCGAAATGGCTGTGCGACACATCCACTCGCCCCTCACCGACCGCCTTCGAAAAGCTGACACTCTATGTCCTGAGCATCGTCAATGACACCAGACCAGAAGAAGCCCTGCACACGGGAAGACCACGCGATGGGCAAATCGACGGATGCATTTGGCGCAGCCGATTCGGATTGGATGACATCTATATCCAGGCGACGCTTTCCGCTGTAAGACCTTGGAAGGTTCGCAACTTCCACGGCGGGGTCATTCGCCCGTCTGACCCGAAACAATGCATCCTGGTGACGGCATCCACAGCCTCCCCTAGCGCCAAGGCGTACGCGGCAATGGTCAAGATCCGAATCATTGAGGGCGTGGAACTGGCCGGCATGATGATCGAACTCGGCTTGGGGGTGACGACGAAAGGACAACTAAGAATCGACGAACATTTCTTGAGTGCGAAGATCGAGCGGGTCGGTATGCATTGGACTCGTCGGTCGAGGAGATCACCTGCCAACAGTATTCGCTAGTCACTGTCTCGGCTCTTTCATTCTTTCGGTTACTGCCCTGAGTAAGCTTTCAGACAGCGAGCGTAGAAACGCAACACACAAATTCAGAGAAGACTGCCATTGTTCGGGAGATCGATTCCGAGTATTGGGTGAAAATCCCGCAGCGACTAGGATCGCTACTGCCATCCATTTGTGAATCACTCCGTCACAATAGAAATCTGCCCAACTAAGGCACATTGATATCAACATGTCACAGAAAGACGAATCGACCTCGACACCGCTGCATGTTATAGCGGACAAGACTTTCGCAATCTACTATCTCGTTCCTTTTGAGCGTGAAGCCTTGAGCAAGGCGAGCGTTTTTCGGCTTTACTCACAAGGCCTTATGCGGACGTCTCATCTTCATATCGCGGCGGCCAGATTGCCGGCGGACGTCAGGGAGCTCACTGGCGACTGGCCCACAATTGCGGCCTTTCGAAGCTCCGGCCTAATCGAGCACAACATCATTCCGATCTTTCTTGATGCTCTCCCTCGTTCGCTCGAAGCCATGGCGGCCCTGCCATTCAAGTGTGTGATCACCGACGCCAGTACCGTAAGCGCGGTAGAACAGTTCTTCAAGGATTCCCCAAGAGACTTCCTACATCTGTCAACTGCGACCTCAGAAAGCAAGCATGTCCAGCAACTCACAACGGATTGGTCAAAATTCTACGAACTGCTCACGGCTAATGCCTTGAAATCGAACTCGGCTGCCGCGCGCATCGCTAGTGAATACCTTAAGGCGGTCTCCAGTGACACGATCACGAAGCCAGCACGAGCGTTGAAGCATGTCCCGCGTCTTCACGGCGTAACTAGTGCAAACGAATTGGCGGTGGCTGCTTGGGGTGCTTCCGCTCGCACGGCTCAACCACTTACCCCGAACGAGCACGCGCGTTACGCCGATGCTGTTATCGCCTCTGTCGAGGAAGTCAACGAACACAGAGCCTGGCTGCAAGATGCTGACGCCGACATCCACTTTAAGGCACGGCTTTGCATCGCTGCACCATCAATGCTCCGGATTTACCATGGAGGTAAGTTCGCGAAGAACAATGAGCTTAAGAAGCAGTTCCCGAGTTTTCACAAGGCCGCTGTCTTCTTCGCAAGGCAGAAAAGCTACGCAATGGAGACTCCGCCCGCGCAACAGGACGGCGAGGCTTTTGCTGCGTTCATGAAGGACCTCGGTCCATATTTGACAGAATTGAAGAAAGAGATTGACACTTTCGTGGCCTCTCTCGCGATGATGGCTTGCAGAAACCTGACGCCGGTACTGCGCCTAGAGCCCAGGATAAATAGCGTACTTCCTGCGCTCTCCAAGCTGGCCACTATTGCGAGGGGTAATCATCAGAATCAGAGGTTCAAGCTGAACCGAGAGGCCAGGGCCTTGATGCAAGCCATGCTGACGGCCATTGATCCGCGATATCTTCCGCTGTTCACCCACGGGCCGGAGGTCGGCAGAGAAGGCATCAAGCTGGTGTCCGACCTGCCCTTGGAGTGGGTCCCCGTCGGGGGTATCCCTCTGATGCTTGCTTATGAGACAAGCAGAATTCCTGTGACGCCGGGTAATGTAAGCATTGACCAACTCTATGCAAAGGCGCAGAGCCAATTCTTGAGCGTATCGTCCTTCAGCGACATCCTGATTATTCGGTCCTTTCGGAAGGATGACCTGATCCGTGAGCATCTGGCCGCAGCAGTCCAGGTTGTTCAGGAAAAGGGCTACACCTCGCGCCTGAACATCAGGATCGTGGACGTTTCGAGCGTGGATGAGTTTATAGAGGCGTGGAACGCATTCGACGGCTCCATTCTCATTTTCGACGGACATGGTCGAAAGGACGACAAGACAGGTCTTGGGCAACTGGTCATCAACGGCAAGCCGGTTACGATTTGGGACTACAAAGACAAGCTTCGATGGGCTCCTCCCATCGTGATTCTATGCGCTTGCGACACACACGCCGTAGACTCGCATCACGCAACCACGGCTAATACGATGCTCATGTTGGGGGCAAAAACGGTACTGGGCACCTTTCTGCCCGTGCATGCATCCTATGCTGCGTCGTTCATCACAAGGCTACTGCTACGCATCGCGCAGTACATTCCAATTGCGGCGAACAAGGACATCCATGAGCCACCCTGTACTTGGCGGAAGGTGGTAACGGGGATGCAGCGCATGGCGTACGTGTCAGAAGTGCTTCGTCAGCTTAAGGACGCTCGGAACTTGGTGACAGACGAGCAGATGTCACAGTTGCAGGAGCAGGCCAACATGAACATCAACTTCGAAGTACCAACGTGGAATAAGAAGTTTGTTGCGCAATTATCCGATTTAGTTGCGAAACCGATCGAGGAAGTGACGCGAGCCATAGAGGAATCGGCGACACTAGTGGATATCATGTACTACGTCCAACTGGGCAATCCCGAGGATCTACACATATTGACGGACGAGCTTCATGCCAGTCTCAAAGCCGACGCTGCCAGCGAACATCAAGTTTGATGATGTGTACCGCGTGTCCGCAGCTAGGGCCTAGGGAATATCTAGCACCTGCAGGTGGTGGCGTCTAGTCGTCGGCTCCTGCAGCGGTCACCGCCCTATCAGCAGTGCTGCTGTACGGGCATGGCGAATCCAGTTCACAGTGGCGACGGACGGCAACCCCTGCAAAGCAGACATCTCTCCCTAATCTCAAACGGCAGCAATGGAAGATTGATGCCCTACGCGAATGCATCAACGGCGAAGTGCCCATCGATTCATCGTTGGACGGAGTTCGGTTAGAAGCGGTCACTGAATACGCCAGCCCTCTCCGGCATAGCGCCGCATCACGAAATCCCACACTTGGCTGACCTTTGAGTTCCACAGAGCATCGGGATAGGGCTCCTGTGGCAATTCGTTTAGCCGCAACCGGATTTCCGACCACACCGCGCCGCGCGTTTCCTGGCCGCGCAACCAGTCCACGCCGTCCACCAGCTCGTGGAGCTTGGCTAGCAGCACCCTCGCCACCCGCTTTACCTCCGTCTCCTCGGCCTTGGTCAGCTTCGGCTCCGGGGCACTCAACAGGTCGAAGATCGCCAGCTCCTCCTCGGTCAGCCCTTCGCGGGTGGCGCGCTGTTCTTCCTCGGAGAGGCCGGCGACAAATTCTTTCAGCGCTTCGAAGAACCTTTCTGCGTCGATAGAGCCGGCGTTGTATTCGGCGACCAGCTTTTCCAGCTTCCCGACCAAATCGACGCGAGTGGGATTGGCCTCGGCCATCTTCTTGACCTTGTCCTCAGCCTCCTCCCGCGCGCGTTCGGCAGCGACCTTGGGGCTCGTCTCGAACAGCTTGGCCAGCTTGTCGAAGTCGATGCCGGAGAGGTCGACGCGTCCTTCGGCGCCTGCACCTTCAACGATAGGCGTCAGGATGGCGACGCCTTCCAGTTTCTCGTCGAGCAGTTCGGCGATCTTCGCCTGGATGGCCGATATATCGACCGGCCCCAGCTTGGCCCTCACCGCGTCCGCCAGCATATGGAACACCGCTACCGGCTTGAGATAGGGTGCAGCCCGCTCGTCGGGCAGCACCGCCTTGTAGGCCTTGGTCACCGCGCTGGCAAGCTGGCCAAACTCTCTGCGCCGCTCGTCCGGCGCAACCAGCATCTCAACTGCCTTGGCAATCAGGCCGAGGCGGGGGAGCGCATCCGCCGCCATGATCGCATCAGAATCGACGCCCAGCGGCCGTGTGAAGCTCCGCGCCTGTTCCAGCGCCTCTTCCAACGCCTTGACCAAGGCTTCCTTGTCCTTGATCGGCGTCTCGTCCTTGTCTGCGCCGCTCGCACTGCCCGCGTAAATCGCCAGCGCCTTTTGCAGATTGTTAAACACGCCCACGTAATCGACAATCACGCCACTGGTCTTGCCCGGCGCATTGCGGTTGGCGCGCGCGATAGTCTGCATCAGCGTGTGGTTCTTCATCGGCTTGTCGAGATAAACCGTGCCGATGCTGGGCACGTCAAAGCCGGTGATCCACATCGCGCAGACGAAGACGAGCCGCAGCGGGTCGTTCTTGTCCTTGAACTTCTCCTCCAGGTCTTCCTTCTGCATCCGCTCGCGGTGAGGAAGGATATCGAGGCCCTTTTTCTTGAGGTCGTCGATCTCGTTCTGGCTCTGGCTGACAACCACGGCCATATCGAGCTCACGCAGCCACAACAGCCGCTCGGCAATAGCCGCGCCTTCCGCCTCATGCGCAGTCTTGAGCGCCTTCTCATCTGCCTCGATCAGCCTGGCGACCGCCGCCTTGACGCGATCATGCATGGAAACCGCAGTTGCCTTGTCGATGGCAACGAACATCGCCTTGCCGCGATAGCCGCGCATGGCGAAGTGCAGCGCTACATCATCGGCCACCTTGTCGAGCCGGTCGGGGTTGGTAATGAGCGTATATTGCCGACCGAATTCGCGTTGGAGCCTCTTCTCCTGCTCCTCGCTCAACTCCACCTCATCGAGTAACTTGTCCAGTTCCTCCTTCAACTCGTCAGCGTTGAGCTGAAGCTCGGGTTTGCGTGACTCATAGTAGAGCGGCACCGTCGCGCCATCGCGAACGGATTGGGCGAAGTCGTAGACCGAGACGTAATCGCCGAACACCTCACGAGTGCGGCTCTCCTCGCCTTGGATCAGCGGCGTGCCGGTGAAGCCAATGAAAGCGGCGTTGGGCAGCGCCGCTCGCATATTCGCGGCGAGCTGGTCATACTGGCTGCGGTGCGCCTCGTCCGTAATCACAATGATGTCGGAACGCTCGGAGAGCACCGGCATCGGCTCCCGATCAGCGGTTGAGAATTTCTGGATCAAAGTGAAGACGTAACGTTCGTTTCCCGCCAGCAATTCCCGCAGATGCGCCCGGCTATCCGCCTGCACCTGTTGCGTATCCTTGGTGAGCGCACCAACGCTGGCGAATTGCCCGGCAATCTGGTCGTCCAGCTCTGTGCGGTCGGTCACGATCACAAAGGTGTAATTGCCGCCCAGGCGCCGCAGCACCTTTTCGGCAAACATCACCATGGAGAGAGACTTGCCCGATCCCTGCGTATGCCAGAACACGCCGAGGCGTCCTTTGTTCTGACCGACATGCTCCACCGCCGCCATCGCGCGGTTCACGCCCAGCACCTGATGGTATTTACCCACCACCTTGCGCAGACCGCCCTTGGCTTCATCGAACAGCAGGAAATTTTCGATCAGGTCGAGGAATCGCGCTGGCTCACAGGTGGCTCGCAGCATCGTCTCAAGACTCGGGTCTTCCGGGCCATCCTCATCAAGGCGTTTCCATGGTGCGAAGAAATCGAAATCGGTATGCGAGCCGCCCATTAGCGATTCATGGCCGTTGGAAAGGATCACAAAGCAGTTGAACGGGAACAGCTGCGGGATGGTGTCGCGATAATCGCGCAGGTTTTCGTCGTATGCGTTGAAGATCGGCTTGGAGAGCGCCTTCCACTCCGCGTGGAGCAGCGGCAGGCCATTGACGAAGCCGAGGGTGTCCGGACGACGCTTGTGCAGCAGGCCCTCGATCCAGACCTGACTGGCGACAAGGAAATCATTGGCCGCCACATCGCGCCAGTCGATCGCGCGGACGGTGACGGTTTCGCTCTTGCCGTCCTTTTGGCGCTTGACCTCGACACGAACGCCAGCGCGCAGCAGGTGGTACAACTCGCGATTGGCGGCAATAGGCGACAGCGCGGAGCGATCCTGTGTCAACACTTCCTCGGCCAGCTTCAGAGCCTCCGCAGGCAGGCCGGGGTTGAGCTTGGCCAGCGCCGCACGCAGTCGCGCGGGGAGCCAGGCCTGATGAAAGCTGGTGCGCCCAGTAGGATTATCCGGCCCCGGCTTTTCCTCCATCAGATTGAGATGCTGCCAGCCAAGCTGCTGCAACAGTGCCAGCGCCGGCTGCTCCACGGCGCCGTCTTCGGAATACTCGCTGAAGAGCGACGGCGATGTCATCTCAGGCGGCCTCCAGTTCCCGTTCGGCATCGGTGACTGAAAGCTGGCCGGAGATCAGGCGAGGGAGCAGCAGGTCGCGAGCGGCGGCAAGGTTGGCAATTTGTTGTGCATATGTGAGTGCAATCAAGCTGACCAAAAACTCTCGCTGCTTTTCATAGCTGGTCGGCTTGAAGGGCAAAACACAATCACGCACGAACTGCGTAGTTTGAAAGTTGGCAATGCCGTTGGCAGCTACAACCTGATAGCGTGCGATCTCGCCGCTCGCGTGGAGGTGGCGGCACCACATATGGAATAGGACGGCATCCTCTGGTCGCGCAAATTGGAAAACGCGGCAAAAACTGGCGGCAATAACACTGCCCCCAAGCGCCTCGATCATCCCAGGAATAGCAATAAGGGTCGAACCGGCAGATCTCGTTTTTGCGTTGATCGAATTTTCTAAAATCACATCGTATGGTTTCAGCAGCCGCTTATTCGCGCTGGCTGGCGTTATAAAGCGAGTGGGGCAAGAGTCGAAATCGCCACTTTGCAGCCGTGAAAAATCGGTTCCGCGCACTACCCGAACTTCAATTGTATGATCCCCGTCGGGTTCTTCGGTGCCCCAGTCGCCCCCAAGAGTTTTCACGACGAACTCACTTAAAGGCATCTCGCCGCTGGGATTCCTTTGGCTATCGCGTATTAATTCTTGGAACAGCCCCTGCGCCATCTCCTCCATCACCGCTATCCGCCGCCGGTTGATCTCGATTAGATCATCATAGGCCCCCAAAATCTCCGCTATTCGGCGTTGAGTTCTGAGAGGTGGGATGTTGATCGGCATTTGTTTAAGCAGACCAATCGCCATTCGCACCTGATTGGCAGCACCCCGTGCGCAGCCGATAATGTAGTCGCGAAAAGGCTTATCTCTCCCCAGCCACCCGAGCCATTTCTGATCCACATCGTCGCAGGTCGATCGCACGATTACGGCATTCTGATTCAGTAGGGCATTGACGGCATTTGAGCGTGCAATGGCAGGACGCCCGACGACAGAGTTGGGCTGACTTGGATGAGAACCTACTGTTGCAATGATCAAGTCATCCTGTCGAATTAGATGTCTTGCATATTTTTCGAGTGAGGATTTTGGCAGATATTTGCAATCAGTTAGATCTATTTGATATCCACGGATGTTGGAAACTTGTACAACGGGAATTCCACAATTTGAATATTCGCTCTGACTCCAAGCCCCACCATTGATGAATTGAGCAATCTCGCCAAGCTGGCGAACTTGCGAGCCCATTTCAGTCATATCTCAAGTACCTCGGCCACATTCTGCGCGATCACCGAATGAAGCTGCGTGGCCTCGACGTTCAGCCCCTCCAACTCCTCCTGCAAAGCTTCCAGCCGTTCGCGGAAATCCTCGTCGTCGGGCTGCTTGCCCGGCGCGACGCCCACGTAACGCCCGGGGCTGAGGCTCCAATCCTGCGCGGCGATCTCCGCTCGGCTGGCGACGCGACAGAGGCCGAGAATGTCCTTGTAGCCTTCATCCCCAAAATGCGCGGTCATCGCCGGGCCACTGCCCGCCGCCAGTTCCTTTTCCTCGCCGCGCCACAGGCGGACGATATTTCCCAGGAACTCGATCTGGTCAGGCGTGAAGTCGCGATGGGCGCGCGTCACCTGCCGGAAGATATGGCGCGCATCAATAAACAGCACCTGATCCTCGCGTGGGCTACCCTTCTTCCCCTTGTCGAGGAACCACAGCGCCACAGGCAGAGTGACAGTGAAGAACATATTGGTCGAGGTGGAGACGATCACATCGACCGCCCCGCTCTCAATCAGCTTGCGCCGCATCTCCCGCTCGGAACCGCCCGCGTCCGAAGCGGAATTGGCCATCACGAAGCCGGCGCGGCCGTCATCGTTGAGAGCTGCATTGAACAGACCGATCCACAGGTAGTTGGCGTTGTTGACGCCGGGCACGCCCAACGAAAAGCGCGCATCCACATGCCCCGCCTCATTCACCAAGCGGGCGGTATCCACCTCTTTCTGATTGAAGGGCGGATTGGCCATCACGAAATCGAACTTGCCCACCATCTGGTGCGGGTCTTCGTAATAGCTACTGGCAACGCGGATATCGCCGGAAAGGCCGTGGACAGCGAGATTGAGCCGGCACAGCTTCTGCGTATCGGCCATCTTCTCCACGCCATAGATGCTGATGGCACGCGCGGGGTTTTCATTGTGCCGCTTCACGAATTCGGCGGAATGGACGAACATGCCGCCGGAGCCGCAGGCCGGATCGAGGATGCGGCCATGAAAAGGCTCGATCACCTCGACGATCAGCTTCACTATGCTGGAGGGCGTGAAATACTCGCCCCCCTTCTGCATGAAGGCGGAGGCGAACTCGCCCATGAAATATTCGAAGATCAGGCCATAGGCGTCGCCTGCAATCGCGAGCGGTTGCAGCAGCCGCAGCAACTCGCGCAGCACCGAATTGGGCAGAGAGCCGTAGCCCTGCGGCAGCACGCCGGCGAGATCGGGATTGTGCTCAGCGATGGCCTTCATCGCCTCGTTCAGCGCCTCGGCCAGGTTCTCTGTCTCCGGCAGGCCAAGCAGATAGGAAAAGCGTGCATGCGGCGGCAGGAAGATTGCGCCCCTCGCATGGTAATCCGGCGGCGTGGGATTGCCGAGCCGCCCGCCGCGGGGAAGCTCCGCATCGACGACATCGAACCGCGCCTCCATCTGCCGCAGAGCAATCAGCGCCAATACCGGCTGCGCATACTGGTCCGGTCTCAGCTCGGTGTTGGTCCAGAGCTGGTTCGCCGTGGCGAACAGGCGCCGAGAAAGGTCTTGAAGATCGACTGCCAATGTTTCCCCCGGGTGGTCATACGCCATCTAGTAAGCCAATTCCGACTGACGCGCGCAGCGATTATATCAATGCCCTGCATATGCTACCGGGTAGCTCTATCGCATCGCGCTAAAGGAAAGCCCACCAAACCCACCATCTGTGTTGAGACTGGCGACTGGCCGCGAAAAGACTGTATCTCCCGCTGCGCGAGTGGAAGGCTGTCCCCGGATGCCAAGAACCAACATGAACGTTGCGCTACCGCTACAGGGTGCAAATCGCATCACGTAACCATTAAGTTGGCGCTTGGGGGTGCCCACCTGTTCGGCTTACCCTTATGTGTGCTTATAAAGGCACCCTCGCTTTACTGCGAGGCTTTTTAGGCGCTTTGCGACAACTTTCTGTTTTTTCTGATCGTGACCGTTGTAGTCTGCCAAGGCGTGAGCCGGGTTATCGGGCAGCTCGGGGTCATCCTTAATAGGATCCTCGACACAGGAGATCGATTCGGCTTCAAATTCACTGACGCTCAAGCCAAAAACCGCAGCGGATCGTTTGCCTGTGCTCGTATACAAGCTATGCGCCTCTTCAGCCGAGGTGATGCTCGAGCGATCGGTAGAAAGCAGGTTTTGATCAGCTTCCGATGGCCTGAAGCGGTCACTCGCAGGTTCACCATCTTGAAGCGAATTCGGATGAATCTGCCGAAAGAGGATTTCTTCTTTAGTCGTTAACTTACTTGCCATTGCGACCCACTTGCTTGTCGAATTGCTCAAGGAACTCTGAGCTCACCTCGGGGAAGTGGAGCGGCAATAATTCCTCATCGCCGTCTTCTTGAAAGCCAAAGAGTTCGACTGAGCCATCCGGTGAAAACTCTGCGGACAGATCCCAACCGTTCTCTAAGAACTCGAAGAGCAAACCGCCAACGCGGGTCGGGAATATCTTGTATCGGCTGCTCAACAGAGGCCGCTTCGCAAGAAGCAACCCTCCTGCCCGATGGGCAGCTGGGGTAACGGCTTTGGCGCCATCGTCATCCCAGTTGTCACGTAATTCTGCGAGTGCCTGCAGTCTCGATCGGCATCGCTCCATATCTGCAGCAAGGCGCTCATCGATAACCGTGAGCGCATGGAGCTCCACTACGCTACGAAAATTATCTGCATTGTCCAGCTCAACTTCAATTTCGAACTGAACCTCGGCTCCAATGCCAGTGCCCAACTCCGTTCTGACTCGTTCGTTATCAACACTAATCCTGATCTCGCCGTAATCCTGGGTCAGAACGGTGACATGGCCCAACGGCTCATCGGGTGGGGCATACACGCCGACTAGTAAGCCTGTTCCTTCATATCGCAAAACATACGTCTCACGAACCTTCGTGATCAGGCGCTTGCGTCGCGCGCTGTCCAAATAAACGACATTCCCGTTCTTATCCTTCGAGCCCAAGAACTCAATCTTCTCGTCGTCTCTAAGACTGGAGCCGAATCGATTCAACGCACGGACATGCTCGGCGGATAAAGCCTTGGGAAACGTACCATTCGCCGCGTCAGTCACTAGGCCGACCACTTGGCCTATTGCTTCACTGACTATTAATTGGAGTTCGTCTGCGAACCCTGGAAGTCGCGCTTGAGCGGCACTGCGGTCCCAGCTTAACTGAGGGATGGCGCTCCCGTCCTTGATGGCAACTAGGTCAAAGATAAGGCTCTGTTCAAAGCCTCTGGGGACCCGATGGCGATCCGTGTTCACCTCACGCCAACGCTGTTTGGCATAGGCGACGACCAAATCGCGAAAGGCGGGGAGGTCTGCGAGGACATCCAACGGAAGCTTGGCGCCATCAAAACGGGCACCTACATACCGGAGCTGAATGTCGAGTTCTTGGGACACGGGGGCGACGGAAACGGAAATAGTTGCAATAGATTACCGCAATCAGCCCCAACCGGGGCCCGGCAGCATATCCAATGTCGGGAGCTCAAGCGTCTGCGAATGGTCGCTAATAGTACCTCCAACTGTCCAGCGGAGACCATCCCTCCCAAAGTGGTGAGGTACGCTGCGAGACGAATGGCATAACCCTTCCCCGACTTGTAAGTGCTCACCGTTGGTCGACATGCTTGTCGACCAGAGAGCCTGGAACAGACTGCGCCAGGCTAGGAAACAACCATATAGAAAGACCACCAAGTGGCCAACATACGCAGAATTGCAAATTGCTCCTCCGAAACAACTCGAGCCGAGTTGCGCCGTTCACAGCTTTCAAGAAATTGGGGGTACCCAGTACCGATGATAATGTCCCCGTGAACTCCATCGTCGCTTCCGTTGCCAGCCAAGCACCAGCAATACCGGGCTGATGTACTTCCCCTGGGTGCCAAGCGCTTGCTCGAATTCGACCATAGAAAAGGGACGGATGCGCGCAACTTCTGGCAGGGCCCCATACCATTCCAAAAACTGCTGCTTGAGGGGTATCTCGCGCGGCGAGTCCGCCGGCACACGCTGCTGCATCAATTTGATGTAGGCGCTCATGCGTATTCTCGGTGGTGGTTAGCTTCTGTACCGCTTGGTCTGACGCTATGCCGGACGATTCGGATGATTTCTGGTTATTTTGGAAAAGTCCCCCAGGAAGGAACTCTGGAAGAATTTCCCCAACCGTCTTCAATTCGTCCGGATCGTCCGGGCAACCATCAGTGGAAACGCGACGCCGCCCGCTTGCCTTCGTCGTTCAACGCAATTCCGCCAGCGCACTTGGTGTTGGCGGCCCCGCTCTTGACCAATGAAATGCCGCGCTCGGCGAGCCGACGCCCAAACGCGCTCCGTGTCATGGGCCGGTTCCAGCCAGCGTCACGCGCCCAGACCGAATACGCCTTGTGAAGGTCTGCAGTCGGGGTGACCGTCCCTGGCGCCGTGGTCACATGGTCGTCCAGCCATTGCTTCAGGATATCCATGTCGCCCCGATAATCTGCCACCGCATCCTTGACCACTTGCGGCGGATTTAGACCTTGCCGCCGCCAGCCCCGATATCCGGCCAGTGCCCAGTTCAGTATCCCGGGGCCCTCGCCGCGCAATTTCTCCAACAACTTGTCGTCGCACTCGTGGTCACTGATGGTCTCCAGGAAAGGGATCAAGAGCACGCGGCGCCAGATTCCATGATCACTTCCCGAAATGACGGGCTTATGGTTGCCGACGATCATCAGCTTGTGGGTGGGGGTCCAACTGGCGTAGAGCCCGTGTGGGTTGCGCGCCTGCATGGTGTCACCCCCCGTCATGGCCTTGATCGCGGCTTCGGCAAACTTGGCGCCCTCCTCCAGTTCCGATGCCAGCGCAAGTCGTCGGCCCTTCAGCAGCATCAGGTCAGGTCGAGCCCCGCCCGGGTCACTCTTTTGCGCCATCAGCGTGGCAGTGGGCAGGGGCACGGCGTAGTCCCCCAGGAGCCACTGCAAGAGTTCCGCAAAGGTCGTCTTGCCGTTGCGCCCAAGGCCGTAGAGAAAGACAAAACACTGCGCATCGACCAGACCAGTCAACAGGTAGCCCGCCAAGCGCTGGAGGAAGGGGGCGAGCGCAGGGGTGGCCCGTGTGATGCGGTTAAGGAATGCGTCGAAAGTGGGCGCCGTCGCACGCGGGTCAAACAAGACCGGGCAGCGTTTCGTGACCAGCAGCGACGGCGACGGCGCCTGCAGTTTCCCATTGCGCAGATCGAGCACCCCGTTCAGGGTGCCGAGTTTCATCAGATCGGCATCGAGTTCGTGAAGTTGAACAGTCATCCCGGGCTCGGACTTCGCCAAATCAATCATGGCGCGAATTTTCGGCAGGCTGCTACTGCGCTGCACATGGGCCATGAAGCGGCGGGCCTGCGCGTCGTCAGCGGATGCCTTCCACCGTTCCGCAGCGGCGGCACGGAAGTATTCAACCGTGGTCTTCGCCGCGCGATCAGCCTCGTGCGGGGGCGCCGCCAGCCAGCCCGCGCCCCCATCGAACTTGAACCATTGATTGGTTTCGTAGACGTACAAGAGCTTGTCGCGATGCAAGTTGGCGAGCACCTGCCCGTTCAGAATGTCGCCAGCGCTCGCTTGGGACGTCTCTCCCCTCGCGCCATCAGGGACGCCCTCTTCCTTCCAGCCGGCTAATCTAGCGCGATGGACCAGCGTCCCAAACCCGACGCCATCAGGCTTGAAGGAGCGGAACACGGACAGGAAAGTGGTCTCATCGAACTTCAGCGGTGCCGTTTGGCTCCACTCCCGTGCCAGGGCCTCCGCGCAGTGCCAGCCCGTCGCTGCAACCGACCACACGACATCGCGCCACTGCGGATAAGCGCAGTCGGCCGCGAGCATCGCCAGCATCGACTTGACCCGTTCGATCTGTTCCGGGGTTTCTGGCGGCGCCGGCAGCGCAGGCAGGCCCAAATTGCCGTTAGCGACGACAAGGGGCCGTGGCACCGCAGACCGCCGCGCGAGTTCGATCAGGGCATCCGGGTCAAGCAGTTTGCCGTCGTTCGTTTCGCAAAACGCATCGGCGACGGATGCCGCCGGACAACTGGGCAAGTAATACAGCCGGGAAGCATCCTTGCAAGCGGCATCACAATGCCCGCGCAGCAAGATGTTCAACCCCTCCCAAACCTGCGGCCACTCGTCGGGCGTGCAGGGACGGGCCAGGGGAAACACGATCCGATACTTGTGAACCTCCCGTCGCGGCTCATGCCAGTGGGAAGAGTGGGCGATCCACGTATAGTCCTGGATGGCCGGGCGCAGCGCATCCAGCGGGGGCGCGGGTTGCAACACCGACAGCACCCTTCCCGTCGCCTTGTCCTTCTCGCCCTCGGTATCGATATCGGCGACGGCCATGGAGATCGTCAGCACATGATCCTTGGCGCGCGTGGCCCCCGTCTTCATCCGCACCGGCGCAAACGCCTTGCCCGACTTTTCCGGTCGGATATCGCGTCGCTGCAGCAACGTGGCAACCTGCTGCCAAGTCCCCTCGGTCTGCCGACCGACCACATCCTTCTCGCTGGCATAGCACATGACCGCATACTTTGCGCCGCTATCCTGAGCTTCGGCGTGCTGGCTCATACGCGCACCTCCCCGGGACGCAAAGAGGCGCGCAGCAGGGCCAAGGCATCTTCCGGAGCCGGCACTGCCCCTCCCTGCCTGGCGAGGTCGCACAGCCGTACCAGGAACGCCCCTTCCGGCGTATCGCATCGGACTTTCCAGAACCGGGTCACGCCGTTTGTGGCGACCTCGCGCACCCCCACGAATCCGGCTTCGATCATCGTGCGCCCCAGGGCATACAGGTCCGTGCCGGGGGCAACCTGGGCGACGATGTAGAGGACCCCGTCCGCCCCGACGCCAATGACAGGGATCGACGCAGATGCTTGGCTGGTAGTGAAGTTAGCCATTACGCCACCTCCCCGCCCAGCAGCGCCAGCAGATCGGCTACCCGCCAAGCCAGGCGGCCGTTGATCCGGACGGGGCGGATCGGCCCATTCTCCAGACAGGCCCACTTGCGCAAGGTCTGGGGCTTGCGATTAAGGGCGGCGGCGGCCTCATCCGTGGGCAGCACTTCGGGCAGCGCCCCGTGGGAACGCAGCGTCGTGATGAGTTGCATGGTACGTCTCGCTGTTGGGTGGCGGGACGCATCCAAGATCTATGCTTTGCACCCCGCAGCAATTACGGGGTGTTGACCGTCATTGCATGAGGCAAAGGTATTCCCCGCAACCGTAGCGCAACGCTTGCGCAACTGCCCGCGCGTTGCCCGGCGCGGGTGAGCGGCCGATTTGTGCAACCACGCAACGCAACCGCGGAGACAGAACTACTGGCTTCTGAATGCTCGGGAAGGGAAAGGAAACGGTGAAGCGCGATGCACGCTGAATCGCTCCTCTGCCCGCTTGAGCAGGGCCGCAATCCGCTGACGGCTGACGCTGTACTTGCTGGCTAGTTGCGCTTGGGTGCAGCCGAAGCGTTTGCTGTCATCCCACAGGGCCTGCAGTTTCTGGTCGGTCCACCTCGCCCGCTGGCCTTGCCCACCCACCGGAGTTTGAGTCGGAGATTCAGCCTGAGCCGAGGCCGAGGCCGGAGCCGGAACCGGAACCGGAACCAGAACCACAATCGGAGCCGGAGTGGCAGCCGGAACCGAAGCCGTAGGGGTAGCCAAAGCCGGAGGGGAGACCGAAGCCGGCGCCAGCGCCGGAGCCGGAGGAGAAGCCGGAGCCGCAGTGCCGCTCGCCATACTGGCAGGGGTCAGCGCTGGCGTACGGCTTGGGCTACCTGCCGCCGCCGTGGTGACCGGGACACTCGCCGGCGCAGCCGGAATGGCGATGGTCTGTGCCTGCGCGTAGCGGTCAACCCATGAGTGATAGTGCAAGCCGGACTGCCTGGCGAAGCCCACCCACTCGGCCAGTGTGCGAGGTTGCGGCCGATGGCGGGCCAGATCCTCAAAGGCCAATTTCAGCCGCTTGAAGTGCTCGGGCCGTGTCTCATCACTCGTGGAGGTCTCGAGGCCAGGCTGTTCGTTCAATGGGTCGCAGCCGTGCAACAACAGTGCGGCTTGGCGGGGTGCCACCTCGTGAAGCTGCCACCACGTATCAGCCCCGAGGGTAAAGTCATACCAGTCTGCATCGGCCACCACGGAACACCTCCCTGCACATTGGTTAGATTGGGGAAAGCACCTGCGCTGCCTGCCGTGGCGGGGGTCACCATCTACCGCACGGTTCGCCGGCACTCACGCGTAGCGCAGGCGAGGCTCCCACTTTGGCCCTTGATCGGCCCCTCGCCCGTCGATCCGAACGGACAGCCGACCGCCAGACTTGGGCTGCCCCTTTTCGCCAGCGGGCACATGTGAGGTAACAGCCGGGCGTCTTGGCACGGCGTCAGCGTCACTGCGACCGGCTGCAATCCGCTTACAAGCGGGTTACATGGCCGCCAGAAAGCACAAGGGGTCGCAGACAAACGCCTGCAACCCCTTGATTTAACTGGTGGGTCGTGCGTGACTCGAACACGCGACCAACGGATTAAAAGTCCGCTGCTCTACCGACTGAGCTAACGACCCGGAAAAACTGAATCCGCGATTATAGGGAGGCCCCTATGGGGTGTCAAGCTTCGGGCACGTCAAGCGCCACTCAGGCCATACGTTCCAGACGCCACATCTGGTACTTGAAGGCCAGGATTGCGCCGACGATGATGGTCGCGAACACGATGAACGAACCGATGGCCAGCGTCGATACGCCCGACAGCCCCTGCCCAATCGTGCAGCCCAGGGCGGTCACGCCGCCGGCGCCCATCAGGATGCCGCCGATCATATGATTGGCCACGTCCTCGGCATTGCCGAATCCTTCCCAGCGGAACGTGCGCGATACCAGCGCATAGGCACCCGCGCCCGCGATCACGCCGAAGACGCTGACGATGCCGATTGTCAGCACCTTGCTCTTGTCGCTGAACATCATCAGCCAGTCCAGCGTGTATGCGTACGGCGCCACGAAGCTCAGGCTTTCCATGCGGCCACTGTTGGTGCCGACGAACAGTTCTTCGAGCGTATTCGGGTCTTCCGACACATAGCCAAGGTGGCCAGACACGTACCACATGCCGACGATGATCATCCCGACGGCCAGGCCGCCGAGCAGGTTGTCGAACGTCCGGAAGCCGTTGCCCACCAGCGCCCAGAGCACCAGCACGGCGCCGACCGCCACGCCCAGCGCCAGCTGCAGCGTGCCGCGCGCCATGCCGGTCGCGTGCGCCACCAGCGACGGCAGGTCCTGCGTGGACGGCAGCGGCAGCACCACTGCATCGACGGTATTCACGCGCACGACCCCGAACAGGCCGCGCAAGGTCATGTACGCCGACAGCCCGAGGAACACGAACACCACCAGCGATTTCAGGTTGCCCGCGCCAATGCGCACCAGCGTCTTGCTGCCGCAGCCGGACGCCAGCACCATGCCGAAGCCGAACATCAGCCCGCCCACCGCCGCCGACAGCCAGCCGAGCCGGGCCGACGTGTAGATGGTCCTGGTCGGGTCGATCAGTCCCGCCCACGCCAGCACGCCGGTGCCGATCATCGCCACGCCAATGGCCAGGATCCACATGCGCATGCGGCTCCAGTCACCGATGTTGACGATGTCGGAAATGGCGCCCATCGTGCAGAAGTGCGTGCGCTGCAGCACCGCGCCAAACAGGAAGGTCAGGACAAAGGTACTCAGCAGGACGGTGTGCGTGAGCGCTGGGATGTCGATTTCGGGCATGTGGTGACTGGGGGCTCGTAGATTTCTGATTTTTCTGAACGGAGGCACTCGTCGGCGGCGCCTCTCGTCATGGCCGGCCGGTTGTTCAGGCGTTCAGGCCGTCATGCAGCCGGCTGATATCGTGTCGGATCGGCTACGCCGGCTTGCTCGAAGCCGGCCTTGCGGATACGGCAGGAATCGCAAACCCCGCAGGCGCGGCCTTCGTCATCGGCCTTGTAGCACGACACGGTCAGGCCATAGTCGACGCCCAGCTTCACGCCGGCACGGATGATTTCGGCCTTGGTCATGTCGATGATGGGGGCGTGCACGCGGAAGCGGTCACCCTCGACACCGGCCTTGGTGGCCAGGTTGGCCAGCGTTTCATAAGCCGAGACGTACTCGGGGCGGCAATCGGGATAGCCGGAGTAGTCCACCGCGTTTGCGCCAAAAAACAGATCGCGACCGCAGATGGCCTCTGCCCAGCCAAGCGCCAGCGACAGCATGATCGTATTGCGTGCCGGCACATACGTCACCGGAATGCCGCCGGTGGCGCCGTCGACGGGCACATCGAGCGCATCGTCGGTCAGGGCCGACCCGCCAAAGCGGCGCAGGTCCAGGTCGATGATCTCGTGGCGCGTGGCGCCGAGCGCGGCGGCCACTTTCTTCGCGGCATCCAGTTCGGACGAATGGCGCTGGCCGTAGCGCATCGACAACGCATAGGTTTCGAAGCCGGCCGCATGGGCCATGGCAAGCACGGTGGCGGAGTCCAGGCCGCCGGAAAGCAGGACGATTGCACGTTGGGTCATGATGGGGTGCGCGCGGAACAAGCGCGCTGTCAAATACGCCGCGTTGGGCGAATCGCACATTTTAGCGCGCCGGCGCCCCGGAAAGGATCAGGCGGGGGTGATGAGGCCCATGGCGCAGCAACGGCGCCATGCCGTCGTCGCTACCCCCGAAAAAGAAAAAACCCGCAAGTTGCGGGCTCTTTCCTGGCTTCCGTACCTCCGTCGGTCACTTCAGCGTCTTCAGCCGGTTGCTGGCGGCCTGGGCGCCTTCGGTGCCCGGATACTTCGACACCACCGTTTCCAGCGTCTTCCTGGCCGCTGCCTTCTGGCCTGATTCCATCTGGTTGTTGGCGATGGCGATCATGGCGTCCGGTACCTTCGCATGCGTCGGGAACTGTTGCACCATGTTCTGCAGCACGAAAGTCGAACCCTTGTAGTCACGCTGCGCGTAGAGCGAATTGCCGAGCCAGAACTGCGCCAGCGGCAAATACGGGCTTTGCGGATACTTCTTCGCAAACGCCGAGAAGGCGTTGCCCGCGCCCTTGAAATCGCCCGACTGGAACTGCTTCAGCGCGGCGTCGTACTCGGGCTTTTCGGTCGGCTGTGCAAGCCCTTCCTTGCCATCGACGGTCACCTGTTGCGGCTCGAATTTCTTCAGGCGCGCATCCAGGTCCGCGTAGTAATCCTTCTGCTGTTTCTGCAGCGTGTCCACCGTGTTTTGCAACACCTCGTTCTGACCACGCAGCCGGGCCACTTCCTGACGCAGACCTTCCAGCTGGTTCTGCATGTCGAGCTGCTGGCGGCTGCTCTGGTCGATACGCTGCGATGCCGTTGCCTGGAAACCGTTGAACTGGTCCCGCAGTTGCAGCACCGCCTTGCGCGCTTCGTCGTCGTCAAAGACGCCGGCGTGCGCGGAACTGGCTGCCAGCAGGCCGCCGGAGACAGCGGCCAGCCACAGCAAGGTGGAAACGCGAGCTTTCATGAAGGATTATTCCGTGGATCAGTAGACGATGTCGGCGCGACGGTTTTCAGCCCACGAGGCTTCGTCGTGGCCGGTGGCCTTCGGCTTTTCCTTGCCCAGGCTCACAGCTTCCATCTGCGACTCGGGCACGCCCAGCGACGACATCGAGCGGCGCACGGCCTCGGCACGCTTCTGGCCCAGGGCCAGGTTGTACTCGCTGGTGCCGCGTTCGTCGGTGTTGCCCTGGATCAGGATCTTGCGGCCCTTGTTGGCGGTCAGGTACTGCGCATGCGTTTGCAGCGTGCCCTGGTATTCCGACTTGACCGAGTAGCTGTCGAAGTCGAAGTACACGCTACGCTTGGCCAGCGGGCTGTTCGGGTCGTTCAGCGGGTCGGCCGCAACCACCGGCGCCACGGCGCGCGGATCGGTCTGGGCGCCGCCCTGGTTGGCACCCGACTTCGATGCGTCGTCCAGCTTCACGCCGGAGCTGCAGGCGCCCAGGGCCAGCAGGGCGGCCAGGGCGAGCGATTTGGTCATCATTTGGGACATGGCGAGAGACTCCTCTTTTTCTACTGCATGAAAGGACCCCAGGACGGCTCGCGAACCTCGCCGGACTGGAGTGACAGAACCTGTTTCGTTCGGCCGTCCGTGGAGACTGCCGCCAGTACCGAGCGGCCGCCCACGCGGGTGGCATACAGGATGTATTTCCCATTGGCGGCGAAGCTCGGGGCTTCGTCGTTGGACGTATCCGTGAGAGAAGTCACGTCACCGTTGGACAGGTCCTGCAGCTGCAGGCGGAAGCCGCCCGAACGCGAGATGTAGGCCAGGTACTTGCCGTCCGGCGAAATGCGCGGACTGACGTTGTAGTTGCCCTTGAAGGTCACGCGTTGTGCCGCGCCGGATTCCTCGCCAGAGGCCGGCATACGGTAGATCTGCGGCGCACCGCCGCGATCGCTGGTGAAATAGATGCTGCGGCCGTCCGGCGAGAACTGCGGCTCGGTGTCGATCGCACTGCTGCGCGAGATGCGGCGCAGGCCGGAGCCGTCGGCGTTGACCAGGTAGACCTGGGTGTTGCCATCGCGCGAGAGCGCCACGGCCAGGCGCTGGCCGTCAGGCGACCACGACGGGGCGCTGTTGTTGCCCTTCTGGTTCGACACCAGCGTGCGCTTGCCCGTTGCCAGGTCATGCACGTACACCACCGGCTTCTTGGCCTCGAACGAGACATAGGCCACGCGGCGGCCGTCGGGCGACCACGACGGCGAGATGATCGGCTCGCTGCTGGACAGTGCCACCTGGGCATTCTGGCCGTCCGAATCCGAAATCAGCAGCTGGTAGCGGTTGCCCACCTTCGACACATACGACAGGCGCGTGGCAAATACGCCACGTTCGCCCAGCAGCTTCTCGTAGATATAGTCGGCGATCTTGTGCGCGGTCACGCGCAGCTGGCTCTGGCTGACATTGAAGGCCAGGCCGCCCAGGCTCTGGCCCTTGACCGTGTCGTACAGGCGGAAACGCACCTCGTACTGGCCGTTGCCGGACGGCGTCACGCTGCCTGCCACGAACGCGTCGGCGCCCTTGGCCTTCCAGCTGCCCAGGTCTACCTGGGCCGATTCGGCAACGGTGGCGCCGGCCGGATCGATATTGCGGAAACGGCCACTGTTGGTCAGGTCGGAACGGATGACGGCGGTCAGGTTCTGCGCGCCCTGGCCTTCGCCCTGGAAATTGGCCGTGGCCACCGGGAACTGGTTCGAACCCACGCCGGTGATTTCCACGTTCAGTTGCGCGTGCGCGGCGCCGGCCGACATCAGCGCCACTGCCAGCCAGGCCATCAGCGCGTGGCGGCCCTGGTCGCGGGTGATCTTGGTAGTCTGGCGCCGGGACAGCCAGTTAGGGACCCAAAGCTTTCGCATGCTGCTCCTCAGTCGATTTTGGGATTCATCGGTACGGCGGGCACAGCAAGTCGGGCACAGGAACGGCATGCAGCTTGGCGCATGCTCCGTGCGTGTACGTCTTGCACACTGCCGGCCGCGTCAGGCAACCGTTCATGGTAGCGATGGGACTGGCGGCCAACGATGAAGGTTGCATTATGTTGCAAATCATGGCTCTCGACCCCCGCCGGTCAGTCCTTGGGGCGGAACGTGATCGTGAATTCAAACGACGGGGCCTTGCCGTCCTCGTCACGCGGCAGCGGGTCCGAACGCTCCACGGCGCGCAAGACAGCATTGTCCCAATCCGAATCGCCGCTGGACTTGGCCAGCCGCTTGGACAGGATTGACCCGTCCGGCGCCAGCCGAACCGCCACCACGGCCGACGGATTGCCATCCACCGCGCCATTGAAGATGATGTTCGGCTTCACCTTGCGCCGCACCCGGTCGGAATAGCCCGGCGACGCCTTGCCGCCCGAGCCCGCGCCCGATCCGGCGGCATTGCCAACGCCGCCGCCGCTCGACGACGCACTGCCACCGCCTGCCAACGCCTGCAGGCGCGCCAGTTCGCTCTTGCGCTGCGCGTTGGCCGCGGCATCGCGCTTGGCCTTGGCGTCGGCATCCGCCTTGGCCTTCGCCTGTTTCTCGGCGTCTGCCTTGGCCTTGGCCTGCTTGTCGGCCTCGGCCCTGGCCTTCGCGTCGGCTTCCTTGCGCTGCTGCTCGGCCTTTTCCTTTTCCTTTTCCCGGGCGATTTCGGCGGCCTTTTCCTGCGCTGCCTTGTCAGCCTTGTCCTTGTCAGCCTTCTTCTTCGCGTCTTCCTTGCGCTGCGCTTCGAGCTGCTGCTGGCGCTGCTCTTCCTTGCGCTGGGCTTCCTTCTGTTCCTGTTCCTTGCGCTCGCGTTCGCGGCGGGCGGCTTCCTCGCGTGCAGCGGCCTCCTCGGCCTGCTTGCGCTTCTTCTGCTCCAGCGCGATGTCTGCCGCTTCCTCGACCTTGCTGCGCACGGCCGGCTGCGGCGGCGTCGGCACCGGCGGTTCCACCGGGCGGGGCGGCGGCGCGGGCGTGACATCGGGAACTTCTTCCCAAAGTTCGGCCTCGGCGCCCACCGGCGTGCTGCTCTGCCAATGCACGCCGTAGTACAGCACGATGCCAAGCAACAGGTGCATCAGCAGCGCGAGCAGGAACGACCGCATCGTGCCGCGTTCCTTGACCGGCTGATACGGATAGGCGGCGGCCTTCGTGCGCGAAGGCCCTTGCTGCGGATGACGTGACGAGAGGCTGGCCACTTTGGGACGCAATAATGCTTACTTGGACTTGACCATCAGGCCGACGCGCTTGACGCCCTCGGCCTTGAGCTCAGACATGACGTCCAGTACGGCTTCATACTTGACCGTCTTGGCGGCAGCAATCACCACCGGCTGGTCCGGATTCTCGTTCTGGCGCTGGCGCACGAAATCGGTCAGGCCGCGCTTGTCGAGCTTGCGCTCGAACGATCCGCCCGAGCTGTCCTTGCCGCGCGCGGTCAGCTGGCCATCTTCATGCACGGTGACGACGATCGGCGGCGTTTGCTGCTGCGGCGTGGCGTTGGCCACCGACGGAAGATCCACCACCGCCGGGCTCACGATAGGTGCCGCCACCATGAAGATGACGAGCAGCACGAGCATCACGTCGATATACGGCACGACGTTGATCTCGGCGCTGGCCCGGCGGCGCGAACCGCCGCGGCGCTGGATGGCTGCCATGTCTGATGCTCCCCTGTCTGTTTAACGCGTCTGGCGTTGCAGGATGTTCAGGAATTCTTCCATGAAGCTTTCGAACCGGATGGCCAGGCGATCGATCTCCGTGGCGTAGCGGTTGTAGGCAATCACGGCGGGGATGGCGGCGAACAGGCCGATCGCGGTGGCGACCAGCGCCTCCGCGATGCCGGGAGCCACCGACGCAAGCGTTGCCTGCTGCACATTCGAGAGGCCGCGGAATGCGTTCATGATCCCCCACACCGTACCGAACAGGCCGATGTACGGGCTCACCGAACCCACCGACGCCAGGAACGGCAGATGCGACTCCAGCACGTCCATCTCGCGCTGATACGCGGCACGCATGGCGCGGCGGGCGGCGTCCAGCAGGGCGCCGGCGTCGTTGCTGCGCTCGCGGGCCTTGAGGAATTCGCCCATGCCCGATTCGAAGATGCGCTCCAGCGCGCCAGTGTTGTGGCGGTTGTTCACGGCGCTGTTATAGAGCGCCTGCAGGTCGCCGCCGGCCCAGAAGTCCCGCTCGAAGCCTTCCGTCTGGGTGCGCGCCGAGCGCAGCGCAAGGTGCTTGCGGAAGATATAGGTCCACGAGAACAGGGACATCGCCAGCAGCAGCGCCATGACGGCCTGTGCCAGCAGGCTGGCGTGAAGGACCAGCGAAATGATCGACAGGTCTTGTGTGACGGTCACCGGATTCATCGAGCGTTTTTAATAGTAGCGAGAACAGGGGCAGGAATCGGGGCCGGACGGAAGGTGCCTTTGTCGACACTTCCGACACGGATTTTGCCGCTGGCCAGCAGCAAGTCCCCGCGCCAGGCTTCCTGGGCGAATTGGACCGATGCGGGCCCAACCCGTTCGATATGCGTACGGATTTCCAGCTGGTCATCCAGCCGGGCGGGCGCATTGTATTCCACAGTGGTACTGCGTACGACGAAGACCACGCCGGACGTATCGGCAAGGCTCTGCTGCTCAATGCCGAGCGAGCGCAGCCATTCGGTCCGCGCCCGTTCGAAAAACTTGAGGTAGTTGGCGTAAAACACCACGCCGCCTGCGTCGGTGTCTTCCCAATACACGCGCAGCGGCCACACGAAATTTGGCATGGGCCGCATTGTAACGGAGCGCACTGGTTAACCCGTATGCGACTTTGCAACAGCAAGTTGCGAGCCATGCGCCACAAGGCCTTGACGACGCAGGCGCCGCGCGCTCCGGGCCCGCCCGCTGCCGGGTTGCGGCCCGCGGCGCGTTCGCATAAACTCTGCCGCAACCATTCCACCTTGCGCGACTGGCGAAGTCAGTGGGTACTACCACGAGGAAGCGCAAGTTCATTGGGCGTGAAGTAAAAAGCGCCTGCCGCTCGCCTGGGCAGCGAATGGGAAGCAGGGTGCGCCCTGTACCGGTCAGCCACATGGAGCCGCCCGGTGCTGGACGCCAGTGCCTTCCCGCGCGCCCTATCCGCGAAGTAATTCCCGCTTTAATACGATTGCGCCGACCTGCAACCGATGTTCCTATCGATATTGCCGTCCGCTTTCCTTTTTACAGACGAGTCACGCCATGTTTGAACGCAGCCGTTTCACGATCGAGCAGATCGACCCCGAAGTCTTCGCCGCGATCCAGAAGGAAAATCAGCGTCAGGAAGATCATATCGAGCTGATCGCCTCCGAAAACTACACCTCGCCGGCCGTGATGGCCGCCCAGGGTTCGCAACTGACCAACAAGTATGCCGAGGGCTATCCCGGCAAGCGATACTACGGCGGCTGCGAGTACGTCGACGTGGTGGAGCAGCTGGCCATCGATCGCGTGAAGCAGCTGTTTGGCGCCGACGCCGCCAACGTGCAGCCGAACTCGGGCTCGCAGGCCAACCAGGGCGTCTTCTTTGCCATGCTCAAGCCGGGCGACACCATCATGGGCATGAGCCTGGCCGAAGGCGGCCACCTGACCCACGGCATGGCGCTGAACATGAGCGGCAAGTGGTTCAACGTCGTGAGCTACGGCCTGAACGCCCAGGAAGACATCGACTACGACGCCCTGGAGAAGCAGGCCCAGGAAACCAAGCCGAAGATGATCATCGCCGGCGCTTCGGCCTTCTCCCTGCGCATCGACTTCGAACGTATCGCCAAGGTTGCCAAGGCAGTGGGCGCCTACTTCATGGTCGACATGGCTCACTACGCCGGCCTGATTGCCGCCGGTGTGTACCCGAACCCGGTGCCGCACGCCGACTTCGTCACCACCACCACCCACAAGAGCCTGCGCGGCCCGCGCGGTGGCGTGATCCTGATGAAGGCCGAGCACGAGAAGGCCATCAACTCGGCGATCTTCCCGGGTATCCAGGGCGGCCCGCTGATGCACGTCATCGCCGGCAAGGCCGTGGCATTCAAGGAAGCCCTGCAGCCGGAGTTCAAGCAATACCAGCAGCAAGTGGTGAAGAACGCGGCCGTGCTGGCCGAGACCCTGATCGCGCGCGGCCTGCGCATCGTGTCGGGCAAGACCGAAAGCCACGTGATGCTGGTGGACCTGCGTGCCAAGCAGATCACCGGCAAGGAAGCCGAGAAGATTCTGGGCGACGCGCATATCACGGTGAACAAGAACGCCATCCCGAACGATCCGGAAAAGCCGTTCGTGACCTCGGGCATCCGCCTGGGTTCGCCGGCCATGACCACGCGCGGCTTCAAGGAAGAAGAAGCCCGCCAGGTGGCCAACCTGATCGCCGACGTGCTGGACAACCCGCACGACGAAGCCAACATCGCCAAGGTTCGCGAGCAGGTGTCCGCACTGACGCGCCGCTTCCCGGTCTACGGCTGATCGGACCGATGGCGTGGATCGCCCCCCGGGCGATCTGAAGCGTATCTATAGTTAGTACGCACCAACGGCGCCGCCCTCCCCGGGTCGGCGGCGCCGGTTGACCCGCCACAACCCCGCAGCAGAACTCAAAGATGCAAAATGCGGGCTGGCATATTTCTTCAGGTGGTCAGGCATGAAATGCCCCTTCTGCGGTCATTCCAATACCCAGGTCCTTGACAGTCGCGTCTCCGAGGACGGCGAAGCCGTGCGCCGGCGCCGGCGCTGCGAAGCCTGCGACCGCCGTTTCACCACCTACGAGCGCATCGAGCTGTTCTTCCCGGCCATCGTGAAGAAGAACGGTTCACGCGTGGACTATTCGCGGGCCAAGCTCAAGGATTCGATGCGGCTGGCCCTGCGCAAGCGGCCGGTTTCCGCCGAAGCCATCGACGAAGCCATCCTGCGCATCGAGGAAAAGCTGCTGGCGCTGGGCGAAAAGGAAATCCCGAGCAGCCAGGTAGGAGAGCTGGTCATGCGCGAACTGCGCAAGCTCGACAAGATCGCCTATATCCGCTTTGCTTCCGTGTATCGAAGCTTCGAGGATGTGTCTGAATTCCGCGACGTACTCGACGAATTTTCGACCCCTACCCCACGAAAGGGGTAGCCACTTCCCCAAAAAAGCTGTCTAATCTGCACTAACCTCCTTCGGGTTAGGAGGCAGGCGGACGAGCGCGCGTTTCCATCGCATACAAAACGCTGCGACACAGCAGCGTCGCCACACGCGGAACCGGACCCATCAGAGGCCCGGACGCACAGAATTCCAGCGCGCCGCGCAAAGAACAAAAAAGAACTGTCGTTTTTTTTGGACGGGAGTCACAAATGGGTCAGTCTTTCTGCCGCAAGGCAGCGGGCTTGCTGACGCCTTTGCTGCCTAAGCCTGCGATCAATGCCGGCGTGGCTGCAGTGGCGCGGGGGGCTGTACACACGCGCGCATGTCAGAGATACAGTCGTCGGCGCGCGCGCGGGGTCACGCTGATCGAACTGATGGTGACCCTGGCGGTACTCGCCGTGCTGGCCGCCGCGGCCGCACCGAACTTCAAGTCATTCCTGCATAACAGCCGGCTATCGGCTGATACCACGCGCCTGTTCGCGGACCTCGAACTCGCCCGAAGCGAGGCCGCGCGCCGCAACACCACGGTGACGGTCTGCCCGCTCGGCGCCGGCAATACCTGCTCCGACGACTGGACGCTGCCCCGCATCATATTTGTCGATGCGGACAACGACGGGGTCTACGCCAACACCGAAGAACTGGTCCGCAACAGCGATCCGCTGCAAGCGACCACGGACGTCACCGCAGCCAATCTCGGCGCTACGCCGGATCGCGTACGCATGCGATCCACGGGCAGTTCCAGCACGCCCACCGCAAGCTGGAAATTCTGCGAGCGCAATTCCACGGAAACCGGCCAGACGGTTTCAATGACCGGCAGCGGCCGGCCCTCCACCCAGCTGCAGTCGACGTGTCCCTGACGCCATGACGTCCCACTCCTTCTCTATTCCGATGGCGGATCGATGCCGGCTGTCGCGCGCGCGGAACCCGGCGCGCGGCTTTTCGTTGATCGAGGCGCTGGTAACCCTGGTGGTACTGTCGATCGGCATGTTGGCGCTGGCCAACCTGCAATTGCAGACGCTGGTGGACTCGCGCACGGCCGCGATGCGCAACTATGCCGCTCTGATGGCCTACAACCTGGCGGACCAAATTCGCAGCAATAGCACCGCCGTGACGAACGGAACGTTCAACGTCCCTAAGTCATCGGATCCGGTGGCGAAGTGCTTTACCGCAGCAGGCTGCACGCCGGACGAGATGGCCATTACGGCTTATGCCACATGGCTAGCGGACGTCCGGGAAAGCATGCCTGGTGGCGACGGCATCGTATGCACGGACAGCACGCCCAATGACGGCGCCGGATCAGCCGAAGACAAGAACGGCTGCGAAAAGGAAGTCAACGCTCCGTATGTCATCAAGATCTTCTGGAGCGAAGACAACGGCGGAACCCCCCAGCGATTCTCGACTGCGCTTATCCCATGACTACGTCAAACCGTCAGTTCCGCCGCCGCGCGGCGAGCGGCTTTACGCTGGTCGAGTTGATGGTCGGCATGGTGATCAGCATGTTGCTGATCCTCGCAGCCAGCTCGCTCTATATCTCCCAACGCCGTACCAACAGCACGCAGGGAGACGTGGGCGAGATCCAGGAGAACGCCCGCGCCATTGCCCAGTTGCTGCAGCGCCAGGCGCGCCAGATCGGCTACTCCGATTTCCTGTACACGAATAACGACTTCGTGCTGCCCACGCTGGAAGCCACAAACGACGGTGGCGCCAACACCAGCGACACGCTGACGCTGCGTTACTACGGCTCATCGATGGCCGGCGGCGATCCGTTTGCCGCACCGGGCAGCCCGACATTCCCGAAGGCTGACGGCAGTTCAGTCGATTGCGGCGGCAACGACGTCAACGGCAACGTGCAGACCACCGAGATCTATTCGGTCGTCAAGGACGCAGACGGTGTTCCGTGGCTGCAGTGCGAGGTAAATGGCACGGCCACCCCCCTCTTCCGCAATGTCGAGGCGCTCCAGATCCTGCTGGGCGAGGACACCGACAACGACATGGTGGTGAACCGCTTTGTGCGGCCTGGTGCAACCGCAAACATGGACAACGTACTGGCCGTGCGCGTATCCGTCGTGCTGCGCGGCAACAGCACAGCCAATGCCGACATGGTCAAGACGAATATCAACCATTTCGGCACCGCGTACGCGCCCGGTGACCTGGCGCCCAACGGGGATGCTGGCAGCGTGATGCAGTTGGTCCCCGACGGCCGTCTTCACAGGCATTTCACGTTCTACATCGCCCTTCGCAACCGACTGACATAGGCCGGCCATGAAACACCGCACACTCCCGAAGTCGCACCGTACGGAACAGCGAGGCATGTCGCTGATCCTGGTGCTGCTGCTCCTGGTCATACTGACGCTCGCGGGCCTGGCCGCCAGCACGATGAGCCTGAATTCCGAGCGGCTGGCCCGTAACACGCGCGACGAGAGCGTAGCGCTCCAGGCCGCGGAATCCGCGCTGCGCGATGCGCGCGTGGATATCACCACGTCCCGCCAACTGAACGGCCTGACCGGATCTTCCCCGACCTGCGATATCGAGGGCTATAAGGGCTACTGCCAGTACGCCACGTCGGGCCAGCAGGTCTGGGAACTGTATATCGAAGACCCCAAGCGGTCGGTGGAACTTGGCGAAATGACCGCCCTGACTACCGCACAGAAGATGGCGACGGTAGAAACCGCCGGCGCCAACGGTGTATCCAAACAGCCGCGCTACCTGATCGAGCCGCTGAAGGAGCCGAACGACATTGAATTCGGATCCAACAAGTACGTGTACCGCATTACCGCAATCGGCTACGGCGTGAACCCCAGCACCAAGGTAATGGTGCAGGAAGTCGTCCGCTTCTGACGACGACCCTTTGACAACTCGGCACTGTCTTGCGCAAACCCTTACTGTCAGGCGCACCATGACCTATCCCACCTCTTCCCGACGCTTCGTAAGCCGCGTGCAGGCTGCCCTGCTTGCAGCGTCGAGCATGCTTGCCATCGCCTCGGCTTCGGCCGCCGGCCCCCAGCTCACCCTGGCCCAGCGGCCGCTGTTCGCCGGCGGCAATGTGCCGCCGATGGTGATGATCGACCTGACCAAGGATCACACACTGCACCAGCGGGCGTACAACGACTACACAGACCTGGACGGCGACGGCAAGCTCGATACCACGTACACAAACAGCATCGAGTACGCCGGCTACTTCGATTCGGCAAAGTGTTACACGTACGACAAGACGACGATCAAGGGTTTCGTACCAAAGGCCCTTGTGGACAAGGACACGAAGTACTGCGATGGATCGACCTGGAGCGGCAACTTCCTGAACTGGGCCACCATGAGCCGCATCGACGAGGTTCGCAAGATCCTCTACGGTGGCATGCGCTCGACGGATACCACGACCACCACGGTGCTGGAACGTGCTTTCCTGCCGATGGACGCGCACGCCTGGGCCAAGTTCTACAACGGCGCCGACGTGGCGAAACTGGTGCCGGTGCCCGTGGAAGTTGCCTCGGCCATCGGCACGTTGACGTCGAACACCAGGATGTCGCTGGCGGCGGCTGCAGCATCGAACATAGCGCTCAGTGACGTGAGCAAGGTGCAGATCGGCGACCAGCTGCGGTTCGAGCCGACCTCGGGCGCCACGGCTGGCAGTTCGATGACAGGCTGGGTAATGAAGGTCAACTCCGGTTCGGTCAACATGGCGTTCTATGCCGATGGCGTGTCGAACCCGGGCGGTACCAGCACACAGTTCTCGTCGTGGAAGGTGACCAACCTGACGCGCGGGGGCCTGACGTTGTGTAACGTTACGCCGAAGGACGCGAACAACCTCAACTCGCAGACCAACCAGCAGGCACCGCAGATCCGCGTCGTGGCGGGCAACTACGCCACGTGGGGTGCGTCCGAGAAATGGCAGTGCAACTGGTATGCCGAAGCCAACAACACGCAAGGGTCTTTCCTGCCCAAGATCAATGGCACCACGGTGTCGGGTTCGTCGAACGGCAACCGCGCCGCGCTCTCGGGCATCAACTCGTCGGCGGAAAATCCACAGCAATCGGTGCGCGGCCTTGGCACGGGCCAGGACGTCGGCGTCTACAACGCCCGCGTGCAGGTGTGCGTCAACGGCCTGATTGGATCGGAGAAGTGTGACCCGAATAACAACAAGCCGATCGGGCTTTTGCAGAAGTACGGCGGCCCCGGTCAAATGCTGTTCGGCCTGATGACCGGCAGCTATGACAAGAATATTTCTGGGGGCGTCCTGCGGCGCAACGTGACCAACTTCGCGTCGGAATTCAATCCCGACACCGGCGTATTTACCTACTCGGCCGCTACCAATCCGGTGAAAGGCATCGTCTGGAACATCGACAAGCTGCGCCCATACGGCTACAGCTACAGCGACGGCACCTATCTGAGCGCGGACCAGTGCAACTACCAGCAGACTGGTATCCAGCCGAGCGGGGGCACCAATGCCCAGAACAAGCCGGCATCGGAAGGCAACTGTTCCACATGGGGCAATCCAATCTCGGAGATTTTCGTCGAAACACTACGCTACTTCGGTGGCAAGACGGCAACCAGCGCATTCCAGCCGGTCAGCAATGGGAAGGACGCCACACTGGGTCTGACACAGCCAGCCTGGGCCAATCCGATGGATCTGCCGAAGACGAATGCAAGCCGCGCACCGTACTGCACGCCGCTGAACGCGCTGGTTTTCAATTCAAGCGTGTCATCGTACGATGACGATCAGCTCAGCGGCATGAGCGCCCTGAACGGCGCGCCCGATATCAGCACCTATACGAACAAGGTAGGAGTTGGCGAGAACATAGCCGGCGGCTCCTGGTTTGCGGGCGGTATCAGCGGCAAGACGATCGACAACCTGTGCTCGGCCAAATCGGTCGGCAATCTCAGCGACGTACTGGGCATCTGCCCGGAAGGCCCGTCGCAAAAAGGTACGTTCCAGATCGCAGGCGCGGCATTGTTTGCCAAACAGAACCGCCTGCGTTCGGACGCCGACGCCGCCACGCTAGGCGTACCAGTGCAGGACACCACGTCTCTCAAGATGAACACCTACGCGGTGCAGCTCGCCACGAACACGCCCAAGATCAGCGTCAACGTGAACGGCAAGACCGTGACGATCATGCCGTCATACCAGCTGCATCCGCAGTCGCCCAACGGCGTGACGGCCGCAGCCAGCACCGGTACGCTGGTGGACTTCAAGGTCATCTCGCAGACCGCCACCAGCGGCAAGTTCTACGTGAACTGGGAAGATTCGATTGCCGGCGGCGACTATGACCAGGACGTCTGGGGTATCCTAAGCTACAACGTCAGCGGCGACACCATCACGGTGTCCACACGCGTGGTGTCGGGCTCGTCGGCTAACGGCCAGGGCTTCGGCTACTCGATCTCCGGCACCTCGCAGGATGGCCCGCACTTCCACTCCGGGATCTACGACTTCCAGTACAGCGATCCCACCAATATCAAGGTGACCCCCTCCAGCGCGCCGATCAATACGACTGGCGGTTGCAACAAGTGTAATTTTGGCGATCCGGAGACTAGCGTCGTCTACACGGCCAACGGCAAGGCCGGCTCGCAATTCCAGGACCCATTGCTGTACGCCGCCAAGTGGGGCGGTTTCAACGATCAGAACGGTAGCGGCACCCCCGACCAGACGTCCGAATGGGACGTGACCCTGTCGAACGGCAGTAAAGGTTCGGACGGCGTGCCCGACAATTACTTCTACGCGACCAACCCCGTCGCGCTGGCCGCAGCACTGGAAAACGCCTTCCTGTCGATTCTGAAGACCTCATCGGCGGCAGCGGTGGCGGCAAGTACCACATCGCTGAAAACCGATTCCAGCATTTTCCAGGCCCGCTTCAATGGCTCCGACTGGTCGGGTCAGGTGCTGGCCTATCGCCTGGACAAGAACGGCAACATCGCCTCCCAGGAAAAGTGGGATGCGGGCGCCAAGCTCAAGGGCGTCAACCAGGACAGCCGTGCAATTCTGACCTACAACACCGCCGACACCAACAGCGCCGGCATTCCGTTCCGTTGGGATAGCTTGCCCACGGCATACCAGACCGCGCTGAACGGCACCGACAAGCTGGGCACCAAGCGGCTGCTCTGGCTACGCGGCGATCAGAGCAATGAACAGACGATGTTCCGCGCCCGCTCTACCGCGTTGGGCGATATCGTCAATTCCAGTCCGCAGTACGTGGGAACGCCCGCCGCCGGGTATGGCGATGCCACCTATGTAGCTTTCGTCGCCGCGCAGAGCAAGCGTAAGCCGATGATCTATGTCGGCGCCAATGACGGCATGCTGCACGCATTCTCGGCCGACATGAGCGACGACCCCGCTAGCGACGGCGGCAAGGAGCTGTTCGCATACGTGCCGTCGGCGCTATACGGCAAGCTGGCCGACCTGACGGCTCCCAAGTATGCGCACAGCTACTACGTAGACAGCACTCCGACAATCACCGATGCCTACGTCAACAGCGCATGGAAAACCGTGCTGGTTGGCGGGCTGGGCGGCGGCGGGAAGGGCATCTATGCGCTTGATGTGACCAACCCGATGGCGATCAACGAGTCCACCGCGGCGTCCACCGCACTCTGGGAATTTACCAGCGCCGATGACGCAGACCTCGGCTACACCTATGGCCGGCCGAAGATCGTGCGGCTGGGCAACGGCAAATGGGCTGCGGTCTTCGGCAACGGCCTGAACAGTACTGCGGCACGCGGCTCGATTTTCGTAATTTTCCTGGACCGCCCGGCCGGCAGCAAGACTTGGCGCCTCGGCACGGACTACCTCAAGCTGACGGTCAACGACGCCACCGACGCCCAGAAGAAGTCCAACGGCATCATGCAGGTGTACGTGACCGATACCGATGGCGACTACGTGGCCGACGCCATCTACGCAGGCGACCTGCTCGGCAACGTCTGGAAGTTCGATGTCAGCGGCAAGACCGCGGCGGCCTACCAGGACACCCGGCAACTGCTGTTCAAAGCCACCGACGCCGGCGGCAATGCTCAGCCGATCACAACGTCGTTTGGTGGGGTGCGTAATCGCTGGGGCGGCTACATCATGATGTTCGGCACGGGCCGGTACGTGGATGTTGGTGACCCCGCAAACATGGGCACGCAGTCGGTCTACGGCATCTGGGACAAAAACAGCAGTGGGCAGCTCACGATCACGCGTTCCCAGCTGGTGCAGCAGTCCATCACGATGGAAGCCCAGTACAAGGGCGGAGACTGGTACAGGGTGCTGAGCAAGAACCCGGTGAACTACAGCGGCGGCGCCATGGGGTGGTATCTGAACCTCGTTTCGCCCGGCGCGGACCCGCAAGGCGAGCGCGTGGTCTATGATCCGCAGATTACCGGCACGCGATTGCTGTTCTCCACGCTGGTACCCTCCAGCGATTTGTGCGAATACGGCGGCACCGGCTGGGAAATGCTCATCGACGGCCTGACCGGCGGTCAAACGGTCGCGATGTTCGACGCCAATGGCGACGGCAAGTTCGACGGATCGGATGCCGTGGGCGGCAGCGGTAACACGGCTGGACAGGTTGTGAACGGCAAGAAGTCGAACAACGGCATCCTGACCAATTCCACGGTCATTGGCAACAATTCGTACACCAGCGGGAGCGGATCAAACGGCAGCACCGGCGGCGGTATCAGCAGGAACACCATCAACACAGGCTACCCGACGGGCCGCGTGTCGTGGCGGCAGATCCAGCGTTGATGCCGAGACAGGATGAGGATGACAGGAGAACTGCCATGATGAAGATTGGCAACACCAGCGATGGGCGCCATCCCGGCGCCCGGGGCTTCACGCTGATAGAACTGATGATCACGGTTATGATCGTCGGCATTCTCGCGGCGGTCGCCATCCCGCAATACCAGCAGTTCGTGACCAAGTCGCGACGCGCCGAGGCCAAGGCGGGCTTGGCACGCGTGCAGGGTGCGCTGGAACGGTACTTTACGGTCAACAACACCTACACCCTCGACCCAGCGGCGCTCAAACTGCCGAAGTGCGATGACGCCAAGACGCCGTCTGGCGACACCTGCGATTCCAGCAACTACATCATCACAATCGCACCATCCGGTGGCTCCATCGCCACGGGTTTTCAACTGACTGCCACACCGGTGGCCAATCGCCCAGACCCCGGGTGCGGCAATTTCACGGTCGACAACCTCAACGTCAAGGCGTCGACAGGCACTGGCGCGGCCGGCACCTGCTGGTAGCGAATGCAGCAAGGTGCTGAGCGGCATCGGAGTCTTCGGAAAGCCCCTCGGACACACATTGACGCAACCCCGTCACATCCGGACACGTTTTAACCCCCTCCCAGCCGCTATCGTGGCCATCCGTTCCCGAAGAACCGATGCGCCATGCCTTCCTCGGCTTTCTGTTTTCCGTCCCGACTGATCCACCGTCCCCCTGCGGCCCCTGGCGTTTCGCGCCAACGGGCCCGGGGCGACGTTCTTATTGAATCCCTGGTCTGCCTGGCCATCGTTGGCCTGGGCGCGATACCGTTGGCCACGCTTGGGAGCTCGTGGCTGCGCTGGGGTGGCCAGCATGAGCGGCTCGGCGCCACGCTGCGGCTGGCGGCGGAACAGGCCGAAGCGCGAGACGAAGGTTGGCGGCTGGTAGCCGGCGATGCGGCCCGTGCAGGGCTGTGCGACGACGCCTCCGCCCAGGCGGGTTGCATGCACGGCAACCGCATCGCGATAGCCAGCCTGCCACCCGATCCATTGCCCCGCCCGGCCGGACCGGCGATGCCGGTGACGCACATCGCCCTCTGGGTGCGGCCATGAGGCGCCGCCGCCTGAAGCGAGAGCGGGGTCGTGGCTTCACGCTCGCCAGCACGATGGTGGGCCTTGCCCTCGGCCTGCTCGCTACCTTTGCCGCGCTCGCCACCTTCCAGGTCATGCGCGCCGCGTACGCCACCGTGGTTGACGGCGTTTCGATCGAGGAACGGGGGCAGCGCGCGTTGTTCATCCTGTCCCACACGATTCGGCAGGCAGGCTGGATTCCGGCGCAGGTCGCGCTCGCGCCGGCGCATCCGGCGCCGGCGCCGCCCATCGAAGGACGCGACGACTGCGCCCAGCCATCGCTCCACATGCAGTGGCAGACACCATCGCGGACGCAGGCCCCGATGCAGTGCGCACGGGCCGGTGTGAACGGCAGCGATGCGCTGCTTGTGCGCGTATCCGGCAGCGGCCTTGCCGTCGACCCCACCTTGCCTGACGGCACCATGAGTGACTGCGGTGGCTACGCACTGCCGGCCCGCGCCATCGTCCAGACAAGAGGGCTGGCCCTGCCTCACCACGCATCGACCAACCTGTTCTACGTGGGCGTGGGCGGTGACGGCGTGCCACAACTGCTGTGTCGCTATCCGACGCGCCAGGGCAGCCGCCTGCTGGCAGGCAGCTACACGGCCGGCACGCTGGTGCGTGGGGTGGAGACGTTGCAACTGCGCTACGGCATGGACTTCGACGGCGACGGACGCATCGATCGATTCGTGCCGGCGCGTGAATTGCCGGCACAAGGCTCCGCCGGCTGGCATCGCGTTCACGCAGTGCAGATCGCCCTGGTCGTGCGTGGCGAGCGCCCGGTGCTCGCGTCCGGCACGGCGCAACGTCTCAGGCTGTTTCCGCCCGACGACGCCAGCCATGCCGACGAACAGGTCTTCGTGCCGAACAGACATCCGCGCCTGAGGCGTCGGGTGTTCGCCACCACGGTTCGGCTCCGCAACCCGTCACCGTGCCAGGGGCTCATATGCTGAGCCGCCGCAGGCAATCGGGTGCCGCGCTACTCGCGTTCGTCGCCACACTGATGCTGCTGATGGGTGGCATCTGCGCCACCGCCACGCACTTTCTTCTGGCCGGCCGACAACTGGCAAGCCAGCCGCTCGACCGCGAGATTGCCTTCCGCGCCGCCGAGGCGGCATTGCACGATGCCGAAGCCGACCTGATCGCCGCTATCGCATCGGGCAGCGCACGGCTCGCTAGTTGGCCCGCACCGGGCACCTGCGCGGACGGCGCCCAGCGTGGCATCTGCATGGCCGATGGGGATCATCGCGTGTGGCAGGCATGGCTGGACGGCGACGTGGGCGATGCGGGCGATGCGGCCGCCAACATCGGCGTGGCGCTGGGCACCTTCACGGGCGCACAACTGCCGGTACTGCCGGCAGCCGTGATCGGCGCCACGACATTGCCCCGCTATCTGATTGAGATCCGCGACGACCCGCCGACACCCGGCATGTGGCCACGCATGCGCATCGTTGCGCTGGGCATGGGCCGCGATCCGGACGTCCGCGTGCTGCTGCAGACGGAGTTTCAGCCATGAGCATCGACTATCGTGTCGTTCGATGGCTGCTCACCCTGGTCCTGGCCGCATGGTCGATCTCCGCCAGCTTCGCAACGCCAGGCCAGCTTCCGCTGGGATATCGCGTCTCCAGTGGCAACTATCCCTGGACAGGCCGGCTGCACGCCCTTGCGTTCCGGACGGCGGCACTGTCGTCCTCCCCCGTACAGATGCCCTGGGAAGCCGGCGATCAGCTAGATCGCCAGGAACCGCACGTGCGGCGACTTTACCTGGGCGGCAGCCAGCTCGCTCCGCTGCGCTGGTCGGCCATCGATGACGATGCCCGGTCCGTACTCGATGGGGTCACGCCCGAGGGCGCCGGGCAAGCGCGGCTGGCATGGCTGCAAGGCGACATGCGGAACGCTGCACTGAGGCGGCGCGATACCCGCCTGGGCAATGCTGCGGGCGCGCGCGTGCATGTCGTGGCGCCCCCCGCCTGGCTGCCAATGCAGCCGGGGCACACGGATTTCCGTCAACGCCATGCCAGGCGGCCGACCGTGGTCTGGCTGGGCACCCGTGACGGCCTGCTGCATGGCTTCGACGCCGTAACGGGCCAGGAACTTGCCGGCTACCTGCCGCGCGCTGCCCTCGCAGGCGCTGCACTGCTGGCCCAGCCTGCCGGGACTGTGCCATCTGCCCCATGTCCGCGCCCCACCAGCATCGACGCCGACCCATCGGGCACATGGCGCACGCTGCTGCTGTGCGGGATTCCGGCACGCCAGACGTCGTCGTTCGTCCAGCCTGGCGCGGTATTCGTGCTCGATGTCTCGACCCCCGACGCGCAAACCCCGATCCGCCTGCTGTGGGAAGTACAAGCGAATGACATGCTACGGCTGTCGGGCAGCGGCCCCATCGGCGCGGCCATGTGGATGGCGCGCGGCGAGCGGCGCTGGGCGGCGGCGGCAATCGTTTCGCCCGACGCCGACACGCATGCGCGCGCGGCGCTGGCCCTGCTGCCGCTCGACCGGCCCCGGCAGAGCTGGTCGGCATCCGCAAACGTCCCACGCATCAGCTTGCCCGATGCGGGCTGCGCGGCCACAACCGCGTCGATCCCCTTGCTGGCCGTGGCCATCCGCAGCACGGCCAGCGGCATGGCGCACGCGGCGTATGCCACCGATGCTGCGGGCAGGCTCTGGCGCTTCGACCTTGGCCATTTGTCCACAGGTGCCCCGGCGCCGTCAGCCACCTGCATGCATCGGCAGCGAGGCATCGCCGGTGACAACACCGACGCCCCCGTGGTCGTGCAGACTGGCACAACGCCGCTCATCGTCTACGGCACCGGCAACGAGGTGTCCGCGATACCAGATCGCCCCGGCACCACGCATGCACCGGCCAGCATCGCGGCAATGGCGAAGGGCGAGGGCGTGGTCCTCAGGTCGGCACAACCCGACGCCGCTTCGGCAAACGGCTGGACGCTGACCCTGCCCCGCCCGGGCGAACGCGTGGACGCGCTGTATAGCGCGAGTCCGGTCCACCTCGGATTTACCACCGTGGACGCGGATGGAACGCGGCGCAGCTATCTGGTCGATGCTGCCAGCGGCGAGTCGGTGACCACCCCGGACGGCGACGGCACGCCGGTCCACGCGGTGACCGGCCTGCCATGGGCCGGCGGCATGCCGGCACCCATCGGGATCATGTCGGCACTCGCCACCGGCCAGCCGACCGCTCCTGTTACCGCCACGCGCGACACATTCGGACTCGATCTCTGGCAGGTGAACGGCGACACGGCCGCGCTGTTGCAGCAGGCACGCTGGCACCGGCGGCGGGGACGACTTGGCTGGCGGGAACTGGTGAGGTCGCCGCAATGATGTCCCATCGACCAAATTGCGCGCCCCGGCCCGCCGGCTTCAGCCTGGCCGAACTGCTGGTCGTGGTGGCCATCGTCACCATACTGACGATGCTGGCCGTGCCTGCCTGGCAGCGACAGGCCGAGCGCGGCTGGCGCATGCAGGCGCGTGCGGAACTGGTGGCGGCCATGCTCGCGCTGGAGCGCCATGCATTGGTGCACCTGACATTCGCCAGTGCAACCGATGGCACGACGCCGGCCGGCGACTGGCCGAAAGCCGTCCCGCCGCCACCTGCCCGTACCCGTCACTGGCTTACCGCCACCAGCTGCGACGGCCTCCCGCTGTCGCGCTGCGTGGAAGTGCGCGCCGCCCCGGTACGGCCCGACCCGCTTTGCGGCACCCTGGTGCTTCGCAGCAACGGAGAGTGGCTCTTGCTGCCCACGCCGGACGGTGTCGCAACGCGGTTGCCCCCGGAGTGCTGAACATCATGTCGAGGCAAAAAAGATTGCGGCAGCATGGCGTGACGCTGACCGAACTGCTGGTATCGCTAGCGGTATCGGCTGTGCTTGCGGTGGCCGCATGGCCCACCATCGGCGCCCTTGTCGCCGAACAGAGCGCCAGCCACGCCGCAGACCGCCTGGCGGCCTCGCTGGCGCTGGCACGCACCACGGCGTCGGCGCGGCGGACCGAGGTGAGGCTGGAGCCGATCCACGGCGCAGACACCCTGGATCGCGGCTGGCAGTTGACGGCCCCGGGAGACCCTCCAGGCGAACGGACCCCGCCGTTTTCGGTCGTCGCGCTGCATGACCGCTGCCTGCGCATCACGCTGCGCGCCACCGCCGGCGCCGTAGCCACCCAAAGCCTGCGCTTGACACCTGTGGGATACTCACGGTCGGAGCGTGGCGGCTTTCTGGCCGCCACATTCCTGGTGCGTTGCCACCAGGCGCAACGCCAGGTACGGCTCGGCGCCCAGGGGCGCATCCGGATCTGCCGGCCCGGCGCCGATGCCGATTGCGACTGACATTCCGCAGGCGCCAAAGCATCGGTCCGACGCTCCTGATTTCCCAGAATATCGATTGACCCGGACATACCACTTCAGGCCCGATTCGCCACACCATGTTTTCCGATTCCGACCACACCGCCATGGCACAGGCCCTGGCTCTCGCCGCACGGGGCATGTACACCACCACGCCAAATCCTCGCGTCGGTTGTGTCCTGATGAAGGACGGACAGGTCATCGGACAGGGCTATACGCAGCCGGCCGGCCAGGATCATGCCGAAATCCAGGCCATGAAGGACGCCATTGCGCGGGGTCATGACCCTGCGGGTGCCACCGCCTATGTCACGCTGGAACCGTGCAGCCATTTTGGCCGCACGCCGCCGTGTGCCGACGCGCTGGTACGCGCGCGCATCGCCCGCGTGGTGGCCGCCATGGAAGACCCGAACCCGAGCGTATCGGGCCGGGGCCTGCAGCGGCTGCGCGACGCCGGCATCGACGTGCGCTGCGGGCTGCTCGAAAAGGAAGCGCGCGACCTCAATATCGGCTTTGTTTCGCGCATGACGCGCGGAACGCCGTGGGTGCGCGTCAAGGTGGCTGCCTCGCTCGATGGCGGCACGGCCTTGCACGACGGCACCAGCCAATGGATCACGAGCCAGGCCGCGCGCGACGACGGCCATGCCTGGCGCGCCCGCGCCTGCGCCATCCTGACCGGCATCGGCACCGTGCGCGACGACAACCCCGCGCTGACCGTGCGGGCCGTGGACACGCCGCGCCAGCCACAACGCGTACTGGTCGATTCGCGGCTCGAAGTGCCGCTCGACGCGCAGATCCTGCATCACGACACTGGCGATTTCGCCAAACCGGTCCTGGTGTTCTGCGCCGTCGAGGACAAGGCGCGCCAGCGCGCCCTGGAAGACCGGGGCGTCGAAGTCGTGGCGCTGCCCAACCGGCACGGCAAGGTGGAACTGCGGCGCATGCTCGAGGCGCTGGGCCAGCGCGGCATCAACGAACTGCATGTGGAAGCCGGCTACAAGCTCAACGGATCGCTGATCCGCGAAGGCTGTGCCGACGAACTGCTGGTCTACATGGCGCCCCGGCTGCTGGGGGACGCGCAGGGCATGTTCAACCTGCCGCCATTGACCCGGCTGGAAGACGCCGCGCAATTCCGCTGGCACGAGGTGCGGCAGATCGGCGACGACCTGCGCCTGATCGCCCGCCGTGCCGACAGCAAGGACTGACATCCCCATTCGTATTCAGACAGAGGCAAGCATGTTTACTGGCATTGTGGCGGCCGTGGGCCGTATCGAAACCGTTTCGCCGCTGGGCGATGCCGACGCGGGCGTGCGCCTGCGCGTGGCCGCCGGCGATCTTGACCTGTCCGACGTGGGCATCGGCGACAGCATCGCCATCCAGGGCGCCTGCATGACCGTGGTCACGCTGGAAGCGGGCCACTTCGACGTGGATGTCTCACGCGAATCGCTCGACAAGACCGTCGGGCTGGACCAGCCGGGCCGCGTCAATCTCGAAAAAGCGCTGCGCCTGGCCGACCGCCTGGGTGGCCATCTGGTGTCCGGTCATGTCGATGGCCTGGGCGAAGTGGTCCGTTTCGCTCCCGTGGGCGAGTCGCACGAACTGCGCATCCGTGCCCCGCGCGAGCTGGGACGCTACCTGGCTTACAAGGGATCGGTGGTGGTGAATGGTGTATCGCTGACCGTCAACACCGTCAGCGATGAAGCCGACGGCTGCGTGTTCTCGATCAACCTGATTCCGCACACCGTGGAAGTGACCACGCTCAACGAACTGGCTTCGGGCAAGCGCGTGAATCTGGAAATCGACCTGATCGCGCGCTACGTGGAGCGGATGCTGTCGGCGTCCGACGGGGTGGCCAGGCCGGCGCTCTGACCGGCGCGCGTAGCCGCCAGCACGGACATCTGCGCCGGCTGGCGCTCCGGCGAGCCCCTCCGGCGAACCCTTAAAGGCTGATGCAGCGGCTCGATTCGGCGAGCTGAGTCGGCAACCTGATTCGGCGGCTTCAGCCGCTGTCTCACTCGTCGCCCTTCGTCCCCACCGTCTCGGCCACCTTGCGCGTGGCCATCCAGTCGCCGATGGCCAGCATGACCGGCCGCTCCCGGCCCGCGAAGCCGTGCTGCGAGAATGCTTCGCATGGCTCGCCGCGTACGCCCTTCGCGCCCTGGACCGTGATCAGCGGAATGCTGCCGTGGCGGGCCGCGATGGTGCGATATTGCGTCAGCGGACACGGATCATCCTGGTGATGGACGAACAGCTGGTCCACATGTGCGGCGGTCCAGTCGAAATCCCACATGGCCAGACCATGCACCGGGCCACGGCCCCGTCCGGCACGCGGATCCGTGAACGTCGACGTGTGGATCGCACCCTCGATCCGGCCGCCCAGCTTTCGGGCCAGGAATGCGCTGGATACCGTGCCGTAGCTCGTACCGATCAGATATATCTTTCTGACGCCCTGCTCCGCCTTGAGCTTGTCGATGGCGGCGGCAATGTCGGCGGCGTACTGATCCGACTCGCGGTAGCTGTCATCGCAGTTCGTCCAGCGGTCCTTGGGGCAATCCACCAGGACGGCCATGACGCTGTCGCTGACCAGATGCCGGCGCGCCCGGACCAGGAAATTCCCACGTAACTGAAATTCTGGCGCCCCGCCGGCCTGCGCTTCCACCCTCAGCACCCCGGGATAGCCGGGAAACAGCAAGGCCGCGGTTGTCGGCGTCGACCCGGGCTTCTTGCTGACCACAAGACTGAGTTCCGTGCCACGCGGCAGGCTGACGGTGGCGATGCTCTCGTCCAGTGTGGCTTCCTGCGCGGATGCCGCTTGCGCCAGACAGAGTCCGGCCATGGCCAGGGCATATCGGATGGCTCGCATCATGAGTCCCCTCCTCGACGTATTTTTCTTAATTTTCCGTCCGTCAAATGGCAAACGGCCTCCACAAGCATAGCGGAGGCCGTTTGCGCAGGCGCCGACGCGCGGGAATTACACCTTGATGTCGATGTTGTTGCCCAGATGCGGCGGATTGCTGCCGCCCGAGATGGCCGGCGCCGACTGGAGCAGCTGGGTCATGCTCTGCGCCTGCAGGTCCAGCGTCTTGCGCAGCATCAACAGCGCGACCGGATCGCTGCCTGCATCGGCCGCGCCCAGTGAACTGACGAGGGAAGTCACCATAGGAATTACCTGACGAGTTGATCGAGAATGCGGCCCCCCGACGTGTGAGGCGGATTCGCCATGACGCCGCATCTGTATTGTCGGCAGCAAGCACGAGAGCTTTAATCGCCGCTTTTCAGGCTGGCATTCCGATCGATTAAGCCGGTGCTCAGGCCCCGGGCGCCAGAAACCTGGGCGCGCCTGCGGTATCGAGCGTGCCATCCTCCCGTTCGACGAACAGCCCCCGTGCCACGTTGTGCGGATGGCGGGCTGCCTCGGCAATGCTGAGCACCGGCGCGTAGCACACGTCCGTACCACCCAGCAGGCTGTCCCAGTGGGCGCGTGGCTGGCTCAGGAACAGCGCCGTGAAGCGCGCTTTCAGGGACGGCCACGCGGTGCGGTCATACTGGCTGGCGGGATCGACGTCTTCGAGCCCGAGCTTCGTCAGCAGCAACGTATAGAACTGCGGCTCGAGCGCGCCAATCGTGATGAAACCACCGTCGGCGCAGGCATAGACGTCGTAGAACGGCGATTGGTGGAACGGGCTTGGCTGGACTCCGTCCAGCTGGCCGTTGTTACGGACCCAGAGCGCGATGCTGCCGAGCATGCCGACCATGTCGACGATGGCGCCATCCACCACGCGGCCGCGCCCCGTGGCGCGGGCGTCGAGCATGGCGCAGACCATGCCGAAGGCCAGGCCCAGCGCGCCGCCGGCATCGCCCAGCACCGTGGGCGGGATGATCGGCGCCTGTCCCGGCCGCGCGGACAGCGACAGCATGCCGGTGAGCGCCACATAGTTCAGGTCATGGCCAGCAGTCTGCGCCAGCGGTCCGGTCTGGCCCCAGCCGGTCATCCTCCCGTAGACCAAGGCGGGATTGCGGGCGGCGCAGTCGGCCGGGCCCAGCCCCAACCGCTCCATGACGCCGGGACGGTTCCCTTCGATCAGGCCATCGGCCGTGGCAACCAGGCGCAAGGCCTCGGCCAGGTCGGCCGGCTGCTTGAGATCCAGCGGGACGATCGTCTTGCCGCGCCGCAGCGGGCTGGGCTTGCTGCCGCCCAGCCGATCGGACACGGCCGTACGCTGGCGCCGGGCGATGACCGTGACCTCGGCGCCCATGTCGGCCAGCATCCGTCCGGCCAGCGGCCCGGGACCAAGGCCCTCGAACTCGACAATACGGATGCCCTGCAGGGGTGGATGCATCTGATATCTCCGTGGTCTGGAGCCGGCTGTCCCGGCGTTTGGCAATGGAACCGTTCCGATATGCCGCTTCATTCACTTGACGGCAACCCGGGCGAACCCGGGCCCTGTCGGCGGCGGCCCGGTTCGCCCCCGAACCCGGGGCATCGTCGAACGGCATGGCGTACAATAGCGGCCTTGATTTCGCCGGTCTCGCGACATCCGCGCCGGCCCTGCCCGCCTGATTGCCTGTCCGATTGCTCGCATCCCGCGCCCGCCCTCACTGAACGCCGTTCCAAGCCATGACTATCGCCCGTACTGAAGACATCATTGCCGACATCCGCGCCGGCCGCATGGTCATCCTCGTTGACGAGGAAGATCGCGAGAACGAGGGCGATCTGGTGCTGGCGGCCGATTTCGTGACGCCGGAAGCCATCAACTTCATGGCCAAGTATGGCCGCGGCCTGATCTGCCTGACGCTGACGGCCGAACGCTGCCGACAGCTGGAGCTGTATCCGATGGTGTCGCGCAACGGCACCGTGCATGGCACCAACTTCACGGTATCGATCGAGGCCGCCGAGGGCGTGACCACGGGCATTTCGGCCGCCGACCGCTCCCGTACCGTGCAGGCCGCCGTGGCCCGCGACGCCAAGGCTTCCGACCTGGTGCAGCCGGGCCATATCTTCCCGCTGACGGCCCAGCCCGGCGGCGTGCTGATCCGCGCCGGCCACACCGAAGCCGGCTGCGACCTGGGCGCGCTGGCCGGCCTGACCCCGGCGGCGGTGATCTGCGAGATCATGAAGGACGACGGCACGATGGCCCGCCTGCCCGACCTGATCGAATTCGCCCGCGAACACGACCTGAAGATCGGCACGATCGCCGACCTGATCCACTACCGCAGCCGCACCGAAAGCATCATCGAACGCACGGGCGAGCGCGACATGCAGACGCCTTGGGGCAAGTTCCACAGCGTGATGTACCGCGACAAGCCGTCGGGCCGCGCCCATCTGGCACTGGTCAAGGGCCAGCCGCGTCCGGATACGGCCACGCTGGTGCGCGTGCATGAACCGCTGTCGGTGCTGGACCTGCTCGAAGCCGGCCGCACCACGCACTCGTGGAGCCTGCCGGCCGCCCTGGAAGTGCTGCACGGCGCTGAACAGGGCGTGATGGTGCTGCTGAACTGCGGCGACGCGCCGGAACAGATTTTCGAACAGTTTGCTGCACTGGACGCCCCGCAGGACCGCCCCCGCCGCAAGCCCGACCTGCGCACCTACGGCGTGGGCGCCCAGATCCTGCGCGATATCGGCGTGGGCAAGATGCGCGTGCTGGGCTCGCCGCGCAAGATGCCGAGCATGACCGGCTACGATCTGGAAATCGTCGGCTGCCAGCCCATGGATGGCGAGCCGAACTGCGATTGACGCGATGGAACGGGATTGAACGAAGCACCCGCCTGCGGTACGGAATCACACGGCACCGGCATTCCTGCCGGTGCCTGATCGAATAAATGGAGAACTGACAATGGATCACGGCTTCTACGAGAGCAACCTCGACGGTGAAGGCCTGCGCATCGGTATTGTGCAAGCCCGTTTCAACGAGCCCGTGTGCGACGAGCTGCGCGAAGCCTGCACAGCAGAACTGGAAAAGCTCGGCGTCGAGGGCGAAGACACGCTGCTCGTGACCGTGCCCGGCGCACTGGAAGTGCCGCTGGCCCTGCAGAAGATGGCCGAAAGCGGCCAGTTCGACGCACTGATCGCGCTGGGCGCCGTGGTGCGCGGCGAGACCTACCATTTCGAGCTGGTCTCGAACGAATCGGGTGCCGGCATCACGCGCGTGGGACTGGACTTCAACGTGCCCATCGCCAACGGCATCCTGACGGTCGACACCGATGCGCAGGCCCATGCCCGCACCCGCGAAAAGGGCCGTGACTGCGCCCGCACCGCAGTGGAAATGGCCAACCTGGTCGTCGCGCTGGATTCCCTGCGCGAGAACGACGGCCGCGATGAAGATGATGAGGAAGATGATGAGTAATGCCCCCGACAACGGCGACGCGCAAGACGCCGCCGGCAAGCCGGCCGGCGCCAAGGCGCGCACCGAACCCAAGGCTCCGCCCAAGAGCGCGCGCCGCCGGTCCCGGGAACTGGCCCTGCAAGGCCTGTATCAGTGGCTGCTGAATCGCAACGATATCGGTGCAATTCAGGCCCACCTGCACGACGCGCAAGGCTTCAACAAGGCCGACCGCGAACATTTCGACGCGCTGCTGGGCGGTGCCGTGCGCGAGGAAGCGCGCCTGACCGCCGCGTTCGAGCCGTTCCTGGACCGTACCGTCGACGAACTGTCGCCCGTGGAGCGCGCCGCGCTGCTGGTGGGCAGCTACGAGCTGGTGCATTGCCTGGACATCCCGTACAAGGTGGTCATCAACGAAGCCGTGGAACTGACCAAGACCTTCGGCGGTGTGGAAGGCTACAAGTACGTGAACGGCGTGCTCGACAAGCTGGCCGCCCAGGTGCGCGCACCCGAGGTCGCCGCGCGCCGCTGACCCGCATCCACTGACTGGATGTTGCAATCCGGCGTCCGGCATCCCATGATGCCAGTCACCGGCATGACACCCGCTCCGGCGGGTGTTTTTGTTTCCACCCTGTGCTTTTGTCCCCATCGCCATGGACTACCAGCGTATCGCCACCGCTTCCCGACTCGCCAACATCGAGGCCTTCCACGTGATGGAACTGGCCAAGCAGGCTGCCGAACTCGAACGTGCCGGCCGGCACATCATCCACATGGGCATTGGGGAGCCCGATTTCACGGCCGCGGCGCCGGTCATCCACGCGGCCGAAGCCGCGATGCGACGCGGCGTGACGCAGTACACCGGCGCCCTGGGCATCCACGCCCTGCGCGAAGCCATCGCCGGCTACTACAAGACCGCCTACGGGCTGGACATTCCCGAGCGGCGCGTGATCGTCACGGCCGGTGCCTCCGGCGCGCTGCTGCTGGCCTGCGCGGTGCTGGTGGAAATCGGTGCCGAAGTGCTGATGCCGGACCCGAGCTACCCGTGCAACCGCCATTTCGTGGCGGCGTTCGACGGGCAGGCAAAAATGATCCCGAGCGGCCCGGCGGAGCGATTCCAGCTGACGGCCGCCCAGGTGGCGGCCCACTGGGGCGAAAAGACGCGCGGCGTGCTGCTGGCGTCGCCATCGAATCCAACCGGCACGTCGATCCTGCCCGACGAACTCAAGGGGATCCTGGCCGAAGTGCGCGAGCGCCGCGGCTTTGCCATCCTCGACGAGATCTACCAGGGGCTGTCATACGATGCGCCGCCCGTCTCGGCGCTGGCGCTCGACGACCACGTGATCACCGTCAACAGCTTCTCGAAGTACTTCAACATGACCGGCTGGCGGCTGGGCTGGCTGGTGGTGCCCGATGCGCTGGTGCCGGCGTTCGAGAAGGTGGCGCAGAACCTGTTCATCTGCGCGTCCGCCGTGGCCCAGCATGCGGCCGTGGCCTGCTTCTCGCCGGAGGCGCTGGCGATCTACGACGAGCGCAAGGCCGAGTTCCATCGGCGCCGCGACGCGATCCTGCCCGCGCTGGAAGCGCTGGGGCTGCGCGTGCCGGTCAAGCCCGACGGCGCGTTCTACGTCTATGCCGACTGCCGGCACGTGAACCACCCGGCCGCTGGCAACGCCGACAAGCTGACCCAGGCGATCCTGCACGATGCCGGCGTCGTCATGGTCCCCGGCACGGATTTCGGCCCGCACACGGCAAACGACTACATCCGCATCTCGTATGCGACGTCGATGGCCAATATCGAAGAGGCCATGGATCGCATGCACCACTTCCTGCGCTAGGGCGCCACGCCGCTCCGGGCGAGGCCCTGGCAGCCGGAAAAAGAAAAGGCACCCCAAGGGGTGCCTTTCTTCTTGCAGGTCGAACCTGTCCCAGAGGTCAGGCCGCCTGCGCGGTATTGCCGGAGGCTTCCAGCTTTTCGCCGTTCTGGTGATGCTCGGCCTGCGTCTTGGCGTCGCCGGCCTTGTCCGCGGCCGGCAGGCCCAGCAGGGCACGCAGCCGTCCACGCTCGGCCAGCACCTTGGCGCCATAGCCGCCGTCGGTGTTGGTCGTGGCACCCACGTAGTACTTCAGACCGCCCTCGATCGAACCGGCGCGGGCGATGCAGTCCTTCAGCACCAGCGCACCGATCTTGATGTTGGCGTACGGATTCAGCGCGGCGGTCACGCCGCCCACGGCCTCGTACTTGTCCTGGTGGACCTTGGTCATCACCTGCATCAGGCCCTGCGCCCCGACGCCGCTTTCGGCGTACGGATTGAAGCTGGACTCGATCGCGATCACGCCCAGGATCAGCAGCGGATCGATACCGACCTCGCGGCCGGTCATGTAGGCAGCCTTGACCAGCTGGGCCGTAGCCTGGCTCGCGACACGGTACTTGCGCGCGATGTACTCCGCCACGGCGGCCTGCTCGCGCGCCGATCCCAGCGCGCTCGTGTTGCGTGCGTCCAGCGCCACGCGCTGCACCGGAATCTGGGCAGCAAGGTGCGCCACCGACGGAACCTTGCCTGCAGGGGTCTGGCTCCATTCGTCGACGCCCGACACGGTCGGCAGGCCCTTGGCCTTGGACGTCGCGGTAGCCAGCAGCCTTGCTGCGGCCGCGTCGGCCGAGATCGCCGGTACCGATGCGCCGGCCACGGCGTGAACCGTGTTGGCAGCTTCGGCGTTGGCCACGGCGGCGTCCACCAGCACGGCAGGCGCTTCATTGCCCGCCAGTGCCCCGGCAAGCGACGTCCGCCATTGCTGGCTGACGGTGAGGGTGACCGCTGCGGCCACCGACAGCACCCCGAGACTGTTCAGGGTGTACTTCAAGGTTGTGCGGCCGCCGCGCAGCAACGCGCGACCTGCCACCGGATGGGCCAGTCGCACTTGCAGTGCGCGGCTCACACCGGGTACCGGCTGTCTGAGGCGGACCTGCAATGCCCGCCCGATGCCGGGAAGATGAAGGGTTTTCCAACCGCTCATGCTTACCTCCATCCGTCGCCCGCTGCGCGCGCCCGACAACTGCGCGTGCCCGATCTCAACGTATTCAAGTAAGGATGCTGCGCCACCTAGCAGGGGTGTCCAGCATCTGTTGGCGGGCGCTCCCCATGCGCCCAACGAGAAACAGGGTACCGCTTGGGGAGCCGCACCCTGCCACTAAGATCACTCATCGACTCCGGCATCCCGCCAGAGGACTGCGCACCGGGCTCCTCCCTGGGGCCGCTTGATGGACAGTCGATTCGGAAATGTCGACGTTGCTTTTTTCGCCACACCCACTTGACACCAGGGTGGAAGCCATGCTGCAACGCAACACTCCTTAGAGCAGACCGGATTGTAGGAACGCTTTTATAACCCGTCAAGCATAAGAAAACAAAAACTTCCTACTTTTAGAAATATGTAACAACGCCTTTTACGGCACTCGCGGGCTGACCACTGTCCCTCAATCGCAAGCCACGCCTAGTCTGGCAATTGTCTGAACAAATGACTACCGTCATCAATTACTTACAATTTCGCTGCGTCCGCAGGCACGATTTTTTTGCGCCTTTGAGGTGGCGTGTGTATCGTCACACACATCGAGCAGCCTGCCCCGGCATGGCGCGACGCCACATCCCTGAACCAAATTCACTATGCAATACAAAGATTTGCGCGATTTCATCGGCCAGCTGGAGCAGCGCGGAGACCTCAGGCGCGTGACCGCGCCGGTATCGCCGAACCTCGAAATGACCGAGATCTGCGACCGGCTGCTGCGCGCGGAAGGCCCGGCCGTCGTATTCGAGCAGCCGCGCCGTGACGATGGTGATATCTATAAAGTACCGGTCCTGGCAAATCTGTTCGGGACGCCACAAAGAGTAGCCCTTGGCATGGGCGCATCGAACCTGGAAGATTTGCGCGATATTGGCCGCGTGCTGTCGGCGCTCAAGGAGCCCGAGCCGCCACGCGGGCTGCGCGAGGCCGGCAAGCTGTTCACGCTGGCCAAGTCGGTGTGGGACATGGCGCCCAAGCGCGTCAGCGGCCCGGCCTGCCAGGAGATCGTCTGGGAAGGCAACGACGTCGATCTGTCGCGCCTGCCGATCCAGACCTGCTGGCCCGGCGATGCCGCGCCGCTGATTACCTGGGGCCTGGTGGTGACCAAGGGTCCGCACAAGAAGCGCCAGAACCTGGGCATCTACCGCCAGCAGGTCATCAGCCGCAATCAGGTGATCATGCGCTGGCTGGCGCATCGTGGCGGCGCGCTCGACTTCCGCGAGCACGCGCTGGCCAACCCTGGCAAGCCGTTCCCGATCGCCGTGGCACTGGGCGCCGACCCGGCCACGATCCTCGGCGCGGTGACGCCGGTGCCCGATACGCTGTCCGAGTACCAGTTTGCCGGCCTGCTGCGCGGCAGCCGCACCGCGCTGGCCAGTTGCATCACGCCGACGCTGTCCGAACTGTCGGTGCCGGCATCGGCCGAATTCGTGCTCGAAGGCCATATCCAGCCCGATCCTAACCACCCGTCCGGCTACCAGCACGCGCTGGAGGGCCCCTACGGCGACCATACTGGCTATTACAACGAGCAGGACTGGTTTCCGGTCTTCACGATCGACCGCATCACCATGCGGCGCGATCCGATCTACCACTCCACCTACACCGGCAAACCGCCCGACGAACCGGCCGTGCTGGGCGTGGCCCTGAACGAAGTGTTCGTGCCGCTGCTGCAGAAGCAATTTCCGGAGATCACCGACTTCTACCTCCCCCCCGAAGGCTGCAGCTACCGCATGGCGGTGGTGCGCATGAAGAAGCAGTACGCCGGCCACGCCAAGCGCGTGATGTTCGGCGTGTGGAGCTTCCTGCGCCAGTTCATGTACACCAAGTTCATCATCGTGGTGGACGACGACATCGACGCGCGCGACTGGAAGGAAGTGATCTGGGCCATCACCACGCGCGTGGACCCGAGCCGCGACACGGTGATGGTCGACAACACCCCCATCGACTATCTCGACTTCGCGTCGCCGGTGTCGGGCCTGGGCTCCAAGATGGGCATGGACGCTACCGACAAGTGGCCCGGCGAAACCACCCGCGAATGGGGCACCCCGATCAGGATGGACCCGGCCGTCAAGACGCGGGTCGACGAGATCTGGGGCACCCTGTTCGCGTCCCCGAAGTAGTCGTTCAGCCAGCCGCGCACCCGCGGCACGGCGGTCCGCTATCATTTGCGGACCGCCCATCACTCTAAGGGCCCGCGTCAGACGGGCCGCGGAGGAGACAAATGACCCTTGCAGGGAAGCTGATGTGGACGCCCACGCAGGCGTTCGCCGACGGCAGCCAGCTGGCCGCCTTCATGCACTGGCTGCGCCGCGAGCGCGCGCTGGATTTCCGCGACTACACCAGCCTGTGGCAGTGGTCGGTCTCCGATATCGAAGCGTTCTGGCAAGCCATCGTCGACTATTTCGACGTGCGCTTCGACACACCCGCCAGCGCAGTGCTGGCCCAGCGCACCATGCCCGGCGCGCGTTGGTTCGAAGGGGCCACGCTCAACTACGTGCAGCAGGTCTTCCGCCATGCCGGCACGGGCGCGGCCCGCACGCGCACCGCCATCCGCCATGCCGGCGAGGCGCAGCCGCTGGCCGATATCAGCTGGGATACCCTTGAAGCCCAGGTGGCTTCGCTGGCGCACGCGCTGCGTCAGATGGGCGTGACGCGCGGCGACCGCGTGGCCGGCTATCTGCCGAACATCCCGGCGACGATCGTGGCCTTCCTGGCCACCGCCAGCGTGGGCGCCATCTGGTCCGGCTGCGCGCCCGACATGGGCCAGGTGGCAGTGATCGACCGCTTCCGGCAGATCGAGCCGAAGGCGCTGATCGCGGTGGACGGCTACCGCTATGGCGGCAAGGCGTACGACCGCGCGCCCGTCATCGCCGATCTGGTGGCCGCCCTGCCCTCGCTGACCGATATCGTGATCGTGCCGACGCTGGGCAGCGACGCCGACGTTGCGATCGCCGGCACGAACGCGAGCCTCCGGCGCCACGCCTGGGCCGATGTGCTGGCGCACGACGTGCCGCTTCAGGTGGAACCCGTGCCGTTCGACCATCCGCTCTGGATCGTCTACTCGTCCGGCACCACGGGCATGCCCAAGCCCATCGTGCATGGCCATGGCGGCATCGTGATCGAGCAGCTCAAGCTCATGGCGTTCCACAACAACCTGGGCCCTGACGACGTCTTCCACTGGTACAGCAGCAGCGGCTGGATCATGTGGAATGCCCAGGTGGCCGGGCTGCTGCTGGGCACGACCATCGCGCTGTACGATGGCAACCCGGCCTGGCCCGACGCCGGCGTGCTCTGGCGTTTCGTCGACGATGCCCGCGTGACGATGTTCGGCGCCGGCGCCGCCTTCTTCACCAGCTGCATGAAGGCGGGCGTCGAGCCCGCGCGGATTGCCGATGTCTCGCGGCTGCGCGGCATCGGCTCGACCGGCTCGCCGTTATCCGAAGATGCCTACGCATGGATCTACGCCCATGTCCGCGAAGACGTCTGGCTGGCGCCGATGTCGGGCGGCACCGACTTTGCCGGGTCGTTCGTGGGCGGCTGCCCGGTGCTGCCGGTCTACGTCGGCGAAATGCAATGCCGGTGCCTGGGTGCCAAGGTCGAAGCGTTCGACGAGCACGGCCGTGCCGTGATCGATGAAGTGGGCGAGCTGGTCTGCACTGAGCCGATGCCGTCGATGCCGTTGTTCCTGTGGGGCGATGCCGATGGCCGTCGCTACCGCGACAGTTATTTCGACGTGTACCCGAACGCCTGGCGCCATGGCGACTGGATCCGCATCACGCCGCGCGGCGGGGCCATCATCTACGGGCGCTCGGACGCCACGATCAACCGCCACGGCATCCGCATGGGCACCAGCGAGCTGTACCGCGTGGTGGAGGACCTGCCCGAGGTGCTCGACAGCATGGTGGTCGACCTCGAATACCTGGGCCGCGAATCGTACATGCCGCTGTTCGTGGTGCTGCGCGAGGGCATGGCGCTGGACGATACCCTGCGCGACGCCATGCGCGCCCGCATCCGCGCGGCGCTGTCGTCGCGCCACGTGCCGAACGAGATCGTGCAGGTGCCCGGCGTGCCGCGCACGCTGTCGGGCAAGAAGATGGAAGTCCCGATCAAGAAGCTGCTGCTGGGCCACGCGCCGGACCGGATCGCCAATCCCGACGCGATGGCGAATCCGGACTGCCTGGCGTGGTACTTCGCCTACGCCGCCGACTACCTGGCGCGCCAGCCGCGCGCGGTCTGAATGGGCATGCCAGCCAGGGGCGCGCCCGGCGTCAGAACTCCACGTCGAGTTCGCTGATTTCGTCGGGCTCCTCACGCGCCGCGCCAATCCATTCCTGCATTTCGGGCATGGCCAGGATCGTCTTGCAGAATTCCACCAGCGGCGCTTCGAGCTTCACGCCGTAGGTGACGAAGCGGGTGACCACCGGTGCATACATCGCATCGGCCACGGTGCGGTGCTTGCCGAACAGGTACGGGCCGCCATAGCGTTCCAGGCATTCGGTCCAGATCGCGGTGATGCGATCGATGTCGGCCTGCGCCCGGGACCAGACCTTCAGGCCGGGGAAATGGCCCTTGAGGTTCATCGGCAACGCCGCGCGCATGGCGGCAAACCCGGAGTGCATTTCGCCGCATATGGCGCGGCAGTGGGCACGCGCGGCCAGATCCTCGGGCAGCAGCCGGGCCTTCGGCTTGATCTCGTTGAGGTATTCCGCAATCGCCAGCGTGTCCCAGACCGTCACGCCTTGATGCCGCAGGCACGGCACCAGGATCGACGGCGAGAGCAACAGGATTTCGGCGCGCACGGCGGGATCGTCGGGCGGCACCAGCACTTCCTCGAACTCCAGGCCGGCAAAGCGCGCAAGCAGCCAGCCCCGTAGCGACCACGATGAATAGGTCTTGCTGCTGATCGTCAGCGTTGTCTTGGCCATCTTGCCTCCTCCGCCCCCGGGGCGTGACGTCCGCTTGCAGTATCGGTGCCCCGGACGGGTTCCGCCAGTACGCACCCGGGCGGTGCGGCAGGCGGGCATGACCGGCACCAGTCCGAAGCGCCTGCCGGATCGCGCACGGTGGCCGCGAGATGGCAACGCCACACGGTGCACCGCGCGTGTTCCGGCGCACTGAACCGATTCCCGATCCGCAACCTGCGTGCCAACATGAAGGACGATGGCACATAAATTGCGGCGCCAAGGATCGCAAGTGGGGAGATCGAGCCATGCTTTACCAGGCCTACCAGACATACGCAGACTTGATTCAGCCAGCATGCTCGCTCGCCGACATCACGGCCACGCTGCTGGGCGCATGGCGCGGCGGCGACAAATCGGAACCGCTGCGCACGCTGCGCGGCGCCTGTGAGGTGTTGGCGCTGGCCCGACTTACCCACTACCGCCCGCCCTTCGGCATCGACAGCGTGCGCATTCGTGGCCAGGACGTGCCGGTTGTGGAGGAAGTGGTAACGCGCACGCCGTTCTGCACGCTGATGCGCTTTCGCCGCGAAGGCGTGCCGCCACAACCGCGCGTACTGCTGGTGGCGCCAATGTCCGGCCACTTTGCCACGCTGTTGCGCGGCACGGCGGAAACGATGCTCCGCGACCACGACGTCTACATCACCGACTGGCACAACCCGCGCGACGTCCCGCTGTCGTGCGGCCGCTTCGGCTTCGATGAATTCGTGCAGCACCTGGTCACGTTCCTGCACGCACTGGGCGGCAACACCCACCTGGTAGCCGTGTGCCAGCCGACCGTGGCCGCGCTGGCGGCCGCGGCGCTGATGGCCGAGGATGGCGACCCGATGCAGCCCCCCAGCCTGACGCTGATGGCCGGTCCGATCGACGCCCGCGTGAATCCGACCCGCGTCAACGAACTGGCCACCAGCCGCCCCATCGAGTGGTTCGAAAACACGCTGATCGGCTATGTGCCGTGGCGGTTTGCGGGCGCCATGCGGCGTGTCTATCCGGGCTTCGTGCAGCTGATTGCCTTCATGAGCATGAACCGCGAGCGGCACGAACAGGCGCTGCGCGACCTGTTCGAACTGCGCACCCGTGGCGAACATACCAGGGCCGATGCCATCCAGGCGTTCTACACCGAGTACTTCGCCACGATGGACCTGACGGCCGAGTTTTACCTGGAGACGGTCAGCCTGATATTCCAGCGCTTCCTGCTGGCGCAGGGTCTGCTGGACGTAGGCGGGCGGCGGGTGTCGACGCGTGCCATCCGCCGCACGGCGCTGCTGACGATCGAAGGCGAGCGCGACGACATCTGCGCCATCGGGCAGACCATGGCGGCACAGGATCTGTGTTCGAGCCTGCGCCCCTACCTGCGCATGCATCACATCCAGACCGGGGTCGGCCACTATGGCGTATTCAACGGCAAGCACTGGGAGGCGCAGGTGTATCCGCTGGTGCGCGAAACCATCTACACAAGCGACGAGATGCGGCGGTAAGGCAGCCGCGCGCGTCCCGCCGCACAAGCCCGGCGGCCCGTTTGCGCTACGCTTGCGGTTTTCGACGCGCCACGGATGCCGACGATGACCACCACTCAACGATTCCAGGGCCAGGACCTGCTCCGGGTCGGCCGCGACGACAACTACCTGCTGCTGGCGCCCTCGCACGGGGGCCGGCTTGTGCGCTGGGTGCATCGCGGACAGGACATCCTCTACTGGCCGGACGACGCCGACTGGACCCGCGTCGCCAAGGTGCGGGGCGGCAACCCGCTGCTATTTCCGTTTATCGGCCGGCATTTCGTCGACGGCGAAGCGGGCCGCTGGCGCGACGGTGCGGGCGTGACCCACGATCTGCCCCAGCATGGCTTTGCGCGCGACCTGCCGTTTGCCGTCTCGGAAATGTCGGAGGACGCGGTCAGCCTGTCATTGACATCGTCCGACCTGACCCGGCCCGGCTACCCGTTTGAATTCGTGTTCACGGCCATCTATCGGCTGATCCCGGATGGCATCGAGGTCACGCTGCGCACGCGCAATACCGGCGACGCCGCGCTGCCCCCCTTGCCGTATTACGCCGGTCATCATTTCTACTTCGCCCTGCCCCATCAGGCCCGCGCACAGAGCCGCATCGTCATGCCGCCGGCGTCCCGCGTACGCCAGCAGGCCGACGGCAGCCTGACGGCGCCCGAGCCCGGCGAGCCCGCCTATCGCCTGGACGATCCGCGGCTGCAGGACACCTTCCATGTCCTGCAGGCCGCCGGCACTGACGATGTCGGGTCCGTCCGCGTGGAACTCCCGGCACGTACCATCGAAATCGGACTCGATTCCGCGAACTCCGCGCCCTGGTACGCCGTCACCACCTGGACCGAGCACGACGATTCCGACTTCTACTGCGTCGAGCCGTGGCTCGGTCTGCCGAACGCGATCCACCACGGACACGGGTTGCGATGGTTGCCGGGTGGGACCGAAGAGACCGCCACGTGCCGCCTGAACCTCCGGTAGCCGCCCGCCGCAATCGCGCCGCCCTTATCGCACCAGATGTTCGAAGTCGAGCCCGCCAATCAGCACCGCAGCCTCGGCCTGCGTACGCGAGTTGAAGTCGATCTGCCGGGGTTCCTGCCAGGCATCGAACTTGGCCGGTAAGGCATCCAGATACGCGTCGAACCGCACATCACCACCTGAACCGAACAGGCGGTCCACTTCGACGCTGTCCCACGACAGCGTGATGTCGATCGGATGGGCATAGCGGCCTCCGCCCGCCCGGGCCGGGGACCAGACGCGCAGACAGGCGGGCTGATCCGACGCGGACGCCGGTACGATATCCGCATGCAAGGAGCCACGGGACAGGCGCTGCACACGCTCGACAATGCGCGGCAACAGTTCGGAATTGAATCGTTGGGCAGGAACGGGGTGCACGGGCGGACGTCTCGTGTGGGGATGGCGACTATTGTGCGCCAGGTTCGAGCTATTGAAAAACCATCACCCAAAAAACCGTTCGGAGCCCCGTGTCGCGCAAATATCCAAACCAAATACAAAGAATATGAATTCTCATTGGTAAATAGCTAACAATTTTAAAAAATACAACATTTTAGCCATTAACTAATCGCGCCGTTCCGGCAATTCTGGCCAGCGATTCAAATGCAAAACAAGATGCTCACATCCCACCGCGTGAAGATACAAAACAGCACGCTCGACACTAAAAAATATCTCTGGCACATCTTTTTTCCTACCCAACCAATATGATCCATTGATTCTTATGTACCAACCGTCTCTGTCGGCATATACCTCAACCAAAAATACCACACCCCATGCCATCATAGAAACAAATTGCGGCTCGTTTAGCGTATCCATATCAATTCCAAACCATTCAAAGATCAATTACCTACCCAGGTAAACCGCCGTAATGGACTCACGATTGTGGCCCAGTTCAGCTGAGATCGCGAGCCTCACCGCCCTATCTCTTAATCGCTGCTGCGGAGTGAGTTGCGAAGCAACCGGCCCTCCCGCGGCAGGGGCAGGCCATCCAGTAAGATCTCTGTATCGTTTCTGCGCGTATTCGTGTCGCAAGCCATGCAATTTACAGATGCCCGCTTTTCTCGTCTGGCGAATGTAGCGACCTAAGTGCTTAACATAAGTCAATTCCGGCGGAATCATGGAGCCCAGCCCGCAAAGCACCACAGCTTTAGCGAGTACTTCGCGCTGAGAATCGGACGTGATAGGCACATACCTTTCCCTGCCCCCCTTGCACCACGACTCCATTAAACGGATTTGCGTTGCCTCGCTAACGGATTTACCTTCTAAAGCAAAAATTGCTTGGAACTTTAGGCATTCCTCTCGACGAAGACCGAATTCTCTTTGAAGCAAGACAGAACATCTAATGCGGTCGTCCGAAATTTTTCCAATGTCTTCTAATGGCAATATCAACGCCTTCGAGATATTTGTAACGAATTTTCGCTGCCCTATGCCCAGCTGCGCGTTTCTTCGAGGTACGCAATTCTGCTTACCGACTTTCCCAGCCCACCACCTGATATAGGACATCCTATTTTTCATCGTAGCAACAGCAAGACCCTGCGCCTGCCAGTGAGTCACTAGAGCTACCACATGCTTAGGCTTTAATCCGGAGGCTGGAAGTGTCCTAAATCCCAAGTCCTTAAGATCGTGCGCCACTTGTGACAATACTTCCTTGCGAGCTGCCTGCGTCGCAAAAGAACCTTCTCGGTTGAGATCGATCATTCGCATTAATTCGACATAGATATCAATCTTCATCTGTTCCCCAACAGTGGTTAGTGTTCAGTACGGTTAGTGTTTGCTGCGACTGGCTTGACCAGTCCTGGCACCGAAGCCCTCAGGCATCGGTACGGGGTGAAGCGAAACTGCTATGCCGCTTGTCGGCCGATGAACTCTTAGAAACATCCATCGGGCCGGCGCAAAGAGCCGTTAAGCGTGTGCAATTGCACGACCACGCCAGTCAGCCCTTCCGACGGCAACAGCGACAACCTGATATCGCTGAACCCTGCTTTGTTAAGAGCGCAGGTAGCTCTGGGGACAAGGTGTCCGCCTCTGCTCGGGGATCCGAGATAAATTGCAGCCCGCTAAGAGCAACTGGGGATGGAACGCCGGTTAGACGACGCTGAGGAACAACTTATGACAAGGTAACGACGTAACTGCACCGCGATTCGAAAAACAAAAAGTCGAAACAAAGGCAGATGGGTAAGGAGGAGGAAGGAAGGAAGGAAGGAAGGAAGGAAGGAAGGAGAATAGGCAACGCTCGCCGCGCTCGAAGTCGAGCCAAGAAAATCGCCAGCATTGCACTGGCAGGCGAGCCATATCAGCAGATCCGCTCCTAGGTAAGGCGGCGGACCCTCGGCATGCTCAACCGTTAAGCACATTGAGCAAGAAAACGAGCTAAGAAGGAAAAAAGGAAACCGCAACCGGTACCATCCATCAAGGGATAGTGCGGCTACAGAGCCCTATCGCTGCGCATATAGTCCGCTACAGGAGCGGTCCATCGACAGAGATGAAGGGACAACATCAAGGCGGGCGAGCCGCATTTTGCGGCACCTGGCCGCGAGTCGATGCGTCGTTGACGCGAGTGTGAGGAGAAATATATCGCAATGCTCACATGTTCGCAAGAGGCCTTCAGCCCTGACTCATACACTATGCTTTTCGACGAACGCAGACTGCTCCGCTCCCACGCATCTAGGTACGAGCATCTTCGGTGCAGCATCGACAATCGCCGCCTTTGCAGCAAAGCCCCAACGCTCTGCGAGCCTGCCACTCAGCATGCTGAGCACGAATACCGTTATTAGCAACCCATGCGAAGAAAGCGCACAACGGAACGCCGACTAGAAGCACCGCAATACCGAGGCCCATGCCAATACTCCAGGAATGTGCAAGACGCAGATATATCAGTCGCAGCCTATACGAATCGAACTGCAATGTCACGATTGGGCTTCTTGGACTATCGGTCACAGTTGCACGGTTGCCCGACCACCGCCTGAATCGGCCGCACAACTGATCCGACGACTTTGGCTAGCACGTGGTCTGTCCAAAGAAGCCTTTGCGGACCGGTTTCGCTACGCGCGAGCGTATATGGAAAACCTGCGAACTCAATCCTTCAATTGACTCTACAGCGGCTTCGGCCTCCGCGGCAAAGGGAGGGTCGCCTGGCCATACGTTTTGAATCTGCCGGAGCGGCTCTGGGGCGAGGGAGTCATGTTACAATCCACCCAAAGTACGCCATGGCGGGCGTCGTATAATGGCCATTACCTTAGCTTCCCAAGCTAAAGACGTGGGTTCGATTCCCATCGCCCGCTCCAACTTCCCAGATCTGACAAGCCGCCTCTGGCACCCGGTCAATGGATGACCGGCGATCCGCCCGGCGGTTTTTTGTTGCCATGCTTCCCCAAGACACGAACACCGACACGCTGCCGGGCGACGACGCCGACGGCGCCAGCGGACACCCTGAAGACGCCACCCCTGCCAAGCCGGGTGACGAGGTCGCGCATCCGCGCCGCATCCGCTCGTTTGTCAGGCGAGCCGGGCGCACGTCCACTGGACAGCAGCGCGCCATCGACGACCTCGGTCCGAAATTCATCGTGCCGTATCAAGGCGAGCCGCTGGACTGGGCGGCCACGTTCGGGCGCGAGGCACCGTCGATTCTTGAAATTGGCTTCGGCATGGGGGAGACGACGGCGCATATCGCCAAACTCCGTCCGCAGGACAATTTCCTGGGCTGCGAAGTCCATGAGCCAGGCGTCGGCGCGCTGCTGAAGCTGATTGGCGAGAACGATCTGCAGAACGTGCGGATCATGAACCACGACGCGGTGGAAGTCATCGCCCACATGCTGACCGAGCAGTCGCTGGACGGCGTGCATATCTTCTTTCCCGATCCCTGGCACAAGAAGCGCCACAACAAGCGCCGCCTGGTGCAGCCGCCGCTGGTCAAGGTGCTGGCCAGCCGCCTGAAGCCCGGTGGTTATTTCCATTGCGCGACGGACTGGGAAGAATACGCGCACCAGATGGTGGAAGTTCTGAGCGGCGAACCGGCCCTGGAAAATACCTCGACCGCTGCCGGCGGCTTTGCGGAACGCCCCGATTACCGTCCCGTGACCAAATTCGAAAAACGCGGCGTGCGGCTAGGCCACGGCGTTTGGGACGTGGTATTCCGGAAGAAATAACGAAGGGGCCCGAGGGCCCCTTTCTTTATGCAGTTCATGCAGTCGCGAATTATCTTCTCGCGGCTCACGCGTGCCAGGACACCATACCCGTCCAGGCGGTCAGCAGTACGATAATCCCGAAAGCAATCCGATACCACGCAAATGGCTTGAAATCGTGCGTGGCCACGAATCGCAGCAGCCATCGTACGCACAGGAACGCCGACAGGAACGCGAACACGAAGCCGATGCCGAAAATGCCCAGGTCGTCGGCCGACAGCACCGCGCGCGCCTTGTACAGTTCGTAGACCGTGGCGCCGAAAATGACCGGAATCGCCAGGAAGAACGAGAACTCGGTGGCCACCTGACGCGACAGGCCGAACAGCATGCCGCCGATAATCGTCGCGCCCGAGCGCGAGGTGCCCGGCACCAGGGCGAAGCACTGCGCCAGGCCCACCTTCAAGGCGTCGCGCCAGGTCAGGTCGTCGATCGATTCGATGCGCGGCGCGCCAGCCTTGGCCGCTTCCAGCAGCGCATTGCCCTGCGGATGCGACACGGTACCGCGCCGCCCCTCTCGCCATTCCGCCCAGAGAATCACCACGCCGCCGACGATGAACGCCAGCGCCACGGTAATCGGATTGAACAGATGGGCCTTGATCCATTTGCCGAACACCAGCGCCAGCACGATGGCCGGCACCGTGGCAACGATCACGTTGATCGCAAAGCGTTGCTGCCTCGGGTCGGACGCCAGCCCGCCCAGTACTGCGCCGATACGCCGCCGGAATTCCCAGCACACCGCCAGGATCGCGCCGAACTGGATCACGATCTCGAAGATCTTGCCTTTTTCGTCATTGAAGTCCAGCAGTTGTCCGGCAAGAATCAGGTGGCCGGTGCTGGAAATGGGGAGAAACTCGGTCAGTCCTTCGACGATGCCGAGAATCACGGCCTTGAGAGCGAGTGCAATATCCATATGGACTCAAAAAGTGGGCGCGAATGGCGGGGGTACCGCCAGCGATGCCCGAAGGCATCGCATTATTGTTGCTCTGGATTTACGGCCGATTAAACTTGACGTTGATACCGTCAGGCAGGACCGTGATTGTACCGGGCTCCACGCTGGTGCCGGCCAGCCGCAACTGCTCCGGCTTGAACGTATAAAGCGGATAGTTTTGCAGCAATTGCTCCGACAGGATACCGCCCAGCGCATTCAACTGGCGTGAAAACTGGCCCGGCAATCCCTGCACGTCGAACTGCTTGACCTCGGGGTCCTGCAGCACCAGCGAATGACTTGGCGGGTCATAGCGCAGCGCGCTGTCCAGCGCGAAGCGGCCCGTCAGCGGCTGGCGGAAAAACAGCCGGTTGTCGATGGTGGCATCGAAGCTGACCAGCACGCGATTGCGCGTGGAGTCCAGCGCCAGCTGCGGGTTGGCAAGCTGGATATCGAAGACCTCCATATAACGCTTGTTGAACGGGAATTTCTTCGCCAGCGCATCCTGCAGCTGGCTTTGCGAGAATGTGTACTCGCTGCGGAATACGCTGCAGCCCGCCAGCCAGCCCGTGGCCACCAGCGTGGCGACACCTGCGGCCGCCAGCCAGCGCCGGCGCGTCATCGCGATCATGCATGTATCTCCATCAAACAGTAGGGTCAGCGCACCGCCCCAGCCGGCGCCGTCACCTGCTCAAGCCGCGTCAGCCAGACCATGGCGGATTCGCGGGAATCGCCGCACATTTCGGCCGACGGACGCAGTCCGCCGCAGAATGCCGGCCGCTGCGGCTGCCCGAACACCGCACACCGCATGTCCGCCATCAGTTGTGCGCACCGCTGGCCGGCCGGCTTGCCATGCGGCATGCCTGGCAGGGGCGACGTGATCGAAGGCGCGATACAGCAGGCGCCGCAGCCGGCACGGCAGGTGGGTTCAGACTGGCAGGACATGGTGAAGGTTCAGCGACAGATGCCGACAATAAATGGGCACGGCGGAGGCGCCGTGCCAAGCCGGCATTGTGCCTGACCCGATCCGCAAGACCTGCAACAAAGCGCAACTTGCGTATCATGCGTCACTTATACCGTTCGTCGCACGCCGCTTGACCCCGCAATTCCGGTCCTCTACATTACTGACCGACAAGTTATTAATACCGCGGTGCGTCCCGCATGCATCGCTTTCGTGCCTGTCCCGTGAGCCCTGCCCTGCCCAAGAAAGACCACGAACCCCGCCGCTGGAGCCGCCGCAAGGCCGCGCGCCCGCAAGAGCTGGTGGCCGCCGCGTTGACGCTGTTCGTGGAACGCGGCTACGCCGCGACCCGGCTGGAGGACGTGGCGGCGGCGGCCGGTGTGTCGAAGGGCACGGTCTATCTGTACTTCGCGAACAAGGAAGAACTGTTCAAGACGGTGGTCCGGGAAAACATGGTGCCGGCGCTGGCCAAGGGCACGGACCTGGTGGACACCTACGAAGGCTCCACCCCGGAACTGCTGCGCGAACTGCTGCTGGGCTGGTGGGGCCTGATCGGCGCCACGCCGGTAGCCGGCCTGACCAAGCTGATCATTGCAGAATCGGGCAATTTCCCCGATATCGCCCAGTTCTACCAGGACGAGGTGATGGGCCCCGGCGATGCGCTGTTTGCCCGCGTGCTGGCGCGCGGGGTGGCACGCGGCGAGTTCCGCCACGTGCCGGCCAATCCCGCGACCACGCTGCTGTGCGCGCCGCTGGTGTTCCTGATGCTCTGGCGCAGCGCCTTCAGCCAGGTCAATGTGCCGGCCATCGACCCCGATGCCTTCCTGGACCAGCTGCTGCATATGCTGCTGTTTGGCCTGACAACGGGCGCCGCCCGTGACACCCCGCTGCCCGTGCCCCAGGGCCCGTTCGTCTGGGAACGGATCCGTGACGAGCTGATGGCGGAGCGTGCCGCCGCGCAATCCGCATCCGCCGCGCAGCCCGGCCAGGACGATGCAGCGACCATCCCGACATGAAGACACCCCACGCCGCGCACCGGCCCGCGTGCCACGGCGCAACGCTAACCGTTTGTAAACATGCCGGCCCGGTCGGCGGGGGTAAAATAGCGGGCTTTTGCGTAACATCCCGGCATGCGGCGGCTCTGCCGCCCGACGGGACGAGGCAAATCCGGCACTGATCGAAACAACAGCGCGGACGGCGGGCAAAAAAGCCCGGCCGGCGGCGCAACCCCGCAAGCATCTGGAAGGAAAGGCAAGATGGATCTCGAAAAAGCCCGATTCAACATGATCGAACAGCAAATCCGCCCATGGGACGTGCTGGACCAGGAAATCCTGGACCTGCTGGCCGTGGTCAAGCGCGAGCAGTTCGTGCCGCAGGCCTACGCCGCGCTGGCTTTCGTCGACATGGAGATTCCCCTGCCGGGCGGCGAGAACATGATGCCCCCGCGCGTGGAAGCCCGCGTCCTGCAGGACCTGAACGTTCGCAAGCACGAGAACGTGCTGGAAATCGGCGCAGGTTCGGGCTACATGGCCGCGCTGCTGGCGGCGCGCGGCCGCCACGTGGTGACCGTCGATATCCGTCCGGAACTGGTGGCACTGGCGCGCCAGAACCTGGCCAATGCCGGCGTGACCAATGTGGAAGTGGCCGAAGGCAATGCGGCCGACGGCTGGGCCGTGGCCGCGCCGTACGACGTCATCTGCATCTCTGGCTCGCTGCCGGAACTGCCGCAGTCGATCCTGTCGCAGGTCAAGGTCGGTGGCCGTATCGCCGCCATCATCGGCACGGCACCCGTGATGGAAGCCCGCATCATCACGCGCGTGTCGGAGACCGAGTACCAGGTCGTGAATATCTTCGAGACGCTGGCCAAGCCGCTGCAAGGCGCGGCACAGCCGTCGCGCTTCAAGTTCTGAACCGGAGCCAGCCATGCAGGTAATTACCGCCCCCGAACTGGCGCAATGGCTGGCTGATGCCGGCCGCGCCAAACCGGTGTTGCTGGATGTGCGCGAGGATCTCGAAGTGCGCACCGCCGCGATGCCCGGCATCACGCATATCCCGATGGGGCAGATTCCGGCCCGTCTGAACGATATCGACGAGGACGCCGAGATCGTCTGCATTTGCCACCACGGCGCACGCAGCATGCAGGTGGCCAGTTTCCTGGAGCGCCAGGGCTATGCCAAGGTCTGGAACCTGACCGGCGGCATCCACGCCTGGTCCACCCAGGTCGATCCGTCCGTTCCGCAGTATTGATCCGGAACCGGCCCCGGCAGCACGCCGGGGCCGTGCCACCGCGCAGCATCCCGGCCGTACCCGCAGCATCCGCAATATCCGAAGTACCCCGTCCCTGGCAGTACCACCCGTCGCAACCTATCGATCGTTGGCCGCGCGTGCCGCTGGCCGAGCTGGAGATGTCATGAGTTTTGCGCTTTCCGCCGTGTCCGTTGCGGCCAGGAAACCCCTGGTGCTCGCGGCTGCCCTGCTCGCCTGGCTGCCCATGCCGTCCGCGCTGGCCGCCGACCTGCTGCAGGTGTACCGCGACGCGCAAGCCAACGACACCCAGTTCGCCAGTGCCCGCTCGCAATTGCTGGCCACGCGCGAGAAGCTGCCCCAGGGCCGCGCCGGCCTGCTGCCCCAGATTGCGGGCACGGCGGGCGCGCAGCGGACGATGGCCGACTACAGCTCGCCGGTGGATACCACGCGCTACTTCAACGCCAACACCTGGGCGCTGCAATTGACGCAGCCGCTGTTCCGCTGGGACCGCTGGGAAACCTACAAGCAGGGCGAACTGGCGTCGCTGGCGGGCGAAGTCACGTTCCAGCAGGCCCAGCTGGACCTGATCACGCGTGCGTCGCAGGCCTACTTCGACGTGCTGGCCGCACAGGACAACCTCTACCTGGCCGGCGCACAGAAAAAAGCCATCGGTGAGCAACTGGAACAGGCTAAGCGCAACTTCGAGGTGGGCACCGCCACGATCACCGATGCCAACGACGCGCAGGCCCGCTACGACCTGGCCACATCGACCGAAATCGCGGCCCAGAGCGCGCTGGAGGTGACCCGCGCCACGCTGCAGCAGATCACCGGCAAACCCGTGGACGAACTCATGGGGCTGCGGCCCGAAGCCCAGATCCCCGGGCCTCAGCCGTCCGATGTGAACGCGTGGGCATCGCAGGCCGAGCAAACTAATCCGCAGGTGGGACTGGCCAGCTATAACCTGGAAACCGCCCAGCGCGAGACGAACAAGGCCAAGGCGGGACACCTGCCTTCGGTGGATCTGGTGGCGTCCTACGGCTACACCAACGCCCAGGGCACGGCCACGCAGCTCAGCAACGTCGGCAGCCGCTACAACTCCGGCGTGGTGGGCGTCCAGCTGAATATCCCGATCTTCACCGGCGGCCAGATCCAGTCGCGCGTGCGCGAAACCCTGGCCCTGGCGGACAAGGCCGCGAGCGATCTGGAATTCGCCCGCCGCACCGCCGCACAACAGGCGCGCCAGACGTACTCCGGTGTATTCAACGGCCTGGCCCAGGTCAAGGCCCTGGAAGCAGCGGAACGCTCGGCACAGAGCGCCGTGGAATCGAACCAGCTCGGCTACGAGGTGGGCGTGCGCATCAATATTGACGTGCTGAACGCCGAAGCGCAGCTGTTTTCGACACGCCGCGACCTGTCAAAGGCCCGCTACGACACCATCATGAACGGCATGCGCCTGAAGGCATCGACCGGCACGCTGTCCGAAGACGATGTGGTGCAGATCAACACGCTGCTGACGCAACTGCCGGGGGCGATGTATAGGGTGCCGGGGAAGGCGCGGGTGGAGGCCGTGTCCGCGCCGGTGCAGGGACGTGGGACCGCAGGACGCCGCGAAAATCTGCCGTCGGGAGCCGCCCCGCGGAGCTAGTCGCCCCGAGCGGTTTCAGGCGGGCTGATCGCCGATTCGTGCTGCCCCTGCGACTCGGTTCTGGACCTGAGTCGCCGCGTGGCGATGCTCGACGGCGAAGGCTTCGCGTCCCGCCAGCCCCAGCAGCATGCCGATCACACCAGCATAGAACACGACATTGGCTTGGTGGGCCGTCGTGACTTGGGTCAGCCCAGAAATCAGCGACGCCATCACCACCGCAAGGCCGGCGGCTCCCAGGCTCACGCCGCGATCGTTTTCCTGCATACGGCAGATGCGCAATGCCCGCCAGAACAAAACCCCGGGCACCAGAAACAGACCAAACGTGGTCAGCAGGCCTGGGATACCCATTGTCGCCGAGGCCTCGACTGCATCGTTATGCCCATGCTCCAGCACGCACACCAGCGATTGCGTTTCCTGGCAGAACGTCGACCCACGAAGAATCTTCGCAAATTGCCCCACGCCCGCACCACTCCAAGGATGCTGCGCAAAATAGTGCAGGCCGATCTCCCAGATCTTAAGGCGCGCGCCAACGTCGGTGTCGACCTTGCCTTGCTGGAACTGCTCCACCTGCAGGACAGCCTGGTCAAGCCGATGCGAAACGGTACTCCCGGGGATCTGGTAGGCTGCAGTGGCAAGAATCGTCACCGCCGCAACTGCACCTGCGAACATGCGCGGCGTAAAGCGCCTGCGATAGCGGATCAGCAGCATCGGGATCACCGTCACCAGCGTAGCCACTACGGCCCCACGCGTCCCATTCATCATCAGGATGGCCGACGCACAGACGATGTTGAACCATGCCTCCGCATGCGCGCGACGCGTCTCGCCGGGACGCGCGAAACCGATTAGCGCCAGCGCCGCCACCATATTGGCAAAGGCAATGGCCTGCGTCCACGCGGACGGCCGATCCAGATGCAGCACCACTTTCTGATAGCAGACGATCAGTAGCGCGCCAACCAAGGCGATCGTAATACCGCGCCAAAGCTTGCAAGGATCGGGCGCGACGTGGACGATCAGCCAGCACGTCAGGATGGCGAGAAGCGCCCGAGATGGATTATCAATCACATTCCAAGGCGTCTGATGCAGAAGTTTCGACGTGATGCAGACCGCAATGAAGGCAAGCACCGCCGCACTCAGCGGGCTCAGCAGTTTTGCGTGCCTGCGCCAGTCGCGACCCAGACCCCGCCAGCCCGCCACCAGTAGTAAGCCGACACCGGCCAGGAACACGCCCGACCCGCGCGGAACGCACAGGAGCAGTAGCGGAAACGCAAAGATAAGGGCATCGGCCATCGTCGATAGCCGGGTGGGGCGGATAGTCATAGGACGCGAAAAAGTCACACGGGCCCCGGCGAATACATCGCCGGAAATGCGCCAGATCAACCTAGCATTCTAATCGATCGCCCTTTCACTTTCCCCTACGCCGCTCCACCACCTCCAGCAACTGCCACCGAATCGCCGTCGCATCCGCCGGAGGATTCGGCACCTGATACTCCCTCACCCGCAGCTTGTACGTGACGCCCGGTTCGAAATCGAGGCCCTCGATCGGCCCGTACCAGAGTTGCCACGGTGCGTCGGGCGACTCCCGCCAGCGGTAGCACTGCAGCTTGCCGGCACCGGTGCATTCCACGCGTTGCGAATCGATGTAGACGATTTTCTCCCGGCCGGGGACGCCGCCCGTGGCGGGATCCACCTTGTCGCCGCGTCGGCCTACGCCTTCCCGTTCGACAAACTGCAACAGATCGCCATCGGCCGTCTTCCAGATGATCTGGCGGCCCGTGGCGCCGGCGGACGGCTGCGTGCCGACAGTCGTAAAGGGCGACTGCATCGCCTTGAGGAGGGCCGACTCCGTTTCCATCCGGGGGCCCTGACACGCCATGCGCGTGCCCGCCACGCGGTCGAACCGGATGCCGGTGTCGGTCTTGCCATAGCCACCGGTAAAGCGGTTGCACCCGCTGGCGCCGTTGACGGTGCCTTGCGACGAGTCGATGCCGTCGCTGAAATTAAAGACGATCGGCTCGCCGTTGTCGCCGTGCGGAATGTCACGTACCGTGCCGTCCGGCATCTGCCAGCGCACCAGTTCCCAGCGGCTGGGGCCGCTGGAGCGCGTTTCGTTCAGGCTGGCACTGGCCGATGGATTGTCGGGCGGCTGGCCCGTGGCACAGGCCGACAGGACGGCGGCCGCGCCAAGCAGCAGAGTCATCACAAGGGGACGCAGAACGCTTTGCATGGGTCGACTCCTTCAGCTTGCCGCGCGACAAGCGCAGCAACATCCACAATATCGACCAGTCTAGCGTCCCGCGCGCCGTCTGTATGTCAGCGCAACACTGGCGCCAGCGCCCCCAGCGTCCGGGCCGTCGCCCCCCGATGCAGCCCCGCGAACGTCAGCGCATTCGCCCGCATCTCGGCCAGCCGCGCCGCATCGCCCAGCACGCCGGCCGCCGCGGCCATCAGTTCGTCGGCGTTGGCCACGCGCAGGCAGGCGCCAGCGGCAATGGCATCCTCGGTGGCTTGCGCGAAGTTGAAAGTGTGCAGCCCCATCAACACCGGCGTGCCTACCGCGCAGGCCTCGATCAGGTTCTGGCCGCCCAGCGGGATCAGACTGCCGCCGATATAGGCCATGTCCGATGCCGCGTAGTACATCGCCATTTCACCCATCGAATCGCCGAGCACGATGTCGGCAGTGATGGGTTCCGCCACCTGATCGATGTCGAGCGCGCTGCGGCGCTGGACGGTAAATCCGGCGCGCGCGGCCATGGCGGCGACTTCGTCGAACCGCTGCGGATGGCGCGGCACCAGCAGCAACGCGGGACGCGTCTCGCCGGGCCAGCGCGAGAAAGCCTCCAGGATCAGCGGCTCCTCGCCTTCGCGCGTGCTGGCGGCCGCCAATACCTGCCGGCCGCCAAAGGCACGCCGCAACTGCTGCCCGCGCGCCATCCCGATCTCAGGCGGCTGCATGTCGAACTTCAGGTTGCCTGTGACCTGCACCGCTTTCACCCCCAGCGCGCGATACCGCTCGGCGTCGCCCGGCGTCTGGGCCAGCACCATCGTGAAGTCGTTGTAGAGCGAAGCTGCCGCGCTGCCGAATCGCGCCGTGCGCCGATAGCTGCGCGGCGACAATCGGGCGTTGACCAGGAACAGCGGCACGCCGGCGCGCCGGGTCACGTACACCAGGTTCGGCCAGACCTCCGTTTCCATGATCAGTCCGGCGTCCGGCCGGAAATGCGCCAGGAAACGCCGCACCATGTAGGGCACGTCATAGGGCAGGTAGCACTGTTGCACGCGCGGGTTGCTGCCGTAAAGCTGCGCGCCGGTCTGCCGCCCGGTCGGCGTCATGTGCGTGAGCAGCAGCCGGTGCTGCGGATATGCGGCCAGCAAGGCGTCGATCAGCGGCTGCGCGGCACGCGTTTCGCCAACCGATACGGCATGGACCCACAGCCACGGGCCGTCGGCCGGCACGTCGCCATACCGCCCGAGGCGTTCGCCCACGTGATGGAGATAGCCGGGTTCCTTGCGCGACCGCCACGTCAGGCGCAGCAGCGCCAGTGGCAGGATCACCAGCCACAGCAAGGTATAAACAATTCGAAGCATCAGATGGAGACTCCGCGCACGCGCCGTGCGGCGGCATAAACCTCATCGACGTCGGGCACGATGCCGTCGTCGCCCACGTTGGCGATGCGGTCCGACCAGTAGCCTTCGGTCTTCCAGCGCCACGTGGCGGTATAGATTTCGACCGTCGGCCGGCACAGCGCCGCGGCGATATGTACCAGCCCGGTATCGACCCCGATGATCACCTCGGCCCGATTGATCAGGCCGAAGCCCTGCATCACCGAGAAACGCGGCAGCACCTGCGCGCCGGGCATGCCAGCGGCCAGCGCCTCGGCGTCGCGCCTTTCGGATTCGCTGCCCCATGGCAGCAGCACGGTGAGCCCTTCCGCATGCAGCTTGTGGCCCAGTGCATGCCAGTTCACCACCGGCCAGCGTTTCTTCGCACCCGCCGTGGCGTGGAAACAGACCGCGAAGCGTGCCGGCAGGCCGGCCCAGAGCGGATCGTCAACGTGCAGCGTGCTGGCGGCCGGCCCAAAGAACCGCGGCGGCTCCGGCGGCGTCGTGCCGGTCAAGGCCGCGCCAAGCAGGCGCGACCGCCGGACGGAATGGGTCTGTCGGGGCACCGTGACGGGCGCGGTATAAAACAGCCGCGCAGCCGGCTCGTAGCCCGAACCTTGCGTGGCATTGCCCAGCCCGATCACCGGTGCGCCAGCGGCGCGCGAAGCCGTGCGCGCCACGATGGCCGTCTTGAGCAGGCCCTGCGTTTCCAGCACGGCGTCATAGGCCTGTTCGCGAATGGCCGCGCTCAATGCGCCTACCTCCGCCCAAGTCTGGCCCTGCCAGAACCGCTTGCGCCACCGCCGCAGCGCAAACGGGATGACCCGGCGCACCTCGGGCAGCAGCTTCACCAGGTCGACGTAGCCCTCTTCCACCACCCAGTCTATCTCCGCATCCGGCCAGCGCGCGCGCAGGTCGTGCACCAGCGGCATGTTGTGCACGACGTCGCCCAGCGACGACACCTTGACGATCAGGATGCGTGGCCGGGCAGGCAACGCAAACGTCCCCGCCGCCGCCAAAGACTGCGAGGGGGTCTCGGCCGACGGCGGCGCGACCTCAGAACGGGAGCTTTGCATCCGGTTTTTCCGCCAGGATCACGCGCTTGAATTCGGCCTGGATGCGCGCCAGCGCGGCATCGTTGTCGGCCTCGAAGCGCATCACCACCACGGGCGTGGTGTTCGACGGCCGGGCCAGGCCGAAGCCGTCGGGATATTCCACGCGCACGCCGTCGATCGTGATCACTTCCTTCGCGCCCTCGAACTTCGCATTGGCGCGGATCTTGTCGAGCAGCGTGAAGGCTTCGCCCTCGGCGACCTTGAGTTGCAGCTCCGGCGTGCAGTTCGAGTTCGGCAGCGCGTTCAGCACGGCGCTCGGGTCGGCGTGGCGCGACAGGATTTCAAGCAGGCGTGCGCCCGTGTACAGGCCGTCGTCGAAGCCGTACCAGCGGTCCTTGAAGAACACGTGGCCGCTCATCTCGCCGGCGATTGGCGCGCCCGTTTCCTTGAGCTTGGCCTTGACCAGCGAATGGCCAGTCTTCCACATCAGCGGCTCGCCACCGTGCTGGCGAATCCACGGCGCCAGCTTGCCCGTGCATTTCACGTCGTAGATGACCTGCTGGCCGGGGTTGCGCGACAGGATTTCCTCGGCAAACAGCATCAACTGCCGGTCCGGGAAGATGACCTGCCCGTCCTTGGTGACCACGCCCAGACGGTCGCCGTCACCATCGAAGGCCAGGCCCAGTTCGCAATCGGTCTCGCGCAGGCACTTCATCAGGTCCTGCAGGTTTTCCACATGCGCCGGATCGGGATGATGGTTCGGGAAATGGCCGTCCACGTCGCAGAACAGTTCCACGACCTCGCAGCCCAGCCCGCGGAACAGGTCGCCCACGAACGCACCGGCCACGCCGTTGCCGGCATCCAGCGCAATCTTCATCGGGCGCGCCAGCTTGATGTCGCCGATGATGCGGTCCAGGTACTGCTGGCGGACGTCCACGAGCTTGTAGCTGCCGCCACCCTTGGTGAAATTGCCAGCGTCGATGCGCTGGCGCAGGGCCTGAATCTGCTCCCCATAGATGGCCTTGCCGCCCAGCACCATCTTGAAACCGTTGTAGTCGGGCGGATTGTGACTGCCCGTGACCATGATGCCGGACGTGGCGCGGCGGCCATCCAACTCGATATTGGTGCCGAAATACACCATCGGCGTGGCAACCATGCCGACATCGATCACGTCCAGCCCGGTGGCGCGCAGGCCTTCGACCAGCCCGCCCAGCAGATCCGGCCCGGAGAGCCGGCCATCGCGGCCCACCACCACGGTTTTCTCGCCAAGTTCGACGGCGGCCGAGCCAAACGACAGGCCGATGAAGCGTGCCACTTCCGGGGTCAGCGTCTTGCCGACGATGCCGCGGATGTCATAGGCCTTGAAGATCGAGGGATCAATTTGCATGTGGCTTCCTGGAGACAAGGTTCATCGTGCGATTCCACCCCGTGGCGGGATGCCTCGGGAGGGGCGCGGGCAGGGCGCCAAAAAGCCGTATTGTGCCGGATTGCGCGTGGCGCAGGCGCTATAATCGCCCTTAGCCGCCCCCTCAGGGGAATTTTTCGGCGCTTTTTGACTGCCATCGGTCTGTCCGCGCACGTTTTTTCCGACAACCGATCCAATCAGAGACGGCCGACGGGCGTCCGCCGCATTGCTGCGCTGCCATCCCCTGTTCGAGACTCCGCCATTGTCCTTGATCACGCCGATTGAACGGCCCCGCATCGCCTGTCTCATCACTAATTCAGAGACCGGTGGCGCCCAGAGCCATGTTGCCGACCTGCTGCGCGCCCTGCGTGGGCAGGCCGATGTCACATTACTGGCCGGCGGTGATGGTCCCCTGTTCGACCTGGCCCGCGACCTGGGCATTCCCGCCATCCGGCTGGCCGCGCTGGACAACGCCCTGTCGCCGCTCAAGGCCGTGGCGGCCCTGCGCGAACTGATGCGCGCCTTGCGCGAGGCAAGTCCGGACATCCTGCATACACACAGCGCCAAGGCCAGCGCGCTGGGTCGCGTCGCCGGCAAGCTGCTTGGGATACCCGTGGTCTATACGGTGCATGGCTTTGCGTTCAAGGCGGCTGCTCCATGGAAACAGCGCACCGTCGCCCGGATGGCCGAATGGCTGCTTGCGCCGCTGACGAGCCACGTCATCTGCGTGGCCGAGGCCGAGCGCGCCATGGCACGCAAGCTGCCCATCCGCGCCGATCGCATCAGCGTGATTCCAAATGGCATTGCCGACGTGGCGGAGCGCGCGCAGCCGGTCGATGCCCTTCGGCGCGTGGTGACGGTCATGCGGCTGGCGCCCCCTAAGCGTCCGGACGTGCTGATCCGGGCGTTTGCCGCGGCACAACTGCCCGACTGCGAACTGGTCGTCGCCGGCGACGGCCCCCAGCGCGCCAGCCTGGAGCGGCTGGCCGGTCAACTGGCCCCCGGCCGCGTGCGTTTTGCCGGCAGCATCGACCACATCCCTGCCCTGCTTGCCAGCGCGCAGCTATTCCTGCTGGCCTCCGACCATGAGGGTTTCCCCATTTCGATTCTCGAAGCCATGCGTGCCGGCCTGCCGGTGATTGCCAGCGACCTGCCGGGCATTCGGGAACAGCTTGGCGACGGACGCTGCGGGGTGCTGGTGGCGGACAACGAGCCGGCTGCCTTTGCCGACGCGCTGCGCCAGGCGGTCGCCGACGCGCCGGCGCGCGCTGCCGCTGGCGCAGCCGGCCGGCTGCGGTGGCAGCAGGCGTATGGCGTGGAACCCATGGTCCGCGCCACGTGGACGGTCTATCAACAGGTGCTGGCAGGCAACCGCCAGCCCGACACACGCGCCCAAGCATCATGAATACCCTGCACACCGGCTCGCTACGCCGCAGTGGTTCGGCCACCCCGGCCAGGTCGGAGACGATCCGGCGGGCCAGCCGCATGATTGCGTGGGCTGCCGTGGGCCTGGTGCTGTTCGGCGTCAACGCCGCATTGTCCGAGGCCGCCCACCAGGCGGGCATCGTGACCTATATCTTCCCGCGCACGCTGCTGTGGTCGATGCTGCCCTACCTGGCGGCGTTCCTGCTGGTGCATCGGGCGCTGCATCTGCCGGCCATGGAAGGCGCCAGCATTGTCGGGGTGGCCGCCACCCTGCCCTTCGCGCTGCTGTTGATCGTCTACGCGGGGTTCCATATCGAATACTCGCGGGGCGCCGTGCTGGTGGGCTATATCACCACGTTGGCCTGGACGTGGCTCGGCTATCGACGCTACGTGCAAAAGTACGTGCCGGTGTTCGGCTACATGGACCCGGAGACGCTGCAGCACCTGAACCGCATCATCTCGATGCCCGGCGCCAATCCGCCCGCCACCACGCGCTTCGAGCAGATCAACTCGCCCGAGGAAGCCATGCATTGCGACGGCATCCTGGTGGAGCGCGGCCTGACCGCCGACCCCGCGCGCACGCGGCTGCTGACGCAATACCGGCTGGGCCATCTGCGCATGTACTCCGTGGAGCGGATCGGCGAGATGCTGACCGGGCGCGTGGGCCTGGATCACATCGACGAGAATTTTTTCGACGACTACGCCGACCATTACCTGTTCGACTACATCAAGCGGCTGACCGACATCGTCGCGGTGATTGCGCTCGCCCCGCTGGCCGTCCCCATCGGCCTGGCCGTGGCGCTGGCGGTCAGCCTGGAATCGCCGGGAGGCGCGCTCTTCCGCCAACGCCGGGTGGGCCTGTTCGGCAAGCCATTTACGATGCTGAAGTTCCGCAGCATGGGCGTGGACAAGCAGGCCCCGGCCCAGTTCGCGCTGCGCCAGGACCCGCGCGTGACCCGCGTGGGCCGCATCATCCGCAAGTACCGGCTCGACGAGATCCCGCAGCTGTGGAACGTGCTGGTCGGCGACATGAGCTTCATCGGCCCGCGCCCGGAACAGGTGCCGATGGTCGAAGAGTTCTCGGAAACTATCGCGTACTACCCTTATCGGCACCTGGTGCGCCCGGGCCTGTCGGGCTGGGCGCAGGTGCAGCAGGGATATGTCGGCACTCATGCCGAAACGGTGACCAAGCTCAGCTATGACCTGTACTACGTCAAGCATTGCTCGTTCGCGCTGGACCTGCTGATCGCAGTGAAGACCGTGCGGACGCTGCTGACCGGGTACGGAGCGCGTTGATGACATCGACCGCGCCAGCGGGGCGCTCGCCGATGCGCATCATGCTGGTCACGACCGGGCTCAAGGTCGGCGGCGCGGAGCACCAGGTGGTGGCGCTGGCGCGTTCCTTTCTGGCGATGGGCCACGCCGTTGCCATCCTGAGCCTGTCGCCGGGGCGCGAGATCGACGTGCCGCCGGGCGCCCACGTGGTAGAGCTCAACATGCGCAAGACGCCGGCGGGCATGATGCGCGCCCTGTGGCAGGCGCGCGCGCTGGTCCGCGCATGGCGGCCCGATGTCATGCATGCCCATATGGTGCACGCCAACCTGTTCGCGCGGACACTGACGCGCGTGGCGCCCTGCCCGCCGCTGCTCTGCACCGCGCACAGCTTCCGCGAGGGCGGTCCGCTGCGTATGGCCGCATACCGGCTGACGGACCGCTGGACGGACATCACTACCCATGTCAGCAACGATGGACGTCTGGGCATGATCGCCGCGGGCGGTGTACCGGCGTCGCGGATCATCGTCGTGCCCAATGGTATCGACACCGACCGCTTTCAGCCCGACCCGACGGTGCGCCAGGCTTCGCGCGCGCAACTCGGCGTGGGTGCCGACACGCGCTTGCTGCTCAACGTCGGCAGGCTGGTGCCCGAGAAGGCCCAGGATACGTTGATCCGCGCGTTCGCCCGCATCGATCCGGCCATTCCCGCGCATCTGCTGATTGCCGGCAACGGCGCGCTGCGCGAGCCGCTGTCCGATCTGGCAACGTCGCTCGGCATCGCGTCCCGCGTGACGTTGCTAGGACAGCGCAATGACATCCCCGCCCTGCTGAACGCCGCCGACGCCTTCGCGCTGTCTTCAGACGTGGAAGGCCTGCCGATGGTGCTGGTGGAAGCCCTGGCATGCGGCTGCCCGGTCGTATCGACCGACGCGCCGGGTGCGGCGGAAGTGGTTGGCGACCTCGGCACGATCGTGCCCCGTGGCAACGTCGATGGGCTTGCGGCGGCGCTGACCGATACCCTGCGTGCGGGGACCGGAACGCCCACGGCGCAAGCCGGCCGACGCGCCCGTGTGCTGGCCGCTTTCTCTATTGAAGCCGTGGCCCGCCGTTGGCTCGCGCTTTACGCCAGCCTGCCCGGCACCGCCGTCGTGCCGCAAGCGGAGGCTGCCTGATGCGGCGACGCGTTGCGGGCAACCTGCTCTGGATGCTGGCCGAACGCGGCTTGCAGGTGGGCGTAGGCATCGGCGTGGTGGCGATGCTGGCGCGCGCCCTGGGACCGGAGGGCTTCGCGCACTTCCAGTACGCGCAATCGATCGTGCTGATCGCCGCATCGTTTGCGCTCGTGTGCAGTGCCGAAGTGGTGGTGCCACGACTGGTGGCGGCGGCGACGCCCGCGGCCGAGCAGCAGTTGCTGTGGCAGGCGTTCGTACTGCGCCTGGGCGGGGGCGTCATCGGCTATCTGCTGATGTGTGGGTACCTGGGCATCACCGCGCCCCTGGCCGACATCTGGCATACCGCGCTGCTGTTGGGCATCGCCATCCTGCTTCGCGAGCCTGTCGGCGTGGTCACGGCCTGGATGCAGGCCCATACCAACAACCGTCCCGGAACGCTATTCAGTCTGGCGGCACTGGCCATCAAGGCATCGCTGGTGGGTGCGCTGTTCGCCGCCCATGTCACGAACGTGGCGGGATATGCCATCGCGTTCGCGGTAGAGGCCATCGTGCTTGCCGGCCTGCTCGCCATCTCCTACTGGCGCCAGCGCGTGCCGGGCCATGCAGGCTGGCAACCGGCGCTGGCGCGTGAACTGCTGGGCGCCGGCACGCTGTTCTGGATCAGCTTCATCCTGATGATGGGCGCACGCCGCGTCGACCAGTTGATCCTGCAGCTCGCCGTACCGGCGGCAGAGTTCGGTGCCTATGCCGCGTGCATGCAGATCCTGGACAACTTCACGATGGTGGCGACGATCCTGGCCGCAGGTATCGCGCCAAGCTATGTCTACGCACGCCAGCGTTTCGACGATGCACACGCCAGCATCAGTCGCATTGCGCTCGGCTTGGGGGGGCTGGGACTTGCCGGCGGCCTGGCCCTCGCCGCCTGCGCCCCGTGGATCGTGACGCTGCTATATGGGCACGCGTTCTCGGCCACGGTGGGGCTGCTGCGCATGGCGGCGATCATTTCCGCGCTGGTGTTCGCGGACGTCGCGCTGACCCTGCTGGCAGCCCACCTGCGCAAGCCGCGCTGGGTAGCCATCAAGTGGGCGCTGGTCTTGGTCACGATTCTGACGTGGGACCTGGTGATGATTCCGCGTTTCGGCAGTTGGGGCGCAATTGCCGGCTACGCGCTGGGCAATGCCGTCGCCGTGATGGTGGGCGCGGTGCTCTGGTGGCGGCACCGGCCCGCCCGGCAAATGGCATCGGCATGAGCACGCTGCCCACTATCTGCTTCCTGACCGGCACGCTGAACGCCTTTGCCGGCGCCGAACGCATGACTGCGGTCATTGCGAATGCGCTGGCCGAGCGCGGGTATCGGGTCTTCGTGCTGAGCCTGTGGGATCGCGCCAGCGTGTTTCCGCTCCATCCACACGTCGTGCACGACGCACTGTTTGAATCACGGCCCTCGTTCAAGCGCCAGTACCTGTCCACGGTGGCCGGCATCCGCCGCTTCGTTCGCCAGCACGGGATCGACGTGCTGATCGAAGTCGATACGATGCTGACGCTGTTCACCCTGCCCGCCACCGCAGGCCTGAACGTGCGACGGATCGCGTGGGAGCATTGCCACTTCGATGAGGATCTGGGGAGACGCTCTCGGCGGGTGGCGCGATGGCTGGCGGCGCGGTTTGACGATGCCGTGGTGGTGCTGACCGAGCGGGATCGGCGGCGGTGGCAACAAAGCGCACCCGATTGCAGCGTCCATGCCATTCCCAATCCCTTGCCGTTCCATTTTCCAGCACAGGCGTCGAGTCTGGATTCACAGACCGTCCTTGCGGTAGGCAGGCTGGTGCCAGCCAAGGGCTTCGACATTCTGATCTCGGCATGGTCCGAGGTGGCACGCAAGTTTCCGAAGTGGAAGCTCACTATCATCGGAGATGGTGAGGAACGGACCGCACTTGAAGAGCAGATTTACACACACGAACTTGGCGATTCCGTCTCGTTGCCAGGCACGACCAGCCGCGTCGAGGAGCATTACCGGAGCGCGTCCGTTTTCTGCCTGAGTTCACGGTACGAGGGGTTCGCCCTGGTGCTGGTCGAGGCCATGTCTTTCGGGCTTCCCATTGTCTCGACGAATTGCGATACAGGCCCCAAGGAACTGATTGACCCCAACGTCAACGGGTTGCTGGTGCCGACCGGGAGCCCAACGGCACTGGCCACTACGCTCACAACGCTGTTGGAAAACGAGACTCTGCGCCACGACCTTGGTACCCGGGCCCGACAGGACGCCCGCCGTTTCGATTGCAGCGAAATTGTTGCGCGCTGGCGCACACTTGTCGACCCGCACCCCCCGTCATAAGTGGCGTTTGCGTTTTAACGTCACCGCGCGTAACCAACCTCGGAAATCAAAGACGGCCAAGTTACAATCTCGTGAAATATTGCCAACTATAAACAAAGTGCAGACAACCAACTCCACGACACGTGCTTCCAAGATTTTGCGTCCAATAGTGGCGTCCGCACGCCTGATTGCTCTCGCCGGTGTTCTCGGTGGGATTGTCGGGCTGACGGCCTCGCAGTCAATGAGCCCCCGCTGGATGGCCAGGATGACCATCCAGATCGGCCAGATTTCCTCTGCTTCCCAAGGCGGCCCGGTCGCCAAGCTCCTCGAAAATCAGTTGACGGCTGCCGAACGGTTCAATGTTCCCAGTTTTCGGCTGAGTGTTTTGACGCAGTTGGGACTTCCTGCGCCAAACCGCGACAACAAGCAGTCGGACGAGATTTTCGACACGTTGCGATCCGTACCCGCCAAGAGTGGGGATCTGATAAACGTCCAGGTGTCGGCCTATTCTCGCGACGACGCGATCAAGGCCCTGAAGAGCTCATTTCAGTCATTTGAATCCGAGCATCGCAAAGTGTATGTCCCGACGGTTGCTCGCATGGAAGCTGACCTGAAGTGGACAACCGACAAACTCGACGAGGCGGTTCTAGAGTATCAGAGGGCAGCCGAGTCGCTGCACGCCTCGGCCAAAGGCAATGGCAAGACAGAGTCGCGCGATGTACTCCTGAATAGCACGGCGGCTACCCTGAACCAGCAGATCGTGGACCTTAACCGGAAGAAGGCGGAACTCGAAGATACGCTCACACCGCTTCGTACCTATCCGTCGCGGGTCTTTGGCGAACTTTATGCCCCGGAGCGCCCGACAACTCCCGGCACCTTTGCATTGATCGTGCTCGGTGTCCTGGGCGGCCTTGCGGTAGGCATCGCGATTGTCATGCTGACCCACTCGCTGCGCAAGGAAAGCACCTGGAGCTGAGCTTTCCGAGCGTTGCGACAGGAGTCAGCGCCCACGCCTGCGTCCTGTCAGATAAAAAAGGAGGCAATTAATGAACTGCACCCCAAAAGTTGGACACCCATCCAACCTTTGGGGTGTTTTTTTATGGCCAAGTATGGAGAGGCGCTCAAGCGCCAAGTAATTTAGGAGTATTTGACTGACCGCATCGGGACCCCAGCGCTAAGCAAGAAGTACGGGGTAAGCGATTCGGTGCTCCGGCGCTGGATCAGAGCGTGGCAGCACCATGGGGAAGCTGGACTACGCAAAAAATATGAAGCGTATAGCGCCGAGTTCAAACTGGATGTGTTGCGGCGCATGTGGCACGACGAGTTGTCCTATCAGCAAGTCAGCGCGCTGTTCGATTTGCGTGAGACTAGCGGCGTCAGCCGGTGGGAACGCCAGTATCATGAGGGCGGTATCGACGCCCTAAAGCCGCGCCCGAAGGGCCGGCCACCCCACATGTCCCAGCCCAAGCAGGATCCCCAGCCCACTCCGGAGCCGACTCAAGACGAGCGCCCGCGTGAGGATTTGCTCAAAGAGAACGAGTACCTGCGCGCGGAGGTGGCGTACTTAAAAAAGTTGGATGCACTGCTGCGGGCCAAGCAGCAGGGGCCCAAGAAAAAGCCAAAATCGTCAGCGCGCTGCGCGAGCGGCATTCGCTGCCGAGCTTGCTCAAGGACCCGAACCTCGCGCGTAGTACGTACTACTACCAGATGGCGGCAAGCCAGGCAGACGATCGCCACGGTGCGCTCAAGGACCGCATTCAGCTCATCTACGCTCAGCACAAAGGTAGATATGGATACCGCCGGATCACGGCTGCGCTACGTCAGGCAGGCACACTGGTGAATCACAAAACTGTGCAGCGGTTGATGTCGGTGTTACAACTGAAGTCGCTCGTACGACAGAAGAAATATCGTTCTTGCCGTGGGCAAGTCGGGCGGGTAGCTCCCAATCTGCTACAGCGCGACTTTGAGGCGAGCAAGCCGAATGAGAAGTGGGTGACGGACGTGACGGAGTTCAACGTCGGTGGCAAAAAGCTATACCTGTCGCCGGTCCTGGGCCTGTATAACGGGGAAATCATTGCCTGGCAAACCAGCGAGCGACCCGACTTCAAGTTGGTTCGGGAAATGCTCGACAAGGCGTTGCGGAAACTGCGCTCGGGCGACGCGCCTATGCTGCATTCGGATCAAGGCTGGGCTTATCAAATGGATGCGTATCGACGCAAACTGGCTGCGCGGGGTCTGCGCCAAAGCATGTCCCGCAAGGGTAATGTCTGGACAACGCGGCGATGGAGAGCTTCTTCGGGACGCTCAAATCAGAATGCTTCCGGCTAGAGCGCTTCGCTGATGTCGACCAACTGCGTCGCGGCATCGCCGAATACATCCGGCATTCAATCACGACCGCATCAAGCTCAAGCTAAACGGGCTGAGCCTTGTGCAATACAGGACTCAGCCCTTGGCCGCTTAACTTACCCGTCCAACTTTTGGGGGTCAGTTCATAACTTGCCACCCTTTTTGTCTTTGCGCCACACGCCTTACGCCGAAATCTGTGCCAGCCCTTCGGCATTTTTTTCGCCGCAGCCCTGTGGCTGATACCCATGCACCAGGGTACCCAGAACTTCCTTAATTTCAGCAACGTCATTGACTGATGCGGCCGTGCGCAAGCGGATGAGCTTCGGCACCAGCGTGGGCCAGTCCACAAAGTCCTCGCGCGCTTTCATGATTCTCTCGTGGGCCGTACCCTCGGGGTTATCGCCGATCAGCAGCTCCTCATAAAGTTTTTCGCCCGGCCGCAGCCCCGTTACACGAATCTCCACGTCACCACCCGGATTGCGCTCGTCACGCACGCTTAGCCCGGAAAGTTGAACTATGCGGCGTGCAAGATCTATGATCCGGACCGACTGGCCCATATCCAGAACAAAGACCTCCCCACCGTGCGCCATGGCACCCGCCTGCAGCACCAGCTGGGCGGCCTCCGGAATCGTCATGAAGAAGCGGGTGACTTCCTCGTGCGTCACGGTCAGCGGACCACCGTCCTGAAGCTGCCTGCGGAACAACGGCACCACGCTGCCGCTACTTCCTAGCACGTTGCCGAATCGAACCATCGAAAACACGGTGCGATTCCCGAGGGCCTCCGCAAAGCCACCGTCAAGATTGTCGAACGACACTGTGCGGCAGTCTGCCAACGCCTGCAGCACAAGCTCGGCCGTACGCTTGGTCGCGCCCATGACGTTGGTCGGGCGCACTGCCTTGTCAGTGGAGACCAGCACAAAGTACTCGACAGCAGAATCCAGCGATGCAATAGCCATGTTCAGCGTACCGAATACATTGTTCATGACGCCTTCGGCGCAGTTTCCCTCCACCAGCGGTACATGCTTGTAGGCTGCGGCGTGGTACACGGTCGCCGGACGGTACATTCGGAATATTTCCTTCAAGCGCTGCAGGTTTGCAATGCTGGCGAGCAAAGGCACCACCTCGACGGACAGGCCACGCTTGACGCAAAGATCCTCAAGTTCCTGATGAATGGTGTAGAGGCCGAACTCGCTGTGCTCCACGAGCACGATGCGGGCGGGCTTTTCCAGCACGATCTGCCGGCACAGCTCACTGCCAATGCTACCACCGGCACCGGAAACCAGCACGGTCTTGCCCATCAGGTTGCGGGCCAGCAAGGCCTCGTCGGGCGGAACAGGTTCCCTGCCCAACAAATCCTCGATGTCTAGTTCCTGGATGTCCCGCACGGTCACCTTGCCGGAAGCCAAGTCCACCATGCCAGGTAATGTGCGGACGTGGACCGGCAACCGACGAAGACCGTCGATGATCTCGTTGCGGCGCGCACGCGGGATCGAAGGAATGGCCAACAGGATATCCGTGACGCCCAAGCGGTCAACTGCAGCCGGAACGTCATCCGGGCAAAGGATATCCACACCATTAATCGTCCCGCCGATCTTCGCCTTGTCATCGTCGATGAAGCCAAGCAATACGAACTGCCGCGCAACCCCCAACGCGGAAGCCGTCTGCACACCCGCCTCACCCGCGCCATAGATCAGCAGACGCCCCTCGCTGTGACGCCGCTTGCTCGACCAGCCGGCCAGCCAGAAACGCGCCATCGCACGGCTGGCGCCCACCATCAGCAGGAACAGCATCGGCTGGATCAGGCCAACACTGCGCGGCACGCCGTCCCACTTGACGACCAGCAGCACGCAGAAGAACAGCACTGCATAGATGCCGACGGCCTTGGCCGTGGTTGCCAGTGCCGCCATGCCCGTGTACCGGAAGATCGCACGATACAGGCCGAATCGCACGAACAGCGGAAACGCAAGCAACGGCGCGACCAGATAGACATAAGGCTGCTGCCATTGCGGCATGCCGGTCTGGTCGATGCGCAGATAGAACGCCACCCAGACAGACAACAACGACAGCAGCAAATCCAACGCCACGACCACAAGCCGTTTGGCGGGACGCGGTAGTGCTAGCAGAGGAGTAGCGAACTTGTTCACCGCGCAGCCTGCTCCAGCACTTGCTGCACCACGGTGCGGGTCCGTGCAATTTCATCGGCTGTCAGCGTCGGGTGGACAAGGAACATCAGGCTCGTTTCGCCCAGTTCCCGCGCAACCGGCAGCCTGTGCTCCGGCCGCCATCCCGTGTTGTCGAAAGCTTTCTCGAGATAGACCTCCGAGCAGGAACCCTGATAGCAGGGAACTCCCGCAGCGTTTATCGCCGCGACGATACTGTCGCGGGTATGGCCAGCAGCCAGTCTCGACGGATTCACATAAACGTAGCACTTGTAGTGTGCGTGTACGCTGTCCTGGGGAAACTGCGGAACCCGTACGTTGGCATGCGCGCGACAAGCCTCCCAGATGGCTTCCGCATGGGCGGTGCGGCTGGCCGTCCAGTCTGCCATTCTGCGCAACTGAATACGTCCAATGACAGCCTGCATTTCCAGCATGCGCCAGTTCGTGCCAAATCCTTCGTGAAGCCAGCGAAAGCCGGGCGGATGCTGACGCTCGTAGACCGCTTCGTAGCTCTTGCCATGGTCCTTGTACGACCACATGGCACGCCAGAGCGCTTCGTCATCGGTTGTTACCATGCCGCCTTCGCCACCCGTCGTCATGATCTTGTCCTGGCAGAAGCTCCAGGCACCGATATGACCGATCGATCCAACCTTGCGGCCCTTGTATTCCGCACCATGAGCCTGGGCGCAATCTTCGATAACCTTGAACCCATGTTGATCGGCCAGCGCCATGATCGGGTCCATGTCGCATGGCCAGCCGGCCAGATGCACGCAGATCACGGCGCGCGTGCGAGGCGTGACGACCCGCGCAATAGTCTCCGCCGACATATTGCCACTGTCCGGATCGACATCGGCGAATACAGGTATCGCGCCGGCATTCACGACGCACGAAGCACTGGCAATAAACGTACGTGGCGTCACGACAACTTCGTCACCGGGACCGATGCCCAGCGCATTCAGCGCCAGATCCAGCGCTAGCGTGCCGTTGCTCAAGGCGACTGCATACCGGGTGCCTGTCCATGCGGCAAACTCACGCTCGAACTGCCGGCATTCGTCGCCAGTCCAGTAATTCACCTTGTTCGATAGGAGTACATTGCGCACCGCGTCGGCCTCTTCAGCCGTAAAACTGGGCCAAACAGAGAATGGGGTATTGAGCATCTGGAGTTCTAATCTGGTTATCGTCTCGTTGCAAACCGCTATGGACGCCTGTGGGTAATGGCGTCTCGCGGGCCGGCAGGACAACCCATAACGGTCATATTATCCCCGACATCCTTCACAACAACTGCGCCTGCGCCCACCATAGTTTCGTAACCGATGCGAACGCCTTGCCTGACCGAAGCGCCTACGCCGATCCACGTCCCGGCACCCACCGTCACTCCTCCAGAAACATTGGCGCCCGGGCTGACATGCACGGCATGGGCCAGTCGGCAATCGTGGTCAATGGTTGCACCGGTATTGATTATGCATCCCTTACCGACCACCGCGTCCACATTGACTACCGCCCCGGCCATGACGACCGTGCCTTCTCCCAGGGTCGCGAAACGGCTGACACAAGCGCGGGGGTGCACGATGGTTGCCAGCGGAATACCCGTGGCGGCAATCTGCTGCTGAATGCGCCACCGTACACCGCAATTACCAATCGAAACGAGGGCCGCGTCGAATTCGTGCCGCCTTTCAAGGAATGAAGCGAAATTACCGACCACGGGCCAACGTCCATTCGTCGAGATGCCCGGCCAGGCGTCGTCGAAGAACAGGATCTCGTCCCATCCCGCCGTAAATGCTACGTCGGCAACAACCTTGCCGTGTCCACTGGCCCCGAACAGCACGATGCGTTTCATCGCTTGTTACCCGTAAATTTCGTCATCGTCGCTTCCCCTGCAGCGCTGATGCCCTCGCGGACCAAGACTTTGCGAACAGTGAGCGCGAGAATCTGCAAATCAAGCCATAGCGAACGATGCTCGACATACCAAACGTCCATGGCAAACTTCTCATCCCAACTCACGGCATTCCTGCCGTTCACCTGAGCCCAGCCCGTCACGCCCGGCCGTACCTCGTGCCGGCGCGCCTGCTCTGCAGAATATAGCGGCAGGTATTCCATCAACAACGGACGCGGCCCTACTAGGCTCATGTCGCCGACAAGAACATTCCATAGCTCGGGCAGTTCGTCCAGGCTTGTTGCACGTAGAAATTTGCCAAAATCCGTCAGCCGCTCCGAGTCCGGAAGGAGTTCGCCAGCCGCATCCCGGGCATCCGTCATCGTCCGAAACTTGACCATTTCGAACGGCTTGCCGTTCAGGCCAGGCCGCATTTGAAGGAAAAAGGCCGGGCGCCCCAGCTTGCGCCTGACCATCAGCGTCAGGATCAAAAGCGGCACCGCAAGAAGGACGAGCGCAACCAGCGCAATCACGAAATCTAAAAGCCGCTTCACGATATCCCCATCTCCGTCAGCATGACCGCGTTGACCTTTCGGACATCATATTTCTCTTCGGCGATTTCGCGCGAACGCTTGCCCATGCGGGCAGCGAGTCCTGGTTCCTCCACAAAGCGAAGCATTACCTTTTCCAGGGCATCGACCGATTTGACCTTCACCAAAAACCCGTTATCGCCATCCACCACGGTTTCCCGACAACCGGGCGCATCCGTGGTGACCACGGCGCGGCCCATCGCCATCGCTTCGAGCACCGTCCGTGGCGTACCTTCCCGGTATGACGGCAGTACATAGACGTTGCTGTCCTGGATAGCCGGCCGGACATCCGCAAGTTTGCCCAGGTACTCGATGACGCCGTCTGCGATCCATCCATCCAGCTCTGACTGAGCAATGGCGTCCGGATTGGCATCGATCCAGCCTACGAGCTGGAAGCGTACGTCCCGATGCAATTTCTTGATGCGTCTGGCAGCTTCAGCGTATTCCCGCACCCCCTTGGCGCCAAGCAAGCGTGCGATCAGGAGAAACCGGACCTCGTTGGCCGGCAGCGCCGCGACATCAAAGGTGCCCACATCCACGCCGGATCCGTTGACAACGCACGACGGTACCGATGGCGCAAGGATGGCTCGCTCCCGAAACAAGGCTTCATCGTCGGGATTCTGAAAGAACACCTTCTTAACTCGACGCAGTGCCACGGCGTAGAGCCGTTGCACGAGCGCCTGGAGTCGGCCCGCGGTTTCGCTCTGAAACGCATAGCCCAGACCAGTGATCAATGCGAATCGATGCGGCACGCGCGCCAGCCAAGCGGCCAACGAGCCATAAATCACCGGCTTAATCGTGTAGCCCATGACGTGTGTGGGCCGGGTACGGCGCATCAATCGATAGAGCGCCCAAAGCGTCTGCAAATCTTGCGAAATACGCGTACCCGTACGTAGCATCGGGATTTCGTGAACGACCAGTCCTTGTGCTTCGAGCTGGACGCGCACGGGATGCCCGGACGGCAAATCGGGCGCAGCCACATGCACAATGCGACATTTCTGTTGGAGTGCCGCTATCAACGGCGCGCGAAAGCCGGTCAGGGATTCGGCAAAACTTGCGATCATCAAAAAAGTCACGCGCATTTCTCCAGGACCGGCTGTGCCGCCGCCTCATTCGCCAGCCACGCCTGGAACATCAGCACACACCACAGCGGATGCTGCCAGTTTCGCTGTCCGCCAAGATGTTCCGTCCATTTCTGACGGATCGCCGCCGGGTTCAAATAGCCTTCCCGCCGGAGCCGCGATTCGCTTAGCAACTCCTCGGCCCAATCCCGGAGCGGACCCCGCAGCCACGAGTCAATGGGCACGCCAAAGCCCATCTTCGGTCGCTCGATCAGTGCCTGGGGCACGTGTCGATAGAGCACCTGACGCAGCGCCCATTTGGTCGTGTAGCTCTGCCCCTCCTGGCGAAGCTTGTATTCCAGCGGTAGCCGCCACGCGAACTCCAGGACGCGATGATCGAGGAACGGCACGCGACCTTCCAGGCTGCATGCCATGGCGGCACGATCGACCTTGGCCAGAATGTCGTCCGGCAGGTAGGTCAACATGTCCAGTGCCATCATCCTTTCCACATCGCCAAGCTGCGCAAGCCGCGGGTCGGGCCGAGTCAGCACCGTGGGGGGTTCCTGGCTCCCGATAACAACGTCGCAAGGCGACTGCCATTGAGAAACCATGCCCCGGTAGAGCTCCTCCGACGAACGGGCGGCCATGACGCCGGCGCCCTTGTGGATCTTTTCGCCGATATTCCGCCACCGGCCGGCCGCCTTCACAGAACCCGCCAGCCGGTTCAGCCGGTCAGGTGAAATACGCGTCAGCCCCCATGCCATGGCTGCACGAACCCCCGACGGCATCGCAGACAGACGCCCCCAAAGACTGGCCGTAATCTGATAACGGTTGTAGCCACAGAACAGCTCGTCACCAGCATCGCCCGAGAGCGAAACCGTCACATGCTGGCGTGCCAGATGGCTGACCAGATACGTCGGGATCTGCGAGGAGTCGGCAAACGGCTCGTCATAAATCGTCGGGAGCTTGGGAATCACGTCCAGAGCCTGCTCCGGCGTGACGTAGAACTCCGTGTGATCGGTGCCGAGATGCCGCGCCACCGCAGCAGCGTGTTCGGCCTCGTTATAGGCGTCTTCGTGGAATCCGATGGAAAACGTCCGTATCGGGCGTGACGACTGTGCCTGCATCAACGCCACAACGGTCGACGAATCCACGCCACCGGAGAGGAACGCGCCGAGCGGCACATCCGCCATCATTTGCTGCCCAACAGCATTGCGCAGCAGGTGCTCGAGTTGATCGACAGCCTCCTCGGCCGTACCCTTGAACAGATTCGCCGCGCCTTCCGCCGCAACGGCTGCGCCAGACCAGTATGCACGCACGACGGGCTCCGGGGCCTGAAGCGAGACCTCCAGGATATGTCCCGGGGAAAGCTTACTGATTCCGGCGAAAATGGAATATGGTGCGCCAACGTTGTTGTGCCGCATGTAGAGGCTCAGCGCATTGCGGTCGATCCTCTTCTCGAATGACGGATGGGCGTGCAGCGCCTTCAACTCCGAGCCGAACAGGAACGACCGCGAAGCGCCAAAGCCCTGCCAGCCATAATAGAGCGGCTTCTCGCCAACACGATCGCGTCCAAGCGTCAACGTCCGCAACTGGCGATCCCATAGCGCGAAGGCGAACATCCCGGTCGCCCGTTGCAGGGTCTTTTCGACACCCCAAGCATCGATGCCCGCCAGAAGAGTTTCGGTGTCCGAGTGTCCTCGCCAGACCGGAGCCTGTCCCGCCGCTTCCAGCGCGGCGCGGATTTCCATATGGTTGTAGATCTCGCCGTTATAAGCGATGACATAGCGTCCGCTTGGCGCCGTCATCGGCTGATGGCCCGCTTGCGACAGATCCACAATGGCTAGCCGGCGATGGCCAAAACCGACCAGTGCGTCACGGTCGCACCACGTATCGCCATCGTCGGGGCCGCGATGCAGAATGCGATTTGACATCGCTTCAAGCGTTGCTGCCCGAGCGGTTAGATCATGAAGGCTTCCGCCCAGAAAACCGGTAAATCCGCACATGTCATCGAGCTCCCGCGTCGTGGAGCAGCGTAGCCAGCCGCGCGGCTACCTGCTGCACGCAATACTCCGATTCAACGCGTCCGCGTCCAATTCGGCCCATCTCATCCCGCAGTGAAGCGTTTTCGAGTAGCTTGCCAAGGGCATCTTCCCACTGCTGCCCCGTCTCGGCCAGGAACCCATTCCGGCCGTCCTGCACGATCTGCATGTTTGCTCCAACCGGCGAGGCGACAACCGGCAGCCCGCACGCCATGTACTGGATGAGCTTGTATCCGCACTTGCCTCGCTCCCACAGCGAATCCTTTAGAGGCATGATGCCAATGTCGCATTCGGCAATCATGTCGACCTCGGTCGCCTCCTGCCACGGAATGCACTTCACATTTATGCCATCGAGCGCAATCTGCGCGCCAATGACATGGAGTTCGAAAGGAAGGCGGCCGGCGAGCGCCTTCAGCGGCTCGGACAGCAATTTCAGATATGCGGCCGTCGAGGGCGAACCGATCCAGACGATACGCGGTGGCACGTTGGTCGTGGCGACCGCAGGCCTGGCCTGACGCGGCACATAGCGGTCGAGATCAATGACGGTCGGAATGATCTCGACCCATTTCGCCCCCGCATCTCGCGCCCGCTGGGCCAAGTATTCGTTGCCCGCCGTCACCAGACGTGCCCCGGCCATCAGATGGTCGATGCGGCGCCCCAGCGTCTTCCGAACCAGCGCGGAGCCGTGCAGATCATAGTCGTGAAACAACGCGTCATCAAAATCGAGCGCGTACGGAACGTGGCGCAAGAACGCGCGCTCCAGGGAAGCTGGCAGCCACGGCAGCGCTTCCTTTTCGATCCAGACCAGGTTGAAATCGCGGCGCCGCTTCATCTGCAACAAGCGCTGGCCGTATGACTTCAGCAAGGTCGACCGCTTGTACCGGCCAGCGGCATAACGTGCGGCCAGCATGGCGTCACTGAAGAAGGGCTGCGTTTCGCAGGACACGCCGGCACGTTCCAGCCACGGCAGGAATTGCATGAAGCGCAGACGTGACGAGGCGCCCATGCGCCCATAACGGGTCAGCAACAAAGCTTTGGTGCTACTCATCAAGCCAACTCCATTGGGCGACGTACGCGGAACAAGTGAAACACCAGATAAATTACTATAAAGAGGTATATATGTGTTGCATTGTACTTCGGCACGAAAAAGCTCAACAGCGCCACCAGCGCCAGATTCGCCCAGATAAACAGCGCTGGAATAGATCGTGCGCGTAATGCAAGCAGCGCAACAATATCCATGGAAACCACCAGGACCGGGATGCCGACTATCAGTCCTAACCACCCTCCATCCGACGCCAATGGCTCGAGGAACGTGCCAACATTAGTCAGAAACGGGATATCCCGAAATTCCAGAATCTGAGGTGGCACTTCGCGCAACAGACCCATGGCCTCGAGGATTTTCGCTGCCGGGTAAAAAGTCCGCATGAACGAGTAATCGGGAATGACGTCCGAAAGCAGCGATGAAAAATAGCCGAAGCCCCCCAGGATATAGACCATGAAGTTGCTTAGCAGGCCATCACCGGCATCGTATTTCCCGGTGTAGAGGGCCTGGGCAAAGAAAATCACCAGGGGCCCCAGAAACACGGCAAGGAAGAAGCGCAGCGGATGCCGCAGGTGCCCAAAACGGCAGGCGGCAAAACCCAACGCACAAATAACGAAAAGAATCGTGGGTCGCGTCCGATCCACAAAAAGCAGGTTCAGGCCAAACTGTCCAAGTCCCAGCAATACCAGCGAAATCTTCCAAAGCCAACTCTGTCCATAGCCAGTGGCCAGAAGTAGCACGCAATAGAAGACCGAAAGCCAGCTGAAATACGAAATCTGGAAACCGAACGAGGTCGAATCCACCGCCGCGGCCCGAATGGCCAGGGGGTCTGTCATGAAAACGTAGAAGAACTGCGAAACACCACCAAAGTTGGCCGAGAAATCTAGAATATAGAGTCCTAGTCCCCCGAGGCCGATAATAGTACTTACAAGAAACAGCGCGCTGTCCATTCGGTCCACGACAATCTGCTTGCCCAGATCTTCCAGATCGACCGACAGGAAAAATCGAGACATGAAAGCGTTGGACAGCACAAAACAGCCGATGACGTACAGATAGACAAACGCCGCCGTAGCCGTCACGTCCACCTCAATGAAGTTCAGGCTCAGCATGCTGAGCAAACCAACCCACACGAGCATACCGTAGGTGGACGGTATCAACAGGAAACGCCAGATCCGCCTGTTCATGTGAGCTTCCTGGTACAAATTGACAGCACGAGCGCATCCAGAGTGACTCGAATCACCCAGGCATACGCCGCGCCCACAATACCAAAGTGGCTGACCATCAGATAAATCAGCGCTAGAAACAGCGGAAACTCAATGATATTGACCTTTGCAGTGACGTCTGTCTTGCCGGCCGCATGCAACAGTGCCACGCACATCGTGCCGAGTGTGTAGGGAACCAGTCCAAGGCTCAGAATCCGGATGACCGAGTGCGATTCAATCGGGATGGATTTGCCAAGCCACAGCGACAATACGGCAGCGCCGAGCAGCAAGAAAAACGCCGTGACCACAGCCATCGCGCCAAGCGAAATAGCCAGCGTGCGCCGGTAAATGCGTTCTGCGCGTGCCGGATCCTTTACCCGGATCTGGCTCAGGTACGGAAAGGCGACAGTTGTCACTGCTCCGACCAGGATCAGGCTTTGCGCGACCATTTCGTACGGGATCACATAGCTGGCGGCAGCGGCGGCGGAGATAACCGACGCAATGTAAAACCGGTCGGCCGACGCCACGACGGGGTTCAGCACGCTGCTTAGTGTGAACCAGCCGCCAAATCGCATGAGACGCCGCGCTTCGTCACGAGAATACTGCGTGGCAGGCTCGCGGCCGTCCTTGCGCATGCAATCGATTGCCAGCGAACGAAATACCCACAACGCCAACGCACGTGAAATCACGAGACTCAGGACCAGCCAGTAGACGCTCTGTGAAACCAGCGCAATAAGGAACGGCAGGCCAAAATTGGCCGCGCCCAGCAGAATGCGCAGGATGCTGATACCCCGGAAATTCAGATAGGCCTCGTTGACGCCCCGATAGGCAGCACTGATAGCCTGCAGCGGCAAGGCAATTGCCAGGCATGCAATGGCCAACCGGATTTCCGTCGCCGGCACCTGATCCGCCTTCAGCAGCCGATCGACGCCAAATAACAACGAAATGAGAATCAGCGCGGCGGCGATACCGCCCGTGACCAGCGTCACACGGACCGCCGTGGACAGCACCACGGGGATGCGGCTCCGCTCGCTTTCGAGGCCCGCTTTCAGTTCCGCAATCCGGTGGGTCGCCGCCCGTCCCACCCCGAGATCGAGCGCGCTAGCATAGCCAATCAGGCCCCAAGCCAACGTCAACAGGCCGAACCGCTGATTTCCCAACGCCACGAGCAAGTGCGGAATGGTGACGGCCGCGATCAGCAGAGGCAGCCCCAAACCCACCAAGTTCCAGGAAATATGGGAAACACGCATGCGCTAGATGGTCAACGTCGTCCGGCCAGCGAACTGGGCACGGCAATGCAAAATAAATGGAAAAACGACAACCGCCAAATATGCCGCCCCGCACGGAGCGGGGCGTCATTCGACGGACTACCGACTGATCAGCTGCGAAGGCGCATCATTGTCCGGCATCGCGATGCTTCCGCACATACCAGTCCATCGCCTCCTCAATGCCCTGGCCGATACGATGCGTCGGCTGATAGCCCAGCAAGCGTTGCGCGTTGCCAATGTCGGCCTGGCTGTGACGCACGTCGCCCGCTCGGAAATCACGAAATACCGGCGTTACGTCGGGCGTGACACCATGAGGCTGCAAGTTGGCCCTGATCAGGCCAAACAGTTCATTCAGGGTCGTACGATCGCCCAGTGCAATGTTGTAGACGCGATTCAGCGCCGCCTCGTCTTCCGCAGTCGCGGCCAGCAGGTTGGCCTGCACGGCATTGGCGATGTAGCAGAAGTCCCGGCTCGTTTCGCCATCGCCATTGATATGGATGGGCTCCTGCTTGAGCATGGCGCTGGTCCATTTCGGGATCACCGCGGCATAGGCGCCGTCCGGATCCTGGCGCGGACCAAAAACATTGAAATAGCGAAGTCCGACTGTACGGAATCCGTAGCAACGCGCAAACACGTCGGCATACAACTCGTTGACGTACTTGGTCACCGCATAGGGGCTGAGCGGCTTGCCGATACGGTCCTCGATCTTGGGCAGCCCCGGATGGTCACCATAGGTGCTGCTGCTTGCGGCATACGTAAAGCTCTTCACCTGCGCATCGCGTGCGGCGACAAGCATATTCAGGAAGCCGCCGATATTCACGCTATCGGTCGTAATCGGATCCGCCAGGCTGCGCGGAACAGAACCCAGCGCCGCCTGATGCAATACGTGGTCGACCGGCATGCCATCAAAAGCCATGGCCTTGCGGCAATCGTCCAACTGGCGGATATCGCCCTGGATGAACCGGAAGTTGTCCCACTGGGCGGCGCTTACCAGCGTACGCACCTCATCGAGGTTGCGCTGGTAGCCCGTGGCAAAATTGTCCAGGCCCACGACGCGCTGACCCAGGCGCAGCAGCGCTTCCACCAGATTGCTGCCAATAAAGCCTGCCGCACCCGTGACAAGCCAGACACGTGGGTTGGCGCCGAGGCGCGTCTTCAGTCGTTCAAAAGGTGTTTGCATACTCAAACCATCAGAATCCGTTGACTGTTGGGGCAATTACAGTCGGCCGTCTGCGACACCCAGCGGCAGCACACCCTTGACGTCGAACATCACGGCGCCAGGCTTGCCAAGCGCCTTGATGCCGGCCTCGCCAAGTTCCACGAATTGCCGGTGACCCACTGCCAGCACGATGGCATCGTACTGGCCAGCCTGCGGCATTTGCGACAGGCAATCCAAGCCATATTCATGACGGGCATCCGCGATGCTGATCCACGGGTCGAAAATATCAACCTGGGTGTTATAGCCACGCAGGGTCGACACAATATCCACAACCTTCGTATTGCGAACGTCCGGGCAATTCTCCTTGAAGGTCAGGCCCAGCACGAGCACCTTGCTGCCAAGTACCGGCAGGCCCTTGCGGAGCATCAACTTGACGGTTTCGTCCGCGACATGGCTCGCCATGTTGTCGTTAATACGGCGGCCCGCCAGAATGACTTCGGGGTGATAGCCGACTTCCTGGGCCTTGTGCGTCAGATAATAAGGGTCGACGCCGATGCAGTGTCCACCGACGAGACCCGGCCGGAACGGCAGGAAATTCCACTTGGTGCCGGCAGCCTGCAAGACCTCGAGCGTGTCAATGCCAAGCTTGTGAAAAATCAGGCTCAGCTCGTTCATCAGCGCGATATTGACGTCGCGCTGCGTGTTCTCAATGACCTTCGCTGCCTCTGCCACCTTGATGCTGCTTGCACGATGGGTGCCCGCCACGATGACCTGTGCGTACAGCGCGTCCACGGCCAGCGCCACCTCGGCGGTACTGCCGCTCGTCACCTTCTTGATAGTGGGCAGACGATGTTCCTTGTCGCCGGGGTTGATCCGCTCAGGGCTGTACCCACAGAAGAAATCGACATTGAACGTCTTGCCGCTGAAACGTTCGAGTACCGGCACGCAGACTTCTTCAGTGGCCCCGGGATAGACCGTCGACTCATAAATCACGACGGCGCCAGCCGGCATGACCTTGCCCACCGTCTCGCTGGCCTTGACCAGCGGCGTCATGTCGGGCCGGTTGGCCTGGTCCACCGGCGTGGGGACCGTGACGATGAACACGCCGCATTCGCGGAGGTCCTCGATACTCGAGGTGTACGAAAGACGCTTTGCCTCGGCGAGCTCCTCAGGGCTAACTTCAAGCGTTCCGTCAGCGCCGCCGCGCAATTCCGCAATCCGGCCGTCGTTGATGTCGAAACCGACAACATCGCGAACCTTGCCGAACTCCACTGCCAAAGGCAGGCCGACATAGCCGAGACCGATAACGGCAATCTTTGCTTGATTGAGATCCATGAGCTAAACGTTTTGATTCATCGGAACAGGTGAAGTCGGGGGCCGCGCCAAATCGGGCGATGCGGAGCCCAACTTCACTCGAATACTTCGGCCAGACGCAGGCTGACACCCTGCTGGTCCTTTGCCGACAACACGGGAACGCCATCTGTCGCCGGCCAGTCGATGCCCAGCTCCGGGTCGTTCCACGCAATGCAGCGCTCATGCTGAGGCGCGTAGTAATCCGTAGTCTTGTAGAGAAAATCCGCGGATTCGCTCAGTACGAGGAAGCCGTGTGCAAATCCGGAGGGCACCCACATCTGACGCTGGTTTTCCTCCGACAACTCGGCGCCCACCCACTGGCCGAACGTCGGTGACGATCGACGGATGTCGACAGCAACGTCAAACACCGCGCCGCGGACTACCCGGACGAGCTTGCCTTGCGGTTGCCTGATCTGGTAATGCAAGCCGCGCAGCACGTTCCTGGCACTGCGACTATGGTTGTCCTGAACGAACTGGAACGAGGATCCGCTGGCCTCGTCGAAGGCCTGCTGGTTGAAACTCTCGAGAAAGAACCCGCGCTGGTCCCCAAACACTTTCGGCTCGAGGATCAGCACATCCGGGAGCCGAGTCGTGACGATGTTCATGCTTTCCCTTCATCCTTGAGCAGTCGCAGCAAATACTGGCCGTATCCGCTTTTGGCCAGGGGCGTTGCCAGCCGCTCCACCTCGGCCGCCGAGATGAAGCCCTGGCGCCAGGCGATTTCTTCCAAGCAAGCGATCTTGAGGCCCTGACGATGCTCCAGCGTGGCGATGAATTGGCCAGCTTCCAGCAAGCTGTCGTGCGTGCCGGTATCCAGCCATGCGTACCCGCGCTGCATGATCTGGACATTCAACTCCCCTCGGTCGAGGTAAGTCTGGTTCACGTCAGTGATCTCCAGCTCGCCCCGCGCGCTGGGGCACACGGATTTGGCGATATCGACGATCTGATTGTCGTAGAAATACAGCCCCGTGACAGCATAGTTGCTCTTCGGGAGCTGCGGCTTTTCCTCAATGCTCATCGCCTTGCCCTGACCATCGAAGGCAACGACACCGTAACGCTGCGGATCGTGGACGTGGTACGCAAACACCGTGGCACCATGCGTCTGCTGACTGGCGCTACCCAGCAGCCCCGGAAAATCGGGGCCATAGAAAATGTTGTCGCCCAATACCAGCGCGCTGGGATCGTTGCCGATGAAGTCCTCGCCAATGAGGAATGCCTGCGCCAGCCCGTCCGGCGATGGTTGCACGGCGTATTGGATATTGATACCCCATTGGCTGCCATCTCCGAGCATATCGGCAAAACGCGGCGTATCGTCTGGAGTCGAAATCACGAGAATGTCGCGAATGTTCGCGAGCATCAGCGTCGACAGCGGATAATAGATCATCGGCTTGTCGTAGATCGGCAGAAGCTGCTTCGATACCGAGCGCGTGATCGGATAGAGTCGCGTGCCGGAGCCTCCGGCGAGAATGATGCCTTTACGCATGGTTCTGGGGATTCAATTTAAGATCTGGTCCAGCATGTAATGGACGCCTTCGCGCCAGTCAGGCAGATGCACGCCGAACGTTTCGCGCAGGCGAGTCGTGTCGAGCCGGGAACTGGACGGGCGCGCCGCAGGCAACGGATAGTCTGCCGTGTCGATCGCCTCGATCCTGTCAGGGCTTGTGGCAAGCGCAACGCCCTTGGACAACGCATAGCTAATGACCTCGGTCGCGTACCCGTGCCACGTGGTTTCGCCTGCCGCCGCCAGGTGATAAATGCCGGACGGAAATGTCTCCGGGTGATATGCGCAGAAGGCCAGTACGTGCGCCGTGACATCTGCAATCAGTGCCGCAGTCGTGGGGGCGCCGTACTGGTCCGCTATGACGCGCAGGCTGCTGCGCTCCTTCCCCAGCCTGAGCATCGTCTTGGCGAAGTTGCCACCATGAGCCCCGGCCACCCAGCAAGTACGTAGCACGATTGCCTTCTCGCATGCGGACAGAACGTACCGCTCGCCCGCTAGCTTGCTCTTGCCATAGACGGAGCGGGGGTTAGTTGCATCGGCCTCCGAGTATGCACGGCTGCTCTCGCCATCAAACACATAGTCGGTGGAAAAGTGAACGAGCACACCGCCGAGTTCCTGCACGGCCGCAGCTAGCACCCCCGGGGCGACAGCATTGATTGCAAAAGCCGTCTCTGCGTCTGATTCGGCCTTGTCCACAGAAGTGTAGGCAGCGGCATTGACAACGACATCGGGCCGAACTGACGCCACCATCCGTACGATCTCATCCGGACGTGTCATATCGCACACGGTGCGATCGGCGGCGACTACCTTCCCCAGCGGCGACAGGCTACGCCGCAGTTCGAAACCCACCTGGCCGTTACATCCCGTGACAAGAAAGACTGGCACCCGACGTGCATCAGGCTGCATATTGCTGTTCAACCCAATTGCGGTATTCTCCCGACATCACATCCTGAACCCAGGACTGGTTATCGAGATACCATTGCACAGTCTTGCGTAGCCCGGTCTCGAAAGTTTCGGCCGGACGCCAGTGTAGTTCGCGCTCAAGCTTGCTGGCATCGATCGCATAGCGGCGATCATGCCCAGGACGATCCTTCACAAAGGCAATCTGTTCACGGTAGGAACCGGCCGCACGCGGAGCCATTTCGTCGAGCAGATCGCAGATCGTATGCACGACATCGAGGTTGGTCTTTTCATTCCAGCCTCCAATATTGTAAGTTTCACCGACGCGTCCATTTGCCAGAACGGTCCGAATCGCCGAACAGTGGTCTTCCACATAAAGCCAGTCACGAACATTGAGTCCATCGCCGTACACAGGCAATGCCTTGCCCGCCAGAGCATTGGCGATCATCAAGGGAATCAGCTTTTCGGGGAAATGATAGGGTCCGTAGTTGTTCGAGCAGTTCGTCGTCAGGACGGGCAGCCCGTACGTGTGAAAATAGGCACGCACCAAGTGGTCTGATGCCGCCTTCGACGCCGAATAGGGACTGTTCGGCGCATAAGCAGTTGTCTCGTTGAACTGCGGATCATGCGGGCCCAACGAGCCGAAGACCTCATCGGTAGAGACATGCAGGAATCGAAACGCTGCCTTCGCCTCGGTGCTCAACGCGCCCCAATAGCCACGAGCAGACTCGAGCAGCGTAAAAGTGCCTACCACATTGGTTTCGACGAATGCAGCGGGGCCAAGAATTGACCGATCAACATGACTCTCGGCTGCAAAATGCACGACGGCGCGCGGCTGATACTGGCGAAACAATGCGTCAAGCGCGTCCCGATCACAGATGTCGGTCCGCGAAAACACATGGCGAGCATCGCCATGGAGTGACGCCAGCGTCTTCAGGTTCCCGGCATAGGTAAGCTTGTCAATATTAACAACCGTATCGGACCCGCCAACGCGCAGCCAGTTCAAGACGAAATTGGCGCCAATGAACCCGGCGCCCCCTGTAACAAAGATGTGAGACAACTCTTCTGCTCCCTACCAGTCGATTTTTCCCTAGCCATGGGCCGGGCCCGCTTTTCTTGGATTGTGGGTTGCGGGGAAACGCGTGTTTGGTGATATGAAGTGGCCTTATTCTATCTGACTGGATAGGGCCGCTTAGCTGCATTCCTTAACTTTTTGTTGGGAGTTGTAACGATCGACCACGTCACTTGTATCAATTTCGATACAACCTTCATCCACTTATGCGCTATGGAGCCCCGATGGCAGACGAGTCCAACGTTGGAGATTTTTCGTACTTCGCCATCGGCGACGTGCAGGGTTGCGCCGCCCCCTTGGAGCGCCTGATTTCACTCCTGCCCACTTCGGCCCAGCTCCGTTTCGTAGGTGACTTGGTCAATCGCGGCCCGGCATCGCTACGCACGCTTCATGTCATCCGTGCTCTAGGCAGTCGTGCACAGGCGGTACTTGGCAACCACGACATCCACTTGCTAGCAGTTGCCTGCGGCGTCAGAAAAAGTGGCAAATTAGACACGTTAAACGATATTTTGTCGGAGCCAGAACGGGACTCGCTGATCGATTGGCTACGGCACCTGCCCCTTGTCATCCGCGAAGAAGACCGACTTTACGTCCATGCAGGCGTCCTCCCCTCCTGGAGCGCGGATCAGGTAATGGATCTGGCCGGGGAAGTCGAAGACCAGTTGCGGGGCAGGAATTGGCAAGAGTTCCTGGCGGGCGTGTTTGGCAACGAAGGCTGCCAATGGCACGATGGCCTGCGCGGTATCGCGCGTCACAGAGTTGTGGTCAACGCCCTGACGCGACTGCGATTTTGCACGAGCGATGGTGTCATGGACTTCCACACGAAGGAAGGTCTTGACAGGGCGCCAGATGGTCTGCTGCCATGGTTCGAGGTGCCAGGACGGCGCACGAGGGATGTAACGGTTGTCTGCGGGCACTGGTCAACACTGGGTCTTTTGATCCGCGACGATTTGATAGCACTCGACACTGGATGCGTTTGGGGTGGTCAGCTGACGGCCGTCGGACTCGGCTCCACTTCCGGCCCGCGTAAGATTATTCAGGTTACCTGCGCCGCGGCGCAGACGCCGGGCAAATCGGCGGATTAACAACCATCACGGCCCGAATGCTGAACGATCTCATGCAGATGGCCGAAACCGCAATGTTCTATGGCATGATTCGCGTCGCGCCAAACGCAACGGTCATGACACGTGACTCGATTCCAGCAGTTCCACTCGACAATTTCGCTGCAGCAACCGCTCAAGGGTAATGGTTCCACATCGATCTTCATCCAACGACCACAACCTGTTACTTGTACTGAGCCTGGCGGCGATCATTACCTTCGTGCAATTTTTCTGGCAAGGGCGGCAGGGCTTCGAACTTTGGGACGAGGGCTATTTCTGGTATGGCGCGCAACGTGTGCTGGTCGGCGAAGTACCCCTTCGGGATTTCATGGCATATGACCCGGGGCGCTACTACTGGGCTGGCGCATGGATGCATTTATGGAACGATTCCGGCATCGTGGCGCTGCGCGCTGCTGCCGCGATCTTCCAGGGGACCGGTCTGGCCTTCGGACTCTGGATTGTGTCGAGCGAAACGAAGCGCGCACCCGCGCTGCTTATGGTGGCACTGTCAATCGTCCTGACCGCGTGGATGTACCCGGCATTCAAAGTCTTCGACGTAGTTCCCTCCATATTCCTGGTCTGCGCTTACACTCATCTTGTTCGGAAACCGACGGCAGGGCGGTATTTCTTCAGCGGAGTCGTCGTCGGATTAATGGCCGTATTTGGCAGGAATCACGGCATTTACGGCGTTGCCGGTGGGCTGGCGGTCCTTGGCTTTCTTGCCTGCATCCGGACCGAGCACCCGGGCATCCTCCGCGCACTAATGTTGTGGGGCGCTGGAATCGTGGTCGGCTTTTCGCCGGTACTCGTGATGGCGGCCGGCGTTCCGGGCTTCAGCTCTGCCCTGTGGGACAGCATCACGTTTCTGTTCCAGATCAAGGCTACCAATCTCGCACTGCCTGTGCCGTGGCCATGGACTGTTTCATACGCCACGCTGTCGGCATGGGAAGGCCTGCGCGGCCTGGCTCTCGGAAGCCTTTTCATAGCCCTCCCTCTTTTCGGCGCCATTGGCTTTGGCGTTTGCACGCTGCGACGATTGCGCAGACAGATTGTCACACCCCTGCTTGTGGCATCTACCGCGATGGTGTTGCCTTACGCCCATTACGCGTTCTCTCGCGCCGATATTGTCCACCTTGCCCAAGGCATCATGCCTTTCCTTCTTGGCTGCTTCGCGATTGCCGCCACCAGTAGGCATACGACCCGCTGGCTAGTAGCATTCTCGCTGTGTGGAGTCAGTCTCGCAGTAATGTTCCCGATTCAGCCTGGATGGCAATGCCACATCAGTCCGAGTTGCGTAGAAGCAAAAGTCGGTAAGGATCACATGAAGATCGAGCAGGGTGCGGTCAACGATCTTGCAATGCTAGACACCCTTGCGCACCAGTATGCTCCCGGAGATCGAACATTCCTTGCCACGCCATTCTGGCCAGGAGCCTACGCCACCCTCGAGCGAAAGTCACCGGTGTGGGAGATTTATGCATTGTTCCCGCGCGACGCAGCATTCCAGCATGCAGAGATTGAAAGACTCAAGTTAGCGGATCCCGGCTTCGTATTGATACTGGACATTGCCATTGACGGTAACGACCAGACACGCTTCCGCAATACTCACGCCATGATGTTTGAATACATCAGGACGAATTTTGATACGGTAGGCACATATATGGGAAATCCGGCTTACCAGGTGTATCGACGCCGCTAATTCAGACGAATGACAAAATTTTTATGCGGATGATTTACCAGAGCCAGAGGAATGGTATTCATAAACTGCAGAATTATCGGTACGGTACCGCGTTCCTCGCGTACGCGATGTTGTCTCTGCTTTTAACATTTCGTTATTGGGGGCTCGGGGAAGTCGTCGCACCCCATCGGCAGGCGCAAGAACTTGGCGCCCCACCCGTCGTCAGCATCGATCACCCGGAAAACAGGAAATTCTCCGACTATACAAATGCATACATTCCGGAAATCGAACAATTGCTACATGGCCGACGATCCAGTTGGATAGGACTCTGGTCAAGCGCGAACGAGTTGGGCCGACCTCTGTTCCACCTCTCGGGATTCAGTCCAGCGTATCCCCCCTCCGCAGCCCTTGGGTACCTCACATCAGAGCCGCAACGATTCATCACAGCCTTGTCCTTGGGCACCTGCCTGCTCGGGGGGATCTTCGTCATGCTGCTTTGCCGGCAGCTTGGGCTGGCACAGCTCGCCGGACTGATCGCGGGCGGCAGCATGGCTGCCTCACCGTTTTTCATGTACTGGCTGACATTTCCGGTGTTCCCGGCTGTAGCCACGTGGTCGGCTGCCGCACTGTACGCCATGTCTCGCCTGTCGATGAGGAAGGACCTTACGGGCTGGGCGTTGCTCTGTTTCAGCGTCTACAGCCTGCTGATGACAGCGTACCCACAACCCGTCGTCGTCCACGCGTACATGCTCACAGCCTACGGGCTAATTCTTGCCGCACAACATCGGCGCGAGTCGGGCAGCATTGCGGCGGCGAAGTATATTGGGTTGCTAGGATCTGCGTGCTTAGTGGCAAGTGCGATCAGCCTGCCGGTCTACCTGGATGTGTATCGAACCGCGGCGGACTCGACACGCGTCACTGCCGATCCATCTTTTTACGCGGAGTATCTACCACAGATTGCAAGCCTCACGGACCTTGCACGTTTCATGACACTGGCGCTGTTTCCCGAGGTCCTTGGCAACCCCATTTCCTCCGAATTCGCAGTTCCTTATGACGGGCTCAGCATCACACCTCCAGTCATCTTCTTCGGGGTGTGTTCCCTGCTTCTCGCAGTCCGAAAAAACTGGGGATGGTGGCTCGCCATTGCGCTGATATGCCTGTTTACGCTCAACGCCCCCGCCTATGTCTTTGGTGTCAAGCATCTCGGATTCAATATTTCCCCGAGCTCGCCGCTGGGAAATGCCATGCTCCCCATAACCATGATCGTGGCCTATGGTGTCGACAGACTGTATGGCATCGTTGCAATTCCCCGGTTACGGAGGAGGGCCATTACCATCGTAGCAAGTATCTGCCTGATATTCGGTTTCGCTGGGTCCGTGATATTTGCATTGCGCAGCGGCCTTGCCATTGACTGGCTGAGAGTTTGTATTATCCTAACGGTCATTGTGCTGCTCGTGGCTCAGATAGCCTACCCTTCGCCACTCCTTGCCTGTGCAGCGCTAGTCGTCAGCATCGCGTACTCGGGATACCCGCTGATGTTACATCAGGACCCGTCACAAATTGCCGTTTCATCTCCGTTGGTAAATGCCGTACGCTCACAACTGGCACCTGACTCCCGGTACGCGGTGACGGGCACCGGCCTGAAGCTCCTACCACCCAACCTAAACGCTACGATTGGATTGGATTCGATACACAGCTACAACAGCCTGTCGTCGTACCGCTATCGAGACCTCCTTAAGGAACTAGGGAGCGATACCCGAGCATTCGGGCGATGGAATGACTCTATCCAGCCAGATTTCGAGAGCACAGCCTTCTGGATGAGCAATGTCGCGGTCGTACTCTCCCCAGCACCATTACCGCCAACGCCGGCGCTCCGGTATGTAAATCAATTTGGGCAGGCCTATCTTTACAGCGTCACCTCTCGCATGGGATGTTGTCTGCTGGTACCAGTCTCGCTCGTCGACAACGGCGACGGAAACATCTCCATTTCCGGTCCAGCACTCCGCGCCGGGCAAAAACTATCGAAAACGCGAGATCAGGGCGATCTCATCGAATTCGACGTTCCGGATCGCGCTCAATCGATTCTCGTATTGAGCCAGAAATTCCATCCGGATTGGCATGCCGAGGCACTTACCACTCACGGATGGGCCGCCGTACCTACCACTGCTATAAATGGCATCTTTCAGGGCGTCATCCTCACCGATGCCGTCAGCCAAGTACGACTTCGCTTCAGGCCGTATGCAAGATACTCCTGGATAGCCTACGCATTCTGGACGATGGTTCTGCTGGTACTGGCGTCTCAATTTGCGAATCAAAATCGGAACTCTGCAAGAAGGGTACCCGCCAAGACAAGCGACGGGCTGCCTCAATTGCGGCGCGACGACTAGTGCATCGAGAGGGCTAGCGCAGCATCAGGCCCGCTCGATCGCAACAGTCAGTTCCGATATCACATAATCCTGCTGCTCGGCGGTGAGACCGAGCCACATTGGCAAGCGAATGAGGCGACTTGCGATACTGTCCGTCACATTGAGTGCACCATGCGACCTTGCATAGCGGGCGCCTCCTGGCGCCGAATGTAACGGGACGTAGTGGAAAACGGCATTGATATTACTGTCCGCGAGATGATGCAGGACTCTCTGTCGATCGATTTCCGGCGCCACCAGCACGTAGTACATATGTGCGTTGTGTTTGCACTCGGCCGGTATCACTGGACGACGGATGGCGCCCGTGCGCGCCAGGCCGCCCAATCGTTCATGATAGGCATCCCACAACGACAGACGACGCGCGGTCAGGTTGCCAGCCTCTTCAAGCTGCGCCCAGAGAAATGCTGCGGTCATTTCGCCCGGCAGAAACGAAGAGCCCACTTCCTGCCAAGTGTACTTGTCAACCTCTCCGCGGAAATATCGACTCCGATCGGTGCCCTTCTCCCGAATGATTTCGGCGCGCAGCGCGAGGGCTGGATCATTGACGAGAAGAGCGCCCCCTTCACCGGAAATCACGTTCTTGGTTTCATGAAAGCTAAAGGCACCAAGGTCCCCAATGCTGCCGAGGGCACGTCCCTTGTAGCTTGCCATCACACCTTGCGCGGCATCTTCCACAACACGAAGCCCATGACGTCGGGCGATATCCGTGATCGTGTCCATCTCGCACGACACCCCGGCATAGTGAACCGGTACGATACCTCGCGTACGGGGCGTAATCGCTGCTTCGATCAGTCGCTCGTCAAGATTGAGCGTATCTTCGCGAACGTCCACGAATACCGGTACCGCGCCACGAAGGACAAAGGCATTGGCCGTCGACACAAATGTGTACGAGGGCATGATGACTTCATCGCCGGGCTGGAGATCCATTAGCAGTGCTGCCATCTCCAGTGCTGCCGTACAAGAGTGCGACAACAACGCCTTCGCCGTATGTGTCTGGCTCTCGATCCAGCCATGACACCGTCTGGTGAATGGTCCATCGCCAGCCAGCTTCCCGTTCATATGGGCTTCAGCGATGTAGTGCAGTTCCCGGCCAGTCATGTGGGGCCGATTGAAGGGGATACGAGCGGAATTATTCATGGATATATGACTGTGCTGGTACTAGACCCTCTTCCGGGCCACAACGAGCCGAGAGCCGCCTACCGGAAAATTGACCCCCAGACGCACAAACAGCCGTTCAACCGCAAGAACCCCTTCGAGCGCTCGATTTAGCGCGGGTGCAATGTTGAACTCGGCCAAGGGATCGAAAGGCTTGTCGTTACCTGTCTTGCGACGGGACAGCATCATTGCAGGCAATAGCAGCGATGTAAACGATGTCGATCGCACGACGTCAAACCCAGCTCGATCGAGCTTGTCGCGCAACTCGCCGGCTTCGTATCGACGCACGTGACAGGCGTACGCATCGGATTCGCTCCAGAGCCATGGATGCTGCGGCACCGTCAGCACTATGCCACCGCCCGGTTTGAGCGCCTGCCAGAAGTTTCGCAGCACGAACTCGTCTTCCTCAATATGCTCGATGACATCAAAAGAGGCTACGACATCAAACTCCTCGACATATGGAATACGCCGCGCGTCCATCTGCACAAACCGCGCGTGCTTCACACGCTTGGCCGCAAAAGACAGTCCGTCGATAAAGATCTCGCTGCCGGTGAGTTGCGTCGACGTAAACGCCTTCGCGATGCCTGAAAGGACGAATCCGGTACCGCATCCGACTTCAAGCAGGGAATCCGGCTGGCCAAAATATTTGCGCAATGCCCAGCCAACAAGAGCATTGCGGGCACGAAACCAGAAATTCCCCTCCTCCAGCCGTACTAGAGTCGCAAAGTACTCCGCCTTGAAACCACCGCCGGCGGCAGCCATGTCAGGCGCCCAGGCGAGTATGCCGCGAAGGTCCTGGGGTTGGAATGCACATGCGGGACATGCCGCGACCGTGGTCGGATAATGTGTACCGCATTGAGGACATGCGATCATGATGGGAGTATTGACGTGCTATGCGGAAAGACAAACAGTCTGTACATGATGAACAGAAATCCTGCTACCACGAACACTGCTACGGCCTGAACTAGCTGGTGCGGGTAGCCAAGATGGTCCGAAAATACACGGAGCATCGCAAAATTGAGGCCGTACCCCATGCAGTGCGTGATCCAGTAGCGCACCAGACTTGGAAGCGCTTTTCCCTTATGAGAGAAAGCCCATTTGCGGTTTCCTACGAATCCGATCAACGCGCCGATGGAGTATAGCAGCGACATCGCAATGAGCGGCGGCACTCCCAGCCAGGTTACGAGTATGTAGACTCCATAACCACAGGCATTACTGACCAGGCCTATGAGGGCATAGCGGAACAGCGTCGGGAACAGCGCCCTACCACGCACGGTCATAGACTGCGAGACCGAATCCCGATTTACCATATCCATTTCCGTTGTAAAGCATCAGCCAACGTCCCTTGTGTTCGAACACATAAGGGTATTCAATCATTTCCGAGTCCCAGCCCGATTCGGAAACATCGATGCCGGTGCCTTCCAGACGCAGGTCCCACTGGTCACCGCAGGCGCTACGCGCATAACCAATTCGGTACGTCGTATTGTTGCCCGGTCGGTATGAAAACCACATGTGATAACCGTCTGCATCAGACATTACTGTAGGGCGCGAAAACGCCTGCGCCACTCCCAGAGCAAAAGGCACCGCAGTCCCAGTCTTCCGCCAGTTATGTCCATCGCTGGAATTGGCCCCTTTGATGACGTGTACCATTTCGTCATTACCGGCATTCCACGTCGTAGTTGACCCGTACCACATGCGATAGGTGCCATCGCGCTCCCTTCGCACCCAGGGATACGAAAGGCTGATCGGATCCTCGTGGTCAAGCGGCATCAGCGCCGACTCGCCAACCAGACTAAGGGACCAGTCCTCACTGAGGTGCAAGCAACCGACCTCGCCAAACCAGTGACCGCCGTCCGGGCATTGCCATCCCATGAACAAGACAAATCGCCTGCCATCGACCTCATACCAATTGCCGATGCTGACACCTTGCGAATAGAACGTTCCCGGATCGCCATGTTCAAAGACAGGCCGGTCATGCACGTAGACTGTGGTACCCCGCACAACGTCCACATCAACAAAGCCAACCGAGGACCGGTCCATTTCGTCACGGCCACTGTAGAAAACCCGATAGACATCGCCATGCAGCAAAACTGGCAGCGGATTTGCTGCATGCGTGGCGAGTTTCGGATGCACACCCTGTGGCAAATAGAGCTGCCCAACCTTCTGCCAACCCATGCTAGATCTTCTTCAAACGAGTACTGGGTACCCGGGAACGCTCAGTTGCTTCGCCCACATAAACGCCTTCGGGTTCGGCATCCGCCAGCAGTAATGCCCCGGCACCAACCACACATCTGGCGCCAACCTTGATGTGATCGCGCAATGTTGCGTTGACCCCAATGAAGCACTGCTCGCCGATCTCAACGCCGCCAGACACCACGATGTGCGAGGCAAGAAAGCAATGATCTCGTACCGTTGAGTGATGACCGATATGGTTACCGCTCCACAGCGTGACATTGTTGCCGATTTCAACAAACGGTTGAATTGTGTTGTCTTCCAGAATCAGACAGTTGTCACCAATCCGACCTGCGTTGAGAACGGTCGCGTGGGGACTGATGTACGAAGCCAGGCGATAACCCATGCTTTTTGCCGCCTCGTATTTTTCCTTGCGCACTGCGTTGAGCTTCGCGTAACTCAAGGCAACAAACATGTCGTAGCCTTCCGGTGAATAGCTGGCGTCCACCTCTTCAAATGGCACGACAGGCAACCCCCGAAACGTCGCGCCCTGTACATAAGTGGCGTCTACGGTAAAGGCCACTGGCTCATAGTCTGAAAATCGACTGAAATAGAACCAGGCGATGTCAGCGATATCACCGGTGCCAAAGATCACGAGCTTCCGCTTCATGATGCCTTTCTCACAATCATCGTGAATTCATAGAGACCATAGTCGTGAAGCAACGCGACCTGGCGCGAATACTTACGCTTGCAAAGATCAAACAGCCGGCAGGGGTCCGCATAGTAGAGATCCGGGCGCATCTTGTCCGCATCCGAATAGGACGTCAGACAATTGAAGGCAAATCCAAGGCGACTGGTTTGCGCAAGCAGATCGAGCGTCGACTCAAGGTACCTCGACCATTCTTCGTCCGAACGTCCAAGTCGAACATTGAAGATGCCGCTGGCCACACCAAAGTCGGCGATAGTGTCCGGAGCGTCAGCCATCAGGAAACGAGCGCGCCCGTCATCGCTGAACCGCTGCCGCGCGGCGTCGATCATGGCTTCGGAAATGTCTACACCGAGATAGCTGACCTCGGCATGATGGCCGCGCAGATATTCATACAGTGCGCCATACCCGCATCCAAGATCATTGATACTGAAAGATCCATTTCCATCGATAAGGGTGCACAACTCCCGGAAACGAAGCGATTGTGACGCCTCTCCATTCCAGTCGACACCCCGCGCGTTGGCGCCGTGCTCGGCAAGCTTGCCGGAATAATAGTCGGCAACGTCCGCCAGCAAAGGCGCATTGTTTTGAGTCATGCCGCCACCCTTTTTTCATCTGCCACCGGCGTCGCTTCGAAATAGAGTACCAACGCACGCTCCGATCGGGAGAACAATTTCTGCAGCTGATAAAGCGGATACATTGTGTATTCGTTGAGGACCATGCGTAAGACATTCGGAAATGTCGTCTTGTAGGGGACCTGACGGCGCCCAGATTGCTTCGTACGCTCAAGTGCCGACAATGAGAGTTTCTGTCGCTCGCTGCGACTCACCAAAAAATTCGAAACGGGCAGCAACCAGTTCGACACCGGGAACGTCAGACCGGCCAAATGCCGCAATGCCCAGCCGTTGGCGACAGTCAGGTCACGCAGTGTGTGCCGGGTGTACCGCCTGCAGTGTCCTGCAATATCGTCTTCGATACCCCAATGCCTCGGGGACGACGGGACAAGTCCGATCATGCGCCCGCCTTTGGCCAATCGCGCCAGCGAGCGCCGCATGAATGCGGACTCCTGATCGTCATCGAGATGCTCCATGACCATGCACGAAATCACCAGATCGACCGGAGTGCCGGGCGTCGACGCCACATAGTCCTCATTCACCGCCACAAAACGATGCTCGGCAATTTCCTGTGCGAATCGCTCTTGCAAAGAGCTGACAGTCTGCGCCTCGAGGTCGTAGGAGCATCCTGTCCACCCTTGATTCAACAACAGTTGGGTAATTTCGCCCGCGCCCGGACCAATCTCAACGAACCTCCCCGGAGGGATCTCCCGCAGACGCTCCTTCAGATACATCAACTGCAACAACGTACCCGGGGGCAATACTGCAGGGCCTCGGCGTTGTGCATTCTGCAATGTGACCTTCATACTCCCCTCCCTTCGCACACTTTAACTGGTCGCCTTGCTCTCTCGGGAGGCAAGATAGGCATCGACAGATGTCGGCTCCGGGTAATTAAAGCCCAGCAGATCCCGCGCCTCCGGCGACAGTGTCGCCGCGTCCAGGTGGCCGGCTAACCGGATCTGCTGTTTGAAGAATGGGATGGTGAAGACATGATTGACTGCGCGACGTGGCAAGGCAGTACGATTCACTCCACCCGTATGGAAGACCATGCAGTCAAGCACGATGAACGATCCTGCCTTCGCTGCAATCTGCACCTTGTTTCGCTGCACATAGCCATCCGACCCCAGTTCCTCGCTCTTGTGAGAGGCTGGGAGCACAAACGTCGCACCGTTCTCCATCGTGAAGTCATTAAGACAGAATAACGCATTGATTGCCAATGGGCGGCTCGACACAAAATGCTGGTACGGCAGGTCGCGATGCCATTTACCTTGGCTGTATTTTTCTTGCGGCGGGTTGATGATGCCGTTCTGCTGATTCAGGATGAACTTTCCTTCGATGAGCAACCGCAGCGTAGCCAGCAAATGCTCGTTCATGGCTAGACGCAGGAACACATCTTCACCATGCGTCAGCAGGGCCCGTATTGTGTGGAATTCGTCGAGCGCGCGCAGGCGCGTCGCGCCAAAGGCTTCGATATAACGATTGCGAACGTGCTCGAAAGCGTCGGACAAGGCTTCAACTTCGCTCTGGGTGCAAGCGTCCTCGAGAACGGCGTATCCGCGCTCGCGTACCTCTTCCGCGACAGACTCATAGCGCGATCCGCTCTCGCGTTGCCTCAGTACGCCGTACGATTCGACTGAACTGCTCATGGTTGCATCTCCGCAATGCTGTCGCAACGATTGCTCCGGTAGACGTGCCTGACAATCGAATAGGGACGACGCTTGACCTCCGAAAAGATCTTGGCAATATATATGCCCTGAATTCCCATGAAAAAGATGATCAGCCCCGAAAACAGCCAGATTGAAGCAACGATCGATGTGTAGCCATCCGGTGGCGATGAAATGAAGAAATAACGGAGAATCAGATAGGCAATGTAGAGCAGCGCGGTCAGCGAGATGAACAACCCCGAGTAGAAAGTGAACACCAGCGGAAGGCTGCTAAAAGACGTCACCGCATTGACAAGATGACTGAACTTCCGGGAGAACGAATAGGTCGTCGGACTCGAGGAGTGCTTCTTGACGAGGTGCCGATGTTGCGCGAACCCCGTAATAATCCACAATCCGCCAATATTGAGTTCCCGCTCGCGATGCAGCAGCAACGCATCGACGTATCGCCGCGACATGAGCCTCGCGGTGACGATATTGTTAGGTTGCCGGATACCGGTTAGAGCCCGAAAGAGTCGATAGAACAGGTCGCCGGTAATTTTCTCGGCCACTCCGCCCTTGCGGTTGGCCTGTACGCCGTACACCACGTCACAAGCCTCGGCCGTCATCTGGGCCTGGAATGGCAAAAGCCATTCTGGTTCTTCTTCGAGATCACTATCGATTAAGAAAACCTGCTGCCCCTTGGCATGAGCCAGCCCGGTCATCATCGCCTTATGGTGGCCGAAATTGCGGGACAGGTCCACGACGACCACCCGCGAGTCGTGACGACTGAGTTCAATGGCGAGTTCAAGACTATTATCCAGCGAACCATCGTTCACAAAGACAAGCTCGAAATCCTCCCCAGCGACTTGCCGTGCAGCGTCGCTGGCGCGTCGATGAAACTCGCCGATATATGGCGCCGATTGATAGAGCGTTGCAACAATCGATAGCTTCATGAATTTACATGCTTCATATATTGCGACGATGTCCTGCCACAATTAAACAGCAGATCAAGAATGGTTACACCATGGGTGAATTCACCCCATTGCTGCGGATACTCTGGATAGCCCGTATAGTCAAACCATTCGAGCCCGATGCTGTGCGCATTGAACACTGCTTCGTCGATATAGTCCTTCGCGGATGGCCCGGAAACATATGTAGTGCCGCCCGCTTGTGCGCACAAATCAGCCAACCGCTCGGTTTTTCCGTCGACGAGCTCGTAGTCCGATGACCACGTAAGCCTGGTATGAATGCCCAAATATCGGCAAACTTCCTCGAGTAGCGTCCGGTTCAATTGCGACAGATACTCATGCTCGGCCTCGAGATAAATCGGCCGCAGCCATGTCGCAACCTCGTCAAAACATGCTGCGCGCCGGTAGTTCTGCTCGAGCGTTTTCCAATGTGCTTGTGCCCAACCGGAGCTGGCCTCGATCAGAGTTTCCCGTATCTTCTGCTCGTAGCGCCCCTTGACCTGAACCGGAACCGTTAGCCATTGTACGCCCTGGGGCGTCTTGATCTGGTTACGATTGCGCCAGTCCCGGCGCGTATATTGCATATCGTCGTAAATAATAAATTCGTCGACGCTTGCGATCATGTCGAAATATCCCTTCCACGGAATATAGTTCGACTGAAGAATGGCAACCTTTTTCATGCGGCGTGGTTCATGGGTTTATTCCGGCATTGATACACCTTCCCGAAAACCCTTGGAGAAATGCTGCGTACGGCGATTGCAGCAGAAATGGGACTCACAGGAGTGAGTACCGGCGAGAGGGGTTGAACGGCAAGAACCTGCCTGCGCCGGCACGGTGGTCGTATTCTATCCGAATCGATCCTGGCGGCACCCGAGAACAGAGGGTTTTCCGCCTCGTGGCGCCAACCGCCCGAGACAGTAGTCAAAAGTCCTCGAATGGCACTGCCTGCGCCAGTACTGCCATGACCACCCCGCCTGGCCATGCCATCCCCCGATGCCGATGCCGATGCCGATGCCGATGCCGATGCCGATGCCGATGCGGATGCGGATGCGGATGCGCATCGTGCATTTAGCAACCCCTCGGTCCTTCAATCCGTCGATTCCGACACGGCATGTTTCGTTTCTGCGGACACGAGCGCCGTCCGACCGCCGTGAAAGAAACCTGCGACACTGACAGCCGCCTCGCGCCGCCCCTCCACCAAACACACCACCACTTCTCTCGCCGCCTCCGCCAGCTCCCGCCGGCTCGCCGTCCCGGCCAGCAGCTGCGGCCCCAGCGTCAGCCTGACATTGATGGGAGGCGACTTGAGGATGGCATTCAGACAATCCAGCAGCGATAGATCGTCGATATAGGCCGGGGCGAGCGTCGGCTTGCCGGTGGCGCCATCCAGGTAGCTCAAACCCATCGGCTGGACCGGCAGTCCTGCGGACAAGGGCGCCTGCATCAGATTGGCATGGAAGGGCAACACCTTGCTGCCATCGGTGGTCGTGCCTTCCGGGAACACGCACACCAGGTCGCCCTGACGCATGACATCGGCGATGTGGTGCAGTACCCGATGTGCGTCACGTTTGCTGGCACGTTCGATGAAGATCGTACCAGTCTTGTCACAAAGCCAGCCGATCAGCGGCCAGCTGCGTATTTCAGATTTCGCGACGAAGCGCACCGGCTGCCAGCTGTGGATAACGTAGATGTCCAGCCACGAGATATGGTTCGACACCAGCATGGCGCCGCGCGGTGCCGCTCCGCCCGGGGCCATGCCCTCGACTTCCACCTGGATGCCGCAGATAGCAAGCAGTTTGCGCGACCAGTCCCGGATCAGCCGCTCGCGCAGGTGAGCGCTCGCCCACGGGAAGACCGTTGCGCAGACCAGCATCCCGCGCAACAGGTGAAATCCCAGCCGCAGCTTGCGTAACCAGATCATCTTCAAACCCTGGTAGCCTTTCAGGCGATCGGCAAGCCGCCGGTCAACGCTGCTCGTACACGACCTGGCCGTCGACCAGGGTCATGCGCACGCGCCCTTCCATCTCGTAGCCGAGCCATGGCGAATTCTTGCCCTGGCTCTTCAGTGCCGAACGCTCCACTTTCCACATCTGCTTCGGATCGAAGATGCAGATGTCCGCGGCATTGCCTGCGGTCAGCGATCCGGCGTGCAGGCCGATGACGCGGGCGGGTTCGCTCGTGATGCGGGCCAGCGCCTTGACCAGCGGCACGTTGTGCTCGGCGGCCCAGCGCAGTGTCAACGGCAGCAGCAATTCCAGGCCGGTGGCGCCCGGCGTGGCTTCGGCGAAGGGCAGCAGCTTCTCGTCGTCGTCCACAGGAGTGTGGTCCGAACACAACGCATCGATGGTGCCGTCGGCCAGCGCCGCCACGATGGCGTCGCGGTCGCGGCCGCTGCGCAGCGGCGGCGTGAAGCGCATCTGGCTGTTGAAGAAGCCGATGTCCATGTCGGTCAGCGACACATGGTGGATGTTCACGTCGCAGGTGACCGCCAGGCCTTCCTCGCGGGCCTGGCGCACCAGTTCCAGCCCGGCCGCCGAAGACAGGCGGCACAGGTGAACGCGCGCGCCGGTCGCACGCATCAGTTCGAAGATCGTATGCAGGCGCACCGTTTCGGCGATCACCGACACGCCGGACAGCCCCAGCCGCGACGCCACCGCGCCGCTGGCCGCCACGCCGCCGCCCAGGAACGGATCCTCCGGGCGCAGCCACAGTGTGAAGCCGAACGTCTGCGCGTATTGCATCGCGCGCTGCAGCACCTTGGTGTCCTCGATCGGCATCTCGGCCTGGCTGAAGCCGACGCAGCCGGCCTCCGTCAGCTGGCCCATCTCGGTCAGCGCCTGGCCCTTCAGCCCCACAGTCAGCGCGCCCAGCGGATAGACGTGCGTCTGGTTCAGCCGGCGCGCGCGGAACTTGAGCATTTCCACCAGGCCGGGCTCGTCGAGCACGGGATCGGTGTCGGGCGGGCACACCAGGCTCGTCACGCCGCCGGCGGTGGCTGCGGCCACCTCGGATTCGAGCGTCGCCTTGTATTCGTAGCCCGGCTCGCGCAGGCGCGCGGACAGATCCACCAGGCCCGGGCACACGATCAGGCCACGGGCATCAATGGTCTTGTTGGCGTTGAAATCGGCAGGCGCCTGGCCCACGGCGACAATCTTGCCGGCGGCGATATACAGGTCCTGTTCGGCGTCGACGTTCGCGGCCGGATCGATCAGGCGGCCACCCTGGATGCGGATCTTCATGTCTTCTTGCGATGTGCGGTTCGTTATATCCAAGGTGCTGCTCAGTCGTTGTTGCCCGCCACAATGCCCATCACGGCCATGCGGACTGCGATGCCGAAGGTCACCTGGTTCAGGATGACCGACTGCGGGCCATCGGCCACTGCGGAGTCGATCTCCACGCCGCGGTTCATCGGGCCCGGGTGCATCACGATGGCATCGGGCTTGGCCAGCGCCAGGCGCTCCGACGTCAGGCCATAGGCCTTGAAGTATTCCTGCGCCGACGGCAGCAGCGCGCCGCTCATCCGCTCGTTCTGCAGGCGCAGCATGATCACCACGTCTACGCCCTTCAGGCCCTCTTCCATGTTGTGGAAGACGCGCACGCCCATCTGCTCCAGCCCGGACGGCAACAGCGTGCGGGGACCGATCGCGCGCACTTCGGGCACGCCCAGCGTGGTCAGCGCGTGAATGTCGGAACGGGCCACGCGCGAGTGCAGGATGTCGCCGACGATAGCTACCGTCAGGTTCGTGAAGTCCTTCTTGAAATGCCGGATCGTGTACATGTCCAGCAGGCCCTGCGTCGGGTGCGCGTGGCGGCCGTCGCCGGCGTTGATCACGTGGACGTGCGGTGCCACGTGTTCGGCGATCAGGTACGGCGCGCCCGAACTGGCATGGCGCACCACAAACATGTCGGCCGACATCGCCGACAGGTTGTTGATGGTGTCCAGCAGCGACTCCCCCTTGCTGGTCGACGACGCATTGATATTGAGGTTCAGCACGTCCGCCGACAGGCGCTTGGCGGCGATCTCGAACGTCGTGCGTGTACGCGTGGAGTTCTCGAAGAACAGGTTGAACACGCTCTTGCCGCGCAGCAGCGGCACCTTCTTCACGTCGCGGTCGGAGTCAGACAGCGAAACGAACTGGCTGGCGGTGTCGAGGATGTGCGTGATCATGTCACGCGACAGCCCCTCGATCGACAACAGGTGCTTGAGCTCTCCGTTCCGGGTGAGCTGCGGGTTTCGGAACATCTTGGTCATGGCAGGTGGGTCGGGCGCGGGTTCGGTCTGGCGGGTTCGGTCTGGATACGGCTTCGGTGCTTGACGTTCTGATGGCGTCTCGGGTTGACACTCAGGTGCGCGCTTCGGTGGCAAAGGCAAAGCGCGTCGCGGCGCCTTCGCCCTGGCGCGACAACACCAGCGTCTTGTCCTGGGGCAGCTCGACGGTGGCCGCGGCATAGTCGGCAGCGAACGGCAGTTCGCGCCCGCCACGGTCCGCCAGCACGGCCAGCGCCACGCGCGCCGGCCGGCCATAGTCGAACAGCTCGTTGACGGCGGCGCGGATCGTGCGGCCGGTGGCCAGCACATCGTCGATCAGCAGGACATTGCGATCTTCCACGGAAAACGGCAGCGTGGTCGGCTGGGCCTGGCTGTGCAGCCCCTTCTTTGCGTAGTCGTCGCGGTGGAAGGCCACGTTGATCACGCCGTGCTCGCCCAGCTTCAGGTCTGCCGCCAACCGTTCGGCTATCCAAGCGCCACCGGAATGGATGCCCGCCACGGACCAGCGCGCGCGGTCGCTGGACGGCATCAGGGCCTGGGCCTGGTCGCGCAGCGCGTGATATAGCGCCTCGGCGTCGGGGGTAGAGGTCTGAGTCATAGCGGGATTTCGTCGAAATACTGTTGCAGGATGATCCGGGCGGCCTCGGCGTCCAGCGCGCCGCGCTTTGCCCCGGCCATCGAGGCGGCGCGCGACGAATAGCGTTCGTCCACCCAGTCCACGGGCAGGTTGAACCGCCCGTTCAATTGGTTGCCAAAGCGGCGCGCAAGCCGCATCGACGCCTGTTCCGCGTCATCGGGTCCGGCTTCGGGGTTGACCGGCATGCCGACCACCAGCCGCACCGGCGACCATTCCTGGATCAGCGCGCCAACCGCGTCAAAGCGGGCCTCGACCGTCACATTTGGGAGTATGGTGAGCGCGCGGGCCTGCCGGGTGATGAAATTCCCAAGTGCCACGCCGATTTTTTTCTCGCCATAGTCGAACGCGAGCACCGTGCCGTCGCGGGGCGTCTCGCGCCCCGCCTGCTCAGGCATGCCCGGCTTCGCCCGACAGCATCGTCACGTCGATGCCAAGCAGGCGCACGGCTGCCGCGAAGCGTTCTTCGGGCGGCACGCTGAAAATGATTTCGGGATCGGCCTGGACAGTCAGCCAGCCGTTGCGGCTCAGTTCTTCCTCGAGCTGCCCGGCGCCCCAGCCCGCGTAACCGAGCGTCAGCAGGAACCGGTGCGGGCCGCTGCCGTTGGCCACGGCTTCGAGCACGTCCTTGGATGTGGTCATTTCCAGCCCGCCGGGGACCGCCAGCGACGACACGTAGATGCCGACCGGGTCATGCAGCACAAAGCCGCGCTCGGTTTGCACCGGGCCGCCGAAGTAGACCGGCTGGTGGGCAACAGGCTGGATTTCGAGCTTGAGATCGATCTTGTCGAACAGCGTGGCCATGTCGATGTCGATCGGCCGGTTGATCACCAGGCCAAGCGCGCCACGCTCGTTATGCTCGCAAAGGTAGACAACGGAACCCGAAAACGTCGGATCGGCCATGCCAGGCATGGCAATCAGGAACTGATTGGTGAGATTGATAGAAGCTTCGGGCGTCGCCATGGCTTGCATTCTACCAAATCGCACCCCGGCTGCTGCGGAAAACTTCTGCCCGCACGCGCACTTTACGGCGCCCGCCCAGCGCGCCTCAGTCGCCAGCCGACTTCAGCGCCACCATGTCTTCAGGCGTCAGCCAGCGCCATTCGCCCAGCGCCAGCGCCGGGTCCAGCCGCAGGCCGCCGATGGCGCTGCGATTCAGGGCCGTCACATGGTTGCCGGTGGCTGCCACCATCCGCTTGACCTGGTGATACTTGCCCTGCAGCAGCGACAGCCGCAGGCTGCGCTCGCCGGTGGCCTCGCAGGCATGCGCGGCAATCGGGCCAGGTTCGTCGTCCAGTTGCACGCCGGCACGCAACGCTTCCACCTGCTCGGGCGTCACCGGATCGAACGTGGTCACCTCGTACACCTTGGGCACCTGCTTCTTCGGCGACGTCTGGGCGTGGATGAACTGGCCGTCGTCGGTCAGCAGCAGCAGGCCCGTGGTGTCGTGATCGAGCCGCCCCACCGCCTGCACCTCGCGCTGGCGCAGCGGCACCGGCAGCAGGTTGTAGACGCTGGGATGATGGCGCGGCCGCTGCGAGCATTCGTAGCCGGCCGGCTTGTTCAGCATCAGGTAGGCCTTGGTGCAGGCCAGCCATTCCTCGCCGTCGACGGTCAGGCGCAGGCCGTCAACCTCGAAGCGTGCACCCGGGTCTTCACACAGCACGCCGTTGACCTCAACCAGCCCGGCCTCCACCAGGTCGCCACAATAGCGGCGGGTGCCGAAGCCTTGGGATTGCAGGATGCGGTCGAGTGTAATGGCCATGAGTGATCTGGAAACTGCTTGTAAACGGTAGGGAAGTCTCTGGAGGCTATGTTAGGTTACGGCGATGTCGAGATTACCTTCCCCTGCGCCCGCACCGGGCGAACGTCTGCCTTACCGGATTGACCGGCAATTCGCGCGCGGCCTGGTCTGGTTCCGGCGCGACCTGCGCATGGACGACCACGCGGCGCTGCATTATGCCCTCAAGCACTGCCAACAGGTATGGTGCGTGTTCGTGTTCGACCGCGAAATCCTCGATCCGCTGCGCGAACGCGGGCTCAAGGCCGACCGGCGCATCGAATTCATCCTGAAATCGCTGGACCCGCTGCGGCAGGCGCTGGCCGATGCCGGCGGCGGTCTGATTGTGCTCGACGATTCGGCGCGCAATGCCATCCCGCGCCTGACGGCGGAACTCGATGCCGGGGCGGTGTTCGCGAACCACGACTACGAGCCCAGCGCCAAGGACCGCGACGCCACCGTGCGCCGTGCGCTGGCGGCGGATGGGCGCGAACTGTTCACGTTCAAGGACCAGGTGATCTTCGAGGCCAGCGAGATCCTGACCGGCCAGGACCAGCCGTTCAGCGTATTCACGCCGTACAAGAACGCGTGGCTGAAGGCGCTTCGGCCGTTCGACCTGCGCCCCTATCCGGTTGACACATACCGCAAAGCGCTGGCCCCGGTGCCGGCAGTGCACCGGAAGGCGCTGCCCACGCTGGAATCGCTGGGCTTTGCGCCCAGCAACCTCCAGGACATCGAGATGCCCACGGGCATGGATGGCGCCCAGGCGCTGTTCCGCGAGTTCCAAACCCGCATGGGCGATTACGGCCAGCGCCGCGACTTCCCGGCGCTGCGCGGCCCAAGCTACCTGTCGGTGCATCTGCGTTTTGGCACGATTTCGATTCGCGCGCTGGCGCGCACCGCGCACGAAGTCGTGCAACAGGGCGGCGCTGCCGCTGCCGGGGCCGCCATCTGGCTGTCCGAACTCATCTGGCGGGATTTCTATTTCATGATCCTGCACCACCACCCGCGTCTGGCAGAGGGCAAGTCGTACCACCCTGAATACGATGCGATCCGCTGGGTCGACCTTCATACCGGGAACGAGTATTTCGAGGCCTGGTGCCAGGCCCGCACCGGCTACCCGCTGGTGGACGCCGCCATGCTGCAGATCCGCCAGAGCGGTTACATGCACAACCGGCTGCGGATGGTCACGGCCAGCTTTCTGGTCAAGGACCTGGGCGTGGACTGGCGCCGTGGCGAGCAATACTTCGCCGATCAGCTCAACGATTTCGATTTCTCGGCGAACAACGGCGGCTGGCAGTGGGCCGCCTCGACCGGCTGCGACGCGCAGCCCTACTTCCGCATCTTCAACCCGGTCACCCAGTCGGAGAAATTCGACCCGCAGGGGCGCTTCATCCGCAAATACCTGCCGGTGCTGGCAAACCTGCCGGACAAGTACATCCATGCGCCATGGGCAGCCCCCGACGACGTGCTGGCCGCGGCGGGGGTGAAGCTTGGGGACAACTATCCCAAGCCGATCGTCCAGCACAAGGTGGCACGGATGGAGGCGCTGGAGCGGTACGCCGAGGCTCGCGCTGCCGAGAAAAGTGGGAAATAGCCGGAATTTGCCTTCGAATGGGTAGATCACCCCGGTGGCATAATCCTGCGTTTTCCGATATGCGAAGCGATGGATCTCTACTCAATCTGGCCAAGTGCAGCAGCCATCCTATGCTGCATGGCCCTGGTATGGCCGCAGCGCTTGTGGAGATTCCTAGATGAGACGGATTCGGCACCTAACAAGCGATATGTGACCGTAGACGGCCTGCGCGGATTTCTTGCGCTGGCGGTCGTGCTGCACCATTCCGTCATCAGCCGCCAGTTTCGCGATATTGGCAAATGGGACCTGCCGCCTTCAGCGTTCTATTCGATCGTCGGGCAGACCGGCGTCGCCATCTTCTTCATGATTACGGCCTTTCTGTTCTGGGGACGCCTTCTCGACCAGGGAAGCCGCACGGACTGGTTTGCGCTGTACTGCAACCGGTTCTTCCGTATTGCCCCGCTGTACTGGGTGGTGGTCGCGCTCGTGCTCCTGATTGTCGGTATCAAGACAGACTTCCAGCTGGCCGTGAAGGCGGGCGATCTGACAAGCCAGATTTCAAAATGGCTGCTGCCTGGCGTCCTGCAGGAACTGCCGCCCATCAACAGCTACGCAGATACACACACGATCTCCGCTGGCGTCACTTGGACGCTTTACTACGAGTGGCTGTTCTATTTTTCCTTGCCGTTCCTCGCAATGGCGGCCGTCCGGCGCTCATGGACAGGATTTCTGCCGGCCTGCATCTGGCTTGTCATGGTGGCGCCCGAGGTACTCTCCGACAAGTTCTACCGCAACGTGGTGATGATGTTCGCCTTTGGCATGATTGCGGCCAGCTTCGTGCGCCGCAAACCGGAATTCGTCGGCGATAGCGCGGTAAAATCGGTTGCTGCGCTGTTGCTGCTGGCCTATCCGCTCCTGGCCAGGTCCTCGGTGTACGAATGGAAATCCATCATGCCGCTTGGCCTGTTTTTCATCCTGGTCAGCAGTGGCGCATCGCTGTTCGGACTGCTGAAGTTGCGCAGCGCGATCCGGCTGGGCACTGTCAGCTATGGCATCTACCTGCTGCAGGGGATCGTCATCACCGCGATTCACGCTCCCGCCGTACTGGGAGATTTTGCCCGGCAAGACCCCACGCACTTCTGGCTGTCCGCGATTGCCATCATGCTGACGCTGGTTTGCGTCGCGGCGGCGTCCTATCACTTTATCGAGCGACCTAGCATCCGCTTTGGCAAACGACTCGTCGCCTGGCACAACCGCCAGGAGGCGCTTGCCGCCGGGACGGCATCGGGCCAGACGACCCGATAACGTCCAACGCTCAGGCCGCCAGCATTGCGCTTTCGCGATAGTGTTTCTGGGCTTCCTCAGGGCGGTCCGTTTCCTCGAACAGCCGGGCCAGCGCCAGGTGCGCGCGCACGCAGATGCGCGGCTGCGCGTCGCGGTCGGCATACCGCAGCGCGCGTTCGAAGCTCGACTGCGCCTTGCCCCACAGTTGCTCGCCCAGGCACAGCACGCCAAGCGTGTAGTACAGATCGGCATCGTTCGGATGGTCGACCAGCCACTTTTCGGCCTGCTGAATCTGCGGCAGCGCCTTGCCCGGCTCGGCGCAATCGGCGTAGCGCTGCACCAGCCGGCTGTCCCAGTTGACCTTCAGGGCTTCCTCTACGATCCGGCGCGCCTCGTTCTGGCGGTTCAGCGCCGAGAAATAGCGTGCGGCCTGTTCTGCGATCCGCACCGCGTGCCGTTCGTCGGCCGACAACGAGCGCCAGAAGTGGTAGAGCGACTCCGCGTCATGGCGGCGTTCCTCGAGCATCGCTTCCACGGCCATCTGCTTGAGGCGCAGCGCCAGCACCGGGTGCAGCGCGTTGCGCTTTTCCAGCGACCGGGCCAGGCGCAGGACCTCGGTCCAGTTCTTCAGGTGCTGGTGCGCACGCAGCGCGATCCGTTGCACGTGAATCTGGCGTCCGCCTTTTTCCTGCAGCAGGGCGATGGTTTCCAGCGCGCCCTCGGGGTCGCGGGCATCGACCAGCAGTTCGGCCATCGACACCAGACGGGCCTGCTCGCGTTCCGGATCGGTCACCTGTGACATCCAGGCGTCGCGGCGTTCCGACTCCTGCATCCGGTGCGCGGCCCGCGCGCCCACCAGCGCGGCAGTCTGCGCCTGCTCGGGCCACGACTGGGCTTCCTTCGCCGCGCGCTCGGCACGGGCAAAGCGGCCGGCGAACAGGTTTTCGATCGATTCGCGCAGTGCGGCCTGGGCCTTGCTCATGCGGCTTCGCTCACGGTACGCGGCCGCCCGGCGGGGCATCTCAGACAGATGCCGCATGGTGGACATGACGGTCCAGACCACGAAGAACACCAGCAGCAGCAGTGCCAGCGTCAGGTTCAGCGACATCTCGACGCGGTACGGCGGATAGAACAGCACCACGTTGCTGTGGTTGAACTGCGTGAACAACGCCAGCCCCACTGCGCCGCCAAACAGGACGGCCACCCAGAAAAGCAGTCGCATGCGGCTACTCCTTCTTCAGGGCGCGCAGCGCGCCTAGGCTTTCGGCCATGGTCGGCAGCGACACGCTCACCGCGCTGGCCTGCGACTGCTTGAGCAGCGTCAGCACGCCCTGCACGCGGCGCGAGCGGGTATCGAAATAGCGGCCGATCATGGCCTGCGCGGCGGCCAGGTCGTTGCGGAAGACCGGTTCGTTGCGCGACAGCAGCGCCAGCCGTGCGTTGAGCAGCCGCAGCTTCACGTTCTCGCGCAGGAACCAGCCCTGGTCGCCGGACAGCAGCAGCGCGTTGGTGTCGTCCACCTTGCGCACACGGATTACCTGGCCCAGTTCGGACAGCACGTAGTCCCACGAGCGGGTCAGGAAATTGCCCGTGGCGGCAGGGGCCGACGCGGCGCCCTTGGCATCGGTCCTGGCCGGCTTCTCGTTCTCGCCCGGCACGCGGTCGAGCATGCGTTCCCCGGACAGCAGCGGCAGCGCGTCGATCTGGTTGATCGATTCGTCCAGCTTGATGGCCGCGCCGGTCAGGTCCGTATCGGGCACCGCCTTCATGCGCGCGATGTCGCGGGCGATGGCGCGGCGCAGCTGGTTGTACTGCGGCTTGTCGGCGCGTGCCAGACGCGCGTCAGCACTCTGCAGCGCCGACAGCGCCACCTGAACATTGCCCGTCAACTGGAGCTGCTGTCCGGCATTGGTCAGCAATTGCTGAATTTCGGCGATTTCCCAGTCATCGCGGTTGCGCATCAGGTCCTGGTAGACCTGCTCCAGCGCGGCCTGCTTGTCGCGGGCTTCCACCACCTGACCATCGAGCGCGCCGACCTTGGCCTGCAACTCCTTGACCGTGTCCTGGGCATTCTTGGACAGCACGCGCGTTTCCTGCACCAGCGCATCGTTGCTCTGCTGGCGCCGTGCAAGTTCCTGGGTCAGGTGTTCCACGCGCATCTGCAGCCAGAAGAAGCCGCCAGCGATGGCCAGGACCAGGACGACGGCGACCACCCACCAGGCGGCCATGCCGCGACGGGCGCCGGCGTGCCCAGCGGGCGCATGCGTAGTAAAAGACGTGCCGGCACCACCGGATGGTGCGGCCTGGCTAGACGAGGGGGACGTAGTCTCTGGCGTCACGCGTTCGACCTTCGTTGTCGTGGGTCCTGTGGACCCTGTTGATTCTGTGGCTGCCGGTGCGGGCGCGGGCACCGGTGCGACCAGCACCGGCGGCTCTACCGGGACAGGCGCCGGCACCACTGGCTCGGGCGCCGCAGGGCCCGCGTGGGCATTGCCCCATTGCGTACATGCGGCCAGCAGGCCGGCATCGCCGGGCGCGGCGGGCATCACGTGCGCAAAACCCAGCGCCTGGGCCTGCGCCGCAATTCTCGCATGCGGCGCAATGCACTGCATCTGCTTCAGGCGTTCGTGTTGCTGGGGCGACAGGTGCAGGCGCGCCAGCGCATCGAGGTTGCGGACGGCTTCGGAACTGGTCAGCAGCCAGGCATACGGCGGCGCGTCGGGCTTGAGGCTGTCGCGCACGGCCTGCCACTGCATGCCGGTCGGCTCGGGCAGAGTGCGGCTGTAGGCTTCCACGGCATCCACCGTAGCGCCAGCTTCGCGCAGGCGGTCGCCCAGCCAGTCGCGGCCGCCGTTGCCGCGGATGATCAGCACGCTGCGGCCCGCGAACGCGCCCGGCGTGGTGTCGAGTTCGGTCCAGAGGGCTTCGGAGTCGAAACGGGGGGCATCGGCGGGAGCATCGGCCTCGCCCTGCGCGCCAGCGGGGGCAATCACGCGATGGGTCGGCGGGGCGATGCCGCGCTCGGCCAGCGCCGCCACACTGGATGGGCCGACCACGGCCACGGGAACGTCCGATGGCCATTGCGCCGGGCCGGCGGTATTCTGCACCTGCGCCAGCGCGTCCAGCGCGAACGACACCGCGTTGGGGCTGACGAACACCACCAGCGCATAGTCGGCCAGGCGCGCCAGCGCCGCGCGCAGCGGTGTGTCGTCGGCGGCCGGGCCGATGGCCAGCAGCGGGAATCCAAGCACATCGAGACCGGCGGCATGCAAGGCCTCGGTCAGTTGCCGGGACTGCCCGGCGGGTCGCGTGACTACGACGGTCGGGCGAGGCATCGGGCGTTCCTCAGGCGGGGCCGGCGGTCGACAGTGCAGCCAGTACGGCGTCGGCGCCCTGACCCAGCAGGTCGCCCGCCACGGCGGCGCCCAGTTGCTCGGCTGTCTGCACCGATTCCACGGGCGCCGTGGCATGGGCGCGCACGCTGCGGGTGCCATCGGGCAGCGCGACGAAGGCGTCGAGCTGCAGCGTGGCGCCGTGCCAGCGCGCATGGGCTGCCAGCGGGACCTGGCACGACCCGCCCAGGCGGCGCGATACGGCACGTTCGGCCGACACCGCCAGCAGCGTCGGCACGTGGTTGAGCGGCGCCAGCCATTCGGCCAGTTCGGGGCGGTCCGAGCGGATCTCGATCCCCAGCGCACCCTGCCCTGCGGCCGGCAGCGAGCTGTCGGGCTCGATCAGCGCGCGGATGCGGTCGCCCAGGCCCAGGCGCTTCAGGCCGGCTGCGGCCAGAATGATCGCGCCATATTCGCCACGGTCGAGCTTGCCCAGACGCGTGTCGAGATTGCCGCGCAGCGGCTTGATCACCAGCTGCGGATAGCGGCTGCGCAGCGCTGCCTCGCGGCGCAGGCTGGATGTCCCCACCACGGTGCCCGCCGGCATGTCGTCGAGCGAGGCAAATTGCGCGGAAACCAGCGCGTCGCGCGGATCTTCTCGTTCCATGACGGCCGTCAGCGCAAACCCTTCGGGCAGCTCCATCGGCACATCCTTGAGCGAATGCACGGCCAGGTCGGCACGACCCTCGGCCATGGCCACTTCAAGCTCCTTCACGAACAGGCCCTTGCCGCCTACCTTGGACAAGGTCTTATCGAGAATTTGATCACCCCTTGTCGTCATGCCCAGAATGGACACATCGCACTGGGGATAGTATTGTTGCAACGCAGCACGCACGTGTTCAGCCTGCCACATCGCCAGCCGACTTTCGCGCGACGCGATGACGAGCTTGTGTGGCATGCTGCGTGACGCTGCAGCGGACGAAGACGACGGTTGGGAAGGTGCTTGCATGCGCGCATGTTAGCACGCACCCCCTCGCAAAACCGCCAGATTGCCAGACCAGAAGTGACTTTCCGGCACGCGATTGATGCCGGTCGAATCCCCTGCCACGTGTATGGGGTTCGATACATATAAGCCATGCAGTGAGACGAGGAGATAAGTCAATGACGCAGCCTGCTGCGCGCCCCACCGGTCGTGTCCGTTCCACCGGCCGCAAATCAGTTACGCCAGCCTCAGGCCAGCATGACGCGAAAGGCACTACCCCGGGCACTACCCCGAAGAAATCCCCCGCCCGCAATGCCAGGGCATCGGGCAAGCCAACGCTGTCTGTGGTGACGCCGGAAGGCAATACCGTCGCCCCGGCCCGCCGCACCGCCGACAAGGACCTGCCGCTGCGCGAGGACATCCGATTCCTGGGCCGCCTGCTGGGCGAATGCGTGCGCGAGCAGGAAGGCGATGCCGCCTTCGACCTGGTCGAGACCATTCGCCAGACCGCCGTGCGCTTCCGCCGCGAGAACGACCGCGCCGCCGGCGCCGAGCTGGACCGCCTGCTGAAACGGCTGTCGCGCGACCAGACCAATTCCGTGGTGCGCGCCTTCAGCTATTTCTCGCACCTGGCCAATATCGCCGAGGACCAGCACCACAACCGCCGCCGCCGCGTGCATGCGCTGGCCGGATCGCCGCCGCAGCCAGGCAGCATGGCCCGTGCGCTGCAGGCCATCGACGCCGCCGGCGTCACCGGCAAGCAGGTGCGCGACTTCCTGGACGGCGCGCTGATCATGCCGGTGCTGACTGCGCACCCGACCGAGGTGCAACGCAAGTCGATCCTCGACGCCGAGCGCGAGATCGCCCGCCTGCTGGCCGAGCGCGACCTGCCGATGACGGCGCGCGAGCGCGACCACAACACGGCGCAGCTGCGCGCCCGCGTGACCACGCTGTGGCAGACCCGGATGCTGCGCAACACCCGGCTGATGGTGGTAGACGAGATCGAAAACGCCCTCTCCTATTACCGCACCACGTTCCTGCAGGGCATTCCGCGCCTGATGGCGGAAATGGAAGAGGACATAGCCGAGGTCTTCCCGCGCCGCGGCAAGGCCGGCGTCGCGCCCGCCCCGCTGGCGCCGTTCCTGCAGATGGGTTCGTGGATCGGCGGCGACCGCGACGGCAATCCGAATGTGACGGCCGAAACGCTGCAGCATGCCGCGCAGCAGCAGTCCACGCTGATCATGCTGTGGTATCTCGATGAAGTCCACGCGCTGGGCGCCGAGCTGCCGCTATCGTCGCTGATGGTCGACGCCAGCCCCGAACTGCTGGCGCTGGCCGAGGCTTCGCCCGACCATTCCGAGCACCGTGCCGACGAGCCGTACCGCCGCGCGCTGATCGGCATCTACGCCCGCCTGGCCGCCACCACGGAACGTCTGACCGGCCATGTGGCCCAGCGCCACCCGGTGGCCGACGTGGCACCGTACGACAACGCCGAGGCGTTTGCCGCCGACGTGCAGGTCGTGCTTGATTCGCTGCGCTCGCACCACGGCGGCGCCCTGGCCCGTGGCCGCATCGATTCGCTGGTGCGCGCCATCGCCATCTTCGGCTTCCATCTGGCATCGGTGGACATGCGCCAGGTGTCCGACGTGCATGAAGCCGTGGTGGCCGAGCTGTTCAAGGCCGCCGGCATCGAGGCCAACTACGCGGGGCTGTCCGAGGAGCGCAAGCAGGAACTGCTGCTGGCCGAACTGCGCCAGCCCCGCCTGCTGATGCTGCCCTGGCACGACTATTCCGAGCAGACCCGCAAGGAGCTGGCCATTTTCGCCATGGCGCGCGACCTGCGGGCCCGCTACGGCAACCGCGTGGCGCGCAACTACATCATTTCGCACACCGAGACGCTGTCCGATCTGGTGGAAGTCATGCTGCTGCAGAAGGAAACGGGCATGCTGCGTGGCACGCTGGGCAGCAAGACCGATCCGGCCCGCATGGAGCTGATGGTCATTCCGCTGTTCGAGACCATCGAGGATCTGCGCAACGCGGCCGGCATCATGCAGTCGCTGCTGGACCTGCCGGGCTTCGATTCGGTGATCCGGCACCATGGCGTCGAGCAGGAAGTGATGCTCGGCTATTCGGACTCGAACAAGGACGGCGGCTTCCTGACGTCGAACTGGGAGCTGTACAAGGCCGAACTGGCGCTGGTGAAGCTGTTCGAAGAGCGCCGGGTGACGCTGCGCCTGTTCCACGGCCGCGGCGGCACCGTGGGCCGGGGCGGCGGCCCCACCTACGAGGCCATCCTGTCGCAGCCGCCGGGCACCGTGAACGGCCAGATCCGCCTGACCGAGCAGGGCGAAATCATCAATAGCAAGTTCGCCAATCCGGAAATCGGCCGGCGCAACCTGGAAACGGTGATCGCGGCCACGCTGGAGGCGTCGCTGCTGCCCACGCAGAACGCACCGGCCGGGCTGGCCACGTTCGAGGGCATCATGCAGCAGTTGTCGGACCACGCGTTCCGCGCGTACCGGCACCTGGTCTATGAGACACCGGGCTTCAAGGATTACTTCTTCGCCACCACGCCGATCACCGAGATTGCCGACCTGAACCTGGGTTCGCGGCCGGCCTCGCGCAAGCTGATGGACAAGAAGCACCGCAGGATCGAGGATCTGCGGGCCATTCCGTGGGGCTTTTCGTGGGGCCAGTGCCGCCTGCTGCTGCCGGGCTGGTACGGCTTCGGCAGCGCGGTCAAGGCGATGCTGGACGCGGCGCCGGACGAAAAGTCGCGCAAGGCCTGCGTTGCCACGCTCAAGCGCATGGTCAAGACCTGGCCGTTCTTCCGCACGCTGCTGTCGAACATGGACATGGTGCTGGCCAAGACCGACCTGGCCGTGGCCTCGCGCTATGCGGCGCTGTGCGACGACCCGGCGCTGCGCAAGACCGTGTTTTCGCGCATCAGCGCCGAGTGGCACCTGACCTGCGACATGCTGTCGCGGATCACGGGCCGCGCGGAGCGCCTGGCCGAGAATCCGCTGCTCGCCCGGTCGATCAAGAACCGCTTCGCCTACCTAGACCCGCTGAACCACCTGCAGGTGGAACTGCTCAAGCGTTACCGGGCCGGCAAGGATGCCGACGACGTGCGCGTGCGGCGCGGGATCCACTTGACGATCAACGGCGTGGCGGCCGGGCTGCGCAATAGCGGTTGACGCCGTGTGATCTTTTCGCTGGTTTTCTCCCGTCTCCCGCTCGCGGGAGAGGGGTCGGGGGAGAGGGCGCGGCGGTTCAACTGCGGCCGCCGCATCCTGAGCGGCCTGCCCTCTCCCCCCAAGCCCTCTCCCGCGCCCGGGGAGAGGAGAGCCAACCGCCAGCATTTGTCCCCCTCCCAGGCGATATAATCGCCGTTTCCGATTTTCCGCCCTGCCCCTGACATGACCTCCCAACTTGCCAAGAAAGGCGAAGCCTGGTCCGCCCGCTTCTCCGAACCGATGTCCGACCTGGTGAAGCGTTACACCGCGTCGGTCTTCTTCGACAAGCGCCTGGCGCTGTTCGATATCCAGGGCTCGCTGGCACATGCGGCCATGCTGGCGAAGCAGGGCATCATCGCCGACGCCGACCGCGCCGAGATCGAGCGCGGCATGACGCAGATCCGGGGCGAGATCGAGTCCGGTGCGTTCGAGTGGAAGCTCGACCTGGAAGACGTCCACCTCAATATCGAAGCGCGCCTGACCGCACTGGTCGGCGATGCCGGCAAGCGCCTGCACACGGGCCGTTCGCGGAACGACCAGGTGGCCACCGACATCCGCCTGTGGCTGCGCAGCGAGATCGACAACATCATCGGCCTGCTGGGCGACCTGCGCGGTGCGCTGCTGGACCTGGCCGAAAAGAACGCCGACACCATCCTGCCGGGCTTCACCCACCTGCAGGTGGCGCAGCCGGTGACGTTCGGCCACCACCTGATGGCCTACGTGGAAATGTTCACGCGCGACGCCGAGCGCATGGCCGACTGCCGCCGCCGCGTCAACCGCCTGCCGCTGGGCGCCGCCGCGCTGGCCGGCACGAGCTACCCGATCGACCGTGAATTCGTGGCCCAGCAGCTGGGCTTCGACGGCGTGTGCCGCAATTCGCTGGACGCCGTGTCGGATCGTGATTTCGCCATCGAATTCCTGGCCGCCGCGTCGCTGGTCATGACCCATATCTCGCGTTTCAGCGAGGAACTGGTGATCTGGATGAGCCCGCGCGTCGGTTTCATCGACATCGCCGACCGCTTCTGCACGGGCAGCTCGATCATGCCGCAGAAGAAGAACCCCGACGTGCCCGAGCTGGCGCGCGGCAAGACCGGCCGCGTCTACGGCCACCTCAACGGCCTGCTGGTGCTGATGAAGGGCCAGCCGCTGGCGTACAACAAGGACAACCAGGAAGACAAGGAACCGCTGTTCGACACGGTGGACACCGTCGTTGACACGCTGCGAATCTTCGCCGACATGGTGCCGGGCATCAGCGTCAAGCCCGACAACATGCGCGCCGCCGCGCTGCAGGGCTACGCCACTGCCACCGATCTGGCCGATTACCTGGTCAAGCGCGGTCTGCCGTTCCGCGACGCCCACGAGGCCGTGGCCCACGCCGTGCGTGCCTGCGACGACCGCCGTTGCGACCTCGCCGACCTGACGGTCGAGGAATTGCGCCAGGTGTCCGGCCTGGGCGACAAGGCTTCGCTGATCGGCGACGACGTGCATGCCGTACTGACGCTGGAAGGCTCGGTCGCATCGCGCAACCATATTGGCGGCACCGCGCCGGACCAGGTCCGCGCCGCCATCGCCGCCGCACGCAAGGCGCTGTAAGTTTCGCGTAAGTCTTCGTGGCAAAAAAGCCGCTGTGCCAATTGGCCAGCGGCTTTTTGTTTGGCCATGGGTGCTCTCCCCTCTCCCGCATGCGGGAGAGGGGCGGGGGAGCGGGCCAGCGGCTCTGCTTGCTGCCATGTCGCAGTTTGAACCGCTAAAACCCTGTCCCCCGGCCCCGCTCTCACCAGTGGGAGCGGGGAGCAACCATCGTGTTTGCCAAACCTTCTAGGACAATCCCCTAGCGCCCACATAAATTGTTACAGATACACTAATCGGCGCATAAAACCGGGGGAGACAACCCATGAACTACTTGCTTGGTCTGTCACGACAGATCGACAGGTTGAATCAGCACACGGGCAGGCTTGCAAACATCATGATCCTGCTGTCGTGCCTGATCAGCGCAGGGAACGCCCTGCTTCGTTACGGCTTCAACCTTAGCGACAACTGGCCGCTGGAACTGCAGTGGTACATGTTTGCCATTGCCGTGATGTTCGGCGCGTCGTACACGTTCCAGCGCAACGAGCACGTGCGCGTGGACCTGATCTACGGCAACGTGTCCGAACGCGCGCAGCACTGGATCGACATCTTCGGCATCATCGTGTTCCTGCTGCCGTCGACGATCCTGTTCACGTGGTTGTCGTGGGAATCGCTGTTCCTGCCTTCGTGGCGCATTCTCGAACAGTCGGGCAACTCGGGCGGCCTGCCCCGTTATCCGATCAAGCTCGTGGTGCCCATCGGCTTTGCCCTGCTCACGTTGCAGGGGATTTCCGAACTGATCAAGCGCTTTGCCGCCCTGAAGGGCCTGGTGCGCATCGAATCGAAATACGAAAGGCCGGTGCAATAATGATTCCATTGGAATATATGCCGCCGCTGATGTTTGGCGGCCTGGTGGTATTCATGCTGATCGGGTTCCCGGTCGCATTCTCGCTCTCGGCGGTGGGCCTGGCCTTCGGCTTCCTGGCCATCGAATGGGGCTACTTCCCGCTGCAGTTCCTGCAGGCCGTGCCCAGCCGCGTGTTCGGCAGCGTGCTGGCCAACGAACTGCTGCTGGCCATTCCGTTCTTCACCTTCATGGGCGCGATCCTTGAGAAATGCGGGCTCGCGGAGGACATGCTCGACTCGATGGGCCAGCTGTTCGGTCCGGTGCGGGGCGGGCTGGGCTACTCGGTGATCATCGTCGGCTTCATCCTGGGCGCGATCACCGGCACGGTGGCCGCGCAGGTGATCGCCATGGCGATGATCTCGCTGCCCGTGATGATGCGCTACCGCTACAACATGAAGTACGCCACCGGCGTGCTGGCCGCATCGGGCACGATCACGCAGCTGGTGCCGCCGTCGCTGGTGTTGGTGGTACTGGCCGACCAGCTCAAGACGCCGCTGGGCAGCGCCGACGTGGGCAGCATGTACCTGGGCGCCTGGGGTCCGTCGGTCGTGCAGATTGCGCTGTTCGCGCTCTATACCTTCGTTTTGACCCGCATCAAGCCCGACTGGCTGCCGCCGGTGCCGCCCGAGGCCCGCACGCTGCGCGGCTGGGCGCTATGGGGCAAGTGCCTGCGCGGCATCATCCCCTGCGCGGTGCTGATCTTCCTGGTACTGGGTACGATCATGCTGGGTATCGCCACGCCGACCGAATCGGGCGCGATGGGCGCCGTCGGCGCGCTGGTGCTGGCCGTGATCCGTGCCAAGGGCTTTAACCGGATCGACCGCAACATCTACCGCATCGGCATTGGCGCCACGCTGGTGGCGGCGGCGGTGGGCGTGTTCGCGTTCGGCTCGCATGTGTTCCGGATTCCGCTTGCCGTGGCGTACCTGGTGGTGCTCTGGCTGCTGATCCGCGCCGGACAGCTGACCGAACTGCGCCTGCTGATCGTCGAGGCCTACCAGTCCACCGCCCGCATTACGGCGATGGTGGTGTTCATCCTGATCGGTTCCACCTGCTTCTCGGTGGTGTTCCAGGGCGTGGACGGCGGGGCATGGGTGGAGCACCTGTTCACCTCGCTGCCAGGCGGCTGGATCGGCTTCCTGATCGTGGTCAACCTGTTCATCTTCTTCCTGGCGTTCTTCCTGGACTTCTTCGAGATCGCGTTCATCGTGGTGCCGATGCTGGCCCCGGTGGCGGTCAAGGTCCTGGCGCCAGTGGTGGCCGATTCGATGGGCGGCAACCCCGAGGCCGCCGCCACCGCCGCGCTGGTCTGGTTCGGCGTGATGCTGTGCGTGAACATGCAGACGTCGTTCATGCACCCGCCGTTCGGTTTCGCGCTGTTCTACCTGCGCGGCATCGCGCCGAAGGAAGTCAAAAGCTCGGACATCTACTGGGGCGCGCTGCCCTGGGTCGGCCTGCAACTGATCATGGTGCTGCTGGTGATGTTCTGGCCGGGCATGGTGACCGGGCTGCTCGACAAGGGATCGCTCAAACATAGTAATTCCGCCGAAGTCAGTATTCCGCTAGGCGGGCAGGAAAGCGAGAGCAAACCAGGCGGGCCGGCATCGACACCGGGCACGCTGGAGCTGCCGGGCAGCAGCAGCGAAAGCGAACCCGCCGCACCGCAATTCCAGTTCGAGAAGGGCAAGTAATGGCGGGAAGCATGGTCGGATAAGGATGCGCCGGGCAAGGCTGCTCCATCCCGACCACGGCAAAACAAAAAACCCCCGGCCTCGCGGCATGGGGGTTTTTTGTTTGGATAGAACGAAGCGTTACTGCTTCACGCAGTCCACGAAGTACGCCGTCTGGCCATCGACCTCGTCTTCCACCAGGCCGTGGATATCGGTTTCGAAGCCCGGGAACAGCTTGTTGAACTCGCGCGCGAACTTCAGGTACTGCACGATGGTGCGGTTGAAGCGTTCGCCCGGGATCAGCAGCGGAATGCCCGGCGGGTACGGCGTCAGCAGGATGGCGGTCACGCGGCCTTCCAGCTCGTCCACGGGCACGCGCTCGATCTCGCGGTGCGCCATCATCGCCCAGGCGTCCGACGGCTTCATCGCCGGTTCCATGTCCGACAGGTACATCTCGGTGGTCACGCGGGCCACGTCGTTGGCCTTGTAGACGCTGTGGATGGCGTCGCACAGGTCGCGCAGGCCCATCCGCTCGTACTGCGGATACTTGCCGACGAACTCGGGCAGCACGCGCCACAGCGGCTGGTTCTGGTCGTAGTCGTCCTTGAACTGCTGCAACTCGGTCACCAGCGAGTTCCAGCGGCCCTTGGTGATGCCGATCGTGAACATGATGAAGAACGAGTACAGACCCGTCTTCTCGATGATGATGCCGTGCTCTGCCAGGTACTTGGTGACGATGGCGGCCGGGATGCCGCGTTCGCTGAACTCGCCGTCCACGTCCAGGCCAGGGGTGATGATGGTGGCCTTGATCGGGTCCAGCAGGTTGAAGCCATCGGCCAGGTCGCCGAAGCCGTGCCAGCGCTCGTTGGCCTTGAGCATCCATTCGTCGCGGTCGGGCACGCCTTCCTCGGCCAGCGTGTCCGGGCCCCAGACCTTGAACCACCAGTCGCCGTTGTTCACGACGTCGTAGTCGGCCTCGACCTTGCGCACGGCGCGGCGGAAGTCCAGCGCCTCGGCAATGCTTTCCTCGACCAGCGCGGTGCCGCCCGGTGCTTCCATCATGGCCGCCGCCACGTCGCACGACGCAATGATCGAATACTGCGGGCTCGTCGAGGTGTGCATCAGGTACGCCTCGTTGAAACGGTAGCGGTCCAGCTTGCGGGTCTCGGAATCCTGCACCAGGATCTGCGATGCCTGCGACAGGCCGGCCAGCAGCTTGTGCGTGGACTGCGTGGCGAACACCAGCGCGTCCTTGCTGCGCGGCCGGTCCCGGCCGATCGCGTGCATGTCACGGTAGAAATCGTGGAACGCGGCGTGCGGCAGCCAGGCTTCGTCGAAATGCAGCGTGTCGATCTCGGACGTCAGCATTTCCTTAATCTGCTCGGCGTTGTACAGCACGCCGTCGTACGTGCCCTGCGTGATCGTCAGGATGCGCGGCTTCTGGTTCTTGGCCTTGCTGGCGAACGGATGGTTCTCGATCTTCTTGCGGATGGTCTCCGGATCGAACTCGCTCTTCGGAATCGGGCCGATGATGCCGTAGTGGTTGCGCGTCGGCATCAGGAACACCGGGATCGCGCCGGTCATCATGATCGCGTGCAGGATCGACTTGTGGCAGTTGCGGTCCACCACCACGATGTCGCCCGGCGCCACGTTGGCGTGCCAGACCATCTTGTTCGACGTCGACGTGCCGTTCGTCACGAAGAACATGTGGTCCGAATTGAAGATGCGCGCGGCATTGCGCTCGGACGCCGCCACCGGGCCGGTGTGGTCCAGCAGCTGGCCCAGTTCTTCCACCGCGTTGCAGACGTCGGCGCGCAGCATGTTTTCGCCGAAGAACTGATGGAAGACCTGGCCCACCGGGCTCTTCAGGAACGCCACGCCGCCGGAGTGGCCCGGGCAGTGCCACGAGTACGAGCTGTCCTGCGCGTAGTCGATCAGCGCCTTAAAGAACGGCGGGGCCAGCGTGTCCAGATAGACCTTGGCTTCGCGGATGATGTGACGCGCCACGAATTCGGGGGTGTCCTCGAACATGTGGATGAAGCCGTGCAGCTCACGCAGGATGTCGTTCGGAATGTGACGCGAAGTGCGCGTTTCGCCGTACAGGAAGATCGGCAGGTCCGTGTTGCGGCGGCGCACCTCGTTCACGAATGCGCGCAGCTTCTCGATGGCGGCGGCTTCGGGCTGGTCGTCGGCGCGCACGAACTCGTCGTCGTCGATCGACACGATGAATGTGGAAGCCCGGCTGGCCTGCTGGGCGAACGATGTCAGGTCGCCATAGCTGGTCAGACCCATCACTTCCATGCCCTCGCGCTCGATGGCCTCGGCCAGTGCGCGAATGCCCGAGCCGGAAATGTTCTCGGAACGGAAGTCTTCATCGATGATGATGACGGGGAAGCGGAATTTCATCGGGCAATCCTTGATGAGGGTGCTTGTAAAGACTTGAGCCACATGGCCGCCGGGAGGTTCCCGCAACAGCGACATGTGGCTCGTTCGTCAGGTCTGGCGCCCGGGCTGTTGCGCCCGGTGGCGCCGCCGGCGCGTTTCACACGCCGGCATTGTGAGGCAGGAATATGACAGGGCGTCAGGTCTTCGGCAGCGTGACACCGTGCTGCCCCTGGTACTTGCCGCCGCGGTCCGCATACGAGGTCTCGCAGATCTCGTCCGATTCGAAGAACAGCACCTGGGCGCAGCCCTCGCCGGCGTAGATCTTGGCCGGCAGCGGCGTGGTGTTCGAGAACTCCAGCGTCACGTAGCCTTCCCATTCGGGCTCGAACGGCGTCACGTTGACGATGATGCCGCAGCGGGCGTATGTGCTCTTGCCCAGGCAGATGGTCAGCACGCTGCGCGGAATCCGGAAGTACTCCATCGTGCGGGCCAGCGCGAACGAGTTCGGCGGGATGATGCAGACGTCACCCTTGAAGTCCACGAACGACTTCTCGTCGAAGTTCTTCGGATCGACGATGGTGCTGTTGATGTTCGTGAAGATCTTGAATTCGTCGGCGCACCGGATGTCGTAGCCGTAGCTCGACGTGCCATAGGAAACGATCTTGCGCCCGTCCGATTCCCGTACCTGGCCGGGCGCGAACGGTTCGATCATGCCGTGTTGTTCCGCCATGCGGCGGATCCACTTGTCGGATTTGATGCTCATATAGACGTGGCAGGAGGGTCGGAAAGGCTGGCCGGCCATTGCCCGGCGCCGCTGGAATGGGGCGCATTGTACAACCATTCGCCGGGCGGACCCCGGGGGAAACCCGATGCACCCCCGGCGAGGTCAATTCAGGCCGGACGCCCGTCTCCCGTCAGGCGGAAGACGGGCCGGCCGAGGCTGCCAGCGCCCGCCCAGGTCGCCGCAATCAGATTGCCGCAATCACGCCGCACGCGATGCGGCCACCCGCATTGCCCGTGGGCTGGGTGCGATAGTCGTCCGGATCCTTGTGAACGATCACCGACCGGCCCACCACGCTGTTCGGGCCAGCGCCCACGGTCACGTCGCTCATCACGAACTGCGCGCGCGCATTGCCGGAGGAATCGGCCGTCAGGTTGTTCATGTCGCCGGCATGGTGTTCAGGCATCGACATCTGGCCATGCGGCTTGGCGCCCGGATTGAAGTGGCCGCCCGCGCTCATGCCGTCCGGCGCCGAGCAATCGCCCTTTTCGTGGATATGGAATCCGTGCGTGGTGCCCGGTGGCAGGCCGGTCACCGCCACCACCACCATCACGCCGCCGCCCGGCTGCTGCTCGAACGTGACGCGCCCACCGGTATTGGTGCCGCTCTTGGACGCCAGCGGCGCGGCGGCCCGGGTGGCGCCGGGGGCGGCCATGGCCGCGCTGGCCGTGGGCGCGGCCGGGCTCTTGTCCGTCTGCGCACAGCCGGCTGCCAGCACTGCGGCAGCACCGACCGTCAATCCGAAAAGTACACGTTTCATGCCGTTCCTCCTCTTCTTGCTTGTGTGCGCGATGCCCGCGCGTGAACGTCGACGCCCTGCCGTGTGGATTGTAGGACAGGCGCCCAGCACGACAATGTCGGACAGCCTCCCATTTTCTTGCTGCCCCTTCAAACGCTTCAGGTGTTCTGGACCACAATGCTCGGAAACTTGTTGCTCATGTCGCGCGCCTTGTCGGCAACCTTGATGGCTACCTTGCGCGCCACTTCGCGATAGATCCCGGCGATCTGGCCATCGGGATCGGCCACCACGGTCGGATGGCCCGAATCGGCCTGCTCGCGGATCGACAGGTTCAGCGGCAGGCTGCCCAGCACGTCCACGCCATAGTCGGCGCTCATCTTCTGGGCGCCGCCGGCACCGAAGATGTGTTCCGTATGGCCGCAGTTCGGGCAGCAGTAGACGGCCATGTTCTCGACGATGCCAAGAATCGGGATGCCGACCTTCTCGAACATCTTGAGGCCCTTGCGGGCGTCCAGCAGGGCGATGTCCTGGGGCGTGGTCACGATCACCGCGCCGGTGACCGGCACCTTCTGCGACAGCGTCAGCTGGATGTCGCCGGTGCCCGGCGGCATGTCGACGATCAGGTAATCCAGGTCCGTCCAGTTGGTCTGGCGCAGCAGTTGTTCCAGCGCGGAGGTCACCATCGGGCCGCGCCAGACCATCGGGTTGTCCTGCTCGATCAGGAAACCGATCGAATTGGCCTGCAGCCCGTGGCCCTGCAGCGGCATCATGGTCTGGCCGTCGGTCGATTCCGGGCGGCCGCTGATGCCCAGCATCATCGGCAGGCTCGGGCCATAGATATCGGCATCAAGCATGCCCACGCGCGCGCCCTCGGCGGCCAGGGCCAGCGCCAGGTTCACGGCCGTGGTGGATTTGCCCACGCCGCCCTTGCCGGATGCCACGGCGATCACATTGCGCACGCCGGGCAACAGCTTCACGCCACGCTGCACCGCGTGGGCGACGATCTTCATCGACACCGCCACGCTGACGTTGGCCGCGGCGTCCAGCTTGCGCACGGCATCGGTCACGAGGTTACGGATCAGGTCGAACTGGCTCTTGCCCGGGTAACCCAGCTCCACCTCCACGGACACGTTGTTGCCATCGACCCGCACGTTGCGGGCCGACCGCGTGGAGACAAGGTCCTTGCCCGTATTGGGATCGACGACCGTACGCAGGACTTCGGTTACCTGTTCAGTGGTGAGGCTCAAGGCAGACTCCGCTCTTGGAATGAAATAGTGGGGGATGCGAGGCGCGTAATGTAGCAAAAGAACGTCTGCCGGCAGCAGCCACGGTAGCAGGTCCGCGCGCACCGTGGAACGCCGTCTGATTTAACCCTTGATTAAGTGTGGATTTACAGACATTTACATCTCTCACATTCCTGGACTTGTGCCGCTGGCGCCATCTGCCTATTGTAGTGCGCCGGCCTTGCGGCGCTCCGGCCCTGTGCGTCAGCGCACGGCATGGCCAGAGCGTTTTCATACGCATGTTGAAACTTGTCGCGCCCCGACCGCCCTCCGGCGGCAGGCGTTACCATGCGACATGCCGTTAGCCAAACATTTACGGGTATCACCAGAAGGAGAAAGCATGAACCTCAAGCTCGTTACCGTCTCGATCGTCGCCGCTGCCGCTCTGGCAGGTTGTGCCACCGAACAGCAGACCCATACCGCGGTCGGCACCGGCGTTGGCGCGGCCGTGGGGGCTGGACTGGGCAACCTGATCGGCGGCAACACCACGGGCACGCTGGTCGGCGCGGCCGTGGGCGGTGCGCTGGGCGGCACCGCCGGTTACAACTGGAACGCTATCCGCGGCAAGCTGAACAAGGATACGGCGGGCACCGGCACGCAGATCACCGAGCAGCCGGACGGCTCGCTGAAGGTCAATATCCCCAGCCAGGTGACGTTCGATACGGACAGCGCCACGATCAAGCCGTCGTTCCGCGCAGTGCTCGACCAGGTTTCCCAGACGCTGAGCCAGCACCAGGACGTGACCGCCAATGTCGTGGGCCATACCGACAGCACCGGCAACCCGAGCTACAACATGCAGTTGTCGCAACGCCGCGCCCAGAGCGTGGCTTCGTACCTGGGTGACCATGGCGTGGGCCGCAACCGCCTGACGGCCGAAGGCCGGGGCCAGACCCAGCCCGTGGCAGACAACGCCACCGAGGCCGGACGTGCACAAAATCGTCGCGTCGAAATTTTCTTGAAACCAATTTCCGGGTGACCAGTCATAGAGTTCAGGTACCGCTTGCCACCGTTGCTGGCTCGCGATGGGTGGCTGACCTCCCGGGCGGTACCTGATTTCTCCTCCTTTTCCGTTGTGGAAAGCTGCGCCGGTACCTAACCGGCGCTTTTTTTTGCCCGTTTCCGTGCGGATCGTGCCATCCACCGTGCCATTTCAGCGAGATTGGGCGCCGATTGTGCCGCGTTCGACGCCATTCCGAGCAATCTGGCCGGGCAGTTGCTAAAATAGCCGGTTCCTTCGTCCGGCAGCCGCCGGGCGCGCATCGACACCCCACTGAACGGCTCTTTTCATGACCGCACGCCGCATTCTCGTTACCTCTGCCCTGCCGTACGCCAACGGCCAGATCCATATCGGCCACCTGGTGGAGTACATCCAGACCGACATCTGGGTGCGTTTCCAGCGCATGATGGGCAACGAGGTCTACTACGTCGGCGCCGACGATACCCATGGCACCCCGGTCATGCTGCGCGCGGAAAAGGAAGGCATCACGCCCAAGCAGCTGATCGACCGCGTCTGGACCGAGCACAAGCGCGACTTCGACAGCTTTTTGGTGTCGTTCGACAACTACTACAGCACCGATGCCGAGGAAAACCGCGAACTCTGCGAAAAGATCTACCTGTCGCTGAAGGGCCAAGACCTGATCGCCGAGCGCGATGTCGAGCAGTTCTTCGACCCCGTCAAGAACATGTTCCTGCCGGACCGCTTCATCAAGGGCGAGTGTCCGAAGTGCGGCGCCAAGGACCAGTACGGCGATTCGTGTGAAGTATGCGGCACCACGTATGTGCCGACCGACCTGAAGAACCCGTACTCGGTGGTTTCGGGCGCCACGCCGGTGCGCAAGTCGTCCACGCACTTCTTCTTCAAGCTGTCCGACCCGCGCTGCGAGACGTTCCTGCGCGAATGGGTGGCCGACCTGGCCCAGCCCGAGGCCAGCAACAAGATGCAGGAATGGCTCGGTGCCGAAGGCGAGGCCTCGACGCTGTCCGACTGGGATATCTCGCGCGACGCCCCCTACTTCGGCTTCGAGATCCCGGGCGCGCCCGGCAAGTACTTCTATGTGTGGCTGGACGCCCCGATCGGCTATTACGCCAGCTTCAAGAACCTGGCAGCGAAGCGCGGCATCGACTTCGACGCCTGGGTGGGCCCCCATTCGACCGCCGAGCAGTACCACTTCATCGGCAAGGACATCCTGTACTTCCACACGCTGTTCTGGCCCGCGATGCTGAAGTTCTCGGGCTATCGCACCCCGACCAACGTGTTCGCGCACGGCTTCCTGACCGTGGACGGCGCCAAGATGAGCAAGTCGCGCGGCACGTTCATTACCGCGCAGAGCTACATCGACACCGGCATGAATCCGGAATGGCTGCGTTACTACTTCGCCGCCAAGCTCAACGCGAGCATGGAAGATCTGGACCTGAACCTGGACGACTTTGTCGCCCGGGTGAACAGCGACCTGATCGGCAAGTACGTGAACATCGCCAGCCGCGCGGCCGGTTTCCTGGTCAAGCGCTTCGACGGCAAGGTGAATGAGGCCGCGCTGGCCAATCCGCTGCTGGAACAGCTCCGCCAGGCCGCGCCGCAGATTGCCGCGTATTACGAAGGCCGCGAGTACAGCAAGGCGCTGCGCCTGGTGATGGAGCTGACCGACGCCGTGAACGCGTTCGTCGACACCAACAAGCCGTGGGAACTGGCCAAGGACGAAAGCAAGCGCGATGCCCTGCACGCCGCGTGCTCGGTCTCGCTCGAAGCGTTCCGCCTGCTGACGGTCTACCTGAAGCCCGTGGTGCCCACCATGGCTGCCGGCGTGGAGTCGTTCCTGAACATCGAGCCGCTCGACTGGCGCGGCATCGACCGTCAACTGTCGGCGGACCGTCCGATCCAGGCGTACCAGCATCTGATGACCCGCGTGGACACCAAGCAGATCGACGCGCTGCTGGCGGCCAACAAGGAATCGCTCCTGGCTTCGGGCGCTGCGCCCGCCGCCGATGCTGCCTCGCCGGCCTCGATCGAGCCGATTGGCGAAACCATCACGATCGACGACTTCGCGAAGATCGACCTGCGCGTGGCGAAGATCGTCGAATGCCAGAAGGTGGAAGGTTCGAACAAGCTGCTGCAGCTGACGCTGGACCTGGGCGAAGGCAAGACGCGCAACGTGTTCTCGGGCATCCAGTCGGCCTACACGCCCGAGCAGCTGGTGGGCAAGCTGACCGTGGTGGTAGCCAACCTGGCGCCGCGCAAGATGAAGTTCGGCATGTCCGAAGGCATGGTGCTGGCCGCCTCGGCCGCCGACGAGAAGGCCAATCCGGGGCTGTATATCCTGGAACCGCATGGCGGGGCTGTGCCCGGCATGCGGATTCGTTAAAGCCCGCGACCGCTCCCCCTCTCCCGCCGCGCGGGAGAGGGGTTGGGGGTGAGGGCGCAGCGGTTCAAATTGCGACAGGTCGGCAAGCAGAGCCGCGTTGGCCTCTCCCCCGCCCCTCTCCCACAAGTGGGAAAGGGGAACACCCCTCGACACCTCAGCTCGTCATTTACCCGCCCTGCCGTTTCGACGGATCGTCGCTGCGCGACGTGGTGGTCACCGTGCCATCGGTGTTGAAATGCACGTTGAAGAAGGCCCGGTCCGTCGGGCTTTCGAACCAGCGGTAGCCCCACACCTCTTCCTGCTTGAGGCGGAATGCCTCCACCTTGGTCGGCTTGCCCAGCATCCGGCGGATCTGGTCCTTGTTCATGCCGGGTCGTACTTTTGCGAAATTCTCGGCGGTCAGCACCTGCTCGATGGCACGCACGGTGCCGTCGGCGTTGGTCGTCACCATCCATGTGGTGGCGCCTTCGGGGCCGCGCGGGTATTCCAGGCGGCGGCCGCCGTCCGGTTCTTCCCAGACGATCTCGGGCTTGCCGGCCTGGCGCCGCACATCGTCCTCGGTGGACTTGCCGATCTCGATGCCCTTGAACAGCTGGCTGTCGGGCTTCACGCTGTTCCAGGTATCGGTGGCCACCGATTTCGCCTTCTTCATGGCTTCGTCGACCTTCTGCTGGTCGCATCCGAACAGGGCAAGCAGGCTGGCAATCAGTCCCATGGCGGCAAGGCGTCGGCGAGACGCGTGGTGGAAGGGTGGCATCGCAAGCCTCGCAAGGATTGGCTTCATCGTTTGATGGCTTCGACGGGATCGCCGGCCGGCGCGCTGGCGCCTTCCGCGGTGGCGCCGGCCGCCGCATTCCGGCGCCGGCCCGAATCGCCGGCGAACAGCGTATCCCAATTGTTGAACCGGCGGTTGAACAGCACCGACAGGCCGTTGATCGATCCGCCCTTGGCAATCAGCGACCAGCGCCGCGAGAACGCCCAGGTCAGCTTCACCACGTTCGATGCCGATGTCAGGCTTTGCTCGTAGCCGACCGAAATCTGGTCGGACACCGCCTTGCCGATGCTGACCACCTGCTGGTCGTTCAGGCCGGCGGTGCTGGGGCCGATCGAGAATTCGTCGATGCCGAAATGCGACACCACGCTCTTGCCGGCCTTGCCGCCGATCATGCCCAGCGCAGCGCCGCCGATGGCGCCGCCACTCAGCTGTCGCTGCTGGCTGGATCCCGCGCTCTCGGCGCCGTAGCCGAACATCAGCCACGACAGCTTGTCTTCGTCCGGCACGTTCGGCTCCGACACCAGCCGCACGCGCGGCAGCCGTACCGTGCCCGTGACTTCCACGCCGGCTTCCACCTCCTGGTTGCGGCGCAGGGCGCGGATGAACATGTTCGGGTTGTCCACCGGACCGTTGAAGTTGATCGTGCCCCGGTCGATATCGAGCTTGCGGCCGAAGGCCTCGTACGTGCCTTCCACCACGCGCACCGTGCCCGTGGCCCGCATCGGCGCCAGCGGCTCGCTCTTGATGCCAAGCTGGCCGGCCAGCAGGATGTCGGCGCCGGCGCCACGGAAGCGGAAGTTGTCGCCCAGGTCGATCGTCACATCGATCAGCGGACTGAAGCGGCTGGCCGGCTTGGATTCGGGCACCACCGGCGTGGCGGCGGTCTTCAGTTCGCGCTCGTCCTTGCGGCGCACCACCACCACGTCGTCGCCCAGCACCGGCGCGCTGGCCTTGGGCAGGTCGAACAGGCCGCGATCCACGCGGAACTTGCCACGGATGGCGATCAGCTTGTTTTCGTTGGCGATGCCGGCCTCGCCGGACACGATCAGCGTGCGCTCCGGGCTGGCAAACAGCTGGAGCTTGTCGGCAACGATGCGGCCGGTCAGGTTCGGATCGGTTTCGCCCAGCTTCACCGCGCCGGTGGCCGTCAGCGTGCCGTCGCCGCCCCGGAATCGGACCTGCTTCAATTCCACGGTGTTCTGGTCCAGCACCACGTGCACTTCGCCGTCGGTCAGCCGAATGCCCAGGTCGTAGAGCGTGATGCCGATCCCGTTGCCGTCGATGGCGCCGGTCAGCAGCGGATTGCCCACCGTGCCGGCCAGTTGTAGCGCCGCGGCCAGCTTGCCTTCGAGCGCGTACTGCGGGCCGCTGAGCGCCTCCAGCGATTTCAGGCGCGGGATGTCGGCCGTGACCGTGCCGCCGAGCGTCGATCCCGGCCCCACCGTCAACAGGCCCTGTTCGCTGACCAGCCCCGCCGATGCATCGACGGTCACCTTGCCGATCCGTTGCGACGTGCTGCCGCCGCGCAGCGTCACGCGATTGCCGCTGAACTCGGCCCGCAGCGCCGTTTCGGTCAGGCCCAGGGTCGTCCAGCCACGGCCCGCATTGACCGACGCATCGCCGCCGCGGCGGCGGATCTCGGCAAACCCGGTGGCGGTTTCGGCAAGGCTCAGGTTCCAGCCGCCATCGAGCACGAGGTCCGAGCGCACCGGCTGCGATTCGCCGGTGAACGTCTCCACCAGCTTGATGATGTTGCCTACCTCCACGCCGTTGAAAGCGCCCTGCGTGCGGATGCGGCCGTGATCGAACTCGAAGCCTTCGATATTCATCGTCGCGCGCTCGAACTGCAGCCGCGTCTGGCCCAGCCGGATATGGCGGTCCGCCACCATCAGCTGGGTGGGCGAGACGAGCCGGACCTTGGCCGTGCCGCTCTCCTCCAACGTGCGGATCGTGCCGGTCCAGCCCTGGTCGCCGCGCCAGGCGCCCTGCCCCGACAGCGACAACTGCAGCGGGCGCTCGTGCATCGTGCCGGCCGCCTTGGCGTCGAACGTGTGATCGGCCTGGGTGCCGCTCAGGTTGGCATCGAGCGTCCGGACCGTGGCCTGCGGACCGTGATAATCTCGCGCGGCCAGTTGCGCCGACAGCGTGCCGTTCAGCCCGCCGCGCAGTTCCACGTGGCCATTGGCGCTGGCCACCTTGTGCGGTCCCACCACCAGCGATTGCGCGCTGTAGTCGCCCACCACCTCGGGCTTCTTCAGCGTGCCCGTGACCACCGCGTCCACCTTCGCGCGGCCGCCGACGCCGAACTTCAGGCGGTCCAGCTGCGGGGCGTCGATGTTGACCTTGAGGCTATCCCCGCGTGCGCCGAAACTGCCGTTCAGGTTCACCTGGTTGCCGGCCATCAGCAGCGATGCCTGGCTGGGCAGCAGGCGCTCGCCCTCCAGCCGCACCTTGCCGTTGCCGGTCATCGGCAGCCCCGCGTATTCGCTCTCGCCCAGCGCGAAGTCGAGCGCCACACGTAGCACTTTCTCCAGCGATCCCTTCGTTGAAAATTCGGCGTTGATCCGGCCCGGCGCCACCTTGGCCAGCCGTGCCGGATCGAAATTGGCGAGCTTGCCCTTGAAGTCGAACGGTTGCTCGTCCTTCAGCCCGAGCTTGCCGTCGGCGGTGAGCGTGCCGCTGCCCAGGCCTGCCCGCAGCGCCTTCAGCGTGATCGCGTCTTCGTCGATCCGGGCATCGGCAAACAGCTTGAGCTCGCCGCCGGCCACATCCAGCGCCACGCTCTGGCGGCCCGGTTCGAGCCGCAGGATCACCGGGCCGGACAGGTTCGTGGCCACCATGCCCGTATGCAGCGCGGCGGCGTCGAGATGCCGGACATCGAGATCGAAGCCGCCCCGCCCTTCGCGCAGGGTGCCCTGGCCGACGATCTCGGCGCGCCCCGGCAGCTGGATCCGCAGGTCGCGCAGCGTCTGCGTCAATTCGCTCAGCTCCACGCGAGCCTGCACGGCATGCACAGGCAGGCGTTCCTTGTCGATCGGGCCCGGCTCCAGGTTGCGCACGGTGACTTCGCCGGCCACGGCCAGCGGGTTCTTCGTGGGGGCCACCGGTGTGGGAACGGGCGCCGATGCCGACGCGGCCGATGCGGCGGCCACGGCGCTGGCGGTCGATTCACCGGGCTTCGGTTTGGCCACCTCGGGCGGCGGCGGCACCGATTCCACCGGGCGCAGTTCCGCATGGACGGTCAGGTTGGCCTGGGGCGCGGTGGGGCTGAACAGGCGCGGGTTGATGCGCTCGCCATCGACAATCAGGTGCATGAACGGCACCTTGCCGAACGGCGTCACATCGGCATTGCCGCGCGCCCGGATACGGTCGCCGTTGGCTTCCAGTTCGGCACGCAGTTGCTCCAGCGATCCGCCGGCCGTGGCGGACACCGCATAGGTTTCCTCTTTCCAGCGGCCCTCCAGCAGCGCCTCTGCCGTCAGCGGGAACGGCGTCCTGCCGCCGATCTGCGCATTGGCCTGCAGCTTGCCGTACGGCGTGACGAGCTTGTCGACGACCAAGCGATGGCGCTGGCCGTCGCTATGCAGCGCGCCGGACAGGTCCGACAGCACCAGCGGAGTCGACGTGGCGGCCGGCCCCTGCAGCAGCGACAGCTCGCGGACGGTCAGCGTGTCCACGTCGACCGCCAGCGGCAGTTCCAGCGACTGCGGCATCTTCGCCGGCTCGGTGCTCGGCGGGGAAGCCGGCAGGCGCGCGTCGATCTTGCCGAGCTTCAGCCATGCCACATGCAGCCGCGCGGGCGACCACGACACCTCCCACTTTGCGTCGATCCGGTCGATGGTGACGCGCGTATCGCCACTGGCGAATACCACATCGTGCAGTCGCAGCCCGCTGGTCACGGTGCCGCCATCGAACTGGCCGGCGAGTATCCCGGCCGACAGCCGGGTGGCCACGTTCCACAGATGGCGGGTGCCGGTCTCGGTGCGCAGCGCCGTCACGGCCGTGGCGACCAGCGCAATCAGCAGCACCAGCAGGATACCCAGCAGCCAGGCCAGCACCTTCCACACGCGGCGGCGGGGGCGGCGGGGCTCGGGCGGCGTGTCGCGGCCCTCGCGCGGCACGGGCGGCATGTCCGGCATGTTCATCAGAACGCCACCCCCAGCGAGATATGCGGCCGGAACTGCTTCTGCTGGATGCCGTAGCCGATATCGAGCTGCACCGGCCCCACCGGGCTGCGCCAGCGCGCGCCCACGCCCACGCCGTGGTAGATCTTGATGCCGTTCAGGTTGTTGGTGGCGGTGCCCATGTCCCAGAACACGGCGGCGCCCCATTCGGGCTTGAACCAGTACTGGTATTCCAGGCTGCCCGTGCCCAGGTAGCGGGCCGGCAGCACGCTCTGGCCGGACGGCGTGCCGATCGACTGGTAGCTGTAGCCCCGGATCGAATCGGTGCCGCCCGCACGGAACCGCAGCGTGGCCGGAATCAGCGACGGATCGTTCGACGTCATGTCGGCGCCCAGTTCCAGCCGCGCGAGGAACAGGTCGCGGTTGCCCACCGGCACGTACTGGCGGATCCGGCCGTACACGCGAAGGAAGGTGGCGTCGCTGAGCACGCCCTTGGCGGCCACGCCGATCTGGGTGTTGATCACGTTGCCGCGGCGCGGGAAGACCGGGTTATCCACGTCGCGGCGCGTCCACGCGAATGCCGGCACCAGCGCCTTCGAGTACTGCGAGGGCTCGCCGTATGGCGTCAGCACGTCGTAGTAGAAGTCGAGCGACACGGTGGTGTCGTACTTTTCGCGCGACCGCGAACGCTTCAGGCCGGCGCGCCAGCTCTTGGTGTCGGTGCTCTCGACATCGATCAGGCGTTCGTAGCTCGTATAGATGCTGTTGCGGTAGGTGTGCGGGTCCGGCGGCATCGCCATTTCCACAAACCCGTACTGGCGCTTCTGTTCGATCCGGGCCTGCGAGTCGAGCACCCAGGCGCGGTTGAACAGGTTGTAGTACGAATAGCGGCCTTCCACCTGGGCGCCGGTGTCGGTGGTGAAACCGACGCCGGAACTGAGCCGGTGCGTCGGATATTCGCGCACCTTCACCTTGACCGGCGCCGTCACCGTCTGCCGCTGCGCCGCAGCCTCCGCCGACGTGGCGGCGGGCGGCTCCTGCAGTTCGACCTGCACGTTCGAGAAATAGGGCTGGTTCTGGACCGCCCGCTGGAATTCCAGCAGCCGCTCCACCCGGTAGGGCTCGCCCTCGTTCAGCGGATTCACGTTGCGGATGATCTGGGCCGGATAGCGGCGCGTGCCTTCGATCTCAAGCGGCCCGAGCACATAGGCCGGGCCGCTCTCGTATTTGGCCCGCAGGTCGGCGGCCTGCTCGTCGGGTTCGATGCGCGCCTGCGACGACGCCAGCCTGGCGCCGTAGTAGCTCTTGCTCTGCAGTTGCACCAGCGCGTCTTCCTTGGCCTTGTCCCAGTCGGCCTGCCGGAACGGCTGGCCCACGGGCAGCCCCCATTTCGCGCGCATCTGCTCCACCTGCTCGGGCGACAGGGTGGCGGCGGGGCCACTTACCTCGACATCGGCGCGCCGGATCACGGTGCGTGCGCCGGGATCCACGCTGATATGGACCACGCGATGGTCGCCCTGGCCTTCCACCGTGGCCTTGGTGACCGGGTCGAACCAGCCTTCGGTGGAAGCAAACTGGCGCACCTGGTCGCCCACGGTTTCCACCATGTACTGGAACTGGTCGTCGGAAATATCGGTGCGGGTGGTGTAGCGCGACAGGTCGAGGTGTTCTTCGAGAATGTCCTTCAGCGCCTTGGGCGCGTCGATCTCGACCTTGTACTGGGCCTTGGCGGCATGGGCGGGCAGCCAGGGGGCCGCCAGCAGCATCAGGGCGATGGCCAGGGTGGCGGCATGGGTTGCGGCATGGGCGGCAACCACACGCGAGAGCCGGCGGGCACCGCCAAAGGTGCCTGGCGCCTTGGCTGGGGCGGGCTGTGCGGCCAAGCGGCCCAAAGCAATCGTCATCCGTCCTGGTGGCTCCCGAATCAAGTCGCTATTTGACCACACCACCGGCGCCGCAAGGCCATCCCGACGCCAAAATTCGGGTTTCAGGGGTCCGCACCGGCAGCCGGGCTTGCCGATACGGTAAAATCCTGCCCCGTCATCCCCAACGCCGCCCAGTGGGCACAGGTTTCATCATGGCCATGTACGAATCGGATATCACCCAGTTCCTGAAGACGCTCAAGCAGGAGCGCCCGTCGCTGGAAGCGGAGCAGCGCGAAGGCCGCGGCCTGCTGTGGGACAAGGCCCCGATCGACCTCGACGAACGCGCCCAGGCCAACGCCTCGCGCGTGGCGCAGAAGCCGTACGTCTACTCGTCCGACAACTGAACGGCCTTCCGGCCACGCCGACGACCATCCCGATGCATCCGAGCGATCCGCTGGACCCCGGCGCGCAGGAAAAACTGACGCTGCCCGTGGAGCTGCCCAGCGTGGCGCAGCCGGTCGGCGCCAGCGCCAATCCGGCCGACATGGTCGACGGGATGGCATTCGCCCGCCTCTACGGCGAGCCCCTGTTCAAGCTGCCCCAGGATCTGTACATCCCGCCCGATGCGCTGGAAGTCTTCCTGGAGGCCTTCGAAGGCCCGCTTGACCTGCTGCTGTACCTGATCCGCAAGCAGAACTTCAACGTCCTGGACATCCCGATGGCCCAGGTGACGCGTCAGTATCTTTCGTACGTCGATCAGATCCGCCAGACCAATCTGGAACTGGCGGCCGAGTACCTGCTGATGGCGGCGATGCTTATCGAGATCAAGTCGCGCATGTTGCTGCCGGTCAAGAAGGCCGACAGCGATGAGGAAGCCGAGGACCCGCGTGCCGAACTGGTGCGCCGCCTGCTCGAATACGAGCAGATGAAGCTGGCCGCCCAGCGCCTGGACACCGTGCCGCAGCTGGGCCGCGATTTCCTGCGCTCGCAGGTCTACATCGAACAGAGCCTGGTGCAGCGTTTTCCCGATGTGGAAACGGTGGACCTGCAGTCGGCCTGGGCCGACGTGCTCAAGCGCGCCAAGCTGAACCAGCACCACAAGATCTCGCGCGAGGAACTGTCCGTGCGCGAGCATATGAGCCAGATCCTGCGCCGCCTGCAGCACGCCCGCTTCATGGAATTCAGCGAGCTGTTCGAGGACGCGATCCGCTCCGGCAAGGGCGTGCCCGTGGTGGTGGTCAACTTCATCGCCATGCTGGAGCTGTCGCGCGAGGCGCTGGTCGAGATCACGCAGGCCGAGCCATTCGCACCCATTTATGTGCGATTGGCGTACACGCCCGCCTGATCCTTCCACCCAGCGGAACAATTCCCCGCCGGGGCCGGGCCCGAACCGGCGCGGATGCTCTACAATCCGCCGACAGCCGGCCAATGCGTACCCAGAGAGCCGGCACGCCAGCTGCCACGCAGCGGCACGCTCCAACCACGACGGCACACCACATTCATGAAAGTCATTCCTTCCATCCAGGAATTGCGGGACCAGTTGCGCGGCCAGAACCGCGTGGCGTTCGTGCCTACCATGGGCAACCTGCATGAAGGCCACCTGTCGCTGATGCGCCTGGCACGCCAGCATGGCGACCCCGTGGTGGCGTCGATCTTCGTCAACCGCCTGCAGTTCGGCCCGAACGAGGATTTCGACAAGTACCCCCGCACGCTCCAGGACGACGTGGAAAAGCTGCAGAGCGAAGGGGTGTACGTGCTGTTCGCGCCGACCGAATCGGACATGTACCCGGTGCCGCAGGAATACCGCGTGGAACCGCCGCATGACCTGGGTGACATCCTCGAAGGCGAGTTCCGCCCCGGGTTCTTCAAGGGTGTCTGCACCGTGGTGATGAAGCTGTTCTGCTGCGTGCAGCCGCGCGTGGCCGTGTTCGGCAAGAAGGACTACCAGCAACTGATGATCGTGCGGCGCATGGCGCAGCAGTTCGCGCTGCCCGTGGACATCATCCCGGCCGAGACCGTGCGGGACGAAGACGGGCTGGCGCTGTCGTCGCGCAACCGGTATCTCGGCGAAGCCGAGCGCAAGGAAGCGCCGGTCCTGTACAAGACGCTGCACGAGGTGCGCGACACCGTACTGGGCAATGGCACCGTTGACCTGCTGGCCGTGGAGGCCGACGCGCTGGGCCGGCTGCAGGCACGCGGCTGGAAGCCCGACTATGTGTCGATCCGCAAGCGCAGCAACCTGCAGGCCCCGACGCGCGAGGAATTCGCCGCCGGCGAACCGCTGGTGGTGCTGACCGCCGCCAAGCTCGGCAATACGCGCCTGATCGACAACCTCGAAATCTAAAGATTCTCCGAGTCTTGACTTCTCTCTCCCTCAGCGCGGGAGAGGGAAGAACACCCCCGCCCCCCTTCAGGCCCGCTTCAGCCGTGCCTTTTCACGTTCCAGATGGCGCTTGTGGCCGCTGCGGCGTTTCCACCAGATCAGCACGCCGGTCACGGCGAATGCCAGCGGCATCAGCCCGAATGCGGTGATGAACGCGCGGCCGTAGGTGCCGAACGCCTCGCCAGTATGCAGCGGGAACAGCCACAAGATCAACGCGTCGCCGGACCGGGCATCGCGGGGATCGCGCGCGCCGAGCGGCCGGCCGGTGTAGGCATCGAGCCAGAGCCGCGTGGCGCCGCTGTCTTCCTGCAGTTCGCCCTCCTGGCGCAGCCGCACCTCGTACGCATCGCCGGGCTTGCGCGGCAGGCTGATGCGCGTGACCTGCGCCCCCGGGAACTGCTGTTGCGCCGCCGTCATGGCCTGGGCCGGGGTGATGGCGTGGGCGCCGGCGGGTGGCGTATCGGACTGGTGCTTCACCTGCGGGCTCACGGTCATGACCGTGCTGATGATCGGCGTGACCCACTTCGGCAGGTTCAGATACCAGCCCGAGAACGCAATGGTGGCCAGCACCGGCGCCGCAAAGAAGCCCCCCGCACGATGGAACGTATAGAAGAAGCGCGACCACGAACCGCCGTGCGCGATCCGCACAGACTGCTTCAGCGCGCGCAGCTTCATCCTGGGCCACCACAGCACCACGCCCATCAGCACCGTGAAGAACAGCACCATCCCGGTCACGCCGATGATGGTCTTGCCCGTGTCGCCGGACAGCAGGTAGCGATGCAGATGGAACAGCGTCGGCATGATCTGCTGACGCGACAGTCCCGGCACACCAAACAGGCGCTCGCCCTTCACGGCCAGGGTGATGGGGTCGATCATGACCTGCCGCGAGCGGCCCGGCATCGCCTCCGGCCCCTTGATCGGGTAGTAGGCGATGAAGACGTCGTGTTCGTCGATCGGCAGCATCAGCAGGTTGGGCTTGCCATACTTCGGATCCGCCATCAGCCTGGCCGTGACCGATTCCACCGTGGCAGCGCCCACCGGGATGCGCGTGGCCGACACCCCCTGCAGCAGGTCTGGATTAAGCCACTTGTCGATGTCGTCGCGCCACGAAGTCAGCGTGCCGGTCAGGCCCATCATGACGAACAGCAGGCCGAAGACCAGCCCGATATAAAGGTGCAGCTTGACGAGAACGGTACGCAGACGACCGGAGACCATGGGAGTCTTTCTTATGAAATGCGGCGCTTGATGCACACATGAGGCGGCTTTCGCCATGCATCTGTGCGGCACCGCCCAAATGCAAATGCGAAGAATTCGCGATTCTAGCAGCGAGCCGCTAAGATCGTGGACGCGCCATCCATTGCGCCCATCCCGTGCCGCCCCGCCCTGCCATGCCCCTGATCGAACTGGTTCCCGCCACCCCGGCCGACGCCGATCTGCTAGCCGCCATGCACGCCGAAAGCTGGCGCGATGCCTATGGCGGCCTGATTCCCGCCGATTACCTGGAAAGCTATGCGCCGGCCGAACGGCTGGCCACCTGGCGCGCACGGATGCTTGAAGGCGCCGAAGCCCCGCTGGAAGCCACCCTCCTGCGCGTGAACGGGCAGCCAGCCGGATTCTCGTGCCTGATGCCGCTGGCCGAGCCCGGCTATGGGATCTATCTGGACAACCTCCACGTGATGAAAGCGTTTCACGGACGAGGCTATGGCAGGACGCTGATGGCCCACTGCGCGGCGCGTGTGGCCAGCCAGTGGCCGGGCAAGCCGTTGTTTCTTTATGTACTCGACGGCAACACGCAGGCGCGCGCGTTCTACCGGCGCCTGGGCGGCGTGGAATCGGACGCCTTCAACGATCCGTTCCCGGGCACCGACCTCATGGTGGCCATCCGCCGCGTCAGCTGGGACGACGTGGACGCGCTGGTCAGCCGGCTGGCGCCGGGTCCGTAGCCCCTGCCAGCGGCGCGAACATCGCCCGCAGGTCGAGGTGCGCGGCCATGCTGTCGGCCAGCCGGTCAATCGACGCTTCGCGCAGCGCATCCAGTTGAATGCCCTCGGCCCGCGCCAGACCGGCCCAGCGCAGCAGCGCGCCACAGGCGTCCGGATGGTCGAACAGGCCGTGTACATACGTGGCCATCACCTGGTTGTCATCCGATACGGCGCCATCGGGCCTGGGATTGCCGCCCGCGTAAGCCGCATCACCCGCATCATCCGAACCGTCTGCCGCGTCCAGCCACAGCGCCGGGCGCGCCAGTGCCGGGCCGTGGGTGATGCCCAGATGGATCTCGTACCCCTCCACCGCCCCGCCGCCAGTTTCCGCATCGAGCCGGCCGGCTACGCGCCGCAACTGCTTCTCGGGCGCCAGCGTGGTTTCGAAGTCGAGTAGGCCCAGCCCATCGCTGGTGCCGGCGGGCCCTTCGCGGCCGTCGGGGTCGTGGATCAGCCGCCCCAGCATCTGCATGCCGCCGCAGATACCCATCAGCTTGCCCCCGTAGCGCAGGTGCCGCAGCAGCGCCGGCTGCCAGCCGTTGGCGCGCAGGAAGGCCAGGTCGGCGCGCACGCTCTTGCTGCCCGGCAGGATCACCAGGTCCGCCGGCGGAATCGGCATGCCAGGGCCGATGAACTGCAGGTCGACGTTCGGGTGCGCCCGCAGCGCGTCGAAATCGGTATGGTTCGAGATGCGCGGCAGCACCGGCACGATCACGCGCAGCACGTCGCCGTCGCGGCTGGCCACCTGCGCGCTGGCGATGGCGTCCTCCGCATCGAGATGCAGGCCGTGCAGGTACGGCAGCACGCCGAACACCGGTTTGCCGGTGCGGGCCACAAGCCAGTCCAGGCCCGGCTGCAGCAGCCCGATATCGCCGCGAAAACGGTTGATGATGAAGCCCTTGACGCGCGCCCGCTCGGACTCGGACAGGCAGTCGAGCGTGCCGACCAGATGGGCAAACACGCCGCCACGGTCGATGTCGGCCACCAGCACGACCGGGCAGTCGACACGCTCGGCAAAGCCCATGTTGGCGATGTCGCGGTCACGCAGATTCACTTCGGCGGGGCTGCCCGCGCCTTCCACCAGCACCACGCCGTACGCCTGTTTCAGCCGCTCGTGGCTTTCCAGCACGGCGGCCATCGCCTGCGGCTTGTAGGCGTGATAGGCCTTGGCGTCGAGATCCATGCGCGCCCGGCCGTGGATGATGACCTGCGCGCCGATGTCGCTGCTGGGCTTGAGCAGCACCGGATTCATGTCGGTGTGGGGCGCCAGCCCCGCCGCCTGGGCCTGCAGCGCCTGGGCGCGCCCGATTTCGCCGCCATCGACGGTGACCGCGCTGTTCAGCGCCATGTTCTGTGGCTTGAACGGGGCCACGGCCACCCCGGCGCGCGCCAGGATGCGGCACAGGCCGGCCACGACGGTACTTTTGCCCGCGTCGGACGTGGTGCCCTGAACCATCAGGGTGCCGCGCAGGGCACGCGGCGCAAACGGAAAGGAGTTGGCAGAAGGATCGTTTCGCATCGCGCGATTATGGCAGCAGCGGCCGGCCGCCCGCACGGCGCCCTTCGCCAGAAACTCTGCAAGATCCATGCATGCGGCCGGGGGATGCGACGGCTACAATACGCCGGATGAAGACCCAAGCCCCGCCCCAGGCGCTCAATCTCTCGGCCACTTCCGAGCCGGCTTCGGCAGGCGCGGCCACGGACGCCGAACCGGCCGCCGAAGCCGCACCGCGGCCGCAGGCCGGTACCGCCGCGCCGCGCGAACTGACGCTGGTGCTGGGCGGCGCCCGCTCGGGCAAGAGCCATTTCGCCGAGCAGCTCGCCGCCGATCATGCGGCCCTGACGCGTGGCCCGGTCACCTACATCGCCACGGCCCGGCACGACGTCGAAGCGGCCGATCAGGAAATGGAAGTCCGCATCGCGCTGCATCGCGCGCGCCGGCCGGCCGACTGGACGCTGGTGGAAGAGCCGGTGCATCTGGCCGACGCGCTCTACGCGCATGCGCGCCACGACGGCTGCATCCTCGTCGATTGCGTGACGCTGTGGCTCAACAATCTGCTCTTTGGCGAGAACCGCGAGTATCCCGAGCACGGCGTCATCACGCCGCCGCCGGCCTTTACCGAGGAAATCGACGCGCTGATGACGGCGCTGCCGATGCTGCCCGGCCATGTGATCCTGGTGTCGAATGAAATCGGCTTCGGCGTGGTGCCGATGGGCGCCATCACGCGTTTCTACGTCGACGAACTTGGCCGCCTGAACCAGAAGCTGGCCGCCGCCGCCGATCGCGTGCGGCTGCTGGTCGCCGGCATCCCGGTATCGATCAAGGACCCGGCTCCGTCCCAGGCTCGCGGCAGCCACACACGATGATCATGATGTCCTGGGCTGCCTGCGTGGCGGCCGCACTTGCCGGCGTGCTGCTGGACCGCTGGCTTGGCGAGCCGCGCCGCTGGCATCCGCTGGTCGGGTTTGGCCGTCTCGCGTCGGCCGTCGCCAACCGTTTCAATCGTCCCGAACGCAGCGCCGCGCGCCAGCGCCTGGCCGGGCTGCTCGCGTGGGCGCTGGTTGTGCTGGGGCCTGCCGCGCTGGCCGCGTGGCTGGTCTCGCTGGCAGCCGATGTCCATCCGATCCTGGCCTGGGCGCTGCACGCCGTCGCGCTCTACTTCGCACTGGGTGCCTGCAGCCTGACGCAGCACATCGCCCCCATTGCCGATGCACTGACCCGCAACGACCTGCCCGCCGCGCGCACGCTGACGGCGCGCATCGTGTCGCGCGACACGGCCGATGCCGATGCCGAAGCCCTGGCGCGGGCCGCCTGCGAATCGGCGCTGGAAAATGGCAACGATGCCGTCTTCGGCGCGCTGTTCTGGTTCCTCGTCGGCGGCGCGCCCGCCGTGATCGTCTTCCGGCTGGCCAATACGCTCGACGCCATGTGGGGCTATCGCACGCCGCGCTGGGAAATGTTCGGCTGGGCCGCTGCCCGCATCGACGATGGCTTGAACCTGGTGCCGGCGCGGCTGACCGCGCTGTCGTACGCGCTGCTGGGCGCCACCGCGCAGGCGATGCGCTGCTGGCGCACGCAGGCTCCGGCCTGGTCGAGCCCGAACGCCGGCCCCGTGATGGCGGCCGGCGCCGGCGCGGTGGGCGTGGCGCTGGGCGGCGGCGCGCGCTACCACGGCGAGTGGGAAGAACGCCCGCCGCTGGGCATCGGCGACGCCCCGCGCGCCGCGCACGTCCACGCCTGCCTGCGGCTCGTGCAGCGCACGCTGTGGCTGTGGCTCGGCGTGGCGATGCTGAGCGTGCCGCTGGTGACGGTCCTGGTTTCGAAACGGGGGGCGGCATGAGCGGCATGAGCGGTGTGAGCGCCGTGAGCGGTGTGAGCGGTGTGAGCGGTGTGAGCGGCGTGAGCAGCGCCCTGGCCCCGATCCGCCATGGCGGCAACCTGCTGGCCGCCGTGCGCCGCTACGGCCGTGCGGCCGAAGACTGGCTCGATTTGTCCACCGGCATCAATCCGGCCGGCTATCCGGTGCCCCCGCTGCCTGCCGACGCGTGGCAGCGGCTGCCGCAGGACGACGACGGCCTGGCGGAGATCGCCGCGCGGGCGTATGGCGCGCCGCACGCGCTGCCGGTGGCGGGATCGCAGGCGGCCATCCGCACGCTGCCCGCGTTGCTGCGAGCGGGCCGGGTGGGCATCGCCGCGCTGGGCTACAGCGAATATGCGCCCGCGTTCACGCTGGCCGGCCACACGGTGGTGCCGCTCGACGAGCGGGACTTCGCCCGCGACGACCTGCCCGACGGGCTCGATCATCTGGTCGTCGTCAATCCGAACAATCCGACCGCACGGCTGCTCTCCCCCGATCGGCTGCTGCGCTGGCATGGGCAGTTGTCCACGCTGATCGTCGACGAAGCGTTCCTCGACAGCACCACGATGCCCTCACTGGCCGCGCACACCGGCCTGCCGGGACTTGTCGTGCTGCGCTCCATCGGCAAGTTCTACGGGCTGGCGGGCATGCGTTGCGGCTTCGTGCTGGCCGCCTCCGATTTGCTCGATGCCCTGTCGCGCCGGCTTGGAGACTGGACTGTCTCCGGGCCGGCCCGCGCCGTGGCACGGCTGGCGCTGACCGATACCGCGTGGCAGGCCGCCACCCGCACGGCGTTGCAACAACAGGGCCAGCGCCTGGCGACGCTGCTGCGTGACCACGGGCTGACGCCGGTATCGCAGCCGCTGTTCAGCTGGGTGCCTGATGCCCGCGCGCCCGCCCTGCACGAGGCGCTCGCCCGGCAAGGTATCTGGACGCGCCTGTTCGACGCCGCTGGCGGCTGCCCGGCCAGCCTGCGCCTGGGCCTGCCGCCCGATGCCGAGGACGCCTGGAAACGACTCGATGCGGCGCTGGGCGTGGCACGATCCGACCTGCAAGCCGGCGCCACTGACCACCCCCTCCTCACCGGATCCCGATGAAGGCCTCCCCGTTCCTGCTCGCCACGGCGCTGCTCGCCAGCCCCTGCGTCCACGCCGCCGTCACCGTCACCGACGACGCCGGCCAGACCGTCACGCTTGCCCAGCCCGCGCGGCGCATCGTCTCGCTGGCCCCGCACGTGACCGAACTGATCTACGCGGCCGGCGGTGGCGAACGCATCGTCGGCACGGTCAGCTACAGCGACTACCCGCCGCCTGCGCGCGACATCCCGCGCGTGGGCGACAACAAGGCACTGGACCTGGAACGCATCGCCGCGCTCAAGCCCGACCTGATCGTGGTCTGGCGCCATGGCAACGCCCAGAAGCAGACCGACCGCCTGCGCGCGCTGGGCATGCCGCTGTTCTACAGCGAGCCGCGCCGCCTGGAATCGATACCGGAAAATCTTGAAAAGCTTGGCATGCTGATGGGGACGGAGGCCGTGGCCAATCGGGCCGCTGCCGACTTCCGCCAGCAGGCGAGCACGCTGCGCAAGACCTATGCCGATCGCCCGCCCGTGACGGTGTTCTATCAGGTGTGGCAGCAGCCGCTGATGACGCTGAATGGCCAGCATCTGGTCAGCGACCTGCTGACGCTGTGTGGCGGCCGCAACCTGTTCGCCAAGGAGTCGCCGCTGGTGCCCACGGTGTCGGTGGAGGCCGTGGTGGCCGGTAACCCGGAGGTCATGCTGACGGCCGGCATGGGCGCCACGCGCCCGGACAAGCCGCTGGCGGATTTTTCGATGTGGGAGAAGTGGAAACAGGTCACCGCCGTGGCGCGCAACAACCTGTTCATCATCGACGGCGATCTGGTCAACCGCGCGGGTCCGCGCGTGGTGCAGGGCGCGGCCGAAATCTGCAAGGATCTCGAACTCGCGCGCTCGCGGCGGGAGAAGTGACCAAGCCGATCCCCGGTTGAGCGGCTGGCCCTCTCCCCCAACCCTCTGCCGCGCAGGGGGAGAGGGAGCAAACCCGGAAAGCGGTGTGGAAGTAGGCAGGCCGGCGATCAGCCCGTTACACGATTCCACCATCCCAGCCTCGGCGCGCCATCGCCCAGGCTGAACTTGCAGGTGGCGCCGAACCCGAGCGACCAGTGCAGCGTCTGCGCCAGTGTGATCCCCAGCCAATGGGCGGCCAGCATGCGCATCGGCCCGGCGTGAGTCACCACCCACAACCGCGTGTCCGATTCGACATCGAGCGCATCGGCCCATTCGGCCACGCGCGCCGAGACCTGCGCCGGGCTTTCGCCGCCATGGGGACGGGCGCCCATCAAATCGGCCGCCCACAGATCCAGCGCGTCGCGCGGAATCGCCGTCCAGGCCTGGCCTTCCCAGGCGCCGAAATCCATCTCGCGCAGGCGCGGCTCCACATCGGCCGCGGGCAGGTCCGGCAGGCAGGCCGCCAGTTGTGCGGCCGTGTCGCGGGCGCGCAGCGCCGGGCTGGTCACGATGCGATGCGGGGATGCCAGACCGGCCACGATCCGCGCCGGGTCGGGCGTGACGGGCGTCGTCAGCGCCAGATCGAGACTGCCGTAGCAGATGCCCGCCGCCACTTCGGGCTGCGCGTGGCGAATCAGTAGAACTTCCATGCCGCGGCCACCAGGTAGATCGATAGCTCGGCAAGCTGTTGGGACATGCCCAGGCAATCGCCGGTATAGCCGCCGATGCGTCGCACGAAATAGGCCCCGAGCGCGGCGCGCAGGCCGGCCAGCACCAGCACGGTCACGATGGCGAACCACGGCGAGATCCACAGCAGCGGCAGCACGCCGCACGCCAGCGCGAAGACCAGGCTGCGGGTTTCCAGCCGCTGGGCCACCGGCTTGGCCTTGCCTTCGTGGCGCACGTAGTCGTGCGTGGCCAGGAACGTGATGGCCATGGCGCGGCTCGCCCCGTGACCCGCAACCAGCACCGCCAGCAACGTCATGCCGCCGTGGACTTCCCCGACGGACACCAGCAATTGCCACTTCAGCAGCAGCGCCACCACGATGGCGATGGCACCGAACGCGCCCACGCGGGAGTCGTGCATGATCCGCAGCACGTCCTCGGGCCGGTAGCCGCCGCCGAAGGCATCCACGCAGTCAGCCAGCCCATCCTCGTGGAACGCGCCCGTCAGCAGCAGCGTGGCGGCCATGCCCAGCACGATGGCCACCGACGGCGACCAGAGCTGCCACGCAAGGCCCGTCACCAATGCCCCCGCCACACCCACCAGCAGGCCCACCGCCGGAAAATAGCGGGCGGCGGCGTTCAGGTAGTGCGGCGCGAACCCCACCCACACCGCCACCCGCTGCGGCATGGGCACGCGCGTGAAGTAGCCTACGGCGGTCAGGAAGAAGCGGAGTTCGTCGGCCATGGCGTCTGCGCGGTCTAGGCGGAAGCGTTGCTGATGCCGGCGCCGCTGAACGTGGCCATCTCGCGCAGGAAGGCGACGGCTGACGCCACCAGCGGCCACGCCAGCGCGGCGCCTGTGCCTTCGCCCAGCCGCAGGTCCAGCGCCAGCAGCGGCTCGGCCTTGAACTCGGCCAGCAGCGCGCGGTGTCCCTGCTCGTGGGAGCAGTGCGAGAACACGCAGTACTGCAGCACGTTCGGGTCGATGCGCGCGGCCACCAGCAGCGCCGCCGACGCGATGAAGCCATCCACCAGGATCACCATGCGGCTGGCGGCCGCGGCCAGGTAGGCGCCGGTCATCGCCGCGATCTCGAAGCCGCCGAACGTGGCCAGCACGTCCAGCGGACCGGTGGCGTCCGGATGCCGCGCCAGCGCCTGCGCCAGAATCTCGCGCTTGCGCGCCACGCCGGCGTCGTCCAGCCCCGTGCCGCGCCCGGTGCAGGCTTCCAGCGGCAGGCCGGTCAGCCGGCTCATCACACAGGCCGCCGCCGAGGTATTGGCAATGCCCATCTCGCCAAACCCGATCACATTGGTGCCCTGCTGCGCGTGGCGCAGCACCCGCGCGATGCCGGTGTTGATCGCCGCGCCGGCTTCGGCCGGCGTCATGGCCGGCTGCTCGACGAAATTGCGCGTGCCATTGGCCACGCGGCTGTTGACCAGCCCCGGCGACGCCGGCAGCGGCGCACGCACGCCCACGTCCACCACTTCGAGCACCATGCCATGCTGGCGCGTGAAGACGTTGATGGCGGCCCCGCCGTTCAGGAAGTTCAGCACCATCTGCGCGGTGACTTCGGCCGGGAAGGCGCTGACGCCGGCATCGGCCACGCCATGGTCGCCCGCGAATACGATGATCGCGGGCCGGTTCAGTTCGGGTACGGTTTCGCCACGGATCATGCCGATCTGCAGCACCAGCGATTCGAGCCGGCCCAGCGACCCGGGCGGCTTGGTCTTGTCGTCGATGGCCGCCTGCAGCGGGCCGCGCAGCGATTCGTCAAGCGGCGCGATCGGCGGCAGGGTCAGCGCAAAGTCGGAAATATGGGTCATCAATCTTCTTTCGATCCTCGGAGCACGCCAGCCAGGCGAAGCGAAGCGTTTCGGGCTGGCGTTTTCCTACATTTCTACGCCACGCTGGGCCTTGATGCCCTGCTGGAACGCGTGTTTGACGGGCGTCATGTCGGTCACCGTGTCGGCCGCTTCCACCAGTGCAGGCGGCGCGCCGCGGCCCGTGATCACCACGTGCTGCATCGCAGGGCGCGCGCGCAGGTCGGCAATCACGGTCTCGACATCAAGATAGTGCAACTTCAGCGCAATGTTCAGTTCATCGAACAGCACCAGGCCGATCGACGGGTCGCGCAGCATGCGGCGGGCCACCTCCCACGCGGCCTCGGCCTTGGCCACGTCGCGTGCGCGGTCCTGGGTTTCCCAGGTGTAGCCCTCGCCCATCACGTGGAATTCGCATTGGTCCGGAAAGCGCCGCAGGAACATTTCCTCGCCGCTCGGGATGGCACCCTTGATGAACTGGACCACGCCCGTGCGCATGCCGTGCCCCATCGCGCGCACCACCATGCCGAAGCCCGAGCTCGACTTGCCCTTGCCGTTGCCGGTGGTGATGACGATCACACCGCGCTCGGTCTGGGCGGCGGCAATCTTGGCATCGACCACCTCCTTCTTGCGGACCATGCGGTTCTTGTGGCGCTCGTCGCGGCCGTCGTCGGGCTGGCTGGGGTGTTCGGTATCGCTCATGGTGTCTTTCCGTCGGGGATCAGCGCGGTATGGATGCCGTCGCTGATGCTGATAATGGGGGTGCGCAGCGCGCGCGAGCACTGCGCCGGCGTCAGGACGTCGTGCACCGGGCCGTGCAGCGCGACGCCGTCTTCGGCCATCAGCAGCGCATGGGTGGCATGCCGGCGCGCGAGCGTCAGGTCGTGCAGGATCACCACGGCGGCGTGGCGGCCGGCACTGGTCAGGCGGCGCAGCAGGTCGAGCACCAGGATCTGGTGGCGCAGGTCCAGGTGCGAGACCGGTTCGTCCAGCATCAGCAGCGGCGCCTGCTGGGCCAGCACCGCGGCCAGCGACACGCGCTGGCGCTCGCCGCCGGACAGGGTGAGCACATCGCGCGCGGCCAGGGCGTCGAGATCGCACTGGGCCATCACGTCGCGTACCACGCGGTCGTCGTCGCGCTTGCCCCAGCCCCAGCCGCTCATGTGCGGATGACGGCCGATGCGCACCACATCCTCCGCCACCATCGAGAACGTGTCATGCACGGCCTGCGGCAGGTAGGCGCGCTGACGGGCCAGCGTGGCCGGCGCCACCTGCGTGGCAGCCACGCCATCGATTTCCACGGCCCCGCCATCGGGCGCGCGCAAGCCGGCCAGCACGCCCATCAGCGTGGATTTGCCCACGCCGTTCGGGCCCACGACGCACCAGAGCTGGCCCGCCTGGATGGACAGCGACAGGCCATCGACCAGCACGCGCTGGCCCGCCCGCAGGCGCACGTCGCGCAGCGACAGGACCGGACACGGGGCCAGCGGCTCGAACCATGCGTTCATCGCGGCCTCCGCAGCAGCAGGTAAAGGAAAGTTGGCACGCCCAGCAGCGCGGTGATGACACCCACCGGCAACTGCGCCGGCGCGATCACGGTGCGGGCGATCAGGTCGGCCGCCATCAGCAGCGTGCCGCCCAGCAGCACCGACGCCGGCAGCAGCTGGCGCTGGTCGTTGCCCCACGCCAGCCGCACCATGTGCGGCACCACCAACCCCACAAAGCCGATGGACCCGGCCGTGGTGATGGCGGCGGCGATGGAAAACGAGGCAATCAGGAAGGTGGCCAGCCTGACGCGACCCACGCGCACGCCCAGCGACTGCGCCACGGTCTCACCAAGCAGCATCACGTTCAGCGCCCGCGCCATCGGCATGGCCAGCCCCAGCGCCACGACAAGCGTGGCCAGCGCCCAGCCGTAGCTGGCGGTGCCGCCCAGGTCACCGGTCAGCCAGAACAGCATGCCACGCAGCCGCGACTCCGGTGCGATGGCCAGGATCAGCGTGATCAGCGCGCCCCAGCCGGCCGCCAGGATCACGCCGGTCAGCAGCAGCCGCGCCCCGGCCTCGTGGTGGCCGCCCTGCACTTGCGGATGCAGCAGGTCGCGCCGCGCCAGCGTGGCCACCAGCAGCATCGAACAGAGCGCGCCGCCCGCCGCGCCGGTCTGGACGACCCACAGCGGCAGCGACAGCAGCATCGCCAGCAGCGCGCCCGTGGACGCCCCGCCGGACACGCCCAGCACATAGGGCTCGGCCAGCGGATTGCGCAGCAGCACCTGCATCAGCGCGCCGGACAGCGCCAGCAGCCCGCCGCAGGCAAACGCCGCCGCCGCGCGCGGCAGCCGCAGTTCGCGCACGATGGCGCCGGCCGTGCCGGTATCGGCGCCGGTCAGCGCCTGCCAGACCTGCGCGATGTCCAGCGCGACGCTGCCGGCCGCCAGCGACAGCGCGAACACTGCCGTCCCGGCCACGGCCAGGACGGTCCAGACGGTCAGCGCGCGGCGCAGTTCGGTCATGGCGTGACGTTAGGCCCTACTTCTGCCGCCAGCCGAGCGTGATGAACCCGGCGCGGCCCTGCGTGTTGTAGGGCCAGGCAAGCTGGTAGTTCTTGTCGAACAGGTTTTCCACACGGGCAGCCACGAACCATTGCTTGTCGATGTTGTAGCGGGCATTGAGGTTGACGATACCGTATCCGCCCAGGACGCGCCCGCTGTTGTCGAGCCGCTCCGACGACAGCAGCCATTCGCCACCAAAGCGCCAGTTGCCGAAGTTGCGGCCCACGTCGAACGATGCATGGCGTCGCGCCCGGCGCAGCAGCTGCGTGTTGCTGCTCTCGTCCACCGGGTTCTGGAAGGTCACGGCGGCGCCCAGGTCGGTCCCCCAGATCGTGGCGCGCCATGAGGCCTCGATGCCCTGCACCTTGGCCTTGTTGACATTCTGCGCCAGGAACACGCCACTGCCCACGGCGGTCGACACGATCAGGTCGTCATAGCGGGTTTCGAACGCGGTCACGCGCAGCAGGCCGGCGCTGGCCGTATCGACCTGCACGCCTGCCTCGGCCGACTTGGCGCGCTCGGGTTTGAGGTTCGGCTGGCCGAAGCCTGGGTAGTACAGCTCGTTGAAGGTCGGCGCGCGGAACGCATTGCTGACGTTGGCGATCAGCTTGACCTGATCGGTCACGTTGAAGCCATAGCCGGCAAAGAAGCTGCCCTGGTTGCCGAAGTCGGAATAGTGGTCGTTGCGGGCGTTCAGTTGCAGCTGGTTCCGGCCGATCCGGCCTTCATAGCCGCCGTATACCGAGAACACGTTGCGCGACGGCGCGTTGTACGAACTCGACACCAGCGTCTGCTGCAGCCAGTCGGTGCCGAACAGCAGCTTGTGGTCGGGCGTCAGCGCGTATTCGTTCTGCCAGTTGAACTGGCGGTTGCGCGTGCTGAACAGGCTGTCGAACAGGCCATTCTTCGTGCCTTCGCTGCGATCTTCGCTCTGCGCGATCTTGAAATGCGTGGTCCAGGCCGAGGTCACCTTGCCATTGACGAACGCCGACAGCGTGTAGAGCTCGCTGTTCATGCGGAAATCGTCGGTCGGCTTGCCGCTGGTGCTGTCGTACGACAGGTCGCTCTTCGAGTAGTACGCGGCGAAGCCGGCGTCCCAGTCGGCCGTGAACTTGTGGCGGATCTGGCCCGACACGCTCTTGTTCTCGTACGGGTTGTCGCCGGGGTTCGGGCCGTTGCCGCGCCGGACTGCCGCGGCATTGGCGGCGGCCCACTGGTTATAGTTGATCGACGAAAATCCGTCGGTCTTGAAGATCGATCCGGTCAGGTTGAACGACGTATCGCCAATCTGGCCGCCGTAACCCACGGTGCCCTGGCGCGTGTTGTTGCTGCCGTACTCCACCTGCGCATTGGCTGCCGGTGCCTGGCCGGCACCATTCTTGGTGAAGATCTGCACCACGCCGCCGATCGCGTCCGACCCGTACAGCGCCGACACGTTGCCGCGTACCACCTCGATATGGTCGATCTGGTCGGGCAGGATGTTCGCCAGCTGGGCCGTGCCGCCGCTGACGCCGGCCACGCGCACGCCATCGATCAGGATCAGTACCTGGTTGGAATTGGCGCCGCGCATGAACAGCGACGTATTGGCGCCCATGCCGCCGTTGGCGGCGAATTCGACACCGGCCTGGCCGCGCAGCAGCGAGCGCAGGTCGGGCGCCTGCGAATTGACGATGTCCTCCTGGGTCACCACCGTCGTGTGCGGCAACGCCTCGGTCACACGCTGCGCGGTGCGCGAGGCGGTGACCACCACGGGTGCCAGCGACCGGGGCTGGGCCGCCGGCTGCGCGGCAGGTGCGGCCGATGTGGCTTCGGCGGGTGCGGCAGGCGCGACGGGAGCCGCCTCGGCGGGCGCCTGCTGGGCAAACGCCGGGATCTGAGATGCGGAAAGAACGGCAATGGCCGCCATGATGGCGGGCACGGACGGGCGAACCGGCGGCTTCACCGCGACGGTCGACCTGGATAGCGTGGAACGCATGAGCAGGATGGATGAGAACGGCCGGGCCCGTTCCCCCGCGGACCTGATGGCGAATGGGCGTGCCGCATGGGGTGCGGACGCCCGCGTTCTTCAGGCCGGTATCCGGGCTGACGACATCAGGCAGGCCGCCTTCCCGATGGGCTCGCCGCAACCTCCGGCGAGTCCGTATCAGTGGCCTTGGCCCGCCCTGCGAACGACGCTTGGCGTGTTCGCGGTCGCTTACCGTTGCGGGGGCAGCACAGGTTGGCCTGCCCCGCTCGCGTCCAGCCTGGCCGATCCAAGTCGCCCCGGGCTGGCGGGCGGTACCCGGCTCCCTGTTTCCCGTTGAACTGCAGCCCCTGCGTAAGGGAGGCCGCGAGCACCTGGAACGTGCGCGAGTGTAGGGAGTTTCAAAGTTGGCGTCAATGCGAGGGGTCAAGTTGCCGATATCCGTGATTGACACGCGAAATCGCGCCATTCGCCGCAGATCGGTGCAACTTCCGTGCGGCAGCCAAGTCTCACCGGGCGCGTTGGCGGTAGCCCCCGCGCGTGCATCGGCTAGAATCCCCAAACCTGACCCTTACTCCTACCGGACACGACAGGCACTATGCTCAACGAACTCGAACAACTGGCCGCCAAGATCGGGCGCGTGCTGCATCATGCGGACACCCTGGCGGCGGAAAACCAGCGGCTGCGCGCGGAGATCGACCGCCTGCAGGCCGAGGCGAGCACGTTGCGCGCGGACCGCGAAGCCATGGCGGCCGACCGCGAGCTGCTCAACATCAAGATCGAGGAAGCGCAGCTGCGCATCCAGTCCATCCTGGACAAGCTGCCCACCGCCAGTGACGCGCGCCAGCTCGACCTGCTCGGCGAAGGCCAGGCCCGCGCCGCGTCGGAAGGTTCGCAGCAAGCCCCCGGAGAACACGCATGAGCAACAAGCAAGTGGAACTGAATATCGCAGGCCAGCCCTACCGTTTCGCGATCTCGCCGGAGAACGAGGCCGCGCTGCTGGAAGCCGCCGCGCTGGTCGACGACAAGATGAACAAGCTCAAGGGCAGCGTGTCGGCCAAGGGCGTGGAACGCGTGGCCGTGATGGCCGCCATCAGCATTGCGTCGGACCTGCTGGCGATCCGCCGCAAGCAGGAAGAGGACGGCACGATTCCGGTGGACGCGGTGCGCGCGCGCATTCGCGAACTGAACGAGCGCGCCGACGAGGCGCTGCGCCAGTACGCGCACGTGGGCACGCGCTGAGCCGCTGAAAAAACCCTGACGGCAACACTTGAATTGCGCGGCTTCGGCCAGATATGGCGTCCATGTGAAGCCGGTGCCGCGCCCGGCCGCATGATGTGCATGGATATGCCGGTCGTTGTGGAAAATGTAACGCCTCGACGTATCCGGCTTGGTATCACTGACGTCGCGGTGTATAGTGGAGCCACTGCGCGGCGAGACTGACCGACGCAGTTGGATGGTCGGGTTATCGGGCCTGGCCGCCGTTTCCATCCCATCCTAGTTTGAAACGGCAAACGTCTGACATCCCAAGCGTGTTGCACGCACAGGAACCCAAGTCAGACGTTTGACAGTTTCCCTGCCTGGTTCGTGAGGGTCATAAACTCCTTGAACCGATATGCATTGCATGGTGCGGGATCATGTCGTGTGGGCGAGCGCGTTACCGCATTCAAAGTCCTGGCTTCGGTCCGGACTCCCTGAGTGGGCGATGTACCCGAAATACGACTTCCGCAGCCACTCTGAACCTCACTTGGGTTCAGGATGCCGACCCAGCGGCCGAGGCGGGGACCCCCTTCAAGTGGTGAAGAGGCGGTGGTTTCAATGAACCACCGCCTTTTTCATTTCAACTCCTGACCTGTCACTGATCCATGGCCGACGAGCGTGCCCGCCAGTACTGGCTGATGAAGTCCGAACCGGACGAAGCCAGCATCGACGATCTGGCCCGTGAAGGCACGCTGCCATGGACCGGCGTGCGCAACTACCAGGCGCGCAACTTCATGCGCGACCAGATGCGCATTGGTGACGGCGTACTGTTCTATCACTCCTCGTGCCCTGAACCGGGCATCGCCGGCATTGCCGAAGTCTGCTCGCAGCCCTACCCCGATCCCACGCAGTTCGACCCCAACAGCGACTACTACGACCGCGCGTCGAAGCAGGACGAGCCGCGCTGGTCGCTGGTGGACGTGCGCTTCGTCAAGAAGAGCGCGCTGATCCCGCTGCCGGCGTTGCGCGAGCATGACGCACTGGCCGACATGGTCGTGCTGCGCAAGGGCAACCGGCTGTCGATCACGCCGGTCACACCGGCCGAATGGCGCTTCATCACCGGAAAGCTGATGAAGTAGCATCTGCGACCGCAGCCTTCTGGCCGCGCCGCATTTTTTTCACCCGCCTTAACCCCGATCCGGCCGCCCGGCCGTTAGAGCGTTCATGCAGGAGCCCTCATGGAACGAAATGCAAGGCTTCGCATCTGATAGCCATCACATTGATCGGAGAACAATATGAAGAAATTGCTGGTCGCCTCTCTGCTGGGCACTGCCGCCGCCGTGGCCTCGGCGCAGACCGTTGCCGTGCCGCAGCCTTCGGGCGTGCTGTCGTTGTCCGCCGAAGCCGTGACCGAAGTGCCGACCGACGTGGTCACGCTGGTCCTGGCCGCCGAGCAGGAAGGCCCCGAGCCTTCCGCCATCTCGAACGCGCTGTCTTCGCGCACCCAGGCGGCACTGGCGCAGGCCAAGCGCGTGTCGGGCGTGGAAGCGCAGTCCGGCGGCTTCACGATTCATCCAAATACCGACCGCAACGGCAAGATCAGCACGTGGCGCGGCCGTTCGGAAATCATCCTCAAGTCGAAGGACTTCGCCGCCGTGTCGAAGCTGGCTGGCGAACTGGCCAACCAGATGCAGGTGCAGAACGTCGGCTTCTCGCTGTCGCGCGAGGCCCGCCGCGCCGCCGAGCAGAAACTGGCCGACCAGGCCGTGGCGGCATTCCGCGACAAGGCGCAGGCCACGACGAAGCTGTTCGGCTTCAGCAGCTTCACGATTCGCGAAGTCTCGCTCAATGAGTCGGGCGGCGTGATGCCGCCGGTGCCGCGCATGTACGCGGCCAAGGCCATGTCGGCCGATGCCGGCGCGCCGATTCCGGTGGAAGGCGGCAAGACCCAGGTGACCGTGTCGGTCAACGGGTCGGTGCAGATGGTGAAGTAATCGGCAACGCAACAAGGAAGCAGGAAAAAGCCCCGCTCCCATTTTCATGGGGCGGGGCTTTTTCTCGGGTGGCTTCGGATTACAGCGCCGCGAACTGCTGGCGCAGCACGTTCTTCTGCACCTTGCCCATCGTGTTACGTGGCAGTTCGTCCACCACGTGCACGCGCTTGGGCACCTTGAAGTTGGCGATGCGGCCCTTGAGCGTGCCGATCATGCCGGCCTCGTCGATATCCGCGCCGGGCTTGCGCACCACCACGGCCACCACGGCCTCGCCGAAATCGGCATGGGGCACGCCGATCACAGCCGATTCCACCACACCGGGCATCTCGTCGATAAAGCTCTCGATTTCCTTCGGGTAGACGTTGTAGCCGCCCGAGATGATCAGGTCCTTGCTGCGGCCGACGATCGTCAGGTAGTTGTCCGGCACCTTGCGTTCGCCAGCCTGGCTGACGATGGCGCCCCCGAAGCGGCCCACGTCGCCGGTCCTGAACCAGCCATCGGCGGTGAATTCCTCGGCGGTCTTTTCCGGCATGCGCCAGTAGCCCTTGAACACGTTGGGGCCCTGAACCTCGACATTGCCGATCACGCCCGGCCGGCACAGGTTGCCCTCGCCGTCCATCACGCGCACCGAGACGCCCGGCAGCGGCATCCCCACGGTACCGCCGATGCGGTCACCCAGCGCGGTGTCGTACGGGTTCGAGACCAGCATCACGGTTTCGCTCATGCCGTAGCGTTCCAGGATCGTATGGCCGGTGCGCTCGCGGAAGGCGTCGAACGTTTCCAGCAGCAGCGGCGCCGATCCCGACACGAACAGGCGCATGTTCTTGCAGAGTTCCTTGTCGAAACGCGACTCCTGCACCATGCGCACGTAGTAGGTCGGCACGCCCATCATCACCGTGCAGCGCGGGATGAATTTCAGGATCTGGCCCATGTCGAGTCTGGGCGCCCAGATCATCTTCGCACCGGCCAGCAGCGCGCCGTGCGACGCCACGAACAGTCCGTGCACGTGGAAGATCGGCAGCATGTGCAGCAGCACGTCGTCGCTGCGCCAGCCCCAGTATTCGTTCAGCGTCAGCGCGTTCGATGCCAGGTTGCGATGCGTCAGCATCGCGCCCTTGCTGCGGCCGGTGGTGCCCGACGTGTACAGGATGGCCGCCAGATCGTCGTCCGCGCGGTGCACGGTCTCGAAGGTATCCGGCTGCGCCGCCGCGCGCTGCAGCAGCGACCCGGTACGGTCGTCGTCGAGCGTGAACACGTGCGCCGTGTTGTGCGCAAACGCCACCTTCGACACCCAGCCGAAGTTGCTGCTGCTGCAGACCACCACCGCCGGTTCGGCATTGCCGACGAAATAATCGATTTCGGCTTCCTGGTACGCGGTGTTCAGCGGCAGGTACACGTAGCCCGCCCGCAGCGTGGCCAGATACAGGAACAGCGCCTCCGGCGACTTTTCCACCTGCACGGCCACGCGCGCGCCGGCCGGCAGCTTCAGGGCGGTCAGCAGGTTGGCAAGCTTGGCCGTGGCGCGGTCCAGGTCGTCCCACGTGTAGTACAGGCCGTCATGCGTTTCGATGCAGCAGGCGCTGCGGTCGGCAGGAAAACGGGATTCGAACAGGGCGAACAGATTGGCGTTCATGGTACTGAGCAAAAGGGAATGGCATGCCCGGGGATGGCGGTCGAGTGCGCCGGGACAGCCGGCCATGATAGCCGGCCGGCCGACATATTACTCCCCGGTGAAATCCGGAGGCCGGTGCGCCAGGAAGGCGGCCACGCCCTCGGCGTGGTCGCGGCTGCCGGCGTAGGCAAAGTGGGCGTCCAGTTCCGCGGCGGTCAGCGGCGCTGGCGCCGGCGACAGGCGGCGGATGGTTGCCTTGTTGATGCGCGCGGCCAGCGGCGCCCCTGCGCAGAGACGCTGCACCGTGGCGGCCACCTCGTCGTGCAGGGCGGCTTCCGGCACCACGCGCGTCAGCAGCCCCTTGGCGGCGGCCTCGGCGGCGTCGAACACGCGGCCTTCCAGCAGGATTTCCAGCGTCACGGCACGCCCTGCCAGGGCCAGCAGGCCCTGCAGTTCGCCGGGCGCCATCGGAAACCCCAGCCGGTTGATCGGCACGCCGAAGCGGCTGCCCGCCGCAGCGACGCGCAGGTCACAGTTGCACGCGATTTCCAGCCCCCCGCCCACGCAGACGCCTTCGATGGCCGCCAGCGTCGGCAAGGGACATTCGGCGATGGCCCGCAACGCCGGCGCAATGATTGCCGTGTGATAGCGACGCACCGCGGCCTCGTCGCCCCGCACCACCGGAAATTCGGCGATGTCCGCCCCGGCGGCGAAGTTCCCGTCGGCGCCGCGCACAACCACGCAGCGCGGCGGACGGGCGGCCGCGCTGGCCACCTCGGCCGCCAGGGCGTCAAACCCGGTGGCCAGCGCCTGCCACATGCCGGCCGATATCGCGTTGAGCTTGCCCGGATGCGACAGCGTGACGGTGACCACGTGGCCGTCGCGTGCGAACGTGACAGTGCCGCCCATCAGTCGATCTTGGCGCCCGAACGCTGCACCACCTCGGCCCATCGCTTGATCTCGGCGCGCTGGAACTGCGCGAACTGTTCCTGCGTGAACTGCGGGATGTCCGAACCGTTCTGCAGCCAGATGGCCTTCATCTCGGGGCTGTTCAGCGCCTTGGTGGTCTCGGCGTAGAGCTTGTCGACGATCTCCTTCGGCGTGCCCTTGGGCGCCCACAGCGCGTACCAGGTGGACACCTCGTAGTTCGGCACACCCGCTTCGGCGGCCGTCGGCACGTTCGGGAACGCCGCCGAGCGCGTCTTCGACGCCACGGCCAGGGCCTTGATGCGGCCCGCGCGAATATGTTGCGCCGATGAGCCAAGGCCGTCGAACATCAGATCCACCTGCCCGGCGATCAGGTCGGACAGCGCGGGGCCGGCGCCCTTGTACGGCACGTGCGCCAGGTCGGTCTGGGTCTGCAGCTTGAACAGCTCGCCGGCCAGATGGTGCGCCGAGCCGTTACCTGCCGATGCGTAGTTGAGCTGGCCCGGATGCGCCTTGGCATAGGCGATCAGATCCTTCAGCGTGTTGGCCTGCACCTTCGACGGATTCACCACGATCACCTGCGGCGGCTGCGCGATCACCGTGATCGGCACGAAATCCTTCTCGATGTCGTAGTCGAGCTTCTTGTAGAACGACGGCGCGATGGCGTGGTGCGCACCGCCGATGAAGACCGTGTAGCCGTCCGGCGCGGCCTTGGCCGCCAGGCTGGCGCCCACCGTGCCGCCGGCGCCGCCGCGGTTGTCGATCACGAACTGCTTGCCGAGCTGCTTCGAAAGCTGCGCGGTCAACGGACGCGCGAACGCGTCGGTGCCACCGCCGGCCGGGAACGGCACGATCACGGTGACGGGCTTGTTCGGCCACGGATCCGCGGCCTGCGCGGCCGGCGCATAAAGGCTTGCCCCGGTGCCGGCCACCAGGCCGGCGATTGCAAAGACGCGTGCGAACGCGGTCAGTTTGCGCTGACGACTCATGTACTGTCTCCTCTCTCTACTTACTGCGTGGAAAGTCAATCGAAGTACTGCCTACTGCCACCCACCCGACAAGAAACCTGCCTGGCGTCCGTGCCCGACCCGAGGGCTACAGCAGCTTGGCCACCGCGCGGCTGACGCGGGGGTTGCCATCGCCAAGGCGAGCCAGATTGTCATCCAGCGCCTCGGGCACGTAAAGATAATTCACCATCACCCCGCACGACTGCGCGCGGCCTTTTCGCGACAGGTCGGCGCCCCAGTTCACACGCTCGACACATGCCCCGTTCCCCAGGTGGAAACGCGCCACCGGATCGGCCGGCAAGCCCTTGCCGCCCTGGCGCACCAGGTAATGCGCCACCAGCGCGAGTGCCGTATCGCGGATCACAGGGTCCTGCGCGTCGGCCGGCAGGGCGGCAAACCAGGCTGCGCCATCGGCCGGCGCCTCGCCATGCCGTTCGCGCCAGCGCGACACCCGCTTGTCACCCAGGATGCGTGCAACCGACTCGCCGTCCTGCTTGCGCAGCCAGTCGGCAAAGCCCGGAATCGGCGACAGCGTGGCGAACTGCTTGAGCTTCGGGAATTCGCGCTGCAGTTCCTCGATCACGCGCTTGAGCAGGAAATTGCCGAAGCTGACGCCGCGCAGGCCCGTCTGCGTGTTCGAGATCGAATAGAAGATGGCCCATTTCACGCGGCGCAGGTCTTCCAGAGGCGCAGCCTCGTCCAGCAGCGTCTGAACGTTGGCGGCCATCTCGGGCACGAACGCCACTTCCACGAAGATCAGCGGCTCGCGCGGAATGCGTGGGTGAAAGAACGCATAGCAGCGGCGGTCCGAATCGAGCCGGTTGCGCAGGTCGTTCCACGACGAGATCTCGTGGACCGCTTCGTAGCGGATCAGCTTTTCGAGCAGCGACGCGGGCGAATCCCAGGTGATCGGCTGCAGTTCCAGCAGGCCCACGTCGAACCAGTTCGAGAACAGCGCCTCAAGGTCTTCGTCCAGCGCCCGCAGGCCGGGAATGCGCTTCTGCCAGCGCAACATGTCCGAACGCAACTGGATCAGGAAATGCAGGCCGCAGGCGCTGTCGCCACGCTTGCCGTGATGCGCGGCAATGCGCTTGAAGAAGCGGATGCGCGCATTCGACAAGGCCTGCGACAGCCCTGATGCCGCGCCGGCCGATGCGCCTGCCGGCCCGCTGCCGGACGCGCCGCCCGGCGCATCGCGCCCGGCCGCCACATCGGCCAGCACGCCCAGCATGGCCTGGCGCAGCGGCTCGGCCGCTGCCTGGTATTCGTCCTGCCAGGCCAGTGCGGCGGCATTGGCTGCGCCGTCTGTCAGGCGCGCCTCGAAGCACTGGCGCAGCTGTTCGCGCTGGCGTTTGACGGCGCGCGTGGACAGCGTCTGCTGGGCCGCGTCCGGCGCGGCGGGCGCGGGCGCGTCGTCGCCCTTGCGGTTCCACCATCGGCCAAAGCGCGAGAACAGCGAGTCGCTGACGGGCTCGCTGGCGTCCAGCGGAGCACTGACTTTCTGTTGGTCGGCGGGATCGAGGGCAGTCATGGTCGTGTCCTGCGAGGTCGGTGGAGGATGGGCAAGCGGGGTCAGTTGGGCGTCAGCCTTGCCCGGCCAGGCGCAAATGCGCGGACGGCGAGGCAGTGGCTGACGGCGTGCCGGCGTGCGTGGGCGCCCCAGCTTCATGCTCGGCCGCGTCGAGCATGCGCAATGCGCCGCGCTGACGCAGCACGTGGGTCTTCATCAACGCCTCGGCACCTTCGGGGTCATGGGCCTTCAATGCCGAGAACACCGACAGGTGTTCGGCACACGACTCGTGGATGCGTCCGGGCAGCCGCAGGCTCTTGTGGCGCGACAGGCGCAGCACCTTGCGCAGGTCGCTGACCACGCCCGACAGCCAGCGATTGCCCGCCAGCCGCTGGATCGCTTCATGGATCTGGTAGTTGGTTTCGTAGTAGGCATCGATATCGCCAGCCTGCGCGTAGCGCGCCAGGTCGGCGTGCAGGCCTTCGAGCGAGGCAAGATCGGCCGGCGTGGCATTGCGCGCGGCCTCGTAGGCGCAGCGCCCTTCCAGGAGCGCCATCAACGGGAAGATGTCGTCCAGGTCCTGCTCGGTCAGCGCGTTGACAAAGCAGCCTCGCCGCGGCTCCAGCCGGACCAGCCCTTCTGCGGCCAGCACCTTCAGCGCCTCGCGCAGCGGCGTGCGCGACGTGCCCAGCGACGCCGCCAGGGCCACCTCGTCGATCCACGCACCCGGCATCAGCGTGCGGTCGTCGATCATCGCCCGCAGCCGGTCCGCCACCTCCAGGTACAGCGCCTGCCTGACGATACGCATCGTGCCTCCTGCCTGCCTTCGATATGAGGGGGAAACCCCACGGGAACATGCATGCCGATGCGGCATCGCGAGAGGCGATTAAGCCGCAATAATTCATAATTATGGATAGTGTGCCGGGGGCCGCAAGCGGTTTCGATGCTGCGGAGCAGCAAGCGTGGCGGATCGGAAACTCAGGGAAATCGAGAGGTGCGGCGGGCAATCTTCCTGCCTCCCTGCAGGAAGATTGCCCGCGCATGAAATAACCGCGTTGGGTCTTCGACTTGGGCGCCGGGCGAGATGTGCCGGACGCTTGCGGGTCAGATTCATTTGCTGGCGCTGGCCCCGCGCCTACCCCGTCAATGCACTCGTCCTGGAGTGCGGATTTTCCCGTGCCTTTTCCCGTTTGGCTTTTTGTCGTTGCCACGGCGCCGGCGCATCGTCGTGCGCACCCTCCCCTCTGGCGCCGTTTCGGGCCGTACGTTGCGGGCCCCGACCATTCTTGTAACAGGCTGAATAGCGAGGACCGTGCCACAGCAGCTAAGTCATTGATTTTGCTGGGGAGAACGAAACTTAACTTGTGACAGTCGCCTTACCATGTAACAGAATGTTTCTTTGTCGTTACGACCTCAGTTACGCTCGGCGTTGTATCCGGCGCGATCCGCACGGGTACTTGTGACCCCAGCGATACGCGCGGGTGAGAGAATGTGTTGACCAGCGCACGAAAGCCGCGCGCAAACTGGTTGCAAACCTGAAACAAGCGCCGGCTGCAAAAAAGCGCCCTGTAACAACTGGAGAGGTCAATTAGATGAACTGGGAAGATCAAGACGGGCTGCAGGCCAAATTCGTCGCGCCAGACAGCCGTGTACCGCGCCACCTGAAATTCGCATTTACCGGATCGGGGTCCGAGTATTTCCGAATCTGGATCGTCAACACGCTGCTGACCGTCGTTACGCTGGGCATCTATTCCGCCTGGGCCAAGGTGCGCACGCAGCAATATTTCTACCGCAGCACGCAACTGGACGGCGCCACGTTCGACTACCACGGCAACGCAAAGGCGATTCTCAAGGGACGTGGCATCGTCTTCGGCCTGTTTGCGATGTATCAGCTGGTCCTTAAATTCTCGCCAGCGCTGGGCGCGTTGCTGGCGCTGGCGCTGGCCGTGGTGTTTCCGCTGCTGCTGGTGCGATCGCTGCGCTTCCGCATGGCCAATTCCAGCTATCGGGGCCTGCGCTTCGCGTTCACGGGTACCGACCGCGACGGCTATAAGGTCTTCCTGCTGTGGCCGCTCCTGACCGGCCTGACGCTGTGGCTGCTGGCGCCGATGGCCCACCAGCGGCTCAAACGCTACCAGCACAACAACACGCGCTTTGGAACCGCGCAATTCGCGTTCGACGGCACGGCCGGCGACTTTTACCGCGTGTACCTCGTCACGGCGGGCGTGGTGCTGCTGTTCCTGGTGGCGGGCGGCCTCGCCGGGGGTGCGCTGGCAGCCGCGGCGGGCGGCAAGGCGGGCCTTGTCTTTGTGGTCATGCTGATGGCGTTGGCGATGTATGCCGGTTTCCTGCTGATCGGCCCGTTCTTCCAGGCGCGGCTGCAGAACGCGGTGTGGAACCACACCACGCTGGCGCCGCATCACTTCCGCAGCGACGTCAAGGCCCGCACCCTGTTTCTGATCTCGGTGACGAACCTGATCCTCACCGCGCTGACGCTCGGGCTGTTCTACCCGTTCGCGCGCGTGCGGTCGGTACGCTATCGCGTCGAATCGATGACGATGGTCGCCGTGGGCGCGCTCGACGCCTTCGTCGTCGGCGAAAAGCAGCACGTCGGCGCGCTGGGCGATGCCGCGGCGGACTGGTACGACATCGACATCGCGCTGTAAGCGAAGGAGCGGGCCGCCATGATTGCCGCGCAATACTTCGATGGCCGCACGTCGCGCGCGCACCCGGTCGTGCTGCACGTCCGGGACGGCCACGCCGTGCTGCAGGATGCTGGCGGCGACGAACTGCGCCGCGCGCCGCTGGCGTCGTTGCGCGTCTCCGAACGCATCCGGCGCGGCCCGCGCCTGGTGACGTTCGACGACGGGGCCTACTGCGAGATCATCGACCACGCCGGATTTGACGCCATGCTGGCCGCCACCGGCCATCGGGAAGGCTGGGTGTCGCGCGCGCAGAACAGCTGGCGCCTGGTCGGGCTGTCGATGCTGGGCCTGGTGCTGTTCGTGGCGGTCTCGTATTTCTACCTGCTGCCGTGGACTGCGGTTCTGGTTGCACGCACGATACCGGCATCGCTCGAAGCGCAACTGGGCCGCACCACGCTGGACAGCCTGGACCGGGGCATCGTCAAGCCCAGCACGCTGCCGGCCGCCGACCAGCAACGCATCCGCGACAACTTCGCGGCGCTGCGCCGGCCGGCCGATCCCGGCCATGACTACCAGATCCTCTTCCGCCATGGCGGCGGCATCGGCGCCAACGCGCTGGCCCTGCCCGGCGGCACCATCGTCGTGACCGACGAACTGGTGAAGCTGCTGGGCACCGGCCCGGCCATGATGGGTGTGCTGGCGCACGAGGCCGGCCACGTCACGCAACGCCACGGGCTGCAGCAGGTGTTCCAGGCGTCGGCGGTGGGCGCATTGACCGCGTACTTCCTGGGCGACGTGTCGTCGCTGCTGGCCACGGTGCCCACGGCGATGCTGGCCATGCGGTACTCGCGCGATCACGAGCGCGAGGCCGATGCGTTTGCGGTGGAAGTGCTGCGGGAAAACCGGCTGCCGCCGTCGGCGCTGGCCGACGCGCTACAGCAGCTGGAAGACGCCCACGGCGGGCGTCGCAAGCCAGGCAAGCGGAGCGGCAAGGAAGCCGGGGACGATGAGGAGGCGGGATTCTTCTCGACCCACCCACTGACGAAAGAACGGATCGATGCGATCCGGAACGCGCAGTAGTTTTGTGCTGCCCTCTCCCGCCTTGCCGGAGAGGGGCTGGGGGTGAGGGATCGAGGTTCTGGCCGATCCGGCGGACTTTGAACCGCCGGGCCGTCCTTCGGCCCCTCTCACGCGTGCGGGAGAGGGGCCGGGGAGACAGCCAGCATCAACGCGCGGCCCCGGCGGCCGCGCCGTTGGCCTGGCGGCGATATGCCCACACCACCATCAGCACGCCGATCAGGATCATCGGCAGGCTCAGCCACTGTCCCATCGACAGCTTCAGCGCCAGCAGGCCCAGGAAGCTGTCCGGCTCGCGCGTGAACTCGGCCAGGAAGCGGAACGCCCCATAGCCGATCAGGAACACGCCCGACACGGCACCCATCGGCCGGGGCTTGCGCGCGAACAGCCACAGGATGATGAACAGCGCCACGCCTTCGCCGGCAAACTGGTACAGCTGCGACGGATGACGCGGAATGTTGTCGCCGGCCTGCGGGAAGATCATGCCCCAGGGCAGGTCGGTGGCACGCCCCCACAGTTCGCCGTTGATGAAGTTGCCGATGCGGCCGGCGGCCAGCCCGCACGGGATCAGCGGCGCGATGAAGTCGGTCACTTCCATCCAGTGGCGGCGCCGCACCTTGGCAAACACCCACATCGCCACCAGCACGCCCAGGAACCCGCCGTGGAAAGCCATGCCGCCTTCCCATACCTTGAAGATCTCCAGCGGGTGGGTCAGGTAGTAGCTCGGCTTGTAGAACAGCACATAACCGAGGCGGCCGCCCAGGATCACGCCCAGCACGCCGTAGAACAGCATGTCGTCGAGATCGCGCGCAACCCAGCCGCGCGCCGCGACATGGGGCTGCCTGATACGCAGCCGGCCGAACCACAGGAACATGATGAAGCCGGCCAGGTACATGAGTCCGTACCAGCGGATGGCCAGCGGCCCCAGGTGGATGGCAACCGGATCGAATTGCGGATGAACGAGCATGGAGTAGCGGGAGAGTAGCGGTAAGTTTGGAGCGCGCGGCGTGCTGCGCGATGTTCTATGTATTTATGCCATGGTCATGCGTCAACCCGATGGCGCCGGCCAGCCCGGTGGCGATATCGATGAACGACCGCAGCACTGGCGCCATCCCGGCCGCGCCCTCGCGCCAGGCCAGGCCGGTCTCGATCTCGGGGCCGGCGTCGAGCAAGGTCAGGTAGGACACGCCCGTGCGCCGCAGGTTGCGCAGCGACGCGGGCACCAGCGCCACGCCCATGCCGGCCGAAACCAGGCTCACGATCGTCTGCATCTGGATGGCCTCCTGGGCAATCGCGGGCGTCAGGCCGTCGCGCGCATAGTAGCCCGTAATGATGTCATAAAACGCTGGCGCACTTCGGCGCGGGAAGATAACCAGCGGCTCGCGCGCGGCATCGCGCAGCGCCACCGCCTGCGGCGCCGTGGCGCTGCCGGCGGGCCGCCATCCGTCGGGCACGGCCAGCACCAGCGGCTCGCGCACCAGCGGCAGGTAGGACAGGCCGTGCGGCATCACGGGCAGTTGCGGGCGGATGACCAGCCCGGCGTCGATGGTGCCTTCGGCCAGTGCCTCTAGCTGGACATCGCTGGTGGCTTCGCGCAGTTGCAGCTGCACGTCCGGGTGTTGCGCGCGGAAATGCCGCAGCAGGTCGGGCAGGATGCCGTAATCGGCGGTGCTGACAAAGGCCAGCGCCAGCGACCCCACCTCTCCCCGCGCCAGCCGCTGCGCCAGGGCAGGCAGCGCCCCGGCGTCGGCCAGCACGCGCCGCACCTCCGGCAGCCACTGCTGGCCGGCCGGCGTCAGCATCACCGACCGCCGCGTGCGCACGAACAATTGCACGCCGATCTCTTCCTCCAGCGACTGGATCTGCTGAGACAGCGGCGGCTGGGTCATGGCCAGCCGACGGGCCGCCCGCCCGAAATGCAACTCTTCGGCCACTGTGACGAAGTAACGCAACTGGCGCAGATCCACCGCGGGCGATCCTTTCCTAGTGATATGTTTTTCGACCTAATAACGCTCGAATAATATATTTGACACGCTAAAACGCCAAGCGCATGCTTTCCGGCACAACACCACAACACGGCTGGCGCAGCGGCGCATCGCGCCAGGGCCGGCATCCCCCCCGGAGAGACTTCATGGCTTTCAACAAACGCTCCCAGCACATTACGCAAGGCGTGGCGCGCTCCCCCAACCGCTCGATGTACTACGCGCTCGGCTACAAGAAGGAAGACTTCGACAAGCCGATGGTGGGCATCGCCAATGGCCATTCCACGATTACCCCGTGCAATGCCGGCCTGCAGCGGCTGGCCGATGCCGCCGTGGAGGCCGTGCGCGCGTCGGGCGCCAATCCACAGATCTTCGGCACGCCGACTATCTCCGACGGCATGTCGATGGGCACCGAAGGCATGAAGTACTCGCTGATCTCGCGCGAAGTGATCGCTGACTGTATCGAGACCGCGGCGCAGGGCCAGTGGATGGACGGCGTGGTCGTGATTGGCGGCTGCGACAAGAACATGCCGGGCGGCATGATCGCGCTGGCGCGCACCAACGTGCCGGGCATCTACGTGTACGGCGGCACCATCAAACCGGGCAACTGGAAGGGCAAGGACCTGACCATCGTGTCGTCGTTCGAGGCGGTGGGCGAATTCACGGCCGGCCGCATGAGCCAGGAAGACTTCGAGGGCGTGGAAAAGAATGCCTGCCCGAGCACCGGCTCGTGCGGCGGGATGTACACGGCCAACACGATGAGTTCGTCGTTCGAGGCGCTGGGCATGTCGCTGCTGTATTCGTCGACCATGGCCAACCCGGACCAGGAAAAGGTCGACAGCGCCGCCGAATCGGCCCGGGTGCTGGTGGAGGCGGTCAAGAAGGACATCAAGCCGCGCGACATCATCACGCGCAAGTCCATTGAAAACGCCGTCACGCTGATCATGGCCACGGGCGGATCCACCAACGCCGTGCTGCACTACCTGGCGATCGCCCACTCGGCCGAAGTGGAATGGACGATCGACGATTTCGAGCGCATTCGCCGCCGCGTGCCGGTGATCTGCAACCTGAAGCCGTCGGGCGACTACGTGGCCACCGACCTGCACCGGGCCGGCGGCATTCCGCAGGTCATGAAGATCCTGCTGAATGCGGGGCTGCTGCATGGCGACTGCCTGACCATCACGGGCCGCACGCTGGCCGAGGAACTGGAGCACGTGCCCGATCAGCCGCGCGCCGACCAGGACGTGATCATGCCGCTCGACCGCGCGCTCTACAAGCAGGGCCACCTGGCCATCCTGAAGGGCAACCTGGCCGAGGAAGGCGCCGTGGCCAAGATCACCGGGCTCAAGAACCCGGTCATTACGGGCCCGGCACGTGTGTTCGAGGACGAGCAGAGCGCGATGGAGGCCATCCTGGGCGACAAGATCAACGCCGGCGATATCCTCGTGCTGCGCTATCTCGGCCCGAAGGGCGGCCCTGGCATGCCCGAAATGCTTGCGCCCACTTCGGCCATCATCGGCAAGGGGCTGGGCGAATCGGTGGGCTTTATTACCGACGGCCGCTTCTCGGGCGGCACCTGGGGCATGGTGGTCGGCCACGTGGCACCGGAAGCCTACGTCGGCGGCACCATCGCGCTGGTGCAGGAAGGCGATTCGATCACGATCGACGCGCACCAGCTGGTGTTGCAACTGAACGTGCCGGACGACGAACTGGCCAGGCGGCGTGCCACCTGGAAGCAGCCGGCGCCGCGCTATACCCGGGGGGTGCTGGCGAAGTTCTCGAAACTGGCATCGACGGCCAGCAAGGGCGCGGTGACGGACTGAGGTTGAAATACCGCTGACCCACTCCCCTCTCCCGCACGGCGGGAGAGGGGAGAAAACCATCTACACCCCCGCCCGGGTCCCGTTCGATCTCTAATGGGAGATGGAAGAAAACCGTCTATATCCCGCCCGGATCCCGCTCGATCTCTTCCAGCGTGGCGTCGAGCCATTCCACCAGTCGGGCCTCCAGCGCCTGTGTCAGTTCGCTGGCCAGCTGGGCGGTCAGCGGGGCCAGGCGCGACTGCAGCGTGGCCTCGGTATGGGCCTCCACCACCTGTGGCCATTCGGTGCGGAAGCGCATCATCACGCGCGTCAGCAGTTCGGTGCGCACGGCGCGCAGGTCGTCGTCTCCGGGCTGGAACGCCGCGGCGTCCACCATCGGCGGATGCGTGTCTGGGGCAGTGGCGGCGCCGGCCAGCGAACCGGTATCGCCGACCGCCGTCACCACGCCCGAATCGGGCATGTCCGCCGTATCGATGACCGTGGCGCCATGCCGTGCGGGCATTGGCTGCGCCACCGGATGATCCAGCGGCTGCGTGGGCGCCTCGAAAGCCGCGTCTGGCAATTCGACGATTTCGGTCAGCAGCGGCACGCTGTCATTGGGCCCCAGCCGGGGAATCACCCGCGATGTCGTGCGTTCGCTCATGCCGATTCTCCTTTGGCCTGCCCGATGTCATGGTGCGTGAGCGGATATCCACGCTCACGGTAGAAACGATAACGCTCGCGGCCGGCGTCGCGGGCGTCGGGGGTGGCGCCCACCACCTCGATCATTCGCTCGAAGCTGGCGAACTGCGCCGGCGCTTCCGGCGCGATGTTGACCAGCAGCTGGTGATGCGGCACCTGTTCCAGCGTGGCGGCCAGGATGATCGGCGTCACCGCCGCATTGGGGCTGTCCAGCCCGCAATGCGGCAGGAAGTCGAGCGGCGAGAACGACCACAGCCGTGCGTCAAGCTGCGCCAGCTGCTGCGGGGCGCCGAACACCACCACCTTCTGCCCTGCCCCATAGGCCTTGCGGACCAGGCGGCAGACGTAGGCCAGCGTATCCGGCACGTTGCTGTGGAAGTCGATGCGCGTCATCCCGTGCTGCCTTCGATTGGCCGGTTACCCGGCACGGTCCATCAGGAACTGCGTCAGCAGCGGCACCGGACGGCCGGTAGCCCCCTTGGCCGCGCCGCTCTTCCAGGCGGTGCCGGCGATATCCAGGTGGGCCCAGTCGTACTTCTCGGTGTAGCGCGCCAGGAAGCACGCGGCCGTGACGCTGCCGGCCGGGCGGCCGCCGATATTCGCCATATCGGCAAAGTTCGACTTGAGCTGGTCCTGGTAGTCATCGTCCAGCGGCAGGCGCCAGGCGGTGTCCATGGCCTTGCGGCCGGCGTTCAGCAGCTGGTCGGCCAGCACGTCGCTGCGCGCGTACAGGCCGCTGTTCACATGGCCCAGCGCGATGATGCAGGCGCCGGTCAGCGTGGCCACGTCGACCACGGCGGCCGGCTTGAAACGCTCCACATAGGTCAGCGCGTCGCACAGGATCAGGCGGCCTTCGGCATCCGTGTTCAGGATCTCGATGGTCTGGCCCGACATGCTGACCACCACGTCGCCCGGCTTGGTGGCGTTGCCGGCCGGCATGTTCTCGCAGGTGGGCACCACGGCGATCACGTTCAGCTTCAGGCCCATCTCGGCCACGGCCTGGATGGTGCCCAGCACCGACGCGGCGCCGCACATGTCGTACTTCATCTCGTCCATGCCCTCGCCCGGCTTCAGCGAGATGCCGCCGGTGTCGAACGTGATGCCCTTGCCCACCAGCACCACCGGCGCGGCCTTGGCGCTGGCGCCGTCATAGCGCAGCACGATGAACTGCGGCGGCTCCACGCTGCCCTTGGTCACGGCCAGGAAGGCGCCCATGTTCAGCGCCTCGATCTGCTTGCGGCCCAGGATTTCGACCTTGAGCTTGTGCTTCTTGGCGATACCGCGGGCGGTGTTGGCCAGGTAGGTCGGCGTGCAGATGTTCGACGGCAGGTTGCCCAGGTCGCGGGTCAGTTCCATGCCGTTGGCGATGGCCGTGCCGCGCACCACGGCCTGGGTGGCCGCCTTGGCGTCGGCCGCGTCCACGGCCAGCACGATCTTGCGCAGCGTGGGCTTGTCGGCCGCGCCGGCGCCCTTGGCCGCGCGCTTGAGTTCCGGGTGGCGCTCCAGCAGGCGATAGCCGGCTTCGCGCACGATGCTGATCGTCGTGATCACGGCCCAGGCCACGTCACGCTGCTGCGGCGCCTGCTGTGCCAGGCACCACAGTGCCGATGCGGCGCGCGTGCCGCCCAGCGCACGCATGGCCGTGCGCACCGCCTCGGCAAAGGCTTTGTCGGTAAATTCGACTTCCTTGCCCAGGCCCACCAGCAGCACGCGGGCGGCGCCGATGCCAGCCACTTCGTGCAGCATCAGATGGGTGCCGCGCTTGCCTTCGAAGTCGCCCTGCTTGACCAGGCGCGTCACCAGCCCCTTGGTGGCCACGTCCAGCGCCTTGCCCACGCCGGCGAGATTCTGGCCCTCGAACAGGCCTACCACCAGGCAGTCGGTCTTGGTGGCCAGGAAACCATTTTGGCCGGCTTTGCTCAGATCCAGGGCTTTTGTGCTAAATTCCATCGCGCTTCCTTCCAGGGGCTCGTCGAAAAGAAAGCCCCCATTATCCGCGATTTTCATCCGCGATCTGCCGCCGCCGATCCTGCAAGCTGACAGCCCGCGGTCCTGCCAGTCCCTCGGCCCCCGGCATATCGCCCGCGCCGGCCGGAAGCCGGAAGCGATTCACGCATGATTTTTCAACAAGCCCTGCGACGCGAGCTCGCCTACACCGCCGGTGCGGTGTTCCTGGTGATGCTGACGTTCATGCTGACGTCGCTCGTGATCCGCATCCTGGGCATGGCCGCCAACGGCAAGGCCAGCCCCAACGACGTGCTGATGCTGATCGGCCTGGCCACCATTGGCTACCTGTCGATCCTGCTGTCGGCCACGCTGTTCATCTCGACCCTGATCGTCCTGACCCGCTGGTACAAGGACTCGGAAATGGTGGTGTGGTTCTCGGCCGGCATTTCGTTGCGCGACCTGGTCAAGCCGGTGCTGCAGTTCGCCACGCCGTTCTTCATCATGGCGCTGCTGCTGGGCACCTTCGCCTGGCCCTGGGCCAACCAGCAGAGCGCGCTGTTCCGCGACCGCTTCCAGCAGCGTGGCGTGCTGTCGATGATCGCCTCCGGCCGCTTCATCGAGCCCGCCAACGGCAACTATGTGCTGTTCATCGAAGGCATCGACGCCGACATGAAGCACGCTCGTAACGTATTTGTTGCAAATTCCGAAGCCGGCAAGATCGGGGTGGCGCTGTCGCACCAGGGACAGTTCGAAACCCAGCCCAACGGTGACCGCCTGGTGGTCATGGAGCATGGCCGCCGCTACGCCGGCATCCCGGGCCAGCTCAACTATCGGATCATTGAATTCGATAAATACGCGGTAAGGGTCGACAACAAGCCGCCCGAGACCGAAGCCGACCAGCCGGCCAAGAGCCGGGACACGATCGACCTGCTGCGCAATCCCACGCGTGAAAACCTGGGCGAACTGCTGTGGCGCGTGTCGCTGCCGATCCTGGCCTTCAACTTCGTGATGATCGCCATCCCGCTGGCCTATGTGAACCCGCGCCTGGGTCGCTATACGCCGCTGGTGTTCGCCGTGCTGATCTACCTGACCTACAGCAACATGATCAACCTGGCCCAGGCCTGGGTGCGCTCGGGGTCGCTCTCGTTCTGGACGGCGCTCGTCCCGATCCACGTCTTCGTATTCCTGTGCGCGCTGCTGATGTTCCGCTACCGTGCAAACCGCAGCCTGGGCGGCTGGCGGGCGGTGTTCGGCCTGCACCGGCTCGGGAAGCCGGCCAATGGCACGAACGGCACGAACGGCACGAACGGCAAGAACGGCGGGGGCAAGGCATGAGGATCCTGGCCGTCTATGAGCGTTATTTCGCGCGACTGATCTACGGGGTCTTCTCGTTCATCCTGTTTGCAGTGCTGGCGCTATTCATCTTCTTCGACATGCTCAGCGAACTGGAGAGCGTGCAGGGCAACTACACGTCTCTGGTGGCCTTCTTCCACGTCATGCTGCAGGCGCCGACGCGGATCTACGAGGTCCTGCCGATCGCGGTGCTGATCAGCGCCATCTACGTGTTCTCGCAGCTGGCCAGCCAGTCCGAATACACGATCTTCCGCGTGGCCGGCCTGAACACGCGCCAGGCGCTGTTCTCGCTGTTCAAACTGGCCGTGCCGCTGGCGTTGGTCACCTTCGTGTTCGGCGAGTTCATCGGCCCGGCCGCCGAGCAGTACGCGCAGAAGATCAAGCTCGAGGCGATTGGCGCCACGGTGTCGTCGGGCTTCCGGTCAGGAGTCTGGGTAAAGGACCGCGATCGCGACGCAGTAGGTGGCGGAGAGATCACCCGCTTCGTCAATGTTCAGGGCCTGAAGGCGGATCAGACCATCAATGGCATCACGATCTACGAGTTCGACCGCGACTACCGCCTGCGCGTGATCCGCGTGGCCAAGGAAGGCCGGTACCAGGGCGGCCAGCAATGGCAGCTCAACGACGTCAACGAGACCCGTTTTGCCGAACTGCGCGACCTTCCGGCAGGCCAGGCCGCCCAGCCGGCGCAAGCAGGCCAGCCGGCCGCGAGGCGTGACGCGCTGGCGCCCGACTTCCGCGCCGAGCAGGCACTGTTCCCGAACATGGTGATGCACTCCGAACTGACCCCGCAGATCCTGTCGGTGCTGCTGGTTACGCCGGAGCGGATGTCGACGCTGGACCTGTTCCGCTATATCCGCCACCTGCGCGACAACAAGCAGGACACGCAGCGGTACGAGATCGCGTTCTGGAAGAAAGTGGTCTATCCGCTGACGCTGTTCGTGATGGTGGCGCTGGCCCTGCCGTTCGCCTACCTGCACGCGCGGGCCGGCGCGGTGGGCGTGAAGGTGTTCGGCGGCATCATGCTGGGCCTGTCGTTCCACCTGGCCAATACGCTGTTCTCGCACGTGGGCCTGCTGCACACCTGGCCGCCGATCGTCTCGGCGCTGGTGCCGGGCACGCTGTACCTGACCATCGCGCTGACATCGTTGCGCTGGGTGGATCGGCACTGACGATGGCTGCATCGACACCCGCCATCGTCCTGTTCGGCCACGGCGCCCGCGACGCCCGCTGGCGTGAGCCGTTCGACCGGCTGCACGGCAAGCTCGTGGCGTTGCTGCCCGGCTGTGCGGTCCGGCTGGCCTTTCTGGAACTGATGGCGCCGTCGCTGGCGGAAGCCATCGACGAACTGGCCGGAACTGGCGTGAATACGATCACCGTGGTGCCGGTGTTCTTTGGCCAGGGCGGCCATCTGCGGCGCGATTTTCCGGTGCTGATCGACGAGTGCCGGGCGAAGTATCCGGGCGTGACGATTCAGGCCGCCACGGCCGTGGGCGAGGTGGATGGGGTGCTGGATGCCATCGCGGCATATTGCGCGCTGGCCCTCTCCCCCAGCCCCGCTCCCGCAAGCGGGCGAGGGGAGCAAACCGGCAGTGTTTGAGCGGCTGTGAGCCACTCTCCCGCTTGCGGCGAGGGAGCTGAACGGCTGTGAGCCGGTCCCCTCTCCCGCTTGCCGGAGAGGGTTAGGGAGAGGGCCAGCGGTTCAAAATGCGAAAAGGCCAGAGCTCACACTCTGGCCTTTCGCATTTCCACAGACTACCGGATCACGCCGCCCGCTCGCCCTTTGCGTGTGCTTCGACATGCTCGGTTGCGCGGGTTCCCAACGCCTCGCCAATCATCAGCAGGCTTGGCTGCACCGGGTCCATCCAGCGCGCCGCCTCGCCCGCCGCCATCTGGCGCAGCGTGAATTGACGGCTGCGCTGATTGGGCGTGGTTGCCGCCTCCACCACCCAGGCGGGCGTGGATGCCGGCTTGCCGCGCGCCATCAGTTGCGCGGCAATATTGGCCGCCTGGTCGCGGCCCATGTAGTAGACGATGGTATCGGCCTTGACGTCAGCCTCGACGTCCACGGCATCGGCAGCCTTGGCCTGCGTGGCAAACGCCACGCTGCGCGACACACCGCGCTTGGTCAGCGGCCGCGCAATGGCGCTGGCGGCCGCCAGGGCAGCGGTAATGCCGGGCACCACCTCGTATTCGATGCCGGCCGCTTCCAGCGCCTGCAGTTCCTCGTCGGCACGGCCGAACAGCATCGGATCGCCGCCCTTGAGGCGCACCACCCGCTCGTACTTGGTGGCCAGATCGACAATCTGGCGGTTGATGAACAGCTGCGCGGTCGACCGCTGGCCGCATCGCTTGCCCACCTCGATCAGCTCGGCCTGGGGACACCAGGCCAGCATCTCGGGCGACACCAGCGCGTCATGCAGCACGACCTGGGCTTCGCCCAACAGCCGTGCACCCCGCACCGTAATGAGGTCGGCCGCACCGGGGCCCGCACCAATCAGGTACACCTTGCCGGTCGACGTTGCCTTCTGCGCGTTCATCTCTGCTACCGTTATCCGATCTGTCCAGCGTAGACGATATCAGGCGTACGCACGGATCATGCCCGCCGCCACCGTATGGTTGGTGGCTTCGTCGATCAGCACGAAGGCGCCCGTCGCGGGATTGTCGCCGTAGGTGTCGCAGACGATCGGCTTCTGCAGCGAGATCTGCACCGAACCGATGTCGTTCAGGTGGATCTCGTGGCGGCCGGTCTCGTGCGACAGCGTGTGCACGTCCAGCACGCGATCCACCGTCGAGACGCGTGCGAACACGCTGGCCGTGGTGTGCTTGAGCACGTACTTGCGCGACGAATTCAGCGATTCGTCGTCGAACCAGCACAGGTCCGCCGTCAGCTTCCGGGCCGAAGCGGCCGTGGCGTCGGCGGCGACGAACATATCACCACGCGATACATCCACGTCTTCCGACAGGCGCACCGTCACCGTGTCGCCGGCGTTGGCGGCGTCGGCCGAGCCGTTCGGCGTGAGCACCTCGGCCACCACGGCTTCGCGGTTGGCCGGCAGCACGCGCAGCTTCTGGCCCACGCGCACGGTACCCGCTTCCACGCGGCCCGCGTAGCCACGGAAATCGTCGGCAGCGGAGCCGTCCTGGCGCACCACCAGCTGCACCGGGAAGCGCAGCGCGGCGTCGCCCTCGGGGGCCACGTCTTCCACCGGCAGGGCTTCCAGCAGCGGCAGAAGCGGCTCGCCCTGGTACCACGGCATGGCGTCGCTGGCATGGACGATGTTGTCGCCACGCAGCGCGGACACCGGCACGTAGGTCACATCCTTCAGCCCCAGCTGCGCGGCCAGTTCGGTGTAGGCCGTGCGGATTTCGTTGAAACGCTGCTCGCTGTATTCGACCAGGTCCATCTTGTTCACGGCCACGATCACGTGCTGCAGTTCCAGCAGCTTCAGGATCGCCGAATGGCGCTTGGTCTGGGCCAGCAGTTCGGCACGGCCATTGGTCACGGTGACGCGCGTGGCGTCCACCAGCACGATGGCGGCGTGAGCCGTCGAAGCGCCCGTGACCATGTTGCGCGTGTACTGCTCGTGGCCCGGCGTATCGGCGATGATGAACTTGCGGCGCGCGGTCGAGAAGTAGCGGTACGCCACGTCGATCGTGATGCCCTGCTCGCGCTCGGCCTCCAGGCCGTCGGTCAGCAGCGAGAAGTCGATCTCCTCGCCAGCGGTGCGCTTGTTCTTGGCGTTGGCCAGCGCGGTCAGCTGGTCGGACAGCACGGCCTTGCTGTCGAACAGCAGGCGGCCGATCAGCGTGCTCTTGCCGTCATCGACGGAACCCGCGGTGATGAAACGCAGCAGGCCTTGGTGTTGGGATTGGTGAGACATTCGAGAAATCCTTTTCTTTCGCCTCACGCCGCTTGGTCCGGCGCATAGACGGGATACAGCGCTAGGCGGCGAGGGCGACGTGTACATTGGTACACGAGCACTCGCGCAACGACGCGATGTGCCCGTATATGCGTCCGGTGTCAGAAATAGCCTTCTTTCTTGCGGCGTTCCATCGACGCTTCGCTCGTCTGGTCGTCCATGCGCGTGGCGCCGCGCTCGGTGATCTCGGTCACCGCGGTCTCGGCGATGATCTCCACCGGCGATGCCGCAACGCTGGCCACCGGGCAGGTGCAGCTGATATCGCCCACAGTACGGAAGCGGACCGACAGCACTTCGCTGACATCACCATCCTGCTTCGGCGTGATCGGCGTGACCGGCACCAGCAGGCCGTTCTTGCGCACCACTTCGCGCTGATGCGCATAGTAGATCGGCGGCAGTGCCAGGTTTTCGCGGGCGATGTATTGCCACACGTCAAGCTCGGTCCAGTTCGAGATCGGGAACACGCGCATCTGCTCGCCCTGCGCCATGCGGGCGTTGTACAGGCTCCACAGCTCGGGGCGCTGGGCCTTCGGGTCCCACTGGCCGAATTCATCGCGGAACGAGAAGATGCGCTCCTTGGCGCGGGCCTTCTCTTCGTCGCGGCGAGCCCCGCCCATCAGCGCGTCGAACTTGTGCGCCTCGATGGTTTCCAGCAGCGTCACGGCCTGCGCGGCGTTGCGCGAGTCGGTTTCCTTGCGCAGGCGCACGGTGCCGCGCTTGATCGAATCTTCCACATGGCCCACCACCAGGCGCGCGCCCAGTTCGGCCACGCGCTGGTCGCGGAAGGCGATCACTTCCGGATAGTTGTGGCCGGTGTCGATATGCACCAGCGGGAACGGCAGTTCCACCTTGCGGTCGCCCAGGCGGAAGGCCTTCAGCGCCAGGTGCAGCATGACGATCGAATCCTTGCCGCCCGAGAACAGCAGCGCCGGGTTGCGGCATTCGGCCACCACCTCGCGGATGATGTAGATGGACTCGGCTTCGAGCCGGTCAAGGTGGTCGTTCTGGACCTGCAGCAGGTGTTCCACGTTGGCGGCCACGCCTGCGTCTGCGATGTCGTTCATGATGCCCATGTCGTTCTGGCCTCTACTAATTCTGTTCAGTGCTTGATGTTCTGTTCGCGGAGCCCGCACTCTAAAAAAACAGTGTGGATTGCCTCCGGCCCGGCCTGTCGGCCTTAACTTTGCCCTGCAAAGTTGGCCTTCGCCGAAACCGGGACGGAGCGCAGATTGCCTTCGTGCAATCCGCATTCCTTTGTGTCCCGGTTTTCCCACCACCACCGGCCCGCGCGTACATCCTCGCCAGCCTTGACCGCCCGCGTACACGGCTCGCAGCCAATGCTGGGGTAGCCCTTGGCGTGCAGCGCGTTGACCGGCACGTTGTGGCGCGTCAGGTAGGCCCACACCTCGGCTTCGGTCCAGTCCGCGAGCGGATTGAACTTCGGAATGCCGCGCGCCTCGTCCATTTCCTCGAACGGCAGCTCGGCACGCGTCACGGCCTGTTCGCGGCGCTGGCCGGTCATCCAGGCATCGGCGTGCGACAGTGCGCGGTTCAGCGGTTCCACCTTGCGGATGCCGCAGCAGCTCTTGCGCAGGTCCACGCTGTCGTAGAACGCGTTCAGGCCGTGGTTGCGCAGGTAGTTGTCCACCGCATCCTGGTCGGGCGTGAACTGCTCGATCGAGTAGCCGTAGCGGTCCTTCACCTGGTCCAGCACTGCCAGCGTCTCGGCGTGCAGGCGGCCCGTGTTCAGCGTGAACACGCGGATGCCGGCGCGCACCGCTTCGCCGCCGCGCAGGATCGCGTCGGTCAGCACCATGTCCTCGGCGGCCAGGCTCGTGGCAAAGCGCGCGCGGAAAAACCGGGCGGCGATGCCCGACAGGCGCTCGGCCAGTTCGCGCTCCTTGGCCTCGAGCGCCTCGACCGAACCCGTGTACGCCGGCTTCGTCCACAGCGCGGGGGGGCGCAGCGGCGAGACCGAAGCCGACGCATCGACCACGGGGATCTCCGAAATCACGGAACTCATGCGGCGCCCCGTGCCGTTGCGTCGGTCACGTCTGCACGTGCGCGGCGGAACAGCGGCAGCGGCTCGTCCACCGATGCCTGGTAGGCCACGGTGAACTCGGTAAAGCCCTTGATCGCGTCTTCGATGTTCTTGTCCGCACGCACGGCGAACGTGTCGAAGCCGCACCGCTTCATGAAGTTCAGCTGGTCGCGCAGCACGTCGCCGACGGCGCGCAGCTGGCCGGCCCAGTGGTAGCGCGTGCGCAGCAGGTAGGCCGACGAGAAGCCGCGGCCATCGCGGAACACCGGGAAATCGACCGCAACGGCCGACACGCGGTCGAACAGCGCGGCGGCGTCGCCCGGCTCGTCTTCCGGTGCCAGCCACACGCCGGTGATGGCCTTGTCGCGGCCAGCCAGCAGCGCCTCGTGGGCCTTCCACACCGACAGCGGGAACAGCACGGCATCGGCGCCCTGCGCCACGGCGGCGACATGCGCCTCGTCCAGCGGCTGCGTTTCGGTGGCGCGCAGCACGGTCCAGTTGTCTTCGACGATGACGGGACGGAATTGGCCAGCGTCGTCGCGTTGCAGTTGAATGATCTTTGCCATGTTCAATCTCTCTCGTTCGTCAGGCTTCGGCGCGCTCTTCACGCTGCTTGTCGGCGTACACGCGCTCCTTGAACGGGGCGATGCCGATACGGGCAAACGTTTCGATGAAGCGCTCGTCGCCGGCACGGTTGGCCACGAACGTGTCGATGATGCGGGTCACCACCTCGGGCATTTCGTCGGCGCTGAACGACGGGCCGATCACCTTGCCGATCGCCGAGTCATTGCCCTGGGCGCCACCCAGCGTCACCTGGTACCACTCGGAACCATCCTTGTCGACGCCGAGCACGCCGATGTTGCCCACATGGTGGTGGCCGCAGGCGTTGATGCAGCCGGAGATGTTCAGCGAGACTTCGCCCAGGTCATGGACGTAGTCGAGGTCGTCGAAGCGTTCCTGGATGGCCAGCGCGATCGGGATCGACTTGGCATTGGCCAGCGAGCAGAAGTCGCCGCCCGGGCAGGCGATGATGTCGGTCAGCAGGCCGATGTTGGCCGTGGCCAGACCGGCCTTCTTCGCCTCTTCCCACAGCGCGAACAGGTCGTGCTTCTTGACGTCCGGCAGCACCAGGTTCTGCTCGTGCGCCACGCGCAGTTCGCCAAAGCCGTAGCGGTCGGCAAAGTCGGCCACCGCTTCCATCTGCTCGGCCGTGGCGTCACCCGGAGGCGACGCGGGGCCCGGCTTGGTCGACAGCGTGACCGAAGCGTAGCCCGGCACGCGGTGCGCGCGCACGTTGCGGCTGACCCAGCGGGAGAATGCCTTGTTCTCCAGCAGGTGCTTTTCGAACGATGCGTCGGTGTCGGCCAGCTTCTCGTAGGCGGGCGGCGCGAAGTACTGCGCCACGCGGTCGAACTCGGCCTGCGTCAGCGTACCCGGGCCGTCCTTGCTGAACTTCCACTCTTCTTCCACTTCGGCGGCGAACTTGTCGGCGCCGATGGCCTTCACCAGGATCTTGATGCGGGCCTTGTACTTGTTGTCGCGACGACCGTAGCGGTTGTACACGCGGATGGCCGACTCCACGTAGGTCAGCATGTGCTGCCACGGCAGGTCTTCCTTGATGATCGTGCCCAGGATCGGCGTACGGCCCAGGCCGCCACCGGCCAGGATGCGCAGGCGCGTTTCGCCCTGTGCGTTCTTGTACGCATAGATGCCGATGTCGTGCATCTGCACCACGGCGCGGTCGTCCTTGGTGGCCGAGATCGCGATCTTGAACTTGCGCGGCAGGAACGCGAATTCCGGCTGGAACGTGCTCCACTGGCGCAGCAGTTCGGCCAGCACTCGCGGGTCCACCGATTCGTCCGGCGCCACGCCGGCAAACTGGTCGGTGGTGATGTTGCGCACGCAGTTGCCAGACGTCTGGATGCCGTGCATTTCCACGCTGGCCAGATCTGCCAGCACGTCGGGCACGCGCTCCAGGTCCATCCAGTTGTACTGGATGTTCTGGCGCGTGGAGAAATGGCCATAGCCGCGGTCGTACTTGCGGGCGATGTGGCCCAGCATGCGCAGCTGCTTCGAAGCCAGCAGGCCGTACGGAATGGCCACGCGCAGCATGTACGCGTGACGCTGCATGTACAGGCCGTTCTGCAGACGCAGCGGCAGGAATTCTTCCTCGGTCAGCTCGCCGGACAGGCGGCGGCGCACCTGGTCGCGGAATTGCGCGACACGTTCCTGGACGATGCGCTGGTCGTATTGATCGTACTGATACATGGTGTGGGTCCGTTCAGTATTCGTTGAATGCTTAGGAAACGAGCTTGATGGCCACCAGCGTGAGCGTGGTAGCCAGTGCGGCGCGCACGAGCCGTTCGGGCAGTGCCCGCGACAGTTGCGCACCGAGCCAGATGCCGGGGATCGAGCCCACCAGCAGCGCCAGCAACAAATTCCAGTCGACGGTGCCAAGCCACACGTGGCCCAGCCCGGCCACGGCCGTGAGCGGCACGGCGTAGGCGATATCGGTACCGGCCACTTCGGCCGGCTTCATATGGGGATACAGCAGCAGGATCAGCGTGGCGCCTACAGCACCCGCACCAATCGACGACACGGTCACCAGCACGCCGAGCACGGCGCCGACGGTCACCGTGGCCACCGCCTGCGGGCGGCCTTCGAGCTGGAAGCGCGGGTTGCGCTCCAGCCACGCCAGCATCTGCTTGCGGCACAGCAGGGACAGCACGGTCAGCAGCACGGAGACGCCGATCGTCACGCGGATGGCATGCAGCCAGCGGGCATCGAGTTCGCCGGCGCTCTTGAGCACCAGGATGGCGGCCAGCGCGGCCGGCAGGCTGCCCAGGCACAGGCGGCGCACCACCTGCCACTGCACATGGCCGTGGGCGCGATGGGCGATGGTGCCGAAACCCTTGGTAATGGAAGCGAACGCCAGGTCGGTACCGACCGCCGTGGCCGGCGAAAAGCCGAACAGCAGCGTCAGCAGCGGCGTCATGAGCGAACCCCCGCCTACCCCGGTCAGACCGACCAGGAGGCCTACCAGCAGACCGGATACGGTATAGGCAAGGGACATCGGGGGCTTCTCGACTGCCGCCTGCTTCTCCGGTGGTCCCGGCACCACCTTTTCAGGCGGTGCGCGGACGCAATTCGGGCAGGCGAACGTTTAACAAAGTTCGAGAATCGTAATAAACTCGCCTCATATCTCAAACTAATAAGAAGTTGTTTGTTTATACGAGCGAAGTTATATGAATCTTCACCAGTTTCGCTTCGTGCGCGAGGCCGTCCGCCAGAATTTCAACCTGACAGAGGCCGCAAAGGCGCTCTATACGTCACAACCTGGCGTTTCCAAGGCGATTATCGAGCTTGAGGAAGAGCTGGGTGTCGATATCTTCACTCGGCATGGCAAGCGGATCCGGAGCCTCACGGAACCGGGCCGCCGCATCCTCGTGTCGGTCGAAAAGATCCTGCAGGAGGTGGAAAGCCTGAAGCGCGTGGGCAAGGACTACGCCGCGCAGGATCAGGGCAACTTCACCATTGCCACGACGCACACCCAGGCCCGCTACGCGCTCCCGCGCGTGATCGCCGAGTTCACCAAGCGTTACCCCAAGGTCCGTCTGTCGATCCAGCAGGGCACGCCGGTGCAGATTGCCGACATGATCCTGCATGACCAGGCGGATATCGGTATCGCCACCGAAGGTATTTCCAGCGACAAGGCGTTGGTGTCGCTGCCCGGCTACCAGTGGCAACATATGGTGATTACGCCACCTGACCACCCACTGCTGGAAAAGAAGCACCTGACGCTGGAAGACCTGGCCGGTTATCCGCTGATCACGTACGACGTGAACTTTGCCGGGCGGCCGAAGATCGACAAGGCGTTCGCGCTGCGCCAACTGGAAGCGGACATCGTGCTCGAAGCCATCGACGCCGATGTGATCAAGACCTACGTGGAAATCGGCCTCGGTATCGGCATCGTTGCCGGCCTGGCCTTCGACCCCGAACGCGACCGCAACCTGCGCGGCATCCCGGCCGGCCATCTGTTCGGCACCAATGTGACCCATCTGGCCGTCAAGCAGGGCGCCTACCTGCGCAGCTTCGTCTATACCTTCATCGAACTGTTCTCGCCGACACTGAACCGCAAACTCGTCGAGCAGGCCATGTCCGGCGACCACGAGGCCTACGAGCTTTAAGCGGCCAGCAAGAACTCTCCCTATATAAGTAAACGATGGATTCCTTCCCCACCCTCCACTGGACCGAGGACGGCGCCGAGCGCAGCGCGCTGTGGCGTTCCGAAGCCGGTCTGCCGCCGCCGAAGCGCGTGGTGATCGCCGACGACCAGACGCCGGCCGATACCGCCTACCGGCTGGCCAGCGAAGGCACCGCCCTGCTCTGGCGCGGCGACTTCCAGAACGCCCGCCAGCTGCTGCAAGCCATGGCGCGTCGCGTGGACCGCAAACCCCAGCGCAAGGCACGCGGCGCCGCCCAGGCGCCTGCCAGCCTGACCGAATCGTTCCACAAGCACCGGCTGGCGCAGTCGCAGCGTGCCCGTACGCTGGGCATGCTGCTGCTGCCGTTCGAGGCCGGTCACGTGGTGCCGCTGCGCCGCGCCCCGGACGTCCACGAAGCCTGCGAGCAGGTCTACGGAAAGAGCGACGCCCCCTACGTGGCATCGATGCGCGAACTGCTGGGCCTGATCGGCGCCTACGAGTGGCGCAGGAAAGGCGTTGCGATCCCGGTGCTTGGCGAGCGCATCCACCCCTGGTACGGCGTGTTCTCGCCGGTGCGCGGCGAATACATCGAACTGGTGGCCAAGGAGCCCCTGCCGTCCACGGCGCTGGCCTTCGACATCGGCACCGGTACCGGCGTGCTGGCCGCGCTGCTGGCACAGCGGGGCGTCAGGCGCGTGGTGGGCACCGACCAGGACCCGCGCGCGCTGGGCTGCGCCCGCGAGAACATCGACCGGCTGGGTCTGGCCAAGCAGGTCGAGATCATCGAGGCCGACCTGTTCCCCGAAGGCCGCGCCCCGCTGGTGGTCTGCAACCCCCCCTGGGTGCCGGCTCGGCCCAGTTCGCCCATCGAGCACGCCGTGTTCGATCCCGACAGCCGCATGCTGCGCGGCTTCCTGAACGGTCTGGCCGCGCACCTGGAACCGGGCGGCCAGGGCTGGCTGATCCTGTCGGACTTTGCCGAGCATCTGGGCCTGCGTTCGCGCGACGAACTGCTGGGCTGGATTGATGCAGCGGGGCTCAAGGTGCTGGGGCGCTCCGACATCCGGCCACGGCACCCAAAGGCCGCCGATGCCGACGATCCGCTGTTCGCCGCGCGCAAGGCCGAGGTCACGTCGCTGTGGCGACTGGCCGCCAGGTAGCACCCGATCGCCGGTTCCATTCCCATTGACGTACGTCTTCGGAGGTTGCCCATGCGCCTGCGCCAGTTGCTGCTGCCTGTGATGTCGATGTGCCTGATCGGTGCCGCGCGCGCCGATATCCGCGTCGGGGTCGACCTGTCATTGACAGGTGCCGCCGCGGCCATCGGCATTCCGTCGGCCAATACCGTGCAGCTGTGGCCGCAGACGCTGGGCGGGCAGCGGGCGCAGTACATCGTGCTGGACGACGGCACCGACCCGGCCGCCGCCGTGCGCAACGTGCGCAAGTTCATCGCCGAGGACAAGGTTGACGTGATCGTGGGCCCGAACATCACGCCGAATGCGATTGCCGCGCTCGACGCGATTGCCGAGACCGGAACGCCGATGGTGGCGCTGGCCGCCTCCGCCACCATCGTCGAGCCGCAAGCCGACCCGCGCCGCCGCTGGGCCTTCAAGATGCCGCAGAACGACGCGCTGATGGCCACGCTGCTGACCGAATACATGGTCAACCACGGCGTGAAAACCGTCGGTTTTATCGGCTTCAACGACGCGTATGGCGAAAGCTGGTGGCGCGAGTTCTCGAAAATGGCCGAATTGCGACATCTGCGCGTGGTCGCGCAGGAGCGTTTTGGCCGCATGGATACCTCGGTCACGGGCCAGGTGCTCAAGCTGATGTCGGCCAACCCCGACGCCATCCTGATTGCCGGCTCGGGCACCCCGGCCGTGCTGCCGCAGAAGACGCTCAACGAGCGCGGCTACAAGGGGCGCATCTATCAGACGCACGGCATCGCCTCGTGGGATTTCCTGCGCATCGGCGGCAAGGACGTGGAAGGGACGCTGTTCCCGACGGGCCCGGTCGTGGTGGCGCGCCAGCTACCCGACAGCCACCCGGCGAAGAAAGTGGCGCTCGATTTCGTCAAGCGCTATGAAGCGAAGCACGGCGCCGACACCGTCACGCAGTTCGCCGGCGACGCCTGGGGCGCCTGGCTGCTGCTTGACGATGCCACCCGGCGCGCACTGAAGACCGGGGCGCGGCCCGGCACGCCGGCGTTCCGCAGCGCGCTGCGCGACGCCATCGAATCGACACAGAACCTGACGGTGCCCAACGGCGTGCTGAATCTCGGCGCGCAGGACCACCAGGGCTTCGACCAGCGTGCCCGCGTGATGGGCACCATCCGCAATGGCAGGTTCGCCTATGCAGGCGACAAGTAACGAGGAAGCAGTCATGACTACCGTGGCATTTATCGGCCTGGGCGCGATGGGCGCGCCGATGGTCGGACACCTGATCCGCGCCGGCCACACCGTGCGCGCCTTCGTACGCCGCCCCGAAGCGGCCGACGCCGCGCGCCAGCTTGGCGCCGAACCGTTCTTCACGCCGGCCGAGACGGCACGCGGCGCGGCGGTGGTCTTCACCAACGTGACGTCGTCGGAAGACGTGCGCCAGGTGCTGCTGGGCCCGCAAGGGGTGATCGAAGGCGCCGCGCCCGGCACCATCTGCGTGGACCACAGCACGATTTCGCCCATCGTCACGCGCGAGATCGCCCAGGCGCTGGCTGCCAAAGGCATCGAGGCGCTCGACTGCCCCGTATCGGGTGGCACCATCGGCGCCCAGGCCGCCACGCTGACGATCATGGTCGGCGGCAAGGTCGAGAATTTGGAGAAAGTACGACCGCTGCTGGAATGCCTCGGCAAGACGATCACCCATATCGGCGGGCACGGCGCCGGCCAGGTGGCCAAGCTCTGCAACCAGATTGCCCAGGTGGTCAATATCGAAGGCATTGCCGAGGCGATGCGCTTTGCCGGCGCGCAAGGCGTGGATACCGGCAAGGTGTTCCAGGCGCTGTCCACGGGATTCGCCGGCAGCCGCATGCTGGACCTGATGGGCCCGAAGATGGTGTCGCGCGATTTTTCCGCGGGCATCGAATCGCGGCTGCACGCCAAGGACTTTGGCCTGGCCGCCGACATCGCCGGCGAAATCGGCCTGGACCTGCCCGCCATGCGCGCCACGGCGGCGCAACTGGGCGAACTGATGGATCAGGGCTGGGGCAAGGACGATACGTCGTCGCTGCTGAAAGTGCTGGAACTGAAGAATCCGCAAGCGTAGGCGCGGGGCGGGCGCGGGCTGGCGGACACCGGTCAGACGCCCGCGATCATCCCGAGCAGCGCACGCGACAACGGGCTGTCGTCCCGCATCAGGTCGTCCATCGCATTGAAGTGATGACGGCCCGGCAGCGCGATATCGTCACGCGCGTTGTCCGGCCATGCCGCGCGGATCAGCGCGTGCTGGCGCTGGTACTCGCTGGATTCCAGCTCGCCCACCGCGGTGATCAGCGGCGCGTCGGTCGCCGGCACCATGAACGCCGGCGACAGGCGCGCCACATCGGCTTCGCTGAGCTGCAGGTCGGCCTGCAGGAAATCGGCGCGGCGCAGCGGTTCCAGGTCGTAAAGGCCGCTGATCGACAGCCCGCCCTTGATCAGGTCGATCGGCAGGTCGTCCGCGAACTGCGGCCAGAGCGCGGCCATCAGCATCGTCACCAGATGCCCGCCCACCGAATGGCCGGCCAGGAAAATGCGGTGGCGATCGTGGCCAAGCCGGTCGGCCTCGCGATACAGCCAAGCCACCGATTGCATGACCTGCCACACGATGGTTTCCACCGTCACCGTCGGGCACAGCGCGTAGTTGACCACCGCCACCGACACCCCGCGCCGCGTGGGCACGCTGGCGACAAAGCTGTGGTCGCGCTTGTCCAGCGCACGGTAATAGCCGCCATGCAGGAACACCAGTAGCGGAGGCGCATCGTCATCGCGCAGCGACGCCGGAAAGTAATCGAGCGTTTCCGTGTCGGCAAGTGGCGAATTCGCATCGCCATAGGCCAGGTTCTCGAAATACGTCACCATGCCGGCCCGCACCAGTGCCGAATCCGCCGCCCAACGCGCCATGTGAACGGCGTTGTCCGGCACATTGGCGCGATTGTTATAGGCCTGGGCGTAGAAGGCTGGGTCTTGCGAGGGCAAGGCCGCCAGCGCGGCAAGGCTGGCGGTGGGCGTGGCATCGAGGGTCGGCTGGGCAGACATGGCTCTCGGCTCCGGTGAAGTCGCGGCGACACGGCATGGGACGGTTGCGCGCTATCCTACCGCAACTGCCAGGGCACCCACTTTTCAGCGAATTCGCGTATGGTCGTCAAGCGCCGGCTGCGCGCCGGCAAGGCTCCACAGCTGGGGCCACCCGAAGTCGGGCTCGATCCGGAAACCGGTCGGGACCATGCGCGCTGTCCGCTGTGCGGGCGGACCCTGCTCGACGACGCCAGCACCGACCTGCACCACCCCGTACCCCGCAGCCGGGGCGGGCGCGCGGTCATCGCCATGCATCGCGTCTGCCATCAGAAGATCCATTCGGTCTTCACCGAAATCGAACTGGCCACGACCTACCACGACTGGGATGCACTGCGCGCCCACCCGGCCATGGCCGATTTCATCCGCTGGATCGCCCGCAAGCCCCCGGGCTTCTACGACCGCAGCCGTACCACCAACGCCCGGCGCGGACGCTAGGCGCCTGCCCGGCCGCGCCATCCGACGGGGTCGTCCGCTGGTTGTCCGGGCAGTGGAATTGCGGCATAATCGGCGGTTCATCAGCGCGCGATGTGCATTTCCGCTCATCGCCAAGCCCATGCCCGGGTGGTGAAACAGGTAGACGCAGGGGACTCAAAATCCCCCGCCGCAAGGCGTGTCGGTTCGAGTCCGACCCCGGGCACCAGATTTTCTTCAGACGCTTTTTCCGACTGCTTCCGGCTGCTTCTCTGGCGCCTTCCGCCAGCAGCTTCCCCCTCGCCGCAGTGCCTGGACTCCCCTAGCCCAACGCCCGATACCGCGTCAGCAGGATATCCGCCGATTTCAGTGCCGTCGACAGGTCCGTCGGGTCCAGCAACGGGGCGGCTTCGTTGAGTCGCCAGGCTTCGGCGCGGCCGGGATGAACCGAGACCTCGGTCAGTCCGTGCGGCAACGCCTCCGGCAAGCGGTTCGCCCACGAGTCGTCGCATTGGTCCACCGCGCAGTAGTAGTCGGTGCACATCATTCCCCAGAACGGGATCGTGAATACGTTGTTGACCACGCGCCGTTTGCCGTTCGGGTTCAGGAACAGGTTCTGGGGCCGGCGCACCCATGTCAGGCCGGCGCGGCGCATTTCCTGGCGCAGCGAATAGATGACACTCGGAAACTTGTGCAGGTGGCCGTGGCTGTCGACATGGGTCACCTCCACGTGGTGATCTCGCAGTTCCTCCACTTGCAGGCGGAATTCGCGGCGGAGGTCGGCGGTGGTCAGCATGCCGACCAGGGCCGCGTAACGCTGGTCCGGGCTCGCGCGAAAGGCGCCGGGCTCATCGCACAGCGATGTGTCGGGGTCCGGCGCCACGGGCCGGAAGCCATCGACGATATTGAAATGCAATCCGAACGAAAATCGCTTGCGGTTCTGCCGGGCATAGTCGTAGGCCAGCGCGGACGCGTCGCAGCCCACCATGATCGTGGCGCTGGTCAGCAGGCCCGCCTCGAAGCAATCCACCGTCGTATTGAAGGTTTCTCGATCAAGACCGAAATCATCGGCATTGATGATCAGGCTTCGCATGTTCCGGTTCTCCGTTCGTGTCCGTTCGCGTTTCCACCAGCCGGCGCGCGGTCCGCTACCGCCCCGCCCGTGCGCTGGCCGCCGAAATACGGAAATGGAGCCTGATGCAAAGCGCGCCAAATCATCACTTGCCCCTCGGCCTCACGGCCGTTCCATTCCCGGTGTCCACAGCAACGTCGTTGGTGTTCTAATTGTTCTGGTCTTGATACATTCAATACCGCCATGAATGTATCTTGCGGCAACGTTAACGCTGGATTATGTGCGGTACCGCTCCTAACCGGCCGGCTCCCGCCATCGCGCGCGTCGCAGAACATTGATACGGTTCGGGCTGGCCCGAAAATGCCAGAGATGCCGGAACCGCGCGACCGGAACAAACCAACGATTCCGATGGTGCCACGCGCTATTGGCGCCACTGACGATTCTCAGGGTAGTCAACCCAGGCCGTTTGAACCGTTCGTTCGCGACGTGGCAATGTGCGGTTTCTCACATAACTGCCCACCTCACGCCACACTGGCCGTATTTGTTCTGCCCGTTGCCACCGCGACATCACCTTACACCGCCTTGCCCTGTCAGACGTACTCCACTGGCGGCCATGCAATCGCTTGCTTATGCTTCTTGCCTGCGCCTCCATAACAACGACCGACCATCAGGGAATCGAAGATGAATCGTTATATTGCTACGGCGGCCGCCATCGGCTGCGCAACGCTGCTCGCCGGCTGTGCCGGCGCCGACATGAACAGTCTGAGCCAGGCGGGTGGCAGCCTGTTCAGCGCCGCCACGCTCACGGACGCCAACGTCAAGCAACTGTCCGACCAGTCCTGCGCCGACATGGACAAGAAGAACACGGTCGCCGCGGCGGACAGCACGTATGCGAAACGGCTGGTGAATATCATGAACGGCCTGCAGAACACCGGGCTGCCGCTCGATGCCAAGGTCTATATGACCAAGGACATCAACGCGTGGGCCATGGCCAACGGCTGCGTGCGTGTCTACAGCGGCCTGATGGACCTGATGACCGACGACGAGGTGCGCGGCGTGCTGGGCCACGAAATCGGCCACGTGGCGCTGGGGCATACCAAGAAGGCCATGCAGGTGGCCTATGCCGCAGCGGCCGCGCGCGGCGCGCTGGGTTCCACCGGCTACGCCACGCTGACGGCGCTATCGACATCGCAGATCGGCGAACTTGGCGAAACCTTTGTCAATGCGCAATTCTCGCAGCGCCAGGAAAGCGAGGCGGACGACTACTCGTACAACCTGCTGACGAAGAATGGCGCCAACCGGCAGGCGCTGGTCACCGCCTTCCAGAAGCTGGCCAAGCTCGATGGCGGCCAGTCGGGCCTGCTCAGCTCCCACCCGGGCTCCGACGCGCGCGCCAAGCATATCCAGGACCGGATCAACAGCGGCAAGTAACGCCGCACGGCGGTACCGTGGCGAACACGGTACCGCTGCCGCGGCTCCCCCCTTTACCGGCGCCCCCCTGCACCGGCAAAGGGGCGTGGCTCCCTCCCCTCCCGCCTTTCCGCCCACTTCCAGACATAGCCGTTTGTTTGATTGCGTTTAATACGCGTTCAAAAGCTTTCAGTACGCGCCAATGCGCCCGGTGCGGATAATGCCTCACGCCTGCGGGCTCTCCGCTGGCTTGCCATGAGCCATAGGGAGGCTTGCGCCGCGTCATGGAGTCCGTTTCCGCCCTGCTTGCCGGACAACCGGAGATTGCGCTGTTCCTGGCACTGGCCGTCGGCCATGCGGTAGGCGCGATCCGCTTCGGACCGTTTCAGCTTGGCGGCATCTGCGGCACGCTGATTGCATCGCTGGTCATCGGCCAGAGCGGTGTGCGGCTGGACGACGATGTCAAGAACGTGGCCTTCGCCGTGTTCATCTTTGCGCTCGGTTTCACGGGCGGACCTCAGTTTTTCGCCAATGTCGCGCGCGAATGGCGGATCGGCGTGCTGTCGCTGGTCGAGGTGTTCGTATTGCTCGCGTTGCTGGCCCTGGCGGTGCCCCTGCTGCATCTGGACCCCGGCACGGCGTCGGGCCTGCTGGCCGGCGCGGCGACCGAATCGGCAGTGATCGGCACGGCCTCCGAAGCCATCGCGCGGCTCGACCTGTCGGCCGACGCCATCCGCGTGCTGCAGACCAATATCGTCACGGCCTACAGCGTGACCTACCTGTTCGGGCTCATCGCCATCGTCCTGTTCACCAGCCAGCTGGCACCCTTTCTGCTGCGTCAGAATCTGCGCGAATCGGCCAACCAGCTTTGGCTGAAGCTTGGCGGGCAGAACGACATGGCCGACAACCAGATGACGGCGCTGCCGATGATCGTGGCGCGCGTGCTGCGCGTGGACCATATGGCTGGCAGGACCGTCGTGGAAGCCGAGCATGAAGTGGCACTCGGCGTCACGATCCGGCGCATTCGGCGCGACGGCAATACCTTCCGCCCCGCACCCGAAGACGTGCTGCGCAGCGGCGACATCGTGCTGGCCGTGGGCCGGCGCGACGCGATGGTGCCGTTTGCCGCCGCCGTCGGCCCCGAGATGCCCGAGGAGCCCGGCATGGACGCCGTGGTGCAGGCAGAACTGTCGGTGCTGCTGACGCGCCGCGAAGTGATTGGCGTGTCGCTGGCGCGGCTGCGCCAGAGCGTGGATGTGGGCATGGGCCGCGGCGTCTATGTGTCGCGCATCACGCGCATGCAGCATGCGGTGCCGATCCTGCCCGAGACCGTGCTGGAACGCGCCGACGTCGTCACGCTGTCCGGCCCCGACGAGGCCCTGCAACGCGTGGTGCCCGAACTGGGCTATCCGGTCATCCCCACGATCCGCACCGATTTCGTTTTCCTGGGCATCGGCGTGCTGCTTGGCATGCTGATCGGCTCGTGGAGCGTCAAGGTGGGCCAGGCCGACCTGACGCTGGGCGTGGGCGGCGGATGCCTGGTGTCGGGCCTGGCCTTCGGCTGGCTGCGCGCACGGCTGCCGGTGATGGGCTCGCTGCCGGCGCCCGCGGCCGAGATCCTCAAGGACTTCGGGCTGGCCACGTTCATCGCCGCCGTGGGCTTGTCGGCCGGCCCCGACGCGCTGCGGCTGGTGCAGAAGTTCGGCCTGATCCTGCCCCTCGCGGGCGTGCTGATATCGATCATCCCGGCGGCCATTTCGCTGTATATCGGTCATCGCTGGCTGAAGCTCGACATGCCGATCCTGCTCGGCGCGGTGGCCGGCCAGCATTGCAGCACCCCCACGATCATGGCGCTCACCAACGCCGCGGGCAACGGCACGCCCGTCATCGGCTACACGATCACCTACGCCATCTCCAACGTGCTGCTGCCGTTGCTCGGACCGATCGCCGTGGCGATGGCCGGCGCGCTGGCATCCGCACCGCAGTAGCTGTGTCCGGCCCGCCGGGGGCCATGAGCGCCCGCGCATGGGCCGCCGTCACCTGTGTCACGCCTTACAGGAGTTCCATATGGATTGGTTGCACGCCATCTTCCAGAAATCGCCCGAGTCGGCGCTGTTCCTGTCGCTGGCCATCGGGTATGCCATCGGCAAGCTGACCTTCGGCAAATTCCAGCTGGGTGGGGTTGCCGGGTCGCTGCTTGCGGCGGTGATCATCAGCCAGGTGGGCGTCGAGATCGACAACGGCGTGAAGGCCGTAATGTTCGCGGTCTTCATCTACGCGGTGGGCTATGAAAGCGGCCCGCAGTTCTTCAACTCGCTGAACCGCAATTCTCTGCGCGAGATCGCGATGGCCGTCTTCATGGCCGTGGCGGGGCTGGTGACCGTGGTGGTGCTGGCCAAGCTCTTCCATCTCGACAAAGGGATCGCGGCGGGCCTGGCCGCCGGCGGCATGACGCAGTCGGCCATCATCGGCACGGCCGGCGACGCCATCACCAAGCTCGGCCTGCCGCCCGACCAGGTGAAGACGCTGCAGGCCAACGTGGCCATCGGCTATGCGGTGACGTACGTGTTCGGATCGCTGGGCGCCATCATCGTCTGTGTGAATATCCTGCCGCGCTTCATGCGCACGGACCTCAAGTCGGATGCGAAGAAAGTCGAGGCGGCCATGCACGGCGGCCTGCCGCAGTTCGGCCCGGGCCAGGCCGGCGCGCTGCCCCGGCTGGTGGGCCGGCTGTTCCGCGTGACGGCTGCCGCAGGCAAGACCATCAAGGACATCGAGATCGGCGGCGAAGACCTGGTCACCGTGGAAAAGCTCCAGCGGGGCGGCAAGCCGATCGACGTCACACAGGACACCGTGCTCGAAGCCGGCGACCTGGTGCTGCTGGTGGGCCGGCGCGACGCCATGGTGCCCACCGCGCTGGTGATCGGCGACGAAGTGGCCGACGCCGAAGGCATGGGCATGGTCATGCAGACGCGCCGCGCCGTGTTCACGCGCCCCGGCCTCAACAACAAGCCGCTGGGCGAGATCGTGGCCAATATCAGCCGCGAGATGCGCCATGGCGTGTACCTGGAGCGGATCGAGCGATACGACCACGCACTGCCGATCCTGCCCGACCTGAAGCTCCAGCACGGCGACATCATCACGTTCTACGGCACCCCGGCCGACACCCGGCGTGCCGCCGAGCGCGCCGGCTATGAACTGGTACCGAGCGAGAAGACCGACTTCGTCTACTTTGGCGCCGGCGTGCTGGTGGGCCTGCTGATCGGGTTGCTGGTGGTGCGCATCGGGTCGATTCCGCTGACGCTGGGCGCGGGCGGCGGCGCGCTGCTGTCGGGCCTGGTATTCGGCTGGGCGCGCTCCAAGCATCCGATGTATGGCGCGATGCCGACGGCGGCCTGCCAGTTGCTGAAGGACTTCGGCCTGGCCGCGTTCGTGGCCATCGTGGGCATCAACTCGGGACTTCAGGCCGTCGACACCCTGCGCCATAGCGGTTTGACGATTTTCCTGCTCGGCGCCGTGGTCACGCTGCTGCCGCTGTTCCTGACGATGCTGTTCGGCCGCTACGTGCTCCGGTACGACAACGCCGCGCTGCTGGCCGGTGCGCTGGCCGGATCGCGCAGCGCCAATCCGGCTTTCGGCGGCATCCTGGACAAGGCCGAAAGCCCCGTGCCGACCGTGCCGTTCGCCATCACCTATGCGCTGGCCAACGTGTTGCTGACACTGCTCGGCCCGCTCGTCGTCGGGCTTGTCTGAGGGTTGTCCCGGACCACAATGTGACCGAAAATCAAGGAACCACTACGAACTGCAAGGGGAGCGTCATCGCAGCAAACCGGCCCGTCTGTGGCATCGAATTGCCACAGACGGGCCGTTTTTTTGCCGAAGCGCCGCGGTATCAGCGCGCTTCCACGAACGCCAGCACCGTTTCCAGCATCTGGCGGATGGCCGGCTGCACGTTGGCGGCCTTTGCCGGGTCGTACGCGAACGGGTACACCTCTTCCATGTACGACGACTGCGTCAGTTCCAGCTGGATGGCATGCACGCCGTCCGCCGGGTTGCCGTACTGGCGCGTGATGTAGCCGCCCTTGAAGCGGCCGTTGAGCACGGCCGTATGGTTCGGCACCGCCTGCGCGATCTTGACCACATCGGCTGCCAGGCCGGTGTCGCAGCTCTTGCCGTCGGCCGATCCCAGGTTGAAGTCGGTGAGCTTGCCTTCGAAGAAGCGCGGCAGCACCGAGCGGATCGAATGTGCGTCCCACAGGCCGATCGTGCCATGCTCGGCGCGCAGGCGCGCCAGTTCTTCCTGCAGCGCGTTGTGATACGGATGCCAGACCGCGCCACGGCGCAGCGCGATTTCCGCGTCGTCGGGGGCGTCGGCGCCGTCGGCGTACACCGGCGTCTTGTCGAACGTATCGACCGGGCACAGGCCCGTGGTGTCCTGGCCCGGGTACAGGTTGGCGTTGTCGGGCGGACGGTTCAGGTCGATCACGTAGCGCGAGTGCGTGGCCATCAGGATCGACGCGCCCAGTTCGCGGGCAAAGTCGTACAGGCGGTCCATGTGCCAGTCGGTATCGGGCACGGTGCGCGCCTCGGGCGTCAGGCGCTCGGCCAGGCCGGCGGGGACGTAGGTGCCGACGTGCGGCATCGACACCAGCAACGGGCGGGTGCCGCGATGCAGCGTGAAAGCGGGAATATCGGTGGTGAAGGAGGAGGACATCTTGTCTCGGGGCTGCTTTGTATGGGGCGGGTTCGGAACCCTTCAGTCGGCCAGCAGGCGGGCGCGCGCCTCGGCGAACAACCGGCCCGCATCCCCTTGTAGCGGATGCACGCCGTGCTGCAAGCGGCACGTGCCGCCCGTGCGGACTTCCGCTAGTGTCTCATGTCCGTGGCTGGCGAACACGCAAGTGGCCAGCGCCTGGGCCCCGTCGAGCCCGGCCAGCGTAGGATGCTGGCCGTCCAGCACCACGAAATCGGCACGCTGTCCAGCCGCCAGGCCCGCCACCGGCCGTGCCGCCGCCCGCGCGCCGCCGGCCACGGCTTCGAGCCAGAGCCGGTCGGCCACCTGCGGATGCTTCTCAGACGCCAGCACGTTGCGCCGCTGCAGGCCCAGCCGCTGCCCGTATTCGAACGTGCGCAGTTCCTCGGCCACGCTGACGCTGGCGTGGCTGTCCGACCCGATGCCCCACCAGCCCTGCTGGGCCAGGTACGGCGCGGCCTCGAACACGCCATCGCCGAGGTTGGCTTCGGTGGTCGGGCAGATGCCGGCCACGGCGCCGCTATGGGCCAGCCGCCGGCGCTCGTCCCAATCCATGTGCGTGGCGTGGACCAGGCACCAGCGTTGGTCAACGGGTACGTGGTCCAGCAGCCATTGCACGGGCCGCACGCCGTTGGCGGCCAGGCAGTCGTCCACTTCCTTCTGCTGTTCGGCGATGTGGATATGCACCGGCGCCGTGGCATCCATCGCGTGCAGCGCGGTAACGGCCTGCGTCAGGGCGTGCGGCGGCACCGCGCGCAGCGAATGGGGTGCCAGGCCCAGCCGTGCGCCGTAGGCGGTGCAATGCGGCGCCAGTTTTTCCAGCAGCGCCTGCATGGCATCGGCATCGTTCAGGAAGCGGCGCTGGTCGTGCTGCGCGGGCTTGCCGCCAAACCCGGCCGTCTGGTACAGCACGGGCAGCAGCGTCATGCCGATGCCGGCGGCCTGCGCCGCGCGCAACAGCCGCAGCGACATTTCGGCGCGGTCGGCATACGGCTTGCCTTCGGGATCGTGATGGACGTAATGGAATTCGCACACGCTGGTGTAGCCGGCGCGTAGCATCTCGATATAGAGCTGCGTGGCGATGGCCTCCAGCGCGTCGGGCGACAGGCGCAGCGCAAAGCGGTACATCAGCGTGCGCCAGCTCCAGAACGAATCGCCGCCGGCGGGATCGTCGCCGGGCGACACGCTGCGGTATTCGGTCAGCCCGGCAAAACCGCGCTGGAAGGCGTGCGAATGGAGATTCGGCATGCCCGGCAGCACCGGGCCGGCCGCCTGCGGCACCGATGGCGCCGGCGCGGCGCCCGCCGTAATGGTCGTGAAAGCGCCGTTGGCACCCCACTCCAGCAGCACATCGCGTGCCCAGCCATCGGGCAGCAGCGCGTGGCGCGCGAACAGCTGGCCGGCGCTCATCGGAACACCTTGCCCTGCCGCACCACGCCGGCACACGGATTGCGGCCAAACCAGTACGCCAGCTCGGCGGGCGACGCGATGCGCCACAACGCGAAGTCGGCGGCGCGGCCCACGGCCAGCCGCCCGTGGCGATCCGCCGCGCCGAGCGCGCGCGCCGCGTGCGTGGTCACGCCGGCCAGCGCCTCGGGCACCGTCATGCGGAACAGCGTGCAGGCCATGTTCATCATCAGCAGCAGCGATGTGGTGGGCGATGTGCCCGGGTTGTGATCGGTGGAAATGGCAATCGGCACGCCATGCTGGCGCAGCAGCGCCAGCGGCGGCAGATGGGTGTCACGCAGGAAATAGTAGGCGCCGGGCAGCAGCACGGCCACCGTGCCGGCGGCGGCCATCGCCATCACGCCGGCCTCGTCCAGGTGTTCGAGGTGATCCGCCGACAGCGCCTTGTGCCGTGCTGCCAGTGCCGCACCACCCAGGTTGCTCAGTTGCTCGGCATGCAGCTTCACGGGCAGGCCGTGGCGCGCGGCGGCCTCGAATACGCGCGCGGTCTGGTCTGGCGAAAATCCGATGCCCTCGCAGAAGGCATCGACGGCATCGACCAGCTTTTCCTCGGCCAGCGCCGGCAGCATCGTATTGCAGACCAGGTCGATATAGTCGTCGGCGCGGCCCGCGTATTCGGGCGGCAGCGCATGGGCGCCCAGGAAGGTCGTGTAGACCGTCACGCCATAGGCTTCACCAAGTTGGCGAGCCACGCGCAGTTGCTTGCGCTCGGCGTCGAGTGACAAGCCATAGCCGGACTTGATTTCGATGGTGGTCACGCCCTCGGCCAGCAGCGCCTCCAGCCGTACGGCCGCCTGCGCGAACAGCGTAGCCTCGTCGGCCTCGCGCGTGGCCCGCACCGTGGATACGATGCCGCCCCCGGCGCGCGCGATGTCCTCGTAGCTGGCACCCGCCAGCCGCATCGCGAATTCGTCGGCGCGCTGGCCGCCGTACACCAGGTGCGTATGGCAGTCGATCAGGCCGGGGGTGATCCACGCGCCGCCGGCATCGTGCCGGTCGAGATGGCGATAGCTGTCGGGCAGGTCGGCCAGCGCCCCGAGCCAGCCGATGCGGCCCTGTTCGATCACCAGCGCGCCGTCGCGGACGGCCCGTTCGGGGTCCGCGTCGGGCAGCAGGTGGCAGTGATGCCAGACGCCATCGGCGGCGGGCGCGTCGTGGAAGTTCATCGGTCCTGCTCCCTATGCAGTATCACGCGCAGGCACAGCGCGGAAAGTTCGGTGTGGGCGCATGTGACGGCCGGCGAACCGGCCGGCATCAGTATGCCCTCGCCCGCCGACAGGTGCTGGCCGTCGCCGCTGCGGCTGTCGCTGGCATCCCAGTCGCCGCGCAGCGCCAGCACCAGCACCGTGGCGTAAGTGGGCACCGCCGTGAACGGCTGCCGCATCAGGCTGACTTCGGCGCGGCAGCGACCCCGGCGCGTCATCACGTTGAGGTCGCGTGTCGGGCCATCGACCAGCGCGGCATGGATAGCCGTATCGCCAGAAAACGCGTACGGCTCGCCCACGCGCACGAGCTTGTGGCAGAACGAATCGTCGTGGGCCTGCAGATGCACGCCGGCGCCGTCGATCAGCACGATCTGCCTGTCGATGCCGGGAAAGGCCGAGAACGGCCCGTCCGTGGCGATATCGGCCACGCTGACGCGCCAGTCGAACGCGTCCATGCCGGCGCCCGGCGGCCATACGGCAATCTCGCGCGTAGTTCCGCCGCCGTTCTTCCACGGCGTGGGCGCGATGGCGTCGAGCGCGAACCGCGTGACGGGCATCAGCGATTCACCATCGGCAGGTTCAGGCCCTTCTCGTGGGCGCAGTCGATGGCGATGTCGTAGCCGGCGTCGGCATGGCGCATCACGCCCGTGGCCGGATCGTTCCAGAGCACGCGCTCGATCCGCCTGGCCGCCGCGTCGGTGCCGTCGCAGACGATGACCACGCCCGAATGCTGCGAGAAACCCATGCCCACGCCGCCGCCGTGATGCAGGCTGACCCACGTGGCACCGCCGGCCGTGTTCAGCAGCGCGTTGAGCAGCGGCCAGTCGGACACCGCATCGGAGCCATCGCGCATCGCCTCGGTTTCACGATTCGGCGATGCCACCGAGCCGCAGTCGAGGTGGTCGCGCCCGATCACCACCGGCGCCTTCAGTTCGCCGTTCTTCACCATCTCGTTGAACGCCAGGCCAGCACGATGGCGTTCGTCCAGGCCCACCCAGCAGATGCGCGCCGGCAGGCCCTGGAACGCGATACGGTCGCGCGCCATGTCCAGCCAGCGGTGCAGCGGCTTGTCGTCCGGGAACAGCTCCTTCATCTTGGCGTCGGTCTTGTAGATATCCTCCGGGTCGCCCGACAGCGCTACCCAGCGGAACGGCCCCTTGCCACGGCAGAACAGCGGGCGGATATACGCCGGCACGAAGCCCGGAAAATCGAACGCGTTCTTCACGCCTTCCTCGAACGCCACCTGGCGGATGTTGTTGCCGTAGTCCACCGTCGGCACCCCCATCTGCTGGAACGCCAGCATGGCCTGCACATGCTTGACGATCGACTGGCGCGCGGCGGCTTCCACGGCCTTGGGGTCGCGCACGCGCAGGTCTTCCCACTGGTCCACGGTCCAGCCTTCGGGCAGGTAGCCGTTGATGACGTCGTGCGCGGAGGTCTGGTCGGTCACGATATCGGGCCGCATGCCGCCGGCCTGCGCGCGGCGCGCCAGTTCGGGCACGATTTCGGCGGCGTTGCCGAGCAGGCCCACCGAGATCGCCTGGCCCTGCTTCGTCGCGTCTTCGATCATCGCCAGCGCCTCGTCCAGCGTGGTGGCCTTCTTGTCCAGGTAGCGCGTGCGGATGCGGAAGTCGATGCGCGACTCCTGGCATTCGATGGCCAGCACGCACGCGCCGGCCAGCACGCCGGCCAGCGGCTGCGCGCCGCCCATGCCGCCCAGCCCGGCGGTCAGGATCCACTTGCCGGTCAGGTCGCCGTTGTAGTGCTGGTTGCCGGCTTCCACGAACGTTTCGAACGTGCCCTGGACGATGCCCTGCGTGCCGATGTAGATCCACGACCCCGCCGTCATCTGGCCGTACATCATCAGGCCGGCGCGGTCGAGTTCGTTGAACTTGTCCCAGGTGGCCCAGTGCGGCACCAGGTTGGAGTTGGCGATCAGCACGCGCGGGGCGTCGGCATGGGTACGGAACACGCCCACCGGCTTGCCCGACTGGACCAGCAGCGATTCGTCCTCGCCCAGGCGGCGCAGGCTGTCCAGGATGGCGTCGAAGCATTCCCAGTTACGCGCGGCCTTGCCGATGCCGCCATAGACCACCAGGTCTTGGGGGCGTTCGGCCACATCGGGGTCCAGGTTGTTCTGGATCATGCGATAGGCGGCTTCGATCAGCCAGTTCCTGCAGTGCAGCTGGCTGCCGCGCGGGGCACGGATTTCGCGCTGGCCGCGCGGGGTGTCGGTGAATTGGTGTTCGTTGGCGTTCATGGTGTGTCTCGGTATGTTTGATGACTGGTCGGATCTGGATGCGCTTGCGTCTCAAGCGGCGACGTTCGTCGGCAAGATGCCCCGCACCGCCTCGGGCCAGCCCGCGCCGGCGTCGCCCTGCACCACCCATTGCTTCATCGCCTCGATGTCGGGCGCCAGATAACGGTCGGATTCCACAAAGGCCACGCGGCTGCGGATGCGTGCCAGTTCCTGCTCCACCAGCGGCGACGACTTCAGCGGCCGATGGAATTCGATGCCCTGCGCGGCGGCCATGGCCTCGATGCCGACGATCACGGCCGTGTTGGCGGCCATGTCGCCCAGGCGGCGTGCGCCGTAGGTGGCCATCGACACATGGTCTTCCTGGTTGGCCGACGTAGGCAGGCTGTCCACACTGGACGGATGCGCCAGCGACTTGTTCTCGGACGCCAGCGCCGCCGCCGTGACCTGGGCAATCATGAAGCCCGAGTTCAGGCCGCCGTCGCGCACCAGGAACGGCGGCAGGCCGGACAGTCCAGTGTCCAGCAGCAGCGCCAGGCGGCGTTCGGAAATGGCGCCGATCTCGGCGATGGCCAGCGCGATGATGTCGGCCGCGAAGGCCACCGGCTCGGCGTGGAAGTTGCCGCCGGACACCACGTCGCCCTGTTCGGAAAACACCAGCGGGTTGTCGGACGCGGCGTTGGCCTCGATGCGCAGGACGCGCGCGGCGTGGGCCAGGTTGTCCAGGCACGCGCCCATCACCTGCGGCTGGCAGCGGATCGAATACGGGTCCTGCACACGCCCGCAGGCCTTGTGCGAATCGACGATCTCGCTGCCGTCGAGCATCGCGCGCACGGCGCCGGCCACGGCAATCTGGCCCGCCTGCCCGCGCGCGTCATGAATGCGGGCATCGAACGGCTTGACCGATCCCTTGATGGCTTCCAGCGACAGCGCCCCTGCCACCAGCCCTGCCGCGAAGGCATCCTCGGCGGCAAACAGCCCGGCCAGCGCCAGCGCCGTGGACACCTGCGTGCCGTTCAGCAGCGCCAGCCCTTCCTTCGGCCCCAGCGTGAAGACGTCCAGCCCGGCATGGGCCAGCCCTTGCGCGGCCGGCACGCGGCGCCCGTCGATCATCACATCGCCCACGCCAATCAACGTGCAGGACATGTGCGCCAGCGGCGCCAGATCGCCCGAGGCACCGACCGATCCCTTGGCGGGGATGCACGGCGACACGCCGTGGTTGGTCAGCGCCAGCAGCGCCTCGATCAGTTCCGGACGCACGCCCGAATGACCGCGCGCCAGGCTGACGGCCTTGATCGCCAGGATCAGCCGCACCGTATCGGCCGGCAGGTCGGCGCCGGTACCCACGCTGTGCGACAGCACCAGGTTGCGCTGCAGTTCGGCCAGCTTGTCGTGGGCGATGCGCGATTGCGCCAGCTTGCCGAAGCCGGTGTTGATGCCGTAGACCACGGCGTCGGCGTCGATGATGTCCTGCACCGTGGCCTGCGCGGCGCGCACGCCGGCCCAGGCCGATTCGGCCATCGCCAGCCTCACTTCGCCACGATAGATGCGGCGCAGGTCGTCCAGCGACACGTGGCCAGGGTTCAGGGTCAGGAGGGAGCGGGAATCGTTGGTCATCTGCGTACGTCTTTGTTGTATGAGCCTGTCTATACAGGTTAGTCGAAAAATAAACCCGATGGCCAGCTTTTGACTGACCGCGGGAATCTGTTCTAGCCGAAGGCGGGATTGCCGTCGGCGCGAAACCGGCTGCCCAGCCGATACCGGTTGCCCGGGTGCAGGCAGCGAACGAATGTGACTGGCACGCCATGCGTCCAGGTGCGGCGTGTCAGCAGCAGGCACGGTTGCGTGGGCGGCATCTCCAGATGCGCGGCCTGCTCGGCCGTGGCGGCAATGGCATCGACCACATGCTCCACCTGGTCATACGGCACGTTGCGCAGCAGGTATTCGCCGGGCTGCGTATCGGCAAAATTCTGGGTGATGAAATCGGGCGCCACGCGCGGATTCACGTAGCGGTCCTCCAGCTGCACCGGCAGGCCGTCTTCGCGATGGATGCAGATCGAGTGGTACACCGATTCGCCGGTGCGCAGTTCCAGCGCGGCGGCCACCTCGATCGACGCCGACACGCGCTCCACCAGGATCACGTCGCAGGCGTAGTCATGGCCGCGCATGCGGATCTCGTCCTGCAGGTTGACCACCGACAGCAGCGTGGATTGCGGCTTGTGTTCGGCCACGAACGTGCCCACGCCGGCAACGCGCACCACCCTGCCCTGTTCCGACAACTCGCGCAACGCCCGGTTGACCGTCATGCGCGACACCGAGAAGCGGTTCACCAGTTCCTGCTCGGACGGCACGCGGTCGCCGGGCTGCCACGCGCCGCTCTGGATCTGGCGCGCGATGTACTCCTTCACCTGCTGATATAGCGCGGCCGGAGCGTTGGACGGGGGAGGTGCCGGGTTGGCGGACGGATTCATGACCTGTTGCGGAATGCCGGATTGCCGGTTCAGTGCTCGGCCGATGCCATGGCTTCGGCGCGAATCTCCTCGGTGAGCCGCGCCTTGAGCACGGAAAACTCGGGCGATGTCTTGATCGTGTAATGGCGCGGATGGGCAAAGTCCACCGCGATCTCGCTCTTGATCCGACCGGGCCGCGCGGAAAACACCGCCACGCGGTTGGCCATGAAAATGGCCTCGTCGATATCGTGCGTGACGAATAATACCGTCTTGCGATGCGACTCCCAGATGCCGAGCAGCAGCTCCTGCATCAGCACGCGCGTCTGGTTGTCCAGCGCGCCGAACGGCTCGTCCAGCAACAGGATCTTCGGATCGTTGGCCAGCGCCCGCGCAATCGCCGTGCGCTGCTGCATGCCGCCCGACAGCTGCTTCGGATAATGCTGCTCGAAGCCGCGCAGTCCCACGCGGGCGATAAAGAAATCGCTACGTTCCTTCTGCTCGGCCGGGCTCATGCCGCGCTCGCGCAGCCCGAAGCGCACGTTCTGCTCGATCGTCAGCCACGGAAACAGCGTGTACGACTGGAACACCATGCCGCGGTCGGCGCCCGGGCCGGCCACCGGCTGGCCGTCCAGCAGCACGCGGCCGCCGCTGGGTGTGTCGAGCCCGGCCACGATGCGCAGCAGCGTGGATTTGCCGCAGCCCGACGGGCCCAGGATCGTCACGAAATCGTTGTCGCGCACTTCGAAGTCGACAGGCAGCAACGCCTGCGTGCTGCCGCCGCGCGGATTCTCGAAAGTACGGGATACCTGCTGGATCGACAGCGCGCTCATTTGATCGAACTCCACGGAAACAGGCGCTGGTTGGCCAGCTTGAAGACCAGGTCGGACACCAGCCCGATGCAGCCGATGACGATGATGCCGAAGATGATCTGCCCGGTGTTCAGCAGCGCCTGGCTGTCGGTAATCATGTGGCCGATGCCCGAGGACGAGCCGATCAGCTCGGCCACGATCACGTACGTCCACGCCCAGCCCAGTACCAGCCGCAGCGTCTCGGCAATCTCGGGCGCCGCGCCCGGGATCAGCACGCGGCGCACGATGCCGCGCGGCGTGGCGCCCAGCGTGTAGGCGGCCTCCACCAGGTCCTTGCGCGCGCCGCCCACCGTGACCGCCACCATCAGCACGATCTGGAAAAACGAGCCGATGAAGATCACCAGCAGCTTCTGCGTCTCGCCGATGCCGGCCCACAGGATCAGCAGCGGAATGAACGCCGACGCCGGCAGGTAGCGGCAGAACGACACGAACGGCTCGAAGAACGCCTCGGCCGCCTTGTAGGACCCCATGAAAATGCCCAGCGGCACGGCCAGCACGGCGGCCAGCACGAAGCCGCCAACCACGCGCCAGACGGTCATGCCGATATCGCCGATGAAGCCGTACTGCGTGAACAGCAGCCAGCCCTCGTGCGCCATCGTCACCGGATCAGCCAGGAACGTGCGCGGCACGAAGCCGCCCAGCGTCACCACGGCCCAGACGCCAAAAAATGCAACGAAGAACGACAGGCCAAGGATCCAGCGGGCCCGCGCCGACACTGGCACCAGCGGCGACAGCCACGGATGGCGCGCACGCGGCACACGGTCCGCCGGCTGGGCGGCGATGGGCGCGGGCGGGCGCGCGGCGGCGGGAGCTTGCACGGACGACGACATCGCGGACTCCGGCTTACTTGAGGTATCGGGCGTCATAGAGCGCCGTCACGTCGGGCACCTGGCGGATCACGCCGATGTCCTTGAGCACGTCGGCCGCTTCCTTGCTGAAGCTGGCCAGTTCGCCCGAGAAGAACTTCTGGTTGGCCGCCTTGTCCTGCCAGCGCAGGTAGGCCGACGACTTGGCAAACTGCTCGCCGGTCTGCTTGACCGCCGCGCCCATGATGTCGTTGGATTTCTCCGGCTCCTTGCGGATCATCTCCAGCGCCTCGAAATAGCTGTCGACCAGCGCCTGGGCGGCCTTGGGATTGTCCTTGAGCCATTTCGGCGCACAGCCCAGCGTGTCGGTCACCATCGGGTAGTCGAGCGTGGTGGCCAGGATCTTTCCGCGGTCCGGATTGGCGCGCACGGTGGACAGATAGGGCTCGTACGTCATGGCGCCGTCGTTCTGGCCCGCCACGAACGCCTGCGCGGCCGCCTGCGGCGACAGCGTGGTCAGCTTCACGTCCTTGAGCGTCATCCCGTTCTTCTTCAGCATCCACGCCAGCCCGAAGTACGGCGCGGTGCCCGGCGCATCGACGCCGATGGTCTTGCCCTTGAGGTCCGCAAACGTCTTCACATCGCTGCGCACGGCCAGGCCGTCGGCGCCGTACGACTTGTCGAGCTGGACGATCTGGGTGATGGGCACGCCGTTGGCGTTCCAGGCCACGTGGGTCTCCACGGTGGTGGCCGCGCACTGGATGGCCCCGGAGGCCAGCGCCAGATGGCGGTCCTTCTGCGGAATCATCTTGATGTCCACATCCACGCCGTGCTTCTTGAAGATGCCCGCCTTGTCGGCCAGCGTCAGCGGCGCGAAACCGGTCCAGCCGCTCATGCCGATGGTGACCGGCGTGTTCTGGGCATAAGCGGGCGCGGCCAGGGCTGCGGCGGCAAGGGTGGACGCAACTGCGGCAAAACGGAACGGCAAGGGCAGCTTCATGCTGTCGGCTCCATCAGTCGTGGGGTGAACGCAATCTATCAATGCTGTATATACAAGTCAAACCCGGGGTTTACCTGAGTCGTCAACCAAGTGCGCCAGGCTGAATCCGCCAGCAGACGCGCCATGGCGGTGCATGCGCATGTTGCGGCGCACCGAACACAATCACCAGGGATGGGATCCAAGCCCGCCATGCACCGTTCTTGTATAGACAGGAAGAAACGCGGAAACGCTACGCAATCGCCATGCCCGCCGGCGGAGGGCCGGCGGCGGCCCCCTGCGGGCCGGCTCTAGCGATCAAAGAAGGAAGTGACGGTGGGATAACGCAGCCGCAGGCGCAGTTCGCGCTTGAGCCGGCGGTTGTCGAGCCGGCGCGATTCGCTCATGAAGCTCAGGAGCGTGGGGTCGATGGTGTCCCGCGCCTGCTGGCGGGTGATGCGCGGCGGGCGGGGCAGGCCCTTGCGGTCTGCCACGAGGTCGAAATAGTCGGCCATGCGCAGTTCGGTGTCGTCGCTGGCATGCACCACGCGCTGCGGACGGCCGCGCCACAGCGCGGCGATCATCGCCCGCGCCAGGTCGTCGGCGTGGATATGGCTGGTGTAGACGTCGTCCTGGGACGCCAGCGCGGGCGTGCTTTTGTGCAGGCGCGCCACGGGCAGCCGGTCTTCGGCATAGATGCCGGGAATGCGCACGATGCCGGTCCGCCAGCCGGCGTCGCGGCCAAACGCGCGCACCGCCGCTTCAGCCGCCACGCGCCGCCGGGCCCGTGCAGTCTGCGGACGCACCGCATGAAATTCCTGCACGCGCGCGCCGCCGCGGTCGCCGTAGACGCCGGTGGTGCTGGCGTAGATGAAGGCCTCCGGGGCACGGTGGCGCGCGGACGCCTCAAACGCGCGGTGCCAGCCCCGCTCGGGTAGAATGGCGGCCTCGCTGACGCCCGGCCGCAGGGCGCGCGTGCGACGCCAGCTGGTGCGCCGCAGCGCACCCAGCAACGCCTGCGTGCGTGGATCGCCATCGCCGTGACCGGGCGGCGGCGCCAGGTCGATGACCCGTCCGGCCAGCCGCGACAGCCTTGCCAGCGTGGCCGGCTGGTCCAGATTGGCCACCAGCGGTATCGCGCCGGCCTCGCGCAGTTCTGCCTGGCGCGATGGTTGCGACGTTACGGCGAACACGCGCATGCGCGTGGCCAGCACTCGCAGGATGCGGGTGCCAACATCGCCGCAGCCAACGATCAGCAGGCGCGGACGGCCCAGCCGCCGATGCCGAACGCCCCGTGGGGAAGACAACGCCGCTTGCGGCGACAGAATTTGGTTCATAGACCCGATTATGGCTTATCAAGTTACCGTCATGCCGAGTGGCCACAAGTTCGAAGTGGCCGCCGACGAAACCATCCTGGGCGCCGCGCTGCGCCATAGCATCGGCCTGCCCTACGGCTGCAAGAACGGCGCCTGCGGGTCGTGCAAGGGCCGCGTGGTCGAAGGCACGATCAACCAGGGCGACCACGCCGCATCGGCGCTGACCGCCCAGGAAAAGACCGAGGGCCGCGCGCTGTTCTGCTGCGCCAATGCCACGTCGGACATCACGATCGAATGCCGCGAGGTGCATGGCGCCGGCGACATCCCCATCAAGAAGATCCCGTGCCGCGTGGCCGCCATGGAGCGCCTGGCCGACGACGTGATCTCGGTCAGGCTGCAGCTGCCCGCCACCGAGCGCATGCAGTTCCTGGCCGGCCAGTACGTGGAATTCCTGCTGCGCGACGGCAAGCGCCGCAGCTATTCGATCGCCACGCCGCCGCACGAGGAAGGCCCGATCGAACTGCATATCCGCCACATGCCCGGCGGCGCGTTCACCGACTACGTGTTCGGCGCCAGGGAAGGCATGCCGGCCATGAAGGAACGCGACATCCTGCGCTTCGAGGGCCCGCTGGGCAGCTTCTTCCTGCGCGAGGATTCGGACAAGCCCATCATCCTGCTGGCCTCGGGCACGGGCTTCGCGCCGATCAAGGCCATCGTCGAGCACGCCGCCTACACCGGCATCACGCGCCCGATGACGCTGTACTGGGGCGGCCGCCGTCCGTCCGACCTGTACATGCACGCGCTGTGCGAGCAGTGGGCGCGCGACCTGCCGAACTTCAAGTACGTGCCGGTGGTCTCCGACGCGCAGGCCGGCGACAACTGGGCAGGCCGTACCGGCTTTGTCCACCAGGCCGTGATGGCCGACCATCCGGACCTGTCGGGCCACGAGGTCTACGCCTGCGGCGCGCCGGTCATGGTCAACGCCGCGCGCACCGATTTCTCGGCCCAGTGCCGTCTGCACGAGGACGCGTTCTTCGCGGACTCGTTCACGTCCGAGGCCGATCTGCACGCGGCCGGCACCGCCTGACCGGCCCCGCCGCCGTTCCGTCGACACAACAATGCCACCCGGGTCTGCCAAATTTCGCTTTGACACCCGGGCGCATGCGTCTTATATTGGCCGCCATGAACTCCGCCATGATCCGACGCCGCGCACGTACGTTGCTCCCCTCCGGGGTGCCGCGCGGCTGACCGTAGACAGCGTTTGTTCAGGTCAACAAGCCACGGGCAGCCCCCGTGGCTTTTTGCTTTTCTCCGTCCCTCTTTTCATGCCGATCCCAGGAGTCCGCCATGGCATTTGCTGAGTTTCCCGTCCAATCGCTGATGTACATCACCAACCGCCCCGAACTGGTCTTCACCGAAGGCAAGGGTTCGTGGCTGACGGACCATAACGGCAAGCGCTATCTGGATTTCGTGCAGGGCTGGGCGGTCAACGCGCTGGGCCACTCGAACGAGGGCATGATCCAGGCGCTGGAACAGCAAGCCCGCAAGCTGCTGAACCCAAGCCCGGCCTTCTACAACGAGCCGATGCTGAAGCTCGCGCAGCAGCTGACCGACAACAGCTGCTTCGACAAGGTGTTCTTCGCCAACAGCGGCGCCGAAGCCAACGAAGGCGCGATCAAGCTGGCGCGCAAATGGGGCCGCAAGCACAAGAACGGCGCGTTCGAGATCATCACGATGGACCACAGCTTCCATGGCCGCACGCTGGCGACCATGAGCGCGTCGGGCAAGGCCGGCTGGGACACCATCTTCGCGCCGCAGGTGCCGGGCTTCCCGAAGGCCAACCTGAACGACCTGGCTTCGGTGGAAAAGCTGATCACCGACAAGACCGTCGGCATCATGCTGGAACCGGTGCAGGGCGAAGGCGGCGTGATTCCGGCCAGCCGCGAGTTCATGCAGGGCCTGCGCGCGCTGGCCGACAAGCACAAGCTGCTGCTGATCGTCGATGAAGTGCAGACCGGCTGCGGCCGTTGCGGCACGCTGTTCGCGTACGAACTGTCGGGCGTGGAGCCGGACATCATGACGCTGGGCAAGGGCATTGGAGGCGGCGTACCGCTGTCGGCGCTGCTGTGCAAGGCCGACGTGGCCAGCTTCGAGGCCGGCGACCAGGGCGGCACGTACAACGGCAACCCGCTGATGACGGCGGTGGGCAGCTCGGTGATCTCGCAGCTGACCGCGCCGGGCTTCCTGGACGACGTGAAGGCCAAGGGCGAATACCTGCGCGAGCAGCTGCTGGCCCTGTCGGCCGAGTTCGGCCTGGGCGGCGAACGCGGCGAAGGCCTGCTGCGCGCGCTGGTGCTGGGCAAGGACATCGGCCCGCAGATCGTCGAAGAAGCGCGCGAGATGAATCCGACCGGCCTGCTGCTCAACGCGCCGCGCCCGAACCTGCTGCGCTTCATGCCGGCCCTGAACGTGACGCGTGAAGAGATCGACCAGATGATCGGCATGCTGCGCGATCTGCTGAAGAAGCTGGCGTAAGCAAAAAAGCCTCGCGAAAGCGAGGCTTTTTCGTTTGAAGCAGCAGGTGTTTGCTTTCCTCTCCCACGACGTGGGAGAGGAGCTGGGGAGAGGGTAATGCGGTTCTGCTTGCAGTCTGTTGCAATTTGAACCGCCGGGCCCTCTCCCCCGCCCCCCTCTCCCGCGCGCGGGAGAGGGGAAACAACCTTACTCGCCCAGATACGCGGCGCGCACCTTCGGATCGTCCAGCATCTGCTTGGCGTCGCCGCTCATCGTGATCAGGCCCGACTCCATCACATAGCCGCGGTGCGCGGCCTGCAGCGCCAGGCGCGCGTTCTGCTCCACCAGCAGCACGGTCACGCCCTGCCCCGACACGGTACGCACCACCTCGAAGATCTTCTCGACCATGATTGGCGACAGACCCATCGACGGTTCGTCCAGCAGCAGCAGCTTGGGCTGGCTCATCAGCGCACGCGCCATGGCCAGCATCTGCTGCTCGCCGCCGGACATCGTGCCGGCCAGCTGGTTGGCACGCTCCTTCAGGCGCGGGAACGTCTCGAACATGCGATCGATGTCGGCCTTGATGCCGGCCTCGTCGTTGCGCGTGTACGCGCCCATCTGCAGGTTCTCGGTGATCGTCATGCGCGCGAACACGCCGCGGCCTTCCGGCACCATCGCCAGGCCCTGCTTGAGCAGCGTGTAGCTGGGCACGCCCTTGATGGACTTGCCCATGTACTCCACGTCGCCGCCGGCCCAGCCCTGCAGGCCGGTGATGGCCTTCATGGTCGTGGTCTTGCCGGCGCCGTTGGCGCCGATCAGCGTCACGAGTTCGCCGTCCTGGATCTCCAGATCGACACCCTTGACGGCCTGGATGCCGCCATAGGCCACCTTCAGGCCCGCAATCTTCAGAATCGTTTGTGGCATTGCTTCTCTCCCGCCTTAGTGCGCCGACGCGCCGAGGTAGGCCTCGATCACGGCAGGATTGCTCTGGACTTCATGCGGCAGGCCCTGCGCGATGACCTTGCCGTAGTCCAGCACGGTCAGGCGGTTGCACAGGCCCATCACCAGTTTCACGTCGTGCTCGATCAGCAGGATGGTCTTGCCATCGTTCTTGATCTTTTCCAGCAGGCCGCGCAGTTCCACCTTCTCGGTGGCGTTCATGCCGGCCGCGGGCTCGTCCAGCGCCAGCAGCTTGGGCTCGGTGGCCAGCGCCCGGGCGATCTCCAGACGGCGCTGGTGGCCGTACGACAGGTTTTTCGACGTGAAATTGGCGTATTTGCCAATGCCCACGTAGTCCAGCAGGTCGTGCGCCATGTCCTCGATGCCCTCTTCCTCCCGGCGCACCGAAGGCGGACGGAACACCGCGCCGAACAGGCCGGCCTTGGTCCGCACATGGCGGCCCACCATCACGTTTTCCAGCGCGGTCATGTCGCCGAACAGGCGGATGTTCTGGAACGTCCGCGCGATGCCGGTCTTGGCCACCTCGTGCACGGCGGTCGGCTGGTACGGCTTGCCGCCCAGCACGAACTCGCCCGAATCGGGCGTGTACAGGCCCGTGATCACGTTGAAGAACGTGGTCTTGCCGGCGCCGTTCGGGCCGATCAGGCCGTAGATTTCACCGGGCTTGATCTGCAGGCCCACATCGGACAGCGCCTGCAGGCCGCCGAAACGCTTGTTGACCCCCTGTACGGACAGGAGGAATTCGGAATTGCTCATGTTGTCCTCCTGCTCAGAAACGGCCCACGTTGCCCGCGCGGCGCACCACCGGGCGGTCTTCCTTGCGCGGCGACGGCCAGATGCCCGCCGGGCGATACAGCATCACCGCCACCAGGGCCAGGCCGAACAGCAGCTGACGCAGCACCTCGGCGTCGACGATCACGTGCCCGAACAGGCCGGTCTGGATCGGTTCCGCCACCACGCGCAGCAGTTCCTGGAAGCCCACCAGCAGGATGCCGCCCAGGATCACGCCCGGGATATGGCCCATGCCGCCCAGCACGACGATGGCCAGGATGTAGATCGATTCCCACAGCGTGAACGATTCCGGCGAGACAAAGCCCTGGAACGCGCCGAACACCGCACCCGAGGCGCCGCCGAACGACGCACCCATGGCAAAGGCCAGCAGCTTCATGTTGCGGGTGTTGATCCCCATCGCCTTGGCCGCGATCTCGTCTTCACGGATGGCCACCCAGGCCCGGCCGATCCGCGAGTTCTGCAGGCGCAGGCAGATGAACACGATCACGATGACCAGGAACACCAGCAGGTAGTAGTACATGAAGACCGGCGTGAACTTGAACCCGAAGATCTCGTGCGATTTCGAGAAGTCGAAGCCGAAGATATGCACCGGGTCCACCGCCGTGATGCCCTTGGGGCCGTTGGTGATGTTCACCGGACGGTCCAGGTTGTTCATGAAGATCCGGATGATCTCGCCGAAGCCCAGGGTCACGATGGCCAGGTAGTCGCCACGCAGCTTCAGCGTCGGCGCCCCCAGCAGCACCCCGAACGTGGCCGCGATCAGCACCGCGCATGGCAGCACCAGCCACATCGTCAGGTGCAGGCCGTTCGGGAACAGCTGGTGGATCCACTCGAACTGGTTGGCCAGGTGCGGCGAACCGAGCAGCGCCATGCTGTAGGCCCCCACCGCGTAGAACGCGATGTAGCCCAGGTCAAGCAGGCCGGCAAAGCCCACCACGATGTTCAGGCCCAGCGCCAGCATGATGTAGAGCAGCGCGAAGTCGAGCACGCGCACCCAGTAGTTGCCGCCAAAGGTCTGGACGAAGAACGGTGCGCACAGTGCCACCACCAGGAAGGCCAGCAAGGCCGCCAGGGTCTTGGCCGGGACACGCGACGGTGCCGCCACGGCCGTGGATGGAATCGGAGTATTCATGGATTCTCTCCCCTCAAGCCCGGTCGGCCACGCGTTCGCCCATGATGCCGGACGGACGGAACACGAGTACGGTAATCAGCACGATGAAGGCAAACACGTCCTGGTAGTTCGAGCCGAACACGCCATTGGTCAGGTCGCCGATGTAGCCGGCGCCCAGCGCCTCGATCAGCCCCAGCAGCATCCCGCCCACCATGGCGCCCGCCAGGTTGCCGATGCCGCCCAGCACGGCGGCGGTGAACGCCTTCAGGCCAGGGATGAAGCCCATGTAGAAGTGGGCGTTGCCGTAGTTGGTGGCCATCATCACGCCTGCCAGCGCCGCCAGCGTGGCGCCGATCATGAACGTGGCCGAAATCACGAAGTTGGGGTTCACGCCCATCAGGCCCGCCACCTTCTGGTTCTCGGCGGTGGCGCGCATGGCGCGGCCGAGCTTGGTGCGGTTGACCAGGGCCAGCAGGCCTGCCATGACCATCACGGCCAGGCCGATGATGACCATTTCCTTGCCGGTGATGGTGGCGCCGGTGGAGCCGATGTCGATCGGGTCCGAAGGCAGCAGCTGCGGGAACGTCAGCGGGTTACGCGACCAGATCAGCATCCCCATGGTCTGGAGGATGATCGAGACACCGATCGCGGTAATCAGCGGGGCCAGGCGCGGCGCATTGCGCAACGGCCGGTAGGCCACGCGTTCAATCGTATAGGCAAGCACTGCACAGACGGGCATGGCGATCAGCGTGGCGATCACCAGCGTCAGCCATTCGGGCAGGCCGGGGGCGAATTTCTGCAGCCCCATGATTGCCGACAAAGCGGTCAGCGCGCCAATCATCAGGACGTCGCCGTGAGCGAAGTTGATGATGCCCAGAATGCCGTAGACCATGGTGTAGCCCAGTGCGATCAGCGCATAGATGCTGCCGAGCACCAGACCGTTCACGATCTGCTGGATAAAGATATCCATGAAAACTCCTGCTTCAGCCCCGCTCCGGCCGGCATGGTGTGGATGCCGCGGAAGGGACGGTAATGTTGGATAGGTCGGGTAGGTTGGTAATCAGTTTTGCTGGTGTGCTGCCCGCCCTGTTCCACCCATGGTAAGGATGCTCATAACACGTTGGCGAGACTAAAAAGAACGGCACCGCAAGGTACTCACGGTGCCGTTCGTCTGGGACGGTAAGCCCCGGATTACATCTTCACGACGTCGAGGACGGACTTCTTCTTGTCCTTGTACTCGTACAGCGTGATGGTGCCTTCCTTCATGTCGCCCTTCTCGTCGAAGGCGATGTTGCCGATCACGCCCTTGTAGTTCGTCTTGGGCATTTCGGCCAGGATGGCAGCCGGTTCGGTCGAGTTGGCACGCTTCATCGCATCCACGATCACCATGACGGCGTCATAGGTGAACGGTGCGTAGATCTGCACTGGCGAGTTGAAACGGGTTTGGTAACGCTTCTCGAAATCGGCGCCCGTTTCCATCTTCGACAGGGCCAGGCCGGCTTCCGAGCAGATGATGTTGGTCACTGCGTCGCCAGCCAGTTCGGCCACCTTGTCGGTACACACGCCGTCGCCGCCAACGATCTTGGACGTGATGCCCAGTTCCTTGGCCTGCTTGGCGAACGGGCCGCCGGTGGCGTCCATGCCGCCGTACATGATCACGTCCGGCTTCTTGCCCTTGATCTTGGTCAGAATCGCCTTGAAGTCGGTGGCCTTGTCGTTGGTGGCTTCACGTGCCACCACGTTCACGCCGGCGGCCTTGGCGGTCTTCTCGAACTCGTCGGCCAGACCCTTGCCGTAGGCGGTGGCGTCGTCGACGATCGCCACGCTCTTGGCGTGCAGGCTCTTGGCGGCGTAGTTGGCCAGTGCCGGGCCCTGCTGGGCGTCGGTGGCCACCACGCGGTACGTGGTCTTGAAGCCCTGCTTCGTGTAGTCGGGGTTGGTCGACGACGGCGAGATCTGCGTGATGCCGGCGTCGCTGTAGATCTTCGAGGCCGGAATCGACACGCCCGAATTCAGGTGACCCACCACGGCCACGACCTTGGCATCCACCAGCTTCTGGGCCACGGCAGTACCGGTCTTCGGATCGGCGGCGTCGTCTTCGCCCACCAGCTCCAGCTTGATCTTCTTGCCGCCGATCTCCAGACCGGTCTTGTTCACTTCCTCGACGGCCAGGCGCGCGCCGTTTTCGTTGTCCTTGCCAAGGTGGGCAATGCCGCCCGTCAGCGGAGCGGCGTGGCCGATCTTGACGACGGTTTCACCGCCACCGGCAGCGGCAGGCGCCGCGGCGGCCGCCGGAGCAGATGCTGCCGCATCGGCCGGCTTTTCTTCCTTCTTGCCACATGCAGCGACCAGCGCCACAGCGGCCGCGATCGGCAGAATCTTGGCAAACGTGAATTGCATGAGTGATCTCCTAGGATTCACAAAAACAGGGAAATAACTACGCCTCCCGGACGTATTCCCTGGACCGCCTTTGTTTAGTTTCAATTTGAAACGCGCGCATTGTATCCCCTTTCTTTGCGGATGCAATACGCGACGCAACAACCTGAACCATTTACCCGCCAAATGAGCTAGGGAATTTCCCCAATGCACAGATTGGGGCAATCTCCGCCCACTCGGCAGACCCGTCTCCTTCCCTTTCAAGAATCATGCCTGCAGCGCCTGAGGCGCCGCACAGCGCACGAATTAAGCCGTCCCGGCGCCACCCATAATGCCTTGCTATTAATTAGGCATTTCATTCCATTTACCGGACGCCTGCTCTAATGTGCAGAATGTAGCGCCGCACCATAATAGGGAAAACCCCATTCCCCGGGATTACCCTGATATTGTCTGCGTGTTCGTACAGGTACCGCCGGGATAATCACGTCAAATAAGGCATTGCGCCGCGCAAGGCGTATTGCAATGTATTGAGAAAGATACTGCTGGACGCACCGGGGCGGTGCAACGCGTGGCAACGGGATTCGGAAAGGGGCGCCATAACGGGGGCCGCGATCGAAGCGGGATGCCCTTGAAACGCAAACGCCGCTGGCGGCTGGCCAGCGGCGTTCGGAAAAGTCAGGAAGCGGGCGGGGTCGTCAGGACTGAACCGACACGCTCGCCAGACCGCGCGGCAGCGGGAACGACATGTTCTCTTCCACGCCCTCCAGGGCCCGCACGCTCTTGACGCCGAACGTGCGCAGGCGCTCGACGATGGCCTGGGCCAGCGCCTCGGGCGCCGATGCGCCGGCGGTCAGGCCGATCCGGCGCTTGCCAGCCACCCACTCGGGCTTGAGCTGCTCGGGGTCGTCCACCATGTAGGCCGGCACGCCAAGGCGGTCGGCCAGTTCGCGCAGGCGGTTCGAGTTCGAGCTGTTCGGGCTGCCCACCACGATCACCACTTCCACCTGCGGCACCATGAACTTCACGGCGTCCTGGCGGTTCTGCGTGGCATAGCAGATGTCCTGCTTCTTCGGCTCGCGGATCTCCGGGAAGCGCGACTTGAGCGCGGCCACGATTTCGGCCGTCTCGTCCACCGACAGCGTGGTCTGCGTGACGTAGGCCAGTTGCGCCGGGTTGGCAACCGCAAGGCGGTTCACATCTTCCACCGACTCCACCAGCAGCATGCCCTGCTCGGACTGGCCCATCGTGCCTTCCACCTCGGGATGCCCCTTGTGGCCGATCATGATGATCTCGCAGCCTTCGGCGCGCATCTTGCCCACTTCGACGTGGACCTTGGTCACCAGAGGGCAGGTGGCATCGAACACCGTGAGGCCACGGCGCGTGGCATCGGCGCGCACTTCCTTCGACACGCCGTGCGCGCTGAAGATGACGGTCGAACCGGCTGGCACTTCGTCCAGTTCGTCGATGAAGATCGCGCCCTTCTTGCGCAGGTCGGCCACCACGTAGGCGTTGTGCACGATCTCGTGACGCACGTAGATCGGTGCGCCAAAGCGCGACAGTGCGCGTTCGACGATTTCGATGGCGCGGTCCACGCCGGCGCAGAAGCCGCGCGGCTGCGCCATCAGGATTTCGGCGTCGGCAGAGGTAGTGAGTTCGGTCATGCTGCGTTCCATCGCCACGGCGGACATCAGAGAATTCCGATCAGCTGGACGTCGAACAGGATCGTCTGTCCGGCCAGCGGGTGGTTGAAATCGAAGAGCGCCGCGGTGTCGCCGTATTCCTTCAGCACGCCGGCGTACTTGCCGCCGCCGGGCGCGTTGAATTCGACGAGATCGCCGGGCGTGTATTCCTCTTCGAACGAGCTGTTCTCGCGCAGCGTGGCCAGCGAGACCCACTGCAGCAGTTCAGGATTGCGCGGGCCGAACGCGTGTTCGGCATCGAGGCGGTACGTCATGCGGTCGCCCTCGGGCATGCCCAGCAGCGCCTGCTCCAGCGTCGGGGCAAGCTGGCCCTGGCCCAGCAGCAGCGTGGCGGGCTTTTCCTCGAACGTGCTCACCACTTCGGTGCCGTTTTCGAGGGCGATACTGTAATGAAGCGTCAGGAAGGAATCGGCCTGGACGGTCTTGCGCGCGGACGCGCCACCAGCGGCGGCCTGCGCCGAAGAAGTTTGCAAAGTCATGGGAGTCAACCGGTCAACAGCCGCCATTGTATGCGACTGGACCGTCCGCCGCCGGATACGGCCGCGCCCCCGTGTCGGAAATCGACGAAGCTGCCCCGCCGTCGCCGCGCTGGACAGGGCGCCCCGGCCCCATTACAGTGTGGCCCCGCACCACTGTCGTCCGTGGTGCGTCCAGAGCAGGACCGGCTTCCGGGCGTCACGCCACGTGACGCAGGCGGCACGGCGCAACAGCCCCCTTCCGAATCTGCCGGAAGGCATTGATTCGCCGCTCGAATCCGGTCTATAATGTTCGTTTCGCTGAAGTACCAATCCGCTGCAGTCCGGGCCCGTGCGCCTTTTGTTGATCTGTTGCGAACATTGTCCACGAATAAGATTTAGGAGTGCTTCATGGCACGCGTCTGTCAAGTGACCGGGAAAGCGCCGATGGTCGGCAACAACGTTTCCCACGCAAACAACAAGACCAAGCGCCGTTTTCTGCCCAATCTGCAGAACCGCCGCTTCTTCGTTGAATCGGAAAACCGCTGGGTGAGCCTGCGCGTCTCGAACGCCGGTCTGCGCCTGATCGACAAGAAAGGCATCGACGCCGTGCTCGCAGACCTGCGCGCACGCGGCGAAGTCTAATAAGGAGTAAATCATGGCCAGCAAAGGCGGACGCGACAAGATCAAGCTGGAATCGACCGCAGGTACCGGTCATTTCTATACGACCACCAAGAACAAGCGCACCATGCCGGAAAAGATGGAGATCTCGAAGTTCGATCCCATCGCCCGCAAGCACGTGCCTTACAAGGAAACCAAGATCAAGTAATTGATCCCTGGTCTTCAGCCGAAAGCCCCGCCCTCGCGGGGCTTTTTGCTTTGGGGCGTCCGATTCGATTGCCACGGGCTGGCGCGCTGCGGGCGTTGTGGCGTCAACGTACCCACACCCCGCCAACCCTTGTCGGACAAGGGAAAGATGTCAGTTTCGCGGCAAGCCGGTGTAGACTTGCCAGCTTTCCCCATCACGCTTTCGCCCCCGAAGCGATCCCCCTGCACCATGAACTTCGATGTCGCGATTGTCGGCAGCGGTCTGGCCGGCCTTACCGTCGCGCTGCAGCTGGCCGACACCCACCGGGTTGTCATCCTCAGCAAGCGCGCCATGACAACGGGGGCCAGCGACTGGGCGCAGGGCGGCATTGCCGCAGTGCTCGATTCCGGTGACAGCCACGACGAGCATACGCAGGACACGCTCGTTGCCGGTGCCGGTCTCTGCGACGAGGAAGCCACGCGCTTCATCGTGGAGCATGGGCGCGAGGCAATCCAGTGGCTGATCGATCGCGGCGTGCCGTTCACGCGCGACGATCAGGCCGAACTGGGCTTCCACCTCACGCGCGAAGGCGGCCATAGCCGCCGCCGGATCATCCATGCGGCCGACGCCACGGGCCACGCGGTGGTCACCACGCTGGCCGAGCAGGCGCGCAAGCATCCGAACATCACGATCCTGGAAGACCAGTTCGCGGTCGACCTGATCACGTCGGCCAAGCTGGGGCTGCCGGGCAACCGCTGCTACGGCCTCTACGTCCTGGATGTGGCCACGGACGAGGTGCGCACCATCACGGCCACGCACACGGTGCTGGCGGCCGGCGGCGCGGGCAAGGTCTATCTCTATACGACCAATCCCGACACGGCCACCGGCGACGGCATCGCCATGGCCTGGCGCGCGGGCTGCCGCGTGGCGAACATGGAATTCATCCAGTTCCACCCGACCTGCCTCTATCACCCTTACGCCAAGTCGTTTCTGATCTCCGAAGCGGTGCGCGGCGAAGGCGGCCTGCTGAAGCTGCCCGACGGGACCCGTTTCATGCCCGAGCACGACGAGCGGGCCGAACTGGCGCCGCGCGACGTGGTGGCCCGCGCCATCGACTTCGAAATGAAAAAGCGCGGCATCGACTGCGTCTATCTCGACATCACGCACCAGCCCGAGTCGTTCCTGAAGGAGCACTTTCCCACCATCCACGCACGCTGCCTGGAACTGGGCATCGACATCGCGCGCGAGCCGATTCCCGTCGTGCCGGCCGCGCACTACACCTGCGGCGGCGTGGTCACGGACACGGCGGGCCGCACCGATATCGGCAACCTGTATGCGGTCGGCGAGACCGGCTGCACGGGCCTGCATGGTGCCAACCGCCTGGCATCCAATTCGCTGCTCGAATGCATGGTGATCGGCCAGGCCGCCGCCTCGGACATCGCGTCACAGGGCAAGTCCGGCGCACCCGATATCACGCTGCCGGCCTGGGATGAAAGCCGGGTCTCGGATGCGGACGAGGAAGTGGTGGTGTCGCACAACTGGGATGAGCTGCGCCGCATGATGTGGAATTACGTGGGCATCGTGCGCACCGACAAGCGTCTGGAGCGCGCCCAGCACCGCATCGGCCTGCTGCGCGAGGAGATTGCCGAGTACTACGCGAACTTCCGCGTCACCCGCGACCTGCTGGAGCTGCGCAACCTCGTGGAAGTGGCATCGCTGATCGTCGATGGCGCGTACTCGCGCCACGAGAGCCGCGGGCTGCACTACAGCCGCGACTATCCGGAAACACTGCCGAAGGCGCTGCCCACGGTGCTGCAGCCGGAAACGGGCCGGGCGGCCCGCCACCGTCAGCATCGGAGCTGATCAAGCGCTGATGCCCCGCCCTTAGCCGACGATGCGCAGCGAGTAGTCGGTCGCGCGCACATCCTTGGTGAGCGCGCCCACCGAGATGCGGTCGACGCCGGTCTCGGCAAAACGGCGGATCGTCTCGTAGTTCACGCCACCGGAGACTTCCAGCAGCGCACGGTCGTGATTCAGCGCCACGGCCTCGCGCATCATCTCCAGCGTGAAGTTGTCGATCAGCACCGACTTCGCGCCCGCTGCCAGGGCTTCTTCAAGTTCGGCAATCGATTCCACTTCGATCTGGATCGACGCTTCGGTACGCAGCGCCAGCGCAGCCTCCATCGCCGCCGTGATGCTGCCCGCCGCGGCAATGTGGTTTTCCTTGATCAGGATGCCGTCGTACAGCGCCAGGCGCTGATTCTCTCCGCCACCCACCTTCACCGCGTACTTCTGCGCCAGCCGCAGGCCCGGCAGCGTCTTGCGCGTATCGAGCACGCGCGCGCGCGTATCGGCGATCAGATCGGCGTAGCGCCGCGTGGCCGTCGCCACGCCCGACAGCAACTGCAGGAAGTTCAGCGACGGACGCTCGGCGGTCAGCAGCGCACGGGCCGGGCCCGCGATCTCGCAGACCACGTCGTCGGGCGCCATGCGCGCACCCTCTTCCTTGCGCCACGTCACCTGCAGGCGCTCGTCCACGGCCTTCATGCACGCCTCGAACCATGGGCGCCCGCACAGCACGGCGGCTTCGCGCACGATCACCCGCGCATGCACCGGCTTGTCGGCCGGCACCAGCAGGCCGGTCAGGTCGCCGGTGCCCACGTCCTCGGCAATGGCGGTGCGAACATTGGCTTCCAGCGCCGCCTTGAGCGCCGGGCCGTAACTGTCGAATACCGGATTCACGCTCATGCCGGGCCCACCCCCTGGAACAGCGCGGCCGCCTTGGCCAGGTCTGCGGCAGGACGCACATTGGTCTTCTGGTGCGCGGCGAAATCGAGCATGCGGTCGATGCAGGTGACGGCACGCCGGCCGATATCGGCGTCGACGTGAATTTCATTGCGACCGGTCTCTAGCACTTCGGCCAGATTGGTCAGTGCGTTCATGGCCATCCACGGGCAGTGCGCGCAGCTCTTGCAGGTGGCGCTGTTGCCGGCCGTGGGCGCCTCGATGAACATCTTGCCCGGTGCGGCCATGCGCATCTTGTGCAGGATGCCGTTGTCGGTCGCCACGATGAACTCGTTGGCATCGAGTTGCTTGGCAGCGGCAATCAGCTGGCTGGTGGAACCCACCACATCGGCCTGCTCCACCACGTTCGCGGGCGACTCCGGATGCACCAGGATCTTCGCATTCGGATGCTCACGGCGCAAAAGGTCGAGTTCGATGCCCTTGAACTCGTCATGCACCAGGCAGGAGCCCTGCCACAACAGCATGTCGGCCCCCGTCTGCTTCTGGATATAACTGCCCAGGTGCTTGTCCGGCGCCCACAGAATCTTCTCGCCGCGCGCGTGCAGATGCTCGACGATCTTCAGGCCGATGCTGGACGTCACCATCCAGTCGGCGCGCGCCTTCACGGCGGCACTGGTGTTTGCGTAGACCACCACGGTCCGGTCCGGATGCGCGTCGCAGAACGCGGTAAATTCTTCGGCCGGGCAGCCGAGGTCGAGCGAACAGGTCGCGTCGAGGTCCGGCATCAGGATAGTCTTTTCGGGGCTCAGGATCTTGGCCGTCTCGCCCATGAAGCGCACGCCGGCCACGACCAGCGTCTGTGCCGCGTGATCGCGGCCGAAACGCGCCATTTCCAGCGAATCGGACACACAGCCGCCGGTTTCCTCGGCCAGGTCCTGCAGGTCCGCATCGACGTAGTAATGCGCCACCAGCACCGCGTTGCGGTCCTTGAGCAGCTTGCGGATACGGTCCTTGAGGGCGCCGCGCTCATCCGGCGTCAGTGCCGGAGGCACCTTGGCCCAGGCATGGGCCACGCAGCTGCCGCCGGCAGCGTTGTCGGCATCCGCCAGGTTCGGCTTTACGAACTCGACGGTCTTGATCGATTGTGGGGTCATCTGTGCAGTACTCCTCGGGGCACCCGTCGGCCGCCGCGCTCGAGCGCGCGATCTATGCCGCGAACATGGGGGAGTGTAGCCAAAAGAAAAGCCCCGCCTGAGGCGGGGCTTTTAGCCATGACGGGCGCGTCGGCGATTGTATCAGGCGTACCGGCGCAGGCGCAGCGAAAACTCCTGCAGTGCCTGGATGCCGCTGGCTTCGGCGCGATGGCACCAGGCCTGCAGCTGGGCCAGCAGTTGCTCGCGCGTCATGTTCGAGCGGCCCCAGATCACGGCCAGCTCGCGGCGCATTTCCACGTAGGTGTGCAGCATCTTGTTCTGCTCGGTAATGTTGGCCAGTTGCTGGCGCTGCGGCGCCCCCAGCTTCACTTCCTCGCGGTGGAACCACTTGCGGGCCGGCTTGTAGCGCTTGTACTCGGGCGAATTGCCTTCCTTGTGCTTGCGCAGTTCGGCCTTGTACGCGGTCTTCAGCGCCTTGGCGTAGCGGGCCATCACGTCGTAGCGGTTGGCGATGATCGCTTCCAGCGTGTTGTGGTCCACCGGACGCGCCTCAACCAGTCGAGCCTTGGGCGGGGTCTTCTTGACCTTGGCCAGGCCCACCGACTGCATCGCGCGGATGTACCACCAGCCCACGTCAATCTCGTACCACTTGATCGAGAACTTGGCCGACGTCGGGTACGTGTGGTGGTTGTTGTGCAGCTCTTCGCCACCGATGATGAAGCCCCACGGCGACACGTTCGTCGATGCGTCCTCGCAATCGTAGTTGCGATAACCCCACCAGTGGCCGAGGCCGTTGATGATGCCGGCGGCGTGGATCGGGATCCACAGCATCTGCACGGCCCACACGCTCATGCCGACCACGCCGAACAGCGCCAGGTCGATGATCAGCATCAGGCCCACGCCCTGCCAGCCGAAGCGCGAATACACATTGCGCTCGACCCAGTCATCGGGCGTGCCGTGACCGAACTTCGCGATGGTTTCCTTGTTCTTGGCCTCGGCGCGATACAGCTCGGCGCCTTCCAGCAGCACCTTGCGGATGCCGCGGGTCTGCGGGCTGTGCGGATCGTCCTCGGTCTCGCACTTGGCGTGGTGCTTGCGGTGGATGGCAGTCCATTCCTTGGTCACCATGCCCGTGGTCAGCCAGAGCCAGAAGCGGAAGAAATGCTGGGCAATGGGATGCAGGTCCAGCGACCGGTGCGCCATGCAGCGGTGCAGGAAGATCGTGACACCGGCAATCGTGATGTGCGTCACCACGAGCGTGTAGATCACGATCTCCCACCAGGACCAGTTGGCGAGGCCGTTGGCGGCCCAGTCAAGAATTGTGTCGAACAAACTATGTTCTCCGTCGTAAAACGAGTGTTTGCAGCGCGGCACCACCGTGCGGCGCACCTGTCGCGCAGAAAAAAGACTGCAAATTTATCGATTGCGATAGCTTTCTGGCGCGGGCTGTATCCCTGAGGGGAGCCTGGCCGAGGCACGAACCGCTGCAATCTGGCGGTTGTCTGGTGTGGGGCTGCGGGCATCCGTATACCCCGCGACAACCCGGCATTCTACCGGATCGGCGCGAGAGGGACATCCGCTTTTTCCCCGACTTCGATACCCGCAAGCGCCCTTGGTTCCGCAGGTGATCCGCGAATAACTTACTCGGCGTTGGCTGCGGTGGCGGGCAAGACACCTGGAGAGGGATTCAGCACGCGCAATTCGCGCTGCGGGAACGGTATGGACACGCCATGTTGCTGGAAAGTTCGCCAGATCGCGCGGTTCATCGCCGATTGCACGCCCAGTTTGCCGTTCTGCGGATCGGCGATGTAGACGGCGGCTTCGTACTCGATGCCGCTGTCGGCAAACGCTACCAGGAAGGCGGCGGGTGCCGGCGTAGCCAGCACACGTGGAATATCGCGCACACATTCCTGCAGCAGCCCGATCACCGTTTCCGGGTCCGAGCTGTAGTCGGCCTGCACCCGGACCGCCACCCGCACATTGGTGCCCGAGAACGAATGGTTCTGCACCGACTGCGCCACCAGCTGCTCGTTGGGCAGCAGCGTCTCGCCGTCGCCGTTGCGCAGCACCGTATAGCGCGTGCGGATCTGCGACACGATCCCGGTGTACTTGTCCACGGTGATCTGGTCGCCGAGTGCGATCGAGCGGTCCAGCAGGATGATGAAGCCCGAGATGTAGTTGCTGGCGATCTTTTGCAGCCCCAGGCCCAGGCCGACGCCCAGCGCGCCGCCGAACACGGACAGCACGGTCAGGTCGATGCCCACCAGCGACAGGCTCACCAGCAGCGACACCAGCAGCAGCAGCGCCTTGGTGATCCGTGTCAGCACCACCTTGAGATTGGCGTCCAGCGACTGGGCGCGCATGAGGCGGTCTTCCAGCCACGAGCCGAACCACATCGCCACCAGCACCGTGAGCAGGATCCAGACCACGCCCATCAAGGCGTCGGCAATACTGATCGGGTGCTTGCCGCCCACCGAGAACCGCACGGCCTCCATCCACCGCACCACATCTGGCAGCAGACCCACCACATACAGCGCCATGCCGATCCACACCAGCGTGGTCAGCACCTTCTCCACCAGGACCAGCATGCCGTGGAGCTGTCCGTTGGCGGACATGACGCGGCGCAGGATGTAGAAGGTGAAATACAGGCCCGTGATGCCGAACAACGGCACCAGCGCCAGTCGCAGCACGCTGATCGAGGCGAACGGCGCCAGCGCGTAGCGGGCCACCAGCACCAGCAGCCACGCGAACAGCGGGAACATGGCCCGCTCCAGGCTGACGGCCGCCAGGCGCAGCGCGAAGCTTGAGGTCTCGTGCCGGGCTTCGAGCCGCTTGACCACGTGGCGCGCCAGCGGCCACGCCACCAGCAGGCAGGCGGCCAGAATGCCGATCTGCCAGAAGAACCCCTGCCCGCCTGCATCGTGGATCAGGTCGTCGAGCATCTTGCCCATGACCGAATGCGAGCGGGTCAGCGCCGCGAGCGTATCCGGGTTCATCGTGCCGCCTTATGCATGGTGTCGCGCATCTCCCGCTTCAGCCTGTCAGCGCGTGCGTTCCAGCACGGCCGCGAAGAAGCCGTCGGTCTGGTGGATGTGCGGATAGAGCGCCAACATGCCGCCTTCTGCCGGCAAATCAGGCACCGTGATCTTCTGCTCGGCGAATACCTCCGCGGCCGGCACCAGGCGGAAGTTCTCGTTTTTGGCGAGAAAATCCCGGACGATCGCTTCGTTTTCGGCCTCGAGCACGCTGCAAGTGGCGTACACGACACGGCCACCGCCCTTTACCAGCTTGGCGGCTGCTTCCAGAATCGCCGATTGCTTGGCCGTCAGCTCAAGCACCGATTCCGGCGTCTGACGCCACTTCAGGTCCGGATTGCGGCGCAGGGTACCCAGGCCGCTGCACGGTGCATCGACCAGCACGCGGTCGATCTTGCCAGCCAGACGCTTGACCTTGGCATCGCGCTCGGAGTCGATCAGCACCGGATGGACGTTGGACAAACCGCTACGCGCCAGGCGCGGCTTCAGGTTGGCCAGGCGCTTTTCCGACACATCGAATGCATAGAGGCGGCCCGTCGACCGCATGGCCACGCCCAGCGCCAGCGTCTTGCCGCCCGCACCAGCGCAAAAGTCGACGACCATTTCGCCCCGCTTCGGTGCCAGCAGGTGGCACAGCAGCTGGCTGCCTTCATCCTGCACTTCGACGCCGCCGTTGATGAACAGCGGCAACTGGTTCAAGGCGGGCTTGCCCTTCAGGCGGATGCCGGCCGGGGCCATCGGCGCCGGTTCGGCAGCGATGCCAGCGGCCTCCAGTTCGGCCAGCGCCTCCTCGCGCGACAGCTTGGCGGTGTTGACGCGCAGGTCCAGCGGCGCGGGGCGCAGCCAGGCATCGCCCATCGCGGCCGTGAACGCTTCGCCATGATGCGCCACGAGGTCGTCGTACAGCCATTCGGGCAGGTTGGCACGCACGCGGGGCGCCAGGCTCGATCGCTCGATCGTGGTCAGGCGGTCCAGCCACTCGGCTTCGTCCGGATACAGGAACGGGGTCAGCGTATCGCGGCCCAGCGTGGCGGCCAGGCCCAGCAGGCCAAGGCGGCGCGTGGCCGCGCCGGTACCACTCTCGGCAAACTGGCCAAATTCGACGCGTCGGCGCAACACTGCGAAAACTGCTTCAGCGATGATTCCGCGGTCACGATGACCAAGTTTGCTATTTTCACGGAAGTAATGGCTCACCACGGCATCCGCCGGTCGCGCGAACAGCAGCACCTTGCCGATCAGGCGGTCGATGTGCTGCAGATGAAATGCCTGCAGCGCGCCCGGCGTGCGCGGGGCGTGATTGGCCTGGCCGCCTTGCGATTTGCGGATCGGGCTGGCCTTGCCTTTGCTGCCGCGCGAACGCTGACGGTTGTCGCGGGAGGTCGTGTTTTCTTGTTGGCGACTCATGGCTGTTTTCCTGCCACTGCGGGCGAGATGGCCATGAACCATTGGGGTTCGGCCGGTTGAACTTGAACTACGCCGTCCTGCACATGCAGGCGGTTTTCGACAAACCAGCGCACGGCGCGTGGATAAATGACATGTTCGCTATCGAGCAATCGATCCGCCAGCGAATCGGGCGTATCGCCAGGCAGAACATCGAGCGCGGCCTGCACCACGATCGGGCCGTGATCGAGCTCGGGCGTGACGAAATGCACGGTCGCGCCATGCAGCTTGACGCCCGCCTCCAGCGCCTGCCGGTGCGTATGCATGCCCGGAAAGCTGGGCAGCAGCGAGGGATGGATATTCAGCATCCGGCCCGCGTAATGCTCGACGAAGTCGTCGGTCAGGATGCGCATGAAGCCGGCCAGCACCACGAGGTCGGGCTGGTACGCGTCGATGGCGTCACGCATCGCCGCGTCGAAACTGGAACGATCGGGAAACTGCTTGTGGTCCACCACGCCTGTGGCGATACCGTGCGCGGCGGCAAACTCCAGGCCCGAGGCATCGGGCCGGTTCGACAGCACTGCGGCCACGCGCGCCGGCCACCGCTCGGCTGCGCAGGCCCGGACAATGGCTTCCATATTGGAGCCGCGCCCGGAAATCAATATGACAATATTTTTCATCGCCGCGATTCTACCAAGCTGTGGTGCAAACGCTTGCAATCCGTGCTCAATAGGTACTTAATTACCGCGAAACGCGCCTCCCACAACGCTTTTGGGCACGCCTGCAAGAAGAAATACCCAAGTGCCACCGATTGTGACGCGCACCCCGCTCTGTTAGAGTGGGTCCTACGTCCACGCGCCACTTCCTCGGAAAACGGTGACAACAAGGACGAAACGGGAAATTAGACGGGAATACGCATGTCGAACGCTGCACCGACTTTGTTGGTGGTCGATGATCATCCTATGGCTCTTTCCGGCACCACCGCCTTCCTGGCGGAGGTGATGCCCGACGTCGCTGTCCACGCTGCCGGGAGCGCCAAGGAGGCTCTCCACTCGCTGAACCAGGGACTTCGTCCCGATATCGTGCTGCTCGATATCTGGCTGAATGACGGCACGGGCTTCGATGCCATGCAGGCGTTCAAGACCGTGATTCCGGGCGCACGCTTCATATTCATGTCCGCCGAGGCCACGCCCGAGATCGTGGGCCGTGCGCGTGCACTGTCCGCATGCGGCTTCGTCGGCAAGCATCTCGATGCCAATGCCTTTACGGCCGCCGTTCGCAAGGTACTGGCCGGCGATACGAGCTTTCCGTCGGACGAAGCCCTGTCCGGCCGTTCGCAGTCGTTCGGCCCGGCGCACGGCATCCCCGTCACCCCGGCCGAACTGGGCCTGACGCCGCGCCAGGGCTCGGTGCTGGCACTGGTGCTGGAAGGCCTGCCGAACAAGGTCATCGCACGCAAGCTGGGGCTGACCGAGAACACGGTCAAGGAACACGTCTCGGCCATCCTGCAGCGCCTGGGCGTGCGGACGCGCATGCAGGTGATGTCGCGCATGGAGCGCTTCCGCCTGCGCCAGTAAGCGCCCTGCGCCGCTAGCCACAATAAAGAAACGCCGCCTCTGGGATCCAGGGCGGCGTTTTTGTTCGGGTGATGCCCTTGGACGCGCGGTTGGACAAACGGCGACGGCTTCAGCCCGCCTGCAGCCAGCGACGCAGCAGCATGCGCAGATTGGCCGGATCCACCGGCTTGGGCAGCACGAAATAGCCGGCATCCTCGGCGGCCAGCAGCGCCGCCGATTTGAGGTCGCCAGTGAGCAAGGCGCTGCGTGCCTGCGGCTGCGTGGTCTGCCAGCGTTCCAGCAGGTCCAGGCCGTTTTCGTTGCCCGGCAGGCGCAAGTCGCAGAAGATGATGTCCGGCTTCAGGCCCTTGGCAAACAGCGCATCGGCTTCCTGCCCGTGTGCGGCACAGGCTACGCGGATGCCCCATGCTTCCATCAGTGCGATCCACGCCTTGCGGATCTGGCTGTCGTCGTCCACCACCAGCACCGTGCCGCGCAGGCGGTCCTGCCGCGCTTCCTCGGCCTGCGCGTTGGCACGCATCGCCCGGACGTTGTCCACGGTCTCGGCCGGCACCGGCGCCAGCGCGAACCAGAACACCGAACCCTTGCCCGGCACCGAACGCACGCCATAGGTGCCGCGCATCAATCGCACGCATTCCTTGAAGATGGCCAGCCCCAGCCCCAGGCCCTGCGACGGATCGCGCTGGGGGTTATGCACCTGGTAGTACGGCGAGAAGATCTCGGGCAGGTGCTCGGGTGTGATACCCGCGCCGGTATCCCAGACTTCCACCCGCACATGCTTGCGGCGCTGGCGCGCGGTGACCAGGATGCCACCGCGTTTGGTATAGCGCAGCGCGTTCTGCACCAGGTTGAACAACGCGCGCCGCAGCAGCACCGGCTCGGCCATCGCGTAAAGTTCGTCGGGGACGCGCGGCGTCAGCGTCAGGCCGCTTTCGCGGGCATCGGCGGCAAACTGGCTCATGACGTCGTGGATCAACGAGTGCAGCTCGCATGGCTCCATCGTGGGCAGTACCTTGCGCCCTTCGAGCTTGGACAGGTCCAGCAGCGAGCGGAACAGCAGGTCGATGGTCTGCGTGCCGGCGGCAACCTGCTCCACCAGCGGATGCAGCGCGCTGGACTGGTTGCGCGCGCGCAACGCCTCGACCAGCATCACCAGCGCATGGACGGGCTGGCGCAGGTCATGGCTGGCGGCGGCCAGGAAGCGCGATTTTTCCTCGCTGGCGTGGAGTGCCCGCTCCTTTTCCTCCTGGAACTGCTTGGCCAGGCGACGGCTTTCCGATTCGAGCTGGATGGCGCGCACCAGCGTGTGCTGCAGGTTCAGCGAATGACGCGCCAGCATCAGCGCATAGACCACCAGCAGCAACTGCACGTAGCCACCGTGGGCCGGAAAGGCGATCTCGGCCAGCAGGATATTGGGCACCAGGATCGGCACGCCGGCGAAAACAAGGTTTGAAGGGATTGGCGACTGGGACGTGGCACCGCCCGCCAGCACCCCCAGCGTCAGCAGGTACAGCACGCTGGAAAACACCACCGAGCCTGTATACAAATGCAGCAGCGCCGAGCTTCCCCAGGTCAGGCCTGTCAGGAAGGCAATCGCGCGCATGTTGTTCCACCACTTGCGCGTGTGCGCCGAACGGCTCATTTTGCCGCTGTCGCGCTGGTATCCGAGGTAGAACCAGCTGCCGCCGGCCGTCAGCAGCAGCATGATCGCGCACCAGACCAGGAGGGCGACGTGGCTGGCTTCGTTCCAGAATGCCCATGCGGTCAGGCCCGGCAGGAGCACGGAAGAGGCAATGGCGGTGGGGGAAACGCGATGGACCGTGGCCAGCAGCTTGGCCCGCGTCTCGGTATCCAGTTGCGGCCCGGGGGGCGGCAATATCTTGTTAAGCAGCGCGTTCAAGTGTGGCCTGGCATGTAAGGCGACGACATTCCGCTGCGACAGACCGGAGTTCGGCGACTGTTGCAGGAATCGCGCGGTTCTTGTTCTGAATTGGGCATATCATGCCGCCTTTTGCGGCGCTGCGCCATCGCGGAGTGGCGGATAGGCCCACAAATTCGCCATTTGTGGGCAGCTTGCCTACAACGGCGCAAGGCCGTTGCCGCCAAAACAGGCAATCCGGCGGCACGCGGTGCCATTCGCCTTATAATGCTCGCTTTCCCTGAAAAGCTCGTCCGCCGTCCTCGTGAAAGTCTTCCGCGGCCTGCCCAACGCCGAAAGCCGGGCGCCCTGCGCGCTCACCATCGGCAATTTCGACGGTGTGCATCGCGGCCACCAGTCGCTGCTCGCGCGCGCCCGTGCGGCCGCCGACGCGCGCGGCCTGCCGCTGTGCGTCATGACGTTCGAGCCGCACCCGCGCGAATTCTTTGCGCCCGAGCACGCCCCTACCCGCATTGCCCTGCTGCGCGACAAGCTCGATGCCTTGCGCCGCAACGGTGTGGACCGCGTGGTGGTGGAACACTTCAACGCCCATTTTGCCGCCCAGTCGCCGCAGCAGTTCGTCGAGAACGTGCTCTGGCACGGCCTGCATGCGCGCTGGGTACTGGTGGGCGACGATTTCCGCTTTGGCGCCAAGCGCGCCGGCGACTTCGGCTACCTGCAGCAGGCCGGCCGCCAGTTTGGCTTCGATGTGGAGCAGATGGGCTCGGTCTCCGAAGGCGGCATCCGCATTTCGAGTTCGGCCGTGCGCCAGGCGCTGGCCGATGGCGACCTGGAACACGCGCGTCGCCTGCTGGGCCACGGCTATGCCATCAGCGGCCACGTGATCCATGGCCGCAAGCTGGGCCGCAACCTGGGCTTTCCGACCCTGAACCTGCGGATCACGCACAAGCGCCCGGCCGTGAACGGCATTTTCGTGGTGCAGGTACACGGCATTGCCGACCACCCGCTGCCGGGCGTGGCCAGCATCGGCGTTCGGCCCACCGTGGAAGACGCGGGCCGCGTGCTGCTGGAAGTGCATCTGTTCGACTTCAACGCCAACCTCTACGGCAAGCTGGTGCGCGTGGAATTCATGAAGAAGCTGCGCGACGAAGAGCGTTTTCACACGCTCGAGGCGCTGACCGAGGCCATCGCCAAGGACGCCCGGGAAGCCCGTGCGTTCTTCGGCCTGGAGGCCGCCAATCCGGCCGGCGACCGGCGCGACTTCGCCACCTCCGCCACCGACCGAATTAGCTAGCGGCCGGCGGCGCGCCCCATGCACGCGCACCGCCGGGACCCGCCCTGCCTTGCCCCGAAATGACACGCGCGCGGCGGTCATCCCCCGGTCCGCGCCCAAACGAATTGCCCCGAGAATCAACCATGTCCGACGACAAACGCGCCAAGCCTGAAAAAAGCAAGTATCCGGTCAACCTGCTGGATACCCCGTTCCCGATGCGCGGCGACCTGCCGAAGCGCGAGCCGCTGTGGGTCAAGCAATGGCAGGACAAGCAGCTCTACAAGAAGATCCGCGCCGCGCGCAAGGGTGCGAAGAAGTTCGTGCTGCACGACGGCCCCCCGTACGCCAACGGCGACATCCACATCGGCCACGCGGTGAACAAGGTCCTCAAGGACATGATCATCAAGGCGCGCGGCCTGACCGGCCTGGACGCCGTCTACGTGCCGGGCTGGGATTGCCACGGCATGCCGATCGAGATCCAGATCGAGAAGCAGTTCGGCAAGGGCCTGCCGGTGCAGGAAGTCCAGGCCAAGGCACGCGCCTACGCCACCGAGCAGATCGCCCGCCAGAAGAAGGACTTCGAACGTCTGGGCGTGCTGGGCGACTGGGACAATCCGTACCTGACCATGAACTTCAGCAACGAAGCCGACGAGCTGCGCGCGCTGGGCAAGATCATGGAAAAAGGCTACGTGTTCCGCGGCCTGAAGCCGGTGAACTGGTGCTTCGACTGCGGTTCGGCACTGGCCGAGGCCGAAGTCGAGTACAAGGACAAGGTCGACCTGTCGATCGACGTGGGCTTCCCCTTCGCGGAGACCGACAAGATCGCCCACGCCTTCCACGTGCCGCTGGCCCAGCTCGAAGGCAAGCCGGGCTGGATCGTGATCTGGACCACCACGCCGTGGACGATCCCGTCGAACCAGGCGCTGAACATGCACCCGGAAGTGGAATACGCGCTGGTCGAAACCCCGCGCGGCTTCCTGATCCTGGCAAAGGATCGCGTCGAGGAACAGCTGAAGACCTACGCGCTGGAAGGCACGATCGTCGCCACGGCTCGTGGTGACGCGCTGACGGAGGTGCGCTTCCACCATCCGCTGGGCAGGATGGACGCGGGCTACGCGCGCACGTCGCCGGTGTACCTGGGCGACTACGTGACCACCGACACGGGCACCGGCATCGTCCACTCGGCCCCGGCCTACGGCGTGGAGGATTTCCAGTCGTGCAAGGCGCACGGCATGCCGGATTCGGAAATCATCAGCCCCGTGATGGGCGATGGCGTCTATGCCAGCACGCTGCCGCTGTTCGGCGGCCTGTCGATCTGGGATGCCAACCCGAAAATCGTCGAAGTACTACGTGAGTCGGGCAACCTGTTCAACTCGCACAAATACGAGCACAGCTATATGCACTGCTGGCGTCACAAGACGCCGATCATCTACCGCGCCACGTCGCAGTGGTTCGCGGGCATGGACGTGGACCCGGCCGACAACGGCCCGACGCTGCGCGAGAGCGCGCTGGCCGGCATCGAGGCCACCGAGTTCTACCCCTCGTGGGGCAAGCAGCGCCTGCACAACATGATCGCCAACCGCCCGGACTGGACGCTGTCGCGCCAGCGCCAATGGGGCGTGCCGATGGCCTTCTTCCTCCACAAGGAAACCGGCGCGCTGCATCCGCGTACGCCCGAGCTGCTGGAGGAAGTGGCCAGGCGCGTGGAACAGCACGGCATCGAGGCCTGGCAGTCGCTGGACCCGAAGGACCTGCTCGGCGACGAAGCCGCGCTCTATGAGAAGAACCGCGACACGCTGGACGTCTGGTTCGACTCGGGCACCACGCACTGGACCGTGATCCGCGGCTCGCATCGCGACGAACTCTACGATCCGTCGGCCGACACACCCGATGGCCGCCTGGCCGACCTCTACCTGGAAGGCTCGGACCAGCACCGCGGCTGGTTCCATTCGTCGCTGCTGACCGCCTCGATGCTGTACGGCAAGCCGCCCTACAAGGCGTTGCTGACGCACGGCTTCACGGTGGACGGCGAAGGCCGCAAGATGTCGAAGTCGGTGGGCAACACGGTGGCGCCGCAGGACATCTCGAACAAGATGGGCGCGGAAATCATCCGCCTGTGGGTGGCTTCTACCGACTACTCGGGCGAGCTGTCGATCTCCGAGGAAATCCTCAAGCGCGTGGTGGAAGGCTACCGCCGCATCCGCAACACGCTGCGCTTCCTGCTGGCCAACCTGACCGACTACGACCACGCGAAGCATGCGCTGCCGGCGTCTGACTGGCTGGAAATCGACCGCTACGCGGTGGCCCTGACCGACCGCCTGCAGAAGGAAGTGCTTTCGCACTACCAGGCCTATGAATTCCACCCGGTGGTGGCCAAGCTGCAGACGTTCTGCTCGGAAGACCTGGGCGGCTTCTATCTCGATGTGCTGAAGGACCGCCTGTACACGACGGCCCCCGATTCGCAGGCGCGCCGCGCCGCGCAGAACGCGCTGTACCACATCACGCAGGCGATGCTGCACTGGATGGCGCCGTTCCTGTCGTTCACGGCCGAGGAAGCCTGGCAGGTGTTCGCGCATGGCACCGAGCATACCGACACGATCTTCACGAGCACGTACTACGACCTGCCGCCGGTCAGCGAAGCCGACGACCTGCTGCAGAAGTGGCACGAGATCCGCGCGGTGCGCGCCGAAGTCACGCGCCAGCTGGAAGCGGTGCGGGTGGAAGGCGACATCGGTTCGTCGCTGCAGGCCGAGGTCACGATCGCCGCGGGCCGTCCGGTGCTGGCCGCGCTGCAGAGCCTGTCCGACGACCTGCGCTTCGTGCTGCTGACGTCGGCGGCCAAGGTTACGCCGGCGCCGGAAGGCGGCGACCTGCTGGTGACGGTCATGCCGTCGCAGCACGCCAAGTGCGAACGTTGCTGGCACTATCGCGCCGACGTGGGCCACAACCCCGCGCATCCCACCCTTTGCGGCCGCTGCGACAGCAACCTGTTCGGCGCCGGTGAACACAGGAGCCACGCCTGATGGCATCGTCCTCGACCCGTTCGTCGCGTTCGTCCTCGCCGCGCAGCAAGAGCAAACCCAGCGGCAAGCCGAGCGCCAACGTCACGCCGTGGCTATGGATGGCATTTGCGCTGCTGGTAGTGATGATCGACCAGTTCTTCAAGGTCGTCATCACCCGGTCCTTCCAGTACGCGGAATCGCGCCCGGTTACCAGCTTCTTCAACCTGGTGCTGGTCTACAACAAGGGCGCGGCCTTCAGCTTCCTGGCTGACGCGGGCGGCTGGCAACGCTGGTTCTTCACGGTGCTGGGCGTGGCGGTGGGCGGCTTCATCGTCTGGCTGCTGTATCGCCATACGGGCCAGAAGATGTTCTGCCTGGCCGTATCGCTGATCCTGGGCGGCGCCGTGGGCAACGTGGTGGACCGCGTGATCCATGGCCATGTGATCGATTTCCTGGATTTCCACTGGCGCAACACGCATTTCCCGGCCTTCAACGTGGCCGATTGCGCGATCACGCTGGGAGCGATCCTGCTGATCGTGGACGAGCTCAGGCGCGTGCGGCGTCACTGAGGGCTCGTCGTACTTTCCTTTCCCGCCTGCGGGAGAGGGGTTCGGGAAGAGGGCTCGGAGGCTCTGCTTGCCACTCGCTGCAGTTTGAGCCGCCCGCCCCTCTCCCCCGGCCCCGCTCCCACAAGTGGGAGAGGGGCGCAAACCTGTCGCATCCTCCCAGCGCACCCCCTCACCCGGCGGTATCATGCACAGATTCCCGTTCCCTGAAGAGCCTTCCCCATGGATTTGCGCGGCAAGCACATTGTCCTTGGCCTGACCGGCGGCATCGCCTGCTACAAGTCGGCCGAGCTGGTACGGCTGCTGACCAAGGCCGGTGCCACCGTGCAGGTGGCCATGACCGAAGCGGCGACGCATTTCATCACCCCGGTTACGATGCAGGCGCTGTCCGGGCGCCCGGTGTTCCTGTCGCAATGGGACGCGCGCATCGACAACAACATGGCGCATATCGACCTCTCGCGCGAGGCCGACGCCATCCTCATCGCCCCCGCTTCCACCGACTTCCTGGCCAAGGTGGCCAACGGTCTCTGTGACGACCTGCTGACCACGCTGTGCATCGCGCGCGAGTGCCCGCTGCTGGTGGCACCGGCCATGAACCGCCAGATGTGGGCCGCCGCGCCGACGCAACGCAATGCCGCCCGGTTGCGGGCCGATGGCGTGACGATCCTGGGCCCCGGCACCGGCGACCAGGCCTGCGGGGAAATCGGCGACGGCCGGATGCTGGAGCCCGAGGAACTGGTGGAAGACCTGATCGCGTTCTTCCAGCCCAAGCCGCTGCAGGGCAAGCGGGTGCTGATCACCGCCGGCCCGACATTCGAGGCCATCGACCCGGTGCGCGGCATCACCAACCTGTCGTCGGGCAAGATGGGCTTCTCGATCGCCCGCGCGGCCCGCGAAGCCGGCGCCGAGGTGCTGCTGGTGGCCGGCCCCACATCGCTGCCCACGCCGCGCGGCGTGGCGCGGACCGATATCCGCAGCGCCCAGCAGATGCACGACGCGGTCATGGCGCAACTGCGCGATGTCGATGTGTTCGTCGCCGTGGCCGCCGTGGCAGACTGGCGCCCGGCCGAGATAGCCCAGCAGAAGCTGAAGAAGGCCAACGATACCGACACGCCGACGCTGCAGTTCGTGCAGAACCCCGACATCCTGGCCGCCGTGGCGGCGCGCGCCGATGCGCCCTACTGCGTGGGATTCGCGGCCGAAAGCGAGAACCTGGAGCAGTACGGCGAGCAGAAGCGCCAGCGCAAGGGCGTGCCGCTGCTGGTGGGCAATATCGGCCACCACACCTTCGGCCTCGACGACAACGAGATCGTGCTGTTCGACGCCAGGGGCATGACGCGCCTGCCGCGTGCCGACAAGCTGTCGCTGGCCCGCGAGCTGGTGGCCGCCATCGGCCAGCGCCTGCCGCACAAGTCCGTGTAACACCGCCGTACCCAAAGCCATGAGCGATACCCGTCCCAAGATGCGCCTGTCCGTGCTGGACCAGAGCCCGGTCATCCACGGCCATACGGCCCGCGACGCCATCGCGGCCACCGTCGACCTGGCTCAGATGGCCGACAGCCTCGGCTTCACCCGCTACTGGTGTGCCGAGCACCACGGCCTGCAAGGCGTGTGCAACCCGGCCCCCGAGGTCATGCTGGCGCGGCTGGGCAGCGTGACCAGCCGCATCCGGTTGGGGTCGGGGGGCGTAATGCTGCCCTACTACAGCCCGTTCAAGGTGGCCGAGCAGTTCCGCATGCTCGAGGCGCTGTTTCCGAACCGGATCGACCTTGGCGTGGGCCGTGCCCCGGGCGGCGACATGCGCACCGCGCAGGCCGTGGCCATGGGCCAGTACAACCGCGGCGACCAGTTCCCGCAGCAGGTGCAGGACCTGGCGTTCCTGCTGCGCGGCGAGGTACCGCCCGACCATCTGGCCGAAGGCGTGCTGCTGCAGCCAGCCATCGATACCCGGCCCGAGATCTGGGTGCTGGGTTCCAGCGATTTCGGCGGCGCATTGGCCGCACGGCTGGGGCTGCGATTCGCCTTCGCGCATTTCATCAACGCCCATGGCGGCGACATGGTGGCGCAGCAATACCGCGAGGATTTCGAGGTCGGGTACGAAGACAAGCCATACAGCGCGGCTGCGGTGTTCGTGATCTGCGCCGATACGGAGGCCGAGGCCTCCGCGCTGGAGCGCGCCGTCGATATCCGCCGGCTGCAGATGGCCTATGGCGTCAATGCGCCGATCCCGTCGCTGGCGCAGGCCGCCGATTTCACCCCCACCGAGCGCGACCGCCTGATCATCGAACGCGAGCGGCCCCGCACGATTTGCGGCACGCCCGCACAGGTGGCCGAACGCATGCTGGCGCTGAAGGACCGTTTCGCGGCCGACGAACTGGTGGTGCTCAGCGTGACGGCCTCCTACCAGGCGCGCATGCGCACGTACGAACTGCTGGCCGAAGCCTTCGACCTGCAAGGCTGATCGCGGCCGGCGCCGGAAGCGGGCGGGCCACGTGGCAAACCGAAGTGGCGGATCAGCGAAGGCGGCGCGGTATCATGCCGCCTTTGTCCCCTCGTACGAATCCAAATCCATGACCGTAGCCGCGAATCCGACTGTCGAGATCAAGGTGCTCGACGCCCGCCTGAACGACTGGGGCCTGCCTGCCTACCAGAGCGACATGGCCGCCGCCATCGACCTGCACGCCTGCGTGGACGGCCCGGTGACCATCGAACCCGGCACGCCGGCGCAACTGGTACCGGCCGGCTTCGCGGTGCATATGGCCAACCCGTTCATGTGCGCGACCATCGTGCCGCGCTCGGGCCTGGGCCACAAGAAGGGCCTGGTCCTGGGTAATTCGATCGGCGTGATCGATGCCGACTACCAGGGCCAGATCATGGTGAGCGTATGGAACCGCAACGCGCCCGGCACCGAGCCGATCGTGATCCAGCCCGGCGAACGCATCGCCCAGATGATGTTCGTGCCGGTACTGCGTCCGGTGTTTACGACGGTGGAAGCGTTCTCGGAAGATTCCGCGCGCGGTGCCGGCGGCTTCGGCTCGACCGGCGTGGCCCACGCGAAGGCGTAGGCCGGGCCGTAGGTTTCTCCCCTCTCCCACGCAATGGGAGAGGACAACCTCATTGTCTCAGCGCTGCTCGAAGATCAGCGCCACGCCGTTGGCCTGCCCCGCCGGGATCAGCGCGATCGACGGCGACAGGTCGGTGGCCTGCACCCCATTGGCCCGCCAGTGCGCGCGGGCTTTCTCCAGATCGTCGGTGGCAAGCCGGATCGCGGCATAGCCTGTGGCGCCATGCCGGAGCCCCGGCACATCGGCAGCATCGGCCAGCGCCTGCGGCGCCGTGACCACGAACGATGCGCCATCGATATCGAGCATCGCCGTTTCGCCACTGGCGTGCGCAATCGTCGCGCCGGTCAGCGTGGCATAGGCTTCGGCCGTGGGCGCCACCCGATCCGCTTCCACCACCAGGTACGTCGCCGCAATCGCCGTTGCGCCATTCGCGTGCGTCAGCCATTCCGGCCGCCAGAGCAGTTCCGGCGTGCGGTGCTCGCAAACGAAATAGCGGGCGCCCGGGGCGTGGTCCAGCGCCGTCACGCGGAACGTGGCCGGATGCTCCGAACCATCGTCCAGACGCACTGGGCGAGAGAATTCGATCGGGTCCGAAGGATGAAAGCCGGCAGCACGCAGCCGGTCGGCCGTGGCAAACGCATCGCGGCTCTTGCACGACATGGCTGCGCAACCGCCGCCGCGCTGCTGGGCATCCCAGTAATACTGGCGGCTCGGGCTGGGCGCCGTCACGTGCAGTAATTCCAGGTAGTCGCGCGCCAGCATGATGCAGTGGTTCTGCGATCCCAGCGTGTGATAGCCGCGCGGCGTCAGCGTGAAACCCAGGGCGCGCCAGCGGTCGGCGGCAGCGTCCAGGTCTGCGCAGACGATGACGGCGTGGTCGAACGGTTCGGGCAACGTCGGCATGGGATCAGTCGAACTGGATGTTGGCCTTGCGGGCCACGGCCTGCCACTTGTCGTGCTCGTGACGTACCAGGTTGCCCAGGTCGGCCGGCGATCCCACGGCGATTTCGAACCCCTGCGCGGTCAGCGCTTCCACCACGCGGGGCTGCTTGATCGATGCGCCCAGCGCGTCGTGCAGGCGCATCACGGTGTCCTGCTGCATCTGGGCCGGTCCGAAAACGCCAATCCACGAATAGGCTTCGAAACCCTTGTAGCCCTGCTCGGCCACGGTGGGCACCTGCGGCATCTGCTTGATGCGGCTGGTCCCGGTGACGCCCAGCACCTTGATCGTCTTGGCCGCCACGTGGGCCTGTACGGCCGCGTAGCTGCTGAAGAACAGGTCCACCTCGCCCGCCAGCACGGCCTGCACGGCCGGGCCGCCGCCCTTGTAGGGCACGTGAAGGAAATGCACGCCGGCTTCAGTGGCCAGGGCTTCGGCAGCCAGCTGGTTCAGGCTGCCAATCCCCGACGAGGCAAAGCGAACCGCATTCGGGTTCGCCTTCGCCAGCTCAATCAGCTCACGCACGTTCGATGCCGATAGCGCGGGGTTAGCGGCGATAACGAGCGGGAAGCGCACGAGTTGGGTGATTGGCGTGAAATCCTTGAAGGTGTCGTAGGGCAGGTTCTTGTACGCGAACGGGTTGATGGCGTGCGTATCGAACGCCATCAACAGCGTGTTGCCGTCCGGCTTGGCGCGGGCCACGGTGCTGCTGGCAATCAGGCCGCCGGCGCCGGGCTTGTTATCGACCACCACGGTCTGTCCCAGGATCGTCTTCAATCCCGGTTGCAGCTGTCGGGCCACGATATCCACGCTGCCCCCGGGCGGGAACGGCAGGACCATCGAAATCGGCCGGCTGGTTGCCGAAGGCTCGGCAGCGTGGGTAACCTGGGCCAGGCCCGCGAGCGACGCCATGGGCATGGCGCTCATCGGCAGGGACTTGAGCAGCAGGCGGCGCAGCCGCATGCGGTCGGGAGAAGACATCAGAGACTCGGGCTGGGCGGCCAGATGGCCGCGGAATCAGGAAAAGGCGGCGTGCCGCCAGCGGCGTATTTTGCCCGATGATCGCGCAACTTGCAGGATGCCCCTTCGCTGATCGCCCAGAAATGGAACAATCGCCCCCCGATTCGCCGGAAATCGGACAAAAAAATGGCCGGGAGGAACCCGGCCATTCTTGCGTTGCGGCGTGGTGCGAGCGGGGGCGCGCTCAGACTTCCGCGCGCTGCTCGCTTTCCGGTGCCTCGGGCGGCTCCGGATCGGCTTCGGAGAACGTCAGCTTGATCTGATCCTCTTCGTCCAGGTCCACGGCCACCTTGCCACCGGTGACCAGCTTGCCGAACAGCAGTTCGTCCGCGAGTGCCTTGCGGATCATGTCCTGGATCAGACGCTGCATCGGCCGCGCACCCATGAGCGGATCGAAGCCCTTCTTGGCCAGGTACTTGCGCAGCTTTTCCGAGAAGCTGGCTTCCACCTTCTTCTCGTGCAACTGCTCTTCCAGTTGCATCAGGAACTTGTCCACCACGCGCAGGATGATTTCCTCGTCCAGCGCACGGAAGCTGATGGTCGCATCCAAACGGTTGCGGAACTCCGGCGTGAACATGCGCTTGATGTCGGCCATCTCGTCGCCCTGCTCGCGCGCCGTAGTGAAGCCGATCGTGGCACGGTTCATCGTCTCGGCCCCGGCGTTCGTGGTCATGATGATGATCACGTTGCGGAAGTCTGCACGACGGCCGTTGTTGTCGGTCAGCGAACCGTGGTCCATCACCTGCAGCAGGATATTGAAAATATCCGGATGTGCCTTCTCGATCTCATCGAGCAGCAGCACGCAGTGCGGCTTCTTGGTGACGGCCTCGGTCAGCAGGCCACCCTGGTCAAACCCGACATAGCCCGGCGGCGCGCCGATCAGGCGGCTGACCGCGTGGCGCTCCATGTATTCGGACATGTCGAAGCGCAGCAGTTCGATGCCCATGATGAACGCGAGCTGCTTGGCCACTTCGGTCTTGCCCACGCCTGTGGGGCCCGAGAACAGGAACGAGCCGATCGGCTTGTCGGTCTTGCCCAGGCCGGCGCGCGACATCTTGATCGCCGATGCCAGCGCCTCGATGGCCGGATCCTGGCCGAACACCACCGACTTCAGGTCGCGTTCCAGCGTCTGCAGCTTGCTGCGGTCGTCCTGGTTCACGCTCTGCGGCGGGATGCGGGCGATGCGCGACACGATGTCCTCGATCTCGCCCTTGCCAATGGTCTTTTTCTGCTTCGACTTCGGCAAAATGCGCTGCGCGGCACCTGCCTCATCGATCACATCGATCGCCTTGTCAGGCAGATGACGATCGGTGATGAAGCGGGCCGACAGTTCAGCCGCCGCGGTCAGCGCCGAGGCCGCGTACTTGACGCCATGGTGCTCCTCGAAGCGCGACTTCAGTCCGCGCAGGATCTGCACGGTCTGGTCCACCGAAGGCTCGACCACGTCGATCTTCTGGAAACGACGCGACAGCGCCGCATCCTTCTCGAAAATGCCGCGATATTCCGTGAACGTGGTGGCACCGACGCACTTGAGCTGGCCCGACGACAGCGCCGGCTTGAGCAGGTTGCTGGCATCCAGCGTGCCGCCCGACGCGGCGCCTGCGCCGATCAGCGTATGGATTTCGTCGATGAACAGGATCGCGTGCGGATTATCCTTGAGCGACTTCAGCACGCCCTTGAGGCGCTGTTCGAAATCGCCGCGGTACTTGGTGCCGGCCAGCAGCGCGCCCATGTCGAGCGAGTACACGGTCGCCTTTTCCAGGATATCCGGCACTTCGTTCTTGGTGATGCGCCAGGCCAGGCCTTCCGCAATGGCGGTCTTGCCCACGCCGGCTTCGCCCACCAGCAGCGGGTTGTTCTTGCGCCGGCGGCACAGCACCTGCACCACGCGCTCCACCTCGCTGTCGCGGCCGATCAGCGGATCGATCTTGCCGGCCTTGGCCAGCGCGTTCAGGTTCTGGGTGTACTGCTCGAGCGGGCTTTCCTTGCCGTCACCGCCCTCGCCTTCGGGGTTGCCCTCGCCGTGCTTGGCCGGTTCGGCCTGGTCCTTGCGGATGCCGTGGCTGATGAAGTTGACCACGTCCAGGCGCGTCACGCCCTGCTGCTGCAGGTAGTACACCGCGTGGGAGTCCTTTTCGCCGAAGATGGCCACCAGCACGTTCGCGCCGGTCACCTCCTTCTTGCCATTCGACGTCGACTGCACGTGCATGATGGCGCGCTGGATCACACGCTGGAAGCCCAGTGTGGGCTGCGTGTCCACTTCATCGGTGCCCGGTACGACAGGCGTGTTGTCTGCGATGAAATTCTTCAGACTGGTGCGCAAGTCCTCGATATTGGCCGCGCAGGCGCGCAGCACTTCAGCTGCTGTGGGGTTGTCGAGCAACGCCTGTAGCAGGTGTTCCACGGTAATGAACTCGTGGCGTGCCTGGCGAGCCTCGACAAAGGCCATGTGCAGACTTACTTCCAATTCTTGCGCAATCATGCTTCCTCCATCACGCACTGCAGGGGGTGGCCCGCCTGCCGCGCATGGGTTGATACAAGCTCGACCTTGGTCGCCGCAATATCCCGCGTGTAGATACCACAAACGCCTTTACCTTCCCGGTGGACGGTGAGCATGATCTGCGTCGCCGTTTCCCGGTCCCTGCTGAAATACTGCTGCAGGATCATCACGACAAACTCCATCGGAGTGTAGTCGTCATTGAGCAGGAGCACCTTGTACATCGCCGGCGGCTTGAGCTGCTGCTCTTTCCGCTCGATGACTGTGCCTGCTTCGCGTTGGGGGGTGTTCGCCAGCCGTGTCGCCATGGCTTTTATTCTAACCCTTACTCACAAGTCTGCAATTTGGGGAACTGGCCCGGTATTCAAGGGCAGCCCTTCGGAAAAATCCTAGCGTGGGCAACCGCACAAAGGGCGCCCGGCGCACGTTCACGGTGCATGGTACGCGCCCCCCGACCCTTGCCGGGGCATCGGGCAAGCCGCCAGGCGGCGTTTTCAAAAATCCATGCACCACGGCGACAAAGGTACCATCTGGCGCCGTTTCAATCCCGCCACACCCCACGCCCAGTGGGGAATCTGCCAGCTTGACAGTATGTAGGTTTGCCAGAAAAATCGTTTGCACATCGGGGCCTGGACAGCGAGCCGAAGCAAAAATGTCCAGACCGGATGTATCCGTGAGCAGGGAGGCCCACGACCGGCGTAGGTCAGCCATTTGCGGCTCGTTTCCGGAGGCGGTTTCGTTTCCGGACGGGCGCGGCGGCTGGCCACGCAAACTTCATTTGCGCGGCGCTTTACGCAGCCGGTCCGTCAGGAGCGGCAGGCTGGGCCCGCCAGGGTGGTTTTCAGCTGGCCATTGGTTTCCCCGCTTGAAATCAGCTTTTTCGTTGGGGGAGTTTATGGCAAGCGGTATCGTCAAATGGTTCAATGACGCCAAGGGTTTCGGATTTATCAAGCCGGACGATGGCGAGGAAGAACTGTTTGCGCACTTTTCGGCAATCCAGATGGCGGGCTTCAAGACGCTGAAGGAAGGCCAGCGCGTTTCGTTCGAGGTGGTGCAAGGCCCGAAGGGCAAGCAAGCCACGAACATCCAGGACGCCGCCCAGTAAAGTGCGCCGCGGCCGAATGCGCCATACAGAGCGGCGTCGGCCAATGCGGATGTGAAGGGGGGAAACTTCCTTCGGAACGGGATCCTGTGCCACGGCTGGCAATGCCAGCCCGGGGCACGCACCAAGCGCGTACGCCAAGCATCCGGAAAAAACGCCCGGCCCATGTGAACCATGTGCCGGGCGTTTCTGTTTCTGCGATGCCCGCTGCGGTTCCTGGTGCCGGAACGGCGTTCCGCAAATCCCAAGGTGCCGGCGCCGCGCCACTGGCATCTCCGCACCGCCCTTGACCGACAACCGGTCGACTCCCGAGGCCCGACGCGTTCCGCGCTCCGGGCGCTGACCTCGTCGAGCGGGGGTAGTGGCGCACCGTCAAGGAAACTTCCCAGGGTCGCCTCGCTTTCGTAGGAGCGCCATTTCGGCGTCGATGGTGGCTTCGTAGACTGGCCCGAGCCATCCCGCGCATGTTGCGCGCGGACACTCTCGACCATCGGAGTTTCGCCAAATGACACACACGCTACGGGCAGCCGCGTTCTGCGGCGCCATCGTCTTGGGGTCAGCCAGCGCAATCGCCACCCCACCGCCGCCTGGCCACGATCCTCACGCCTGGTCCTACGAAGGCGCGACGGACCCATCTCACTGGGGGGAACTGGACCCGGGATTCTTCCGGTGCGCCACGGGCGAGCGGCAGTCGCCGGTCGATATCCATGGCGCGACTCCGGCGCACCTGCCGCCGCTCGCGTTTCACTATCGGCCTACGCGGGCAAAGGTCGTCAATACCGGACATACGATCGAAGTGCGGCCCGCCGGCGATGAAACGCTGACGACGGCAACGGGCACCTATCGACTGGCGCAATTCCACTTTCACACGCCCAGCGAGACCCGCTTCAACGGCAAGGCCTATCCGCTGTCCGCGCACTTCGTCCACCAGGACGACCAGGGGCGCGTCGTGGCCGTGGTCGCTGTCATGTTCAGGATGGGCAAACCCAACCCGCAGCTGGCCACGCTGTTTCGTACGTTGCCTGGCCAGGGCGCCCAGCCCGTGCCGATGCCCGGCCGGGTCAACATCGCCGGCTTGCTGCCCAAATCGCACAATTACTACACGTTTTCCGGCAGCCTGACGACGCCGCCCTGCACCGAGGATGTCCGGTGGTATGTGATGAAGCAGCCGCTGACGATCTCGCCGCAACAACTGGCCGCGTTTCGTAGCCGCTATCCGATGAATGCACGGCCGCTCCAGCCGCTGGATGGGCGGGAGATTCAGTCGGGCAACTGAGCGCAGCGGACATGAAAACGCCCCGGCCACCTCACGGTGCCGGGGCGCTTGCCGTCGGGGTCGGCCAGCCTTACATGTTGTCGATCATCACCTGGCCAAACCCCGAGCACGACACCTGCGTCGCGCCTTCCAGCAGCCGCGCGAAGTCGTAGGTCACCTTCTTCGACTGGATCGATTTTTCCATCGACGCGATGATCAGGTCGGCGGCTTCGGTCCAGCCGATATGCCGCAGCATCATTTCTGCGGACAGGATTTCCGAACCCGGATTCACGTAGTCCTTGCCGGCGTATTTCGGCGCCGTGCCATGGGTGGCTTCGAACATCGCCACCTCGTCTGACATGTTGGCGCCGGGCGCGATGCCGATGCCGCCCACCTGGGCCGCCAGCGCGTCCGAGATGTAGTCGCCGTTCAGGTTCAGCGTGGCGATCACCGAATATTCGGCCGGGCGCAGCAGCACCTGCTGCAAAAACGCATCGGCGATGACGTCCTTGATCACGATGTCGCGGCCGGTCTTCGGGTTCTTGAACCGGCACCACGGGCCACCATCCACCAGTTCGGCACCGAATTCCTGCTGCGCCAGCTCGTAGCCCCAGTCACGGAAGCCACCCTCGGTGAACTTCATGATGTTGCCCTTGTGCACCAGCGTGACCGACGGCTTGTCGTTGTCGATCGCATACTGGATTGCCTTGCGCACCAGCCGCTGCGTACCCTGTTTCGATACCGGCTTCACGCCGACGGCCGACGTGTCCGGGAAACGGATCTTCTTGACGCCCATTTCGTCCTGCAGGAAGGCGATCAGCTTCTTCGCCCCCTCGCTGCCGGCCTCCCATTCGATGCCGGCGTAGATGTCTTCCGAATTCTCGCGGAAGATCACCATATTGGTCTTTTCGGGCTCGCGCACCGGCGACGGCACCCCCTTGAAATAGCGAACCGGGCGCAGGCACACATAAAGATCGAGCTGCTGGCGCAACGCCACGTTCAGGGACCGGATACCGCCGCCGACTGGCGTGGTCAGCGGGCCCTTGATCGACACCACGTATTCCTTGACCACGTCGAGCGTCTCGGCGGGCAGCCACACGTCCGGGCCGTAGATGCGCGTGGACTTCTCGCCGGCGAAGACCTCCATCCACGCGATCCTGCGCTGGCCGCCGTAGGCCTTGGCCACGGCGGCGTCCACCACCTTCAGCATCACCGGGGTGATATCGACGCCCGTGCCGTCGCCTTCGATATACGGAATGATCGGGTTGTCGGGCACGTTCAGCGAGAAATCGGCGTTGACCGTGATCTTCTCGCCTGCCGGCACTTTGATGTGCTGATACATGTTCGTCTCCAACTGCGGATGGGGTGATGGCTGGCACCAGGCCGCAAGCCTGGCGACGCGATTGTGTTGTGCGAGGCATTGTAACGGGCGTTTCGCCACCGTCGCGTGACACAGGCCAACGGCATCCGCGCCTGGCTGCCCGCCGCATCGCATATCAGTCTTATATAAGACATAAGACTATCCGTATATTATGCATAAAGCGATAGCACGCGCCAACCTTTGCGCGACGGCTAGGGCGGCACTGATGGATAATGCGCGCCCATGACCCTGATCGCCCTCAACAAGCCCTTCCAGATGATGAGCCAGTTCTCCGCGCATCCGTCGCGGGCGACGCTGGCCGATTGCGTCGACGTGCCCGGCGTCTATCCGGCCGGACGCCTTGACGCGGACAGTGAAGGCCTGCTGCTGCTGACCGACGACGGCGCGCTGCAGACGCGCATCGCCGATCCGAAGCACAAGCTGGCCAAAACCTATCTGGCGCAGGTGGAAGGCGTGCCCGACGATGCCGCGCTGGCCCGCCTGCGCGCGGGGGTGGATCTTGGCGATTTCACGACGCTGCCAGCGGCCGTGCGCGTGGTCGACTCCCCTGCCTGGCTGTGGGATCGCGACCCGCCGATCCGGTATCGGGCAGCCATTCCCACCACTTGGGTCGAGTTGCAGATTCGGGAAGGCAAGAACCGCCAGGTGCGCCGTATGACGGCTGCGGTCGGCTATCCCACGCTGCGGCTGATTCGCGCGGCTATCGGCAACCTGTCACTGCCCGATCTGGGCCTGATGCCGGCGCAATGGTGCGCCGTGGATGTCCACGCACTGGGACTTCTATCCCGGGCGTCACATGTCCGCGACGCAATACATGTGCGCAAGCGCTAGTAAAACGCAGTTACAAATAGTGATAAAGCTGACGTCAACGGCAAAAGATGGCGTCTCGTTGTTGCGAATGACACGTCTACGCGCGTCGAACCCTCCAAATACTGGATACATCTCTGAGGTACTCGCAATGAAAAAACTGATCGCTGCCCTGGTTGTTGGCCTGTTCGCCACTGGCGCTTTCGCCCAGGCTTCGGCTCCCGCTGCTGACGCTGCGCCGGCCGCCAAGGAAGCCGCGAAGCCCGCGAAGTCCACCCACCACAAGCATTCGTCGACCAAGCACCACGCCAAGAAGGCGGAAGCTTCGGCACCGGCCGCCCAGTAAGGCGACCCCGCGCGGGCACGCGTCCGCGCGACTGTAGAAAGGCAGGCGCCCATGCGACCTGCCTTTTTTCATGTCCGGCGCTTTTCGGCACGGCCGGCATGGCTGCGCTATGCTCTCGCCTGCAGCAAGACCCCCAACGACAAGATTCGCCATGCATCCCGTGTTCAAAACCCTGATGGCCGTGGGCGCCGCCGCGCTGACGAGCCTGGCCCAGGCGCAGTCCGCGCTGCCCGTCATCCCGTTGACCGCCGGCATGTATGCCATCCAGGCCGAAGTAGCGGCATCTTCCGAAGCCCGCGAGCGCGGGTTGATGTTCCGCAAGTCGATGCCCGCCAACGCCGGCATGCTGTTCGTGTTCGAGGAAAAGGCCGGGCACTGCTTCTGGATGCGCAACACGGACCTGCCTCTTTCCATCGCCTTCCTGGCCGATGACGGCAGCATCGTGAACATCGAGGACATGAAGCCCCAGACCGAGGACAACCACTGCCCGCGCGCCGCCGTGCGCTACGCGCTGGAGATGAACAAGGGCTGGTTTGCGCAGAAGGGCATCAAGCCCGGCGCAAAGATCGGCGGCCTGCCGCAAGCGCGGCAGGGGCAGTAGCGTTTCCTGGTCGGATCGTGTTGCTTAGTCGCGGAAGTTGTTGAAGTCCAGCGGTGCCTCGCTGACGTCCTTGCGCAGCAGCGCGATCACCGACTGCAGGTCGTCGCGCTTGGTACCCGTCACGCGCACGGCGTCGCCCTGGATGCTGGCCTGCACCTTGATCTTGCTGTCCTTGATCATGCGCACGATTTTCTTCGACAGGTCGCCGGTCACGCCCTTCTTGATCGTGATGACCTGCTTGACCTTGTCGCCGCTGATCTTCTCGACCTTGCCGTAGTCCAGGAAGCGCACGTCCACGTTGCGCTTGGCCATCTTGTTGATCATCACGTCCTTGACCTGGCCGAGCTTGAAGTCGTCATCGGCAAACGCGGTCAGTTCGCCTTCCTTCTGCTCGACGCGGGCGTCGGATCCCTTGAAGTCGAAACGCGTGGAGATTTCCTTGTTGGCCTGCTCCACGGCGTTCTTCACTTCCACCATATTGGCTTCACACACTACGTCAAACGACGGCATATCGATTCTCCTGGTCTTGCGTGGCCCGCCGTTTGCCCCGGCGGGCGGTTCATGCGGTTACGTATAATCTTGGCCTGCCCCGGTCCGGGGTGCTTTCCCCGTCCTTCATGGCAGATTTTTACGAATTTTATCCCCTGCGCACCCACAATACATTCGGCTTCGATGCGCGTGCGCGGCTGGCGGCGCATATTCGCAGCGAATCTGACCTGGTGTCGGCCCTGTCCGACCCGCGCGCGGCCGGGATGCCGGTGGTGGTGCTCGGGGGCGGCAGCAACGTCGTGCTGACCGGCGATCTCGATGCCTGCGTGCTGCTGATGGAAATCCCGGGCTACGACATCGCCGAGGACACCACCGAAGGCCGCGCCGACTGGCTCGTGACGGCCGGCGCCGGTGAAAACTGGCACGGGCTGGTGAGCCGCACGGTTGCCGACGGCATGCCGGGCCTTGAAAACCTGGCCCTGATTCCGGGCACGGCCGGCGCCGCCCCGATCCAGAACATCGGCGCCTATGGCGTGGAACTGCGCGACCGGTTTGCACGGCTGCGGGCCTACGATCGCCAGGCGCGCGAATTCGTCACGCTCGATCTGGACGCCTGCGGATTCGGCTACCGCGACAGCCTGTTCAAGCGCGAAGGCCGCGACCGCTACATCATCACGGCCGTGACGCTGCGCCTGCCGAAGACCTGGGAGCCGGTGCTCAACTACGGCGAACTGGCGCGTGAACTGCAACACATTGCATCACCCGGCGCCGCACAGGTGCGGGATGCCGTCATCGCCATCCGCTCGCGCAAGCTGCCCGATCCGGCACAAATCGGCAACGCGGGCTCGTTCTTCAAGAATCCGGTGGTGGAAGCGTTGCAGCGCGATGCGTTGCTGGCCGAGCATCCGGCGCTGGTCAGCTATCCCCAGCCCGACGGCCGCTACAAGCTGGCAGCGGGCTGGCTGATCGACCAGTGCGGCTTCAAGGGCCTGGACGACGGCCCCGTAGGCGTCTACGGCAAGCAGGCGCTGGTGCTGGTACATCACGGCGGCGGCACGGGCGCCGCGCTGCTGAAGCTGGCGGACCGCATCGCCGATACGGTCCAGGCGCGCTTCGGCGTCAGGATCGAGCCGGAACCGGTGATTCTCTGAGCGGCGGCACGACAGCCGGCATCACTGGAAATGGCAGACGTAGTCCAGCGTGTCGGTCACTTCGATGTCGAAGCTGCTGTTGCCCGGCACGTCGAACTGCTGGCCCGCGCCGTAGGTCTTCCATTCTTCCGAGCCGGCCAGGCGCACGCGGCAGCTGCCCGCGTTGATTTCCATGACTTCCGGCGCGCCCGTGCTGAACGTCAGCGCGGACGGGAAGATCACGCCCAGCGTCTTGCGCGTGCCGTCGGCAAACAGCACCGTGTGGCTCACGCACTTGCCATCGAAATACAGGTTGGCCTTCTTGACGACCGACACATTGTCGAACTGGCTCATCTCAATCTCCTCGGATCTTGCGGTTCGTAAAGACGTAAAAAAGGGAGCCATCGCGGCCCCCCTTTCATTGGCTCCGGCGCCGGCTCAATAGCGGCCGCAGAGCAGGTATTCCATCAGCGCCTTCTGGACGTGCAGGCGGTTCTCGGCTTCTTCCCAGACCACGCTGCGCGGGCCGTCGATGACGGCGGCTTCCACTTCCTCGCCACGGTGCGCCGGCAGGCAGTGCATGAACAGCGCGTCGTCAGCGGCGCGGTCCATCATCGCCGTGGTCACCATCCAGTCCTTGAACGCGCGCTTGCGCGCTTCGTTCTCGGCCTCGAAGCCCATGCTGGTCCACACGTCGGTGGTCACCAGGTGCGCGCCCTGGCAGGCTTCCAGCGGATTGGCGAACACCTTCACGCGCGGCGCGGCCGATGCCGGCACCATCGCCGGGTCGAGCTGGTAGCCCGGGGGCGCCGAGAACGTGAACGTGAAGTCGAGCCGCTCGGCCGCCTGGATCCAGGTGTACGCCATGTTGTTGGCGTCGCCGATCCACGCCACGGTCTTGCCGGCAATGCTGCCGCGCTGCTCGATATACGTGAAGATATCGGCCAGCACCTGGCAGGGGTGGTATTCGTTGGTCAGCCCGTTGATCACCGGCACGCGCGAATGCGCGGCAAAGCGGTCGATGATGTCCTGGCCGTAGGTGCGGATCATGATGATGTCGACCATGCGCGAGATCACCTGTGCGGCATCCTCGATCGGCTCGCCACGGCCCAGCTGCGAATCACGCGTGTTCAGGAACACGGCATGGCCACCCAGCTGGTGGACACCGGCCTCGAACGACAGGCGCGTACGCGTGGAATTCTTTTCGAAGATCATGGCCAGCGTGCGGTCGTGCAGCGGGTGCCATGTCTCGTAGTTCTTGAACTTCGCCTTCAGGATCCTCGCGCGGTCCAGCAGGTACGCGTACTCGTCGGCACCGAGATCGCTGAACTGGAGGTAATGCTTGATCGGGGTTGGGCTCATAAAACAAAGAAAGCGGCTCGCTTTGGACACGCAGCCCGATTGCGCGGAAGGGCAATCTTTCAAGGCCGGAGCGTGTCGCGGAGCCGCCTTTCGCGTCGCTTACGCAATGTAATTGCAAAGATCATAAGGGATTATTCCAGCTTTGGCGAGCCCGCTCCGTTAACCTCCGGAGGCGGCACTGGCGCCGCACTGGCGGCCACTGACAGGTTTCCGACAGGATTCAGCCTTATGCGCAGGTCTTATATAAGATATAATACTCGCTGATTCACGCGGGGCCCGGCATACCCATGCCAACAGCCCGCCGCCGGCATCAAAAGTGCCCCCGCCGACACCACCGCCCCGCTGGTCATGTCCGGATGCGCGCGAACCAATCGCCCGCCGGATGCGTCAAACGGTGCGCCCGTTGAAGCGGGTTTACCGTCGAGTCACCAAGCAGATCCCCGCAGTCCCATGACCACCCCCCAAGTCCGCGAATATTTCATCCAAGGCGTTACGAAGGAAGGCAAGACCTTCCGCCCCAGCGACTGGGCCGAGCGGCTGTGCGGCGTGATGGCGCAATTCCGTCCCGAAGGCGATACCGGCGATCCCCGCCTGACGTACTCGCCGTATGTGCGTCCGGTGATCGTGGCTGGCGTCAAAAACGTGGTGGTCGATACCCGGCTGCGCGACATCGAGCCGAAGGCGCTCGATTTCGTCCTGAACTTCGCGCGCGACAACAACCTCCAGGTCGTGGAAGCCTGCTCGGTCGAGCACTGACACCGAAGGCGACGCACCCGAATGAATAAACCCGGCCGGCGCCGGGTTTTTTGTTGACCGGTCGCGCACGCGACCGAAGGCAGGGACAGCGACGCGCCAGAAAACAAAAAGCCCGTCCGGAGACGGGCTTTTCTTTCTGCAGGCCACCGGGGTGGCCCAGGCAGACTTAGGCGGCCATGCCCTTGATGGCGGCCGACAGGCGCGACTTGTGACGTGCGGCCTTGTTCTTGTGCACGATCTTCTTGTCAGCAATGCTGTCGATGATCGTTTGCGACTGCTTGAAGATTTCAGCAGCAGCAGCCTTGTCGCCGGCGTCGATCGCCTTGCGAACTGCCTTGACGGCGGTGCGCAGACGCGAGCGCAGGCTGGAATTGTGGGCGTTCGCGGCGACGGCTTGGCGCGCGCGCTTGCGAGCTTGTGCGGAATTTGCCATGTATCTCTTCCTGAATTCAGAATGCGCGCCCGGGGCGACGCAATAGTTTGGGACGCAACAATTAAGTCACATCTTGCGACCCGGGATGTTTCGACAAACGAATCCTGGACGCGACTGTCCTTGCGAATCGGCGATTATACACACATGCCCGCGGCACAGGCAAGGGTGATTCGTATACCCATGCTGACGGTCGCCCCGCAACGGCCGATCCGTATAATAAGCGCCACATCCGGCGCCGCCTGGCCGCAGACCGTGGCGCCGCGGCAACTTTTGGGGCCAAACGGGCGTCTGAACCGCGTTCCGCCCTGGCTGCGCAGCCGCCGGCCGGCCTGAAGCTTTCCCCGACTACCACCTTGAACCTTCTCAAAGCCCTTGCCACCATCAGTGGCCTGACGATGCTGTCACGCATCACGGGCCTGATGCGCGAAATCCTGATTGCCCGGGCCTTCGGCGCTTCGGACATGACCGACGCCTTCAACGTGGCGTTCCGCATCCCCAACATGCTGCGCCGCATCTTCGGCGAGGGGGCTTTCTCGCAGGCCTTCGTGCCGATCCTGAACGAATACCACGGCAAGCGCGGCGACGCCGAGACGCATCTGCTGATCGACGCCGTGGCCACGGTGATGGCGTGGGTGCTGGCCGCCGTTTCGCTGGTGGGCGTGATTGCCGCGCCGATCGTCATGACCGTGGTGGCCACGGGCTTCCGTGGCGACGCCGACACCTACGACTCGGCGGTGTTCATGACGCGCGTGATGTTCCCGTACATCGGCCTGATCTCGATGGTGGCACTGGCCTCCGGCATCCTGAACAGCTGGCGCAACTTCGCGGTGCCCGCCTTCACGCCCGTGCTGCTCAATCTCTGCCTGATCGTGGCCGCGGTCTGGGTGGGCCCCCACTTGACGCAACCGATCTACGCGCAGGCGTGGGGCGTGCTCATCGGCGGCGTGCTGCAGCTGGCCATCCAGGTGCCCGCCATGCGCCGTCTGGGCGTGCTGCCGCGGATTTCGCTGAACCTGCGCCAGGCCTGGGCCAATCCCGGCGTGCGGCGCGTGGTCAAGCAGATGGCGCCAGCCCTGCTGGCCGTGTCGGTGGCCCAGATCAGCCTGATCATCAATACGAATATCGCATCGCGCCTGGGCGCCGGGGCCGTGTCGTACATCACCTATGCAGACCGTCTGATGGAGTTCCCGACGGCGCTGCTGGGCGTGGCGCTGGGCACCATCCTGCTGCCAAGCCTGTCGCGCGCCAACGCCAACGACAACCGCGAGGAATACTCGGGCCTGCTCGACTGGGGCCTGCGGCTGACGTTCCTGCTCGCCCTGCCCTGCGCGGCCGGGCTGATGCTGTTCGGCACGCCGCTGACATCCGTGCTGTTCAACTATGGCCGCTTCGACGCCCATGCGGTGGAGATGACGCGTCAGGCGCTGGGCACGTATGGCGTGGGCCTGCTGGCACTGATTCTCATCAAGATCCTGACGCCGGGCTTCTATGCGCGGCAGGACATCCGCACCCCGGTCAAGATCGCGATCCTGGTGCTGGTCATCACCCAGTTGTCGAACTTCGTGTTCGTGCCCGTGCTGGGCCATGCCGGCCTGCCGCTGTCGATCAGCTTCGGCGCCACGGTCAATGCGCTGCTGCTGTTCTTCGGGTTGCGCCGGCGCGGTTTCTACCATCCGGCGCCGGGCTGGGGCATGTTCCTGCTGCGGCTGGCGGCGGCCATGCTGATCCTGTCGGGCATGCTGCTGTGGTTCTCCCGCAATTTCGACTGGGTGGCGATGGGTGCCACGCCGTGGCTGCGCATCGCGCTGATGGCGGCCTGCCTGGTACTTGCGGCGGCGGTCTACTTCGGTACACTGTGGCTCATGGGCCTGCGCTACGCAGCCTTCCGGCGCCGCGCCGGCTAGTAGGAAGCGCTAAAGAGCATGAGGCATGGGATCCACTTGACACCCAAGGTCGGCGAGGCGTTTGAGCAGGCGGCGGATGGTCTTGTTGACGTCGTGACGGTTGAAGTGATCGGAACC